>Ga0209127_100002_pt1 | contig 1318729 bp, 1237 predicted proteins | sample LakSupMetagenome_FD_187469 | JGI IMG/M metagenome (GOLD analysis project Ga0209127, IMG submission 187469) | Freshwater microbial communities from Lake Superior, Canada - Sta WM archaea (SPAdes) (version 2) | ecosystem: Environmental > Aquatic > Freshwater > Lake | place: Lake Superior... | reverse complement strand
CCGAACAGGACAGTGAAACGACTCAGCGCCGATGATAGTGCGGGTTCCCGTGTGAAAGTAGGTCATCGTCAGGCTCTTACAGCCCAGAAAACCCCAGTCAGCAATGACTGGGGTTTTTTGCTTTGGAGGATTGAATGACTCGGATTCAGGTATTGCGAATGCCGAGAGAATCCATCTCCGCCGCTCCCGCGGAAATCAATTCGGCCAAGACATCCGCGGTCAATTGACTCAGCTCTTCCTTCGCAAAGAAACGAAGACGAATAGCGTCGAGATACGGCGTACCTCGCAGCCACTCTGACCAGTCCGCAAGAGCAATGTGCTGCACCTCGAGCAGCTTGAACTTCATTAGCACCTTGATGGCATGCCGGGCGTGTTTCACGGGATCGCGCTGCAACCCATCCAGACGGCGGCGCGCCGTGATCAAGGCGCTGCCAACATCATTGAATACGCGCCCGTGTCCGGGAATCACCTGCAGCGGCGCCAACTCCTCGATGCAATCCAGCGTCGCAGCCACCTCGCCGAAGGATGGCTCCCCCGCCAGCTCGGGAAACGCGATGCCAAAACCGTTCTCCCACAGCGCATCTGCGGAGATCAGCGTCCGCGAGGCCGGATCAAACAAGATGATCGAGTGGGGATCGTGACCAGGCGCCCCGTGGACTTCCCACGCGCCGTCGCCAAGCATGCATTTCGTGCCAGGTTGCAGTAACCCGGTGAACCGAAAACGAGGACAAGTCTGCCCCGTCGCAAGAAAACTCAGGCCGCTCTCATCCCATCGCTCCACCAGCGCTGCTTCCCCCGGGGGAATATCCGTTCGAAGTGCCGGATAGCGCTGCTGCAATGCGGCGTTCCCACCGCAATGGTCACTGTGCAAATGCGTATTCAGCACGCGGTCCAGTTGCCGGGAGCCCAGCGCCGATTCAACAAGCGCCAACGTCTGATCGGCATGCGTGGCATAGCCGGTATCGACCAGCGCAGTCTCGTCCGCTCCGACAAACAGGATGTTGTTCGACGACAGCCACCCGCGCTCGAACACAACGACATTCGCCGGCAAGCCGGCGCCCGCCGTGGCGTTGCTCATTCAGGCGCTCGCACTGGTGCGAAGTTCGCGCCGCAGGATCTTCCCCACATTGGTCTTCGGCAGGGAATCGCGAAACTCGATGTGCTTCGGCCGCTTGTAGCCCGTGAGCTGCCCATTGCAGTACTGCAGCACCGCGTCTTCGGTCAGGTTCGGGTCCCTGCGCACCACGAAAACCTTGATCGCCTCGCCTTGCTTCTCGTCGGGCACGCCCACTGCCGCGCATTCGACAACGCCGGGGCATAGCGAAATCACGTTCTCCAGCTCGTTCGGGAACACGTTGAAGCCGCTCACCAGGATCATGTCCTTCTTGCGGTCGACGATGCGGCTGTAGCCATCTTCCTGCATCACGGCGATATCGCCCGTCCGCATGAAGCCATCGGCGGTGAATGCGGCGGCGGTCTCGGCCGGCTGGTTGTAGTAGCCCGTCATCACGTTGGGCCCCTTGATGCACAACTCGCCGGACTCGCCCGTCGGCACCGAATTGCCGTCGTCGTCCTTGATCGCGATCTCGATGCTCGGCAGCGGCAGCCCGATGGTGCCGGTGAACTTGGTGTTCGACACCGGATTGTTCGTGCCGATCGCGCATGTCTCGCTCATGCCCCAGCCTTCGATCATCGGGCAGCCGGTTGCCTCGAACCACTTGCGCGCCGTGCCTTCCGACGCGGCCATGCCCCCGGCCTGCGAGACGAACAGCGTCGAGAAATCGATCGTCTTGAACTGCGGATGCATCAGCAACGCGTTGAACAGCGTGTTCACCGCCGGCAGCATGTGGAACGGCCGCTTCTTCAGCACCGCGATGAACTTGTCGAAGTCGCGCGGATTCGGGATCAGCGTCATGTGCGATCCCTGCCGGATCACCAGCAGGCACAGCGTCAGCGCGAAGATGTGATACAGCGGCAGCGCCGCGATGCTGTTGACCTTTGCAAGATCGCCGGCGCGCGACAGCGCTGGCGTGAACCAGGCCTCGGCCTGCAGCGTCGCCGCCACGATGTTCCGATGCGTCAGCACTGCGCCTTTCGACAGGCCCGTCGTGCCGCCGGTGTACTGCAGGAAGGCGATCGAATCGAGCGTGCTCTGGTCCGCCGCCAGCGTGCGGCCACGCCCTTCGGAGATCGCCTGCGTGAACGGCGTCACCGTGCGTCCGTCGCTCAGCGGCAGCTTGTACGGTGGCACCATCTTGGCCAGGTGCCTCACGGCGACCGTGATCCACGCGCCATACAGGCCGCCCAGCAGATCGCCCATCGAGGTCATGACCACATGCTTGACTGGCGTGCGCTCGATCACCTGCTCCAGCGTCGATGCGAAGTTCTCGAGGATGACGATCGCCGTCGCGCCCGAGTCCTTGAGCTGATGCTCCAGCTCGCGCGCCGTGTAGAGCGGATTCACGTTCACGCAGGTATAGCCCGCGCGCAGCACGCCGCACATCGTGACCGCGAACTGCGGAATGTTGGGCAGCATGATCGCCACCCGCGCACCCGGCTCGAGCCCCTTCGACTGCAGCCAGGCGCCCAGCGCCTTCGACAGCACGTCGAGCTCGCCGTAATTCATCCAGCGCTCCATGCAGACCGAGAACGGCCGGTCCTTGTAGCGACCGAACGCCTCCTCGAACATGTGGGGCAGGGACCGGTATTGCTCGGGATTGATTTCCTCGGGCACACCGGCCGGATAGTTTTGTCGCGCGGATGTCTGCATGCAAGCTCCTTTGGCGCGGATTGTGGGAGCGAGGTGCTCCCAGCCACCAGCGGGCTTGTCCTAGGGTGCCTGCGCGCGGTGTCGCGCAGGCGATAGCGGGATCAGGCCTTGCCCGTCTCGCCCGGCAGCAGCACGCCCGGCTCGATGTCGGCCTCGACCTCGAGCGCCTCGTAGATCGGCGTGAAGTCCGGCGCCGTGAGATCGAAGAGCTGCGCGAAGTCTTCGATGACGAAGTAGTTGCTCTGGTAGGTGTCGATCTTGTAGCGCGTGCGCATGGCGCGCAGCAGGTCGAGCGGCAGCCGCCGCGGCTCGTCGTTGAGCACGGCGTGCTGGAGCTCGCCCACCGAACTCAGGATGCCGGCACCATAGGCGCGCAGGCCCTCCGGCTGGCGAATCAGGCCGAACTCCACCGTGTACCAGTACAGCCGCGAGAGCTTCTCGCCGGCGCCCAGTTCGTGTGCCTTGATGCCGCCGGCACCGTAGCGCTGCACATAGTCGGCAAAGGTCGGATCGAACAGCATCGGCACATGGCCGAAGAGGTCGTGGAACACATCGGGCTCGACGATGTAGTTGAACTCCTCGGGCTTGCGGATCCAGTCGGTCACCGGAAACTTGCGGTTCGCGAGCAGCGTGAAGAACGGCAGCTCCGGAATGAGACCGGGCACTGCCACGATCTCCCAGCCCGTGGCCTTGTGCAGCCGCTCGTTGATTTCATCGAAGTGCGGGATGCGGTCCTTCACACCCAGCGATGGCAGCGCATTGATGAACGCATCGCAGGCCAGGCCCGGCAGCTGCGCGGCCTGCCGCTCGTAGAGACGCCTGTAGGTGTCGTGGTCGGCCGCCGTGTAGCTGGCCCAGTCCTGCGGGCAGGTGTAGTCGGCTTGCACCGAGCCGCCGCGCGAGTAGTCGCCGCGCGGCGGGCGATCGGAGGCGCCATAGACGGCAGGGATGACGGCAGCAGCAGGGGAATCCATGGGGAATCGTGTTTCTCGGGTTATTTGAGCCAGCGGTCCATCACGCGCTGGAAGTCGCCGCCGGCCTGCTGCAGGTGCAGCCATTGGTCGACGTACGACTTGAAGGCCACGTCGTCGCGCGGCAGCATCCAGGCCATCTCGCCGTACTGCAGCGGCTTGTCGGGGTTCACCGCGCACAGGCCCGGCTTGAGCTTCTGCTGCGTGATGGCCTCGGCCGCCTCGGTCACGAACACATCGGCGCGGTTCGCGAGGATCTCGTCGAAGATCGTCACGTTCTCGCCATGCAGCGTGAGCCTGGCCTGCTTGAAATTGGTACGGGCAAAGCGTTCGTTGCTGCCGCCCGGATTGAAGATGACGCGCGTCGAAGGCTGGTCAATGGCGGCCACGCTCTGGTACTTGGCCACGTCGGCGCAGCGCGCGATCGGCGTCTTGCCGTTGACCATGTAGGGCGCGCTGAAGAAGGCGCGCTTCTGGCGGTCGGTGGTGACCGACACGCCGCCCACGGCGATGTCGCACTTGCCCGCCGCCAGGTCCGGCAGCAGGTTGGCCCAGGTGGTCTTGATCCATTCGGGCTTCGCACCGAGGCTCGCGCTGAAGCCGGTCATCAGGTCGACGTCGATGCCTTCGAACGAGGCATCGGTCTTCTGGAAGCTGAAGGGCTTGTAGTCGCCCGGCGTGCAGATGCGCAGCACCGCGGCCTTCTGCACCGCGTCCAGGTGCGAGGCGGCCACCGGCGTTGCCGCCGGCGCCATCGCGCAACCCGAGAGAACGGCGGCAGCCGCCGCGATGAAGGCCAGACCGATCGAAGAGGTGCTGCTGCGCATGCGGACTCCTGGGCAATAGGGGCGGGTGAAGGGGCCCTTATTTTGCGGCGGTCAGCACGCCGCGGCGCATCTGGTCGAGCTCGATGCTCTCGAACAGCGCCTTGAAGTTGCCATTGCCGAAGCCGTCGTCGCCCTTGCGCTGGATGAACTCGAAGAAGATCGGGCCCAGCTGGTTCTCGCTGAAGATCTGCAGCAGCAGCGCGTCCTTCTTGCCGTCGATCAGGATCTTGCGCTTCTTCAGTTCGGCCACGCTTTCGCCATGCTCGGGGATGCGCTTGTCGACCAGCTCGTAGTACGTGTCGATGGTGTCGAGCAGGACCACGCCCTTGGCGCGCATCGCGTCGACGGTGGCGTACAGGTCGTCCGAGCCCATCGCGATGTGCTGGATGCCTTCGCCCTTGTACATGTCCAGGTACTCCTGGATCTGGCCGGCCTGCTCCTTGCCCTCTTCGTTGATCGGGATGCGGATCTTGCCGCAGGGGCTGGTCATGGCCTTGCTCTTCACGCCGGTGACCTGGCCTTCGATGTCGAAGTACTTGATCTCGCGGAAGTTGAAGAGCTTCTCGTAGAAGCCGGCCCACACGTTCATGCGGCCGCGGTACACGTTGTGCGTCAGGTGGTCGACGTAGGTGAGGCCGTTGCCCACCGGCGACAGCGCCTGCTGCGGCGACACGCCCGGCAGCGCCTCGAAGTCGACGTCATAGAAGCCGATGTTGCCGATGTCGCCCGGCTGCGCGCCGTTCTTGCCGGGCCAGCGGTCCACCAGGTAGATCAGGCTGTCGCCCACGCCCTTGATGGCGGGGATGTTCAGCTCGCCCGGGCCGGCCTTGTCGGCGAAGCCCCAGGCGCCCAGCGCGGTGGCGCGCTCGTAGGCCTGCTTGGCGTCCTGCACGCGGAAGGCGATGGCGCAGACGCTCGGGCCGTGCTCGCGCGCAAAGCGCTGCGCGAACGAATCCGGCTCGGCATTCAGGATGAAGTTGATCGTGCCCTGGCGGTACAGCAGCACGTTCTTGTGGCGGTGCTTGGCCACGGCCGTGAAGCCCATGCGCTCGAACACCTTGCCCATGGCGACCGGATCGGGTGCCGCGTACTCGATGAATTCGAAGCCGTCGGTGCCCATGGGGTTCTCCCAAGGGGTGAAGGCGGGTGCGTCGGCTTGGCTCATGTGCGGTCTCCAGAAGGTGGGGGATCGATAGATAAGAGAGAGGCGAAAAACGCCAGTGCTGCAATGTAGGGTGGATGGCGCTCAGGTTTTCAGCGTTGTCGGGCGCCTTTGGTGGCAAACGCGCAGTAAAACTGCAAAAATAGAAGAGTGGAAGCACTAGACAAGATTGATAGGCTCATTCTGCGCACGCTGCAAGCAGACGGGCGCGCCACTTACGACCAGCTCGCGGAGCAGGTCAGCCTGTCGCCCAGTGCGGTGCTGCGGCGGGTCAAGCGCCTGGAAGAGAGCGGGGTGATCGACCGCTACGTCGCCCTCGTGCGCCCCGAGGTGATCGGCCTGGGCCTGACCGCCTACCTCAACGTGCGACTCGAAAAGCACACCGAGAGCCACAAGCGCAACCCGATGGACCTGTTCCGCGCCAGCGTCCAGACCTGGCCCGAAGTGGTCGAATGCGCGGCCCTCACGGGCGACATGGACTACCTGCTGCGCGTCGTGGTGGCCGACATGGCGCACTACAGCCGCTTCATCATGGACACCCTGCTCAAGCACCCCAGCGTCGAGGACTGCAAGACCAGCTTCGTGCTCGACCGTGTCAAAGCCACAACAGCCGTGCCCGTTTAACCCCAAACTGGTTGCTCGGGCGCCACGCGTTCTGGTAATGGGTCACGAATGTGTCTTGGAAGTGTCCTTGCTGGCTTGTTGATTAAGGGAAAACCCTTACATTTGAGCCATGCTTACCGCCAAGACCCTCCTCAAAGCGTCTCTCGGCCTCGGCTCTTTCCTGAAAGCGCCGATGGTTGAGACCCAGCCACGCGCCGTCTCGTCGCCCCAGCCCGTCATGGTGCCGATCCGTTCGATCGGCCCCCGCGAGCGGGAGCGCATCGCGCAGCACCTGCTGGCGCTGACCCCCCACGACCGCTACCTGCGCTTCGGCTACGCCGCGGCCGACGAGCAGATCCAGCGCTATGTCGACAGCCTCGACTTCGAGCGCGACGAGATGTTCGGCATCTACAACCGCCGCCTCGAGCTGATCGCGATGTCGCACCTGGCCTTCGCGCCCGGCGACCAGCACAGCGATTGCGCCGAATTCGGCGTCTCGGTCTCAGCGCACGCCCGCGGCCGTGGTTACGGCGCCCGCCTCTTCGAGCGCGCGGTGGTTGTCGCCCGCAACGAAGGCGTGGGCATGCTCTTCATCCATGCGCTGAGCGAAAACGCTGCCATGCTCAAGATCGCCCGCAACGCCGGCGCGACCGTGGTGCGCAGCGGCTCCGAGGCTGAAGCGCATCTGCAGCTGCCGGAGGCCACCTTCGACAGCCGCATGAGCCAGATCTCACTGGAACACTACGCGGCGGTCGACTTTGCCCTGAAGAGCCGTGCCAAGCAGTTCTGGGCCTTCCTCGCGAGCCTGCAGGAAGTGCGCAGCGGCATGAGAGACGCGCGGAGCAAATCCGCCCCTTGAGTGCTCCGAAGGCCCCGAAACGGCCTATGGCGCCCGCGCGGTAGAGCGTGTCACACGCAATCCGTTATCCTTGCCCCTCCTCAACTCCGCCCTCCCGCAGTGGCCGAACCTCACCCTGAACGCGCACCCGTAGAACGGGAAGACAAGCGCGGCTTCCTCCAGAAGCTTGCCGAATTCATCCACCCCGGTCCCGACTCGCGCGACGAGCTGATCGAAACCTTGGCCGATGCCGAGGACAACGAGGTGATCGGCGCCGAGTCGCGCGTGATGCTCGAAGGCGTGCTGCGCATGGCCGACATGACGGCCGGCGACGTGATGGTGGCCGCCCCGCGCATGGACGCGATCAACATCGACGCGCCCTTCGACGCGCTGCTGCATCTCATCATCGACACCGCGCATTCGCGCTTCCCGGTGTACGAGGGCGAAAAAGAAAACATCATCGGCATCCTGCTCGCGAAGGACCTGCTCAAGCTGCAGCGCGCGCCGGGCCTGAACATCCGCGCATTGCTGCGCCCGGCCACCTTCGTGCCCGAGAGCAAGGGCCTGAACGACCTCTTGCGCGAGTTCCGTGGCAACCGCAACCACCTGGCCATCGTCATCGACGAATTCGGCCGCGTGGCCGGCCTCATCACCATCGAGGACGTGCTCGAGCAGATCGTCGGCGAGATCGAGGACGAATTCGACATCGCCGAGGACGAGGGCGACATCTTCGGCCTGGCCGACCACACCTACCGCGTCTCGGGCGACACGCCCATCGAGCGCGTGGCCGAGGCCTTCGGCATCACCTTCGACGAAGAGCAACTGAGCGAAGACTTCGACACCATCGGCGGCCTGATCGCCCACGAGATGGGCCACGTGCCCAAGCGCGGCGAGCACCATGCGATGGGCGGCTTCGACTTCGTGGTGCTGCACACCAAGGGCGGCGCGGTGCGCTGGTTCAAGGTGTCGCCGGCCCGCGGCGGCGACGCGGCCGACTGATGCCGCTGCCCGCAGCAGCGACGGCGCGCATCTCGCCCGCCTCCCCCACGGTTGCCTGGTTTCGGCTGCTCGGCTTCGGATTGGCTGGACTGGCGCAGGCCTTGTCGATTGCGTGGCCAGCCGACGGAAGGCCGCTGTGGTGGCTTCAGCTTCTTTCGATCGGCGCGCTGGTCTGGCTGCTCGACAGCCTCCGCGCCGAAGGCGCCGGCTGGCGCCGCTCCGGCCTTCACGCCTGGCTCTTCTCGACCGCCTGGCTCACCGGCAGCTTCTGGTGGCTCTTCATTTCGCTGCACACCTACGGCGGGCTGCCGGCGCCGCTGGCGGCCATCGCCGTGCTGGCGCTCGCCGCCGCGCTGGGCCTGTACTACGCCGTGGCCGCCGCATGGTTCGTGGTGCGCGGCCCGAAGGGGCGCGTGACGGGAGCGCTGGTCTTTGCGGCGCTCTGGACGCTCGCCGAGCTCGTGCGCGGCAGCTGGTTCACCGGCTTCCCGTGGGGCGCCGGTGGCTACGCGCATGTCGAAGGTCCGCTGGCGCCCTGGGCACCGTGGATCGGCGTCTATGGCATCGGCGCCGTCGCCGCGCTCGCGATGGCGCTCATCGCGCTGGGCCCGCTCGCGCGCCGCGCCGAGGTCGTTCAGGGATTGGTGCTGATCGCACTCGTGTTCGGATTCCCCCACGTCGCACCCTCGCTGCGCGGCGCCAGCACCGGCAGCCTCCAGGTCGCCCTCCTGCAAGGCAACATCCCGCAAGACGAAAAATTCATTCCCGGCGGCGGCATCGAAACCGCCCTGCGCTGGTACGGCGAACAGCTGCGCGATGCCAAGGCCTCGCTCGTCGTCACCCCCGAAACCGCCGTGCCCCTTCTGCCGCAACAGTTGCCGGCCGGTTATCTCGAAGCGATCCAGGCGCGCTACAGCAATGGCACGCAGGCGGCCATCGTCGGCCTGCCGCTGGGTGGGCGCGCCGGCTACAGCAACGCCGTGCTCGGCTTCCAGCCCGGCGCCGCGCAGCCTTACCAGTACAGCAAGCACCACCTCGTGCCCTTCGGCGAATTCATTCCGCCGGGCTTTCGCTGGTTCATCCAGATGATGAATATCCCGCTCGGCGACTTCCAGCGCGGCGGCCTCGCGCAGGCGCCGTTCCTCTGGCAGGGCCAGCGCATCGCGCCGAACATCTGCTACGAGGATTTGTTCGGCGACGAGATCGGCGCGAACTTCCGCGACGAGGCGAGTGCACCCACCATCCTGCTCAACGTGAGCAACATCGCCTGGTTCGGCGACTCGGTGGCCATCGACGAGCACCTGGCCATCTCGCGCATGCGCTCGCTCGAATTCGCGCGGCCGATGGTGCGCGCTACCAACACCGGCGCCACTGTCGTCATCGATGCCGAAGGCCGCGTGACGCACCAGCTGCCGCGCCTCACGCGCGGCGTGCTCGAAGCGCCTGTCGAAGGCCGCACCGGGCTCACGCCCTACGCGCGTTGGGTGGCGCCGTTCGGCCTGTGGCCGCTGTGGATCGCGATGCTCGCGATCGTCGGCATCGCCTTCGCGATGGGCCGCCGTCAGCGCTGAGCGCCTTCAGGCTGCTGGCTGCACCGGCCAGTCGCGCAGCTTGCCCGGGTTCAGCAAACCCATCGGATCGAAGCGCTTCTTCACCGCGATGACCTCGGGTGGCAACGGCCCGCCCGCCTTGCCGTCTTCCACGATGTTCACGTGCGGATTGTTGATGTGCACGCTGTGCGCGCGGTGGATGTCGATGATTTCCGCGAGCCGTTCCTCGGTGCTGAAGCGCACGAGCTGAAGCCCGCTGCAGGTCATGAGTCCCGCCACGTTGCGGATGAATTCGATGTGCATCATCACCTCGCCGCCCAGCAGCTTTTCCATCTCGATGATCTGTTCGACGTGCCTGCCGGGGATGAACCCGCTCTGCAGGTAGGTGAGCGTCGGATCGACCTTCAGCGCATGCAGCGTCGTGTGGTTCCAGGTGAACTCCATCAGCGTGCGGTTGCTCTTCTGCACCTCGGCCGCGGTCTTGCGATAGCCCACGGTGCCGCCGTGCGCCTCGACCAGTTGCAGCAGCGCCGGCTCGCACGATTCGGCCACCAGCGACAGCACCGTGTGGCAGCCCTTGGGCAGGTGCGCCGCGAGCTGCGCGAGGTGATCGGAGATCGGCGCTGCAAAGAACGCGATCTCGCGCTTCACAATGCCCGGCCCGTTCGCAAGCTTGTCGGCGAAGTGCAGGGCGTTCTCGAAGCTGTCGAAAGTCACCAGCGTTTCGAGCCACGGATGCGCGGGCGCGAGCGCAATCTCCAGTTCCAGCACGAGCCCGTTCGTGCCCCACAGGTGATGCATGCGCATCGCCTCGGCGCCGCGCAGCTCGACGATTTGCGGCTCAGGCTCGATCGTCATCGCGCGGATGCCCAGCACATTGCCGGGCGCGCCGAGCGGCCCGTAGTTGATCGAGCCCACGCCACCGAAGCCGCCGCCGAAAAGCCCGCCGAGCGTCGCGCTTCGGTAGGTCGACGGCACGCAGCGCATCTCCTGGCCCGAAGGCTTCGTCTGCTTCTCCAGTTCGCCGAGCCGGATGCCGGCCTGCGCGCGCGCCACGCCCGGCTGCACCCAGAGGCATGCGTTGTAGCCCGTCATGTCGAGCACCACGCCACCCGCGAGCGGCGTGGTCTGGCCGTAGTTGCCGGTGCCGCTGCCGCGGATGACGATCGGCACGCCGCGGCGCGCGCACGCACCCACCACGGCGCGGATCTCGTCTTCGCTGCGCGGTCGCACGACCACGTCGGCGCGCTTGTCTTTGAGCTGGCGGTTCAGCACGGGGCTGAACCACGAAAAATCCTGCGAGAGCCGCGTGACGCGCCCTTCGTCGGTGATCCAGTCGAGGTCGGGCAGTTCGAGCAGCAACTGCTCGATGGCGGAAACGGGAGCGTTCATGGTCGTCGTGAATATCTGCAATGTCAGTCTTGGGAAAGTTCGCTCGCGTGCCACGAGCCCAGCGCCACCTTGGTGAGCCAGGCCATCAGCACGAAGAGCGCCACGCCGGTCAGCGAGATCAGCAACAGGGCCGCGAACATGCGCGGAATGTTGAGCTGGAAGCCCGCCTGCAGGATCTGGTACGCCAGCCCCGCACCCGAGCCACCGGTGCCCGCGACGAACTCCGCCACCACCGCGCCGATCAGCGCGAGGCCGCTGGAGATGCGCAGCCCGCCGAAGAAATACGGCAGCGCGCTCGGAATGCGCAGCCGCACCAGCTGCTGCCAGCGCGTGGCGCGGTTCAGCTTGAAGTAGCTCTGCAGGTCGGGGTCGATGCTGCGCAAGCCCAGCGTGGTATTGCTGATGATCGGGAACAGCGCCACCAGCGCCGCGCACACCGTCATCGCCGCCACCGGGTTCTTCACCCAGATGATGATGAGCGGCGCCACCGCGACGATGGGCGTCACCTGCAGCAGCACCGCATACGGGAAGAGAGCGGTCTCGATGCGCTTGCTCTGCACGAAGAGGAACGAGATCAGCACGCCCGCCACCGTCGCCAGCGCGAACGACAGCACGGTGATCTTGAGCGTGACCAGGAGCGCGTTGCCCAGCGGCGCCCAGTCGGTCACCAGCGTCTGCATCATGAGATACGGCGAGGGCACGAGGTACGGCGGCAGCTCCATCGCCACCACCATCCATTGCCACAGCGCCACCAGCACCACGCCGATCAGCACCGGGTACAGCACGCGCTGCACGCGCGGCTGGTTCAACAAGGGCGTGCGCTTCATCGTGCGTGCTCCTCGTCGGCATTGCTCGCGCGCAGCAGGCTGTCCTGCAGCCGCTTCGCATGTTTCGCGAACTCGGGCGTCACCATGAAATCGGCGCTGCGCGGATAGGGCTCGTCGATCTGGAACTGCTCCACCACGCGGCCCGGCCGCGCCGCCATCATCACCACGCGATTCGACAGGAACACCGCCTCGTGGATCGAATGCGTCACGAAGATCACCGTGAGCTTCTTCTTGCGCCAGAGCTCGAGCAGATCGGCATCGAGCTTATGGCGCGTGATCTCGTCGAGCGCGCCGAAGGGCTCGTCCATCAGCAGCAGGTCGGGCTGCGTGACCAGTCCGCGCGCGATCGACACGCGCATCTGCATGCCGCCCGAGAGCGCACGCGGCAGCGCACCGGCGAACTTCTCGAGCCCCACGAGCGCGAGCGATTCCATCACCCGCGCATCGGCCTCCTTGCGCGGCACGCCGGCCAGGTCCAGCGGCAGCCGCACATTGGTCTGCACGCTCGCCCACGGCATCAACGTGGGCGACTGGAACACGAAGGACATGCGCCGCGCGCTGTCGTGCAACTGGCTCACGGGCTTGCGCCACACCAGGAGGCGCCCGTCGCTCGGCTCCAGCATGCCCGCCACCATCTTCAGCAGCGTGCTCTTGCCGCAGCCCGAGGGCCCGAGCAGCGTGACGAACTCGCCTTCGGCGATCGACAGGTCCACCGGCAGCAGCGCCTGCGTGCCGTTGGGGTAGGTCTTCTCGGCCGAGAGCACTTCCACCGCGGGCACGGCAGGAGCCGTCGGCGGCGCGAGGGTGTGGGGTTCGATGCGATTCATGGAGCGGCGAAATTCAGGGCAGGACCTTGGCGTCTTTCACGAACTCGGTCGTGTAGGTCTTGGCCAACTCGACCTTCGCGGGGTCGAGCAATTTCGAGGTCACGAGGAAGTCGTAGCTCGCCTTGGCGCGCGCATCCGTCATCACGCCGATGCCCAGCTTGGCCGCATCGCCGCCGGTGACCATGCCCATCTCCTTGAGCTTGGCCACGCTGTAGGCCAGTTGGTCGTCGGTCATGTTGGGGTTGTCTTTCTTGATCAGCGCATTGGCGGGCGCCGGGTCGGCGAGGTAGCTCTTCCAGCCCTCGGCCGAGGCCTTCACGAACGCGGCGACCTGCTTGCTGCGCTCCTTCACCGTCTTCTCCATGCACGACACCGTGGTCGCATACGCCGGGAAGCCGTGGTCGCTGAACATCAGCACCGTGCTCTTCACGCCGGCCTTTTGAATCGCGTAGGGCTCCGAGGTCAGGTAGCCCTGCTGCGCGGTGTTCTTGTCCGCCACGAAAGGCTGGATGTTGAAGGTGTAGGGCCGCGTCTGTTCGTCGGTGAGGCCGAACTTGGCCTTGAGCCACGGCCAGTAGCCGCGGTTGGCCTGCGCGCCGATCAGGAGCGTCTTGCCCTTGAGGTCCTCGAACTTCTTCACGTCGTCGTGCGCAATCAGCACCTGCGGGTCCTTCTGGAAGAAGGCCGCGACGTTGATCACGGGCACGCCGCCTTCGCGCACCTGCATCATCTGGATGTCGCTCGAACCCATGATGCAGTCGGCCTGGCCGGCCGCCATCATCTGCGTGATGTTGACCTGCGGGCCGCCCATCTTGATGGTCACGTCCAGCCCGTATTTCTTGTAGATGCCCTGTGCCACCGCCTGGTAGAAGCCGCCGTGCTCGGCCTGCGCGTACCAGTTGGTCATGTAGGTGAACTTGTCCTGTGCCTGTGCAGGTGCGACGGCCGTGAGGAGCGACAGCGCGGCGGCGCCGGCCAGGGAAAGAGCGAAGGAACGCATGGTGGGGACCTCTCGAAGGCTGGATGAAAAAGAAGAAAGCCGATGCAAGACGCGCGCCTCAGGCCGCAACGAAGGACTGCTGGATGAAGCCCTGCTGGTGGCCGCGTTCCCAGGTCTGCTCTTCGCGCACGACCCAGCGCAGCGCATGCAGCTCGGTCAGCGCCTGCACCCAGCTGTCGGAGAGCGTCTCCAGGATCTCGATGCCCTGCTCACGCGTGGCGCTGGTCGGGTCGCCGATCACGCCGCTCGGGCCGAAGTCGCGCGCGGTCCAGGCGCAGGCCGGGCGGCCGTCGGCCGACAGCAGCTTGATCGGGAACGGCGGCGGAAAGTTGGCGGCCGCGCGCTCCATGTGCACGGTGTCGGGCGCGAGCGCGAGCATCAGTGCGGTCTCGGAATGGCCGGCGTGCATCGACAGGCGCTTTTCCTGGTCGCTGATCTGCTTGCTCGACGCGTTCGGCAGGCGCGACACGCCGTGCGGCACGATCACGTAGTCGCCATGCCGCAGCCGCAGTTCGCGCGCCGCCATCTCCAGCACCTGCGGCTGGCCGCCGTGGCCGTTGGCGAACAGGAGTTTGCGAAAACCTGCGCGATAGACCGACTCGCCGATCTCGGTCACGGTCGACAGCAGCGTGGTGCCGGTGAGCGTCATCGTGCCGGGGAAGTGCAGGTGCTCTTCCGACTTGCCGTAGGTGATGGTCGGTAGCGCGAACGCGCGCACCTCGGCGGGGAGTTTTTCGAGTGCCCTGCCCATCACGCCCGAGGCGATCACGCTGTCGACCGAGCACGGCAGGTGCGGGCCGTGCTGCTCGATGGCGCCGCAGGGCAGCACGATGACCGTGTTCTCGCGGTCGGGCAGCGCGGCGATTTCGGTCCAGCTCAGGTAGGGCAGGAAGCGGTGGGGCGGGATGTAGCCGTGGAGCATGGGAGTCCTTGCTTGTTCTTTACTTGGGGAAGAAGGGGGTGGCGTCGCCGTGCGTCACGCGGCCGTCGCGCAGCACCACGCGGGTGGCGGTGCGCGATGGCCAGCCGTGGCGGTCGGCCTGCGTGAACAGCACCAGGTCGGCCTTGGCGCCGACCAGCGTGGGCGTCGTCATGGCAGGAACGCGTTGCAGCCAGTCGCTGCGGCACAGCGCCTGCGACCAGTTGTCGAAGGGTTCGTCGAGTTGCGCGACCAGCGCGGCCGTGCCCAGCGCCTCGACCGGATCGAAACTGCCGAGGCGGCAGAACGGGTCCTGCACGTTGTCGCTCGCGAACAGCAGCGGAATGCCGCGCTCGCGTATTTCCTTCACGAGCGTGATGCCGCGCAGCCGGGGCGTGCGGCCCGTCACCGCGTCCTGCAGCAGCAGGTTGGTCGCGGGCAGCGAGACGACAGTGATCGGCGCGCGCGCCACCGCATCGAGCGTGGCGAGGGCCTCTGCCTCGGGCTTCGCCGCGAGCGCGCAGATGTGGCCGCAGACCACGCGGCCTTCGAAGCCGATCTCGCGCAGCAGGCGCGCGGTGGTCTGCAGGCCGACCGCCGCGGGGTTGAGTTCCTCATCGACGTGCAGGTCGATGTCGAGGTCGCAGGCCTGCGCCGCATTCAGCAGGTTGCGCAGCGCGTTCTCGCTCCAGTTGGTCGAATGCACGAAGCCGCCGAGCAACGCATGCGGTCCCGTCGCCTTCACCTGCTTCGCAAGCCGCAGCGCCTGCGCCGCATCTTCGAAGAGCGGTAGCTTGATCAGGCTCACCTGCTCCAGCCGCACCCGGCCTGCCCATTCCTCTGCGAGCTCGGCCAGCACCGGCCAGGCCAGCGGCACCGCATCGGGCTCCCACCAGTCCACGTGCGTGCGCACATGCGTGGTGCCGCATTCCCAGGCCCACTGCAGGCCGCGCGCGGCGCGCTCGCGCACGTCGGCGGGGTTCCAGTGCACGCGGTCGGCGAGCATCGCATCGATGGCGCCGAGCAGGCCCGGCTGCACATGCTTCATGCGCGGCAGCGTGAAGGCCTTGTCGAGGTGCGTGTGGGCGTCGACGAAGCCGGGGAGCACGAGGGTGCCGGCGAGGTCCCAGCTTTCGGGCATCGGTGCGGCGTCGTCGGCAGGTTGCACCGACTCCACGCGCCCTGTGTCGAGTGCAATGCGCGCCAGCACCGGCACGCCATCGCGCTGCGGCCAGTCCGAGGGCAGCAGCCAGCGCGGCAGCCGCGCGTTGTCGAGCAGCACGGGCGCGTTCATGCGAAGCGCGCCATCGCCTGGCCGACGCGCGCCATGAAGCGCTTGAGCTGGGGCTCGGTCGCCACGTTCATGTGGTAGTGGGCGTGGTAGTCCACTTTCGCGCGCTGTCCGGTGAGCCGCTTCATGTACCGCGTGACGATCTTGCGCGGCGGATCGCCCATGTACCAGGCCAGCCACCGCGGCCGGCCGTAGGTGACCACGGCGCTGATGCGGGTGATGTGCGTGAGCATCGGCTTCACGTTGGCCGGGTCGCTGATATCGAAGGCCACGCCGGGCATGAAGAGCCGGTCGAAGTAGCCCTTGAGCATCGCGGGCAGCCCGAAGCACCAGGTCGGAAAGCAGAACACGATGCCCTCGGCCCACTGCAGCCGCTCCACGTACGGCTGGAGTGGCAACTGATTGCTGGGCACGTCGTGGTAGCCGAGCCGCTCTTCGCGCGAGAGCACCGGGTTGAAGCCCTCGGCGTACAGGTCGCAGTCGTCCACCTCGTGCCCGGCCGCGCGCAGGTTCTTCAGCACTTCCTGGTGCAGGGCCGCATGGAAGCTGGTTTCGACCGGGTGGCAGTAGACGACGAGCACGCGCATGGTGTGTTTGACCGCTTAATCAGAGCAAGTGGTCAGGTTATGCAAGCGGCGTGCCAGTGCGGGTGCACCGGAAGAGGGCTGGCGAGCCCCCGGGGCGGGCCGGGTTTCAGGCGCGCTTCGTCCGCGCGCGCACTGAAGACCGGGCCGGGTGAGTCGTCAGGGCTTGCGCGGTGCCGGCAGCAGCCGCACCGCCAAGGCGGCCGCCGCCGTGCCGGTCGCCAGCCAGGTCACGCCGGCCCAGCCCCACTGCGCGAGCGCCAGCGCCCCCAGCGCCGAGCCCGCCGCCATGCCGATGAACATGCTGGTGAACAGCACCGCATTCAGCCGGCTGCGCGCGCCGGGCTCGATGCCGTAGACGATGGTCTGGTGCGCGATCAGCGTGGCCTGCAGGCCCAGGTCGAAGCCGACGGCCGCGATGGCAATCAGCCAGAGCTGCGCATGCGGCAGCATCAGCGGCGCGAGCCCCATGGCGGCGAACGACACCACGGCCAGCCCCGCGCCCAGGCGCGTCACCAGCTGCGGCCCGCGCCGGTCGGCGAGGCGCCCGGCCAGCGGCGCCGCGAGCGCACCCGCCGCACCGGCCAGCCCGAAGGCGCCGGCCGCCGCGCTGCCCAGGTGGAAGGGCTCGCCGTGCAGCATCACCGCCAGCGTCGACCAGAACGCGCTGAAGCCCACCGCCAGCAGCGCCTGTGCCAAGGCGGCGCGGCGCAGCGCGCCATGGCGCGACCACAGCGTGCCCAGCGAGCCGAGCAGCGCGCCGTAGGCCAGATGCGTGGTCGGCCGGAAGCGCGGCAGCCCGCGCCAGGCGGCCACGCCGATGAGCGCAATGCTGGCCGCCGCCGCGATGAACATCGCACGCCAGCCGAAGTGCTCGGCCACGAACCCGCTCACCACCCGCGACAGCAGGATGCCCAGCAGCAGCCCGGTCATCACCGTGCCGACGGTCTTGCCGCGCGAAGCCTCGGGCGCCAGCGTGGCGGCGGCGGGCACGATGTCCTGCGCCATCGTGGCTGCGAGGCCGATGGCCAGGCTGGCCGCGAGCAGCACGCCGATCGACGGCGCGGCGCCGGCCACCAGCAGCGCAGCGCACAGGGCGGCCGCCTTGATCAGCACGATGCGGCGCCGGTCGAAGCGGTCGCCCAGCGGCGCCAGCAGCAGGATGCCGAGCGCGTAGCCCAGCTGCGTGAGCGTGGGGATGAAACCGACTGCGCGGGTGGAGGCGCCGATGTCGGCGCCCAGCACGCCGAGCATCGGCTGCGCGTAGTAGAGCGACGCCACCGACAGGCCCGCGCCGGTGGCCAGCAGCAGGACCAGCGAGGCCGGCAGCGCATGGCCGTCCGGTGTGGCGCCGGGGTGGGCATGCATTGTTTGAATGGAAGACATGGTGATAACCCTAGGTTTCTTGGCAAGGGTTGGAATGTGCTCCTCCCGAGGATGACTTGGTAGCCTTGCGGGTTGCAGAATGCCTATACGTATTACGTATAAAAGGCGAGGAAATGCCGAATTCACCCCCAGCAGCCGACCGCATCGAACTGATGCAGACCTTCGTCCACATCGTCGAAGCCGGCAGCCTCTCGGCCGCCGCGCTGCGGATGGGCGCGACCCAGCCCACCGTGAGCCGCCGGCTGCAGGCGCTGGAGCGCTCGCTCGGCGTGCGGCTGCTGCGCCGCTCCACGCACGCCATGAAGCTCACCGAGGACGGCGAGCGCTGCTACGAGGGCGCGCGGGAACTGATCGCCAGCTGGCGCGCCTTCGAGGCCGACCTGCGCGGCGTGGGCGACGAGCCGGAGGGCACGCTGCGCGTGGTGGCGCCGCATGCGCTGGGGCAGATGCTCTTGGTCGGTCCGCTGGCCGATTACCTGCGCGCCTATCCGCGCGTGTCGGTCGAATGGCTGCTGCACGATCGCCGGCCCGACTTCATCGCCGAGGGCGTCGACTGCGCGATCCAGGTCGGCGAGGTGACCGACACCATGGCCATCGCGATCAAGCTGTCGGAAGTGCCGCGCGTGGTGGTCGCCGCGCCGTCGGTGCTGCAAGGGCGCAAGCCGCCGACGCACGCGTCGGAGCTCGCCGAGTTGCCCTGGCTTGCTCTGCGCACTTTTTATCGGAACGAGGTGCAGCTCACGCACCGGCCGACCGGCGAGCTCGCGCGGGTGCCGATCCGCCCGCGCATGAGCACCGACAGCCTTTATGCGCTGCACAGCGCCGCGGTCATGGGGCTGGGTGCCTGCATCGGCTCGGCCTGGCTCATGAACGACGACATCGCGGCCGGCCGGCTGGTGCAGCTGGTGCCGCAATGGCATGCGGCGCCGCTGCCCGTGTACCTGACCTATTCGCCCGCGCGCTTCCAGCCCGCGCGGCTGCGCCGCTTCATCGAGATGGTGCGGCTCGCGATGGCCGACCCGACGGGCCGGGCCTGGGAGGTCAGGGCGTTGGCTTGATGCCGCAGCCGCCCAGCACGAAGGCCACCAGCTCGCGCGCGATCGGCTCGCGGTCGATGGGTGCGTCGGGCGGCAGGCCGAGCATCACGCGCGTCTGGATCGCGTAGTCGGCATAGCTCTGGGTCATGGCCCAGATGTGCATGAGCAGGATGCGCGCATCGAGCGGGCGCATCTGCCCGCGCGCGATCCAGCCGTTGATGATGTCCACCTTCTTCTGCGTCCAGGCCCGGGCGTTGGGCCAGTAGCGGTCGAGGTTGCGGCCGCCGTCGAGGATCTCGCGGGTGAAGATGCGCGACATCTCGGGGCTGTCGATGGCGTGGTCCAGCTTCTTGCGGATGTAGTCGCCCAGCACCGTGGCCGGGTCGCTCGCGTCCTCGAACGAGAACACCACCTTCCAGGCGTGCAGCACCTGCATGAGCAGCTCTTCGTAGAGCTCTTCCTTGCCGGCGATGTAGTAGTGCAGCTGGGGCTTGGTGAGGCCAGCGCGCGCGGCGATCGCCTGGGTCGACGTGCCCTTCAAGCCATGCAGGCTGAACTCGGCCACCGCCGCAGTGCGGATGGCGGCCATGATGCGCTCGCGCCCCGGGCGTGCGCGCGACAGCGGGCCGTCGGGGGCGGGCATTTCCTGGGCGGTGGACGGGGGCAGGGCGGCGGTGTCGGAGGTCATGCGGGGTCAGCTGGGAGGGCGCGGCGGGGCGCCCGGCCGATGGTAATCCTTGGCGCATGGCCGCATGCCGTGCCGGCATGGCGGTGGAGCGCATGCGGGCACGGTTCATGTATCTTCCTCGCCGCTTCCAGAAATTCACCTCAGACCAAGGAGTCTTCCATGTACCTCTCTCCCCGTTTCAGGGCCTTCGCCGCGGGCGCCGCCCTGTTTGCCGCCAGCGCCATCGCGCAGGCCCAGCAGGCACTGCCGAATGTGGTGATCCTCGCCACCGGCGGCACCATCGCCGGTGCCGGCGCCTCGGCCGTCAACAGCGCCACCTACGCGGCCGCCAAGGTCGGCGTAGACAAGCTCATCGCCGGCCTGCCCGAACTCGCCAAGGTCGCCAATGTGCGCGGCGAGCAGGTGTTCCAGGTCGCATCGGAAAGCCTCACCAACGACAACCTGCTGACGCTGGCCAAGCGCGTCTCGGCACTGTCCAAGCAGTCGGACGTCGACGGCATCGTGATCACCCACGGCACCGACACGCTCGAAGAAACCGCCTACTTCCTGACGCTCACCGTGCACACCAACAAGCCGATCGTCGTGGTCGGCTCGATGCGTCCGGGCACGGCCCTCTCGGCCGACGGCGCGCTCAACCTGTACGACGCGGTCAACGTGGCGGGCAGCAAGGACGCCGTGGGCAAGGGCGTGCTGGTGACGATGGGCGACAACATCGACAGCGGCCGCGACGTGAGCAAGAACGTCAACATCAAGACCAGCGCCTTCTCCAGCCAGTGGGGCCCGCTCGGCATGATCGTCGAGGGCAAGAACTACTGGTTCCGCGCACCGGTCAAGCGCCACACGATGAACTCCGAATTCGACATCGACAGCATCAACGCGCTGCCGCCGGTCGAAATCGCCATGGGTTACGAAGGCGTGTCGTCGGTGGCCATCGACGCGATTGCCAGGAGCGGCGCCAAGGCGCTGATCCACGGCGGCACGGGCAACGGCTCGGTGGCCGACCGCATCGTTCCGAACCTGCAGAAGGCGCGCACCGACGGCGTGATCGTGATCCGCAGCTCGCGCGTGCCCGACGGCTTCGTGATCCGCAATGCCGAGCAGCCCGACGACAAGTACGACTGGGTGGTGGCGCACGACCTGCGTCCGCAGAAGGCGCGCATCCTGGCGATGGTGGCCTTGACCAAGACCAGCGACACCAAGGAACTCCAGCGGATCTTCTGGGAATACTGATCCCAGGTCAGCGCGCGGTGCGGCGCTTGCGGTGCCGCGCGTATTCCAGGCTGCTCACGCACACGAGCAGCCAGGCGAAGCCGCTCAGCAGGCCGGCCGCCACATCGCTCGCAAAGTGCACCTGCAAAAAAATGCGGCTGCACGCGATGGTCAGGATGGCGCCCACGGCGGCCATCGCCGCCGGCACATGCCAGCGCGCCGGCAGCGTCCGCAGCGCCAGGTACAGCAGCATTCCGTAGCTCACGATCGCGCCCGCGCTGTGTCCGCTCGGGAAGCTGTAGCTCGTCTCGAACGCCAGCCCGTGGTCGTGCACCGGCCGCGCACGCTCGAAGATGTGCTTGAGCGCGGGGTTCAGCAGCACGATGCCGCCGAGCGCCATCACCCAGCCGAGCGCAAGGCCCCGGTGCGCATGGCGCCACAGCACCGCGGCGACCACCAGGCACACCGGCGCGAGAAAGGCGAAGTCGCCCAGGTGGGTGAGCCAGCTGAAGGCGACGAGCGCCGCCCACGGCACGTGGGTGCCGATGGCATCGGCCAGCGCCTGGTCGGCCCGGCCCATCGAATGACCATCAGAGAGGTTCGACGCGATCCATGCGAACACGCTCGCCGCCGCAAGAATCAGCAGGAACCCCGCCGTAAGTCCGACGGCGATGCGCGGCTCGCTGGGTTCGTCGGCATCGCGCGCCTTGAAGTGGCGGCGCTGCAGCGTCCAGCAGATGGCGCCGGCGCCGAGCACCGACACGGTCCAGATCGACAGAAACCAGCCCAGCGCATGGGCACCGAGTTGCTGGGCGAGGAGAACGAGAGGGGGAGTGAGGGGAGAGGCTTCCAACGGCATGCGGCCGCACCCTAAGGGAGCGCTGCGCCGCTGGCAAGCGAAAGCGGGAATACTTTGGCGCACTCGAAGGCTTTGTCGGCGGCGGCGTAGTCCCAGCGTTCCACGCGGCAGGCGCGCGTGCCGCCGGCCATGTCCAGCCGCACCACGTTCACCGAATTCGGAAAGCCGGCGCGCACGCGATGCGACACCGCCGTGCCCGCCTGCACGGCGAATGCGGTGCGCCTGCAGCCCGAGAAGGCGTCGTGCAGTGAGCGCACGTAGGGCAGGTGGATATGGCCGCCCAGGATCAGGTCGACGCCCGCTTCGGACCAGCGCGCGACCGCCCGCTCGCGCCCGTGCAGGCGGTTCGACATGTCCTCCTGCCGCGTGACCATCACCGGCTGGTGCGTCACCACCACGCGCAGTTGCGAGGGCGACGATGCCGCAAGGCGCTGCGCCACCCGCTCGACCTGCGCGGGCGACACCGCGCCGTCCGCATGCCGGTACCAGCGCGTCGTGTTCACCGTGACGACGAGCCATTCGTCGGACTCGAACACCGGCTCGAGGTCGTTGCCGAAAGCTTCCCTGTACCGGCCGTAGGGCGAGAAGCAGCGTGCCGCGAGCTGGAACAGCGGAATGTCGTGATTGCCCGGAACGACGAGCTTCGCGGGCGCCGCGAGCCGGTCGACGAAAGCGCGCGCCGCCGCGAACTGCACGCGTGTCGCGCGCTGCGTGATGTCGCCGGACATCACCACCACCTGGGGCGCCAGCGCATCGGCAAAGCGCTCGAGCGCCTGCAGCACCTCGGGCTGCTCGGTGCCGAAATGCGGATCGGAAATCTGCAGCAGGCAAGCGCTCATTGCTTGGCCGCCTCCAGCTCGGGCGCGACATCGGGCCGCACCAGCCACAGCGGCTCGGGCGACACGCGGAACAGCAGCGGCATGTCGGTCCAGGCGATCTCGCCGTCGGTCGCCACCTTCACGCGGCGCGGCGCACGCAGGCGGCCGGCTTTCACCGTCATCGATTCGAAGGGGAAGCTCAGCACCTGGTCGGCGCGTCCGAGCCGGCCCATCGCACCGCGCACCAGCAGCTCCGGCATGGCCAGCACCCCGACCGGCTTGAGCGCGATGGCCGCGAGCTGCCCCTGCTCGGGCGCATCGGCGTGCTCGATGCCGACTTGCAGCAACTGCAGCGGGTTGTTGCCCACGAAGAGGGTCGGCGTGCGGATGTCCTTTTCCTGCCCGCGCCAGGCCATGCGCAGGTTCCAGTGCCGGTGGCGGCCCCGCATCACCGTCAGGAGGCCCGCGAAGAACGCGATCCAGCGGCTGCGGCCGTAGCGCGCCTTGTAGGTCTCGCGCTCTTCCAGCAGCTCGGCGTAGAGGCCCATGCTGGCGTTCACCAGGAAGACCCGGTCGTTGACCAGCCCCACCTGCACGGCCCGCGGCTGCTCGGTCAGCAGCACCTTCAGCGCCTCGGCCGTGTCGCGCGGGATGCCGTGGGTGCGGCTGAAGTAGTTGAAGGTGCCCTGCGGCAGCACGCCGAAGGCGCAGCCGCTGCCCAGCGTGGCCTGCGCCACCGCATTGATGGTGCCGTCGCCGCCCGCGGCCACCACCACGCCGCCCACGGCGCGGGCGCGCTCGACGGCTTCGCGTGCCAGTGCCTGCACACGGTCGGGCCCGTCGATCAGGAAGATGCGGTGCCTGCGTCCGGCCGCGGCAAAGCCTTCCTCGATGACCTGGCGGGCCTCGGCGGCGCTTTCGCTGCCGGAGCCGGCGTTGAGCACGATGAAAAACGGGGCGTTCGGACCGATGTGGGGCGCTTGCATGTCTGTGGGACTGGGAAAAGACGGGCCCCTGAAGGGCCGTGTGGAGGGCTGCCGCGTGCGGCCGGCCGGTGGTTGTCGCACGCCCGGCCGGTCGGCGGGAGCGGCCGGCATCCCGGCCGTCTGTGGGAGAGTTGCCCTCCGCCCGTAAAATCGTCCGCTTTCGCGGCGCATCGCCGCGCTACCGTCCAATGCCCGGTCCACGCCGGCCAGCTTCATGTTGACCTTCCAGCAAATCATTCTCAAACTGCAGTCGTACTGGGCCGACAAGGGCTGCGCGCTGCTGCAACCGTACGACATGGAGGTGGGCGCGGGCACCTCGCACACCGCCACCTTCCTGCGGGCCCTCGGCCCCGAGCCCTGGAAGGCCGCCTACGTGCAGCCCAGCCGCCGCCCCAAGGACGGCCGCTACGGCGAGAACCCCAACCGCCTGCAGCACTACTACCAGTACCAGGTCGTGCTCAAGCCCGCGCCCAGCAACATCCTGGAGCTCTACCTCGGTTCGCTGGAGGCCCTGGGCTTCGACCTGAAGAAGAACGACATCCGCTTCGTCGAAGACGACTGGGAGAACCCCACGCTCGGCGCCTGGGGCCTGGGCTGGGAAGTCTGGCTCAACGGCATGGAAGTGACGCAGTTCACCTACTTCCAGCAGGTCGGCGGCATCGACTGCAAGCCGATCACCGGCGAAATCACCTACGGCCTGGAGCGCCTGGCGATGTACCTGCAGGGCGTGGACAACGTCTACAACCTGACCTGGACCGACGGGCTCAGCTACGGCGACGTCTACAAGCAGAACGAGGTCGAGCAGTCGACCTACAACTTCGAGCACAGCGACGCCGAGTTCCTCTTCACCGCCTTCAACGCGCACGAAAAACAGGCCAAGCACCTCATGACCGAACAGCTCGCACTGCCGGCCTACGAGCAGGTGCTCAAGGCTGCGCACAGCTTCAACCTGCTCGACGCGCGCGGCGCGATCAGCGTGACCGAGCGCGCGGCCTACATCGGCCGCATCCGCAACCTCGCGCGCAGTGTGGCGCAGAGCTACTACGACAGCCGCGAGCGCCTGGGCTTCCCGATGGCGCCGCGCGAATGGGTTGCGCAGATGCCCCCGAAGAAAGCCGCCTGAGCGATGACGACCCCCATGAACAACAAGAACTCCCTGCTGGTTGAACTGTTTGTCGAAGAACTGCCGCCCAAGGCACTGAAGAAGCTCGGCGACGCCTTCGCGGGCGTGCTGCGCGACCAGCTCGTGGCGCAAGGCCTGGCCGAAGCCGGCTCGGTGCTCACCGCCTACGCCTCGCCGCGCCGGCTGGCCGCGCACCTCACGCATGTGGCCGAGGGCGCCGCCGACAAGGCCGTGTCGCAGAAGCTTATGCCCGTGGCCGTGGGGCTCGATGCCTCGGGCCAGCCGACGCCTGCGCTGCTCAAGCGCCTGGGCGCGCTCGGTGCCGACGCCTCGGCCGTGCCGGGCTTGAAGCGCGCGATGGACGGCAAGGCCGAAGCCCTCTTCTACGAAAGCACCGCCAAGGGTGCGACGCTGGCCGAGGGCCTGCAGAAGGCGCTGGCCGAAGCGATCGCCAAGCTGCCGATTCCCAAGGTGATGAGCTACCAGCTCGAGAGCGGCTGCGAACTGCCGGGCTGGAGCAGCGTGAGCTTCGTGCGCCCCGCGCACGGCCTCGTGGCGTTGCACGGCGACACCGTGGTGCCCATCGAAGCGCTGGGCCTCAAGGCCGGCCGCGAGACGCACGGCCACCGCTTCGAGGCGGCGGTCGATCCGGTCGTGCTGCGCGATGCGAACAGCTACGCGCTGCAACTGCAGGACGAGGGCGCGGTCATCGCGAGCTTCGAGGCGCGCCGCGCCGAAATCGCGCGCCAGCTTGCGGCGGCTGCGATCAAGGTTGGCGGCGGCTCGGTGCCGATCCACGACGACGCGCTGCTCGACGAAGTGACCGCGCTGGTCGAGCGCCCCAACGTGCTGGTCTGCAGCTTCGAGCCCGAGTTCCTCGAAGTGCCGCAGGAGTGCCTCATCCTCACGATGAAGGCCAACCAGAAGTACTTTCCGCTGCTCGATGCATCGAGCAAACTCACCAACAAGTTCCTGGTAGTCAGCAACATCAGCCCCGACGACGCGAGCGCGGTCATCGAAGGCAACGAGCGCGTGGTGCGCCCGCGCCTGGCCGACGCCAAGTTCTTCTTCGACCAGGACCGCAAGAAGTCGCTGGCCTCGCGCGTCGAGTCGCTGGGCAAGGTGGTCTATCACAACAAGCTGGGTACGCAGGGCGAGCGCGTGCAGCGCGTGATGCACATCGCGCGCGGCATTGCCGAGAAGCTGGGCGATGCGAAGGTCGCCGCACAGGCCACGCAGGCCGCCCAACTGGCCAAGGCCGATCTCGTGACCGACATGGTCGGCGAGTTCCCCGAGCTGCAAGGCACGATGGGCCGCTACTACGCGCTGCACGACGGCCTCGATGCCGCGGTGGCCGACGCGATCGAAGACCACTACAAGCCTCGCTTCGCCGGCGACGAGCTGCCGCGCAACAGCGTGGGCCTCGTGGTCGCGCTGGCCGACAAGCTCGAAACGCTGGTCGGCATGTTCGGCATCGGCAACCTGCCCACCGGCGACCGCGACCCGTTCGCGCTGCGCCGCCATGCGCTGGGTGTGATCCGCATGCTGATCGAGAAAGACCTCGCGCTGGGGCTCGACGCCCTGCTGCAGGACGCCGCCGCGCAGTTCAGCGCCATCGCCGGGTTCGACAGCGGCAAGGCCACGGTCGAGCTGCGCGATTTCATCCTCGACCGCCTCGCCGGCAGCCTGCGCGAGCAGGGCGCGAGCGCCCAGGAAGTCGATGCCGTGCTGGCCCCGCTTCCACAGCGCCTGGGCGAGGTGCCCAAGCTGCTGGCCGCCGTGCGTGCCTTCGCCGCACTGCCCGCCGCTGCCGCGCTGGCCGCGGCCAACAAGCGCATCGGCAACATCCTGAAGAAGGCGCCCGAGGCCGACGCGCACGTCAGCGAACTGTTGCTGCAGGAGCCCGCCGAGAAGGCGCTGCACGCCGCGATGGCGCAGGTGGTGCCCGCGGCCAACGCGCAGTTCGAAGCCGGCGACTACACCGCTTCCCTGCAGACGCTGGCCGCGCTGCGCGAGCCGGTCGATGCGTTTTTCGACGGCGTGATGGTCAACGCCGAGCAGGCCGATCTGCGGCTCAACCGGCTGGGCCTTTTGATGTCGCTGCACGCCGCGATGAACCGCGTGGCGCAGCTCGAGCGGCTGGCGGTCTGAAGGCTTGTGGTTCGATAATTGCGCATGAACCGGCAACAGCAACTGGATCAGTTCTCGCTCGCCCTGCACCGGCGAGCGCTGGACGCCTTGCGCCATGAGCCTGCGCTTCGCGACCACGCACGCCAGACGCTTGCGCGCTGGCGCAAACAGTCGGGCGCAACGCAGTCCGATGTGCTGTGGGACGAATGGGAGCAACTGCTCGCCGATGAGTTCACCGCGCTTGAAAACGCTGCACTTGTCGAATCCGACCATGGCCAGCTTTTGCGCAGCGTGTCCCCGCTCGGCGGGCTTGTCTCGCAGAGCGAAAGAATGACGTTGCTCAGGCAGGCGCGCGAACGCGCCGCATTGCAATGAAGCTGGACGAACTGCAGCATGTGCTGCGAGCCTCCGCGGCGATCTCGAAGGAAAACTCTTTTGTCGTCGTCGGCAGCCAGGCCGTGCTGCTCCTTCTCGAGCACCCGCCGGAGGCTCTGCTTGTGTCGCGCGAGATCGACCTCTATCCGGCCTTGCATCCCGAGCGCGCGGACCTGATCGACGGCGCGATCGGCATGCACTCCAGCTTTCACGAGACCTTCGGCTATTTCGCCGATGGCGTTGGCCCCGAGACGGCGGTCATGCCCGCCGACTGGATGAGCCGGGCGAGCCTGCACTACATCGGCGACATCACTGCCATTTGTCCGGACCTGCATGATCTCGTCGTCTCGAAGTGCGTGGCGGGTCGAGAGAAGGATGCCGATTTTGTCCGCGAGCTTTTGAGGCACGGATTGGTGTCTGCCGCCACGCTGACCGAACGCATCGGGATGCTGGACGCGGCGAAATATCCGCTCGCGCATCTGGTGGCCTGGGTGGAGCGGCGCAAGCTGGAGTCTGAAGGGACTGCCCCATGAAACTCGTCATCCTCGACCGCAACGGCACGATCAACGTGCACCGCGAAGACTTCGTCAAGAGCGACATCGAGTGGACGCCGCTGCCCGGTGCGCTGGAGGCCGTGGCGCGGCTGAACCATGCGGGCTGGCATGTGGTGGTCGCGTCGAACCAGTCGGGCCTGGGCCGCGGGCTCTTCGACATGGCCTCGCTCAACGCCATGCACGCCAAGATGCACAAGATGCTCGCGGCCGTGGGCGGCAAGGTCGATGCGGTGTTCTATTGCCCGCACAGCCCCGACGAGGGCTGCGACTGCCGCAAGCCCAAGTCGGGCCTGTTCCTGCAGATCGGCGACCGCTACGGCATCGACCTCAAGGGCGTGCCGACCGCGGGCGACAGCCTGCGCGACCTGCAGGCGGGTGCGGCCGCCGGTTGCGAGCCGCACCTCCTGCTCACGGGCATGGGCGCGGCGTGCATCGGCGTCGATCCGCTGCCCCCCGAATATCCGGCGAACACGATGGTCCACGAGAACCTCGCCGCCTTTGTCGATTTCCTGCTCGCGCGCGAAGCGCGGGCCGCACTGCAGGTAGCTCTCTGATGGCGTTTCTCCGTTCCTTTGTCCACGCACTCTGGATGCTTGTCACCGTGGTGCCGTGGGGCATCATCATGTGCGTCAGTTCGATCTGGAAGCGCGGCATTCCGCTCTACTGGATGGCCGAGCAATGGCTCAGCTGGGCCATCGGCGGCGCGCGTGTGCTGCTGGGCATCAAGACCCGCGTGACCGGCATGGAGAACCTGCCGACCGACCAGCTCGCCGGCGCGATCCTGCTGGTCAAGCACCAGTCCACGCTCGAGACCTTCCTCATGCCCACGCTGATGCCGCATCCGCTGGCCTATGTGTTCAAGAAGGAGCTGATCTACGTGCCCTTCTTCGGCTGGGCGATGGCGCGGCTGGACATGATCCACATCGACCGCAGCCAGCGCGCGCAGGCCTTCAACAAGGTGGTGAACCAGGGCCGCAAGCTGCTTGCGCAGGGCATCTGGATCATCATGTTCCCCGAAGGCACGCGCATTCCGCGCGGCCAGAAGGGCACCTACAAGAGCGGCGGCACGCGCCTGGCCTGCGAGACCGGCGTGCCGGTGATCCCGATCGCCGTCACCTCGGCCAAGGTCTGGCCGCGCAAGGCGTTCATCAAGCGTCCGGGCGTGGTCGATGTGTCGATCGGCCCGGCGATTTCCAGCGTCGGCCGCAAGCCCGACGAGCTGATGCGCGAAGTCGAAGCGTGGATCGAAGCGGAGATGCACCGGCTCGACCCCGAGGCGTATCGCTAGAGAGAACGACCCATGCAGGGACTGCTGCAGTTCACGATGGACCTGTTCGAGGGGCTGGGCAGCGAATTCGCACAGCCCGAGCCGCCCGCGCCGCGGCCGAAGAAGGTCCGCAAGGCTGCGCCGCCGCCCGTCGCGACGCCATTGCCGTTCGCACTGCCGGTGCCCGAAGAGATTCGGAACACGGGGCCGGCGCTGCCAGCGATCCCGCTGCGCGACACGCTGACGCTCGCGAGCTTCATCCATCCGCAGGCCACGCGCGAACTGGTGCTGGGCTCGGCACGCGTGGCCTACGAATTCAAGCGCGGCAAGCGCAAGACCATCGGCTTCCTGGTCGGCGCCGACGGGCTGTCGGTGCGCGCGCCGCGCTGGGTCGCGCTGCGCGACGTCGATGCCGCGGTGCGCGAGAAGGCCGACTGGATCCTGCGCAAGCTGCAGGAAACGCAGCAGCGCCATGCGCGCGTCGAGGCCACGCGCATCGAGTGGAAGGACGGCGCCGGATTCCCGTTCATGGGCGAGCCGGTCGTGATCCGGCTCGATCCGAAGCATGGCTTTGCCAGCGTCGGCGGCACGCTCGACGAGGCCGAGGTCGCGGGCGGCCCGCGCATCCTGCGGCTGGCCGTCGCGCAGAATGCCGAGCCCTCGCAGATCCGCGATGCGGCGCAGGCCTGGCTCATGCGGCAGGCGCGCAAGCTCTTCATCGAGCGGCTCGACCATTTCGCGCCGCTGCTGGGTGTGCGCTGGCAGAAGCTGTCGCTGTCGAACGCGGCCACGCGCTGGGGCAGCGCGAGCGCGGACGGATCGATTCGCCTGAACTGGCGGCTCATTCATTTCCGTCTGCCGGTGATCGACTACGTCGTCGCGCACGAACTGGCCCACCTGCGCGTGATGGACCATTCGCACCGCTTCTGGGAAACCGTCGAGAGCGTGGTGCCCGACTACGACCTGCTGCGCCAGCAGCTCAAGGACGAAGCCGTCCCGCGCTGGAACTGACCCGCGCCGCTGCGCGTTATTCCTTGACCGACCCGGTCATCCCCGAGACGTAGTACTCGACGAAGAACGAGTAGATGAACGCCACCGGCAGCGAACCGAGCAGCGCGCCGGCCATGAGCGGCCCCCACTGGTACACATCGCCCTGCACGAGTTCGGTCACCACGCCGACCGGCAGCGTCTTCACCTCCGACGACGAGATGAAGGTGAGCGCATAGATGAACTCGTTCCACGACAGCGTGAACGCGAAGATGCCCGCCGAGATGAGTCCGGGCACCGCCAGCGGCAGCACGATCTTCACCAGGATCTGCCAGCGGCTCGCGCCGTCGATGAGCGCGCACTCTTCGAGCTCGGCCGGGATCGAGCGGAAGTAGCCCATCAGCAGCCACGTGCAGAAGGGAATGAGGAAGGTCGGGTAGGTGAGGATCAGCGCCCAGCGCGTGTCGAAGAGGCCGAGGTTGAACACCACGTTCGCCAGCGGAATGAACAGGATCGACGGCGGCACCATGTACGCGAGAAAGATCGAGAGCCCGACGTGCTTCGATCCCTTGAAGCGCAGCCGCTCGATCGCATACGCGGCGAACACCGAGGCCGCGAGCGAGACGAAGGTCGACACCACCGACACCAGCACCGTGTTCCACAGCCACTGCGGGTACGAGGTCTCGAACAGCAGCTTGTAGAAATGCGAGAGCGTCGGGTTGATCACCCAGAACGGATTGCCTTCGCGCGAGAGCAGCTCGGCATCGGGCTTCACCGAGGTGATGGCCATCCAGTAGAACGGGAACAGCAGCACGATCAGGAAGACCACGAGCGGCAGGTACACGGTCACCGCCTTGCGCGGGATCGTGTCGAGGTAGCTCATGCCGACGGTGTCGACCTGGCCGGCGTTGCTCATTGGAGATTCCTCATTTGTCCGAACCGCCCTGCTGCCACGCGCGGCGCTGCAGGCCGAAGAAGCTGAACATCACGCACGCCAGCAGGAACGGCACCATCGCGATCGCAATGGCCGCGCCTTCGCCGAGCGCACCGCCCGAAATGGCGCGCTGGAACGACAGCGTGGCCATCAGGTGCGTGGCATTCAGCGGGCCGCCGCGGGTGATGACGTAGATGAGCTGGAAGTCGGTGAAGGTGAAGAGCACCGAGAAGGTCATGACCACCGCGATGATCGGCGTGAGCAGCGGCATGGTCACATGGCGGAACTGCTGCCACGGCGTCGCGCCGTCGATGGCGGAAGCCTCGTAGTAAGAGGGCGAAATCGTCTGCAGCCCCGCCAGCAGCGTGATCGCCACGAAGGGCACGCCGCGCCACACGTTCGCAATGATCACCGCGATGCGCGCATTCCATGGCGAGCCGAGGAAGTCGATGTACTGGTCGATCAGGCCCATCCGCATCAGCGCCCAGCTGATGATGGAGAACTGCGAGTCGTAGATCCACCAGAACGCGATCGCCGAGAGCGCGGTGGGCACGATGTACGGCAGCAGGATCACCGCGCGGAAGAAGGTCTTGAAGCGGATGTTCCGGTTCAAGAGGATCGCGAGCCACAGGCCCAGGAAGAACTTCAGCACGCTCGCCACCGCCGTGTAGAAGAGCGTGTTGAAGAGGGCGAGCCGCGTCACGGCATCGCCCCACAGGTACTCGTAGTTCTCCAGGCCGATCCACTGGCCCGCGCGGCCCACCTTGGCGTCGGTGAAGCCGAGGTAGGTGCCCAGCCCCAACGGGTAGGTCAGGAACAGCAACAGCAGCACCGCCGCCGGGAGCATGAACGCGATGCCGAGCGCGTTGCGGCTGTTCTGGAACCTGGCCAAAAGTGTCATGGGGCGGGCTGCTCTGGGAGTGAAGGGATCAGACCTTGTAGTAGCGCTCGGCGCGCTTCTGCGCGCGCTCGGCCGCTTCCTTCGGCGTCTTCGATCCGCTCGCGGCCTCGGCCACCATGTTCGGAATGATGAAGTCCGCCGCCGCGCCGGCCGAGGCGTAGCCCAGCTTGCCGTCGTAGCCGCCCGGGCGCAGGTTCTTCACCGAGTCGCGGTACGGCATGTTCTTCGGGTCCGAGGTCCAGATTGCGCTGTTCTCGTAGAAGCGCAGGGGCTGCGCCACGTAGCCGCCGCCGCCTTGCAGCCACGGGTCGAACTGTTCCTTCTCCATCATGAAGCGCAGGAACTCCTTGGCCGCCTGCGGGAATTTCGTGTACTTCATGACCATCTGGTTGAAGAACAGGTGCGACTCCGTCGGCACGCCGACCGGGCCGATGGGGAACACCGCGTGGTTGATGTCCGCGGCCATTTCCTTGACCTTCGGATCGGCCGAATTCTTGGCCGCGTAGTAGACCGAGATGCCGTTGTTGGTGACGCTGATCTGGCCGTCCAGGAAGGCCTTGTTGTTGTTCGGGTCGAGCCACGAGAGCGTGCCCGGGATGAAGTTGGCGTAGAGCTCCTTGCCGTACTCCAGCGCCTTGAGCGTCTCGGGGCTGTCGATCACCACCTTGTTCGTCTTGTCGACCAGCTTGCCGCCGTGCGACCAGATGAGCCAGTTGCACCAGGTGCTGTCGCCCGTTGCGTTGCCCAGCGCCATGCCGCCGGGCGTGCCCTTCTCCTTCAGCGCCTTGTAGAGCTTGAGGAAATCGTCGGTGGTCTTGGGGAAGGTCGCGAAGCCCGCGGCCTTGACCATGCTCTCGCGGTACACGATGAGCGAGCCCGAGGCGCCCAGCGGCAGGCCCAGCCACTTCTTGCCGTCGGGGCGCATGAAGGCTTCGCCGGCGGGATACCAGCCGCCGTACTTCTTGCCGAGGTATTCGGCGAGATCCGTCACGTCGAGCAGCTTGTCGGGGTAGAGGTTGGCGTCGTCGTTGGTCGACAAAATGATGTCGGGGCCCGCGCCGGTGTTGGCGGCCACCGCGGCCTTCGGGCGCACGTCTTCCCAGCCTTCGTTGTCCACGCGCACTTCCACGCCCGTGGCCTCGGTGAATTTCTTGACGTTGGCCATGTAGGCGTCGATGTCGCCCTGCACGAAGCGGCTCCATCGCAGCACGCGCAGCTTGGCGCCCTTCTCGGGCTTGAACGTCAGGTTCTGCGCCTGCGCGAATGGTGCGAACAGGGCGCTGCCCGTGCCGACAGTCGCGGCAGCGGCAACGCCGGCCGAACTCTCGAGAAACTTGCGGCGATTGAAATCACTCATGGCTGTCTCCTTCGTTGTAAACGGACCGGTGTGGAATCCAAAAATCAGGCGGCCAGGCGCAGGCCGCTTTCGGCATCGAACAGGTGGGCGCGCGCGAGATCGGGCACGAGATGGATCGTGCTGCCCGGCGCGAAGTCGTGGCGCTCGCGGAACACCGCCGAGAGCTCGGCGCCTTCGTGGCGACAGGCGACGAAGGTGTCCATGCCGGTCGGCTCCATCACCACCACGCGCGACGGAATGCCGCCGCTGTCGCCCAGCGTCAGGTGCTCGGGGCGCGTGCCGTACACCACGGGCTGGCCGTCGGTGCCGCCCGCGTGAATGGGCGCGTCGAGCCGCGTGCCGTCGGGCAGTTCGACATGCGCCGCGCCGCCCGCGCGCCGCAGCGTGCCGGGCAGGAAGTTCATGGCCGGCGAGCCGATGAAGCCCGCGACGAACTGGTTGGCCGGGTGGTCGTACAGGTCCAGCGGGCTGCCGGTCTGCTCGATGCGGCCGTCGCGCATCACCACGATCTTGTCGCCCATGGTCATGGCTTCGATCTGGTCGTGCGTGACGTAGATGGAGGTGGTCTTCAGGCGCTGGTGCAGCTCCTTGATCTCGCTGCGCATCGCCACGCGCAGCTTGGCGTCGAGGTTCGACAGCGGTTCGTCGAAGAGAAACACCTGCGGATCGCGCACGATCGCGCGCCCCATCGCCACCCGCTGGCGCTGGCCGCCCGAGAGCTGGCGCGGATAGCGCTCGAGCAGCGGCTTGAGCGCGAGGATCTCGGCCGCGCGCTGCACCTTGCTGTCGATCGTGGCCTTGTCCATCTTCGCGAGCGAGAGCGCGAAGGCCATGTTGTCGCGCACCGTCATGTGCGGATAGAGCGCATAGTTCTGGAACACCATCGCGATGTCCCGCTCCTTGGGCGGCAGGTCGTTCACGCGCCGATCGCCGATGCGGATCTCGCCGCCGTGGATTTCTTCCAGCCCCGCGATCATGCGCAGCAACGTCGACTTGCCGCAGCCCGAGGGGCCCACCAGCACCGTGAACGAACCGTCGGCAATGTCGATGTCCACCCCGTGAAGGATGGCGACTTCGCCGAATCGCTTCTTGACCGCCTGAATCGTGACACTGGCCATGCAAGGAGTCCTGACAAATCGCGGGAAGGAAAGCCAAGCAACACGGAGACCTCCGCATCGCAGCCCGGGCAGTATCGGCACTCGTTTTTGAAACCGGTATCAGGGCAAACCGGTACGAGAAAATCCCGGTTGACTTGTATGATGACCCGATAACCGTGCTCCACTTTTCCGCTGCCGTGCAGGCTTCCGCCCTCTCAGATTCCTTTCCTCTGGTCACGGACCGCCTGTCTGACCGGCTCGCGTCGCGGCTGGCCGCGCAGATCGAATCGGGCGCGCTGCGGCCCGGCGATCGTCTTCCCACCGAACAGCAACTCGCGGCCTCGCACGGCGTCTCGCGCACCGTGGTGCGCGAGGCGGTGCATCAACTCAAGTCGCAGGCGCTGGTCACTTCGCGGCAAGGCCTGGGCTGCTTCGTGGCGCAGGCGCCGCTCAATCGTCCGCTCGCCTTCGACCCCGCCGTGCTCGAGTCGGTACAGGCGGTCGTGCATGTGGTCGAGGTGCGCCGCGTGCTCGAAGGCGAGATCGCCGCGCTCGCTGCCAAGCGCGCCACGCGCAGCCAGATCGCGGCGCTGCGGCGCGCGCTCAAGGCCATCGACACGGCGGCCGCGGCAGGGCAGGACGGCGTGGCCGAAGACCTCGCCTTCCACCGCGTGATCGGCGAGGCCACCGGCAATCCGCAGTTCCGCCTGCTGCTCGGCTTTCTCGAGCAGTACCTGCGCGAAGGCATGCGCATCACGCGCGGCAACGAGGCGCGCCGGCTCGACTTCATGGAGGCGGTGCAGAACGAGCACCGCGCCATCGTCGAAGCCATCGCGGCGCGCGACCCCGTGGCCGCGCGCCATCACGCCACGCAGCACCTGATCCGCGGCGAGCAGCGGCTCGTCGAAGGCGGTGTCATCACCGGCCAGCGCCGCCGCGCCGCGGCGCATGCGCTGCGCAAGGCCGCACCGGCAACCACCGCCCAACGTACAACCGGCACCACCAAGAGAACGAAGAGGCACACCCCATGAAACTGTTGATTACCGGAGGCGGCGGCTTCGTCGGCTCCCGACTTGCCCGAGCGCTGCTCGCGCGCGGCACGCTGGCCGGCCAGCGCATCGAGCGGCTGGTGCTGACCGACATCGCGCCGCCGCCGGCCGACCTGCTGGCCGATGCGCGCGTCGAGGCCCGCACCGGCCCGCTGCTCGCGCAGACCGAGGCGCTGAAGACGGAAGCCTTCGATGGCGTGTTCCACCTTGCCTCGGCCGTGTCGGGCGAATGCGAGGCCGACTTCGAACTCGGCCTGCGTTCCAACCTCGACAGCACGCGCGCGCTGCTCGATGCGCTGCGTGCCAACGTCGGCGCGGGCGGCAAGGTGACGCGGCTGGTGTTCTCCAGCTCGGTGGCGGTGTTCGGGCCCGACCCGTCGGTGCCGCTGCCCAAGCTGGTGGCCGACGACACGTTGCCCTTGCCGCAGACCTCCTACGGCACGCAGAAGCTGGTGTGCGAGCACCTCATCTCCGACTACACGCGCAAGGGCTACATCGACGGCCGCGCCGCGCGGCTGATGACCGTCACCGTGCGGCCGGGTCGCCCGAACGGCGCTGCGTCGTCGTTCTTCAGCGGCATCATCCGCGAGCCGCTCGCCGGCATGGAATCCATCTGCCCGGTGTCGCCCGACGTGTCGCACCCGATGACTTCGCCGGCGCGCACGGTCGATGGCCTCATCGCCGTCTACGAAGCCAGCCGCGAGGCCTTCGGCGGGCGCGCCGCGCTCAACCTGCCGGCACTCAATGTGCGCGTGAGCGACATGCTCGATGCGCTCGAGGAAGTGGCCGGCCCCAAGGTGCGCGCGCTGGTGCGCTTCGAGCGCGACGAGCGCATCGCCGGCATCGTGGCCAACTGGCCCGCCGGTGCCACGGCCGAGCGTGCGGCGCGGCTGGGCCTGCATCCGCACGAGAATTTCGCAGACATCATTCGCCAATACATCGCCGATTGCGCCGCGCTTCCGAATGCGGCAGAAACCCTGAAGGGAATGTCCTGATGAGCAAGAAGAAAAGCCCCACGTCCAAGTCGAAGAGCAACGCCTCGAAGAAATCTTCGGGTGCGCTCAAGCTGCGTTCGCAGGAATGGTTCGACAACCCGGCCAACACCGACATGACGGCGCTCTACATCGAGCGCACCATGAACTTCGGACTCGGCCTCGACGAACTGCAATCGGGCCGGCCGATCATCGGCATCGCGCAGACGGGCTCCGACATCGCGCCCTGCAACCGCCACCACCTGGTGCTGGCCGAGCGCGTGCGCGAGGGCATCCGCGATGCGGGCGGCATCGCGTTCGAGTTTCCGATCCATCCGATCCAGGAGACCTGCAAGCGCCCGACCGCCTCGCTCGACCGCAACCTGCAGTACCTCTCGCTGGTCGAAATCCTTTACGGCTACCCGCTCGACGGCGTGGTGCTGACCACGGGCTGCGACAAGACCACGCCGGCGCAACTGATGGCCGCCGCCACGGTCGACATCCCGGCCATCGCGCTGAACTCCGGGCCGATGCTCAACGGCTGGTACAAGGGCGAGCGCACCGGCTCGGGCACCATCGTCTGGAAGGCACGCGAGCTGCTCGCCGCGGGCGAGATCGACGAGCCCGGTTTCCTGAAGCTCGTGGCGTCGTCGGCCCCATCGACCGGCCACTGCAACACCATGGGCACGGCCTCCACGATGAACTCGCTGGCCGAGGCGCTGGGCATGACGCTGCCCGGCAGCGCCGCCATTCCCGCGCCGTACCGCGACCGCCAGGAGATGTCCTACATGACCGGCAAGCGCATCGTCGAGATGGTGCGCGAGAACCTGAAGCCCTCCGACATCCTGACGCGCGCCGCGTTCGAGAACGCGATCATCGTGAACTCGGCGATCGGCGGCTCGACCAATGCGCCGATCCACTTGAACGCCATCGCGCGGCACATCGGCGTGCCGCTGACCACCGGCGACTGGGAGAAGCACGGCTACAAGATCCCGCTGCTGGTCAACCTGCAGCCGGCAGGCGAGTACCTCGGCGAGGACTACTACCGCGCGGGCGGCGTGCCCGCGGTGGTGGCCGAGCTGATCGCCAAGGGCAAGATCCAGCCCGCGCTCACCGTCAACGGCAAGACGATCATCGAGAACTGCGAAGGCCGCTTCACCGAAGACCGGAAGGTGATCTTCCCGTACGCCAAGCCGATGAAGAAGAACGCCGGCTTCCTCGATTTCAGCGGCAACCTCTTCGACTCCGCGATCATGAAGACCAGCGTGATCACGCCCGAATTCCACAGCCGCTACCTGGAAAACCCGGCCGACCCGATGGCCTTCGAAGGCACGGCCGTGGTGTTCGACGGGCCGGAGGACTACCACCGCCGCATCGACGATCCGAAGATGAAGATCGATGCGCACAGCATCCTGTTCATGCGCGGCGTCGGGCCGGTCGGTTACCCCGGCGCGGCCGAGGTCGTGAACATGCGGGCGCCGGCCTACCTGCTGAAGAAGGGCGTCACCGCGCTGCCCTGCATTGGCGACGGACGGCAATCGGGTACCTCAGGCTCGCCATCGATTCTGAATGCGTCGCCCGAAGCAGCGACCGGCGGTGCGTTGGCGCTGCTGAAGACGGGCGACCGCGTGCGCATCGACCTGAAGAAGCGCACTGCGAACATGCTGGTGTCCGACGAAGAACTGGCCAAGCGCCGCCAGAAGCTCGAGGCCGCCGGCGGCTACGCATACCCACCGAGCCAGACGCCGTGGCAGGAGATCCAGCGCGCGGTGGTCGACGAGCTTTCCGAGGGCATGGTGCTCAAGCCGGCTATCAAGTATCAAAAGATCCACGCCACTTTCGGCGTGCCGCGCGACAACCACTGAGGCAGCCGCCGCGCTGGGTGCTTCAGGCGCTCAGCGCGCGTGCGTCACGCCGCCGTCGACGACGAGCGTGGAGCCCATCACATAGTCGCCCGCGCGCGAGGCGAGGTAGATGGCGGCGCCGGCCATGTCTTCCGGCGTGCCGATGCGGCCTGCCGGAATGCGGCCCTTGACCTCGTCGCCGTGGTCGCGCGCGTCCTTGTTCATGTCCGATGCGAATGCGCCCGGTGCGATCGCGCTCACCACGATGCGGTCTTGCGCGAGGCGCAACGCCATGCGGCGCGTGAGCTGGATCAGCCCGGCCTTGCTGGCTGCGTACGAATACGTTTCCTGCGGGTTCACCGAGATGCCGTCGATCGAGGCGATGTTGATGACCTTCGAGAGGTGATCGGTCGCGGCCTTCTTGAGCATCGGCGTGAGCGCCTGGGTCAGGAAGAAGGGCGTCTTCAGGTTCAGGTCGACCACCTTGTCCCAGCCGCTCTCGGGGAACTCGGCATACGGCGCGCCCCAGGCGGCACCCGCGTTGTTGACCAGGATGTCGAGCGAGTCTTCGTGCTTCGCGTAGGCCGCGACCAGCGCCTGCGCGCCTTCGACCGTGGACACATCCGCCGGCAGCGAGACGCAATGGCCGAAGGCCGAGAGCTCCTTGGCGGTCTGGTCGCAGGCCGCGGCCTTGCGCGCCGAGATGTACACGCGCGCGCCCTGGGCGAGGAACCCCTCGGCGATCATGCGGCCGATGCCGCGCGAGCCGCCGGTGATCAAGGCGGTGCGGCCCTTCAGCGAGAAGAGTTGGGTGGTGTCCATGGTGCGGGTGTCTCCTGAATGAAAGATTTCAGGAAACGAGCTTAGTGCGGAGCGTGCCCGCGCCGCGTCACCTTGGTGCCAGCGACAGGCTCCGGGGGCTGGTGAAGCTGCGCAGGTCGCCCGTGACCGGGTCCTGGAACGCGACCGACTTGGCCAGCAGCTGCAGCGGCTTGTCGAAGTCGTCGGTGTTCTCGGGCAGCAGCACGGGGTAGATCGGGTCGTTCTCGATCGGCATGCCGAGCGCCAGGCAGTGCACGCGCAGCTGGTGCTTGCGGCCGGTGATGGGCGAGAGCCGCAGCAGCGCGCGATCGCCCCGCACCTCTTGCACCTCGATGCGGGTCTCGGAGTTGGGCTCGCCCGGCTCTTCCCGCATGCGCATGAAATGCTCGTCGTCGACGAGGCGGCTTCGGTAGACATCGGGCACGGACGAGACGCCTTCCCGCCACGGCACCACCGCCTCGTAGTGCTTGGCAATGCGGCGCTCCGGAAACATCTGCTGGTAGGCGCCGCGCGTCTCGCGCCGCACCGAGAACAGCACCAGGCCCGAGGTGCTGCGGTCGATGCGGTGCAGCGGCACGAGGTCGTCGATCTGGAGCTTGCGCTTGAGCCGCACGAGCAGGCTTTCCTGCAGGTACTTGCCGGTGGGCGTGACGGGCAGGAACGGGGGCTTGTCGGCCACGACGAGCTGGTCGTCCTGGAACAGCACCTGCTCCTCGAAGGGGATGTGCACTTCGCCGTCGAGCGTGCGGTAGTAGTAGACCCGCAGCGGCGATTCGTAGCGGCGCTCGATGGTGACGGGGATGTGGTGCTCGTCGATCACGTCGCCGGCTGCGATGCGCTCCAGCCACGCGTCACGCGTGATCGCACGAAAGCGCTCGATCAGGAACTCGGCAATCGTCGGCCAGGGGCCATGGGGCAGGCCGACGCAACTCGGGCCAACGCCGTCGCGAGTGGGGAGCGGCAGCCGGTGGGCGGTCATTGCGCGGCTTCTCGTTGCAGCACCGACAGGGCTTCGGTGATGGAAGGGCGCGATGACACGTCGGGGTGCATGCAGCGGTCCTTCAATACGGACATGGCGGCTGGCGGCGCATCGCTGCAGCGTTCGAGCAGTTCCTCGAGCAGGCAGCCGAAGGCGCGCATCTCCAGGCGCTGCAACGACGAGGCCTGGGCCGCATCGAGCGAACCTGTCATCCAGCCCGCGCCGAAGTCGCCGAGCCGGCCGCCGCCCTGCGCACTCCACAGAATGTTGTGCGCGTAAAGGTCGCCATGAAGGATGCCGCGCGCATGCAGGTGCTGCATGGCGGAGGCGATGTCGCGTGCGATGCGCAGGGCGACGTCGGAGGTCCATCGTGCGTCGTCCGCATAGACATCGCGTGTGCACGATGCGAGGCTCGGTGGGCCTGCGAGCGTACGGAATGACGGCGGCACGAGCGGCATCACGAGGCCTTCTGTGCCGTCGGGGTGACCGTCGATCCGGCTTTGCGCGGCGATCAGCGTGGGGTGCGTGCCGGCCGCGATGCAGGCGGCCATCTCGCTGTGTGGCCAGCCGTCGCTCGTGACTGCGCCCTTGAAGAGCTTGACCGCCACTTCCTGCTGCGACGGCCCCAGTGTCGCCTGATGGATCACACCCGATGCGCCTTCGCCGAGCTTCTTGCCGAGCGTGAGGTCGCGCCAATCGACGTGCGGTACCGACTGCGCAGTGATGGCCGCGTCTTCGGCTTGCGTATCGAACGGGTTGCCGGCAGCCGCGAGCCATGAGAGGCGTGGCAAAGAGAGCAGCCAATCGGGCAGCGCCTCGAAGAGGTTCGCGGAGATGCGCAGCAGTTCGAGCCGCTGCAGCGCAGCCACCGAGTCAGGCAGCCGGCTCAACCGGTTGCCTGCCAGCATCAGCTTCTGTATCCGCGTGCAGTGGCCTAGCGTGTCGGGCAGTTCATCGATCTGGTTGTCCGTGAGGATCAGCCAGCGCAGCGAGGGTGGCAATGCATTGGCCGGCACGCGCGCGATGCGGTTGGCCTTGAAGCCGACCATGTCGATGCCACGGCATTGCCCGATGGATTCGGGCAATGCCGTGAACCGGTTGTCGGAGCAGAACAGCACCCGCAGCTTGTGCAGGCGGCCGAGGTCGTCGGGCAGCGCATCGAGCGCATTCCCGGAGAGATTCAGTGTTTCGAGCGAATCGGCAAGGTCGAAGATCTCGCGCGGGAACTCGGTGAGTCCGCACGAGAGATCGAGCCTGTTGGCGCCTGCCAGTCGACCCGCGCGCAGCTCGGCCAGTGTGTCCATCCGCCGAGTCTAAATCCCTAGGCTGCGGCGCTCCGCGGACCGAAGCGGTAGATGCCGTCCTTTCCCAGTTCGCGCTTCACCTGGCCCGAGAACCACAGGAGGTGCAGGTGCGCCACCGTCTCGCCCATCGCGAAGGTGATCTGGTGCAGGTCGAGTTCGCGCTTGAAGAGGATCGGCAGGCCCTCGGCCGCCGTGAGCGCGCGCGCCGTGCATGCTTCGAGCAGCTCGGCCAGCCGGTCGCGGTGATGCTCCTGCAACTGGTCGACGCGGCGGTGGATGCCGGTGAACGGCTTGCCGTGCGAGGGCAGGCCCACCGTGTCGGCGGGCAGCGTCTTGAACTTGTCGATGCTGTCCAGGAAGAGCCGCAGCGAGTTGGCCTCGGGCTCGCCCGCATGCACGCTCACGTTGGTGGAGATGCGCGGCAGCATCATGTCGCCGCCCAGGAGCAGCTTCTGCTCGTCGCAGTACAGCGCGATGTGTTCGGGCGCATGGCCGTAGCCGCTGATGCAGCGCCAGTCGCGCCCGCCGATGGTCACGATGTCGCCGTCCATCATGCGCACGTACCGGTCGGGCACCGAGGGCACCATGTTCGCGTAGTAGTTGGTGCGCGCGCGGATCTTGGCGATGCCCACCGGGTCGGTCATGCCGTGCGAGGCGAAGAAGTCCGCCGCGGCATCGCCGCCCGCGAGCGTGTCGCCGGCGGTGCTCAGCACGCGGGCCACGTGGTAGTCGGTGGCGCTGATCCACAGCGGTGCGTTCCAGCGCTGGCACAGCCAGTCGGCCAGGCCGATGTGGTCGGGGTGCATGTGGGTGACGATGACGCGCAGGATCGGCAGGCCCTCCAGCTGCGTCTCAAAGATCTGCTCCCATTGCTTGCGCGCCTCGTCGTGCGAGATGCAGCAGTCGACGACGCTCCAGCCCTCCACGCCGTCGATGGTGTCGCGCAGCAGCCAGAGGTTGATGTGGTCCAGCGCAAAGGGCAGCCGCATGCGGATCCAGCGCACGCCGGGCGCGACTTCCAGGGCTTCGCCGGGCCCGGGCAGGGTGTCGCCCAGGGTGTAGTGGAGTTCGCGTTCGAGGAGGTTCATGTAAGATTGACGTTTACGTAAACGTCATGTGTAGGTGGCATCATTGTAGGGAGCGTGGCAAAAACCTGCTGTCGCCCCCACAACACCCCCGTAACGCCCCTCTAGACGCCTTCCGGAACGTTCTTTCACCCCGCATGTCCACGCCAACCTTCACCATCAGCGAGCTCGCCAAGGAGTTCGACCTCACGACGCGGGCGATCCGCTTCTACGAGGACATGGGCCTGCTCACGCCCGAGCGCGCCGGCCTGCAGCGCGTGTACAGCGCGCGCGACCGGGCGCGGCTCACGCTCACGCTGCGCGCCAAGCGCCTGGGCCTGAGCCTGACCGAGGCCAAGGACATCCTGGACATGTACGACAGCCCGCGCGACACCGTGCCGCAGCTGCAGAAGTTTCTCGGCGTGCTGGGCGCGCACCGGGCCCAGCTGGAGGCGCAGATGACCGAATTGCAGGCCAACCTGGCCGAAGTAAGGGAGCACGAGAAAAAAGGCCGCGCCACCCTGGCGAAGGCCCAGAAAGCGGCCAAGGCGGCCCAGACGTCCTGACCGGCACACGACTCATCGACAATCACGACCTATGCCTGACAACAACCTCGACGACCTCTTCGCCCACAACCGTGCCTGGTCCGCACAGATGGAACGCGACCGGCCCGGCTTCTTCACCAGCCTGGTGAAGCAGCAGACGCCGCGCTACATGTGGATCGGCTGCTCCGACAGCCGCGTGCCCGCCAACCAGATCACCGGGCTGGAGCCGGGTGAAGTGTTCGTGCACCGCAACGTCGCCAACATCGTGGTGCACTCCGATCTGAACGCGCTCTCGGCGATCCAGTTCGCGGTGGAGCACCTGAAGGTCGAGCACATCATGGTGGTGGGCCACTACGGCTGCGGCGGCGTCAAGGCCGCGCTCAGCGGCACGCGCATCGGCCTGGCCGACAACTGGATTCGCCATATCCAGGACGTGCGCGACCGGCACCACACCCTGCTCGAGAGTCTGCCCGAGGAAGCGCGCGTCGATGCGCTGTGCGACCTCAATGTGGCCGAGCAGGTGGTCAACGTGGCCGTCAGCACCGTGATGGTCGATGCTTGGAGCCGCGGCCAGAAGGTCACCATCCACGGCTGGATCTTCGGCGTGCACGACGGCCTGCTGCAGGACCTGGGCCTTGATGTCGACGGCGCCAAGCCGCTCGACGCCGTGTACAAGGCAGCGGTGCAGCGCATCCGCTACAAGTGGAGCAAGCCCGGCGAAGTGGTCCAGACGCTGAAGTCGCAAGCCACCGTGCCCACGCAGGACCCTGCGCCGCAACCGGCTGCCGCCGATGGCAAGGCCGATTCCGCTGCGGCCTGAGCCTCCGGTGGCCCTCCCGAGCGCCCGTCCATGTTCCCGCAGCGCCTCGATTCGCCGCTGGCCTACGACATCGCCAAGGCGATGATCGACGGATTCAACCGGCACTACCGGTTGTTTCGCGCCGAATCGGCGCGCGCCAAGCATCGTTTCGAGACCGCTGACTGGCACGGCCAGCAGCGCGCGCAGCGCGAGCGCATCGAGTTCTACGACCTGCGCGTGAACGAGGCCGTGGCCCGGCTCGAAAAAGAGTTCAAGGCCGACGACCAGCCGATGGAGGTGTGGCACCAGGTCAAGCTGCATTTCATCGGCCTGCTGGTGGACCATCACCAGCCCGAGCTGGCCGAGAGTTTCTTCAATTCGGTGACCACCAAGATCCTGCACCGCGCGTACTTCCAGAACGACTTCATCTTCGTTCGCCCCGCGATCAGCACCGAGTACATCGAGCCGCGCGGCGCACCGACCTATCGCCCTTATTACCCCACGCACGACACGCTCGCCGACACCATCGAGCAGATGCTCGACGACTTCGCGCTGCAGGGAAGCTATGCCAACAAGCAGCGCGATGCCGAGCGCGTGGCGCACGTCATCCTGAACCGCTTTCACCAGGTCAAGCTGCGCGCCAACTTCCAGCTGCAGGTGCTCTCGGGCCTCTTCTTCCGGAACAAGGGCGCCTACGTGGTCGGCAGGATTTTGAACGGCTTCACCGAGATTCCGTTCTCGCTGCCGATCCTGCACGACAGCACCGGCAAGTTCTACATCGATGCGGCGCTCTTCGGCGAAGACGACCTGCAGATGCTGTTCAGCTTTGCGCGCGCCTACTTCATGGTCGACATGGAAGTGCCCTCGGCCTGGGTGCAGTTCTTGCGCTCGCTCATGCCGCGCAAACCGCGCGCCGAAATCTACAACGCACTCGGCCTCGCCAAGCAGGGCAAGACGCTGTTCTACCGCGACTTTCTCTCGCACCTGAACTATTCGAGCGACCGCTTCCGCATCGCGCCCGGTATCAAGGGCATGGTCATGCTGGTGTTCGACCTGCCGTCGTTCCCGTTCGTGTTCAAGGTCATCAAGGACTTCTATCCGCCGCAGAAGGACACCACGCGCGAGCAGATCAAGGGCAAGTACATGCTCGTGAAGCAGCACGACCGCGTGGGCCGCATGGCCGACACGCTCGAATACAGCGACGTGGGTTTCCCGCTCGACCGCTTCGAGCCCGAGCTGATCGAGGAGCTCCAGAAGTTCGCGCCCAGCCAGCTCGAGATTGGCGACCGCGACGGCAACGGGGAGATGGAGGTGGTGCTCAAGCATGTCTACATCGAGCGCCGCATGATCCCGCTGAACATCTACCTGCAGGAGGCCTTCGACACGCTGGCGCACCCGGAGAGCCCGGCCCATGCCAGGCGCGCGAAAGACCAGCTGGAGCACGCGGTGGTCGAGTACGGCAACGCCATCAAGGACATGGTCGCGGCGAACATCTTTCCCGGCGACATGCTGTGGAAGAACTTCGGCGTCACGCGCGGCGGCAAGGTGGTGTTCTACGACTACGACGAGATCGAATACATCACCGACTGCAAGTTCCGCAAGGTGCCCGCGCCGCGCAACGAAGAAGAGGAGATGAGCGGCGAGGTCTGGTACTCGGTGGGCCCGAAGGACGTGTTCCCCGAAACGTTCGAGCCTTTCCTGCTCGGCAACAAGGACGTGCGCGAAGCCTTCATGGCGCACCACGCCGACCTGCTCGACGCTGCCTTCTGGCAGCACCACAAGGAACGCATCCAGGCCGGGCAGATGCTCGATGTGTTCCCGTACGAAGAATCGCAACGCTTCCAGCATGAGGGGCACGCGACGCATTTCTGACCGGCCGCGGCCAAGGCTGCAGTCGACCGTTTCACTTTCACATTTGCATTCAAAGAAGGAGACCCCTATGTCCGAATCCATCGTCATCGTCGGCGCCGCCCGCACCCCCATGGGTGGCTTTCAAGGCGACTTTTCTTCCCTCTCCGCGCACGACCTCGGCGGCGCAGCCATCAAGGCCGCGGTCGAGCGCGCCGGCATCGCGCCCGAGAGCGTGGGCGAGGTGCTGTTCGGCAACTGCCTGATGGCCGGCCAGGGCCAGGCCCCGGCGCGCCAGGCGGCCTACAAGGGCGGCCTGCCCGACAGCGCGGGCGCGGTCACGCTCAGCAAGATGTGCGGCTCGGCCATGAAGGCCGCGATGCTCGCGCACGACCTGCTGCTGGCCGGCACGCACGACGTGATCGTCGCGGGCGGCATGGAGAGCATGACCAACGCCCCCTACCTGATGCTCAAGGGCCGCGGCGGCTACCGCATGGGCCACGACAAGATCTATGACCACATGATGCTCGACGGCCTGGAAGACGCCTACCAGCCGGGCCGCTCGATGGGCACCTTCGGCGAGGACTGCGCGGCCAAGTACAAGTTCACCCGCGAGCAGCAGGACGCCTTCGCGATCGCCAGCGTGCAGCGCGCCAAGGCCGCGACCGAATCGGGCGCGTTCAAGGAAGAGATCACGCCCGTCACCGTGAAGGGCCGCGGCGGCGACACCGTGATCTCCATCGACGAAGGCCCGGGCAAGGTCAAGCTCGACAAGATCCCGACGCTCAAGCCCGCGTTCAAGAAGGAGAACGGCACCATCACCGCCGCCTCGAGCTCGTCGATCAACGACGGCGCCGCGGCGCTGGTCATGATGACCGAGTCGCACGCGAAGAAGATCGGCGCCAAGCCCATCGCCCGCATCGTCGGCCACGCCACGCATGCGCAGGAGCCCGAGTGGTTTTCCACCGCACCGGTCGGCGCGGTGGCCAAGCTGTTCAAGAAGACCGGCTGGACCGTGAAGGACGTGGACCTCTGGGAAGTGAACGAGGCCTTCGCCGTGGTGCCGATGGCGCTGATGCACGAACTCGACGTGTCGCACGAGATCGTCAACGTGAACGGCGGCGCCTGCGCGCTGGGCCACCCGATCGGCGCGAGCGGCGCGCGCATCATGGTCACGCTGATCCATGCGCTGAAGGCGCGCGGCAAGAAGCGCGGCGTGGCCACGCTGTGCATCGGCGGTGGCGAAGGCACCGCCGTGGCACTCGAATTGCTTTAAGCAGTAAGAGCCGGCGACGTCCGAGGGAGGACGCGCCGGCTTTCGCCATCCGGCATCTCAATATTCATACATTGCTTCAGAGCAGGAGATTTCATGCGCCCATCCATCCACCGCACCGCCCTGGCCGCCCTGCTGGCCACCGCCTTCCTGGCACCTGCCGCCAGCTGGGCACAGAAGCGCGACAACGTGCTGTTCCAGGCCGCCACCGACGAGCAGCCCGCCGTCATCAAGACGCTGGAAAAGCTCGTCAACATCGAGACCGGCACGGGTGACGCCGAAGGCATTGCCGCCGCCGGCAACTACCTCGAAGGCGAACTCAAGAGCCTGGGCTTCACCGTCGCGCGCAGCAAGTCGGCCGGTATCGTGGTCGGCGACAACATCATCGGCAAGATCAAGGGCCGCGGCGGCAAGAACCTGCTGCTGATGTCGCACATGGACACCGTGTACCTCAAGGGCACGCTCGCCAAGGCGCCGTTCAAGATCGAAGGCGACAAGGCCTACGGTCCCGGCATCGCCGACGACAAGGGCGGCAACGCGGTCATCCTGCACACGCTCAAGCTCCTGAAGGACTACGGTGTGCGCGACTACGGCACCATCACCGTGCTCTTCAACACCGACGAGGAAAAAGGCTCCTTCGGTTCGCGCGACCTGATCCAGGAAGAAGCCAAGCTTGCCGACTACGTGCTCTCGTTCGAGCCCACCGGCGCGGGCGACGAGAAGCTCTCGCTCGGCACCTCGGGCATCGCCTATGTGCAGGTCAACATCACCGGCAAGGCCTCGCATGCGGGCGCCGCGCCAGAGCTCGGCGTGAACGCGCTGGTCGAGGCTTCGGACCTCGTGCTGCGCACGATGAGCATCGACGACAAGGCGAAGAACCTGCGCTTCAACTGGACCATTGCCAAGGCCGGCAACGTGTCGAACATCATCCCGGCCAGCGCCACGCTGAATGCCGATGTGCGCTATGCGCGCAACGAAGACTTCGAGGCCGCGATGAAGACGCTCGAAGAAAAGGCACAGCAGAAGAAGCTGCCCGAAGCGGACGTCAAGGTGCTGGTCACCCGCGGCCGTCCGGCCTTCAATGCGGGCGAGGGCGGCAAGAAGCTGGTCGACAAGGCCGTGGCCTTCTACAAGGAAGCCGGCGGCAACCTCGGCGTGGAAGAGCGCACGGGCGGCGGCACCGATGCAGCCTACGCAGCACTCTCGGGCAAGCCGGTGATCGAGAGCCTGGGCCTGCCGGGCTTCGGTTATCACAGCGACAAGGCCGAGTACGTGGACATCAGCGCGATTCCGCGCCGCCTGTACATGGCAGCACGATTGATCATGGACCTGGGCTCGGGCAAGTAAGCCAGCACAAGAAAAATCAAGGAGACACGACCATGCTGCTCAGTTCCGACCAGGAAGCCATCCGCGACGCGGTGCGCGATTTCTCGCAAGCCGAACTCTGGCCCAACGCCCCCAAGTGGGACCGCGAACACAGCTTCCCGAAGGAGGCGCACCAGGGCCTCGCGGCGCTGGGCGCCTACGGCATCTGCGTGCCCGAGGAGCATGGCGGCGCGGGCCTGGACTACCTCACGCTCGCGCTGGTGCTCGAGGAGATCGCGGCCGGCGACGGCGGCACCAGCACCGCGATCAGCGTGACCAACTGTCCGGTCAACGCGATCCTCATGCGCTACGGCAACGCGCAGCAGAAGAAAAAATGGCTCGAGCCGCTCGCGCAGGGCCAGATGCTCGGCGCCTTCTGCCTCACCGAGCCGCAGGCCGGCAGCGATGCATCGAGCCTGCGCACCACCGCGCGCAAGGACGGCGAGGGCTATGTGATCGACGGCGTGAAGCAGTTCATCACCAGCGGCAAGAACGGGCAGGTCGCCATCGTCATCGCGGTGACCGACAAGGGCGCGGGCAAGCGCGGCATGAGCGCGTTCATCGTGCCTACCGATGCACCCGGCTACGCCGTGGCGCGCCTGGAAGACAAGCTCGGCCAGCACAGCAGCGACACCGCGCAGATCAACTTCGACGCCTGCCGCATCCCTGCGGAGAACCTCATCGGTGCCGAAGGCGAGGGCTACAAGATTGCGCTCGGTGCGCTCGAAGGCGGCCGCATCGGCATCGCCGCGCAGAGCGTGGGCATGGCGCGCAGCGCGTTCGACGTGGCGCTGGCCTATGCGAAGGAGCGCCAGGCCTTCGGCGGCTCGATCTTCGACCAGCAGGCCGTAGGCTTTCGCCTCGCCGAATGCGCGACGCAGCTCGAAGCCGCGCGCCAACTCATCTGGCACGCCGCGAGCCTTCGCGATGCAGGCCTGCCTTGCCTGAAGGAAGCGGCGATGGCCAAGCTGTTCGCGAGCGAGATGGCCGAGCGCGTGTGCAGCGCCGCCATCCAGACGCTGGGTGGCTACGGCTACGTGAACGACTTTCCGCTCGAGCGCATCTACCGCGATGTGCGGGTGTGCCAGATCTACGAAGGCACGTCGGACATCCAGAAGCTGTTGATCCAACGCGCACTGGCTTGAAGCCCCGCCCAGCGGCAGGGTGACGGTCGCCGATCGCCACCCGTCATGTAGAGTTTCCGCCAACCAACAAAGGGGAGACCGACATGACTCAGGCATTCGCGGCCACGCTGCATCGTCGCCCGGGCTTCTCGATCGTTGCGGCTGCCGCGGTGGCAGCCAGCCTTGCATTCGGTGCGTTCAACGCGCCCGCGAATGCCGAAGTACGCGTCGCCGCCAAACCTGCCTCAGCCTATCCGGCGCCGCCTTCCGAGCTGTATCCGGAGCTGTTCGCCGCAGTGCAGTTGGGCCAGGTCTTCAAGGACGGTAAGACTTTCGTCGATGCCGTTCCAAAGACTTCGCCTGCCGCCATCGCCGCGCAATACCGGCGCGAGAAGGACCGGACCGGTTTCGATCTCTCCAGCTTCGTGAAGCGGCATTTCGATGTGCCGCAGGACAACGCCGACACCTACGTGAGCGATCGTTCGCAGTCGCTCGCGCAGCACATCGCGAGCCTCTGGCCGCACCTGACGCAGCAGCCGCACAAGCCAGCGGCGGGGTCTTCGCTGCTGCCGCTGCCCGGGCCTTATGTGGTGCCTGGCGGACGCTTTCGCGAGGTGTACTACTGGGATTCGTACTTCACCATGCTGGGCCTGCTGCAGAACGGCAAGCCCGGTTCGCTGCGCGACATGGTTGGCAACTTCGCGAGCCTGATCGATCGCTACGGCCACATCCCGAACGGCAACCGCAGCTACTACCTGAGTCGCTCGCAGCCGCCTTTCTATTTCAAGATGGTGGGCCTGCTGTCCACGCAGGACGAAGCCGCTGCCTATGCACGCTACCTGCCGCAACTCCAGCGCGAGTACGCGTTCTGGATGGAGGGCGCGAACGGCCTCAAGCCCGGCACCGCGCACCGCCGGGTGGTGGTGCTGGCCGACGGCAGCGTGCTCAACCGCTACTACGACGACCGCGCCGTGCCGCGCGACGAGTCGTACGCGGAAGACGTCGCGCTGGCAAGGAAGAGCAGCCGTCCCGCCGCGGAGGTCTATCGCGACGTGCGCGCGGCCGCGGAGAGCGGATGGGACTTCAGCAGCCGCTGGTTCGCCGACGGCAAGACGCTGGCCACCATCGAGACCACCGCGGTCGTGCCGGTCGATCTGAACAGCCTGCTGTATGGCATGGAGAACGCGATCCGCCTGGGCTGCGAGCGCGTGCAGGACACCGCGTGCACCAGTGACTTCACGCAGCGCGCCGAACGCCGCCGTGCAGCGGTGCAGAAGTACCTGTGGAACGAGGCCGGTGGTCACTATGTGGACTACCAATGGATCAAGCAGCAGCCGACCGGCCGTCCCGGTGCCGCCACGCTGTACCCGCTGTTCGTCGGCCTTGCGGAGCCCGCGCAGGCGGCGCGCGTGGCCGATTGGACAAGCAAGCAGCTGGTGAAGCCCTATGGGCTGGTGACCACGCCGCTCCCCACCGACCAGCAATGGGATGCGCCCAACGGTTGGGCGCCCTTGCAATGGGTCGCGGTGGACGGTCTCAGGCGTTATGGCCAGGATGCGCTCGCGCGCGACATCGCAACGCGCTGGATGGGCAAGGTGCAGCAGGTCTACGGCAGCAGCGGCAAGCTGGTCGAGAAGTACAACGTGATCGACAACAGCGGCGAAGCTGGCGGCGGCGAGTACGTCCTGCAGGACGGCTTCGGCTGGACCAACGGTGTGGCCATGCAGCTGATGACGATCTATCCGGAATTGAAGCGGCCTTGATCGCGCCCCGAAGACGCCCCTGGGGCCGGATCGTCGCGGCGATCGTGCTCGCAGCATTCGCAGCATTCGCCGCTTGGGGCTTCGTCATCGAACCGCGCTGGGTCGCGGCGCGCGTCGAGCCGCTGGGCTCGGCGCAGTGGCAGCCGCCGGCCGGCCTCAAGGTGGCGATGGCGGGCGACTGGCATCTCACCACGCGCTCGGCATGGCGTGTCACCAGCGCGGAGCGCGCCGCGCACATCGTCGACGAGATCAACGCGACGCAGCCCGACGTGATCCTGCTGCCCGGCGACTTTCTCGCGGGCTCGGGCGACGACGAGGCGTTTTCCATCGAGGACATGGCCGCCGTGCTCGGCCGCCTGAAGGCGCCGCAGGGCGTGTACGCGGTGCTCGGCAACCACGACTGGTGGCATGACGGCGAACGCACGGCGAAGGCCTTGTCCGCGCAGGGCATCCGCGTGCTGGAGAACGCTTCCGTGCGCTTGCCGGACCATGACCTCTGGGTGGTCGGCATCGGCGACGACTCGACCGGCCATTCGGAGCCCGACAAGGCGCTGGCCGGCGTGCCCAAGGGTGCCGCGACGCTGGTGATGATGCACGACCCCTTCAGCTTCGCGACCATGCCGCGCACCCAGGGACTGGTGGTTGCTTCGCACACGCATGGCGGACAGATCAGCGTGCCGGGCTACGGCGCTCTCGTGGTGCCGGGCCGCGCGCCGCGCGAGTGGGCCCATGGCTGGATCGCGCACAAGGGCAAGCGCATGTACGTGACGAGCGGGCTGGGCGTGAGCATCCTCCCGGTGCGTTTCAACATGCGGCCCGAGTGGGTGATGTTTCGGTAGGGCGTTCATCCCGTGTCATCGGTTTCGATGACAGACAGGACGGTGCGGGCGGCGCAGCATGGCGATCTCTTTGTCGGAGGTCTTCGCCATGTCCATTTCCAAACCCGTTTCCTTCGCCGCGGCCTTGTTGTGCCTCGGTGCATCCGCACAAGCGCAGCAGCCCGCCGCCCCGGACATCGCCACGCTGACCGCGAGTGAGGCCGTGCAGCAACTCTGCGCCGGCACTGTGACCAGCGAGCAGCTGGTGACGGCCTACCTCGCGCGAGTCAAGGCCAAGGCGAACCTCAACGCCTTCGTCACGCTCGACGAGGCCGGCGCGTTGAAGGCCGCGCGCGCCGCCGATGCGCAACGCAAACGCGGCGGCGCCTGCAAGCCGCTGGCCGGGCTGCCGGTGGTCATCAAGGACAACATCCAGGTGCAGGGCCTGCCCGCCACGGCCGGCTCTCCCGCGCTCAAGGGCTTCGTGCCTGCGGCCGATGCGCCCGTGGTCGCGAAGCTGCGCGCGGCCGGCGCGGTCATCCTTGGCAAGACGAACATGCACGAGCTGGCCTTCGGCGTCACGGGCTACAACCCCGCGTTCCAGACCGGTCCCGAGGTCGGCGTGCGCAACGCCTACGACGCGAGCCGCATCGCGGGCGGATCGTCGTCGGGCAACGGCGCAGCGCTCGGCGCGCGCCTGGCGCCGGCGGCGCTGGGCACCGACACGGGCGGCTCGGTGCGCATTCCGTGCGCGTTCAACGGCTGCGCTTCGCTGCGTCCGAGCATGGGGCGCTATTCGCAGCAGGGCATCGCGCCGATCTCGCACACGCGCGACACGGCAGGGCCGATGGCGCAGTCGATGGCCGACGTCGCGCTTCTCGACCGCGTGATCGCGGGCGGCGCGCCACTCAAGCCCGCCGACCTCAAGCGCGTGCGGCTCGGCGTGGTGCCGGCCTTCCACGCGAACCTCGATGCGGACACGCGCGCCGCGACCGATGCCGCGCTCGCCAAGCTGCGCGCAGCGGGCGTCACGCTGGTGGATGTGGAGATGCCCAAGCTCATGGAGCTCAACGGTGCCATCGGCTTCCCGCTCGCGCTGTACGAGGCGCACGACGACATGGTCGCCTACCTTGCGAAGTACCGCACCGGCATCGACATCGCGCAGCTCACGACCGGCATCGCCAGCCCCGACGTCAAGGGCACCTTCGAGGCCTTCGTGATCCCGCGCAAGCTCCCCGCGCCGAACGGAGTGGTCGATGCGAAGCCGGCCTACGACAACGCGATGCGCGTCGCGCGGCCCGCATTGCAGAAGCTCTACCGCGACACCTTCGCGAAGAACAAGCTCGACGCGCTCGTGTTCCCGACGGTGCCGCGCGTGGCGCTGGCCGCCGCGCCCGAAGCCAGCAGCCCCGAGAATTTCGGCGCGCTGATCCAGAACACGGATCCCGGCAGCAACGCCGGCATTCCGGGCGTGCAACTGCCCTCGGGCCTCGGTGCGACCAGCGGATTGCCTATCGGGTTGGAGCTCGACGGACCGGCCGGCAGCGATCGCAAGCTGCTCGCAATCGGCATCGCGGTGGAGAGCGTCTTGGGTCGCCTTCCCGCACCCAAGGCGAAGTAGGACCCTGTCGCGTCAGGGTTTGGCCACGCCGGCCAATGCCGACCGGCGCTCGATGCCGAGCTTGTCGAAGATGCGGCGCAGGTAGGTGCGCACCGTCGGCACGCTCACCGCCATGCGGCGCGCGATCTCCTTGTCGGTCAGGCCCTCGCACACGGCACGCGCGACTTCCTGCTCACGTGTGCTCAAGGTGCTCCATGAGGTCTCAGCAGGCATCGGCACCGCAGCCGCCGTCCGCTGGGCACGCTGCAACGCCCCGACGAACGCGGGCTCGATCAGGTCGAGCAGCCCCTTCTCGTGGTCGCCGAAATCGCCGCGCCCCTTGCGTCGCCAGATGCGCAGGTCGCCCAGTGCGCGGTTGCCCTCGAAGGCATGCAGGTTCATGCCCCAGTGCAGCCCGTCGCGCGAGAGAAAGTCGGTGAAGAATTCCGTGCGCATCAGTTCGCGCTGCGGCATCACGTCGGTCACGCGCGTGGCGCGGCGGTGCGACTGCAGCACGAAGGTGATCGGGTCGTGGTGCTGGTGCCATTCGCCATAGCGGTCGAGGTTGGCGGGGTTCATGTTGAGCGCCACGCGGCCGTCGAAGCGGCCGCTCTCGGCGTTCCACACGAAGGAGGCGAACTGGTCCGCATGCAGCAGGTCCAGCAGCGCCCAGCCCAGGCGCTCGCGGATGTCGCTTTCGCCGCGCTCCTGCGCCAGCAGCGTGAAAACGCCGCGCAGTGCCTGCTGTTCGGAGCCTGTCAGGTACATCGCCGCCTCGCTCTGGTTGTCGCATGTAAGGCTAACGTTTAGCAAGCGCCGCGCCAAGGGTGGATGTCCCGGTGGGCGCACGCCGGCGGCATGCAATGCGCGCAGAATTACGGCCCGGTTTCCGACCATGCGCACTTCCCCTTCCAGCTCCGTCCGCAAGCCCTTTCCGGGGGGCGTGCTGCAGCGCATCCGCGACTACTGGGTCGAGTCGCCGAACGCCAATCCGCTGGTCGACCAGAGCCTCGCGCGGGCCTATGTGGTCGATACCTTCGACACACCCCTGATGGCGGCCACCGTCGCCGCCATCTTCTGGATCACTTTCCTCGTGCTCACCCACAACCTGGGTGCGCTGGTCTGGGGCGTGCTGGTGCATACCTCGCAATGGCAGCGGCACCGTCACCTGCGCCGCATCGATCCGGCCGGCATCGACGTCTCCACCGCGGTGCAGACGCGCCGGCGGCTGGAGCTGCGCATGCTGGTGCCGGGGCTGATCTGGGGGCTCGCGCCGTGGCTCTTCTTTCCGCACGCCGACCTGACGCTGATCCTCTTGATGTACTTTTTCGTCAGCGGGGTGTCGAGCGTCGTCATCGCGGCGCTGGCCCAGTGGTGGCTCGCGGCGGTGTGCTTCAGCGTGCCGATGTTCCTGGGCATGGCGCTGCGGCTGGTGGTCGAGCCGGGCAGCGTGACGCTCATCATGGGCTGCCTCGTGGTCTCGCAGATGCTGGCCGCGCTTTATTACGCGCGCAAGCAGAACCGGCTGATCGTGAGCGCTATCGAGACCGGCTTCGAGAAGGCGCGCCTGGCTGATGCGCTTGCGCGCCAGCTCGACCACGTGGCGCAGCTCGCGGCGCAGCGCGCGCGCATCTTCGCGGCCGCCAACCACGACCTGCGCCAGCCGATGCATGCGCTGGCGATCTTTGTGGACGCGCTCGACACGCGCACCGCGCCGCGTGCCGACAACCTGCGCTTCATGCGCGACAGCGTCGATGCGCTGCGCGGCTCCATCGACGCGCTGCTCGACATCGCGCAGCTCGACGGCGGCGTGACGCCGGTGCGGCTGGAACCGCTGTACCTCGATCCGATCTTCGAATCGCTCCAGGGGCGTTTCGCGGCGCTGGCCGACGCCAAGGGGCTCGCGCTGCGCATCCGCCCGACCGAAGCCGTGGTGCGGGCCGATGCGCGCATGCTGGCGCGCGTGCTGGGCAACCTGATCGACAACGCGATCAAGTACACGCCCGCGGGCACGGTGTTCGTGCTCGCGCGGCGGGTGCAGCGCCCGGTGAACGGCGTGCCCGCCTGGCGCATCGAGGTGCGCGACTCGGGCGTTGGCATCGAGGCGCAGCACCGGGAGCATGTGTTCGAGGAATTCTTCCAGGTCGACAACCCGGGGCGCGACCGCAGCCGCGGCCTCGGGCTGGGCCTGTCGCTGGTGGCCGGCATGGCGCAGGTGATGGGCTCGCGCATCGAGGTGCGCTCCGCGCCGGCGCGCGGCAGCACCTTTTCGCTGGTGCTGGAGGAGGCGCCGGAGCCGGTCGAGGTGCCGGAAGCCGAAGTGCCGGCCCATCCGGTCGAACCGGGGCCCGGCCGGACGACCGCCGCGATCCGCATCCTCGTGCTCGACGACGAGCAGCCCGTGCGCGAGGCGATGCGCTCGCTGCTTTCGGGCTGGGGCCACGAGGTGGCACTGGCCGCCAATCCGCGCGAGGCGCTGCAGCACGGCGGCGTGTTCGACCTGATGCTGAGCGACCTGCGCCTGGGCAGCGGCCTCTCGGGGCTGGCGGCCGCACAGGCGCTGCAGGCGGTCGGCAAGGCGCGCAACGTGGTCATCCTGACCGGCGAAACCGCCCATGCCAACCGGGTGGAAGTCGAGCGTGCGGGCTATGCGCTGATCTACAAGCCGGCCGATGCGCGGGCGCTGCAGGACGCCATCGCTGCGAGCCGGCCTGGGTAGCTCCGGGGTTGCCCCATCGGAGGGATCGCCGCGAGGTGTTCCAATAGCGGTCTTCATGAGCGCCATCGATCCCACCACCGGACCTTGCCCCTGCGGCCGCACCGACCGCCGCGACAAGCCCATCGGCTACGCCCTGTGCTGTGGCCGCTATCTCGACGATTTCGAGAACACGCCCGCCCCCGACGCCGAATCGCTGATGCGCTCGCGCTATTCGGCGTTCGTGCTGGAGCGCGCCGAGTACCTGCTCGCCACCTGGCATGTGTCGAAGCGGCCCGCATCGGTCGAGTTCGAGCCAGGCGTCAAATGGCTGGGGCTCGACATCCGCTCGCGCTCGGTGCTCGATGCCGACCATGCCGAGGTCGAATTCGTCGCGCGCCAGCGCAGCAGCACGGGCACTGCCACCCGCCTGCACGAGCGCAGCCGCTTCGTGCGCGAGGGCGACCGCTGGTATTACCTCGACGGCGACCTGCAGCAGCCCCTGGCCTGACTGATTGGTTGACGCGGGTTGACGCGCCGGGCCGGGGCTCGCACAATCGGCCTCGCTCCGGGGTGCACACACGTGGTGTGCTGAGATGGCAAAGCTGCCGACCCGCGAACTTGATCCGGGTCATACCGGCGTAAGAAGAGCTGCACTCCCTGACCGAGGTTTCGTCACCCACCTTCCGTGACGGCCCCAAGTCCACCGAGCGATTGCGGAGCACCCTTTCCCTCAACAAGGAGTGCCCCGATGAATGCCCCCGACAAGTTCACCTCTTTGCTCTCGCTCACGCGCGAGCCCTTTCCCGCATCCCACAAGTGCCTGATCCCGGGCAGCCGGCCCGATCTGAACGTGCCGGTGCGCGACGTGCTGCTGACCAACGGCGAGACGGTCTCGCTCTACGACACCTCGGGCCCGTACACCGATGCCAAGGTCGACATCGACGTGCGCCGCGGCCTGCCCAGCGTGCGCGATGCGTGGATCGCCGAGCGCAACGACACCGAAAGCTATGAAGGCCGCTCGCACCAGGCGCTCGACGAGGGCCTGAAGCACGCCCACGACCACGACGCCCAGCGCCTCGCGGAACTGCGCGCCGGCGCCTCCGCGCTGCAGCGCACGCCGCGCCGCGCGAAGTCGGGCGCCAACGTCACGCAGATGCACTACGCACGCCGCGGCATCGTCACGCCCGAGATGGAATACGTGGCCCTGCGCGAGAACGGCAAGCGCGAATGGATGGCCGAATACCTCGCCAACGAGGAGCGTGCGAAGCGCGTGGCCGGCAACCCGATGGGCGCGAGCATTCCGCGCATCATCACGCCCGAGTTCGTGCGCGACGAAGTGGCGCGCGGCCGCGCGATCATCCCGGCCAACATCAATCATCCTGAAGTCGAGCCGATGGCCATCGGCCGCAACTTCAAGGTGAAGATCAATGCCAACATCGGCAACTCGGCCGTCACCTCGAGCATCGAGGAAGAGGTCGAGAAGCTCGTGTGGGCGATCCGCTGGGGCGCCGACAACGTGATGGACCTGTCGACCGGCAAGAACATCCACACCACGCGCGACTGGATCGTGCGCAACTCGCCCGTGCCCATCGGCACGGTGCCGATCTACCAGGCGCTGGAGAAGGTGGGCGGCGTGGCCGAAGACCTGACCTGGGAGATCTTCCGCGACACGCTGATCGAGCAGGCCGAGCAGGGCATCGACTACTTCACCATCCACGCGGGCGTGCGGCTGCCGTTCATTCACCTCACGGCCGACCGCATGACGGGCATCGTCTCGCGCGGCGGCTCGATCATGGCCAAGTGGTGCATCGCGCACCACAAGGAGAGCTTTCTCTACGAGCGCTTCGAGGACATCTGCGACATCATGAAGGCGTACGACGTGAGCTTCTCGCTGGGCGATGGCCTGCGTCCGGGCTCGGGCGCCGATGCGAACGACGAGGCGCAGTTCGCCGAGTTGCGCACGCTGGGCGAGCTCACGCAGATTGCGTGGAAGCACGATGTGCAGACCATGATCGAAGGGCCGGGGCACGTGCCGATGCACATGATCCAGGCGAACATGGATGAGCAGATCAAGCATTGCCACGAGGCGCCGTTCTACACGCTCGGGCCGCTGACCATCGACATTGCGCCGGGGTATGACCATATCTCCAGCGCCATCGGGGCCGCGATGATCGGGTGGGCTGGCACGGCGATGCTCTGCTATGTGACGCCGAAGGAGCACCTTGGGTTGCCCGATCGCGATGATGTGAAGCAAGGGATCATTGCTTACAAGATTGCGGCGCACGCGGCCGACGTGGCCAAGGGGCATCCGGGTGCGCGCTCGCGTGATGACGCGCTGAGCAAGGCGCGGTTCGAGTTTCGTTGGCAGGATCAGTTCAACCTCGGCCTTGACCCGGATACGGCGCGTGAATTCCATGATGAGACGCTGCCGAAGGACTCGAGCAAGGTGGCGCACTTCTGCTCGATGTGCGGGCCGAAGTTCTGCTCTATGAAGATTACTCAGGAAGTGCGGGAGTACGCGGCGAAGAAGGGGGTTGCGGAGGCCGAAGCCATGGCTGAAGGGATGGAGGAGAAGTCGAAGGAGTTCATGGCTGGGGGTGGGGAGATCTACATTCCTATTCGGGCTGTGTCGTAAGTTTTTTTCCCGAGGCCGGGTCTCGCCCCGGCGGGCGAGCTACTTTCTTTTGCTTCGCCAAAAGAAAGTAGCCAAAGAAAAGGCGACCCCACTGTCTGCGACCCTTCGCTGCGCTACGGGGTAACCTGCGGTGCTCGCGTTTCGCGGGGTCTCGCAGAACTCGCCTTCGGCTCAAACAGCTGCGAGCCCTTATCCGCGAAACGCTGCGCTCCTCGGCGCAGCCAGAGGGGAGGGGGCACCTCGCGGGCCATCGCTTTGCTCGGCTTGCAATCGGGCCTTTGCTTCGCTCGGCCGCGGTGCCCTCACCCCAGCCCTCTCCCAAAGGGAGAGGGAGCCAATCCAAGCCTCGCGAAGCGAGGGCCCGTGAGTTGGCCGAGCGCAGCGATGGCCTGCTGGTCCTTAAATCCCTTCTGTATGCGCCGAGGAGCGGAGCGTTTCGCGGATCAGGGCTCGCCCTTGTTTGAGCGAAGCGAGTTTGGGCGAGACCCCGCGAAACGTGAGCACCGCAGGTTGCCCGAAGCGAAGCGTAGGGACGCAGACAGCAGGGTCGCCTTTTCTTTGCTTACGTTCTTTTGGCGAAGCAAAAGAAAGTAAGTCGCCCGCCGGGGCGAGACCCGGCCCCGGGAAAAAGAAAAACCCAGTTGCTACCATCGTCCCAAGCCCATCAGACAAAGAAAACCCCAATGACCCCATTCCCCTTCGCCGCAGTCCTCTTCGACTGCGACGGCGTCCTGGTCGACTCCGAACCCATCACCAACCGCGTCCTCGCCGAAATGCTCGGCGAACTCGGCTGGCACCTCACCACCGAAGAAGCGATGAACACCTTCACCGGCAAGGCCGTGAAGGACGAAGCGCCTCTCATCGAAGCGAAGACCGGTTTCACCATCACCCCCGAGTGGCTGAAGACCTTCAGGGCCCGCCGCAACGAAGCCCTCGATCGCGACCTCCAGGCCATCCCCCACGCCGTCGCCGCGGTCCGCGAAATCCATGCGGCACTCAAGGGCCGCATCGCCTGCGCCTCGGGCGCCGACCGCCACAAGGTCGAGCTGCAACTGGCCAAGGTCGGCCTGCTCGACTGCTTCGAAGGGCGCATCTTCAGCGGCCATGAAATGCCGCGCTCCAAGCCGCATCCCGACGTGTATCTCGCCGCCGCCGAGGCGCTGGGCGTCGACCCGAAACGCTGCGCCATCGTCGAGGACACGGTCACCGGCGCGATGGCTGGCGTGGCTGCGGGCGCGACGGTGTTCGGCTACAGCACGGGTGAATCGGGCCACAGCGGCCCCGGTCCGCTGCTGAGCGTGGGCGTGGCGAAGGTCTTCAGCGACATGACCGAACTGCCCGCGCTGCTTTCGGGCTATCGCCTGCAGGCGGCCTGAGTTTCTGGTGGAATGAAGAGCATCCATTCCGAGCCGCAGGAACAACAGCCCATGACCTCCGAATACAAGACAGAACAACCCGACCGCGCCGAGATCGACGCACGCACCGGTCCCGCCGTGGTCGAGTTCGGCACCAACTGGTGCGGCATCTGCAAGGCCGCGCAGCCGAACATCGCCGAGGCCTTCGCCAAGTACCCGGACATCCCGCGCATCAAGGTCGAGGACGGCAGCGGCCGCCCGCTGGGCCGCTCGTTCAACGTGCGGCTCTGGCCCACGCTGGTGTTCATGCGCGACGGCAAGGAGGTCGCGAAGCTGGTGCGGCCGGAAGACAGCCAGTCGATTGCGGACGCGCTGGCGCTGATCGATCAACCGCCGGGCTGACGCCGCCCGCTCTGCGCCGGCCTGGCCTTCGACAGGATCAGGAGATACAGCGCCCTGGCTGCCGGCGACAGCACGGCACCCTTGCGCGACAGCAGCGCAAAGCTGCGCCGTACCGTCGGCTGCACGAGTGCGATCAATGCGATGCGCGGATAGGTGCCCTGCTGCACCGCCAGCTTCGGCACAACGGCAACACCCACACCTTGTGCCGCCAGCCCGACCGCCGTCGAGCTGCGCTGCACCTCATAGACAAAGGGCAGGTTCAGCCCGCTCGGCGCCAGTGCCGCGTCCAGCAGCGGGCGGTTGCTGCTGCCGGGGCCCGGCATGATCAGCGCGTGCCCCTGCAGCTGCGTCCACGCAATGCTGCGCCGACGCGCGAGCGGATGGTCGTCGCGGCAAGCCAGCACGAAACGATCTTCGAGGAGTGGAATGCTTTCCAGCTCCGGGTCGTACGACTCCGCGATGCTGATGCCGAACTCGGCTTCGCGCTGCAGGATCGCGCCCGCCACGCCGGCTGAGGCGTGGTCGAGGATCTTGATGCGGTTGCCGGGGAAAAGCGCGCTGTAGGCCTGGATCACCGCAGGAAGGAACTGCACGCCGACCGTCGGTACGCAGGCGAGCGTGACGTTGCCTCTGGATGCCAGTCCCGCTTCGCGGATCTCGAGCATCGCTGATGAAATGTCCGACAGCAGCCGCCGCGCCTGCGGCAGGAAGTTCTGCCCGATCACCGTCAACGCCACGGAGCGCGTGGTGCGCTCCACCAATTGCACGCCGAGTACTGCTTCCAGGTTCTGCAGGCGGCGCGTGAGCGCGGTGGAGGTGATGTGCAGCGAATCCGCCCCGGCATGAAAACTGCCGTGCTCCGCCAGCGCCAGAAACGCTTGCAGGCCGAGCATGTCTACTTTCATGAACCAATTGCAGCAATGATCTAGATAAATTCATTTTACGCAGGCATGCATCGTGTTCAGAATGGTCGTCATGAACATCGCCGTGCTGGACGACTACTTCGACACCCTGCGCACCTTGCCTTGCTTTCGCAAGCTGGACGGCCATCGCGTGACGGTCTGGAACGACCACGTCGACGATCCCGACGCGCTCGTCTCCCGCCTTTCGAATGCCGATGCGGTGGTACTGATCCGCGAACGCACCGCGCTGCGCGCGCCGGTGCTCGAACGCCTGCCGCTGCTGCGCCTGATCAGCCAGCGCAGCGTCTTCCCGCATATCGACATCGACGCTTGTACGCGGCTGGGCATCGTGGTCTCATCGGACCAGCATCCGGGCACCCCGTCCTACGCCGCCGCCGAACTGACCTGGGCATTGCTGCTGTGCGCGGCCAGGCGGATCCCGCAGCAGATGGCCTCGCTGCAACGGGGGGAGTGGCAGGCCGGCGTTGGAACCACGCTGCGCGGCAAGACGCTGGGTATCTATGGCTATGGGCGCATCGGCGCCGCGGTGGCGGGCTACGGCGAAGCCTTCGGCATGAACGTGCGGGTGTGGGCGCGACCGGAATCGCTGGAGCGCGCCCGCGCCGACGGTCGCCTGCCCGCGGCGGACCGCGCCGCCTTCTTCCACGAATGCGATGTCGTCTCGCTTCACATGCGCCTGGTGCCCGAGACGCGGCACATCGTGCGCCGGGAAGACCTGGCGCAGATGAAACCGACGGCGATCCTCGTGAACACGAGCCGCGCGGGACTGATCGACTCCGGTGCGCTGGTGCAGGCCTTGCGCACCGGCCGGCCCGGCATGGCGGCGGTGGACGTCTACGAGGCCGAACCGCTCACGGAACCCGCCGATCCACTGCTCTCCCTGCCTAACGTGGTCTGCACGCCGCACATCGGCTATGTGACGCGCGAGGAATACGATCTGCAGTTCTCCGACGTTTTCGACCAGATCAACGCCTATGCCGGCGGCCAACCGGTCAACGTTATCAACCCGGCCGTACTCGGCCACATGCGCGCGGCCATGGGCTCATGAATTCCGAGTTGCAACGGCTCGCCGGGGCGGCCGGCCTGGAGACGGAAGCGCGGGCCTCGCTGCGCCTTCGCTTCGGCTTTACATGTGTGCAGCGTGTGCGGCACCTGCTGGAATCGCCCGATGCCGTGTCCGGCCTGGACACACTGGGCGCGTTTCTGCAGGGGCGATGCGAACGCGACGAACTCGCGCACGCCGCGCAGCGCATGGCCGCGATCGCTGTCAGTCACCCGGGCTCCGGTTCCATCGACGCGTCGGCACACGCGGCGGTTTCCGCCACTTACGCCGTGTTCCATGCGCTGGCCGGTCGTGCGCTGCAGGCTGCAGAGTACGCGGCCTATGCATCGGTCTATGCCTACGGCGCCTATGCGATCACCGACCCCGATGCCTTCGCGGAAGAGTTCGCGTGGCAGACCTCGACATTCATCGAGCTCCTCAAGGACCGCGCTGCAGCTGAACACGCCTGAGCGCAGATTTCGCCGGCCGACCCGGCACTGCGAGTGGCATCGAGCCGTGAGCACGGACATGGAACCGGTCCCGAGCCTTTCGCGCGGCGAATCCGCGTACAGCCGTTCATGACGGTCCCTGCTGCCGAAAATCCCTCGGCGCATACCCCGTCCACTGCAGGAACGCGCGCGAAAAACTCTTCTCGTTGCGAAACCCCACCGCCAGCGCCACCTGCTTGATCGGGCGGCTGGTGCGGCGCAACTGCTCCACCGCCAGTTCATGGCGCACCTCGTTCTTCAGCGTCTGCAGCGAGGTGCCTTCCTCGTGCAACTGCCGGTGCAGCGTGCGGCCCGAAACGTTCAGCAGCGTTGCGAGTGCCTCCGCCGTGGTGGCCTCGGCAGCGCGCGAGCGCAGCAGCTCGCGCACGCGCTGGCCCAGCAGCCGATCGCGGCGATACTGCAGGATCGTGAGCGGCAACGCGCGCTTGAGCATGGTGCGCAGTGCGCGCTCGTCGCGCTGCAGCGGCAGGGCGAGGTAGCGCTCGTCGAAGCTGAGCGTGGCCTGCGCGGCGTCGAAGCGCACTTCGGGCGTGAACATCGGCGCGTAGGCGTCGCGATGCGGCGGCGCAGCGAACGGAAAGGTGGCGCTGCGCAGCGAAATGCGCGAATCGATGGCCCAGCACATGTAGCCATGCATGAAGCGCAGGCTGGTCACCAGGCAGAACTCGCGGAAGGCCTCGTCCAGCGGGCGGTTCTCGGTGATGCGCAGCGTGGCCACGCCGCCCGCCACTTCGAGCGCGAGGCCGATGTCTTCGGTCAGCAGCCGGTGATGGCGGCACCACCGCTTGATGGCCACGCCCAGGTCGGGCGAGGTCAGCGAGGCGCGGCACAGCATGCCGTAGCTGCCCCACGGCAGGCGCCGCGAGAACCAGCCGAGGGCCTCGTCGTCGAGCTCTTGCATGGCGTGTTCCGACAGCGCCTCGAACTGCGCCGCCGTCACCCGCGCGCCCGGCCGGGCCAGTTCGCGCGGCGTGATCTGTGCCGAGTTCAGGGCCTCGGCCGGGTCCTTTCCGTAGCGCTCGTAGCCCTTCACGATGGCTCTCACGAAGGCCATGGGCGTCACGGCGCGGGCGGGCTTCAGGAAGGCGGGCGAGGTCATGGTCGGGGAGGAAAGGCGTGGCGCAATTTGCAACCATTGTGGCGCCAATTGCGGCGCGGCGAGGCGTAAGCTGCGTTTCTTCCAAGCGCCATTCCGCGTGGGCAGCCCTGCGCGCCGACCCCTCAGAGGAGACAAGACACATGCACGATCCCGGCCTGAACTTCGACCTGGGCGAGGACATCGACTCGCTGCGCAGCGCCATCCAGGACTTCGCCGCGAATGAAATCGCCCCGCGCGCCGCCGACATCGACCGCGACAACCTGTTCCCGCACGACCTCTGGCAGAAGCTCGGCGAGCTCGGCCTGCACGGAATGACGGTGAAGGAAGAGTTCGGCGGCACCGAGCTGGGCTACCTGGCGCACATCGTGGCCATGGAAGAAGTCTCGCGCGCCTCGGCCTCGGTGGGCCTGTCGTACGGCGCGCACTCCAACCTGTGCGTGAACCAGATCCACCGCAACGGCAGCGACGCGCAGAAGAAGAAGTACCTGCCCAAGCTGGTGAGCGGCGAGCACGTGGGCGCGCTGGCCATGAGCGAGCCCAACGCCGGCTCCGACGTGGTCAGCATGAAGCTCAAGGCCGAGAAGAAGAACGGCTACTACGTGCTCAACGGCGGCAAGATGTGGATCACCAACGGCGGCGACGCCGACACGCTGGTCATCTACGCCAAGACCGAGCCCGAGATGGGCGCGCGCGGCATGACGGCCTTCATCGTCGAGAAGAACTTCAAGGGCTTCTCGGCCGGCACCAAGCTCGACAAGCTCGGCATGCGTGGCTCCAACACCTACCCGCTGTTCTTCGACAACTGCGAAGTGCCCGAAGAAAACGTGCTCGGCGGCGAAGGCCTGGGCGCGAAGGTGCTGATGAGCGGCCTCGACTACGAGCGCGCCGTGCTCTCGGGCGGCCCGCTGGGCATCATGGCCGCGTGCATGGATGCGGTGCTGCCCTTCATCCACGAGCGCAAGCAGTTCGGCCAGAGCATCGGCGAGTTCCAGCTGATGCAGGGCAAGCTCGCGGACATGTATTCGACCTGGCAGGCCACGCGCGCCTACGTGTACGCGGTGGGCAAGGCCTGCGACCGCAACGACCATGCGCGCACCTTCCGCAAGGACGCGGCCGGCGCCATCCTGTATTCGGCCGAGAAGGCGACGTGGATGGCCGGCGAGGCGATCCAGGCGCTGGGCGGCGTGGGCTACACCAAGGACTTTCCGGTCGAGCGGCTGTGGCGCGATGCCAAGCTGTACGAGATCGGCGCGGGGACGAGCGAGATCCGCCGCATGCTGATCGGTCGCGAGCTGTTCGCGGAAACTGCGTAAGCTGTTTTTCTCCCTCCCCTTCCGGGGGAGGGCAGGGGTGGGGCTCGCGGCAATCGATGAAGCACAGCGCCTAACAAACGCCGCTTGCCCCCATCCCAACCTTCCCCCGGAAGGGGAAGGAGCAAGACAAAAGAGACAAGGACCTGAACATGACTGCTGCGTTGACCGAGAGCTACGGAAAAGGCGCCGCCGACGTCCCGCTGATCGAGCAGACGATCGGCGACTTCTTCGACGAGATGGTCGAGAAGCAACCGGACCGCGAAGCCCTCATCAGCCGCCACGAAGATAAGCGCTTCACGTACCGCGAGCTGCAGGCCGAATCCAACCGCCTCGCCAGCGCGCTGCTGAACCTGGGCCTCGTGCCCGGCGACCGCGTCGGCATCTGGTCGCACAACAACGCGCCCTGGGTGCTGATGCAGATCGCCACCGCCAAGGTCGGCCTGATCCTCGTGAACATCAACCCGGCCTACCGCACCTCCGAGCTCGAATACGCGCTCAACAAGGTCGGCTGCAAGGTGCTGGTGACGATGGCGCAGTTCAAGACCAGCGACTACCTCGGCATGCTGCGCGAGCTGGGGGCCAAGCGCCTGCCGCAGCTGCAACGTACCTTCTGGATCGACGGCAAGGCTGCTGCCGATGTCGAAGAACCCGGCATGCAGCGCTTTAGTCAGCTGCTCGCAAGCGGCGACGCGTCCGACCCGCGCGTGGCGCAGATCCAGAAGACGCTGAAGGCCACCGACCCGATCAACATCCAGTTCACCAGCGGCACCACGGGCTTTCCGAAGGGCGCGACGCTCACGCACCGCAACATCCTGAACAACGGCTTCTTCATCGGCGAGTGCATGAAGCTCTCGCCCATCGACAAGCTCTGCATCCCGGTGCCGCTGTACCACTGCTTCGGCATGGTGCTGGGCAACCTCGCTTGCCTCACGCACGGCTCGGCCATCGTGTACCCGAACGACGGCTTCGATCCGCTCACCGTGCTGGAGACCGTGCAGGCCGAGAAGTGCACCGGCCTGCATGGCGTGCCCACGATGTTCATCGCCGAGCTGGACCATCCGCGCTTCAAGGAGTTCGACCTCTCCACGCTGCGCACCGGCATCATGGCCGGCTCGCCGTGCCCCATCGAGGTGATGAAGCGCGTGGTGAGCGAGATGCACCTGGACGAAATCACCATCGCCTACGGCATGACCGAGACCAGCCCGGTGAGCTGCCAGAGCAGCACCGACACGCCGCTGGACAAGCGCGTGTCCACGGTCGGCACGGTGCAGCCGCACCTCGAAGTGAAGATCGTCGACCCCGAGACCGGCGCCGTCATGCCCGTGGGCAAGTCGGGCGAGCTCTGCACTCGCGGCTACTCGGTGATGCACGGCTACTGGGAAGACGAGCCGAAGACGCGCGAAGCCATCGATGCCGAGCACTGGATGCACACCGGCGACCTCGCCACCATGGACGCCGAGGGCTACGTCAACATCGTCGGCCGCATCAAGGACCTGGTGATCCGCGGCGGCGAGAACATCTATCCGCGCGAGATCGAGGAGTTTCTCTACCGCCACCCCAAGGTGCAGGACGTGCAGGTGGTGGGCCTGCCGGACAAGAAGTACGGCGAGGAGCTGTGCGCCTGGATCATCGTCAAGCCCGGCCAGAGTGCGACCGACACCGAGATCCGCGACTTCTGCAAGGGCCAGATCGCGCACTACAAGGTGCCGAAGTACATCCAGTTCGTCACCGAGTTCCCGATGACGGTGACCGGCAAGATCCAGAAATTCAAGATCCGCGATGCCATGACCGAGCAGCTCGGTCTCACGCAAGAAAAGACAGCATGAGCAAACTCGAAACCAAACTGAATGCGCGCTCCGCCGACTTCCAGGCGAATGCCGCGGCCATGCGCGCGCTGGTCGACGACCTGCACGCGCAGTTCGCGAAAGTGGAGCAGGGCGGCGGCGAGGCCGCGCGTGCCAAGCACACCGCGCGCGGCAAGCTGCTGCCGCGCGACCGCGTGGCCGAGCTGCTCGACCCGGGCACGCCGTTCCTCGAAATTGCGCCGCTGGCCGCGCATGCGATGTACCTCGATGCCAAGGGCGCGGAGTCCGCACCCGGCGCCGGCATCATCACCGGCATCGGCCGCGTGAACGGCGTGGATTGCATGATCGTCTGCAACGACGCGACGGTGAAGGGCGGCACCTACTACCCGATGACGGTCAAGAAGCACCTGCGCGCGCAGGAAGTCGCCGAGCAGAACCGCCTGCCCTGCATCTATCTCGTCGACTCGGGCGGCGCGAATCTGCCGAACCAGGACGAGGTGTTTCCCGACCGCGACCACTTCGGCCGCATCTTCTACAACCAGGCCAACATGAGCGCCCAGGGCATCCCGCAGATCGCGGTGGTCATGGGCTCGTGCACGGCGGGCGGCGCGTACGTGCCGGCGATGAGCGACGAATCGATCATCGTGAAGAACCAGGGCACCATCTTCCTGGGCGGCCCGCCGCTGGTGAAGGCGGCCACCGGCGAAGTCGTCACGGCCGAAGACCTCGGCGGTGGCGACGTGCACACGCGGCTCTCGGGCGTGGTCGACCATCTTGCGCAGAACGACCTGCATGCGCTGGCGCTCGCGCGTTCGGCGGTTGCGAATCTCAATGCCAAGGCTGCGGTGCCGCAGCCAGCCGCGCATCCGGCGGTGAATGCGCCCGCGTTTCCGCGCGAAGAGCTATACGGCGTGATTCCTACCGACACCCGCAAGCCCTTCGATGTGCGCGAGATCATCGCGCGCATCGTCGACGGCAGCGAGTTCCACGAGTTCAAGGCGCGCTTCGGCGCGACGCTGGTCTGCGGCTTCGCCGAGATCGAGGGCATGCCCGTCGGCATCATCGCCAACAACGGCATCCTGTTCAGCGAATCGGCGCAGAAGGGCGCGCATTTCATCGAGCTGTGCTGCCATCGCAAGATCCCGCTGGTGTTCCTGCAGAACATCACCGGCTTCATGGTCGGCCGCAAGTACGAGAACGAAGGCATCGCGCGCCATGGCGCGAAGATGGTGACGGCCGTGGCCACCGCCAACGTGCCCAAGTTCACCATCATCATCGGCGGCAGCTTCGGCGCCGGCAACTACGGCATGTGCGGCCGCGCGTACAGCCCGCGCTTCCTCTGGATGTGGCCCAACGCGCGCATCAGCGTGATGGGCGGCGAGCAGGCCGCGAGCGTGCTGGCCACGGTCAAGCGCGACGGCATCGAACTCAAGGGCGGCAGCTGGAGCAAGGACGAGGAAGAAGCCTTCAAGGCGCCGATCCGCCAGCAGTACGAGGACCAGGGCCACCCCTACTACGCCACTGCGCGGCTGTGGGACGACGGCATCATCGATCCTGCCGACACGCGCCGTGTGCTGGCATTGGGCCTGGCCGCCTCGCGCAACGCGCCCATTCCAGAGCCGAAGTTCGGTATCTTCCGCATGTAAGTTGGCATCCGCCGGCTTCGAAAAAGGGAGTAATCGAAATGACCTCGACATTCTTCGGCGCAGGGCGGCGGGAAGCCGGTTTTCTCGTTCTTTCGGCATGGCTGTCGGTGCTGGCCGCACCGGCGCTTGCGCGCGATACGCGGCTGGTGCTGCCGATCAACCAGGTGATGCTGCAACCCGCCACGCGCGATGCAATCGGCAGTGACATTCAATTGCGCTTCGCGAGAGGGCCCCAGGCGGGCATGCCCGAAGGCCAGATGCTCAAGGCGGAGAGCTATGCACGCCCGTTCTCCAAGTCGCAACGCTACAGCGACGGCCGACCCGTCATCCGCAGCGACGAAGAAACCTGCCGCGAGGCGATGCGCAACACGCTGGTGGCGCTGGTCGAGGCGGCACGGGCGCGCGGGGTGCGCGTGGTGACGCAGGTCGAGAGCTTCTATGACGGCGCGGTGCTGTCCACGCCCGGTGCCTATGAATGCCATGCGGGCAGCGGCAGTGCCGAAGTGCATTTGAGAGGGCTGGCGGGGGGCGATGGCAGCGCGGCGGCGACGGGTGTCGGCGTCGACGACGTCGATGCCGTGCCGGGGTTGAACGCGGAAGGCCGTGCGGCGTATCAGAAATTCCTGCAGAACAAACCGCCGCGGACCCTCGTCCTCCGGCAGTCTGGCGACAGTACCTGGGTCCATTGGGCCGACGGCCTGGTGCCGCGCGACATCAACCGGCCCTCGGATCCCACGCAGCGGGCGATGGAATATTGCACTGAGCGCCACCAGGGCGAGTGCACCGTCTACGCGGTCGATTACACCGTGGTCTATCAGAAGCCGAAGGTCGCTGCGGCCGAACGGACTGTGGCAGCCGCAGGCCCCGCCACCAACCTCTACAAGTTGCCCACCGACAGCCACTTTGCCGACGTCAACGATCCCTCCGTGGTGCCCGTGCGCGAGAAAAGCCGGGACCGGTACCTCCGGTTCCTGGCCCTGCGCATGCCGCGCGCCTTTGCCATCGCGGCCGATGGCAGCGCTGCACTCGCTTCGGGTGGCAGGGCAATGGCCGATGTCCTGAACACCTGCGAGCGCGAAGGAAAGACCTGCTGGCTCTACGCCGTGGACGACCGCGTGGTGTGGCAGTCCGACCCGCGGCAGCGCATCGGCCGCGTCAACCAACTCTCCCGGGTCCAACAGGACGGACGCACCCCATGAACGATTTCGAAAAACTCGAGTTCCGGATCGAAGGCGCCATCGCCCGCATCTGGCTCGACCAGCCCGACGCCCGCAACGCCTTCGACGACGTCGTGATCGCCGAGCTGACGCAGGCCTTCGCCGAAGCCGGCGCCGCGCCGCAGGTGAAAGCCATCGTGCTCGGCGCGAGGGGCCCGGCCTTCTGCGCTGGCGCGAACCTCAACTGGATGCGCCGCATGGCCGACTACACGCGCGACGAGAACATCGCGGACGCGGGCAAGTTGGCAGCCATGCTGCGCACCATCGCCGAATGCCCCAAGCCCACCATCGCGCGCGTGCAGGGCGATGTGTATGCGGGCGGCATGGGTCTGGTCGCGGCCTGCGACCTGGCCGTGAGCGTGGACACCGCCTGGTATTGCCTCAGCGAAGTCAAGATCGGCCTCGTGCCTGCAACCATCAGCCCCTACGTGCTGCGCGCGATGGGCACGCGCGCCTCGCAGCGCTACTTCCTCACGGCCGAGCGCTTCACCGCCGCCGAGGCGCACCGCATCGGCTTCGTGCATGAAGTGGTGGCCGCCGATGCGCTCGATGCCAAGGTCGACGAGCTCTTGAAGGCGCTGACCGGCGCAAGCCCGGCGGCCGTGCGCGCGTGCAAGCAACTGATTGCCGACGTGGACGGTCGCGAGATCGACGATGCGCTGATCGCGAAGACGGTCGAGGGCATCGCCGACATCCGCGCGAGCGACGAAGGCCGCGAGGGCGTGCAGGCCTTCCTGCAGAAGCGCAAGCCCTCGTGGCTCGAGGCGAAGGCCTGACGCGCATGCCGCACCAAGCCCTCATCGAACGCATGGACGCCTGGCTGGCCGCGAACCGTGCGGACTACCACGCGGTGCTTCAGCCCGGCGTGAGCGATGCAGCGCTCGATGCCTTCGAGGCAAGGTTCTCGCTGAAGCTGCCCGAGGCCTTTCGCGCGCTCTACCGCTGGCGCAACGGCCAGTCGAACGACAGCTTCGACAGCCTGCAGGACAACCGCATGTTCAGCGCGCTCGAAGACATCGCCGATACGAAGGAGATGCTGGACGACATGATCGGCACCGACTTCGAAGACCCCGCCACCTGGCGGCGCGGCTGGGTGCCGTTCCTGTCGAACGGCGGCGGCAGCTACCTGTGCGTGGACGTCGATGCCGAAGGCGGTGGGCAGCCCGGGCAACTCGTCGCCTTTTGGAAGGCGGACGAAGACCGTCCGGTCGAGCACGCCAGCGTCCAGGCCTGGCTCGCAGACCTCGTGGCTTCCATGGAAGCCGGCACGATCGAATTCGACTGAGAAGGCCGCACCATGACCACCAGCCTCGACATGCCCCAGCTGCTCGCACTGTCCGCCGCCATCGGCTGGGCCAGCGGCGTGCGCCTGTACCTCGTGGTGCTGCTGACGGGCATCGTCGGCTACTTCGGCTGGGTGCCGTTGCCGAGCGGACTGCAGCTGCTGGCGCATCCGGTGGTCATCGCTGCCAGCGGCTTCATGGTGTTCATCGAGTTCTTCGCCGACAAGATCCCGGGGCTCGATTCGCTCTGGGACGTGGTGCACACCGCGATCCGCATTCCCGCGGGCGCCGCGCTCGCGGCCAGCGTGTTCGGCGCGGACCATGGCGTGATGGCCATCGTCGCCGCGCTGCTCGGCGGCAGCTTCGCGGCCACGGCGCATGCGGCCAAGGCCACGACGCGCGCGGCCATCAACACCTCGCCCGAGCCGTTCTCGAACGTGGGCGCTTCGCTGGTCGAGGACACGATGGTGCCGGCCGGGCTGTGGCTGGCCGTGGCGCACCCGATCGTTTTTCTCGTGCTGTTCGTCGTCGTGCTGGTGCTCAGCGTGTGGCTCATCCGCAAGAGCTGGCGTTTCCTGCGCGCGCTGTTCAGCCGCGTGGCCCGCATCTTCAGCGGCCGACCCGATCCGGGCGTCGTGCCTGCGTTTCAACTGAAAAAGAATCCTCCGGGAGACACTCCGAATGTTTAAGAAGATCCTCATCGCCAACCGTGGCGACCAGCCGCAGAGCGGCGCAGCGGCGAAGCCAAATCGCATGGCATGCGCAGCGTGCTCAGGCGATTTCACCGCGAAAGTCCACCATGTTTAAGAAGATCCTTATCGCCAATCGCGGTGAAATCGCCTGCCGCGTTGCAGCCACCGCCCGCCGCATGGCGATCCGCACGGTCGCCGTGTATTCCGATGCCGACGCGCATGCCAACCACGTGCGCGCCTGCGACGAGTCGGTGCACATCGGCGGTAGCGCACCCAAGGAAAGCTACCTGCGCTGGGAGCGAATCCTCGAAGCGGCCAAGGCCACGGGCGCCGAAGCGGTGCACCCCGGCTACGGCTTCCTGAGCGAGAACGAAGAGTTCGCGCAGGCCTGCGCCGACGCGGGACTGGTCTTCATCGGCCCGCCGCCCTCGGCGATCAAGGCGATGGGCCTGAAGGCCGAGTCGAAGCAGCTGATGGAAAAGGCCGGCGTGCCGCTGGTGCCTGGCTACCACGGCCATGACCAGGACCCGGCGCTGCTGCAGCGCGAAGCCGACCGCATCGGCTACCCGGTGCTCATCAAGGCGAGCGCGGGCGGCGGCGGCAAGGGCATGCGCGCGGTCGACAAGGCCGCGGACTTCGAGGCGGCGCTCGCCTCGTGCAAACGCGAAGCCATCAACAGCTTCGGCGACGACGCGGTGCTGATCGAGAAGTACGTGCAGCGACCGCGCCACATCGAGATCCAGGTGTTCGGCGATACGCAGGGCAACTATGTCTACCTGTTCGAGCGCGACTGCTCGGTGCAGCGCCGCCATCAGAAGGTGCTGGAAGAAGCGCCGGCGCCCGGCATGACCGAGGCGATGCGCAAGCAGATGGGCGATGCGGCTGTAGCGGCTGCGCGTGCCGTGAACTACGTCGGTGCCGGCACGGTGGAATTCATCGTCGAGCAGCGCGAAGGCGGCGAGATGAACTTCTTCTTCATGGAGATGAACACGCGGCTGCAGGTGGAGCATCCGGTGACCGAAGCCATCACCGGGCTCGATCTTGTCGAATGGCAATTGCGCGTGGCTTCCGGCGAGGCGCTGCCCGCCAGGCAGGCGGACCTGCAGATCCACGGCCACGCGATCGAGGCGCGCATCTGCGCCGAGAACCCCGACAACAACTTCCTGCCCGCCACCGGCACGCTGCGCGTGTACCGCAAGCCGCAGGCGACGGCCTTTCAGCGCAGCCGCGTGCGCATCGACGACGGCGTGCGCGAGGGCGGCGAGATCTCGCCGTTCTACGACTCGATGATCGCCAAGCTGATCGTGCACGGCAGCACGCGCGCCGAGGCGCTGGCCCGGCTCGATGCGGCGCTCGCGCAGGTGCAGATCGTGGGCGTGGCGACGAACGTGCAGTTCCTGCGCGGCATCCTTGCGACCGAATCGTTCTCGAAGGCGAACCTGGACACCGCATTGATCGAGCGCGAGCGCGCCGTGCTGTTCGACCGCGAGGCGCTGGGCCTGCCGCTGGCGGCTGCCGCCGCGATCACGCGCACGCTGATCACCGAGTGGCCCGCGAAGATGCCCGATCCCTTCGCCCGCCGCGACGGCTGGCGCGCGCTGGGCGAATACCGGCGCCACTTCGACTTCGAGTTCCGCGGCGCCGACCAGACGGCCGTGCTGATCTACAAGCGCGACGGTGGCCTCTGGCTCGAAGCCGGCGGCATGGCCGGGCCGCTGGTCATCGGCCAGTTCCCCACGGGCGAGTTCGAGGTCGAGTTCGGCGGCTCGCGCCAGACGCTCGACGTGCACCTGGACGGCGCCACGGCCCACGTGTTCGCCGCCAAGGGCGCCACGAAGATCACCGCCATCGACCGCCTCGCCCATGCGGGCGACACGCAGGCCGAAGGCGGCCGGCTCACCGCGCCGATGCCCGGCAAGGTCGTGTCCTTCGCCGTGAAGGCCGGCGACAAGGTCAGCCGGGGCCAGCCGCTGGCGGTGATGGAGGCGATGAAGATGGAGCACACCATCGCAGCGCCCGCCGACGGCACGGTGGAAGAACTGATGTTCTCGCCCGGCGAGCAGGTGGCCGAAGGCGACGAATTGCTGCGGATGGCCGCCGCGGCCTGAAATTCTTTAACCCCGATGCGGGCGCTCGCCCGTATCAGCTGCGGTAGTCATCACTTCAAGGGGTTTTCATGACGCATCGCACGCACCCGTTCTCGCCTCCCGCCACCGGCCGCAGGTCGGGCATCTTCCTGCTGGTTCTGGCCGCCGCCCTGTCACTGGGCGGCTGCGACAGGCACGACGCCATGAGGGCAGCGCCTCCTCCGGCCGAACCCATCTCGGCCCCCGGCGGGTCCATGCGGATGAAGCAGGTGGCGGAGGCCCGGGAGCAACAAGCGCCCGCAACCGCAGGAGCTCCCGCTTCCGATGGAGCCCAGGGCACACCGCTGCAGCGCTATCTCGCGGTGCGGCAGGACCTGAATGTCGAGGTGGCCCCCGACCAGCTCGCCGACGCCTGGGGCAAGGTGCGCGACCTCTGCGGCACGCTGCAGTGCGAGCTGCTGTCGTCCTCCCTGCTGCGCGAGACGCCGCAGCAGCCCGGCAACGCCATGCTGGAGATGCGCGTGGCGCCGGCCGATGTCGACAAGCTGCTCAGCGGCCTTGCGGGCGTGGCCCATGTGGTGTCGCAGAACACCACGAGCGAGGACAAGACCGCCGAGGTGATCGATGTCGAGGCGCGCATCAAGAACCGCGTCGAGTTCCGCGACAGCCTGCGGCTGATGCTGCGCGACAAGACGACCAAGCGCGACATGTCCGACCTGCTGGAAATACAGCGCACGCTGGCCGACACGCAGGCCGAGCTCGACAGCAGCGCCACGCAGCGCAAGGTGCTCGAGCAACAGACCACCAAGCAGCACATCCAGATCCAGTTCACGCCGACGCGCACGCTGTCGCAAGGCGGCCGCAGCTACAACCCGATGATGCGTGCGCTGCGTGAAGCGGGCTCGGTGCTGGCCGAAAGCGTGGGCGTGCTCATAACCTTCCTGGCGGCGGTGTTGCCGTGGCTGTTGCTGGTGGGGCTGCCGGTGGTGTGGCTGGTGCGGTTGGTGTGGCGCCGCCGCCGCGCGAAGGCGGCGTAAGTGCATGGGCGGTGGGCGATCAGCCCACCACCACTTCGCTGATCTGCATGACAGGCGCGATGTCGGTGTAGTTCTTGACGTCGCCCCTGATCTCCTTGGCATGCGGCCCGAACGCCGCCTGGAAGGCCTCGAGCGATTCGCTGAGCACATGGCACATGGCCATGTAGGTGGGCGGCGAGTCGGGTGCGCCGCCGACAAGGCCCTTTTCGATGGTGTACGAGAGGCAGGCATCGCCCATGCGCGCCTTCAGCAGCGGCATGTGCTTCTCGCGGTAATAGGTGTGGTCGAAGCGGGCGTCGGGCGCGTAGGGGTACATCACGCTGAATTTGATCATGGGGGTCTCCTGATGAGATGAGGTGAGGTGGTTGGCGTTCGAGCATAGCCATGCAGGCGCGCCGCGTCAGCGCCCTCACTAAGATTCGTCCTCATGCGAATCACCGTCTACCTCACCGACAACCGCCCAGACCCCTGGATCGAAGGCCTTCAGACCGAACTCCCCGATGCCGTCATCGAAGCCTGGAAGCCCGGCGCGCCGCAGGCCGACCATGCCGTGGTGTGGGCGCCGCCGCAGGAATTCATCGACCAGCAGCCCGCGCTGCGCGGCATCTTCAACATCGGCGCGGGCGTCGATGCGCTGCTCAAGCTCAAGGTGCCCGCGCACACGCGCATCGTGCGGCTCGACGATGCGGGCATGTCGGTGCAGATGGCCGAGTACGTGTGCCACACGCTCATCCGCCATTTCCGCGAGTTCGACGTGTACGAGGCGGATGCGCGCGAAGGCAAGTGGAGCTACCGCAAGCCGAAGCTGCGGCGCGACTTTCCGGTCGGGATCATGGGGCTCGGCGTGCTGGGCGAGCGCGTGGCCAAGGCGGTCGCGCAGTTCGAGTTCCCGGTGCTGGGCTGGAGCCGCTCGCCGAAAGCCATCGATGGCGTGCAGGTGTTCAGCGGCGAGGCGCAGTTCGACGAATTCCTCTCGTCCACGCGTGTGCTGGTCAACCTGCTGCCGCTGACCGATGCCACGCGCGGCATCCTGAACCGCAAGACGCTGGGCAAGTTGAAGCCCGAGGGCTATCTCATCAGCATCGCGCGCGGCGGGCATCTGGTCGAAGACGACCTGATTCCAATGCTCGACGCCGGCGAACTCGCGGGCGCGACGCTCGATGTGTTCCAGGTCGAGCCGCTGCCGGCCGATCACGCCTTCTGGCGCCATCCCAAGATCACCGTGACCCCGCACGGCTCGGCGCGCACGCTGCGCGAGGAGTCCATTACCCAGATCGCTGGAAAGATCCGCGCGATGGAAGAGGGCCTGCCGATCAACGGCATCGTCGATCCCGTCCGGGGCTATTGACGCCATGCGCCGCCGACGATTTCGCTGAAAGGAGGCGAATGAAGGGGAAACCCTGACGCTTTTGTTTTTCACATACGCGAAAATTTATTCATGGTTGTGAAAACAGCGTTTCGCGTGATCGAGATCGTCGAGCTCTTCGCCCGGGAGAAGCAGCCGCTGGCGCTGTCCGAGATGGCGCGGTTGCTCGACATGCCCGTGTCCAGCTGCCTCGGCCTCATTCGCACGCTCGAAGAGCAGGGCTACATGTACGAGACCGGCCGCCGCCAGGGCTACTACCCGACGGGCCGACTGCTCGCGATGGCGCAGGTCATCGCCGCGCACGACCCGGTGCTCGACCGGGTGAAGGCCACGCTGGAGGAACTGCGCGACGCCGCCCGAGAAACCGTGGTGTTCGGCAAGTTCCGTGATGCGACCCAGGTGGTCTACCTCGACGTGCTGAGCGCCCCACAGCGCATTCGCTACACGGCCGAATCGGGCGAAACGCGGCCCGCCTACGCCAATTCGCTGGGCCGCGCGCTGCTCTCCACGCTCGCGCCCGATGCGCGCCGCACGCTTTTGGACGGCATGGCGCTCCTGCCACTGACCGAGGCCACCCTCACCACCACCGACGCCATCGAGGCGGAACTCCAGCGCTCGGCCACGCGCGGCTGGTACGGCAACCTCGGCGAAAGCATTCCGGACCTGATCGGCCTGGCCTGGCCGCTGCGCATCGGCGGCGAGGCCTACGCCATCTCGGTGGCCGGCCCGCGCTACCGCATGGAGCCGCGCATCGAGGAGATCGCCGCGATGCTGCGCTCGGCCTGCCTTGCGATCGAACCCAAGACAGAGAACCCCCGATGACAACGACCACCGCCCCTCGCTACTTCATCCGCGAAGCCGACATCGCCGGCTACCACCCCGCCAATCACACCGGCACGCTGAACAAGCGCCTGATCGGCCCCGAGACCGTCGGCGCGAAGCAGCTCGAGGTGCTGGTGGGACACATCCAGAAGGGCAAGGGCGCGCTGCCGCATGCGCACCCGGGCATCGAGCAGGTCTGCTACATGCTCGAAGGCCGCGCGGTCGCCGAGGTGGGCGGCCAGCGGCAGGAGCTGCACCCCGGCGACAGCTGCTTTTTTCCGGCCGACGCGATGCACACCTTCACGGTGGTGAGCGACGAGCCGGTGCGCGTGCTGGTGATCTACAGCCCGCCGTACGAGGAACTGCCGGAGCGCGTGATCCGGCCCTGAACGACAACCACCCGGAGACAAAACCATGCAGACGAAGAACGCGACAGAAACAGTCGCGGTGGAAAGCCGCCGCCGCTTTTTGGCCCTCGGTGCCGCCGCGGGCCTTGCCGGCACTGCGCCCTGGGCCTTCGCGCAGGACGGCGGCTACCCGAAGCAGCCGATCCGGCTGGTCGTGCCCTTCGCGGCCGGCAGCGGCACCGATGCGGTGGCGCGCATCACGGGCCAGATGCTGGGCGAGGCGCTGAAGGGCTCGGTCATCGTCGACAACAAGGCGGGCGCCAACGGTGTGATCGGCGCGGAGGCGGTGGCCAAGGCGCCGCCCGACGGCTACACGCTCTTCATGACCACCAACACCACGCACTCGGCCAATCCGAGCCTGATGAAGCACCTGCCCTACGACCCGGTGAAGGACTTCGCGCCGGTCAGCCGCATGGGCAACCTGCCGTTCATGCTGGTGGTCAACAACGACCTGCCGGTCAAGAGCGTGGCCGAGCTGCTGGCCTGGGGCCGCGCGCATCCCGGCAAGCTGACCTATGCCAGCGGCAACAGCACCGGCATCGTGAGCGGCGCCACGCTCTCTCGCATGAGCGGCGTGCCGATGCTGCACGTGCCCTACAAGAGCACGCCGCCTGCGATTGCCGACCTGATCGGCGGGCAGGTCTCGATGATGGTGGTGGACCTCGCCGCGGGGCTCGCCACGGTGAAGGCCGGCAAGATGCGCGCGATCGCGGTCACCACGCAGGAGCGCACCAAGCTCTTTCCCGAGCTGCCGCCGCTGGCCGACACGCCCGAGCTCAAGGGCTTCGACATCACCTCGTGGAACGGCGTGTTCGCGCCCGCCGGCACGCCGCGCGACATCGTGCTCAAGCTCAACAAGGCGCTGTCGGAGATGGCGAACGGCGCGGTGTTCCGCGAGCGCGTGAGCAAGCTGGGCTTCGATGCGTTCGGCAGCACGCCGGAAGAACTGGGGGCGTTCACCGTCTCCGAATTGGCCAAGTGGAAGAAGCTGATCCAGGCCGCGGGCATTCAACCCGAATGAACCCGCGTTCGAGTTTGTATTTCTCCCTCCCCTCCCGGTCCGATCTCGGGGTGGGGGCAAGCGGCGCATCCACCGGGCGCTCTGCCTGCCCCCATCCCAACCTTCCCCCAGAGGGGGAAGGAGCCAACACCAAGACATGAACACCACCGGACCCCTCGAAGGCATCCGCATCCTCGACCTCACGGCCGTGGTGATGGGGCCGTACGCCACGCAAACGCTTGGCGATCTCGGCGCCGACATCATCAAGGTCGAGCCGCCTTCGGGCGACAACCTGCGCGCGGTCGGCCCGATGCGCCACGCCGGCATGGGCGCGATGGCGATGCACCTGAACCGCAACAAGCGCTCGATCGTGCTCGACCTGAAGCAGCCCGAAGGCCGCGAGGCGTGCCTGCGGCTCGCGGCGGGTTGCGATGCGCTCATCTACAACACGCGCCCGCAGGCGATGGCGCGCCTCGGGCTCGGCTACGACGCCGTGGCGGCGGTCAACCCGAAGATCGTCTACCTCGGCGCGTTCGGCTACGGCGAAGAAGGCCCGTATGCCGGCAAGCCCGCGTACGACGACCTGATCCAGGGCGCGGCCGGCGTCGCCTCGCTCTTCGCGCAGCAAAGCGGCGATGCGCCGCGCTACGCGCCCGTCACGCTGGCCGACCGCGCCGTGGGGCTGCAGGCCGCCATCGCGCTGCTCGCCGCGGTGCTGAGCGCGCAGCGCACCGGCAAGGGCCAGGCGGTGGAGGTGCCGATGTTCGAGGCGCTCTCGCAGTTCGTGATGGGCGACCACCTCGGCGGCCACAGCTTCGAGCCGCCGCTCGGGCCCACCGGCTATGCGCGGCTGCTCGCGCCGCACCGCAAGCCCTATGCAACGGCGGACGGTTATCTGAGCGTGCTGATCTACAACGACAAGCACTGGCAGGCCTTCTTCGACGTGATTGGCCGGCCCGAGCTGCGCGCCTCGCCGATGTTCGGCACGCACACGGCGCGCGCCGCGAACATCGGCGCGGTCTATGCGTTCGTCGCCGAAGTGATGGCCACGCGCGGCAGCGACGAATGGCTGGCGGTGCTGGAGGCGGCGGACATCCCGGTCGCGCGCCTGCACAGCACAGAGAGCCTGCTCGACGACCCGCACCTGCGCGCGGTCGATTTCTTCCCCGAGTTCGACCACCCCAGCGAAGGCCGCATCCGCACGCTCGCGCCGGTCGGGCGCTACAGCGCCACGCCCGCGTCGATCCGCCGTCCCGCGCCGCGCATCGGCGAGCAGAGCGTGGAGCTGCTGCGCGAAGCGGGCTACGCGGACGAAGACATCGACCGCATGCTCGCGCGCGGCGTCACCCTGCAACCGGAACCTGCGAAAGACGACAGCGAATGAATTTCTCCCCGAACGAAGACCAGCGCTCGCTCGTCGCGGCCATCGAGCGCCTCTGCGAAGACTTCCCCATCGACTACTGGCGCGACCACGACGAGCGCGCCGTGTTCCCGCATGAATTCCACCGCGCCGTCGCCCAGAGCGGCTGGCTCGGCATCGCGATGCCCGAGGCGCAGGGCGGCGCGGGGCTGGGCATCACCGAGGCGGCGCTGATGATGCGCGCCATCAGCGCGTCGGGCGCGGGCATGTCGGGCGCGTCGTCGGTGCACATGAACATCTTCGGGCTCAACCCGGTCGTGGTGTTCGGCACCGAGGCACAGCGCCAGCGCTTCCTGCCGCCGCTGATCGCGGGCACCGAGAAGGCCTGCTTCGCCGTGACCGAGCCCGACGCGGGGCTCGACACCACCAGCCTCAAGACGCAGGCGGTGCGCCAGCCGAATGGCAGCTACCTGCTGCACGGCCGCAAGATCTGGATCTCGACCGCGCAGGTGGCCGACCGCATGCTGATCCTCACGCGCACCACGCCCATCGACCAGGTGAAGAAGCCCACGCAGGGCCTCACGCTGTTCTACACGGCGCTGGACCGCAGCAAGGTCGAGGTGCGCGAGATCCACAAGCTCGGCCGCGCGGCGGTGGACTCGAACATGCTCTTCATCGATGGGCTCGAAGTGCCCGAAGAAGACCGCATCGGCGAGGAAGGGCGCGGGTTCGAATACATCCTGCACGGCCTCAACCCCGAGCGCATCTTGATCGCGGCAGAAGCCATCGGCATCGGCCGCGCCGCATTGCGCATCGCCTCGCAGTACGCGCAGGAGCGCGTCGTGTTCGGCCGGCCCATCGGCCAGAACCAGGGCGTGGCGCATCCGCTCGCGCGGGCCTGGGCCAACCTGGAGGCGGCCGATCTCATGATGCTCAAGGCCGCCACGCTGTACGACGCGAACGAGCCCTGCGGCATCGAAGCCAACGCCGCCAAGTACCTGGCGGCCGAGGCGGCGCACGATGCGTGCCAGAACGCCGTCCTCACGCTCGGCGGCATGGGCTATGCGAAGGAATACCATGTCGAGCGCCTGCTGCGCGAGAGCTACATCCCGCGCATTGCGCCGGTGAGCCCGCAGATGATCCTGAACTTCATCGCCGAGAAGGCGCTGGGGTTGCCGAAGTCGTACTGATCCTCCGCCGGTTTCCGCACGCCAGGCTGCGGCTGGCGCCATTTGCAACCCCGCTGGCGCGCATTGCTACCTTCCGGAACTTGTGTACCAGGCAGGGTGTTCCCAGGTGTCCGACAATCGAAGGCGGCTTTCCATCCTCCCGCGACACCAGAGACATCCCATGAAACTCCCCACCCGCGTCCAGCTCGTCGACGTCGGCCCGCGCGACGGCCTGCAGAACGAAAAGCAGCCCGTCTCGGCCGAGATCAAGATCGGCCTCGTGCATCGCCTGCAGGACGCCGGCCTGAAGGAAATCGAGATCACCAGCTTCGTCTCGCCCAAGTGGGTGCCGCAGATGGCCGACAACGCCGAGGTGATGCATGGCATCGTGCGCAAGCCCGGCGTTCTCTACTCGGTGCTCACGCCCAACATGAAGGGCTTCGAGGCCGCCATCGCGGCGCCGCGCGAGGAGTGGCCCGACGAGATCGTGGTGTTCGGCGCCGCGAGCGAGGCCTTCAGCCAGAAGAACATCAACTGCTCGATCGCCGAGAGCATCGAGCGCTTCGCACCCGTGGTGGCGGCGGCGCTCGAGAAGGGCATTCGTGTGCGCGGCGCGATGTCGTGCACGGTCGGTTGCCCCTACGAAGGCGAGATCGCCCCGGCCAAGGTCGGCTATCTCGCGCAACTGATGAAGGGCATCGGCGTGCAGCGCGTGGACGTGGCCGACACCATCGGCGTGGGCACGCCGCGCAAGGTGCAGGCGGCGATGGAGGCCACGCTGGCGCACTTCGATGTAGCCGCCATCTCCGGCCACTTCCACGACACCTACGGGCAGGCGCTGGTCAACACGCTGGCGGCGCTCGAGATGGGCGTGTGGAATTTCCAGTCGTCCTCGGCGGGCCTGGGCGGCTGTCCCTACGCCAAGGGCGCGACGGGCAATGTCGCCACCGAAGACGTGGTCTACATGCTGCACGGCATGGGCATCGAGACCGGCATCGACCTGGACAAGCTGATCGACGCGGGCGTCTACATCAGCGAGGCGCTGGGGCGCGAGCCGAACTCGCGCGCATCGAAGGCCATCCGCACCAAGCGGGCCGGCTGAGACGACAACACACACAAGCACAGGAGTTTTTCGTGGACCTGCATGTCTGGCTCGCATTTCTGGTGGCCAGTTGCGTCATCGCGGTGTCGCCCGGTTCGGGCGCGGTGCTCAGCATGAGCCATGGCCTGAGCTATGGCGTGCGGCGCACCACGGCAACCATCGTCGGCCTGCAGCTGGGGCTGGCCGTGATCCTGCTGGTGGCGGGGCTCGGCGTGGGCGCGGTGCTCACCGCCTCGGCCACCGCGTTCACGGTGATCAAGGTGGTCGGTGCGTGCTACCTGCTGTGGCTGGGTTGGCGCCAGTGGCGCGCGCCGGTCGCGAAGGTCGCCGACGACGCTGCGCAATCGGCCGGCGAGCCCGACCTCACGGCACGCCAGCGCGTGCTGCGCGGCTTCCTCACCAACGTGACCAATCCCAAGGGCATCGTCTTCATGGCGGCCGTGCTGCCGCAGTTCATCCAGCCGACGCGGCCGCTGTGGCTGCAATTGCTGGTGCTGCTGGCCACGACGGTGATGGTCGACGTGACCGTGATGCACGGCTACGCCTGGCTGGCCGCGCGGCTGCAGGGCGTGCTGCGCAGCGTGCGTGCGCGGCGTGCGCAGAACCGCGTCTTCGGCGGCGTGCTGATGGCGATGGGCGCGTTCCTCTTCATGTTCAAGCGCAACGCCTGAGCGGCCGCGGCCTCCTGATAGATTCGAATCCATGTGCGGCTCTGAACTCCACTCCCTCCCCGAAGGCGTGCAGCGCGTCTCCCGCGTGCTGCAGGACGCGGGGCACCCCCATTCCCCACGCATGCTCGACGACGCCTGCCGCACCGCGCAGCAGGCGGCCGATGCGCTCGGCATCTCGGTCGGGCAGATCGCCAAGAGCATCATCTTCCGCCGCAAGAGCGACGACGTGGCGGTGCTGGTCATCACCTCGGGCGACAAGCGCGTGGACGAGAAGAAGGTCGATGCGCTCATCGGCAAGACCGGCCGCGCCGACGCCGAGTTCGTGAAGGCGCGCACCGGCTTCACCATCGGCGGCGTCTCGCCCGTGGGGCATGCGACCAAACCGGTGGTGCTGATCGACCGCGAGCTCTTCCGCTTCGACGAGATCTGGGCCGCGGCGGGCCATCCGCATGCGGTGTTCCAGCTCCGGCCGCAGGACCTCGAAGCGCTCACCGGCGCGCCGGTGGCGGACGTGGTTTGAACTTCGCGGAAGCCGAGACCCTGGCCGCACGCGCGGTGGCCGTGCGCGATCTGCCCGAAGACGTTCCCTCGCCCTGCACCTCGGTCTGCCGCATGGACCGCCTGAGCGGCTTCTGCGAAGGGTGCCTGCGCACCATTCCCGAGATCGCAGGCTGGAGCAAGATGGAAGACGACGCGCGGCGCGGCGTGTGGCGCGCGATAGAGTTGCGGGCCCGGGCCGGCATCTGGCGTGTCCCGGAACCCTCCGGAGACCACGACGCATGAAGCACATCGACTTCTATCTCGACTTCATCTCGCCCTACGCGCACCTCGCGTTCGAGCACCTGCCAGAGGCGCTCGAGGGGCTGAGCTACAGCGTGGCCTACAAGCCGGTGCTGCTCGGCGCGCTGCTCAAGCAACACGGCCAGCTCGGGCCGGCCGAGATTCCGTCCAAGCGCAGCTGGACCTACCGCCATGTGCTGTGGCTCGGGCAGGCGAACGGCATCCAGATCGAGATGCCGGCCTCGCATCCCTACAACCCGCTGCCGCACCTGCGCCTGGCGGTGTCGACGAGCGACGACGGCAGCATCAGCCGCCTCGTGGCCGAGACCATCCTGCGCCACGTGTGGCGCGGCGGCGAAGAAGCCGGCGATGCCGCACGGCTCGCCGCGCTCACTGCGCAACTGCAACCGAAGCGCGAGGCGGGCAGCGACGAGAGCAAGGCGCTTCTCAAGCGCAACACCGACGAAGCGCTGGCGCTCGGCGTGTTCGGCACGCCCGCCTACGTGGTCGACGGGCGCCTCTTCTGGGGCTTCGACGGCCTCGCGATGCTGCGTTCGTACCTGTCGGGCGATGCGTGGTTCGAAGGCCCGCAATGGGCCGGTGCCGACCAGCGCCCCTCCTTGCTGCGCAGCAAATAGCGCCTGAGTACAAACCCGAGCAGGGTTGCGATTTCTTACAGGCTGAAACGCGCCCCGCGGGTTTCACCTTAATCCGTAAGCATCGGTTCAGTTTCGCGCAAGCCTCGGGTCAGTCACGCCTCCAAGAATGCGCCACGGTCCCGGATTGCCGGGTGCCGGATGAACGCATAACCCAACAGGAGACGACCCCAATGGCAGCCACACTGGATTCCAAGGGAGTGCCGCACCCGGCGCCCCGGCCCATGTCCGCGGAGGAGAAGAAGGTCATCTTCGCGTCCTCGCTCGGTACCGTGTTCGAGTGGTACGACTTCTATCTCTACGGTTCGCTCGCCGCGATCATTGCCAAGCAGTTCTTCAGCGGTCTGGATGCGGGCGCCGCCTTCATCTTCGCGCTGCTGGCGTTTGCGGCCGGTTTCCTGGTGCGTCCGTTCGGCGCCATCGTGTTCGGCCGGCTGGGCGACATGATCGGTCGCAAGTACACCTTCCTGGTGACGATCCTGATCATGGGCCTGTCGACGTTCATCGTCGGCCTGCTGCCCAGCTACGCGACCATCGGCGTCGCGGCGCCGGTGATCCTGATCGCGCTGCGCATGCTGCAGGGCCTGGCGCTCGGCGGCGAGTACGGCGGTGCCGCCACCTATGTGGCCGAGCACTCGCCGCACGGCAAGCGCGGTGCGTACACCTCGTGGATCCAGACCACGGCAACGCTGGGCCTGTTCCTGAGCCTGCTGGTGATCCTGGGCGTGCGCGAGTTCCTGGGCGAAGCGGTGTTCAACGACTGGGGCTGGCGCATTCCGTTCCTGGTGTCGATCCTGCTGCTGGGCATCTCGGTGTGGATCCGCCTGACGCTGTCGGAGTCGCCCGCCTTCCAGAAGATGAAGGCCGAGGGCAAGACCTCGAAGGCGCCGCTGGCCGAATCCTTCGGCGAGTGGAAGAACCTGAAGATCGTGATCCTGGCGCTGGTCGGCCTCACGGCGGGCCAGGCGGTGGTCTGGTATTCGGGCCAGTTCTACGCACTCTTCTTCCTCACGGCACAGCTGAAGGTCGATGCGACCACGGCCAACCTGATGATTGCCGCGGCGCTGCTGCTGGGCACGCCCTTCTTCGTGATCTTCGGCACCCTGTCGGACAAGATCGGCCGCAAGCCGATCATCATGGCCGGCTGCCTGCTGGCCGTGGTCACCTACTTCCCGGTCTTCAAGATGCTGACCGAAGCCGCCAACCCGGACCTGGCCCGCGCGCAGGCCACGGCCGGCGTCACGGTGACGGCCGACCCGGCGTCGTGCTCGTTCCAGGGCAACCCGGTGGCCCGCGAGATCGACTTCAAGAGCTCGTGCGACATCGCCAAGCGCTACCTGGTGCAGAACTCGGTGAGCTATGAGAACGTGGCCGGCGCGCCGGGTTCGAAGGCCGTCGTGAAGATCGGCGACAAGACAGTCGAGGCCCCTGTCGGCAACGTCGTCAACCTCAAGTTCGACGAGACCTCCGCCAAGGAAATCGCCGCCTTCAAGAAGGGCGTGGCCGAGGACCTGAAGATCGCGGGCTACCCCTCCAAGGCCGACCCCGCGAAGATCAACAAGGTGCTGACCATCGTGCTGCTGTTCTGGCTGGTGCTGCTGGTGACCATGGTCTATGGCCCGATCGCGGCGATGCTGGTCGAGATGTTCCCCACCCGCATCCGCTACACCTCGATGAGCCTGCCGTACCACATCGGCAACGGCTGGTTCGGCGGCCTGCTGCCGACCACGGCCTTCGCCATCGTGGCGTCGACCGGCAACATGTACAACGGCCTCTGGTACCCGATCATCATCGCAGGCATCACGCTGGTGGTGGGCACGCTGTTCATCCGCGAAACCAAGGACGTGGACATCTACGCCAACGACTGAGTTTCAGCCGCACAGGAGGGCTCGGGCCCTCCGTTCAACAAAGAGGCTTCATGCCAGGCGGCATGAGGCCTTTTTCTTGAGCACACCCATTCATCCATCCCTTGCCCATTCAGGAGACAACACCCATGTGGAAAATCGTCGTCGGCTTCGTCATCTTTGCCGCCATTGCCCTGTACGTGATCTCCAAGGCCGGTGACAAGGTCGACATGTCGGGCGAAAAGCACGGTGGCGACACCACCACGCACGAGCCTGCGCCTGCCGCCGCGCCCAAGTAAGAAACAGGAAGCGCGACGGCGGAGGCGATCACCGCTTGAACCGGCCCTCGCTGATGATCGACAGATCGACGTAGTCGATGCCCGAGTGGTCCGTCGGCGAGTAGTTCACGTCGAGCCCGCCGCCCACGTCGTACTGGAAGTTGTTGAGCGTGGCGAGCAGCCGGGCGCGCGTGGGCTTCGGCCCGGTGCGGCGCAAGGCCTCGACCAGCACCTTGGTGGCGACGAAGCCCTCGAGCAGCGCGGGCGACAGCTCGTTCTGTCCCTTGGCCTTGGCGAGCGCCAGCGCTTCCTTGATCAGCGGATGGCCGAACGAGCGCTCATAGGGCAGCACCTGCGTGACGATCACGCCGCCGCTCGATGCGCCCAGTTCCTTGATGAAGCCCGACGCCGCGTTGTTCGACAGCGTGATCACCTGCGCCGCCGAGCCCGCCGCGCGCAGCGCCTTCACGCCTTCGGTGACGGCCGTGCCCGAAGCGATCCAGAGCACGGCCTGCACGTTCGCCTGCGTCAGCGGCGGAATGATGGTGCCGTAGTCGGGCTTGCGGCGGTCCGCGGGCACCAGCATCGCGGGCTTGATCTTCGCGCTCTCGAAGCCCTTGTTCGCGCCCACCATGGCGTCGGTGGCGAATGCGGAGTCCTGCTCCTGCACCACGCCGATGCGCTGTATGCCGATGGTGTTCAGATGCTGCACCGCCTTCTCGGCCTCGCGTTGATAGGTCGAGCGCACATTGAAGATGTGCCTGGGCACCGGCACGTGCAGCGCCATCGCGCCGGTGGACGGGCCGACCAGCGGCACGCCATATTTGTCGAGCAGGGGAATCACGGCCAGCGCGTTGGGCGTGCCGCGGTTGAGCAGCATCGCGACGACCTTCTTGTCCTCGATCAGGATGCGGGTGTTTTCCACCGTGCGCTTGGGGTCGAAGGCGTCGTCCATGCGGATCACCTCGATCCGCTCGCCGTTGATGCCGCCTTGCGCATTGACCTGGTCGATCACCAGTTGCGAGCCCAGGACCGCTTCCTTGACGCTGGCGGAGACCAGGCCGGAGAGGTCGGCCGACTGGCCGATCACGATCTGGGCCGACGCGCCCTGGGTGATTGCCGCCAGCAGGAGCGCGGCGGCGCAGGACTTGAACATCTTCTTCATCGGACTGAGTCTTTCCACAGATTGCTTGTCATTGTCAAAATATGTGTATTGTGTTTCTGTAAGTGACATTTGGGTTTTGTAAAAACCCTGCGGACCGTTGTTTTCAACTCCTCCAAAAGAAACGGCCCGCCGGGTGCGCCGGCGGGCCGTTCCGAGTGCGAAAGAGACTGCGGTCAGCGCTTGAACCGGCCCTCGCTGACGATCGACAGGTCGACATAGTCGATGCCCGTGTGGTCCGTCGGCGAGTAGTTCACGTCGATGCCGCCGCCCACGTCGTACTGGAAGTTGTTGAGCGTGGCGATCAGCTTGGCGCGCGTGGGCTTGGGGCCCGTGCGGCGTAGCGCCTCCACCATCACCTTGGTGGCGACGAAGCCCTCGAGCAGCGCGGGCGACAGTTCGTTCTGGCCCTTGGCCTTGGCGAGCACCAGCGCCTCCTTGATCATCGGGTGGCCGAACGAGCGCTCATAGGGCAGCACCTGCGTGATGATCACGCCCGCGCTGGCCGAGCCCAGTTCCTTGATGAAGCCCGACGCGGCGTTGTTCGACAGCGTGATGATCTGCGCCGCCGAGCCCGCGGCCCGCAGCGCCTTCACGCCTTCGGTGACGGCCGTGCCCGAGCCGATCCACAGCACGGCCTGCGCATTGGCCTTGGTGATCTGCGGCACGATCGCCGAGTAGTCGGGCTTGTTGCGGTCGGCCAGTGCAATCACCGCCGGCTTCAGGTTCGCCTTCTCGAAGCCCTTGTTCGCGCCTTCCATCGCGTCCTTGCCGAAGGAGTCGTCGGCCTGGACCACGGCGATGCGCTGGATGCCGGTGGTCTGCAGGTGCTGGACCGCCTTTTCCGCTTCGCGCTGGTAGGTCGAGCGCACGTTGAAGATGTTCTTCTGCAGCGGCTTGTGCAGCACCATCGCCCCGGTCGAAGGCCCGACCAGCGCCACGCCGTATTTGTCGAGCAGCGGGATCACGGCGATCGTGTTGGGCGTGCCGCGGTTGAGCAGCAGCGCCACGACCTTCCTGTCCTCGATCAGGATGCGGGTGTTCTCCAGCGAGCGCTTGGCATCGAGGCCGTCGTCGAGGCGGATCACCTCGATCTGCTCGCCGTTGATGCCGCCCTGGGCGTTGACCTGGTCGATCACCAGTTGCGAACCCAGGATCGTTTCCTTCACGCTGGCCGACACCGGGCCCGAGAGATCGGCCGACTGGCCAATCAGGATCTGGGCCGACGCCCCGAGAGGCACCGCTGCCATGAGCAGCGCAGCGGCGCAGGACGCAAACATCGTCTTCATCGAACAAAGCCTTTCCACGAGGCGAGCCTGCCCCTGTCAGAAGATGTGTAATGTGTTGCTACTGGTGACATTAGTTTGCTCGTGGAAACCCTGTCAAACCATTGTTTGCAGAACCCCAAAAGCAACGGCCCGCCGGGGAGCCGGCGGGGCCGCGATGAAGAGGAAAGAGGACGCAGGCGTCAGCGCTTGAACCGCCCGTCGCTGATGATCGCCAGGTCCGCGAAGTCGATGCCGCTGTGGTCTTGCGGCGTGTAGCTCACCTCGAGGCCGCCGCCCAAGTCGTAGCTGCGGATGCTTTCCAGCGCGGCCAGCACCTTGGCGCGCGTCGGCCTCGGACCCGCGCGGCGCAATGCCTCCACCAGCACCTTGGCCGAGGCAAAGCCTTCGAGCGCGGCGGGCGAGAGTTCCGCCTGCCCCTTGGCCTTGGCGAGCGTGAGCGCCTCCTTCACCATCGGCTGGCCCAGCGAGCGCTCGTTCGGGAACACCTGCGTCACGATCACGCCGCGGCTCGCATCGCCCAGCTGCTTGATGAAGCCCGACGAGGCGTTGTTCGACAGCGTGACCACCTGCGCCGCCGAGCCCGACGCGCGCAGCGCCTTGATGCCGTCGACCACCGCCACGCCGGAGCCGATCCACAGCACCGCCTGTGCGTTGGCGTCCTTGATGGCCGGCACGATGGCCGTGTAGTCAGGCTTGTCGCGGTCGGCCGGGATGGTCACCGTCGGCGTGGCCTTGCCCTTGGTGAAGCCGGTCATCGCGCCTTCGAGCGCGTCCTTGCCGAACGAGTCGGTCACGTACACCACGGCAATGCGCGTGAGGCCGATGGTCAGGAGGTGCTGCACTGCCTTCTCGGCCTCGCGCTGGTAGGTGGCGCGCACGTTGAACACATGCTTTTGCAGCGGCTTGTGCAGCACCATGGCGCCGGTGGAGGGGCCGATCAGCGCCACCTCGTTCTTGTCGAGCCACGGGATGATGGCCTGCGAGTGCGGCGTGCCGCGGCTCATGAAGAGCGCCACCACCTTCTTGTCCTCGATCAGCACGCGGGCGTTGTCGCCGGCGCGCTTCACGTCGAAGGCGTCGTCCATGCGGATCACCTCGATCTTCTCGCCGTGGATCCCGCCCTGGGCGTTGGCCGCGTCGATCACCAGCTGCGCGCCGCCGATGGTCTCGTTCACGCTCGCGGCCACCGAGCCGGTCATGCCGGCGGTCTGGCCGATGAGGATCTGGGCCGAGGCGCCCATCGCCGTCAACGCCAGCAGGGCGGCGACGCAAAGCGTGCGGGTCTTGGTCATGAAAACCTTTTGGGTGTCTCTGAGGGTGTTGCAAACAAACGTGCTATTTGTGTACAAAAGTGTCTTGAGCCGTATCCGGACAAACCCCTGCGCGAGCGCAGACCATGTGACGCAGTGCACGGATGCGTCATGGACCACTCCCTAGAATGTTTGCCCCACCCCCCAAGGCACTCATGACACAGGGCTCCATCCGGATTCGCGGCGCGCGCCAGCACAACCTCCAGAACCTCGACCTCGACATCCGCACAGGCGAGATGACCGTGGTCACCGGGCCCAGCGGCTCGGGCAAATCGAGCCTCGTGTTCGACACCCTCTACGCCGAAGGCCAGCGGCGTTATGTGGAAACCTTCTCCGCCTATGCGCGCCAGTTCCTGGACCGCATGGACAAGCCGGCGGTCGACAAGGTGGAGGGCGTGCCGCCCGCCATCGCCATCGACCAGACCAACCCGGTGCGCTCCTCGCGCTCCACGGTCGGCACGATGACCGAGCTGAACGATCACCTGAAGCTGCTCTACGCCCGCGCGGCCCAGCTCTTCGACCGCGAGACCGCGCTGCCGGTGCGCCACGATTCGCCCGACAGCATCTATGCGCAGATCGCCGAGCGCGCGGCTGCGGCGGGCGATCCGCGGCTGGTCGTCACCTTCCCGGTCGAACTGCCCGCGGGCACGTCGGCGGAAGAAGTGACGCAGTGGCTCTCGGCCAGCGGCTTCACGCGCGTGCAGTCCGAGCGCGAAGTGGCCACGCCGACCGGGCCGCGCAAGGTGCTCGACGTGGTGGCCGACCGCTTCCGGATCTCGAGCGCCGAGCGCTCGCGCGTGGTGGAAGCGATCGAGGTGGCGCTCAAGCGCGGCAGCGGGCGCGTCACGGTACATGCCACCGGCGCAGAAGAAAACGCGCCGACGGATGTGTGGAAGTTCTCCACCGGCCTGCACTGCCCCGAGAGCGACATCCGCTACACCGACCCGATCCCGTCGATGTTCTCGTTCAACTCGGCCGTCGGCGCCTGCGACACCTGCCGCGGCTTCGGCCGCGTGATCGGCGTCGACCTAGGCCTCGTGATCCCGAACGACAAGCTCACGCTGCGCGCCGGCGCGATCAAGACCATCCAGACCCCCGCGTGGAAAGAGGCGCAGGACGACCTCATGCGCCACGCCGAGGCCGCGGGCGTTCCGCGCGACACGCCCTGGAACAAGCTCACCGACGAGCAGAAGCACTGGGTGATCGAGGGCACGCCCAACTACAAGGAAGGCAACTGGAACAAGCAGTGGTATGGCGTCCGCCGCTTCTTCGCCTACCTGGAAAGCAAGGCCTACAAGATGCACATCCGCGTGCTCTTGTCCAAGTACCGCAGCTACACGCAGTGCCCCGTCTGCAGCGGCGCGCGCCTGAAGCTCGACAGCCTGCTGTGGCGCATCGGCAGCAAGGAAGACGCCGACGCGGTGCTCGACCCTTCGAAGCGCTTCATGCCGACCGGCGTGAAGTGGTCGCGCGCGCAGCTCGAGGCGCTGCCCGGCCTCTGCCTGCACGACCTGATGCTGTTGCCCATCGAGCGGCTGCGCCGCTTCTTCGACCGCGTCGAGCACCACGGCAACGGCAGCCCCGCGAGCGAAGGCGAGGCACAGGCGTTGAAGCTGCTGTTCGAGGAAATCACCACGCGCCTGCGCTACCTGCACGACGTGGGCATCGGCTACCTCACGCTCGACCGCCAGAGCCGCACGCTCTCGGGCGGCGAGGTGCAGCGCATCAACCTCACGACCGCGCTCGGCACTTCGCTGGTCAACACGCTGTTCGTGCTCGACGAGCCCAGCATCGGCCTGCACCCGCGCGACATGAACCGCATCACCGAGGCCATGCTGCGCCTGCGCGATGCGGGCAACACGCTGGTGGTGGTCGAGCACGACCCGGCCGTCATGCTTGCGGCCGACCGCGTGATCGACATGGGCCCCGGCCCCGGCATCCGCGGCGGGCAGATCGTGTTCGACGGCACCACCGACCAGCTGCGCGACGCCGACACGCTCACCGGCCAGTACCTGGGCGGCCGCAAGAAGATCGGCATGGGCTTCAAGCGGCTGGTGAGCGAGAACACGCACCGGCTCATCCTCGAAGGCGCACGCGAGCACAACCTGCAGAACGTGACGGTCGAATTCCCGCTCGCGCGGCTGGTGTGCGTCACCGGCGTCAGCGGCTCGGGCAAGTCGACGCTGATCCAGGACGTGCTGGCACCCGCGCTCATGCGCCACTTCGGCAAGGCGACGGAAACGCCGGGCGCACACGACCGCCTGCTGGGTGCCGATCACCTGGGCGACGTGGTCTTCGTCGACCAGTCGCCCATCGGCAAGACCGCGCGCTCCAACCCCGCGAGCTACGTGGGCGCGTGGGACGCGATCCGCGAGATCTTCGCCACCGCGGCGCTCTCGCGCCAGCGCGGCTACACCGCGAGCAAGTTCAGCTTCAACTCCGGTGACGGGCGCTGCCCGACCTGCGGCGGCTCGGGCTTCGAGCACGTCGAGATGCAGTTCCTGTCGGACGTGTACCTGCGCTGCCCCGATTGCGACGGCAAGCGCTACCGCCCCGAGATCCTCGAAGTGCGCGTGGAGCGCAAGGGCAAGAACTACAACGTGGCCGACGTGCTCGACCTCACCGTGGCCGAGGCGGCCGCCGTGTTCGAGGCCGACCGCGACGTGCTGCGCGTGCTGCAGCCGATTTCCGACGTGGGCCTGGACTACGTCAAGCTCGGCCAGCCCGTGCCCACGCTGTCGGGCGGCGAGGCGCAGCGCCTGAAGCTCGCGGGCTTCCTTGCCGAAGCCGCCAAGAGCGCGACGGCGAGCAAGCAGTCGGTCGCGCGCAAGGGCACGCTGTTCCTGTTCGACGAGCCGACCACGGGCCTGCACTTCGACGACATCGCGCGCCTGATGCGTGCGCTGCGCAAGCTCCTGGACGCCGGCCATTCGCTGATCGTGATCGAGCACAACCTCGATGTGATCCGCGCCAGCGACTGGCTCATCGACCTCGGCCCCGAAGGCGGCGAGGGCGGCGGCAAGGTGGTGGCCGAAGGCACGCCCGAGCAACTGCGCGAGAACCGCGCCTCGCTCACCGGCGCGGCGCTGGCCGACTACGAACTGGCGATCGGCCCCGAGGCCTACAAGGTGGCCGAGCGCGCGGCGCGGCGCTACATCGCGAACGCGAAGACGGCGCCCGGCAGCAACGCGATCGAGATCGTGAACGCGCGCGAGCACAACCTGAAGAACCTCAGCGTGGACATTCCGCGCGGCAAGTTCAGCGTGGTGACGGGCGTCAGTGGTTCGGGCAAGTCGACGCTGGCCTTCGACATCCTGTTCAACGAAGGGCAGCGGCGCTACCTCGAATCGCTCAACGCTTACGCGCGCAGCATCGTGCAGCCGGCGGGGCGCCCCGAGGTCGATGCCGTCTACGGCATTCCCCCGACCGTCGCCATCGAGCAGCGCCTCTCGCGCGGCGGCCGCAAGAGCACGGTGGGCACGACCACCGAGGTGTGGCACTTCCTGCGCCTGCTGTACGTGAAGCTGGGCATCCAGCACTGCATCCACGACGGCGCGGCCGTGCAGCCGCAGACGCCCGACAGCATCGCCGCGCAGCTGATGCGTAACTTCAAGGGCCAGCACATCGGCCTGCTCGCGCCGCTGGTGAGCAACCGCAAGGGCGTGTACACCGAGCTGGCCGACTGGGCGCGGCCGCGCGGCTTCACGCACCTGCGCGTCGATGGCGACTTCCTGCCGACCACGGGTTTTCCGCGCATCGACCGCTTCAAGGAGCACAGCATCGAACTGCCCGTGGCCAGCCTCGACGTGCTGCCCTCGAAGGAGAACGAACTGCGCGAGGCATTGACCCGCGCGCTGGAGCACGGCAAGGGCGTGGTCCATGTGCTGAGTCATCTCGATGGCCTCAAGGCCGCGATGATGGCGGGCGTCTCCGCCTTGGGCATCGGCCGCGTCAACGTGTTCTCCACGCTGCGCGCCTGCCCGGTCTGCAGCACCAGTTATGCCGAGCTCGACCCGCGCCTCTTCAGCTACAACAGCAAGCACGGCTGGTGCCCCGATTGCGTGGGCACGGGCGTCAAGCTCAGCAAGGACCAGCGCAAGGTCTTCGACGATTCGATCCGCGACGACGACAACAAGGGCCGCGAGCAGACCTTCGCCGAGCCCGAGGTGGAAGACCTGGCCGACACCGCGTGCCCGACCTGCGAAGGCACGCGCCTCAACGCCACGGCACGCGCGGTCGGCTTCGGCACCGCGGCCGACGGCTCGGGCGGCATCGGCATCACCGAGCTTGCGCGCATGAGCGTGACCGAGGTGCGCCAGTGGTTCGAGGGGCTGGTGCTCACCGGCCGCGAAGCCGAGATCGCACGCGACCTGGTGCCCGAGATCAAGAGCCGCCTCGAATTCCTCGAAGAGGTGGGCCTGGGGTATCTGACGCTCGACCGCGGCGCGCCCACGCTCTCCGGCGGCGAGGCGCAGCGCATCCGCCTGGCCGCGCAGCTGGGCAGCAACCTGCAGGGCGTGTGCTACGTGCTCGACGAGCCGACCATCGGCCTGCATGCGCGCGACAACCAGATCCTGCTGAATGCGCTGCACAAGCTCGGCGAGAAAGGCAACACGCTGGTGGTGGTGGAGCACGACGAAGACACCATCCGCCGCGCCGACCACATCATCGACATCGGGCCGAGCGCCGGCAAGCGCGGCGGGCGCCTTGTGGCCGAAGGCTCGGTGGCCGACATCGAGGCGGCGGGCGATTCGCAGACCGGCCGGTACCTGCGCGATGCCATCAAGCATCCGCTGCAGGCGCGGCGCCTGGTTCCTTCGCCCAACCCGAAGGCGCAAGACAACGGCGAATGGCTCACCGTGCACGGCGCCGACCTGCACAACCTGCAGGACGTGACCGCCACGCTGCCGCTGCACCGCCTCGTGGTGGTCACCGGCGTCAGCGGCTCGGGCAAGTCGACGCTCGCGCGCGACGTGCTGCTGGCCAGCGTGCAGGGCATCGTGATCCAGCGCATGACCAAGGCCGGCCGCGACGCCGATGCCGCGGGCAAGCGCGCGGCCTGGTCCGGCTGCAGCAAGGTCGAGGGCTACGAGACCATCGACCGCGTGCTCGAGGTCGACCAGACGCCCATCGGCAAGACGCCGCGCAGCTGCCCGGCCACCTACATCGGCTTCTGGGACACCATCCGCAAGCTCTTCGCCGATACGCTCGAGGCCAAGGCGCGCGGCTACGGCCCGGCGCGCTTCAGCTTCAACACCGGCGAAGGCCGCTGCCCGGGCTGCGAAGGCGCGGGCGTGCGCACCATCGAGATGAGCTTCCTGCCCGATGTGAAGGTGCCCTGCGAGGTGTGCCACGGCGCGCGCTTCAACCCCGAGACGCTGGCCGTGAGCTGGCGCGGCAAGAGCATCGGCGACGTGCTGAAGATGGAAGTGGACGAGGCGGTCGAGTTCTTCGCGGCCATGCCCAACATCAGCCATCCGCTGCAGTTGCTGAAAGACGTGGGGCTGGGTTACCTCACGCTGGGGCAGCCGTCGCCCACGCTCTCGGGCGGCGAGGCGCAGCGCATCAAGCTGGTGACCGAACTGAGCAAGGTGCGCGACGACATCACCCGCCGCGGCCAGAAGGCGCCGCACACGCTCTACGTGCTCGACGAGCCGACCGTGGGCCTGCACATGGCCGACGTCGAGAAGCTGATCCACGTGCTGCACCGGCTGGTGAACGGCGGGCACAGTGTGGTCGTGATCGAGCACGACCTCGACCTGATCGCCGAGGCGGACTGGATCATCGACCTTGGCCCCGAGGGCGGAAATGCCGGCGGGCGCATCGTTGCCGCAGCGCCGCCCGAAGAGGTAGTGCGTTTGGGTACCCACACCGGCGTGGCATTGGCACCGGTACTGGCGCGGTGATGCAGGCAGGCGCAGAATGGCTTGAACCCTTGGCGCAGGCGCATCCTGAATCAGCCATGGTGGAGTGAACATGTGAGGGGATGAAGCGCCGTGCCGGGCTACGCAAGGAGCCATGTCATGACCCGCTTCATCGATGTTCACAGCCTGGTTCGCCTGGTGGATGAAACCGGCGTTCCGCAATTCCTCGAGGCGCTGGCCGACGCGCTGCGCGACGACTTCATGCGCTGGCGCGAGTTCGACAAGAAGGCGCGCGTCGCCAGCCACTCGCACCTCGGCGTGATCGAGCTGATGCCGGTGGCCGACGATGGCGCCTACGCCTTCAAGTACGTCAACGGGCATCCGCACAACACATCGGTCGGGCTGCCGACCGTCATGGCCTTCGGCGTGCTGGCGGAGGTCGACACCGGGTATCCGGTGCTGCTGTCCGAACTCACTCTCACCACCGCGCTGCGCACGGCCGCCACCTCGGCGATGGCGGCGCAGGCCTTGGCGCGGCCCGATTCGCGCAGCCTCGCATTGATCGGCAACGGCTCGCAGAGCGAGTTCCAGGCGCTGGCTTTCCACGCGCTGCTGGGCATCGAGGAAGTGCGCGTGTTCGACACCGACCCGCACGCCACCGACAAGCTGGTGCGGCACCTCTCGGCCTGCACGCCGCTGGAGATCGTGCGCGCCCGCTCCGTCGCCGAGGCGGTGCGCGGCGCGGACATCGTCACCACCGTCACCGCCTACCAGGGCCGCGCGACCGTGCTCACGCCCGAGATGATCGAGCCGGGCATGCACATCAATGCGGTCGGCGGCGATTCGCCCGGCAAGACCGAGCTGCACCCCGACGTGCTGCGCCGCGCGCGCGTGTTCGTCGAGTACGAGGCGCAAACCCGCGTCGAGGGCGAGATCCAGCAACTGGCGGCCGATTTCCCGGTGCACGAACTGTGGAAGGTGCTGCTCGGCGAAGTGCCCGGGCGCGAGAGCGCCGAGCAGGTCACGGTGTTCGATTCGGTCGGCTTCGCGCTGGAGGACTACACCGCGCTGCGCTACATCCACCAACTGGCCATCGAGCGCGGCATCGGCCAGAAGATCGCACTGGTGCCGGAGCTCGACGACCCGAAGGACCTGTTCGGGCTCACCGCGTCCGGCAGGCGCCGGGCGGTGCTGCGGCGTGCGGCATGATCGGTCGCATCCGCAACGCCGATCCTGTTTTTCTTCATGCTCACCATCTACAACGACCAGCACGCACTGCACCAGGGCAAAGTCGAAATGTTCCGTGGCGAGCTGGTGCCTTGCTTCGAGGTGCCCGCCCGCGTCGACCATGTGAAGCATGAGCTGGAGCGCCGCGGCCTGGGTCCGCTGCAGGCGCCCGATGCGATCGACGATGCGCTGCTTGCGAAGGTGCATGCGCCGCGCTACCTGGACTTCATCGCCGGCGCGTGGGACGAGTGGGTGGCGCTCGATCCGGCGAATGCATCGCGCGACGCGCTCCCGTCGTACTGGCCCACGCGCGGCATGCGCACCGATGTGCTGCCGCAGAGCTTTCCGGCGCGCATGGGGTTGTTCTCGTTCGATGCGGGCACGCCGCTCACGGCCGGCAGCTGGGCCGCAGCACGACAGGGCGCGGCCTGTGCATGGACCGCGACGCAGCGCGTCCTCGCCGGCGAGCGCTCGGCCTTCGCGCTGACGCGGCCTCCGGGTCACCACGCGGGCGTCGATTTCTTCGGCGGCTACTGCTTCGTCAACAACGCCGCCGTGGCCGCGCAGGCGCTGCGCGATGCGGGCGTGGAGCGCGTCGCGGTGCTCGATGTCGACTACCACCACGGCAACGGCACGCAGGCCATCTTCTACGAACGCAGCGACGTGCATTTCGCCAGCCTGCATGGCGATCCGTTCACCGACTACCCGTACTACCTCGGCCACGCCGACGAGCGCGGCGCAGGCAAAGGGGAGGGCTTCAACCACAACCTGCCGCTGCCGCGCGGCACCGATTTCACGGCATGGCGCGCGGCGCTCAAGACCGCACTTGATGGCATCGCGAAGGTGAAGGCCGGCGCGCTCGTGGTCTCGCTCGGCGTCGACACCTTCGAGGGCGATCCGATCTCCGGCTTCAAGCTGAAAAGCGACGACTACCTGCGCATGGGAGAGGACCTCGCGCGCGCAGGGTTACCCACGGTGTTCGTGTTCGAAGGTGGCTATGCGGTGGCCGAAGTGGGCGTCAACACGGTGAATGTGCTGCAAGGCTTTTCGCAGGCGTAGCTGACGCGCAGGCGACTCGGAACGCCGCAATGGCCCTGGTTTCGGCAGTAAATCAGGGGAGCCCCGATTGCCTTCGCCGAACCGGCAAGGCCCAATCGGCGCTTCTTCAAGTCAGGATCCAGTCAGCCATGCTGCGCCGCTCTTCTTTTCTCCGTGCCGCCACGCTTGCCGCGTGTGGCCTCGTCTCCCCGCTGGCGGCTTTCGCGCAAGCATTTCCCGCCAAGCCGATCAAGCTTGTCATCGCGTTTCCCGCGGGCGGCCCGACCGACATCACGATGCGCCAGCTCGCCGACAACGCGAGCAAGATCCTCGGGCAGCCGGTCATCATCGACAACAAGCCCGGCGCCGGCGGCACGCTGCCCGCGCAGGCGCTGCAGACCGCGCAGCCCGACGGCTACACCGTCGCGCAGATTCCGCTCGGCGTGTTTCGCCTCGGCTACACCACCAAGATCAACTGGGACCCGCTCAAGGACATCGCCTACGTCCTGAACGTCACCGGCTACGCCTTCGGCATCGTGGTGCCGGCCAACAGCCCGTTCAAGACCTGGGCCGACTTTGTCGCCTACGCCAAGGCCAACCCCGGCAAGCTCACCTACGGCTCGACCGGCACGCTGACCAGCCCGCACCTGACGACCGAGATCGTCGCGCAGAAGGCCGGCATCGAGCTGCAGCACGTGCCCTACAAGGGCAGCGCCGACCTGATGCTCGCGGTGGTCAGCGGGCAGCTCATGGCCGCAGCCGACAGCACCGGCTTCGCGCCGCAAGTGGAGGCCGGCAAGCTGCGCGTGCTGAACACCTGGGGCGAGAAGCGCCTGGCCAAGTTCCCCGATGCGCCCACGCTCAAGGAGCTGGGCTACGACGTGGTGCAGAACTCGCCCTTCGGCATCGGCGCGCCCAAGGGCACGTCGCCCGAGGTCGTGAAGAAGCTGCACGATGCGTTCAAGCAGGCGATGGAAGAGCCGAGCTATGTGGCCTCGCTCGGGCGCTACGACATGCTGCCGAACTACATGAGCTCGGCGACGTACACCAAGTTCGCGCAGGACACGGTGGTGAAGGAGAAGGTGGTTATCGAGAAGCTGGGGTTGGCGAAGGAACAGCCGAAGACGAACTGATCGCGAACAGCTCGTCCACCAGCCGATCCGCCAGCTCCGGCTTCACCGGCTCGGCCCCGAACACCAGACGGAACACGATCGGCGCAATCAGGTGATCGATCACCTGCTGCGCCTCGGGCGCATGCTCGCCGCGGGCATGGGCCTGCTCGACCAGCGTCAGCGCTTCCCTGCGGCGGTTGCGCAGGCAATCGGTGTCCGCATCGCCGGTGGCCAGCGCGGCCGCGGCTTTCAACAAGGACTTGCTGCAGGGCTGCGCCAGATGCGTGATGAGCTCCTGCGCCCACGCGGTCAGGTCTTCGCGCAGCGTGCCGGTGTTCGGCAGCGGTCGGTCCGGGTCCAGCCGGCGGGTGGCCGTCTCGGCCAGAAGACCTGACAGATCCCCCCATCGGCGGTAGATGCTGGAGGCGCTGACCCCCGCGCGTTCGGCCACGGCCGGCACGGTGACGCGCTCGCTTCCCTGTTCGGCCACCAGTTGTTCGAGGGCGGTGCGCACCAGCGCCTGCACCTGGGCGCTGCGGCCGCCGGGACGCTTGCTGGGAAGGACAACATCGTTCATGCGAGGACTTTAACGCAAAGTTATTTGCTTTAGTGAATCTACAGGTCTAGAATCACAAAAGCTAAAAAAGTTGCGTTAAGGATCAGATATGCCTTCCTCCTGCCCTGAACTCGCTGTCGCCACCGCGGACGTCGCTGCCCGTTCCAAGCCCTGGCGCCTGCCGGCGGCGGTCGGTTTTCCGTTGCTGGCCGCGGTGCTCTTTGCCTTTTTCTTCGCGGCCGCCGCACCCACGCCGTTGTTCGTGGTGTTCCAGCACGCCTGGGGCTTCTCGGCGTCGATGCTCACGGTGGCCTTCGCGATCTACGCGATCGCGCTGCTGATCTCGCTGCTGGTGGCGGCCTCGCTGTCCGACCACATCGGCCGCCGGCCGGTGGTGCTGGCGGCGCTGGTGCTGCAGGCGGTGGCGATGGGGCTTTTCGTGCTGGCGCAGGACATCGGCGGGCTGATCGTCGCGCGCATCGTGCAGGGCGTGGCCACAGGCATCGCCAGCGGTGCGTTGAGCGCGGCGGTGGTCGAGGCGGCGCCGGCATCGCGCAAGCGCCTGGGCGCGATGATCACCAGCGTGTCGCCGCTCGCGGGGCTCGCCGTGGGCGCGCTGCTCACTGGCATGGCGGTGAAGTTCACCACCCAGCCCGTGATGCTGGTGTTCGGCGTGCTGGCCGTGGTGTTCGCGGTCGGCGCGGCCGTGGTGCTGTGGATGCCCGAGACGGTCACGCCGCGCGCCGGGGCGCTGGCCTCGCTGGTGCCGCGCGTGTCGATTCCCGCGCGGGCCCGTGCCGACTTCGTGCGCGGCCTGCCGGTGTTCATCGCGGTGTGGGCGTTGGGTGGCCTGTACCTGTCGCTCGCGCCGTCGTTGATGCTGCATGTGTTCCACATCGACAACGGCGTGGTCAACGGCCTCACGGTGGCGGTGCTCTCGGGCTTCGGTGCGCTCGCACCCACGCTGCTCGGCCGCTTCCCCGCACCGCGGACTGTTGTGTTCGGCGCGGCCAGCATCGCGGTCGGCCTGGTGTTGCTGCTGGCGTCGCTGGCAACGAAGTCGCTTGCGCTGTTCTTCGTCGGCACCGCGATCGCGGGCCTGGGTTTCGGCGGGGCGTTCTCGGCGCTGGTGCAGACGCTGGCACCGCTCGCCGATTCGCACGAGCGCGGCGAGCTGTTCGCCGCCATCTTCGTGGTCTGCTACCTCGCGTTCAGCCTGCCGGCGATGCTGGCGGGCTTCCTGGTGAAGCCGCTCGGCCTGCTGAACACGGTGGAAGGCTACGCAGCGGTGCTGCTGGTGATCGCCGCCTTCGGCATCTGGCGGCAATGGACGGCGCTGCGCGGCAATGCACGCAGTCTGCCGGTCAGCGAATAGCGCTGCGCACCGAGAGCATCGCGCGCGCCGCCTCGGCAAAGCCCACACCGCGCTCGCCTTGCGTCACATAGCGCGGCAGGTGCTCCAGCTGCGGCACGAAGCGCGCCACGTTCGCCACGCCGATGCTGCTGGCAAAGGTGCGGAACATCAGCTGGTCGTTGGTCGAATCGCCCACGTAGGCCCAGCGGTCGAGCTCGTCGTCGAGCGTGCGGCCCCAGAGCTCCCGCACGATCCAGCGGGCGCCCTCGAGCTTGTCGTTGTCGCCGTACCAGCCGTTGATGTGGATGCTGCTCACCGTGGCGTGCATGCCCTCGTTGCGCATCAGCGCGACGACGTGCGCGATGGTCTCCTCGCCCAGCTGCACGAACTCGCTGTGGTCGATGGCGATGTCGGTCTCGCGCCCCGCCGAATCGGTGGCGCGCTGCGCACCGGGAATCTCGCGCTCGATGCGTGCCAGCACCGCCTGCATGCGCGCGAAGTTGGCGGCGCGCGTGCGCGCATCCTGCTGGTAGCGCTTTTCGATCTGTCCGTCGGGCATGGGCAACAGTGCCACCGCGCCGTTCTCCGCCACGATCGCATCGACCGGCCAGGTGTTGACGAAGGGCAGGCTCCAGCCTACTGGCCGGCCCGTGATCGCCACGATCGCGAAACCGGCTGCCTTCAGGTCGCCGAGCGCCTGCAGCGCATCGGCCGTGATCGCGCCCTCGGTGGTGAGGGTGTCGTCGATGTCCGTGAACACGCCGACGAGCGCGCTGCGGGCCGATACCGCCCAGCGGTCGAGCGGCAGCAGGTGGGTGGGCGAGGCGGGAAGGGCGGGCACAGGGGACGAAGGCGGCATGGGCGATGAGTCTCTGGAGAGCCCGGGATCGTACCGGCGCTTTCGTGTAGCATCCCGCCCCCGCCGCGTCTTCCCTGCCGGCGCGGCGCCTTCCATGCCCCACATCCTCGTCGACCACCTCCTCAAGACCTACCGGATTTCCGAGCGCGACCCGGGCGTGATGGGCGCGCTGCGCGGCCTGGTGCAGCGCCGGCACCGCACGGTGGAGGCGTTGTCCGGCGTGTCTTTCGAACTGCAGCGCGGCGAGCTGCTCGGCTTCATCGGGCCGAACGGCGCGGGCAAGTCGACCACCATCAAGATCCTCGCGGGCATCCTGCGGCCCGACGGAGGGCGTGTGGAGGTCGACGGCCGCGATCCCTTCGCGGACCGCGAGCGCCACGTGGGGCGCATCGGCGTGGTCTTCGGCCAGCGCACGCAGCTGTGGTGGGACCTGCCCGTGGGCGACGGCTTCGACCTGCTGCGCGACATCTACCGCGTCGACCCGCAGCGCTATCGGCGCACGCGCGACGAGCTGGTCGCGCTGCTGCACCTGGAGCGCGTGCTCGACCAGCCGGTGCGCCAGCTCTCGCTGGGGCAGCGCATGCGCGCGGAGATCGCGGCGGCGCTGCTGCACGAGCCCGACATCCTGTTCCTCGACGAGCCGACCATCGGCCTCGATGCACCCTCCAAGCTCGCGGTGCGCGACTTCGTGCGCCGCGCCAACCGCGAGCGCGGCACCACGGTGCTGCTCACCACGCACGACATGCACGACATCGAGGCGCTGGCCCAGCGCGTGATCGTCATCGGCCACGGCCGCGTGCTGGCCGACAGCCCGGTCGAGGCGCTGCGCGCGCAGGTGATGGCCGAGCGCCGGTTGATCGTCGATTTCGCCCAGGACGCCGCGCTGCCCATGCAGGTGCCTGGCGCCACGGTGCACGCCCGCGATGGCCAGACGCTGGTGCTCGATTTCGATCCTTCGGTGACCACCGCGCCGGCCTTGATCGCGCGCATCGCGGCCGAGCACGCGGTGGAGGACATCCGCCTCGAAGGCATGGCGATCGAGGCGGTGATCGCGCGCTTCTACGCCATGCACGGAGCGGCCGAAGCGTGATGAGGCTGCGAACCCTCGCGCGCCCCTACGTCGCGGCCTTCGCCTCGCGCTTCCTGCAGATGCTGCAGTACCGCACCGCCGCGCTCGCGGGCTTCGCCACGCAGTGCTGGTGGGGCGGCATCAAGGTGATGGTGTTCGCCGCCTTCTATGGCGGCACGGCCATCGCGGGCGCGAGCTCGTCGATGTCGCTCGAACAGGCCATCACCTACACATGGCTCGCCCAGGGGCTGCTGGTGCTGCTGCCCTGGCTGGGCGACCCGGAAGTGGCGCAGGCCGTGCGCACCGGCGCGGTCGCCTACGACCGGCTGCGTCCGGTGGACGCCTATGCGCAGTGGTTCGCGCGCAGCGCCGGATGGATCGCCGCGCGCGTGCTGCCCCGGGTGGCGCTGATGGCGGCGTTCGCGGCGGTTGCATTGCCTTTGGCCGGTCTGGGCGAATGGGCCTGGCAGTTGCCTGCGAGCTGGGCCGCGGGGCTCGCATTCCTTCTGTCCACGGTGCTGGCGCTGCTTCTGTCGGCATCGATGGTGATGCTGCTCAACGTGGCCGCCACCGCTGCGCTCAACGAGCGCGGCATCAGCGCGGTGGCGACGCCCGTCGTCATCGTGCTCTCGGGCAACCTGCTGCCGCTCGCGTTGCTGCCGGACGCCTGGCAGACGGTGCTGCTGGTCCAGCCGCTGGCCGGGCTGATGGACATTCCGGCCCGGCTGTACTTCGGGCAACTGGGCGGGTGGCATGCGGTGGCCGCGCTGGGGCTGCAGTGCTGCTGGATCGCCGCGCTGGTCGCGGCGGGACGCCTGGCGATGGGCCGCACGATGCGCAGCCTTCAGATCCAGGGCGGCTGACCGGAATGGGCTCGCTTCCTCTTTTCTTCCGGCTCGTGCGCGCGTCCATCGGCGGCCAGGCGCGCTATCCCGCCTCGGCGCTGATGCTGACCGTCGGCCAGTTCCTCGGAACCGGCATCGAGGTGATCGTCGTCTGGGCGCTGTTCCATCGCTTCGGCGACGTGCAGGGCTGGCGTATCGGCGAAGTGGCGCTGTTCTACGGGCTGGTGAACTGCATGTTCGCGCTGGCCGACGCACTGGGCCGCGGCTTCGACGTGCTCGGCACCGAGTTCCTGCGCACCGGCGCCTTCGACCGCTTGCTGCTGCGCCCGCGCCCCCTGGCGCTGCAGCTGATGGGCAACGACTTCCGCATCAGCCGCGCGGGCCGCCTGCTGCAGGGCCTGGCCGTCGTGGTGTTCGCCACGCAGCAGGCTGGCATCGAATGGACGGCCGCCACTGTGGCGATTGCGCTGTTCGCGCTGGCCGGCGGCGTCGCGCTGTTCCTCGGCATCCTGGTGTTGCAGGGCACGCTGTCGTTCTGGACCGTCGAGAGCCTGGAGATCGCCAACGTGCTCACCTACGGCGGCGTGCAGGCGGCGCAATACCCGCTGGCGCTGTATGCGCGGTGGTTCCGCCGGGTGCTGACCTTCGTGGTGCCGCTGGCCTGCGTGGCCTATTACCCGGCGCTGGCGATCCTGGGCAAGGCCGATCCGCTCGGCGCGCCAGCGTGGGTCGGCATCGTGTCGCCGGCCACGGGCTTCGTGTTCCTGGCGGCTGCCTTCGGCGTGTGGCGGCTGGGGGTGCGCCGCTACGCGTCGACAGGCAGCTGAGCTGGCCCGTTCCTCCGCGTCAGCCGATCAGGAAGCGGACGCGAAAACGCAGCGTGCGCTTGCGCGTGGCACCGCCCAGTTCCTCGAACTCGTCGGAGCCACCGCCCGCCGGCATCGATGCCGCGGCTGCGAATGCCCAGGTGTGGTCGCCGTAGGCACCGGAGTTTTCGGCCTGCGAGCCCAGTTCTTCAATCTGCGCGATGGCGCCCAGCGTGGCGCCGGCTTCCCCGGCAATGGTCTGGGCCTTGGCCCGTGCCTGCCGCACGGCCTCCACACGCGCCGCGGCCTCCGCGCCTTCCGGCGCTTCGAAGCGTGGCTGCTGCATGTCGACGGCCAGCGTGTGGCGCGCATTCTCGAAAAGCGGCTGCAAGGCATCGAGTGCCTGGTACAGGCGGCGCGTTTCGCGGCAGCTGACCAGCACGCGGTGCGAGGCTTCCTGCCCCGCGCTGCGCTTGCGGAACCAGGGCTGCCAGGCGTCGCGCCCGCCCTCGCTGATCTCCTCGGATGTCAAACCCGCATCCTTCAGTGCCCGGATGGTGGCGTTGCGCAGGCTGGTGGCCTCCGACAGCGCGACCTCGTTCTTGGACGCCTTGACGGTGAGCGTCAAGGTCGCCCGCTGCTCGACCACCGTCTCGACGAGCTGGCTTTCGCCCGACACCTGGATGTAGGTTTTCATCGCGCGTTCATCCCGCGCTCTGCAGCGCCAGCCCCGCGTGCTCCCGCAGCGGATGGAAGTGGATCTTCGGAAAACGCTCCTGCGCCAGCCGCACGTCGTACGGCGAGGTGCACAGGAAGGCCAGCGTGTCGGCCGCGTCCTTGGCCATGCGCACCGGGTAGGCGTTGACGAACTCGCGCAGCTCGGCCGGCGTGTCGGCCGTGATCCAGCGCGCGCCGGTGTACTGGCAGCCTTCGAGCCGCACGTCGGCGTCGTACTCGGCCTTCAGCCGGTGCTGCACCACTTCGAACTGCAGCTGGCCGACGGCACCCAGCAGCATCGGCCCGCCGACTTCGGGGCGGAACACCTGGATCGCACCTTCTTCGCCGAGCTGGGCCAGGCCCTGCTGCAGCTGCTTGGTACGCAGCGGGTTCTTCAGGATCACCGTCATGAACAGCTCGGGTGCGAAGAAGGGCAGGCCGGTGAACTGCAGGCTCGCGCCGTCGGTGATGGTGTCGCCCAGCTGCACGCCGCCGTGGGTGGTGAAGCCCACGATGTCGCCCGCATAGGCTTCTTCAACGGCCTCGCGGCGCTGGCTCATGAAGGTCACGACGCTGGTGGGGCGCAACTCCTTCGAGGTGCGCTGCACCTTGAGCTTCATGCCCGGCGTGTACTTGCCCGAGGCCATGCGCACGAAGGCGATGCGGTCGCGGTGGTTGGCGTCCATGTTGGCCTGCACCTTGAAGACCACGCCCGCGAAATCCTTGTCCTCGGGCTGGATCTCTTTCACCACCGGCTGGCGGTTGACCATCGTGGTGCTGGTGCGCGACTGCGGCGAGGGCGCGAGGTCGACCAGTGCATCGAGCACTTCCATCACGCCGAAGTTGTTCACGCCGGAGCCGAAGAACACCGGCGTCTGCTTGCCGGCCAGGAAGGCCTCGCGGTCCCAGGTGGGCGAGGCACCGGTGGCCAGCTCCATGCTGTCCATGGCGGATTCGAAATCGGCGCCGAAGCGCTTGGTGAGCGTTTCGCGTTCGGTCAGCGCGATGGTCTCGAAGTCGTGCGGCAGCCGTTCGCTGCCCGACTCGAACACCGTCATCGTCTGCGTGCGCAGGTTCATGATCCCGCGGAAGCTCTTGCCCTGGCCGACCGGCCAGGTCATCGGCACGCAGGGCATGCCGAGCTCGCGTTCCACCTCGTCCAGGATGTCGAGAGGCTCGCGCACTTCGCGGTCCATCTTGTTGACGAAGGTGATGATGGGCGTGTCGCGCTGGCGGCAGACCTCGATCAGGCGGCGTGTCTGCGCTTCGACGCCGTTGGCCGCGTCGATCACCATCAGCGCCGAGTCGACGGCGGTGAGCACGCGGTAGGTGTCTTCCGAGAAGTCCTTGTGGCCGGGCGTGTCGAGCAGGTTGATGACGTGATCGCGGTACAGCATCTGCATGACCGACGAGGCCACCGAGATGCCGCGCTGCTTTTCGATTTCCATCCAGTCGGACGTGGCATGGCGCGACGCCTTGCGCGCCTTCACCGAGCCCGCGATCTGGATCGCGCCGGAGAAAAGCAGCAGCTTTTCGGTCAGCGTGGTCTTGCCGGCGTCAGGGTGGGAAATGATCGCGAAGGTGCGACGGCGGCGGGTTTCTGAGACAAAAGACAAGATGGGCAATCTGCGGGGGAATGCCTCGATTTTAGAAGGTGACCCGCCGTGGGCCCTCTGCATGCCGGCGGAAGGGCCGGAACCCGGTCCGGGTCAGGACGATGCGCCGGCGGTTTCGCGCATCCGCGAGAGCGACTGCAGGAGGCTCGTCGCCTGCGGCTTGGCGCGGGCGAGGCCCGAGTCGACGAGCGCGAGGGCCTTGTCCCTGTTGCCAAGTTCGAGCGCGAGGCGCGCCATCGTGAGGCAGGTCGCCGGGTGCACCTCGTCGGGAACCAGCCCCTCGACGAGGCGGACGAAGTCGGCGGGGTAGGCCGCGTACGGGGCGAAGAACGCGCGGCCCTGGCTCTCCCAGGCCGCGATCAGGGCCGAGACGTTGCGGTCCGCCTCTTCTTCCGATGCGCCATAGAACCAGCCGACGCGCTGTTCCGGCGGCGGCTCGATGCGGTCGCGGAACGCGCACTCCGCCTCGGTCAGCTTCTCGGGCTGCCAGTCGGCCGTGCCGCTCGAGAGGAACGACAGGTGCGCCCCCAGGTTGATGTAGCACCGCGCACCGCCCGAGCCGCCCTGCACGTTGAAGACGTGCACCAGCGGACCGTCGATGCGCCGCAACGTGCTTCCGGAGCCCTTGAATCCTTCTTTCCGCAGCAGCGGATAGAGACGTTTGGCGATGAGTTTGGAGAAAGCCTGAAGGTCCATGCCCCGCTTTATGCCCTAGAACGCATCGGTCATTCCGTAGGCCCGCATCTGCGCCTCGAACTGCGCCACGTCATGACTCAGCACCACCAGGTCGTGCGTGATGCCCTGCCGATCCTTCACGTGTTTGCTCAACAGCGCTTCGGGGCGAAAGCCCAGCGCCTGGAAGACGGCGATGGCACTGCGCTGGTCGACGGTCATGCGTGCGACGAGTTTTTCCGCACCGCGTTCGATGGCCAGCGCGCAGGCCTCCCGCGCGAGCCGATGCCCGAGGCCGCTGCCGCGCAGCTCGGGCGCGGCCAAGAGGCGCAGTTCGGCCACGTGGCTGGACCACGAGTGCGGATCGCGGATCACCGCCGCGCAGCCGAGCACCGTGGTGCCGCGCACCGCGAGCACGCTGTCGATGTCGCCGCGCTCGATGGCGCGGACCCAGGCGTCCATCACCTTGGGCTCGGTGATGTCGCGCGGCAGGAAGAGCAGGTCGTGCGCCGGCAGGCCCTGTGCGAAAGCCAGCACGGCGGTCGCGTCGTCCACGCTCATCAGGCGCAGGACGATGTTGCCGTCGCTGCTCGTCACGGTGCGCGGATAGGTCCGCGAAAAAGAGTCGGAGACAGCGGTGATGGTCATGTCGAGCGCACTCCAAGCCAGTCGTCGAGTTTGGGCCACAGTCGGCGCACCGCGTTGGCGCCCGCGGCCAGGCTGACGTGGCCGCCCTTGAGCACCACCTCTTCCTTGTCGGTCGAGCCGATGTTGGCGATCAACGGCTGGCCGGCTTCATAGGGAACGATGTGGTCGTGCTGCGCGAGCGCGTGCAGCACCGGCACCTTGATGTTCTTGAGCAGCACCTTGCGGCCGCCGAGCACCAGCTCGTTGCGCAGGAGCTTGTTGTCCCACATCAGTTCTTTCACGGTCTGGCGGAAGTACTCGCCGGCCAGCGGCAGCATCTCGGCGCCCCAGCGGTCGAACATGCGGTACGACTTGACGAATTCGTCGTTGGCCATGTTGTCCCACAGCTGCACCACGCCGGCGCTGCGGCCCGCGGGGCGCAGCATGTCGAACGAGGCGAACAGCATCTCGGGCGGCACGTTGCCCACGGTGTCGATGAGGCGGTCGACGTCGAAATAACGCCGGTCCGACCACGCATGGAAGAGCTTCATGCGGCTGAAGTCGACGGGCGTGGTGAAGAGCGCGAGGTTCTTGATCGGCCCGTCGGGATGCAGCGCCGCGTAGAGCGTGGAAAGCACGCCGCCCATGCAGTAGCCCACGAGCGTGACGTCTTCCTCGCCGGAGCGCGTCTGCACGCGCCGCAGCGAATCGGGGATGAAGTCGAGCACGTAGTCCTCGATGCGCAGCTGCTTTTCCTGCGGGCGCGGCGCGTTCCAATCCATCATGTAGACGTCGTAGCCCTGGAGCAGCAGGTGCTCGACCATGCTCTGGCCCGGCGCGAGGTCGAGGATGTAGCCGCGATTGGTGGTCGCCATGACGATCAGGAGCGGCACGCGGTAGATCTCGTCGACCAGCGGGCGGTAGTGGTACAGGCTCAGCGTGCCGCGGCGGTGGATTTCGTCCCGGCCCGTCTGCCCCATGGCGGGCGCGGCCGAGGTGAGGAAGTCCAGGCCCTTGAGGTTGCGCTGGATCGCGCGCTCGATCTCGGCGCCGATGTCGGGCAGGGCGAATGCGTCCGCGGTAGCGCTCATCGCGCGCGCTTTCCGGCGGTGCGCTTCGGGGCGGCCGGAGGCGGAGCGGCTGCCTCGGCCTGCGGGGGCTTCTTCGTGCGGCGCGGTTGGGTCGCCGCATGGATCGGCGCAGACGCGGCCGGGGTGCGCCCGTTTTCCATGGCGCGGCTGATGTTCGCCAGGTGGTCGTCGATGCTTTGCAATTGCTCGCCCAGCGCCTGGATGTCGGCGCGCGTGGGCAGGTTCAGCATCGTGAGGTAGCGCGCCATCAGGTCGCCCAGCGCCTTCTGCCCGGTGAGCGATGCGTTCATCCCGCCGTGCATGCCCTGGCGGAACGGGTCCGAGGCCATGGTCTCGTTGGCGAATTCGTTGGTGCTCTTTTCCCATTGGGCCGTGAGCTCGCGCCACATGGCCATCGGGTCGAGCGGAGAGAACTTGTTCATGGACAGAGGCCCCGTCGTCTATCGGTCGTTCAATGATCGCGAAGCTGTCCGGTGTGCGCGGCGATGGCGTCGATGATCTGCGGCCACATCGGGATCGGCAGCGCATGGCCCATGCGCGGAATGCGCAGCAGCTTCGCGCCCGCAATGGCATCGGCCACGTCGACGCCGCACGCCACCGGCACCAGCGGATCGGCGTCGCCGTGGATCACCAGCGTCGGCACCTGCACGTCGCGCAGCGCGGGCTTGCGGTTGCCGGACGCGAAGATCGCCGCCAGCTGGCGCGCCACGCCGCCCGGGTTGAGCCCGCGCAGGAAGATGAGCTGCGCGCGTTCGGCATCGCGCGCTTCGTCGAGCGGAAAGTCGGGGCCGCGCAGCACGCGCCAGACCTTCCTGTAGTGCGGCAGGTAGGCGTCGAAGGTCAGCGGCGTCGGCGAGAACAGCACCGCCATCGCCTCGGGCGTGGGCGGCGGGAGCGCCGGGTTGCCGGTGGTCGACATGATGCTGGTGAAGGAGCGCATGCGCTCGGGATGATGGATGGCCATCTCCTGCCCGATGGCGCCGCCCATCGAGGCGCCCACGATGTGCGCGCGCTCGATGCCGAGTGCATCGAGCAGCCCGATGCAGTCGGCCGCCATGTCGCGCAAGGTGTAGGGCACCGCGAGCGGCTTGCCCGCCATGGCCTGCAGCATCAGCGCCTGGATGTCGGGAACGCCCAGATGCGACAGGTGCGTCGAATGGCCGATGTCGCGGTTGTCGAAGCGGATCACGCGGTGCCCGCCGGCTTCGGCGAGACGGGCGCAGAACGCGTCGTCCCAGGCGACCATCTGGGCGCCGAGGCCCATGATCAGGACGAGCGGCGGCGCAGCGGGATCGCCGAAGCTGTCCCACGCGATTTCAACGCCGTTGACGAGCCTGCGCCGCTCGACAGGGGCTGGGACGGCGGTCATCGCGCGCGTCTTCTCGCCTACTTGCGCTGCAGCAGCTTGGTCACTTCGTCCACGTTGGACTGGATGCGCTGGCGCACCACGTCGAAGGCATCGGCCTGCGACTTGGCCGCGAGGTTGGCCAGCTCCTTGATGTCGTCGATGGCGCGCTGGAACGACTGGCGGCCGAGCTCGTCGAGCTTGGCGAGGTTGGCCTTGGCGTCCTTGCCGGGCATTTCCTTGGCGGCCGTCTGCCATTCGGTGATGGCGCTCTTGATCATCTCGGTCTGCCGCTGCACCACGGTCTGCAGGCCCTGGTAGGACTTTTCGTTGGCCTGCATCAGCGCCTGCAGGTCCTTGCGGCCGCTCTCGAGCAGCTTGCCCGCGCCGCCGGTCAGGTTGAGTTCCTGCAGGCGATCGGTCATGCCCTTGAGATTCTTCAGCGGATTGAGCATGTCGGCGGCGCTGGGAGCGGCCGTCTTGGCGCTGCTGCTACTGCTGGCAGTGGTCTTCTTGGCGGCGGCTTTCTTGGCAGTGGCCATGGTGCGGTATCTCCTGTGTCGGGTGGACGGGTGAATGGCAAACAAGGACCGGCCGGACGGCAAAAGTCCCTCGCCACGATACGCCGCACCGGCGCGCCCGCGGTCCCCGCAGCGACAAATTTGCCTGCGGGATTTCCCTTGGGTGACTTGCCTTACATCGGCGGCGCGAAGCCGTTGCGCCCGGCCGTGACGCGCAGCGCCGTCGGCGTGCCGTTCTTTTCCTGCGCATTGACCAGCACCTTGGCGCCGGGCACCAGGAGCGCCTCGGTGCCGGGGCGGAAGGTCACGACCGGCACGTCGGGCGGCACGATCACGGTCTTCTCGCCGCCCTTGTAGGTCAGGCGCAATTGCTGCCCGCCGCGCACCGACTTCGGCGCCGCGGCCAGGTCAGCGACGGTGGCGTTGGTCATGGTGCTCTGCGGCAGCAGGTCCCACGGACGGTGGCCTTCGCCGGTGCCGCGCGCGGCCTCGGGGAACACCACGACTTCGAGCGCCTTCTGCGAGCCGTCGGCCTGCGGCATCGCGGCGGTGCCGATGAAGCTGCCCTTCTTGATGTCGGCGAGCTTGATGCGATAGACCTCCGACAACTGCATGTCGGCCGGCCGCGCGAGGCTGACGACTTCGCCGCCGCGGTCCTGCACGACGAGGGTCTGGGCGTCGACGCGGACGATGGTGCCGCGGATGCGGACTTGTTCGGAGGCGGCTTGCGCCGAGGCAATGACCGGCGCGGCTGCGGCGACAAGAAGGGCGGCCGAGGCCAGCAGGGTCGATGGGATTCTGTAAAGCATGGAGAGGGTCTTGGTGTTGGAGTGCGGATCAATGTACGCCTCGAGAACGAAACGTGCTTCCCGCCATGCGGGATACCCCAGCGGTTGGCTCGGCCTGGCGCCCCGTCTACAATCCGCCGTTCCGAGGAGCGTTGCAGCGCCATCAAGGCGTGAGGCTCGGACCACATCGCAACCACGCTCACCCGCTGTTCTCGCGGTGAGTCCCTTTTCCGTCAGACCCCGTACGCAGTGGCATCTTTCAAACCAGTTTTGGAGTTCTCATGAGCGCCGTTCTCAAGCCCACCCCCGTTTCGACCGCCGATCAGGCGATTGCCGACCTGTCCCTCGCCGCCTGGGGCCGCAAGGAAATCCGCATTGCGGAAACCGAAATGCCCGGCCTGATGGCCATCCGCGAAGAGTTCTCGAAGGCGCAGCCGCTCAAGGGCGCGCGCATCACGGGCTCGCTGCACATGACCATTCAAACGGCCGTGCTGATCGAGACGCTGCAGGCCCTGGGCGCCACCGTGCGCTGGGCCTCGTGCAACATCTTCTCGACGCAGGACCACGCTGCCGCGGCGATTGCCGCCTCGGGCACGCCGGTGTTCGCGATCAAGGGCGAGTCGCTGGAAGACTACTGGGGCTACACCCACAGCATCTTCGACTTCGGCCCCAAGGGTTCGAAGGGCGAAGGCCCCAACATGATCCTGGACGACGGCGGCGACGCCACGCTGCTGATGCACCTGGGCCAACGCGCCGAGAAGGACCAGAGCGTGCTGGCCAACCCGACCAGCGAAGAAGAACGCATCCTCTACGCCGCGATCAAGGCCAAGCTGGCTGTCGATTCGACCTGGTACACCCGCAAGTCCGCCGAGATCATCGGCGTGACCGAAGAGACCACCACCGGCGTGCACCGCCTCAACGAGATGAGTGCCAAGGGCACGCTGCTGTTCCGCGCCATCAACGTGAACGACTCGGTCACCAAGAGCAAGTTCGACAACCTGTACGGCTGCCGCGAATCGCTGGTGGACGGCATCAAGCGCGCGACCGACGTGATGATCGCCGGCAAGGTGGCTTGCGTGGCCGGCTACGGCGACGTGGGCAAGGGCTCGGCCCAGGCCCTGCGCGCATTGAGCGCCCAGGTGTGGGTGACGGAAATCGACCCGATCAACGCCCTGCAGGCCGCGATGGAAGGCTACAAGGTCGTGACGATGGAATACGCCGCCGACAAGGCCGACATCTTCGTGACGACCACGGGCAACAAGGACGTCATCACGCACGACACGATGGCGAAGATGAAGGACCAGGCCATCGTCTGCAACATCGGCCACTTCGACAACGAGATCGACGTCGCGTCGATCGAGAAGTACGAGTGGGAAGAAATCAAGCCGCAGGTCGACCACATCACCTTCCCGGACGGCAAGAAGATCATCCTGCTGGCCAAGGGCCGCCTGGTGAACCTGGGCTGCGGCACGGGCCACCCGAGCTTCGTGATGTCGTCGTCGTTCGCGAACCAGACCATCGCGCAGATCGAGCTGTTCACCAAGCCTGACGCATATCAAGCCGGCAAGGTCTACGTGCTGCCCAAGCACCTGGACGAGAAGGTCGCGCGCCTGCACCTGAAGAAGGTCGGTGCGATGCTGACCGAGCTGACCGACGCGCAGGCCGCCTACATCGGCGTGAGCAAAAACGGCCCGTACAAGCCGGACACGTACCGCTACTGATCCGCTGCATGCGCGCTGATCAATTGCTGGTGGAACGCGGCCTCGCCGCGTCGCGTTCGCAGGCCGTGCGGCTCATCGCCGGCGGCATGCGCTGGCGCGATGCGGGCACGAGCGACGCATGGCGCTCGGTCGTCAAGAACAAGGACGAAGTGCCCGACTCCGCCGAGCTCGAGCTCGACGATGCGGCCGAGGCGCGCTACGTGTCGCGGGGCGGGCTCAAGCTCGAAGGCGCGCTGGCTGTGAGCGGTATCGATCCTGCCGGCAAGCTGTGCCTCGACGTGGGCCAGTCGACCGGTGGCTTCACCGATTGCCTGCTGCAACGCGGTGCAACGAAGGTGGTGGGCGTCGACGTCGGCCACGGACAGTTGCATGCGAAGTTGCGCGAGGACGAGCGCGTGGTGGCCATCGAAGGCGTCAACGCACGGGCGCTGTCTGCGGACGATCTGCGAGAGGATCGCGATGAAGAAGAGGGGGACGCGCCAGAGGGCGGGGAACCTTCCGACCCGCGCTTCGACCTCATCGTGGGCGATTTGTCGTTCATCTCGCAGACGCTGGTGCTGCCCGCCGTGGTCCAGTTCCTGGCCGACGACGGCCACCTGCTGATGCTGGTCAAGCCGCAGTTCGAACTGCAGCCCGGCCAGGTCGGCAAGGGCGGCATCGTGCGCGACGCCGCGATGTACGAGATCGTCGAGAAGCGCCTGCACGATGCATGCGCGGCGCTCGACCTGAAGGTGCTGCAGTGGTTCGACAGCCCGATCGCCGGTGGCGACGGCAACCGCGAGTTTTTCATTCACGCCGTGCGCGCGACGGGCGCGAACGGTTCCTAAGGAGACGCAGGTGCGCCTTCCGCTGAGTTTCGAATTCTTCCCGACCAAGACGCCCGAAGGCGCGGTCAAACTGCGCGCGGTGCGCCAGCAGCTGTATGTGCGCAAGCCGCAGTTCTGCTCGGTCACCTATGGTGCGGGCGGCTCCACGCACCAGGGCACCTTCGGTGCGGTGCAGGAGATATTGAGCGAAGGCGTCGATGCCGCCAGCCATTTCTCGTGCATCGGCGCCACGCGCGCCACGGTGCGCGAGCAATTGGTCGAACTGAAGGCGATGGGCGTCAAGCGCCTGGTGGCGTTGCGCGGCGACCTGCCGAGCGGCTACGGCGTCGGCGGGGAGTTCCACTACGCGAGCGATCTCGTGGCCTTCATCCGCGAGGAAACGGGCAGCGATTTCCACATCGAGGTGGCCTGCTATCCCGAAGTGCATCCCCAGGCACGCTCGCCCGAGGCCGACCTGCAGGCCTTCGCCGCCAAGGTGAAGGCGGGCGCCGACTCGGCGATCACGCAGTATTTCTTCAGCCCCGAGGCCTACTTCCGCTTCGTCGACGACGTGCGCAAGCTCGGCATCGACACGCCGATCGTGCCGGGCATCATGCCCATCACGAGCTCGACGCAGCTCATGCGCTTCTCGGACGCCTGCGGCGCCGAGATCCCGCGCTGGATCCGCCTGCGCTTGCAGGGTTTCGGCGACGACACGGCCTCGATCAAGGCCTTCGGGCTGGACGTGGTGACCGACCTCTGCGCGCGCCTGCGTGACGGCGGCGCACCCGCGATCCATTTCTACACGATGAACCAGTCGGCGGCGACGCTGGCTGTACTGGAGCGCCTCGATTGAGAGGGCGCGCCGCAGGTTCGTCGGTGCGCGCGGGGCTTCGCTTCGCGCTCATCGCCGCCACCTGCGTGCTCGCGGGCTGCGCCATGCCGCCCGCTACCGAAGGCAGCGCCGATCCGGGTGCCGCAGCGACAACGGGCTCGCGCCTCCGGCCGCTGTCGCCGGGGCTTGCCGTGCCGCCGGGCGCTTCGGCGCGGTCGGACGTGCCATCGGTGCGCTATGACCTCGCGGTCTCGGGCACTGGCGAACTGACGCCCGACGACGGCGTGCCCGGCGACGACGGCCCGCGCGAGATCTTCGAGCGCGGCGGCGCGTCCTGGTACGGCATCCAGTTCCACCAGCGCAAGACCGCCAGCGGCGAGCGCTTCGACATGACGGCCCTGACGGCCGCCCACAAGACCCTGCCGTTCGGAACGCGCGTCTGCGTGCGCAGCCTGGTCAACGGCAGCGAGGTGCTGGTGCGCATCACCGACCGCGGCCCCTATGCGCAGGGCCGCGTGATCGACCTGAGCCGTGCCGCGGCCGAGCGCATCGGCCTGATCGGGCTTGGAATCAAGCAGGTGGCGCTGTCGGTCGTCGGCCCCGCGGGCATGCGCTGCGGCGGTGTCGATGTGGAGCCGGGCGATGCTGCCGCGCCGGTGACGCCCGGGGCCGATCGCGCCACGGCCACGGTGCCGGCGCGCCGCAAGGCGGTTGTGCCACAGCGCCGTCGCCGCTGAAAAGGCGGGTCAGCCGCCGCTGTCTAGCGAGAAGGTCGCGTTGCGGTCCTGCGCCAGCTTCTCGGCCAGTTGCGGCAGCGCCGCCGCGAGCAGCGGCTTCAGGGTGTAGGGCGGGTTGATCAGGAACATGCCGCTGGCCGGCAGTCCGGGCCGCTTGGTCTCGCCGGTGGACGTGGCCGTCAGCTTGCTCGACTTGACCGTCAGCGTGGCATGCAGCCACGGCTTGCCGGCCTTGGTCGCCATGGTCTTGAGCCGGCGCGGCAGGTCGTGCGCCTCGGGCCGCGGAATGATCGGATACCAGACGGCGTAGGTGCCCGTGGCGAAGCGCTTGAGCGCCTCGGCCGCGAAGTCGAGCACCCGGGCGTAGTCGCTCTTGATCTCGTAGCTCGGGTCCATCAGCACCAGCGCGCGGCGCGAAGGCGGCGGCAGGAACTTGGTGGCGCTGCCGAAGCCGTCCTCGCGCAGCACGGCGATCTGGCGGCCGGCCTCGAGCTGGGCGATGTTGGCGTCGAGCGTGCGGGCGTCGGTGGGGTGCAGCTCGAACAGCTTGAGCTTGTCGTGGTCGCGCAGCAGGTGCTGAACGATGAACGGCGAGCCCGGATAGACGCGGGCACCGCCCTTGGGGTTGAAGTCGTGGATCACGCCGAGGTAGCGCGCGATCGCGTCGGCCAATGGCGCCTCGGCTTCCGGTGCCACTTTCTTGGCCGCTGATTTCGCGGCGGGCGCGGCTGCGGCGGGCTCTTTGGGAGGGGCGAGCAGGCGCAGGATGCCGTCGGCTGCCTCGCCGCTGGTGTCGGCGTAGTCGCCATCGAGCCGGTAGAGGCCCGCGCCGGCGTGGGTGTCGACGACGGTGAGGGCCGCCTCTTTTTCGAGCAGGTGGTCGAGCGTGGCAATCAGCACCGTGTGCTTGAGCACGTCGGCGTGGTTGCCGGCATGGAAGGCGTGGCGGTAACTGAACATGAGGGATTCCGGGATAGGTGGCAGATGCGCAACAGCCTCTTCAACGAAGCCGCGGTAACATCAAATTACAAAAACTGAGGGAAACAGGATGCGTCCGTCGAACTGGAGATTTTGGGGCCTCGCGGCCGCGATGGGAATTTTGTCGGTCCTGGGCGGCTGCGCCGCCGTCAGCCAGGGGCTCGATCAGCCGATGCGCGTCGATGTCCTGTCGCAGACCGGGGAGATCATTCCCGATGCGAGATGCAGGGCCGTCAACGACAAGGCCAAGGTGAGGATGCGGTCCGGCCGGGTCATCGGCGTGCGCCGCTCGCGGGCCGACCTGCTGATCCAGTGCACCGTCGACGGCCAGGGCGTGGCCACCGGGCAGGCGGTCTCGCGTCCCAACATCGGTTTCCTGGGCAACTTCGTCGTGGCCGGCGGCGTGATCGGCGCGGCGGTCGACGACAGTGCCGGCACGGCCTACACCTATCCGACCTGGATCCAGATGGTCATCGGCGAAGAACGCCTGTACGACCGCAGCGGCCACCGCGACGAAAGCCTGGACACCGGCACGCTGGTGCGCAAGCTCGATGTCCCGGCCACCAAGGCGGCGGCGCTGACCGGGCCGGTGACGGCGCCGGTGCGCTGAACGGGGGGGGCGGCTGGCGGCCCTCTGTCGAGGGCCGGGGCCCGAAATTGGCCAGATCGGCCAATTCTTCATATAATCGCGGGCTTCGCAGCGTTTTTGTAGCCCCGCGGCGAAGGCACGCAACCCGTCCGTCATTGGCGGCAAGCGCGTGAAACCCACCTAAGAGATTCCCATCAGAGGAACGCCGACCGTGGAAAAGGGCTCGCCAAACCCTCTTTTCAAGAGAAAAACTCATGACCAAAACGTTCAGCGCCAAGCCCGCTGACGTGACGCACGAGTGGTTTGTGATTGACGCGACCGACAAGGTCCTCGGACGAGTAGCCAGCGAAGTTGCTCTCCGTTTGCGCGGCAAACACAAGGCCATTTACACGCCTCACGTCGATACCGGTGACTTCATCGTCATCATCAACGCAGCACAACTGCGCGTCACCGGCGCCAAGTCGATCGACAAGGTGTACTACCGTCACTCGGGCTACCCGGGCGGCATCAGTGCCACCAACTTCCGCGACATGCAATCCAAGTTCCCGGGCCGCGCCCTGGAAAAGGCCGTCAAGGGCATGCTGCCCAAGGGCCCGCTTGGCTACGCGATGATCAAGAAACTCAAGGTGTACGGTGGTGCAGAGCACCCGCATACCGCCCAACAGCCCAAAGTGCTGGAACTGTAAGGAGCCTTGAGAATGATTGGTGAATGGAACAATGGCACCGGCCGTCGCAAATCCAGCGTCGCCCGCGTGTTTCTGAAAAAAGGCACCGGCAAGATCACGGTCAACGGCAAGGACATCCAAGCGTTCTTCGGCCGCGAAACCTCGATCATGATTGCCAAGCAGCCCCTGGCGCTGACCAACAACCTCGAAGCATTCGACGTGATGGTCAACGTGAATGGCGGCGGCGAATCGGGTCAAGCCGGCGCCACGCGCCACGGCATCACCCGTGCCCTGATCGACTACGACGCTTCGCTCAAGCCCGTGCTGAGCCAGGCCGGCTTCGTGACGCGCGATGCGCGTGAAGTCGAACGTAAGAAGGTCGGTCTGCACTCCGCCCGTCGTCGCAAGCAATTCAGCAAGCGCTGATCCTGTTCCTTGCGAACCAAAGCCGCCTTCGGGCGGCTTTTTCGTTGCCAGTACTTGGCGGACGTGGCATCCGACCCCACTTGCGTTGGGGTGCACGCCACAGTCAGCCTGCCTGAAATGCGGCATTGCAGTAGCATTCGTTCCCTTGGCCGCATGTTCGGCCACCCCCAAGGAGTTACCTCTCATGAGCGCCGTAGCCGAAAACATCCAGACCCAGATGCCCGAGCCGATCGTCTTCACCGACAGCGCGGCAGCCAAGGTGGCCGACCTGATCGCCGAAGAAGGCAATCCCGAGCTGAAGCTGCGCGTGTTCGTGCAGGGCGGCGGTTGCTCCGGCTTCCAGTACGGTTTCACCTTCGATGAAATCACCAACGAAGACGACACCACCATGACCAAGAACGGCGTGTCGCTGCTGATCGATGCCATGAGCTACCAGTACCTGGTCGGCGCCGAGATCGACTACAAGGAAGACCTCCAGGGCGCCCAGTTCGTGATCAAGAACCCGAACGCCACCAGCACCTGCGGCTGCGGATCGAGCTTCTCGGCCTGATGCCTGGATGCCGCTGACAAGGCTCCTCCAAGAAAGCCGCCTCCGGGCGGCTTTTTGCTGCCCGTCGTTTTTCGCTTTCCTCCTGCCCTCATGACGTCCGAAGCCGCAACTGCCGTCGATCCCTCCCGCAAGAGCCTGCTGTGGCTCGTGGCCGTCGGCTTCTTCATGCAGACGCTGGACGCCACCATCATCAACACCGCGCTGCCGGCCATGGCCGCGAGCCTGAACGTGAGCCCACTGCGCATGCAGTCGGTGGTGGTGGCCTATGCGCTCACGATGGCGATGCTGATCCCCGCCTCGGGCTGGATCGCCGACCGCTTCGGCACGCGGCGCATCTTCTTTGCGGCCATCGTGCTGTTTGCCGCCGGGTCCGTGCTCTGCGCGCTGTCGCAGGGGCTGGGACAGCTCGTGGCCGCGCGGGTGGTGCAGGGCCTGGGCGGCGCGTTGCTGCTGCCCGTGGGGCGCCTGGCGCTGCTGCGCACGGTGCCGCGCGGCGAATTCCTGCAGGCGATGAGCTTCGTCGCGATCCCGGGGCTCATAGGCCCCTTGCTGGGCCCGACGCTGGGCGGCTGGCTGGTGCAGTACGCCTCCTGGCACTGGATCTTCCTGATCAACGTGCCGGTGGGGCTGGCGGGCTGCATCGCCACGCTCAAGTACATGCCGGACCTGCGCGGCGCCATCCAGAAGCGCTTCGACAGCGTGGGCTACGCGATGCTGGCCTTCGGCATGGTGGCGATCTCGCTCGCGCTCGACGGCGTGTCCGAACTCGGCCTGCGCCAGGGCGGCGTGATGGTCGTGCTGATCTTCGGCTTCGCGAGCGTGGTGGCCTACTGGCTACGCGCCGCGCGCACGCCTGAACCGCTGTTCGCCCCCTCGCTGTTCAGCGTGCCGACGCTCAGCATCGGACTGATCGGCAACCTGTTCTCGCGCCTGGGCAGCAGCTGCATGCCCTTTCTCGTGCCGCTGCTGCTGCAGGTGTCGATGGGTTACTCGCCTGTACGGGCCGGCTTGATGATGCTGCCGATCGCGCTCGCGGGCATGGCCATGAAGCGCTTTGCCACGCCGCTGATCACCCGCCACGGCTACCGCAAGGTGCTGGTGGTCAACACGGTGCTGGTGGGCTGCACGATGGCCAGCTTCGGCCTGACGGCGCCCGGCCAGCCCATGGCGCTGCACGTGCTGCAGCTGCTGGCGTTCGGCGCGGTCAACTCGCTGCAGTTCACCGCGATGAACACGATCACGCTCAAGGACCTCGACGGCAGCATGGCCAGCAGCGGCAACAGCCTGCTGTCGATGGTGCAGATGCTGGCGATGAGCCTGGGCGTGGCGGCCGCGGGTGCCGTGCTGGCGGGCTACAACGGGATCTTCGGCACCGAGACGGCGGCGCACACGCTCGACGCCTTCCAGGCCACTTTTGCGAGCATGGGGTTGATCACGGTGGCATCTGCGCTGATCTTCTGGCATCTGCCCGCAGAAGTGCGGGCGGCGCAACCGGCCCAGCCGGAGGTTTCCGGCCAGGGTTGAAGCTCAGGCCGGGTAGATCGCGCCCAGCACGCGTGCGCCGCGCGCCCCGGTCACGCTGGCCAGGTTGCCCGCCTCGCGCCGGACTGTGCAGCGCGCAAGCCAGGCAAACGCCGCGGCCTCGACCTGTTGCGGCGGCAGGCCCTGGTCGGTCGATGCCGCCACCTGCACGCCGGGAAGCAGTGCGCGCAGGCGATCGAGGAGATGGTCGTTCAATGCGCCACCACCGCACACGATCAGCAGCTTGCTATCTTTTCCGTAGCTAAGGAGGTCGGCGGCGCAGGTGCTGGCCGTCAGTTCGGCCAGCGTGGCCTGCACATCGGCCGGCGCCATGGCCGTGGTGCCGAGTTGAGAAGCCAGCCAGGTCGGATTGAACAGGTCGCGCCCCGTGCTTTTGGGCGGTGCCTTGGCGAAATACGGATCGGCCTGCAATTGCGCGAGCAGCTGGGGCAGCACCTGCCCGCTGGCCGCCCATTGGCCGCCACGGTCGAAGGGCTGGCCCTCGTAGGTCTGGCACCAGTGGTCCATCAGCGCATTGCCGGGTCCGCAGTCGAAGCCCAGCACGATGGCGCCGTCGGGCGCATTCGTGGCCGGAAGCAGGCTCAGGTTGGAAATGCCGCCGATGTTCAGGACGGCGACCGTCTCGTCGGCGCGCGCGAAGAGGGCGCGATGGAATGCCGGCACCAGCGGCGCGCCCTGGCCGCCGGCGGCGAGGTCGCGGCTGCGAAAGTCGCCGACCACGTCGATGCCGGTCAGCTCGGCCAGCAATGAAGGGTTGCTGATCTGCAGGGTGTAGCCGACGTCGTCGAATTCGAGCGGCCGGTGGCGCACCGTCTGGCCGTGCGCGCCGATGGCGGTGATCGCGCCGGCGGCGATGCCGCTGTCCGCCAGCAATTGCTGCACCACGCCGGCATAGGCGCGGGCAAGTCCGTTGCCGGCCAGTGCCGCGCGATGCAGTTCGTTGTCGCCGGGGGTGTTGAGTGCGAGGAGCTCCGCGCGCAAGGTCACGGGAAACTCTGCGGTGGCGTAGGCCTTCACCGCGATCCGGCCGTCGGAAAAGTCGGCAAGCACGCCGTCGACGCCGTCGAGCGAGGTGCCTGACATCAGGCCAATGAAAAGCTCGGCGGCCATCTCAGGATCGGTGTCTGGAGAAGACCGCCGCGCGCGTGCTCAGTCCGCGCTGGCCTGGATGACGGAGAAGGCGGCTGCCAGCTCGGTGCGGGCGCCAACGGCGATCCGCTCGAAGGCCGGGCGAAGGGCCGCAGTGATCGGCGCGCCGCCTTCTTGTGCGATGGAAGCCGGGTCCTGGTAGACGCCGCCCACGCGGAATTCGAAGTGCAGGTGCGGACCGGTCGCCCAGCCCGTCGAGCCCACGGCGCCGATCGCCTGACCCTGGCTCACGCTCTGACCGGCCTTGACGTCGACGCGGCTCAGGTGCGCATACGCCGTCTGCTGGTTGTTGCGGTGGTTGATGATGACGATGTTGCCGTAGCCGTTCTGCGTGCCCGCGAAATCGACCGTGCCATCGCCGACCGTGCGCACCGCGGTGCCCGTGGGTGCCGCGTAGTCGATGCCGTTGTGCTGGCGCCAGCTGTTCAGGATCGGATGCATGCGCATCGCGAAGCCGCTCGACACGCGCGAGAACTCAACCGGCGTCGCCAGGTAGGCCTTGCGCAGGCTGTCGCCGTTCGGGCGGTAGTAGCTGCCCTTCTGGCCCGCGCCCGGGGGCTGGAACCAGACGGCCTGGTGGATCCTGCCGTTGTTCTCGAACTCGGCCGAGAGCACGCGGCCGCTGCGCAGCGCCTGGCCATCGGCTTCGAAGGTTTCGTAGACGACCGCGAAACGGTCGCCCTTGCGCAGGGCCCGCACATCGACGTCGCCTGCAAAGATGTCGGCCAGCTGGCTCGCCACCGCGTCGGGAATGCGCGCGTCGTCGGTGGCTGCAAACAGCGAGGTGCGGATGGTGCCGCTTGCCAGGCGCGTGCCCGGCGTCAGCGTGTCGCGCTCGGTGAGGGCGACGAAGCCGACCGGCGTGCGCTCGATCACGAAGCGCTTGAAGCCGCCGTCGCCGTCGGGAATCCAGCGGGCGCTGAGCTTCTTGAGCTGATTTTCCTGCGTGGCTTCGGCGGTGACGGTGCGGCCGACGCGTGCGAACAGCGCCGCGCGGGCATCGCTGCTGCCGCGCACGAAGGCGGTGGCGGCGGGGTCCGAAATGCCCAGGCGCTTGAGCAGGGCTTCGGCCGTGTCGCTCGAGCGGGTGGTGTCGGTGCGGAACAGCGTGAAACTGAAGCCCTCGAGCGACGCGCTCTGGTCTGCGAAAGAGACAGGCGCGGTGGCTTCGAGGATCTGGTGGACCGGAAGGTCGGAAGCGTCAGGACCCAGCGAGGCGACCGCGAGGGTGCCGGCGCTCAGCAAGGCCGCCGCGATGACCGCGGTGATCTGCTTGGGGTAGGTCCGGAACGTATAGGCCACGCGAGAAGCGAGAAGCTCCTCGGCGGCAAGAATGCCGTTGATCAAACTATGAATTCCAGCTCAGGTTCTGCAAATCCGTGCTGCAAGGCCCAGTACGTTCAGGGCGGCAGGAGACGGTGCGGAAAAAGCGCCGCTTAGAATTCGGCGCTTGAAAAGTCGGGCTGAGTATAGCTTCGGCACCCAGAAAGTCAGCTAAAAAAGCCCATGAACGCCGAATCTGTTACATCCATGGCCCTCTCAAATAGTGTAGGACGTGCGCTCGAAATATCCCTCCGCGGGGCTGACGAGCTGCTGCCGCAGGACGAGTGGGTGCGCAAGCTCCAGCGCTCCGAGGCGACCGGGACGCCCCTGCGCATCAAGCTCGGGCTCGACCCGACCGCCCCGGACATCCACATCGGCCACACCGTGGTGCTCAACAAGATGCGCCAGCTGCAGGACCTGGGGCACCGGGTGATCTTCCTGATCGGCGACTTCACCAGCACGATCGGCGACCCCTCCGGCCGCAACAACACCCGCCCGCCGCTCACCCGGGAGCAGATCGAGGCCAACGCCCAGACTTACTACAAGCAGGCCAGCCTGGTGCTGGACCCCGAGAAGACCGAGATTCGCTACAACTCCGAATGGAGCGATCCGCTGGGCGCCCGCGGCATGATCCAGCTCGCGGCCAAGTACACGGTCGCCCGGATGATGGAGCGCGACGACTTCAACAAGCGCTTCAAGGCCGGCCAGTCGATCTCGGTCCATGAATTCCTCTACCCGCTGATGCAGGGCTACGACTCGGTGGCGCTCAAGAGCGACCTCGAGCTGGGCGGCACCGACCAGAAGTTCAATCTGCTCGTCGGCCGTCATCTCCAGCAGGAGTACGGTCAAGAACCGCAGTGCATACTCACTATGCCGCTGCTGGAGGGGCTCGATGGCGTCGAAAAGATGTCCAAGAGCAAGAACAACTACATCGGCATCAGCGAAGACGCCAACACCATGTTCGCCAAGGTGCTGTCGATTTCCGACGACCTGATGTGGCGCTGGTACACGCTCCTGAGCTTCCAGTCGCTGGAGCAGATCGGGGCGCTGAAGGCGGAAATCGCAGGCGGTCGCAATCCTAAGGATGCGAAGGTCGCGCTGGCCAAGGAAATCACCGCGCGCTTCCACAGCGCGGCGGCCGCCGAGACGGCCGAGCAGGATTTCATCAACCGCAGCAAGGGCGGTGTGCCGGATGAGATTCCCGAGGTGTCGCTGGGTGGCGCGCCGCTGGGCATCGGCCAATTGCTCAAGCAAGCCAACCTGGCCTCCTCAGCCGGGGATGGCAACCGCCTGATCGACGGCGGCGGCGTGCGGGTCGATTCGGTTGTGGTCAGCGACAAGGCGCTGAAGCTGCCCGCAGGCAGCTACGTGGTACAGGTCGGCAAGCGCAAGTTCGCTCGCGTGACCCTGAGCTGACCCCAAAAAAAGGCCCCTCGGGGCCTTTTTGCCTTGATTACCTGACTTCGATGGTGACGCGCCGGTTGCGCGGCTCGTCCACCTCGTCGGCGGTCGGCACGGCCAGGTCGCGCTCGCCGCGGCCGACGGCCTCGACGCGGTTGGCCGGAAACCGCTGCTCGACGAACAGCTGAACCACTTCCTGCGCCCGGCGGCGCGACAACTGGTCGTTCGATTCGCCGCTGCCCTTGGTGTCGGTGTGGCCGGTCACCACGATGTCGCCGCCGCTGCGCGCCAGCGCCGCGGCCAGCGCCTCGGCCATGATCTGCTGCGACGCTGGGGTCAGCGTGGTGCCGCCGACCTCGAAGAACACCGTGTAGCGCTGCGGCAAAGGCGGGCGCATGTCGAACAGCGCCTTGTTTTCCGCCTGGACCTTGGCCGCATCGGCCTGGTCGACCACCGGCGCACCGCTGGCACCCACCGCGGCCGTTGCGCGCTGGTAGGGCTTGGAAAGGACCTCTTCCCCATCCTTGGCGCGCACCACGACGGCGGAAGGTTTGCCGTCGGCCTGCGGCAGCAGCACCACCCGCGTGCCCGGCGTCGAGCAGGCGGCAAGCAATGCGGCGATCAGTGCAGTGGAAAGAAGAAGGAGCGGGCGGCGCGACATGCTCGTCGTCATCATGGCTTTCCGTCGGTTTGAACGATGAAATCGGTGCCGCGGATGCCGATGGTGGCGGTTTGCGTCTCGACCCGCACCGCGTCGGGGTTGGTCTTGCCGATCAGGCCCGTGATCATGCGCATCGAGCCGCGCAGCAGCGAGATCAGGAGGCCGCCGTCACGGGTGGTGGCGTCGAAGTGGAATTCCTTCAGGTCCATGCGCGACGAGGGGCCGACCACCAGGGTCGTGTCGTCGCGCAGAACCACGGCGGCCGAGGAGTCGGGGCCGGTCACGATGCGGTCGACGGACCCGAGGGCATCGCCCGCGGCAGCGGTGCGCGCGGTGCCGGCGGCGCTGAGCAGTTGCACGTTGCCGCGCACCGATTTCACGAACCCGGCCTGGAGGTCGGCGACCGCACCGGCCGGGGTGGCCGGGGCGGGTGTTGTCTGGGCCTGGGCCATCATGGTGGCGCCCAGCAGGGCGAGGCCGCCCAAAACGTTCAAGAAGTTTTTCATCGTCCCGACTCTCTGCGAAGAATGTTTCGCAATAGTCACAAATATTAAGCCGAAGGCGTTACATATGGACACTGCGCCGATAATTCAGCGTCATCTTGCGGCCTTTTGCCGTTTTTTGCGTCGTCTTTTGTCGATTCGCCGTCCCCATTGCCCATGACGCTCACCCCCAAAACACTGCTTCGCGTCTCTGTGGCCGTTGCCTTGGTCACCATCGTGCTCAAGGGTCTGGCGGGCTACATGACGAACTCGATGGGCCTGATCTCCGATGCGATGGAGTCGTTCGTCAATCTTGCCAGCGCCATGTTCGCCTTGGCAATGGTGACGATTGCCGAGCGGCCGGCCGACGACGACCATCCCTACGGCCACCACAAGGCCGAATACTTCTCCTCCGGCTTCGAAGGCATCCTGATCGTCGGTGCCGCGGTGGCGATCCTGTGGGTGTCGGTACAGCGGCTGATGTCGCCCCAGCCGCTCGAGCAGCTGGGCTGGGGCCTGGCGCTGTCGGTGATCAGCTCGGGCTTCAATGCGGCGCTGGCGGTCGTGCTGTTCCGTGCGGCGCGCGCGCATCGCTCCATCGCGCTGGAGGCCGATGGCCGTCACCTGATGACCGACGTGTGGACCTCCGCCGCCGTGGTGATCGGCATCGTCGGCGTGCATTTCAGCGGCTGGCTCTGGCTCGATCCGTTGCTGGCCATCGGCGTCGCGCTCAACATCGTGCGCGAGGGCGTCAAGCTGGTGTGGCGCTCGTCGCAGGGGCTGATGGACGAAGCCCTCGACGCCGAGACGCTCGCCATCGTGCGCGCCACGCTCGATGCCTTCGCCGCGCGACAGCCCGAGGGCGGCCGGCTGCGCTTCGACGACATGGTGACGCGCGGCGCCGCCCAGCGCCGTTTTGCCGACCTGCACATGCACGTGCCGGGCGAATGGACCCTGGAGCATGCAGCCGCCCTGCGCGACGAACTGGAGCAGGCCCTGATGGACGCCGTGCCCGGCCTGCGCGTCACCATCCAGCTGCTGCCGCTGACCATGGAAGCGCGCGCCACCCAGATCCTGGAAGAACAACAACCGTGAAAGCCATTCTCCAGCGCGTAGCCAATGCGCGCGTCGACATTGCCGGCCAGACCGTCGGCGCCATCGATGCCGGCCTGCTGATCCTTCTGTGCGCGGAACGCGGTGACGTCGAGGCGCTCGCCGACCGCATGCTCGCCAAGATCCTCAAGCTGCGCATCTTCTCGGACGAGGCCGGCAAGATGAACCGCAGCGTGCAGGACATCGGTGGCGGGCTGCTCGTCGTGAGCCAGTTCACGCTGGCGGCCGACGTGAGCGGCGGCAACCGCCCCAGCTTCACGCAGGCTGCACCGCCCGACGAGGGCCGGCGGCTCTACGAGTACTTCGTGGCGCAGGCGCGCGCCGCGCATCCGGTGGTGGCCACCGGCCAGTTCGGGGCCGACATGCAGGTGCACCTGCTCAACGACGGGCCGGTCACGATCCCGCTGCAGATGACTCAATGACTCAGCAGGGCAGAGGCTCGAGCAGCGCTTCCCAGGCGACCTTCGGGTGCGCGTAGCGGTCGATCGTGACCTCTTCGAGATGCCGCATGCGCCAGCCGTCTGCAAAGAGCCGCTCCACCGCGGCGCGGTCGAAGAAGCGCTTGGGAAAACCGTCGAACAGGTAGAAGCAGTCTTCATCCCGTCCGGTGACCGACGACGGACCGCGCCCGCCGTAATGCAGGTCGTTGACCGAATTGAGGCGGCACAGCAGCACGCCGTCCGGGCGCAGCACGCGATGAATTCGCCGCACAAGCTCCAGCGTCGCGCCCCATTCGAAATAGTGCAGCGACAGGCTGGCCAGCACCACGCCGACAGTGGCATCGTTCGCCAGTGGAAACGGATCGCGGAAATCCTGGCAATGGAACTGCGCGCCCGCAGGCACTCGCAGACGGGCGCGTTCGACTGCCTCCGACGACAATTCGATCGCCACGACCTGCAAGCCCGCATCGACCAACGTGGCGCTGTCGCGGCCCTCGGCACAGCCCAGTTCGAGCACGGGACCGGCGCCCGCCCGTTCGACGAGCAATGGCAGCCATTGCTCCAGCCAGCGATCATCGCCCCCTGCCGTCATCCCTTGCCGTACGGATTGCGGATGCCCAGCTCCGCGAGGATCTGGATCTCGTACGCCTCCATCTCGTCGGCGTCGGCTTCGCTGGTCTCGTGGTCCCAGCCCTGCGCATGCAGCGTGCCGTGCACCAGCAGGTGCGCGTAGTGCGCGGCGAGCGTCTTGCGCTGCTCCTTCGCCTCGCGCGCGACCACCGGTGCGCACAGCACCAGGTCGGCCATCGCGACCGGGCTCTGCGCATAGTCGAAGGTCAGCACGTTGGTCGCGTAGTCCTTGCCGCGGAACTCGCGGTTCAGGCGCTGGCCCTCGTCGGCATCGACGATGCGCACCGTGATCTCGCCGTCGATGTCCAGCGCATGGCGGATGCAGCGCGCGACGCTGTGGCGCGGCAGCGCGATGCGATGCCGCTCCACGCCCTTGAAGCGCCCGAACTGCAGCGAAAGGGAAAGTGCCGGCAGCGCCATCTCAGTGCGCGCTCGTGCGTTTGCGCTGCCCGTCGTAGGCGTCGACGATCTTCGCCACCAGCGGATGCCGCACCACGTCGGCACTCGTGAAGTGCGTGATCGCGATGCCGCTCACCCGCCTGAGGACGCGCTCGGCGTCGATCAGGCCGCTCAGTTGCTGCTTGGGCAGGTCGATCTGGCTCACGTCGCCCGTCACCACCGCCTTCGCACCGAAGCCGATGCGGGTGAGGAACATCTTCATCTGCTCGACCGAGGTGTTCTGCGCCTCGTCGAGGATCACGAACGCGTTGTTCAGCGTGCGACCGCGCATGAAGGCCAGCGGCGCGATCTCCAGCGCGTTGCGCTCGAAGGCCTTCTGCACCTTCTCGTAGCCCATCAGGTCGTAGAGCGCGTCGTACAAGGGACGCAGGTACGGATCGACCTTCTGCGTCAGGTCGCCCGGCAGGAAGCCGAGCCGCTCGCCGGCTTCCACAGCCGGCCGCGTGAGCACGATGCGCTGTACTGCCGCGCGCTCCAGCGCATCGACCGCGCAGGCCACCGCGAGGTAGGTCTTGCCGGTGCCGGCCGGGCCGATGCCGAAGGTGATGTCGTGCTTGGCGATGTTGTCCAGGTACAGCGCCTGCGTCGGCGTGCGCGCGCGCAGGTCGGCGCGGCGGGTGACGAGCATGGCCGCGTCCTCGTCGCTCATCGAGCCGTCGCCCGCGAGCGTGAGCTGCACCACGGCCGGGTCGATCGTGCGCTGGGCGATCTCGTACAGCGCCTGCAGCACATCCATCGCACGCTGCGCCGAGGCCTTGGGGCCGTCGACCTTGAACTGTTCGTGGCGGTGCGCGATCTTCACGCCCAGGGCTTCCTCGATGCGGCGCAGGTGGGCGTCCAGCGGTCCGCACAGGTGTCCGAGGCGCGAGTTGTTCGGTGGGGTAAAGGTGTGTCGCAGAATCACGCCGGACATTTCAAGGAAAAAGGGCACCCATGATAGGCAAACTCACCGGCATCCTGGCCGAGCGCAACCCACCGCAGGTGGTGGTGGACTGCAATGGCGTCGGTTACGAGGTCGATGTGCCGATGAGCACGTTCTACAACCTGCCCGGCACCGGAGAGCGCGTTTCGCTGCTCACGCACTTCGTGGTGCGCGAGGACGCGCAGATTCTCTACGGTTTCGGCACCGCCGAGGAGCGCGCGGCTTTCCGCCAGCTCATCAAGATCACCGGCGTGGGCCCGCGTACGGCCCTGGGCCTGCTCTCCGGCATGAGCGTGGGCGAGCTGTCGCAGGCGATCACCACGCAGGAGCTCGGCCGGCTCGTGAAGATCCCGGGCATCGGCAAGAAGACCGCCGAGCGGCTGCTGCTCGAACTCAAGGGCAAGCTGGGCGCCGACATCGGCCTGCCCGCGCATGCGGCCTCCGACGCGCAGGCCGACATCCTGCAGGCGCTGGTCGCGCTGGGCTACAGCGACAAGGAAGCCGCACTCGCGCTCAAGGCGCTGCCCAAGGACGCGACGGTGAGCGAGGGCATCAAGCTGGCCCTGAAAGCCCTGGCCAAGTGAGCCTGCGCGGCGCGTGGTCGCGGGTGGAGGCGCTGCGGCACGAGTCGGTCCGCAGTGACTTGCTGCTCATGCGCGTGGCCCTGATCGGCTGCGTGCCGATTCTCCTGGCCTACGGCTGCGCGGGCATCGTCTACGGCAACCTGCCGATGATGACGCCGGCCGGCTTCATCGACATGCCGGGCGCCTGCGCGTGGCTCACCGCCGCGATGGCGTTCGCACTGGCGATCCTTGCGACCGACTGGCTGGTCCGCGGCGAACTGACGCCGCCGCAGCCGCAGGCCGTCGTGGTCACCAAGCGCTGGAGCCGCGGCAGCTACACGCGGACCGTCATGCCGCCGCATGTCTTTCCCGAGCCTCGTTCTTCATGGCTGCGCATCGGCTGCCTGGGCGTTGCGGCCGTGGCCTGTGCGTCTGCGCTGGTGGGCCGCGCCACGCTCGCGCTGGGCTGGCAGGCCTTCGCGCGGCCGGGCGGCCTCGCACCACAGGCGGAGTGGCCGCTCTATCCGCTGCAGTGGGTCTGGCCCTGGCTGCTGCCTCTGACCCGACGGCCCTTCGTGCTCGGATTGGTCGGGGTGGGCGCCGTGCTGCTGGCAGCCGCCTACTTCATGAACTGGCGCAAGGTGCGCGGTGCGTGGTTCCCGTTCCTGACGGTGCTGCCGATGCTGGTGACGCTCAATTTTCTGGGCGACGCGGGTTTCGATTTCGCCGCTGCGCGTGGTCTGGGCGGACTGGTCGAGCCCGAGTTGGTGAGCGCGCTGGCGCAGCAGCCGGGCCGCTACAACGTCTTCACTTTCCTGAGCCTCTGGGGCGCCATCGGCTTCGGCACGGTGGGCCTGATCGTGGGGTTCTGGTTCGGCCGCTCACGGGTGATGGACGAAGACTAGGGGTGGATCTTCTCGCCCTTGGCCAGCATCTCCACGAACTGCGCGATGCGCCGCGCGCGGGTCTCGGCCTTCTTCGCGCCCTGCGTGCGGAACAGCACCGCATAGCGGTTGCGTGCGTCCAGCGTGGCGAAGAACTTCGCGGCCTTCTTGTTCGCATCGAGCGCGGCCTGAAGGTCGGGCGGCACGGCCGCCACGCTCGCGGCGTCGTAGGCGGCTTCCCAGCGCCCGTCGGCCTTCGCGCGCTCCACCTCGGCCAGCCCGGCCGGCTGCATGCGCCCGTCGTCGATCAGCTTCAGCGCCTTGTCGCGGTTGATCTTCGACCAGGTGCTGCGCGCGGTGCGGGGCGTGAAGCGCTGCAGGAAATACTGTTCGCCGTCACCCTTGCGTTGACCGTCGATCCAGCCGTGGCACAGCGCGATCTCCAGCGCCTCGGGGTGGTCGATGGAAGCGATGCCGCTGGCCTTCTTCGCGATGCGCAGCCACACGCCAGCATGCGTCGCGTGATGTCGCTTGTACCAGCGCACGAGCGCCGCGGCATTGGCGAATTCGACCGGCGTGTCGTCGACGATGCGTTCCGCTTTCGCTGCGGGCTTCGCAGCCGTTTTGACAGCCGCCGTGCTCACGGCACCCACCAATAACGCACTGCGTGAAAGTAGATCGGCGCCGCGAAGATCACCGAGTCCAGCCGGTCGAGCATGCCGCCGTGGCCCTCGATCATCGAGCCCCAGTCCTTCACGCCGCGGTCGCGCTTGATGGCCGACATCACCAGCCCGCCGAAGAAGCCCATGAAGCAGATCATGAAGGCCATCAGCGCCGCCTGCCACGGGTTGAACGGCGTGGCCCAGTAGAGTGCCGCGCCCAGCGCGGTGGCGCTCGCCACGCCGCCGATCAGGCCTTCCCAGGTCTTGGAAGGCGAGAGCTCGGGCGCCACCTTGCGCTTGCCGAAGAGCTTGCCCCACACGTACTGCAGCACGTCGCTGCCCTGCACCACGATCACCAGGAACGCGATCAGGAGCAGGTTGCGGCCCTCGAAGCCCGGGATCTGCAGCGTGAGCAGCGCGGGCACATGGCTGATGCAGAACACGCACACCATCAGGCCCCACTGGATCTTGGAGGTGCGCTCCAGGAAGCGCTGCGTGTCGCCGCCCACGGCCGCGAGGATCGGCAGGATCAGGAAGGCGTAGACCGGGATGAAGATCGAATAGAGCCCGTACCACTCGATCCAGATCAGGAAGTACTGGCCCGGCAGCGCGATGAAGAACGCGAGCGCGATCGCCGCATGGTCGCCGCGCCGCGTGTACGCAAGGCTGATGAACTCGCGCAGGGCATAGAACGAGATCAGGTAGAACAGCACGATCACGCCGCCTTTGCCGAACGCGAAGGCCAGCCCGATCACCGCCACCATCACCCACCAAGCGTTCACGCGCGAGTTGAGGTTGTCGATCACCGAATGCGGCTGGCCGTGCGCCACCCGCCACTTGAGCAGCGCACCGATGGCCGAGGCCAGCACCAGCACGCCGAAGACGCCGCCGAAGAGCTTGAGCGTGGTCCACGCGAAGGGAGACAGTTCCATCATGATGCGGCGCCCTCGGCCTTGTCGTTGCGGTCGTATTCGGGGCGGAGGTCCAGCATGGCCGCGCGCGCGCGGGCGATGAAGGTGTTCTTGTCCTCACCCTCCGCCAGCACGATCGGCGTGCCGAAGCGCACCGTGCAGGCCAGCGGAATCGGCACCAGCGTGCCCTTGGGCAGCACGCGCTTCAGGTTCTCGATCCACACCGGCACCAGCCGCACGCCGGGGCAGGCGCGTGCCAGGTGGAAGAGGCCGCTCTTGAGCGGCAGCAGGATCTCGTCGCCGGTGTTGCGCGTGCCTTCAGGAAACATGATGAGCGAGTCGCCGGCCTCCAGCGCCTCCTTCATCTGCTCGACCGGGTTGTCGCCCTGGCCCGAGCCGTCGCGGCGGATCATGAGCGCGTTGAACACGTCGGCGCCGATGAACTGGCGCACCTTCGAGGCCATCCAGTAGTCCTGCCCCGCCACCGGCCGGGTGAGGGCGCGCAGGTCGGGCGGCAGCGTCGCCCACAGCAGCACGAAGTCGCCGTGGCTCGTGTGGTTGGCGAAGTACAGCGTCTGCTCGGCCTTGGGCGTGGTGCCGCTCCAGATGGCACGCACGCCGGTCAGGAGGCCCGCCGCGCCGATGATGAGCTTGCCCGCGACGATGGCGAGCGCGCGGCGCAGCACCGTGCTCTCGGGCTTGGGCTTGTCGTTGTTCTTGTTGTCGTCGGTCAAGAGAAATCCTGTGTCATCAAGGCAAGAAGGAACATGGCGCTCTGGCAGGCGACCACGATGGCGTGGCGCTGCATGAGCTGGCGGGTGCCCTGCACGCGGTCGTCGAGTGGCCGCGTGGACGGCGACGATGGTGCGTTGCGAAGGCCCAGGCGGTCCAGTGCGCGATCGAGTGCGTCGAGCGAGGCGATGGTGCCGCGCGCCAGGTCGTCGAACAGCGTCTGGTCCAGCCGCAGCCGGAAAGCGAAATAGCGTTCGAGCACACCGAGGATCACGACCGCGCCGAAGCCCATCGTGGGCGTGGTCGGGAGCGAGCGCAGCGTGAGCGCGAGCACCAGCGCCGCGATGCACGTCAGCGCGAAGCCCCAGATCGCCAGCACCGTGAAGGCGCGCAGCAGGCCGGCGAGCGCGGCGCAGGTGGCGCGGTCGTTGTCAGTCATGGGGTGGCACCTCCCGTGCGGGATTCAGGGGCGCGAGCGAACGCAGCCATGCGGGGCGCAGCACGATCTGCGGCCGGGCACGGCGCACCGTGGCTTCGGCCTGCGCCAGGCCGCCTGCCGAGCCATAGCGGCCGAGCCAGGCAATCACCGCAGCGGCGCTGCGCGAAAAGCCGAGCGCGCAGCAGACCCAGACCGGCGCGCCCTCCGCATTGCGGCGCTGGCCTTCTATGACCGCCGCCGCGCGCTGCAGTCGCACCGTCGGCGGCACCGTCAGGTCGAGCAAGGGTACGCAGCGCGTATGCGGCACACCGGCCGGCATCTGCAGCTCGGCGCACAGGCTCACGAGCCGGGGCTTGCCGGCGGCAAGCCATTCGGCGTGCGTGGGGCGCCGGCCGAGCCGCAAGCCGGGCACCACTTCGACCGAGGCGGGCAGCTTGCGCGTCCAGAGCCATGCGTTGACCGCGGCGCCGAGCCGGTAGGGCGCGAAGATCCAGCGCGCTGCCCAACCCATGCGCCCTTGCCGGCTCATCTGGAAGCCGCGCGCGCCGAAGCCGATGTAGTTGAGCGCCACGAAGGCGAGCGACGCGGCCGGCCATGCGAGCCACAGCCACACGCCGCCGCTGTACAACGCAGCGGCGAGAAACAGCACCGCACCTACCGCATAGAACCCCGCGAGCTTCCAGCGCTGTGCATCGCGCGTGACCTGCCAGGCGCGCCGCATCGACACCACCCGCTCCAGCGGCCACAACCACACGCACACCAGACCGAGCAGCGCCCCGGTCGGGATGTCGATGAAGTGGTGCTGCCACGTCGTGAGCACCGAGGCGCAGATCGCGAACGCCCACACATGCAGCACCAGCCGCGCCCACAGCGGCCGGATGAATTGCCGGTACCAGTCCCACAGGATCACGGCGAGTGCGATGTGCAGCGACGGCGCCTGGTTGAACGGCTGGTCGAAGCCGCGCAGCGCATTGAAGAGAAACGCCGGCGCCCCATCGACCGCCGGCTGCCCGAAGCTGAAGTGCAGCGGCCAGACGATGAAACAGGTGCACGCGATCAGCGTTGCCGTGACCAGCCGCAGCGCATGCCGGTCCAGCGTGTGCTTGCTGCGCGCGAGGAACAGCGACAGCGCGTAGAACACGTTGATCGTCCAGTACGGAAAGATCGTCCACGGCCAGAACGGGATCTGCCGCTCCCAGTCGAAGGCCATCGAAGGCACGTTCGCGCGCGTGGTGGCCCACCAGTTGGCGAAGCCGTAGGTCGCGTAGAACAGCGGCCCGAGGAACACGAGCCATGCGGCTGCGCGCTTCCAGGGGCGCTGTTCGAACCAGGCTTTCATCGGCCTGTGCGCACCGCCAAGGAGACCGTGAAGATGCCCCACTCATCGACGCGCTGGTCGATCTTGCGGAAGCCCGCTTCTTCCACCAGCTGGTCCATCTCGACCTGCGTGCGGCGGCGCATCACCCAGGCTTCGCCCTGGCGATGGCTCGTGAGTGCGCGCGCGATCATCTCGAGCTGCGGGTGCCACGGCTGCCCGGTGTAGACGAGGTAGCCGCGGTCTTCCACCGCATCGCCCACGCCCGCGAGCGAGCGCTGCACCATCTCGTTGTCGGGAAAGAGTTCGTACAGGCCCGACACCACCGCCAGCGTGGGCCGCGGCGTCACCGTGGCAAGGCTGATGCGGTCGAAGGCATCGGCCTGCACGAACTGCGCGGTGTCCTGCAGCCCCTTCTCGGCGATGAGTGCGCGGCCGTCGCGCACGTTGATGTCGCTGTAGTCGCGCAGAAGGATCGAGCTGGCCTTCACCGGGCTCGCGAGCACCGCGTCGAGCACGTAGCGGCCGTGGCCAGCGGCGATGTCCATCACCCGCACCTCGCGGTGCATTTCGGCCAGGCGCTCCATCGCGATGCGCAGCAGTTCCTCGACATGGATCTTGCGCTGCCGGATGCCGCGCCAGCCGATCGAGTTGAGATACGTGTTGTCGATGCTCCGGCCCAGCGGGCCCTTGCCTTCGGGGTGGTTGCGGTAGACGTAGTCGAGCGTGCTGCCCGAGTCGAAGCCGGTCTTGTGGCCCAGCGCGATGCCGCTGGAGAGCTTGCCGCCCACGCGCAGCCCGCCGCGCGTCAGGGCCCAGTAGGCGCCGCGCGGCGAAAGCGGCGAGAGCGGTTCGGCCAGCGCGCGCGATTCGTCGGCCGTGTCGCCACTCAGGTGCGCCGCGGTGCGGTCGACCGGCACGGCCGGCGCGTCGAAGCGCTGCAGGATGAATTCGCGGATCTGCGCCACGGCCGGCGCCCGGTCTTTCTCGCCCAGCGTGTCGTGGAAGAAGCCTGGCAGTTCCGTCTTGGTCTTCACGGCGCTGCCCAGCCGCTCGAAGAACTGGTGCTGCGGCTTGTGGTGCACCACCCAGTCGGCGCCCGAGATGAGCAGCTGCACCGGCAGCGTGATCGCGTTCGCATCGGCCACCACGCGGTCGGCTGCTTCGTACAGGCCCAGCAGGATGTTGACCGCGATGGGCCGCGAGATCAGCGGATCGCTCTCGTAGCTCGCGATGCGCTCCGGGTCGTGCGTGAGGAACTTCGCCTTCACGTAGCTGTTGACGAAGAAGAGGCCGCGCAGCTTGTGCATCAGCCCGAGCCCGGCGCGCGCGAAAGGCACATAGAGCTTCACCTTGAAGGCGGGCGAGGCCAGCGTGAGGCCGCGCACCTTGGGCGCGTAGTCGTGCGCCCAGGTCGCGATCAGCACCGCGCCCACGCTCTGCGCGACCACGTGGATGTCCTGCTCGGCCACGCCGTGGGCGCTGCCGATGTGATGCACGAACGTCTGCACGTCGCGTACCGAGGTGCCGAAGCTCGGGCTGTAGCCGCGCTGGCCGGGCGAGCGGCCGTGGCCGCGCGCATCCCAGGCGAAGAAGTCGAAATCGGGCAGGTCGAGTTCGTCGACCAGGTGCGCCATGCGCGCGCCGTGCTCATGGCCGCGGTGAAACAGCACGATGGCGCCGCGGCGCGTGGCGCCCGTGGCTGGCCAGTGGCGGTAGAAAAGCGATTCGCTGTCGTGCGTCTGGAAGTGATGCTCTTGCGCAATGCGCGGTGTGATGTCTGTCATTGAGTCCCTGTGAATCTTGTCTTGGTCTGTGTGTTCAGCGGCCGGCTGCATCGGCTTCTGCCAATGCGCGGCGAACGCGGTTGACGATGGTCCAGGCCACGAGCGCCGCCAGCAGCGGCATCAGCCAGGCGGTCCAGCCCGGCAGCGGCCAGCCCAGCGCCACGTAGAGGCCGAGCGCGCCGAACACGAAGGCCCGGTCGCTCTTGCCCAATGGCCCGTCGTAGCGGCGCGAGGCGCCCACCGTGGGACCGAGCGCGCCGGCGAATTCGCTCAGCCCGGCCAGCACGATCACCGTGCCGACCCAGAACGGGCTGAAGGGCGTCACCAGCGCAAAGGGCAGGTAGAGCGCGGCGTCGGAGACCACGTCGGTCAGTTCGTTGAGAAAGGCCCCCAGCTTGCTTTGCTGGTTGTGCTCGCGCGCCAGCATGCCGTCGATGGCGTTGAAGGCCATGCGCAGGAACATCCAGGCCGGAATGAGCCCGAAGGCCGCGAGCGAAGGCGCCGCGAAGAAAAGCCAGAGCCCGAGCGCGACCGAGACGACGCACGCCGCCAGCGTGACCTGGTTGGCCGTGGCGCCCATCGCATGCAGCCGGACCACCAGCGGCCGCAGCAGGGCCTGGAAACGCGGCTTCAGTTCGTAGATCGACACGTTCTGCCTTCCCCTCGTTCGTTATGTTGTCGAAGCATTCTGCCAGCGTGGCAAGGACTAAACTTGCCCTCGCAGACCCCTATCCAATGACCATCCAGACCGACGATTTCGCGCCCGCGCCCCAACGCGTGGTGTCCGCAGCCCCCGCCTCGCCCAACGAGGAGGCCATCGAACGGGCCCTGCGCCCCAAGCTGCTCGACGAATACGTCGGCCAGGCCAAGGTGCGCGAGCAGCTCGAAATCTTCATCGGCGCGGCGCGCAAGCGCAAGGAAGCGCTCGACCACGTGCTGCTGTTCGGCCCGCCCGGCCTCGGCAAGACCACGCTCTCGCACATCATCGCGGCCGAACTGGGCGTCAACCTGCGCCAGACCTCGGGCCCGGTGCTCGAGAAGCCCAAGGACCTCGCGGCGCTGCTGACCAACCTCGAGCCCAACGATGTGCTCTTCATCGACGAGATCCATCGCCTGAGCCCGGTCGTCGAGGAAATCCTGTACCCCGCGCTGGAGGACTACCAGATCGACATCATGATCGGCGAGGGCCCCGCGGCGCGCAGCATCAAGCTCGACCTGCAGCCCTTCACGCTGGTGGGCGCCACCACCCGTGCCGGCATGCTGACCAATCCGCTGCGCGACCGCTTCGGCATCGTCGCGCGGCTGGAGTTCTACACGCCCGAAGAGCTCGCGCTGATCGTGACCCGCAGCGCCCGCCTGCTCAAGGTGGAGACCGACGAGACCGGCGGCTTCGAGATCGCCCGCCGCTCGCGCGGCACGCCCCGCATTGCCAACCGCCTGCTGCGCCGCGTGCGCGACTACGCCGAGGTCAAGGGCAACGGCCGCATCACCGAGGACATCGCCCACAAGGCGCTCGCGATGCTCGACGTCGATCCGCAGGGCTTCGACCTGATGGACAGGAAGCTGCTCGAAGCCGTGATCCACCGCTTCGACGGCGGCCCGGTGGGCCTGGACAACGTCGCAGCCAGCATCGGCGAGGAGCGGGACACCATCGAGGACGTGATCGAGCCCTACCTCATCCAGCAGGGCTACCTGCAGCGCACGCCGCGCGGGCGCATCGCCACGCTGGCCGCCTACCGGCACCTGGGCGTGACGCCGCCCTCGAGCCGTTCCGACGGACAGGACCTTTTCGGAGTCTGACAACCCATGCACACCCATGACCTGAGCGCCTGGCAGCACGAGCACCAGTTCGGCGCCGGCAATGCCTCCGCTGAGCGCAGCACGCGCCTGGTGATGTGGATCACCGCCGCGATGATGGTGGTCGAGATCGGCGCCGGCTGGTGGTTCAACTCGATGGCGCTGCTGGCCGACGGCTGGCACATGAGCTCGCACGCGCTGGCCATCGGCCTGAGCGCCTTTGCCTATGCGGCCGCGCGCCGCTATGCGCGCGATCCGCGCTTTGCGTTCGGCACCTGGAAGATCGAAGTGCTCGGCGGCTTCGCGAGCGCGCTGCTGCTGCTCGGCGTGGCGGCGCTGATGGTGGTGGGCTCGCTGGAGCGGCTGTGGTCGCCTTCGGCGATCCACTACCCCGAGGCGATTTCGGTGGCGGTGCTGGGGCTGGTGGTCAACCTGGTCTGCGCGCGGCTGCTGGGCGGCACGCACCACGACCACGGGCACGACCATGGGCATCACCAACACGGCCACGATCACGGTCATTCGCACGAACACGGCCACGACCTGAACCTGCGCTCCGCCTACCTGCACGTGGTGGCCGACGCCGCCACCTCGGTGCTCGCCATCGCGGCGCTGCTCGGCGGCTGGTTCTACGGCTGGGCCTGGCTCGACCCGGCCATGGGCATCGTCGGCGCGGTGCTGGTCGCCAGCTGGGCCAGGGGTTTGCTGAAGGAAACCGGCAAGGTGCTGCTCGATCGCGAGATGGATCACCCGGTCACCGAAGAGATCCGCGAAGGCGTCGAGACCACGCTGGCCGGTTCGGAAACCCGCGTGGCCGACCTGCATGTCTGGCGCGTGGGGCGCGATGCCTATGCCTGCGCGCTCACGGTCGTGACCCATTCACCGACGCTCACCGCCGACGAGGTGCGCGCCTGCTTCTCGATGCACGAGGAGATCCGCCACTCGACGGTGGAAATCCAGCGCTGCGCGGACTGAGCCGATGTCGATTCATCCCTCTGCAGAAGCTGTGGTCGAGCGCCAACTGGCGGCCTACAACGCCAAGGACCTTCAGGCATGGCTGGCCACTTACGCCGAAGACGCCCGCCAATACGAACTGGCGGGAAAGCTGCTGGCCTCCGGACATGCCGAGTTGCGCGCCCGCACCGAGGTCCGCTTTGCCGAGCCCGATCTCCATGCGCATCTGCTGCAGCGCTCGGTCATGGGGAATGTCGTGATCGACCATGAGGTGGTGACGCGCAACTTCCCCGAAGGGGTTGGCACGGTGGAGATGGTCTGCGTCTATGTGGTCCGGAATGGCCTCATCCAGACGGCATCGTTCGAGATCGGCCCGCCGACGATGGGCCGGCAGCCCGCATAGAGGCGGGGTTTTTTTGCTCCTCCCCCAGCGAGGGAGGGAGAAAGAAATTCAGACGGCCGGCCTGCGAACGTGCCGCACGATCAGCACCTGCGCCGCGTAGTAAGTCGCCAGCACCCACAGCTGCGCGAGCGGCAGCGGCGTGACGAAGCGGTTGGTTGCCAGCAGCGCATCGCTCAACATGAAGAAGCAGGCGCCCACCGCCACCCACATGGCTGAAGGATCGGCTTCGCGCAGCACCGCCGCGCGCCCGATGGCCTGGGCTGCCATGCAGGCGATCACCACCACGTAGACCCCGACTGGAATCCGCAGCGCCGGCGGCAGCCCGCCCTGCCAGAGAAACGCATACATGCCCGCGCCGATCAGCAGCGTCGCCGCCAGCACCCCGCGCCGCGGGAACATGCCCACGCCGATGCTGAAGAGCGCGATGTACGCCAGGTGTGCGAGCAAAAAGCACACAAGCCCCGGCACGAACAACTTCGCCGATCCCATCAGCAGCACGTCGCCCGCCAGCGAGGCGGCCAGCCCAGCGAGCAGCAGCCCGTCGAATCGCGTGACTGCACCAGACGCCATTGCACGCTGCGCCGCAAAGACGATGGCGATCGACAGCGCCAGCGGCTTGCAGAGGTGGTGCAGCCAGTCGATGCCCAGCGCCGCGCTCGCCGTCGCCAGCGCGGCGGCCTCGACCAGCAGCACCTCGGTCACCGACAGCCGCCCCTGCAGCACGGCGCCGATGGCCCACAGGCTCGCGGTCAGCGTGGCCAGCCAGACGGCGGAGCGCTGCAGCGGCATGTCGTCGGAAAACCAGAGAAAGAAGGCCACGCCGCCCAGCATCAGCAGGAACTGCACGCCCGCGAACCATTGCACTGCGCGGCTCACGACGGGCTCGTAGCGCGTGACCTTCGCGATGTCGAAAGCCGGCTTCGGAAACCGCGCCGCCACATCGGCCGGCCGCCAGCCTGGCGGCTTGACCCATACGCGCAGCTTGTCGGCCCAGCTGCGCGCATGCCACGAGTCCTTGGCCAGCCCCCAGTACACCTCGGCATTCGCCCACAGCGGGTCCCAGCTCTTCAATTCGCCGCGCGTGCCGTAGATGCAGCGTTCGTCCTCTTCGCGGAAGGTCCCGAACATGCGGTCCCACACGATCAGGATGCCGCCGTAGTTGCGGTCGAGATAGCTGTCGTTCACCGCGTGATGCACTCGGTGGTTCGACGGCGAGCAGAACCAGCGGTCGAACCAGCCGAGCTTGCCCACCTGTTCGGTGTGCACCCAGAACTGGTACAGCAGATCGATGAGCGCGACCACGACGAACACCAGCGGCGGCACGCCGGCCACCGCCATCGGCAGATAGAAGATCCAGCCGAGCAGCGCGCCGCTCGATGTCTGCCGCAGCGCCGTCGACAGGTTGTAGTGCTGGCTCTGGTGGTGCACCACATGCGCTGCCCACAGCACCGCCGACTCGTGGCCCATGCGGTGCAGCCAGTAGTAGCAGAAGTCGTAGAACACCAGCGCGAGCAGCCAGCCGTACCAGGTGGTCCAGAAGTCGCTCGCCGCCTCCTGCGGAAAGATCGCCACAGCCGAATACACCGCGGTGTAGATGCCGATGCGCAGGAGCCCGGTGAGCACCGCGCTGATCTGGCTCAGCATGCCCAGGCCGATGCTGTTGACCGCATCGGCCAGCCGGTAGGTGTCGTGCCCCGTGCCGCGGCGGGCCCGCACACGGCCCACCGCGAATTCGATCGCGATCAGAAGAAAGAACACGGGGGTTGCAAGAACGATGATCTGGCCAGGGCGCATCGCGCGATTGTGGCGTTGCGGCGGGGCCACGCGTCACCGGGATGTCACGGGTGTGCCATCGCAGCGTCATGCGCGGGTGGGAGCCTACCCGTCCATGCAACGCGACGACGCTTTCCTTCGCGCATGGCGCGACACCGCGACCGGGACTCCTGAGCCGGAGGACGACGATCGCCAGCGTCCACCGCTGCAGTTCCGCACGCTCTGGATCTCCGACCTGCACCTGGGCACGCCCGGCTGCCAGGCCCGCGCGCTGCTCGACTTCCTCAAGCACACCGAGTGCGAGACCCTGTTCCTGGTCGGCGACATCATCGACGGCTGGCAGCTCAAGCGGCACTGGTACTGGCCGCAGGCGCACAACGACGTGATCCAGAAGCTCCTGCGCAAGGCGCGCAAGGGCACGCGCGTGATCTTCATCCCGGGCAACCACGACGAGTTCGCCCGCAAGTACCTCAACCACAACTTCGGCGGCATCGACGTGGCCGACGAATGGATCCACGAAACCGCCGACGGCCGCAAGCTCTGGATCATCCACGGCGACCTGTTCGACGGCGTGATCCAGTGCGCCAAGTGGCTCGCCTACGTGGGCGACTCGCTCTACGAATTCACGCTCAAGCTCAACCGCCACCTCAACTCGCTGCGCGCGCGCATGGGGCTGCCGTACTGGTCGCTCTCCAAGTACCTCAAGGGCAAGGTCAAGCGCGCGGTGAGCTACGTGGGCGACTTCGAGAACGCCGTGGCGCGCGAGGCCCGCAAGCGCGGCGCGCAGGGCGTGGTCTGCGGCCACATCCACCATGCCGAGATGCGCGACATCGACGGCATCCTCTACTGCAACGACGGCGACTGGGTGGAAAGCCTCACGGCGCTGGCCGAGCATGCCGACGGCACGCTGGAAATCATCGACTGGGCCGAGCACATGCCGGTGCCGTCGAAGGCGACGCCGGCGCGCGAAGCCGTCGCGGCCTGAGCGGCCGGCCGCGGCCCTTTGGGGGCTCGCTATCCCGGGCGCGCACGCATCCGGTGAGTCATCGTCCGATCCGACGATGTCCCCACTGCGCTCCCCAGGTGCACACTCGCCGCTGCACTCCAACGGGACCGCACCATGGCTTGGACACTCAGCGCCGCCGAAACGGCATTCCAGAACGAGGTTCGCGACTTTCTCTCGCGCGAGCTGACACCCGAACTCCGGGCAGCCGGCCGGCGCTGTTCGGGCATCTTCAGCGACTACGCCGAAGGCAACGGCTGGCACCGCATCCTTGCCAGGCGCGGATGGAGCGTGCCGCACTGGCCCGTCGAGCACGGCGGCACCGGCTGGACGCCGATGCAGCACTACCTCTTCGCGGCCGAGCTGGCGGCGGCCGACGCACCGCAGCGCGCGCCCATGGGGCCGGGCATGGTCGCGCCGGTGATCGTCGCGTTCGGAACCGAGGCGCAGAAGCGCGCGTGGCTGCCGGGCATCCGCTCGGGCGAGGACTACTGGTGCCAGGGCTACTCGGAGCCGCAGTCGGGCTCCGACCTGGCCTCGCTGCAGTGCAAGGCCGTGCGCGATGGCGACCACTACGTGATCAACGGCACCAAGATCTGGACCACCCATGCGCAGTACGCCAACCGCATGTTCTGCCTCGTGCGCACCACCTCGGGCGGCAAGCCGCAGCAGGGCATCAGCTTCCTGTGCTTCGACATTCCGGCGCCGGGCATCACCATCCGGCCGATCATCAGCATCTCGGGCGACCACGAGTTGAATCAGGTGTTCTTCGACGACGTGCGTGTGCCGGCCGACGGGCTCATCGGCGAGGAGAACCAGGGCTGGACCATCGCCAAGTACCTGCTGCAGCACGAGCGCGGCGGCGCGTGGACGCCGATGCTGCGCGCGCGCCTTCGCCGGTTGCGCACGGCCGCCGATGCGATCTCCGACGCGCAGGAGGCCGACGACATGGCGCTGCGCCTGGCCGAAGCCGAATGCGCCATCGACGCGCTCGAGGCCACCGAACTGCAGTCGCTGCGTGCGCAGGCCCGCGGCGAGCCGCCCGGCATCCGCCCCTCGACGGGCAAGGTGCTCGGCTCCGAGCTGCGCCAGCGGCTGACCGAACTGGGCGTCGAAATCGCCGGCCACTACGCCGCCGTCGACCTGCCGATGGACGACGGGCTGCAGGGCAGCATGCTCATTCCCGAGGAAGCCGTGTTCTCGATGTCGGCCTACCTCAACGACCGCGCCGCTTCCATCTACGCCGGTTCCAACGAGGTGCAGCGCAACATCGTCGCGGCCCACCTGCTGGCCCGCTGAGGTCCTTGCCATGAGCACACTCGCCACCGAAACCGACGACACCCTCGCGATGCTGCGCGACAGCCTCGCGCGCTACCTCGACGACAACCACGGCTTCGAGCAGCGCCTGCATGCGCTCGCGAAGGCCGACGACGCGCCGCCGCCGTTCTGGCAAGGCCTCTCGCGCGAACTCGATCTGCTGGGCGCGGCACTGCCCGAATCGCAAGGCGGCCTGGGCCTGGGCATGGCTGCGCACCTCGCGCTGATGGAAACGCTGGGCGGCGCACTCGCGGCCGAGCCCTACCTGTCGACCATGGTGATCGGCTCCGGCCTGCTGCAGCGCCACCCCGGTGCACAGGCCGATGCGCTGCTCGCGCGCATCGTCGCAGGGCAGGCCGTGCTGGCCTTCGCGCACGGCGAGCCGCAGAGCCGCCATGACCGCACCGATGTGCAGATGCAGCTCGTGCGCGAGAGCGACGGTTTCCGGCTCGATGGCCGCAAGGCCGTGGTGCAGGCGGCGCCGTGGGCCAGCCACTTCATCGTCACGGCGCGCAGCGGCAAGGGCCTGTCGCTGCTTGTGGTGCCGAGGGACACGCCGGGCCTGCGCCTGCGCGCCTACCCGACGCGCGACGGCGGCCGCGCCGCCGACATCGCCTTCGACAACGTGCGACTGCCCGCCGACGCATTGCTCGGCACCGAAGGCGGCGCGCTGCCGCAGATCGAACGCGCGCTCGACGAAGCCACCCTCGCCGTCTGCGCCGAATCGGTCGGCGTCATGCGCCGCCTGCTGCGCGACACGCTCGACTACGTGCGCCAGCGCAAGCAGTTCGGCGTGCCCATCGCGAGCTTCCAGGTGCTGCAGCATCGCCTGGCCGACATGCACATGGCGCTGGAGCAGGCCGCGGCGCTCACCGCGAGCGTCGGCGAAATCGTCGACACCGCGAGCGATGACGAGCGCGCTCGCGCGGTCTCGTCCGCCAAGGTCGCCGCGGCGAAGGCCTGCAAGGCCGTGGGGCAGGGCGCGGTGCAGTTGCATGGCGGCATGGGCATGACCGAGGAACTGGCCGTCGGCCACTACGTGCGCCGCGCCACGCTCATCGAAGGCCAGTTCGGCCCGCCCGCATGGCATCTGCGCCGCGTGGCGAAGCTGCGCGCCGCCATATAGAAGGAGACAGGGAAGGAGATAACAGGCGCATTCGTCGCTTTGGACGATGCACCCCCACCGCCCCCGGGCCAAGATGCCTCCACATACAGGAGACAGACCATGGCAGGTCCATTGCAAGGCCTTCGGGTGATCGAGATGGCAGGCATCGGCCCGGGGCCGTTCTGCGCGATGCTCTTTGCCGACATGGGCGCGGAGGTGGTCCGCATCGAGCGCCCCGGCACGCGCACCGCGCCCCACGACATCCTCGCGCGCGGCCGCAGCACACTGCAGATCGACCTGCGCGCGGAAGGCGCCGCGTCCTCGGTGCTCGACGCCATCGCCAAGGCCGACGTGCTCATCGAGGGCTTTCGCCCCGGCGTGATGGAGCGCCTGGGCCTGGGCCCCGCCGAATGCCATGCGCGCAACCCGCGCCTGGTCTATGGCCGCATGACCGGCTGGGGCCAGCACGGCCCGCTCTCGCACGCGGCGGGGCACGACATCAACTACATCGCCATCAGCGGCGCGCTGCACGCCATCGGCCGCGCGGGCGAACCGCCGGTGCCGCCGCTCAACTACGTGGGCGACTTCGGCGGCGGCGCGATGCTGCTGGCCTTCGGCATCCTCGCCGCGCTGCACGAGGCCAAGGGCTCGGGTCAGGGGCAGGTGGTCGACGCGGCGATGACCGACGGCGCGGCGCTCCTGTCTTCGATGATGTACGGCTTCAAGTCGGCCGGCCTGTGGAGCAACCAGCGCGGCGAGAACATGCTCGACGGCGGCGCGCACTTCTACGACACCTACGCCTGCGCCGATGGCAAGTACGTGGCCGTGGGCGCCATCGAGCCGCAGTTCTACGCGCTGCTGCGCGAGCGCTGCGGCATCGCCGACGACACCGCCTTCGACGCGCAGATGGACGCCGACCGCTGGCCGCTGCTCAAGCTGCGCATGGCCGACCTGTTCCGCACCCGCACGCGCGACGAGTGGTGCGTGCTGCTCGAAGGCAGCGACGCCTGTTTCGCACCCGTGCTCGACTGGGACGAGGCGCCCGAGCACCCGCACAACGTGGCGCGCGGCACCTTCGCGAACGTCGGCGGCGTGGTGCAGCCCGCGCCCGCACCGCGCTTCAGCCGCACCGCGCCCGTGATGCCGCCCGCCATCGCGAAGGACGACGGCGAAGCGATGCTGCGCCGATGGGCAGCGACAACGATGCCCGTCACTGTCAGCTGAAAAAAGCAGGGAGACGAAACCATGTTCCTCACCCAGCCCCTGCACAAGGGCCGCCGCGAGAAGGTCCGCGCCACCGCCGTGGTCTGCGGCAGCAAGCGCCTGGATTTCGGCGAACTCGCCGACCGCGCCGCGCGCCTGGGCGCCGTGCTGCAGAAGCTCGGCATGAAGCGCGGCGACCGCGTCGGCATGATGAGCCTCAACTCGCACCGCTTCGTCGAATACTTCTTCGGCACCTGGTGGGGCGGCGGCGTCATCAACCCGGTCAACATCCGCTGGAACCCGAAGGAGGTCGCGTATTCGCTGGACGACTGCGACACCCGCATCCTGCTGGTGGACGACCTCTTCGCGCCGATGGCGCCCGCGCTGCGCCAGCTCTCTTCCTCGCTGCGCACCGTGGTCTATTGCGGCGACGGCGCGGTGCCCGAGGGCATGGTCGGCTACGAGGCATTGCTCGCCGAAGCGGCGCCCATCGACGACGCACCGCACAGCGCCGACGAGCTCGCGGCCATCATGTACACCGGCGGCACCACCGGCCAGCCCAAGGGCGTGATGCTCACGCACGGGAGCCTGTACATCAACGCGCTCGGCACCGTCGCCGCATTGCCGCGCGACACAGAGGATGCGGCCGCCATCGTCGCGGCGCCGATGTTCCATGTGGCCGGTTGCGGCATCGCGTTGCAGAGCCTGCAGCGGCTCGTGCCCATCCACGTGGTGCCGATGTTCGACGAGCTCGCGGTGCTGCAGACCCTGCAGTCGGCGCGCATCACCGAGATGTTTTTGGTGCCCACCATGATCAAGCGCGTGATCGAGCATCCGCGCTTCGCCGAGTTCGACCTGTCGATGCTGCGGCTGCTGTCGTACGGCGCGGCGCCCATCGACGCGGCGCTGCTCGACCAGGCCATGCGCGCCTTCCCGCGCACCGCGTTCGCGCAGGTCTACGGCATGACGGAGCTCTCGCCCGTCGTCACCGCGCTGCCCTCGCACTGCCACCAGCCCGGACCCGACCGCGAGCGCCTGCTGCGCTCGGCCGGCACGCCCATTGCCATCGCGGAGGTCCGCATCGTCGATGGCGACGACAACGAACTGCCATTCGGCCAGGTCGGCGAGATCGTCGCGCGCGGGCCGATGGTCATGAAGGGCTACTGGAACAAGCCGCAGGAAACCGAGGCGGCCCTGCGCGGCGGCTGGATGCACACCGGCGACGGCGGCTTCATGGACGAGAACGGCTTTCTCCACGTGGTCGACCGCATGAAGGACATGATCGTGAGCGGCGGCGAGAACGTGTACTCGGCCGAGGTCGAGAACGCCATCGCGCAATTGCCGCAAGTGCTGATGTCCGCCGTGATCGGCGTGCCCGACGACAAGTGGGGCGAACGCGTGCATGCGGTGATCGTGCGGCGCGAAGGCATGGCGCTGGAGGCCGAGGCCGTCATTGCGCACTGCCGCGAACAGATCGCCACCTACAAGTGCCCGCGCAGCGTGGAGTTCCGCGATGCGCTGCCGCTCTCGGCCGCGGGCAAGCTGCAGAAATTCCAGCTGCGCGAGCCCTTCTGGGCCGGCAAGGCGCGCCGCGTGGCCTGACGACGCTTTCCATTCAAATTCAATTCGAGAACTACAAAGGACAACCCATGCCCATCGACTTTCGCCGCTCCTGGAGCGATGAAGACCTGGACCTCTACCGAGACAACGTGGTGCGCTTCGTCGAAACCGAAGTGCTCCCGCACGACGAGGAAGCCCGCAAGCGCGGCCACGTGGGCCACGAGGTCTGGCGCAAGGCCGGCGCGCTCGGCCTGCTGTGCGCGGACATTCCCGACGACTACGGCGGCGCCGGCGGCGACTTCCGCCACGAGGCGGTGGTGTACGAGGAGATGTCGCGTCGCGGGCTCACCGGCATGGCCACCTCGGTGCACGCCATCGTGGCGCACTACGTCTTCAACCACGGCACCGAAGAACAGAAGCAGCGTTACCTGCCCCGCATGGCGAGCGGCGAGCTGGTCGGCGCCATCGCCATGACCGAGCCCGGCGCCGGCTCCGACCTGCAGGGCGTGCGCACCCGCGCCGAGAAAAAAGACGGCGGCTATGTCATCAACGGCTCGAAGACCTTCATCACCAACGGCTACCTCGCCGGCCTGGTGCTGGTGGTGTGCAAGACCGATCCGGCACAGGGCGCCAAGGGCACCTCGATCCTCATCGTCGAGACCGAGGGCTGCGAGGGCTTTCGCGTGGGCCGCGTGCTCGACAAGATCGGCATGAAGGCGCAGGACACCTCCGAACTCTTCTTCGACGACGTGCGCGTGCCCGCCGATGCGCTGCTCGGCGGCCAGGAGGGGCAGGGCTTCTTCCAGCTGATGAGCGACCTGCCGTACGAGCGCACGATCATCGGCGTGAGCGCGCTCGCGGCCATGGAAGGCGCCTACGAGGCCACGCTCGACTACGTGCGCGACCGCAAGGCCTTCGGCAAGCCGATCGCCGAATTCCAGAACACCAAGTTCAAGCTCGCCGAAATCGCCACCCAGATCAAGGTGGGCCGCGCCTTCATCGACCGCTGCGTCGAAGACCTGGTGGCCGGCCGGCTCGACACCGCCACCGCCTCCATGGCCAAGCTCTGGGGCACCGAGGCGCAGGGCCGCGTGATGGACGAGTGCCTCCAGCTTTTCGGCGGCTACGGCTACATGAGCGAATACATGGTCGCACGCATGTACGCCGATGCGCGGGTGCAGCGCATCTACGGTGGCACCAACGAGATCATGAAAGAGGTGATTTCACGGGCGCTGTGAACAAACGCCCGTCGGCGGACGCGAGCGGCTAAGTCAGCCGGCGGATTTCCGCTCGCGCAATCTCGCGGTGGTGGTACGAGGGCGAGATGCCGATGAACCGCGTGTAGCGCTCCACCGCGCCCACGGTGTTGCCCGTGTCTTCCAGCTCCAGCGCCTCGAGCATGAACTGCGTGAAGAGCTTGTTGGCGTCGGCCTCGCGGTCGGAGGCCGCAAGCGTCTTGGGCCGCAGTTCGGGCCGCTCCGCGAAGATCTTGCGCTGCACCTCCATCACCTCCAGGAGCGCGCGGCCGATGCTCTCGATGTTCTCGGAGGTCGGCTCCAGCTGCGCCTCGCGCACCTCCGTGGCCGCCTGGTCGAGCAGATGCGAAGCCACCCGCAGCAGCTGGTGGAGGGGCTTGAGGTTCGTCATGGCCGGGCCGTCTGGCCACCGGCCCTGCGTGCGAGAAAGAGGTCGGGCGGCGACGATGCGTGTTGCTGCTGCTCGGCTTCCTTCAGTTTCTCGGCCAGCTGGCGCTCGCGCTCGGCGATGGCCAGGCTCTTGGCCATGTCGTGGCCGTGCTCCTTCACCGAGAAGGCCTTGCACACGCTGCCCTTGCCCGCGGTGAACGTGGTCGCCAGCCAGTAGCCGGGATGGCCCGTGTTCGGCATCTTGAACTGCACCCCGCTCACGCCGCTGGAGTTGGTGATGCGGGTGATCTCGGACTTGGAGCGCTTGGCGGCGCGCGGCCCCGGCGGCTGCACCGTCAGGCCCTGGCGGATCGCCTCTTCGGCCGGATGCAGCCGCGCCAGGCCCGACATGCGGGCGAGCTGCTTCTCGCGCTCCTCGATGGCGAGGGCCAGCGCCCCGCTGCCCACCGCATCGACCGGAAAGTCGGTGCGCAGGATCTCGTCCTGCCCGATGTAGGTTTTCGCGACCCATGCCCGCACCCGGCCGCCGGAAGCGACCTGGCAGAAGACGCCGGAGACGCCCGTGGTGTTGTTGGCCCGCAGTTTTTCGGCCCGCGTGCGCCGCGCCACCGGCGGCACGCTGCGCACCACCTCGTCGCGCCAGTCCTGCGCCCGCAGCAGCGCCTGCTCCAGGCCGCCGTAGCTGGCCTTGCCGAACTGCCGGTAGTAACGGGTGCCGTTGCGCACGAGCGAGACTTCAAAGCCCCAGGGGCGAGGGGCGATGCCATACATGGCGGCGGGGTTGGGGATACCTCTGGGCATTTCTTCGGACGCGCTGCTTCTTTCAGCATTGCTGCTGGGGGCTCCCTGACGGGTTCGGCTGTTCTGTCAGCCATGCTAGGGATTGCGCGGGGTGGGCGGTATCACCGGTTTCCGTAGTCGTGAGGCGAACTGGCACGGTATTGCCAGTGCCGAATTCATTCCTCGGACACGAATAATTTCTCCGCCATCGCGTTGTTCGGTTAGCCCTCGGCCAGCAACCGCAGCACGCAATTTTCCTTGCGGGTCAGTGCTTCATCATGCGATGTGCAGCGGATCTTCGAAGGGTGAACGAGATTCTCAAGGAGGTGATCTCGCGTGAAGTGCGTGGCCGCGCATCCTTGTTTATGGCGCCATCTTCTAGACAAGAGATGGCCCCCGCTGCAAATGCAGCACTTCAAATGCATCAACTAATCAACAAAGCATGAGAACGAAATATTGGCTATTTCAAGGCTGAGCCGCACTACTGCATTGGCAGTTCTATTAAATTGTCCGCCATTTCTGCAATGTGAGTATCGTGGGTAATAACAATAATGGTTTCAACCTTGCTCGCAATGAATCCTATGATCTTCTTTCCTAAATTGAGGTTAAGCGACGCCGTAGGCTCATCAAGGATAAGAACAGATTTCTCTCTCAGTAAAGCTCGCAGAATTGAAATTCTTTGCCGCTCACCCCCACTCAGCAAGCGCCCACCTGTTCCCACCGCTTCATCAAGAATCGATTCGAAATTTTGGGTCGACGAAGATGTAAATTCAAATTCTTTCAATAGGTAAAGCAACTCCTCGTCTGGGACATGTCGGTCAACTCCATAGAGCAAGTTGAAGCGAAGTGAAGAACTAAAAATAGATACGGCCTGCGGAGCGAACGCAACGTACTCAAAGACATTTTTCGACTGTAGTAGGTGGATTGGAATTCCATAAATTTCAATATGCCCTTCAGTGCATGGAAGAAATCCCAACATGGCGTGGATCAGGGTGGTTTTCCCGCGTCCAGAGGGGGCGGAAATGACGGATAGCTCCCCTTTCCTGAAACTGCAGGAGAAATTTCTTAATAAAACTTTCCCGTACAACCCTAATGTGACATTGTTTACGAAAAATAGCCGATCAGTTTTTTGCGGTACATGATTATCTGACCTTGCGGGTATTGGCCTCTCATCCGGAAAAAAAGCCAACCCACGGGTCAGTGCAACTTGATTTCTTTTTAAATCAATTAATGCACCAGATAAAAATCTTAGCTGAACGGTCAATATGGCGACGTAACCGGCAATCATGGCAAAGTCGCCGCTTGTAAGCTGGTTGGACGTGTCTAAGTGGGCCGAGTATATGGTGAACACTCCAAGAACAATTCCGATGGAAAGGGCTTGCGCCCCCAGGTAAATTCCCATTTTTAGGTTTGCACTCCAAATCGCTTGCACCATTTGCGACAAATGATGGTTTGCAACTTTCAATTCTTTATCTTGGGCTAGGTTTATGCGCAGGTCCGTAAGCGCGCCCAGCCTTTCGATGGTGTAGCTTTGAACGTTGTTCTGTGCCGAAAATATCGAAGAATGAATGTTTTCACTTTTGGAGGCAATGTAGTAAGCAATTAACGAAAGACTAATTGTGCTGCCGCCGAAGAGGATTGAAAATTTGAAACTAAGCGAACTGGAAAGTATTGCAAGAATTGAGAAAAACTCAAAAAATAACGGGACGATAGTCCAGAAGAAAGAAATGGTCAGGGCGCTAAAGGCCGCCGCCGCGCGATCAATATCCTGTGCGGTCGAGCCGACATCTAATTTTCTTTCCTGTAAATAAGAGTAGCTAAATATAGAATTGAGGAAGCTTTTGTTCAGGGAGGCGTCTGATCTGGCGAGAACGCCCGCCGAAAATATCCCCTTCACATTCTGCAGAATGTTTTCAATTGTCCAGCATCCTGCATAGGCCAATGCGTATAAATAAAAAACCGAACCCTTCTCGCCAATCTCATTGGTTGCTTGTCTTAAAAAGAATGGCGTATAGGTTGAAATGAGAGATATGAAAATAAAAAGTATGGAGATAAAAAAGAAGTGTAAGGGAAATCGAGGATAAAATGCCTTTACTTGCTTAAAGGCGCGCAAGTAGTTTTTTACGAAATCAGTGTTTTGCATGCTTGCTTGGTGGATCTAAATCTCAAGGATGACAGGCATTCTCGTATCAAGTGATTGGCTATCTCCAATGATCAAATCATCTATTTGAATCCAGGCGTGCGCCAAAAAATCGTACCGTTGAACTCCAATTTTAAGTTTGGCTTGGATGCCAATGAAAATGGAAAAAAAGAAGATTGAGATAGATGATTCGAGGCATTGAATTCGAAATGGAGCGATGGCGCCCACCCAGAAAATTGCACTGGCTATTTTTTCGAGAATGAGTATGTGGCGGGCGCTGTGTGGAGCAGTTCTAGGAAACCGATGAGCTAGTTTTCGGGCTATGTTGAGGGTCATTCTTAACCCCAAAATTTGCAAAAGAATTTTGACGACTGTTGTCAATGATATGGCAAGTATGCGATAGCCTAAATGGAAGCTCAGATTTCGATGCATTCCAACATTTCTCCATTCATGGTTTCCAATTCCGCTGCGATTGGTTTTTGCGCGCCTTATTGATTGCTTAGTGGTTTGTGTCGTAAGTAATTTGGCAGAAATGCATCGCTCTACAACAGAATTTCTTTTGCCCTCCAGTAGCCCTTCAAGTAAATTGAAACTCTCTTCTTGATTGAGAAATATATACCTGTCGGATTTTTCATCTAATAAGATGAATTCCTCGTCCATAAGAAGATGATGAGTGTGCCTGGAAAAGGCAAAAAAAATGCGCATGGCTATATTGCTGAAAGCATAAGTTCGAAACAAATAATTTTGAGAATAATTGGATCGACTCCGTTGTATCCTAGAGAGCTTTTTGAAAACTCGGTGAGGAAATTTTCAAAGTTGAGCATGCCCGATTTGTTAAGAACGCCCTCTCTTGAAATGTCGATTAGGTAGCCCATTTTTTTTCGTAATGCATGCTGATAGGCGCCGGTGATATGTCCTTTATCTATGCGCAGGGGGATTTTTTCTTGTTGAAACTGGTCAAATGATTTTCGAAAGGGAAGTCGAGTCATTCGAGAGTTAAAGAAATTTTCGACGGGCGTGTTCCATACACCTCCTATGATTCGCGACGAAGTGAATGGCGAGATGTTGATTAAATTTTCGTGGCGAATGGCCGTTGAGTTTTGTAGTACCGCTTGCTTTATTCGTTTGTGATGAATTTCTTTGGAAGATGCGAAGCTTGGTACGTGCAGCGAATTCGATATTTCTAAAGCCGCTGGGGTGAGTAGTTTTTCGATATGTCGATTTTTTATAATTGATTGCCGTTTTCTTATATTCCAAAGATTGAATATGCTTGTGCCGTTCAGGTGGCTAAGATCTATTGCTGTTTTTAACGCTTTTAGGGCTCCGAGTTTTGATTTTCTATCATCAATTATTTCCCACGGAACAGGATCCAAATAGACATGATCGCCACCATGACCATCCAAAACTAATGTTCTTGGTCCATTTTTTGAAGCGATCAGATCGTAAAATTTTCTGCGGAAACCCTGAAATGCGATTGCGGTGCTGACTCCCGGAAGCATCGCGGCTTTAGTTGGCGGGATGAAGAGATCATTTGGATCGATATTTACCGAATAATGGCGCGTTTTAAGTTGAACGGCTTGTTTCTGAGCCGCAAAGAAATCTTCATGTGCACTTCCTCTGTCGTAAATCCAAGTAAACGCCGATACCGATGTATCCTTGAGTGATTTTGCAGCAACCAATAGCCCCGTTGAATCTCTTCCACCGGAGTAGTTGATTGCCACTCCGCTGGAGTTTGTCTCGGCTATTTTTTTAGATAATTCCTCCGCCAAAATTATCATCGGGCTTTCATTGTTGGGAAAAATTGACGCCGAAAAGCAGTCGATAATCTCCAGCTTTAGTTTCTCATTTTCCGTGCAAGATATTCTTGCAATTGATCCCGGTAGCAATCTTTTGATTCCTCGCCAAATGGTATCTGAGTCGTAATCATCTTCCTGCTGAATGCATCTGATCACGAAAGAAAGATCTATATCTGCATGAGACTCTAGTGGAAGATTGCCTATTTGATCTTCTATTAATATTTTCTGTTCCCAGTGGGTGAGGTAGTAAGCTGTTGATGTTTCAATAGGATTAAATATTTCAATGGAGCTCGGGCTCATCACCTTGATAGTGAATTTTCTGAATCCATCGCGGGAGCTGTTTTCTTCTCTAAGATCTTCGATGAATAAATTTCCGACACTGTTGATTGCTATCGAATACATCAAACCCTCTGCGGTCTATAGAGGCTATTTAAAATTAATCATTGCTTCTAGATCAAGTGCCCATTGAGGAGGTGCAGACTGCAACCTCCTCTAAATCACTCGCTCCTTTTAATTATTTGCGACTGCGGCTGCGGTAGAAGTATGGTGACATATCCCGGTAAACCGAATAACTCCCCTCGAGGATGGCGCCTCCGCCTGACCCGTTTGTCGCTTTGATGACGGAGAGGCTATTGAATTTTTCCGAGGTTTTGCCATTTCTATTCCGGGAGAAAAATTGAGAAATGAAATCTTTCATGTGCATGTTTCGTGAAGGTTGTGGGAGGATTCCCAAAACTACTTTATTTTTTTCAGACAAAAGAATCAATCCATGCCCACGATTAATGAAGGGCGGGGCTACGATTTTTTGACGTTTTTTGACTTGATATTGATTTTGAGGTAGCAGTTTCTTCGGTAAACAATTTAAATTTATTAACAAATATCAAAATCGTCTCATACTCATTCACTGGGCCATGCAACAGGCTAAATTTCTGGCGGCGCCCGAAATTGATTTTGTGAATTGAGGCGGATGCACGATGGTTGAAGAGTGTTGACGATCAAGCGTTTCCGCATGCGACTAGCGAAGTCTTTGTCTTGGTGGGCGCGCTCCAAGCACTTTCGCTGGTGCACTCCCGGTGTGCCTTTGCGAAAGCTGGGGCAGGGTTTGCAGGAGCAACTGCCAAATTCGGGGTCGAGAGAGATGTGATGCTTCACTCTGAAATATCAGAGCTGGCACCGTACTCCGCTCTGTGCTGTGACCTGCCCGGCATCGGTCAAGCGCGTCAACTCATCGCTAGGTACCGCGGGCGAATGACTTATGCCGATCTTCTACGGATCGCGGACGAGGCAAGGCGACCATCATGTCTAGCGAATCACACCTAGCCTGCGCGCAATCGCCACCGCCTGCGTCCGGCTCTTCGCATCCAGCTTCATGTTGATATTCCGCAGGTGCGTGCGCACCGTGCTGTCCGAGACGAACAATTTCTCCGCCATCGCATTGTTCGAATACCCCTCCGCCAGCAATTGCAGCACCCGGATCTCCTTGCGCGTCAGCGGCTCCTTGATCGCATCGCCAGCAGCCGGCGTCGCTTCTGCATCGACCGCCGCCATCGGCCCCATCGCCTGCAGCAGCCGCTGCAAATAGTCCGCAAGAATCGGATCACCGCGCGTCGAAGGCGACGCAGCCGCCTCTTGGGCAGCTGCATTCGCATACCGCTGCACCAGCATCCCCACCGCCGGCCCTTCATCGAGGATCAGCCGCATGAAGCCTTCCTGGCTCGCCGTCTGCAGCACGGCGCTGATCTCATCGATCGCGGCAGCGACATCGCCCGCACGCTGCAGCGCCATCGCGCGCAGCACGCGCAGCTTGAGCACACGGCGATAGCGGTTCGACGCGACGGCCGCGTGCATCTCTGCATCGAGCACCGCCAGCGCCGCGCGCGCATCGCCGAACGCGATGTCCCAGCGCGCCTTCGCCAGCGCCAGGTAGTCGAGGTCGTGCGCGGGCAGGCGCTGGCGCCGCTCGCGCGCCCACAGTTCCGGATCGTCCGCACGCAACAACTCATCGCGTGACGCGGGCCCGTTGCCCTGCAGCAGCAGCATGCGCGAGCGCTCCAGCTTCGCGCCGGCCACCACGCGCGGCAGTTGCCGGTGGTGCCCGAGGTATTCCAGTTCGGTCAGCGCCTGGACGGCGGCGTCGATGTCGCCCGCATGGAACGCGATGCGCGAGCGCATCACGTGGCTCAGGATCATGTGGTCCGGCAGCCCCACGTCGCGCGCGAGCGGCAGGTACACGTTCAGCAAGTGCTCCGCCTGCGGCAACTGGTTCGACTCGTACACCACACCGGCGTACAGCACGCCGGCCCAGGCGTTGCCATGGCTGTGGTTGTAGGAGACGGCATGCGTCGTATCGACCGCCATGCGCAGCCGCGCGGTCGCCTGGCGCAGTCGGCCTTCGTGCAGGTCGAACAGGCCCGCGAGCGACTCGGTGTACATGCGGTTGAAGGTGCTGTTGCCCTGCTCCCGCCGCGCCGCGTCGAGCAGCCGCTGCGCCTCGCGCTGGTCGCCGCGCACGGCGAGGATGTTGGCCATGGCGTTGAGCAGCACGCTGTCGGCAAAGGCCAGGCCGGTGGGCATGCGCGCCAGGCTGGCGCGGCCCGCTTCGTAGGCTTCGTCGTGCTTGTCCTGCATGGCCAGCAGCAGCGGCACCAGCGCGTGCGCGCTCGCCCGCACCTCGGGAATCGCGCTGTCGATGCAGCCCGATTGCTCGAGCATCTGCATCGCCTCCCATGGTCCGTGCGTGAAGCAGGTGGCCCACAACGCGATGGGCTGCAGGAAGGGGTGCGCGCGCAGGTGGTGGTTGGGTATGGCCGAGAACCAGCGCGCGAGCATGCGCATGCGGCCTTGTTCGAGAAACTGCCCCGCGTAGCTGTCGAGCAGCGTCAGCGCATGCGGATGGTCGCCGCCTTCGATGGCGTGGTCGATGGCGGGCACGGGCCGGTCCTGCGATTCGTACCAGCCCGAGGCTGCGAGGTGCAGCCGCTCGATCTCGCCGGGGTGCTCCCGCGCCAGCTGCGCGCGCAGGAAATCGGCGAACAGGCTGTGATAGCGCCACGCGCGGCCGTCGCCGCTCACGGGTGTCAGGAAGAGGTTGGCCGCGGCCAGCCGCTCCAGGATGGCCGCGCAGTCGATGCGCGGGTTGAGCGCCTGGCACACCGAGGCATCGAGCTGCCGCAGGATGCTGGTACGCAGCAGGAAGTCGCGAATCTCCTTGGGCTGGTGCGCGAGCACGTCTTCGGCCAGGTACTCGGCCACCGCGCGGTCCGAGCCCGAGAAGCGCTCGACAAAGCCGGTCTCGGTGCCGTGCCGCTCCAGCGCCATCGACGCGAGCCAGATGGCGGCCACCCAGCCTTCGGTCTTGCGGTGCAGTTGGGAGAGCAGGTCGGCCGGCAGCGTCTGCAGGCCTTGCGACGCCTGCGATGCATGGGCCTGCCGCAGGCCGAAGAAGGCGCTGGTTTCCTCCAGCGTGAAGCGCAGGCGGTCGGTGTCGATCTCCATCAGCTGGCCGCGTGCGCGCAATCGACCCAGGCTCAGGTCGGGCAGGCTGCGCGAGCCGATCACGATCTGCCCGCGGCGCGGCAGCTGCTCGATGATCTCGCGCACGAGCCCGAGCACGGCGGGCTCCTGCACCACCTCGAAGTCGTCCAGGAACAGGGTGAAGGGCGCGTCGTGCGCGGCCAGCGCGGCGACCGCGTCGAAGGGGCCGTTGGTGCGGGGCTCTTCCACGCCCAGTCGCTGCGCGGCCTCGGCCAGGCAATTGAGAAAACGCGAGACGTCGTTGTCGGCGCGGTCCAGCGTGAGCCAGGCGGTGGCGGTGCCCTGCGCCTCCATGCGCTCGCGAATCTGCGCCATCGCCGTGGTCTTGCCAAAGCCGGCCGGGGCACGCACCAGCACCAGCTTCACGCCAGCCGCGGCAACCTCCTCGCCGATGGTGGTGCGCGGCACCTGCGTGGCCACGAACGCCGGCGGGTTCAGCTTGGTCTCGAGAATCCGGGGAGAGGGCGGTGGAGAAGCAGGGGAAGGCATCGCAAACGGGGGAGTGAGCGCCTTGAAATTCCGTCGCTTCCGACGATTCCGGCGGCTGATTCTGCGGCCTAAAGTGGCTTTCAGACAATCCATCCGGAGACAAGCCAAGATGCAACTCGATGCCAGTATTTCCGCCGTCATCACCGGCGGCGCCTCGGGCCTGGGCGCCGCCACCGCGCGCCGCCTGGCCAGCCACGGCGTGAAGGTCGCGCTGTTCGACCTCAACGCGGAGCAGGGCGAAGCACTCGCGAAGGAACTGGGCGGCGTGTTCTGCAAGGTCGACGTCACTTCCGAGGAGCAGGTCGATGCGGCTTTTGCCAAGGCCCGCGCGGCGCACGGGCAGGAGCGGGTGCTGGTCAACTGCGCCGGCACCGGCAACGCGGTGAAGACCGCGAGCCGCGACAAGGCCACGGGTGAGATCAAGCACTTTCCGCTCGCCAACTTCGACCGCATCATCCAGATCAACCTCGTGGGCACCTTCCGCTGCATCGCCAAGTCGGCGGCCGGCATGCTGACGCTCGCCTCGCTGCAGGACGGCGAGCGCGGCGCCATCGTCAACACCGCCTCGGTGGCGGCGCAGGACGGGCAGATGGGGCAGGCCGCCTACACCGCGTCGAAGGCCGGCATCGTCGGCATGACGCTGCCGATTGCGCGCGACCTGATGAGTGAGGGCATCCGCGTGAACACGATCCTGCCGGGCATCTTCGACACGCCGTTGCTGCAGGGTGCTCCCGACAACGTGAAGGCGGCGCTCGCCGCATCGGTGCCGTTCCCCAAGCGCCTCGGCAATCCGGCGGAGTACGCGACGCTGGCCGAGCTGATGATCACCAACGGCTATTTCAACGGCGAGAGCGTGCGGCTGGACGGTGCCATCCGCATGGCGCCGCGGTAAGACAATCTTTTCGCCAACCCACAAACTGGAGACCCGAATGCCCGAAGCCTTTATCGTCGCCGCCGCCCGCACCGCAGGCGGTCGCCGCAACGGCCGCCTGTCCGGCTGGCACCCCGCCGACCTTGCCGCGCAGGTGCTCGACGCGCTGGTCGAGCGCACCGACGTCGATCCCGCGCTGGTCGAGGACGTCATCATGGGCTGCGTCGGCCAGGTCGGTGAGCAGGCCTCGAACATCGCACGCAATGCGGTGCTGGCCTCGCGGCTGCCCGAGTCGGTGCCGGCCACCTCGGTCGACCGGCAGTGCGGCTCGTCGCAGCAGGCGCTGCATTTCGCGGCGCAGGCCGTGATGTCGGGCAGCATGGACATCGTGATCGCCGCCGGCGTCGAGAGCATGACGCGCGTGCCCATGGGCACGCCGAATATCCTGCCGATGAAGAACGGCCTGGGCTTCTACGTGAGCCCGCTCATGCAGAAGCGCTACCCCGACATCCAGTTCAGCCAGTTCACCGGCGCCGAGATGATCGCGAAGAACTACGGCATCGAGAAATCCGAGCTCGATGCCTATGCGCTGCGCAGCCACCGCAACGCCATCGCAGCGACGAAGGCGGGCCTGTTCGATGCCGAGATCGTGCCCGTGGCCGCGCGCCTGAACGACGGCACCGAGCCGGGCGACATGCACACCACCGACGAAGGCATCCGCTACGACGCCACGCTGGAGAGCATCGCCGGCGTGAAGCTCATCGCCGAAGGCGGCCGCTGCACCGCGGCCACCGCGAGCCAGATCTGCGACGGCGCGAGCGGCGTGATGGTGGTGAACGAGCGCGGGCTCAAGGCGCTGGGTGTGAAGCCGCTCGCACGCATCCACCACATGAGCGTGATGGGCCACGACCCGGTGATCATGCTGGAGGCGCCGCTGCCCGCCACGCAGCGCGCCTTGAAGAAGGCCGGCATGAAGATCGAGGACATCGACCTGTACGAAGTCAATGAAGCCTTCGCGCCGGTGCCGCTGGCCTGGCTGCAGGCATTGGGCGCCGACCCGGAACGCCTGAACGTCAATGGCGGCGCGATCGCGCTGGGCCATCCGCTGGGCGCTTCGGGCACCAAGCTGATGACCACGCTGGTCCACGCGCTCGCACAGCGCGGCAAGCGCTATGGGCTGCAGACGATGTGCGAAGGCGGCGGCATGGCGAACGTGACGATCATCGAGCGGCTCTGAGGGCGGGCGCCCGCACGGTCTCGAGAATCCGTGCCGCGTCCTGCGTCGGCGGCAGGCCGAACGCGCGGGCGTACTCGCGGCTGAACTGCGTCGGGCTCTGGTAGCCCACGTCGAACGCGGCGGTGGTCACGTTCCTGCCGCCCGCGATGAGCAGCATGCGCGCCTGCAGCAGGCGAATGCGCTTCTGGAACTGCAGCGGGCTCAGCGCGGTCACCGTCTTGAAGTGGCGGTGGAAGGCGGACGGGCTCATCGCGGCTCTCTCGGCCAGCGTGTCGATGCGCAGCGGCTTGGCGAAATCGCGACGGATCCACTGGATGGCGAGTCCGATGCGCGCGAGCGCGGTGTCGGGGTTCGCAATGTCGCGCAGCATCCAGCCGTGCGGGCCCTGCAGCACCCTGTAGAGGATCTCGCGCTCGTAGGCTGGCGCCAGCGCGGGGATGTCGTCGGGCCGGGTCATGAGCCGCAGCATGCGGACCCAGGCATCCATCAGCTCGTTCGACACGGCCGCCACGGAAAAGCCGGCCTGGTGCTCGCCGGCATCGGCAGGTTTGGGCAGGTCGACCAGCAAGGCGGAGACCACGGCCGGATCGAGCGTCAGGCTGACGGCGAGGTACGGCTCCCCCGAGGCCGACGGCCGCACCGTGCCCACCGCGGGCAGGTCGATGGACATCACGAAATAGGTCGCGGGGTCGTAGTGCAGCGTGCGGTCTCCCACCGTCATCGACTTGCTGCCCTGCAGGATGAGATTGACCATCGGGTCGTAGACCGCGGCCAGCTGGTGTTCGGGGATCGCGCCCTTGACCATGGCCACGCGCGGGATGCCGGTGTCGGTGCGCCGGTTGGCGGCGCCCGCCGCGAGCGTGCGCAGTTCGTTCAGCTGATCTTTCATTGCCGTGCATCTAACCGCAGCACAACGCATTGCACAAGCCACCGGACCGGCCATCGGGCAGGAATAGGCAGGCTTGAGGCAAGAACAGGCATGCCGCGTTCGGGGGCGATGGATATCGTCGATGCATACCTCCACACACGAAAGAAAGACATGAACGTCATCGTCATCACCGGCGGCAGCCGGGGCATCGGAGCCGCCACCGCGGTCGAATGCGCCCAGCGCGGAATGGGCGTCATCCTCACCTACAAGAACAACCCGGCGGCCGCCGATGCCGTGGTCCGGCGCATCGAGGCCGCGGGCGGAAAGGCCGTGGCGCTGGCGCTCGACGTGGCCGATGCGCAAAGCTTCGGCGCGTTTCGGGGCACCGTGCAGCGCGCGCTGGAGACGACGTGGGCCGCAGCGACGCTGCACGGCCTGGTCAACAACGCCGGCTACGGGCTCTACAACCCCATCGAGACGGTCACGCCCGCGGAGTTCGACGGCCTCATGAACGTCCACCTCAAGGGGCCGTTCTTCCTCACGCAGGCGCTGTTGCCGCTGATGGCGCAGGGCGCGAGCATCGTGAACCTCACCAGCGCCACGACGCGCGTGGCCACTGCGGGCGTCGCGCCTTACGCGGCATTCAAGGGCGGGCTCGAAGTGCTGACGCGCTACATGGCCAAGGAGTTCGGCGAGCGGCGCATCCGCGCCAATGCCGTGTCGCCCGGCGCGATCCGCACCGAGCTGGGGGGCGGGTTGACCGACGAATTCGAGACCCTGCTCGCATCGCAGACCGCGCTTGGCCGCGTCGGCGAGCCGGAGGAAGTCGGCCGGGTCATCGCCCACCTGCTGTCCGGCGAGAGCGGATGGGTCAATGCGCAGTCGATCGAGGTCACGGGCGGCTACGCTGTCTGAATCCAAGGAGTGTTGCGATGCTCGACCATGTCTTCCTGTCGGTGAGCGACCTGCATCGATCGATCGGCTTCTACACCCCGACGCTCGCTGCGCTGGGCATCACGACCCGGCTCGACTACGACGGCAAGGACGGACCGCCGGGCCACCCGGACCTCAAGGGCTTCGGCGCGAACGGACGCATCTTCTTCTGGCTGCGCAAGGGTGTGGTGGAGGGGCGCGCTGCGCACGTCGGCTTCGTGGCATCGAGCACTGCCGAGGTCGATGCCGCCTACGCCGCTGCCATGGTGGCGGGCGCTGCGGACAACGGCGCACCGGGCGCGCGGCTGCACTACGACCCGCGCTACTACGCAGCCAACGTGCTGGACCCCGATGGCTACAGCCTGGAGTTCGTCTACAAGAGCTGGCAGCACCCGCAGTGATGCAGCCCGGCGGGCGGCATTGCTTCAGGCCTGCCAGGCCTTCAGCGCTGCCCGCAGGCATTCCTCGAAGCCCCGCTCGACGCGCGACGGATTCACCGACTCGATGCCCAGTGCCTCGTGCGTGACGCCGTGTTCGCCCGAGCGCTGGTCGTAGGAAGACACGTGGTGCACCTGACGTGTCGCCGCGAAGGCGCGCAGCGTGAAGACCGACTCCCGCGAAGCCAGGTCCGCCAGCCTCACACCGGCGACCGGCGAGAAGCGCACCGAGATGTAGGGCTTGTAGGGATTGGCCAGGTCGTCGTCGACGATGGCGTCGTGCCGCAAGGCGACGAGGTCCGCGACGAACGTGTCGAGCAGCGGTCTCGCGTCCGCTTCGACCCGCGTCTTGAACTCCGAAAGAAACGCTTCGCGCGCGACCTGCGTGTTGACGGCGGCAGCGGCCTTGCTGGCGGCACGCGCGGCGATCGCGGCCTTGTGTTCTTCGATTGCTTTCTTGACCAGCGACATGGGGTGCTTCAGGTTCTGCGTTCGCGTTCGCCCGAGGCGTCGAATGCTCGGTTCAGGATCGGGGGCGGGAGGGGCCCGGGAGATTCTTCCATGCAGAAAAATCGGGCGCGGCGACTGTAACGGCGCGACCTGGCTGTCCCCTGCGCAAAGGAAAAAAGTATCGCCTGGAGATACCGTGGGTAGCAGTCAGGGGCGTGGTTCGAGCGGCTTGCGCGCGACATGGATCGCCACGATGCCGAGCGACAGCCGTTCGAACGAGACGTCGGCGAACCCCATGTCCCGGAGTTCGGCGGCCAGACCTTCGGCCGTGGGGAAATCCTGGATGCCCTTGAGCAGGTAGCGGTAAGCCGAGGCATCGCCGCCGGTCGCCGCCCATCCGATGACGGGCATGCACACGGCCATGTAGCCGAGGTAGGCGCGGTGAAGCCAGCGCACGGAAATGTTCGATGCTTCCAGTGCGATGAAGCGGCCGCCCGGCTTCAGCACGCGGAGTGCTTCGCGCAGCGCCAGCTTGCGCTCGCAGATCTTGAGGCCCAGCGAGATGGAATAGAGATCGACGCTGTTGTCCGCGATCTCCGGCATCGCGTGCGCATCGAGCACCCGGAACTCGACCGGCACCTTCAACTGCGTGGCACGCCGGCGCGCGATCGCGAGCATCTGCGGGCTGATGTCCGTGGCGACGATCTTCTGGCCGGACTGCAGGCCTTTGCGCTGCGCCACCTTCAGGACCACGTCGCCCGTGCCCGCCGCGACGTCGAGGAGATCGGTCCACGGCTCTTGCGTGATGAGCGCTGCCACCCGGCGCTTCCACAGTCGATGAATACCGAAGCTGAAGAGGTCCGACAGAAGGTCGTAGCGTCCGGCGATGCGGCCGAACACATCGTCTGCCTGCGTGTGGAAATCGGCGGCGTTGTTCATGGGCTCACGCGCTTCGGGAAAACAACCGGAACGGCGAGCTCAGCAAGCAGCCGAGCCACAGCGACGCGAGCCCATCCGATGCCTTGTCGTGCCAGCCGTGCTCGTCGTCCCACAGCAGCGCGTCGTCTTCGATCTGCACGCTCCACGTTGCATCGGCGAGCACTTCGCGACGGATTCGGTTGAGACAATCGACCCAGTGGCGCGCGCCCTTGTGCATGGCGAAGGGCTTGTTGTCGGGGAGCGCTGTCGCGCCGGAAAGCACCTCTTCGCCGGTGAGACGGGAGGGTTCGTAGAGGGTGAAGCTTTCCCAGTTGAGGCCCTTGCCTGTGTGGGCGTAGCGGTCGATCTCGGCGGTGACATCGAACGTTCGAACGATCGTGTCGATGCGCTGGGCCTCGTCGGGTGTCAGTGGCGTGGCTCGCTTGGCGGTGTAGTAGATGCTGAAGCCCATGGTGCGCGGATTCTGCCGCAGGGTCACAAGCGCAGAAACGCAACGGACTCGGAGAACGCATGTTCTTCGCGACCGGGCGCCATGCGAATCCTTGATGCGGGGATCGTGAGGTGCGTCACCAGCGCATCGCAGAGTTGCGCATAGCTGGCCCAGAACCGATGCATGCCATCTTCTCCCCGCAGTTCATGGCTGCGTGCATAGGGTGTCTGCTCGAGGTAGGCGGCCACCTTGCTTGTCCAGTTGGACCCACGATGGACGGCAACTCCTCGCGAATGGCTGCTCGGGTCCTCAGGCTGCAGATAGATGAGGGCGGGTTGAAGTGGGCGAACGATCTCTTCGAAGCGCCGGACGTACTCGGTGATGCCTTGCCGCTCCTGCTCCATCAGAAAACGGATCGTGCTCTGGAATGCACTGCCTTCGAGGATGCACAGCGTGTTCCTCGATCCTGCGGTGTCCGCGAAGCGCTGCCAGCTTTGCAGGCATCGATGGGCATAGTCGTCTTCCGACCTGACTGCGCGCAGCGAGCGTGGATGCACCGGATGATCGTGCGCTTCCTCCAGATGCCATTCACTTCGGCGGTTGGTCTGCGACGTGAACTGATGCAGGCGTCTGGCCAGCGTGGTCTTGCCGGTGCCCGGCATGCCTTCGATCAGAATCAGGCGCATTCGGAAAGTCGCTCGACGGGTTGTGGGAAGTGACGGTGAGGAGTGGAGCCTCGGCGAGAGCAGATTCTGCGCCGCCGCATCTTGTCCGCGCAGTCGCCGGTTGCCTGCCGTTTCACCGAACCTGCGCGCTGATTCGAACCGCCCCGCTCGCCAGCACGATCCCCGGCACCACCAGCGCCAATGCCAACACCACCGCCACGGTGATGGGCTCGCCCATGAAGCAGGCCGCGCCGAGCGTGGTCAGCACCGGCACGGCGGCCGCCGACAGCGAGGCGCGCGCTGCGCCGAGGTGCGAGATGGCCACCGCGTAGATCACCAGGCCGAGCGTGCCGGCGACCACGCCTTGTCCCACGGCCTGCAGCGCCACATCGGGCCAGGGTGCGCCGAGCAGCCGCGGTATGCCGGTGAAGCACAACAGCGGCAGCAGCAACAGCGTCGACCAGCCGTTGACGAAAGCCGCACCCTGCCATGGTGTCAGGCCGCAGTGTCCGAACGCGAGCGAGTAGACGGCCCAGAGCATCGCGGCCGCGAGAAAGAGCAGGTCACCCTGCCAGCTCAGCGAGCCCGGCCGGAAGCTGCCCACCGCGAAAAGCGCCATGCCGAGGGCGATGCAGCAGAGACCGGTCAACCGGACGCCTTGCACCCTCTCTCCCTTGTGGATGCGCGCGCCGATGGCCGTGAAGAGCGGCAGGCTGCCGGCCATGAAGATGCCCATGTGGCTGGCCGGCGCCCACTGCGCGCCGGCAAGCACCAGCAACCCGAAAGGCAGTCCGCCGCCGATGACCAGCAGCGCGAGCGCAATGCGTGGCGCCTTGGGCGAACCTGGCGTCTTGCCGAACAGAAAGGGGCAGAGCAGCACCGCCGGAATGCCGTAGCGCAGCAGCGCGATGTCCATCGGGCCGAGCGTGGTGGTGACGCCGTGGCGCGAGATGAGTTGCCAAGCGCTGCCCACGAGCGCCGCGGCCAGTGCGGCGAAGAGGCCGATGGGAAGGTTGCGGTCCATCGGGCGAGTCTCGCGACGGCCCGGCGCGAAAGCTATCAGATTCGTGCGCTTGAACCGAGCGTGCGGCGGGCTTCGCCCAGCGTGACGCCGACCTCCTGCTTGAACACCGCACCCAGGTGGCTCTGGCTGCAATAGCCGAGGTCGTGCGCGATGCCGGCGAGGTCGCAGTCGCCATCGACGAGGCGTTCGAGGGCTGTGGCCAGTCGCAGATGCTGGCGGTACTGGTGCAGGCTCAGGCCGGTCTGCTTCCTGAAGCTGCGCGCCATGTGGAACGGAGAGCGCGAGACTGCATCGGCGATTTCGTGCAGCGACAAGCCTGCGTACCGGTCGGCGGTTTCCGCCAGCAGTCGTCTTGCGTTGGCGACGGGGCCTGTCAGCGGCGCCAGTCGTTGCGCGGAACGCAGTTCGCCGACCAGCGAGGCGATGGGCGTTGCGTCGCCGCTGCCCGATCGAAGCTGCTGCTGCGCGGCATGGACGCGATAGAGCGACTTCGGCGAGAGAAAGCACAAGGCCGGCTCCGAATGCCCCGGGACCCGTTGATGCCCGCTGACGACCACGCTGCGCCGCGCTGCCTGAGCGCCCGGTCGCAACTGGTAGATCGCCGCATCGCCGAAGCTGATGGCGGTCAGTCCATCGACCAGCCAGGTGTCGTTGCCGAAGCGCAGATCCAGCATCGCGCGGCTGATCGGAAAGACGATGCGCTGCGACGCCATGACGTACGGCGCACTCCATTCATGGCCGTGCGCGTGGGAGCGAACGTGCGCCACCTCGAACTCGCGTCCGGTGTAGAGGAGGGTGCGTTCCTGGGGCATGGCGTGCGTGCGAAGTCGTGGGCGGCAGTGTCACGCAAACGGATACGGCCCGTCCAGCTTTCCGATGTGGCTTACATGGCTCACCATGCCCGCTGCCTCGTCCCACAGATGCAGCATGCAGCCCGGTCGTCCCAGGTAGGAGGCAGGCGCCGCATCGGGCGCGAGCTGCAGCGCGATCTCGGTCGTGCTGCTCGGGCACGAACAGACGACGGTGCCCGCCCAGCGCCTGAGCATCGTGCGATGCACGTGCCCGCAGAGCACCAGCTCGATGTTGCCGACGCTTCGCACGATGGCTTCCAGCGGCGCCGTGTCGATGTACCGGTAGCTGTCCATGTACGGAATGCCGCTGGTGAAAGGCGGGTGGTGCAGCATCAGCAGCGTGGGCTTCTCCCGGTCGGCTTCGAGCGTGCGCTGCAGCCACGCAAGGCCCTCGGCGTCGACGTGCCCGTGGTGGAGACCGGGAATGCAGGAGTCGAGCGCGACGATGCGCACCGGGTGCGTGTCGATGCAGTAGTGCAGCGCGCCCGTCGCGGGCAGGTAGGCGTGGTCCGCGAAGGCGGTGCGGAAGTTCTCGCGATGGTCGTGGTTGCCGGGGATGACGAGGTAAGGAATCGAGAGTTGCGCGAGCAGGCGGCGGACCTGCGCATATTCCTCGGGCCGACCTTCGTCGACGAGGTCGCCCGTCAGCAGCACCAGGTCGGGCCGCCGGCCGAGCGCGTGCAGGTGGGCGATGGCCTCTTCGAACATCCGGTTCGAATCGACCACGCCCTGGTACAGCTGGCCGGCAGGCCGGACGTGGGGATCGGAGATCTGGGCGATGAGCATGGGAGGGAGTTTCGTGGTTTCCTCGAGTCAAGCAGGATTCGTTCCCTCTGCCGATGTCCTGTCGATCAGATGCCGATGAATTCGGCCACTTCGCCCAGCGGCGCGCGTTCCGTCACCAGCGCGTCGAGCGGCTTGCTGCGGTCCGCGTACCCGATGGCCATGCCGGTGAACAGCATCCGCTCGGGCGGAAGTTCGATGAACTGGCCGATGGTCTGCGGATAGATCGCCCAGCATTCCTGCGGGCAGCTGTCGAGCCCTTCGGCGCGCAGCAGCAGCATCACGTTCTGCAGCACCATGCCGAGGTCGGACCACTGCGGCGGGCCCATGCGGCGGTCCACCGTGCAGAACAGCGCGAGCGGTGCGCCGAAGAACTGGTAGTTGCGCGCAAACCATTCGCGCCGCGCGGCCTTGTCCTCGCGCGGAATCCCGAGGCGCGCATACATCGCCTCGCCGACCGCGAAGCGGCGGTCGCGGTAGGGTGCGACGAGCTCGCGCGGGTAGATGTCGTATTCGCTGCCTTCGCCGGTCGGCATTTCCTGCACGCGCGTGCGCATGAGGGCCTTGAGTTCGTCGAGCCGCTCGCCGCCCACCACGTGCAGGTGCCAGGGCTGCAGGTTGCCGCCCGAGGGCGCGCGCAACGCTTCCTGCAGCACGCGGCGGATGACGTCGGGCGCCACGGGCCGGTCGAGAAACTCACGCACCGATCGACGGCTCGCAACGGCTTCGTACACGTTCATGCTTTGGCTTTCATTTCGGAAGAGGGCGGGGAGGGATTCATCTTGAACGAGGCCGATGCTAGGGACAACCCCGGGGTGCTCAATCGTCCGTTCCGACGATGTGGCGTGATAGGCCCCTGCCTACGATGCAGCCGGCCGCTGCATGAGATTCCCCCGGCGCCCAGGAGACAAGAACATGTTCGGATTGATGCAAGACCGCCCGCTGTTGATCTCTTCGCTGATCGACCATGCGGCCACCTTCCACCCGCACGCCGAGATCGTCGGGCGCACGGTGGAGGGGCCGGTGCATCGCACCAACTATGGGGAGGTGCAGCGCCGTTCGAAGCAGGTGGCCAACGCGATGAAGGTGCTGGGCATCGAGCCCGGCGACCGCGTGGGCACGCTCGCATGGAACACGTATCGCCACCTTGCGCTGTACTACGGCGTCTCGGGTTCGGGCGCGGTGCTGCACACGGTGAATCCGCGGCTCTTTCCGGAGCAGATCGACTACATCGTCAACCATGCGGAAGACAAGGTGCTGTTCTTCGACACCACCTTCGCGCCGCTGGTCGAGAAGCTCGCGCCGCAGCTCAAGACCGTGCGCGCGTTCATCGCGATGACCGACCGCGCGCACATGCCCGCCATCGATGTGCCCAACCTGCTGTGCTACGACGAGCTCGTCAACGCGCAGAGCGAGAGCTACACCTGGCCCGAGTTCGACGAGCGCACGGCCTCGTCGCTCTGCTACACCTCGGGCACCACGGGCAACCCCAAGGGCGTCTTGTATTCGCACCGCTCCACCGTGCTGCATTCGCTGATGGAGTGCGCGCCCGACACCTTCGGCGTCAACTCGCAGATGACGCTGCTGCTCGCGGTGCCGATGTTCCATGCCAACGCGTGGGGCATGCCGTATGCGGCGGCCATGACCGGCATGAAGCTCGTGATGCCCGGCCTGCACATGGACCCCCAGAGCCTGTACGAGTTGATGCGCGACGAAAAGGTCGGCTTCTCGCAGGCCGTTCCGACCATCTGGCTCATGCTGTTCCAGTACTTCGATGCGCACCCCGAGATCGACACGCATGCCATTGGCTTGAAGCGCATCGGCGTGGGCGGTGCGGCCACGCCGCGCGCCATGATCGAACGCTTCGAGCGCGACTTCGATGCCGACTTCGTGCAGGGCTGGGGCATGACCGAGACCAGCCCCATCGGCGTGATCGGCAACCTGCTGCCCAAGCACCGCGCGCTATCGAAGGAGGAGCAGACCACGGTGAAGATGAAGCAGGGCCGCGGCGTGTGGGGCGTGGAGATCAAGATCGTCGGCGAGGACGGCCGGCGCCTGCCGCACGACGGCAAGGCCTTCGGCCACCTGCATGTGCGCGGCCCGTGGATCGCGAGCGGTTACTTCAAGGGCGAGGGCGGCAGCGTGCTCGATGCCGAAGGATTCTTTCCGACGGGCGACGTTGCCAACATCGACGAAGACGGCTATGTGCAGCTGGTCGACCGCGCGAAGGACGTCATCAAGTCGGGCGGCGAGTGGATCTCGTCGATCGACCTGGAGAACGCCGCGAGCGCGCACCCGGCCGTGGCCGAGGCCGCGGTGATCGGCATCGCGCATCCGAAGTGGCAAGAGAGGCCGTTGCTCATCGTGGTGAAGCGCGCGGGCGTGGAGGTCACGGGCGAGGAACTGCTCACTTTTCTGTCGACGCGCGTGGCGAAGTGGTGGCTGCCCGAGGACGTGGCTTTCGTCGACAGCCTGCCGCATACAGCCACCGGCAAGCTGCTCAAGACGAAGCTGCGGGAAATGTTCAAGGGATATGTCGCGGCGAAGTCAGTTTGATGACTTGTTCGATTTTTCTGTGGACAACTCTGTGGGTTGCCGGAGGAGGGCGGGCCGCAAAGCGAGCATTGACGGGCCTTCCCACCACGTTGCCTGTTGAATGAGCAGCCCTTCGGCCGGCGGGGAAACGGTGCGACGCAAACTGGTGCGTTCGTGACCGGCATAGGGGGAAATCCTCAGCAGATTTCCTGTGCGATGCGCGGTGGTCTTGGGTAATATCGCCGGCCGTTCGTGCGCAGCGATCGAATGATCAATCAATCAATCGATCGCAACGCCGCTCAGTGCTTGTGCTCGCCGTGCGCGGCCGCGGGCTTGGCCGCGCTGTTGAGCGCGCGCACCGGCGCCTTCACCTCCAGCGTTTCGCGCTTGCCGTCCTGGCCTTCGAACACCAGCGTGAGCGGCACCGTGTCGCCTTCCTTCACTTGCTGCTTGAGGTCCAGCAGCATCACGTGATAGCCGCCGGGCTTGAGCTCGACCGTCTTGCCCGCGGGCAGCGCGACCGAGGGCACCTGCCGCATGCGCATCACGCCGTCCTGCATGGCCATCTCATGGACTTCGACGACCGGTGTGACGGGCGAACTGGCGGAGATGAGTTTGGTGTCCTTCGCGGCGCTGATCTGCATGAACGCGCCGGTGGCCTGCTGCTGCGGCACGGTGGCGCGGACCCACGCCTCCTTGACCGTGACCTGCGCGTGCGCAGTGGCCACGAGGAACGAAGCGGCGGAGAGGGCGAGGATGCGGGCGATGGGGGTCATGTTCGTCATGAGAGAAATCTCCTTGGATATGAATGGATCGGATTGAACTGAGGTTCAGGCGGTCGTCTTGAGAATCTGGCGCAGGTCTTCGGCGCATTCCGGTGCGCCCTGTTCGTGGCGCAGCACCAGCCGGATTTTTCCTTGCGGGTCGTACACGTAGCTGAAGGCCGAATGGTCCATCGTGTACGAGGAACCGGTGGGCACCTTCTTGTAATAGGCCTTGAAGGCCTTGGCCGTCTCGCTGGTTCTCTGCAGGTCGCCGTAGAGCCCGATGAAGCTCGGGTCGAAGGCGTTCGTGTAGGCCTTGAGCACGACGGGCGTGTCGCGCTCCGGATCGACGGTGACGAAGATCACCTGCAGGCGCTCGCCGTCGGCGCCGAGCATGTGGCGGATCTCGGCGGCGCGCAGCAGCGCGGTAGGGCAGACGTCGGGGCATTGCGTGAAGCCGAAGAACAGCATCACGGCCTTGCCCTTGAAGTCGGCCACGGTGCGCTCGCGGCCATCGGGATCGGTCAGGCGGAAGTCCTGCGCGTAGTTGGCGCCGGTGATGTCGATGCCGTTGAAGCGCGCGGGCAACGCCTTGTCGCAAGCGGCGAGCGACAGCGCGGCGAGGCTGCCGCCGGCGATGAGCAAATGGCGGCGTGAAAATTCATGAGGTCGTGTCGTGTGCATGAAAGCTCTCTCTGGCGGTCGCGCGAACGCGAGCGCATGAATGGCGGGAACGCGCGATGCGGCTGCCACCATCGAGGCGGCATCACATGCGCAGGAACCGGAAGCGAATCAGGAGAGCGAGGGCGGCCCGCGCGCCGGCGGCGGCGCTGCGGTGATGGTGGCAATGTGCGCCTGCGCGACCGCTGCGGCCGCGTGGACCGCGGGCACAACAGCTGGCAGCGAGACGTTCGGCGCCGCGGGCGGTGCACCGCCGAGCACGCACAAGGGGCAGTCGAGGTGACCGGTGCCCAGCTCGTGCGCGCCATCGTCGGTGTGCACGATGGCCTTGACCGAACCGCTCGCCGAGCAGACCAGTTCCATCGATACCGGATGCACCATCGGCGAGGCGATGGCCGCGCCGAGCGACAACGCGAACCACAACAGGGCCCAGCGAATCAGCGGCACGCCCGGACGCCGCAGGACCGCAGCGACTGCGTGTCTGTTCGGTGCGGCGTGGAAGGGCGTGGGCATTGGCGCGGATTATCGGCGACGTGTGCAATCCGGCCATGGGCCTGCACTTCGCCGGTGAAAGGACTTTGCTTATGCTTGCCCGCATGCATCAACTTCGAATCTCCACCGCGATCGAGGACCTGGACGTGCCGCTCATCCATCGCTTCCTGTCGGAAGAATCGTCATGGGCGCGGCAGATCCCGATCGAGACCGTGCGCACCTCCATCCGCAACTCGCTGAACTTCGGCGGCTTTCTCGGAGACTCGCAAGTGGCCTTCGCACGGGTCATTTCCGACTGCGCCACGTTTGCCTATCTCGTCGATGTGTTCGTGCTGAAGGAGCATCGCGGCAGGGGCTACAGCGCGGCGCTGGTCGCTGCGGTGATGGCCCATCCGCAACTGCAGGGGCTGCGGCGATTCATGCTGGCGACCGGCGATGCGCACGGGCTCTACGCGAAGTTCGGCTTCACGCCGCCGTCGCGGCCGCAGACGCTCATGGAGAAGTACGTGCCGGACGTCTACGCGCGCGCGTCTTCCTGAACGGACATTGCGAAGGCATGCCCAAGTCTCCCAACCCCGCATTCGAACTGCCGCGCGTTGCCGATGCCGGCATGCGCGAACTGCATCCCGAAGACGGCGCGCTGCTGCTCATGCACTTCGCGTTCCGCGGTCTCGTGGTGAAGGCCGATGCGTACCTTGCAGAGCAAGGACTGTCGCGCGTTCATCATCGCCTGCTGTATGCGGTGGCGCGCGCCGACGGCATCTCGATCGGGCAACTGATCGAGCTGCTCGGCGTGAGCAAGCAGGCATTGCACCGGCCGCTCAAGTTCCTGCAGGACGAGGGCTACCTCGTTGCGGAACGCGATCCGCAGCAGCACCGGTCGAAGCAACTTCGCCTGACGGTGCGCGGCGCCCGCATCGAGAAGCAGGCCTCCGCGCATGAACGCGAGGCGATGCAAGCCGCGCTGCGGGCCGTGTCGCCGGGCGAAGAAGAGGCGTGGCGCAAGATCATGACGGTGCTGGCGCGGATGGCATAAGGCGGACGGCGAGCTTGGTAAGATTCTTCATGTCAACATCATTGACATGAAGGAGCACCGATGCAAACAACTGCCTGGACCGTCCTGCTGGTCCTGAATAGCGTGTGGTTCGGCCTGGGCGCTTTTCACTTCTCGCTGAAGCCGGAGGCCTCGATCAGTTCGCTGGTGCCCCGCGACCAGCGCGCGAGCCCGCTTTTTCGCACGCTGAGCGAATCGATCCGTTTTCTGGGTGGTCTCAATTTCGGGTTCATGGTGCTGTGCGCGATGCTGCTGGTGTTCGCCGGCCTCTTCCCGGACGCGCTGCAGCAGGCATTCTTTGCAGCGGTGATCGCGGTGGCGCACGCGAGCCAGTTTGCGGTCAACGTTCCGATGATCGGCAAGTGGCGCCGCAACACACCGGGCGCATGGTGCGTGCTCGAAGGGCCGATGCGCTTCATCTTCGCGACGGACGGTGCGCTCATGCTTGCGAACATGGCGTTCGCGGCCTGGGTTGCGATGCGGTAGATCTCTCGGAAATTCGATACCTCGCCATTTCTCTTACAGATCCTGACATCCAGGGGCGATTACGATTTGGTCACAATGCTGGCATGCCAAACATTGCATCCATCCTCAAAGCCGAGATCTCACGTGTTGCCAGGAAAGAAGTGCGCGCGGAGATCGACATCCTCAAGAAGGCATTCGCCAACCACCGCGCCTCGATCGCCGCATTGCGTCGGCAGGTGAGTGCGCTGGAGAAAGAGTTGCGACGTGCCGCCAAGGGCAACGCGCGGCGCGCGCCTGCTGATGACTCCGATGAGGCGGGCGAATCGGGACTCAAGCGCCGCTTCAGCGCAACGCGGCTGGCTGCGCATCGCGTCAAGCTCGGTCTTTCCGCCGCGTCCTACGGGAAGCTCGTGGGCGTGTCGGGTCAGACGATCTATCACTGGGAGCAGGGCAAGGCCCGGCCGCGCGCGGCCCAACTCGAGAAGCTCGCCGCTGCAAGAGATCTGGGCAAGAGCGAAGTGGCTGAGCGGTCGGGCGCCGAGTAGAGGCGTTGGCGGCAAGCTGGCTGCCAGGCGCCTCACCAGGGCTTCCACCAAGGCCGCGCAGATTGCCAGTCGGCCAGAGGGCGAGTGTCCAGATCATGGGCCGCAATCGGCGCTCCGCCGCGCAGCCTTCGCACCTCCACCTCGAGCGCATGGGCGATGCCCCGAGCGTCGCGATCGCCTCGAAGCGCGCGCCGTCGCCACTCGGCCGCCTGGGCTGCCAGGCCGTGGGAGTCCGGATCTTCCATTTCGAGCATGGAGTGGAATTTTTCATTTCCGCGAGCGACTGCCTGTAGGCAAAAGGAGTAAGCCTCTGTACGAAGAGATACAGATAGCTTCGCGCCGGCATCGAACGCGGGTCGAGGGCCGCGCGTGGTTGGCAGGACCTACGGCTTCTCGGTGCTTGTGATGCATCTTGGATGTTCGTAGGCTCACGGTTTCGAAAGGAAGAACCGTGAGCACCAACACAGTCAGATTGCATCGCGTCCTCGCGACGAAACCCGAAAAGGTCTATCGGGCATTTCTCGATGCCGATGCCAAGGCGCGTTGGCTGCCGCCCAACGGCTTCACCGGGAAGGTCCACGAGATGGACGCCAGGGTGGGCGGCAAGTACAGGATGTCGTTCACCAACTTCACCACGGGCAAGAGCCATTCGTTCAGCGGTGAATATGTCGAGCTCGTGCCGAATCAACTGCTGCGCTACACCGACGTTTTCGACGATCCCAACCTGCCCGGCAAGATGCAGGTGACCGTCACGTTGAAGCAGGTGTCGGTCGGCACCGAACTGAGCATCGTCCAGGAAGGGCTGCCCGAAGTGATTCCCGTGGAAGCCTGCTATCTCGGCTGGCAGGAGTCGCTGCGGAATCTCGCGAGGCTGGTGGAGCCGCAGATCAACGAGTAGCGGGCGCCGCGGGCTTCGGCCGCTGCCCACCCCGAGCGGTGCGAAGGCAAGCGCCATGAAAAAAGCCCTAAGTAGTTGATTTACCTAGGGCTTTTTGACTTGAGCGGGCAACCGCAAAAGTAATGTTGGTGGCTCTTCACGGATTCGAACCGCGGACCTGTGGATTATGATTCCATTGGTGCCAAGGAAGTGCTACAGAGGGGAATCACCTCATAAATACCCTAAGTGATTGATTTCAAAGGGAAATAGCCTGGTTGTTGGAGGTGGTTGAGGGTGGCTGAAGGTTGTTGCCGCGTTGCCTATGCGTTGCCTAATCCCTTGAGATGTTGCCTAGAGCGCGTTAGCCTTAGGCAACACACCTAAGGATTGATCATGGCACGCAAGCCCGAAAAGCTCACGAAGACTGTCATTGACAGCCTCCCGTTCTCCTCCGTCTCAGGCGAGCAGTACACCGTCATGGACACTGCCACTCCCAGCTTTGGCATCCGTGTGGGCTCCCAGTCCAAGACCTTCATCGTGATGAAGCGCATGCCTCACGGAGGAGCCAAACGGGTGAGCCTCGGGAAGTACGGAGCCCTCACTCTGGAGGCGGCTCGCAAGCTGGCGATGGACACGCTCTCACAGCTCACTCACGGGGTGGATGTCGTGGGCGAAAGGAGGGCGGTGAAAGCTGAAAAGGAAGCTATCGCGGCACAGAAAAAGATTGCTCAAACAAGGGATGAAGAAACCTTTGAGTGGCTTTTGCAACATTATAAAAATGAGCATCTCATCAAAACAAAAGGGAAGATTGTTGATGGAGTAAGTGTTGGAAGCTTTGGCACGCTCCAAGGCATTGCTGCATGCATGAAAATCTTTGGCGAAAGAGAATGCCAGACGCTCAAGCGGGATGACCGTAATAAAGTTTGGGAAAATGCAGAGCTTGTCAAATTGGATAGCTGGCTTGACAAACCATATCGTTCAATCACTTCAGAGCAAGTTCTTCAGCGATTCAATACTCTTGAAGTTTCCAGAGCACTGAGAATCAAAGGTGGGGTTCTGGCTCCGATGGTCAGAACACATCAGCTTTGTTTCACGATGGCTTCATCTGCGTATGAATTCATCAAGGCTCGGGTTTACATTCAAAGCAAAGAGCTGATTGACAATCCATTCGTCGTCCTGAAGGTTTTCAAGAAACTGAAGAAAACAAATGTCAAGACGCGAATGCTCAACTTTCGCAGCTCCGATGAGCTTGGTGTTTGGTGGAATGCGCTGGAAGACTACCGTAAAGTCAACGCTGTGGCTGCTGACTATATTCAGTTTTCACTTCTTCAAGCTGGTCGCAGCATTGAGATTGTCAACCTTACATGGGACATGATTGACCTCAAGAATGAGATCATCACGTACGAGAAAACCAAGAACGGGATTGATTACAAGATTCCGCTCTCCCCGTTGGCTATGGAAATCCTGAAGCGGCGCAAAAAAGAGAACACTGAGGGCTGCAAGTGGGTATGGGAGTATCCTGCTTCCAAGACTGGTCATATTCCCAAAGACTGCAAACATCATTTCCAGATGCTTGAAGAAGCTGGTGCCAAGTATGTGAGTTCACATGACTTGAAGAGGACATGGGCCACTGTGGCACGCCATCTCAAATATGATGAGCGGGAGCTAAACTACCTGCTCAAACACAAGCAAGACGATGTGAATGAGCATTACTTCATGAAGCACGAGGATGACCTCCGTGAAATCATGAATGGAGTGGAGCAACGATATTTGAAGGCGGTGGAAGAATCCGAAGCCACCGAAGAAACTACTGCTTGAGACGATGAGCAAGAAGGTCAACTATCTGCAAGACCATCTCTCGGTCCGACGGGGATAGTTGATCAAGCTTTTTGGCAAGCTCGATGCCTTTGTCAGTGGGGCGATCAGAAAACATCAAAAGCAAGTCCTGCACTGGACTGTGAAGTGCTTCCGCTACTTCAACCAGCTTAGGAATGCTGGGCATGATGGCTCCACGCTCCATGCGAGAAACGGCTTCAACGCCAACACCCAGTCTCTCAGCGAGTTCCTCTTGGGTCATGGGCACAGCCCTTCTACGGTCGGCAATCGCCTTGCCTACCTTCTTACCCAAAGCAGCTTTCCGGCGCCGCACTGACTCTTCGCTGACCTTGTCCATGTATTCCACCTAGACGTGGATGGTCGCGTCTCCACCCGTTTTGCTGAAGGACGGAATGGGTGGAGTGTCTTCCTGAAATGTCCTGTCTGCGTTAGAGTCCCGCCAGCCCTTCCTGGCGGATGGGTATCAACCTAACGAGGGATGTATGGAAAGCAGCTTCAAAAAGGAATATGAAAGACAAGTGATGATGGATGGCTCTATACAAGTCACTTTCCGATCTAAAGCGGTGGGTGCACATGCAAAGTCTGGCTTCGGTGCGCTGAGCCTTATCTTGTTCCCAGTCTCATGTGCAATCACCAGCCCCGTGCCTTACAAGATGATCGCCTCTGATGCAAATGGAGCGGACAAAAGCGAAGCATTGCTTGTCTGGAATTTCCTTGCCATCGCAATCTGGCTGGGAGTTCTGTGGATTTACAACAATAGGCAATCAAAGCTCATCATCAAACCACGCCAAGGTGTTGTGTTTGGTGCGAAGCAACTTCCCTATGCTGAGATTGATGAGCTGGGAACAATGACTGAGTCCACCCGTAATCATCCTGTGGGAACAGCCTATGTCTATGCAAAGACGAATGGCAGGGAAGTCAAGCTCACGAAATATGTGCCTCAAGCATTGGCGGAAGCTATCCTGCGCGAGATAACTAATGGGAGATGACATGCCAGATTCCAAATATGTTGAGCATGGCAAGGTGCTCACTGATCATCTAGGGCCTATCAATGCAACCATGTTCTTGAGCACGGGTCTTCTGGTGCCCATCATGGACTTCATCCGCCCACGCTTCCCCTACATCAATTATGTGACTGCGGCAGTTGGCTTCTTCTTTGTGGTGCTCTTCATCATGAAGCTGGCAAAGGTGCCCAGAAACAGAGTCATCCCGAATAGCTTTGTGCTCACTGTTTTCGTGTGCACTTGCGTGTTTTCAATCAGCTCTATTGCAAGTGCCAAATATGCCGCACAAGGCGGATATCTTGCGGCTGCAAGCGATGATGCAAAGGCACTTCAATCCAACTTGCTCAACCTTGAAAAGGGTAATGCCGAGATCCTAGGTGAACTGAAAGGCTTGCGTTCGGGCACCAGTTCAGACCCTCGTGTGGAGCTTAAAAATATTGGTATTAGCTGGACTGAACGAGACTTCATTGAAGCCTCGGCTCACGGAGATCTCAGGGCACTGGAGCTGTTCTTGAAAGGTGGCATGCCTGTCTACCTTCAAGTCTCAGACTACAAACATAGCCTTGCTCAGTACATTGTGGAGAGGAATCCACCGAATGCAAAAGAGCAGTTGGTGCTTCTGAAAAAGTATGGGATGGACTTCAATTCACCCAAGTCAATCATGGAGCGTCCTGACTCCAAGACTCCTCCGAACCTCTACTTCTATGCTCGTGACAACAAGTATGAAGAAACTGCTGCCATTGTGGCTGAGCTAGGTGTAAGCAGTGCAGGATACGAAGAATGGAAGAAAACGCAGCCAAAACCTAGCACCACACATTGGTCTGGCATTTAATAATGAAGCTCAATGCACAGCTTGCGACTGAGCTTTCTCAATTGACTTCTTCGTGCACAGTGCTGAGACCATAAGGTTGCTTGCAAGCTCGTGCAGGGTGGTATCCTTGCTCTTCCTCAGGTCAAGCTGGGCGAGTATGTACCCAATGAAAGCTTCTTCCACTGCTTCAGGTGTGACTAGGTAATCGGCCGCCATGGCGTCAGTTGCTGCTTCCATTGTTATCATAAATCTCCTTGCTTAACAATTCAATATAGCGTATTACTCAACGAAAGCAATAGCACTATGCTCAGCCAGTACCTTGATTATCTGGATTCTGCTTCAAGCGATGATTTGAATGATTACATCGCTGACGAAAAGAAAGCAGAAGCTGGATTCAATGAGTTTGTTGAAGACCAGTACCAGCCAGAGAATGATCCACGCAATGACGGACCCAAGGGGTTTGAGGAATGGGACTATGCACAGGTCAAGGAAACATGTGAAAGCATTCTTGCCAACAGACCTTGATTGCGATTCAATGAATGAAGCCCCTCACGGGGCTTTTTTTATGCCTCTCAATCCTTGAAGAACTCCAGCACCTTGGGATGGTACGGCTCCATCTTCTCTTTCTCAATCAAGGTGCTTACTTCCAAGATTGCACGCTTGCAAAGCTCTCCGAAAGATATCCCATAGCTCGCAGCTTTCTTGTTGGCTTTGTTTATCTGGCCTTGGGTAAAGTGCATGAAGATGGTTTTTGAGGCTGTGGAATGCTCTCTGGAAATCTTCCCGACCATGAAACTTTGCAAGTCGTAGATGTAGTAAAGGCAGAACGCACATGCCCTTGAATTGCCTACTTGAAAGTGCTGGGCAATGAACTGAAGTTTCTTAGGGTTGAATTCGTCCCTGAAGTGTATTTGTCTGATGATGTGATCCATGGTTATCTCCTCTTTTTGTAGTTATCTGATTACTTTTGAAAGAAAGTTCTGAGCACGTTCACTCTTTGGACAATCAAAGAAATCCTCAGACTTTGCAACTTCAACAATTCTTCCTTCAGCCATGAAAACAACCCTGTCGGCTACATGTCTGGCAAACCCCATTTCATGAGTCACAACGATGAGAGTGATGCCCCTCTTGGCAAGGTTGGCCATGATGTCCAGTACCTCTGAGATGGTCTCCGGATCAAGTGCACTGGTGGGCTCGTCCATGAGGATGCAATCGGGGTTCATCACCAAAGCACGGGCAATCCCCACGCGCTGCTGCTGACCGCCTGAGAGCTGACTTGGGTACTTGTCGGCATGGGCAAGCATTCGTACCTCGTTGAGCTGCGCACGGGCTGTCTCAATGGCCTTGTCCCTAGGCACCTTGTGCACCACCGCCTGAGGGGTCACGAGGTTCTCCAGCACTGTCTTGTTGGCGAAGAGTCCGAAGTCCTGGAAGACCATGCCAATCTTCTTGGTGAGGCTGGTGTGCTCCATCGTGGTGATGTCGTAACCATCCACGAAGACGGTTCCCGAGGTCAGCTCCACCAAACCATTGATGGTCTTGATGAGGGTGGATTTGCCAGACCCTGATTCACCAATGATGGCAACTGTTTCGCCTTTGGAAATGTTGAGCTGGATGCTGTTAAGTACAAAACTATTGCCGTACTTCTTGCTGACGTTATTTATCTGAATCATGTGAGTTCTCCCTATTTAATTGTTTTTGTGTTTTTTTCCATGTGATGCTTTCCAGTCTGGCAATGAGAGTAGCTGACTGCTCCGCGTCCAGGTCAAGAGCCTTGAAGTCCCTAATCAATGGTCCTACTCGGTCATTGAATGACAAGTCGCTCCATTCCTTGTAGATGAATGCAAGCTCCTCGGCAGTGCGTTTGGACAGAAATTGAGCTGCTTTTATAAGTTCGGATGTGTTCATGCGGCACTCGCTTTCTTGTCGTTCAATTTGTTTGCAAAGCGTTGGACTGAAACACAGATTGCAAGATAGACGGCACTGCCAATCAATATCATGGTTGTGATGTTTCCTTGAACTTCACCCAACTTCACGGCTGAACCAAAGAAGTCATTCAAGCCAATGACATACACAAGCGATGTATCTTGAAAAAGGATGATGGCTTGTGTCAAAAGAACAGGGGCACTGTTCTTAACGGCTTGAGGAATCAGAATGTGGCGATAAGACTGCCAAGTTGAGAATCCACAAGCTTTGGCAGCAAGAGCCTGACCTGGTGGAATGGCGTTGAAGCCTGAGCGAATGATTTCAGCGAAGTAGGCTGCTTCAAACAAGCTGAATGCCACCAGTGCACATGCAAGCCTGATATCACCGTGCAGGCCAAAGATGGTCTTGATGATTCCAGGAGCTACAAGATAAAAGCCAAGAATGACAAGCACCAAAGGCAGTGAGCGAAAAATATTGATGTAGGCGGTTGCCAGTTGGTCAGCGACGGGTATCTTGATTGTTCGGCACATTGCCAGAACTATTCCGAGTGCCAAACCAGAAATCAAAGCAACTGTTGTGATTGTTGCCGTGGTTATCAGTCCATTTGTTATGAGGTTCATTTGCTAGTCTCTTGTTGTTGTTCTAATCAACATAGCAAATATATTGATAAATGCAATACATTGAGGCAAATAAAAAGCACCCGAAGGTGCTTCTCATGAACGGGTGTGAATCAGGCTAACTTTGAATATCTGGTTATCAGCTTCATGGCTCCAAGGACTACTGCATTGATGAGCAGGTATCCGAGCAAGATGATGGTGAATGCTTCAAAGGGCTTGGCGGTGAAGTCAATGATGGTTCCCGCTTGCTTGGTCAGCTCCACGAGGCCGATGGTTGAGATGACAGCACTGTTCTTGACGGTGTTCATCGCCTCACTTGTCAAGCTGGGCAGGATGTTCCTCAGGGCTTGAGGAATGAGGAAATGGGTGTATGCCTGCACCTTGGTGAATCCGAGCGCCTTGGCGGCTTGTAGCTGGCTTGCTGGCAGGGCTTGAATGCCTGCTGTGACCTGTGCAGAGATCCGCACTCCCATGTAGAGCGCAAGCGAGATGATGCCGACCCCCAACACAAGGTGTTCCTGGTTCATCGTCTTCAGAGCCTGAGGGAACAGGAGCGACGGCAGGACGAAATATCCGATGAAGAGCTGAGCGAGGAAGGGGATGGAGCGCACCCCTTCAAAGAGGATGTCAGCTACCTGCTTCGTGCGGCCTGATGTTGTCCTCAGAGACCCCAGCACTATCCCGATGATCACTGCCAGAAAAAAGCCTACGACTGAGACAGTCGCAGTCATTGCGAGACCGGAGACTATCCAATCCCAGTAGGTTTGATTTTCTCCAGTCGCTACTTGCTCCGATAAGAATTTGAAGTCCATGATGATTCCTTGTTGTTGTATTTATCAAAATAGCAAATATATCGATAATTGCAATACATTGCGGACAAGAAAAAAGCACCCTGAGGTGCTTAAAGTTTCATCTTGCGGATTTGCTCTCGTTCAATCGCCTTGGGTTTTAGCTGTGTGTTGAGTTTGTCCATCATTCTTTGAGCACTTATAGCTTTCTCCAATATGTGCACTGGATCATCTGTACCGGCAAGATCCTGAATCTGTTGGCTGGCATGCTTGATGGATCGAGGGCTTCGTTTGATAGCTTCAAGCACTACCTCATTGTCATTGCGTAGGTCATCTGAGGCATGTATTAATGCAGAAGGGTTTTGGTTGACGGCTTTCAAAACTAGCTTCTTATTGTCTTGAAGTTCGGGAGCTGCTTGTTTGAGCAGGTTGCCATCCATAGATACGGCATTGAACATTAATAGCCGGTCATCGCAAGATTGCTTTGTGCAATACTTCAGAATTTGAGGATCGTAGGCAAGAATCGCCTTTTGATTGATTATGTCTTCGCGGTGTTCTTGCTCTAGAAAATAGTAAAACGCTGGATGGTCTGAAACCATTTCTCTTGATTTCTCAAGGCTGATGTCTTCTGCTAATAATGAGTCGGGATTAATTACATTGTGCTTTTCAGTCCAGTCGCTCAAGCCAGCTTCTAGTACTCTCTCGTATAGCTTAGTTTTTGCGATTTGCATTACCTCATCAATGAGTTTTTCAGACGCTATGCAAGTGTCATACTGAAAATAGTGCCTGTCTTCTGAAAATTCGGTATATTTCGTATAGTCTTGGTCAATGGTGAAATCGTGATTGAGAGCAAATCCAAACAGTTGTCCAATGCTGCAAGTGTCAAACACATGATGGATGTCTATGTTGTCAATGTATGCTTCGTGACCACTGCGTTCTTCAGTATCATTATTCATTCCTATTCTCCTGTTGTTGTACATAGTAGCAAAAGAAAAAGGACTGTCAATGCAGTCCTTTCATTTTTTAACCGTGCTTATTTGAAGACGGCTTTTCTTTGTTCGGCATCCCACTTCACACCCAATGGTCCAAACCACTTGGTAAACATTTTGTCCATAGTGCCATCAGCCTTGATTTTGGCTTCGTACTCCTTGATGTCTGCTGTGAACTCAGGGTCTTGCTTGCCGTACATGATGCCGATTAACTCGGGCTCGCCAACAATCACTTTATCCAACACCTTGAACTGACTTGATTTGTTCTTGGCTATCTCTCCAGCCAATAACACCTTGTTGGTGACTACGGCGTCAACTGTCCCATTGCTCATCTCCAAGAAACCTTGTGGGTAGTCTTTGACCAACTTGATGGTGATGGCATAAGCCTTTTCATTGTTGAGTTTCTTCAAAAGCTTTTCGCCTGTAGTTCCTGCCACTACTGCAACACGTTTGCCCTTCAATGATTCCACTGAAGAAATGCTTGTGTTGGATGGTGCTGCTGGAACTACTGGGTCAGCGTCAACGATGGAGAAGTTCAAGACTTTTGCTCTTTCTTCTGTCCAGCTTGTTGAGCCTGCTTCCAAGTCAATGACTTTGTTCATGACCAAAGGCTGTCTGGTTTGCCCGTTCACTTCAACCTTGTTCACATCAAGATTCAATCCGTACTTCTTATCCAAGAAACGTTTGAAGCCAAGCGCCCAGTCTTGTGAATAGCCTTCAAATGTTCCGTTGGCATTTGTTGAGCTATAGGGAATGGAGTTTGATCGTGCTCCGATGGTGAGGGTTTTAGTCTCTTTGATTTTGTCTAATGTCTCGCCTGCAAATGCAGACAAGCAAGATGACACGGCAACTGCCAATAATGTAGCTTTCAAGATTTTCATAAATACTCCTTTTGTTGTTATGAATACAACCAAGTTAGCAAATATATTGATATTGTCAATATATTAAGCGGAATATTTGACGCCATCTTTCTCTTTTGTATATTCAGATATATATAAGAAGGAATGGGGGCAGGGATGGCTACAAGCAAGAAATGGGTGAAAGGTGGTGAGTACGAAACGAAAGACCATCATCAGGAGCTAACCAACAAAATCATTGCTTTGATGGAGGAAAGCAAAAAGCTGAACTGGGAGAAGCCTTGGTTCACATGCAAAGAGCTTCCCTACAACCCGATGACCGGCACGCAATACAAGGGCGTTAACGTCATCTCGCTGATGGCTTCAGGCTTTGACGATCCAAGGTTCCTGACCTTCAAGGGTGTTCAGGAGATGTCTGCAAAGACTGGTGTTGAGATGAGAGTGAAGAAGGGCGCTAAGGGAACGCCAGTCTTCAAGGCTGTCAATGTTGTGTTCAAGGAGGGCGGTCAGGACTCGGGGGAGACTGAGCCTGCTCAACCTGGTGCAGCTCGCAGCTTCTGGAAGATGGTCTATGCGGGCACCGTCTTCAACGCCAGCCAGATTGAAGGCATGGAGCCCTACAAGGTCAGAGAGAACATCGTAGTTGACCACGAGGAGGTCAAGGCACTGACGCAGGCGCTGATAGCTCGTACAGGGCTCCAGGTCGTCCACAGTGAGATGGGCAGGGCGTACTACTCACCGGCTGAGCACAAGGTGCACATGCCCAATGAAGAAATGTTCAAGAGCCCTCAGGCGTACTACGACACGTTGCTTCACGAGTACGGCCATTCCACAGGGCCGGCGCTCAAACGGGATATGTCAGGCGGGAAGGGCTCTGATTCCTATGCGAAGGAAGAGCTGGTGGCCGAACTGTGTTCCACGTTCATGGGTGCGGAGCTTGGATTGCCTCATGACCCCAAGACACATGAGAACCATGTCGCCTACTTGGAGAGCTGGCTATCGGCTTTGAAGAACGACAAGAATTTCATCTTTGCTGCCGCTTCCAAGGCGAGCAAAGCCACCGAGTATCAGATGACTCATCTCAAAGAGCACAAGCTTGACTTGGAGCGAACTCAGCAGCAGGAATGGATTTTGAACAATGTGATTGAGCCGGTTCATGCACCAGCGAGAACAAAGACACTGACCATGAGCATATAAAAAAAGGACTGCGTTTGCAGTCCTTGATTTTGGTTTAGTGGAGCTTCTTCCGAGAGACTTCAACAATTTCATTTGCTTTGAATACCTTGAGTTTGACCAACGGGCTCTGGCTGAGAGAGGTAATCTTGGCTTCCAGCTCTTCATGGGTATCAATCCAATATACAGTGCCATCTTCAGTATTGAGAACCATGAACTGAGCGTCTACATAATTGGGCTTTGTCATGTTGGAAGTCGGTTGGCTTTCGTGACTCATCACATACCCATGATGGGTTTCGGTGATAGTCCCACTTGCCGTGAGGATGTTTACGGCTTGTGTGAACAATGAGGGATTGAAGTCCGCGAAGTTCAAAGCCATATCCACTTGGACATCTTCCAATTTTTCTGGCCGTGCGAAGTAGCCTTCTTTCAATGTGCAAAGGTACGAGTCAAGCGTATGTGAGAGCTGCTCCTTTACCACTTCACGAGGAGTGATTTTGGCCTTCCGGCTGCGCTTGCGAAGATAGGGTGAAAGCAATCCGCTTTGGTAAAGGCGAGCTTGGTTGTATCCCGTCAGGTCTGCGACGCGGGGCGAAGTAACTGCCAACCCTTGAGATTTCAAGAGATTGACGGCAATATTAATTTGATCGTGATCCATTTTCATAAGAGACTCCTTTTGTTGATGAGCCTCAATTTTAAATGGGGAGAAATAAAAATAGTGTTGTCGTAAGATTAAGCAGAAAAATAAAAATCGTTTTTTATTTCAGCCACCTCCAGCCACCTTCAACACCCCTCATCCACTTCCTAGAGATATTGCTTAAAAACAACACTATTACGAGATTCACAGCTCTCTCTCAGGTCCTATGGCTTTCTTCCTGGAAGAAGGGCGAACAGCAGGCACGACATCAGAGCTGGGTTCTGGCATGTTGGGTTTTAGCTCGGCAATCTCATTGGACTTCTTGAGCTTGCGTTCAGCAAAGTAGTCCTTGATGCTTTTCACACCTTCAGTGATCAGGTTCTGCTCTACGAGGGATTGAGTCCCCATGAAGTTGATTCTTTCTTTCCAGTCCATTTCTATTCTCCTTATTGTTGTAGTTGTAGTTTTCTAGTTCGGTCTTGCCTCGGCGCAGGGCTCTTGTTCATCTGGTCTGCGAGCTGCTGACTCGCAACCATCCTGCCGATGACCTCCAGCGGGTCATTTCTCCTGCCCACAATCTTCATGAGCCTGTCAGAGGCATGCTCAAACACAGGGTCGTCATTCGGGTTGTCGGCACGCTCGGTCTTCAGTGCCTGGTGGACAACGTCAATGTCATCCTTCATCTGGGCTGGCATGTACTCCAAGATTCGGCTGTCCACCTTCAGAGTCTGTAGACACAGCTCCTTGGTCACGCATTCCTTAGGAACGTGAATGAAGAGGATGGGTGCCTGCGTGATGAGAACCTGGATGAACTCGGGATCGCGCTTGAGCCCAGAGTTGAGGTACTGGTAATCAGCGGGATTGCTCTTGATGGCTTCAAGGACGATGGCTCTTTTTTCTTCTTGTTCTGTCATCTCGTACCTCAAAGCTTTCTTGATAATTTAATTTCCTTCTTGGGGGAAAGATTGGTCTCCAGCTTTTGAGAGAGGGTGAGAGCACTCAAGACCTTGATGGGGTCGGTGCCAGCGCACATGTCCTGAATCCGGTTGGAGGCGTATTGAAGAATGCCTTCATCAGGTGCCATAGGGCCATACGCCGTTTCAGTCAGCAAGGCATGAAGAACCACCTCTGGGTCGTCCTTGAAATGCTGAGGAAGATGAGGGAAGACAGCGGCGTTGCCGTCCACCATCTCCAGTGCAAAAGCCTTGTCTTTGAGCAATGGGTTCCGTGAACCGATCTCCCTGTAGTTGAAAAACGCGCCTTGGTTGCGACAAGCGAACGCCATGAAGGCAGCATCGTTCTTCAGCTCCGTGCTGGCGTTCTCAGCTTGAGAGGGCAGCTTCTTCAATATCTCCGTCATCAGGGCAGCGTCGTTCCTGATGGCATAGGTGGCACTGTGGACGTTGGGCAGAGAGCCAGCAATGAGGTTGTAGTCCCCTCTGATTTCGTCGGAGAAAAATCCCAGCACATCACCCATGTTCTCGGAGTAGAGGACCTGGCGCGCGATGTCTTTGTCAGCTCTGCTGTTCAGGCCGGCGTGGCGAATGGCGTTGCTGTCTTGTGTGACTGCTGCCAGCACAACATCCTTGTCATCCCTGAGCCTGTCGGAGAGATACACCAAGGCGTTGCCACGGTTTTGAACTGCGAGCTGACCAATTTCCTTGTCGTCTATGAACTCAAAGAACTCTCCTCGTCTCATCGCCATGCCATCGCGTTCCACGGCTTGAATCACATAGTCGCGTTTGGACATTCCTCCCCACTTGGGGGCAGGAGGCAGATTTTTTTTCCAGTCGTTGATGTCATCCATGGTGCTGCTCACATGGACTGTTCAAGCTTGTGTGCCTTCGTCGCACGTGGGGACCTGTGGGCAACCTTTGCAGCCTCGGGCTGGACAGGATCTGTGGTCTTGCCAATGTACAAATCCTTCTCCTTGAGATTGGCCAGCCAATCAGGACCCTGGTGGTTGCGAACCTGCTGGAGAAGCGGAGCATGAGCTTTTGCTACTCCTGGGTATGAAGCCTTCTGCCACATGGCATTGAGCTTCTCCTTCCATACCTCCTGATGAGATTCACGGAATGCCATGAGAGCTTCCTTCTGCTCGCGGTTGATGGGCAGGGTTGGAGTCACCTCGGTGGTCTGCTTGGGCTTGTAGTCGGCAACAGTGATCTTGGCGGCTCCTGCTGGTCTGGCCAAGTACTTCTTGGAGCCGATGGGCAGCTTGGCTTTCACAGCTTCTTCGCGGTTGGCGAACTCCTCCTTGCCTTGGAGTAGCTGACTCGTGTTCACCACTTGGAAGAACTTGTTGCCGTCTTTGACCCCTTGGCCGAGGACAGCAAAGTACTTGCCTGCATGGACGACATCTCCGATGGCATATCCAGTCTCTGGGAGCTGGTACTTGTACTTCGGAGCATTGCCGTCCAGGTGCTCAAAAGCGACGACTGTCTGATAAAGCTCAACTTCGCTGTGGACCTCCTTGGCGACTTGCCGCGCGACTCCAATTTTCTGATTGAAGTCTCGTACTTTGTTATCAGTGAGTAACTCATCAAAGGGAACACAGAAGACTGCTCTTGATGGGTTATCGGTGCCATGACGTTCAGCGTATGGAACTCCGTTGTTGTCACGTCTAGAGAGCATCCAGTAAACATCAAAGTTGTTCGGTGTTTCTATGATGGCTCGGCGGTTCTCGTGATCAACAATGACTTGTACGCCGTCCTGATTGCCTTCATTTATTAAAACTGGATTTCTATGTTCCATGGCAGTCTCCTGATAATTATGGTTATCTACATAAATTAGCAGAAGATTTGAGTCCGTCAAATTTTGGGCGGAAAAAAAGCACCCGAAGGTGCTTGATTAGATTCCGAAGAAGACTGCTCCGTTGCTTCTTGGTCTTGATGGACTCTCATCTTTGAGAATGATGTTGAAGGGCAAACCTTTCTTCATCAGCTCTTCCTTGGCATTTCCGAAGTCATCCTGAACCTGTGCTTCGGCTGGCTTGGATGTGTCAATCTTCTGCTTCGCTAGTTGTGCAACCTGGTTGAAGTCCGCAGGAGCTGGCTTAGTGCCTAACAGGTACATATACGCTTCAGGTGATGTGAACAATGCAGCCAGGTAGAGCTTGGAGCGTGCGTCTGTATATTCCTTGCCATTCAAGGTGTACTTGTAGGTGAAGGTGTCGGCAACTTTCAGCTTGTTCTCTTCAGTCGGATTGGCTGAATAGGTCTTCAGAGCTGAAAGCATTGAGCGGTATTTCGCAGCGCCGCCACCTCCCACTTTATAAGCGTGGTACACGAGCGCATCCTGCTCGTTTTTCTTCAGACTGGCGAAGCTTGGCACCAGTTTGCGCATGGGAGCTTCGTACTGCTCTCTCATGAGCATCACGGCTTGGCTACCTTGCTCAGGGGTGATCTGCACATTAGGGAAGCTTGTGGGCTGCTGGATGCCTGAATAGCGGGCAAGCTCCGCAGCGTCAGCACTGCTCATGCCTATGCCAGTGGCCAGCTCCGTATTGCGGGCTCGAGACTGTTGACCGATGTTCCAGCCAAACCCAATAGCAAGGCCGAGGTTATCTCTGTAGGCTTTCCCGCGCCAACCCTCAACCTCGGCAACGATGGATGAGTACCAGTTGCCCTTTGCAGCCTCTGCAAGAGCCACAGAACGGCTCACAGACTTCACCTTGGGGGTGTAGGAGGCAACAGGCTGCGCGACTGCTGGAGATGGTTGAGCTGCCGGTGCTGGAGCTGGGCCAGGCACTGCCATTCCAAGAGCCTTGGCTGTCTCATCTTGCTTGCTGGCATAGCCAGTACCTGGTGAAGTGCCTTCAGGAGTTACCGCAGGAAATGCAGGGGTTCCAGCGAAGAGGGGTGGTTCCTTGAATAGGGGTTCGTTCGCCTTCTTGCTGGAGTACCCGAATCCGATGGCTCCAAGTACTGCCAAGGAAAGAATGCAGATATGGGTGCGGGAAAGTTTCATATGTCCTCCCCGAAATCAACCTTGCTGTTCAAGATCTTCTCTTCAATAGTCGCTGCAATTTTGTTGAAATCAATGTCCAGAGGTTCTGATTTGATAATGTCGCGCCTTGGAACACCAGCACGCTTGATTGTTGCAATGGCGGTAAAGGGTTCAGTTTGAACAATTTGAATATCCTTGTCCTGCAATATATGGATGGGGTGCTCAGAAAGAACTATGCTTGCAAATTTAGGATTGATATCGCTCTTGCCAAAACCAATGTCAGAATGCTTAATTGTCTGAGTCAGATTTTTCACTAATCCAAAGCTGAGATGTCTCATCCATCTGCTATTTGGATTGGTGCTGTCGTACATGCCGTTAGCCAGTGCAAGCTTTGCTGTCAGCCCATAAGCTAAATTCAAGCCACTGGATTGCTCCATCCAAACCCTGTCTTTACCTATCCTGTTGCGGATGTATTCATAGGTTTCGTGGGATGTGCGAAAGGCAATGATTGAAATGAATGACGCCATCATTTCATATGCGCCATGCTCCTTGAACACCTTCACATAAGCATTGATGTTCTGAGTCGCAAAAATGCAAGTCAATCCCATGGAGCCGCCCAATGGAACCATCGCAGCGTCAAAGCTATCAGCCACTCTGTGAGCTTCATCAATCATCAAGAAAACTTGTGATTGACCTGTAGCTCTCCAGTTGTCACTACGTGTGCCCACCTCTGAATAGAAACGAGCTTTCATGATTCCAGTGGCTACCTTGCCAGCGATCAGAAACTCTTTTTCTGGCAGGCAAAGACCATACTTCGCACCATAGAGGGTGTCGGGAATATGGATGGCAGATTTCTCGCAATCACACCAGTGACGCAACTTCTCGCTTTGAAAGAATGGAGCAAGCCACGCTTCAACACTACTTTGAATGGCTTGAAATCCTTCGCCATCCTGCGCATGAAGGCTTTTGTAGTGATTCATGGCATCAACAAACAACTGATCAGTCTGGTCTTTCGAGGGGATTTGTTTAAGCAAGCTCTCCAATGGATTTTCACTTTTGACAAAAAGCTGTGCAGCGATGTTCTTGAACTGCGTCAAGTTGAATGCAACAAGTTTGTGCTTAACAAGGATGTGTTGGAATACACCTGTAGTGAAGCAAATGTTTCTGGCTTGATCGCTGAAGTATTTTGAGTTTCCACTCATCCCACCTTCTGGAGTGTTCTGCTCTTGAAGAACTGCCGCAAACTTCTCAGGGGATAAACCCTCCAGAAGATTCATCGGTGTGGTGTGGTCAATAACTTTGTCAAGATAAGCGGCACAGTCTCGTGCAAGCAAGCCTTTTCCATCTAAAAGGAAAACGCCATTCTTTGTACCATCCACAATTTGTTTGAGGATTGTTCGCAACTGAGTGGTCTTGCCAGATCTGGTTTCGCCAAACACTGCCAGATGGGCGGCTAGATCATTCTCCGATTGCCCGAATGGCAAACCTTTGTCTGGCGCGAATGAATCACCGTTGAATGACAAGGTGCCAAGTGCTGTCCCATATTTGAGAAACTTACTCTTGTCATTGATCGCGTCAATTGCTTGAATGTGACGTGCAACATTCTTCCCACTCTTGGGCGCATGAACAATTGCCTGCTTATGTTTCTCTCCTTGCCCGAATAGGTGTGAAGCTCTTCTCCTGCTTTTCAGAACGAGGTATATCAACGGCAAGAAAGCTGGGATGGCTTTGAAGACCATGACAATGGTTGAGTCATGAAAACCCAGTGTTGACAGTGGCGCTGCAATGTATGGGAGCAGTGCCATAGAGCCAACGGTGATGAAACCAAAGCCAATGGTGGCAAGGAATCCGAAGAACACGATGAAACCTATGAAATAAGCTGCGTTGAGAAACACAGGCAAGCTGTACAAGCCCAGCTGAGGAAGAAGTCCTCCTAACACAACAATCAGAGAATAAAGTCCGATGTAAAGGGGTAAGACAGGACTGGTGGAGCCAGTTTTCACATCGTCTACATGGAGCATTCCAGGAACTGGATAGCCATTTTTATTTAGTTGAAATGTTCCTTCTCTATCTCTCAAGTCAAGGGGTATCTTGTTTCCATGCGGAATGTCATGGCGGTATGAAACATCTTTGACAAATTCCATCGTGTCTTTATGAAACTGTTCCCAGCCGAATAATAGTGATAATGCTTTGAATTTCATAATGACTCCTTGATGTTTTTGTATTCTTGTTCTAGCGCTTTCGCCTTTGTTTCGTACTCTTCACGAGTAATCTTTCCGTTGTTGGCATCTAAAGTAATTGATTCGGCTTCGCGTTTGATTTCCTCAATGCGCTTGTTCTTGGCTGCTTTGGTGTCCATGTTTGAGCTGACAGATGAAACAACGGACTTTGCTTTGATGACTCCTTGAGTGAGCAATGAACCACCCGTAAATATAAGAAGGCTTCCGGCAAACGAAATTAAAGCCATGTGCTTGAAGACTCTTCTTCTAATGCAATCCACATAAATATTTCGCCGCATAGTGGGCCCAAGCCCTACATTGCTGGGATGAAAGTCCTTAGGATTGACTTCAGGCCTTTCATTTGGCATTGCATAAAATTCAGCTGCTGAGCATGGAGCACCAAAAGATTTTGGCGTTCCATAAACGAGAGTTCCTATCGCAATAAGAACTTTTGATCTGATTGATAATTTCATCTTCTATTTCCTCATGTTGTTAAATAAAAGTAGCAGATATATTGCAAAAATCAATACATTTGCTAATCTATTTAAAACAACAAGGGAGAATTGGATGAATAATTTTGAGGAAATGGTTCAGGGGTTGCCAAAAACCCCTCTTTATGAAAGCTTCAGTAAATACCTGAGCACGCTCAAGCCTGAAGAAAGTGAAAAGGTGCTGGACTACATCCAGACTCATCACATCCTTGGCAACCCCATGCTGGAGGAGCTGTTCATGCGTGAGCAGTCCATGGTTTTCCAGCTCCTGTGCCATGAGGAGGCTGCGAGCGCATTTCGCTCACGCATGGATGAATGGATGGATAGCCTTGAGCCTCGCCTGATGGAGACAGCCACGGAGTTCTTTGAAGGGCTCAGCGAGTTCACCCGTGAGCAAAAGCACGAAGTGATGAAGGTGTTCACAACCGGCTCAGCGATGCAAAAAGAGGCGATGGACAGGCATGCTGCCGACCTGGCGGCACTTGCCAAGAAGCATCAGGACAACCTCACTGCGGCCGCCAACGAGGAGAGAACACGTGTGGCTGCTGCACTCGTCCAGGCGCTGAACAACAAGCTAGATCCGCATGTAGAGAAAGCTTTCCGTGCCAGTGCTGACAAGTTCAGAGCACTGACCATCTTGAGAGACGTGGCGGTGGTGCTGGGAGCTTTCTGTATCTACTCAGGGCTCAAGGCAATGTTCTTCTGACCCAAGGGCATACTCGCCCCCATGAGCGAACCGGACCTCTTTGAACTTACAGGCGAACGCGGTGAGCTTCTCAAGCACGTACTGCGGAGGTTGAGCAGGGCACAACGGCTGGAACTGGCTCTGGCACTCGCTCGCAGTATCACAAAGACAGGCAGTGGCTCATGGCGATGGAAGAGCAAGTACAGGCGGTACGAGGACTACTTGCTTTCACCCAGATGGAAGAGCCTGCAACGTGCGGTCCTCGTTCGTGCGAACTCGCAGTGTGAGTTCCCCTCATGCTCGGCGGCTGCAAGGGATGTTCATCACATCGCCTATCCCGAGGCCTGGGGTGAGGAGCCTATCTATTTCCTAGTGGCACTTTGCGGGCACCATCATCAAGTAATGCACTCCGACGATGAGAAATAAAAAAACCGCCTTCTAGCGGTTTCATAATTTCATCTGTCTGTGTATGGTCTGAGTGACTTTCGGTTTGATGCTGTTATCAAGCTTCTCCATGAGTCGCTGAGCATTGATTTCTCTTGTCCTGCTTTCTGAGTATTGAGCCATATCTTTCAGATTGAAGTGTGGAGTTTTCTTGGTGTCCACTCCAGCTCTTTCAGCGTATTCCTTATCCATGTCTGAAACTCTGCCGTAGGGCTCGTTCTTGGACATGGATGTCTCACAAGCCGTTTGAATAAGCTTGGGATAGTCATCTCCATAGACATCAGCAGTGGATAGGATTGGCATAGCCTTCATGCCAAACTTTTTGGCTCCCGACATCGCAAACCAGAGATAGTCTCTGAGTGGTGTGTCGGCCAATCGTTGATATGATGACCAATCATTGTCCCAATAATCATCCATCACAAGCTCCTTGCTTGTTTCTGCTTAGGAGCCTCAATCTTGTACTGCTTCCTCATGGCTTCCAAGCGCTCCATAGCATTTGGCATGGCATTAATTGGTGAAGCTTGTTGCTTCACTTCTTTGCCGATAGCAGGAGCTTCCTTGGCAAGCGATGGCGCTGAACGAACTTGTTTGATTTCTGGCTCTACGGGCACTGTGACCTTTTGATTGGGACTAATTCCAAGCTGATCGGCTTTGTATTCACGATAGTCTTTGTGAAGCTCTTTCTTCAAGGCATTGAATTGACTTTCAGGCATTGCTCGTGAGGAATCGTGCTTGAAGTTAAATTCAGCTTCTTTCACTTTGAAGAAGGATTGCTCAAGCTTGTGCTGAAGCTTGAGGTAAGGCTGCTGAGACCAATCTGCTTTTTGCCATTCCTCCTTGTGCGTATCAATCATGTTCTTGTAAGCTGTTCCACTGGCTAATTCAACCTGCCACTGTGATGAAGGGTCCTGATGATCCTTGTAGCGCTCACGGTACTGAAAGGTAGTCTGAATCGGACCACTCAAATTGATAAATCCCCTGTCGGCACTTGAAATCTTTGTGTCGTCATAAAAATTTCTTGGATGACGCGGGTCTTGAAATGACCTTGTGCTGAACCGCAAGTCAGCATTCATCTGATCTTCGGAAAGTGCAGGGTGAAGAATATTTTTCACAGTCGGCGCTTGAACCTTCTGTCTTTGAATCTCGCTTTGGATGAAACTGCCAAAGTTTTCAGCTTCTTTTCTCATTTCTTCAGTGATCATTTTTAGCTCCCGTTGTTGTTATTATTAGTAGCAGAAAAGAAACCAAAGTCAATCTTTAGTGAACTGCTCAATTTCGCGCTCTTTTTTGAGCTTCCATTCCCTGTGATACTTCGCTTTGCTTGTGGTCACATTCCTCTTTGCGTCCGTCAAGATCTCTGCCGCATGCGATACGGCTGTAGCCACGCCACCGCCTAGAAAATCAGCCGCCATGTCCTTCATGATGGTGCCTTGCATGCCCTCGGACTCAGTAGGCAAGGGGTAGTAGGGTGCTCGCTCCTCGCGGTTCATTGCAGCCTTCATAGCGTCCAGCTCCTCAGGAGTGAAATCTTCCTCCGTCATCTCAGAGGCGGCGTCATGCACGACATCCTGAGTGCTCATGTAGTGGAGCGTCTCGTCAATGTCCTTCCCTTCCCCTCCTGTAGCGAAAACTGCGGCTTGCACCTTGGCCAGGTCGACCAGAGCAGGCTTGTAGCTCACACCCTTCATCCAGCTTGCAGCTTCCGGTTTGTATAGCTTCGGATAGTTGCGAACGACTGGGGATGTCAACAAGTAGGCATTGGCTTCATTCCCCGGTAGGTAGAGATAGTGGATTTCATTGCCTTTGGTTCCAAGAAATGCATTGATCTCATCGGGAGTTATGACCATCTCGTTGTCATGAACCTGGTTGTTGATACTGGTAGATGTACCAGTTTCCTGCATTGTCTTGCTGGTATGTGTCTTGCTGATGGACTTCTTCCCAACAAGATTGGAGACCATCTCAGCTGAAGTCCCCTGATTCATACCCATGATGTAAATATTGCCGGTGTTGGCTTGAATGAAGTTCAAGAAGTTCTCATCGTAGACAGATTTTATTTGTGAAAAATCTTGAAGGCATAAGTACACCGTCACTCCTTTGGAAGCGAACATTTCCAGTGCAGGAGCTATGAATTCCTTCAAATTCCCCAAGCTTTGGAACTCGTCACAGACGATGTGCAGATTACGCATTGGCAAGATTTCAGTCTTGTCTTCCTGAAAGTACTTGTCGTTAATCATGGATGTCATGTAGAACAATATTCCACGAATGACACCTTCCAGCTGAGACTTGAAGCGGCCTGATGGTTTAAGCAAGAAGACTCTCTTGGCTGGATTCTCATCAAGCAACCATTCACGTATAGAGAAACGCTCGCGTCCTTCAAATCCATCCCATATCTCGGCGTACTCCAGGATAGGCGTGATGTTCTTCAAGTGCTGAGCTATGTAAGCACGATGGACATGCTCCAGTTGTGCTTTTGCATGGATATTTGCCTTCTCAACCTGTTTAGCCCATGGCTCTTGAAGAGCAGCCTTCAAGTCAACCCATTTCCATTTTGGGTTCACTGAGTTGAGATGACAAATGTGGGAAAGGATGAGGCTTGATGTGCAAATGTTGTAGGGGATTGATACCTCTGTCTCCTTGTCATCAATCATCATTACAGCTTTAGAAGGAAATGCTCTTTCAACAAACCATTCCATCCAGAATTTGCGCTTGAGTAATGCTGCGCTCATCTGGTGAATCGCAACCTTGTACTGGTAGCCATCCCAAATATCCGCAACATCATTCATGAACGCGAGATTTGAAGCTACCTGACCCATGACAGAGCCTAGCGAACCTTCACCCATATTCATGATCTGATTGATAGAAGGGTGGTACTTGCTCAAAATGACTGCCAGCTCACTCACAGGCATGTCTTTGAAGTAAGCAAAGTTGTTGTAGCTCCAGTCCCTGCCAGCCTCCTTGATAAGGAATGCACCGATACCCGTAACTGCTCCTCGTCCTGCTGTACCCCAGAACGGGTCTTTGTCTGAAACTGGAATCAGCCCGGCTGCAAACTGCGCCACGTCTTGAACAAGCCTTAAATCTCGTTGGATGGCATGTGGGACAGAAAATTTCTCGTCTGGAGCAATTTGCTGCATATCCTTCTTGTCAAACAGCTCGGCATATTCACCTTTCGGGGTGTCAACAATGAAGAGCTTGTAGTTATCTCTGGGAAGTTTCTTGCGCGGGAAAAAGAAATCCCATATCTTGTAAAGCCAGCTTGTGAAGGGGAACATCTTGCGTTTAATCTTGTGATAGTAGATTTGCATGATGATCTCTTTTGTCTTCACACCCTTGCCGCGTCTGGTTCCTCCAATAACCAGAAAATGAACCCTCCTGGCCTGGTCCGACATCCACATGATGTGCTTTGCATTGAAGTAAGTCTCAGGCTTGAGCAGGTTAAATCCAGAACGGGTTGCCATGATGAGACCCTTAGCACTGGTGCGAATCTGCCGGTCCATTACTGCTTTCAGGTCGTTGAATCCCACCATTCCCTTTAGAAGCTTTCTCCCACGCACTTGTGTTGTCAGGTCAACTGGTGTCCAGGCACTCCTACTGAAGAACCATGCTCCCGCAAGTCCAATTGCTCCAGCGATACCTTTCCGAATTGTCAGAACCACTGGTTGACCGTCAGTAAACCAGTTATGAATGAGCGACAGGTAGGAGCGAACCAAATCCATTTTCGTCACCAGTTGAGGTTTCTCACTGAATATCCAAAGCAACGCAAATGCAAGGCCCAAGGACAGAAGGAGCCCGAAGGCTCCTAGGACAATAATTTGATTGATGTAAACAACAGGTCTGGTGCCGTCTAATATTCGTTTATCGCCCGGCCAAAGGTAGATAGGCTTTTGATCCATCTCAGCCCTCTATTCCGAAAATCATCTGCTTCCAATGCGCTCCGAAGTACTCCCAGTTCCCGGGGCGTTTTACTTCTTCAGCTTCAGCAGACGCTTCCTTGCAAGCTTCATCTGCCATGTCACGCTCAATCTTGAGTTGAGCAGCATGTGCCTTCTGTTCTTTGTTGTCGTCTGTGGTGTCGCGGTCCAAGATTTCAAACACTTCCGCGTTACTGAAAGTCTTGTACTTGTCGGCGTATAAATTCTTCTTCGCTTCGTATTCCTTCAACGGATCTCTGCACTTGACTGCATAGATGTCATCCTGCTCTGCGATGATTCGTTTGAACTCCTTCTCGCTTGCGTAACTGACATCAATAAGTACGAATGAGAGAAGCCATAAGAAAGTCATGAAGACCGCTGCTAAACCCATCAAGATGGCGAATGTTGTTTTGTCTTTTTTGTCCATGCTGTGTACTCCTTAAATTATTCTTCTTATTGAGTCAACGATTCCGACAAGACCAAACACTGCGCAGAACCCCATTGCACACATGAACAATGGTTTGAGCTGCACTGCAAAGTGAGCTAGCTTATTGATGTGGGATTTGCTTTTGGATTTGATGGAATAAGCACTTCGCTTGAGTGCCATCGTTTTCATCTTGTAGTCGCCCATAATGATGGGATCAATGTAGAAATCTCTTTCTTCGTTGCTCATCATGAAGTCTTCGTATTGATGTATTGCTGTGTTCATATCTGCCTCTTTTATAGTTGTTCTACTATTAACATAGCAGATATATTGCAAATATCAATACATTACAAGACCTTCGGTCATAAAAAAACGACCACTGGGGTCGTTCTATTTTGATAATCTAAAATTTTAAATCTCGTCATGTCGTTTCATCTGTGATGAATGCCTCTAAGTCTTGTTCAGAGAATGGTTTGGGAAGACTTGATAATTCACTTGGTTGTGAATTCACTTCCTGCACAGGTTCTTCTTCAGGTTGGTTGTCGTCGCATATCAGGATATTTTGTTTATCCTTTGTCGTGTACACAATTGCATGCTGAACTTTGCAAAAAGCTCTTAATGTTGTGCCTGTCGCATTCCACATGGCTTTTGAGCAAGTAGTGCAGATATTTGTTTCGGCTGGAAGTTCTTTGATCCCTTGCGGAAGGTATTTCAATGCAAAGCTTTCGTGCTTAATCTTGAGTATCTTTTGTCTGCCTTCTTCTGGTATTGATATGTCTGGTTTCATGATGGTCTTTCTTCTTGTTGTTATTCATCGTAGCAAATATATTGAATTTAGCAATACATTAGAGTTCAATTCCTTTTGATCTGGTTCTCGTCTTTTTCTTTGACGGAAATGAAATGTCAGAAGGCTTGATGGCTGGTTGAGTTGGAGCAGCGTGAGCCACAGGCTCATGAGCTGGAACGGTCTGAGTCACGGATGGCAGTGGCTCATCTCTAAGTACTGGCATGTCAACGTCGTTCACTGGTGCCTTCAGGAATGCTGGGTGTGTGCCCAGCTTGTAGGCGAACATTCCTGCTGTCCTGGCTGGCGCCACCTTCACACTCGGTGCTGCTGCTACCTGAGGCTTTTGTACTGGGAGCTGTGAGGCTTGGACTGCTGGCAATGTCTCAGTGGCAAGGTTCTCAAGATGAGCGGGTCTGTGAGGTCCCACGAAGTTGGGAGCTTCTTTCCTGTACCCACGGGTAATGCGGTGCTTGAGATACGCTTCCTGAGCGATGCCATCAGCTCGGTCAAAATCCCATGTAGTCTTCTTGTACTGAGTCTGTCCCATGGCCGTGACGATACTTTTGAAATCGTCAACGATTGATCCCACTTTGCGGCCTTTCTCAGGATCAGGTTTCTCCATGTTAGTAGTCAGCCATTCACGTGTTTCCATGAAACTGTTGAATATTGAAGGCGCAATTTCCAAGCCATTTTTCTTGGCAACACTTTCAGCCACTCTCTTCATGGTCGGAGTGCAGGGTTTGCCTTCCATCTTGCTCGCCAAGGTTTCAACCATTTCCTCAGACAGATACATCTTCACTTCGCCTATGTGGCGTGAGCAAGCAACATAAGCACTGTGCAGGGAGTTCAGAGTCTTGCTTGGGAAGAAAAATACGGATTCCTTTGTTGAGCCCTGTGATTTGTGAACAGTGACTGCATAAGCATGTTTAATGGCATGCTCTTTCCCAAGTGTCAGATGGTGCTTGGAGCCGTCATCCATAACTATCTGAACGGCATAAGGGCGGCCATTGAGATACTTCATTACTGAAGCGACACGTCCACTTTCAGAGTTTGAAAGATTTTTCCACTCAACATCGTCAGAGTTCTGGTTCTTGTAAAAGATGAGTCTATCGCCGATGGCAAACTCACGGTCAATACCATCCTTGCCTCTGACAGTCACTCCTTCTTCTGGCAAAAGCTTCTGTTTCTTCATCTCGGTGCGAACCGCCTGGTTAATACGCTCCAGGTCAAAATTGGTTGCTCCAATGATGAATTTTTCTTGGGCTGGATTCTTGTCCGCTAAATAGTCGTGAACGATTTGGTCAAGTCTGCCTTTCTCTGTTTTCTTGATGATTACTTTGCCGTTGACGACAAGCCTGTCTACTGCCTCATGGGAACGGCCTGAAGCGAAGTCTTCAACCATGTCGCGTTGCCACTGATCTCGTTGGCGATTGATGGCTGTGACAGGAGCTGTAGTGAACTGTTCGTTGAGAACTTTGAAAGAGCCACCTGCCGAAACGGGTTGCAATTGTTCCTTCTCTCCAGTCAATATGAGTTTGGAGCCTCCTGCATTTACGGCCTTGATGAGCTTGTAGAGAGTTTCTGTGTCAGCCATACCTGCCTCATCACAGAACAGGACGTGCTTAGGAGATAGTTTGAGGGTTCCCTTCTCTACGCGCTTTAGCAACTCTGCGGTGTTGTAGTGATAGCCTTTTTCCATGCCTGTTGACTTAGCCAACTCTTTCGTTGCACTTCCTTGGATAGACGTTCCAAGCACAATGAAACCATTGGCTTCGTATCTCTCTTTGACGACTCTCAATAATGTCGATTTCCCGGAGCCTGCGCGCCCTGCAATGTTCATGACAGCGCCGGGCTGACTCATTGCCAGAATAATTGCGTTCTTCTGATCACTAGAGAACTGGAACGGTTTTCCTGGCTTGCACTTTGACTGCTCCATCTCAAGTATTGCTTTGAAGACTTCAGTCTTGGGAATGACGAATCCGATTTCATGCTCACGGGCTTTCAACGATGTGCTGATGTACTTATCCATCTCCAGAATCGCAGTAGTGGTGAAACAAACATCACGTCCAAAGCGAATCTGTTTTTGCTTGCGAAGCTCTGGGTTTGAAATTGTGTCTGCAAGAAAGTCTGCGAAGTACTCTCGCTGTGTCTTGTCCAAGACCTGATGACACTGACTGGCGAAAACGTACTCAGCATGTCTCTCGGCTGTGTCCACGTCGCACATGTTCACGAGCTGCTTGAAGACATGGCTCTTTATCTGGTCTTCGGTGAAGACAACATCTTTGTGCTTGCGAACGTAGTTAGCCACCATCTGCTCTGGTGAGGGCAGTTGCAAGGTTTCTTCGTAGACCTGGTTGAAGTCCTGGTGATGGGCGAATGACTCGGCAGTGAAGCCGTGCTTGGCGTACTTCGCTGCCCACAATGCTTTCAGCTCGCTAGGGGATAGCTCTGTCTTTGCATCGCGTGTTTCCTTGCGTGCGATCTCCAGCGCAGCGAAGTTCGTCACTCCGTGCTTTCTCATCTCAGCTTCCATCTCTTTCTCACGAGCGCCCAGCTCTTCACGCAGTGTTGCTGGAATGAATTTGTCCTCAACATCCCACGAGGCAATGTTCTTTTCGTGATCCTGAAGGAATGGGTTGTCTCTGTCTTCGTCTATGTAGACAGGCTTGAAGGTCAGGCCGAATTCCTTCTTCATGAAGGGCATCAAATGGCGCTGCAACAGGGCTGTGTAGCTGTCCTTGTGCTTGGTAATTAAATCATTGCACACAGAAAGCATTTTTTCGCCTTCTTCGTCCACTGCCACATTCATCAAATCAAAATGCCAGTGTTTAAAGGCCTCGGGTCCTTCCTGCTCTGTCCCACGATTTTCAGTATGGTGATAGACGACAGCCAATAATTTTGATACATAGTTCAGCTCTGCACCATCGGCACCCATACGCACATAAGCATCGCGCTCCATTTCGGGAATAATGACTTCAGAAAAGATGCGATTGACCTCTGCTGTCAGTTTCATCTCTACTTCAGGATCTGCCAGCTCCATGGCAGTGAGCACATTGGAAGCATTGCGTCCTAAACCAAAAACAAACTCTGTGCCAATGCGCTTGTCCTTCTTCGCTTCCTTCGGCTTGTATTCACCATCAGCTCCAATGGGAGTTGCTGATTTATTGAACTTCACCATGAGACCTCTTGGTGTCTCAATGGCAAAGCGCATGAGCGATTCAGCTTCATTCACTTTGGGCAGATATTTCGCCGGGCAGTAACCGTTAGAAAGATCTCTCCAAAGTTCCAGAGTCATGAACTCGTCCTTGATACCCAATGTCTTTGCAAGACCTCCAGCAATGAGAGGAGCATAGGGCAAGCTTTTGACAATATCCTTGTACTTCGGATTGTTCAGGTCTGGATTTGGGTCGTTCGGAAACTTTCTCTTGATTTCATTCAAGAGTCCCGTCATGTTGTATTCAATCTGTGGTTCGTGATACTCGCCATTGACCATGTTCATAAAGCCTATGCACATCATGATTTGATCCCTCCATTCACGGGCTTGGTCATGATTTCTGAAAGCCACTTCCTGAAGAGCCCCTTCGCTTGCGCGAGCTGTTCCACTTCATTGGCAAGTGACACCAGTAGCTCAAAGCGTGCTTCCGGGCTCAGGTAGATACCGCAGTCCCGCTCAGACACAAGGTAGTCACCGTCATGCACCTGTGCCCAGTAGTGGGGGTTGTCATCAGGAGAAGGAAAGAACGGGTCCGTGACTGAGGATTTCAGCCCTATGCTGATGGACAGCCCTAGTGGAGCCATAGCGACATTGAGGCATGTGAAATACCTGTCCACGATGGCATCTTCCAGGTCGCGCAGGTTGGCCATCTGGCTTGCGATGGTTTTGATGTGCTCGGCCAGGACGGCTCTCTCCGTGTAGAGGCTGCTGAGCTGCTGGCGTGTTGCGCTGGTGTTGGGAAGGGAGTAGCTCATAGCTTTCTCCTTCCTGCGGTGTCATCTCCCTTATCTGGAAGCTCAATGCTCAATTTGACACTTAAAGTATTGCCCACAATGCTGTAGAGCTTGACCCACTTCATGTTCTTTGAGCCTGGTGCATTTCTGAAATATTGACCGCATGGCTCCTCGGCAAGCACAAGTCCATTTTTCTTGGCCCATGCTTTGGTAGCCATGCCAGCTCTTGCCCATCCTGTGCCATTGAGATTGGGCAAGGATTCATCATATGTTGGGTGTGTAGGCTTGCTCATTTCATCCCTCCTTGAATGATGAAATAGAGCTGCTTGACTTGTTCAGTCAGTATCTCAATCTGCGCTTTCAGTGATTCAACAGACTGGGGAAGTTCGTGAAGGTTCTTATATGTATGTAGAGCTACACGGTAGGCTTTTGATTTTCCTTGTCTTGGATGCAGTTTCCTGTCCATGATGATTGAGTCAAGAATCTTGGCTTCATCTTCATAGACCTTGAAAGTATCTGTTCTGATGTGCTTTCTCATATTGCACCTCAGATGAATCTCATGGCGATGAGCCAGATAGCGATAACTGAAACAAAGCTGAATCCAGCTTGCCAGTAAAAGTTTGCTTTGCGAAGCTTCAGGTTTTCGCGCTGAATCTGGATGAGCATGTCTTCGGGTGCGATATGGAAGAGCTTGCTGTCCAGATCGTCAAAGGTGAGGTGTCTAACCTCTACCCGGTTCATTTCACACCTCTTGCTTTTGTTGTGTGAGATTCAATGATGGCTTCCGCCTCTTTGCAAATTCTGCTGAAGTTTCCTGAAGAGTAAACCGTGTCTTCAATATCCAGGCCCAGCAATCTTTCAAAGTAGTTGCCTTTCCCACTGAGTTTGACCAAAGAGAAAACAGCAATGTTGTCTCTTGATGTGGCTTGGCCTTCTGTTTGGAAAGCGAAGATTCTGTGATTGAAAGGCTTGAGAGCCAGGTTGTATTCTTTAACTGATTTCATGAATGTCTCCTTAGTTGTTCTAATCAGTTAAGCAGAAATTAAACAGAAATCAAGGTATTACCTTGCTATTTCGGACGAAAGGCTATTTTCTCCAATGAGGCTGGGGTTAAAAATCAAGAAGATACATTTTAATGTGTTAGGTGCTTAGGAGTTTTGGATCGCGGAGCAGAACAAGAATCTAACTAATCGAGAACGAATGTGAAATTTCGAGAATCAATGTGAAAGAATGAGAACGAACGAGATAAAAAGAGATTCTTTGCGACGAATAGCGATACAACATTTCTCATCTCATCGTCATTTTTGACATTGCTGCGTATTCTGCTATCTTGGTATCAGAACGAGAATAAAAATATGAACAATGCGGTAATGAATATCGGTGAGCTGACAAGGATTTCGATTGAAGAGCAAGCTCTTGCAGCATCTAAATGTGCGACTCGTCCAGATAAAGCTTTGGTCAATGTGGTACGGGAATATTTGACGGAATGGGAGACTTCGCTTTTTCCATTGCTCCAGATCCAGAAGAAGTCTCGCTATCGCTTCCTGGCTGAAATGCTTGGCAAAGCTGGATACGGCAATTTGACTGAGAGCCATCTTTGTGCCTTGGTCTGCAAGGTCAGAAAAGAAAGGGCTCGTCATGTCTGATGTGTCTGCCATAACTCAAAGAATGATCGCGCAACGGTCTGCAAATCCTGAAATCAGGAACATGATGTATTTGATTGACCAACACTATGCTGTCTGGACACAGGATCTCTTTCCATTGCTCCAGCAAGCGAAAGTGCCTTGCTACAAGACGGTGGTAGACATCCTGAGTGAGGCAGGTGTCAACGTGAATGAGGAGCTTGTGCGCAAGTACTTCTCCGTCATCCGTAAACGCAGGGGGATTCCTGCCAAGTCCTATTGGACCCATAGGGGCGTTACTCCTACCGTTACTCTTACTCCGCAGGCGGCAACCTCCACTCGTCCCAAACCTGTGCCATCCCCAGTGACAGCGGCGCCGGCGCCAGTTGTCCAGGCTAGCCCTCCTGTGGTGTCAGCTCCTGCGATAGAGCCTGTTGAGGTTGCTGACTGGAGAGCCGAGCTGAGACGCCTTGAGCAACAGGATTCACCCACCTCTTGGTGCGGACAGGATCAGTGGATGTGGGACTACTTCACTGGGCAAGCCAACAAAATTGGAGCCACACTCCCCAAGGATTTCATCTTGGTTGAGCGATTCATCAAAGATCCTATTCAGATTGATTGCATGAACTTGCTCATGACGATGAGGCGAAGAAATCAGATGAAATAAAAAAACCAGCTTTGCGCTGGTTTTTTTTACTTCTTGCTCTTTGGTGGTATCAACCCGCTTTGCTCTGAGACATTGACTCCCATTGCTTTCTCAAGGGGTGTGGTGTTGTCCACTGATGTGAGTTTCAAAATGCTTGTGAACTGATCGTCAGTTTTTCTCAAAAAGTCATGGGCCAAAACTTTCTCCATCAAGTTGCCATCTCCTTTGATGAACTGACGCAAGCTCTGGTCCTTCAGAATGGCTGAAAAGGCTGGAGTGAACTTGGTTGTGATCTTCACAGTGGTTGCCCTTCCCGCCGCAACTTCTGCTTGAACAAAGTCATGTGCATAGAAGTCTTTGAGCAGCTTTGCCTTGTCAGTCATCAAGCCTTCGTTCAATGCAAAGATGAATCTGTAATCCCCTGAGACATCACTGAACAAAGTTGCTACTCTGCTCAGAGTTTTAATGCATTTATCGTTGGTGGCAACTGGAATGACGAAGAAGGGCATAGCGTCAGCCATCTCCCAAGCTGCTAGAACAGTATCAACGTTTCCAAAAATATCATTGAAAATGTCTACGAAGGCCGCTGGTGTATCAATGAAGATTTTCAGTGCATTGGCTTGTGCAGCATTGATATAGGATGAGCCATCGGTTCTGACATCAAAGCTTGTGGCGTTGAAGAGTCTCACCAGTTCGTTGTGATTGATGTCGCCAGTAAAAACGGCTGGTTGTCCGCCATGATTGATGTAAGCCTCAATGGCTGCAATCATGAATGTTGTCTTGCCAACTCCACCCGCTATGCCAAGAGGTGTGACTATCTCTTTGCTTCTTGTGTGTGGTAAATGCTGTGCGTTTTGAAAAATGTTCATACTATCCCCTTTATGTTGTTGTAATAATCAAGATAGCAAATATATTGATAATTGCAATACATTAATCGGATTTATTTGAGCGCCAATCACAAAATTTATTCAATGTTTCCCCAGACTTGGGATGAGCCTTCCCCCCGATGACTCCCAAACCAAGATACATTTCATATTTTTCAATGGTGCATGGACTACGACGACGACCATCTGCACGAGAGCTTCAACCCTGAGGCTCCTCGTGAAATTCTGGAAACCCTTGAGTACACGGCGCCGGAGCTGGAGGATGACTTCAGGGAGATCTACTCGTCGTACTTCGGTGGTGGGTGCAGTCGCTGGCATGCCGTGTTCCAGGCTGTGCGATGTGGTGCTTTCAGTCCCGAGCTGGATGAGCTGCTGTCCCAAGCTCAAACGGTGTACCGGCAACAGGCTGTTGAGCAAGGTCTGTCGACCGCACGATGGAGCTATGGCAGTGGTGCGAAGAACAACCTGAAGTCACGCCTTGCCAAGGTAGAAATCGCTAGAGCGTTGCTGCCATGGTTCACCCCCGTTGAGCAGGACATTTTTGATGTCATGGAGTCGGATGCTTCAGCTCGTGCCCGTGTCGTGGAGCTGTTAGACGGCCTTAGCGTTGAAGCTGGCTACGAGTACTTCAACCACTGGAGATTCATGGGGGAGCTTTCGCCTATGAGCATGATGGGCGGTCAGGATGTGCCCTCCGAGTTGCTTGCCCATGGGCTGTTCCACGACAGCAGTCGTATCCCCCTGATGAACTACTTCAGATGGATTGACTTCAAGGAGCTGAAAGCAAAGCTCCAGACCTTCGGCATTGCGCCGAAGAGCGGCTATGACAAGTACCTCATCCTCTTGGAATCTGGCGAGCATGAAGAGGCCAGGAGCTGGGTGGAAACCACCTTGCGGGAGGTGACCGCAGGCAATGAGTGCTTCGTGGTTCCCGAGCCTGAGGGCTTCACGAAAAATGACCTGATGGACTTGAGGGTGCGTGCCCAAACTCTCATGAGCATTGTGGAGCTGGTTGAGCGCCGCCAGCTTCCGAAGTCCTTGTTCGGTCTTTAGCTATTGCTTTGGATGATTCATTTCCCATAGGACGGAAGCTTCCAGGGTCAGCTTGCCAGAATCGGTCAGATTTGGGTGTTCCTTTGCAATCATCTTGCGAATGCTGTTTTTGACTTCCTGCGAAACCTCAGGTGCAGGATTGAGTCTCTTGCCCACTTCCACATCAGTTTGAATGATGAACATTGAAAGTGCGGTGTCGCATGCTTTGGACTCAAACTTGATGGCGCAAAGTCTTTCTTGAGCTTGCTTTAGCGCGCCATACATCTTCGTGAGCTTGAGTTTATTTCCAGCTTCCATTTGGCTTAGTTGCTCTTTTCTGCCATCGCTTGCTCTGAGGACTTCATTCCTTGTTTTGGAATCAATGATTGCGGGAAGAATACTCGGCGAAATTGATTGCTCGCCTTGCAAGAATTGAAATAACTCGCATTGACGTGAGTCGCTGTCTATTCTGCATACACTTCCCATTGAGGTGCCAACGGCAAGCCTCATCTGATCGGAAGTAGAGATGCTGCTCGTTTGAGCACCTGCCAATGTTCCAAATAAAGCAATGGAAAGTGCTGGGAGCACATTTTTTGAGCGTTGCATGATCGTCCCTCTTTTGTAACAAAAGACATCATATGGGGTTTGGTCAGCTCTCACAAGTAGCAGCGAAGCGGCGACTCTGATGCAATGACATCAGAATTCAATATTTTCGCATTTATGGGCTTCGTCTTCAGTGAACTCAATGTTCAAGAACCCAAATTCACTGCGATTGAGATAGGTGAGGTCAAGAGTCCACTCGTGAGAGCTGCGCTCCTTGCAGATCTGGAAGACTTGCTTGATGTAGGTGTCTAGTTGGGAGCTGGACATGCGATTGATTCGCTTGAGATGTGCCTTGGTGGCGTCCCCATAGCCTTGGCGCTGGGCGAGTCCGAAGTGCTTGGCCTTGTGGCACATGGGGCAGAGGGAAATCATCCCCTTGAGCTTCTGTGCATGTGTCTCTGTGTTGAAGCTCCATATCTCATGGCACTCCACAGGGTGGCTAAACCCCTGTGCTTGGCTCTTGCCTGACTGGTTGCATATCTGGCACCTGTAGCTGTTCCTGGCGCGCTTGTGGACGACTGAACAAACACGCTTCCACTGAGCTGGCTCAATCCTTGAACGGACATTGGCTCCGTGCATGGTGTACGGCACCAGTTCAATGGATAACTTGGGCTCACGCTCCTGGCTGAAGAATCCTGCCCATATTCTTTTGAGTACGCCTATTATTTTTGTTATTGGCTTCATGCCCATTCCCCCTGTTGTTCATATCAACATAGTGGAAATAAAGCATTTGTAAATAATCGGGCAATAAAAAAGCACCTCGGAGGGCGCTTATATATAGTGCGGGATTTTCCGTGTCATAGATTTACCCATGGCTTCTGGTCTATCTCAATCCCGATGACCTGAAAGACTGCTGCTTGCCTTGCCAGCATGTCTCTTTCTTCCCTCAGGCCATTTCTTGAGGCGTCTGCAATGTCTTCATAGAGCTGCTGAATGCGAGCTACGACATATTTATTCGGTGCCTTGCCGCTTGAATAGACTTCTTTCTTGAGTTGGTTTTTGAGTTCTAAATATGGTGTCATGATTGTCTCCTTGATATTTTTATAGTTGGTAAATTGACGCAAGCTCTATCAGTGCAAGCATTGCTGCTGAAAATATGCTCATTATGAGAGTAAGTGCAATCTCATCTTTGAATTTGTGAATGATGTTTTTCATGTGGTTCTCCCTAGGTTGTTCTTAGTGAATACTCTTGATGGCTGCTTTGAATGCCATCTTGGATGTTGGCTTGTAGAAGTAGTCAACTTCAGAGCAAGTTACTTGATCGCTGTCAGACAATGCCATTCCTGATAATTGCTCAAAGATGATTCTGTTTCTTTGGACTACTACATATTTGAGTTTGTCTTGCCAAGTATCCAAGCTTCTAACGTCAATGTTTACTTCTCTGATTTTTTGGCTGGTTGTTTTTGCTGTTTTCATAAAGTCCCTTTTTATTGTTGTTGTACTTATATATTAGCAAATGAATAATCAAAAGCAAGGTTAAACAAGGTTATTTGACGATATTTCAGATAAGCGGTCCGATTCTTTGATTGCGGATTTCAGACGGCTGCTTGAATATCATGTAGTGGCCACAAGTGCACAGAATTGTGTATCCAGCAAAAAGAGTTGCACCAATGACTTTGACAGTCTTGGGGTCGGTGCCCTCCTGAGGCCCAGAGCTGGTGTACTGCATGAAATTGAGGTTGCGCTTGCAGTGGTAGCAGCTCACATGTGTTGGTCGTTTCTCGCGCTTCATGGCAACTCCTGGTTGAATTGAGATACCGATGCTAGGAGGCTGACTGGAGAGGGCTGAGGGCTGTTTTCCCGATTGGATGGGAAGGGGTTCCCCAGTGGGGGCGAGAGTGAATCAGACCTGGCGCAGCTAGAGCCTTGTAGGCAAGAGGACCCTTCAGGGAGGGCTGTTGAGCGAAACCGCGCGGGCATGAAAAAGGGCACCGGAAAGTGCCCTTGTAACGAATCGTTCCCTACAATCCTGCTATCAACAAAGAGGAGCTGAGAACGTGTTTTGGTTCATCGTTTTCTGTGTGTTGGCTTTTTTCATGTTCAAGTTCTTCAAGAATTCAGCGCGTCGACAGGTGAGGGATTCCGCAAAGAATGTGTTGGAGCCGATCTTCAATGAAAAGTATGCCGAGTTCTACTACGAACTAGATGTTCCACTTTTGCCGGATGCGCAGCTCTCTCATCAAGAGGCATATACCTGTGGTCGGCACGTCATGATTTACCTTGCTGACAATCCAGACGAAGCCAAGGTTTTCCTGAGTGGGCTGCGAGATTTCTCAGGAGATGGTCCTCCATCCCCGCCAGATGAGGCTGCAAGCTATGAGCGAATGGGTGAGCATTACAACGATGTTCGCTTGCCTTCTTATAGAGGGATCGCGTACATCTTGGAGCACTACAACCATGCATTCTTCAAGAATGTTGATCTGCCGCGCTTGAAGAAGCTTGTGAAGACGGCTGAGGAGAGTCCTGGTGCTCTGATTATTCGGGCTACTGGAATCGGCTCAATGAGCTTCAGTCGCTAGGATGAAAAAAGCACCCCTTGAGGTGCTTTTCTTTTATCTATGGTTCAGTGCTTTACTCGTCGTAGAAGATGGCATCTAACATGGCGGCTCTACCATGCCATGCCTGTTTTTCCAGAGCATTCTTCGGCTCTGGTGACTTCCACCATGGGGAGTCTTGGATGCGCATGATGATTTCTTCCCAGTACCGCTCGTAGTCCAGGCCTGCCTTCACCATTCCGAAGTCTTTGGTTAGCCGCCTGAGGTTCTGTGCATCTACGCAGACGAAGGTATCCGGTCTCTTGAGGGCAAGCAGGCGGCTTGCTGTGCCGAGCCCTGAGCGACCGTTCGGGAAGGCTTTCAAGTAGTGCTTGATGTAGGCATCAAATTCAGCCTTGGTCACTGCCCCCTCCAAGGGGATCTCGTCCAGTGCACGGGAGAGATGTTCGTTGTTCTTGTTGATCGCCTGCTTGAAGTAACCCACTCCCATCATGGACCCAAACCACTTTGAGTACTCGTGAAAGTCACTGTCCAGTCCGGCAACCGTCTTGCGGACCTCGAGAGGCATCTCGTTGAACTGGTCAGTTGCCTTGAACTGCTCAGACACCTTGGTCAGGAGGTCCAGACGCTGCAAGAAATTGTGGTGAACGTCAGGCTTGATGGCTGTGAGGAACTGGCTCCAGCTCATGGACATCACAGGCGATTCAATCGGAGGTTTGGATGACGACTTGCCGCCATAGTTGCCTGCCAGCTTGTCCAGCTCTGGCTTCTTGAGGTCCCAGATACGGCGATAGGCCGCAGCGTCTTCCTTGTTCACTGTCTTGGCAGTCTGGGAGTAGCCATCAATCAGTGCCAAAACATCATCTTTCAATGCGGGGTTGTCGTGGCTTGTGATGAGCGCCGTTGCTTCGGCATTCTTGTTCAATGCCCCTGAGGTGAGATTCGCGCTGCCAATCAAAACCTCAAAGCTCACGGCATCCCAGAAAACATAAACCTTCGGATGGAACACGCCTGATGGCTGGAGCATGAACTTCACGATATTGGAGTTCACGAAGGTGTCTAGCACATCAGGGTGAGTTTGATAGAAGTGAGTGCCAATGACCGCTTGCCTGATCTTCTTTTTCTCAGCCATTAGCTGTTTAAAGACATCGGTTCCTGATGTAGCCCATGCCACTGCGAAAGCGATGTTTGGATACTTGCCGATAAGGCGAGAAAAAATGTTTCGAAGAGCGCTGTTTGTAGTTATGAGCTGCATGCTATTAGATTTTTGAGTCAAGACGGAATTTTGATGGCTTCTTGCTTGTGGCAACCTTATCAATCTTTCCTTCAAGCATAAGAAGCTCCTGAGTAGACTTAATATCTCCCCGAAGTGATGTGAGTCTCACCGCAACGTAGCCATGATTTGATTTATCATTTTCCCATTGGCTCCAATAGGCCTCTTCATTGATTAGTCGTTCAAGTTTTTGGGCTAGGGTGAAATCGGAGGAGTCTTCAGAACGTTGGACATGTGCGAGCGCACGTGCTGACAATAGCTGATACTTCAATTTTTCCAAAACCGACTCATCGGGTATTTTGTGATCGTCATTTTTGGCTTCATAAATAAGTTTTTTAAACCACAAAATTTGATCTGCACCGGAGCTGTTAGGTGGAGGACCTGGAATACTTGTCATTGAGGTAGGTGAGTTACTGCTTGCAACATCCTACTGTCCACATCCGGGGCTGACCACAGGCTTTTCACCCCTCCACTAGTACTGGCTTGGCTGGTGGCCTGAACTGCTTGTGGAAGGCGTTCTTGATGGCTTGCTGCACATCGTTCTGAACGTAGGCAGATCCGCGCTGCCGTGGCGTCATGTCCGCAGGCAATGCTTTGTAGTAGCTCTGTGCTTCCAAGATGGCCATCGCCATGGTGCGACTCACATCCCTGTCGGCAAAGACGGCTTGAATCGTCTCCTGAGGGATACCGCTGACTCTCTCCAGGTCGTGGGCGTCGACGGCGCCGTTGGTCACGATGAGGGCTTGTGTCAGCCTGCCGGTGAACTCGTCCTCTGGGGACGGGAAAATGGCTTGCTGGGGCACTGACCTGGTGAACAGGCTGGGCTTCTGGATGGTGAGCGAGATCTCCGAACTGGTGACCTTCACGTTCACGAATGCTGCGAAGAGTGCCATCAGTGCGGCCGCCGCGAAGATAGGAAAGTGCAAGTTGTTCCACCAACCCTCCTGATGGATGTGGACGGTGTGGCTGTTATCTCGCACGGGGGCGGCGGATGGTTTCTTTTTGAAGAAATCAAAGTCAGGCTGCATAGTCAGACTCCTTGACTTGAAGAGTGCTGTAGACATCTCCCAAGAATTGCTTGAAGGTTCTCTGATCAGTTTGCCAATTGCTGATGAACTGGCTTGCAGAGTGTCTGTAGGACTTCACTAAGAATGAGTAGCTCTCTGCTTTGTCATCGAAATCCAAATCGCTTGTGATTTCTGAGAAGAAAATGTTTGTGCATTGGATGGCTTCCAGCTCAGTAGATGGCTCATCCTTGAAAGCAGAGTAGTGTTTGAGTTCGGAGTAGATTTGATTGAATGATCTCATGATTGATCTCCTTCGCTGCGGGCTTGGCTAAGGGATTCATCAATTTGATTCTTCATCTCAGTAAGTGCGACGCCAATATGTGTGCTGCGACGTGCATGAATGGCTTGCTCGCTGAGCTTGCCAGCATTCTGATTGTTGCTTCTAAAAGAAATTCTTTTGAGTGGCCTGACTCTGATATCGTTTTTCGTGAGATAAATGTGAGCCCATCCTGCGTCTGCTGAGGCGATATCAATTCCAAAACCTAATTTCTTGATGCTCTCCAGTGTTGCGTTAAATTTTCTATTTGTCATTTATAGTTCTCCTTGTTGTACTTATACATTAGCAAATAGATTTTGAAAAGCAAGGGTTTTAAAGGGTATTGAAGGACTTTCAGATAAACGGTTTGATTAATACTTGGGCGGCTTAGTTTTGCTTGAAGGCCCATATGAGGAGTCGCTTGTCCACAAGACTCGATTGCGCTGGTGGAAGTGGCGCCTTTTTAAATTTCTGAAAATTTAAAAGTCGTTGGCGAAGCTTGACCCCAGTGGGAGAAGTAGTTCCTTCAGGGCGGGCTGTTTGGCAAAACCTAGCGGGCATAAAAAAAGCACCCTAAAGGGTGCTTCTTGATTTCTGCGACTGTCAGGCTGCTTCGTCATCGTCGTCAAATTCTTCTAACAATCCATCTTTGACTTGCTTGTCAATGTACTGAATAGCTGCATCTACATTCTCAACGAGCTTTTCTACATCGTTCATAGTGAACTCGTGGCTCTTGCCTTTCAAGCTCTTGCCGTTACGGTGGACGATGTCGTGGCGAATTGCCACCGCAGGATACAGATTCGCCAAGTGGCTCTTGGGAATTTCAATCAGCAAGACCTTGGCGTATAGCTCATCAACATGAAGCATGTTATGGAATGAGATCTCATCCAAAGCTTCAGTGATGGTCTTGTCCATCTTGTCAAAGCGTGCGTAGATGTCCCGGAACTCAAACTTCTCGTCTTTGAACTTCCTGTGCGACTCCACGAATCTGCGCTTGATGGCCTGCTTTTCAAATATCTGCTTTCGCAGAGAGTCTGAAAGGTATGTCTCCATCGCTGTGATGACTCCAGCATAGAGCAGCCGGGCCAATGCCTCGTTGGTCGGGGCAACCTGTGCGAGAGCTGTGATGTCTTCCAGCGAGGTCTTGAAAATGCCGTAGAAGGTGGTGAAGTCCTGGTGGTACTCCACAAGGTCATCAAACGCATTGGTCCAGCCGCCAGAAATGAGGGAGGTGACATCCAAGACGCACTCCACGTCCTTGGGCAGAGCTTCTAGAAGTGCGACGGCATAGCCCTCGTGGGATCTGGCTGGAAAGTTGTGACCGCCTATTCCTGGATCTTCGCTGTAGTAATACTCCTCCATGCTCATCATGAAATTCAGCAGGGGGTCGCCAAAATCTTTTTCTGGCTGACCCCATGGACCGCTTTTGAGTTTCTCTTCAAAGATGCGCCGCAGGCGTTGCAACCAGTCTTCTAATGTTGAGCTTTCCAAGATTGGAAGAAGGTCTACAGCTTTACCATCCCCATCTATCTCAATCATCTTTTCACAGTCAACCTTCATCTGGTCAAGTTGCTTGTCAAATTCCTTTTGGAGGCTGACAAGATTGTGCCCAGCAAGCTCTAGTCGCCTTCTCAGAGTCTCCCCAGACATCACATATTTATAGACAGCCTCGCCATCGGCATCCTTTGTGATGACACGCTCTTTCTTGCGAAAGTACCATTCGTAATAGTAGTTCTGTGTCTCCATCAAGGATTGGCCCCCGATGACGATCTCTGCATAGCTGGACATAAAATTTAAAGGAACTTGTGTAGAGGCTGGTCGTCCAGCTCTATGTTTGCATAATCAAGACATTTGATTAATCCCGCTTGGCTTATTCCGAAATTCTTTGCCTTTGATATGTCTCCAACAAACTTGGGAAGACTCGATCCTTTGAGATCGGTATGGCTTGAAAGAGGGGTCAATCGCTCCATCACCAGATATTTTCCTGACTGGCTCCAAGAGAAGATTTCAGCGAAGTAACTATTGTTTTTGATTTTTGTATAAGTGACGATCTCGATCCAGTTCGTGACAAACGCCGCCGTCTTCGCTACCTTGATCACTTTATCTGGATGACAGGTAATAGCGTAGGCATCTCTCGTGGTGCCATTTCCCACCAAACCACCATTGCAGGCTTTGAAGAAAGCGTCAAAAACAGAATCGGGTGCATGGAGGGCGGGAACGGGATGGGTCACGGTGGGCTCAAGAGTTGATGGCTGATAACCCCGCTGGATGTCATCTCCAAGAGGGTCTTGCTGTGGATGAGGAAGACGGAGTTGATGATGTCATACGCTTTCGTGGCCAACAGCCATTCCTGTAGTCGCCTCGAGCCCTCGGCCAGGTCAACACCCGTGGGTCCCCAGTTGTCGTAGACCAGAACCGTCCTGGTGGAAGAGGGCGCATATGTGGGGTACTTGCCGAGCTTCTCCCCGATGAAGTGCTGCATCGCTTCCAGCCAGTTGTCCTCCATGGCAGCGCCTACATACGGGGTCATGGTGTGCTGGTATGCCTGAGCTTCCTTGCGGCTTAGTGGCACGTCAGTGGGGTGGCGGATCTCCTCAGGGTGGACACGCGGAATTGGTGTTCCAGCATCGCGCATGGCACCTTGCACGGCCACGATGTGAGCTTCTTTCTGTGAGACCGCCTCGGTGTGCTCAATGGCGATGTCGCACTCTCCCAAGCTCAGGATGAAGTCTGGCTTCTCGTCCTTGGTCAGGATGAGGGGAAAGGTCAGGCGAGCTGGAGGGAGCGACAGGAGGAGGCGGATGACAGCCCATTGCTCAACCTGCCATCCAAGACGAACGTGCCTCGGAGGCACTGGCTCGTCCAAGGCATACAGCCCTTTCAGAAGGTCCACTCGGCTAGCAGCCGTCAGAAGTACTGTCCGAATATTCTTCTTTCTTGCTGGCATGGCAGCTCCTTTTGAAAACCATGATAAAGCGAGAAGTAAGAGCTTTAAATTTTTTGGATTTCAGATAATTTCTAGCGAAGCTCAAAGTCCTGTGGACAGATAGACCCTTCAGGGGGGCTGTTGAATCTGAACCAAGCTTTGAACTTCATCTAAGTTCATGTCCTCTAGAAAATCTAGCCTTTTAAAAGAAGAAATCAATAGTTCTGCACAGGGTGCCCAGGCGTGCACAGGCGCGAAAACGAGCGCCTGTGCAGCAAAAAACCTTTTAAAATCAATGACTTATATCTCTTTTTGGGTGGTGTGCACAGGGTGCACGGGTACTTCGTAAAAGTTTTCCGTGTGAGAAAAAAATATTTTATTAATTTTTTCGAATGAAAAAATGAGAGTCGTGTTCGGGATCTATTTTCAAAAATAAATTTTCGAAAATATTTTCATTTTTCTGACAGTAGAAAGATTCTCAAAGTGCCCGTGCACCCTGTGCGCAGGGCTGGTTTTGAGGGCGTTTCTCCAATGAAAACAACGTGCACAGGGTCCAGTTTGAGCGCCTGTGCAGCCTGTGCGTAGTCAGACCAAAAAAAAGACCCCGGAGGGTCTTTGTTCACTTCTCAAAAGCTTGGGCTGCTTCGTCATCTTCTGCTTTCAGCTCTGCGGCTGTTTTCGTAGTGAGGTTAATCACTCGCTTGCGAACCCCGTTGATAGTTGGCTGAGATACAAGGAGGTCGGGGAAGATCGTCCCCATGCGCTTCCAGAACTCATTTCCACCGAAAAGGGTGATGTTTCCGGCAAGGCACCATGTTTCATAAGCTTTGTAGAAATCATCCTTTTTCACGGTCAAACCAGTCTTGTCAATGCGATATCCAAATTCTTTGACAAAAGCCAGAACACTGTTGCTTGCCAGCTTTTCTTCTTCAAGTCTGGCTTTGACCGTTTCAGGTGGATCAAAAGCGTCGCGCTTGTTCAGGCGAATCAGACCTTCCAGGCACCAATCTACGACAAGGTTAAGCTCGTTCTCAATGATGATGTTCTCAAGATCCTTGATGATGTCCTTGCCCTCAAATACAGCAGCCCAGCGGATGTACTGAAGACGGCGAAAAACACCGTTGGATGAATCTTGAATTCTTGGGAATCTGTTGCAAGCCATGATCCACTTGGCGGTTGGCCTGTGGTCAAACTTTCTCTCATACAGATTTCTGAAGCTGCACAAATCTCCAGCGATGAGTTTCTTCAGCTCGTTCTCGTTGAGCTTGCCTTTTGGTGTCTCGGCAGAGATGGCGATGGAAGCGTCTTTGATGGAGGCCATCTCAGGGCCTTCCAAATGATCAAGATTGATGGCGACAGCATTTTTGTGAAGTGCTTGCATGATGGCAAGCAAAACACTCTTGCCGTTTGAGCCTTCACCCTCCCAGACTTGAGCCACTTGATGCTTGACATGATTAGTCAATGTATAGCCGCAGTACTCTTGAACCAGCTCGCGTTCCTTGATGTCGGAAAGACTCGTTGCCAGGAACTTGTAAAAACGGCTTTCTTTCGGCAAGGGCTTTGGCACATAGAACCTTGAACCCTCTTTGAAGTCCAGCTTGGCCTTGATGTTGTAAGTCACTCCCCATGCCTTGTCAGGCTTGCTGATGAGCAAATTGTTGTCATCAGTCACAAAGATCCAAGCGTTGAGCATTGGAATGATCGTTTCCTTTGGCTTGGGAGGGAGAGACTGAACCTTGAACAGTGAGCTTTCATAGGCGTTGCCTGCGAGCTTGTTGCCTGCCATGTTAGGGTATGTTTTTTCCAGCCACTCAAAGGCTCGTTTTTTACCCTCGTGCTTTGTGAGCAATTTCCAGTAGGACTCAGCCCACTCGTAGAGAGACACGTTTTCGTCGCGCACGTCGACGGCCAGGTTTGGCATCACACCCACTGTCTGGGCATAGACAAGCTCTGGGGTTGGTTCGTCGTCTGCCAATCCGGCAAGGTATGCCTTGTGATTTTGCTGAGCGAGGCGCTCGGCTTCCTTCTTGGCAGCTTTCTCTTTCTTTTCTTCTTCCTTGAAAAAATTCTCAGCGTGTCTTTGATTGGCTAACTGAATGGCCTTTTGTTTCTTCTCGTTTTCCTTCTGTATCGCCTTCAGCTCTTTTTCCTTCAGAGCCACCTCAGCCTTGTAAAGCTTTTCCAGTTCAACAAGCTCAGCATGGCGCTTCGTATTCTTGGAGGCTTTGGCTTCCAGTTTCAGGCGAGCGAATTCAGGGAGCTGGTTGTTGCGAAGAAAAGCCTCTACTTCACTTTCTACTTCAATCTCTTTGCCTTCGTCTTCTTCATTGTCACCGTTGTGCTCTTCATCATTACCTGAATAGAGAGAGAAATCTCCTTCCTCATCCAGGGTTAGAAAGTACACGTCATTGGGGTCAATGTCTTTGTTTGGTGGCTCAGTGCCGTAGTTGGCATAGATTTCTTCTTCGGTCATGCTGCTCGGGACGGCATAGACTGGGTTTAGTTCTTTTACTTTTTTGAATGGACTATTATTGACATTCTCGTTATTCTGGTCTACCATATAAATATCCTTTGGTTGATCTTTGCTTTAGGGTTTCGCAATTTGCAGTTGCGAATGTTTGTTTCTATCTATGTTCGTGAAAAACCTCTGCCTAATCAGCAGGGGTTTTTTTATGCCTTGAGTGATTCAAGACTCTTTCTGATTGTTCTCTTCAGCCATGCAGAGCGATTCAAGTTCTGCGCTTGAATGTACTTGGCTATCAATTCGTACAGCTCTCTATCATCTTCGCTGCGCAGGTTAAACGGTATGCTGATAAATTGCTGATTCTTTGTATTGTCATTCATTATTATTTTTCCTATTGACATTAGTATGACATTTCATTTCAAATTGTCAATAGTAATTGCGTTAATATTGATAAATATTTGACATTAAAATTATGATCTACTAATGTAGAAGTGTCCACAGCATATGTTTCCTCGTTCTTTGCTATGGATGTCCTCTTGTTGTTAGGAGCGAGAAACCCCTGAAAAGGGGTTTTTCTTTTAGACAACATAGTTGGATGAGACAGTCCAGATGTTCATGGCAGTGAAGTAGATCCACTTCCCAATGACAAGAGTGGTCAGGTTCAATGGCGATTCAGGCCCGAATATGAACCAGAAGGTGCCAGCGCTCAAGAGGCTTGCCGAGAACACATCCTGAGTTTCATCAAGGTATTCCTGGTGCAAGACGGTTGACTCACTGAGTTCCCCTGCCACCCAGTCCCCAAACTTCATCCATCCAAGTTTTGCCAGATGCCACACAAACCAGCATATATATAAGGTGTTGCTGTAGGGCATGACTGCCAGTGCAGTCTTCAATGATGGTTTAGCCAGTGTGTTCATATCGTCCTCGTCTTCTTGTTTCTTTCACTTTAGCGTTTAAAACACTAAAGTAAATCCCCGTTACTATGTCAATCCATCAAAAATAATGTATTGATTTTTTGACAATTAAGGATTGATGGCTACTATGAAAGGATAACAACAAGAATAAACGAGGACTTTTATGAATGCACTTATCTTTCTTTTATTAGCACTGGTGCCTGGCTTGGCGAGTGCTGAGAATCTCTTTGAGCCCGTTTCAACGGACAAGGCGATGACTCTGCTTGCTGCGATGTTCGGCAAGCTCGGTATCTTCGGAGCGTCCAGCTCGGATGCCTTCTCCGCTGTCCTTGGCAACTTCAATGGCGCTGTGCTTGCCATCGGGGGAATCCTCGCGGCGTACACCATCTTGGCCGGCACTCTAGGTACGGCTCATGACGGCGAGATGCTCGGGAAGAAGTTTTCATCTGTTTGGGTGCCCATCAGGACAGCTTTGGGGACGGCTCTCGTGTTGCCAACCCTTTCAGGCGGCTACTGCCTCATGCAGCTCATCGTGGGCTGGCTCATCGTCCAAGGTATCGGCCTGGCTGACTCCGTGTGGGGCACCTACATGAGCGCGAACAACATCCAGAACATCACCACCGTGGGCATGCAAAAAGCTTCAGTGAATGCGTTGGCATGGAACGTCTTCAGCTCAGAGGCCTGCATGCGCGGGTATCAGAAGCTTTACGAGGACGGTCAAGTCAACAGTCCAGGTATCTGGCCGCCGATCACATGGGGAGTGACTACGACGACAACACCGACCGGGGTCATCTTGGAATTTGGAGCGAAGACTGAATTGATGGGGTTCTTCAAGAACTCGTGCGGCACCGTCACGGTGGACAGACAAGACCCTTTGCCCCTTGGCATAGGGATGGGCGAGATTTCCATGATGGGTGACTTGTCAGGGCTCAATGCCGAGCTGAGTGCTGCCGATGCATTCAACCTGGCTGCGGTGCAGAACCTCGTCAAGAGCATTGACAACACAGCTCGCTCATTCGCCTCCAACACAAGCTTTGATGTCGCCTCTGAAATCAATGTTGGGGCTGCAACCTATGAGGCCACTACAAGGCAAGCTGCTGCCAGCATCGTGGCAAAGCTCGGGGACTTTGCACAGCTTGAGAAATCAGCGAAGAAGGATGGATTTTTGTTGGCTGGAGCATGGTTCATGCGCTTGAGCTACCTGTCTGAGGTTGCTCAAAAAGCCGTGGCCAAAACTCCCTCTGCAACTGGTGGAGCTGGCAGTGTGAACAGCACCTTCCGCGACCAATATCTGTCCACCTATGTGAAGCCATTGCTCCAGCTCAGGGAGTCCAGCGACATGGAGTTTGGCGTTGCTAGCTCCGAATCTCAAAGCTCCTCTGCCGAGTCAGGCGGCTCGGGCTTGTGGGACTGGATCAAGTCCGGGTTCAGCATGGACAAAATCATCAAGAAGATTTTCAAAGCCGATCAGATGGCTGCGACGAACTCCGACGCTCATCCCATCATGGAGATGAAACGGGTGGGGAACTGGGCTGGGATAGCTGCTGGTGCGATGTACCTGAAGTACGGCAGTGCATTGGCTGCGGTCGGGAATCTGCAAGGTGCTGGAACCTCAATCGCCATTGCCACCTTGCCGATAGCCATGCTGGTGTTTCCAGCTCTGATGGCAGTGTGCTTCACCTTGTCGTATGTGCTCCCGATGATGCCCTTCCTCATCTGGATTGGGGTGTGCCTCGGATGGCTCGTGCTGTGTGTTGAAGCATTGATTGCAGCGCCAATGTGGGCCGTCATGCACTTGCACCCTCATGGCGACGATCTGACAGGTACAGGAGGGCAGGGCTATCGCCTTGTGCTGAGCTTGACCTTGCGCCCAGTGCTCATGGTGTTCGGACTCATCGCGGCACTGACCCTCATCACCGTCTTCGGCAAGCTCATCAACATGGTGTTCTTTGATGTCTTCATGCTGAGCCAGCAAGACTCCAATATTTTCATCTGGCTGGTGGGCTTGCTTGCAGCGCCGCTCATCTACATGGGCTTAATGTTCACAGTCATCAAGAAGTGCATGGATGCGATTCACATCATTCCAGACCAGCTCTTGCAGTGGTTCGGTGGTGCAGGCCAGCAAATGGGCCACTATGGCGATTCACTGGGTGGTGGACAGTCAGGAACCTACCTTGCCTCCGCTGCCGTTGGTGGCATGGCAGGGCGAGGCCTGGGAGCCAAGAAAGATGCGGTGGACCTGCAGCAGCAAATCGGACAGCGGCAAGCTGCCTTGGATGGCAACAAGCAAGCTGTATCCGCTCAGCAAAGCTCATTGAAATCTGGGTTTGACGAGAAGTCTGGCTCAGGATCTGCGGCCATCATCCAGAAGGCTCTTGGGCAAGGTGGAGGCAAGGCTGACTTCGGCTCTCTGGAAGCGCAGCAAATGGGCTCCAAGCTGGATGGAGCTGTCCAGGCGCTGGGAGGCAAGGATTCGTCCCTTGGTCAGCAGTTCACTGAAAAAATGAATGGTGACTTGGATTCTGGCAAAGGCTTCAGCGAATCATTCTCAGAGAACCTGCGTTCAGGAATGGATGAGAAGTATGGAGCTGGAGCAGGGGACTTTGTGAACCATGCCAGTGCGGGGACATTCCAGGGTGCAAACATGACAAAGAGTGTTGAGCAGCTAGACGCCATTGGAGCGAACTATCAAGCCAAAGGATTCCAAGGTTCTGAAATTGCTCAGAAGACATCTACTTTGTTGAGTGCTGCTGCCAAGAACTTTGAAAGAAGTACGGGCTCAGTGAGAAATGGTGGAGAGCACAACATCAATCACTATGTTGATAAAGCAATTGAGCGGTCATTGAATTCAGTGAGCAAGAAAGTGTGATAATAAAGCAACAAGATGTTAAATTCGGCGCGTTTTAATGTATAATTAGACCTATGAAATAAAGGAACTAATATGTACAAACAAACCGTCGAATCATCTACTTTCTCATCAGTCGGCTACAACGCTGAAAAGGAAGTTCTTGAAGTCAAGTTCAACAATGGCCGTATCTACCAATATGTGAAGGTGGCCTACGAGACTTACGAAAGCTTCATGAAAGCGCCTTCCAAAGGGAAGGCATTCCATGCAGACATCGTGAACAAACATCCTCACATTCGTATTCAATAATACGAGAATATCAGCTCATCGCCCAAGGGCGTTTTCTGTTCTCAGAAGGTACTGGATTTCTACATACCAGATGCCGAAAAGCTGATCAAAGGTCAAGTCAGGATTGATCTTTTGCACTTCACGCACCCTGGCAAGAGCCGTTGGGCTGAACTTGCTCAGTGCCGTGTTGTAGCTGTCTATGAACGGGTCAACGTCCTCAGTGGTTAAAGGGGCGACCTGGTTGAATTCTGTCCAGTCCTTGAGTTCGTGCAATGCATGAGCCATGCTCCCATGACGGTAGCAAGTTGGCAGCTTGGTCAACAAGGCAGTAGTGCCTTCACCGTGAGAGCTGAAGCCAGCCTTGTGCAGCGCCACCCCATCCTTCACCAGCCACAGATTGCCCTTGTTGCCTCCTCCTGTGGTCACGTCCAGGCTGAAGCCCTTGGCGATGATTTCCGCATAGGTCGGATTTAATGCATGTTTTGCGATAGTTCTGTACTTCATTTTTGCAGGCTCCTTTTGAAAGCAGCCAGCTCTTCGCGGGAAGATGGATATCCAACTACATCCATCCAATGATCCAAAGCTTTATCGTCGTTTGAGTAATTCTCAGCCCTGATGGCATTCTTCAGTGCAACCTGGTCAAGCTTGTCATTGTTCACCAGCTTGCGAGTTTCATACATGGTGGGCTTGGAGTCGTTCAAGAAGCCTTCTCGTCCCAAGAGAGCGCGCCCCTCGGTTGGTGCCTTGTGGACTGTGCCTGCAATGCCAGCATGGAAAGGTCTGTGGCCACCTCTGCTGAAGTCATTGCTGTGCAGCCTGTCGTAGCTGAAGAATGAGTGCAGTGATGGGCTTCCTCTGAATGATTCGTTTGTGTTGTTCATGTTGTCTCCTTTAGATTTTGCGTTTGGTTGATATTTCGGGTTTGTCTATGAGCTGGCTTTCCAAGTCCATTACGAGAGATTGAGGCTTGAATTCTTCCAGTGCATCCTTCAGTGACTTCTCAAAAATTTCTTCGTGAAATGCCTCGGATTCTCTGTAGTAAACGGTCTCGTCATCAAGATCTACTGCTGAAATATTTAATTCCTCGCATATGTAATCGATGACCATGTCGTGGATGAATTCCCAGCTGGTGTCTGGCAAGTCATCGTAGTCCCCATTATCAAAAATCTCTTGCTCTACTTCATCTTTGCAATTTGGTTCTATGAGTTCACGCTCGTACATATCGGAATGAGAGTATTTGAAGTAGAGATGGTCAATCCCGATGTTCACTATTTCTTGCCTATCCATGTAGTTGGACTTCAAGAATGTTTCCGCTAGAACGATATGGAACGCATCTTTTTTATCATCTGACATAGCCTTGTAGGATTCATCTTCGATCCATGGCATGTCATCAACTATCTTGTCGGCTTGGTCTTGAGTAAGTTTGATATCATGTGCGTCCATAATTTTCTTTCTTGTTGTTATATATATAAGATAGCAAAACGAAACTCAAAAGCAAGGTTAAACAAGGTTATTTTACGATTTTTCAGATAAGTGGTTAATAGTGAAGAGGAATGGAGTGGGCAATAAAAAAGCACCCGAAGGTGCTTGATTGGTCGGAGGGGAGCGAACTTCAGGACTGGACAGGTTCACCATCCCAGCACCATGAGCCTGCGCCGATGGCATAGAACTTCTTGCCGTCAATCATGATGGCTTCAAAGGTGTCGGATTCATCATCGGGATAGTCATCGGTCTTGTAGATGAAGGTGTCATTCGCTTCGTCATAGATGAGCTTGTCATCGTAGACACTGAAATCCTTGGCAATTTGCTGGGCAACTTCAAAAGTGAAGAGGGGGCATTGCCAGCCATTCCAAGTGCGACCATCGGACAATCCCAGATACTTGCCGCTGTCTTCAATCTCAAACATCATTTCAATCATTGTCTGCTCCTGTGATTTGATGTATTGATTTTATGGAATGATAGAAGTAGCGTCCAGGATGATTGGGTTAATGATTGAATATATATTGCGTCAAAGCGCGTCTATATATGGATGTTGTTGCTGCGTAAAGAATCGAAAATGTTCAGGTCGAATCGACTCTTCTTTCCTTGTTGATCAATAATTTGATAATCAACTTTGAAAGGCAAGCATGACAAGTTCGGTCCAACGGTTCTCTGATGATGTGGTCAAAGAGCTGGAAGAGATGAAGAAGCTCGGAATCAAGATTAAGAAGTCTGTGATTGAAAGGGCCGAGAACCTTGATGAAATGGCAGAGTACGAGAACATGAAGGTCTCAGAATGTGCTGACCTCCTGATAAAATTATCGTAATCAACCCATATGAAAAGCAGAGCCACCTTCGGGTGGTTTTCTTTTGTTCAGAACAACAATTACCATGCAAAGCTGGAATCCTGTGGGCAGTAGACCCTTTACAGTGGCTGCTGGGCGAACGAACTCGGCACCTTAAATTTCAGGTTGAAGTCTGCGTTTCATCACGATTTGGAAGAACCCTGCAATGGTCTCTTTATCGTCTTCGGTCAGGACGGATGGAAATTCAAATCTGAAGACACCATTGCTTAAAGGGCATTGTGCATGTGCTTGGTAGAGCTTTATAGGTGGATGCTCACGTTTGACAGATGAGGGTTTGGGCACGACTTGGATACCATCTTGTTGCGTTCTGCCTTCGCGCATGTGCTCAAGGACACGTTTGAGGTCAAAGCCTTGTGGTTCTACTGGTGCGGGTTCAGGTCTCGGCTCAGGAGTTTCCAACACATGCTTTCCAGGCTGTAAAGGCAATGATTTCAGTTTCCTTTGAACCAAGAGCTTATTAATTGCTCTGTGGAAGGTGCTGAAGTCAAAATTTGAAATGTTCAAACGCATGTCATTTTGAACATCGGTAGCTGACTCAGGGCGAGAGAAGTATCCCTCACAGATAAATTCCATGTAGCTTTCATCTGTTTGATTCAGTTCCTGCTTGGCTAATGGCGCAACGTGATTTCTTGGCCTGCGCCTTCCTGAATTTCTTCTGTGAATGGGTTTGGTGTATTTTCTAATGCCGGGATAAAGATAAATCAACGGTAAGCCAAACCCAGTTAATTTGCTTAAAGATTTCGCACTGACTTCTTGATTGGCTTCTTCAAGGATCTCTATACCCCTGCGAATTTCCTCATTCCTCTTCGCTGCAATTTCCTTCTGTTGATAGCGTTTCATAAATGTTCCTCTTATTGTTGTTGTTTCTATCAAGGTAGCAGAAAACTTCAAATAATCAATACATTTGAAAAAAGATGGACGAAAAAAAGGCACCCGAAGGTGCCATGAGGAGGAGGGAAGAAATTATTTTTTGAAGAGCTGCCCGAGCATGAATGCAAGCTTGTAGCTGAAAGACTTTGGGGGCTCTGGTGCTTCAGGATGAACGATAGGCAGCTTGCCTTGTTCACGATAGAAGACTTCCATCTTTGCCATGGCGCTGTACGAAGAATCCCACGAATTCACGCCCGCTTGGTTCTGGGTCCAAGTGTTGCCCAGCCCAACGCTGTTATTGAAGGTGCCTGAGGTGTTACGGTCGTAGTTCATGTTAATTCTCCTTTTCTATCCTTGTACAGCGTGAAGCGGATTGCGTCAACGCTGGCAAGCGATCAGAAAATCGTGGTCTCGTAGTCGCTCAGGAGCTGTGGGTGCTGTTCAAGGCAGGCATGGAGCACCGCCAGCGAGGCCTTCACCAGTTGCTCATCACGTCCAGGCGAAGACATGGGAGGGTGCTTGCCACCATGGAAGAGGTTGTTCCTCACCCGCTGTATGGACTCCAATGCCTTCGCTTCGTCAGTGGCACCTCTCAGGGGGCGAGCCATCCACTTCAGGTTCGGCTCCTGCACCTGTGGGGGATTGGCTATCAGGTAGTCCATGAAGCCGTGCAGCGGATCTGCGGCCGCCACAGTTAGCTTGCAGTCATCCTTGAACCTGCCCCAGTCAGGCGCAGCTCTCCCGTTCTGGTCTCGGACATAGCCACATTCCTTCAGGGCGAACTCAAACCGCGAGAAGACGGCAAAGAACTGACAGACAAGCTCTTTGTCCACAGCGATGAATGTGAATGGGTCGGGAAGTGCCATGGTTGGGGTTTGTACTGCGCTATCGCCACAAGAATCAAGTGACATTCGGCAGGTTGAAATCCTTCAACATACAACGAGTGAGGGCGAGATGACCGAAAAAGCAAGTTTCACCATTACGTGTAATGGGCATACCGGCACATTGGCGGATCACAGATTTGATGAGCAAACTCAAACCGGAAGAATCACAACAGACGCCATTCAGTTCAATATCAATCAGCCTGGTCCGGCATCTGTCGTTCATCTGGATCAAAACGTTCACGGAAGCTACGTGATTGAAATTGATCGGAAGCACATCTTTGTCAACGGCTCACTTCGGTGGGAAGTTGTTGCTTGCGATACGGAAATCAAACGGGAAGATGCTCGTTATGATCATCAATGGTCGCCCGACAAAGTAGCTCGTGTAGATATTGATGCCAATCCGATTGGGAGGGCCGTTTGGAAAATTGTCCCACTATTTCCACATAAAGCAACTATCGCAATTAGATTTTTTGCGGAGTACCATTTGGCTTCTCGGCAAGTACAACCTTAGAGCCAGATGGATTAATGCGATTTAACGGCAGATTTAGCGGCCTGCTGCGGTGGGGGGTTAAACGGAACTCTGCCGCTCAGGCCGTGATGTCTGTGATTATGGGAAGTGCAGGTTGAGCCCAATGTACAGTGTCCCTTCCATCCACATATGAGTAAAGAAGAGACAGAAGTTGAGGCATGGGAGTCTCAAAATTCTTCGCAATCATGTCGGCAAAAAATAGAAACTCATCTTCTCTGTGGGTGTATCTCGAATTGGGGCCCATGAGGAAAATGTGATGAAAAAAATCAATTGTTTCCTCAAAGTCTATAACAACATAATGGTTGGATTCGAAATGAATATGGACCCGAGCTAAGTAGTCGTGGACGTTGTTGACAATGTAGGACTCGTTGCCATTGCTTTGACCATATTTTCTACCGATGCCTATGCTGAATACTGAAAGCCTCGGCCTTCGCCGCCAATAGCTTGCTAGTAGAAGATCGTTTCCATTGTTTCCTTCTACTTCGCCAAAAATAGCGTTCTTAATACCATTGATTTTGTCTGTCAGAACAAGGCAGAGATCCGCCCTCTCAATTACTTCTTCTTTTTCGAAGGGCGAGCCATCCGGGAAGATGTCGACGAAGCGAAAATCAATGCCGTCACTTAGAGCTGAGTCTTTTCCTGCGATATAGAACATGTACTCATACCGAGTGGGTGAGTATTCCTCTCCCCACAGTTCAAGAACTCTTTTAATCAACGAATCAACAATATATGACCCAAGTTTGAGATTGAGGAAGTTGATCAAGAAATACTCAAAGCCGTGGTTTTGTATTTTTGCTCTGAGCTGATTGAAAAAGTTTGTCTCCATGGTTCCGCGAAGGCTTGCCAGAGTCCAGTGCGGAAAGGTGCGAAGATTTGACGGCTTATAGTCCAAATTTCGCTGATAGTGCAAGCATTGCAAGACCGCATAAAAGTGAGACGCCCAGTAAGACTTGGGCGCATCAATGACGGGTTGCGGTAGGGTTTGCGCAAGGTGGGAGGATTGCCATCTCATTTTTTTGTGAGTCTCTTGAATTTCACTATTCGCCTTTGGCAATCTTCAGAATTTCGTTGACAGGGCGTGCCTTGTAGGCATGTGTCCAGATTCTGGCAGTCTCCGTGGCGATGGCCAGGAGGGGAACCTCCAGCTTGAAGATTTCCTTGACCATCAGGGGGTCTGTGTCGTGCTGGGTGGACTGGACACAGTAGGTGAAGCAGTAGCTGTGCTCACGCCGATCGATCTCCCTGTAGCCGACTCGCAGAAGCTGGCAGCCCATGGCTCGCAACTCCTTGACCATGCTCAGTAGACAGGAGATGGCCTCTTGAGTCTCCAGCGGGCTTGCAGCCAGTCCGAAGGCATCCATCAGCTCCTGACCCTTGAAGTAGTGTTCCCCGTTGTCAATGAGGCTCTTTGCCACCGCCTTGTGCAAGGGAGCGAGCTTGATGGCGACAGCTCCTGAGCCGAGCATCTGAGGTCTGTTCATTGGGGGAGATCCTGACGTGAAAAAGCCCTCCGTAGAGGGCTCTTTGGTTGGCTGGTTAGCAGCTTACTTCTTTGCGGCCTCGCCCCAGCTTTCACCGCCGCTGGTGATGTACTGAGCAATCTTGGCCAACTCCGCCTTACCTTCAGGAGTCTTGAGGTAGGCAGTCGCCTTCTCAGCGTCCTTCGTGGTGAGATGCTTCATCAAGTTATCGGTCACATCGCCCTTCATTGCCTTGAGGTATTCATGACCCTTGCCGAATGCAACCGGCTTGTCTTGTCCCTGATTGAAAGTAGACGACTTGCCTTTGCTCCCCGTAGGCTTGAAAGAGAAGAGTTCAATGCCGGATTTCTTGCTGACTCGGGTGCTAGGGGTAGTAGAACCAGAACCGCTACCGCCGACAGAGATGCCCAACGCCTTGGCTTGCTTCTTCAGCTCTTCCTTGGTGATGAACGAGTTGTCCACCAAATCGGCGAGGGAGACTTCGTTATCGGTGAGCTGCTTGATCAAAGAGGCAATCAGAGTTTTGCGACCCTTCTCCTGTTCGCGCTTGAGCTTACGAAGATTCAGGTACTCCTCGTCTTCCGCATCGGTCAACTTCAGGGAGCCAAACAATGGGGTCAAGTAGTCGTAGCGGGCTTGGTCAAAAACGGTCTTCGTGCTCTTGGTGGTGTCAGCAGTTGCCATGATGTTCTTCCTTGATAGGTTGGTTGTGAACTGAATTTGCTTTGCTCAACAAACTCAATGAATGTTTGTTGATGTAGTGACTTTATGTCCTGACTTTTGGTGCGTCAACATATCTTTGGCTCATTCTTCATCTTTTATGAAAAAAGATTGTTGCGCGTCTTTCTTGCAACATCCACTTATCCAAAAGCGCTACTCAAACCATTGATTTGTGCAATATGCCTGCTACCTTGATATGTAGACAAGGGGAAGTATATGACAAGAAGAATAAGACAAAGAGTGTTCACCCTCATAGAGCTGATGATTACCGTGGGGATTGTGGGCATTGTTGCCGCCGTGGCACCGCCTGCATATCAGGACTACACCATCAGAGCTTCGGCTAACCCATTGTAAAAATGAAGCCGAGAGGGAGAAACTTCGCAACGTCCTCTTCGGGAATCTGATCGGTGCTTGTCACCATGAACCGCACTGGCAAGTTAGGTTTGTCTTTGGCGGCTTTGACATGGGCACCCTTTTTGAAGGGTGTGGGGTTCGTAAAGGCATGCACGAACTTCGCTGCTGAGAGAGTTGGTCTGTCAGGGTTGACCGATTCTTTGGGCTTTGCCACATACAACAAACCAAGAGTGTTGGACAGTGCAATTCCATCAAGAAGATCGGCGTCATCTTCAGCCAAGACGACAACCCAGTTCGCTCGCACTTCTGCCGTCAGGGAAACTGAAAATTCATCGTCAGTCCCAATTCCTGTCCTGAGAACCAGCTTGCCCTGCTCTTTTGATAGCTGATCATTTTTGCCAGCAATTTTGTTCTTGATGTCCGTCTCAGATGCGATGGTCATCCCGATGGCTTGAACCATGGAAACATCAATATTCCATGTTCCTTTGGACAGCTTGCTCCATTCATCCCGAGCACCATCAACATGCTCCGTGAGCTGCTTCTTTGTCCAGCCTGTGATTTCCATGATGTGGGCATGAATGGACTGCGCTAAGCCGAGTTGGCCGGCCAGTCCGATGTGAACCGACAAATGACATTGCTTGCACAGACACATGATTCTTTTGAGTGTCTGTAAGCGGGTCTGAGGGTCAAAATGCCATCGCTCGTGGGCTTCCAGGCGCAAAGCGGAGTTGCATATCTCGCACCTTTCGTGGTTGCGTGCCCTGACGTATGTGCTCAGTTCTTTCCACTGTGCCAGCGGCAACATGGCGCGCAGGTTGGAGTGAAATGCACTCGCTGGAACCATGTCTACATAGAAGGCATTCCCGCCGTAAGAGCGGTCTTCATTCGGTAGGCACTCGCCGTATTGACCAAGATTCAGTCCACCGATTTTTTGCATGTCAGCCTTCGTCATGCGGATAGCCGGACTCTGGGTGGATGTCCTCATCCATCTCTTTTTCAAAGCGCGATCTCGGTGCATGTGCTGAGCGAAGCTTCGTCATGCATTCAGGGTCTGCGTTGATCCTGTCGGATACGTATTTAAGGTTAGTCCTCCAGCCAATGACTGCGGCTACTGCGATATCCATATCATCTTGCCAACTGGCTGTCAGGTGCTCAAATGACTCGGGCTTGGCTCGCACAAATCTCAGTGTGAACGCCTTGTCAAGAAAGACTTCGGGAGGAATGAAGCGGGTGAATCCTGGGTACTCTTTTTCTTCAAACGGTGGCGTATTTTCATCCTCAACATTCAGACATTCAAAAATGAATGACTTGTTGTGACGCAATTCGGCCGGGAAATGTTGGAAGTGGTCGTGGTTGAAACCAAAGATCCAGAGCATGAGCTTGCTGTCATTTTTCAGATTTTCGCTGAGCCTTGAAAAATCCAGGTTGGTCAGCTCGTCATTGCTCAATGCACGAAGGTCCTTTTTGAACTTGATAGATGTCATTGCTCTTCTGGCTTGGGGTGAACAGGATCGGCACTAGGAACCCACTGGAAAGCTGAGCTGTCTGGGTGCTGGTGGATGACGGACTTTGCTTCATCACCTCCTGCCAACCACTTTGCCCAGTCCTCGGGCTCGAGGACCAGAGGAGCCCTGTCGTGTGTGGTGCCGAGGAAGTCATTGGGCTCGGTTGTCACCATCGTGAAGGTGTTGACTGGCTCACCTGTCTTGTTGTCCTTGGAGACCTCGTACAAGCCTGCGGCCAGGAAGACATTGGTTGCTTTCATGGAGATGTCCACGCGGGTCTTCACGCCGTCAAGGATGGGCCACTCCCACCATGCTGACATCGGGATGAGACAACGGGTGTCCATGAATGCCTTCCTGAATGTCTGGAGCTTGTGAACCGTGTCGCCCACTGCGTTGATGAGTTCGCGTTTGACCCACTTGTCCTGCTTCGCCTTGTCAGGCCAGGTGCGATGGAACCCCCAGCGCCGGCGCTCCACCATGAGCTGCCCACTGTTGTCATAGCGAATGATGGGCTGATAGGAGCGTGGGAAGACTTCAATGCTGCCGTCCCATAGCTCGGGCTCAGGGTCAAGGATGCCGAGCCTCAGGCGTTCCAGCTTCTCATTGGCAACCCATAGAGGGTCAAGGCGGTAGCGTCCACACATGGTTTTCCCTTTGCTAGGTGGTTCTACACTCGCATGAGAACCTTGGAGAAAAGATGCCTCTCGCTTCTGGACAACTCTTTTCAGACATCCTAATGAATATGTCTGTGCTTCGCTACATCATAAAGGCGCGGAGCAAATCGGGAAGTTACGATCTGAATAAGCAGGCAGAAAACTTCTTGAAAAATATCCTTAACCTTACCTATGGCTACGCGTTGGTGAACCTCAATGATGAGAAGAAAAATGCCGCCGCAGTTGACCTGGGGGATGAAGATAAGGGTATCAGCTATCAAATAACGGCAACTTCATCTGCGAAAAAGGTCCATGACACCATTGCGAAGTTCATTTCGGGCAAGTTGTATAAAAACTATCAACGCCTCATTGTCTTCGTGCTCACTGAAAAATCAAAGCTGACCGCATCATTTGATACGCAGGGCAAGTTTAATTTCTCAAAAGAGACAGACATCGTTGACATGGATGATTTGTTTTCTGACATTGAAAAGTTGCCGCTGCCGTCACTGAAAAAGGTTCACGACTTCGTGATGGCGGAACTTGCGCCTATTAATCAGTCGTTGGTCCCCAAGGACAGTTTATTGGCGATTGCCGAAAAAGCGGCCGACAGTCCTCCAAAGACCGCAAAGAAATTCTTTGAGTTTCTGAAGGTTGAGGATGAGGACGTGGCGAAGGAGTTCACTGCGCTGAAGAAGCTCTACAAGCAGCTCTCAAACTTTTCATCTGAGCTGCGTGGATATATCGCGTTCGTCATTGAGAGAGGAAAGATTGTAGATAATTACGATCCTTCTGTCCTGGGCATAGATCCAGAAGAATTGCTTCGTCTTCTAAAAGACATTCCCAAAGATAGAGCAATTTCCTTTTTCAAAAGCTTGGAGCAAGAAAACTTGATGAGCTATGAGGCAGATGAGTACCGCGCGCCATTAATTCTTCGACATGTGATGGAGTGCGAAAAGGACTTTTTTCTTAGCGTAAAGAAATTCTGCAAGACCAAGGAAAACGTTCGCAGGGTCATTGTGGACGGTGACTTCACTTTTTTAGACGCAGGCAATTAGCAACAACCAAAATGGGTTCGGCTATCAATGATAATCGGCCAACAACAGAGGAGATGAGTTTGAAGGCGTATCCGCGAGCCCTTTTGTCCATGGCTTTTTTTGCATGCTTTGTCATTGATGCAAGTGCTCAGAGCCTTGGCGGTGTGTCCCTTAGCAAGCCTGCGTCATCGCTTGACGCTTTGCCCGCCCCAATGGCTCGTGAAGGCAATGGGGCTATCAAAACGAACAAATATCAGTTTGCAAACGGAGACACGCTTTCCGTCACCTACAGCAGCAGGGCAAACCAGATTTTGTTTATTGAACAAGACTGGAGCGGCAATGGACGAATCATCTCCAATGTTGGGCCGTTCAAGTACGGCATGACGACATTGCAAGACATCCGTCAGCTCAACGGCAGCAATGGGCTTGGCTGGAAGTCCACCGTCATGTCGCGCCGTGGTGATGACCTCGTATGCATGAACGCATATGAAGTTAAGGGCCGACCTGGTTCAATTGTTGTGTTCGTGACCCAACTGGATAATGCAAAGTCTTTCATGGGCCAGAAAGACTTTACCGGCAAGGCAACCTTGCGGGCAATCATCGTTGCCAACGAGGACTACCTTGATAGCCTGTGGGGCACAGAGAAAATCTACGACAGCTCTGCTACGGCAATCAACTGGCCGCAGTAGCGTCAGCTATTTTTTCGGCTCAGCTCGTGCGCACCTGAGTTGTTCAATAGTGAGTCGTTCAACTTTTATCTTTTTTGTAGGTTCGGCTTCTTGTTTCGCACGTTGCCAGTCGTGCTTGAGCAGCAGTGATATCCGATCAGAGAAATCTTCTAGCTTTGCTTGCCGGTCTTTCTCATCCTTGAGCTGTTCAATGACATCAAGAATGAGATTGTCTTCCGGGTCGTAGGGATGGAGCGATGTGGCGAAGGTCAGTTTGAGTTCCGCAAGCCAAACTTGATCGCCCTTCACCGCTGCCTTGTGAACCTCAATTGCCTTTGTGCGGATCTTCTCCCGCCACTTCGCGCGTTCCTGTGTGATGTTCTCAACGAGAATTTTTCGCTCGCTATTTTTCTCGGCTACTAAGGCGGCAGTCTTGGCGGATTCGCGAGTGGCTTCATTGGCAAGCCTTGCAGCTCCTCGTGCGGAAACCAGTGCTACAACTGAAACCGCGAGCGTCGCAAGAGCCGGTATCAGTACAGCGAGCGAAACTTGATAATTTACTAACCAAGTTATAAGTGCGTCCATGGTCAGGCGGCCGCTTCAGGTGCAGCTTCAAAACCAAAGTACTGCCGGTGCCATTGAAGATATGGCTTCATTCCTTCATGAGTGCGCGTTGTCAACTGAAGACCCCCATGAATGTGCATGGTGTTTTGCGCCTGCAAAGTTAGCTTTGGGTGAAGCAATATCTTAAGCTTGTCATCAAAGCTGATAAAACCCCGGTCAAAGGCTTTGTCTAGATTTGGGGTGAGCAAAATGCCGTTATCAGGGGAAAGCCGTTCCTGTCTCGTCGTACATTTGCTCCAAGGCTTTATGTGCGAGGCGATAAGTAGATTGTCATCCTTGCAGCCTGTTACTGCACAACCCTTCCATCTTTCAACCAATTTATCACGAAAGTAGCCTTGGCCAACTCGTAGTTTTACAATGGCATCTTTCTCGGTGTCTGAAAGAGGCGAGTTTTCAAGCCAGTCTATAAATTCATTGTCTGTACCTGGCTCGGGTGCTTCATTGAATGGATCTTTGACAACCCTTGCCGGTGGCTCAATGCCTCGGACAAGTTCAAATGCTCCGTTGACATCATACTTGTGCACCCACCATAAAGCCTCGTCCAACAGTCTCTTGTCGGCAGTAGCAGATTCGTGGGCAGCTTCTTCAAGCTCTGGACGGTTACCATCCAATACCGACACTCTTACTGGTTTCCTGTGAAGGTATGCAGTGGAGATGAGAGAGCCAAAGGCTTGGGCTTTTTTAATCTTCATAGCAAGCCTGTTTTCTTTCAGGCCTGCAACCTTGATGTCCGTTTTCATGTTCGCCCATTTCTCGGCGTCCATCCTGGAATTGCCTATGCGAACAAGTCTTCCATTAACGGGCTTGATTTCAGTCCACCATATACAGGCAAGGAATGGCTCATCCTTGCCTCCGAATGTCCATAGACTGTTCTGATAGATATTTTCGTATGGATCAATCGGCTTGCCCGTCTTGCGGCTGAATTCCCAGGGTGCACCATTCAGACCCGCCTGCATGGCGATGTCGTAAATCTTCTGGTACTTCAGGGGACGGATGGATTGGTATTCTTCTTCCAATGTCAATTTCAAGCCCTCACGGTTGGCATGTCTTCCCAGCGAGTAGTGTAGGCAGGAGTACGCCGTTCCTGCTTCATGCTGAAGGCTCGCTCGTCGCCTCGTACTCCTGAGCTGGCCATGATGAGAGTGCCCTTGCCGTACTTCTGGTTGATGCTGTCCAGTGCCGTCATCAGCTTGCCTTTGTCAGGCTCTGGAGTGTCCAAGTCCAGCTCCCCTTGAATGATGCTGTTGGACTGAAGCTCCAAGAGCATGACACCCGCTTTCGCATACTTGAAGCCGTCCTTGTAGATGGCCTGCAGGCCGGCGAGCGCAGATTGAACGATGAGCCGTGTGTCGCACGTGGGCCTGCGCAAGGGCAGGGTGATGGCTCTGCTGTACTGCGGGTCGTTTTGCCGGAATGGACTTGTCCTGATGAAGGTGTGTACCTGTGCCGTGAGGGAGCCTTGCTTCCTGAGCTTTTCAGATGCCCTGCATGCGAAGTCCGTGATTGCCTCGCTGAGTTCGCCGAGCTGGGTTACTGGGTGTCCGAATGACCTGGTGCAGGCAATTTCCTTCTTGCTGGCTGGCACATCTTCCAGGGCAATACAGGAGGTGCCTTGCAGCTCTCGCACAGTGCGCTCCAGCACAACACTCCACCGGCTTCGGATGGTGGCTGGATCTATGCGAACGAGGTCAATGACATGGGTGATGCCACCTTCTTTGAGCTGCTCGCTGATACGAGGGCCGATGCCCCAGACTTCGCCCACTTCAGTGGCTGCAAAGACTTCATCCATCTCGGCTTTGGACAGGGTTGAGAAGTCGCATACCTGTGCCAGCTTGGCAGGGTAGGAGCCCGGCTTTCTCTCAGCCGTCTTCGCCACATGGTTGGCAAGTTTGGCAAGGGTCTTGGTGCTGCCAATGCCAAAGCCACAAGGTATGCCAACCCATTGAATGATGCGCTCCCTCAGGCGCCGTCCTCGTTCCACATGGTCACCGCGAATCCCAGTGATGTCCACGAAACATTCATCTATTGAATAAATTTCCTGAAGCGGGCCAAAGCCTGCGGTGAGACTTGCCACTCTGTCAGAGATGTCCCCATAAAGTGCAAAGTTGGCACTGAGGGCAATGACGCCATGACTTTCTGCCATGTGTTTAATCTGGAACCAAGGATGTCCCATCTTGATTCCCAGTGATTTTGCTTCATTGCTTCTTGCAATCGCACAGCCATCATTGTTGGACAGGACAATGACCGGCAAGCCTTCTAGTGAAGGTCTGAATATTCTTTCACAACTCACATAGAAGTTGTTTCCATCTATCAGGGCAAACATTTGACATTACCGAAATATTCAGTAGAGTGATTAATGGGTGAACAACTTAACGGCCTGTGAGTCCCACTAAAAAAGCACCCTCATGCATGGGTGCTTTTTTTATATCTGGAACTTCTTGATTGAGGTCAGTACCACTCCCCATATCTGCAAAATCTGATCATCTTTAGGCACGATGTCTGGATAGGTCGGATTGCCAGCCTTCAGTTTGATGGCTCCGTTTCTTTTCCAAAGCAGCTTGCACACAAACTCGTTGTCCAGGTTGGCTACGACGATGTGCCCATGCTTCGGACGAATGGCGCGGTCTACCAAAAGCGTGTCATGGTCAAAGATTCCAAACTCCTTCATGGAGTCGCCTCTGACCGTCATGGAGTAGGTGGCTGCTGGATGAAGGATGAGGTGAGCCAGCACGTCTATGCGTGAAGCTCCCATGTCCTCCGCAGGACTGGGGAAACCTGCGCGGACTTGCTCCTCCAGCCTCGTGATGAGGATGGGAGTGAGCTTGAGCGGAACGGGTGCCGTGTTGAGGCACGGCTCCTCAATGGCTGGGCTCATCTTCCTTGAGCATGAAGACATCAAAGTGCACATCCAAGCTACCGTCAGGCAGCTTCTTCAGGTCGGTCACGCACTGGAAGACCTTGAGGGCAAGGTTCTCGTTCATGGACTCGCAGAAGGCATCCTCAGAGGCGAGCTGGACATGCTTGCTTCCGAGGAACTTGAAGTTGAGATCTGCTTGGACTGTTCCAGGCCGAACCTCGTCAAGGCGGACCTGGTCGTTCGTGAGGACGATGGGGTTCACCACCTGTCCCAGCATGCCCATGAGGGCTTCAAACCCGCTGGAGATGGTGTGCTTGTCGATGTCCGAAATGCTGATGGACATCGCTCCTGTGGTCGTCTCAATCTGGGCAACGAACATGCTGGAAGTGGTCATGGCTTGAGCCTCCTTCGTGGCTGTGGGTGGAGTAAAATACTGTACGAACATCCAGTATAGCCACGGCCTTTGGGAATGGAAGCTCACGGACCCGAGTGAAACCCTGAGCCAGCTCTTGAGTGGTAAGTGTTACAACCCGTCATCACTACAGGATGGGGGATTCCATGAGGGCTGCGAGTCTTGTTGGTGCACTGCTGCTGTGTGTCAGCACGCTGGTGCTGGCCGAGGATGTGACCGCCGAGCGCTGGTATCGGGCACCTGATGACCAGAAGAGGGCTGAGGTTGCTCGCGTGCTGGGCAACATCGGCTCCAAACCTGGTTGCCGCGTCAAGCTGTCCACGGACTACTACGTGCGAGCCTTGAATGCCATGCTGAAACAAGACACTGCCGCGAGGAACCTTCAATTTTTTGAAGCCTTGGCGCTGGTGGCAACTGGGGCCGGCGAGAACTGGTGCCCCTGATGGCTGAATCTGAAAGATGGCCGTGAAAATATTTGAGCCATAGATTTGCGAGTAGACCCTAGTAGAGAATTCACTTAGGTCTTCGATCATTCGCTCGGGAGTTCAATCAGCAGGAGGAGCAATGTCCACCATTAAGCCACTCGACACAAACTCTGATTTTCCATTGGTCCCGGTTCCAGAAAATACTTTTGGCGAGAGTATTGTTGAAGTAGCTGGGTCGGGGCCGGGTACAGGCTGGTTCAGTGACAGCAAAACCATCGTGACGGCCGCTCACGTTGTCGGCACTGATGGGTTAGCCACCGCCTATTGGAGCGGTAAAGCACTCGCCAATGCGGCTGTGTACTTCAACTCAACGAATGTCCCCGTTCCTGGCTCATCTCAGGATATAGCAACACTTTCTGTTGATGATTGGAACGGCAAGCCTTTACCCATAGGAGTTTTCAGCGGACCACCCGCAGAAGTTTCAATTGTGGGCCGTCTTGACGGAAAGCTCTATAGATCAATCGGAAGAGCCTATAGTCCAGGAGGAGGACTTCTTCTCTACAACTTATCGGCCACAGGCGGGATGAGTGGCTCGCCAATCTTTTGGAAAAATAAGGTAGTTGCTATTCATCTCGGAAGTGTTAATGAAACTGCGTTGGCAAAGAAGCCCACATGGCCCGGGTACATAAATGCAGGGCTTATGTTTACAGACGAGGTGATTAATTTTTTGGGAGGGACGTGATATGAGATTCAGCAAATTGATGGTTCTCTGCACCTTCGTTCTCTTTGGAGGCTGCACCCACTTGGCAAAAGATAAGTCGCCGCCAAGCCAAACAGTGGGCTCGCAAACATACTACGATACTCAGGTTGTTACAGGGAATTGTGTTGGTAGTACAGAGGCGGGAGTATTTGGAGCAGGTATTGCGGCTGCTTTTATTAAGCAAGGCGTCAATGAATTTGGAACTGCTCTAGCTTTGGCTGCGAGTGGCTTTAACGATATGGCTCCGGCTCAGACATTGATGGAGACAAATCAAGAAGGCTTTGGTAAATGTATTTATGTAATCAGAGGTTGGTTCTATAGAGAAGCGGCTAACCTCAAAAAAACTCAAAATACCAAGGGGCTAGGATATCCTTCGGCGCTTGCCACCGGCCAAAGCTATCTCGACTTAGGTCTATTCATTGCGGCGCGACCAGATTTCTTTTTTCAAGGCCAGATTATTCAATCAATGGATGGGTCAAAAAACTTCATTAAGCCGGTATCGGCCATTCTCAATAATCCAATAAAGACCATAACGGCCCGTACAGAAAAAAGAGATGTCGAAATTCTATTCGCGTTTGGAGCCCAATCTGTTGATATAAGGACGGCGCCGGGCACTAAGGTTTCTTTGGGCGACCTGAAGCAAAACGTAGAGGTTAAGTTTCCGAAGGATGCGTGTAGATCATGGTCCGATGGAAAGATTCAAACTCCAGGTTGTCCAAGCGTCAACAACTACGACGATACTATGTTGGCGCTCCTAGGAAAGCAGAAGCCGACGTTGGCGGCAGGAGTACCTCCTCCAAGAATTGCGAAGTCGGTGACTTTGATGCCTTCTGTTTCGGGATGGTTTGCTGTTCAAGTTAATAAACAGACACTCTCCCCTATTGTCTTGCAGGCTGGTGTAATAGAAACACTCGGCCCTTCTCCAGTGCTGAAATTTGTTAGTGGTGTTTTCACTTCTAAGAAAGATGACATCACAACCGAGATTCAGAACAGGGTTATTCCAAGTTACTCAGATACCGCAAAGCTCGCAGATCGAAAAGCGCAAGACACCCTCTCCAAAAGCTACAACGCGAGCTTGAAGGATGCGAAAACTGCTGTGCTCGCTTGCGCAAAATCAACGGCGACTTCTGGCGACCGGCGCGATGCGGGTGACAAGCTCCGTGCTTTCCTCTATGACGCTCTTGCGGCGGATCGGGACACGGGTGGAGTCACTGACGGAGGGATAATTATGGTGGAGTCCTCCAATGGAGGAACAATCTGCGAAGCCTATAGTAAGCTTCCAATATTTCAATAAATTTTGACAATCCATAAAAAGCCACATGAGTTCCATGTGGCTTTTTTGTATGTGCTAAATCATTCAAGTGTGAGCTTCTGTTTGGCTACTACATCTTTATAGACCTTCAGCTCATCTTTGACTTGTGCAGTGAACTGCTCGGGTGTGTTGCCGATGATGATGGAGCCGGTTTCTTCAATCCTCTTTCTCACAGCTGGGTCTTTCAATGCTTGCACCACGCCGTCATGAATCTTGGCTACCACCTCCTTGGGAGTGTTCTTCTGAGCCACTATCCCGTAGTACGCCATTCTGTTGACTGAGTCCAAGCCAACTTCCTTGAAGGTTGGCACATCAGGAAGCTCTTTCAAACGCTCTGGTGCAGCTACCACGATGGGTATCAGCTTTCCAGCCTTGACTTGCTGATAGGTGGATGGGAAGTTGTCAAAAATCATGGAAACCTGTCCTCCTACAGTGTCAGCCAATGCAGGACCTGCGCCTCTGTAGGGAATATGAGTCACGAAAGTCTGCGTCTGGCTTTTATATGACTCCATGAGCAAGTGACCAATCCCGCCAGCTCCTGAGGTCGCATAGGAATACTTTCCAGGGTGAGCCTTCAGCTCTGCCAAGAACTCCTTGTAATTGCGAGCTGGAAAGCTGGGGTGCACAGCAATGATGTTCGGTGTTGCCGCGATGTTAGTGACATAAGTGAAATCATTGATGGGGTCGTAAGGTGTCTTGGGATTGATAGCGGGGTTTGCTGCTGTGCTGGAGACAGTCGCAACACCTAACTTGTAGCCATCTGGATTGGAGCGTGCAGTCTCAGCGGCTCCTACACTTCCACCACCACCCGCTTTATTAATAACCACTACTGGTTGACCTAAAGCTTTCCCTAAAGGCTCACTGATAACGCGGGCCACGATATCTGTTGTTCCACCTGGCGCGAATGGAACTTGAAGTTCAATCGGTTTTGTTGGATAGCTTTGTGCCATTGCTGAGATTGTGCAAAGCACTGTAGCGAATGCTATCGCTGTCATTTTTATTTTGTATTTCATATTTTCTCCTTTTGTTGTTATGAATACAACTCAAGGTATCAAATATATTGCAAAAGTCAATTGACTTTTAATTCTTTGCTGTTATAGATATATGAAACAACAAAGGAAAAACAAAAATGAAAAGACAAATCCTATCTATAGCTGTACTTGCTTTATGTGGCAACGCTTTTGCCCAGACCGCTGGCGAAATTGATTACTCACAGCAGCCTCATCCCTTGGTCGTGTTTGGAGTTCCAAATTCTCAGACATTCCAGAATATCCCAGTGTCAGAGTATCAAAACGACAATACAAACATCAATCAAGTCACAAGCAAGAATATCTTGATTGGAGTAGGAGCGGGAACCAATCATCTTCTTCCCAATGCAGATCCAATGAATCCCGCTGGTGGAGCTGACATGAACAATATTTCTATCGGAAATGGTTCAAGCTCCAGTTTGAATGGCACAGCGATTGGTCCCAATGCTCAAGCTGTTTCAAATCTGACTCCTGCCAGCTCCATGACTGACAAGTTCAACAAGCAAGGCTCTACAGCGGTTGGCTACAACTCCATGGCTGTAGATGGTGGCACTGCACTGGGGATGGGTGCTAAAGCTTTCGTGGGCTCTGTATCCATCGGCTCCAACACTATCAACAATGAACTGAACACTGTGGCGTTCGGCAACAGAAGATTGACTCAAGTCCTGGCTGGAACCAATCCCTTGGATGCTGTGAACTACAGCCAGTTGTCTTCACAGCGCACTGAGTTAATAAGTCTTTCCCAAAACTACGCAATCGCTGCTGGAAACAATGCTTTGCAGTTGGCGAATGCATATACAAACTCCGTCATTTGTCATACAGGCTGCTCAAACACCAATGTGACTGAAGCGAATGCTTATACAGACATCAAAACATCTACCATCAAGCAAGAAGCGGTGACTGAAGCAAACACCTATACAGACAGCGTAGGAGCTTCAGTCTTGAACAGTGCCAATACATACACAGACAACTCTATCAAAGGAGTGACCAACGGCTTTGCAAGCAAAGACTATGTGAATGGTGCCGTGCAAGCTGGTGTAGCTCAATCCAATGCGTACACTGACCAAAGATTCAACGAGGCAAGCAAGATTGCCTACAGCGCTGCTTCCGTAGGAATGGCTTCATCAGCCTTGGTCTTCAATCCAAATCTTCCACGTCAGGTTGCCATCGGTGCAGCTTCAGTTCATGGAACATCAGCCTTGGCAGTAGGTATGGCATGGAAGCATGGCGACAACGGGATGATTAATGTGCGTGGTGCTCTTGGACAGAACGGCACAAGCGGGTTCGCTGTTGGTTACTCAATGGCTTGGTAAGTTGCTAGTAGCAGTGTCTGATAGACAATATTCACTGCTATTAGTATGTCAAAAATAAAGTGAGGCGATGTAGGGCTCACCTTAAAATCGGCTTTTTTAAAAAGGAGAAGCCATGGACCCGATGTTTTTCTTCAGCTTTCGGCTGAATTTCATCAAGAACTTCTATGTGACCAGCTCAGGACCTTTCTTGAAAATCAAGAATGACATTGAGCAAGAGGTCCCTCCGTATGAGCCGCCGTATTCAGAGGATGGAGAGCCTCCGTTTCAGGAGGAATGGAGTCAGGCGAATGCTTCGCTCATCGTGCTGGGAGGCTCGTGTGTCAGCATGCTGGAAGGGTCGCTTCACATGCTTCTGGATACCCTCATGAAGATGCACGGCAACCTAAACGACTGGAGGGCGGTCAAGAGCAAAGATGGCTGGTGGGGCAAGCATCAGGGTTACTTCAAAGAGCACGGCATTGACTTCGCCACCTCGGGCTGCAACATGGATTTGCTCTCGGAAATCATCTTGGCGAGGAACAGGGTTCAGCATGGTGAGGGCCTAACTACCCAGAGCATCACCTATCAGCCGGAAGACCTGGCGAAGGTCTCCAGCCCGTTCTTCGTGGATTCAACAGAAGTGGATGTGCTCAAGGAGCTGGGGGAGCCTGACTTCTCGCTCTTCCAGCCTGTCATCACCGTGGATCTCGAGAAGCTCACTGCTGCGCTGGAGGAGGTTCGCAAGTTCGGGCACTGGTTCACGCAGCAACTGGGGTACGCTGAGCGCAGTTGGTAAAACCGGAGGAGAGACCATGAAAAAAGCTGCCGTCGCAGCAGGGTGCTTGCTGTCGTTCGCTTGCTATGCAGCACCTGTGTACCTTGAGTGCACGATGTCATCAGGACAAAAGGATGTGCTGTGGGAAGTCGCCTTGGATGAGGCCGCAGGCAATGCGAGCTACTCCATAGCGGAACTGGGGGTTGTCCAGAAGAGGCCGGCGGCATTCACTGCCAGCTCTGTGAGCTTCAACGGGATGGAAATTGACCGGACAACATTGGTCATGACTCGCACAGTTAATCTGATGGGCGACATCAAGGTAGACAAAGGGCAGTGTCAGCTGGCCAAACCAAAGGCAAGAGCCTTTTAATAGTAACTGCTTCAATCATGAAAGCCACCTTCGGGTGGCTTTTTGATTTTCTGATCTATTGAATTTTTCAATATATCTGCTACCTTGGAATAAAACAACAAGGGGACGATATGAATAAGAAAAGCTACAAGGGAAAATCTCGGAGAAAAATGTGTGCCACGGATAATGAGGCAGTTAATCGTGCCATCCAGAATGATGAAAAGGAAATGAGTTCGGATGAGGTTATCCGTGAACTTGATATCCTATTTAAGGAGTTCAAGGCTTCTGATGAGCTTGACAATATTTTTGATGAAGAGGAAGCAGACGATCACTTGCTCAATGATGACGAGGATGAAGTTCTTGACGAAGTGCTGAACCTGGTTGGCTCCGGTCAAAGCGGTTTCAAGCATGTGCCTGAAGAACTTCGCCCCACTGATGGATTCCTGCTTTACATCCAGATCTACTTGAAGGTGTTTGATCCTGAGTTGGAAGGCGACTTGTTTGACTTCCAGCAACTATTTACCATTCATAGAACTCGCCGTGATGCTCCTGACTTCGTCAGGAAGAAGATGGACGATTATTTTGAGTTGCTGGGATGTAACCCTGAGCTGGCCGTTTCCTCGTTAATTCTCTCGCAGCATGCCTTGAATGTTTCCATTCTCAAAAGGTTTGAGCTGGAAGAAAAGAAGAACTTCCACGCAGTTTGTCAAAATATAAAGTTTGACTACTCGCAAGAGTTGGAGGGCTCAAATATAAAGCTGGAGCAATACCTACAAAAGACTCCAGATACTGGCCATGCCTGGTTTGATATGCTCGGGCTGAAGACTCATTTGCTGGGTGTGGAAGACCAGCCTCAAAGGCAGTTTCTGAAAAAAATCATCAATCAGGCCGCGACAAAGAAAAAACTGGTGATTGAAACGGAATCAGTCTTTGATGAGCTGGAAGACAGATTTCCCAACTTCGCTGAAGTCGTGAAGTTCTACAGGGCACAGTTCAGGCTTGCCGCAGTAACCGGCAGAAGCCGTATCACTCCCATCTTGTTGCTCGGTCCTGCTGGGATCGGCAAGACCATGTTCTGCAAGGCTCTGGCCAAAGCTTTGGAAACTGGCTTTACCTTCATAGACATGGCCTCTGCGACATCAGCATGGGTGCTCACTGGATTGCATGCGAGCTGGCACGGTGGAAAGGCAGGCAAGATTTTTGACACGATGGTGAGCAGCCCCACCTTGAGCCCCATCGTCGTCCTGGATGAGATTGAGAAACCGGTGAAGCCTGAGACCGATCCAAAAAATGCCCTCTATCAGCTCCTTGAAGAAAGTGGCTCCAAGAGCTTTGTGGATGAGTTCGTGAACTTCCCTTGCGACTTGTCCAGCGTCATCTACATCGCATGTGCGAATGGGCTGGAAGGCTTGACAGCCCCCTTGCTGTCACGCTTCAAGGTCTTTGACATTCCAGCTCCATCGCGTGATGAGCAAGCCATCATCTTGCAGCGCATGTACCAAGAGGAGACAGGCCAATCGCCTTTGTTTGAAAGCGAGCTGGACAGGGCTGTCGTGAGCATGCTCATGAGCGACTCCCTGAGAGTTGCCAAGCAAGATATCTCAGACGCCGTGGGCATGGCACTGCTGGAGCACAGCCCTTCGGACATCAAGCTGATGGTGGCTCAAGGAACGGTAAACATCGCCGTGAGACCAAGACACTTCAAGAACCACCACATGGAAAAAGCTGCGCTGAAGATCGGGTTCTGATTTCGGTCTTGACCTACAAATTCAGGACCGCGCAGGAACGCTCATCGGGCTAGCATGGGCTTCCCGTCAACCAACCTGAGTGAGCATGCCGACCCCTGAAGCAGAGAGAGTTCTCGCGTATTTCCGACAAGAATATTGGCCCAACGAGGAACGTGCAGCTCTTGCGCTCCAGCTCCATAGAAGGGTCGTCGGCTCCAGCGTCGGAATTCAAGAGCTGATAGCTGGTGGCCTGCTCACTGAGTCACTGGACAAGGCGTATTTCAGGCTGACGGACAAGGGCGTTGAAGCTCTGGGCTTCACATCACAGCGAGGTTAGACCTTGTAGGGCTCCAGCATGGCGAGAAGCTGCACGGACACCGAAGGCCAGCTGTAGCCTCCCTTCACTTTCCAAGAATCTGATTTCACCATCAGCTTCGCCGCGATGATCTGATTCATCATGTCGTCGTGAGGGTAGACGTACCAGTCGCCCTTGTGGAAAAAGGCAACGTAGATGTCCTTGCCGCAGTACTTCTTCTGGATGGTCAGCCTTCCCTTGAGCTGAACCTTGAGGAAGGTGTTGCCATCAATATGGCATGCGATGAAATCGGCTCCTTGCCAATCGTCGCTCAGGCGCAGGCAGTTGTACCCGAAGTTCGCAAGATGAGCTGAAATCTTGTGGAAGTTGTAATTCTCCTGCTGGCGAGAATTCAGGTCGCGATATTCAATCTTCTTGAACATTTCAATTTTTCTTAGATGCCTCAACGATGAACTTGCTGCGCTCGTACAGTTCGTCAAAGGTGATGATGTCTATGCCCGTGATGCTGTTGCGATATAGCTCAAAAGAACGAAGCTTGTCCGTGTTCACGCCATGCTCACTCGTGAATTCAGAAAGGTCACCAGCAACAATGAAGGCACGCGGCTTGAAGTTGAAGACCTCCTCACCGGTCGGGTTGCCGTCCTTGTCATTCGGGCGAATGAGCCCGTAGAGCCGATGCATGGCTGCTGCCACGGTTCCTTGAACCTGTGCGACAGCTCCGGCGAGTTCCTTGGAAGGTGCCCAGCAACCTGGCCGATACGGATTGTTCTCCAGCAAGCCGGTGTTGTGCTTCTTGATTTCCACGAAGCACAGAGAGTTGATGATGCCTCGGGACTTCATGAGACCGTCAGCACGCTTGCCGTGGCTCAAGAGGTCATGCCCTTGGACAATCTGCTCCAGCTTCCTGTCCTCAAAGCCGGTGACGAAGAAGTAGCTCAGGCCGTAGCCGAAGACCCATTGATTTTTCTCAAAGAACATCTGCCAGAGTGCCTCATCGCCAGAAGCTTTCTTCGTCTCCTTGATGTGAGCGAAGTATTCGTGGTCTTCAAGGAGCTTCTTGAACGTGCCAAGCTGTTTCTTGCGATAGCCGAGAGCGACGATGTCTTCCTTGGTCAGCTCGGCTTGAATTGCATCAGCAAATGCATCCGGGTTATCTTGGATGAGGGTGGAAACCTGTTCCTTGGACAACACAAGCTTGCGTAGTTCGGTGTCCGTGATGTTGACCTTGTCCCTCCCTTGGAACTCGTATGCTGCGATGTTCTGGAAGAAGGTCAGCAGCTTGGGGATCTCGGAGCCAATGAAAGAGAAGTGAGTGTTGTGAGGAGAGCCGGTGTTGCCGTTGAAGGCTTGAATGGTAACCACCCTGAGGTCTCTATCCGTCTCCAAAAACTTCGCACGAATCTCGGTCCGTCCCGTATCAGTGCGACGAAGCACGATCTCGTCTTTGACCTTGGCAAAGTGTAGGCCTTCGGAGTCAATGACCTTGGAGGCAATCCGAAGAGATCCTGCCATCGTGGGTACGACAGGGCTGATGTAGGTCTTGCCTACAACCTTGTTCTTGAATATCTCTGCCTCGTCGTCCATGGCCAGCTCCTTGGTTAGGTGGCGTATCGGTCAATGCAGCCGCCGCACATCCACTCGCCATCGTCATAGATGCCGCCCGTCATATCTGTCTTCTGGTGGCACCAGCCGCATACTGCATAGATGTTGTAGTCCTCGTCTCTGTCACGAGAGCGGTCTTCAAATCCTGGCTGGAGGGAGGGCAACAATTTGGGATCGGGTGGGCTGGCAAAACATCCGCAGTTGGTGCACCAGTGACCGCCATGATGTTCAATCGTGCTGGCTCGGTGGCAGCGCTTGCATACGATGAGTTCAACCGTGGAAACAGGCACTGCTGGCTCAGCAATGGGCTCTACCTGAGGCGGGAATAGTTCGTCAAGGCTGTTGATTCGCCTGCACTCCATGCCGTTCTTGTTCAGGTGGGTAAGCAGTGGGTCAAACCCCTTGTCACCGGACAGAACGATGCACACAGTTTGCGGCGCGGTCTCATACGTGCGGCCGAGCTGGAAAGCAATGTGGAAGTCCAAGGCGTTCTTGCCTGAGCCTTCAATCTTCTGGAAATCCACGCGGGTGAATCTGTGAGCAGTTGCTTTCTTGCTCGCAGCTTTTGGAGCGTTCTGCTTGGCTCCAACATAGATGATCGCTCGGTAGCTGTCATCCAGTCGTGAGAGATCTACCTTGTGGACGTTCTCAAGATCTACGAGAAGAAGTGAGCCAGCCATCAGGCAAGAAGCCTTGCTTTTTGGGCATCAAATTCGTTGGTGCTTAGAACACCCGTATCCCTCAGGTCTGCGAGCTTGCGCAGCTCATCAGCCAGTGATGAAGGTGGAAGCTTTGGCTGTTCCGGCACATTGGCTTTGTCTTCCATGTCAGCGCGTTTGATGAGCACTTCAACAATTCCATGCCAGTGCCGTGCTTGCTGCATGGCGGTATTGAAAACGAAGCCACCACGTTTGGTTTCGTTCTCCAGAAAGTTCACATCGTGCAGAGGCTTGGCGGTGTCGTTGACGATGATGCGCAGATCAATGCGACTCACCTTATCGGTTGTCTTCGTCTTGCCGCTCAAGCCACCAATCAGGGCTCCTATGCCACCCAGTGCCAGCCCACCGATGAGTGCACCGCCAATCTGGCTTGAACGAAGTGTTTTGGTGATGGTCGTGCCGTCTTGAAAGATTTCACAGGCGAGCACATCGCTGTAGTTGAATATCCGGCTTGTGATGTTGCTGCCGTGCTGGATCAGACAAATCTTCTTGCGCTGCTCGTCAAAGGCAATTCCAGTCTGACCATTGTTGCCCATGATTCTTTGTGTGGGTGTGAAGTCAGCGAGCCCATCAACATGGACTTCCATCTGCTTTTTCATCTTGGAAGTGACGATTGCCAGACCGACAACCGCCACCACTATCAACCCAAGAAATATCAAAACCCAAGTGCCTATCCCCATTCCTCTTCTCCTCTATTAATCTCGGTTTTTTAGTAATCGCTTTGACTTACGACAACATCGTACTTTTCCATGATCGCTTTACTTGGCTGTGTCGGCAAGGGATTCAAGTAAATTGACGTGGTGCTGTGATCTTCATTCGTCATGAAGGGACCGGTAAATCTCAAGTCGGTATCGTATTCGCGTGAATACCGGAAAAGGTCTGCCGAACTTTCAGATTGTCTCCGGCCGTTACTATCAACAAGATAATATGCTGAAAATATTTCCATCCAGCCAATCATGGTGAAGGACACTTCAAAGGATTGATTGAGATCCAGCGTTCCACCATTATCTCTCGCTGTTTTCCAAAGTCTGTGTAATGTAGCAGCGCCGCCCATGAACTCCATATTGGCTGCACGTTCGCCCATTTCTTCAATCGCCTTCGCAATTTCCTGGTGGCGCTTCAGATGTTCGGATGCATATCGGCTCTCGTATGTCATGAACATCAGGGCATAGGTCATTCTTAAATGACTTCCAGCACAATGAATGACATCCTCAAAGTCGTTGAGCTGCGTGGCCGAAAAAACCAAATCCTTAATGGGTTCTTGGGCCATAAAGACGTCAATCAATCTTTCCCTGCGAGAGGCTAGATAAATCAATGTCTCAAGTTTCCCTCCATATTCCTTCATGAAGGTTAATGTGCGCTTGACTTCACTTATCATTACTTCAGATACTTCTTCACCCAACTCCAATAGCTGGGGATGAGCATCCAATGATCTTCTCGCGTCAAAGCCGTAGGATTTGGCTTTCTTTGTGAGGACATCTAAAACGTAGCCCAAGAACTTGAAGGAGGATTCTTTGTCGCCCGCTCTAAATGAATAAAAGACTCGTTGCATTGCCAAGTCAATCTTTTCTTCTTCAGGGGCATCGTACAAATCTTCTTCCCATTCATAGGTGGGATCAAGCTCAAACTTGCGTTCTTCCTCGCGTTCGATGACAACCCAAGCTTGTTCTCTTCTTGAAAAAATGGAGAGCGCTTTGTCAATGTCAATTTTTGCCATGCTGGACTTCCAAAATTTTGTTATTTTTTCAGGGAATGCTCAAGATATTCGGCGAAGTTCCATCGCTTGAATATTGTCCACAGCGGACTGTCAGCCTCTTCATAATCTTCCAAGGCATAGTCCAGCGCGGTCATGAAGTTGTTGTCCTGCTGCTTCAAGACCAGACCAAGATCCAGAAGGTGAAGTACAAACTCGGTGTAGTAGCTGGGTTCATCAAAACCATCTTGGAACTTCCCGATGACATGAGCCAAGGTGTAGCCATTGATGGCATTGCCTTTGTTGATGTCATGACCATGCTCCACGAGAAGCCCGATGGCTTGCATGTAGGCAGTGGGGGAGTGGACTTTTCCGAATGAAAACTTGATGAGCAACCAGCTCGGGAGATCAAAGTCCTTGAGCCCTGAAGACAATATCTTTTCGGCTGCGGGAAGGTCATCCGGCAGTGCCTTGAAGAGGTCAAAGTCATCATCCATGGCGCTGCTCATGCGGATGATTTCGTAGCTCACTGGATCCACTTCAGGATTGGCTTGGGTATGGGCAATGGATGCCTCCAAATCCAGTTTCAAGCCATCGGCGTAGGTGAAGAGTGGGAATGCTTCCTCCAGCCTGCTGAGCCCCTTCAAATGCGCTTCAGTGGTGTTCTTGACCCTGCGAGCTGCCAGCCAGTCTTTGACATCTTTCACCCTGTAGGTGACGTTCTTTCCATGTCGTGTGAATTCGGGACCGGCGCCTGAGTTTTTTCGCCAGTAGCTCAGGGTCTCCTCGGACTCCTTCAGCCATGCTGCGACGGTGGCAGGAGTGAGCTGGTCTTCAGCATCCCACGTGCTGGGAGTGATGGGAGCAGGGCCTTGAGGCTTTGGAAGTGACTTGCGTGGGGCTGTGCCTATGGCATCGTCGTTTGACAGCATCAGAGCCTCAAGAATGGCCTTGAGCTGCTTGCCAGTTATCACGGTGTCGTCATGCAGCTCCTGCACCACGTCAGAGACAGTTTTCATGCCTCATTGTGATGGTGCAAACCGGCGTTTGTCTTACAGGCCGTTGCACTGAGGCTGAGGGGTTTCCTCAGTGCTGCATGGCACTGGAGGCAGGTTAGGCAACGTTCTGGGGTGTTGCCTATGTGTTGCCTAAGATATTTTGGGCAACAAAAAACCCGCACTAGGCGGGTTCTCTGTGTTCTCGTAAGTTATTGATTTACTTGAACTTTTTGTTGGTGGCTCTTCACGGATTCGAACCGCGGACCTGTGGATTATGATTCCATCGCTCTAACCGACTGAGCTAAAGAGCCGTTCAGCGTTTTGCACTGAGCCCAAAATTATAGCCCAGTCCGCGGGACCAGTTCAACCACCCGCCGGCAGCTTGCCCAATTCTTCCGACACCAGCCGCACGATCAGCCGGTCCAGCGTCTGGACCGAGTAGTTGACAACGTCGTGCCGCGTCTCCGAGCCCGGCCCGCTCGCGGGGTTCGAGCCCTCCTTGTAGGTCAGGAAAACGAAGCGCCCGCCGGTGTATTGGGCGATCTGGCGCTGGATGTATTCGCCCTGCTTGTCGAGCCCCGAGGCGCCCACGCTGAACACCTTGATGCCCTTGCCCAGCGCCGCGATCATGCTGTCGTCGTACTGCGGGCCGCTGTAGTCCAGGTGCGGCGGCGCATCGGCCAGCAGCACGACGAGGCGGGTGGTGCCGGTGCCGCGCCAGCTCAGCTGGTGCACCGTTTCGGCCAGCGCCTCGTTCATCGCCTCGGGGTAGTCGCCGCCGCCCGCGGCCTGCAGCCCGTTGAGCACGCCCTGGAACGCGTCGAGGTTGTCGGTGAAATCGTGGCGGCGCACGACGAAGTCGTCGGTGACGTCGCGGTACGCCACCAGTCCGAAACAGGTGTCGGGGCGGCTCGGCAGCCGTGCCACCTCGTCGGCGATGGTGCGCAGCGTGGTCTTGAGCTTGGCGATCTCGTCGGCCATCGAGCCCGTGGCGTCGATGAGAAAGACCAGGTCGAGCTGGGCGCGTGCGGGCGCGGCGCCGGGCCTGTCGATCACCACGTCGACCGCGCTCTTCTGGCCGCGCTGCAGGAAGGCCGTGCCCTGCCGGCCGTTCTTGCGGACCGTGACCTCGTACATCTGGCTGTGCGTCCTGTCGAAGGCGAGCGGGTGCAACCAGGCGCGCCCACCCGCATCGGTGCGGGCCCACATGGCGGCGCCGCTGGGCGCCTGCACCGCGACTTCGGCATCGGGCACCACGGCACCGCGCGCGTCGCGCACTTGCAGGAGGTAGCGCATGCCGATGTCGCGCTCACGGTGGGCCACCTGGGTGCGGCCGCGGAAGTTCAGGTATTCGTTGAAGTCGGCGTTGTCGTCGACCATGCCGGCGGTGACGGGCTCGTTTGCCGGGCGCGCAACCTGGGCAGGTTGGGCGATGCTCGCGCGCGGAGCCGGCGATGCGGGCGCCACAGCGACCGGTGCTGGCGCATATGCCGCCACAGGAGGCATGGCCGCGCTCAGCTCGGGGGCGCTCGAGCCGTAGGCCTTCTTCTCGGCCGCCGCGGCCGGTACCGCTTTGCGCAATGCCTCGGGCGGCGCGGCGTCCAGGCGCCCCATCGTCGGCGCAGGGGTTGGCCTGGGTCTTTCGAGCTGAGCGTTCCGCACGCCCGGCGTCTCATGGGTCTGCACCGGCCGTGCGCAATGGGTGGCCGAGGGCGCCTGGAAGTTCGGTTCGGTCTGCGAGGTCTGCAGGGCAGGCTGGGGCCAACGCGCATTGGCGCCGATGGCAGGAATCTCGGTGGCGCCGCTGGCGCTCCACAGGAACTGGGCGCACAGCAGCACGACCAGCGGGCGGCGAAAACGGGGAGCGAAGGGCTGGGCCATGAAAGGACTCCGGGTTGTGGGATGCAGGCTGATACGGCCGGCCCGCGGCCACGGGGTTAAGCCGTGCGACTTTTTTTCTGGACCCGAACCCCGATGCCGTCCGCCGCCCGTACAAGCTCAGGTGAAAATCCGCCGATGTCTGCGCTCCCACGCGCCCCTTCCGCCAAAGCCGCCACCGAGCGCGACGCCATGCCCGACGATCAGTTGATGCTGGCCTATGCCCACGGTGACGCCGCCGCCTTCGACGTGCTCTATGCGCGCCACGAAGGCGGGCTGTTCCGCTTCGTCAAACGCCTGCTGGGCGCGCGGCTCGCGGCGCAGGCCGACGAGGTGTTCCAGGACACCTGGGTGCGGATCATCTCGGCGCGCGAGAGCTTCTCGCCGCAGGGCGCCGCGTGGCGCACCTGGGCTTTCACGATCGCGCACAACCTCGCGATGGACCGCCTGCGCGTGAGTGGGCGCGAGGTGGCGCTCGATGCGCATCCGGACGACGACGGCGATGCCGTGCCCACGCTCGACCGCGGCGTGCGCGGCGCGGTCGATGCTGCCGCACATCCGTCCGCCGAAGAGCTCGCCTTCTGGCGTGCCGCCGGCCGGCGCCTGCTGGCGTGCCTCGACGAACTGCCGGCCGACCAGCGCGCTGCGTTCCTGCTGCACCACGAAGACGGCCTGACCGTCGAGGCGCTGGCGGCGAGCCTGGAGATCGGTTTCGAGACGGTGCGCAGCCGCCTGCGCTACGGGCTGCAGAAATTGCGCGGCTGCATGGAACGCTACCTGTCGGTGCTGGAGCAACGCGCATGAGCAACGACATCGATTTCCAAGGTGACGATGACCTGCGCGACCCGGCGCTGCGCCGCGCGCTCGACCATGCGCCCGATCGCGATGCAACGCCCGATCCGCGCACCCGGGATGCGATCCTGAAGATGGCGCACAACCTGGCCGCCGCGCCCGCATCGGCGCCGGCATCCGCCGCCAACAACGCGAGCGCCGCGCCCTGGTGGCGCCGGCTGTTCGGCGGCGGTGACACGCGCGCACGCATGCCCTGGAATGCGGCCTTCGCCACCGTGCTCGTGGCCGGCTTCGTGACCGTGCTCTGGCACCGCGAGCCGATTCCCGATGCGCGGCTCGATGGCGAGGCGAAGGTCGCGAGTGCGCCGACGCCCGCTGTCGTGCCGACGCCGCCTGCGGTGGAATCGTCGCCGCAGGCGGCCAGCCCGGCCGCGCAGCAGGCGCCTGCCGCAGAGGCGCCCGCTGCATCTTCGCGTGAGGCCGCGAAAGAAGCGCCGGACCTCGCGACGGCCGATGCCGCCCGCAAGCCGGCACCGGCGACTGCCCGCAAACAGGTAGAGGCGGCACCTGCACCAGCGGCGAATGCGACGCCGCCCGAGCCGGTGCCCACGCCCGCCCCGGCCGAAGCACGATCGGCTGCAGTGCCTCTTCCTCCGTCGCCTGCCATCGTCGCAGCGGCGCCTCCACCGGCACCGGCACCCGCGGCAGCGCCTCCACCGGCATTCGCGGCGGCAGCGCCAGGCGTCGCCGACTCAGCCGCCAGCGTCCGTCAAAAGAGCGAGAGCGCGCAGGATGAAGGAGAGCGGGAGAGTCGCAGCACATATGCCGCTCCCTCCGCGCCCTCGGCGGCACCTGCGCCCATCGCCGTTCCCGCCACGCCGCCGGCGCCCGGCGCATCGCCGTTCTTGCGTCGGGAACTGCCGGAGAACGCATCCGGGGCTGTCGCGCGGGGAGGCAGTCCGAATGCCGACCTCTCGGGTGCCCTGCGCGATACGGCGCCGCCACGTGCCGCCGCTGCCAAGGCCGGCAGGTCGCCGACGGGCGTGTCGCCGTTCTCCGCGCTGGACCGCTGGACGTCCTTCGACATCACGCGCGCAGGCCTGGGCGTGCAGCACGCACGCGGCGACATCGAAGGCCTGGCGGCACTGGTGAACACGGTGGCCCGCTCGGCCACGGCGGCCGATGCGCAACTGGCGGCGCCGGTCGAGGCGCGCCTGTCGCTCTATCAGGGCGGCACGCTGACCGCCGTGCTCGAGATCGCGGGCGACCAGGTGCGCTGGACGCCGCAGCCCGGCGGCGCCGCAACGGTCGGCACGCCGCCGGCGCAGACGCTTGCCGCGCTGCGGGCGCTGCTGACGCGCTAACTAGTCAATAGCCGCGCGCCGAAACGCTTCAGGCGTTCTTGAAATCGGGCGCGCGCTTGTTCAGGAAGGCGTCCATGCCTTCCTTCTGGTCCACCGTGGCGAACAGCGCGTGGAACAGCCGGCGCTCGAACATCACGCCGTCGCTCAAGCCGCTCTCGAAGGCGCGGTTGACCGATTCCTTGGCGGCCATCACCGAGATCTGCGAGAAGCCGCAGATGATGAGCGCCGCGCCCAGCGCCTCGTCGGCGAGTTTTTCGTAAGGCACCACGCGGCTCACGAGGCCGGCGCGCTCGGCTTCGGCGGCGTCCATCATGCGGGCCGTGAGCACCATGTCCATGGCCTTGCTCTTGCCCACCGCGCGCGGCAGGCGCTGCGTGCCGCCGGCGCCAGGGATCACGCCGATCTTGATTTCGGGCTGGCCGAACTTGGCGGTGTCGGCCGCGATGATGAAGTCGCACATCATCGCCAGCTCGCAGCCGCCGCCCAGCGCAAAGCCGGCCACCGCGCCGATCACGGGCTTGCGGATCGTGCGGATGATTTCCCAGTTGCGGGTGATGTAGTCGCCCTTGTAGGTGTCGATGAAGCTGTACTTGGCCATCGCCGCGATGTCGGCGCCGGCGGCGAACGCGCGCTCGCTGCCGGTGAGGATGATGCAGCCGATGGCCTCGTCCGCATCGAAGGCCTTGAGCGCCTGGCCCAGTTCGGTCATCAGCGCGTCGTTGAGCGCGTTCAGGGCCTTGGGGCGGTTGAGGGTGATGATGCCGACCTTGCCTGCTTCGGTCCGCACTTCGATGTTTTCGTAGCTCATGGTGTCTCCGGGAGAGGTGGGAAAAATTCGCTCGGGCCACTATACCCAGCAAGCCCTCCGGCCTGCTGACACCCATCGCCTTCCAATTGAGAATTGCTCTCATCTAGAATGGCCGCATGGAGTTCCCGATGCAAGAACATGCCGTGTTGCTGCGGGCGTATGCCCGGGTGCAGGAGCGCTGCTCGCGCCTGCTGGCCGAACAGGCCGCGCTGGTCGAGCGGCTCGAGGCGCAGGTCGTGCGCCTGCGCGGCGCGCTGGTGGCGCGCGACTCGGCCATTGCGATGGTGCGCGAAGAGCTCGCGGCGCGAGCGGCCGTCGGCGGCGCGCTGCCCAAGCGCCTGAACGCCCTGCTGTCGCCGGGCAGCCGGCGCCACGAGATGCCGCCCACGCCCGAAGCGCCCGCCGATCTGCGCGAGAAGGCCGTGCTGTGCGTCGGCCGCGAGGAAGAGGCGCCGTCGCTCGCACGCCAGCTGGTCGAAATCGCCGGTGGGCGCTACCTGCATCACGACGGCGGCGACGATGCCGACGACCCCGCGCTCGAAGCCGGCCTGCGCGCCGCCGATCTCGTGATCTGCCAGACGGGCTGCGTGAGCCACGGCGCCTACTGGCGCGTGCAGGACCATTGCCGCCGCACCGGCAAGCCGTGCGTGCTGGTGGGCGAGCCGCAGCCGATGTTGTTCGTTCGGCAGCAACCCGCGACGACCGAAAAAGTCGATTAGCCGGCCAGCCAGCCGGTGACCTTTGGGGCGTCGTGCGTGAACAGGCGCCAGGTCGTCACGCCTGTCGGCAGCGTGAGCGGCAGCCGCAACAACTTGCGGTCGCGCGCAACGATGGCTGTGAACTTCGTCGTGTCGCCCAGGTACAGCGCGAGGTCGTCGAGCTTGGCGATGCGCCAGGCCTGAGCGGACTTCTTCTTGCCGACGGCGGGCAGCTCGATGCCGATCCACTCGTCGTTCGCGGAGAACCCGGCCTTTTCAGCCGCACCGCCCCGCAACACCACCTTCACCTGCACGCTGCCGCTGGCTTCGGCCACGCGCAGGCCGAGCACCTGCGCCTGCTGCGACGGGTCTTCGAGCGTCGCCACACCGTGCGTGCGCAACAGTTGCGAGAGCGGCAGCTCCTCGGTCGAATGCACCCAGCGTGCGAGTTCCTGCGCATACGAGCGCCCGCTCACGGCCTCGAGCGCGGCCGCGATGTCCGCCTCGGCGATCGGCCCGCCGCTGCTGTGCGTCCATAGGTGGCGCATCACGTCGTCGAGCGAGCCCTTGCCTTCGTGGCGCAGCGTGAGGTCGAAGCACAGCGCCACCAGCGCGCCCTTGGTGTAGTAGCTCACCGTGCTGTTGGGCGTCTGCTCGTCCTGGCGGTAGTACTTGACCCAGGCATCGAAGCTCGCGTCGGCGACAGGCTGCACGAGCCGGCCCGGCGTCTGCTGCACCTGGTTGATGGTCTTGTTGAGGAGGCGCAGGTACGCCGCGTCGTCGATGCGCCCTGCGCGGCGCAGCAGCAGGTCGTCGTAGTAGCTCGTGAAGCCCTCGAAGAACCACAGCAGCTGCGTGTAGTTTTCGCGGCTGTAGTCGTAGTGGGCGAACTCCGCCGGCCGCATCCGCTTGACGTTCCAGGTGTGGAAGTACTCGTGGCTGATGAGGCCCATCAGCGTGGTGTAGCCCTCGGGCTGCTTCTTCTTTTCGCCGCGCTGCGGCAGGTCGCGGCGGTTGCAGATGAGCGCCGTGGAATGGCGGTGCTCGAGCCCGCCGTAGCCGTCGTCCACCGCATTGAGCATGAAGACGTAGCGGTCGATCGGCAGCTTCGGCCCGCCGCGCTTGCCGGCCTTGTCGCCGTGCCAGAAGCGGATCTCGGCTTCGCAGATGGCCTTGGTGTCGGCGATCAGGCGGTCGCCGTCGAACGAGGCTGCTGCGCCCGCGATCACGAAGCGGTGCGGCACGCTGCAGGCATCGAACTCGGCGCTCCAGAAGGCGCCCATTTCGACGGGGCTGTCGGCCAGCTCGTCGTAGCCGCTCGCCTGATAGCTGCCGAAGCCCTGCTTGTCGATCTTCACGGGCACGAGCGCCGTGGCGCATGACCACGCGGCGCCGTCGGCCGTCGATGCGGGGGCGACGATTTCAACTGCATGCGGCGCATCGGTCTGCCCTTCGACGCGCAGGCAGAGGCTGGTGCCGTTGAAGAAGCCGCGTTCGGCGTCGAGCCAGGCGGTGCGCACCGAGTTGTCGTACGCGCAGACCAGGTAGTGCAGCGCCAGCGGCTGGCCCGGCGCGCAATCGACCAGCCAGCTGCATTTGTCGACCTGCGTCAGCATGGGCTTGCGGCGCCCCTGCGTGGCGCGCAGGCCCTGCAGGTTCTTGGCGAACTCGCGCACGAGGTAACTGCCCGGAATCCACACCGGCAGCGTCACCCGCTGCAGCGCGGCGGGCGCGTCGATGGTCAGCGTGACCGAGAAGAGATGCGCATGCAGGTCCGCGCATTCGATGCGGTAGCGCACGCCCGCAGCGGGCGCGGACGCGGCGCGCCGCGTAACGGCTTTCGTCGCCATCAGCTGGCGGAAGCGGCGAGTTGCTTCTCGACCTGCTCTGCGGGAATGGCGCCCGGCGTGCGCGTGCCGTTGCTGAAGATCAGCGTGGGCGTGCCGGTGATGTTGTACTTGCGGCCGAACTCGACGTTGCGCTGCAGCGCTGTCACGTCGCAGCTGCTCGCCGCGGTGGTGGGCTTGGCGCCGGTTTCCATCCAGTCGCCCCAGGCCTTGCCCTTGTCCTTGCTGCACCAGATGTCGCGCGACTTGACGCTCGAATCGGGGCCGAGCACCGGGTATAGGAACAGGTAGACGGTGACGTTGTTGACCGTCTTCATGTCCTTCTCGAAGCGCTTGCAGTAGCCGCAGTTCGGATCCTCGAACACCGCCAGCTTGCGCTTGCCGTTGCCGCGCACGATCTTGATCGAGTCCTGCAGCGGCAGCTTGTCGAAGGCGACCTCGCTGAGCTTCTCGACGCGCTCCTCGGTGAGGTTGCGGCGCGTCTTCGCATCGATCAGGTTGCCCTGGATCAGGTAGCTGCCCTGCTCGTCGGTGTAGAAGATCTGCGAGCCGTTCACGCGCACCTCGTAGAGGCCGTTGACCGGCGACTTCGTCACTTCGTCGATCGGCGGGAACTGCGGAATGTGCGTGGGGAGGTTCTTGCGAATCTCGGCTTCGCCGGCGGTGGCCGTCATGACCGCGCCCAGCGTACAGGCGGCAAGAAGAAGGTTGCGTACGAGTGTCATCGGTAGGTCCGTTCGATTCGAATTAGGGCGTCATGCCTTCAGGCCCATGGCCTGCGCAGTGATCCAGTGCTTGACGAGGCGCGTGCGGTCGAAACCGCGCATGCCCCAGTTGCGCAACGCAGGCAGCGGGCCCAGGTTGTGCGAGAAAAGTTGCTGCAGGCCGTCGGTCGCCAGGCTCATCTGCAGCACATCGGCGCGGCGGGCGCGTTCGTAGCGGCGCAGGAGGCGCGCGTCGCCCACGCTGCGCCAGTAGTCGCGTGTCTTGATCACCTCGGCGAGCGCGGCCGCATCGGCCAGGCCGAGGTTCAGGCCCTGGCCCGCGAGCGGATGCACCGTGTGGGCGGCATCGCCCGCGAGCGCCCACGACCGGTTCGCCTGCCCGGGCATCGCGCCGGTCCAGCGGTCGGCGATGGCACGCGCGAGCGGCCAGGCCGCTCGCTCGCTCGCGAGCTTGAGTGCACCGAGCGCGCCGTGGCTGGCTTCGGTCACCGCGGCGTTGAATTCGTCGTCGCCCTGCGCGAGCAGGGCGGGGGCGCGCAACTGGTCGACCGACCACACCAGCGCGACCGTCCTGCCGTGCGTGCCGCCCAGCGGCAGCAATGCGAGCACTTCGCCCTTGTCGTTGAACCACTGGCGCGCAATGCCGTCATGCGACTGCTCGGCTTCGAGGCGCGCGGCGACCGCGTGCTGCGGATAGCGCGTGACTTCGTAGCTCACGCCGAGCGCTTCGCGCGTGGCGCTGGCCTTGCCTTCGCACACCACGGTGAGCGGTGCGGGCACGGGTTCGGTCACGACTTCGATCTGCGGCTGGAAGCGCACCGCATCGGCCAGCTGCTGTTCGAGCGCCGGCACGTCGACGATCCACGCCAGCGCATCGACCTTCTGGCGCGCCGCGCTGAACTGCACGCGGCCGCCTTCGTCGCCATGCACCAGCATCTCGCGCACCGGTGTGGCATGGGCCGCATCGGGCCAGGCGCGCAGCGATTCGAGGAGGGTGCGGGAGGCGGTGTTGAGCGCGTAGGCGCGGATGTCCTGTTTGCCCTGCGCAGTGGGTGGCACCACGAGCGCCACGCGCACGCGCTCGCGAGCGAGCAGCAGGGCCAGCGTACGGCCGACGATGCCGGCGCCGCGAATGCAAACTTCTGGGGGGAGGGCCATCTGACAATTGTAGGAGTTGCCCGTTCGCCGGCGCCCTGCGCCTGTCCCCCGGTGGGCGAGGGGCTTCCCGACGGCGCGGATGCGGGACAATCGCGGTCGCTTTCCAAGGATCCAAAGGAACCCCCACCGTGTCGCAGCCCGTTTTCGACCTCGAAGCCACCGTCTCGCGCCTCTTCGTCTACCCCGTCAAGTCGTGTGCCGGTGTCGAGCTGAACGAAATGCTGCTGACCGAAACCGGCCTCGAGTTCGACCGGGCCTGGATGGTGGTCGATGCCAACGGCGAATTCGTCACCCAGCGCCAGATCCCGCGCATGGCGCTCATCAAGCCGCAGATGAAGCACATGGAAGTGGTGCTGCGCGCCCCCGGCATGCTGGCGCTGCACCTGGCCTTCGACCGGGTCGAGAAGCCGGTGCGCGTGCGCGTGTGGAAAGACGAAGTGGCCGCCTACGACATGGGCGACATCGCCGCCCAGTGGTTCAGCGATTTCCTCTCCGAGCCCGGCAAGCCGCAGACCCTGCGGCTGGTGCGCTTCGACCCCGAGCAGAAACGCCTGTCGAGCCTCAAGTGGACCGATGGCGTCGAGGCGCTGAACCAGTTCGCCGACGGCTATCCGCTGCTGGTGGCGAGCGAGGGCTCGCTGGCCGAGCTCAATGAAAGGCTCGCGGCGGCGGGTCACGAAGCGGTCGGTATCGAGCGCTTCCGTCCCAACATCGTGCTGGCCGGCATCGAGTCGCATGACGAAGACCGCGTCGATGCGCTGCACGTCGCCACGGGCGAAGGCGAAGCCGAACTCAGGCCGGTCAAGCCCTGCACGCGCTGCCCGATTCCCGACATCGACCCGGCCACCGCCCTCAGCAGCCCCGAGGTCGGCAACGTGCTGCGCACCTACCGCGCGGATGCGCGCGTCGATGGGGGCATCACCTTCGGCATGAACTGCATCGTGGTGCAGGGCGTCGAATACATGCTCAAGGTCGGGCAGACCGTGGGCGCGAACTACCGGTTCGAATAGCTCAGAACGTCACGCCTGCGCACAGCACGATGTTGGCGTAGGGCGTGCATTCGCCGGTGCGGATCACCGCTCTGGCGCGAGCGCTCAGGCGCTTGAGTTCCTCGTGCGAGATCGTCTCCGGCACCACGGCCAACTGGCCTTCGCACCATGCGGGCAGCGTGCCGGCGGGCAGTTGCTCCACCGCCTCGCGTGCCAGCAGCGCGCGTTCCACCTGCATTTCCGACAGCACCGCCTTGAGCACGTCCGCAACGCGCGGAATGCCGGGCGTGAGCGCGAGGTCGATGCGCTTCGGGCCATCGGGAATCGGCAGGCCCGCATCGCCGATGACCACCATGTCGCCATGCCCCAGCGCGGCAATCACTTGCGAGAGTTCGGCATGCAGCAGGGGAGAGCGTTTCACAGCGTGATCCAGTCGGGAGGCAAGGGACTCTGCAGCACGGCGTCGCGCTGCGGAATGGAGGGTTGGGCGCCGGGCTGCTGAATGCAGAGCGCCGCGGCGCGGATGCCCAGGCGCACGGCTTCGTCGAACGATTGGCCTTCGCCCAGCGCCACGGCGAGCGCGCCGAGAAAAGTGTCACCGGCCGCGGTGGTGTCGACCGCCCGCACCTTCGGCGCGGGATGGTGGCGCGCACCGTCGGCGTCGACGGCCACCGCGCCGCGCGAACCGAGCGTGACGACCACGCGCGCGATGCCCTTGGCGCGCAGCGCCCGGCCTGCGAGCGCGGCGTCCTGCGGGCTGTCGGCCGACTGGCCGCACAGCGTCTCGGCTTCGATCTCGTTGACCACCAGCGTGTCGATGCGCGGCCAGAGCGGCTCGGCAATCGCCTGCACCGGCGACGGGTTGAGCAGCACCTTGCAGCCCGCTTCATGCGCCACCGAGATGGCGCGCGCGACCTGGTCCATCGGCGTCTCGAACTGCATCACCAGGAAGGCGGCGCCTTGCAGTTGCTGGCGCAACGCGGCCTCGTCGATCTCGACCTTCGCGTTGGCGCCGGGGATCATCACGATGCGGTTCTGCCCGCTGTCCTCCACCAGGATCAACGCCGTGCCCGTGGGCTCGGCATCGACCGTGCGCAGCGCGGCGGTGTCGATGCCGTCGCGCTCCAGCGATTCGCGCAGCGCCCGGCCGTGGGCGTCGTTGCCCACGCAGCCGATCATGCGCACCTGTCCGCCTTCGCGCGCACAGCTCACGGCCTGGTTGGCGCCCTTGCCGCCGGGGATGTTGGCGATCGAATGGCCGAGCAGGGTTTCACCCGCGGCCGGTGCATGGGGGACGCGCAGCACCAGGTCCATGTTGAGGCTGCCGAGCACGACGATGCGCGGCGGCGGCAGCGACGGTTCGGGGCTGCGGGAAGAAGGCTTCGGACTCACGGGGTGCGGGACTTTCGGTTTTCCGTTGAAGGCGCAGCGCCGGAGGCGGGCGCTGAAGAAGACGCGGGCGCGGTGGCCTCGCGGAAGCTCGCATGGCGCGCGGTCGAGGCGCGCACGCGCAGCTCGGGCTGCAGCACCACCTTGCGTGCATCGCGCCGCTTGCCGCCGACGCGCTCCAGCAGCATGTCGACCGCCAGCGCGCCGATGCGCTCCTTGGGCTGCGCCACGGTGGTGAGCGGCGGGCTGGTGTAGGCCGAGAGTTCGATGTCGTCGAAGCCGACGATCGAGAGCTCGTCGGGCACGTGAACGCCGCTTTCATGCGCGGCGCGCAGCGCGCCGATGGCCATCAGGTCGTTGCACACGAACACGGCCGACGGCGGATGCTCGGTGCGCAGGATGGCGTGCATCGCCTCGTAGCCGCTCTGGCTGGTGAACGCGCCGCGCCACAACAGCGCATCGGCATTCGGCGTGGTTCCGGCCTCGGCCAGCGCCATGCGCCAGCCTTCGATGCGCTGCTCGCTGGGCGTGAGGCCCACCGGCCCGCCGATGCAGGCGATGCGCTTGTGGCCGAGCGACAAGAGGTGCCGCACCGCGAGCAGTCCGCCCTGCATGTGCGCGGTTTCCACCAGGTCGCAGCTCGGGTCGGCGATCTCGCGGTCGACCAGCACAGTCGGAATGCGCAGGCCTTGCAGTTGCGTCACGAGAGAATCGTCGTCGCCCGTCGACACCACGATCAGCCCGTCGATGCGGCGTTCGGCCAGCACCTGCAGGTACACGCTCTGGCGGCGGGGCTCGTCGTCGGTGTTGCACAACACGAGCGTGTAGCCGGCGCCGAAGCAGCGGTCTTCCACGATGCGCACGATCTCGGCGAAGTAGGGGTTGGAGCTGTTCGGGATCAGCATGCCCAGCGTCGAGGTGGTGTTGCTCTTGAGGCTGCGCGCCATCGCGTTGGGCACGTAGCCGAGTTCGCGAATCGCCAGTTCGACGCGCTCACGGCCCTTGGCGCTCACATGGCGCGTGTCGTTGACCACGTGCGAGACGGTGGTGACGGAGACTCCCGCGCGCAGCGCGACGTCCTTGATGGTGGCCATGGCTTGTTGTTCCTCGTTCCTCGTTTCTTGTCCTTCTCAGGCCAGGCGGCGGTCCGCACGGCGCTGGCGCAAGGTGTCGATGATCACCGCAACCACGATCACGGCGCCCGTGATGATCCGTTTGCTCGGCTCGCTCGCGCCCACCTGCGCGAGCCCGGCCTCGAGCACCGCGATGATCAGCACGCCGAAGAAGGTGTTGACCACCGAGCCGCGCCCGCCCATGAGGCTGGTGCCGCCGATGACCACGGCCGCGATCACCTGCAGCTCGATGCCGACGCCCGCATTCGGGTCGGCCGCTTCGAGGCGCGCCGACTGCATCAGGCCCGCAAGCCCTGCGAGAAGACCGGTGACGGCGAACACGATGATGCGGATCGGCCGCGGATCGACACCCGCCAGGCGCATCGCCTCTTCGTTCGTGCCGATGCCCACCACATGCCGGCCGAACACCGTGCGCGTGAGCACCATCTGCCCGACGATCACCAGCACCACCGCGAGCACGAAAGCAGCGGAGATGCCGCCGATCCACGGTGCGGCCAGGCCCGAGATCGCATCGCCGACGTACTGCGTGCGCGAGTCGGTGACGAGGTAGGCGCCGCCGCGCACCGCTTCGAGCATGCCCAGCGAGACGATGAAGCTCGGCAGCCGCCAGGCGACCGACACCGCGCCTGTCACCGTGCCGCAGATGAGACCCGTGGCCAGGCCGAGCACTGCGGCCAGCGGCACGGAGAGCTTCCATTCGAGGATGGCAGCAGCGGTCACGGCCGCGCTCAGCGCGAGCACCGAGCCGACAGACAGGTCGATGCCCGCGATGATCAGCACGAAGGTCATGCCCACCGCCATCACGGCGAGCGCGGGGATTTCGTTGGCGATCGAGATGAAGGTCTCTCGCGTGAGGAAGTATTCGCTCATCGAACCGAAGAGCGCGACCATGCCCACCAGCACGACGGTGAGGCCGAGGTAGGTGCCCAGCTGGCCTTTCAGTGCGGAGGTGCGCGGGTTGGAAGTCGATGCGGCTGCGTTCATGGTGTCTCGGCGGTGGCCGGCTGGGCCGGGTTCGAATCGGGGAGGGCGGAGGGAGATGCCGACGTGGCAGCGGGGCGTCCGGTGGCGTCGCTGAAGGCGGCGGCGAGCAGCGATTGTTCGCTCCATTCGCCACGCTCGAACACCGCGACCAGCCGGCCCGCGCTCATCACGCCGATGCGGTCGCACATGGCCATCAACTCGCGCAGGTCGCTCGACACCATCAGCAGGGCCTTGCCGGCGTCGGTCATGCGGTCGAGTTCGGCGTACAGGTCGGCGCGTGCACCGACGTCGACGCCGCGCGTGGGTTCATCGAGCAGCAGCACCTTGCACTCGCGGTGCAGCCAGCGCGCGAACACCACCTTCTGCTGGTTGCCGCCGCTGAGCGTGGCAACGGGTTGTTCGATGCTGCGCGACCGGATTCGCAGGAGCTCCACCAGTTGCCGCGCGATGTTGCGTTCCTTGGCGCGCTGCAGCCAGCCGGCGTGCGAGATCGCGCCCAGGTCGCTCAGCGTCGCGTTGACGCGGATCGATTGCGTGAGCAGCAAGCCCTGCGACTTGCGGTCTTCGGTGACGAGGCCGATGCCGGCGCGAATCGCCTGCATCGGCGAGCGCCAGCCCTTGCGCACGCGCTGCACGGGCTCTGCGCCCGTCTTGGCGTCGTAGAGGGAAATTTCGCCGCGGTCCGCGCGGTCGGCGCCGAACAGCAGGCGAACCAGCTCGGTCCGGCCCGAGCCGACGAGGCCGGCCAGGCCCATGATTTCGCCGGCGCGCAGGTCGAGGTCGACATCGCGCACCATCTGCGCCCGGCCGAGGCCGCGCGCGCTCAGCAGCACCGATCCGGCGACGCGGCGCTCGCGCCCTTCGTGCTCGTGCACCGCGCGGCCGACCATGCGCTGCACCAGCTCGGATTCGCGCACGCCGGCCATGGCGCGCACGTCCACCAGCTTGCCGTCGCGCAGCACCGCCACGCGGTCGGCGATGCGCTGCAGTTCTTCGAGGCGGTGCGACACATAGACGATCGCCACGCCGCGCGCCTTCAGCAGCTCGATCTGCTCGAAGAGGTGCGAGGTCTCGCGCGGCGTGAGCATCGCGGTGGGCTCGTCGAGCACCAGCACGCGGGTGTCGTCCTGCAGGTTGCGTGCGATCTCCACCATCTGCTGCTGGCCGATGCCCAGCCGCGCGACGGGCGTGGCCGGGTCGATGTTCTCCATGCCGATCTTGGCGAGCTGGCGCGCGGCCAGTTCGTAGAGCTTCGCCTTGCGGATCCAGCCGGTCTTGTTGGGCAGGCGGTCGAGCAGCAGGTTCTCGGCCACCGACAGCGTGGTGACCAGTCCCAGCTCCTGCATCACCATGCGCACGCCCAGGCGCTCGGCATCGCGGCGGGAGCCCGGCTGGAAGGGCTTGCCGTCCAGCAGCATCTGGCCGCGCGTGGGCTGCACCAGGCCGCAGACGATCTTGGAAAGCGTGCTCTTGCCGGCGCCGTTCTCACCCGTGAGGGCGAGCACTTCGCCGGCGTTCAGCACGATCGAGACGTCGTCGAGCACCGGCGCCGCGTAGTCCTTGCCGAGCGCACTCAGCGAGAGCACGGGCGTACTGCGATTGTTGTCAGCCATCGATGGCCACCTCATTCATTCCAGAAACACCGAGGAACCGGCTTCGCCGGGCCTCAGGTGTTGCCCCCGGCAGGGGGTTGGCGAAGCGACACGAAGTGCGCGAAGCCTGGGGGCGAGCAACATTTACTTGGAGTCTTTGGTGACGAGCACCACGTCGGTCTTCACTTCGGCGGGCATGTCCGACTGCTTCTTCTTGTCGGCGATGGCCTTCAGTGCGGTCTCGATGCCGAACACGGCCTGCTTGGCGGCGAACTGGTCGGCGGTGGCGAGCACGCGGCCGTCCTTGAGCATCGGCTTGATGGCGCCGATGTTGTCGTAGCCCACGACCAGCACCTTGCCGGTCTTGCCCGCGGCCTTCACCGCTGCCACGGCGCCCAGCGCCATGCTGTCGTTGCCGGCGAGCAGCGCCTTCAGATCAGGGTGCTCGCGCAGCATGCCGGCGGCCACGGTGTTGCCCTTGTCGATTTCCCACTGGCCCGACTGCACGCCCACCACCGTTACGTTGGCGGCCTTCATGGCGTCCTGGTAGCCGAGGGTGCGCTGCTGCGCATTGAAGGTGGTCGAGACGCCTTCGATGATGCCGACCTTGTCGCCCGCCTTCAGCTCCTTGGCCAGCGCGTCGCCCACCAGCTTGGCGCCGGCGCGGTTGTCGGGGCCGACGAAGGGCACCTGGATGCCCTTTTCCTTCAGCGCGGCGGCGTCGAGCTGGTTGTCGATGTTGACCACCAGGATGCCCTTGTCGATCGCGGCCTTGATCACCGGCACCAGCGCCTTCGAATCGGCGGGCGCAATGACCAGCGCATTGATCTTCTGCGCCACCATCTGCTCGACCATCTTGATCTGGGCGGAGGTGTCGGTCTCGTCCTTGATGCCGTTGGCCACCAGCGTGTACTTCGCGGCGTTGGCCTTGTTGTGCGCCTTGGCGCCGTCTTCCATGGTGCGGAAGAACTCGTTGGCCAGCGACTTCATGACCAGCGCGACCTTGGGCTTGTCCTGTGCAAAGGCGGGCGTGGCGGCGATGGCGCCCAGCAGCGTGAGCGCGGCGGCGCTTTGCAGGGTGCGGCGGGTGAACTTCATGGTGTGTCTCCTGAGGTGGTTGAGCGGTACGCCGGTCTTTGCCGGGCCTCCGATATTACCGAACGAAAACGTTTGCGCAAACGTTTGCTAATCGGGTTTAACCCTGAGTTTTAGGGTGATGAAAGAGGGGGCGAAGACCTGTCGGGGGGGCATGAAACCATGGTCGCCTAAAATCGCGGGTTACCCAAGAGGACCTCCCATGAGTTTGCAATGCGGCATCGTCGGCCTGCCCAACGTCGGTAAATCCACTCTTTTCAATGCGTTGACCAAGGCCGGCATCGCAGCGGAAAACTATCCGTTCTGCACCATCGAGCCTAATGTGGGCGTGGTGGAAGTGCCCGATCCGCGGCTCGCGCAACTGAGCGCGATCGTGAGCCCCGAGCGCGTGGTGCCCGCCATCGTCGAGTTCGTCGACATCGCCGGCCTCGTGGCCGGCGCCAGCACCGGCGAAGGCCTGGGCAACAAGTTCCTCGCGCACATCCGCGAGACGGATGCCACCGTGAACGTGGTGCGCTGCTTCGACGACGACAACGTGATCCACGTGGCCGGCAAGGTCGACCCGATCTCCGACATCGAAGTGATCCAGACCGAACTCTGCCTGGCCGACCTCGCCACGGTCGAGAAGGCGCTGCACCGCCACACCAAGGTGGCGCGCTCGGGCGACAAGGACGCGCAGAAGCTCGTCGGCCTGCTCGAACGCTGCCAGGCCGCGCTGAACGAGAACACGCCGGTGCGCGCGCTCGAGTTCACGAAGGAAGAGCAGCCGCTGGTCAAGAGCTTCACGCTCATCACCGCCAAGCCTGCGATGTTCGTGGGCAACGTGGCCGAAGACGGCTTCGAGAACAACCCCTACCTCGACCGCCTGCGCGAATACGCCGCCAAGCAGGGCGCGCCCGTGGTCGCGATCTGCGCCAAGATCGAAGCCGACCTGGCCGAGATGGACGACGAGGACAAGAAGATGTTCCTCGCCGAAATCGGCCAGGACGAACCGGGCCTGAACCGCCTGATCCGCGCTGCCTTCAAGCTGCTGGGCCTGCAAACTTACTTCACTGCCGGCGTGAAGGAAGTGCGCGCCTGGACCATCCATATCGGCGATACCGGCCCGCAGGCGGCCGGCGTGATCCACGGCGATTTCGAGAAGGGCTACATCCGCGCCCAGACCATTGCGTTCGACGACTACATCGCCTTCAAGGGCGAGCAGGGCGCGAAGGACGCGGGGAAGATGCGCTCGGAAGGCAAGGAATACGTCGTGAAGGATGGCGACGTGATGAACTTCCTGTTCAGTTCCTGAGCGTGCAAGTCCCGCTTCGATGAGCCATCCCAAGATCGTCATCATCGCGGGACCGAACGGTGCGGGCAAAACCACTTTCGCCCGCGCCTTCCTGCCGGAAGAGGCGCAATGCCCGCGGTTCATCAATGCCGATCTGATTGCGGCTGGCTTTCTCCTTTCGCGCCGGAAGACCAAGCCTTCAAGGCGGGACGCCTGATGCTGGAGGAGATTGCAGGTTGCGTCGGCCGCAGGGAGAGCTTTGCATTCGAGACGACGCTGTCGGGGCTGGGCTATCTGCGTCATATCCGCGCGTGGCGTGCGTCGGGCTATCACGTCAGCCTTTTCTTTCTGGCGCTACCGACCGCAGAATTGGCCATTGCGCGGGTGGCCGAACGCGTCAGGCAAGGCGGCCATCACATTCCTGAGGACGTGATTCGCCGCCGCTTTCGGTCAGGGCGGCAGAATTTCGATGGACGCTATCGCACTGCGGTAGATGCCTGGGCTCTGTACGACAGCGCCGGCGATGTGCCAGCGCTCATTGAGTGGAAAGAAGCACCATGACCCGCGACCAACTCAGCCAAGCAAAAGACAAGGACCTGCCAGCGTCCCTGGTTGCAATACAGCGCGCCGCGCGGGCAGCACGCGAGGCTGCCGTGCGCACGAATACCGCGATCGTCGTGCAGCGCGACCAGAAGCTGGTTCGCATCACGGCGGAGGAACTCCGCAAGGCGGGGGTGAAGTAAGCCCCGTCTACTTCGCGGCTTGCTGCTTGCCCCACACCACCGTGTTGTCCACCGCATAAGCGGCACACACCACCTTGCGTTCCGCGCAGCCCCTGAGGTGCTCAGTCAACGCCGCTGAATTGGTGGCCGTGCCGAACTTGTTGTCGCTCGTGATCAGAAACGCTCGCGGGCGCGCCAGCAGCAGGAACTGGCGGTACGCAACGCGGATCTGCGCGGGGTCGGCGCCGACGACCGGCAGGCCGGCTTCGTTGGCCAGGTCGGCATGGCCTGAAGGCGTGGGTTCTCCGTCGGGGCCGAGCGTCACGCCGACGTTCTTGAGCAACTCGCGCCACTTCGTCATCTCCGCGATCACGCGCTGCGGCAGTTCCATCACCCACTGCGCCGGATAGGCAAAGCCGAGGTTCGCGCCGCCGGGCGCCACGCTGTCGGTGACGCCGACCAGCCGGCCCTCTTCATCGAACAGTCCGCCGCCGCTCGAACCCGAGGACACCGGTGCGGAGGTCTGGATGATCGGCAACTGGCCCTGGGCCCTCGGCCTCAACGCGGAGATCAGCCCTTCGCTCAATGTGAGTTCGAGTCCCTGCGGACTGCCGATGGCGAACACGCGCTGGCCGACACGCAAGCCTTCGACCGGGGCGATCTGCACGGCTGGCAGCTGCAGCGGCGTTTCCGTCATCAGCACGCACAGGTCGCGCAACGGATCGGGATCGCGCAGGATGCTCTTGATCTTGATGGTGGTCTGGCCCTGCGTCACGGTGGCCGACATCGCACCGTTCACCACATGGCAGGCGGTGGCCAATGCCGCAGGCGTCACGGCGACCGCGCTGCCGACGCTGGTCTTGTTGGCACCCTGGTCGCCCTTGACGGTCCAGACTGCGGGCGATGCCTTGCGAAAGACTTCTTCGGGCTGCAGCGCCCATGCGTGGCAGGCGAGGGCGCCGAGGCAAAGGCCGGCTGCGAGAGGCTTCCAGGGCCGGAGGGAGTTTTTCATCCGGACCAGTGTAGGAAGCGGGTCCTCCGGTTTTCCGTAGGCGGGGGCGCTGTGTCGATGGATGCCAAAGCCCCGTGGTCCCTGTTGTTGGTTAGACTCCGCGCGCCCCGAATTCTCCACAAGGTCCGCCGCCATGCTCACCGTCCATCACCTCAACAATTCGCGCTCGCAGCGCGTGCTCTGGCTGCTCGAAGAGCTCGAACTGCCGTACGAGATCGTCCACTACCAGCGCGATCCCCAGACCATGTTGGCGCCCGCTTCCCTCAAGGCCATTCACCCGCTTGGCAAGTCGCCGGTGGTGACGACGGACGACGGCCTCACGCTCGCGGAATCGGGTGCGGTGATCGAGACGGTGATCGAGCGCTATGGCCACGGCCGCCTCGCGCCCGCGGCCGGCACGCCCGAGGCGTTGCGCTACCGTTACTGGATGCATTTCGCAGAAGGCACGGCGATGTCGCCGCTCCTGCTCAAGCTGGTGTTCGACCGGATCGAGACGAGCAAGATGCCGTTCTTCGCGAAGCCCATCGCCAAGGCCATCGCAGCGAAGGCGAAATCGGCGTTCATCAACCCGAACATCGCGAGCCATTTGAACTACATGGAGTCCGAACTCGGCAAGAGCGAGTGGTTCGCGGGCGATGAATTCAGCGGCGCCGATATCCAGATGAGCTTCGTGGTCGAAGCCGCACAGGCGCGCGGCGGGCTCGATGCGAAGCGGCCGAAGCTGATGGCGTATCTGGAGCGCATCCATGCGCGTCCCGCGTACAAGCGCGCGCTGGAACGCGGCGGGCCCTATGGCCTATTGAGCTGAGGTTCCGTCAGGACGGGAAGATGTAGATCAGCGCGACCGTCATCGTGACGTAGCGCAGAAATTTTCCGATGGCCATGTAGCCCAGACATGGCCAGAACGGCAGCTTGAGCCAACCCGCGACCGCGCACAGCGGATCGCCCACCAGCGGCAGCCAACTCAGGAGGCACGCCTTCGGCCCCAGCCTCTCGAGCCAGCCGAGCACGCGCACGTGGTGTTTCGAGTGCGCGTATTTGTCGGCGACCTTGTGCGCGCCGTAGCCCATCCACCAGTCGACCGCGCCGCCCAGCGTGTTGCCGACCGTGGCCACCGCGATGGCCGGCCAGAACATGTCGGGGTTGAGCTTCAGCAGGCCGAAGAGGAAAGGCTCCGAGCCCACGGGCAAGAGCGTGGCCGAGACGAAGGCAGCGACGAACAGCGTCGAGAGGCCGTATTGCGGCAGCGCCAGAAGCGCCATGAGGGAGTCGAGCCAGGCTTGCATGAGGTCGGGCGAAAAGGTGGCGGAGTATAGGCAGCGCTCACGTCGCAACCACGTCGGAGAAAGCCCCGCGAAGCATTGGTGTTTACGCCTGTCCCACAAGCGCAAATCGTTTCAGTCGCTGAAATCGCAGGTGGCTACAATCGTGCCTCATTTTTCAGCAGCCGAACGCGCACCGCCTCCTTCCCCATGACCTTGCAGATCGGCACCCACACGCTGGAAAACCGCCTGTTCGTCGCGCCCATGGCCGGCGTGACGGACCGGCCCTTCCGCATGCTGTGCCGCGAACTCGGTGCGGGCTATGCGGTCAGCGAGATGGTCACCTCGCGCAAGGAACTCTGGGGCACGCTCAAGACATCGCGCCGCGCCAACCACGACGGCGAGCCGGGCCCCATTGCGGTGCAGATCGCCGGCACCGACGCGGCCATGATGGCCGAGGCCACGGTCTACAACATCGAGCGCGGCGCGCAGATCATCGACATCAACATGGGCTGTCCGGCCAAGAAGGTCTGCAACAAGTGGGCCGGTTCGGCGCTGATGCGCGACGAGCCGTTGGCGCTGGAGATCGTGCAGGCCGTGGTCGATGCGGCGAAGCCATTCAACGTGCCGGTCACGCTCAAGATGCGCACCGGCTGGAGCGAAGACAACCGCAACGCGGTGAAGCTCGCGCGCGATTTCGAATCGGCCGGCGTGCAGATGCTCACCGTGCACGGCCGCACGCGGGAGCAAGGCTACAAGGGCCACGCCGAGTACGACACCATCGCGGCCGTGAAGGCCGCGGTGCGCGTGCCGGTGGTGGCCAACGGCGACATCAACTCGCCCGAGAAGGCGCGCGACGTGCTCGCGGCCACGGGTGCCGACGCCGTGATGATCGGCCGCGCGGCGCAGGGCCGGCCCTGGATCTTTCGCGAGATCGCGCACTTCCTGGACACCGGCACGCACCGCGCGCCGCCGCTGGTCGCCGAGGTCCGCCGCCTGCTGCTCGATCACCTCGTGGAGCACTACGCGCTCTACGGCGATTTCAGCGGCGTGCGCACTGCACGCAAGCACATCGGCTGGTATGTGCGCACGCTGCCCGACGGCGAAGCGTTCCGCGGCCGCATGAACACCATCGAGGACTGCGCGGAGCAGCTGCGCGCGGTCGGCGATTATTTCGACGGGCTTGCGGACCGCATGGACCGCATGCCCGCACACCAGGCGGCCGAAGAACTGTCCGGTGAAGAGGAGGCGGCCTGCGCCGTCGATTGAGAGAAGAAGAGAAGAAGCAATGAGCAAGAAACACATCGAAGACTGCGTGCGCACCAGTCTGGACAGCTACTTTCGCGACCTGCGCGGCACCGAACCCGACGGCATGTACGAGATGCTCGTGCGCGTGGTCGAGAAGCCTCTGCTCGATGTCGTGATGACGCGCGCCGAGGGCAATCAGTCGAAGGCTGCGCAATGGCTGGGCCTCAACCGAAACACGCTCCGCAAGAAATTGGTCGAGCACAAACTTTTGAAATAACCACCGGCATATCCCATGGCTCAGACCGCACTCATCTCCGTTTCCGACAAGACCGGCATCCTCGAATTCGCCCAAGCGCTGCATGCGCTGGGCATCAAGCTGCTGTCCACCGGCGGCACCGCCAAGCTCCTTGCCGACGCCGGCCTGCCGGTGACCGAGGTCGCCGACCACACCGGCTTTCCCGAAATGCTCGACGGCCGCGTGAAGACGCTGCACCCCAAGATCCACGGCGGCCTGCTCGCGCGGCGCGACCTGCCGGCGCATGTGGCGGCGATCAAGGAACACGGCATCGACACCATCGACCTCCTGATCGTCAACCTCTACCCGTTCGAATCGACCGTCGCCAAGCCCGGCTGCACGCTGGAGGACGCGATCGAGAACATCGACATCGGCGGCCCGGCCATGGTGCGCAGCGCGGCCAAGAACTGGAAGGACGTGGGCGTGCTCACCGATGCGGCGCAGTACCCCGTGGCACTCGCCGAGCTCAAGGCCGGCGGCAAGCTCAGCGACAAGACCAAGTTCGCGTTCTCGGTGGCCGCGTTCAACCGCATCGCCGACTACGACGGCGCGATCAGCGACTACCTCTCGGCCATCGACTTCGACGCCAGCATCGGCCAGCCCGCGCCGACGCGCTCGCTGTTCCCCGCGCAGAGCAACGGCCGTTTCGTCAAGGTGCAGGACCTGCGCTACGGCGAGAACCCGCACCAGCAGGCCGCGTTCTACCGCGACCTCTATCCGGCGCCCGGCTCGCTGGTCTCGGCCAAGCAGCTGCAAGGCAAGGAACTGAGCTACAACAACATCGCCGACGCCGATGCCGCATGGGAATGCGTCAAGAGCTTCGACGTGCCGGCCTGCGTGATCGTCAAGCACGCCAATCCCTGCGGCGTGGCCGTGGGCAAGGATGCGAACGAGGCCTACGCCAAGGCCTTCAAGACTGACCCGACCTCGGCCTTCGGCGGCATCATCGCCTTCAACCGGCCGGTCGACCTGGCCACCGCGCAAGCCGTCAACAAGCAGTTCGTCGAAGTGCTGATGGCGCCGGGCTACACGCCCGAGGCGCTCGAGGTGTTCCAGGCCACCAAGGCCAAGCTCAACGTGCGCGTGCTCGAGATCGCGCTGCCGCCGGGCGGCGCCACCGACTGGGACAACGGCCGCAACCAGATGGACGTGAAGCGCGTCGGTTCGGGCCTGCTCATGCAGACCGCCGACAACCACGAGCTTGCCGCGAGCGACCTCAAGGTGGTCAGCAAGAAGCAGCCCACGCCGCAGCAGCTGCAGGACCTGCTGTTCGCATGGAAGGTCGCGAAGTACGTGAAGAGCAACGCGATCGTGTTCTGTGCCGACGGCATGACCATGGGCGTCGGCGCGGGCCAGATGAGCCGCCTCGACTCGGCCCGCATCGCGAGCATCAAGGCCGAGCACGCAGGCCTGTCGCTGAAAGACACGGCGGTGGCGAGCGATGCCTTCTTCCCGTTCCGCGACGGCCTGGACGTGGTGGTGGATGCGGGCGCGAGCTGCGTGATCCAGCCGGGCGGTTCGATGCGCGATCAGGAAGTGATCGATGCCGCCGATGAGCGCGGCGTCGTGATGGTCCTGTCGGGCGTGCGCCACTTCCGTCATTGAACGGAAGCGCAGTTCGGTGCCCGCTTATTCGTGGGTGCCGAACCGGTATTTCAGCTGGAAGGTGATGGCGCCGTACAGGCGGTTCTTGATCGTCGGCACGTAGGCGATGTTGAGGCCCCAGTTCTTGCCTTCGATGGCCGCCACCGGAAGGATGGCCGGGAACCAGTTGCCGTTGCGGTAGTTGGGGTAGCCGTCGAAGCCGCCCACCACCGCGCCGAACTTCACGCCGTAGAACTCGAAGGGCAGCACATACAGGCCGAGGTAGTTCGACTGCCTGCGGTCGCTGTTGCGAAAGGTGCCGCCCGTGATGCGGTAGGTGTCGCTCAGCGGGTACTCGAAGCCCAGCCCGAAGTTGGAATTTTCCAGGCCCTTGCCGCTGTCGAAGTGCGCCGAATAGAAGCCCGGGTTGACCCAGATGTTCTTCGGCTCGAAGGAGGACTGCGCTTGCGCCAGGCCGGGTAGAAGAAGAGCAAGAGCAACACTCGATACCGGCAGCAGACGCAGGGCGTTCATGGACTAAGGCGTTCTGAAAATCTCTCGCGCCGCTTCTATGGTGGCTGCGATGTCGTCCTCCCCGTGCGCTGCGCTCACGAAGCCAGCTTCGTAAAGCGCGGGGGCAATATACACGCCGCGATCGAGCAAGCCATGAAACAACGCATTGAACTTGGCGTTGTCGGTTGTCATCACGGTGGCATAGTTTTGCGGCAGGTCCTTCATGAGGAAGAAGCCGAACATGCCGCCTTCGCTGTCGGCGTTGAAGGGCTGTCCTTCCGCGCCTGCCGCGGCCTTCAGGCCTTCGACCAGCGAGCGCGTCTTCTTGCCGAGCGCTTCGTAGAAACCGGGCTTGGCGATCTCCTTCAGCGTGGCAAGACCGCAGGCCGTGGCCACCGGGTTGCCCGAGAGCGTGCCCGCCTGGTAGACCGGACCCTGCGGCGCAAGCTGTTCCATGATGGCGCGCGGACCGCCGAAGGCCGCCAGCGGCATGCCGCCGCCGATGACCTTGCCGAGCACGGTGAGGTCGGGCTTGATGCCCAGCACGCCCTGCGCACCATGCAGGCCGACGCGAAAGCCGGTCATCACCTCGTCGAAGATCAGCAGCGCGCCGTGCTGCGTGCAGAGCTCGCGGCAGCGCCGGGCGAATTCCGGCGTGGCGCGCACGAAGTTCATATTGCCGGCGATGGCTTCGATCATCAGGCAGGCGATGTCGTTGCCGTGCAGCGAGAAGGCTTCTTCGAGCTGCTGCAGGTTGTTGTACTCGAGCACGATGGTGTGCTGCACCACCTCGGGCGGCACGCCGGCCGAGGTCGGGTTGCCGAAGGTGGCGAGGCCGGAGCCGGCCTTCACGAGCAGTGCGTCGGCATGGCCGTGGTAGCAGCCTTCGAACTTGATGATGCTCTTGCGGCCGGTGGCGCCTCGCGCCAGGCGCAGGGCGCTCATCGCGGCCTCGGTGCCGGAGCTCACGAGCCGCACCATTTCCATGGAGGGGACCAGCGCGAGGATGGCCTCGGCCAGTTCGATCTCGCGCTCGGTCGGCGCGCCGTACGAGAAGCCTTCGAGCACAGCCTTCTGCACCGCCTCGACCACGGCGGGGTGGCCATGGCCCAGGATCATCGGCCCCCAGGAGCCGATGTAGTCGATGTAGCGCTTGCCGTTGGCGTCCCAGAAATAGGCGCCTTCGGCACGCTGGATGAAGCGCGGCGTGCCGCCGACGGCCTTGAAGGCGCGTACGGGCGAGTTCACGCCGCCGGGGATCACGGCGCGGGCGCGCTCGAAAAGGGTGTCGTTCTTGTCGGTCATCGATTCGATCAGTGGCGGGTGTCGTGAGGGGGGAGTGCGAAATCCTGGGGGGCATCGGGGTCGTCGTCGCCTTCGTCGTCCTCGGGCTCGGCCCAGAACAGGCGGTCGGGGAGCACGTGGCCCATGCCGGGGCGAAAACCTGCGTCGAGGCACCGGTCCATGTAGGAGAGGGCTTCGCTCGTCGCGGCCACCAGGTCGGTGCCGCTCGCGAGCAATGCGGCCAGCGCGGCCGAGAGCGTGTCGCCCGCGCCGGCGAAGACCGCCTCGAGCCGCTCGTATTTTTCGTTGGCGAGCACCGACTGCGGCGAGGCCAGCACGTTGTCGATGAACTGGTCGGGCAGCACCATGCCGGTCACCAGCGTGTAGGGCACGCCGAACTCGCCGGCGGCCTTGGCGATGTCGCGCGCGCCGGGCGGACGCTCGCCGCTCCAGTCCGGAAGCAGCCAGCGCCACAGCGTGCTGTGGTTCCCGACCAACACCGTCGTCTGGGGCAAAACGAGCTCGCGAAAGGCGTCCAGATAGGCCTCGATCTGGTTTTCGTCCCACCAGGACAGGTTGGGCATGTAGGCCACCACGGGCACGTCCGGGTAGTCGGACGCGGTCTCGGCGATGGTGCTCAGCGCGTCGGGGCTTCCGACGAAACCGACCTTGATCAGCTGGACTTCCACGTCCTCCAGGATGGCGCGCGCCTGCTCGGCGATGGCCTCCTCGTCGAACGCGAAATGGTCGAAGATTTCGGCCGTGTCCCGGGCGTAGGCACCGGTGACGACGGGCAAAATGTGTGCGCCCACCGACGCCATGGCGAGGGCGTCGGCACCCAGGCCGCCCGCACCGCTCGGATCGCTCGCATTGAACACGAGCACGCAGGGCGGATTCAGGTCGCGTTCGGCGAGCTCTTCGGCGTCCTGCGAGGGGTCGTTAAGATCGCCCGGTTTGCGTGGGCTGTCTGCGGAATGTAAGTAGATGGTCATACGCCGAGCGGAATCCGCTGGATGGTGGCATGGGCGCGACGTTTAGGCCCCGTCAGTGAGATACGCATAGATACACTCGTTGCATTTAATGAACAAGGACTTTAAGCTCCGATGAATACGAAAACTTGGATGTGCCTGATTTGTGGGTGGATCTATGACGAAGCGGTGGGTGTACCGGAAGACGGGATCGCGGCAGGCACGGCCTGGGCCGATGTTCCGATGAACTGGACCTGTCCTGAGTGCGGTGCACGCAAGGAAGACTTCGAAATGGTTGAAATCTGAAAGATTGGCATAGGGCTACGCGATCTGCGTCGATGTACGGCGCGGCGGGCATCCAAGTCTCATGAGCAGGAGCGTTTGCAATGGGCCCGAATGGATCAGGTTACAAGGTGCTGGTCATCGATGACAGCAACACCATCCGGCGCAGTGCCGAGATTTTTCTGAAGCAGGGTGGGCACGAGGTTCTTCTGGCGGAAGACGGTTTCGATGCGCTCTCCAAGGTTAACGACCACAAGCCCCATCTGATTTTCTGCGACATCCTCATGCCGCGTCTCGACGGCTACCAGACCTGCGCCATCATCAAGCGCAACGCTCATTTCTCCAAGGTTCCGGTCGTCATGCTGTCGTCGAAAGACGGTGTATTCGACAAGGCCCGCGGCCGCATGGTCGGGTCGCAAGACTACCTGACCAAGCCTTTCACCAAAGACCAACTGCTGCAGGCCGTGCAGCAGTTTGGCATCGTTCAACAGGAAGTGCAGTAATGCCTATTCGAAAAATCCTCGTCGTCGACGACTCCAAGACTGAATTGGTGTTTCTGACCGACCTCCTCCAGAAGAACGGCTTCGCCGTGAAGACGGCCGAAAACGCCGACGACGCGATGCGCCGCCTGGAAGAAGAGCAACCCGACCTGATCCTCATGGACGTGGTCATGCCCGGCCAGAACGGCTTCCAGCTCACGCGCGCCATCGCCCGCGACCCGAAGTACGCGGCCATCCCGATCATCCTGTGCACCAGCAAGAACCAGGAAACCGATCGCGTCTGGGGCATGCGCCAGGGCGCACGCGACTACATCGTGAAGCCGGTCAACGCAGCCGATCTGATGTCCAAGATCAGCGCGCTGGCCTGAGCGGGAGTCGGCTGAGTCCATGGCGAATCGCGACGCACTGAGAGCCTTCCAGTCCCGGCTTGCAAGCCGTCTGCAGGCTGCGCGCACGACAGGCGTGGCCGCGACGTGGCTTGCCGTCGAGGCGGGCGAGGGCAAGTACCTCTTCCCGCTGGGACACGCCGGCGAAATCTTTCCCTGGACGCCGCCGCAGCCCGTGCCCTACACGGAGCCGTGGTTCCTCGGCGTCGCCAACCTGCGCGGCGGCCTCTATGGCGTCGTCCAGCTCTCGGGCTTCGCCACAGGCGGGTCCGGCGCACTGGCCGCCACCGAGGCGGCGCGCATCCAATCGCGGCTCGTTGCGTTCAACGAGCTGCTCGAAGTCAACTGCGCATTGCTGGTCGACCGACTGGCGGGGTTGCGGGGCGCGGAGGCCTTCACGGCTTCCGAACCTCCGGGCGCGGAAGCACCTGCGTGGCATGGGCATCTGTACACCGACGCAGCAGGGGAGCGCTGGCAGGAAGTCAACCTGCAAGCACTCTCGCAGCAACCCCAGTTTTTGAGTATTGGTGCGTAGTGCCTCGGCACGCAGCACTGGCAACCACCTGAAGGACCGACCGTGAGCTCGATCGCCGACAAGTTCAAGAAATTACTGCCCGTGAGCAACGGGAACGACAAGGCCCGCGTCGACGGCTCCGGTTCGATATCGCTCGACGATGTCGATACGGTTCAGGTTCCGGACGAGAAAACCGTGCGCATCGCCAGAAAGGGCGAAAGCGCCTTCGCCGCTGCGCCTGTGCCCACCGGCTTCGCCGATGGCGACGGCCTGGCCGGCGGCGAGAACCCCGACGCGGCGGCGCTCGAGGCCATCCCGGCCGCGGGCCGCACGGGCTCCAGCCAGGCAAAGCAGCAGCGGATCCTGGCCATCCTGCTGGCCATCACGGTGCTGCTGCTGCTCCTTGTGGCCGGCTCCGCCATTCTTCGCGCGGAACGCCTCGCCCAGCAGGTGGCGGCCACCGGCCAGTCGCTGATGCAGTCGCAGCGTCTGGCGAAATCGATCTCCCAGGCCCTCGTCGGCAGCGCCTCGGCGTTCGTCGAAGTGAAGGACAGCGCCGACGACCTGACGCGCCGCGTCTCGGGCCTCACCAACGGCGACGACGCATTGCGCCTCGAACGCGTGGGCAACCAGTACGACGAGGAGATGAACAAGATCAATCCTCTCGTTGCGCGCGCAGACACCAGCGCCAAGGCCGTGCTGGCCCAGCGCCAGATCCTGACCCAGGTGGGTGCCGCCTTGCGCGACATCAACCAGCAGTCGTCCACGCTGCTCGAAATGACGGAAACCGTCGCGTCGCTGAAGATGCAGCAGAACGCCACGCTGCCCGAAATCTCGGCGGCCGGCCAGCTCGTGATGCTGACGCAGCGCATCGGCAAGTCGACCAACGAATTCTTCACGGTCGAGGGTGTGAACCCCGACGCCGTGTTCCTGCTGGGCAAGGACCTGAACACCTTCCAGGAAACCACCCGCGGCCTGCTCGACGGCAATGCGCAGCAGCGCTTCCCCGGCTCGAAGGACCCGCAGACGCGCCAGCAGCTCGAAGCCATCCTGAAGACCTACGAGCAGATGCGCACGCAGGCCTCCGCCATTCTGGGCAACCTGCAGGGTCTGGTGGCCGCGCGCGAAGCGCAGGCGTCCATCCTGACCGACAGCGAACCGCTGCGTAAGTCGCTGGGCGACCTGCAGGACAAGCTCTCCGCCCGCACCGGCCTGGGCGCCGGAACGATCGTGCTGCTGTTCGTGCTGTCGCTGGCCGCCCTGGCCCTCGCCGGCGCCATCGGTTTCGTGCAGGTGCGCGAAGGCCGCGAACGCGCCGCAACCGCCGAACGCGAGCGTCTGGCTGCCGAGCAGACTTCGGAAGAAGCCGGCCGCATCAACAACGCCAACCAGGCCGCCATTCTTCGGCTGATGAACGAACTGCAAACAGTGGCCGAAGGCGACCTGACACAGGAAGCGACCGTGACCGAGGACATCACCGGCGCCATCGCCGACTCGGTGAACTACACGGTGGAAGAACTGCGCTTGCTGGTGGGCAACGTGCAGAACACGGCAACCCGCGTGGCGCAGACGACGTCGCAGGTGGAAAACACCTCGACCGAACTGCTCGCCGCCTCGACCGAACAGCTGCGCGAGATTCGCGAAACCGGCCAGTCGGTGCTGACCATGGCCGAGCGAATCAACGGCGTGTCTTCCCAGGCGCAAGAGTCCGCCACGGTGGCGCGCCAGTCGCTGCAAGCCGCATCGTCGGGCCTGCAGGCGGTGCAGAACGCCATCGGCGGCATGAACTCCATCCGCGACCAGATCCAGGAAACCTCCAAGCGGATCAAGCGCCTGGGCGAGTCGTCGCAGGAGATTGGCGAAATCACCGAGCTGATCTCGGACATTACCGAACAGACGAACGTGCTGGCGCTGAACGCCGCCATTCAAGCGGCATCCGCCGGTGAAGCCGGTCGAGGCTTCTCGGTGGTGGCGGAAGAAGTTCAGCGACTGGCCGAACGCTCCGCAGACGCCACGCGCCAGATTTCGGCGTTGGTGAAGGCGATTCAGACCGACACCCAGGATGCGGTGGGCGCCATGGAGCGTTCCACGCAGGGTGTGGTCGAAGGGGCCAAGCTGTCCGACAACGCGGGTACCGCGCTGACCGAGATCGACCGCGTGTCGCGCCGCCTCGCCGAGCTGATCGAGCAGATTTCGCAGTCCGCCTCCCGCGAAGCCGATTCGGCGAACGTGGTGGCCGCCAACATCCAGCACATTTTTGCGGTGACCGAGCAGACCGGTGAAGGTACGCGGACCACGGCCCAGCAGGTGCGGGAGCTGTCGCAGATGGCGGAAGAACTGCGCCGCTCTGTCGCTCGTTTCAAGATTGCCTGACAACAGATAGATAGATAAGAACGGCGAGCAACCACGTGTCGATTCAAACCCCTGCCACGGCCCCCATCGCCGGCAACCTGCCGGCCACCGAAGACCTCGGGCCGTTGGCCTGGGTGCTGGGAGAAATCCAGAAATCCCTCGACGGTGTGGGCAAGTCGTTGCGGCGCTTCGTGCGCGACGTGGGCAGTGCAACGGAGCCCGAGAGCGGCCCGCTGCAGATGGCCCGCCAGCAACTGCACCAGGCCGTCGGCGCGCTGCAGATGGTGGGGCACTCCTCGCCGGCGCTGGTGCTCGGCGCCATCGAATTCGCGGTGCAGGGCTTCATTGCCGAACCGCAGCGCTGCACCGACAGCGCCGTCCTGAAGATCGAGCGTGCCGGCTTCGCCGTCACCGATTTCCTCAGCGCGCTCCTGGCCGGCAAGCCCGTGTCGTCGGTCGCGTTGTTCCCCCAATACCGCGACGTGCTGGAACTGGGCGGCAACGAGCGCGTCCATCCGGCCGATCTCTGGAGCACCGCCTGGCGCTGGGTCGAGATCAAGCCCGCGCTCACGCAGGCCGCCGTCTCCTATGACCCTTCCGTGCGCTCGCGGCTCGACCGCGAAGTGCTGCAGCTGGTCAAGGCCGGCGACATGCAGGCCGCCAAGAACCTGCAGGGCCTGTGCCTGGGGCTCGGACGCGGCGCGCTGCTGCCCCGCGTCGCCAGCTTCTGGACCCTGGCCGCGGGCTTCTTCGAGGCCCTGTCGCTCGGCCTGATTCCCGCCGACTCCTACGTCAAGCGCGCCGCCACGCGCGTGCTGCTGCAGTACGCCACGCTGGCGCGCGGCGACAGCCTGGTGTCCGACCGTCTCGGCCAGGACCTGCTGTTCTTCTGTGCGCAGGCCGTGCCCACCGCCCGCGACGAGGCCGCCACGCTGCGCACCGTGCGCAGCGCCTGGGGCGTGGCCCACGAGCAGCGCATCGACTACACCGTCGAGCAGTTCGGCCGCTTCGATCCGCTGGTGCTCACGCAGGCCCGCAAGCGCATCGAGACCGCCAAGGAAATGTGGTCGGCGCTCTCGGGCGGCGACATCACCCGCACGCGCCAGGTGGCCGACACCTTCGCGCAGCTGGGCGAATCGCTGCAGAAGCTGCACCCGCCGAGCCTGCCGATGGTCGAGGCGCTGACGCATGCCGTCGGGGCCTCCGTGAAGTCGGGCCAGCCGCCCGACACCGAACTCGCGATGGAAGTCGCCACCTCGGTGCTGTACCTGGAAGCCGCGCTCGAAGACCTCGACCCGAGCGATCCGCAGCTCACCTCCCGCACGCTGCAGCTGGCGGGCCGCATCGAGCGCGTGCGCGCCGGTGGCCATTCCGAGCCGCTCGAGCCGTGGATGGAAGACCTGTACCGCCGCGTGAGCGATCGACAGACCATGGGCACCGTGGTCGACGAGCTGCGCAGCCACCTGAGCGAGCTCGAGAAGTCGCTCGACCAGTATTTCCGCCGTCCCGCCGAAAAGGGGCTCCTGCGCACCGTGCCGACGCAGCTCATGCAGATGCGCGGCGTGTTCTCCGTGCTCGGCCTCGACCAGGCCGCGCTCACCGTGCAGCGCATGCGCGACGACGTCGAGGCCATGCTGGTCAGCACCTCGCCCGCCGAGGAAATGGCCGGCTTCGACGCGCTGGGCAACAACCTGGGCGCGCTGGGCTTCCTGATCGACATGCTGGGCTACCAGCCCGCGCTGGCCAAGCGCCTGTTCGTGTTCGACGCCGAAGCCGGCGAACTCAAGCCGCTGATGGGCCGCCAGGCGACCGACAGCCACGAAGGCGAAGTCGCGGCCCCCGTGGCCGAGCCCGTGCTCAGCATCGAGGAAGTCGATGCGCAGATCGCCTCGAAGCTCGCCGCGCTCGCCACGCCTGCCAGGAAGACCAAGCCGACGCCGCTCGAGGAATTCAGCCGCAAGGCCGCGAGCTGGACCTCCAAGATCACCGGACCGGGCGCATTGCCCGACACCGAGGTCACCGAGCTCGAGGAAGACGATCTCCAGAACATCTTCCTGGACGAAGCCCGCGAGGTGGTGCACAACGGCCTGGCCGCGATCACCGAACTGGGCAGCCATCCGGACGACATCGAAGAGCTCACCATCCTGCGCCGCGCGTTCCACACGCTCAAGGGCAGCTCGCGCATGGTCGGCCTCACCGACTTCGGCGATGCCGCCTGGTCGCTCGAGCAGGTGCTCAACACCTGGCTGGCCGACCAGCGTCCCGCCACGCCGGAGATGCTGTCCGCCACCGAGCGCACCCTGCGCGACTTCGGCCAGTGGGTCGAAGCCATCGCCTCGGGCGAATCGCATTCCTGGCAGGCCGGCCCGTTCAGCCGCGTGGCCGATGCGCTGATGGCGGGCGAGCCCGTGCCGCCGCCGGTGCGCGTGGCCGACGCGGAGCAACTGGCCGTGGCGGCCCGCCACATTGCCGCGGAACCCGAGCTGCCGCCGCTGCCCGACCTGTCGTTCCTGCCGGACCTCCCGGTGCAGGTCGCGACCGAGCCGTTCCCCGGACTGCCCGCGCTCGAAGAGCCGCTGAAGCCCGTGTCCGCGGACGCGGACGACGACTTCACGTCCACCGACTTCATCGATTTCGAGACGAAGCAGCCCACCTCGCCCGCACCGCTGGCGGCGCTGCCCACCGGAGACGACTTCGATTTCCTGGCGCCCGCAAAGCCCCAGGCACCCGTCGAACCGGCCGCTGCACAGGCCGAGCCCGAGCCCGAAGCGGGCATCGAGGCCACCGTGCCGACCGCCACCAACCTGCCCGACTTCGCCTGGGACCTGAACCCGCTGCCCGTGCCGGCGAACGAGCCCAAGGCCAACGACATGGCTCTGCCGCCGCTGGAAGAGCCGGCCGCGCTGCCTGAACTCGAGCTGACACTGGATCTGGAACCCGAAGCCGAACCCGAACTCGTGGCTGCCGTTGCAGCACCGGTCGAAGCGCTTGCCGAACCGCCGGTCGCCACGGTCGAGGAAGAGACGCCGGAACCCGTCGCCGCGCAACAGGAAACCGCGGACGTGGCGGAAGTCGCGGAGGAAGAACTCTCGACCGCCTCCAGCGCCGAAGACCAGGTCAAGGTCATCGGTCCGCTGCGCATCGGCATCGCGCTCTACAACGTCTACCTCAACGAAGCCGACGAATGGTCCAGGCAACTGGCCACCGACGTCGGCGAGTGGGCGCTCGAATCGCACGAGCGCCTGCCCGACTCGACCATTGCGCTGGCGCATTCGCTGGCCGGCAGTTCGGCCACCGTCGGCTTCCACAGCCTCTCTGGCATGGCGCGCCTGCTCGAATCGGCGCTGCAGCATCTGCAGATGCAAGGCAGCGGCACGCGTGAACAGGGCGTGGTGCTGGTCGCCGCGGCCGACGAGCTGCGCCGCCTGCTGCACCAGTTCGCCGTGGGGTTCCTGCGCGATCCGGCCGAAGGCACGCTCCAGGCGCTGCGCGACATCGCGGCGGCACCCATGCCGCTCGAAGCCGCTGTGCGCAGCGAGGTCCGGCCGTTCCAGCAGATCGTGTCCACCAGCGACGGCATGGCCGACGTGGCACTGGACGATTCCGAAGACGCCATCGACCTGGCCGATGCGGTCGACGCCGACCTGTTCCCGATCTTCGAAGAAGAAGCCGCCGACCTGATGCCCCAGCTGGGCGAAGCCCTTCGCCAGTGGTCGCACCATCCCGACGACAGCGCGCCGCGCGCCTCGGTGCTGCGCACCCTGCACACGCTCAAGGGCAGCGCGCGCCTGGCCGGCGCCATGCGCCTGGGCGAACGCGCGCACCGCATGGAGTCCGAGATCGAAGTCCTGGGCTCCCAGGGCGCGGAGCGGGCCGACATCGAAAAGCTGCTGACCCGCCTGGACGCCCTGCAAGCCACCTTCGACGCGCTGCGCGCGGCCGACGATGCCACCCAGGCCGAAATGGCCCAGCTGGTGGCCGCGGCCACCGCGCCCGTGCCGGCGGTATCCATTGCCCAGGTTGCGGCAGCCGACATCGGTGTGCCCGCAAACGACGAGGAAGCCTCTCCCGTCGAACCGGGCGAAACCGGTGCGATCGCCGAGTCGGGCATCACGATGCTGCAGCCGCGCCCGGCGCCCGCCTTGCTCGCGCCCCTGCGCGCCGCATCGGGCCAGGCCGTTCGCATCCGCACCCAACTGCTCGACCGCCTGGTCGCGCAGACCGGCGAGGTCATCATCACGCGCTCGCGCCTGGAAGCCGAACTCGGCCAGCTGCGCGGGTCGCTGTCCGACCTCACGGGCAACCTGGACCGCCTGCGCCAGCAGCTGCGCGACATCGAAGTGCAGGCCGAAAGCCAGATGCAGTCGCGCCTCGCGCAAGCCAAGGACTCGCAGCAGAGCTTCGACCCGCTGGAATTCGACCGCTTCACCCGCGTGCAGGAACTCACCCGCATGATGGCCGAGTCGGTGAACGACGTGGCCACCGTGCAGCGCACGCTGCAAAAGACGGTGCAGGCGACGGAAGACGACCTGAGCGTCCAGGCACGCCAGACCCGCGAACTGCAGCGCGGCCTGCTGCGCACGCGCATGGTGGAGTTCGAAGGCATCTCCGACCGCCTCTATCGCGTGGTGCGCCAGGCGTCGAAAGACACCGGCAAGCAGGTGCGCCTGGACATCGTCGGCGGCTCCATCGAAATGGACCGTGGCGTGCTGGACCGGATGATGCCCGCCTTCGAGCATTTGCTGCGCAACTGCGTGGCGCACGGTATCGAGGATTCGGCGGCGCGCGAGAAGGCCGGCAAGGAGGCCAGCGGCCTCATCGTCATCGACCTGCACCACGAAGGCAACGACGTCTCGGTGAGCTTCCGCGACGACGGCGCCGGCCTCGACCAGAAACGCATCGCCGAGCGTGCCCGCGCCCTCGGCCTGCTCGCGGCCGACCAGGAACTCACGCCGGAAGAAGCCACCGAACTGATCTTCAAGCCCGGCTTCTCGACGGCAGGGCAGGTCTCCGAACTGGCAGGCCGCGGCATCGGCATGGACGTGGTGCGCGCGCAGATCTCGGCGCTCGGCGGCCGCATCGAAACGCACAGCACGGCCGGCCAGGGCACCACCTTCAAGCTGGTGCTGCCGCTGACCACCGCCGTGACGCACGTGGTGATGCTGCGCGCCGGCGAGGTGTCGATTGGCGTGCCGTCGAACCTGGTGGAGCTGGTGCAACGCGTGGCCGGCACCGACCTGGAGGCCGCCTACCTGCACAACAGCCATCCGTTCGGCAGCGAGCAGGTGCCGTTCTACTGGGCTGGCGCGTTGCTGCAGGCCTCGGCCCGCAGCGAGCATGCCGGTGCCAAGAACAATACCCTCGTGATCGTGCGAAGCGCGGCGCAGCGCGTTGCGCTGCACGTGGACGAAGTGCTGGGCAACCAGGAAGTCGTGGTGAAGAACCTCGGCCCGCAGCTTGCGCGGCTGCCGGGTTTGGCCGGCATCTCGGTGCTGGCTTCGGGTGCCGTGGCGCTGATCTACAACCCGGTGGCGCTGGCAGCAGTGCACGGCGAACAGGCGCGCCAGCGCCAGGCCGCCGCACTCGCGGTGCCGGCGCACGCGGCTTCTTCGGCTTCGGCCGACCAGGGCGCGCCGCAGGAACCGATGCCGGTGCTGGCTCCGGTGGCGCCGCAGGTGCCACTGGTGCTGGTGGTGGACGACTCCATCACCGTGCGCCGCGTCACGCAGCGCCTGCTGCAGCGCGAAGGCTATCGCGTGTCGCTCGCGGCCGATGGCCTGCAAGCGCTCGAACGGCTCCAGCAGGAGCGGCCGTCGGTGGTGCTGTCGGACATCGAGATGCCGCGCATGGACGGCTTCGACCTGGCCCGCAACATCCGCGCCGATGCCGCACTGGCCGAGCTGCCGATCATCATGATCACCTCGCGCATCGCCGAGAAGCATCGCGACTACGCGCGCACGCTGGGCGTGAACCACTACCTGGGCAAGCCGTACTCGGAAGAGGAACTGCTGCGCCTGGTGCGTGCGTACACCACCGAGCCGACGCTCGCGGCTGCCGCCTGACGCGCTCCGGCGCTCATCCAAAAAAGGCCCTTCGGGGCCTTTTTTATTTCTGCAGCGCCTTGGCCCGCGCCACCCCGTAGCGCTGCAGCGTCTTCTCGCGCGCCTCGGCATGGTCCACCACGGGATGGGGATAGGTCTCGCCGAGCTGGATGCCCGCGGCCTCCAGCTCCACCGGCGACGCCATCCACGGTGCATGGATCGCCGCGTTCGACAGGCCTGCCAATTGCGGCAGGTAGCGGCGGATGAACTTGCCTTCGGGGTCGAAGCGCTCGCTCTGCGTCACCGGGTTGAAGATGCGGAAATAGGGCTGCGCATCGCAGCCGCTCGAACTCGCCCACTGCCAGCCGCCGTTGTTGGAGGCCAGCTCGAAGTCGTTCAGGTGCAGCGCGAAGTAGCGCTCGCCCCGGCGCCAGTCGAGCCCCAGGTCCTTGCAGAGAAAGCTCGCCACCACCATGCGCAGGCGGTTGTGCATGTAGCCGCTCTGGTTGATCTGCAGCATCGCGGCATCGACCAGCGGATAGCCGGTGCGGCCCTCGCACCAGGCGTCAAAGAGCTGGTCGGCGTGCTTGCCGTGGTGCCACTGGATCTTGTCGTACTCGGGGCGGAAGCTCTTGGATTCGCCGTCCTTGTGCACGTGCGGGAAGTGCGTGAGGATCTGGAAGTAGAAGTCGCGCCAGATCAGCTCGCTCAGCCACGTCGCCGCGCCCGCATTGCCCTGCAGCGACAGCTGGTGCGCCACGCTCGCCACCTGGCGGATCGACACCGTGCCGAAGCGCAGGTGCACGCCCATGTAGCTCGGGCCGCGCACGGCGGGGAAATTGCGCGCTTCGTCGTAGCGGTCGATGCGCTCGAAGAAATCCTCGAACAGCACGCTGGCGCCGAGCGAGCCGGTCGGAATCTCCAGCGCCGACAGGTTGGTCTTCTCGAAGCCCAGCTCGCCCAGCGAGGGCATCGGCTCCCGGTAGGCCTGGGGCGGCGGCACCAGCGCATCCGCGTGGCCGCGCACCGGGTAGGGCTTCAGGAAGAACGAATCCACCTTCGCGAGCCAGGCCCGCTTGTAGGGCGTGAACACCGTGTAGGGCTGGCCGGTCTTGGTCATGACCTCGTCGCGGTCGAAGACGGTCGAGTCCTTGTAGGTGTGGAAGGCGATGCCGGCGTTGGCCAGCGCGCCGAGCACCTTGGCGTCGCGCTCCAGCGCATCGGGCTCGTCGTCGCGGTTGGCGAACACGGCCTGCACGCCGAGGTCGCTCGCGAGCGAGGGGATTTCCTGCACCGCGTGCGAGTGCCGCACGATCAGCCCGCCGCTCAGCGCGCCCAGCTCCGCCTGGAGCTCCAGCAGCGATTCGCGGATGAATTCCACCCGTCGGTCGGCGCTGGGCAGCCCCTCCAGGATCGCCTTGTCGAACACGAAAACGCAGACCACCTGGCGGCAGGCCCGGAGGGCCCGGTAGAGCGCCGCGTTGTCGTCCACGCGGAGGTCTCGGCGGAACCACATGAGTCCCTTGGGGTAGGTCTTGTCGACGGCCAGTAAAATGGGTGGCATATGGCCGCCGATTCTGCCCCGATGAACCTCACGCATCACTTTTTGATAGCGATGCCCGGGATGGAAGACAAAACTTTCAACCGCAGCGTCGTGTACCTCTGCGAACACAGCGAGCGCGGTGCGCTCGGCCTGGTGATCAACAAACCCAGCGACATCAACCTGAAGGTGCTGTTCGAGAAGATCGAACTCCACCTGTCCCGCCCCGAGCTGGGCGAAGCCCCTGTTTTCCAGGGCGGCCCGGTGCAGACCGAGCGCGGCTTCGTGCTGCACGAGCCGGTCTTCGCCCATGCCGAGAAGCCCGAGGAATCGGTCTACGCCTCGACCATGACCATCCCCGGCGGCCTGGAGATGACCACCTCCAAGGACGTGCTGGAGGCCCTGGCCACCGGCGCCGGCCCCCGCAAGGTGCTGGTCTCGCTGGGCTATTCGGCCTGGGGCGAGGGCCAGCTCGAATCGGAACTGGCCGAGAACAGCTGGCTCACCGTGAGCGCCGACCCGGCCGTGATCTTCGACACGCCGGTCGAGCAGCGCTACGACAGGGCGCTGCTGCTGCTGGGCCTCGAAGCCTGGAAGCTGTCGCCTGACGCCGGACACGCATGAGCGCCGTCATGCCAGACGCTCCAGCCCCTGTTCCCGCCCATCCCGTTCCCGTCCCGTCCCATTTCCAGACCTTCCTGGCCTTCGATTTCGGCCTGAAGCGCACCGGCGTGGCCAGCGGCAACCGGCTGCTTCAAAGCGCGACCCCGCAGGCCACCATCAAGGCCGAGGGCGATGCCCGCTTCGCGCAGGTCGAGGCGCGCATCAAGGAATGGCAGCCCGATGCGCTGGTGATCGGCGTGCCCTATCACCCCGACGGCGCCCCGCACGAGAACACCCGCCGCGCGCAGAAGTTCGCGCGCCAGCTGCGGGGCCGTTTCAATCTGCAGGTGTTCGAGGTCGACGAGCGCTACAGCACGACCGAAGCGCTGTCTTCCGGCGCCAGAGACGCCGACGCCGCTTCGGCCTGCATCATCCTGGAGCAATTTTTGAGGAGTCTCCCGTGAGTTCCATTTCCGCCATTCCCGATGCCGAAGGGCTCTACACAGGGCTGCTCGCCGGCGTGAAGGCGCTGCTGCGCCCCGAAACCAAGCTGGTCGGCATCACCTCCGGCGGCGCCTGGCTGGTCGAGCGGCTGCAGAAAGACCTGGGCCTGCCCGGTGCGCCCGGCGTCATCTCCTCGGCCATGCACCGCGACGACTTCGCGCGCCGCGGCCTCTCGGCAAGCGCGCAGACTTCGCTCCCCTTCGACGTGAACGGCACCGACGTGCTGCTGCTGGACGACGTGCTCTACACCGGCCGCACCATCCGCGCGGTGCTCAACGAGCTGTTCGACTTCGGCCGCCCCGCCTGCGTGCGGCTGGCGGTGCTGGTCGATCGTGGGGGCCGCGAACTGCCAGTAGCGGCCGATTTCGCGGCCGCCAAGCTCACGTTGCCCAGCACACAGATCCTCGCACTCGCCCGCGCCGACGACGGCGCCTTCAGCCTCAAGGTGGAGGAAAGCAAGTAATGCTCTACAAGCGAAATCCGCAGCTCAACAAGAACGGCGAGCTCATCCACCTGCTGTCGATCGAGGGCTTGCCCAAGGACATCGTCACGCACATCCTCGATACCGCCGCCAACTTCACGAGCGTGAGCGACCGCGAGGTGAAGAAGGTGCCGCTCCTGCGCGGCAAGAGCGTGTTCAACCTGTTCTTCGAGAACAGCACCCGCACCCGGACCACCTTCGAGATCGCGGCCAAGCGCCTGTCGGCCGACGTCATCAACCTGGACATCGCGCGCTCCTCGGCCACCAAGGGCGAATCGCTGCTCGACACCATCGCCAACCTGAGCGCCATGGCCGCCGACCTGTTCGTGGTGCGCCACAGCGAGTCGGGCGCGCCGTACCTGATCGCGCAGCACGTGGCGCCGCACGTGCACGTGGTGAACGCCGGCGACGGCCGCCACGCGCACCCGACGCAGGGGCTGCTCGACATGTACACGATCCGCCACTACAAGAAAGATTTTTCGAACCTCACTGTCGCGATCGTGGGCGACGTGCTGCATTCGCGCGTGGCGCGCTCCGACATCCACGCGCTCACCACGCTGGGCTGCGCCGAAGTGCGCGTGGTCGGCCCGAAGACTCTCGTGCCCGGCGACATGGCCGGCATGGGCGTGCGCGTGTGCCACACGCTCGAAGAAGGCATCAAGGACTGCGACGTGATCATCATGCTGCGCCTGCAGAACGAGCGCATGAGTGGCGCGCTGCTGCCTTCGTCGCAGGAGTTCTTCAAGACCTACGGCCTCACGCCCGAGAAGCTGCAACTGGCCAAGCCGGATGCCATCGTGATGCACCCGGGGCCGATCAACCGCGGCGTGGAGATCGACTCCGCCGTGGTCGACGGCAAGCAGAGCGTGATCCTTCCGCAGGTCACTTTCGGCATCGCGGTCCGCATGGCGGTGATGAGCATCGTGGCAGGGAACGAAGCATGAGCAGAACACTGATTACCAACGGCCGCGTCATCGACCCCGCCTCGGGCACCGACAGGAAGACCGACATCGCCATCGCCGAGGGCAAGATCGCCGGCATCGGCAACCTGCCCGCCGGCTTCAAGGCCGACCGCACCATCGACGCCGCAGGCTGTGTCGTCGCACCGGGTCTCGTCGACCTCGCCGCGCGCCTTCGCGAACCCGGCTACGAGCACGAAGGCATGCTCGAAAGCGAAATGGCCGCGGCCATCTCGGGCGGCGTGACCAGCCTCGTGTGCCCGCCCGACACCGACCCCGTGCTCGACGAGCCCGGCCTGGTCGAGATGCTCAAGTTCCGCGCCGAGAAGCTGCAGTGCGCGCGTCTCTTTCCGCTCGGTGCGCTCACGCGCAACCTGGCCGGCGGCGTGCTCACCGAGATGGCCGAGCTCACCGAGGCCGGCTGCATCGGCTTCAGCCAGGCCGACGTGCCGCTGGCCGACACCCAGGTGCTGCAGCGCGCGCTGCTCTACGCCAGCACCTTCGGCTACACCGTGTGGCTGCGTCCGCAGGACCGCGACCTCGGCAAGGGCGTGGCCGCCAGCGGCCCGCTCGCCACGCGCCTGGGCCTCTCGGGCGTGCCCGTGTCGGCCGAGACGATTGCCATCTTCACCATCGTCGAGCTCATGAAGAGCACCGGCGCGCGCGTGCACCTGTGCCGCATCTCCAGCGCCGCGGGCGTGGCGCTGGTGCGCGCGGCCAAGGCACAGGGGCTGCCGCTGACCTGCGACGTCAGCATCAACTCGCTCCACCTGGCCGACACCGACATCGGCTACTTCGACAGCCGCGCGCGCCTGAATCCGCCGCTGCGCCAGCAGGGCGACCGCGACGCGCTCTCGGCCGGCCTGGCCGACGGCACCATCGACGCGCTGGTGTCCGATCACACGCCGGTCGAGGCCGACGCCAAGACGCTGCCCTTCGCCGAAGCCGAGCCCGGTGCCACCGGCCTCGAACTGCTGCTGCCGCTCGCGCTGCAGTGGGGCGAGCGCAGCGGCGCGGGCATCGCGCGGGCCATCGAGGTCATCACCTCCGCGCCGGCGCGACTGCTGGCCACGGCCGATGCGGGCACCGGCATCGGGCGCCTCGTCGAAGGCGGCGTGGCCGATCTGTGCGTGATCGATCCGGCGCTCGAATGGCAGGTCGAGCCCGATGCGCTCAAGAGCCAGGGCAAGCACACGCCGTTCGCCGGCTACCCGGTGCAGGGCCGCGCGCGCCACACGCTGGTCGCGGGCCGCGTCGTCCACGGCTGAAAAATAGAAAGAACCCGCTTTCCATGCTTCATTCGCTGAAGGCCTGCTGGCGCTTGCTGCACGCGGTGGGGCATGCGCTGGCCGGGTGGTGGACGATCCGCTTCACCTTTCCCGGCCTGTCGCAGGCCGAGCGCAATGCGCGCGTGCAGGAATGGTCGCGCCGCATGCTCGAGATCATGGGCATCACGCTCAAGGTGCAGGGCACGCCGCCGCCCGCGGGGCCGGTGCTGCTCATCAGCAACCACCTCTCGTGGCTCGACATCACCGCCATCCATGCGGCGCGCCATGTGCGCTTCGTGTCGAAGTCGGGCGTCAAGCACTGGCCGCTGATCGGCACGCTCTCCACCGGCGCGGGCTCGCTCTATATCGAGCGCGAACGCCGCCGCGATGCGCTGCGCGTGGTGCACCACATGACCGAGGCGCTGCGCGAGGGCGACCTGATCGGCGTGTTCCCCGAGGGCACCACCAGCGACGGCCGCGGGCTGCTGCCGTTCCACGCCAACCTGCTGCAGGCCGCGATCTCTTCAGGCGCGCCGGTGCTGCCCGCCGCGCTGCGTTTTGCCGATGCCGCCACCGGCGAGACCAGCCAGGCCCCGCGCTACATCGACGACGACAACCTGATCACCTCGCTGTGGAACACGCTGCGCGCACCGCCGCTGCTGGCCATCGTGCGCTTCGGCGAACCGCAGGATTCGCACGGCCGCGAGCGCCGGGCCTGGGCGCAATCGCTGCATGAAGACGTGCAGCAGCTGCGCCGCGAGACGCACTGAGCTGCCTCCCAAAAAAAAGCGCCCTCGAAAGGGCGCTTGAACGACGCACGGAGGCGCCGTGAGGAGGAACCGGGATCGAGGATGCCTTGGGTTTCTGGTGGTCAAAGAATGCCGAAGACCTTCAGTCCGATGATCACGATCAGCGGTACGCCGCAGAGCCAAAGAATGATGCTTTTCATGATCGAGGTCTCCGTGAGGTAAGTAGGTCTCTACATTCGCCGTGCATTCGGCCGGCGCTTGCGGGAGAAGGCAAACCGTGCGCGTGGGCGCCTGCCTACAAGCCCCGGACGACGAAGAAGCCGATCGCCACCAGCCAGGACAGCGCCAGCGCCACGCAGAGCCACAGGCCCCATTCGGTGAGCCTCTGGCGCAGCGGCGAGGCGTCTTCATGGAGGTCGCGCTTCAACAGGGCGAGAAGCGCTTGCCCGCCGTTCATCGCGGGCAGCGGCAGCAGGTTCAGCGCAGCGAGCTTGGCGGCGACCATGCCCACGAGCGGCACGAAGCCCTGCTGCGCAGCGAAGGCGCGGGCGCCGTCGATCAACTTCTGGGCGGTGCCGAGCGGCGAAAGCCCTCCAGCCACGATCTGCACGAAGCCATGGCCGATGCTGGCCAGCGCCGCGCCGGGGTGAAGGAGCAGCGCGACCAGCACAAGCGAGGCGGCGCCTGCCAGCGGCAGGAGCACCTGCACCGCGCGCGGCTTGTGGTTGAAGGCGTCATGGACATCGCCGTGCTCGACGGGTGCCTCGTCGGTCGTGTCTTCGGACCGCGTGTCCCTGAAGGTGACGGAGCCGCCGAAGGGCAACGCCCGGAGCTGGAAGATGCCGAAAGAAAACAGCACCGGTCCGAAGCCCAGCGAAACCAGTCGGACCGCAATGCCCAGCCAGTGGCCGAGGGCCGCCATGACAGAGACATGGAGTGCCGCCAGCAAGGCGATGGCGGCAATGAACTTCAGTGCGATAAGCATGGCCCACGGATGGTAGCGGGCCCTCGCAGCGGAAGATCAATCAGTCGCGATCTTCGTAATAGCGCCGATGCTGCTCGCGCTCCCACTGACGGCGACGCCATTCACGGCGCTCCGCGCGACGTTCTTCCCAACGCTCGGCGCGACGCTCCTCCCAGCGGGAGCCCGGCTCGTAGTACACAGGCGCGGGCATGGAATAAACCGGTGCCGGCGGCTGGTAGTAGGTCGGCGCCGGCCGTGAGTAAACGGGTGCGGGCTCGTAGTAGACCGGTGCCGGTTGGCCGACGACCAGGCCGGGGAGGTTGACGCCGACGGACCAGTGGGTCTCCGCGTTGGCTGCTGCACCGGCGAACAAGGCGCCTGCGGCCACGATGCCGGCGGCGGCCAGCTTGAGAACGGTTCGGGGAATGGACATTTCATCTCCTGAAGCGGGCGGGAAACAGCCCGGATGAGACCTCCAACGCCCGTCCGCGCGGGCTCGCTCACATCGCCAACGTGAAGTACCGTTCCCAAATGTCACGAGGCTTGGCGAATGAATGCAATCTTCTACCCCCAGAACGCGTCTTCCGCCGCTTGATCCTCCGAGAACAGCCATACCTCGCAAATGCGCCCGCCGTCGATGCGCAGTACGTCCACCCCCGACATCGCCATCGACGCCCCCGGCTTCTCCGCACGAAAGTGCAGCGGCGTCGCGACCTGGTCGCCCTGCGCCATCAGCGGTCCGACGCTGTCGATGCGAAAGCTCCCGCCGCTGCGCTCCATGAAGCGCCCCAGCAGTCCATAGACGGCCTCCTTGCCCCGGTACGTGCCCGACAGGCTGCCGCTGCCCGGCTGGTGCCAGACGATGTCGTCCGCGAAGATCTTGCCGACCGTTTCGAAGTCGCCCTTGGCGACGGCATCGAAGTAGCTGCGGACGAGTTCGATGTTCTGTTGTGAGGTGGTGTTCGTGTTCATGGCGCGGACAATAGCCACCCGCATCCCCTCCCGCAAGAACGCACCCCAACGTGCCCAAGGCACCCCGAAGTGACCATGGACGAACAACAAGACCCGCAACGACCCCGGGCCCCGGCGTGGAACCCGTACCTCGCGACCTGCCCGACGCGACAGGTGCCTCTGGGCGGAGCGCAACATCGAGGACGTGCTGCAGCATCGGGAGGCGTTCGATGCGGCGGCGGGGGAAGGTCTCCCGGCGCCAATGAAAAGCCGTTGAGTGGCGGCGGCTTCGTTCATTCATTCATGCCACACCATCTCTGGACCTGCCTCACATGACTCCTGTCGTCATCTACCCCAGCCGCCTGCGCGTCAGCCTGCTCCTCGTAGGCGCCGTCCTGTTCGTTGCGGGAGGCATCTGGCTGCTGATGCATCCCATCCGGGGTGACGAGGTCATGGGCTGGGTGATCGGCTGGGCAAGCATCGTCTTCTTCGGCGCGGTCGCGGTGTTTGCGTTGAGCCGGCTCGTCTCGAGAAAACCGGCGCTCGCGATCGATCACACGGGCATCACCGACAACGCATCGGGGCTGTCGGCCGGCTTCATCCCCTGGTCCGACATCGTCGATGCGCAGATCGTGAGCTTCCAGCAGCAGAAGTTTCTCGGGCTGTCGCTGCGTAACCCGCAGGACTACCTGGCCAAGGCGTCTCCCTTCAAGCGCATGTTGATGAAGGCCAATTCGTCGTTGGTGGGCTTCATCATCAACATCCCCCGGATCGCGTTGCCCGTGACCCTGGAAGAAGTGCTGGCGCACATCGAGCGCTTCAGGCAAGGCGCAGCGGGCAGGTAGACCTTAGTTCGGGTATCCCGCGCAGGGATATGCCCCGAATTTGCCCCGCGCTGCGCATTGCTGAATCATGGCCGCCATGAAAGAGATCCGCCTGGGCTGGGCGCTCAACGTCAGCCACCTCAAGCACCAGATTCAAGCGGCCGCGAGCTGGAAGCGCGAAACCGCCGCGCTGCGCCGCGACCTGGAGATCATGGTCGATGTGGGCAACGAGGTCTTCGGCGAAGGCACGCACTGGATCGAGGAGCGGACGGTGCCCGAGCCTCGATGAATGGCAAATGGCGCTGCCTGAGTTCAGGCTCAGGCCTGCAACTCCGGGAGGCTTCCATGTGCCCGCGCTCCCCTGCGCACGATGACCGCATGCGTCGCCTCCGCCAGCACCAGCGCCGCCAGGATCATCGCCGCGCCGATCAGGCTGAGGGAGTGCCTGTCGACGAACAGCAGCACGAGTCCGCCCAGCATGCTCGAGCAGGCGAGGCCGCCGTAGGTGGCCGTGTTGTTCAAGGCCAGCAGCAGCGGCGCCACCTTGGGTGCGATCTTCACGAGCCGATGCTGCTGCGGCACGATGACGGCCCAGCCGCAGAAGCCCCACAGCACCAGCGAGACGACGGTGCCCGCCATGGACGCCGAAGCCCACGGCAGCGCGCAGAACACGGCGATGGCGATCGCCAGAGACGCGTTCATCACGCTGCGGCTCCCGAAGCGGTCCACGAGCCGGCCGGCGAACAGGTTTCCCACGGTGGCCGACACGCCCCAGACCAGCAACACGGTCGCGAGGGTTCGCTCGCTGCCGCCCGTCGCGCGGTCGAGCACGAGGCCCGCGTAGGTGTAGACCATCAGCAAGCCGCCGTTCGCGAACACGTTGGTCAGCAGCGCCAGCGCCACGCGCGCGTCGCCGATCGGTGCAAAGCGCTCCCTGAGGCTGATGCGTTCGGGTGGGCGCACCGAGTTCAGCAACCACCACACGGCAAGCATTGCGACAAGTCCGAGGGCCGCTACGAACCACAGCGTCATCCGCCAGCCGCCCAGTCCGCCGATGAAGGTGCCCAGCGGTGACCCGAGGGCCGTCGCGCCCGCGAGGCCCGCGGTCACGATCGACAGCGCGTAGCCCCTGCGCTCCGGCGGCGCGATGGCGGACGCAACCCCCAGTGCCGTCGGCGAGAACATCGCCGCGCCCAGGCCCGCCAGCGCGCGACTCAGCAGCACGGTGTTCAGGTCGGTCGCCATCGCGGTGATGGCATTGCCCACCACGAAGATGCCGAGCGCGCCGACGAGCATCGGCTTGCGCGGCCATCCGCCGCCCACCGCCGCCATCACCGGCGCGAGGATGGCGAACGACAGCGCATACACGGCCACCATCTGGCCGGCCAGGCTGACGGAGGTTCCGAGCGAAGCGGCCACGCTGGGCAGGATGCCGGCAACGACGAAGTTGTCGGTGCCCATGGCGAACATGCCGAGGGCCAGAACGATCAATCGAGGGTCCATGATCTTGTTGGGTCAAATTGCGATGTTCGGCGCATGGCGCGTGGAAGGGAACTGATGGTTCTTCAAGAGGACAGTGCAGGCCGTGCACTTTCCTCTGGCCCCTTGCCCGGCATCGATGCCCGTTGCGCATCGGGGTGGCTGTTGAACGGCGTGCAATATGGAACTGCAGAACCATCAGTTCCGTTCATTGCACGCCTCGCCCATGATCGCGCCCTGTCATCCAGCAGCAGGAAACGAAACCATGGCGGCCGATACCCTCATTGAAGAACCAGAAGCGGTCCAGGCGACCGCCGAATGGTCCCAGGAGGCGATCGCGCAATGCGTGGCGACCGTCGTGCGCTCGCGCCGCGCGACGCGGGCTTTCAAGGCGCAGCCGTTGCCCCGCGAAATCGTGGAAGAGATCCTGGCGGATGCGGCGCACGCACCGAGCGGCGCGAACATCCAGCCCTGGCGCGTGTACGTGGTCAGCGGCGCGGTCAAGAACGAACTGACCGACGCGCTGGTCGCCGCGTCTCGCGCCGGAACCGCACCGGCGCCCGAACATTTCCCCGAGCCGCTGCCGGACACGTACCGCGCGAGGCTGATGGACTTTGGCGCGCGCTACTACGCATCGCTCGGCATCGAACGCCACGACACGCCCGCGCGCACGCGCCAGACCGAGCGCAACTACGCCTTCTTCGGCGCGCCGGTGGGCCTCATCTTCAGCATCGACCGCCGGTTGAAGGCGCACAGCTGGATCGACCTGGGCCTCTTCGCGCAGAGCGTGATGATCGCCGCGAAGGCGCGCGGCATCGACACCTGCCCGCAGGTCGCGTTCGCGCAGTTCCATGAGCCGATCGCGGCGCACCTGCACATGTCGCCGAAGGAGGTGACGGCCTTCGGCATGTCGATGGGCTACGGCGACCCGGAGGCCGAGGTCAACCAGGCAAGGATGCCGCGCGAGCGCGTGCAGGACTTCGCCCGGCTCCTGGGCTTTGCGGCCTGAGCCTTTCGACCGTTTCACCAAGGAGATTGCCCATGAAGAACACCTCGTGGCTTGCCGCCGCTGTTGCGGCCGGCGCCATCGGCGCTTTCGCGCCTACTGCAGCCACCGCGCATGCGGCGGCGGAACGCGTCACGCCCGCCCTCCAGCAGGCAATTCCCAACATCCCCGGCAAGTCGCTGGTCGCCGTGGTGGTCGACTACCCGCCGGGCGGCGCGTCGCCGGCCCACGAGCACGCGAAGTCTGCGTTCATCTATGGCTACGTCGTCTCGGGTGCCATCGAGTCCCAGGTGAACGATGGTCCGAGGCAAGTCCTTCGCGCAGGGGAGAGCTTCTACGAGCCGCCCGGCGCGAAACATCCCGTGAGCCGCAACGCGAGCAAGACCCGGCCCGCGAAGCTGCTCGCCGTGTTCGTGGTGGACACCGACGACACCGCGCTCACGACCCCCACGCAGTGACCCCTCCCGATCTTCAGGACCACGACCATGAGCCAACGCCTCGACTACAACCAGATCGCCCCGGCCGGCATCAAGGCCATCGGCACCGTGTACGGATACGTCACGCAGAGCGGCCTCGCGCCCGTGCTGGTCGACCTGGTGTATTTGCGTGTCTCGCAAATCAACAACTGCGCGTACTGCCTGGACATGCATACGCGTGACCTGTTGAAGAAAGGGCAGGCCGTTGAAAAGCTGGCGCTGCTGCAGGCGTGGAGAGAGGCGGGTGCGCTCTTCGACGAGCGGGAGCGTGCTGCGCTGGCGTGGGCGGAGTCGGTGACGCGTGTGGCGGAGACGGGTGTTCCCGACGGGGAGTACGAGGCGGCGCGTGCTGTCTTCGACGAGCGTGAGCTGGTGGACCTCACCATCGCGATCGGGTTGATGAATGTCTACAACCGGATGGCGATCAGTTTCCGCAGCACGCCTCAGGCGGTCGTGCCTGGGTAAAGCAGCATCGTCTGGCCCGGAGTCGACACGGGCCCCGACGAAACCTGACTGCTCAATCCGCTGGCTGCTGGTGCCTTCGACAGGAATCGAACCTGTATCTGAGTCTTAGGAGGACCCCGTTCTATCCATTGAACTACGAAGACGACTGGCGCGATGGGCTCGATGCCCGGCCGGCGAGGGGTTGCCGGTGCGCGCCGCGATTTTATAGGGTTCCTGCGGCGGCTTCGCTGCACTGCAAAAAACCGGCCAGCACGGGCTAACCCCCATACGAAATCTCCAAGAAGTTGACCACGGTCAAGTCGGCTTGGCAGCGCCTGCGCGCAACATCCGCCCTGTTCGTATCTCCGCTCAGATCCAACAATAACAAAGGGCGCACCCTACACCGACTGGAGACAAACATGACGATGAAGAACATCGCTTCGCACGCCCGCAGCTGGCGCGCGAAAGCCATTGGCGCGGCCGTCCTGGCACTGGCCGCCGCCACCCCCGCCCTCGCCTGGGAACCCACCAAACCCGTGGAGTTCGTGATCCCCGCCGGCACCGGCGGCGGCGCCGACCAGATGGGGCGGCTGCTGCAGGGCATCGTCATCAAGTACAAGCTCATGAAAGAGCCGCTCATCGTGGTCAACAAGTCGGGCGGCGCGGGCGCCGAAGGCTTTCTCGCGGTGAAGGAAGCCAAGGGCGATCCGCACAAGATCATCATCTCGCTGTCGAACCTGTTCACCACGCCCATGGCCACCGGCGTGCCCTTCAACTGGAAGGACATGACGCCCGTCGCGATGCTGGCGCTCGACCAGTTCGTGCTGTGGACCAACGTCGACGCGCCCTACAAGACCGCCGGCGAATACATCGCCGCCACCAAGGCCGCGGGCCCCAACAAGTTCAAGATGGCCGGCACCGGCTCCAAGCAGGAAGACCAGATCATCACCGTGGCGCTCGAGAAAGCCACGGGCACCAAGTTCATCTACGTGCCCTTCAAGGGCGGCGGCGAAGTCGCGGTGCAGCTGGTGGGCGGCCATGTGAATTCCACCGTCAACAACCCGATCGAGGCGGTCGCGCAATGGCGCGCCGGCAAGCTGCGCGCGCTGTGCGTGTTCGACGACGAGCGCATGCCCTTCAAGGCGAAGGTGACCGACACGCAATCGTGGAACGACGTGCCCACCTGCAAGGAAGCGGGCGTGCCCACCAAGTACACGATGCTGCGCGGCATCTTCATGCCCGCCGGCGTCACGCCCGACCAGCTCAAGTTCTACACGGACCTGCTGACCAAGGTGGCCGCCACGCCGGAGTGGAAGGAATACATGGAGAAGGGCGCCTTCAACCCGACCTTCATGACCGGCCAGCCCTTCGCCGACTGGCTCACCGCCGCCGAAGCGACGCACCGCACGTTGATGTCGGACGCGGGCTTCCTGGCCAGCAACAAGTAAGCCGCAGGCAGACAGCCAGCCCCGGTTGCGCCCTGGCGCGCCGGACGGCAGGCGGGCGCGCGCATGCATGCATGAGCGTGCGCACCGCCTCATTTCACTCACACATTTGATCGATGGGGGCTCCATGGAGCACGAAGAAATTTCCGATGGGGCGGCGCGTTCGGGCGTCGCCACCTACGTGGTCGAGGCGGTGGTGGCGGCGCTGCTGCTGGTCATCGGACTGGTGGTGGTGTTCGAGGCCCGCAAGCTCGGCGCGGGCTGGACGAGCGATGGGCCCGGGTCGGGCTACTTCCCGTTCTTCATCGGCGTGATCATCACCATCTCGGGCGCCGGCATCCTGTACCAGGCACTGCTCGGCAAGAACCGCAACACCGAGGTGTTCGTCGATTCTGTGCAACTCAAGCGCGTGCTCTCGGTGCTGGTGCCGGCCACCGTGTACGTGCTGTGCATCACCTTCGTGGGGCTGTATGTCGCATCGGCGATCTACATCGCGCTCTTCATGATCGTGCTGGGCAAGTACTCGTGGGTGAAGAGCGTGATCGCGGCCCTCGCGGTCAACACGGTCTTCTTCTGCATGTTCGAGGTGTGGTTCAAGGTGCCGCTTTTCAAAGGCGCGCTCGACCCCCTCCGGTTCCTCGGCTACTGAACTCACGGAGCACAGCGAAATGGACGAAATCAGCGCCCTGATGCAGGGCTTTGCAGTGATCCTGACCCCGATGAACATCGCGCTGATGTTCGTGGGGATCATCCTTGGCGTGCTCATCGGCGTGCTGCCGGGGCTGGGCGGCGCCAACGGGGTGGCGATTCTGCTGCCCCTCACGTTCACGATGTCGCCGACCTCGGCCATCATCATGTTGTCGTGCATCTACTGGGGGGCGTTGTTCGGCGGGGCCATCACCTCGATCCTGTTCAACATCCCCGGCGAGCCCTGGTCGGTGGCCACCACCTTCGACGGCTACCCGATGGCCCAGCAGGGCAACGCGGGCGCCGCGCTCACCACGGCTTTCACCTCGTCGTTCGTGGGTGCCTTCATCGCGGTGGTGATGATCACCTTCCTCGCGCCGCTGGTCGCCAAGTTCGCGCTCAAGTTCGGCTCGCCCGAGTTCTTCGCGGTGTACTTGCTGACTTTCTGCAGCTTCGTGGGCATGGGCAAGGGATCGCCCTTCAAGATCCTCGCGTCGATGGCCCTGGGCTTCGCGCTCGCCTCGGTCGGCATGGACACGGTCACCGGCCAGCTGCGCCTGACCTTCGGCCAGCCCGAGCTGATGCGCGGCTTCGACTTCCTGATCGCAGTGATCGGTCTCTTCGGCATCGGCGAAATTTTGCTCTCGATGGAAGAGGGCCTGAAGTTCTCCGGCAAGAGCGCCAAGATCGACCCCAAGGTCGTGCTGCAGACCTGGAAGCAGCTGCCGCAGTACTGGGTCACGTCGCTGCGCAGCTCGCTCATCGGCATCTGGATGGGCATCACGCCCGGCGGTGCCACCCCGGCTTCGTTCATGGCCTACGGCCTCGCCAAGAAGATGTCGAAGAAGGGCTCCAAGTTCGGCACCGGCCAGATGGAAGGCGTCGTCGCCCCCGAGACCGCGGCGCACGCGGCGGGCACCAGCGCGCTGCTGCCGATGCTGGCGCTGGGCATCCCCGGTTCGCCGACGGCTGCCGTGCTGCTGGGTGGCCTCTTGATCTGGGGCCTGCAGCCCGGACCGCTGCTCTTCGTGGAGCAGAAGGACTTCGTCTGGGGCCTCATCGCCAGCATGTACCTGGGCAACATCGTGGGCCTGATCGTGGTGCTGAGCACGGTGCCGCTGTTCGCCTCGATCCTGCGCATTCCGTTCTCGATCATCGCGCCGGTGATCATCGTGATCTGCGCGATCGGTGCCTACACCGTGCACAACGCGATGCTCGACATCTGGTTCATGCTCGGCTTCGGCGTGATCGGCTACCTGTTCAAGAAACTCGACTTCCCGCTCGCGCCGCTGGTGCTCGCACTGGTGCTCGGGGACAAGGCCGAAGACTCGTTCCGCCAGGCGATGCTGGTCTCGCAAGGCGACGTGATGATCATGTTCTCGAACCCGCTGGTGGGCGGCATCACGACGCTGGCCCTGGTGCTGCTGTTCTGGCCGCTGATCTCCAAGGGCATCGCCCTGATCAAGCCGCCGAAGAAGCCCGACGAGTTCGCCGTCGAGCGTCCGGTGGACTGAGCGAGAAGCAAAAGGAGCACACACATGCCAGTCATCGCACTGACCCAGGAAATGGGTTCCCTCGCCAAGGACGTTTCGGTCAAGCTCGCGGAAACGCTCTCGCTCGCCGTCATGCGCCATGAGGTCATCGACCACCTGGCCGAGAAGATGCAGGTTTCCAAGAGCCTCATTGGCCGACTGCGCGGCGGCAAGGCCGGCCTGCTGGAGCGCCTGAAGACCGACCAGCGCAGCGTCGCGCTCTACACAGCCGACGAGTTGTTCGGGCTGGCGGACCGTGGCAACGTGGTGCTGCGTGGATGGGGCGCCACCTGCCTCTTGCGGCCCGTGCCGCACGTGGTGTGCGTGCGCATCACACGCTCGCTCGAGAAGCGCGTCGAGTGGCTGATGGGCGATCTCGAAACCGACGATGCCGCGTTCGCCGAAGCCGAGATCCGCCGCAGCGACCAGGCGCACGCGGCGCGCATGCATGCGCAGTTCGGCGTGACCTGGGGCGACCCGGTGCTCTACGACCTGGTGCTCAACACCGACCGCGTGACGGTCGACAGCTGCGTGGAGCAGATCAGCCAACTGGTGGCGCGGCCCGAGTTCGCGGAGACGCCCGAGTCGCGCGCGCTGCTCAAGAACATGGCGCTGCAGGCGCGCGTGAAGGCGGCGTTGAAGGAGCAGGTGGAGACGAGCGACATCCGAGTGACGGTCGATGCGAACCAGGGGGAGGTGATCCTGCGCGGGATCGTCCTCAACTCCGAAGAGCGGGCGCAGACCGAAGCGGTGGCGGCTGCGGTGATCGGCGTGACCGGTGTGCACAACCAGCTTCGCCTGATGGCGACGTCTCGACGGTTCGCATCAGCGAAGCAGACCTGATTTCGGCGGGCAATCCCTGTCTTTCTCCCTCCCCCTCTGGGGGAGGGCTGGGGTGGGGGCACGGCGGCTTTCATCGAAGCGCGGCCAGCAGTTCCAATGCCGCTTGCCCCCACCCCAACCCTCCCCCAGCGGGGGAGGGAGCCAACCCCAACAGCTGCGCCTAGATTTTTCCGCGCTTCCGAAGCCGACTAAGGGTTTCCGCGGAGAGATTCAGATACGAAGCCAGCTCCTTGCTCGGAATCCGGTCTTCCAGCTCCGGGTGTTTGCGCGTGAACCGGTGCACCCGCCCCGGCGCATCCAGCAGATGCAGTGTGATCGTGTGCGCCATGATCTCGCTCATCCCCTTCATCACCAGGTACTCGAACAGCTCCTTGGTCTCGGGGTGCCGGTTGAGAAAGGTGATCCATTCCTTGAGCGGCAGGCTCGCCACGCGGGCCTTGGTGACGCACACGATGCCGTAGGGCGTCGGCGTGCCCAGCCGCAGCGCCGCGTAGCTGGTCTCCATGTCGTGCTCGTCGGCGAAGCGAAGGATCATTTCCTTGCCTTCCGGGTTGCTCACGACCCGTTTCAGGATGCCGTCGAGGATGAAGTACTGCTCCATCTCGCGCACCCCCTGGTGCAACAGGAAATCGCCCTTGTTGCCGTCCACGATCACGAGGTGGGCTTCCAGTTCGGCGCGATCGCTCTCGCTCAGGTCCTTGAGCAGGACGTTCTGCCGGAGCTGCGCGCGAATGATGTTTTTTTCCGGGTGGTTTTCCAACAACGTCATGGGTCCCGTCTTGCTCGAATTCGCAACAACTTCTGGTTCATCTGGCCGGTGCCGTTTTCCGGAAAGTTGACCGAGGTCAACGTTCGAAAGCATGCCCCCGAATCATAGTCCCGGCTCGGGCCTCGGCCATTCACCAAAGCAGAAGGAGAGACATGTCTTCAGTAAGAACGGACAAAGAGGCATCCACGACCCTGGACGACGCCCTCAAGCCCACGAGCCGGGCCGTTGACGGCGATGCGGTCGTGCGAGCCCTCAAACCGGTGGCGGACGACGCACCGGAGGCCGAAACGACCGACGGCTTCCACCTGGTCATCGATGCGCTGAAGCTGAACGACATCGACACCATCTTCGGCCTCCCCGGCATCCCGATCACCGACCTGACGCGCATGGCGCAGGCCGAGGGCATGCGGGTCATTTCGTTCCGCCACGAGCAACACGCCGGCAATGCCGCCGCAGCTGCCGGCTTCCTCACGCAAAAGCCGGGCATCTGCCTGACGGTGTCTGCCCCCGGCTTCCTGAACGGCCTCACGGCGCTGGCCAACGCGACCACCAACTGCTTCCCGATGATCCTGATCAGCGGATCGAGCGAGCGCGAAATCGTCGACCTGCAGCAGGGCGACTACGAAGAGATGGACCAGCTGGCCATCGCCAAGCCGCTGTGCAAGGCCGCCTTCCGGGTGCTGCACGCCGAAGACATCGGCGTGGGCATCGCCCGCGCCATCCGCTCGGCGCTCTCGGGCCGCCCCGGTGGCGTGTACCTGGACCTGCCGGCCAAGCTCTTCGCGCAGACCATGGACGCGGCCAAGGGCAAGGCTTCGCTGATCAAGGTGGTCGATCCGGCACCGCGCCAGATCCCGGCGCCCGATGCCGTCAAGCGCGCACTCGACCTGCTCAAGGGCGCGAAGAAGCCGCTCATCCTGCTGGGCAAGGGCGCCGCGTATGCACAGGCCGACGCCGACATCCGCGCACTGGTCGAGAAGACGGGTATTCCCTACCTCCCGATGTCGATGGCCAAGGGCCTCCTGCCCGACACGCACGTGCAATCGGCTGCGGCCGCGCGCTCCTACGTGCTGCAAGAGGCTGACGTCGTGCTCCTGATCGGCGCGCGCCTGAACTGGCTGCTCTCGCACGGCAAGGGCAAGACCTGGGCAGAGGACAAGGGCGCCAAGCAGTTCATCCAGATCGACATCGCACCGACCGAGATCGACAGCAACGTGGCCATCGCCGCGCCGGTGATCGGCGACATCGGCTCCTGCGTGGCGGCGCTGCTGGGCGGCATCGATGCCAAGTGGGCCAAGCCGCCGACCGAATGGACCGGCGCCATCGCCGAGCGCAAGGACAAGAACCTCTCGAAGATGGCCGTCACGCTCGCCGCGCGCCCGTCGCCGATGAACTTCCACAGCGCGCTCAGCGTGATCCGCGACCAGGTGAAGGCCCGGCCCGATGCCATCGTGGTGAACGAAGGCGCCAACACGCTGGACTTCGCGCGCAGCATCGTGGACATGTACGAGCCGCGCAAGCGCCTCGACGTGGGCACCTGGGGGATCATGGGCATCGGCATGGGCTTTGCCGTCGCCGCCGCCGTGGTCACCGACAAGCCGGTGATCGCCATCGAGGGCGACAGCGCCTTCGGCTTCAGCGGCATGGAGGTGGAGACCATCTGCCGCTACAACCTGCCGATCTGCATCATCGTCTTCAACAACAACGGCGTGTACCGCGGCACCGACGTGAACGCGAGCGGCACCGCCGACGTGGCGCCCACCGTGTTCGTGAAGAACGCGCGCTACGACAAGCTGATGGAAGCCTTCGGCGGCGTGGGCGTCAACGCCACCACCGCCGACGAGCTGCAGAAGGCGCTGACCGAGGCCGTCGCCTCGCGCCGCCCGACGCTGATCAATGCCGTCATCGACGAGACCGCAGGCACGGAGAGCGGGCGCATCACGAGCCTAAATCCCGCCACGGCCAAGAAGAAGTAATCCCATCCCGTATTCAGCATCCAGGAGATATCAAATGAGCGACAACAAACCCCTCAACGGCATCAAGATCATCGACTTCACGCACGTGCAAGCCGGGCCGGCCTGCACGCAGATGCTGGCCTGGTTCGGTGCCGACGTCATCAAGGTCGAGCGCCCCGGCGCCGGCGACGTCACGCGCTCGCAGCTGCGCGACATCCCCGATGTGGACGCGCTCTACTTCACCATGCTCAACAGCAACAAGCGCTCGCTCACGCTGGACACCAAGCAGGCCGAAGGCAAGCTGGTGCTGGAGAAGCTCATCAAGGAATCGGACGTGCTGGTCGAGAACTTCGGCCCCGGCGCGCTCGACCGCATGGGCTTCAGCTGGGAACGCATCCAGGAACTGAACCCGAAGATGATCGTCGCCTCGGTCAAGGGCTTCAGCGACGGCCACCACTACGACGACCTGAAGGTGTACGAGAACGTCGCGCAGTGCGCAGGCGGCGCCGCATCGACCACCGGCTTCTGGGACGGCCCGCCGACCGTGAGCTCGGCGGCGCTGGGCGACAGCAACACCGGCATGCACCTGGCCATCGGCATCCTCACGGCCATCATCGGCCGCGAGCAGACCGGCAAGGGCCAGCGCGTGGCCTGCTCGATGCAGGACGCGGTGCTCAACCTGTGCCGCGTGAAGATGCGCGACCAGCAGCGCCTGGACCGCCTCGGATACCTCGAGGAATACCCGCAGTACCCGCACGGCACGTTCAGCGACGTGGTGCCGCGCGGCGGCAATGCCGGCGGCGGCGGCCAGCCGGGCTGGGTGCTCAAGTGCAAGGGCTGGGAGACCGACCCGAACGCCTACATCTACTTCACCATCCAGGGCCACGCCTGGGCGCCGATCTGCGACGCCATCGGCAAGCCCGAGTGGAAGACCGACCCCGACTACGCGACGCCCAAGGCGCGCCAGCCGCACATCACCGACATCTTCGCCACCATCGAAGTCTGGCTGGCCGACAAGACCAAGTTCGAGGCGGTCGACATCCTGCGCAAGTTCGACATTCCGTGCGCCCCGGTGCTGACGATGAAGGAACTGCTGAACGACGAATCGCTGCGCGCCAGCGGCTCGATCGTCGAAGTGCAGCACAAGGAGCGCGGCAGCTACTTCACCGTGGGCAGCCCGATCAAGTTCTCGGACCTCAAGCCCGAGATCACCGGTTCGCCGCTCCTGGGCGAGCACACCGAAGAGGTGCTGGCCGAGCTGGGCTACTCGAAGGCCCAGATCGACAGCCTGCGCGAAGCCAAGGCCGTCTGAGGCCACGGCCAAAAGACATAGAGAAGAAAGAAGCGGGAGCACACCTTGTCGTCATCGACCGTCGATCTGAACCAACTCGTTGCCGGAGCCGGCGACGCGATCATGGTCTGCGATGCCAAGGGTGCCATCACGCTGTGGAACAAGGCTGCCGAGCGCATCTTCGGCTTTACCGAAGCCGAAGCGCTCGGGCAGTCGCTGGACATCATCATCCCCATGCGACAACGCCAGCGGCATTGGGATGGCTATCACAAGACGATGGAAACGGCGGTCACCAAATACGGTGCCGACGTGCTGCGGGTGCCCGCGCTTCACAAGGACGGGCATACCCTTTCCATCGCCTTCACGGTCTCCATGCTGTTCGCCCAGGATCAACAGGTTTCAGGCATCGTCGCCATCGTGCGCGACGAGACCGCCCGCTTCGCCGAGGAGCGCAAATTGCGCGCCCGTCTGGTAGAAGTCGAAACCGCGACGATCAAATAAAACAGGAAAGACTGGAGACAGACGATGAGCAAGGCACTCGAAGGCGTTCGCATCCTCGACTTCACCCACGTGCAGTCGGGCCCCACCTGCACCCAGTTGCTGGCATGGTTCGGCGCCGACGTGATCAAGGTGGAGCGCGCCGGTGAAGGCGACGCCACGCGCGGGCAACTGCGCGACATTCCCGGTGTGGACAGCCTCTACTTCACGATGCTGAACCACAACAAGCGCTCGATCACGCTGGACACGAAGAACCCCAAGGGCAAGCAGGTCCTCGATACGCTGATCAAGACCTGCGACGTGCTGGTGGAGAACTTCGCGCCCGGCGCACTCGACCGCATGGGCATCACCTGGGCGCACATCCAGAAGCTCAACCCGCGGATGATCGTCGCGTCGGTCAAGGGCTTCGGCCCCGGCAAGTACGAGCATTGCAAGGTCTACGAGAACGTGGCGCAGTGCGCCGGCGGCGCCGCATCGACCACCGGCTTCGAGGACGGACCCCCCGTCGTCACCGGCGCGCAGATCGGCGACAGCGGCACCGGGCTGCACCTGGCGCTGGGCATCGTCGCCGCGCTCTACCAGCGCAACAACACCGGGCGCGGCCAGCAGGTGCTCGCGCCGATGCAGGACGCCGTGCTCAACCTGTGCCGCGTGAAGATGCGCGACCAGCAGCGCCTGGAGCGCACCGGCACCATGCACGAGTACCCGCAGTACCCCGACGGCAAGTTCGGCGACGCGGTGCCGCGCGCGGGCAACGCATCGGGCGGCGGGCAGCCGGGCTCCATCCTCAAGTGCAAGGGCTGGGAGACCGACCCGAACGCCTACATCTACTTCATCACGCAGGGCGCGGTGTGGCCTGCGGTGTGCAAGGTGATCGGCGAGGAGAGCTGGATCACCGACGAGGCCTACGCCACGCCGGCCGCGCGCTTGCTGCACCTCAAGCCCATCTTCGCGCGCATCGAGCAATGGACCATGACCAAGACCAAGTTCGAGGCCATGGACATCCTCAACGAGTTCGACATTCCGTGCGGCCCGATCCTCTCGATGAAGGAAATCGCCGCGGACGAATCGCTGCGCGAGACCGGCACCATCGTCGAGGTGGACCACCCGACGCGCGGCAAGTACCTGACCGTGGGCAATCCCATCAAGATGTCCGACAGCCGGACCGAGGTGACACGGGCGCCCTTGCTGGGCGAGCACACCGAAGAAGTGCTCCGGCAATTGGGCTATGGCGTGGACGAAATTGCCATGCTGCGCACCGAGCGCGTGATTTGAATTAACAGCACGCAGGCCGATCGATAAACAAGGTGTTTTTTGCAAATGGCGAAAGCCATTTGCAATGGACAGTCGCGCTCTTTTTTGCCAATTAACATATAACGCATGGCAAATGCATTCAATAAAATAGTTTAACTATTATTTATCGATCATCGAATCTACATTTTGATCATGCCGACCCGCCACCCATTTGTCGCCCGGCATTCAATTTCCAGGAGAAATTTCATGATGATCGATGATGCGCCCATTCAATACTGGAGCTCCGAGACGGAGCGCAACGCCTACAACGCCGCCTTCCACGAGCTGGGCCTGCGCTGGCACTGGGACCGCGAAACCTATTGCCAATTGCTGCGCCAGAGCCAGGACGGCCCCGAGCGCGTGTGCCATTACCTGAGCACGCACCAGCCGCATCTGCTGCGCGCCTACGACGCCAAGTCGCTGGCCGAGGTGATCGAGCAGAAGAAGGAAATTCACCAGCAGCGTGAATTGAGCGAAGGCCTCGGAAGCCGGCGCTATTTCAATTGGGCCGAAAGCCGCGGTGCAGAAATCGGCGCCTGAATTGCCATGAATATCCACGAATACCAGGGCAAGGACGTATTGCGCAAATACGGCGTCACCACGCCCCGTGGATTCGCCTGCGCATCGGCCGATGAAGCCGCCGACGCCGCCACCCGCCTGGGCGGCAGGGCCTGGGTGGTGAAGGCGCAGATCCACGCGGGCGGCCGCGGCAAGGGCGGCGGCGTGAAGCTCGCGTGGTCGGTCGACGAAGTGCGCCGGCACGCGAGCCAGATGCTCGGCATGACGCTCAAGACCCACCAGACCGGCCCCGAAGGCCGCGTGGTGAAGCGCCTCCTGGTCGAAGAGGGCATCGAGGTCGACAAGGAGCTCTACCTCGCCATGGTGGTCGACCGCGAAGCGGGCCGCGTGGCGCTGATGGCGTCGAGCGAAGGCGGCATGGACATCGAAGAGGTGGCGGCCCGCACGCCCGGCAAGATCCACAAGGTGCTCATCGATCCGACCACGGGCCTCAAGGGCAGCGAGGCCGACATCGTGGCGCGCAACATCGGCCTCTCGGGCAAGTCGGTGATGCAGGCGCGCACGCTGATGCAGAACCTCTACCAGGCGTTCGATGCGAGCGACGCATCGCTCGCCGAGATCAACCCGCTCGTCGTGACGCGCGACGGCCGCGTGATCGCGCTGGATGCCAAGTTCAACTTCGATCCGAACGCGCTCTTTCGCCAGCCCGAGATCGTGGCGATGCGCGACTTCGATGAGGAAGATCCGGCCGAGGTCGAGGCTTCGCGTTTCGATCTCTCGTACATCGCGCTGGACGGCGACATCGGCTGCCTTGTCAATGGCGCGGGCCTCGCGATGGCGACGATGGACGTGATCAAGCTCTACGGCGGCTCGCCCGCCAATTTCCTGGACGTGGGCGGCGGCGCGACGGCCGAGAAGGTCACGCAGGCCTTCAAGCTGATGCTGCGCAACCCGAACCTGCGCGCGATCCTGGTCAACATCTTCGGCGGGATCATGAAGTGCGACGTGATCGCGCGGGGCGTCATCGCTGCCGCGCGCGAGGTCGAGCTGTCAGTGCCGCTGGTCGTGCGCATGAAGGGCACCAACGAGAGCCTGGGCCGCACGATCCTCGCGCAATCGGGCCTGCCGATCATCACGGCCGACGACATGGCGGATGCCGCCCAACAGGCCGTCGCCGCGGCGCGGAGGAACCACTGAGATGTCGATCCTCGTCAACAAGCACACCCGCGTCATCACGCAGGGCATCACCGGCAAGACCGGTCAGTTCCACACGGCGATGTGCCGCGACTATGGCAACGGCCAGAAGTGCTTCGTCGCGGGCGTGAACCCGAACAAGGCGGGCAAGTCCTTCGACGGCATTCCGGTCTTCGGCACGGTAAAGGACGCGAAGGCCGAGACCGGCGCCACCGTGTCGGTGATCTACGTGCCGCCGCCGTTCGCGGCTGCCGCGATCGACGAAGCGGTCGATGCGGGCATGGAGCTGGTCATCTGCATCACCGAAGGCATTCCGGTGCGCGACATGATCCGCACGCGCCATCGCATGGAGGGCAGCAAGACGCTCTTGCTCGGGCCGAACTGCCCGGGGCTCATCACGCCCGACGAAATCAAGATCGGGATCATGCCGGGGCACATCCACCAGCGCGGGCGCATCGGCGTGGTGTCGCGCTCGGGCACGCTGACCTACGAGGCGGCGAGTCAATTGGCGCGCTTCGGCATCGGGCAATCGACGGTGGTGGGCATCGGCGGCGATCCGGTGGGCGGGCTCAAGCACATCGACGTGCTCAAGATGTTCAACGACGACCCGCGCACCGACGCCGTGATCATGGTCGGCGAGATCGGCGGCAACGAAGAAGAGATCTGCGCGCACTGGATCAAGGACCACATGCGCAAGCCCGTGGTCGGCTTCATCGCCGGCGCCACCGCGCCGCCCGGCAAGCGCATGGGCCACGCGGGCGCCATCGTCTCGGGCGGGCGCGGCACCGCGCAGGAAAAGCTCGCGGTGATGAAGGCGTGCGGCATCCACGTGACCAGCAATCCGGCGGAGATGGGAAAGCTGCTCGCGTCGCTCGTGATTCCCGACTACCTCCCGTTCGATTGATCGATCCGATCCATCGAATGGCCTCGCAGATTTCAAGAAAGCACACAACAAATGAAACAGCAATGGGTCCGTTTTGAAGATGCCGGCAAGGCCACCTTCGGCACCGTCGAGGGCGATGCGGTGCACGAGCACCAGGGCGACATGTACGGCCGCTCCGAGCCCACGGGCCGCGTGTTCGTGCTCGCGGGCCTGAAGCTGCTCACGCCCAGCGAGCCCACGAAGGTGATCGCGCTGTGGAACAACTTCCACGCGCTCGGCGCGAAGCTGAGCCTGCCGGTGCCCGCGGAGCCGCTGTATCTGTTGAAGGCGCCCAACTCCTTCGCGGCCCACGGCGATGCGATCCGAAAGCCCCTGTGCGAGGGCAAGGTGGTCTTCGAGGGCGAGCTGGGCATCGTCATCGGCAAGACCGCCACGGCCGTGGCCGAAGCCGATGCGCTCGACCATGTTTTCGGCTACACCTGCGCCAACGATGTGACCGTGGCCGACATCCTCAACCGCGATGCATCCTTCGCCCAGTGGGTGCGCGCCAAGGGCTTCGACACCTTCTGCCCCATGGGCCCCGTGGTGGCCACCGGCCTCGATCCCGCGACGCTCGTCGTGACCACCGTGCTCAACGGCGAGGAGCGCCAGAACTACCCGATCAGCGACATGCGCTTTTCCGTGCAGCAGCTGGTCAGCCTGATCTCGCAGGACATGACGCTGAACCCCGGCGACGTGATCCTGTGCGGCACCTCGGTGGGCGTCGGCTCGATGAAGCCGGGCAGCCAGGTCGAGATCGGCATCGAAGGCATCGGCAAGCTCTCCAACCGCTTCGGTTGACGGCATCGCCCGGCCTCGCGCAACGCATTCAAAACTACTGGGGATCGACATGAAGATAGCAGTCATCGGCGCAGGCGCCATCGGCGGCCTGGTCGGCGCGAAACTCGCGCTGGCCGGCGAGGACGTGACGTTCATCGTGCGGGGTGCCAACCTCGCGGCGATCAAGGCGAATGGCTTCAAGCTGGTCTCGGCCGAAGGCGAGGAGCAGGTCGCGCGCAACGTGAAGGCCACCGACAGCTACGACGAGGCCGGCCCGCAGGACATCGTCATCCTCGCGATGAAGGCGCACCAGGTCGAGGCCGTGGCGAACGACGTGCCCAAGCTCTTCGGCCCCGAGACGATGGTGGTGACGATGCAGAACGGCATTCCGTACTGGTACTTCCACAACCACGGCGGCGCGCTCGCGGGCACGCCGGTGCGCAGCGTCGACCCGACGGGGCTGGTGGGCGCGAAGGTGCCGGCGGAGCGGGTGATCGGCTGCGTGGTGTATCCCGCGTCCGAACTCATCGCGCCGGGCGTGGTGAAGCACATCGAAGGCGATCGCTTCCCCGTCGGCGAGCTCGACGGTTCGTCGAGCGAGCGCGTGAACCGCGTCTCGGCCTGCTTCACCGGGGCGGGCTTCAAGGCCCCGGTGCTCGACAACATCCGCGCCGAGATCTGGCTCAAGCTGTGGGGCAACCTCACCTTCAACCCGATCAGCAGCCTCTCGCATTCGACGCTGGTCGACATCTGCCAGTACCCGCCGTCGCGCGACCTCGCGGCCGCGATGATGCGCGAGGCCCAGGCCGTCGCGCACAAGCTGGGCATCGAGTTTCGCGTGACGCTGGAAAAGCGCATTGCCGGCGCCGAGAAGGTCGGCAAGCACAAGACCTCGATGCTGCAGGACGTCGAAGCCGGCCGCGCGCCGGAGATCGACGCGCTGGTGGGCGCGGTGGTCGAGCTGGCCCGGCTCACCGACACCTCGACGCCGCACATCGACACCGTGTACACGCTGGTGAAACTCCTGGCGCGCACGATGGAAGACCAGCGCGGCCAGGTCCGGCTTCGCGAAATGGCATGAGAAAGAACCACACACCATGAGACGCACACGCAGCGCAAAGATCGTCGCCACGCTCGGCCCGGCCACACCCGACGAGCAAGCCATTCGCGCGCTGTTCGAGCGTGGCGTGGATGTGTTCCGGCTGAACTTCAGCCACGGCTCGCAACACGACCATGCGCGCCGTCTCGAGGCCATCCGCCGACTCGAGCAGGAATTCGGCCGGCCGATCGGTGTGCTGCTCGACTTGCAGGGGCCGAAGCTGCGGCTGGGCACCTTCGAGGGCGGGCGCGCGCAGCTGGAGGCGGGCAAGCGCTTTCGCCTCGACATGGACACGAAGACGAACGGCGACTACCGCCGCGCGCCGCTGCCGCACCCCGAAATCTTCGCGGCGCTGCAGGCTGGCACCGACCTGCTGCTGGACGACGGCAAGCTCCGCCTGCGCGTGGAGAGCCACGGCGCCGATTTCGCGGAGACCACCGTCATCGTCGGCGGGCCGATCTCGGACCGCAAGGGCGTGAACGTGCCGAGCGTGCTGCTGCCGATCTCGCCGCTCACGCCGAAGGACCGCGACGACCTGGATTTCGGGCTTTCGATGGGTGTCGACTGGGTGGCGCTCTCGTTCGTGCAGCGGCCCGAGGACATCACCGAGGCTCGCGAGATCATCGGCAAGCGCGCCTGGATCATGGCCAAGCTGGAGAAGCCTGCGGCCATCGAACACCTGGACGGCATCGTCGCGCTGGCCGACGGCATCATGGTCGCGCGCGGCGACCTCGGCGTGGAGCTGCCGCCCGAGCAGGTGCCCGAGCTGCAGCGCCGCATCGTGCGCGCCTGCCGCCAGCACGGCAAGCCGGTGGTGGTGGCCACGCAGATGCTCGAATCGATGATCGCGGCGCCCGTGCCCACGCGCGCCGAAGTGTCCGACGTGGCCACGGCCATCTACGACGGCGTCGATGCGGTGATGCTCTCGGCCGAATCGGCCTCGGGCAAGTACCCGCTCGAAGCGGTCGGCATGATGGACCGCATCGTCGCGCGCGTGGAGGCCGATCCGTCGTACCGCACCGGGATCGACGCCACGCACGATGCGGCGCTCTCGACCACGGCCGATGCGGTGTGCGCCTCGATGCGCCAGGTGGCCGCGCTGCTCGCGCCGGCCGCCACCGTCACCTACACCTCCTCGGGATTCACGAGCCTGCGCGCCGCGCGCGAGCGGCCGGCGGTGCCGATCCTGAGCCTCACGCCCGACGTGGCGGCGGCGCGCCGGATGGCGATGGTCTGGGGCGTGCATGCGGCGCTGGTCGATGATGTGCACGACGTGGCCGAGATGATCGAGTGCGCCTGCCGCACCGCGCAGGACCAAGGCTTCGCGAAAGCGGGCGACGACGTGGTGGTGGTGGCGGGGTTGCCGTTCGGCTTGTCGGGCACGACGAACCTGTTGCACGTCGCACGAATCCCGGGTTGATGCCCGGTGGCTGAGCGGGGCTCGCGCGCTACGATGGCCCTTCGACAGCAGCCCCACTTTCCCTCCCGATGAAGCATGCGACCCTGCGCCAGTTGAAGGTCTTCGAGGCGGTCGCGCGGCTCTTGAGTTTTTCGCGCGCGGCCGAGGAGCTTCACCTCACGCAGCCCGCAGTTTCCACGCAGGTCGCCAAGCTCGAGGAGCATGCGGGCAACGTGCTCTTCGAGCAGTTCGGCAAGAAGATCTTTCTCACGCCCGCGGGCGCCGAGCTGCTGCAGATCAGCCGCGCGATCATCCAGCAGTTCGAGGCGGCCGAGAACGCGATGATGCAGTTCAAGGGCGTCTCGGGCGGCAAGCTCAATGTGGGGGTCATCAGCGCGGGCGACTACTTCTTTCCGCGCCTGCTGGTGGAGTTCGCAAGCCGCCACCGCGGTGTGACGCTGAACTTCACCGTGCACAACCGCGAAGGGCTGCTCACCCACATCGCGGACAACCTCACCGATCTCGCGATCATGGTGCGGCCGCCCACCGATCTGGACACCTCGAACCAGGCCTTTGCGCCGCACCCCTACGTGATCGTCGCGCCGCCGACGCATCCGCTGGTGGGCGTGCCGGGCATTCCACTGAAGCGTTTGATGCGCGAGCCGTTCGTGGTGCGCGAGAAGGCATCGGACACCTGGCATTCGATGGAGGACGGCTTCGGCCGCGAGCTGGAGCACATCAACATCGCGATGGAGATCCGCAGCACCGAGACGATCAAGCAGGCGGTGATCGCGGGCATGGGCGTGAGCTTTGTGTCTGCCCACACCATCAGCCAGGAGCTGAAGGCCGGCAGCTTGAGCGTGCTCGACGTGGAAGGTTTTCCGCTGATGCTCAACTGGTACGTGGTGCATCGCCGCACCAAGCGCCTGCCGCCGGTGGCGCAGGCCTTCAAGGACTTTCTGCTGAGCGATGGCGCATCGCTGATCTCGCAGATCGTGCCGTTCAAACCGCTGCAACTACAGCCCTGAAAAAACAAAAGAGCGCGTGAAGCGCTCTTTGTCTTTGGGGCGGGGCACGATCAGTTGGTCAGTGCGCTGCGGACGCTCTTGCGGTGCTGCACGAGTGCGGCGCGGGCGGCCTTGTACATGATCACGATCGGCATTGCGGCGACCAGGTCGCGCAGCGCATCTTCGTTGGTGGTGGTGGCAGGCGATGCGTTGCGGATCGCGCGGGAATCGAGGGTGGTGTTGCTCATGGAAATGCTCCTGGAAAGTTGAATCAGAAAGACTGAAGGGATTACCCTCAATTTTAGGGTTTACCCTAGACGATCGCAAACGCTGATTTCGCGTTTCTTGACCTAGGTCAATTTTTCTCCCGATGGATGGGGGGTGCAAGTGCGTATTCGGGGCCTTTGTCCGGGGCGTGTGCACAGGCCACCGGGTACTCCCCTCCGCGAATGTCCCCCGGCCTTCGGCCTCCTCCTTGATTTCGCCGCGGGGAGCACCCGATGCCTGCGCACCTGGGCACGCTGCTGGCTATCGGCCGATCAACGACCGCTCTGATGAGATCGCGGTGATGGTGGGCTCTGTTTCGCGAAATCAAGGAGGAGGGCGAAGCCCGGGGGACATTCGCGAAACAGAGCCCACCGTCGCCGTGATCTCGCCCTGAACAACAGCGCCGAAAACCACGCAACACAAGCACATGCAGATGTTCGATTGCTAGGGATATCACGGGGGTCCCAACAGCTCGCGATTCGTGTGAACTTGACTGCGGTCAAGAGTTTTTGAGTCGTGCCGTCCGACAGTCATCCACGCGCAAAAACAAGTGATTCATTTCTCTTTTTTTCACTCGACTGATTGCGTCGTTTTTCCCGAGACCGTCGGACTCATCAAAACATTAAGGACAACGCCATGACTCGGCCAACAACCACGATTGCGGGTTCCAACCCCGCGATGTATCCACCATCGGATTCCACCCACGGTGTCACCGCCAAACGATCCGAGGCGTACCGATGGGGACAGTTGCTGATCGGCATCGTCTGCATGGCGATGATCGCGAACCTGCAGTACGGCTGGACCCTCTTCGTCAACCCCATCGCTGAAAAGCACGGCTGGAGCCGCGCCGCCATCCAGGTGGCCTTCACCATCTTCGTGCTCACCGAAACCTGGCTTGTGCCCATCGAGGGCTACCTGGTCGACCGCTTCGGCCCGCGCCCCGTGGTGCTCGTGGGCGGCGTGCTCTGCGGCCTGGGCTGGGTGCTCAATTCCTTCGCTGCCTCGCTGCCGATGCTCTACATCGCAGCGGCCGTGGGCGGCATCGGCGCTGGCGCGGTGTACGGCACCTGCGTGGGCAATGCGCTCAAGTGGTTCCCCGATCGCCGCGGGCTCGCCGCGGGCATGACGGCCGCGGGCTTCGGTGCCGGCTCGGCGCTCACGATCATCCCGATCTCCGTGATGATCAAGACCAGCGGCTACGAGTCTGCGTTTCTCTATTTTGGGATCGGTCAGGGCGTGATCGTCTTCGCCCTGGCCTGGTTGCTCACCCGCGCACCCGATCATGTGAAGGCGGCGTCGAGCCGCGGAAACGTGCAGCAGTCGCAGCGCGACTACTCTCCCTCCGAAGTGCTGCGCTCGCCCATCTTCTGGGTGATGTACGCGATGTTCGTGATGGTGGCGGCCGGCGGCTTGATGGCCACCGCGCAGCTCGGACCGATCGCGCAAGACTTCAAGATCATGGACGTACCGGTCAACATCATGGGACTGGTATTGCCCGCGCTGACTTTCGCCCTGGCGATCGACCGCGTGCTCAACGGCCTGACGCGACCCTTCTTCGGCTGGGTCTCCGACAAGATCGGGCGTGAGCAGACGATGTTCATCGCCTTCGCGCTCGAATCGGTCGGCATCCTGGCGCTGTACTACTACGGCCAGAACCCCATCCTCTTCGTGCTGCTGACCGGCATGGTGTTCTTCGCCTGGGGCGAGATCTACAGCCTGTTCCCCTCGACCTGCGCCGACACCTTCGGCTCCAAGTTCGCCGCATCCAACGCCGGCATGCTCTACACCGCGAAGGGCACGGCCTCGCTGCTGGTGCCGCTGTCCAGCGTGCTCGCCGCTTCCACCGGCAGCTGGCATGCGGTGTTCATCGTCGCCAGCGCGGTCAATGCGGCTGCGGCGCTGATGGCGTGGTTCGTCTTGCGCCCGATGCGCCGCAAGCACATCGAGGCCAGCCGCCAGGCGTCGTAACCCCATCGTCGTTCTTCAGCGAAGGCCGATGCGCGAGGCGCGCGAGCGCAGCACATCGGCCCGCCACGGGTCGCTCGCCTCGATGGTGTCCGCGGCGACCTGCAAGGCGCGCATCTGCTCCACGTCCTCGATGAGCTTGCGGGGACTGAGCAAGGCCTCCACCAGCATGAAGGCCTCGTCGGCGAGGCCCCTGAGCGCATCGGCAAGGCGCTCGGCGCCCTTCGCTTGTACGGAGTGACCAAGGGTCGGCATGAGTGGCTCCCGGGTTGCGTTGAAATGGCCTTCATCTTCTGTCCGGCCACCGCATAAGTAAAACGAGATTAATTGCCAGTTGAATGCAAAAATATTGCATTCAAAGAGGGCGCCTCGATGGACATCAACCTGGCCCGGACCTTTCTCTCGATCGTCGAGACCCGCAGCTTCCAGCGCGCCGCGGAACGCCTGCATGTGACGCAGACCTCGGTGAGCGCACGCGTGCGAACGCTCGAGGAACTGCTCGGACGCAAGCTCTTCGTGCGCAACAAGTCCGGTGCCGCCCTCACGCGCGCGGGCGAACAATTTCTGCCGCACGCGACCATGCTGGTACAGGTGTGGGAGCGGGCGCGCCACCAGGTGGCGGTGCCCGATGGCAGCCAGGCGGTGCTCGCGGCCGGTTGCGAGATCAGCCTGTGGGACCCGCTGCTGCTGCGCTGGCTGTTGTGGCTGCGCCAGACCGCGCCGCAACTGGCCATTCGCACCGAGGTCGGCTTTCCGCAGGACCTGCTTGACAAGGTGGCGGGCGGCGTGCTCGATGTCGCCATCGTCTATGCACCGCAGCAGCGGCCGGGGCTGCGCGTGGAACTGCTCATCGAGGAAAAGCTCGTGATGGTCACCACCGCCAGGCGCCCGCGCGTGCCGCGGCCGGCGGACTACGTGTACGTCGACTGGGGCCCGGAGTTCGCGGCGCAGCACGGCCTTGCGTTTCCCGAGCTTTCCAACGCGGCGGTGAAGGCCGGCCTCGGCCCGCTGGGCCGCGAGTACCTGCTGGCCGCGGGCGGCACCGGCTACTTCCGGCTCGACGTGGTGCGCGGCCATCTCGAATCGGGGCACCTGCGCCGCGTGCCCAATACGCCGGAGTTCCTCTACCCCGCGTATGCCGTCTACGCGGTGGGCGCCGACCCGGCCATCGTCGAGCCGGCGCTCGCAGGGTTGCGTGAGGTCTCCGCCGGCGGCGCCCGGCCCCTTGTTTCCGGGAAATTGACCTGAGTCAAGGTCTTTGCCTTCGTATTCCCCGACAGTGCCTCCAGAGCGGGAAACCGCAACGTTTTCCTAGGGCAATCGGCAGTGTCTGCGAGCGTGTTTCGGTCGTAGGATGAAAAAGCCGGGAGAGCAAAAACCCACGATGAATGACAACCCGGTAAGGAGCGCCGCATGAACGAAGTGGGCCGACACGCCACGATGAGCGAATCCGATGAACTGGCCGCGGTGCGCCAGGTGCTGATCGAGCGCGCGGAAGAACCGGGGGCGTTGCTCCCGATCCTTCACGACGTGCAGGACGCACTGGGCTACATCCCGCCGCACACCGTGACGACGATCGCCGAGGGCGTGAACCTCTCGCGCGCCGAAGTGCACGGCGTCATCACCTACTACCACCACTTCCGCTCCGCACCCGCGGCGCGCCACGTGATCCAGATCTGCCGGGCCGAGGCCTGCCAGTCGATGGGCGCCGATGCGCTGCTGGCCCACGCGGAGCTGCGGCTGGGCTGCAGCGCGCACGGCCATTCGAAGGACGGCAACTTCACGCTGGAGCCCGCCTTCTGCCTGGGCCTGTGCGCCTCGTCGCCCGCGATGACGATCAACGAAGAACCGCACGCGCGCATGACGCCGCGTTCGTTCGATGCGCTGGTGGCGCAATACGGAGACTGCGCATGAGCGGCCTCACCATCTATGTGCCGCGCGATTCGGCCGCATTGGCGGTCGGCGCGGAACGCGTGGCCGAGCGCATCGCGCAGGAAGCGGCCATTCGCGGCGTGTCTTTCGGCATGGTGCGCAACGGTTCGCGGGGCCTCTTCTGGCTGGAGCCGATGGTCGAGGTGAGCACGCCGGCCGGCCGCGTGGCCTATGGGCCCGTGACCATCGACGACGTGGCCGACCTGTTCGATGCGGGCTTCGCCGAAGGCGCGCAGACGCATCCGCTGTCGCTCGGCCTGACCGACGAGATCCCGTACCTGAAGAAGCAGGAGCGCCTGACCTTCGCGCGCATGGGCATCACCGATCCCGTGTCGGTCGCCGATTACGAAGCGCATGAAGGCTATGCGGGCCTGCGCCGCGCGCTCGGGCTGAAGCCCGAGGAAGTGGTGCAGCAGGTGCTCGACTCGGGCCTGCGCGGCCGCGGCGGCGCAGCGTTCCCGGCCGGCATCAAGTGGAAGACCGTGATGGCCACGCCGGCCGCGCAGAAGTACATCGTCTGCAACGCCGACGAAGGCGACTCGGGCACCTTCTCCGACCGCATGACGATGGAGGGCGATCCGCTCATGCTCATCGAGGGCATGACCATCGCGGGCATCGCCACCGGCGCGACCAAGGGCTATGTCTACATCCGCTCCGAATACCCGCACGCCATCGCGACGATGAACGAGGCGATCCGCGCGGCAGAAGCCGCCGGCTTCCTCGGCGAGAACATCCTCGGATCGGGCCGGACCTTCTGGCTCGAAGTGCGCAAGGGTGCGGGCTCGTATGTGTGCGGCGAAGAAACCGCGCTGCTCGAAAGCCTGGAAGGCAAGCGCGGCATCGTGCGCGCCAAGCCGCCGCTGCCGGCCATCACCGGCCTCTTCGGGCAGCCGACGCTCATCAACAACGTGATCACGCTCGCGAGCGTGCCGCTGATCCTCGCGCGCGGCGCGGAGTACTACCGCGACTTCGGCGTGGGCCGTTCGCGCGGCACGCTGCCGATGCAGCTGGCCGGCAACATCAAGCACGGCGGGCTGGTCGAGAAGGCCTTCGGCGTCACGCTGCGCGAACTGCTGTACGACTATGGCGGCGGCTCCGCCTCGGGCCGGCCGATCAAGGCGGTGCAGGTCGGCGGACCGCTCGGCGCCTACCTGCCCGAATCGCAATGGGACCTGCCGCTGGACTACGAGGCCTACGCGGCCGTGGGCGGCACGGTGGGCCACGGCGGCATCGTGGTGCACGACGACACGGCCGACCTCTCGAAGCTCGCGCGCTATGCGATGGAGTTCTGCGCCATCGAGTCGTGCGGCAAATGCACGCCGTGCCGCATCGGATCGACCCGCGGCGTGGAGGTGATCGACAAGATCCGCGCGGACAACAAGCGCGTGGAGCACGTCATCCTGCTGCGCGACCTGTGCAACACCATGGTCCACGGTTCGCTGTGCGCCATGGGGGGCATGACGCCGTTCCCGGTGCTTTCCGCACTCGACCACTTTCCACAGGACTTCGGTCTCGTGGTCCCCGATCGCAAGGCTGCTTGAACGCAACGCATCGCGCGTCGCACAGCACAGCAGCAGGAGACAAGAACACATGCTCGACCATCTGAAAGAAATCGACTACGGCACCCCCAAGCGCGAATCCACGCGCGAAGTGACGCTGGAGATCGACGGCAACGAAGTCACCGTGCCCGCGGGCACCTCGCTCATGCGCGCGGCGGTGGATGCCGGCATCAACGTGCCCAAGCTCTGCGCCACAGACAGCCTGGAGCCCTTCGGCTCGTGCCGCCTGTGCCTGGTGGAGATCGAAGGCCGCAAGGGCTTCCCGGCCTCGTGCACCACGCCTGCCGAAGCCGGCATGAAGGTGCGCACGCAGACGCCCAAGCTGCAGGACCTGCGCAAGGGCGTGATGGAGCTCTACATCTCCGACCATCCGCTCGATTGCCTCACCTGCTCGGCCAACGGCAACTGCGAGCTGCAGGACATGGCGGGCGTCACGGGCCTGCGCAACGTGCGCTACGGCTTCGACGGCGCCAACCACCTGAAGGACCAGAAGGACGAGTCGAACCCGTACTTCACCTACGACCCTTCGAAGTGCATCGTCTGCAACCGCTGCGTGCGCGCCTGCGAGGAAACGCAGGGCACCTTCGCGCTGACCATCAGCGGCCGCGGCTTCGAGTCGCGCGTGTCGCCGGGACAGGACGAGGCCTTCATGGAATCGGAGTGCGTGAGCTGCGGCGCCTGCGTCGAAGCCTGCCCGACGGCCACCTTGCAGGAAAAGTCGGTCATCTGGCTCGGCCAGCCCGAGCACAGCATCATCACCACCTGTGCCTACTGCGGCGTGGGCTGCGCCTTCAAGGCCGAGATGAAGGGCAACGAGGTCGTGCGCATGACGCCGTGGAAAGATGGCAAGGCCAACGAGGGCCACTCCTGCGTGAAGGGCCGCTTCGCCTGGGGCTACGCCACGCACCAGGACCGCATGCTCAAGCCGATGATCCGCAAGAACATCAGCGACCCGTGGCAAGAGGTGAGCTGGGACACCGCGCTCAACTACGCCGCCGGCGAGTTCAAGCGCCTGCAGGCCAAGTACGGCAAGGATTCCATCGGCGGCATCACCTCCTCGCGCTGCACGAATGAGGAAACCTACCTCGTGCAGAAGCTGGTGCGCGCGGCCTTCGGCAACAACAACGTGGACACCTGCGCCCGCGTGTGCCACTCGCCCACGGGCTACGGCCTGAAGCAGACGCTGGGCGAATCGGCCGGCACGCAGACCTTCAAGTCGGTGGAGAAGGCCGACGTGATCATGGTGATCGGCGCCAACCCGACCGACGGCCACCCGGTGTTCGCCTCGCGCATGAAGAAGCGGCTGCGCGAAGGCGCCAAGCTGATCGTGGTCGATCCGCGCCGCATCGACATCGTGAAGTCGCCGCACGTGAAGGCCTCGCACCACCTGCAGCTCAAGCCCGGCACCAACGTGGCCGTGGTCACCGCGCTCGCGCACGTCATCGTGACCGAAGGGCTCACGGCCGATGCCTTCATCGCCGAGCGCTGCGACACCGCCTCGTTCGCCGCCTGGAGGGATTTCGTCGCGCAGCCCGAGCAGTCGCCCGAGGCCACCGAGAAGGCCACCGGCGTGCCGGCCGCCGAGATGCGCGCCGCCGCACGCCTGTTCGCGAGCGCCGCCAACGGCGCGATCTTCTACGGCCTGGGCGTGACCGAGCACAGCCAGGGATCGACCACCGTGATGGGCATCGCCAACCTCGCGATGGCCACCGGCAATGTGGGCCGCGAAGGCGTGGGCGTGAACCCGCTGCGCGGCCAGAACAACGTGCAGGGCGCCTGCGACATGGGTTCGTTCCCGCACGAGCTGCCGGGCTACCGCCATGTGTCGGACAGCACCACGCGCGCCTCGTTCGAAGCGGCCTGGGGCGTGACCATCGATCCGGAGCCGGGCCTGCGCATTCCCAACATGTTCGAGTCCGCCATCGGCGGCGGCTTCAAGGGCCTGTACTGCGAGGGCGAGGACATCGTGCAGTCGGACCCCAACACGCAGCACGTGGCCGCGGCCATGATGGCGATGGAATGCGTGGTGGTGCAGGACATGTTCCTCAACGAAACCGCCAAGTACGCCCACGTGTTCCTGCCGGGTTCGTCGTTCCTCGAGAAGGACGGCACCTTCACCAACGCAGAGCGCCGCATCTCGCGCGTTCGTAAGGTCATGCCGCCGAAGGCGGGCCTGGCCGACTGGGAGATCACGGTGAAGCTCGCGCAGGCGCTGGGCTACCCGATGGACTACAAGAGCCCCGAGGACATCATGGCCGAGATCGCCGCGCTGACGCCGACCTTCCACGGCGTGAGCTACAAGCGCCTCGACGAACTGGGCAGCATCCAGTGGCCCTGCAACGACGACGCGCCCGACGGCACGCCGACGATGCACATCGACACCTTCGTGCGCGGCAAGGGCCGCTTCATCGTCACGCAGTACGTGGCCACCGACGAGAAGGTCACGCGCAAGTTCCCGCTGCTCCTGACCACCGGGCGCATCCTGTCGCAGTACAACGTGGGCGCGCAGACGCGCCGCACCGACAACAACCTGTGGCACGGCGAAGACCGGCTGGAGATCCATCCGCACGATGCGGAGGAGCGCGGCGTGAAGGACGACGACTGGGTCGGCATCCAGAGCCGTGCGGGCGAGACGGTGCTGCGCGCCACGGTGTCCGAGCGCATGCAGCCGGGCGTGGTCTACACCACCTTCCACTTCCCCGAGTCGGGCGCCAACGTCATCACCACCGACAACTCCGACTGGGCCACCAACTGCCCAGAGTACAAGGTGACGGCCGTGCAGGTGATGCCGGTGATGCAGCCTTCGACCTGGCAGCAGGAGTACAGCCGCTTCAACAAGACGCAGATCGACCTGGCGACCGCCGGCGCGCTGCCGGAAAAGCGCAACGAGACGGTTCCGGCCAAGTAGGCAGCAGGCAGGAACGGGCATGAACATCGCCACCCTGCCGGCCGCCGAAGGCGCCGACGCCTTCTGCGAAGGCGCATTGCTGCTGCCGGTGCACGGCGTGCGCGGCGGCGAGGCCTACGCGGTGCAGGACTGGGTGGCCGAGGAAGTGCCCGTGGCGCTGGAGTTCAACGGCATCTCGCATGCGGTGATGCTCGCGACGCCGCTGGACCTGGAGGACTTCGCGCTCGGCTTCTCGCTGAGCGAGGGCATCCTCGATGCGCCGCACGAACTCTATTCGGTGGAGATCGCACCTTCGGACCTCGGCATCACGGTGCGGCTGCAGGTGTCGAGCGCCGCGTTCACGCGCCTGAAGCAGCGGCGCCGCACGATCGCCGGGCGCACCGGCTGCGGCCTCTGCGGCACCGAGAGCCTGGCGCACGTGTCGCGCGAACTGCCGGTGCTCGGCGATGCCGTGGCGCTGGATCGCCAGGCCATCGCACGCGCGATGTCGCAGTTCCAGTCGCTGCAGACGCTGCAGCAGGCCACCGGCGCGGTGCATGCGGCGGCATGGTGTTCTGCAGCGGGCGAGGTGATGTGGCTGCGCGAAGACGTGGGCCGCCACAACGCGCTCGACAAGCTGATCGGCGCGCTCGCGAGCAACGACGTGGATGCGTCGGCCGGCTTCATCGCCGTCACCAGCCGCGCCAGTTTCGAGATGGTGCAGAAGACCGCGATGGCGGGCGTGCCGCTGCTCGCGGCGGTATCGGCGCCGACTTCGTTCGCAGTGGCCACGGCGGAACGCGCGCGGCTCACGCTGGTCGGCTTCGCGCGCAAGGACGACCTGGCGGTCTACAGCCATCCGGAGCGCATGACGACGGCCGGACGGGATTTCACATCGACCGGAAGCCGCGCGCACTGACGCGAGCTGCCGGCAAATTCATCTCTTCAAAGGCAGTGCATGCACGACCACGATCCGACGGCGCAACTGGTCAAGATGGCCAACCAGATCGGCAGCTTCTTCGAGGCCCAGTCGCCCGACAACGCGACCCTGTCGACGGGCGCGATCGCGGCGCACCTGAAGTCGTTCTGGGCCCCAAGCATGCGCATGCAACTGATCCGCGCACTCGAGGCGGGCGGCGCGACGCACCTGATGCCGATCGTGGCATCGGCGGTGCGCAGCCACCGTGCGAACCTGCTGCCGGGCGGGGCGGTCGAGCTGGCTGGAAGGAAAGAGCAGTTTCCGCCGGGCGGCGGCGACGCGGGCTAGATGGGCTCAGGTGGGGCTGGGGTGCCTCATCTGCTGCTGCTCTGCATACGACTTGAGCAGCGCCTCATAGCAAAGGCACAACGGCATCGCGATGAACACCATGCCCGCGACGTAGATCACGAGGCTCAGCACGGGGAAGTTGTCGCCGCCCCAGTGCGGGATCGACGTGGCGATCGCCAGAAGCGCGATGGCCGCAATCACCACATGCAGCGCGCTGCGCACGAGCGCAATCCGCGAGGACGTCGGCGCGTCGTGCGTCCGACGGTCGTGCACCGGGCTGTGGCCGCCCTTGTCTCCATCGTTTTTCATCGTCGCTCCTCAGTGAAGGCGTCAATGAATTGTTAACTCCGCATTCGGCCCGGTCAAGATCGAAGTCCCTTGCTTTTGGAACTCTGTTCTGGATGAGGGCCTAGTCGTACTTCACCGTGTAGATCAGGTCGAGGCCGCTGGTCTGGCCCGCCTGTCCGCGCAGCGTGAGGCGCTGCGTGAGGTCGTAGAAGATGAAGATCGTGCCGAAGGTGCCGCCCAGGCTGCGTTCGTAGGTCACGTAGAAATCCTTCGACAGCCGCTTGCCCAGCGTCACCGCCGACTCGCGCAGGTCGCCGCCGCTGCCCGGGCCCTTGAAGCCGAGTTCGTCCAGGCCGAAGCGGCTCGCGAGGCCGCCGCCGCTGCCGCCCTTGCCGATCTTGCCCAGCACCGCGAGCGCGGCCTGCTGCAGCAGCGCCGACTCGCCGCCGCTGGTGGCCGAGGCGCGCCCGAGGATCACCCACGAGAGTGTCTCGGCATCGGAGAGCGAGGGCTCGGAATAGAGCTTCACGCGCGGCGACTGCGCGCTGCCCGAGATCTGCACGCCCGCGCGCTGCGAGATGTTCGGGCGGATCGCGAGGATGTCCAGCTGCGGGTTGTCGAAGGGGCCGTTGAAGCGCGCCACGCCGGTTTCCACGTCGAGCTGCTGGCCGTACGCGCGGTACTGGCCCTTCACGGTCTTGACCTCGCCGGTGATGCGCGGCGGTGCATTGAGCTTGGTGCTGCGGATCTCCAGATCGCCTTCCAGGCGCGTGGTGATGCCGCGTCCCTGGACCGCGAAGTCGTCGCCCAGGTCGAAATTCACGACGATGTCGGGCGGCTTCGCGGTCTGCGGCTTGGCCGCCTGCGCATCGGCACGAGCCGATTCGCGCTGCGCGGCTTCGGCGGCCTCGCGGTCCTTGGCGGCCGAGCGCACGACCACGTCGCTGCCCAGGCTGGGCGCGGTCTCGTCGGGCAGGATGATCACGGCGCGGTCGGTCTTGAGCTTGCCGCGCACGGTGAACTGGCCGGCGTCGAGCCGCGCCTGCAGGTCACCCGAGAGCGTGACCTGGCGGTCGGTGCGCACCAGCACGCGCAGCGCGCGCAGTTCGCCCTGCAGGGCCATGCGGATACTCGGCGTGGCGGTGCCCGGTGCGCTCCCCCAGCTCATGTCGCCGCGCGCCGAGAGCGAGCCGCCGTCGGTGTTCGCCTCGCTCGCCGCGGTGCTGCGGTTGCCGCTCTGGCCGCCGATGCGGGCCGAGCTGCCGGCGCCGCCCTTGAGCGTGAACTCGGTGATCTCGATGCGCTCGCCGGTGAGGCTCGCGCGCAGGCGCCCGTCGCGCAGGTCGAGCCCTTCGACCGGTGCGCGCAGCGCGAGCTTGTCGGCGCCGAGCGTGCCGTTCCAGCGCGGTGCCGTGCGGTTGCCCGAGAGCGCGGCGTTGGCATCGAGCGTGCCGGCGATGCGCCAGCCCGGCGGCGCGAGCATCGACCACACGCCCAGGTTCGGCAGCGTGGCCTTGATGTTGCCGCCCAGCGGTGCATCGGGCGCCCACTGCCAGCCGCCCGCGCGCTGCGTGACGCGCGTGTTGACGTCGGCGTCGATCTTGCCGGCGCGTTCGCTGTCCCATGCGAGCGTGGCCCGGACGGCATCGCCTTGCGCGTCGAGGCGCAGCTCGGCCTGGCGCAGTCCCGCTGGCGTGGCGGGGGCTTCGGCGTTCGCCGCGGAAGCGGAATTCATCGTGCGTTCGCTCGCGGTGCCGGTTCCGGTGCTCGTGATGCGGGTGACCAGCGCGGCCTCGCCGGCCTGCACGCGGATGTCGCCGCTCTGGCGCGCGATGCGGGCCTTGGCGCGCAGCGTGTCGCCGGCGTCGATGTCCCAGTCGCCGTCGAACATCAGGTCGCCGCTGATGCCGAGCTCGCTCAGCGTCGAACTCGCACCGAAGGCGCCGGCCCAGGCCATCGGCAGGCCTTGCATCTGGCCCTTGGACTGCACGCGGAACACCTTGTTCGGCGCCGCGCCGCTCTGGCTGAAGCGCAGCGGTTGCCAGTCGATGCGCACCGTGCCGGGCACGGGGCCGCGCAGCGTGGCCGAAGCGGCGGAGGCTTCGATGTCGAGGCGGGCCGGGTTGCCGCCGGCGCGGATGGTGGCGGTGACTTCGCGGCTCAGTTCCACGATCCACGGGTTGCCGGGGCGCGCGCTGTCCTGCGCTTGCAGGCGCAGGCTGGCGAGCGCCGCGCGCCACTGGTTGGCACCGGCGATGCCGCCGCTGGCGCGGGTGTCGAGCGTGATCTTCTGGGTGCCGGTGGTGGCTTCGCCCTTGAGCGTGAGCGCGGCCTGTGCGAGGCTGCCCGAGAGGTCGGCTTGCAGCTCGCGCAGTTGCACCGCGGTGACCGCTGCGCCGGCTTGTGCGGCCGGCAGGGTCAGGTCGAGTCGGGGCACGGTGAGCGCGGCCTTGAGCGTGGGCTCCGCGATGCCGCGCTGCGCGGGGGCGTTCGCGTTCTCGATCCGGCGCTGGATGGTCCGCCAGCCGCCTTGCCAGCTCGCATCGAGCCGCGCCGAGCCCTTGGCCGTTGCGCCCGCGAACACGCCCGAGAGACCGGGCAGGCCTTCGACCCAGCGTTGCAGGGTGTCGGCATCGTCGATGCGCGCCTTGATGTCGCCTGCGCCCGCGTCCGGTGCGATGCGGCCTTCGAGCTGCGCGCCGCCGCCGGGCAGCATGAGGTTGAGCTTGCCGCTCGCGGCCTGTTCGGCCACGCGCACCTGCAGCTTGCCGTCGACGCTCGCGCGCTGGGCTTCGATGCGCAGGGTGCGCAGGTCGAGCACCTGGTCTTTCCATTGCCCCTGTGCCAATGCGCGGTCGAGCGCAAAGCCCGGCAGCGACTTGCTGCCCGCGCCGCCTTCGGTCTTGAGCGCTGCGTCGAAGCTGATGGTGTCTTCGCGCTGCTGCGCGGTGACCTGGCCGCTGACGGGCGCGCCTGCAAGTTCGCTGTGCAGCGCACCGGGCCGCACGCTGCGCACTGTCGCGCGAATCTGCCAGGGCGCGGGTGCGGGGCTCCAGCGGCCTTCCGCATCGATGCGGCCGCCGCCGGCACGCACGGTGGCTTCGGGGATGGTCCAGTTGGCGCCGTCGAAGCCGACGCGGCCTTGCACCTGCTCGACCGGCAGCTTCGATTGGTCCCACGGACCGGGCAGGGCATTGCGGATGTCGGCCGAGGCCTTCCACGCGGACGCGCCCGCGTCCGCATCGGGTTCGACCGAGACGGTGCCGGTGAGCTGCGTTTCGGGTGCGCCGGGCCAGAGGCTCGACGCATCGACGTTGCTGAGGTCCGCCTTGGCATCGATCACCGGCTGCGGCAGCCACGGCGCGATCTGCGCCTGCAGCTTGGCTTCCATCGGCGCATCGGCGTTCGCTTCGGCGGGCTTGAGTTCGGCGGCGACCTGCAGGCGCGCGGCGGTGCCGGCGAGCGTGCCCTTCACGGTGGCTTGCGCGATCACGTCGATGTTGTGGTCTTCGGCCAGCGGCGCCTTCACGCGGCCATCGAGCGCCGCATCGATCGCCATCGGCGCGGGACCCTGCAGCTTGACGCGTGCGCTGTAGTGGCCGTCGGCGATGTCGACGCCCTTCACTTCGAGCGCGTGCTCGGCGTTCTTGTAGACGTAGCCGCCTGTGAGGTTTTTCGCTTCCAGAACGGGCGGCCCGGCCCAGCGCACCTCGTCGATGCGGAAGGGCACATCCACGTCGACCGGCAGCACGAGTTGCTCCAGCGGTTGGGTCGGCTCTTCGCTCGGCGGCCCGCGTTTCTCGATCAGCACCTGCTTCGCATGCACCTCGCCGAGCTGCACCTTGCGCTGGAAGAGGGGCGCGAGCTGCCAGCCGATGGTGGTGTCGTTCACCTCGACCGCGATGCTCTCGCTCTGGTACTTGAGCCAGCCGATGTGCCCGCCGGTGCGCAGCGACCCGGTCACGTCGCGGCTTTCGAGCGTCTGGCCCGCGGGGAGGCGTTGTGCCGCCTGTGCAAGTGCGAAGGCGAGCGAGGTGTTCGAGCCCAGCCACCACCACGCGCCCGCGCCGAGCAGCAGCACGGCGAGGAAGAGGCCCGCGAAGGTCCATGCCAGCGCGCGCATGACTCGGCGCGCGCGCGAGCGCTTGACCGCGGGAGGCACGGGGGTGGAGACGGCTTCTTCGTTCGACATCGAAAGCTGCTTCTCAGCCTCTCAGAAAGTGAAGCCGAGGCGGAAGTGCAGGCGGAACTTCTTCGTGTCCACGCCGTAGGCCAGGTCGGCCTGCACCGGCCCGACCGGGCTGCGCCAGCGCGCGCCCACGCCCACGCCCACCTTGGGCTTGAGCTCGCCTGGCTTGTCGGCCACGGCGCCCGCATCGACGAACACCACGCTCTCCCATTCGGTGAGCTTGTTGTTGTAGACGAAGGGCCGCTGCCACTCGACGCTCGCCACGCCGAGGTAGCGGCCGGCCACGGTCTGGCCGTCGGCACGCACGGTGCCGATCTGCTTGTAGCTGTAGCCGCGCACCGTGGTGTCGCCGCCGGTCAGGAACATCAGCGTGGACGGGATCTGCGCGCTGTCCTTGGCCGACACCGCGCCGGCCTCGACGCGAAACTGCAGGCGGCTGCGGCGGGCGCGCGCCTCGGTGTCGTCGGCCGAACCGATCGGCAGGATGCCCAGCCCGCGCACATAGGTGCGGGTGAAGGGGGTCTGCTCCCCGGTGAGCGTGTAGCCCGCCGCGAGTTCGAGCGCGAGCGCATAGCCGCGCGTGGGCGCCGAGTTGTTGTCGAAGTAGCGCCCGGTCCAGCCCCAGTTGGCGGTGACCGCCGAGGCCGAGGGCGGCGCGTTGGTGCCGCGGTTCTCGGCGTAGTCGTACTGCAGGAAGTAGCTGCGGTCGATGTGGTCGCTGGACTTGTTGCGCCCGCCGCGCAGCCGGCCGCTGTCGACGATGTAGCTGCCCGATTCCTCGCGCTTGAGTTCGGCGCCGGAGAACCAGCGCCAGCCCTTGTCGTCGGGGATCGCGTTCCACTCGGTGCCCAGCGACTTGACGTCGTTGTCCACCGAGAGCCGCGAGACCGCACGCCATCCCAGCAGCGGGATCTGGTTGTGGATATGGTCGATCGACAGGCGCGGGCCGTTGTCGGTGGTGAAGCCGGCCCCCAGCACCACCTTCTGCAGCGGCGCCTCGCGCAGCTGCGCGATGACGGGTGCGGCCAGCGGGTTGCCGCTCTCGGTGTCGAGCGTGAGGAACACCGAGTCGTAGTAGCCGCTGCTGGCCAGGCGCTGCTGGGCGTCGAGCAACTTCTGCTGGTCGTAGTCGGTGCCGCTGGGCAGGCGCGCGATGCGGCGCGCGCCGTCGGGGTTGTAGCGTTGCAGGCCCCGCAGCACCAGCGGGCCGAACTTGTAGGCGGGGCCCGACTGGTAGGTGACGTTCAGGCGCGCCTCGCTGCGGTCGGCATCGACCTCGGCGCGGCTCACCTCGATGTTGCCGGTCGGGAAGCGCTTGGCCGTGAGGCTGCGCAGCGCGGTGGTCTTGGCGTCGTCCCAGGCCTGCTGGGTGAAGGGCAGGCCCGCGCGCAGCGCCCAGCCGGTGCGGATCGAATCGCGCTGCGCCTCGGCCGCGGTGTCGTCCGCGATGGCGCCGGCATAGCTGATCTGCACGTTGCTCACCTTGGTGGGCTCGCCGGGCGCGACGGTGATGACGATCTCGCGCGGGGCCTTGGTGCTCTCGGGCGTCTCGTTGAGTTCGAGCGTCAGCGTGGGGGTGAAGTAGCCGAGGGTGCCGAGCAGTTCGCGGGCGTTGGCTTCGGCGGCAACCATGAGGCGGGAGATTTCCGTCGCACCGAGGTCGTCGAGCTCGCGGTAGCGCTGGATTTCCAGATGCAGGGTGAGGTAGTCGCGCACCGCTTCAGGCCCGCGCACGTCGACGGTGAAGGCGTCGCGCTTGTCGGCTTTCTTCTCGTCCTTGCTGTCCTTTGTGGCGGTGCTGTCGGCATCGCCGCTACGGACCAGGCCCGCGACGGGCTTGCCTTCGGTGCTTTCTTTTTTCGGCAGCAAGCTGCAGCCTTGCAAAAGAAGGACGCCACAAAAAAGCAAAGCCGGCCACCACGCCGGCGAAGAAACGGAAACCACCCTGACCATGGGCGGATTCTGACAGCAAGATCCGCCGGTTCCTGAAGCTTCCGGATACAGATGTGGGTCAGTCCTGCTTGCGCATTACTTGGACAGCATGCGCATCGCGTCTTCCAGGCCGCGCAGCGTGAGCGGGTACATGCGGTTGGACATCAGCTGCTGCATCACCGCGATGCTCTGGCGGTACTGCCACACGCCCTGGGGCTCGGGGTTGATCCACGCGAACTTCGGGAAGGTGTGCGTCAGGCGCTGGATCCACTCGGCGCCGGCTTCCTCGTTGTTGTATTCGACGCTGCCGCCGGGCTGCAGGATCTCGTAGGGGCTCATGGTCGCGTCGCCGACGAAGATGAGCTTGTAGTCCTTGTTGTACTTGCGCAGGATGTCCCAGGTGGCGAACTTCTCGGAGAAGCGGCGCTTGTTGTTCTTCCACATGAAGTCGTAGACGCAGTTGTGGAAGTAATAGAACTCCAGGTGCTTGAACTCGGTCTTCACGGCCGAGAACAATTCCTCGACGCGCTGGATGTGCTCGTCCATCGTGCCGCCCACGTCCATCAGCAGCAGCACCTTGACGTTGTTGTGGCGCTCGGGCCGCATCTTGATGTCGAGGTAGCCGGCATTGGCCGCGGTCGAGTGGATGGTGTTGTCCAGGTCCAGCTCTTCCTCGTGGCCCTCGCGCGCGAACTTGCGCAGGCGCCGCAGCGCCACCTTGATGTTGCGCGTGCCCAGCTCCTGGCTGTCGTCGTAGTCCTTGTAGGCGCGCTGGTCCCACACCTTCACGGCGCTCTTGTTCTTGCCCGCGCCGCCGATGCGGATGCCCTGCGGGTTGTAGCCGCCGTTGCCGAAGGGCGAGGTGCCGCCGGTGCCGATCCACTTGCTGCCGCCCTCGTGGCGCTCCTTCTGTTCCTCGAAGCGCTTCTTGAGCGTGTCCATGAGCTCGTCCCAGCCCATCTTCTCGATCTTGGCTTTCTCTTCGGCGGTGAACTCGCGCTCCAGCGTCTTCTTGAGCCAGTCGAGCGGCACTTCCTTGGTGAAGTCGGTGAGCATCTCCACGCCCTTGAAGTAGGCGGCGAAGGCGCGGTCGAACTTGTCGTAGTGCTTCTCGTCCTTCACGAGCGCGGTGCGCGAGAGGTAGTAGAAGTCGTCCAGGCCATAGGCGCCGTCGGAGTTGGGGCCCACCACGTCGGCCTGCAGGGCTTCCAGCAGCGTGAGGTATTCCTTGACGGACACCGGCAGCTTGGCCGAGCGCAGGGTGTAGAAGAAATCGATGAGCATGGGGATCGCTCCTTGTGGTTCAGTCGCGCGGCTTGTCGAGCAGGTAGAGCAACTGGGCCTTCACCTCGGGCCACTCGCCCGAACGCAGGCTGTACATGACGGTGTCGCGGATGGTGCCGTCGCGGCGCATGACGTGGCCGCGGATCACGCCGTCCTTCTTGGCACCCAGGCGCTCGATGGCGCGCTGCGAGGCGAAGTTGAAGTTGTCGGTGCGCCAGCCCACCACGTTGCAGCCGAGCGTGTCGAACGCATGCGTGAGCATCAGGAGCTTGCAGGTGGTGTTGACGTGGGTGCGCTGGCAGCGCGCGGCGTACCAGGTGTAGCCGATCTCGACGCGCTTCACGGCCGGCAGGATGTCGTGGAAGCTGGTGCTGCCGAGCACCGTGCCGGTGGCCGCCTCGGTCACCGCGAAGGCGAAGCGGTCGGGCGTCTTGAGCGCGGTCTCGATGTAGGCGCGGGTGCTCTCGGGCTCGGGCACGGAGGTGACGCGCAGCGTCCAGAGTTCGCCGTCGGCGGCCGCGGCGCGCAGGCCCTCTTCGTGGTCCAGCGAGAGCGGCACCAGCGCGATGCCGCGGGCCTTCAACGTGACAGGTTCGACGAACGCCATCTCAATTCCCCTGAGCTTCAGCTTCTTGGATTGCCGTACTTGCGCACGTACCAGGCGCGTGCGATCTGCACCCCGCCACCGCCGCCCAGGCCGATCAGCAGGATGCCGAAGATCTCCTTGTTGCCGTAGCCGCCGGCGCCGAAGGCATCGAGGCCCAGCAGCAGCCCGACCCAGCGGCCGAGCAGCGCACCCGCGACGAACAGCACCGCCTGGGCCACACCCAGCTTGAGCAGTTGGCTGGTCGGATGCGGCCGCGGCGATTCGCTCATCGGTTGTTGCGCTGCATGAAGACGAGCTTCTCGAAGAGCGTCACGTCCTGCTCGTTCTTGAGCAGCGCGCCCACCAGCGGCGGCACGGCGACCTTGTCGTCCTTGCTCTGCAGGGCTTCGAGCGGAATGTCTTCGGCCACCAGCAGCTTGAGCCAGTCCAGCAGCTCGGAGGTCGAGGGCTTCTTCTTCAGGCCCGGCAGGTTGCGCACGTCGTAGAAGGTCTTCATCGCGGCCGTGAGCAGCTCCTGCTTCAGGCCCGGGAAGTGCACGGCGACGATGTGCTTCATCGTCTCGGCATCGGGGAACTTGATGTAGTGGAAGAAGCAGCGGCGAAGGAACGCGTCGGGCAGCTCCTTCTCGTTGTTGGAGGTGATGAACACCACCGGCCGGTGCTTGGCGCGGATGAGTTCGCGCGTCTCGTAGCAGTAGAACTCCATGCGGTCGATTTCGCGCAGCAGGTCGTTCGGGAATTCGATGTCGGCCTTGTCGATCTCGTCGATGAGCAGCGCCACCGGCTCGTCGGCCGTGAAGGCCTGCCACAGCACGCCCTTGACGATGTAGTTCTGGATGTCCTTGACGCGCTCGCCGCCGTCGACGTCGGACAGCTGCGAGTCGCGCAGGCGGCTCACCGCGTCGTATTCGTACAGGCCCTGCTGCGCCTTGGTGGTCGACTTGATGTGCCACTGCAGGAGCGGCAGTCCCAGCGATTGCGCCACTTCCTCGGCCAGCATGGTCTTGCCCGTGCCGGGCTCGCCCTTGACGAGCAGCGGGCGCTTGAGCGTGATGGCGGCGTTGACCGCCAGCATCAGGTCCTGAGTGGCGACGTAGTTGTCTGAGCCCTTGAATTTCATGAGTGAACGCAAGCGAAGTGGAAAGGCAGGGTGGAGAAAAGAACACACTCGATGCGCGTCGTGCAGCCTCAGGGTTGGCCTGCACGGGGTTCCGGAAGACCCCTGCATATAATCGAATGTTGATTCGAAAAACTGTATCTCCACGAGATTGTGCGCGCAAAATGAACAAGCTGTTGACCACGATGTTTGCCCTTGCTGTCGCTTGCGTGACGCTCTCGGCACAAGCCCAACAAGTCACTGGCAAGGCCCAGGACGGAGCAAAGAAGGTGCAGATGTGCGTGGGCTGCCACGGCATCATCGGCTACCAGGCCAGCTTCCCCGAGATCCACAAGGTCCCGATGATCGCGGGCCAGAGCGCCACCTACATCGTCTCCGCGCTCACCGCGTACAAGGGCGGCGACCGCAAGCACCCCACCATGCGCGCCATTGCCGATTCGCTCTCCGAGCAGGACATCGCCGACGTGGCCGCCTACTACAGCCAGCTGGGCGTGAAGGAAGGCGATGCACCGCCGGCCGCCCTCGCCAAGGCCATGCCCGACAACATCACCGCGCTGGTCGGCCGCAACGGTCCCGACAACAGCTGCACCAAGTGCCACGGCGCCAACTTCAACACCCCGAACGACGGCACCGTGCCCAAGCTGGCCGGCCAGCATGCCGACTACCTCTTCGTGGCGCTCAAGTCGTACCGCGTCAAGAACAACAGCCACCTGGGCCGCTCGAACGCGGTGATGGCCGGCCAGGTCGAAGCCAAGAAGTTCACCAACGCCGAACTCAAGACGCTGGCCAGCTACATCAGCTCGGTGCCCGGCGAACTGAAGACGGTGCCCGAGTCGCGCATCCATCACGCGGCGCAGTAAGCGCTCCGCGCCCCGACAAAAAAACCCGCGCGAGGCGGGTTTTTTTGTGTCCGGGATTTCCCTTGGATCAGACGTCGAAGAACGCCGTCTCGTCCGCGCCCTGCATGCGGATGTCGAAGCGGTAGCTCACCGCGCCGCCCTGCTCCACGCGTTCGGCAACAAGCGTGTGGCGGCGCTCGGCCGGCACGCTCTGCAGCACCGCGTCCTTCGCGTTGGCCTCGGCCTCGTCGCTGAAATACACGCGCGTGAACGCATGCAGCAGCATGCCGCGCATCAGCACGATCAGGTTGATGTGCGGTGCTTCGCCGGGTGCCTGCGCGCCGGGCTTGACGGTGTGGAACACGAAGCGGTTCTGCGCATCGGTGCCGGTGCCCACGCGGCCGAAGGCGCGAAAGCCCAGCGCGCGCGCTTCTTCGGGCGTCTGCGGATAGCGGCCTTCGCCGTCGGGCTGGCTGATCTCGACCAGCGCGTCGTTGATCGGGTTGCCGTCGCCGTCGATCACCCGGCCTTCGAGGCGGATGCGCCGGCCGGCGGCGCCGTCGAGCGCCACGACGGCGTCGAAGGGCTGGTCGAAGTCGTAGCCGTACTGCGTGGCGGTGAGGCCGTAGGCGAAGTAGGGGCCCACGGTCTGGGAGGGGGTCTGGCCGAAGTCGGCTTCCTGTGCGGTCATCAATGGCATGGGAAATCCTTTCAGCGGTTCTCGAACGGGGTCTCGTCCGCGCCGCGCAGCACGATGTCGAACTGGTAGCCCAGCGCGTAACCCTCTTCGGTGATGTCGAGGTTGAAGTCGGCGATGAGCCGGTTGCGGTAGCGCTCGGGGGTGCCGGTGATCATCGGGTCGTACTGCATCAGCGGGTCGCCGGGGAAGTACATCTGCGTGACCAGGCGGCTCGCGAAGCTCTGGCCGAACAGCGACAGGTGGATGTGCTGCGGGCGCCAGGCGTTCGGGTGGTTGCCCCACGGGTAGGCGCCGGGCTTGATGGTCAGGAAGCGGTAGCGGCCTTCGCTGTCGGTCAGGCACCGGCCCGCGCCGAGGAAGTTGGGGTCCAGCGGCGCATCGTGCTGGTCGACCTTGTGCACGTAGCGTCCGGACGCATTGGCCTGCCAGAGCTCGACCAGCGTGTTGGCGACCGGGCGGCGGCGATCGTCGAGCACCTGGCCGGTGAGGATCATGCGTTCGCCCAGCGGCTCGCCGTTCTTGCGTGCGTTGCGGGTGAGGTCGTGGTCGAACTCGCCGATGCTGTCGTGGCCGTACACGGGCTGCTGCAGCTCGCCCAGCGAAGCCTTCAGCGGGATCAGCGGCTTCTGCGGGCCGCGTTTCACCGTGGACTTGTAGCCGGGGTAGACGTAGGCGGGATGGGCTTCCCAGTCGCGCGGGGTGAGCGTGGCGATCGGGCTGCCGGCGCCCTTGGTCTTGGTCAACATGTGCGTTGTCTCCTGTCGTGGGACGAATTCTCGAGCCGCCACTTTAGAAGCGCGGTTCGATGATGTAAATTGAAGATTGCGCCAGTTTTCATAACCAATACTCATTGAACAAGCCCGCCGACCTTCGCCAGGATTTCGTGCGCAACGTGCAGCTGCGGCACCTGCGTGCCTTCGTCGCCGTCGCGCAGGAGCGCCACCTGGCGCGCGCGGCATCGCGGCTCTCGCTGAGCCAGCCGGCGGTGTCGAAGACGCTCTCCGAGCTCGAGGCCATCGTCGGCACGCGCCTGGTCGACCGCAGCCAGGCCGGCCGCCGCGGCGTGCAGGGGCTCACGCCGGCCGGCGAGCAGCTGCTGGCGCATGCGCTGCGCGTGCTCGAAGCGCTCGACGCCAGCGCCGAGGCGGTGGCGCCGACGGCGGGCGGCCGCGTCGAGCGCCTGCGCATCGGCGCGCTGCCGAGCGTTGCGCCGGCGCTTCTTCCGTCGGCCCTCGCGCGGCTGCGGGCGCATTGGCCGGCCGCGCAGATCGCGGTGAAGAGCGCCGCCAACGCGGTGCTGCTCGACGAGCTGCGCGCCGGCGAACTCGACCTGGTGGTGGGCCGCATGAGCGATCCGCGCCTGATGGGGGGCCTGAGCTTCGAGCTGCTGTACACCGAGCCGCTGGTGTTCGCGGTGCGAGCGGGCCATCCGCTCGCGCTCGGGCCGGCGCCGGTGCAGGCGGTACTCGACTATCCGCTGGTGGTGTACGGCGAAGGCACGATCCCGCGCCACAACACCGAGAGCTTTCTCTCGGCGCGCGGCCTGGTGCTGCCGACGAATGCGCTGCAGACGCTCGATGTGGCGGTGGCAGGCGCGCTGGTGGCGGTGTCGGATGCGGTCTGGATCACGCCGCTGGGCGCCGCGCGCGGCGAGCTCGCGCAAGGCCGGCTCGTGCGCCTGCGCATCGACACCGCGGGGACCGAAGAGCCGGTCGGCCTGCTGCTGCGCAGCGATGCCGAGGCCTCGTCGCTGCGCGTTGCGATGGCCGCTTTGCTGCGCGAAGGCGCGAAGCAGCAGGGCGCCTTGCCATCGCGGAGTAAGCAGAAACCCTGATCAGTCCTTGGTCGCGCGGCGCTGCACGCAGGCCACGTAACCCTCGCCGTCCGGCGGGCGACCCGCGCGCTGGCTCTCCCACATCATCTGGCCGAGGCAATCCATCGCCTCGTGATGCGCATGCAGCAGCGAGCCGCGGCGTGCGGCCAGCAGCTCGACGGCCTGGCGGATGCCGCGCGGCTGGTCGATGGAGCACTGCTCGCTGATCGACAGGTGCATCGACAAGTGAAGGAACGGGTTCTCGCGGCCGTTCGATCCGTCGTACACGCGCGCCACCGCGGCATCGGCATCGGCCAGGTCCTCGTGGTACTCGGGGTGTTCGTCGATCCAGCCGGCGGCGATGGTCTCGAGCGCTTCCATCGGAAGGCCCTGCCGGTGCTTGGCGTACACGTCGCAGAAGAAGCGGCGCACGTCTTCCTGGGAGGGGTTGAACATATCTATATATATGAGTGAAGAAGGAAGAGAAGGAAGAGAAGGAAGAGAAGGAAGAGAAGGAAGAGAAGAGCGATGAAGGCGTGCGGAAGAAGTCGCTCGAAGGACCATCGCGAACCGGCCTTCGCGAGACCCGGAACACGGCCGGCGTTCCGGGAGCGGGGCGTTACATCGTTACGTAACGAATCGCGAAATGAAGTCCTTACGCGCTGTTTCGATGTGCGGCCGCGCCGACGTTTTTCAAAAAATTTCTCATGTAAATCAACGACTTGAATCGTTGGCGAAGCCTCATTGGCAGAGCTTGCAAAAAGCGGCACGCAAGTTGCCCCTGTACATGCATCTTTTGTCACAGAGGCTGCCATGACTGCTCAACAAGCATCGACCAATTCGACCGAAGGACTTGCCGCTAGCAGCGCAGCTCCTGTGGTTCTAGCCCAGGCCACCGTCACTCCGCTCGGCAGTCCCGCCGTGTTGAGTTCGGCCGGTTCCGCAGCCCCTTCCGGGCCTGCCAGCATCGGCACATTGTCCAATGCTACGCCCGGCACTGCCGTGATGCGCGACGGTGTCCGCATCCCGGTGGACGGCAACCAGACATTGATTGCGGGCGATCGCGTGATCGTTCCGCAGGACGGACATGCCAACGTCCTGTTCCCCGGCTCGGCCACCAACAAGGCGCCGCTGGCCGGCGTCTTCACCGGCGGCACCGATGCGACCATCGGCTCGACCAAGCTGCCCGGCGGCCTCGAACAAGTGAATGTGGATGTGGCCTCGGGTGACCTGCAGGTCACCCCGCCCGACAGCGATGCGGACGCAGCCGCGCTCGCCGTGACGAAGAAGCTGGCGGCCGGCAGCGGCATTGGCCTTGGCGAATTCGCCCTGGGTGCGCTGGGTGCTGCTGCACTGGGCGCTGCGCTGAGCGGCGGTGGCGGCGATGGCGGCAGCGTCGGAATTCCGTTCGGGGTTCCCGGCGGTATCGGCGATTCCGATGCGGATGCCGACTCGGACGCCGATGCCGATGCGGATGCCGACGGTGATGCCGACGCGGATGCGGACGCAGACGCTGACTCCGATGCAGACGCCGATGCGGATGCGGACTCCGACGCGGATGCGGATGCCGACTCCGATGCAGACGCCGATGCCGATGCGGACTCCGACGCTGACGCGGATGCCGACTCCGATGCAGACGCCGATGCCGATGCGGATTCCGACGCTGACGCGGATGCCGACTCCGATGCAGACGCTGACGCCGATGCGGACTCCGACGCTGACGCGGATGCAGACGCCGATGCCGATGCGGACTCCGACGCGGATGCGGACGCAGACGCCGACTCCGATGCAGACGCTGATGCCGATGCGGACTCCGACGCCGACGCGGATGCGGATGCCGACTCCGATGCGGACGCCGATGCCGATGCGGACTCCGACGCGGATGCCGACGCAGACGCCGATGCCGACCACCTGCTCGACCCAAGCGACAACCTCGTCCACGGCGTGGTCGACGCGATCGACGACACCCTCGGCCTGGGCGGCGTCCTGGCGCCCGTGTCCAATGTCGTCGACGGCGTGACCGATGTGGTCGACAGCGTGCTGGCTCCGCTGCTCGGTTCCGAATTCACGCCGAACGACCCCAACGCGTTCGACCCGGTCGACAACCTCGTGGGCAACGTCCTCGACCCGCTCGGCAATGTGCTGAGCCCCATGGTGGACAACCTGCTGGGCGCCGGCGTGACCGGTGCGCTGCTCGGCTCGCTGCTGGGCCAGGTCGACTACGTGACCGACGGCCTGAACAACCTGCTCTCCGGTGACGGCCCGCTCGGCGGCCTGACCGCGGGCCTCGGCCTGGACGGCCTGCTGGGCGACGACGGCATCGTCGGCGGCCTGCTCGAGAACCTGCTGGGCGACGACAGCCTGGTCGGCGGCCTGCTCGGTGAAGACGGCCTGGTCGGCGGTCTGCTGGGCGAGGACGGCATCGTCGGTGGCCTGCTCGGCGACGGCAGCGCCCTGGGTGGCCTGCTGGGCAACGTGCTGGGCGACGACGGCATCGTCGGCGGCCTGCTGGGTGAAGACGGCCTGGTCGGCGGTCTCCTGGGCGGCGTGCTCGGCGCGGACGGCCTGCTGGGCAGCCTGATCGGCGACGGCAGCGCCCTCGGCGGCCTGCTCGGCGACGACGGCCTGGTCGGCGGCCTGCTCGGTGAACACGGCGTGCTGAGCAACCTGCTGGGCGAAGACGGTCTCGCCGGCGGCCTGCTCGGCGCCGACGGCCTGCTGGGCGGCCTGCTCGGTGAAGACGGCCTCCTTGGCGGCCTGCTGGGCGAAGGCGGCCCGCTGGGCGGCGTGCTCGGCGGCGACGGCCTGCTCGGCGGTCTCCTCGGTGCGGACGGCCTGTTGGGTGGCCTGCTCGGCGACGACGGCCTGGTCGGCGGCCTGCTCGGTGAAGACGGTCTCCTCGGCAGCGACGGCCTCCTGGGCGGCCTGCTGGGCAACGATGGCCTGCTCGGCGGTCTCCTCGGTGACGACGGCCTGCTGGGTGGCCTGCTCGGCGACGATGGCCTCCTCGGCGGCGTGCTCGGCAACGACGGCCTCCTGGGTGGCCTGCTCGGTGACGACGGCCTGGTCGGCGGCCTGCTCGGCAGCGACGGCCTGCTGGGTGGCCTGCTCGGCGACGACGGCCTCCTCGGCGGCCTTCTGGGCGACGACGGTCTGGTCGGCGGCCTGCTCGGCAGCGACGGCCTGGTCGGTGGTCTGCTCGGACCGGACGGCCTGGCTGGCGGCCTGCTCGGTGAAGACGGCATCGTCGGTGGCCTGATCGGCGAAGACGGCCTCCTGGGCGGTCTGCTCGGCGGCATTCTGGACGGCATCGGCAACCCCGGCACGCCTGGCGGCCCGGCCCTGCTCGATCCGACCGACAGCATCGTGGGCGGCATCGTCGGCGGCCTGAACAACGGCGTGCTCGGCGACCTGGGCCTCGGCGACCTGCTGACCCCGGTGGTCGGCCTCACTGACAACGTCACCGACGTGGTCGACGGCCTGCTGGCTCCGCTCCTCGGCGATGTGTTCACCCCGAACAACCCCAACGTCCTCGACCCGGTCGACGGCGTGGTGGACCAGGTGACGGACGGTGTGGGCGACCTGCTCAGCCCGCTGACCGACCAGCTGCTCGGCGCGGGAACGACGGCGGCGCTGCTGAATGCGGTGGACACGCAAGTGGACTTCCTCACCGACGGCGTGGCGAACCTGCTGAACGGCGACCTGCTCGGCAGCGTGCTGGGTGAAGACGGCCTGCTGGGCGGTCTGCTCGGTGGTGACGGCGGCCTCCTCGGCGGCGTGCTGGGCGACGACGGCCTGCTGGGCGGTTTGCTCGGCGGCGACGGTGGTCTCCTCGGCGGCGTGCTGGGTGACGACGGCCTGCTGGGCGGCTTGCTCGGCGGCGACGGCGGTCTGCTCGGCGGCATCCTGGGCGACGACGGCCTGCTGGGCGGCTTGCTCGGCGGCGACGGCGGTCTGCTCGGCGGCATCCTGGGTGACGACGGTCTGCTGGGCGGCCTGCTCGGTGGCGACGGCGGCCTCCTCGGCGGCATCCTCGGTGACGACGGCCTCGTAGGCGGTCTGCTGGGTGACGACGGCCTGCTGGGCGGCTTGCTCGGCGGCGACGGTGGTCTCCTCGGTGGCGTGCTGGGTGATGACGGCTTGCTGGGCGGTCTGCTCGGCGGTGACGGCGGCCTCCTCGGCGGCGTGCTGGGTGACGACGGCCTGCTGGGCGGTCTGCTCGGCGGCGACGGCGGTCTCCTCGGCGGCGTGCTGGGTGACGACGGCCTGCTGGGCGGTTTGCTCGGCGGCGACGGTGGTCTCCTCGGCGGCGTGCTGGGTGACGACGGCCTGCTGGGCGGTCTGCTCGGCGGTGACGGCGGCCTCCTCGGCGGCGTGCTGGGCGACGACGGCCTGCTGGGCGGTCTGCTCGGCGGCGACGGCGGCCTCCTCGGCGGCGTGCTGGGTGACGACGGCCTGCTGGGCGGTTTGCTCGGCGGCGACGGTGGTCTCCTCGGTGGCGTGTTGGGTGACGACGGCTTGCTGGGTGGTCTGCTCGGCGGCGACGGCGGCCTCCTCGGTGGCGTGCTGGGTGACGACGGCCTGCTGGGCGGTCTGCTCGGCGGTGACGGCGGTCTCCTCGGCGGCATCCTGGGCGACGACGGCCTCCTGGGTGGCGTCCTCGGTGGTGACGGTGGCTTGCTCGGCGGCCTGCTGGGTGACGACGGCTTGTTGGGTGGTCTGCTCGGCGGTGGCGACGGCGGCCTGCTCGGTGGCATCCTGGGCGACGACGGCCTTCTGGGTGGCGTCCTCGGTGGTGACGGCGGCCTGCTCGGCGGCGTCCTGGGTGACGACGGCCTGCTGGGCGGCGTGCTTGGCGGTGACGGCGGTCTCCTGGGTGGCGTCCTCGGCGGCGACGGCGGTCTGCTCGGCGGCATCCTCGGCGACGACGGCCTGCTGGGCGGCGTTCTCGGCGGTGACGGCGGCCTCCTGGGTGGTGTCCTCGGCGGCGACGGCGGCCTCCTCGGCGGCATCCTCGGCGACGACGGCCTGCTGGGCGGCGTTCTCGGCGGTGACGGCGGTCTCCTGGGCGGTGTCCTCGGCGGCGACGGCGGTCTCCTGGGCGGTGTCCTCGGCGGCGACGGCGGTCTCCTGGGCGGTGTCCTCGGCGGCGACGGTGGCCTCCTCGGCGGCGTGCTGGGCGACGACGGCCTGGTCGGCGGCCTCCTGGGTGATGACGGCCTCGTGAGCAACCTGCTCGGCAACGACGGCCTCGTCGGCAGCCTGCTGGGTCATGACGGCCTGGTGGGTGGATTGCTCGGCGGCCTCCTGGGCAGCGACGGCCCGGTCGCCAACATCCTGCAGCCGGTCTCCGATGTGGCGAGCAGCCTGACCGACACGGTCGCGCCGATCGTCACCACGGTGACGGGTGCCGCAACGGGTGCGCTCGAGCCGGCGGTCGACATCCTGGCCGGTGCAACGCATGCGGTGGCGCCGGTGGTCGACACGGTGGCAACCGTGGTGAACACCGTGGACCACGCGGTCACCCCGCTGGTGACCGAGGTCGTGACCCCGATCACCAGCCTGGTCGATCACACGCTGGCGCCGGTGACCAACATCCTGCACGGCCTGTTGGGTTAAGCAGAAGAGCAAGCGAAGGAGAGAGGGAACCGCAGCACAGGGACAGGCCGGCAACACCGGTCTGTCCCGCGAAAGGATTGATATGAAAAAGAATTTCCGGATACTGGCCATCGTTGCGCTCGGGGCCAGCCTGGCCGCCTGCGGTACGGGGCCCAAGAGCGGTCGCGACGACGCGACCTACTACTACTCGAACAAGGCCGCGGTGGCCAAGGTGGAGCCGCCGCCCCCGGCGCCGGTGCAGAACGGCCCGGCCGGCGTGCCGAAGATCGTGTACTTCGATTTCGACAAATACAACATCCGTACGCAGGACCAGCGGATCGTGGAAGCGCATGCGAGCTTCCTGAAGAACCGCGCCACGAGCCGCGTGGTCATCGAAGGCCACACCGATGCACGCGGCGGCCGCGAATACAACCTCGCGCTGGGGCAGCGCCGTTCGGAGTCGGTGCAACGGGCGCTCACGCAGCTCGGCGTGCCGGCCGAGCGCGTCGAGGCCATCAGCTGGGGCGTCGAAAAGCCCGCGTCCCTGGAAACCACCGAGGAGGGCTACCAGCTCAATCGCCGCGCCGAGTTCAGCTACCGCTGAAGCAGGAGCCCAAGCGATGACGTCGAAGGCAACAGTCTCCGGTGCGCGATTCCGTCCGAGCGAAAGCAGATAGATGACGGACGCGACCGGTCTCCCGCACTCGATCGGGGCCGAATGATGTCCTTTTCAGACCAGCTCCACGCCTGCCACGAACGCCTGGCGTCCGTGTGCGCGGCGCTGCCCGCTCCCTATCCCGCGTTCACCCTGTTCTTCTCGGTGAGCGACGGTTCGCAGCGCGCGCACGTCGTGCATGCGCGCGCCGCCGAATTCGAGACCGCGTGGCGCGAAGGCGCCGACCTCGTCGAAGGCTGGGTGCGCGACCACGGCGTGGTCTCGCCGTGGCTGCGCATCGACTGGGTCGAGGGCGCGAGCCCGATGGACTGGGCTCAGTTCAAGACCCAGCTCACCGCCGTCAAGCGCAACTACTTCCGCCTCGGCCTGGCCTTCGACAAGGATTTCGAGATCGCCTTCACCGAGCAGGAGCTCAACGCCAACGCGATGCTGGCCGGCGACTCGACCATCGCGCACGCGGTGATGAACCCGCGCAACTTCGAGGCCTACGGCCAGGCGCGCTTCCAGCGCACGCTCGCGCTGGACATGCCGACGGACCACCCGGTCTACCTGCTCGCGACCGTGGGCGTGTTCTGCCAGCCCGACGGCGTGGTGCACAAGCTCATCGGCACGGGGCTCGATGCGGGCCGCCGCCAGTTGCCGGCGCTGAATCCGCAGTCGGCGCTGGACCTCGTGCGCAGCGGCTCGGCCTACCTCGCGCGCCAGGTGCAGAGCGACGGTCTCTTCGTGTACGGCTACTTCCCGTGCTTCGACCGCCGCATCCCGACCTACGACGCGATGCGCCATGCGAGCGCGATCCACGCGATGCTCGAGGCGTGGGAGATCACGCGCGACGAAACCCTGCGCGCGGCCATCGACCGCGCGCTCGACCACCTCACCAACTGGCTGATCCGCGACTACCAGCTCGCCGACGGCCGCGAGGTGGCCTTCCTCGTGGACACCGGCGGGGAGATCAAGCTCGGCGGCAACGCCGCCTGCGTGCTCGCGCTGGTGAAGTACTGCGAGCTCATGGACACGCGCCGCTGGCTGCCGCTGCTGGAAAAGCTGGCGCTGGGCATCGTGTCGCTGCAGGACCCGGCCACCGGCCGCTTCAACCACGTGCTGCACGCCACCGACCTGGCCGTGAAGCAGGCCTCGCGCGTCATCTACTACGACGGCGAAGCGGCCTACGGACTCATGCGCCTCTACGGCCTCACGCGCGACGCGCGCTGGCTGGCGGCGGTCGAGAAGGCCTTCGACCATTTCATCGCGAGCCAGCACTGGCAGGCGCACGACCACTGGTTGAGCTGCTGCGTCAACGAGCTCACGCACTGGAGCCCGCAGGAAAAGTACTTCCGCTTCGGGCTGCAGAACGTGGCGGGCTATCTGGACTTCGTGCTCGATCGCAAGACCACCTTCCCGACGCTGCTCGGGCTCATGCTCGCCGCGCAGCAGATGCTCCAGCGGCTCGAGGGCATGCCCGCGATGCGGCACCTGCTCGACGAGCTGGACACCGAGAAGTTCTACCGTGCGCTCGACTACCGCGCGCACTACCTGCTCAACGGCTTCTTCTGGCCCGAGGTGGCGATGTACTTCCGCCGGCCCTCCACGGTCGTCGGCTCCTTCTTCATCCGCCATCACGCGTTCCGCGTGCGCATCGACGACGTCGAGCAGTACGTGTCGGGCTTCGCGTCGTACCACCGCTTCCTGCTCGAGCGCCGCGTGCCGCAGGGCGTGAGCAGCCTGGCCGGCAACCCGCGGGACGACGGCGCCACCTGGACCGCGAGCGAAATGGCGCGCGTGACCAGCGGCGAATGGGTGGTGCGCCCCGAAGACGGCTGGCGCGCGAGCGGCGTGACCCAGCGCTCCTTCATGCGCAAGGGCCGCGTGGTGTTCGAGAACCAGACGCGTCCGTCGAAGACGCCGCTGGCGGCCGTCGCGCTCAAGGGCGTGCTGCAGCCGGCCGCGGCGGTGCTCTGCACCGACCCCAAGCCGCACCTGGACAAGCGCGTGCCGGTGCTCAAGGTGCCGAACGTGCTGCAGGCCGTGCTGCAACTGGGCGAGCATGCGCGCACCGAATTCACCGGCCGCGTCTGCGGCGTGCTGGGCAGCGGCACGAGCAGCAGCACCGTGGCCGCCATGATGGCCGGCGCGCTCACCGTGTGGGGCGAGGTCGGACAGCCCGAAGGCAACATCAGCTTGCCCTCGGGTATCGCATGGAACCTCACCTGCATGCCGCGGCATGCGGCCTACTGGGTGCTGGAGATGGGCACCTCGCACATGCCCGCGTCGTCGCAACTGGTGCGGCCTTCGCTGGTGGTGGTGACCGGGCTCTCGGCCGCATCGCAGAAGCACCGCGGCCCCTCGGACGCCGCCGCGCGCATGGATGCACGGATCTTCCAGGGCATGGCCGCCGGCGACAACGTGGTGCTCAACCGCGACATGCCCGAGTTCGCGACCTTCGCCGAAGCCGCGATGGCGCACCAGCTGCAGATCGTGACCTACGGCGAACACAAGGACGCCGATGTGCGCCTGCTCGCCTTCGACCACGGCGAGGTGCAGGCGCAGGTGGCGGGCGAGCCCTTCCAGCTGCGGCTCAATGCGCCGGGCCGCCACATGGGCGCCTCCGCCGTCGCCGCGCTCGGCGCGCTGCAGGCGCTGCGCCTGCCGCTGGCCGCGGCCGTGGAGCCCTTCGCGCACTTCGAGCCGCCGGGCGGACGCGGCGCGCTGCACACCATCCACATCGGCGGCGGAAGCTTCAAGCTGATCGATGAAACCTATGACGCCAACCCGAGCTCGATGCGGGCGGCGCTTGAATTGCTGTCACAAGCCCCCTGCGAACCTGCGCGACGTGTGGCCATCCTCGGCGACATGCAGGAGCTGGGCCCCGCGGCGCAACGCCATCACCTCGATCTGGAGGAAGAGTTGCTGGCGTCGCAGCCTGATCGTGTGCTGCTGTGCGGTCCGCTCATGCGGGCGCTGCACGCGCGCATCAGTACCAAGGTCCGTTCGCACTGGTTCGTGGACGTGTCGGACCTGTCGACCGCATTGGGCGGTCTGCTGCAACCGGGCGACTGGGTGCTGGCCAAGAGTTCTGCGGGTGTCGGTCTGTCCCGGCTCGCCCGGGTTTTGAAAGCACTGCCATGAGATGGAATGCACTGATTCACATGCCCTACGAACGCGACGTGGAGGCGCCGCGACGCTGGTGGCTGGGCTGGCTGCAACTGCTGTTCGCATGGGTGCTGTGCATGCTGTTGTGCGCCAACATCGCACTGGTGCTGGCCGAGGGTTTGCCCGCAGTCAGGGGCGAGGCAACGGTGGACCGGCAGGCCGGCTGCACGGCCACGCAGACGTCGCCGCAACGCGAGACGGGACATGAGCAACAGGTCGACTCGACGAAGGCAAGCGTGCCTCGATGCTGAGGTGCACAAAGCGCGAATTTTTGCCTTGTAACAGTTGGGTAACAGTCGATAATGACGCAGGCGTCATTGCACGACGGATCGGCCCTTTCTCATGATCAAGTTTCTCTTGCCCAGCCAACTGGTTGCCGAAACGCCGGACGAGCCGGGTGCCAGTCCTTATGCGAAGGCCCTGAACGCGGCGTTCCGCGCGGCCTACCCGCTCGTGAAGAGCGCGGCGTGGCGTTCGGTGCCGATCAGCCTGTTCGGGCTGCTGCCCTCCATCTTTCTCTTGCAGGTCTATGACCGCGTGCTGTCGCGCAGCGGCACCTCGACGCTCGCGGCGCTGGTGAGCGGCATCCTGTTCTTCCTGTGCATCGAGTTCTGGTTGCGCACGCGGCGCTCGCGCCTGCTGCGCAATGCGGGCGCGATCATCGACCACGGCGTCTCGGGCGCCCTGCTGCAGTCGATGCTGGCGCGCCCGCTGCGCGCGCTCGAAGCGCGGCCGGCGTCGGTGTGGCAGCAGTACTTCCGCGACGTGGGCTCGGTGCGCGGTACCGTCACCGGCGGTCTCGCGCAATCGATCTTCGACCTGCCGATGGCCGTCTTCGCGCTCGTGGTGATCGGCATCGTCGCCTTGCCGGTGCTGCCGGTGGTGGCCGCGTTCCTCGCGATCATGTCGTTCCTGGCCTGGTGGTGGGCCGACGAAGTGCGCGCCGGCCGCGTCGAGGAAGTGCAGCGCGGACGCGGCCTGGACCGCATGACCTCAGAGATCTGCAACGCGCGCGAAACGCTCAAGACGCAGGCCAACGACGGCCCCATCAGCGACATGTGGCGCCAGACCTACAACGCCTGGCTCACCGAGAGCTTCAGCAAGAACGGCCAGATCGAGACCGCGCGCGACGGCACCACGGTGCTGCTCACCGTCTTCTCGGTCGTGGTGGTGACGGTGGGCGCGATCTCGGTGATGGAGCAATGGATGACGGTGGGCGGCCTCGTGGCCTCCAACATGCTCGCGCTCAAGGCGCTGCAGCCGGTGGCCGGGCTGGTGTCGAACTGGCGCTCGCTGGCCACCGCGAAGGAAGCCGCCAAGCGCCTGGAGACCGTGCTGGGCGAGCAGGTCGAGAAGCCGCCCACGGGCATGACGCTGCCGCAGCCGCTGGGCCGCATCACCCTCAAGGACGTGAGCTTCAGCTTCACCGAGACCGCGCAGCAGCCGGTGCTGGAGAGCATCAACCTGGACATCGGCCCGGGCGGGCTGCATGTGATCGTCGGGCGCAACGGCGCGGGCAAGTCGACGCTGGTCAAGCTCGTCTCGGGCCTCTATGCGCCCACGCGCGGCATCATCAGCATCGGCGAGTACGACCTGTCGCAGTTCGGCCGCGAAGAGCTCTCCCGCTGGATCAGCTATCTGTCGCAGGAGGTCTACTGGTTCGGCGGCTCGCTGATCGACACCATGCGCCGCGCCGCGCCCGGCCAGAGCGACGAGCAGATCGTCTCGGCCTGCAAGCTCTCGGGCGCGCACGACTTCATCTCGCGGCTGCCCGACGGCTACCGCACCATGGTCGGCGAAGGCGGCACCGGCGTCTCGGTGGGCGAACGCCGCAAGCTCGCGCTGGCCATGAGCTTCCTGCGCAAGCCCTCGGTGCTGGTGCTCGACGAGCCCAGCAACGACCTGGATTTTCAAAGCGAGCGCAACCTGCTCGCCACGCTGCTCGCGGTGGCCAAGGTGCGCACCGTGGTGGTGGTCACGCATTCGCTGCGCATCGTCTCGGCCGCCACGACGGTCTACCACGTGACGGGCCAGGGCGATGTCGAAGTGGGCACCGCCGCGGTCATGGTGCCCAAGCTCTTCGGCGTGAAGAAGCCGCTGGTGGCAGTGGGCGACGAAGACAACGCGGGGGCTCCGGCCTCCCGCTCCATGGCGTGATGCTGCCTGCCTGCTTGACTCATGACGAGTGATTGGGGACCGTGAACTTGAAATCAGACTTGCCGCAGATTCTTCAGGATGAAGACACGAAGCGCGCGACGCAGACCTCGCCGCAAGGGCGGCGGCGCCAGTGGATCATCGGCGGCGCGGTCGCCGTGCTGGCCCTGATCGGCCTCGGCTTTCCGATGGAGACCGTGGTCGTGGCACCCGGCCGCGTGATCCCGTCGGACCGCGTCAAGTCCATCCAGCATCTGGAAGGCGGCATCGTCAGCGCCGTGCTGGTGAAGGAAGGCGAGACGGTCAAGCAGGGCCAGTCGCTGGTCGAGATCGACCTGGGCGGCAGCGGCCTCAATCTCGAGGAACTCAGCGCCCGCTATGCGGCCACGCAGGCCAGCCGCGTGCGCCTCATGGCCGAGAGCCGTGGCCAGCCGCTCAGCCGCCAGTCCTTCGCCACCGATCTCGACGAGGACGTGTTCGAAGGCGAGCTGGGCGCCTACCGGGCGCGCACGCTCGAACAGCGCGGCGTGATGGCCGGCGCGGTGTCGGGCCTGGAGCAGGCACGCAGCAAGCAGCTGGAGCAACAGGCCAAGGTCAAGGGCCTGGGCGACCGGCTCGAACTGATGCAGAAGGAGCTCGAGATCTCCGAACAATTGCTCAGCGAGAAGCTGGTCGGCCAGGTCGAGGTGCTCGAGAAGCGCCGGCAGGCCGAAGGCGTGCGCAGCGAACTCGCGGTGGCGCGCCAGGGCGTGATCTCCGCCAATGCGGCGATCACCGAGGCGCAGGCCAAGATGGCCGAGGCCGAGGGCCGCTACCGCCGCCGCGCGTCGGACGAACTGGCCACGGTCGAGCGCCAGTTCGCCAGCCTGAGCGAAGACCTGGCGCGCGCGCGCACGCAACGCTCCCGCACCGTGGTGAAGGCGCCCTCGGACGGCATCGTCAAGGGCCTGCGCAGCTCCAGCCCCGGCTGGGTCGTGAAGCCCGGCGAGTCCATCCTCGAAGTGGTGCCCGACAAGGACGAGATCATGGTCGAGGCGCGGCTCAACCCGAACGACCGCGGCTTCGTCGAGATCGGCCAGTCGGCGCGCGTGAAGATCACCGCCTACGACTACCTGCGCTACGGCGCCGTCGAAGGCAAGGTGATGCTGGTGGCAGCCGACGCCGACCGCGACGCGGCCATCTCGCAGGGTGCGCCTTACTACCGTCTGCTGATCAGCATGTCGCAGTCGCATGTGGGCCGCACGGAGAACCGCATCACCGCCGGCATGGAGTCCGAAGTCGACCTGCGCGTCGGCACCGATCCGTTCATCTGGTACATCCTTCGTCCGGTGCTCAAGTTGCGGCGCGAAGCCTTCCGCGAGCCATGAAGGAACGCACTTCGACAGGCCGGCGCCGCACGGGCACCGGCGTGCTGTGCGCAGCGCTGTGCGCCAGCTTCGCACTCCCGCCGGCGACGGCCTTCGCGCAGGACGAGGACGTTCCGCCGCCGACGCTCTCGCTCGCGCGCCGCCTCTCCACGCCGTCCATCGGTACCGCGAGCTACACCCAGCGCGTGAAGCAGGCGCTGATCGCGCTCTCGCAGGAATACCCCGAAGTGCAGACGGCCCAGGCCGCCGCCAACACCAGCAGCTACACCGTCGATGCCGCCAGGCAGGCGCGCTATCCGCGCTTCAAGCTCGGCACCTCGTCGGGCAACTACAACAGCGGCGCGGACAACGCCAAGACCCAGAGCTACACCGTGCTGACCGCCGAAGCGCGCGTGAGCCTGATCGACGGCGGCGCCATGAGCGCCGCGCAGCGCGCCGCCGAGGCCGGCAACAAGGCGGACGACGAAGCGGTCGTCACCACCTCGCAGAAGGTGGTGCTGGATGCGCTCACCGCCTACCTCCAGGTGCAGCGCTTCGACCTGAAGAAGCAGATCGCGCACCGCGCCACCGAGGTGGTGGCGGAGCTGTCGAAGGCGGAAGCGCGCCGCGTCGCGCTCGGCGTGTCGGGCGACAACGACCTGAACATGGCCGCTTCGCGCCGCGCCCTGGTGGCCGCGCGCGAATCCGATTTCGAAGCGCAGCGCGACGAAGCGCTCGCGAAGTTCCGCAACTACTTCAAGTTCTCGCCCATCACCGAGTCGCTGCCCGTGCTCGCGGCGCCGCTGCAGTGGCGCATCGGCTCGCAGGACGAGGCGCTGCGCCGCGCCGAGAGCCGCAGCACCGAGATCGCCGAAGCGCAGGGCCGCATCGAACGCGCGAGGGCGCTGGTCGACCAGCAGGAATCGAGCCTCTACCCGACGCTCGACGCCGTGCTCGTGAAGAGCAAGGACCCGCGCGGCGTGTCGCCGCAGGACCCGACGCGCGCGGCCTTCGAACTCAACTGGAACTTCGGCAACGGCTTCGACCGGCAACTGCGCCTGAAGGGCGCACTGGCCGAAGTCGCCAACCAGGAAGCCAAGCTCGAAGGCGTGAGGAACAACCTGTTCGAGCTCACCTCGGCGTCGTGGGCGCGCACCGTGTCGGGACGCGAGCGCGAGAAGCAGCTCATGGAAGCCGTCAGCACGTCCGGCCAGGCCTTCCGCGGCCGCCGTCGCCTGATGGAGTTCGGCCGCGAGACCCTGCCCAAGGTGCTCGATGCGCAGCTGGACTACTACACGCTGCTGTTCGACTACGTCGACGGCGTCTTCGACCTGCGCATTTCCGAACTGCGCCTGGCGCGCACCACTGGCGAACTGCGCATCGAGCCCGACGGCACCAACAACTGGATCGACCGCATCTTCGGCCCGCCGAACCGGTCGGTGATCACCGAGGATGGGTTGCTTTCGGCGCTGTGCATCTCGAGCAACTCGGCCTGCCCGAACGAGCCGATCGTCGAGCGTTCGCCGGGCGCCGCGGGTGCGAACCCGCCGTTGCGCCGATCACCGCGCCTGACACCCCCTTGAGCGGGCAAGGGGGCGAGCTCAGTCAGGCATCCTCCGGGATGCCGGGCTCGCCGTCCAGGATCTGGTACTTGCGCATTTTTTCCCACAGCACCTTGCGGCTGATGCCCAGGTGCTGCGCGGTGTCCTGGCGCTTCCAGTCGTTGATCTCCAGCGCCGCGATGATGCGATTGCGCTCGCTGCTGTTCCAGCCCTTGCGGTCGCCGTTGCTGTCGAGCGCGACACCGCCGCCGTTGCCGCCCCCGCCGCTGGCGTTTCTATCGGCCGTCATCGCCGGCGTCGGCGTGCCGCGCGTGAGCGCGATCGCGCGCTGGATCAGGTTCTGGTCCCAGCCGTGCAACTGCCGCGCGATCACGCCCACGCGCTCCGCGAGGTTGCGCAGCTGCCGCACATTGCCGGGGAAATAGGTTTCGGCCACGGCGTCGCTGAGCCAGTGCGGCGTCTCGCCCAGCGTCTCGAGCTGGTCGCCGAGCACGTTGCCCAGCAGCGCCTTGAAGATCGCGATCTTGTCGACTTCTCCGCGCTCCTCGAGGCTCGGCACATGCAGCTCGATCACCGCGAGCCGGTAGAACAGGTCGGCGCGGAACTCGCCGCTCGCCACCATCTCGCGCAGGTTGCGGTTGGTGGCCGCCACGAGCCGGAAGTCGACACGGATCGGCGACGTCGCCCCGAGCCGCGTGACCGCGTTGTCTTCCAGCACGCGCAGCAGCTTCACCTGCTGGTAGCGCGGCAGGTCGCCGATTTCGTCGAGGAACAGCGTGCCGCCCGTGGCCTGCTCGAAGTAACCGCGGTGCGCATGCACGGCGCCGGTGAACGAGCCCTTGGTATGGCCGAAGAACAGCGACTCGAACAGCCCATCGGGAATCGCGCCGCAGTTCACCGCCACGAACGCGCCCTTGCTGTACGACTCGTGCCCGAGGTGCAGCTGCTGCGCGATGCGCTCCTTGCCCACGCCGGTTTCACCGCGCACCAGCACCGGATGGTTGCAGTCGGCAAAGGCGCCCACTTCGGCGAGCAGCGCCTTCATCGCTTCGGAATGCGCCACCAGCACATCGGGCGGCTGCGGCGCGATCTCGCGCGCGCGCAACTGCCGCACCAGCTTCGCGACCAGCGTGCGCAGCTCGGCACAGGTGAAGTCGTAGGGCAGCACATGCAGGTACTCGGGCGGATAGGTGCGCGAGTCGCGCTCGCGCGAACCCGCGGCGACCCAGATCACGGGCATGCCCTGAAGGAATTCAGTGGCGTGCGCGAGGCCGCCGCTGTCGATGACGGTGACGCTGATGATCGCGACGGAAGGACGCATTGCCGCGCCGCGCTCCTGTTGGGGCGGGGGCAGTCCGTCGGCCCGGGTGACTTCCACGTCGAAGCTCGCCATGCACCGCGCGATGCGGTCGAGGATGTCGGCTTTGCCTTCCCAGACAAAGAGGTCGAGTTCGTCGAAATGGGTGGGGGAACTCATGCGGTTCGGATGCACATATGTGTGCAATTCAGCGGTGCAATGCTGTTGCGAGAGAGCGAAAAAAGAAGATCTTGCAAAATAGAACTGCCGCGAATTAGTAAACCAACTCCGCGCCCTGCTTGCAACTCAAGCGAGCACCTACCTCTGTCACGGCAATATTGACGCCCAATGTCTGCAATAAAAAATTGATCAATGGATCGAGCAACGGCGCCAAGAGAGTGGACAGGGTTTTGGTCAATTGATTGATCAAAGAATTCAACAGGGAGGTCGTATCGAACAACAGGTTTCCCAGTATTCCGCTGGAAGCACTTTTGTATGAAGAAATCTCGATATTTGACAAACTCGTTGCAAGATTTCCTACGACATTTTGAGATGAAATCGATTGGTAAAAAGGCTGCTGCGAGATTTCTGGAAGATTCTCCGGAAGCGGGGCTTGAAAATTCAGATTTTCGGATGCTCCGGCTACTTCGAGGGAATTGATTCTGATGCCTAAGGCGGCATCCAGTGTGAAATCGGCTTTGGTTCTGTCCGCGATCCAAGACGACCCTGCTTTCCAATTCAATCCACTGCAAAGAGTCAATAAGCAATTGTTTGGTTTGACGGTTTGGCTTCCAATTTCAATTAATGAGACAGGATCTGCTTTCGGTATTTTTTGTGGAGAGAAAAACGCTTTTTCGGCACTTGCCGCATCTTTTCCCCATTGGCCCGCATAAATCGTGACAGCAGATGTTTTTGCCGGCACGGTCAAGCTTTTATTGACTTCTGAAGCGCAACTGTAATCGACTACATATGCCTGACCGCTAGCGGCTTCAATGCCGACATCAACGTGAGTAGCGGGCGCGATTTTGGCATAGGGGACATCTGCGCTGGGGCAAGGTCCAAGAAGCGGGCATATTACGCCACCTAGAAAATTTCCAAGAGCCTGGACGAGGTTCAAATGAAGAATGCTGTTTAAAAAACTCGTAATGGGTGCCAACTGTGCGAATACGGAATTCAGCAAATCACTGACCGCCGACGTCAAGCCGCCAATTTCAATTGAAATCAACGTGCGAACCTGCGCGGTCCTAACAAATATTTGGTCAGGGCCCAAGGGATCCAGACGGGCAAGCGCTGGATTGCCTACTGCAGAAATCTGAGGAGGCTCGATCACCTTTGTTTTGACCAGTACATTCCCAAGACCAAGAACGGGAAGCGTGATTGTTGCCGCCGCCGCACTGTGACTATTGGCAAGCTGCACGACGCCTTCCACTAATTTAAATACCTGCAGCGTGGCTTCCAGCCCGGCCGCCGGTGTGCCGCTTTGAAGATTCAGCAGCTCTCCAAGCTTCAGCGGGGTCGGTGAAATCTTGATTTGAGAAATGATTGCCTGAATTGCACTTATTGACGCAGTCAGCGTTGCTCCAGGCGTCGTCTCGTTCTGTCGTTGAAGCACGGTAATTACTGCTTGAAGCAATTGTCCGATCGTAGCGTTCGTTTGGAGCACGCTGTCATAATTTCCGGCGGAAACTCGTAATTCAATTGCAAGCGCGTCCAGGTATTCGAGGAGGCTGATATTGGTATTTATCAGGCCATTCCAGCCCCCTACGCTCAAATCAAGAGTCCCCCCCAAAAGTCCGCCGATGACTGCATTCAGCAGCGGCGAATCCTCGGCCTTTACTTCGGCGAGCGTGCTTCTGATATTGAGGACTGCTTGCGGTTGCTGCTGTGCGGCAACGGCTTGTACACAGATCGTTCGATCTCCAGAAAGAAATCCCAAAAACGCCGGTGGAGACTGGCGGATTCGAACGCGTACTGCATTCAAAGGCGTCCCACCGGCTATGAAGTGATCGTCTGTCCCTGTAAAGCATCCGGCCGAGATGCCTGACGTTTGCCCCGCTTGCCAATTGCCGCAATCAGCCGTATCGACGGCGATCCCGGCGGGTAGGTTCTGACCGGCATTGGAGCGGGCCGTGCTGGCAGCCAATCCGCAATCGTTGGTCGCGGCGAGCTTTTGTGTGCCGGCCAGGGCGGCCAGATCGGCGGCTTTCTGAAACTCCCGCTTCATGAAGAACTGGTATCCGAGGTCTGTGCCGATCAATGCGATCACGATCAGGCTGAGTGCAATCGCCGCGATGGCGATCACGGATCCTCTTTGCTGGTGGCGGGGCGTGCGATTCGGTTGCATGGATGAGGCCCCTAAGAGGCGCGTCTGGCGGCAGTGGCTTTTCCGGTGAGCTGCGCGCTCGTCAAGCCGTCGAGCCAGGAAGCCATGGAAGGAAGAACCGAATGGGCACCATAGGGATATCTGACGGTGACCAGCACTGTCTCGGTCGACGGAAGAGTGACCTCAGGTGGCGTCATCTTCAGGCGCAGCCAAGCCTTCTTCTGGTCAACGCTGGTGCCTGCTTCAAGAGGGGTGATGAGTGCAAACGCCAGCGCGTCATAGACGGCTTCCTGCACACGGGAGTCGCCTGGTTGGAGGCTTTGTCCCAAGCGCAAGGCTGCCCGAGCACCATCCTCGGCCGATCGGGACACCACTTGCTGCGTATAGAGCATGACGCCAAAAGTGACGACGCCATACAAGGCAAAGAACAGCAGACCGAACACCAACGCAAACTCAATCGCTGCGATGCCGCGTTGCTGCTGCCTGGGGCTCGTTCGTAAAGCGCTGGAAAGCCGGCGGGTCATGAGGTGCTCCCATCGAGCAGCATGCTGGCCTGCCCGGTGATCTGGCTTGGAAGCACAAGGCTGAACATCGGCGGCAGCACGAGCCCCATTCCCTGCGCTCTCACTGTCACGATGATCCGGCAGCGCTGATCCCATGATGCGTTCGAGTTGCAGGTGTTGGTGCTGCACGGACCCATCGCACCGCCGGCCACGCTGCACTGTGCCGTCACGTCCAAAGGCTTCACGGCTGCCGGCATCCAGAGGCTGCGCTGCGTTGCGACTTGAACGGCCACGGCCGCACGTTCCGGCGAAGTCGGCTGGTAGCGAAGGGCCGCCCGTGCACCGTCCTCTGCCGCGTTCTGCAGGCCCATGCGAAATGTCAGAAGAACCCCGTAGCTGATGACCCCGTACAGCACTGTGAAGAAGATCAAGAAGACAAAGGCAAACTCGAGCGCATACACACCGCGTTGAAACCGGTTGGGCGTCTGACCCAGGCGTGCGCGGTTCATGTCGGGCTTTCGGAAGAATGAATGCAGTGCCGGCAAAGCCGCGCTACTTCCCGCCGCTTCCACTGGTCGACTTGACCGAGGAACTGAATTTCTCGGGGACCGGATATTCGAAGCTCTTGAGATAGCGCTCGTAGCTGCGGTTGGCGACGTTGCCTTCAATGGGACGCGGTGCCGCCGAAGAAACTTCGCCACCGCGCTGCCAGGCGAGCAGGTTCAAGGTTGCGTCCCCGACCTGGAGCGGAGGGTTGTAGGGCTCTTCGACCTCTTCTGCAGCCACATTGGCATCCTGTGCCAGCGGCATGGCAGGCTGCGCGGCGTCGGTCTTTGCAGGCGCATTGCTGGTGGTGGCGCCTCCGGTCTGACCAGCGCTTGGAGGGGCGCTTTGTGCAGAGGCCGTTGCCGTCATGAAGAAAAGCGTCGAGGCCAGCGCGCAGGCGCAAAGGGTTGCGATTCGGCTGACGGACTCGGTGTCGTTCATGGTGTGCCTCGTGAAGTCGGGTTCGGTAAGAGCGGTATCTCCGCGGCCGAGGCCGGCGGGTTCAATTGGCTGGCGGTGCGCACGCCGCCCATGCCGGCCCAGCGGGACGGCTTGAGTGCGAGCGGCACAGCCGCATCCTCGCGAATGGTCGCTGGCATGCCGTTCGAGGCGACAGCAGGTGCCGCTGCGGCAGCTGGATTCCCGGCCACCCTCATCTGAAGCGCGGCTGCGCGCACGGCGGTGCGCGTGGCCTCGGGCATGCGGTTCGCATCCATCAGGGCGGTGGCCTGTTCGCGCTGGTCCGTGACCTCGAAGTAGAGCGCCACATTGGCCTGTGCCTGCTTGCCGTCGGGCTGCAGCTGCAAGGCCTGCATCAGCGGCAGACGTGCCTCCTCAAACTGGCCGGCGCGAAGGTTTGCATAGCCCAAGTCGCTCAGCAGCAGCGGGTCGGTCGGCGTGCGCCGCTGTGCCTGCTTGAGCAGCTGCGCCGCTTCCGCATAGTTGCCGCGCGCACCCGCCAGCAGACCCAGGCCTCTGTAGCCAGCGCTCTCTAGGGGTGTAGCCATCAGGCGTTTGTAAGCGGTCTCGGCAAGTTCGGCCTGACCGGTCTGGCGCAGCGCGTCGGCGCGCACACGTGTCGAGTCGGGCGTGACGCCCCAGCGCTGCTCCAGGGCGTCGATGTGCGCCAGCGATGCGAACCACAGTCCCTGCTGCTGCATCTGGTCGACGACCTTGATGTAGGTGGCCTGCGTGTCGATGTTGGCGCTGTTCTTCGTTTCGCTGGCAGCCTCGAAGGCTTGCCGCTGTTGGGCGTCTTCGCTGGCGGCGTAGCGGTCTTTGATAGCGCCGCAGCCGGTCATCGCGAGAGCAATGCCAACGGTTGCGAGGTGCACGGCGACGCGCAGGCCCGATGCGGGCACGAGCGAGGTGATGGCTTTCATTTGGCGGTGCTCCCCAGTGCACGGAAGATGGCGATGAAGCCGGGGCCGGCCGTCACGATCACCAAGGCAGGCAGCAGCGTTGTGACCATGACGGCGGTCATCTTCACGGTGATCTTTCCAATGCGCTCTTTCATCTGCGAGCGGCGATGCTCGCGAAGGCGATCGCTGAAAGTCCGCAAGGGCTCTTGTACGGCCCCGCCATGGCGATCGACTTGCACCAGCAGCGTTACCAAGCCGCGCAGGTTCTCATCCTTGTGCAGTGTGGCCAGGCGATGCAAAGAGTGTTCGCGGGTACGACCCTGTGAATACTGCCGATTGGCGAGCGTCAATTCATATCCCAGAACACGCAGCACGTGCGAGAAGTCGGCCGCCATGATCTGGAGGCTTTGATCCAGGCTCATGCCCACGCCTTGCAACAGCTTCAGCAAGTCCACGAAAAGGGGAAGTTCCCTGGCCACCCGTTCTCGGCGGTTGGCAGCGATGCGCCCGAGGAACCATTTGGGACCCATGAAACCGACGACGAAAAGGGCCGCGAGAACGGGGAAGACGATGTTCTGTTTGTACGAGGGATTCCAGAACACGAAGGCCAAAGCAGGCAGCAGAAATGCCAGCACGATGCGTGTCACCAGAAAAATCAGCTGCGTGCGTTGTGAGGACAGCCCGCATTGGTCGATGAGGTTGCGGTCTTCGTCCGCGACCAGCGCGCGCCCCATCCGCGATTTCAGCCAATGGAAAGGGAGCTCGACATCTGACCTGTACGGTTGACCAAGGTCTACGGCGTCATCGGTCGGCACCCCGGAGAGTGTTGTTGTCCCGCGCTCGATGGCCTTGCCGATTGCTTGTCCGCTGCGTGCTCGGCGAAGTTCCGCTGCGATCATCGTGCCGCCCGCGATGAGGAGGCCGAGTGCCAGCAGTGCAAGGCTGATGGCCGTCAATGTGCCGGGAGTCAAGGTCATGTGAGCCTCGCGAGCCTGTACAGCAGCAGTGCGCCTGTGGCTTGGAGGCCGACACCGGAGAAGATAAGAACGCGGCCGGTGCCGTCGTGCCACATGCCGAGAAAGTAGGCTGGGTTGCTCGCGACGATGGCCGCTCCCACGAGCAGTGGAAGCAATCCAAGGATCCAGGCAGACAGGCGTGTTTCCGATGACAGGGCGATGAGTTCGTGCTCGGCCTGCTCGCGGTCGCGCATGAAATTGCTCACCCGCTCGAGAAGCAGGTCGGCCCGTCCGCCATAGCGCACGCCAAGCCCTAGGATCGAAGACAGCAGGAACATTTCTTCGATACGTACGTGGGTGGCCGTTTGATACAGGGCTTTGTCCAGATCCACGCCCGCGCGAACCAGTGCTGCGGAGCGCTCCAGATGCCCGCGCAGCGGCTCCTGTGTGCTACTGATCGCGAGCTGGAAAGCCGCTTGCGTCGAGTTGCCGATGGTGATCAGGCGCACCATGGTGTCGATGTAGCCGGGCAGTTGACTGACCAGCTTGCGTCGTACTTTTTGCAGCCGCAGCCAGACCGCGAAGGTGCCGACCAATGCAAGCAGCGCCAGGACACCGAGCCCGGCGATCCAGCCGCCAAAGGAGCCGGCGATCACCGACAGCACGAGGATCACGACGACCCCGACAAGGAGTGTTCGGCCTTCGATCACGCCAACCAGCCAGTTCGGTATCACCCGTTCCAGCCAGCGTTTGGGGCGCGCTGCGGCCACAGTGTCGGTTTCGAGCCAAGGGTCGGTCAGCCCGGAGCTAAGGTTGTCGGTCGGCGCGGCGGCGCGCACGGGTGGCATGGCGGAAAACAGCGTTGGCGTGCCCGTGCCGACCTCGATCTGCTGGTCGAGGTGGCGCCCAACGGTTTGCTGCGCCTGGCGCTTTTTCGCCCACTGCCACATGAAAAGTCCGCAGGCCGCCAGCAGCAGCGCCATCACTGCAACGCCGAGCATCGCGGTCTCACGCACGATGGTCCCCTTGTTGCGCGCGCGCGAGCGACTGCCGGAACCGCGTGATCTTGGGCGAGTGCGGTGCGATACCCAGCGAAACCCAGCGATCCTTCTCCTCGCCGTCGGGTCCGGCCACCGGCTCGTAGCGATACAGCTCCTGCATCGCTACCACGTTGTCGTTCACACCCGTTACCTCGCTCAGCGAAATGATTCGGCGCTGCCCGTTCGACAAGCGTCCAATCTGCACGATGAAATCGATCGCGCTCGCGATCTGTCGGCGCAGGCTCACTTCGCTGCCCTGGTAGCCCGCGAAGCCTGAAAGCATTTCGAGGCGATAGAGGCATTCGCGCGGCGAGCTCGCGTGAATGGTGCCCATGGACCCTTCATGGCCCGTGTTCATGGCCTGCATCATTTCGATCACTTCGGCGCCGCGGACCTCGCCCACGATGATCCGGTCCGGCCGCATGCGCAGGCTGTTGCGCAGCAGGTCGCGGATAGAGATCACGCCCGTGCCGTCGAAGCCGCCCGGGCGGCTTTCGAGCCGCACCACGTGGCTGGTGCCCAGCGACAGCTCGGCCGTGTCTTCGATGGTGATGACGCGCTCGCGTGACGGGATGAAGCTGGCGAGCGCATTCAACAGCGAGGTTTTGCCCGAGCTGGTGCCGCCGCTCACGAGGATGTTGCAGCGCGCACGCACCGCGATCTCGAGCAGTTGCGCCATGCCGGCATCGAAGGTGCCAAGCTTGACCAGGTCGGCGGGCGTGAGAGGCTCCTTGCGGAACTTGCGGATCGAGACCGAAAGCCCGTCGATGGCCAGCGGCTCGATGATCACGTTGATGCGGCCACCGTCCTGCAGGCGCGCATCGACCATCGGGTTGGACTCGTCCAGCCGGCGGCCCAGCGGCGCGAGGATGCGGCGCACGATGCGCATCACATGCTCTGCATCGGCGAAGCGCACCGTCTCGCGCTCCAGCATGCCGTGGCGGGACACGTACACGTTCTGGTAGCCGTTGATGAGGATGTCTTCGACTGCCTGGTCGTTGAGCAGGTCTTCCAGCGGACCGAAGCCCGCGAGTTCCTTGGTCAGCGCGTCGGCGATGAGCTGCATCTCGCGGTCGTTGATGGGCACTCGGCGCAGGCGAACGAAACTGTCGACTTCCAACTCCACGAACTGCTGGATCGATGCGCGCGACCAGCGGCCGAACTCTGCGCCGAGCTCCTCGATGCGGCTCAACAGATGGTCGTGCGTCCAGCTCTTGATGTCCTGGAACTGCTGCGAACTGATGAACGCCTGGTCGTCGTCGGCAAATTCGATATCGGTGGACATGGGCTCAACCTTCACTTGGGCTCTTCCGGAAGCGCGATATCAGCGCGCTCCAGCGAGGATCTTTGGCCGGCGATTGGCCCGTTGGAGACATGAATTCCTGATGCAGGCCTCGAGCCAGTCCGGAGACAGCCTGCGAATAGGGGTCGTTGCGGGCGGTGCGCACCAGTATTTCGCCGCGGCTTGCGGCCGACAGCAACTGTGCGCTGCGCGCGGGAATGACATGATGCAGCGGCAACTCGAGGCGATCGGCAATGTCCTTTGCCGAAAGCCCCACATGGCTGTCGAACTTGTTGACCACCAGCGACATCTGGTTTGTCTCGATGCCACGGGTGCGCAGTTCCTTCAGCATGGCCGCGGTCGAAACGATTGCGCCAATGCTCTGGTCGCAGACGACCCATGATCGGTTCGCGGCCTTTGCAGTCTGCGCCACGAAGTCGATGGTCGAGAAACCGCCGAGATCGGCGATCTGGAATTCGAAAAAATCACCCAGCCGCTTGACCAGTGCAACGGAGTCAGCGTGGGAGATCTCGCGCACCTGCGCGAGGTTCGCGGGCAGCGGCAGCACCGCGACGCCGCTGGAGTGGTGGGCGAACGCGGTGTGCAGCAGCGTCTGGTCAAGGCGGCGCAGGTTGCGTACACCGTCGACGAAACTGAAGCCGCTCTGCGTGTCCAGGTAGAGCAGGCCGTCGCGCGCGGGCAGGCCCAGGTCGAGGAGCGCCACGCCGTGCCGTGCACTGCGGGCTGGTGGTTGCCCGGGCGTATGTGGCTGCGCTTGGCCTTGCGTCAGTTGGTCGTTAAGCACCAGCGACAGGCTGGTTGCGAGCGTGGTCACGCCGATCCCGGCGCGTGCGCCAAGCAGGGCGAGCGTACATCCGCGCGTGCCGGCCTGTGTGCTGCTACGCCGATCGAGCAGCTTGTGCAGCGTGTGGATTGCATCGGAGGGCGGCGCGGCCATGTCGATGAAATCGTCCACGCCTGCGCGCAGCGCGGCAAGCATGGAAGGCGGCTCGGCCGATACGCCGGTTGCCAGTACCGCCAGCGCCGGCCAATCGCGTTTCAGGCGCTGGTTGAGGTCTGCCGCCGCCTGTGCGTTGTCGCCGGAAAAATCGAGGAACACCGCCGAGGGGCTGAGCAGCGTAATGCGCTCGTCGATCGACTTGGCGTCAGCCGGCAGAACCACCACCGTACCCAGCTTGCCGAGCGCATCGGTCAGCCATGTGATGTGGCCATCGTTCGGCGAGGCGAAGAGATAGGTCTCTGCACCGGTCTCGGGAAGGTTGTCGCGGGGGGCGTTCATGGCGTTGGCCACAGGTTCTGCGTAGCTTGTTTCCATCAACGCGAGAAGCCCGGCACCGTCGTGCCAGAGGCCGGCCCGAGGAGGTGAGCGCGCCACACCGGGCCGTCGCGCTGCTCGGCACCGCCGGGCAGGTACGGCGTGAGGTCGGTGTCGCGGGCGATGGGCTTCACGAGATGCGGCGTGACGAGGATCACGAGCTCCTTCTCGTTCATCTGGTACTTGTTCTGCTTGAAGAAGGTGCCGAGCACCGGAATGTCGCCGAGCAACGGCACCTTGTCCGCGTTCGAGGTGGTGGTGCGGCTCACGAGTCCGCCGATGATGAAGCTCTCGCCATCGCCGAGTTCGACCGTGGTGTCGGCGCGGCGGGTGCTGATCGCCGGCACGGCCACGCCGTTGATGCTCACCGCGTTGGTGTAGTCGAGGTCGCTGGCTTCAGGCGCCACCTTGAGCACGATGCGTTCGTTCGAAAGCACCGTGGGTGTCAGCGTGAGGCCGATGCCGAATGGCTTGTATTCGATGGTGGTGGTTCCCAGGCCCTGAGGTACCGGAACGGGCAGTTCGCCACCGGCCAGGAAGCTCGCGCTCTGGCCCGACAGCGCTACCAGCGTGGGCTCTGCGAGTACGCGCGCCATGCCGTTGCCTTCGAGAAATCCAACGTTCAGGCCAATGCCGGCTTTGCCGAAGTTGAACAGCAGGCTGAAGGCTTGTGCGAGCGGATTGTTGTTTTCACCAGTGATGCTGCCGTCGGAGTTGAAGGTGGCCGACTTCAGCGACGAGGGCGTGAAGCTTCCAAAGCTAAAGCCGTTTGAGTTGGCGCGTGTGCTGAAGATGTTCAGCCCGGCTTGCTTGAGCACGCTTCGATTGAACTCCACGACCTTGACTTCAACCTGCACCGTGTTGCTGCGTACGTTGACGATCGAGCGGTCGAGCAGTACCGATTTTTCGCCGGCAGCAGCCAGCGCGGTGTCGCGCGCTTCCTGATGCGCGGTCATGCTGCCGAGCGTGCCGGTGAGCGTCGCGCTGCGGCGGCGTACTTCGAGCGCGTAGACCGTGGCGGTCGACTGGCCCTTCTCCCAGATCATCAGCGTGGTGCGGCCGGCAGTCTTGCCGGTGACGATCAGCCGCGCGGCTACTGAGTTTGGCGACTGGCGAGTGAGCGCTACCCCCGCGACAGCCTCGTCGGCGATCGCCATGCGCTCAATGCCCTTGGGGATCAACAACTCCTTCTGCGTTCCAGCGTCCACAAGCAGTTGAATCGGTTGGCGCTGTGCGATGGCTTGCGCGTCGGCCGCAAACGCCAAGGGCCATGCGCTCGGCGCCATCAAGCACAGCGCCACGACTGTCAGGCGAAAAGGGTGGGCACGGCCTGCGGATATCGCGCGAGGGGGAAGCGTCATGGTGTTTTTTTCCTGCATGGAATGCATGGCTTGGCGCTGGGTGCGGTTTAGTAGTTGATGGTTTCGCTGCGATCGCCGCGAATCACTTCGACCTTGTTGAGTCCGCTGCGGCTACCGCCAGTTGCGGTTGCCGCAGTGCGCCGTACCGCGACAGCAGGCACAGCGCCAGGCTTGCCGCCGTTTACGAAATCGGCGGCGGTGATTCCGGCCTGTGCACGGTCCAGGCCTTCGAGCGGTGCCCGGCGCGGTTCGCCTGGTTTTGGTGGGGCCGGCTGCAGGGCAGTGGGCAATTCGGCGAACAGCTTCGGATCGGGCTCCAGCATGTCGGTGGGATTGCGAAGCGCCAGCAGCAGGCGACCGCTGTTCTCCGCGAGCGTCAAGCGATTGATGTCGTCCACTGGCACCGCGAGCACGACCGTCCGTGCGGCTTCGGTGCGTTGCTGTGCCTGTGGATTGCTGTTCTTGTCGGTCTTGGAAGGCAAGCCGTCGACCGATGCGTTGCCAAAGGCCAGCACCCGCTTGCGCGACAGCAGCAGGCGCGCCTGGCTGCGGTCGATGTCCTTGTTGTCGGACTTCAGCATCAGGAAGACGTCGACGAAATCACCAGGCTGGACTTTGTTTCCTACACCCATGACTTCGTCGGCCTTGACTGCCACGGCACGCTCGCCTTCGGAAACACGCAAGGCGAGACCGGAGACCAATTGGCCTTCAAGAAGCGGGGAGCCTATGCCCAAGTCGATCACGGGGACGCGGCCGGCGAGAGGCCCCGTTTCCTTGAAGGCCCCCGTCGGGTTGATCGTCAACTGCTCCACGCGCAGGGCATCGACCGGGATCGCTTGCCCGGCGGGCAAGGGCTTGGCCGCGACGACGACGGGGAATGTTTGTGTCTGCGCACTCTTTGTCGAAGCTGCGCCAGATGCCGCCGCTGTTGGCGGCGGGGGCGGTGCTTTGCGGCTGAGGACCCATGCATAGCCCCCTAGCGCTAGAGCCAAAAGCACCAAGATGGCGGCGATGATTTTTGTGAGGTTGATCATGGGCTGCGATCGGGAAGGTGGGCGGGCAATCGGGAACCGTCGATGAATGGTTTGCGGGCAGAGCGCTACGAGCTCTGTCGGCTCCAAACCATCCAGGCAACTGTGGCAAATGCGAGATAAGCGGCGTAAGGAATGAACCGCGTTCGCCCTGCTGATCGTGCTTCGCCGGAAGGAACAGGCTGGCTAAAAAGCAAACTTGAAAACTTGGAAAACAGCGGCCAACGCCGAAAAAAGATCCAAAGCAGTGCATGGACTGCAGCAAGGAGACTGCTGATGATCCAGATGGGCAACAAGGCGCTGAGCCCCACCCAAAGTCCGAGGGCGCCCGCGAACTTCACGTCGCCAGCTCCCATGAGCCCAGCGGCGTAGACCAAGAGCAGGCAACCAAAGCCGACGACCGCGCCGAGCAGGCTTGATTGCCAATCGCTCTTGAAAGGGCTGTCCCCCAAGGCCAGTGCTGCCAGAGCCAAAGCGGCTCCAACGAGCACCAGCCAGTTGGGAACACGGCGTTCACGGAAGTCATAGACGACGACAAAAAGTAGCCAAAGGAGACAAATTGGCGCCGATGCCATGATTGAACCGGAAAACGGTCAAGTGAGCGCATCCAGAATGGTTTGAAATTTCTGTTCAATCGTTGTGCCGAGAGATGTCAAAACAGTCACAAGAACCGCTGCAATCAATCCGGCAATAAGGCCGTATTCAATTGCGGTAGCACCTTCTTCATCACGAATAAAACGAGTAATAGAACTAAGCATGATTTACCTCTTGAGGAGAGTTGAACAACGACTGGCAAGGTGGATGTTATACAGCGTAACTCCGTGTATCAACATGACAAACCCGAGGAGATGAGGTCCTTCGTGTGATATTGGGGGAGTACCTAGCAGGATGGCGGCCAGCCTCCTGCCACCCGGGCCCAGGTGCTCCTGGTCAGGTTCGTTAACAATCTAGAGACGTATTTTTCCCTCTGTAAACCGCATCGAAACTCCCATGAAGATGGGAGGGCGCGTTACGTACCGGGAGGGTGCAGGATGTTCCTGTTACGGGAACAAACGTGTTACGTGTTACGTAGCACGGGGTCGCAAAAGCCGAGATGTAACACCCAAAATAGGTGCTGCGGCTGCGCAAAAAATCACAGATCGGAGGGGGTGACCCCCTCGCTGAGAGGGGTTCGGAGGGGGTCTAGCCCAGGATTTCTTCGTGAAAGAGCTTCCACTCGCTGCCTTGGCGCAGCCAGTACTGGCGCCGGGTGCGCCCGCTCTTTTCGCCCTCGAAGACTTCTCCGAAGGTGGCGACCATGGTGTCGTCGCCGTCGCGCCAGTGCAGGTACGACATGTCCTTGAACTGGACGCGCTTGCCCTGCGCATATTCCACTTCGTCGTGGACCGAAATTCCCTCGGTCGCTTTCTTATTGCTGCGCTGGAAATCCGGCAAATAGAATTTCTTCAATTGCGCTTCATTTCCGCTGGCCCGCGTGTCTTTCCAGGCGGTAATTGCGCTGGTAAATGTCTGGGCTTCTTTTTCGGCCTGCGGCGGTGAAATCCATTGCAGGCTGCGGGCCGTGACCACCGGCGTGGCGCCGATCTGCACCTTGCGCAGCAACTGCTTCAGGTCGGGATTGGCCATGACCACGCAGCCGTCGCTCGCGAGCGGCGCCCGGGCGAACTGCTGGGGCGGGGTGCCGTGCAGCCAGATGCCGCCGCCGGTCCTGCCGCGCCGCACGTCGTACGGGTTGGGGTAGTTGATGGGCAGGGCGCCCGCGCCGTAGAAGTCCTTCAGCGACTTCGGGTCGAGGCTGCTGGTGATGTAGTACACGCCCAGCGGGGTACGGGCATCGCCCTCGGTGAGCTTGTCGGTGCCCGACTTGCCGACCGAGATGTAGTAGTCGGCCACCAGCTTGAGCCCCTTGTCGGAGTTCTCGAGCAGGTAGAGGCGCGAGCGCGAGGCATCCACCGCAATGGCGTAGCGGCTCCGGGTCGAGAGCGAGAGGAACTGCGAGGGCACGGTGCCGGCCGGCGGCCGCTCGCGCAGGGCCTGCAGGCGGCGGCGCGATTCCTCGTGCAGCTCCGACATGGCCGGGTTGCCGCGCATCTTGGCGATGCCGGCCGTGTCGGGCAGCGAATTCGTGGGCGGCACCTGGGCCGCGAGCAGGTCGCCGTAGACGAGCTGCGCAAGCTGGAAGTTCGGATAGTCCCGCACCAGATCGCGCGCCTTGGCCAGCGCGGGGCGGGCCTGGCCGCGGCCGAACATTTCGTAGACGGAGATCAGGCGGGCTTCGGCGCTGCCGGCTTCCTGGATGGAAGCGGCGGGTGCGGATCTGCGGGCGGGTTTGGCTGCGGATGCGGTCCGGGTCTCTGCCAGTGCGGCCTTCTTGCCCTTGGCCTGTACCGACGACTTGCCGGCGCCGCCCCGGGCCTCCTTGGCGGAAGCACGGCTGCCGGAGGAGGCGTGCGCCGCGCTGCGGCTGCCGGTGCTGCTCTTGCCGGCCTTGGTGCTGCTGCCGGCCTTGGCGCTGCCGCTGGTCTTTGCGCTGCCCGTCTTGTTCGATGCGAAGGCGGCACCGGGTGCCGCCAGCATCAGCGCCGATGCGGTCATCAGCGCTGCGAGCAGGTTCCCGCGGCGCGGGAACGGAGGATTCTGAAGCCGGCCGCGCCGGACGATGTCTGTCACTAGCCGCCGACGCTTTCCTTGCGAATGTGCCATTGGTTGCCCGAGCGCTGCATGTCCAGCGTCTTCCGGCTCGAGATGTTGAGATTGTCCGCGCGGTAGATCTGGCGGAACTTCGCCGTGGCGTTCTGTCCGTCGACCTTGATCACGAGGTTCTCGATGTTCACGCTGATGCTCGACTTGCCGACGATGCGGGCGCGGCGGTCTTCTTCCCAGCCCTTGCGGCTCTGGCCGCCGCCGGGGGTGAAGTCCGAGCCGTAGGCGGCGAAGTAGCGGTCCATGTCCTGGCCGGCCCAGGCGGAAGCCCAGCCGCGAACGGCGGCTTCGACTTCGGCGGTGGAGGCGGGGGCTGCAGCGGGTGCCGGCGCGGGGGCCGGTGCCGCTTCGGGCGCCTTGGCCGGCGCGGCGGCCGGGGCAGGCGCTGCCGCCACCTTGGCAGGGGCCGGTGCCGGCGCGGGAGCAGGTGTCGCAGCAGCAGGTGCAGGCGGCCTTGCCGCAGGCGCCGGTGCGGCGGGCGCTGCCGCCACCAGCGTCGTGGGCTTGGCGCCGGGCGGCGTCGGCGTGAAGAGCGTGCGGATCACGGCCAGCTTCGGCTGCACCGCGGTGTTGTTCTGGTCCAGCTGCAGCGCCTTGCTGTAGGCCTGGCTCGCGAGCCGCGCGTACACGTCGCCCAGGTTCTCCTGGGCGGTGGCGTAGCTGGGGTTGGTGCGAATGGCGCTTTCCAGCGCACCGCGGGCCTTGTCGAACTGGTTCTGGCTCGCGTAGATCACCGCGAGGTTGTTGTACGGCTCGGGCAGTTCGGGCGCATCCAGCGTGAGCTGGGTGAAGGCGGCGATGGCCTCGGCGCGCTTGCCGGTGTCCAGCTGGATCACGCCCTTGAGAAAGCGCATCTGCGGATCGCGCGGCTTGTCCTTGAGGAATGCGTCGGCCTTTGCCATCGCCTCGTCGAGCTTGCCGGCCTGCATGAGGCGGTCGACATCCTCGTGCTCGATGGCGGCCAATGCGGGAAGCGCCGCGCCGCAGGCCGCGACGGCCAGGAGCAGGGCTCGCACGGTGGGAGAGAAGCTGAAACGGGCGCGAGGCCGGGGGCTCTTGGGCATTGCGGACAAGACCTCGTAGGGGTGGATGACGCGGCGGGAATGGCTGCAGGGGATAGCGGCAGGCATTGTAAGTGGGGCAGTTAACCTTCCGAAACAGGGACGACAGGTCTTTCGTCTTGCCTGCAACGCCCGGCCCCGGGCTTACCCCCATGGGGGCCCGGGCGCCCCGCAGCCGGACGCAAAAAGCAGGCCTGCGCAGTACAGTGCCGCCGTGGACCGCCTCCAAAGCATTGAAACCTTCGTTCGCGTCGCGCAGACCCAGAGTTTTGCGGAGGCCGCGCGCCAGTTGCGGGTGGCCAATTCGGTGGTCACCACCCGCGTGAAGCAGCTGGAGGAGTTCCTCGGCGCGCCGCTGTTCCACCGCAGCACGCGAGTCGTCCGGCTCAGCGACATGGGCCAGGCGTTCCTGCGCGACTGCACCGAGCTGGTCGGCCGCGCGAACGACATCGTCGACCAGATGCGCGACGCGCGCGGCACGCCCTCGGGCACGCTGCGCGTCCACGCGCTGACCGGCATGGTGCTCGGCCGTTTCGCTACCTTGCTGCGCGAGTTCCAGACGAACTACCCCGACATCCACCTCGAGCTGATCGTGAGCGATGCGGTGGCCGACCCGGTGAAGGCCGGCGTCGACTGCGCGCTGCAGATCTTTCCCGCGGCCTCGCAGGAGCTGGTGTCGCGCCCGCTCTTCCCGGTGCGGCGGCTGCTGTGCGCCACGCCCGCCTACCTCGAGGCGCACGGCACGCCGGCCACGCCGCGCGAGCTGCACCGCCACAAGCTGGGCCTGTATTCGGGCTACCCCACGCGCGACCGCTGGACCTTTCACCACAAGGGCGAACAGACCACCATCTACCTCGCCGCCGCGCTGCTCACGAACAGCGTGCACCTGCTGCGCGAGTACGCGCTGGAGCACGCGGGCATCGTCTGCCTGCCGACGCTGGTGGCGGGCGATGCGATCGCGCGCGGCGAACTGCGCGTGGTGCTGGCCGAGCACCAGCTCTCGTCGTTCTCGCTGAGCGCGGTGTATGCGGGCACCTCGCGCAATGCGCTGAAGCTGCGGCTCTTCATCGAGCACATCGCCACGCGGTTCACGCGCGTGCCGCCCTGGGACGCCACGCTGATCGAGCGCGGAATGATCCCCGCGGAACTCATCGAATTCAGTCGGTCGAGCGGATAGCGATCCCGGGTAAACCCGGCCGATTGTTCGGAGACTCCGAATAATCCTCTTCCAAACTGGTCCCTACCGGCGGGACGGCATGACTCCTAGAGTTCGCTCATCCAAGGAGACAAGCCATGACCGCCCCCGCTTCCACCACTTCAACTGCTTACAAGACCCGTTTCGGATCGCTCAAGCATTTCGAGAAAGGCCACGTCGAGCCGATCGACGACGACGTGCGCCACTACGCGTTCTCCAACTGCTTTGAGATCGCCAGCATCAGCCAGCCCTACGAGAAGGTCGTGTTCGGCCAGAACCAGATCTATGTGCTCGAGACGCTGCGCGCCGAGGGCACCTCGCCCTGGTTCACCTGCGCGCACGACGAGTTCGCACTGGTGATGGATGGCGATGTCGAAGTGCACCTCGTGCAGCTCGACGCGAGCCAGGCCGTCGCCGACACGGAGAAGAACGGCGCCGTGCTCGTGAAGGGCGAGCCCAAGGGCAGGAAGATGGGCTGGATGAAGCTCTCGCGCGGCCACCAGGGCCTGCTGCCGAAGAACACCGCCTACCAGTTCCGCACCGCCGGCGACCCGGGCGTGATCGTCCTGCAGAGCTGCAAGGGCGACTTGTCGGTAGAGAAGTGGGCCGACATCTGTCAATCGCATTGAGAGGAACCGCACCATGAACGCACCCGCAGAACTCGCCCGCGTGATCGCATCGCAGCCCGACGCCACGCTCGGCTACAAGGACTTTTCGCTCGGCAGCTTCAGCTTCCGCCGCGACGAATACTTCGTGCACATCGGCTGGAAGACCCGCGACGGCCGCCCGATGAGCCACACCCTGGACGCCGGCAACTACCTGCGCGCACTGATGCGCGACGTGGCCTGGGGCTTCTTCTACGGCTGGGTGAATTTCGACGACGTGTTCGGCACGGTCAACCACTACGACTCGGTCGACCTCTATGCCGGCAGCTTCAACGGCACGATGAAGGACGCGGGCATCGACCTGCTCGAGAACTTCCCGACCGCGCAGATCCGCGCCACCTTCGAAGCGATGCTCGACGACTGGACCAACGAGGCCTTCGACCCCTTCAGCGCGCCGCAGGAAACTGGCTCGCCCTACGGCCGCAAGAGCGGCAACAACACCGCCAAGATCACGAGGGCGCGCGAGCTCGCCAAGCGCTGCGTGGGCCTCAAGGGCGACCTCGACCTGCGCAGCGACGAACGCGGCGCACCGATCAACCGCGCCTTCGCCGACGTGCCGCAAGGCGAGCCCGAACTGCACCCCGAGCCCGGCTTCGAGAACGAGGTGCACGCCTTCAATCTCTTCGGTTTCCTGAGCCGTTCGCAGGTCACGTGGAACCCGAGCTTCACCTCGGTGGTGAAGCACAGCTACATGTGCCCGACGACCGAGGAGCACATCCTGCCGATCATCCACGGCAACGACCGCGTCGAGTGGTTCTTCCAGATGACCGACGAGATCCACTGGGACTGCGGCGACAAGAACACCGGCCGGCCGATGGCGCGCGTGATCATGAAGGCCGGCGACATGGCCGCCATGCCCGCCTACTGCCGCCACCAGGGCTTCAGCCCCAAGCGCTCGATGCTGCTGGTGTGGGAGAACGGCTCGCCGAGCCTGGTCTACGAGATCCAGAAGGGCGAGTCGCCCGAGATCCCCGTGCAGTTCTGAACTGCCTTTCTCCCTCCCCCTCTGGGGGAGGGCAGGGGTGGGGGCTCTCCAGGCCCGCGCCCTCTTTGAAGACGCCCCCACCCCAACCCTCCCCCAAAGGGGGAGGGAGAGGAACGCCCATGCCTGCTTCGTCCATCCGCCACCAGCTCTTCATCGACGGCCGCTTCGTCGACGCCGAATCCGGCGAGACCCTCGCCACGCTCAACCCGCACGACAACACGCCCATCGTCGATGTCGCACTGGCCGGCAAAGCCGACGTCGACAAGGCCGTCGCAGCCGCCAAGCGCGCGTTCCCGAAATGGAGCCGCATGGCCGCCGCCGACCGCGGCCGCATCCTGCTCAAGCTCGCCGACCTCATCGAAGCCAACGCCGAAGAACTCGCCCGCCTCGAATCACTCGACACCGGCCACCCCATCCGCGATTCGCGTCGCCTCGACGTGCCGCGCACCGCCGCGTGCTTTCGCTACTTCGGCGGCATGGCCGACAAGTTCCAGGGCGAGACCATTCCGGTGGAGGAGGGCTTTCTCAACTACACGCTGCGCGAGCCCGTGGGCATCGTCGGCCAGGTGGTGCCGTGGAACTTCCCGCTGATGTTCACCAGCTGGAAGATGGCGCCCGCGCTCGCGGCCGGCAACTGCATCGTGATGAAGCCGGCCGAGATCACGCCGCTCAGTTCGCTGCGCATCGCCGAGCTGATGGCCGAGGCGGGCCTGCCGCCCGGCGTGGTCAACATGCTGCCGGGCCTGGGCAGCGTCGCGGGCCAGTACATCGCCGAGCATCCGGAGATCGCGAAGATCGCCTTCACCGGCAGCACCGCGACGGGCCGGCGCATCGTGCAGGCCAGCGCGGGCAACCTCAAGAAGGTGCAGCTCGAACTCGGCGGCAAGGGCCCCAACATCGTGTTCGAGGACGCGAACCTGCAGGCCGCCGTCAACGGCAGCGCCTGGGCCATCTTCCACAACCAGGGACAGGCCTGCATCGCGGGCTCGCGGCTGATGCTGCACGAGAAGATCGCCGATGCCTTCCTCGAGCAGTTCATTCCGCTCGCGAAATCCATCCGCCTCGGAAACCCGCTCGACGACAACACCGAGATGGGCCCGCTCACCAGCGCGCAGCACCGCGAGCGCGTGTTGAGCTACGTCGAAGTCGCGCAAGGCGAGGGCGGCGAACTGCTCGCGGGGGGCAAGTCGCCCGGCGGCGATCTCGCCAAAGGCTGCTACGTCGAGCCCACCGTGATGCGTGCCAAGTCGTACAAGGACCGCGTCGCGCAGGAGGAAGTCTTCGGCCCCTTCGTCACCGTGCTCACCTTCAAGAACGACGAAGAGGCGATGCAGATCGCCAACGGCACCGACTACGGCCTGGGCAGCGGCCTGTGGACCCGCGACCTGCAGCGCGCCCACAAGGTGGCGCGCGACCTGCACGCCGGCATGGTGTGGATCAACAGCTACAAGCGCGTGAACCCCGGCTCGCCCTTCGGCGGCGTCGGCCAGAGCGGCTACGGCCGCGAGATGGGGTTCGACGCGATGCGCGAATACACGCAGGTCAAGAGCGTGTGGGTGAACGTCGACGCGCAGATACCGCCGCACTTCGCGCGCTGACCCCCGGCCCCGCGGCAACGACATACATACACAAAAGACGGAGACAACCATGACATTCAATCGCAGGCAATTCACGCAGGCCACCGCCGCACTCGTGGCCTCGGGCGCGGCACCGCTGGTGTTCGCGGCCGACACGCTCAAGATCGGCTACGTCTCGCCGCAGACCGGGCCGCTCGCGCCCTTCGGCGAGGCCGACAAGTGGGTCATCGAGCAGATGAAGACCGCGTTCAAGGACGGCATCAGCGTCGGCGGAAAGAAGTACGCGGTGCAGATCGTGCTGAAGGACAGCCAGTCGAACCCCAACCGCGCAGGCGAAGTGGCGAACGACCTGATCCTGAAAGACAAGGTCGCGCTGGTGCTCACGGCAGGCACGCCCGAAACCGCCAACCCGGTGAGCGATGCGTGCGAGCTCAACGAGGTGCCCTGCATCTCCAGCGTGGTGCCGTGGCAGCCGTGGTTCTTCGGCCGCAAGGGCGATCCGGCCAAGGGCTTCAACTGGACGTACCACGTGTTCTGGGGCCTGGAAGACGTCATCGCCAACTACACCAACGGCTGGAAGACGCTCGCCACCAACAAGAAGGTCGGCGGCCTGTTTCCGAACGACGGCGACGGCAATGCGTGGGGCGACAAGGAGCTGGGCTTCCCGAAGCCGCTCGCGCAGATGGGCTTCACGCTCACCGACCCCGGCCGCTTCCAGAACGGCACGCAGGACTTCAGCGCGCAGATCGCCGCCTTCAAGAAAGAAGGCGTGGAGATCGTCACCGGCGTGGTGATTCCGCCCGATGCCAAGACCTTCCTCACGCAGGCGCGGCAGCAGGGCTTCAAACCGAAAGTCATCACGCTGGGCAAGGCGCTGCTGTTCCCCGGCGCGATCGAAGCGCTCGGCGACCTGGGCGATGGCCTCTCGACCGAGGTGTGGTGGAGCCCGTCGCATCCATTCACCTCGAGCCTCACGCAGCAGAGCGCGAAGGCCTTGGCGGATGCTTATGAAGCCGGTGCGAAGAAGCAGTGGACGCAGCCCATCGGCTTTGCGCATGCGCTGTTCGAGGTGGCGGCGAACGCGCTGTCGCGCGCCAAGTCGCTGAAGGCGAGCGACGTGCGCGATGCGGTCGCATCGACCTCGATCAACTCCGTCGTCGGCCCGGTGAAGTGGGGCGGGCAGGGGCCGTTCAAGAACGTGAGCAAGACACCGCTGGTCCTCGGTCAGTGGGGCAAGGGCAAGAAGTACAAGGTCGAACTCACCATCGTGAACAACGAGGCGGCCAAGAGCATTCCGACCGGCGGCGCGCTGCGGCTGCTCTGACATGGCGCTCCTGGCACTGCATGCCGTGAGCAAGGCCTACGGCGCGCTCAAGGTCACCGACGACATCACGCTCGCGGTGGCCGAGGGCGAGACGCTCGGCATCCTCGGCCCGAACGGCGCGGGCAAGACCACGCTGTTCAACCTGATCTCGGGCGACGTGCGCGTCGATGCGGGGCGCGTCGAATATGCGGGCCGCGACGTGACGCGGCTCAAGCCGCACCAGCGCTGTCACGCGGGCATCGGCCGCAGCTACCAGGTGCCGCAGCCGTTCGGGAACATGAGCGTGTTCGAGAACCTCGTGACGGCCGCCTGCTTCGGCGGGCAGCAGACCGAGCGCGAGGCGTGGCGCACTGCGCATGAAGTGCTGGAGCAGACGGGACTGATGCCGCATGCGAACAAGCCGGCGGGCGGGCTCACGCTGCTGGACCGCAAGCGCCTCGAACTGGCGCGTGCATTGGCGACCAAGCCGCAGTTGCTGCTGCTCGACGAGATCGCGGGCGGACTCACCGAGCCCGAGGCTGCGGTGCTGGTCGACGAGCTCAAGCGCATCAAGGCGCGTGGCGTGACGATGATCTGGATCGAGCATGTGGTGCATGCGCTGCTGTCGCTGGCGGACCGGCTGTTCGTCATCAACTTCGGGCAGAAGCTGGCGGAGGGCGAACCGCGCGCGGTGATGAGCGATCCCGAGGTGCGACGGGTGTACATGGGGATGGAAGCATGAGCGCACCATGCCTTCGCATTGCTCCTTCCCCCTCTGGGGGAAGGCGGGGATGGGGGCACGACGGCGCTGGCCTCACCTCGGCATTTCATCGACCGCCGCTGGCCCCCACCCCAACCCTCCCCCGGAAGGGGAGGGAGCAAAGACCATGAACGCTCTGCTTTCCGCTCACGCCCTCCAGGCCTTCTACGGCGACGCCCAAGCCTTGTTCGGCATCGATTTCGCGCTTGCCGCCGGCGAACTCATCGCGATCATCGGCGCCAACGGTGCGGGCAAATCGACGTTCCTCAAGAGCCTCACCGGCCTCGTGCGGGCCCCCCGTGAAGCGATCCATTTCAAGGGCGAACCCATCGGCGGTTTGCCGCCTGGCGAAATCGTCCGCCGCGGCCTCGCGATGGTCCCCGAAGGCCGCCGCCTCTTCCCCAGTCTCAGCGTCGAAGAGAACCTTCTCATGGGCGCCACCGCGAACCGCAAGGGCCCCTGGAACCTGCAGCGCCTCTACGCCCTGTTCCCCATCCTCGCCGAGAAGCGCCAGCAGCCCGGCACCTCGCTCTCGGGCGGCCAGCAGCAGATGGTCGCGCTCGGCCGCGCGCTCATGAGCAATCCCGAGGTGCTGCTGTGCGACGAGCTCTCGCTCGGCCTCGCGCCCATCGTCATCCGCGAGATCTACGCGGCCATGCCCACCATCACCGGCGAGGGCATGACGGTGGTCATCGTCGAGCAGGACGTGACGATGGCGCGCCAGGTGTCGCAGCGCATCTACTGCTTCCAGGAAGGGCGCGTGTCGCTCGAAGGCAAGTCCGCCGACCTCACGCGCGAGCAGATCTCGCAGGCCTACTTCGGCATGGAGGCGGCCCATGCTTGAAACCCTCGTCCAGGGCGTGCTGCTCGGCGGCCTCTACACGCTGTTCGCGCTCGGCCAGTCGCTGATGTTCGGCGTCATGCGGCTCACCAACACGGCGCAGGGCGACTTCATCATCCTGGGTGCGTTCGCCGTCATCGCGGGCGTGTCGCTGACGGGCGATGCGGTGCCTTGGCTCGTCGCGCTCGCGGTGCTGCCCATCGCCTTCGCGTTCGGCTATGCGCTGCAGCGCTACGTGCTCAACGGCACGCTGGGCAAAGACCCGCTGCCTTCGCTCGTCGTCACCTTCGGCCTGTCGATCGTCATCCAGAACCTGCTGCTCGAGTTGTTCTCCGCCGACCCGCGCGCCATCGAAACGAACGGGCTCAACACGCAGGGCGTGGCGCTCGGCGAATCGTTGTCGCTCGGCGTGCTGCCGCTCATCGTGCTGGCCATCGCGGTCGTGGCGACCGGCGCGCTGCAATGGCTCTTTGCACGCACGGCGCTGGGCCGTTCGTTCCGCGCCGTGTCCGACGACCGAGAGATCGCCGAACTCATGGGGCTCGATGCGAAGAAGGTCTATGCCTTCGCGACCGCCATTGCCTTCGTGCTGATCGCTATTGCCGGAGCGCTGCAGGGCATGCGCACGACGGTGTCGCCTTCGGATGGCCCCTTGCTGCTGCTCTTCGCCTTCGAGGCCGTGATCATCGGCGGCATGGGCTCGTTCTGGGGCACGCTGGCCGGCGCGATGATCCTGGGCATCACGCAGCAGATCGGCTTCCGGCTCGACCCGGGCTGGGGCATCTGGTTCGGGCACATCGTGTTCCTGGTCGTGCTGGTGCTGCGGCCGCAGGGCCTTTTCCCGAAGACACGGGGATGAAGCGGATGACGAACATGCCTCCACCCCTTATCAACGTCGAGCGCGCCACCGCCGCAAGCCGCACCGCGCTCATCGTCGGCATCGCACTCGTGCTCATCGCCGCGAGCCTCCCGTTCTGGGGCGAGTCGAGCTGGATGCGCGAATTCGTCGAGATCGCCTGCTACTTCATCTTCGCGATGATGTGGAACCTGCTCGCGGGCTATGGCGGCATGGTGAGCATCGGGCAGCAGGCCTTCTTCGGCTTCGGCGGCTACGTGATGCTGATGCTCGGCAACTTCGCGGGCGTCAATCCGTTCATTGCGATACCGCTGGGCGCGCTGGCCGCGGGGATCGTCGCCATTCCCGTGTCGTTCGTCGCGTTCCGCCTCTCGGGCGGCTACTTCGCGATCGGCACCTGGGTCATCGCCGAGGTGTTCCGCCTGAGCTTCGCCAACGTGTCGGCGGTCGGCGGCGGCTCGGGCACCACGCTCACCGCGCTGCGCGGCATCGAGAAGGCCACGCGCGAGCGCACCACCTACTGGATGGCGCTGGCCTGCGTGGTCGCGGCCATCGCGCTCGTGTACCTGTTCCTGCGCAGCAAGCGCGGGCTCGCGCTGCTGGCGATTCGCGACAACGAAGTGGCGGCCGAGTCGCAGGGCATTCCGGTCGCACGCATGAAGCTCGCGGTCTACGTGGTCGCGGCCTTCGGTGCGGGGCTCGCGGGCGCGCTGTACTTCGTGGGCAACCTGCGCATCAGCCCCGATGCGGCGTTCAGCGTCAACTGGACGGCCTTCGCCATCTTCATGGTGGTCATCGGCGGCATCGGCCGCATCGAAGGGCCGCTGGTGGGCGCGCTCATCTTCTGGGCGCTCAACAAGTTCCTGAGCGACTACGGCACCTGGTATCTGCTGGGGCTCGGTCTGCTCGCGATCCTCGTCACCCTGTTCTTCAAGCAGGGTCTCTGGGGCTACGCCCAGCAGCGCTGGGGCTGGTCGCTTTTTCCGACGCAGCGCCGGCTGCTGCGCGCGTCGGCCGCGGCTACTTCTTCACGGGATTGATCGTGTACTCGATCTTCGTGCGGTCCTTGTAGGGGTCGTTGTCGAAGAACTTCGTCTCGTGCGAGATGTGGATCTCGTAGCCGTCGCGCACGCCCTCGAGCGACGCGGCGCTGTTGGTGGTCACCGGGGCGAGCGTGGGCTTGTGGAAGGCCGCGACCGTCTTGAAGTCGTCGGTGCTGAAGGCCTTGATCGCCGCGCTCGTCACGCGGCCCGCGCCGTCGGTGTCGACGCTCACGTCGGTCATCGCCGTGTTCGGCGGCACCGTGACCAACGCGGCCAACGCGGGTGGCAGTTCCTTGGCGCCGCTCTTTTCCTGGATGCGGTAGTGCAGGCCGCCCTTGTCGTTGGGCTCGCCCTTGGCGGCGGACGACGCCTCCATGCTGCTCACGACCCATATCGCGACGAGCAGGATCGGCGTCGCAATGGCGCCCACGAACAACAGAAAACGAAGGCGATCCTTGGTATGAAAGAACTCGATCATCGGTGCTGAATTTCCCTCTGGTGGCTGCGCGGAAGCGTCAGGTGCGACGCCCGTTCGCACCCATGCTAATGGCCCCGCGCGAACCTCCTTCGGACTTGCGCAGTGCAACATGATCCTGTAACGTTTGAAACAATGTGGTGACATTTCATCACTTCTTTCATCGCTCTGGAGTCTCCCTTGATGCTCACCAAACGCCGCTTGCTCGAAGGCGGCGCCGCGGCCGTTGCCACCTCGCTCTTCGCGCCCAGCGCGTGGTCCCAGCAGAAGCCGGCGGCCGGCGAAGCCGCATGGCCGACCAAGCCCGTGCGCATCCTGGTGGGCTTTCCCGCCGGCGCATCGCCCGACCTCGCGGCCCGCGCCATTGCCGAGCCGCTCGCGAAGATCCTGCGCCAGCCGGTCACCGTCGAGAACAAGCCCGGCGCCAGCGGCAACCTCGTGGCCGACCAAGTGGCCAAGGCGACCGACGACCACACCATCGGCGCGCTGATCAACGGCAACCTCACCATCGCCAAGCTGCTGAACCCCGCGATCCCCTTCGACCCCGAGAAAGACTTCGCGCCCGTGGGCATGGTCGGCACCGCGCCGCTGGTGCTGGCTGTGTCGGGCAATGCCACCGGCAAGACGCCGGCCGACCTGCTGCTGTGGGCGCGCAACCTGGGCACCGGGGGCAAGTACGGCACGCCCGGCGTGGGCACCGTGGGCCACCTGGGCATGGAGCTCCTGAAGAGCCGCGCGGCCATCACCGCGCAGCACAAGCCCTACACCGGCAACCCGCAGGTGATCGCCGGCCTGCTCGCGGGCGAGATCCAGCTGGCGCTGCTGCCGCCGGGCCTGGCCCTGCCGCACCTGGCCTCGGGCAAGCTCAAGGCCATCGGCGTGACCTCGCCCGAGCGCAGCCCGCTGGCGAGCGAGCTGCCCACCATCCGCGATGCGGATGTGCGCGGCGCCGACCTCGAAATCTGGACCGCGCTGGCCGCACCGGCGAGCATGAGCAAGAACGCCGTCATCAAGCTCAACGCGGCGCTGGTCGAAGTGACCAGCATGCCCGACGTGGCGCAGGCGCTGCTGAAAACCGGCTGGCAGGCGCAGCCCGGCACGCCCGAGGCGCTGGCCCGCCGCATGCGTGCGGACACGGCGCGGCTGGGCGGCGTGATCATCATGAAGGGCATCCACTCGGAGGCCTGACAGGGCTCAGCCCTTCGTCGAAGCCCCCAGGTTCATCGCCGCATTGCGGATGGCCGCTGCCAGTGCCCGCACCGTGGGCTGCTGCGAAATGCTCTGCGACACGAAGAAGCTGATCGGCGGCAGGTTCCACGACAGCTCGTAAGGCAGCGGCGCGCACGAGCCGCCGGCCGCCAACTCGGCCCCCACGTCCCGCGCAAGAATCGTCACCGCATTCGGCTCGCGCCGCAGCACCGTCTCGATGCTGCGCAGCGACCAGGTCTCCACGATGGGCGCCGGCGGCTGCACCCCCGCCCCCAGAAAGATCGCGTTGAAGGTGCGCCGCATCGGCGTGTTCGGCGGCGGCATGATCCAGTCCAGCGCCGCCAGACGCCGCCAGTCCAGCGGCCCCTTCGACAGACGCGCGCGGCTCTTCACCGGCACCAGCAGGCAGGGCACCTGCTGGTAGATCGCCTCCTGCGTGATGTCGATGTCGATGCCGCCATGGAACGAGCGGCCGATCACGCAGTCGAGCTCGCGCGCGCCCAGCGCCGCCACCAGTTCGTCGGTCGTGCCCTCCTTCGCCATCACGGCCACGCGCGGCGTCTGCCCCAGCAGGTGCGTGAAGGTCGCGTTGAGCAGGGCCTCGGGCACGTGCGGCGTCACGCCGATGCGCACGCGCCCGGTCAGCCCGGTGTCGATGGCGGTCAGCACCTTGGTGGTCGACTCCATGTCGGCCAGCGAGATCAGCGCGTAGTGCAGCACGGCTTCGCCGGCCGGCGTGGGGTTCAGGCCGCGGCTCGTGCGCTCGAACAGCCGCGTCATGAAGATCTCCTCGACCTCCTTGAGCGCCTTGGTGATGGCCGGCTGGCTCAGCCGCATTTCCACCGCCACCCGGCTCAGCGTGCGGTGGCGGTTCACGCTCTGCAGCAGGGCCAGGTGGCGCAGTTTCAGCCGCGAGAGCAGCGTGTGGCGAAGCTGATCGGCGCGGTCGTTCGTGACAGTCGAGGCCATAAGTGCCTGGTTATACCTTCATCAGAAAAAAGCGCGAAAAGGTGAATTGCCAATCCTAGACTGCGATGCATGTTCACGCCACCCGAAGCCACCCACCTGCTGCCCACAGCCCTCTGCGCGAACCTGTTCGACGCGGCGGCCGAGGCGAAGGACGTGGACAGCGCCATGCGCCAGATCGACGCCTTCCTGCGGCTCATGGTCGGCCCGGTCACCTTCAGCATCAACCTCAACGTGACCACCGCCGAAGACCCCGCCAACGAGGTGCAGCTGCAGCGCTTCTATTCGTCCAACGGCGGCGACTTTCCCGTGGCCGGGCGCAAGCGCAAGACCCTCACGCCGTGGACCGAGACGCTCTTCGTCAAGGGCCAGGTCTTCGTCGCCGAAGGCGACCATGTGCTGGCCGAAGTGTTCGACGACTACAGCCGCATGGCGCCCCTGGGCCTGAACGCCTGCATCAACGTGCCGATCCTGCGCGGCAACACCTGCATCGCCACCTTCAACGTGTTCGGCAGGCGCGGGCAATGGCAGCCGCATGAAATCGTTGCCGTGCGCATGCTGGCATTGCTGGCCTCGCGCTGGCTCGCGCCCGCGCCCCGGCTTCACTATTCGCTGAATCCGGCGCAGGCTGGCGCCTGATTCCATCCTCCTTCAAGGCCCACCATGACCACCACTGCGAAGTCGCAAGACCCTTCTCCGAAGCGAACGTCCGTCTTTATCGTCGGCGGCGGCCCCGTCGGCCTCTCGATGGCGATTCTCATGAACCGCTTCGGCATCGACTTCGTGATGGTCGAGCGCGCCTCATCCACCACCGACCACCCCAAGGCGCGCGGCTGCTGGAGCCGCACCATGGAAATCTTCCGCCAGTGGGGCATCGAGGACCGCATGCGCGCCCGCGGCCTGCCCGACAACTCCGACATGTTCGCCTTCGTCGAATCGATGGCCGGCCATGAATACGGCCGCACCACGCCCGAGGTGAACATCGGTCTCTCGCCCGCATGGAAGTGCATCCTCTCGCAGGACGCGGTGGAAGAAGAGCTGCTCAGGCACGCCCGCGAACTCGGCCGCGGCCAGATCTTCTATTCCACCGAGTTCGTCGACTACGCCGACACCGGCAACGGCGTGAAGGTCACCGTGCGCGACTTGAAGAGCGGCGAAACCACCGCCTGGGACGCGAGCTACCTGATCGCCGCCGACGGCGCCGGCAGCAGCGTGCGCCGCGTGGCCGGCCTGGAAATGCGCGGCCCCTCCACGCTGGCCGTCATGGCCAACGAATACTGGAAGGCCGACCTCTCGGGCATTCGCGGCGCCGCCAACACCGCGGCCTTTCGCGTGGTGCCCAAGGACCCGGGCGTGCCGATGGCGTCGGTGCTCAACACCAACGGCCGCGACCGCTGGCTCAGCCTGATCCAGATCGGCGCCGAGAAAGACGAGCGCACCGGCGAGCGCACCGACGAAGAAGTGGTGCGGCTCGCCCGCATCCACACCGGCTTGCCCAACCTCGAGGTCGAAGTCATCAACCGCTCCATCTGGCGCCTGAGCCGCCAGGTGGCCACAGGCTTTCGCAAGAACCGCGTGTTCCTCGTCGGCGACGCCGCGCACCGCTTTCCGCCCAGCGGCGGCTACGGCATGAACTCCGGCATCCAGGACGCGCACAACCTCGCCTGGAAGCTCGACCTCGTGCTCAAGGGCCGCGCCGGCGATCGCCTGCTCGACAGCTACGACCTGGAGCGCCGCCCGGTCGCCGAGTCGAACGCCGACTTCAGCTACGGCAACACCCAGCGCTTCCTGAAGACCGACAAGGCCTTTCGCGGCGGCAACCTGGACGAGATCAACTTCTGGATCCGCGACACCGAGAACCACGTCCACAGCGTCGGCCAGAGCCTGGGCTTCAGCTACGACGAGGGCGCGCTCATTCCCGATGGCACCGCCAAGCCCGCGATGCGCACCCGCTTCTACGAACCCTCGGACCGGCCCGGCGGCCGCTTCCCGCACATCTGGCTCGACCTGGCGCGCAAGCACTCCACGCTCGACTGGTTCGACAAGAACTTCGTGCTCGTCGTCGGCCTCCAGGGCGAGGCCTGGCGCGAAGCCGCCAAGGAGGTTTCGTCCCGCAAGGACCTGCAGATCGAAACCCGCCAGATGCACGAGGAGTGCGAGAAGAACGGCCTGCTCATCGGTCTGCGCGGCGCCGTGCTGGTGCGGCCCGACGGCCACGTCGCATGGCGCATGCCGTGGACGCCCTCGGACCCGGCCGCCGAACTGGCCTCGGCCATCGACAAGTTGCTCGGTTGAAGGAGAAACAACACCATGCCCGTCAGCGCGCTTCATCACTACACACTGGGTTGCACGCCCGATGAACTCGGTGTGCTGCTGGCCTTCTACACCACGCACATCGGCCTGGCCGACGGGCCACGGCCCGTGATTCCGTTTCCGGGCAACTGGCTCTACAGCAACGGGCAGCCGATCGTCCACCTCGCCGCGTTCCTCGAACAGCCGGCAAAGGGCAGCACCGGTCCGCTCGACCACATCTCGTTCCGCGCACACGGCCTCGAGCAAACACGCGCGCACTTCAGGGCGCACGGCATCGCGTTCGACGAAGCACCCGTTCCGGGCTGGCCGCTGCACCAGGTCTTCGTGCGCGATCCCAAGGGCCTCAAGGTCGAGCTGACCTTTTTCCTCGAGGAAGAAGAGGAGAGGAACGACAACAACAACGGGGCGGGCCACAAGCCATGACCTCCTTCGCGCTCACCGGCGATGCGAAGACCGCTTACTCGGCAAGCGGAGATGGGCCGCCTCTGCTCCTCATCCATGGCGCAGAGGCGAGTCGTCACATGTTCGATGCGCTGGTGCCATTGCTGGCGAAGCGCTTCACCGTCATCGCCTACGACCAGCGCGATTGCGGCGAGACCGAAAGCCCGCCGGTGGCCGCCACGCTGGCGCAGCTTGCGCTGGACGCGAAGACGCTCGTTCGCTCGCTGGGTTTTGTCAGCGCGCATGTCTTCGGCAGTTCCTTCGGCGGCCGCATCGCGCAGGTGCTGGCGGCATCGCATGGCAATGCCGTCGATCGGCTCGTGCTGGGCAGCACCTGGGCGCTGCCGCACTCGCTCGCCGAGCTCGACCCCGAAGGCAGCCGCCGCATCGCCGAACTGCGCGCCGGGTTGCCGGAGACCTCGCATGCGCTCGCGGCCATGTTCTTTCCCGAGTCCTACCTCGCGCAGAAGCCCGTGCTGCGCGACTTCTTCAGCCAGGTGCGGCCGTCGTCGGAGCGCTCGGTGCGCCGCGCTCAGGCCGTTGCCGGCAGCGCGGACATCCGCCTGCCGGACATCGCCGCAAAGACGCTGCTGATCTCGGGCGACAGCGACCGCGTGGTGCCCACGCGCCTGACCTTCGCCATCGCCACGCAGATCGTCGACTGCCGCCAGTTCCTGCTGCCAGGCGTCGGCCATGCCACCAGCCTGCAGGCGCCCGCCGAGCTGGCCGCAGCCATCACCCGCTTCATCGAGGACACGCCATGAGCCACATCGAGATCAGGGGCCTGTCGAAGACCTTCGGGCCGCAGGGCGCGGGCGGCGTGCTGGCGCTGAAAGACATCAACTGCTCCATCGCCAAGGGCAGCTTCGTCTCCATCGTCGGCCCCAGCGGCTGCGGCAAGAGCACGCTGCTGCGCATCGTGGCCGGCCTGCTCGACTATTCGCAAGGCAGCGTCACCATGGACGGCCAGCCCATCCGCGGCACCCGCAACGACGTGGGCGTGGTGTTCCAGAGCGCCATCCTGCTGCCCTGGCGCACCATCCTCGAGAACGTGATGCTGCCCGCCGAAGTGCTCGGCCTGGACATGAAGGCCGCCCGCGAGCGCGCCATGCAGCTGCTGCACATGGTGCGGCTCGACGGCTTCGAGAACAAGCTGCCCCGGCAGCTCAGCGGCGGCATGCAGCAGCGCGCCTCCATCGCGCGGGCCCTGCTGCACGACCCCAAGATCCTGCTGATGGACGAGCCCTTCGGCGCGCTCGATGCCATGACGCGCGAAGGCATGAACCTGGAGCTGCAGCGCATCTGGCGCGAGAGCGGCAAGACGGTGATCCTCATCACGCACTCGATTCCCGAAGCGATCTTTCTGGGCGACGTGGTCTTCGTCATGACGGCGCGGCCGGGTTCGCTGGAGCGTGTGATCCGCGTCGACATGGCCCGGCCCCGCACGATGGATGCCATGGCCTCGCCGGCCTTTGCCGCGGTGGCGCACCAGATCCGCGAGATCTTCGACCACACCGGCTCCTTCGACTGATTCACTTCTTCCGCAAGAGGCTCGCATGTCCACCACCCACGCATCCCCCGCCATCGACGCGGCCATGGCCGTGCAGCCGCAGCGCCCCTCAAGGCTCAGGCTCGCCCTGCAGTCGAACAAGACCAGCTCGCTGCTGCTGCTCGTGGTGCTGCTGGCCGCATGGGAGGGCGGCGTGCGCCTCTTCAACGTGCCCAAGTTCCTGATACCGCCGTTCAGCGACGTGGTGGTCGCGCTGTGGCGCGGGCTTGCGACCGACCTGTGGGCCAAGGACGGGCTGTGGTTCCACACGGCCATCACCCTCGTGGAGATATTGCTGGGCTTCTTCATCGGCAGCGCCATCGGCCTGGCGCTGGGCGTGGCCATCTCGCAGATGGAGCGCGTCGAGGCGATCCTGCAGCCCTATGTGGCCGCCTTCCAGAGCCTGCCCAAGGTGGCGGTCGCACCCATCATCGTGATGTGGCTGGGCTTTGGCATCGGCTCCAAGGTGGCCATCGTGTGCATGCTGACTTTCTTTCCGGTGCTGGTCACCAGCATCGCAGGCTTCAAGGCCATCGACCCCGACCGCATCGACCTCTTGCGCTCGCTCTCGGCCACGCGCTGGCAGATCTTTCGCAAGGCCAAGTTTCCGAGCGCGCTGCCCTACATCTTCGCGGGCCTGGACATGGCCGCGGCCTTTGCGGTGGTGGGCGCCATCGTGGGCGAGTTCGTCGGTGCGCAGGCCGGGCTCGGCGTGCTCATCCTGCAGATGGATGCGCAGATGGACACCGGCGGCAGCTTCTCGGTCTTCATCGTGCTCTCGGTCATCGGCATCGTGCTGACCAGCCTGCTGCGCGTGGTGCAGCGGCGGGTGCTGCACTGGATGCCTGTTGAAACCCACCGGCGCACCGTCAACGCCTAGCCAGTCACCCACGCTTCAGGAGAAATCTCATGCTCGACAGACGCAGTTTCAATGTGACGCTCGGCGCACTGGGCGCGGGGCTGGGCCTGGCCCCCGTGCTGGCCCTGGCGCAATCGCCGAAGATCTTGAAGGTGGCCAACTCGGCCGGCGTCAACGACGCCCAGCAGGCCTTCATCACGGCCGGTCGACATCCCAGGCTGGGCTACTACGCCTCCGAAGGCGTCGACGTCGAGTACGTCAACATGAGCAGCATCTCGCAGGCCATGCAGGCGCTGATCACCGAGCAGGTCGCCTTCGGGCCGGTCTCGCCCGGCATCTTTCTGCCGGCCGTGGCCAAGGACCCTGGGCTCGGCCTGGTGGCCGCCTACAAGTGGCTGCCGCGCAATGCCAACGTGATCATCGTGAAGCCCGGCAGCCCCATCAAGACGGCCGCCGACCTCAAGGGCAAGCGCATCGGCGTGCGCAGCCAGGGGGACCCGGGCATCGTGGTCACCAAGACCATCCTGCTCGAACTGGGGCTGGACGACAGCACCAACCAGTACATCGCCGTGGGCGACGGCGGCCCCGCGGGCCAGGCGCTCACGCAAGACCGGGTCGACGCCATCATCACCTACGACACCGGCGCCGCGCGCATCGAAATGGTGGGCGTGCCGGTGCGCTACATCGACCTGCCGCCCAAATATGCCGAGGTCGGCACGGGCTGGATCTGCGTGCGCAAGAAGACGCTCAAGGAAGACCGCAAGAGCCTCGTCGGCCTGTTTCGCGGCATCGCCAAGTCCACGCTCTTTGCCCACGCCAACCTCGACCAGGCCATCAACATCCACTGGGCGCTCTACCCCGAGAGCAAGCCCAAGTCGAAGACCGAGGACGAGGCGCGCAAGGAGCTGCAGTTCATCCTGAAAGACCGCAAGGAGAACTGGATGCGCAGCCCCGCCGACGCCGACAAGCGCATCGGCGCATCGAGCCTGGCCGAGTGGAAGGCCAACATCGACACCGCCGCCGAGACCAGCAAGAACCCCAGGCTGGGCGCCGAGATCGGCGATGCCAACACCGTGTTCACCAACGAGCTGATCGACGAGGTGAACGACTTCGACAAGGCCGCTGTCATCAAACAAGCAAAAGAATTCAGGCTCTGAATGACCCACTGGACCCTGGCCGCGCGTGCGGCAAAGATGAACCCCTCGGTGATCCGCGAAATCCTCAAGGTCACCGAGCGCCCCGGCGTCATCAGCCTGGCCGGCGGGCTGCCGTCGCCCAGGACCTTTCCGGTCGATGCTTTCGCGCAGGCGTGTGCGCAGGTGCTCGCCAACGATGCGCAGGGCGCGCTGCAATACGCCGCCAGCGAAGGCTACGGCCCGCTGCGCGAAGCCATCGCGGCCATGCTGCCGTGGCAGGTCGACCCTGCGCAGGTGCTCATCACCACCGGCTCGCAGCAGGGGCTCGACCTGCTCGCCAAGGTGCTCATCGACCCCGGCAGCCGCGTGCTGGTCGAGACGCCCACCTACCTTGGCGCGCTGCAGGCTTTCGGGCCGATGGAGCCCGATGTGTCGAGCGTGGCGAGCGATGACCACGGCGTGCTGGTCGACGACATGGCCGCCAAGGCCGCCGGCGCGCGCTTCGTCTACCTGCTGCCCAATTTCCAGAACCCGACCGGCCGCACGATGACCGAAGCGCGCCGCGCCGCGGTTTCTGCCGCGGCCGCGCGCGCGGGCCTGCCCATCGTCGAAGACAACCCGTATGGCGACCTGTGGTTCGACGAGGCGCCCGCCATGCCGCTCACTGCACGCAACCCCGAAGGCTGCATCTACCTGGGCTCGTTCTCGAAGGTGCTGGCACCGGGGCTGCGGCTCGGTTTCATGGTCGCGCCGAAGGCGATCTTTCCCAAGCTGCTGCAGGCCAAGCAGGCGGCCGACCTGCACACGCCCGGCTTCAACCAGCGGCTGGTGTTCGAAGTGATGAAGGACGGCTTTCTGGACCGCCACGTGCCCACCATCCGTGCGCTCTACCGCCGGCAGCGCGATGCGATGCATGCCGCGCTCGTGCGCGAGATGCACGGCCTGGGCGTGGAGTTCAACAAGCCCGCGGGCGGCATGTTCCTGTGGCTGCGCCTGCCGGCCGGCATGGACGCGGTGTCGCTGCTGCCGCATGCCGTGGCACGCAACGTGGCCTTTGTGCCCGGCGCGCCGTTCTATGCGGGGGAGGGCGATCCGAGGACGCTGCGGCTGTCGTTCGTGACGGCCAGCGTCGAGCAGATGGACACGGCCGTCGCGGCGCTCGCGGACGCGGTGCGCGAGCACGCCGCGCGGCGGTAGGCCCGCGAACTCGTCAGAGCAACCGCGACACCTGCCTGGCCGCATCGATCAGCGAAGGCAAGATCGTCTCCTGCATCACCTTCGCACTCGTGCGATTGGCCTGTCCGCTGATGTTGAGCGCGGCCACCATGCGCCCCTGCTTGTTGACGATGGGCGCGGCCACCGAGATCAGGCCCTCTTCGAGCTCCTGGTTCACCAGGCACCACTGCTGCTTGCGCGCCTGCGCGACCTTGGCCATGAGCGCATCGATGTCGGTCACCGTGTGCTTGGTCAGCGCCTCGATGTTCGAGGCTTCGAGTCGAGCGCGCACCTCGTCGTCTTCGAGGTCGGCCAGCAGCAGCCGTCCCAATGACGTGCAATACGCCGGCAGCCGCGAGCCCACGCCCAGGCTGATGTGCATGATCTTCTTGGTCGGCACGCGCAGCACATAGACGATGTCCGTCGCATCGAGCATCGCGGCCGAGCACGACTCCTGCACCTGCTGCACCAGCGCCTCCATCACCGGCTCGGCGCGGTTCCAGATCGGCATCGACGAGAGGTAGGCAAAGCCCAGATCGAGGATGCGCGGCGTGAGCGTGAAGAGCTTGCCGTCGGTCACCACATAGCCCAGCGCCTGCAGCGTGAGCAGGATGCGCCGAGCGCCCGCCCGCGTGAGGCCGCTGCCCGCGGCGACTTCGCTCAGCGTCTGGCGCGGCGCGCTCTCGCTGAACGAGCGGATCACCTGCAGGCCGCGTGCGAACGACTGCACATAGCTGTCGCCGGGGGCGGGAGTTTCGGAGGGTTTGGTCTGGGTTGCCATGGTGCGCGATCGTCTTTAGAATTCATTATACGAACAAATGTTCTGTATACGAACATTTCGAGTCATCCCCTTTTCACCCCGGAGACAAGCTTCATGATCAACAAGATCGCGCGCTCGGTCGCCGATGCCCTCGCGGGCATCCCCGACGGCGCCACGGTTCTCATCGGCGGTTTCGGCACCGCCGGCATTCCCGGCGAACTCATCGACGGCCTCGTCGAGCAGGGCGCCAAGGACCTCACCGTCGTCAACAACAACGCCGGCAACGGCGACACCGGCCTCGCGGCGCTGCTCGCGGCCGGCCGCGTGCGCAAGATCATCTGCAGCTTCCCGCGCCAGGCCGACAGCCAGGTGTTCGACGGGCTCTACCGCAGCGGCAAGATCGAACTCGAACTCGTGCCCCAGGGCAACCTGGCCGAGCGCATCCGCGCCGCGGGTGCCGGCATCGGCGCCTTCTTCTGCCCCACCGGCTACGGCACGCAGCTCGCGGGCAACCGCGAAACGCGCGAGATCGACGGCAAGCAGTACGTGCTCGAGTACCCCATCCACGGCGACGTGGCGCTCATCAAGGCCGAGCGCGGCGACCGCTGGGGCAACCTGGTCTACCGCAAGGCCGCGCGCAACTTCGGCCCCGTGATGGCCATGGCCTCGAAGAAAACCGTGGCCACCGTGCACGACATCGCCGAGCTCGGCACCCTCGACCCCGAGACCGTCGTGACCCCGGGCATCTTCGTGCACCAGGTGGTGCGCATCGAACGCGTGGCGACGCAAGCCGGCGGTTTCAAGAAGGCAGCATGACCATGAGCAACTACACACGTCGCACCAAGGACCAACTGGCAGCCCGCGTTGCGCAGGACATCTTCGACGGCGCCGTCGTCAACCTCGGTATCGGCCAGCCCACGCTCGTGGCCAACCACCTGCCGCAGGGCCGCGAGGTCATCCTGCAAAGCGAGAACGGCATCCTCGGCATGGGCCCCGCGCCCGAGGCCGGTGAGGAAGACTACGACCTCATCAACGCCGGCAAGCAGCCCGTCACGCTGCTGCCGGGCGGCTCGTTCTTCCACCACGCCGACAGCTTCGCGATGATGCGCGGTGGCCACCTCGACATCTGCGTGCTCGGCGCGTTCCAGGTGTCGGCCACCGGCGATCTTGCCAACTGGCACACCGGCGAGAAAGACGCCATTCCCGCCGTCGGCGGCGCGATGGACCTTGCCATCGGCGCCAAGCAGACCTGGGTGATGATGGATCTGCTCACCAAGCAGGGCACGAGCAAGCTGGTGCAGGCATGCACCTATCCGCTGACCGGCATCGGCTGCGTCAAGCGCGTGTACTCCGACCTCGCCACGCTCGAATGCACGCCGCAGGGCCTGAAGCTCGTCGACCTCGTCGAAGGGCTCACGCGCGAAGAACTCGAGAAGCTCGTCGGCTTGCCGATCGCAGCGTGATCCATCCAATTCATAAGAGACACACAACATGACCAACCACGCCTTCATCTGCGACGCCGTTCGCACCCCCTTCGGCCGCTACGGCGGCTCGCTCAGCAGCGTGCGCACCGACGACCTGGGCGCCGTGCCGCTCAAGGCGCTGATGGAACGCAACAAGAACGTCGACTGGCAGGCCGTGAGCGACGTGCTCTACGGCTGCGCCAACCAGGCCGGCGAAGACAACCGCAACGTCGCGCGCATGTCGGCGCTGCTCGCGGGCCTGCCGCTCGAAATCGGCGGCGGCACCATCAACCGCCTGTGCGGTTCGGGCCTCGATGCCGTGGGCACCGCAGCCCGCGCCATCCGCGCCGGTGAAGCCGGCCTCATGATCGCCGGCGGCGTCGAGAGCATGAGCCGCGCCCCCTTCGTCATGCCCAAGGCCGAGAGCGCCTTCAGCCGCAACAACGCGGTGTACGACACCACCATCGGCTGGCGTTTCGTCAACAAGCTCATGAAGGCGCAGTACGGCGTCGACTCCATGCCCGAGACGGCCGAGAACGTCGCCACCGACTACAAGATCGAACGCGAAGCGCAAGACCTGATGGCGCTCAACTCGCAACTGCGCGCCGTCGCCTCGCAGAAGTCCGGCTTCTTCGATGCGGAAATCGTGCCCGTGTCCGTGCCCCAGAAAAAGGGCGACGCGATCATCGTCAACAAGGACGAACATCCGCGCGAGACCAGCCTCGAATCCCTCGCCAAGCTCAAGGGCGTCGTGCGCCCCGACGGCACCGTGACCGCTGGCAATGCCAGCGGCGTGAACGACGGCGCCTGCGCGCTGCTGCTGGCCGACGAAGCCAGCGCCGCCAAGCATGGCCTCACGCCCCGCGCCCGCGTGGTCGGCATGGCCACCGCCGGCGTCGCGCCGCGCGTGATGGGCATCGGCCCTGCGCCCGCCACGCAGAAGGTGCTGGCGCTCACCGGCCTCACCATCGACCAGATCGACGTCATCGAACTCAACGAAGCCTTCGCCGCGCAAGGCCTCGCCGTGCTGCGCCTGCTGGGCCTGAAGGACGACGACGCGCGCGTGAACATCAACGGCGGCGCCATCGCGCTCGGCCACCCGCTCGGCGCCAGCGGCGCGCGCCTGGCCACCACCGCGGTGAACCAGCTGCACAAGGGCGGCGGCCGCTACGCGCTGTGCACGATGTGCATCGGCGTGGGGCAGGGCATTGCCGTGATCCTGGAACGCGTCTGATGGGTCTCGCGCGACGCGAGCTGGTGCTGCTGGGCCTGCTCGCGGCAGCGGGCCTGTCTGCGCAGGCGCAGAGCGATGCGGCCAAGCCCATCCGCATCGTCGTGCCCTTCGCGGCCGGCGGCGGCAACGACGTGTTCGCGCGCCAGATGGCCAAGGGCCTCGGCGAGTTGCGCAAGTCGGGCGTCATCGTCGACAACAAGCCCGGCGCGGGCGGCAACCTCGGCACCGAGCAGGTGGTGCGCAGCACGCCCGACGGCAGCACGCTCCTGCTCGGCCACACGGGCACCGTGTCGATCAACCCCGCGCTCTACAGGAACCTGAAGGTCGATGCGCGCAAGGATCTCGTGCCGGTCGCCATGTTCGCCTCGTCCGCGCTCGTGCTCGTGGTGCCCGCCGCATCGAAGGTGCGCAGCGTGGCCGACCTCGTGGCCGAAGCCAGGGCGCGGCCGGGCCTGCTCGACTACGCATCGAGCGGCAGCGGCACGGGCGGCCATCTCAGCGGCGAACTCTTCGCGCAGCGCATCGGCGCGAAGATCAATCACATCCCCTACAAGGGCACCAACCCCGCGCTCACCGACCTCACGGGCGGGCAGGTGCAGATGATGTTCAGCGTCATCCCGCCCGCGCTCGCGCTGGTCAAGGGCGGACGGCTGCGCGCCATTGCCGTCACGGGTGCGAAGCGCCTGCCTTCGCTGCCCGATGTGCCCACCGTGGCCGAGTCGGGCCTGCGCGAACTCGCGGGCTTCGAGAGCACGCTCACCTACGGCATCCTCGCGCCGCGCGGCACGCCCGATGCGGTCGTCAAAGAGCTTGCGGCGCAGATGCTCAAGGTGGCGGGAGAAAAGGAATTCCAGTCGCGCCTCGACGTGGAAGGCGCCGTGCCTCTGCTCGGCGGCCCCGCCGAGTACGCAGCGCTCATCTCGCGGGAGAGCGAGAAGTGGGCGGGGATCGTCAAGAGCTCGGGCGCGACGGCGCAGTAGCAGCAGTCACGCAGTCGCCGCGCAGCCCGCATCGCACGGGCAGAGAACAAGTTTCAAACCAAGAGAACCGAAAGAAGAGGATCAGAGAGATGAAGAACACCAACACAACGCGTCGCGCCATCGGCGTGGCCGCAGCACTCGCGCTGGCCACCGCCGCGCTGGCACCCGCCACCGCATCGGCACAGGCCGCCTTCCCCACCAAGCCCGTGCGCATCATCACGCCGTTCCCGGTCGGCGGCGGCCCCGACGGCGTTGCCCGCCTCGTGGCCGACAAGCTCTCGCGCGCCTGGGGCCAGCCGGTGGTGGTCGAGAACCGCCCGGGCGGCAACGGCTTCATCGCCATCGACGCCTTCAAGCGCGGCGCGAAAGACGGCCACGACATCATCGTGCTCGACAACGTGCACCTGGCCGCGTACCCGGCGCTCTTCAAGAAGCTGCCCTACGACAGCGCCAAGGACTTCGACACGCTGCTGCCGCTCTTCAAGACGTATTTCTTCTTCACCGTAGCCACCAACAGCAAGTACAAGACCGTGGGCGACCTCATCGCGGACGCCAAGGCCAACCCCGGCAAGCTCGACTACGGCTCTTGGTCGGTCGGCAACCCGGTGCACCTGGGCTCAGAGCTCTTCGAGTCGGCCACCGGCACGCAGATGGAACACATCATCTACAAGGAAACCACGCAGCTCTACACCTCGGTGGCCACAGGCGAGCTGGCCTTTGCGCTGGGCAGCAGCGCCACCGCCGGCCCGCTGCAGCGCGCGAACAAGCTGCGCTTTCTGGCCGTGGCCGCGCCCCAGCGCAACGCCGGCTTCCCCGACGTGCCGACCGTCGCCGAATCGGGCGGCCCCAAGGGCTTCGAGGTGATCGGCTGGAACGCGATTGCTGTGCCCAAGGGCCTGCCCGCTTCGGTGACCGAGAAGATCAAGCGCGACATCGAGAAGGGGCTGGCGGAACCCGATGTGCTGGAGAAGTTCAAGAGCTTCGGCTATGAGCCGTTCCCGACGACGCGGCCGCAGTTCGATCAGTTCGTGGCGAGCGAGACGCAGCGGTTTGGGGATGTGATCAAGAAGGCGAATGTTTCGTTGGATTGATTCGGTGGCGGTAGTTTTGCTCGACACGCCGCTCGTAACATAGCCATCGGTGGTGAACAGCCACTCTCAATCTGCTATCTAATTGGATTAGCAAAGTTTCGACAAAACCAATGGTCGAAAACTCTAAGAAGATGAGGCGCATTCGGGGTGCGCCGAATTTTTCCCGCTTTGGCCAGTGAAGGAAAGAATAATTCCCGTGGATTTTTCTATTGAATAGAAAAACACTGTGCTATAGATTTTTCAATATTTAGGTGCCGAAGTGAGTCGCTGAAAATATTCACTTTCCCTCGTAGTGCATATCCACTTGAATGCCCAAGAGTTTGCCTGCCGGCGAATCATCTTTCAATTCGAGAACGATATTATCGGTGATCAGGCGTTTGAATTCCTGACCCGAAAATTCCGCTTCCATGCCGCTCATGAAATCTGGGTTTAATGTTGCAATGTATTGTGCTCCCAATGCATTGGTTACCTTGCTGGCTAGCCCAAAAACTTTAGCCCGTTGACGGACGTCCATGTTGGCGAACAAACGTCCATCGTGAAATAAAAAGCCAACTTTATGTCCTTGCTTAAGGGCGAGCAAGGTTAAGTCGTAGCAAAATATTCTGACCTCGTTAATTCCGTCAGAGCTGTCGTTCTCGACCCGAACATCAAAATCAAATCTTTTTTGATTGTTGCCTTCATTATTGTGGAGGGTTATACCTGCGGGAGAGTTTGGATAAAACTCGGCGACAAATCTTTTAAAGACGGAAAAATTTTCCTCGCGAATATTCTTCGTGTCTTCCAGATACGTGTTGGTTATCTTAACCTCTTCGCCCAATTTCACATCTAGATCGGCGGCTCGATTGCTGTATTCAAGTTCAATTGATTTGTAATCTCTTACTTTCTGAGCCTGGGCACTAAGCTCTGAAATTTCAGAAACGAGAGCCGTGTACTGATCAAGTGCTTGTGATTCACTCAAGATCTGCAAGCGATCATCTAAATCCAGTTGCTTTTTCCGGAGGGCAACTTCGGCCTGATCAACCTCATCTATCAGTCGCAGCTTTTCTTTGCTTAAACGTGCTATCCGATTGTGCAGAAGGCGGCCATGAAAGGCGGCGATTTCTTGCAGCCTTTTGAGGGTCTCTGCCTTAAATGCAGAGACTAGTTGTCCATAGAGATCATTAACACGATCAAGGGAAATATCTGGCTGCTCCTTCATGCTGGCGGAGATGTTTTCAATGGCAGACCGCCATAAGAATATATTATTCTTATCGTGCTCTATATCTGCTGCCAACTGATCTGCAGTTTTTTGAAGCTCGTAAAAGTTCTCGGCAACAACAAATGATGACCGTTTTTTGGATAAGTCCAATATCTTGGTTTCAAGATGGCCAAGCAGAATATCGACATCTCTGCCGCCGGAATAGAATTCTTTTAAAAGCGGGTCGTCTTTGAAATTTTGACGTAATTGCTTAAGTTTAGTGATTTCCGAACGAATCGCGGCCTTTCTAGCTACCAAATGCACATCGACGCCTAGTAGGAATGCATTCCGTACCAAAAGATCATAGTCACTATAGTCAGATGTGTCGCGTGGATCGACGTATTGCTTTAAGCCGCGCCTTAGAAATTTTGGAATTAATGAGCGATACGTTAAATTCGGAATTCCGTCAGGAATTTCAAACAATCTCGCGCCAAGCCATTCATTAAATGCAGGTATTTTGATTTCGACTTGGTCCAAATAAACAATGCTTTGCATGCTCGTGTTGCGAGATACTGTATGCATGGTGCCATTTAACCGAAAATCTAGAGAAAACTCCCATTGAGGAATTTTTTTCTCGAACTCATCATTTTTACTTGCGCCTAGGCAAAAATGAAGTAACTCAACCACCAGTGATTTTCCTACGCCATTGTAGGTCGATCCTTTTTGGGATTTTGATCCCACAATCAACGTCAGTCCAACGGGATTGAAGTTGATTGTATTGAAGGTTTTGTGGTTGGCGTATAGCTTGATTAATTGCATTTCACCAAAACCCCGTCTTCCTGCAAGTGAATTGCGCCAATCGCATACAGGACATCAACTGCCAAAACAAAATTTTCAAACGTATGTTTTGAGGGGTAGTCTGATTTTTGAATGCCGTCGCAGACTTTCTTCCATAGCTCGTCGATGGTTTTGGGAGCTGAAAGATGGCTTAGAGCGTATCCCCCTAAGCCAAAGAGAGATTCCGACAAGCGAATGTGCTTATCAGGCATTAGCATTTCGCAGGCTCCTCAAAAATATCGCAGGCCTCAAAGAAGTAGGCCATAACAACCAAGGCAGCGTCTTGAATATCCTTCACGGCGCGCGGATCGAATAGGTTGGATGGCTTAGGGGAAATTTCGTTCAGGATATAAAAGAATTGCTGATCAGCATCACTTGGCCCTCCGGGCGCATCCGAGAAGCCTTTAGATTTGCTGTCTTCATATATGGCCTTCAATTTATCTCGAACATCTTGACGACCGAAAGAGCTATTTTGATCGAAATACAAATCGACCACGCTTCTCCGGTAGTCCGCATCGCGAAGCCATTGCCCTGTGTATTTGAGGTTATTGAATATGATTTTTTCTTCGAATTCCGGACTCGCCAGTGCTTGGTTTAGTGATCGAATTATCGGATTATTAATAATGTGACCAACCACCTCAGATACTAAATCAACGCGCAGGACCTTTATGTCGGCAGGATTTGGAAGAAATCCAATCACGGCCATTACCTGGTCATCAGTCAAGCTCAATAGCTTATCCTCAAGATCTTTCGTCAAAAAAGGCTTGCATACGTTCAATGAGTATTGGGTCTTCAATTCTGCCAAAGTAGCGTAAGTCGTAGGATATACTCCCGGCGTTACTCTATAGCCGTCGTTGATGACAAAAAGGAATTCTTTAATTCCGATGGGGTAAACTTTGCTGTCTCCCCATTTTGCCGAAAGGCCGGCAAAATCCTCTTTCATCTTCTTGATTGCGCCAGCCTCATCAAATTGTTCGGGCGAGTAGACCTGATAGTATTTTCCAGTGAGTGGTTCGTGGCCGTCGTTCTTCCAATCACCTTCACTCCCTTGTGGCTTCACAGGTGAAAAGTCGGAATACGCATAACTCATTATTTGAGTAAATACGTTTTGAAATGCCATCCCATTTATTTTTGCCGCAAGATTTTTAAACAACAACCGTGCAATGGCTTTTTCATTACTGTTCATATAGTCTGCTTATTGGATTTTAACTAAGCCATTGGCCCAGCAGAATACCAGCCAACGGAAAACCCACGCCCTTCGAAACCCTCGTGCTGGACACCGTTGAATGCCCTAATCCGCGGTGTGGAACCCACCGTGCCCTTATGCCGGATTTGGCGCAGTAAGTCTGAATGCCGCGACTGGTCGTGAAAAATAAGGGCCGTGAGGTCTCTAACACACCTTTGGGCAGCGAGCGGGCGGACATGCCTTGCTCGGCTCGAACTTCTGGATGGTTGACGCATGTCATCAAAACCTCCCGTCTTCCCGCAAGCTGCTATAGCCGTTATCCGCCACAGTGATGAAATCCTGCAGCGGCATCCCAAGCAGCGTCCCCATCGCAACCAGCCGCTCTGCAAGCACCATGTCATCCATCGTCGGCTTGCAGTCCCCCCAGGGATGATTTTCCACAACGATCAGCGAATTCGCCCCAGCGAGGATCGCGTTGCGATAGAGCTCTACTGGCTCAAGCACAACGGTTTTGGCACCGCCAATCGCAGCCGTCTCGTACGAAAGAATCTCCAACTGCGAGTTCAGATGCAACCCGACCACTTTCAGCTTGGGTTCGTCCTGCAGGTGTTTGAACAGCGCGTAGACCTGCTCCGGGCTTTGCGCGGGCTTGTTCAGTAAGTCGTCGTCCACTTGCCTGCGCTTGAACGTGACCTTGAGTTCTTTCAGGTAAGCCATCTTCAGTTCCTCCCTCTCGCGGTACCCGCGTATTTGATAGTGCGCAAGATTGTCATCCGTTTAGGCCCGCCGCGAGCTACCGTCCAGCGGGCAAGAAGCAGCGCCCGGATCCGACTCGATCTTCACTCGATACCTTCCATTAACGTCCGCCCTGTCCGCCCTGTCCGCCCTGTCCGCACAAGCAGGCACACAGCGTGCCGCCCCAGCAGCACCAGCACGCAAGAAGGGAAGGACCCGATTGACCCCCACCGCGGCCGAAGCAGCAGCACTGGCCAGCATTGCTGAAGCCGAGCAGGTCATCGACCGCCTGCACGCCGCCAACGATCCCCTGCTCGAAGAGCACCTCTACGAAGCTGGTTGAGCAAGGGCGAGGCACTCGCCCAACTCGGTCGACACCGTGAGCGCGTCGAGCTTTGCGAAGCGCTGATCGTGCATGCCGATGCCGCCTCCGCCGGCCACGAGCGAGACCGTCGCGCGCGCCCGCATCGCGCTGAGGCCCTACCGCCCAAGCGCCTGCACATGCCCCAGAAACGCCCGAAGGTGCGAAGGCCGCACAGGCTTCACGATGACGGGCAGACCCGCCGCGCGCGCCGCATCCAGATAGTCGCCTCCCACGTCGCCGGTGACGATCAGCGCAGGCAGTTCGGCATCGCCCAGCGCCGAGCGAATGTCCTCGATCGCCTGGATGCCGCTGACCTGCGGCCCCAGCCGCAGGTCCACCACCAGCGCTTGCGGTCTGAAGCCTGCCTGCAGCACGCCCAGCGCGCCCCGCACATCGCTCGCGGAGCGCACATCCATGCCCCAGGAAGCGAGCAGTCCGCCGAGTGCCTGCAGCGAACTGTGGTCGTCGTCCACGACCAGGATGCGCATCGCCAATGCCGTGGTCGATGCGGATGCCGATGCGGGGTGGTGCTCGGCCTCATGAACCCGTTCGCTCTCGGCGGCATCGGCCAACGGCAGCTGCAGTTCGAACACGCTGCCTTGCCCCGGCACCGAGTGCGCCGTCACCCGCAGGTCCAGCAGTTCGCTCAATCGCTTGACGGTGGCCAGCCCCAGGCCGTAGCCCAGGCGCCGGTCGCCTGCCGGGTTGTCGACCTGAAAGAACTCCTCGAAGACCTGCGGCAAGTGCTCGGCAGCGATGCCGATGCCCGTGTCTTCCACCGACAGCCGCAGCCGGCCGTCGGCGATGCGGCTGCCGATACGCACCTGTCCTTCGCGCGTGTAGCGGATGGCGTTGGCCAGGAGGTTGGTGATCACCCTGGCCAGCAAGGCCCGGTCGCTGCGCACGGCCACGTGGCCGACAGAGATCTCCAGGCGCAGCCCCTTCGCGGCGGCCACCGCCTGGTGCGGCCGGCAGCACTCGGCCAGCAACTCGTCGATGGCGAAGGACGACCACAGCGGGCTGAGCGAGCCGGCGTCGGCGCGGGTGATGTCGAGCAGGTCGTCCACTACGTCGGTCATGCCGTCGGCACAGGCCACCAGTTGCTCCGACATCTCTTTCACATGGCGCTCGGTGCTCACGTTGTGCACGGTCTGCGCCAGCAGCGCCATCGCGTTGAGCGGCTGGCGAAGGTCGTGGTTGGCCGAGGCGAAGAAGCGCATGCGCGCGGCCACGGCTTCCTCGGCGGTTTGCCGGGCCACGTGGGTGCGTTCGTTTTCTGCGCTGAGTGCAATCACCAGTTCGGCATTGCGCCGGCGCTGCGCCTGAATCTCGTGCAGCGCGGACGACAGCAGCCTGGCGCTCAGCAGCGTGTAGATGCCGATCAGCGACACGATCGACGCCATGGCCATCTGGTAGCTGCCGCCGAACCAGATGTCGCGCAGCACCAGGGGGCCGATGATGAACGCCACAAAGAAGGTGGCCGCCCGCCCGATGGTGGCCAGCCGGATCGCCCCGCCCAGGGAGACAGTGACCAGGGTGATGTGAAGAATCGCCTCGGCCTGCGGCGGCCCGTCGTGCTGCAGCAGCACGCACAGCACGCCCATCGAAAAGGCCATGAGCTGGGTGATGCCCATGACGGGCAGCATCAATGTCGGCAGGTTCGCGCGAAGCCCCGGCCGAAACAGCCACGCCAGCCAGATGCCCATGCGCACGGCGACGATGGCGCAGTAAACGACGAACCACGCCTTCACGCGCTGGCCGTCCGCCCCGTCGGCGTACTCGATGTAGCAAAGAAAGCCCGCCACGGCGGCCAGGCTCCAGGCCCATGGGGTGGAGCGGAGCATCTGCTCCAGCTGCTGGAACTGCAGCTCCGAGAAGGTCGGGCGCGAGGGGATGAAGCGGCTGAACCCGGTGGCGCCGGTGGAGCCGTCGGAGCCTCGTTCGTGCGGTGCCGGCGCGGGTGAGCTCATCGAAAGTCCAGCATCAGTCCCGCGCGCCGCGCCTGCACCAGCAGGTGGGTGCGGTTGCGCGCGTCCATCGCATCGAGCAGGGCGGTGATGTGCAGCTTGACCGTGCGCTCCGCGATCTGCAGTTCGGCGGCGATCTGCTTGTTCTGCCTGCCTTGCGCGACCAGCAGCAACACTTCGAGCTGCCGCGGTGTGAGGCCCGAAGCCGCAAGGCCGGCGCGCGGCTGCAGCACATCGAAAGCCTCGCCGCCGGCGGCCACTTCGTCGAGCGCGGCGGCGATGTGCGCCACCGGTTGCGACTTGCCGATGAAGCCGGCCGCGCCCGCGGCACGTGCGCGCGCGGCCAGGGCCGGCTCCTCGTCGCCCGAGATCAGCAGGCGGGAGACCAGGGGATGCCGCACACCGAAGAGGCGCAAGCCCTCCAGGCCGTCTTCGCCGCCCAGGCGGTAGTCGATGAGCACGATGTCGGGCGGGCATTGCGAGGCGCGTTCCACGCCCTGCCCGAGCGACAGGGCGGTCTCCACCTGGAAGTCGGGCCGCGCGTGCGAGAGCGCATGCGCAAAGCCGACACCGAACAGCGGGTGATCGTCGACAAGCAGGAGTTTCATGGTGCCGTGATCCTCGGCGCGGGCCCGGCGGGCCGCGCCATCTCCTCGTGGGGCGCCATTGTCCACACCGGCTGGCGCAGCGCGGGATTCGCAGGATCGGCCGGGTCCTTCAGCAGCGGCCGGCGGCGCGCAGCAATGCGTTGCAAGCCGGTGCCGGTGCGGGTGCTGGCGCCGGTGGGGTGCCGGTCGCCGGCCTGGCGCTGGAGCGGCGCGCGGACGCGGGCGCATCGCTCTGGCGCATCTCCTGGCAGATCGCATCGCTGACCACGCGGCCCACGACCGACACCGAGCCCTCCACGTAGCAGTTGTACGTGCGGCCGCCGTCGGTTTTGGCGATGAAGGTCGTCTGCACCCCGCTGTCCGCGCGGTTCGAGATGGTGAACGCGCTGGGCGGCAGGCCCAGCGCACGCGAGGTGTTGGTGACGATGGCGTCGTCGGTCACCGCAGTCGAGGCGCACCCGACTGCAAGCACGGCGCCCACCAGGAGTGCGAAGAGAAGGGGAGTCGGTGAATGTGTCATGCAGCGGTGTGAGATGGAGGCGTCGAGCCTAGCCAGACACCGCGCACCGCGAAACAGCACCTTCGGGCAGGTGCCCGATGGTGCTATGGCCCGCAACGACCCGCCTTCCTACGATCCGGCCTCTTGAACGAGCACAGAAGGCGCCGGGCCCCGGCGTCAGCGAACGAGGAATGGCAGCTATGACGAAGAAGAGCATCTGCAGGCGATGGATGGCGTGCGTGTGGACCCTGGCCCTGATGACGTTGACGGCTTGCGGCGGTGGCGGTGGCGGCGGTGGTTCCGGTGGCGGCCTGTTCCCGCCCATCGGTTTTCCCCCGCCCGCTGGTGTGGCGCATCGGCTGGACGTCGGCATCACCGGTGGCGGCCGCGTCGCGTCGCAACCTGCGGGCATCGACTGCGCCGACAGCTGCGGTGCGGATTTCGCATCGGGCACGCAGGTCACGCTCACGGCCTCGCCCGCGGCGGGGCAGGTGCTCGGCGGCTGGGCAGGCGCGTGCAGCGGCAATGCCAGCGTGTGCACCGTGCGGATGGATTCCGCACTCGCCGTGACGGCCACTTTCGTCGCCGCGCCGCCGGTGCTCGGCTGGGGCGATGCACTCACGCTGTCCGCCGGCGGCGCGAGCCAGCCGAAGGTGGCGGTCGATGCGCAAGGGCGCGCGCTGCTCGTGTGGCGTCAGCTCGAGGCCGACCAGCTGACGGACAGGCTGTGGGGCAGCCTCTACCGGCCGGGCGGCGGCTGGAGTGCGCCGCAGCGCCTGGAAGCCAACAGCGGCAGCGTGCGCGACATTCGCGTGGCCATCGACAAGAACAGCGGCCGTGCCGTGGTGGCATGGACGCAGCTGAGTTCGCCGGGCGCCTACGACATGTGGGCGCTGCAGGTCGACCCCTCGACCGGCTGGGGCACGCCCGCGCTGCTGGAAACGGGCAGCGGCACCGTCGGCTTCGCGAGTGCGGGCATCGACGCCAACGGCAACGCGGTGGCCGTGTGGTCGCAGATCGGCCCCGGCACGCGCTTCAGCATCTATGCCAACCGCTACACGCCGGGCGGCGGCTGGGGCACGGCCGGACTGATCGAGACCGACGAGGTCGTGGGCACGGTGGACGGCGATCCGGCGGTGGTGGTGGCGGGCTCGGGCGAATCGGTGGCCGTGTGGAAGCGCTCCACCGGCAGCAGCGCCTCGCTGTGGACCAACAGCGCCAACGCGGGCGGCACCTGGGGTGCGGCGGCGGAGTTGGTGCCCGATGCCGGCACCTCGCAATCGATCGGCGCGCACGACCTGGCAATCGACGCCGGCGGCAACGCGCTGCTGGCCTGGGGCCAGGTCGACCTGCCCGGCGGCAGCAACCAGTGGGAAAGCGCCGTGTGGTTCAAGCGCTTTTCGGGTGGTGCATGGCAGGGCGGCACGGCACGCGTGGGCGCGCCGTTCCTGTCGACGCAAGCCTTCCTGAGCACACCGGTGCTGCGCGTGAACGCGGCCGGTGCGGCGGTGGTGAGCTGGGGGCGGCAAGACAACGCGCTCATGGCCGCAACCGCGGCACCGGGCGCGGCATTCGGCGGGGACACCGTGGTGCGGGCGGCTGCTTCGCAAGCGCTCACCAGCCTGCCCGGCCTGGGCGTGGACGACGCGAGCAACGCCATCGCCGCGTGGACGCAGGCCCCCGGCGACCTCTACACGTCCCGCCACACGCTGGGCGAAGGCTGGGGTGCGCAGGCGCTGCAGGAGAACAGCGACGAAGCGGCGAACACGCCCGATGTCGGCATGAACGAGCTGGGCAACGCGGTGCTGGCCTGGCAGCAGTTCGAGCCGAGCGCGGGAACGCGCATCTTCGTGCGCCACTACGCCTCCGGCAGGTAGACCGACCGCTTTCCGTTCCATTCCATTCAGGCGCGCCTGCCGTGCGATGGCGCCTGAAGGCGCATGTGCTGTGCCGACCGTCGCTGAATCGGGCGGCCCCAAGGGCTTCGAGGTGAGCATCGACTACAGAATGCGGCCAGGATCAAACATTCGCCCATACCTCTCAAATGCTCGATGCGCTTGTCTCACCCTGGTCTTGTCTTGGCGCCCTTGTCGGGTTAGCGCTCGCGGCAGTGGTCCATTGGGCCGCGCCGGGCGACGTCGACACTGTTCAGGCCGGGGCATGGTTGGTGGGCATCGGTTGGGTTGCAGGCCTTGCGTGGGACCTCATGGATCGCGGGAACTCCAAGTAGCCCGGCCGGCCCTCTACGTCCGTTGCGGTTGCAGCTGGAAAGGCAGAATGCGGCCAATGCAGTCATTTGGCTTGGAGGATCAATGTTCCTTGATTGGTTTCGGAAAAGAACGAAGGAGAAGATAACGCCTTCCGAAGAATCCACCTCAGAAGCCAAGAGGGATTCAGCGCCCATCGCATGTACAAGCGCTCCGGACTCCTACGTGCAGGGAACTGTCTTCTTTCACGGGTCCAAAGAGGAGCTAGCAGAAATTCTGATTGCCGGAGGATTCACGTTGACTATCGGTCACTGGGTGGTGCGCCTGAATGACTGTGGCCGCTACTTTGAACTTGCCTATGTCGGAAACATAAGCCCGGACAAGCCGTTCGAAGTAGAAGGCGATGGATACGGCGTTCCAGTGGCCTACCTGTCTCAGTGTTGCGAGCGAATCGCGCAATGCTTGGAAGCGAACGAGATTGGATTTGATTTCTTCCATCTGACGACTGAGGGTGACCTCATCCATCACTACCGCCCATCCACCTAAAGTGAGCCAACAAGCATTCGCTTCGCCGCGCTATGGATATCCGCTGTGGGCCCGCTCAAGACGGCGGCGCGACCGGCTACAGTCGGCCAGGAGCAGCCTGTCGCCAGTGGCGGCTTTCGGGTAGGCTGCGATCCACTGAGCTAATCGAGGGCCGATCACCTGCGGCCCCCACTCATTTCACACGTTAAGCACCACAAGCGGCCCATGTTCGATCAACTCAAAATTGCTTTGCGGTCGGCGACGGAAACTCATTTCCGGGCCTTGCAAGCGCGACCTGAGATTGATGGCCTGTATGGTTACAGCCTCTATACCGACGACGACGTATGCAGCATCGGGCCCGTAGCAAATACTGTTGACAAGATCCCCGTTCCTGCAGGCGACGCGACTTACGGCTACTACCGATACGGCCCGCAAGAGTGGTCTCTTTTCGATGACTTTGGAATGTTCGAATCGGTGAACCAGATCGTTAGTGACATCCATGCAAGTGAGAACTTGTCTTTTGATTTGAAGCGCGACGGCATGCTGCAAGTAGCGTTTCAGGTGCTCGTTGAACTGGAAGAAGAGGGTTTCTTTGGCTCAAAGGAATCCTCGCGCTATGTCGTTCTTTGGCTGTCTGATTCAAGCGATCCAATCATGAACGCCTCAGCAAAGGCCCTTAATAGTCAGGCGGTCTTCGCTGCCTATTGCAAGGAGTACAGCTAGCCACAGCGACCCGAAGGTCTGCCTTGTGGCAGCGAATCCGGTCGTGTCTACTTCCGCTCGGGGCCCGTTCACGACGGCAGCACGACTGGCTACAGTCGGCCACAACCGGTCACTCGCGCCGTGGGGAAAAATTCGGCCACGAGCAGATATTGAGACCATGAACCTACGAAACATTCCGCTCCGCCTCGGCTTAGTAGTGGCGCTCATCACCTCATATATTGGCTCAACCATGTCTCAGGTCGTCATTTTGAAAGTCGGAGACACCGGCTCGCATGCCGAACTGGCAGCTAGGCGGAATCCAGAAGGTCTGGTGTTGCTGCACAACCCTGGCATCTCCGCTTTGCTTGCGCGGGCCGAGTCTCTCAAGGGTTCTGCTCTCACGGCCATCGAGAAAAAGCGTATCGCTGACAGTGCCCCGGTGATCGCTACGCCGAAGTCAGTTGCTGAGGCGACCATTCAACAGCGCGGGTATGAATAGAGCCCAAGCGTTGGTCTCAGGGCCCATTCGCTTCGGCAGTCCGCATAGCTACAGTCGGCCACAACCAGACCTTCATTGCGCGCCATGAATCCACCTTGGGTTGAGTTTCCCGACATTCCGATGGGCAGCGCCGGCTGGCGAATGGGCCACGGTGAGTCGTATATGCAACGCTGGACCGCTTGGTATCAAGCACGTTCAGCGGATGAACGACGGGTCTATCAGACTTCATGGCGAGAGTCGCGAGATTGGGCAGGGTTCTTTGCCTATGTCGATGATGGAACCCTCCCGCCGTCCGTTGTAGAGCGTCACGCTCGGCTAGAGGAGCCGCAGCGACCGCCGTCGCCTGACGAGAGAAGCATCCTCGATTACTACAGGGTGCAGTGGTTGATTCGTCATCGCATGCGACAGATTGACTCGTTTCAGGTTTCCGCGCGCCATCCCTCGCCTTACCTTGGTCAGCGAGACGGCGAGCACCTGATGGGCTACTACGAGGAGCCTGACGGTTCTTGGTGGCGCGTGAGCAACCCTAATGGGGGTGGCTTGGAGATGCTTCGCATCGACGCGGAGCTTCTGCGTGATTGGAAAGAACGACTGCTTTAGAGAAATTTAGAAGTCGGCTTAGGGCCCAAAGCGGGTCTACGCGACGGCGAAAAGCAGCCGTTCAGTCCAGCATTCGCATGAGAGAAATAACGGATAAGCCGCGACCGCTGGTAGGAAGCCTATTTCTGCCATCCCATCAATTGACGAGCCATAAGATTGGCCTCGTCCATCCGCGCTTCTTTGAGACACATCGACAGTTTCTTTCCCAAGATGCCCGCCACCTTGGCAACAACCACGGGTTCGCCGCCGACAGTTACCGCCAGCACCTGACCCAGGTTGACCGACGACCAACGCTTGAGCCGCTCAGCTCCTTCATCTGTGAAGGTGAGTAGCACCGATGGCTCTTCAAGTTCCTGCGTGGTCACGTTGCAGTCTGAGCCAGCTGTTGCACTCTCGATGTCCACGTCCGAGAGAACGGACTCCTTGGAGAGCCATACCCGACCATATGGGCCTGCTACCCCTCGCTGGCGTGCCTCCTCCATTCCGGAAACTTCTGTGTAACTGGCCAGCTTCACTTGGAGCGAAACGCTGGACGGGCCAATGCGTGCCGGAGGTAGGTTCGCCCGAGTTGCCTTCAGCTGATCCGCAATTTCATCAAGACGAAGCCAAGCCTCTTGCGGCATCTCTACCGTCCAGCAGGCGTTCGTCTGTTTGACCGTAAGAATGCGCTGCCTGCGGCCTGGACTTGGCCCGCCAATGGTGGTGTAGCCAACAACGATCTCGTCCCCGAACCACTGTGGCGCACGACTAAGAATGACCACGTCCTTTACCCGCGTCGACGAGCCTTCTGCGGTCAGGAAGGCTGCGGCGAATTCCCTGTCTGTAGCGGCCTTCAGCCGAGCAAAGGTCCAGTCAACGCCTAGGCGACGTTCACGGAAAGCCTTCGACCCTGGTGAATACTGGTCGTCCATGAGCTGCTGCACCCGTTGGCGGTATCGATTGAGCGATACCCTGTTCAGCAAGTCCAGCGTCTTGGCGCGGTCAGAGGCCGTGTACGCGACGAAATGCATCGCGGCCTTCTCGCCGTCCTTCACGCATGACGGTGATTCGTCTGCTGCATGCGCCACTCCCAAGAGGCTGGCAAGTAAAAACGCTCCGGCCGTCGCCGAAAGAAATCTCATGCGCCTCATTGACTCGTCAACCTCTGCATGTCTTCTGTGTGGAACTGAAGTTTGACCGACCGGTCTTGGCCGTCAGTCACCTCTACTTCGGATTGACCGACGTCGACTTTATTGAGCCGTCAGCGCCAACGACGATAGAGATCTGGCCTCCCAATTGGGACTGCCGAGCACCAACGTGCCATTCACCAGATTTGCGTCCGATAGAAAAAGCAGGGCCCCATCGGAGGCCCTCGCGCAGGGCGTGGCTTCTTGCCGCGCGAAAGGCGGCCACTGCATCCAAACCATCGGTATCGTCGATCAACTGGCCATCGCTCTGACGAAAACGGAATGTCACCTCAGAATCAAAGGTCACATTCCATTCGCCGCCTTCAATGTTCCACCAAAGGGTCGGTAGCGTGTCGCCCCAGCGGGAACGGCCTATCTCGATGGCTCTTGATAGTGCTTCTACTTCATCCATAGTGACTGTCCGCTCTGTATCCACATTGTGCCGTCGCAATGAACGACTGGTTCTGGCCGACTGTAGCCGGTCGCGCCGCCGTCGTGAACGGGCCCAAAGCAGGCCTGCTACGCCTCTATGCTGGGAAGCGCGGCAGGTTGGCGTCCTCGATAGCTGCTCTGAAGGCCGTGTCCCACGCAGCCCACTGCTCCGGTGACACTTGGCCCTCGACGGTTATGCCCGATGGCTCAAAAGATGCCTCCAAACATGGGTCGCCAGAGGAATCGCTGAAGAAGCCCATCGAGTCTGGCCGTGCTCCCGGCAATCTGAGAAGTAGCCTGCCCAATGTTGCGAGTTCAGCTTCGGTCAGACGTCCCGTGTAGATTGTGTATGTCCCGCCAATCTTCAGAAGGGGTCGCGCCTCCACATCGTGTTCGTTCCACGGCTGGAACCAACCTTCTAAGCCTTCGATATGGTCTTCATCGGTCATAAGTGCTTTGATACTTCAGGCTTTGGTCGAATTTTTCCCGCCGCGATGAACGGGCGGTTGTGGCCGACTGTAGCCTGTCGCCTCATGAGAGCAATGGGCCCGAAGCGGAACCTTACATCGACCTAAACCCGTCGCAACGTGGCTTTGGCCGGCGCATTGAAGCACTCGGCGCACTAGGAGATTCGCGACTCGGAATTCTTCAGTTGCTGTGATGCGATCCAATCCTGCAAGATTTTGGAAACAAGATCGGATCGATATGAAACCGCAAGTTCCAACGCGGTCTCCCCCTGTGGGGTTTTTATTTGCGGATCCGCGCCATGCTCAAGCAGCCAGACAATCGCTTCGACTGGCTCATCACCTTGCCCACCACCGTTCTGAATTGTTGAATCGATCGCACTGTGAATCGCCAGATGAAGCGCAGTCGATCCCTGTTCGTCACGCGCATCGATCTTCGCGCCATGAGCTACAAGCAGTTCAAGCATGTCCAGTGAGATCAACTGCGCCGCATACCCCAACGCCGTCTCTCCCAAACCGTTTCTTTCATCAGGATCAACTCCGGAAGCCAAGAGTCTCCTTGCCTTCTCAAGATCACCTGAGTCCACAGCAAACGTCAGTTCGGTTTCGATGCCCATTTTTTGAATCAGTATTTTCGGTTTTGGCCACCGGCGGCCGGTCGTTGTCCCAGACTTTAATGCGCTGTGTCCGACACTAATGGCAAGGAACAGCACACGCGCTCCGGCTGGTCTCGTTGTGAGGCGGCGACGAACGTCCGGTGTTGGCCGCGAGCCGCCTCAGCCCCACATCGCTACAAGTTCTCGCCAGAATGGCCGTGCGGGTGGCGAGGCCATCTCTGTCACCAAACTGTCCGCGAATCCGTCATGGTCTCCGGCAGCTTCTGCCTGAAGGTAGCACGTACCTGCGGCTCGCAAGAACGTGTCCAACGAAGGTGCCACGCACTGAGTGTTTGCCGAGCCTTCATCGACGGCATGGGCGTAGATTGCGCCAGATTTCATATCAAGCAGCACCATGAACGGGTCGCCGTGTGCAATCGCAAGTAGGTCCGCTGGTCTCGCTGGCTCGTCTCGGTCGCCCCACCATTCCAAGCCGGGGACAGCAGCGTTGAGTTGCAGTAGTCGGGCAAGGTAGTCGCCATCGGTTGCAAAGCCAAAGCAGCCCAGTTCAAGGCGACTCAAGTCCCACTGTGCGGCCGCCTCTCGGAACGACAGAGGCAGTCGACTCTCGAACTCTGACTCAATGGAGTCGAGTAGTCGAATCGCGGCTTCCTGTCGGGGTGCCGAAGGAATGTAGACCTCGAATTCGGGAAACTTTGTCAGCGCGTCCGCCCAATGCACCCTCATCTGCTGTTGAATTTCAGAGACCGATAGTAGGTTGGGCATAGTAGGTCTGGTCAGTTCGCCGTCGGCGCGACGCGCAGGCTTGTGTCGGGCGCTACGCCTGCTATCGAGCGAGACTGTGCCGGGTTGGGAGCTGTGGCAAACGGGCACGAAGGCAGAGCTGGAGGGTCATGGCGTAGTTCCGCTTTTGGCCGAAACCGCGCCTACGACACCATCTCACTGGCGACCAAAAAACCTGCTTGCTTCAGCTCGCGCGATAGCTGCGCTCGCGCATACTCAGCGACAACACCCAGCTCAAACGGCCGTCCTTCGGCCATGGATGCCGACAGGCTAGCGATGCTCATCTTCTTCGCCAGAGGAGAGACCTCTCGCAGGACCTTAAGGGCATGTGGAGCAACGTCGCCTTTCGGCCACCGAACACTTACTCGGTTGACGGGCGATCGAGGCAGGCCTTCGATGGTCGGCGAGTAGGTGCCAGAGCTCTCCCAGCCGCAGGCCGCGCACCTGTCCGAGAACAGGCCACCGTGCATCGAGTGCTCAATCCGAGACGATGCGCAAGCAGGACAAATAGCTGGGTTGGTCATCGTCGATGTGGTTACAAGTGAGCCTACCTGATGAACGTCGGGTTGTGGCCGAAAGCCGCTAAGGCGACTTCACCCAACGATTTTTGGCGCGCCATCAACAAATCGAAAGAGGTTTCTTCCCAGTGGCTTTCGCGCTGCTTCCCCAGCTTTCTGGGCGAACAGCTCCACAGCGTCCCTCACTTCAGTCGTGCAATCAACGGCGAAGTACGCAACGCTTTCGGGTGCGGGCACCAGTGCCATGACATGGTCGGTGCCCAGTGATTGGGCGATCCAAGGGAGTAATCCGTTGTGGAGAATGGTCGCGCCAGCAAGCCAATGCTGATCGAAAAATCCGCACTTCCCACCTAACGGAAGCTCTGCCACACCAAATTGAAGTCGGCCCTCGTGAATCTCTTTGTCTAGATTGGCCATTGCCATCACCACGGCCTCGGTTTCGCTGCCGGCCCAAGCCGCGGCTTCGCCTGGAGTGATCGCACGTGTAGCGCTGCCAAGGTCTTCCCAGAGCAATGCCGTCACTCGGGGACCGAGGTTCCAATATTCATATGGTTTGGACCCGAGCACACCCAAAATGCCTTGTTGTGCCAGGGCTGGAAATACCTTGTCTCGTTCAAGCATCTGAGAAATCCTTAGTTCCGAAGCCAGTCCGACGTCCGCTTCTGGTGCCGATGAGTGAGCGGCAGCTCTTGGCCGAAATGAGCCGGTGAGCACGTCAGGCGGACCGCCTGACGAGCGCCTGGAGGTCTTCATAGGTGTAGCCTCGCCGACCGGTGATAAGCGTGTCCGCACGCGCAAGCAGAGCCTCGGGTATCGGCCCATCTTTCGTTAGGGCAAATAGGGCACTCGCAATTTCGGTCGCGTCGACTGCTGCGAAGGCTTCGGCAAATGTGCGCATGGCAGGTGCTCCGTATCGATGAATCAGCCCATCGATGCCGTCCTTGTCGCAATAGACCTCCGCCTCAGAAATCGCGAAGATCAGCTTCTGAACTCCGGACAGAGAATCAAGGCCATTTCGCTCACCGAGCTCGACCGCTCTGTGGATAGCAGTATCGGAATCCATGATTGCTGAGCCTCGCATCTGAATGTCTGGTTGTGGCCGCATTCTGCCCTTGGATGCAAGCTATCCACGTGCAGGCTTGGTGCCGACCAAGACAGGCTGATAGAACGCGGCGTCGAGTCGTTTCACATTCTCGAAGCCGGCCTTTCGCATCAGCTCGCAAAGACGGCCGACCGAGACTGCGTAGTACCTGGAGCGCATTACATGGGTCTTCACCAGCCCGGTGGCCAGTTCGTCTTCAACGACGAAGAAAGAAAAGTCGTAGTGGTCGCCGTCGAAATCCCAGACTTGGAAAAGCACGTACCGCTTGCCATCCTCAACCCGCGCCCCATAGTGCTTGACAAGGTTCGTCCCACGCTCCTCTTTGTCGTAGTCCCTGACCGTGATGACGCATCCGCCGCCGGGGCGCAAGCACGCGAGGAACTGGCGCAACGCAAGCAGCAGGTCTTCGTCGGTCAGCAGGTGAGGGACCGAGTTGTCGCACGAAATGACGAGGTCATATCCAGTCCCGTGGTCCCCGTGGGCCGTACGCATGTCGCCGACTTTGAAATCGATGGCCAACCCGCGAAGGTCCGCTTCGCGCCGTGCACGTTCGATTTCCTTCGCCGACAGGTCTGACCCCACGACGGAGTAGCCCCGCCCGGCGAGTGCGAGAGTCTGGGTGCCGATGCCGCAGGAGACGTCGAGCACCGTGCGATGCCCGGGCCATTCTGATTGGATGACGCTGTCGAGCTGCTCGCCCTGCCGCCGGATGCTGTTGCTCCAGTCGGGGAACATCAGGTGATACAGCGGGGCGAGGTCATCGTAGAAGTCCATCGTTTGGGGTCCTGCTGCGAAGAAGGGCATCGCGAGTTTACAAATGGTCGGCCCAGCGAAGGTCTGGTCCTGGCCGACTGTAGCCGGTCGCGCCACCGTCATGAGCGGGCCCATTGCTGCCGCTCGCTGCAACCAGGTAGCGGTCGTTCAAGTAGAGTCGAACTCCGCCTCAGCTTCATCGAACAGCAGTGCCAAGAGCCATTCACCCAGCGACCTCGGGCATGGACATGGTGCTGCAGGAAAACTGCCATGTCATATAGCCATTACGTCCGTTGTCCGAAATGTCGCGGCCTCAGCCTCACGGAGAATCACACCCCGTTGGAACTTCTGGCAGAGGGCCGAGCCAACGTCACCATAGACTGCAAGCATTGCGGCTTCTTTAGTGAGTACGAAGGCATCTCATCCAACGAGTTTGAGGCACTGGCTGTTTCTGATGAGGTCGCTGAACATGAACTTCAGAAATGATTGTCCTAGGCCACTATGGAGATGTGGGATGAAGCACACAACTCATGTGTAGTCGCCCGCGGTTCCTAGCAGTTCTTAACCTTGCGCTGGTCAGGTGCGGTTGCCAACGATCTGATCTCGGTACTCGCGCCACTTTTTCAGGTTGCGCGCGGGATCATCGGACTGCTCCAGAAAGCTACCGTCGCTCAGGTCTATCGCTTGGCATTCGAAACTCTCGCAGAGCAGCAGGATGCCATTAACAATCTCGTCGCCGGCACGGACGTGTAGTGCGACGCCTTGCACGGGATCCTCCTTTCCCACGTTGAACTCAATCGAACCAACTTGGCTGGAAAAGATGCCCCAATGCGGATCACTCCAGTCTGTGTCGGGAAAAATTGACGTCACAGTAGACTGAACCTCACTCAGCGATCCCAGATTCACAAGCTGTTCATCGGAAGCAATTTCGGACACCGAGCCGTAGCGCCGGCTGAACTTGAACAGTGAAACATCCCAAGCCATTACGTCTCCTCGCACGTTGCGTGCTGCGGACTGTAGCCCGGACCAAGCCGTGACGAAAGTCTGGCTCTTGTCGAACTTTCCAAGGCTGGGTAAAGGACCGGTAGTGGCCGAAAGCGCGCCTACGAAAAAAAGGCTACGGTCCCTGCCACAGCTCGCGAAGGAATGTAGCCTGACGGTCCAGCAGTCCATCTCGGGCTTCCCTGTCAAGTACGTGTCCCTTTCCTTCGAGAGCTACGAGTTCGCACCGGCTTCCGAGCTCTTGTGCTCGCGCGCAAAATGCCTTGCTCCGCTCGATGGGAGTGGTCCGATCGGCATCTCCTTGGATGATGAGTGTGGGAACTATGCCCCGCATCAACGTGTGGGTTGGCGACAGAGACGAAGGCTTCGCGTGCCCCTTCATCAGATCACGAAACAATCCATCTGAGACGGCGTCCACTACGGGCGAGACCAACAGCAATGCGTCGGGGCCACCATTACCCGCACTGCTCTGGGCAGCGCCGCAGCCAGTCGTCGCCGCAGCTGCCGCGAGCTGGCCGCTCGACGAGATGCCCCAGAGTGCGATCCGCGATGACGCAAGGCCTAGTCTCTCGGCATCCTTTCTCATAAACGCTAGCGCGTGGCACACATCCGAGAAGGACTCGACCGGCGAGTTCGTTGCATCCGCCAATCTGTACTCGAGCACCACAGATATAAATCCTTTCTCAGAGAAGAACTGCGCTGCTCTGAAAAGTTGCTCCGGGCTGCCGCGCGACCAAGCGCCGCCTTGCACCATCAGGATGCCTGGCCGCGCAGTGCCGCTGAGATCGGAAGGTGAAAACTTGAATGCTCGGAGGTCGCGACCGTCGACGTTCCGATACACGAAAGTGCTCGGTGCTGCGATCTGGTTCGCCGTGTCTTCTGCGGCCTGGAGGGGTGTCACAAGAGTGATCCCGACCAGAAGCCCAAGCACTGCAGCACAGTAGCGCCGCGATCTGCGCAAAGTCACCGAGGATTCACCTTCTGCCATCGAATGTCTCCTTCTGAGCGGATTCTGCCTCGGCTTCGAAGGGCCGGTCCTGGCCGACTGTAGCCGGTCGCACTGCCTTCGCGGATGGGCCGAAATACCCGCAACTGTACGTGCCAAGGTCGTACGTCGCTGCTACCCCGTCAATGACTCGCACTGACCTTCAATGCGTGCATGGAGTAAGCCCAGCGATACAGCGATAAGCCGCAGACCCTGTGCGGTGACTGCGGCTTTCGTCGCAGATGTGGGCGGGCTGTCAAACCCGGCCCCGCTCATCACGAGGCGAGGGCAATGTGCGCGGTCGGCGCAATGCCCGTCAAGTTGGGCGTCTGCTGGCGCTGCGAGGCCGATGTCCGGCGAGTTCGAACTGCCGCCAGCGTCCTACTCATCGACTCCTTGGCCTTCCATTAAAGTCCGCCCTGCCCGCAAAAAACAGGCGCACAGCGTGCCGCCCCAGCACGCAAGAAGGGAAGGACCCCGATTGACCCCCACCGCAGTCGAAGCTGCAGCACTGGCCAGCATCGCCGAAGCCGACCAGGTGATCGACCGGCTGCACGCCGCCAACGATCCGTTGCTCGAAGAGCATCTTTACGAAGCCTGGCTGCGCAAGGGCGAAGCACTCGCCCAGCTCGGTCGGCACCGCGAGCGCGTCGAACTGTGCGATGCATTGATCGCGCATGCCGATGCCGCCCCCGCCGGCCGCGCACTCTGGATCGTGCAGGCGTTCAACGCCAAGGGCCTGGCATGGCGCGCCATCGGCGAGGCCAAGCCCGAGATCGCGGCGTACGAAGAAGTCGAGCGCCGCTTCGGCGACGCGAGCACCGCCGAGGTCCGCACCTGGGTGGCGCACGCCGCCTTCCAGCGCGCCGTGGTGGCGGGCTCGCTGGGCGGTGCGTTCGCCAAGGTCGACATGGTGCGCAGCTGCGAAGACATCGTCCGCCGCTACGCCAACGATGCGCCCGAAGCCACGCGCGAAATCGTGGCGCGTGCTCGCATCTGGCGCGGCGAGCTGCTCGCCGATCTCGACTATCCGGCCGCATCGCGCGAGGCCTTCGATGCCGTCTGGCAAGACCTGGCCCATGCGCCCGAGCCTTCCGTGGCCGCGCGCGTCGGCCATGCGCGCATCACGCAGGCGATGGGCCTGGCCGAAGCCGGCCGGCGCGTCGAAGAGGCCATTCCCATGCTCGACGAAGTGCTCGCGGCCTATGCGGGCGATCCGCGCGAGGCGGTGCGCGAAGTGCATGCGCGCGCCGGTTTCCTGCGCGCCGACATGCTCGACGACGCGGGCGAGTACGCGCTGGCGCTGGCGGCCTGCGACGACGTGCTGGCCGCGCACCTTGCCGACGAGTTGCCCGGTGTCGCGCTGCGCGCCTGCCGCGCGATGGCGCTGAAGACGCATGTGCTGTTTCGCCTCGAACGGGACGACGAAGTCCCTGCGGTGCGCAGCGCGCTCATCGCGCGTTTCAGCCATCACACCGGCGCCGACATCGAGGAGCTGATGGCCGAGGTGATGTGCCGCACCGCCTACGACGCTGAGGAGCCCGAAGACGTGCTGCCCGTTTGCGATGCATTCGATGCGCGCTTCGACAATTCGACGCTTACGCCGGTGCGGCGGTGGGTGGCGCGCGCCGGCATGGCGCGCGGCCAGGCGCTGCGCGACATCGACCGTTCGGAAGACGCCGCCGCCATGTTCGGTGCGGTGCACGCGCGCTTCGGAAGGCACACCGGCGAGACCGACGCCGCATTGCTGCTGACCGCGACGCGCGGGGCCATGGCCGCCGCCAGCGTGCTGCGCGGGGCTGGCCGCAACGACGAGGCGATTGCGCTGTACGAAGCGGCCGCATCGGGCGTCGATGCGAGCGCGAGCCAGGCGCTGCGCGAGGAGGCCGTCCACGCGCGCCTGCAGATCATGGCCCTGCGCGACGAGCCGGCCGATGTGCAGGCGCCGATGCTGAACGCGCTGGCTGCGGATTTCGGATGCGACGCGGTGCCGGCTCTGCGCAGGCAAGTGATCGATGCGCTGTATTCCAACGCCCACGAACTGCGCGAGGCCGAGGCTTTCGAAGAAGCGATCGCGGCCTACGACCGCCTGCTCGCGCTCACCGCCGACGAGAGCGACGAGCAGGTGCTGCAGATCGTGGCCAGCGCCCTGCTCAACAAGGGCTACCTGCTGCTCAAGCTCGTGGACCGTCCGGCGGAGGCGCTGGTGGTGTACGACGAGATCGTCGCGCGCTTTCGGAACATCACCTCGGAGTCGATGCGCGACACCTTGTCGAAGGCGGCCGCGAGCCGTCAGACCTGTCTTGTCACGCTCGACAAACTCTCGGGCGCAGATTTCGGCGGCGACTTTCCGGACCTGCCCGTCGACAAGCTCGATGAAATCCGCGCCACGATCACGCAGGGCTACGAACTCGGCGAAGCCGGCAAGCAACGCGAAGGCATCGAGCTGACCGACCAGGTGCTGGCCGAGCACATCGAGGCCAGCCACCCCGAGCTGCGCAACCAGTGCTCGCGGGCGCTGACCAACAAGACCTACATGCTGCAGCAGCTCGGCCAGCTGGAGCGCGTGATCGCCTGCGCGGAGGAGATGGACACGCGCTATGGCGAAGAGCTGTCGATGTCGATCCAGGAGCGCGTGGCGCTGTGCCTGGGCTACAAGAGCGCGGCGCTCGACAAGCTCGGGCGGCACGAGGAAGAGCAGGCGGTCTACAGCGACATCATTGCGCGCTGGGGCAGCTCCAACGTCATCGACCTTCGCCGCCGCGTGGCATGTGCGTTCTATTGCCAGGGCCTGACCCACAAGCAGGCCGGCGACATCGACGCCGCGCTGGAAAGCTATGCGCGGCTCATCGGCCGCGAAGAGGATGCGAAGGACGTCGCGCTGCAGGTCTGGGTGGCCAAGGCGATGATCGACAAGGCGAGCGTGCTCGGCCAGCAGGGCAACCAGGCGGGGCGCGCCGCGGTCTACAAGACGCTCATCGCCCGCTTCGGCGGCAGCACCGATGCGCAGCTGCGCGAGCGCGTCATCAACGCGAGCGAATGGCTTGCCGAGGCGCAGGGCAAACTGGGCCTGCACGAGCAGGAGTACACGACGATCAGGGACACGCTGCGGCGTTTCGGCAACCAGATCCCCGAAGCGCAGAAGGCGCGTCTGAGCCATCGGCTGGGGCCAATGACGCTGGGCCGGTTTGCGCGAAAGCTGATCGAGCGGGTCAAGGGCACTAAACACTGAACCGGGGAGGTATCGACATGTGGCCATTCAAAAAGAAGAAAGAGCCGTGGGAAGACAAGTTCGCCGCGCTCGCCCCGCTGGTCCTGGCTTCGGACCAGGTCATGGGCCCGAACCGATTGCCCGTGTGCTTTGCCTACCGCGTGAAGCCGAACAATCCGTATGACTCGGGCTGGATCTTTCAGAGCGGCAAGGAGAGCCAGAAGGTGCTCGACGACAATCCGCCGAAGGTCTGCCCCCTGAACTCCTTTCTCAAGATGGACCCGTCGCTGGGCGGCATCACCGACAAGCCCGTGGGCTCGGCATGGGAGCGCGAAAGCGCGGATGCGGCTTGGAAAGAGGTGTTCGGTTTCAAGCCGCCCGGCTGAAGCCGCTTCTTTCTATACCTGTCGCAGCACAGCATTGCGAAAAGGACGAATGTCCGTCTCACAGCGCTGCTGCGGCGATCCTCCCCAGCCTTGCGGCAATTCATGCAGCACAGCCTTTGCATCGAGCGAGCGGATTGCTACGGAGGTGTCCGCCGGAATCCGGCCCTGCGCCACCATCGCCTCGTAGCGCAATGCGCACACGCGCAGGAACGACGCGAAGTTGCCGACCTCGCCGCGCGCCGCAACCAGTTCGTCGTAGAGCCGCTCGATGAGTTGCACCACGACCATGCCGTCGCGCTGCGCGATTTCTTCGAGCACCTGCCAGAACAGATTCTCGAGCCGGATGCTGGTGACGACGCCGTGCAGTCGCACCGAGCGCGTGCGCGCGTCGTAGCTCTGCGGGTCGGCACTGATGAAGACTTCGCACATGGGCCGTCTCCTTGAGGGGTTGGGTGGGCGACGCACGCACTGTAGCGCCGTCCGCCGTTTCATCAATGTTCGATGCGCGTGCCGAGCGCCACCAGAAACTGTGCGAGCCATGCCGGATGCGCGGGCCAGGCCGGCGCGGTGACGAGGTTGCGGTCGGTCACGGCCTGGTCGACCGGAATGCCCATGTACTCGGCCCCGGCCAGCTCCACTTCGACCTGGCAGGCTGGGTAGGCCGAGACCTTGCGGCCCTTGAGCAGTCCCGTGGCCGCGAGCAGCTGCGCGCCGTGGCAAACCGATGCCACCGGCTTGTCGGCAGCCAGGAAGTGCCTGGCGATCTCGACCACGCGGCTGTGCATGCGCAGGTACTCGGGCGCGCGTCCGCCGGGGATCACGAGCGCGTCGTAGGCCTCGGGGCGCACGTCGTCGAAGTTGGCGTTCAGCGTGAAGCGGTGGCCGGGCTTCTCGCTGTAGGTCTGGGCGCCTTCGAAGTCGTGGATGGCGGTGTGTATCCAGTCGCCGGCCTTCTTGTCGGGCGCCACCGCGTGCACCGTGTGGCCTACGGCGAGCAGGGTCTGAAAGGGCACCATGGTTTCGTAGTCTTCGGCGTAGTCGCCGCAGAGCATGAGGATCTTGCGAGCCATTTGTTTGTCTCCTTCGAATGAGCTTGGGTTGCGGTGCGTGCATTCGCGTGCCGACCGTCTTCGTATTATTCGGAGCGTGGTTGCGCAGCGGGTAGCAGCCGGCTGTGATCTGCATGTATCCCCAACCCCTGTTTCACCACGCCACCTGATTGGCAATGCCATGACCCTGGACGACTACTTCAACAAGATCGACGACCCCGCGCTCTCGGCCCTTGGCCTGCTGCCGAGGCAAGAGGCAACCGAATGGAGCGAAGGCTTGAGCGGGCATCCGATCTTCGACACGCTGCAAGGCTTTGTGCTCGACGATCCCGACACCAGCGACCACCATCTGCTGCTGCGCCAGGCGCCGCTGGAAGGATGCGTGCTCTACCTGGCGCACGACGACGATAGCCGCGTGGTCTTCGCGTCGCTCGAAGACTTTCTGGCGGCCGCACGGGAGGCCGGTGAACAAGGGGACGAGATCTCCGACTTTCATCCCGAGGGCTCGCCGGTCGTGCGCGATCAGCCGGCATTGAGCGACCTGATGAACCGCCTGCTGGACGATGGCACGCTGACGGTTGTGGTGACCGCGCTGGTTCCTTCGCTCGACCTGCACGACCTCGCGCTGCTGGAGCGGCTGGCGAAGGACGAGGATTTCTTTCTGGGCGAGGCGGTGGCCATCGAGATCGGGCGGCGGCCGGCGAAGGCGCTGGCGCCAATTGCGTTGATGTGTGCGGCGCATCCTCATTCCCAGGTTGCCAATGCGGGCAGGCGTGCGGTCGAGCGAATCGGGAAAGCGGCTTGAGGCAATGACGAGTGCGAGCCGTGATCTGCAGCGACTGGTCCGTTGCCGGTCGGCCGAAGTGGACCTTGGCGGAGGGCCACCCAGCCCCTAGGATGACCACGCACGCCGCGTGCGTCACCGTGAAGAAGAAAGAAAGGAACCCTCGATGTCCCGAATGATTTTCGTGAACCTGCCCGTCAACGACCTGCGCAAGTCGATGCGCTTCTACGAAGCGCTGGGCTTCCGGAACAACCCGCAGTTCTCCGACGACACTGCCGCCTGCATGGTGTGCAGCGAGTCGATCAGCGTCATGCTGCTGACGCACGCCAAGTGGCGCACGTTCACGAGCCGCCCGATTCCGCCCACCACCTCCAGCGAGGTGATGCTGGCCCTGTCGTGCGACAGCCGCGACGCGGTCGACGCGATGAACAAGGCCGCCACCGCGAACGGCGGCACGGCCGACATCAATGCCGTGCAGGACCTGGGCTTCATGTACAACCGCAGCCTCGCGGACCCCGATGGGCACGTCTGGGAAGCGATGTGGATGGACCCGGCGGCGATGTCCGCGGGCGCGCAGGCGGGCTGAGGGTCGAGGCACGGCCGCGGCGACACAGTGACGACTGCATCCCATGGCGCCGATGAGGTCGCGATCCGCGCCCTCGTCCAGAACTGGGCTCGCGCCGTGCGCGCGAAGGACTACGAGGGCGTCCTTGCCCATCACGCGCCCGGCATGCTGATGTTCGACGTGCCGCCACCGCCCGAATCGCGCGGCCTGCATGCCTACCGCGAGACCTGGGATCTGTTCTTCGCGGCAGCGCCGGACCCGGTCGTGTTCGAGATCCGCGAAATGGTCGTCGTGGCCGGTGCCGATGTCGCATGGGTCGCCGCGCTGATGCGCTGCGCCGAGCCCGGCGCAAACGACGCCTGGCAGCCGCTCGACTTTCGGCTCACGATCGGCCTGCGCAAGGTCGATGAGGCCTGGACCATCCTGCACGAGCATCACTCGCTGCCAGCGACCTGACGAGTGACGAACGCAGGCAGGCCGGCGCCGATCGATCACGCACGCCGCACGTCGAACGGCGCTGGTTGAAAGTCGTACAGCCAGTCGTGTGCGCCTTGGCGCCCCGCATGCCGCAGCACGAGGGGCATCGCCAGGTCGCGTACCCATCGCTGCACCGCGTTGCCGGCGACCTTGCCTCCACCGTTGCGGCGCGACCATTCGACCACCCGCTCGACGCGGGCCTGGCGCTGCCGCTGGAAGCGCCGCAACGCGAGTTCGATTGCCTCGCCGGCCCGGCGCTGGCGCAGCGCATCCGACAGCACCCAGGCGTCTTCGAGCGCCATCGAGGCGCCCTGGCCTCCGTGTGGTGAGGTGGCGTGCGCCGCATCGCCGATCACGACCGCGTTGCCGCGCACCCAGTGCGCAAGCGTTGGAATGTCCTGGATCGCGTAGGCGCCGATGGCGCCGCTGGTGGCGCGAATGATCTGGTTCACGACGTCGCCGTCGCCGGCGTGCAGTTCGAGCAGCGTGTGCTGCAGCCGCTCACGAAAGTCGGGCGACCGCGGCGCAACCGCGCGTGACTCGACGGTGCTGAACCAGTAGACCTCGCGCGCCGGCGAGACCATGTAGCCGAAGAAGGCGCGCCGGCCGAAGATCATCGTCATGCCGTCGCGGCTGGGCGGCAGGTCGACGCCGTGCGCGAAGCCACCACAACTCGTGAGGCCGGTGGCGCGCGGCTCCGGCGCGTCGGGAAAAAGCGCGCGGCGCACGGGCGACCAGAGACCGTCGGTGCCGATGAGCAGGTTGCCAGTTGCACTGCTGCCATCGTCGAACCGCGCGCGCACCAGTCCCGCTTGCTCGATGCCATCGAATCGCGTGCCGTGCTTCAGATCGACACCGCAAAGCACTGCCTCGCGCTGCAGGATGCGATGCAACTCGGCACGTTTCAGCGTGATGCTGGCCCGGCCTTCGATGCCGAGCGCGACGCTGCCTAGCCGTCGGCCGCTGCCGTTCATGAAGCGCAGCCGCTCGGTCGGCAGTCCGGCGTGGCGGACCTCGTCGCCCAGGCCCAGCTCGTCGAGCACCTGCAGGCCGTTGGGTGCGATCGAAAGGAACTGCCCTTCGTCTTCGGCCTGGGCATTGCGCTGCTCGAAGAGCGCAACGTCGAAGCCCTCGCGCCGCAGAAAAATGCCGGTGGCGGTGCCGGCAATGCCGGCGCCGATGACGATCGCTCTCATCGTGTTCATGCATAGGGGCCAGGGCGACCCGGTATGCTGTTCCTGTTGAATCGGCCCGCAGCTTAGGAGCTAGACTGGTCTTCCCACAAGAGCCACTTCCCGGGGAAAAATGAAGACCAGTTTGGGCATGGCGCTGCTCGTTTCGCTGGACCGTACAAGCGAAGACCCGCTTCATGTGCAGCTTGAACGCCAGCTGCGCAGCGGCGTGCAGACCGGGCGCCTGGCGGCGCACACGCCGCTGCCCTCCACACGCTCGCTCGCGGCCGATCTGAACCTGTCGCGCGGCGTGGTCGTCGAGGCCTACGAACAGCTCATTGCGGAGGGCTACTTCCAGGCCGAAGCTGGCTCGGGCACGCGCGTTGCCGCGTTGCATACGGAGGCCTTGCGCAGCGCGATGGCCGAGCCCGCGCGGCCGGCGCCACGCTACGACTTCCAGCCCGGCACGCCCGATGTACTGAGCTTTCCGCGCCGCGCCTGGTTCGCGAGCCTGCGGCGCGCCTTTGCGGGCGCGCCGGCCGATGCCTTTCTGTACCCGAACCCGCGCGGCCCGCTGGTAACGCGCGCGGCACTCGCTGCCTACCTTGGCCGCTCGCGCGCCACGGTTGGACAGGCCGATTGCATCGTGATGTGCAGCGGCTTCCTGCAGGGCGTGGACCTCGTTGCGCGGCTGCTCAAGGCGCGCGGCGTTCGTCACGTCGCCATCGAAGACCCGGGGTTCGGCAGGCTCGCGAGTGTGTTCCACGCCCTGGAGATCACGGTTCACCCGATTCCGATCGACGCGCACGGCCTTGTCGTCGAACGCCTGCTTGCCACACCTGCGACGGCCGTGTTCGCCACGCCGGTGCACCAGTTTCCGACCGGCGCGGGCATGTCGGCCGAGCGGCGGACCGCGCTGCTGGCATGGGCCGAAGAGCGCGATGCGCTGATCGTGGAGGACGACTACGACGCCGAGTACCGCTACGACCGCGAGCCGCTGGGCGCCCTGCAGGGCATGGCACCGAACCGGGTGATCTACATCGGCACCGGCAGCAAGATCTTGTCGCCGGCATTGCGCCTGGGTTGGCTCCTGGCCTCGCCAGCGCTCGCCGACGAACTCGCTGCGCTGAAGCTGCGCGCGGACGGCGGATCGTCCATCGTCGATCATCTTGCGCTGGCTGATTTCGTCAACGCCGGAGAGCTCGACCGGCATCTGCGCCGCATGCGTCAGATCTACCGCCGGCGGCGCGACCTGATGGTCGAGGCGCTCAGGGAGCACCTGCCCGAGCTGGAGGTGGGCGGCATGCGTGCCGGCCTGCACCTGATGGTGAATCTGCCCGGGCATGTGGATGAAGCGGCGCTGGTTGCCAGGGCGCGCGAGCAATCGATTGCGATGTTCGCCGCGTCGGACTACCGCATCCGGCCCGCGCCGGACGAGCCTGCGATGGTGCTGGGATATGGCTGCGCGGTCGACTCGCAGATCGGGCACGGGATCGAGCGGCTGGCGCAACTCGTGCGCGAAGGCGTGGGCTGACGGCGAACGCCGGGCACAATCTGTCGCCTGTCCACGAGGCCACTTGCCCAATTTTCCCCAGGAAGTGCATGCGCATCCACGAACTGAAACGACGCCTGCGCGAAGCCGGCGCGGGCCCGAGCCACGAGCAGCGCATCCTGCGGCTGTGGTCGCACGCGCTGCCGCGCGACAGCGGCCGGCGCCTGCCGCACAGCTTCTTTCCGTCGTCATTGATGGAGGCCCTGCCGGCCATCGAGGCCGAGCTGGCGGGGCTCGCGCGCATTCACACGGTGCACCCTGGCGCGGATGGTTCCGAGCGTCTGCTGGTCACCCTCGCGGACGGCCAGACCGTGGAGAGCGTGCTGCTGCCGCGCGATGGCTTGTGCGTCTCTTCGCAGGTCGGGTGCGCGGTGGGCTGCCAGTTCTGCATGACGGGCCAGGGCGGATTGCTGCGCCAGGTGGGCAGCGCCGAGATCATTGCGCAGGTCGCGCTCGCGCGCATGCGCCGGCCGGTGCGCAAGGTCGTGTTCATGGGCATGGGCGAGCCGGCGCACAACCTGGACAACGTGATGGAGGCGATCGAGCTGCTCGGCACGGTGGGCAACATCGGCCACAAGAACCTGGTGTTCTCCACCGTGGGCGATCCGCGTGCGTTCGAGCGGCTGCAGCAGGAGCGCGTGAAGCCTGCGCTCGCGCTCTCGCTGCACACGACGAAGGCCGGGCTGCGCAAGACGCTCCTTCCGCGCGCGCCGAACATGACGCCCGAGGAGCTGGTCGATGCGGGCGAGCGCTATGCGCGGGCCACCGGCTATCCGATCCAGTACCAGTGGGCGCTGCTCGAGGACGTGAACGACGGCGAAGACGAGATCGAAGGCATCGTCAAGCTGCTCTCGGGCAAGTACGGCGTGCTGAACATGATTCCGTTCAACGCGGTCGATGGCGTTTCATTCAGCCGGCCGTCGTGGGAGCGCTGCGAGCAGATCGCGCGCACGCTGCACCAGCGGGGCGTTTTGACGAAGCTGCGCGATTCGGCCGGGCAGGATGTCGACGGCGGCTGCGGTCAGCTGCGGGCGCGCGCGGCCGGAGGCGCACCGGTGGTGCTTCGAAGAGGCGCTGCCGCTACTGCCGGCTCACCGCAATGAGCGTCCACACGATCACCACGAGCTGGGCGAGGTTGATCAGGATGGCGGTGATGTGCGTCTTGCGGAACCCCGGAATCGCGTCCATGTAGTTGGACTTGATCTGCTCTCCGAGCGCGTCCATCTTGGGAATCACCTTCTTGCGCAGGACGATGGCCATCACTGCCAGCGCCGCGGCACCCGCCGCGATGCCGAAGCGACCCGCGAGCGCAAAGCTGATCGCCGTCGCGCTGGCCGTGATGCACGCACCGACGTAGTAGAGGTTGAAGAAGCCGCGCACGAAGCGGGCGTCGAGCGGCGTGTCGTGCTTGAGCACCAGCAGCGGGATGGAGCCCATGATGAAGTAGGCCGTGGTGACGAGGAGGGCCACCGTGAAGAACAGGGCGGCGAACATGGCAGCGGACATCTTGGTTTTTCTCCATTTTTGCGATGGAATGCTCTGCGCGAAAGCGGTCCGCTCAGGTCCCGCGATGCGGTAATTTCGGTTTGAAAGCACCCCCGTGACGCGCTCGATACGGATTGGGCGTCTATCTGGGGGGAGAAGGCAAGGGGACTTCTATTTAGTTGTCTCGATGGCGCCCGAACCCGGCCGGCCTGGTCAGAAAAGACCTTGCTGTGCCGTCGTCAAAGCCACGAAGCTCTCGCCGATCGGCTGGAGGATGGCGTCGGCAATCGGCTGGAGCTGCTTGCTCAGGTAGTGCTCGTAGTCGATTCGGGACTGGCGAGCCTCCATGGGCTCGGGCCCGCCCTGGGTCATGACGTAGCGGATCCAGCCGCCGTTCTGGTATTGCTTCGGGCGGTTGACCCGGGCGTTGTAGTCGTCGGCCACCCTCGCCGCCCGCACCTGCGGCGGTACGTTGACTTGGTAGGCATCGAGGCGGTGGCGCAAGCGCTTGCGGTAGACGAGCAGGTCGTCCATCTCGCCCGCCAGCAGCGCCTCTGCATAGTCCGTCACAAACGCCTTGTAAGGCTCGTCGTGGAAGATGCGCGAGAGCAGATCCTCCTGAAACTGGCGCGCCAGGGGGGGCAGTCGCTGCGGGCCATCTCCAGGCCCCGGTAGACCATTTCCTCCTTGCCCTTGGCGTCGACGCCCAGGCCCGCATACCGCTTCTTGCTGCCCACATCCGAGCCACGGATGGTGGGCATGAAGAACTTCTTGTAGTGGGTGTCGAACTCGATCTCGAGGAAGTTCGCAAGGCCATGCGCCTCGCGAAGGGAGTGCGTCCACCAGGCGTTGATGTCCTTCACCAAGGTGGTGGCGACGGCGTGCGCATCCTCGTTGGCGTGGGTGCGCCTGAGCCAGATGAAGATGGAGTCGGTGTCGCCGTAGCGTCGACCGATTTTCGTCCGGTCACGGCCGCGTCAAACCGTGGCGCCCCGATGTGCCCTGCTCGAAATGCTGATCGAGTTCTTGTCGAGATCCTTCGCATTGGCGAATGCGTAGCCATTGGCTTCATGCACGGCGCCGAACACCAGGCCTTGAAGCGCCGCTTGCGCCGCAAACGCTTTCACATCCTTCACATGAAAGCTCAGCTTCACGCCCACTTGTCCGAGCTTCACGGACTTGGCGGCTTGATGGATCAGGATGCCCGCACCGCCGTCCGGATGCGTCAGCTCGATCAGCCCTTCGACGATTTCGCCACTGGTGACAAAGCCGAAATGCCGGGCATAGAAGGCCGCGGATTTCTGCATGTCCCTGGCGTAGAGGATGACGGTTCCGAGTGGCGATTCCATGAGGTGTCTCGTGCTGAAGATGGCTTCGGATGCGGTAGCGTCGTGCGCGCGCATCCGGTGGTTCGCGGGATTGTGATGCACCGGGCCTGGTCGGGTTTCGAGAACTTCTGTACCAGAAGCACGCGCAGCGTGTCGGCAGCCGAATTGGCAACCCAGCGCCGCCTGGGGCCGTCACAGACATGCCTTTTGGCCCCGCGAGACTCGGTCAGGGTTTTCCCGCATCCACGGGCCGACTCCCTCCAACAACTCGCAGAGAAACCAACCATGAAGACCTCGCAACTCGCCCTCGCCGCCGCATTCGCGGTGCTCGCCGTCACCTCCGCCCAGGCCCAGCAATCCGGCGGCCGCAGCCGCGCGGAAGTCGAAGCCGAAGCCGTCGCAGCCGCCCACGCACCGAACCAGAACGTGACCCGCGGCTCGCGCGGCGCCGATCCGTTCGTTTCGTCGGCTGACCCTGAAGCCATGAACAAGCAAGCCGTAGACACCGCCCACGCGCCGAACCAGAACGTGACGCGCGGCTCGCGCGGTGCGGATCCGTTCACCTCGCAGCGCGATCCGGCCCAGGTCTACCAGGAAGCCATGGCCACCGCCGCCGCTCCCGACCAGAACGTGACCAGCGGCTCGCGCGTGAACAGCAAGGTCATCTCGACCATGCAGAATCCGGTGCTGCAGTCGGCGCAAGGCAAGTAAGTCTGGCGCGGCGGGCGCTGCATGCGCCCGCTGGCGAAAGCATCGCTCGTGAAGCGATACGAAAGGCTCAGTGGCTCAGGCGTAGGCCTTCGAAGAAAGCTTCTGCAGCATCGCCGTCTGTCGCACTTCCTCGGAATCGCGCAGGCTCTTGGCGGCGCGCGCCGCCACGTAGGCGACATACAGGGTCTCGATGGCCTTGGCCCAGTCGTGCGCCTTCTGGGAAATGCCTTCGGGTTTCACGGCCGCTCCCGTCACGGCATGGGTCGAAAGATCGTCGTCCGGCCGCGCCGGCACGTCGAAACCCACCTTGCTGAGGATGCTGGCTTTCTGAAGGATGGTGAGCATGCGGTTGCCTCTCTGATTTCTTCGCATTAGCAGATTAGTGCTACTCGGCGCTGGGCGCTATCAGCCGAATGACGTATACGCCTGTCGTCCAACACCGGGTCCTGTTTGCTGCTTTCAAGTTTCGTGCCATGGGCGAATCAGCCGGCCTCCCGGCGGCGCGCGTTCGTTGCATGGAGTGTCCCTTGCGCATGCCCCCCAGTTGGGGCGCCAGCCCCGGTGAACGATCAGGACTTACCCTGAACCAAGGGGCAGTCAGGCCGCGTGCTGCCAAACCAGCGTGGCGGCGGTCAGGTCTTCGAGCGCGCTGCCCACAGCCTTGAAGACGGTGCGTTCCTCGCTGCCCATGCGGGCGGGGCGTTGCCCGCGGCAGAGGTCGGCAAGCGTGCCCTGCACCTCTTGCGCGCGCAGGGTGCCGGCCGCGATCGCATCGAGCAGGTCGCCCGATTTCTGCAGGGCTTCGTTCGTGTCGATGAAGGTGCGCGCGCCTGCGAAGCACTGCACATCGGCCTCGCGCATCGCGGGCGTGAAGCTGCCGATCAGGTCGAGGTGCGACCCCGGCGCGAGCCATTCGCCACGCACCAGGGGCACGGTGGCCAGCGTGGCGCAGCTGACGATGTCGGCACTGCGGACGGCCGCTTCCAGATCGACTGCGGCCTCTGCGTTCCAGCCCTCGGCGCGCAGTTGCGCGGCCAGGGCCTCGGCGCCTTCGGGCCGGTGGTTCCACACCGTCACTTCGTCGATGGGCCGCACGCTCGCATGCGCGGCCGGCAGCATGCGGGCGATGCGGCCGGTGCCCAGCACCAGCAGCCGGCGCGCATCGCCTCGCGCGAGGAACGAAGCACCGAGCGCCGAAGCCGCGGCGGTGCGCCGCGCGGTGATCTCGTTGCCGTCCATCATCGCCAGCGGCACGCCGGTGCGCGCGTCGTACAGCACATAGGTCGCATGCAGGCCGGGCAGCCCGCGCGCGCTGTTGCCGGGAAATATGTTGATGGTCTTGATGCCGAGAAAGCCCGCGTCGCTCCACGCCGGCATGATGAGCACGGTGCCCTTGTCCGCGCCCGCCGTCTCGATGCTGTGCACATGGCGCGGCGGCACCTGCGCTTCGGCAGCGAAGGCCGCGCGCAATGCGGGCACGAGCTTTTCGAAACCCAATGGCGCGCGGGTGGCGGCTTCGTCGAAGTGCTTCATGGGGTCGGCGAACGCAGCGAGGCGTCGAAGAAGTCCGCCAGCGCCTGCTGGTAGGTGCTGCCGAATCGCGGCGAAGACATCGGCTCGAGGTGGCCGGCGCCCGGCACTTCGATCAGCCGCTTGGGCTCGCGCGCATCGGCCAGCAGCCGTTGCGAATGCGCATGGGGGATCACGTTGTCGGCCGTGCCGTGGATCAGCAGCAGCGGAATCGGCGAGATGGCGGCCACGTATTTCGACGCCGCATAGCTGTCGCTCACCAGCAAGCCCGCACCCGAGAGCTTGTCGTTCGCGATCGACGCGTACGAATAGAAGGTCGATTCGATGGCTGCGGCCTTCACGCCGGCCCGGTTGCCCGAACCGACGACCGCGATCGCGTTGGTGCCACCCAGGCTCTGCCCGAAGACGAAGAGGCGCTGCGGATCGACATCGCCGCGCGAGCGCACGTGGTTCAGCGCGGCGCTGGAGTCCTCGAACACGCCTTTGGGCTCCGGCTTGCCTTCGGACTCGCCGTAGCCGCGGTAGTCGAACACGAACACGTTGTAGTCCTGCTTCGGCAGCCACGCCACGAAGCGCCAGTGCGTCGACATGTTCTGCGCATTGCCGTGGAAATGAACCACGGTGCCCTTGGCTTCCTTCGGATTCTTCTGATGATCCACAGCGGGAATGAACCAGCCTGTGAGGCGCGTGCCGTCCGCGCTCTGGAACTGCACGCTCTCGTAGTGCAGGCCGAGCACGTCGGGTGTTTCGTAGCGCACGCGGTCGGGGTAATAGAACATCGACTGGACGCAGCCGGACAGGAAGAGCGGCGCGGCGCACAGCGCGAGCTTCCACCATCGGCGGATCGGGGCTGTCATGGCTGGCCTGCGGCGCGTCGGTTTTCCGCGAGCATGTTGCAGAAGAGGGCGCCTTGCTCGATCGCATCGTCGAGCGCGATGTGCGTGTGCGGCAGCGGGTCGAACCAGCGCTTGGGCATCGCGCGCTTGGTGCTGTCGCGGTAGTCGAGCCTGAGCATCGCCATCGCGAACGACTTGACGTCGAGCGCCGAGTGGCTGAACGGACTCTCGCCCGCAAAGCGCATCAGGTACCAGTAGACGAACAGGAAGTCGAAGCCCGCCGGATAGGCCACGAACACCGGCCGCGCGGGCAGGCCCTTGAGCCAGGCCACATAGTTCTTCATGGCGCGCGCCGGGTCCTGCAGGTCGGTGCGGCAGGCGGCCCAGGCCTCGGGCTGGGTCTTCCACCACGCGGCGGTCTTGGGGTCGGCCTCCGCGCCGGGCAGGGTTTCGAGGTTGGCGCTGAAGGTGGAGACGAGTTGCTTGTCGGCCGTGTAGGCGGCCGAACCGAAGCTGAGCATCGAGTGCGGGCCGGGGATGGGGCCGTCGGATTCGACGTCGGTGCTGATGTAGAGCTCGGTCATGGATGGCGTGAACAAGAGCAGGTGCTAGATGACCGCGGCTCGCGTCACCGAGGAGAGATGCGCGTCCGGCGATCCTTGAAGCATGGCAACCAGGCTGTTTCGGCCTGCTTCGAGATCGTCGGCACTCTCGATGTAGGCCAGCTCCGAAGGCAAGAGCAGCTTGATGACCAGCAACCGCACCCTGCCGTGTTCCAGGTCGAAGCCGGCAGGCAAGGCATCGGTGGGGAATCCGATGATGACGCCCACCTGTCCCTTCTCGTTCTGAAAGTGAGCGGGAACGCTCCCGACGGAGACGACCGTCGAAAGGGTCTTGTATTTCTGCAGCAACTCGTCCACCTTGCCGTGGTTCGCAATGAGCTGACTGACCTGGAAGACCATGTCGAAGAGCCAGCTGTGATGCGGTGTGTCGAAGAGTTCGGGCGCCTCCGCACAGACCTCGACGCGAAAGCCAAGGGGAATCCCTTCGTCTTCGAAAGGGTCCGACAGGCCATCGCTGACCAGGATCGTCGAGGCCGGGCGACGGACGACGCGCCACGACTGCCGCAGCGATGGCCACATCGGGCCGCCCATGAACGACGGGTTCATCAGGGGCGCGAGAACATCCGTGTCGAGCGCGCCGAGTCGAGACAGGACGGCGGCCCTGGCATCGCATCCCTGTTCCAGCTGGCGCTGCATTTCGGGATCGGGCTGGAATTCCGGCACTTCGTCCTTCTGGACCGAGTCAGCCGGTACAGGGTTGGAGCGGTTCGAGGGTGCTCCCTGATCGGACGACTGCTTCGGGGATTTCTTTCCGAGGATTCGATCTAGCCAGTTCATTGATTTCCTTCGATCACGGTGGGTGGTTTCTGTTGTGGCGGCGAGGCGATTTCCGTCCACTCACGGCCAGGTAGAACGATCAATCGATGCCGAGAATCGATGGAACCGATCGTTCGAGTTCTTCGATCAACTCGGGGTCCATGTATTTGTACTCGTCCGGGATGTCGAGCACATGGATCGGCTTGCCTTCCAGCATCCGCGTGAATTCGGCCACGAGCCGCGACTTGTGTTTTTCTTCCATCACGAGGATGACGTCGGCCCATTCGATGTCGTCGACGGAGACTCTGTGCCGCGCATTCGGGCTGGTGCCGGCGGAGCGCGCCGAGATCTGCGGGTGCCGGCGCCAGAGTTGCTCGGCGGTGGGGCTGCGCCATTGGTTGCGGCTGCAGATGAAGAGGACGTTGCGCATGAATCAGGCAGCGGTGTTGGGCAACTGGAAGACGTGGAGGTCTTGCCAGAGGCCGGATGAGTTCTCGATGAGTGCGACTTCGGTGCAAGCCGCATGCAAAGCGCCCGATGAGCGCAGCCGCGCCTGCAGTTCGATGGCCGCTTCCTCCGCATGGAATGCGTCGCCATGTGCGACCGAGAGGTGCGGAATGACGTCGGCATGCGCGCCGCCATAAGGCTGGAAATCGGGAAAGGCTTCCACCAGCGCCAGCGTCATGCCGATGAAAGGCGCGGCCGGCTCGGGCGCGAGGTATGCGGTCTCGGGAAAGCGGCCGACCCTGCCGAGGGAGAACGCGAACGACGGCGTGCGTTGCAGCACGCGCTGCGCGCGATCGATCACTTCTTGCGTGATGAGCGCCGGGTCCATGAACGGAACCAGCAGCGTGATGTGCGCAGGCACGCCGAGCGCGACAGTCGCGTCGTAGCGACGGCGCAAATCTCCGACAAGCGGCTCGGCGGCGGGAACCTTCACGGCGAATGCGGAGATGGGCATCGGCGCGGAGGATAGCTCAGGCCTCGGCGAGGCGACTCCATTCGACGCCATGTTTCGCAAGGTACTTGCGGAGGCGGTCTGCATCGTTCACCACGCTGCGTTGCTCGCGTGATGCCTGGAAGAGTTGGCGTCCCGCATCGGAGAGGCTGCGCGCTTGCCTGCACACCCGCACCACCGCTTCAAGCTGCAGCCGGTCGAACAGATCGAGCGCAGCCGCGCGCTCTTCACCCAGCAGCGCATCCAGGTCCACATCGCCACCGGTCGCCGCCGCCGGCCCGCCGCGTTTCCACAACCACCGCAGCCGAGCGATCTCCGCCTCGACGAGCGTTACCGGAATCCGCCCGCCATCCGCCAGCGTTGCGAGCCGCGTCACGCTCGCCGACAGGTCGCGGAAGTTGCCGCTCCACATTGCCTCGCCGCTCTGCGCGAACCGCAGGTAGGTCGCGCGCGCCTCGGCGTTGAAGCGCACGACGCGGTGGTTCTCCGCCGCGTGAATCGCGAGCAGGTGATCCACGTTCGGCTCGATGTCCTCGGGCCGCTGCGCGAGGCCGGGCAGGTCATACGTCCAGAGGTTGATCCGCGCGAACAGGTCTTCGCGAAACCGCCCCTCCGCCACGTCGCTGCGGAGATCGCGGTTGGTGCCGGCGATCAGCTGGAAGTCGCTCTCCACTTCCTTGTCCGCACCCACGGGGAAGAAGCGCTTCTCCTCGATGGCCTTGAGCAGCATCGCCTGCTCGTCGGGCCCGAGTTCGCCGATTTCGTCGAGAAACAGCGCGCCCTGGTTTGCCGTGCGCAGCAGGCCGGGCCGATCGGTCGCGGCCCCGGTGAAAGAACCCTTCTTGTGGCCGAACAAGGTGGAAGCCGCACCGTCACCCCGCAGCGTGGCGCAGTTCACTTCCACGAACGGCCCGGTCATCTGGTGCCGCGCCTGCTTCAGCTCGAACATGCGCCGCGCCAGGAATGACTTGCCTGCGCCGGTCGGCCCCACGAGCAGGATCGGCGCACGCGAGCGCACGGCCACGCGTTCGATCTCGTCGATCAGTGCGTTGAAGCGCGCGTTGCGCGTGGCGATGCCGCTCTTGAGAAATGCGACCGCATCGCGCTGCTCCGCATCGAAGCGCCGCGCGATCACGTCGTAGCGCGAGAGGTCCAGATCGATCAGCGTGCACTTGCCGGCTTCGCCCTCGCGCTGCTTCTTCGGCGGCGAGGTCTGCGCGAGCACGCCCGGCACCACGCGCGATTCCGACAGCAGGAACATGCAGATCTGCGCGACGTGCGTGCCGGTGGTGATGTGCGTCCAGTACTGCTCGCGTTCGGTGTCGAAGGTGTAGCCGCGCGCCCAGTCGTACAGGCGCGTGTAGACCTCGCCGAAGTCCCATGGGTCCTCTAGGTCGAGCGGCACGAGGTTGACGGTGGTCTCGGGCGACACGCTGGTGATGTCGGCCTTCACCACTTCGGCCAGCGTCTTGTGGCGCAGCGTGTAGAGCAACTCCATGCGCGAGACGACCATGTCCTCGTGCTGTGCGAGCGAGACGGTGGGGCGCCATTTGTTCCAGCGGCCCGCGCCCTGGCCGGCATCGAGCTGGGTGCCGAGGAAGCCGATGACGACGATGGGTTTCTTCATTGATCTGGATAAAAGACTATCCAAAATTATAAGAAAAGCCAACGAAGATTGGACGAATTTTCTGTCCTGGAAGCCTGTGAGAAGAAAAAATACCAATCAAATCAAAGACTTGAATGATTTATCCGATTGGCTGGCCCGAGCTGGCATACCGGTTGCAATAAGGATCACACATTCAAGAAATCGAACGAACAAAAAAGAACCCCACAAGGAGAAGTCACATGGCCAACCTTCAACTCTTCCAGACCCGCCGCGGCGCACTGCAGCCCTCGGTCGATGCGCTCAACGAAGCGGGTGGCGTGGCTTACGCGCTGTCGCCCAAGCACCAGCTGGCGCAACTCGCCGCGACCGGTTGCCTGAGCAACACCTTCTACGCACAGGCGCAGGACCAGCTCGACGCCGTGCTGGCCCTGGCCCGCGAAGTCGATCCGGTGTTCGTCGCCAAGACGGCCGTGTACGCACGCCGCTCCGGCCACATGAAGGACATGCCCGCGCTGCTGGCTGCAACGCTGGCGGTGCGCGACGTGTCGCTGCTCGCCAAGGTTTTCGGCCGCGTGGTGGACAACGGCAAGATGCTGCGCAACTTCGTGCAGATGCTGCGTTCGGGTGCCGTGGGCCGCAAGTCGCTCGGTACGCGTCCGAAGAAGCTCGTGCAGCAATGGCTGCTCGAAGCGACCGAAGCGCAACTGCTGAACGCCTCGGTGGGCAACACGCCTTCGCTGGCCGACGTGGTGAAGATGGTTCACCCCAAGCCCGCCGAAGCATGGCGCGCTGCGTGGTTCGCATGGCTGATCGATCGTCCGTATGCGCTGGAGGCACTGCCTCCGGTGACGCAGGCCTTCGAACGCTTCAAGCGCGACCGTTCGCTCGAAGTGCCTGACGTGGCGTTCCAGATGCTGACCGCGCTGGAGCTGGATACGCAGGCCTGGGCACGGATCGCGCAGCGTGGATCGTGGCAGATGGTGCGTCAGAACCTGAACACCTTTGCGCGCCACGGCGTGTTCGAACTGCCGGGCCTCGCCGAAGCGGTGGCCGCCAAGCTGCGTGACCCGCAGGCCGTGGCCAAGGCGCGTGTGCTGCCGTACCAGCTGATGGCGGCTTTCACTGCAACCGGCGCCGAGGTGCCGCACGTGGTGAAGGAAGCGCTGCAGGACGCGATGGAACTCGCGCTGGCCAACGTGCCGGTGTTCGAGGGCCGCGTGGTGGTGTGCCCCGACGTGTCGGGCTCGATGAGCTCGCCGGTGACGGGTCACCGCGGTTCTGCGACCTCGGCGGTGCGCTGCATCGACGTGGCCGCGCTGGTGGCTGCCGCCGTGCTGCGCCGCAATGCGGATGCGCGTGTGCTGCCCTTCGAGACGAAGGTGGTGTCGCTCAAGCTGAATCCGCGCGATTCGGTGATGACCAACGCGGCCAAGCTGGCGGCGGTGGGTGGCGGCGGAACTTCGTGCAGCGCGCCGCTGGCGTTGCTGAACAAAGAGAAGGCCAAGGCGGATCTGGTGGTGCTGGTGTCGGACAACGAATCATGGGCCGACCGTGCACGTGGCCGCGGTACCGCGACCATGCAGGAATGGGCGGCGTTCAAGGAACGCAACCCGAAGGCGCGGCTGGTGTGCATCGACATCCAGCCCTATGCGACCACCCAGGCGCAGGAGCGCGAGGATGTGCTGAACATCGGCGGCTTCAGCGACGAAGTGTTCAAGCTGCTGGCGGTGTATGCCGCGGGCGGCCTGGGCGCCGACCACTGGGTGGGTGTGATCGAAGAGACTTCGATCTGAGAGAGAAGCGAGAGGGTGCCGTGGGCGTTGGCCTGCGGTGCCCGATCCGAAGAAATTGAACGTCGTCGTTCGGCGAATGCAGGTGTGACTACATCACCAATCCGATGTCACACCGTTTGTTTGTCGCCTGACGGGGATGAAAGTTGTTGTGCGAATGCAGGCAGGACTACATCTGGTTTGACCAGGGTTCGAATCCCGGCGCCGGCTCTCCGGCGTGGTCTACGTCTTGCCATCCTTGTCGCACTGTTTTTTGCAGCGAATGCTGACGGAACTACAGACTCTTAATCTCGTGGTCGCGGGTTCGAATCCCGTCGGTCGAAAGACCGTAGCTCAGTGGTAGAGCACGACGTTTCGTCGATTCTTGTCGCTGCTTTTTTTGTTTCGAGGTGAATGCAGATGGGTTTACAGGATAGAGCGTCATGGCCTCGGCCATGAAGGTCTCGGGTTCAATCCCCGGTCTGTTTCGGCAGATAGCTCAGTACACAACCCGTCGCTCCTCGTCACCTCTTTTTTGTGTTTTGGGCCGCCGTGCCCGCCAGTCGGTCAGATAAAGAATAGAGAGAGAAAAATGGAACAGAACTACAAAGTGCACCAGGTAGCCAATGGCGTCCCCGTGAAGATGTGGACCAACGGCGTGCCCGTGGAAGACGAAGCGCAGAAGCAGCTCGAGAACGCCGCGCGCCTGCCCATCGTGTTCAAGCACATCGCGGCCATGCCCGATGTGCACTACGGCATCGGCGCGACCGTGGGTTCGGTGATCCCGACCTTCAAGGCCATCATCCCGGCCGCCGTCGGCGTGGACATCGGCTGCGGAATGATGGCCTGCAAGACCACGCTCAACGCGCGCGACCTGCCCGACAACCTGGGCCCGCTGCGTTCGGCGATCGAGAAGGCCGTGCCGCACGGATCGAACCCCAAGCGCATGGGTCGCGACAAGGGCTCGTGGGAAACGCCGCCCGATGAAACCGACGCCGCCTGGGCCGGGCTGGTGGATGAGTTCGATGCAATCTGCGAGGACTACCCGCGCATCAAGAACACGAACAACCACAAGCACCTGGGAACGCTGGGGACCGGCAACCACTTCATCGAGGTGTGCCTCGACGAAGCAGGTGCCGTGTGGTTCATGCTGCACTCGGGTTCGCGCGGCGTGGGTAACGCCATCGGCACGCACTTCATCGAACTTGCGAAGAAGGACGCCGAGCTGCACCAGCGCAACCTGCCCGACCAGGACCTGGCGTACTTCGAGGAAGGCGCCCAGTATTTCGGCGACTACGTGCGCGCGGTGGGCTGGGCCCAGAAGTTCGCGCGCGCGAACCGCGAAGTGATGATGCAGCGCGTGGTAGCGGCCGCGCGCAAGGTCATCACGAAGCCTTTCGAGACGCATGTGGAAGCGGTGAACTGCCACCACAACTACGTGAGCCGCGAGACGCACTTCGGCGAAGACGTGCTCGTGACCCGCAAAGGCGCGGTGAGCGCCAAGCTTGGTGAACTCGGGATCATCCCCGGCAGCATGGGTGCCAAGAGCTACATCGTGCGCGGAAAAGGCAACCCCGAGAGCTTCATGAGCTGCAGCCACGGCGCCGGTCGAAAGATGAGCCGTACGAAGGCGAAGAAGCTCTTCACCGTCGCCGACCAGATCGCCGCGACCGAAGGGGTGGAATGCCGCAAGGACGCCGACGTGATCGACGAGATCCCGATGGCCTACAAGGACATCGATGCGGTGATGGAGGCGCAGAAGGACCTGGTGGAGGTGGTTTACACGCTCAAGCAGGTGGTTTGCGTGAAAGGGTAAGAGGCCGTCCATCGAGGCCGGCACGAGAGGGCCAAGATGAGGATCGACGAAAGATGCATTCGGCAAACTGAAGCGGAGATGGCGCGCTTGAAGAAGTCCTTGAACGAGGCTTCCGAAAAGCGCGGCCGTTCTCCGTCGGCGCGGGTCGCATGGAAGGCTGCCGCGGAAGACTTTCGTCGCTATGAGAGCCCCGTGTTCGCGTTGTGGAGCAACGAGGCGCGGGACGGGATTCTGCAAGGCAAGGGCGCATGGCGCGAAGGCGCAATGCTCTACCTCGCGTTGAGTCCGCGGTTCCTCCGGTCCGGCTACTTGCGGGATCGGTTGTGCCACCTGCTCAAGCGGTGCGAGTTGTCCGGAAATGAGCGCGAAGAGCTGCGAGGGATATTGCTCGAGACCTTGGTTCGAAGGCCTTCGACGGGCCGATTTCGTCACGATTGCCAGCTTGCGGCGCGATGGGCCGACGACGCGTTCACTGCCCGCGTTCGCGAGCTGGCGACGCGCAAGGATGGATGGACGCGCGGACGTGCGCAACGAATGCTGGATGTCATCGGGCAGAACAAGAAGCTGTGGAGCAACGAATCATGAAAGACCACATGCCGGGCCATGCGGAGATCAGGCTGCATGCGCTTGCGCTGAAGGACGAGGCCGAGGTCGTCGCACTGCGCGAAACGTTGCAGAGCGTCGGCTCGGGCTTCGAGTTCGCTGTCTATGGTGTCGCTGCCGATGTAGACAACGTCGGCGAAGCGCACCATCGCGCAGCGCTGCGCCTCTTGTGCGATGACATCGCAGCGTTCGCCGAGCGCTACCGGCAGGACGTGATGGCACGCGATCCTTCGCTCGCCGCAAAGTTGACCACCAGCCTTGCGTTCGATGTCGACGCCGCGCACGCGACACCGCTGGATGCGTCGGCGGTGATTGCTGCCGAAAGCTTCGCGCCGCTGCACCGCATCGTGTACACACGCGATCTCGCGGAGGTCTCGTGGTTCGAATGGTTCTGCCAGGCCTTCGGCGATCCGCCGTACACGCTGCATGTTGCCGACGAAGCCGAGCGGGCAGAGCTGTTCCCGCGCTTCTGCCGATGCACGGGACTGCTGCCGGACGAGGACATCGTCGTGCTCGACTGGGTCGGCGACCCGGAGCGCGAACCCGAACGCAGCACCTGGAGCGATTACTTCGACGCCGGCAAGGAGTGGTGGGGCATCTGGTGCTTTACCGTGTGGAACCCGCGCCGACGCACATTGGCCGTCGCGATGGCAAGCCAGACAGACTGACAACGACAAACAGCAACAACAACGAGATTTCGAATCATGCAGAAAGAAGATCAGAAGGAGTTCCTGCGCTCCGCCCACCCCATCGACCCCGCCATGCGCGAGGAGATCATGGCCAACCTGCGCGCCATCGAAGAGCGCCACGACGTCACCGTCCTCTTCGCCTGCGAATCCGGCAGCCGCGGCTGGGGCTTTGCCTCGCCCGACAGCGACTACGACGTGCGCTTCATCTACGTGAACCGCCTGCCGTGGTACCTCACGGTGACGCCGCGCCGCGACGTGATCGAGGTGCCGATCAGTGGTGACCTCGACATCAACGGCTGGGACCTGCGCAAGGCGCTGGGCCTGATGCGCGAATCGAACCCGACGCTGCTCGAATGGCTGCGCTCACCCATCGTGTACCGCGACGACGCTATCGCGATGCCGCGTTTTCGTGCGCTCTCGGAAGCGGTGTTCTCCAACGCGCGCGCGTGGCATCACTACAGCTCGATGGCGAAGAAGAACTTCCGCGAGCACCTGCAGGCCGACGAGGTGCGCTACAAGAAGTACCTCTACGTGCTGCGTCCGCTGCTGGCTGCGCGCTGGATCCGCACGCAGTCCGGCGTGCCGCCGATGCGCTTCGCCGACCTGGCGCAGCACACGCTGGATGCTGCGCGCGATGCCGCGCTCATCGACGAAATCAACGCGCTGCTCGAAGTGAAGATGCGCGCCGGCGAAGCCGCGACCAGCCCGCGCTGGCCCGGCATCCATGCGTTCATCGAAGCCGAGCTGGCGGTCAATGCCGCGGAGCCGATCACGCCGCTGCCGCAGGCCGAGGAGGCGGGGCTCGACGCGTTCCTCTGCGAGACGGTGCTGCGTTTCGATGCGGCGGCGCCCGAAGGAGGCCGCGCATGATCGAACTCGACGGCTCCCAGGGCGAAGGCGGCGGCCAGATCCTCCGCACCAGCCTCGCGCTGTCGGTGGTGACGGGCCAGCCCCTGGCCATCGAGAAGATTCGCGCGGGCCGCGCCAAGCCGGGCCTGATGCGCCAGCACCTTGCCTGCGTGAAGGCCGCGGCCGAGATCAGCGGTGCGCAGGTCGAGGGCGCGGAACTCGGCTCGCAGTCGCTGCGCTTCGCGCCTGGCCCGGTGCACGCGGGCGACTACCGCTTCGCGATCGCCAGCGCGGGCAGCTGCATGCTGGTGCTGCAGACCGTGCTGCCGCCGCTGCTGCTGGCCGGTGCGCCGAGCACAGTGCACCTGAGCGGCGGCACGCACAACCCGATGGCGCCGCCGTTCCATTTCCTGGAGCGTGCGTTCGTGCCGCTGGTTCGACGCCTCGGCGCCGACTTGCAACTGACACTGCGCCGCTGCGGCTTCTACCCGGCGGGTGGCGGCGAGGTCGAGGCGACCATCGTGCCCGCTGCGGGCGCGCTGCAGCCCTTCCAACTGATGACGCGCGGTGCGCAGCAGTCGGCCCATGCGGAATGCCTGGCCCCGGGCCTGCCGCGCCATGTGCCGACGCGCGAACTCGACACGCTGGGCGGCGCGATGGGCTGGTCCGGCGAGCAACTGCGCTTCGGCACGGCGCGGCAGAACGAAGGCCCGGGCAACGCGCTGATCGCCACGTTGGCCTATGAACATGTCACCGAGGTGTTCACTGCGTTCGGCGAGAAGACGCTCAGCGCCGAGCAGGTGGCGCATGGGCTCGTCAAGGAGCTGCGCGCGTTCCAGAAGAGCGAGGCGGCCGTTGGTCCGCACCTGGCCGACCAACTCGCGCTGCTGCTGGCGCTGGCCACATGGCAGAGCCGCAAGCCGGCTGCGTTCACCTGCAGCGAGGTGACGGAGCACACGCGCACCAACTGCGCGGTGATCGAGCGCTTCCTGCCGGTGCGCTTCGCGATCGCCGAGAGCCGCACCGCCTCGACGGTGCAGGTCTCGCCGGCCTGATGGAAGAAGAAGAAAGACGCCCGCTCGCTCAGGCGAGCGGCGTCGCGTTGGCGTACAGGCGCAGCAGCATCGCGCGCAGCGTCTTCACCTCGGCCGCGGTGAAGTCCGAGGTCGCCACCGCTTCGTAGTGCTGCGCGAGCGGGATCAGCTCGCAGGTCAGCGCCAATCCGCGCTCCGTCAGGTTGATGCGCACCGCGCGCTTGTCGGTGTCGCACTTCTCGCGTGCCATCAATTCATGCACCACCAGCCGGTCGACGATGCGCGACAGCGCCGACAGGTCGGTGGAGGCGTGCGTCGCCAGTTCCGACAGCGTCTGCCGCGGCGTGTGCTGCAGCGACGCGCACACGCGCCACTCGCTCAGGCTGAGCCCGTAGGGTTTCAACGCCTTCGCAAAGGCGTTGCCCATGCGGGCGCCAGCGCGTGCAAGAAGGAACGGGATGGCCTTTTCGAGGTCGTGATCGGGGTGTAGGGTTTTCATCTAGACGAGCTTGATTATTCAAGTATATAGTCCGCCGCAATTACTTGAATAATCAAGCAAAAACGGAGACGGGCATGAATCTGAAACCCACGCGCCGAAGCGCCATCGCGGTGATGCTTTCTCTTCTGTCGGCGGCGCCGCTGGCGCATGCCCAGAGCGCTGCCGCCAAGTGGCCCGCGCAGGCCGTTCGCTTCGTGGTGCCGTTCCCCGCGGGCTCGGCGCCCGATGTGCTGATCCGCCATGTGGGCGCCAAGCTCGGCGAGAAGTGGGGGCAGGGCGTGATCGTCGACAACAAGCCCGGCGGCAGCGGCGTGATCGGCATGAACGCGATCCTCGCGGCGCAGAACGATGGCTACACCTTCGGCTTCGTGCAGGGCTCGGCCATCTCCGTCGCGCCGAGCACGATCAAGGGCGTGAGCTACGACTTCAACCGCGACTTCGTGCCGGTCACGCTTGCGGCCGTCGCGCCCTTCATGCTGGCAGTGCCGGCGAACTCGCCCTACAAGACGCTGGCCGATTTCATCGCCGCCGCGCGCGCCAGGCCGCAGGGCATCGAGGTGGCCGACAACGGCCGCGGCACCGCGCCGCACCTGGCCTCGGCATTGCTCGGCCTGCAGTCCGGCGCGCAGTTCCTCGAAGTGCACTACCCCGGCGGCGCGCAGGCCATGCAGGCCACGTTGGGCGGCCAGACGCAGATGATGGTCGAGACCTACAACGTGGTCGCTGGCAATGTGCAGGGCGGTCGCATGCGCGTGCTGGCCAGCATGGGCGACCGCGTCGAGGCGGGTCTGGAATCGTTCCCCCTCGCGAGCAAGACGGTGCCCGGTGCGGTGGCGCACGGCTGGTTTGCGGTGATCGCGAAGAAGGGCGTCGACCCGCTCGTGCTCGCGAAGCTCAACAAGGACATGAACGAGGCGCTGCTGCTGCCCGACGTGGTCGCCAAGTCGCGCGAGCTGGGCACCTACCCGCGCCCCGGCACCCCCGAACAACTGGCGCGCTACATCGCCGACGACCGCAAGACCTGGCAGGACGTGCTGGACAAACTCAACATCAAACCGGAGTAACCACCCCATGAAGAACAAGATCGCTCTGGAAGAGCATTTCGCGATCGACCTCACGATCGCCGACTCGCAGGTCTACGCCCGCCCCGAAGTGTGGCAGGGCCTCAAGAGCAACCTGCTCGACTTCGAGCAGCAACGCCTGGAAAAGATGGACGAGTGGGGCACCGAGTTCTCGATCCTCTCGCTCAACTCGCCCGCGGTGCAGGGCATCCCCGACGCGAAGCGTGCCATCGAAGTGGCGCAGCGCGCCAACGACGTGCTGGCCGAGCAGGTCAAGCGCCATCCCACGCGCTTCGGCGGATTCGCCGCGCTGCCGATGCAGGACCCCGAAGCCGCCGCGCGCGAGCTGGAGCGCTGCGTGAACCAGCTGGGTTTTCACGGCTTCCTGGTCAACGGCTTCTCGCAGGTGGGCGACGAGAACACCGTCGTCTACTACGACGACGCGCGTTTCAACGATTTTTGGACCGCCGCCGCCGCGCTGAAGAAGCCCTTCTACATGCACCCGCGCGACCCGCTGCTGGCCCGCGAACCGATCTACGACGGCGCGCACTGGCTCACCGGCCCCACCTGGGCCTTCGCGATGGAAACCGCCATCCATGCGCTGCGCCTGATGTCCAGCGGCATGTTCGACCGCCATCCCGCGCTGCAGATGATCCTCGGCCACTTCGGCGAAGGCATTCCGTTCAACATCTGGCGCGTCGACCACATCCTGCGCAAGGGCCGCCGCGGCATGCCCTGCGACAAGGAGATCGGCGAGTACCTGCGCAGCAACGTGCACATCACCACCAGCGGCAACTTCCGCACGCCGACGCTGCTGTCGACGATGCTCGAGGTGGGCTCGGACCGCATCATGTATTCGGTCGACTACCCCTTCGAGAAGCATGAAGACGCGGCCCGCTGGTTCGACAGATGCGAGATCAGCGAAAACGATCGGCAGAAAATCGGCCGCGACAACGCCCGCAAGCTCTTCGGACTGAAGTGACATGAGCGCCGCGAAAGACACCCGCCCCGTGCTCGTGGCCGGCGGCGGCATCGGCGGCCTGGCAGCCGCGCTGGCCCTGGTCCGCGAAGGCTATCGCGTGAAGGTGATCGAGCAAGCTGGCCAAATCGGCGAGATCGGCGCGGGCATCCAACTGAGCCCCAACGCCTTCGCAGCCTGCGATGCGCTCGGCGTGGGCGAGCACCTGCGCGCCAAGGCGGTCTACACCGAAGAAATGGTGATGTTCGATGCCATCGACGCGAAGCGCGTGGCGAGCATCTCGCTCTCGGACAAGTTCCGCGCGCGCTTCGGCAATCCCTATGCGGTGATCCACCGCGCCGACATCCACGGCGCGTTGCTCGAAGGCGTGAAGCAGACGACCGACGGCATCGAATTCCTCACCTCGACCAAGGTCGTGCACATCGAGCAGGACGACCACGGCGTGACGCTCATCGACGCGCAGGGCGGTCGCCACGAAGGCCAGGCCGTGATCGGCTGCGACGGCGTGCGCTCGGCGGTGCGCCAGCAGTACGTGGGCGACGGCATCCGTGTGTCGGGTCACGTGGTGTTTCGCGCGGTGGTCGACACTGCAGAGTTCCCCGAGGCGCTGCGTTTCACCGCGCCCTGCATCTGGGTCGGCCCCAACTGCCACCTGGTGCACTACCCGCTCAAGGGCGGCGACAAGTTCAACATCGCCGTCACCTTCCACAGCGACCAGCCCGAGGAGTGGGGCTCGATGGACGGCGACCCGGCCGAGGTGCAGCGCTACTTCCGCCCGACCTGCGACCAGGTGCAGCAACTGCTGCGCATCCCGAAGGCGTGGAAGCGCTATTCGACGGCCGACCGCAACCCGATCGAGCAATGGACCTTCGGTCGCGCGACGCTGCTGGGCGACGCCGCGCACCCGATGGTGCAGTACCTCGCGCAGGGCGCCTGCACGGCCTGCGAGGATGCGGTGACGCTGGGCCTCGCGCTGCGCCGCGAAGGTGGCGACTGGCCCCGCGCGCTCGCGCTGTACGAGCGCTCGCGTGTCGCACGCACCGCGCGCGTGGTGCTGTCGGCGCGCGAGATGGGCCGCATCTATCACGCCAAGGGCGTCGAGCGCCTGGTGCGCAACAGCCTGTGGAACGGCCGCCCGCAGGAGCGCTTCTACGACGCGCTCGAATGGCTCTACGGCTGGACGGCCGCCACCTGCCTCGACGAGGCAACGGCGTGAAGGCATTCCCCGATTCGCTCGAAGCGAGCGCGGGCGGCGCGGGCGGCGGAAGTGCAACGGCCGCCATCGACATCCCCGCGCTGATCGACAGTCACCCCGTCAGCAGCTTCCAGAAATGGATCCTGCTGCTGGTCGGCTGCGCGGTCGTGATGGACGGCTTCGACGTGCAGGCCATGGGCTTCGTCGCGCCGGCCATCGTGAAGGCCTGGGGCATCGACAAGGCCGCGCTCGGCCCGGTGTTCGGCGCGGGGCTCTTCGGCATGCTGGTCGGCTCGCTGGTGCTCAGCATCTGCGCCGACCGCATCGGCCGGCGGCCCGTGCTGCTGGGCGCCACGGTGTTCTTTGCGTTGTGCATGCTCGCCACGGCCTTCGTGCACACGCTGAACCAGCTGCTCGTGATGCGCTTCATCACCGGTATCGGCCTGGGCGGCATCATGGCCAACGCAAGTGCGCTGGCGAGCGAGTACAGCCCGCTGCGCCGCCGCGTCACGCTGATGATGTGGGTGTCGTGCGGTTTCACCGGCGGCGCGGTGCTGGGCGGGCTGATCTCGGCGGTGCTCATTCCACTGGGCGGCTGGCAGGCGGTGTTCATCTTCGGCGGCATCGTGCCGCTGGTCATTGCCGCGCTGATGTGGCGCTACATGCCCGAGTCGATGCAGTTCCTGGTGCTGCGCGGGCGCAAGCTCGATCGCGTGCACGGCTGGCTGCAACGCATCGCGCCCGAAGTGCGCATCGGCCCCGGCACGCGCTACGTGGTGCATGAAGCCAAACAGGACGGCGCCCCGGTGGCCGAGCTGTTCCGCGCGGGGCGCGGGCCGGCCACGCTGCTGCTGTGGGGCATCAACTTCATGAACCTGCTGAACCTGTTCTTCCTCGCGAACTGGCTACCCACCATCGCGACCGAAGCGGGCTACAGCGGCGGCACGGCCGTGCTGGTCGGCACGCTGCTGCAGGTGGGTGGCGTGGTCGGCACGGTGGCCATGGGGCCGCTGATCGACCGCATCGGCTTCTACCGCGTGCTGGTGCCGATCTTCGCGATCGCGGTGCTCACCATCGGCGTCATCGGCCAGCCGGCGTTGCCGCTGGCGCTGCTGCTCGCGGTGGTGACGGTGAGCGGCTTCTGCGTGGTGGGTGCGCAGCCCGCGCTCATCGCGCTGGCCTCGAGCGTGTATCCGACGACAGTGCGCGCCACCGGCATGGGCTGGAGCCTGGGCATCGGACGCGCGGGCTCCATCGTGGGGCCGATGCTGGCGGGCTGGCTCATCGGGCTGCACTGGACGAACAGTGCGCTCTTCATCGCAGCGGCCGTGCCGGCGCTGCTTTCCTGTGTGATGGTGCTCTGCATGGGGCGATTGAAATTCACGGGCGCCACCGCGCGCCCAGGAGAAACTGCATGACGACGACTTCCTTCCGGGGCTGGACCCTGACCGCCCGCGTGCTGATGGCCGTGCTCTTCCTGGTCGCGGGCGTGCGCAAGCTCATGACCTACGGCGCGACGCTCGGCTACTTCGCCAAGCTGGGCATTCCGCTCGGCGACGTGGTGCTGCCGCTGACCATCGCGCTGGAGATCGGCTGCGGCCTGCTGCTGATCGCCGGCTGGCGCCTGCAATGGGTGGCGAGCGCGCTGGCCCTGTTCACGCTGGCCACGGCCTTCACCGCGCACGCCTTCTGGTCCGCCGATGCGGCGCAGTTTTCGGGGCAGCTCAACAATTTCCTCAAGAACGTGGCGATGGCGGGCGGCTTCCTGCTGTTGATCGTCCAGGCCACGGGCGGCGAGCGGAAGACCGCTGGCAGCTGAGCCGGGACCGGGTGGAAAACTCCTTTCCACCCGCACGGTTGAACGACCCGCAAGGCAGGTAGACACTCGCCCGCACCTTTTACTGAAAGATCGAGCGATGCCTGTCCAATCCTTCGTCTACAACAGCGTTCCCCAGCGCGTGGTCTTCGGTGCAGGGTCGCTGCAGCACTTGGCGCGCGAGATCGATGCGCTCGGCGCGCGGCGTGCGCTGGTGCTCTCCACACCCGAACAGCGCCCGCAGGCCGAGCGCATCGCCGACATGCTGGGCGCACAGGCGGCCGGCGTGTTCGACCGGGCCGTGATGCATGTACCCATCGAGACCGCACGCGAAGCAAGGGACGTGGCGCAACGCCTGGGCGCCGACTGCGCCGTGGCCATCGGCGGCGGCTCGACCACGGGCCTGGGCAAGGCCATCGCGCTCGATTCGGGCCTGCCGATCCTCGCGATCCCGACCACCTACGCGGGCTCCGAGATGACGCCGATCTACGGCATCACCGAGGCCGGCATGAAGAAGACTGGCAAGGACTTCAAGGTGCTGCCGCGCACCGTGATCTACGACCCCGAGCTCTCGCTGACCCTGCCCGTTGGAATGAGCGTGACGAGCGGCATCAACGCCATCGCGCATGCGGCCGAAGGGCTCTACGCCACCGATGCGAATCCGATCATGGATCTGATGGCCCAGGAGGGCATCGCCGCGCTGGGTCGCGCACTGCCCGCGATCCGCGCCTCGGCACAGGATGCGGGCGCGCGCAGCGATGCGCTCTATGGCGCGTGGCTGTGCGGCACGGTGCTCGGCAACGTCGGCATGGCGCTGCACCACAAGCTGTGCCACACGCTGGGCGGCAGCTTCAACCTGCCGCATGCCGAGACGCACACCATCGTGCTGCCGCATGCGCTGGCCTACAACGCCGCGGCGGCCCCCGAAGCCATGGCGCGCATTGCGAAGGCGCTGGGGGCCAGCGCTGCGGCGCAGGCGGTGTTCGACCTCGCGCGCGACAACGGCGCGCCGGTCGCGCTGCGCGACATCGGCATGAAGGAGTCGGATCTCGACGTCGCCTGCGCGCATGCGCTCACGAACCAGTACCCCAATCCGCGCCCGCTGGAGCGCGATGCGATCCGTGCCTTGCTGCAGAACGCGTGGGAAGGCGTGCGGCCCTGAGCCGCTGCTTCCTGGCACCCGGCGTGCATTAAAAAAACCGGCTCCCGCTTTTGCAAGGGCCGGCCTGGATGTGAGAGCCCGCCGAAGCAGGCGGGTGCTGCGAACCGCTTACAGCGGCAGTGCGTCGCCACGGGCGGCAGCGCGGGCGGCGGCACGCACCGCGGCACGGTCGACGGTGCTGGCCACCACGGGCGCGACGCCCGACGAAGCGCCTTCGGCGTACGGGTTGTCGCCGTGCGCGGCGGCAACGGCTTCGGCGCGGACCGCGGCGCGGCTCGTGGACGAAACGATGGTCGAGGCCGGGCCGGCGCTGGCGCCCTCTGCATAGGGGTTGTCGCTGCGCGCAGCCGCCACGGCTTCGGCGCGCACGTCGGCACGGCTGGCCTGCGAGGCGATCGAATGCACGCCTTCGTAGGTCTCGGCGTGTACGGCACCCGCTGCGCCCAGCATGGCGAATGCGGCGGCGGAAAGAGCGAAGAGTTGCCTGGTGTTCATGATGAAAGTCCCTTTGGATGACGGTGTGGTCGGCGGACATTCGTCGTTGCCACGGGATGCAGTGTGAAACCGCATCGCGGTTCGCGCTGTGCGTTTGCGCACCGCTTTCGTCAACTACAAAGGGATCGTCGTGGGCTGCGGATACAGCACTTCGAGCGGCTCGGAGCGGCCGCGCACGGCAAGTGCTTCGGGTGGACCCATCGCGTCCGCCACGCCGGCCTGCTGTGCCGCGAACAGCGAGACGACGAGGCGCGATGCAGCCGTCTTCGAATGGTCCTGCAGGCGGCTCGCGGTGTTCACCACTTCGCCGATGGCTGTGAAGGTGGTGGTCTCCAGGTAACCCACTTCGCCGACCGCCGCGCGCCCCGCATGCAGGCCCATGCCGAACTCCAGGCGCTGGCCGAACTGCGCCTCGAAGCCTTCGCTCCACGCGTCCATGCGCTGGGCGATCAGCGTGGTCGCATGCAGTGCCTGCCGGCATGCGGCGGGCAGGTCGCACTCGAGCCCGAAGATCGCCATCACGCTGTCGCCGATGAACTGGTTGGGCACGCCGCCGCTCTCGCGCACCGCGGCGCCGACGGTGGCGAAGTAGCGGTCGAGCACATAGGCAAGGTCGAAGGGCCACTGCCGCTCCGACAGGCCCGACCAGCGCCTGAGGTCGACGAAAAGAATGGCCACGTCGCGCTCGCGCCCGAAGCTGCCGACCGGCGCGGGCCGGCCCTCGTTGGGCAGCGGCGCGAACAGCGGCGTGACCTCGATGTCGCCGTGCGGGCGCAGCTGGCAGGCCAGGCGCACGTCGGCCGGCGCGCGCACGCGTTCGAGCGTGCGCTGCTCGTCGCGGCCCGGCTCGCCGATGTGTTCGGGCGCGCCGACCACGCGCACACGGCAGGTGGAGCAGCGCGCGCGTCCGCCGCAGATCGACACGTGCGCGATGGCGTGCGAGCGGCTCGCTTCCAGCACGCTCCAGCCGCGCGGCACCTGCACCGTGCGGTCGGGGTAGCGCAGCGCGATGGACGGCTGGCGCGACAGGCGCGCAATCCAGTTGCGCCCCCAGCGCGCCGAGAGCAGTGCGAGCAGCGCCAGCACATAGAGCCACTTCAGGCCCTGTTCGGCCTCGCCGAGGGCTTGCGCCTGCGCAGCCGTAGGCACCGGCACGGTCGGCACGCCGGTCCACTGGAACTCGCGCCCGATGGAGATGAAGCCCATCGCCGCCGTGAACGGCAGCAGCACGGCGATGGCCAGCAGCAGGTAAGACAAGCGCCGGTACAGCGGCTGCGCCCGCAGCGCGAAGTGAAGGCCGAGGCAGCCGTGGGTCCAGGCCGCGAACATCAGGCTGAACTGGGCGGCCGCGCCCGGCAGGCTCCACAGGCCCCAGACCACGCGCACATAAGAGCCCTCGACGCCGTAGGCTTCGTAGGCGCCGCGTATGGCCGTCAGGTGGGTGGCGATGAGCAGCGGCAGCGCAAAGCCCAGCAGCACGCGCAGGCCCTCCAGCGGGGGCATGCGCAGCGTGCGCCGCTCCCACAGGGCGACCACGGCCAGCGCCAGGTGCGTGAGGGCCGCGCCGTACAGCAGCACCGTGCCCGGCAGGCTGTGCCAGAACTTCTGCGCCACGCGCAGCACGCTCTCGGCGAGGTCGAAGGAATAGATGCCCAGCGAATGGTTCAGCAGGTGAACCGTCACGTAGCCCATCAGCACCAGCCCGCTCGCCCAGCGGAGATTGCGCCGTGTGGGCGGTCTCAGCGAAAAAGGGGAGGAAGGGGGTGGCGGGGAACGTCTGTCCATGAACGGGTTCGAAGCGGCACCCGAGCATAATGCGCGCGCCCCCACCGACCGGCATGGCCACACCCGAACCCACCCCCCGCTCCAGCCTCGCGCTGCGCCAGATCGCGCTGCTCGAAGGCCTCTCCGACCAGCGCCTGGACCTGCTCGCCCGGCAGTGCCTGTGGCACAGCGTGGAAGCCGGCAAGCCGCTGCTGCTGCGCGCCGAGCAGCAGGGCGAGGTGTTCCTGCTGGTCTCGGGCCGGGTGCGGGTGACGACCTACTCGGCCAACGGCCGGCAGGTCACCTTCCGCGATGCCGAGGCCGGCCAGTACTTCGGCGACATCGCCGCCATCGACGGCGGCCCGCGCTCCGCCGACGTGGTCACGCTGGAGCCCAGCGTGGTCGCGAGCCTCGATCGTCCTGCCTTCATGGCGCTCCTGCGCGACGAGCCGCTGGTCGCCGAGCGGGTGATGCAGCGGCTGGCTTCGCTGGTGCGCCAGCTCTCCGAACGCGTGATCGACTTGAGCACGCTCGGCGTGCAGAACCGGCTGCATGCCGAGCTGCTGCGGCTTGCGCGTGCCGCCGGCGTCGAGGGCAACGAGGCCCGGTTGGAGCCGGCCCCCAAGCATGCGGCACTGGCCAGCCAGATCAGCACCAACCGCGAGCAGGTGACCCGCGAGCTCAATGTGCTGGTGCGCAGCGGCGTGCTGCGCAAGGACGGCAAGGCACTGCTGGTGGCCGACGCCGCCCGCCTCGAATCGATGGTCTCGCAGGTGCGAGGCGATTGAGGCGGAGCTTCCGGATCAGTTCCAGCGTCCGTTCGTCCCGCCGACGCTGAAACGGCCGGCGCCCAGCAGCACCACGGTCAGCGCGCCGAACAGGTACAGGCCCTGCAGTTCCAGCGCCCAGCCGCCTTGCTTGCCCAGCGCGAACAGGTCGGCCATGTGCACGAGGCCGAAGGCCACCAGCATGTTGATGACGACCACGCCGGCGGCGGCACGCGTCCAGAAGCCGGCGAGCATCAGCAGCGGCGCCACGATCTCGCCCACGTACACGAGGTAGGCCAGCCCGCCCGGCAGCCCGGCCTTGGCCAGCATGCCGCCGATGAAGCCGACGCCGGCCGAGAGCTTGAAGATGCCGTGCAGCAGCACGAGCACGCCGATGGTCACGCGCAGCAGCAGCTTGCCGGCATCGTCCAGTGCGGCGGGTGAGGGGGATGCGAGCGACGACGCGGTGATCGGCGCACGCGATGTGTTGGCGGTTGCGGTGTTCATGGCAGATCCTTGGAACTTGAAAAAGGAAGGGTCCGCCACGGAGTGCGGCGGTTGCGGTTCCAGTGTGCGGAGCTGCCGGAAAGCGGGATGTGCGTTTACGCACATGTTTTGGCGAAAGGCCGTGTCAGTGGCTGCCGAAGTGGCTGGTCCACTTGCGCTCATAGTCCATTTTCTGGAAATGCGCCGCCATGAAATCGATGAAGCTGCGCACCTTCGCCGACAGGTGCTTGCGGCTCGGGTAGGCCAGGTTGATGGTCAGGTGCGGCAGGTCCCAGTCGTCCAGCGTGGGCACGAGGCGGCCGGCCACGATGTCTTCATAGACGATGTAGGTCGGCTGCACCAGGATGCCCATGCCGTCGAGCGCGGCGGCGCGCAGCACCTGGCCGTCGTTCGATTCGAGCAGGCCTGCCACCGACACCGTGTGGGTCTCGCCCTTGCGGGTGAAGCGCAGCTCGTTCGGGTTGTTGGCGTGCGTGTAGATCAGGAGCTTGTGCTGCTTGAGCTCGTCCAGCGTCTTCGGAAAACCGTGCTGCGCGAAGTAGCGCGGCGACGCCGCGAGGACGCGCCGCGTCTCGCCCAGCCGGCGGATCGTGACGTTCGAATCGGGTTCGAACTCGCGGGTGCGGATCGCCACGTCGATGTTGTTGTCGATCAGGTCGAAGTAGCGGTTGGCCGCTTCCACATGCACCGTCACGCCCGGGTAGCGCTGCGTGTAGTCGCGCAGCAGCGGCGCGATGTGGTGGATCGAGAACGAGAGCGAGGCGGTGACGCGCAGCACGCCGGTCGGGTTGAGCGCGGTGGCGTTCACCGTCGATTCGGCATCGGCGAGGTCGGCCAGGATGGTCTTGGCGCGTGTGCAGAACTCGCGGCCGGTGTCGGTGAGGTACAGGCGCCGCGTGTTGCGCTCCACCAGCCGCGCGCCGAGCCGGGCTTCGAGCGCGCTCAGGTGGCGGCTCGCGGCGGCGTTCGAGAGGCCCAGCGCCTCGGCCGCGCGGCTCAGGCTGCCGGCATCGGCGATCTGCACGAGCAGGGCGATTTCGGTCCAGCGGTCCATGGCGGGTGTCTCCGGGGCTTGTCTTGTGCGGCCGATCCGGGGGACTGACCGTGGGCCCCGAGCGTTGACGCGCCGGCGATTCTAGGGGCGCCGTTCAACCCGGCGCGACGGCACGGGATTGAAGCCCGGGCAAAAAAAAGAGGGACCGTTGCCGGTCCCTCCTTGCTTCATGCCGCCCGCGCGGCCGGATCAGCCCAGCAGGCCGTGCAGGATGTTCGTCACGGGAGACGGGCCGTTGCCCGTGCCGTGATCCAGCAGGCTGGTGATCGGGGTCACGATGTCGGTCACCAGCGGAGCGACCACATGCTCGACGGTGGCGACCACGGGTGCGAGCGCCGAGCCCGCGCCGGCCAGGATGTCGGTCACGGGCGCCGCGAGGCCGGACACTGCGTGCGTCGCGTTGGCCGCGATCGGTTCGACGGCATCGGCGACGCTGCTGGCCGCCGAAGAGACCGGCTCGAGGATGTTCGCAGCCGGGCCGTGGCCGCCCAGCAAGCCGCCGAGCAGGTTGCCCACGAGGCCGTCCTGGCCGAGGAGGCTGCCGACGAGACCGTCGTCGCCCAGCAGGCCGCCGACGAGGCCGTCTTCACCGAGTACGCCGCCGAGCAGGCCGCCCTCGCCACCGAGCAGGCCACCGACGAGGCCGTGTTCGCCGAGCAAGCCGCCGACGATGCCGTCTTCACCGAGCACGCCGCCAAGGAGGCCGCCGTCGCCGCCGAGGACGCCGCCCAGCAGGCCGTCGTCGCCCAGCAAGCCGCCGACGATGCCGTGTTCGCCAAGTACGCCTCCGAGGAGGCCGCCGTCACCGCCGAGGACGCCGCCCAGCAGGCCATCGTCGCCCAGCAAGCCGCCGAGCAGGCCGCCTTCACCACCGAGCAATCCGCCCAGCAGACCGTCGTCACCCAGCAAGCCACCGAGGAGCCCGCCCTCGCCACCGAGCACGCCACCGAGGAGACCATGGTCGCCGAGCAGACCGCCTACGAGGCCGTCATCGCCCAGGATGCCGCCGAGCAGGCCGCCTTCACCGCCGAGCACGCCACCCAGCAGGCCGTCGTCACCCAGCAGACCGCCTACGAGGCCGTCGTCACCGAGGATGCCGCCGAGGAGGCCACCGTCGCCGCCGAGCAAGCCGCCCAGCAGGCCGTCATCACCCAGGATGCCGCCGAGGAGGCCGCCGTCGCCGCCGAGCAGACCGCCCAGCAGGCCGTCGTCACCCAGCACGTCGCCGAGGAGGCCACCGTCACCGCCGAGCAAGCCACCCAGCAGGCCGTCGTCGCCCAGGATGCCGCCGAGGAGGCCGCCGTCGCCGCCGAGGAGGCCGCCCAGCAGGCCGTCGTCGCCCAGGATGCCGCCAAGCAGACCGCCGTCACCGCCGAGCAAGCCTCCCAGCAGACCGTCGTCGCCCAGGATGCCGCCAAGGAGGCCGCCGTCACCGCCGAGCAAGCCGCCCAGCAGGCCGTCGTCACCCAGCACGCCGCCAAGCAGGCCACCTTCGCCGCCGAGCAGTCCACCCAGCAGGCCATCGCCCAACAGGCCGCCGACCACGCCGTCGGGTCCGAGCAGGCCATCCACGAGCCCGCCTTCGCCCAGCAATCCGCCGGAGAGACCTTCGCTGCCCAGCAGGCCGCCGAGCAGGCCGTCGCCGCCGAGCAATCCGCCGACGAGGCCGTCTTCGCCCAGCAGGCCGCCCACCAGGCCGTCATCGCCGAGGAGGCCGGTGAGGAGACCGCCCTCGCCGCCGAGCACACCGCCGAGGAGGCCGCCTTCGCCGAGCACGCCGCCCAGGAGTCCGCCGTCGCCGAGCAAGCCGCCCAGCAAGCCGTCGTCGCCCAGCAGTTGCCCGACCAGGCCGTCGTCGCCCAGCAGACCGCCGAGCAAGCCGTCATCGCCCAGCAGGCCCTCGAGCACCTGGCCGACCAGGCCGTCGTCGCCGAGCAACCCGTCCACGAGGCCGTCGATGCCCAGGCCGGTGGTCAAGCCGCCGAGCAGGCCTTCGCTGCCGAGCACGTTCTCCAGGACGTTGTTGAGCGCGTCGGTGAGGTAGTCGACCTGGCCGACCAGCGAGTCGACCAGCGCATCCGTCAGGCCGTTGCCCAGCAGGCCGTCGACCACGGGGGTCAGGACGCCGCCGATGTCGACGAGCACGTGCTCGACGGTGCTGTCTACCGGATCGAATTCGTTCGGGTCGTTGGCCTTGAAATCGGTGCCCGCGATCGGCGAGAGGATGTTGTCCACCAGGTCCGTCAGGCCGTCGACCGCGGGCAACAGCGCTGCGAGCGTGCCGGAGGAACTGGCGCCGGCGGCGGCGGCCTTGGCTGCTGCGCCGTTCGCGCCGCCACCCAGGCCGAGGAGATCGTCCAGCGCGCTGAGCAGATGGCCGGCGGCGCTGTCGCCCGGATCGAGCAGGTGGTCCGAATCGGCATCGGCGTCCGCATCGGCGTCTGCATCCGCGTCCGTGTCCGCGTCGGCATCGGCGTCTGCATCGGTGTCCGCATCTGCGTCGGAATCTCCATCCGCATCGGCGTCCGCGTCGGCATCCGCATCGGCGTCCGCGTCGCTTTCACCGATGCCCGCGAAGAAAGGAACTCCACCGCCATCGCTGCCGCCACCGCCCAGCGCGGCGCCAAGGGCAACGGCGCCCAGCGCGCCGAGGGCGAATTCGCCCAGTCCGATGCCGCTGCCGCCCGCGGCCTTCTTGGTGACGGCCACGGCGGCGGCATCCGCATCGCTGTCGGCCGGCGTGACTTCGAGGTTGCCCGAGGCCACATCCACATTCACCTGTTCCAGGCCGCCGGCCAGCTTGGTCGAGCCGATGGTGGCGTCGGTGCCGCCCTCGAAGACGCCCGCGAGAGGCGCCTTGTTGGCGGTCGAGCCGGGGAACAGCACGTTGGCATGGCCGCCGTCGGGAACGATCACGCGGTCGCCGACCATCAGGCTCTGGGTGCCGTCCACGGGAATGCGCACGCCGTCGCGCACGACCACCGTGCCGGGCGTGGCGTTGGACAGCGAGCCCAGGCTCGCGGGTGCGATGGGCGCCGCCGTCGTCGGGGCCGCGCCCATGGGGGCGATCGGCGTGACGCTGGCCTGGGCCAGGACCACGGGCGCCGCGATGTCGGCAACTGTCGGAATCGAGCCGACGGGGGCTTGGGTGGTTGTGGTCATGGCGACCTCCTCGTGTAATAAGTAGCCACGAAGCGCAACATGCGTGCCGCCTCTGAACCGGGTCTTCCCCGCCTCCGATGCAAGCGTGCTATGTGATTGATTTGAAAAGCTTTTCCTGCACTTCGAGCGGCAGGATCCGGCCCATGCGACCGGCTGCTTTCGCGGTTCGTTACGTAACGCGGAGCACTTTTTTTCCGGAACGCCCGCCGCATCGAATGGCGACGCGCGGTGGCCGGTGCCCCGACCGTTCCGCTGGGCGGAAAAATCATTTGCGCCCCAGCGCTTCCGGGCGTGCGACGGGCCGCCTACAGTCGGCGGCCAGACAAGGAGACAGCCACGATGCGCAACCTCAACCAAGACAACATCACGCAGGCCGTGCTCGCGCGCTTCGCCGATACGCCCGATCCGCGGCTGCACGAGATCCTGACCAGCCTCGTGCAGCATCTGCACGCCTTCGCGCGCGAGGTGAAGCTCACCGAAGCCGAGTGGTTCCAGGGCATCCATTACCTCACCGCCACCGGCCAGATGTGCGACGACAAGCGCCAGGAGTTCATCCTGCTGTCGGACGTGATGGGCCTCTCGATGCTCACCATCGCGATGAACAACGGCAAGCCCGCGGGCTGCACCGAGGCCACCGTGTTCGGGCCCTTCTATGTCGAAGGCGCGCCCGAGTACGAGCATGGCGAGGACGTGGCCAATGGCGCCGCGGGCGTGCCCTGCGATGTGTACGCCACGGTGCGCGGGCTCGACGGCGAGCCGGTGGCCGGTGCGGTGGTCGATGTGTGGCAGGCCGACGAAGGCGGCCACTACGACGTGCAGCACGAGGGGCTCGATCACGCCGAGAACCGCGGCCGCCTGCGCACCGGCGCCGATGGCGGGTTGAATTTCCGCAGCGTGCTGGCCGAGGCCTATCCGATCCCGGTCGACGGTCCCGTGGGCGACCTGCTGCGCGCGACCAAGCGCCATCCGTGGCGGCCCGCGCACCTGCATTTCAAGATCGAGGCGCCGGGCTACGAAAACCTCATCACCCATGTGTTCCGCGAGGGCGACCAGTGGCTCGATTCCGACGCGGTGTTCGCGGTGCGCCAGTCGCTGGTGGCGCCGTGGAAAAAGCAGGACAACGGCCGCTGGCGCCTTGACTTCAACTTCGTGCTCAATCCGCTGAAGCAGCCCGCCTGAAGCATCAGGCCCGGGCCTGCTACGCTCGCAAAGCCTGCCCCTGACGGCGGGCTTTTTTCTGCGCTCCGTCACACCCCATGGCCTTCCCCCTCATCACCGACCCGCATTTCTATGCGGTCGCCATTCCCGCCGTGTTGCTGCTCGGCATCAGCAAGAGCGGCTTCGGCGCCGGCTTCGGTTCGCTCGCGGTGCCCCTGATGGCGCTCGCGGTCACGGTGCCGCAGGCGGCCGCGATCCTCATGCCGCTGTTGCTGCTGATGGACGTGCTGGGCCTGGCCGCGTTCCGGCGCGACTTCGACCGGTCGCTGCTCAAGTTCCTGATTCCGTTCGGCCTCGTCGGCACGGTGGTCGGCACGCTGCTGTTTCGGGTGCTGTCGGCGCACACGGTGGCCGGCATCGTCGGCGTCTTCACGCTGCTGTTCCTCGCGCAGCGGCTCGCGTTTCCGCCCAAGCCAGACGACCCGCTGCCCTCGCGCGGCGTGGGCGCGGCGCTCACGGTGGTGTCGGGCTTCACGAGCTTCATCGCGCATGCGGGCGGACCGCCGATCAACGCCTACGTGATTCCGCTCAGGCTCAAGCCGGTGGTGTTCACGGCCACGATGGCGTATTTCTTCTTCGTGGTGAATCTCAGCAAGTGGATTCCCTACGCGTGGCTCGGCCTCATCGACCTTCGCACGCTGGCCACCTCGGTGGCGCTGATGCCGTTCGCGCCATTCGGCGTGTGGGTGGGCATCCGCATCGCGAGGCGCATCGACGCGACGTGGTTCTATCGCTTCGTGTACCTGGGGATGTTGTTGACCGGCCTCAAGCTCGTCTATGACGGATTCATCGCCTGAGGCCTGTGCGTCGGGTCAGAGCTCCACGATGCTTTTGAAGCCGCCGAAGATCATCCGCTTGCCGTCGAACGGCATGGTCTTCGGGTCCATCGACGCGATGCGCGGGTCGGCCATCACCTTCGCGTTGATCGTGTCGCGGTGCTTGCGCGACTTGTAGACGATCCACGAGAAGGCCACGGTCTCGTCGGCCTTGAGCTTCACGCTCTGCGGGAACGAGGTGAGCTTGCCGGGCTTCACGTCGTCGGCGATGCACTCCACGTATTCGAGCGCGCCGTACTCCATCCAGACCTTGCCGGCCTTGCGCGCGAGCTTGCGATACGCCTCGACGTTCTTGGTGGGAATGGCAACGATGAAACCGTCTACATAGCGGGCCATGGGAGATCTCCTGAATGAAAGATAGAACCGTTGAAGGAAAAACAGCGGCGGCTGCATGGCATCGTTCTCATCACGACGCCGATTCGCTCGCCGCTCCGCGGGGTGCCGCTTCTTCGTTGTTATGCGTTTGCGCCGGCGGTGCGGTGCGAAGCAGCAAGGCCCCGATCGAGCCCGCCAGTGCCGCGAACACGGCGCCGACGAGAAATGCCAGGTTGTAGCCACCGGTGAGCGCGAGCGGCATCTGCGCGCCGGCCGCTTCCATCGAGCCGGTGCGCGCCGCAGCCGCGCTGGCCAGCACGGCCAGTCCGAGTGCGCCGCCCATCATGAAGGCGGTGTTGACCACGCCCGAGGCGAGGCCCGAATCGGCCGGGTCGACTTCGCTCATGGCCGCCAGCAGCACCGGGTTGAACGCCATGCCTGCGCCGAGGCCCAGCAGCATCATCCCGGGCAGCACGTCGACGACGAAGCTGCCGTTGACCGGTGCGCGCGCGAACAGCGCCAGGCCGATGGCTGCGAGCCACAGCCCCACCGCGAGTGGCTTGCGGATGCCGAAGCGCATCACCAGCCTGGCCGAGAGGCCGAGCGAGAACACCGCCATGATGATGTTGGCCGGCAGGAACGCGAGGCCGATCTGCATCGGCGAGTAGTTCAGCACCAGCTGCATGTAGAGCGCCGAGATGAAGAACCACGCGAACATTGCCGCGGCCCACAGCACGCCCACCACATTGGCGACCGACACGCTGCGCAGGCGAAAGAGGCCGAGCGGCATCAGCGGATGCTGCACGCGCGCCTCGATGGCGATGAAGGTGGCCAGCAGCACCACGGCCGCGCCGAGCAGGCCCAGCGTCTGCGTGGAACCCCAGCCGGCTTCATTGCCGTTGACCACGCCGTACACCGCGAGCATGAGCGACAGCGTGACGGTGACCGCGCCGGCCACGTCGAGCTTTTCGCCATGCGCCTGGCCGCGTGCGTTGGGCAGCAGCGCCACGCAGAGCGCGTACACCGCCACGCCGATCGGCAGGTTCACCAGGAAGATCCAGTGCCAGCTCAGCGAACTCGTGAGCAGGCCGCCCAGCAGCACGCCGATACTGCCGCCGCCTGCGCAGACGAAGCCGTAGACGCCCATCGCCTTGGCGCGGTCCGCAGGTTCGGTGAAGAGATTCATGATCAGCGAGAGCGAGACGGCCGAGACCACCGCGCCGCCCAGCCCCTGCACCGCACGCGCGGCCACCAGCAGCACTTGCGAGTTGGCAAGGCCGCAGGCCAGCGAGGCCACGGTGAAGAGCACGAGGCCGATCAGGAAGAGCTTGCGGTGGCCGTACAGGTCGCCGAGCCGTCCGCCCAGCAACAGGAAGCCGCCGAAGGTCAGCATGTAGGCATTCACCACCCACACGAGCGAGGTCTCGGTGAAGCCGAGGTCGGTGCGGATCGAGGGCAATGCCACGTTCACGATCGTGGTGTCGAGCACGATCATCAGGACGCCGAGGCAGAGCACCATCAATGCGAGCCAGCGCTTCCGGTTGTCGAGTGTGTCGGTCATGGGGTGGGTTCCTGAAAAAGCCGCGGATGCGGCGTTCTGTTTTTTTAGACCAGCGGCTTGCCGCCGTTGATGAGCCAGGGGGTGCCGAAGCGGTCGGTCACCATGCCGAAGGCTTCGACCCAGAAGGTCTTCTCGAAGGGCATGGAGACGGTGCCGCCTTCGGCGAAGGCATCGAACACCCGGCGCGCTTCGGCGACGGTCTCGAGGGTGAGCGCAACGCCGAAGCCCTTCATGCCTTCGTAAGGCTGGCCGGGCATGGTGTCGGAGGCCATGAGCATGCCCTCGCCGTAGGCGAGCGAGGCATGCATGATCCGCTTCTTGACGTCGGCGGGCATCTGCTCGGTGTCGGGGGCTTCGCCGATGGTCATCATCATCTGTATGGTGCCGCCGAGGGTCTTTTCGTAGAAGCGCATGGCTTCCTGCGCGTTGCCGTCGAAGGTGAGGTAGGCGTGGATGGGAGACATGGTGGTTTCCTTTGGATTGGTTACTTTTCGGTGGCCGTCTTGAGGTTGGCAAGGCCTGCTTCGAAGTCCTTGCCGATCATCTGGTCCATGTTGAAGAAGATGCCCATGAGCTTGGCGATGTAGGGGCTCGGGCCGGACATGGCCCAGGTGACCTGCGTGGCGTCGCCCTGCGGCTGCAGCGTGAACTCGGCGATGTTGTGACCTTCGAAGGGCTTGATGAAATCGAGCTTGATCGCGACCTTCGAGGACGGCGTCGATTGCGCGATTTCCATCTTGCCCGCGCCCGCCTTGTCGTTGCCTTCCCAGGCGTAGGTGGCGCCCTGTCCGGACGGTGCGCCGCCGAAGCTGCGCTTCATGGCCGGGTCCAGCTTCTCGTAGGGCGACCATTCGCCCCAGCGGTGGAAGTCGTTGATCAGCGGAAAGATCTTCTCGGCCGGCGCCGCGATGCGCGCGGTGCGCTCCACGCGGAAGGTGTCGGGCCGGGTGGCCGCGTAGACGAGCACGATCGCGATCAGCGCGAGGATGACGAGGACGATTTTCTTGAACATGAAGGAACTCCTGGGGGGCAAGGCGTGCAGGGCGATGGCGATGGATTACTTCGCGGCGTCCACCACCATCAGCCAGCCCACGCCGAAGCGGTCGGTGAGCATGCCGAAGCTGGAGGTGAAGAAGGTCGGCATCAGCGGTTGCATGACCTGGCCGCCATCGGCCAGTGCATCGAACCACTTGCGGGCGTCGGCATCGGTGGAGGCGGTGATCGACAGCATGATCCCCTTGAATTCCGCCTGGCCCGAGCAGCGGCCGTCGGAGAACATCAGCTCGGTCTCGCCGACGCGGATCACGGAGTGCATCACCTTCTCGGGGCTGGGCATGGCGCCGGCGCAGCCGTCGCCTTTTTCCATGCCGGCATCGGCGGGCGCATCGCTGTAGCGCATGAGCTGGACGACTTCGGCGCCGATTGCCTTCTTGTAGAAGGCGATGGCTTCGTCGCAACGGCCTTCGAAGGACAGGTAAGACTGGACTTTCATGGCATTTCCTTTGGGCTATCGAGGTTTCGAGGATGCGCACCGGGTTCTGCGCGAATACGATGGAACTACTTTGTGTACACCGTCCACAAAGAATAACAGGGATAATGGACAGTGTCCACATGGAATTGCAATGAAGCTGAACAACGTCCCCGAAAGCCTGCCGCCCGCCCGCAGCACCTACCGCCACGGTGATCTGCGCCGGGCGCTGCTGGAGGCGGGCGTCGAACTGGCGCGCGACGGCGGTCCCGATGCGGTGGTGCTGCGCGAGGCCACCCGGCGCGCGGGCGTGGTGCCCAATGCGGCGTACCGGCATTTCGGCAGCCGGCAGGAACTGTTGCTGGCAGTGCGCGGCGCGGCGCTCTCGGCAGCGGCCAAGGCGATGGAGTCGGAACTGGCGGTGCTGCATTTCGACCAGCCGCCCGCCGACTTCGCCCGCGCGCAGGTGCGCGCCATCGGCACCGCCTACCTGCGGTTCGCGCAGGCCGAGCCGGGCCTGTTCCGCACGGCCTTCGTGATCACCGAGGACGGCGAGGGCGAAGTCGGCCCCACGGCCGCGGGGGCGAGCGGCATGGGTCCGTTCCAGCTGCTGGGCGCGGCGATCGATCGGCTGGTGGACGCCGGCGTGCTCGACCCGGCGCGCCGCCCGAATGCCGAATACCTCGCGTGGTCGGCGGTGCACGGGCTGGCTCTGCTCATCATCCACGGGCCGCTGCGCACGCTCGATGCGGAGACCACGCAGGCGCTCGGGCAGCGCCTGATCGACATGGTCGAGCGGGGGCTCTAGCGCCTGCCCGCGATTTCAGAGATCAGAGATAGATCTTCTGCAGCAGCTTGATCAGCGTCTCGCGCTCGCGCACCGTGAGCTGGGCGCTGGCATCAGATTCCAGCTGCACCACGGTCTGCTCGGCCTCCCGCACCAGCGCTTCCCCGTCGGCGGTGAGATGCAGCCCCACCGCGCGGCCGTCGTGCGGATGCGGCTTGCGCTCGATGAGCCCCCGGCTGTCCAGCGTGGCCACCAGGCTCACGAGGTTGGGCGGCAGGATGTCGAGCGTGGTGCACAGCTGCCGCGAGGTGGCGCCCGGGTTGTGCGCCAGCAGCGAAAGCACGGAGAAATCGATCTGCTTGAGCCCGTAGGGCGCCATGCGCTCCGAGAAGACGCCGCTGATGATCAGCCAGGCGCGGCGGGCGTTGTAGCCGACCAGGGTTTCGAGCACGCGGGCATCGAGCCGCTCCGAGCGGTTCGATGCGGGTGCGACGGCTTCGTTCTTGGAAGAGGTTTTTTTCGCGGGAGCAGGCATGGCCCCGAGCGTAACCGCCCGTGGCGGCGTCAGGAATCTACCGCGCGACACCTTCGGCCGCCGCGTGCGAAAGGGCCAGTGCCTCGCAGGCGCGCTTGACGATGCCCAGGCGCATCTCGAATTCAGGCAGCACCCAGCGGCGGAAGGCCGCAGCCGTACGCACGCGTTCGGTCGAAGCGCCGCCCTCCGTCGCCTCGATGCGCGCCCAGGCCCAGGCCATCATCGTGAGCATCACCACCCGCAGATAGTCGTCGGCCACCTCGTACGGCAGCACGGGGTTGGCATGCGCGGACATCGCGATGGTGGTGCCGAGGTAGCGCAGCTGCGCGAGCCGGCGCTGCACGTCGGCATCGGCCTCGCGGGAGGCGTCGAGCGTGTCGCGCAGTTCGAGCAGCACGGCCGACATGGCGACACCGCCGTCGGGCAGCACCTTGCGCACCAGCAGGTCGATGGCCTGGATCTCGTTGGTGCCCTCGTAGATCATCGTCACGCGCGCATCCCGCACGACCTGCTCGATGCCCCACTCGCGCACATAGCCGTGGCCGCCGAACACCTGCAGGCATTCGCTCGCGCCATGAAAGGCCTGGTGCGTGCAGGCCGCCTTGAGCACCGGCGTAACCAGCGAGCACCAGCGCTGCGCGCGCTCGCGGGCCTTGGGGTCGGCATCGTGCGTGGCCACGTCGAGCATCAGCGCGCTGCGATACGCCAGCGTGCGCGCGCCGTCGATCCAGGCGCGCTGCGTGTCGAGGATGCGGCGGATGGCGGGGTGCTCGGCGATCAGGTCGGCCGCTTCCGCGCCCCGGCTTGCGGGCACGGCGCCGGGGGCGCGCATCTGGCGGCGCTCGGCTGCGTAGCTGTCGGCCTTCTGCCAGGCGGCGTCGAGCAGGCCGATGCCTTGCAGCGCCACATGCAGGCGCGCCGAATTCATCATCACGAACATCGCGGCAAGACCGCGGCCCGCTTCGCCGACCAGCCAGCCGGTGGCGTCGTCGAAACGCATCGAGCAGGTCGGGCTGCCGTGCAGGCCCATCTTTTCCTCGATGCGCTCGCAGTGCACCGCGTTGCGTGCGCCGCCCGGCAGCAGCTTGGGCACGAGCACGAGCGACAGGCCCTTCGGTCCCGCGGGCGCATCGGGCAGCCGACACAGCACGAGATGGACGATGTTCGGCGTCAGGTCGTGCTCGCCGCCCGAGATGAAGATCTTGCTGCCGCTCACGCGGAAACTGCCGTCGGCTTGCGGTACGGCGCGCGTGCGCACCTGGCCGAGGTCGCTGCCCGCATGCGCTTCGGTGAGGCACATGGTGGCGAGCCATTCGCCGGTTGCGATCTTCTGCAGATAGCGGCGCTTCAGTTCGTCGCTGCCGTGGTGCTTGAGGCAGGCGTAGGCGCCGTGCAGCAGGCCGGGCGCCATCGTGAGCCCGTGGTTCGCGCCGCTGAGCCATTCGTAGAGCACGGCCTCGAGCACCGAGGGCAGGCCTTGGCCGCCGTCTTCCGTCGCGGCCGAAAGTGCCGGCCAGCCACCGTCGACGAAGGCCTGGTACGCCTCGCGAAATCCCGGCGGGGAGATGACCTCGCCCTTGTCGAACCGGCAGCCGACTTCGTCGCCTTCGCGGTTGATCGGTGCCACCACCTCGCCGACAAAGCGCGCGGCTTCTTCGAGCACCTGCGATTGCAGCGCCGCGTCGGCCTCGGCGAAGGGCGCGAGCGCCTGCAGCCGTGCAGGCGCATCGAGCACCACGTTCAGGAGAAAGCGGACGTCTTCGGGACGGGGCCGGTAATCCATCGGCTGCTCAGGACTCGGCGGTGAAGCCGATCTTCTTGACCAGCGGACCCCAGCGTTCGTACTCGGACTGCAGCGACTTCTTCATTTCCTCGGGCGAGGAGCCGTGCGTGATCAACCCGACCGACAGCAGGCCGTCGGACACGGCCTTGTCCTTGAGCGCGGCCTGGATGGCGTTGCTCGCGGCGGTGATGACGGGGGCAGGCGTCTTCGCCGGCGCGAAGAAGCCGAACCACTCGTCGGCCACGATCTCCGGAAAGCCCTGTTCGGTGAAGGTCGGCACGTCGGGCAGGTAGGCCGGACGCTGCGCGCCGGAGGTGGCGAGCACGCGCAGCTTGCCGGCCTTGGCGAAGGGCAGGCAGTCGCCGGCGGGCGTCATGCACGAGGCGATCTGGCCGCCCACCACGTCGTTGATGCCGGGCAGCGAGCCGCGGTAGGGCACGTGGCGCAGGTCGGCGCCGGAGCTCAGGCCCAGCAGCGCGCCCAGGAAGTGCGGCGTGGAGCCCGCGCCCGGCGAGCCGTAGCTGGCCTGGCCGGGGTTGGCCTTGGCCCAGGCGATGTAGTCCTTCAGCGTCTTCACGCTGGCCGGCACCATCGGGCCGACGGCCAGGCCGTGCGTCATCACGGCGCCGATGGAGATGGTCGCGAAATCCGGAATGGCGTAGGCCAGCTTGGTGTAGATGTGCGGATAGATTGACAGCGCCGAGGCCTGCGCGAGGCACAGCACCGAGCCATCGGCCGGCGAGGTCTTGAGCGTGTCCAGCGCGATGCGCCCGCCCGCGCCGGGCTTGTTCTCGACCACCGGGTTCGTCTTGGTGAAGGGCGTGTCGCCCACCTTGTCGGCCACGCGGCGCGCCACGCTGTCGCCGGCGCTGCCGGCCGGGAAGCCGTAGTAGATCTTCACCTGCTGCTGCACCAGCTGGGCGAGCGCGGCGAGAGGGTGCAGGGCGCCGATGGCGGCTGTGCCGCCGAGCATGTTCACGAACTGGCGTCGGGTGGTCATGGTCTTGTCTCCTGGTTTGCTGCTGGGGCTGGAATCAGCGCGGCGCCATGCGCAGGGCGCCGTCAAGGCGGATCACTTCGCCATTGAGGTGGCCGTTGGTGACGATGTGGCAGGCGAGCTCGGCGAATTCCGAAGGCTGGCCCAGCCGCGGCGGGAACGGGATAGACGCGGCCAGCGATTGCTGCACCGCCTCGGGCAGTTCCAGCAGCAGCGGCGTGGCGAAGAGGCCCGGCGCCACGGTGCACACGCGAATGGCGTGCTGCGCCAGGTCGCGCGCCATCGGCAGCGTCATGCCGACGAGGCCGCCCTTCGAGGCGCTGTAGGCCTGCTGTCCCACCTGGCCGTCGAAGGCCGCGACCGAGGCGGTGAAGAGCATCACGCCCTTCTCGCCGTTGGCCAGTGCTTCGAGCTTCGCGCAGCGCGCGGCGAAGAGGCGCGCCATGTTGTAGCCGCCGATGAGGTTGATGTTGACCACGCGCACGAAGTCTTCGAGCGGCGCCGGGTTGCCGTCCTTGCCGACGATGCGCTTGGCGCTGCCGATGCCGGCCACGTTCATCAGGATGCGCGCAGGGCCGTGCGCGGCAGCGGCCTTGTCGAGCGCTGCGGTGACGCTCTCGGTGTCGGTGATGTCGCAGGTGCAGGCGATGCCGCCGATCTCCACCGCCACCTTCTCGGCGAGCGCGGCGTTGCGGTCGAGCACCGCGACCTTTGCGCCCAGGCGGGCCAGTTCGCGTGCGGTGGCTTCGCCGAGGCCCGATGCGCCGCCGGTGACGAGGGCGGCTTGTCCTTCGATCTTCATGTGTGTTGTCTCCTGGAATGTCTAGCGGGGCACGAGGGTGAAAGGCAGCGTGCCGGCATGCATCGCGTCGGCGAGCGCGGCGCGGTGCTTGAGCACGGCGCGCTGGTTGATCGAGCCCTTGTCGGTCACCTCGCCCTTGTCGATGGAAGGCGGCTCGGCCATCAGGTGCAGCCGCGCGATGCGGTTGGCGCTGCCGGTGCCCATCGCGGCCAGGTCGTTCGCCACTTGCTGAAAGTGCGCCTGCACCGGCGCGCTTTCGAGCACCTGCTGCATCGGCGCATCGGCGGCGAGGCCGGCAAGCTGCCGCACCTTCTGCGTAGCGAAGATCAGCGCGCCGACTTCCTTCAGGTTGATGCCGGTCAGCACCGCGTCCTGCACATAGGGCGCGCCAGCCGCGATGATCTTCGCGCGCAGCGGGCCCACGCTCACGAAGGTGCCGGTGGCGAGCTTGAAGTCTTCGGCGATGCGGCCGTCGAAGCGCAGGCCGCGGTGGATGTTGTCGTCGGCGATCCACTTCACCGCGTCGCCGGTCGAGAAGAAACCTTCCTCGTCGAAGGCCTCCGCCGTGGCGTCGGGCGCGCGCCAGTAGCCGGGCGTGATGTTGGGGCCGCGGTAGCGCACTTCGGTCTTGCCGTCGACCTCGATCAGCTTGAGTTCGATGCCGGGCGCGGGCAGGCCGACGTCGCCCGACTTCACCTCGGGCCCGGTGACGTAGAGCGCGAACGGGCCCGACTCGGTCATGCCGAGGCCGGTGCCCATCACGATGCGCTCGCCGACCTCGGCTTCCTGCGTCCTGTGCAGGCTGTCCCAGATCGGCTGTGAGAGCGCGGCGCCCGAGTAGAAGAACATCTTCACGCGCGACAGCAGGTTGCGGCGCAACACGGCATCGCTTTCCATCGCGTTCGCGATCGCCTCGAAGCCGGTCGGCACATTGAAGTAGATGGTGGGCGCGATCTCGCGCAGGTTCCGCAGCGTCTCGGCCATGCCCGCGGGCGTGGGCTTGCCGTCGTCGATGTACAGCGTGCCGCCGTTGTCCAGCACGATGCCCACGTTGTGGTTGCCGCCGAAGGTGTGGTTCCAGGGGAGCCAGTCGACCAGCACCGGCGGCTCGTCGCCCAGCGCGGGAATCGACTGGCGCAGCTGCTGCTGGTTGGCGCACCACATGCGGTGCGTGTTGATCACCGCCTTGGGCATCTTGGTCGAGCCCGAGGTGAAGAGGAACTTGGTGATGGTGTCGGGGCCGGTCGCGCGCATCGCGGCGTCGATGGCGGGTGTCGCGGGTGTCGACGCCAGAGCGTTGAACGCGGTGCTGGTGCGACCTTCGAGCCGGCCTTCGGCGAGCACGACCTCGGTGCCGGCCGGCACGGCGGCTTCGATGGCGCGGCCGTAGCGTGCCGCGTCGGCTGCGAACACCAGGCCCGGCGTCAGCGTGTCCAGCACGTGGCGCAACTTCTCGAAGTCCTGGCTCACGAGCGAGTAGGGCGGCGACACCGGGCAGTAAGGCACGCCGGCGTAGAGGCAGCCGAGCGCGAGCAGCGCGTGCTCGATGCCGTTCTCGCTGAGGATCGCGACCGGGCGCTCGGCGTTCAGGCCGCGGTCGAGCAGCGCCTGTCCGATGCCGCGCGCTTCCTGCAATGCCTGCGCGTAGGACACGCGCAGCCAGTCGCCGGTGCTGCCGTCGGCCAGCCGTTCGCGGCGGGCGATGAAGGTGCGCTCGGGCGCGTGTTCGGCCCAGTGCGCGAGGCGGTCGGTCATGCGCTCGCGGTAGGCATCGAGTTGCGTCTCGGCCTGCAGGTACTGCGTGCCCGGCGCGCCGTCGCGCAGCACCGCGCGGGTCACGCCGAAGGCGAGCGGGCGGTAGCGGATGGCGGTCATCCCTTGCTCACCTTCGCGCCGCGGCCTTCGAGGAAATCGCGCACACGCTCCTTCGCTTCGGGCGCCGCCTGCACGATGCCGGACATCAGCGCCTCGGTGAAGAAGCCGTGGTCGGCCGACTGCTCGGCGATGCGCGGCAGCGCGTGCATCAGCGCGTAATTGGTCAGCGGTGCGTTGGTGGCGATGCGCTTGGCGAGCTCGAAGGCCTTGTCGAAGGCGGCGCCTTCGTCGACCAGGTACTGCGCGAAGTTGGCGCGCTCGCCGTCTTCTGCGTTGTAGACGCGGCCGGTCATCATCATGTCGGTCATGCGCGCCACGCCGATCAGCTTGGGGATGCGCACCGAGCCGCCGCCGCCCACGAAGATGCCGCGCGATCCTTCGGGCAGCGCGTAGAAGGTGGAGCGGTCGGCCACGCGGATGTGGCAGGCGCTCGCCAGCTCGAGCCCGCCGCCGACCACCGCGCCGTGCAGCGCCGCGACCACCGGCACCGGGCCGTGCTGGATCAGGTCGAGCGCGCTGTGCCACAGGCGCGAGTGCTGCATGCCCTGGCCGGCGTCGCGCTCCTTGAGTTCGCTCAGGTCGAGGCCCGCGCAGAAGTGCGGGCCCTCGCCATCGAGCACCGCGGCGCGCACCGTGGAAGGAAACTGCTCGAAGGTGTCGCGCAACGCGAGGATCAGGCCGTCCGACAGCGCATTGCGCTTGGCGCCGCGCGCGAGGCGAACGATGGCGACGTCGTCGCGGATGTCGAGTTGAAGGTCGGAATTGGTCATGATCGGGTTTGAGTGTGAAGCGAATTATGGTTATGATAAATAATCAACTCAAGGCATTTGAGTGCCTCGGATCCTAGGGATTTACCCGCATTGGAGACAACGACATGGACCACCGGAACCTGATCGCCATCGACATCCACACCCACGCCGAAGTGAGTTGCTGGAACCCGTTCGACAACTACGGCGAGGAGTACGACCGCGCCGCCGACAAGTACTTCGGCTCGAGCGGTCGCCCGACCATCGCCGAGAGCGTGGCGTACTACCGTGAAAGAAAGATCGGGCTGGTGATGTTCATGGTCGACGCCGAGTCGAACATGGGCCGCCGCCGCATCCCCAACGAGGAAATCGCGGAGGCCGCGGCAGCGAACAGCGACATCATGATTGCCTTCGCCAGCATCGATCCGCACAAGGGAAAGATGGGCGCACGCGAGGCGCGCCGGCTCATCGAGGACCACGGCGTGAAGGGCTTCAAGTTCCACCCGACGGTGCAGGCCTTCCACCCCTACGACAAGATGGCCTGGCCGATCTACGAGGTGATTGCCGAGTACGGCCTGCCGGCGATCTTTCACACCGGCCACAGCGGCATCGGTTCGGGCATGCGCTGCGGCGGCGGTCTCAGGCTGGAATACAGCAACCCGATGCACCTGGACGACGTGGCCATCGACTTCCCCGACATGCAGATCGTGATGGCCCACCCCAGTTTTCCCTGGCAGGACGAGGCGCTGAGCGTGGCCACGCACAAGCCCAACGTGTGGATCGACCTCTCGGGCTGGAGCCCGAAGTACTTTCCGAAGCAGCTCGTGCAATACGCGAATACGCTGTTGAAGGACCGCATCCTGTTCGGCAGCGACTACCCGCTGATCACGCCCGAGCGCTGGATGAAGGACTTCGAGGTGGCGGGCTTCAAGCCGGAGGTGATGCCGGGAATATTGAAGGGCAATGCGGTCAGGTTGCTGAGGCTGGAAGGCTGACGAAGAAAAAGAAGGGAAGGGCGGGCTAGGAATCCGCCTCTTCCTTCTCGTCGATCCGGTCCCAATCGCGCCCCGAGCGCCGCTGCCGCTCCTCGCGCTCGCGTGCCATCTGTTCCTCGAACTGCTGACGGCCCGCCTTGTTGGCCGCGATCAGCTTGGCGCGGTCCTTGTAGTGCGGATAGATCTCGTCGCTGAGCTTGATGTTCCGGCGACGGAAACGCATCGTCGATTCGCGCGCCTCGTGCGCCGGCCAGCCCAGCGCCTCGAGCGTGGAGCGCGCGCTGCGCAGCGACGACTCGAACACCTCGCGCTCGACGTCCGTCACGCCGCGGTCGCGCAATTGGAACAAGTGCGTCACGTTGCGTGCTCGCGCGATGATCCGAGCCTGCGGAAAGTTCTCCTTCACGAGATCGACGATGTCGAGCGACTGCTCGATGTCGTCCACCGCCACCACGATGGCCTTGGCCGATCCGGCGCCCGCGGTGCGCAGCAGGTCGAGCCGCGTCGCGTCGCCATAGAACACCCGAAAGCCGAACTGGCGCAGGCCCTCGACGGTGTCGGCATCGTGGTCGAGCACCGTCACGCGCAGGCCCTGCGACATCAGCATGCGCCCGACGATCTGGCCGTAGCGGCCGAAGCCGCAGATCAGCACCTTGGCGTCCTGCTGCTCGGAAATTTCTTCCAGCTGCGGGCCGGTGTTGCGGCTGTAGCGCGGCAGCACGAACTTGTCGAGCAGCACCAGGAGAAGCGGCGACAGCAGCATCGACAGCGCCACCGCGCCGATCAGCAGCGACGTGATCTCGGGCGGCAGCACATCGGGCCCCGCCGCCTGGAACACCACGAACGCGAATTCGCCGCCCTGCGCGAGCAGCAGCGTGAACACCGGACGCTCCTGGTAGGCCAGGCCCATCGCCTTGGCGAGCGCGTAGATCACGACCAGCTTGATGACCATGAAGCCGACCACCAGCGCAGCCATCAGCCAGGGGCTCGCGATCAGCACGCCGAAGTTGATCGACATGCCCACCGCAATGAAGAAGAGGCCCAGCAGCAGGCCCTTGAAGGGCTCGATGTCGGTCTCGAGTTCGCGCCGGTATTCGCTTTCCGCGAGCAGCACGCCGGCGAGGAAGGCGCCCAGCGCCATCGACAGGCCCACCACCTGCATCAGCGCCGCGATGGCCACCACGAGCAGCAGCGCCGCGGCGGTGAAGATCTCGGGCGTGTCGCTGCGCGCGATCCAGCGCAGGATCGGGCGCAGCAAGAGGCGCCCGCCGAGGATGATGCCGGCGATCACGCCGACGATCTTGAGCGCCTCCAGCGCGCGGTCCAGGCCGCTGAGCGATTGCTCGGCGGCGGTGGCACCCGCCAGCAGCGGCAACAGCGCGAGGATCGGGATGGCCGCCACGTCCTGGAACAACAGGATCGAGAAGCCGGCCTGGCCGCTCGGCGTCTTGAGCAGGTTGCGCTCGCCGAACACCTGCAGCGCGATGGCGGTGGAGGAGAGCGCGAGGCCGAGCGATGCCACCAGCGCCACGCGCCATTCGGCACCCACGGCCCAGCCCGCGGCGAAGAGCACGGCCGCGCAGGTCAGCACCTGCGCGGCGCCCCAGCCGAAGATGGGCCGGCGCAGGTTCCACAGGCGCTTGGGTTCGAGTTCCAGGCCGACGAGGAACAGCATCAGCACCACGCCGAACTCGGCGAAATGCAGCACGTCTTCCACGCTGGAGACGAGCCCCAGCCCCCAGGGGCCGATGGCGATGCCGGCCACGAGGTAGCCGATGATCGAGCCGAGCCCGAGGAATTTCGACAGCGGCACCACCAGCACGGCGGCGCCCAGGTAGATGAGGCTGCTGGTCAGCCAGGCGGGTGCGTGTTCCATGCTCAGGCCGTGCCTTCCCGGTTGTCGTCGTTCTTGGCTTCGTTGGCGGCGGACATGGCGGCGATGCCCCGCGCCATCGCGGAATGGAAGGTGCTGGCCACCACCTTGCCCATGTCGTCGGACTCGGCCGGGCGGTCGGCTTCGGGCACGGGGCAGGCGATGCAGGCGTCGATCTCCTCGATCTCGGGCCAGTCGGGGTAGCTGCCCAGGCGCTGGGCGTAGGTCTCGACATGCGCCGTCACCTCGGCCTCGTCGGCGCTGCGCGCGCCGTAGAAGACGAGCGGCGGCAGAAAGCGCATGCCGCAGAGCGCGGCGGTCTGCTCGTAGGGCGGCAGGAAGGCGTCGAAGAAATAGCGGTGGTAGCTCTGGGGGTGGTAGCTCGGCTCGGGGCTGCCGGTGGTGGCGACCAGCCAGAAGTCCTTGCCCTGCAGGGCGGTGCCGCCGGGGCCGTAGGCCCAGCCGTAGGCGAGCACGTCGTCGAGCCAGAGCTTCTGCAGCGCCGGCATCGAATACCACTGGATCGGGTGCACCAGCACGACCAGGCGGGCCTTCGCGAGCCGGGCCTGCTCGGCCTCGACGTCGATGGCGAAGTCGGGGTAGCTGCCGTAGAGGTCGTTGACCTCCACCCCGGGCACCGCGCGCGCGGCGGCCAGCATGCGGCGGTTGACGCGTGAGTCGCGCCAGTGGGGATGGGCCGCGATCACATAGATGCCGCCGGAGTCGTCGGCGGGGTTTCCCGAGGATGTTGTTGTCGTCATGCCGCGAACATAGCGCAACCGGGGACGATTTACCGGCCCCGAAAGGGCGAGGCACTACGATGCTGCCCTGATCCAGCTCTGGAGGAGATTCCCATGCCGGTGGTTCTGGTCGCCAACCCCAAGGGTGGCGTTGGCAAGTCGACGATCGCGACGAACATCGCGGGTTACTTTGCGAGCCGCGGCCATGCCGTGATGCTGGGCGACGTGGATCGTCAGCAATCCTCGCGGCTCTGGCTGGGTCTGCGCCCGCCGCTGGCCCGGCCCATCTCCACCTGGGAAGCCTCCGGCGACAGCACCGTGGTGCGCCCCCCGCGCGGCACCACGCACGCGGTGCTCGACACGCCCGCCGGCCTCCACGGCTGGCGCTTCAAGGAAGTGCTGGCGCTGGCCGACCGGGTGATCGTGCCGCTGCAGCCGAGCATCTTCGACATCTATGCCACGCGCGACTTCCTCGATCGGCTGCTGGAGCAACGCAAGGCCGACAAGACGAAGATCGGCCTCGTCGGCATGCGCGTGAATGCCCGCACCCTGGCGGCCGACCGGCTCAACGAATTCATCGCGGGGCTCGGCGTGCCGGTGCTGGGCGAACTGCGCGACACGCAGAACTATGTGCAGCTCGCGGCGCGCGGGCTCACGTTGTTCGACATCGCGCCGGGCCGCGTGCAGCGCGACCTGGAGCAGTGGCAGCCGATCTGCGAATGGCTGGACTGAGCCCCCGGTTTTCCCTAGGCCCGGTTGTCGCAAGCCCGACAGCCGCACCCGCGCCCTCGGCACCAGAATGCCCCGCATGACCAAAAAGACATTCCAGACCCTTCAGGATCTCGCCGCCTGCGTCGGCCAGGAAGTCGCCGTGAGCGACTGGATCACCGTCACGCAGGAGCAGGTCAACCAGTTCGCCGAGGCGACGGGCGATCACCAGTGGATTCATGTCGATGTCGAGCGGGCCAAGGCCGGCCCCTTCGGCGGGCCGATTGCGCATGGCTTCCTGACCCTGTCGCTGCTGCCGAAATTCTTCGAGGTGGCGATCGACGTGGTCGAGTCGCGCATGGGCGTGAACTATGGTTTGAACCGGGTGCGCTTCATGTCGCCCGTGCCGGTGGGCAAGCGCCTGCGGGCCCGCATGAAGCTGCTGACCGCGGAGCCGATTCCCGACGACGGCCTCCAGATGACCTGGGAAACCGCCATCGAGCTCGAAGGCGCGGCCAAGCCGGCCTGCGTCGCCGAGTCGGTGGTGCGCCGCTACCGCTGAGCGCGGTTTTCTTCTTTCTTACATCCGGCGGTCGGTCACTTCGCCGTAGGTCGCGGCGCCCTGGCGGGTGATGCCGAGCGCGCTGGCGCGAACCGCGGCACGGTCGGTGTCGCCATTGGTCTGCTGGGCCACGCCGGTGCCGCCGTTGCTGATCTTCAGCGGCTGGCGGGCCTGGGCCTGCACCTCGGCGCGCGAGAGCGTCGACTGGAAGGGCGCGGGCGGCAATGGGTTCTGTTCACCCTGGAAGGCCTGGGCACCGGTGCTGAGGGCGAGCGTGGCGAAGGTCGCGAAGGCAATCGACTTGGCATTCATGACGGAACTCCTTGAGGCAAAGCGTTGAGGGACTCGATGCCGGAGCGGGGTGCAGTGGCTGCTTTTCGAGCCGGCATGTCATCCATACGCTGCGCCGCGCCGACCGGATGCGCCCTTGCCGCCCGAAGGGTCAGTTGAATCCGTTTTGCCGCCAGGCTTCGAACACCGTCACCGCCACCGCGTTCGAGAGGTTCAGGCTGCGCTGTCCTTCGCGCATCGGCAGCCGCAGGCGCTGCGGCTCGGCGAAGCCGTCGCGCACCGCGGGCGGCAGGCCGCTGGTCTCGGAGCCGAACACCAGCCAGTCGCCCGGCTGGAAGCGCACGTCGTGCACGGCGCGCGTGCCGCGGGTGGTGAGGGCGAACATGCGGTCGGCGGCGGGGCTTTCGGCATCGATCAGCGCCTGCCAGTCGGCATGGCGCTTCACCTCGGCGTACTCGTGATAGTCGAGCCCGGCGCGGCGCAAGAGGCGGTCGTCCATCGAGAAGCCGAGCGGCTCGACCAGGTGCAGCGTGCAGCCGGTGTTGGCCGCGAGCCGGATCACGTTGCCGGTGTTCGGCGGAATTTCGGGGTGGACCAGGACGATATGGAACATGCGCCGATTGTCGGCGGCGCGCGTGGGCCGGTCAGCGCGGCGGGTCGGTGCGGGCCAGCACGACTGCGGTGATGTGCACGACGCCGGCCAGCCGGAGCGTTTCGGCCGCCGCGAACAGCGAGGCGCCGCTGGTCATCACGTCGTCGACCAGGACGACGCGCTTTCCCTGCAACGCGTCCGCGCGCAATGGCTCCACGGCGAAGGCGCCACGCAGGTTGCGCAGGCGCTCGGCACGCGCAAGGCCGCTCTGCGCCGGGGTCTCGCGGGTGCGCAGCAGCAGCGTCGCGTCGGTCTTGGCCGGCGCCATGCGGCGCGCGAGTTCGAGCGACTGGTTGAAGCCGCGCTCGCGCAGCCGGCCGGGCGCGAGCGGCATCGGCAGCACGATGTCGCACTGCTCCAGCGCCGGCTCCACCCAGGGCGCACTGCGCAACAGGGTCGCGAACGGGCCGGCCCAGCCGGCGTCGCCGCGAAACTTGAATCCGGCAATGCAATCGGGCCAGGGCCATTCGTAGCTGCAGGCCGCGAGACAGGCGTCCAGCGGCGGCGGGTGCAGCACGCAGTCGCCGCACCGGGCGACGCCTTCGGGCACCGGCAGCGCACAGCCGCCGCAACGCATGGCCGGCGGGGCAAAGCGAGAGACGCAGGCGTCGCACACCGGCTGAGAAGGCCAGGCACGGCAGACCTCGCACTGGCTGGGCAGCCGTGCGAGCAGGGATGTGAAAGGCCTCAGGGCCCGGTGGCTGAGCATGGCGTCAATATACTCACGGCCCCATGGCCACCGACCCCGCAAGAAGACCGCCGACCATCGACCCCACGGCGGCCGCCCGCTGGCGCCGGCTCGCGCCCGCCGAAGGTTCGCCGTGGCTGCACGAGGAGATCGGTCGCCGCATGGAAGACCGGCTCCAATGGATCAAGGCACAGCCGCGCACCTGGGCCGACTGGGCGCCGCTGCGAGGTGGCCTCGAGGCGCATGAACTCGTGGCGCGCCGCTACCGCGATGCGGCTTCCTATGTGATCGAGCCCGAACCGGCCCTGGCCGGCAAGACCGGCGAAGCGCTGGCGTCGCCCTGGTGGAGCGCCCGCCGCTGGCAGGGCGGCAAGGCCCGCTTCGACGCGCCGCCCGAAGACGGCGTCGACCTGCTCTGGGCCAACATGTCGCTGCACATGGCGGCCGACCCCGAGGCGCTGATCTCGCAGTGGCACAAGCTGGTCGCGACCGACGGCTTCCTGATGTTCTCGTGCCTCGGCCCCGACACCGTGCGCGAACTGCGCGCGCTGCATGCCCGCCTCGGCTGGCCCGCCGCAGGCCATGAATACACCGACATGCACGACTGGGGCGACATGCTGGTGCACGCCGGCTTCGCCGAGCCCGTGATGGACATGGAGCGCATCGTGCTCACTTGGGCCACGCCCGAGGCCGCGCTGGCCGAGTTGCGCACGCTGGGGCGCAACCTGCACGCGGGGCGTTTCCCTGCGCTGCGCGGCAAGACCTGGCACAAGGCGCTGAAGGGAGCGCTGCCCGAACTGGCACCGGCCGAGGGCGGCAACGGCCACATCGCGCTGACCTTCGAGGTCATCTACGGCCATGCCTTCAAGCCGACGCCGCGCGTGTCGCTGTCGGCCGAAAGCGCGGTGTCGCTGCGCGAGATGCGCTCGATGCTGCAACGAGGTCGGCCAGGCGCCTGATTGCCTAGTAGTAGTGACCCGTAGGCGTCCCACAGGGCCTGCGAGCGCCGGTATCTACCCGCTACAATCCGCCGTTGCGTGGAACTCGCGGGTATTGTCCCGCGATCGAGGGCCTGTCGGATCCCGTTTGTACGAGGGTGTACGAGGGGGTTTTGGCAACCGTCGACGCACCGATTTGCTGAACTCGCCCGTGTCGAATTCCGTGTTTCGTTTTGCCACCGTTTCAGGCCAGAGCATCCATTGGTTCCTGAAGCGGAACTGCTCGGTGACCCCGAGCCAGCTGGGCTGGCTCTACGCGTCGCTGTGCGTGGTATCGCTCGGTATCGGTACGGTGTTCTGGCTGCACGGTGCGCCGCTGGTGCTGCCATTCGCCTGGCTCGAGCTGGCCGCGGTGGGTTTCGCTTTCATGCTGTACGCGCGGCATGCGACCGATGGAGAACGGATCGCGTTGCAGGGCGGACGGCTGGTCGTGGAGCTCGAGGACGGTGGGCACTACGAACGCACGGAATTTCTTCCGCACCAGGTGCGGATCGAACCGCAGACCAGCGATCGCTCGCTGATCGAGGTCTCGGGACAGGGTCGATCGGTCAGGGTGGGGCGCTATGTACGCCCGGAGTTGCGTGCAGCATTGGCGCGCGAGATTCGCATGGCGTTGCGTGGCGCTTGAAGCGGCTTGCGCAGCGTTGCACGGTTGGGTTTGTCGAAAAAATTGAAGAAACGTGAACACGATGAAGAGCATTTGGCGCAACAAGTACAGGCCGGCGAATCTGTTGCTGGCGGCCGGCGCGGCTTTCAGCAGCGCGGCGCACGCAGTCAACGATCTGCCCGGCGGCCCTTCGGTTCGCCAGTTGAATCTTCCGGTCGGTGTGACCAAGATCGCGCAGGAGCAGCATCTGCTCCACACGATCATGATGATTCTGTGCACGGTCATCTTCGTCGCCGTGTTCGCGGTCATGTTCTATTCGATCTGGAAGCACCGCAAGTCGGTGGGTCACAAGGCGGCCAACTTCCATGAATCGGTGGTGGTCGAGGTCATCTGGACCATCGTTCCCTTCCTCATCGTGATCGTGATGGCGCTGCCCGCCACCAAGGTGCTGGTGGCCCAGAAGGACACCACCAACGCCGACCTCACGATCAAGACCACGGGCTACCAGTGGAAGTGGGGCTACGACTACCTGAACGGCGAAGGCGAGGGCCTGGCCTTCATCTCCACGCTCGACAGCTCGCAGCGCGCGATGTCCGACGCGGGCGCCAAGGGCGCGATGCCCGACGACTACCTGCTCAAGGTCGACAACCCGCTGGTGGTGCCGGTCAACAAGAAGGTCCGCATCATCACCACCGCCAACGACGTGATCCACGCGTTCGCCGTGCCGCAGCTGGGCCTCAAGCAGGACGCGATCCCCGGCTTCGTGCGCGACACCTGGTTCCGCGCCGAGACCGTGGGCGACTACTACGGCCAGTGCCAGGAACTGTGCGGCAAGGAACACGCCTACATGCCGATCCACGTGAAGGTGGTCTCGGCCGGTGACTACACGACCTGGGTTGCCGCCAAGCGCAAGGAAGCCGCCGCCAAGCTCGACGATCCGACCAAGGTCTGGGCGCTGCCCGAGATGCTGGTGCGCGGCGAGAAGGTCTATGCCGCCAACTGCGCCGCCTGCCACCAGGCCAACGGCAAGGGCGCGGGCCCGATCAAGCCGCTGGACGGCTCGCCCAAGGTGACCGACGCCGACCACAAGGTGCAGCTCACGGTGCTGCTCAACGGCCAGAACAACGGCGCGATGCCTTCCTGGAAGCAGCTGAGCGACACCGACCTCGCGGCAGTGGCCACGTACACCAAGAACAGCTGGTCGAACAAGACGGGCCAGCTGGTGCAGCCGGCCGAAGTGCTGGCCCTGCGCGGCAAGTGATACGGCAGCAGCAGCGCCCCGCGAAGAAGAAATTGCAAGGAACAACGAAATGAGTGCAGTCCTCGACCCCCACGGTCACGCCCACGGCGACCACGCACACGACGGCCACGACGAGCATCACGGAGCGCCCACCGGCTGGCGCCGCTGGGTGTTCGCGACCAACCACAAGGACATCGGCACGCTCTACCTGCTGTTCAGCTTCACGATGCTGATGGTGGGCGGCATCCTGGCCCTGCTGATCCGCGCCGAGCTGTTCCAGCCCGGCCTGCAACTGGTGAACCCCGAGCTCTTCAACCAGTTCACCACCATGCACGGCCTGATCATGGTGTTCGGCGCCATCATGCCGGCCTTCGTGGGCTTCGCGAACTGGATGATCCCGCTGCAGGTGGGCGCTTCCGACATGGCGTTCGCGCGCATGAACAACTTCAGCTTCTGGCTGCTGATTCCCGCGGCGCTGATGCTGGTGGGTTCGTTCTTCATGCCCGGCGGTGCGCCGGCTGCAGGCTGGACGCTCTATGCGCCCCTCACGCTGCAGATGGGCCCCTCGATGGACGCCGGCATCTTCGCGATGCACATCATGGGCGCCTCGTCGATCATGGGCTCGATCAACATCATCGTGACCATCCTCAACATGCGCGCCCCCGGCATGACGCTGATGAAGATGCCGATGTTCTGCTGGACCTGGCTCATCACCGCCTACCTGCTGATCGCCGTGATGCCCGTGCTCGCTGGCGCCATCACGATGACGCTGACCGACCGCCACTTCGGCACCAGCTTCTTCAACCCCGCCGGCGGCGGCGACCCGGTGATGTACCAGCACATCTTCTGGTTCTTCGGCCACCCCGAGGTCTACATCATGATCTTGCCGGCCTTCGGCATCATCAGCCAGGTCGTGCCGGCCTTCGCCCGCAAGAAGCTCTTCGGCTACGCCTCGATGGTGTACGCCACCTCGTCGATCGCCATCCTGTCGTTCATCGTGTGGGCCCACCACATGTTCACGACCGGCATGCCGCTCACCGGCCAGCTGTTCTTCATGTACGCGACGATGCTGATCGCGGTGCCCACGGCCGTGAAGATCTTCAACTGGATCGCCACGATGTGGCAGGGCTCGATGACCTTCGAGACGCCGATGCTGTTCGCGGTCGGCTTCATCTTCGTGTTCACGATGGGCGGCTTCACCGGCCTGATCCTCGCGGTTGCGCCGATCGACACGCAGCTGCAGGACACCTACTACGTGGTGGCCCACTTCCACTACGTGCTGGTGGCCGGCTCGTTGTTCGCCATGTTCTCGGGCTTCTACTACTGGGTGCCCAAGTGGACCGGCGTGATGTACAACGAAACGCGCGGCAAGGTGCACTTCTGGTGGTCGCTGATCTCGTTCAACGTGACGTTCTTCCCGATGCACTTCCTGGGCCTGGCCGGCATGCCGCGGCGCTACGCCGACTACCCGATGCAGTTCGCCGACTTCAATGCGCTCGCGTCGGTCGGTGCCTTCTTCTTCGGTTTCGCACAGGTGTACTTCTTCCTCTTCATCGTGCTGCCGACCATGCGCGGCAAGGGCGAGAAGGCTGCGCAGAAGCCGTGGGAAGCGGCTGAAGGCCTCGAGTGGGAAGTGCCGTCGCCGGCGCCGTTCCACACCTTCGAGACCCCTCCCAAGCTCGACGCGACCGCCACCAAGGTGATCGGTTGATCGACCGCACGACGATGACGACGCCCGAGCAAAGAAAGAACAACCGTCGCATGGGGCTCACGCTGGCCTCCATCGCGGTGATCTTCTTCATCGGCTTCATCGTGCGCATGGTCTTCTTCAGCGGTCGTTGACCGCGCACCGAACGGAGCAGCATCCATGAGTCTCGGCCAACGCATCCGCCGCGCCAATGTGCGCATGGTCGGCAAGCTCGCCGTCGTGACCTGCGGCATGTTCGCCTTCGGCTATGCGCTGGTGCCGATGTACCGCGCGATCTGCGAGATGACCGGCATCAACATCCTCGCGCTCTCCGAGCTCGAGGTGCCCGGCGGCGCGAGCGGCGGCAAGAACGTGCGCGTGCCCGACAACACGCAGGTCGACATGACCCGCACGATCAAAGTCGAGTTCGACTCCAACGTGCGCGGCGGCCTCTGGGACTTCAAGCCCGCGGAGCGGACCATCGAGGTGCACCCGGGCCAGCTCAACACGGTGATGTACGAGTTCCAGAACGTGCAGAACCGACGCATGGCCGCGCAGGCCATTCCGAGCTACGCACCGCAGCAGGCCGCGCCCTATTTCAACAAGCTCGAGTGCTTCTGCTTCAACCAGTACACGCTCGATCCGGGCGAGAAGAAGCAGTGGCCGGTCGCGTTCGTGATCGATCCGAAGATCTCCAAGGACGTGAAGACCATCACGCTGTCGTACACCTTCTTCGAGGTGGGCGGCAAGACGCCGGCAGCGCCGGTGGCCGCATTCACGGGCACCGCCAATGAGCCGCGCTCGTGAGTTCGACCGGCAAGAAGGCCACGCTGTGGGACACCGTCAAGGCGGTCGGCTGGTCGTTCTTCGGCGTTCGCAAGAACAGCGCCTACCAGGAAGACCTGGGCAAGCTGAATCCGTTGCACATCATTGCGGTGGCATTCGTCGCAGTGATCGTCTTCGTCGTCGGGCTGGTGCTGCTGGTGCGGCATGTGGTCGCCACGGCCTGACGAAAAACCCACGATAACCAGAATCCATTGAATCGCGAGAAGAAAGAAAGCCAGGAGCTGATATGAGTTCAACCACCCACGGCACCACGCCCTACTACTTCGTGCCCGGACCATCGGCCTACCCGGTCATGGCCGCGACCGGCCTGTTCTTCGTGATCCTCGGTGCGGCGCAATGGATCAACGGCCACGAGTGGGGCGCCTGGTCGCTCGCGGCCGGCATGCTCGGCTGGCTCGGCACGCTCTTCGTGTGGTTCCGCGCGGCCATCGGCGAGAGCGAAGGCGGGCAGTACGGCCACAAGGTCGACCTCTCGTTCCGCTGGAGCATGAGCTGGTTCATCTTCTCCGAAGTGATGTTCTTCGGCGCCTTCTTCACCGCGCTGTGGTGGGCCCGCACCCACTCGCTGCCGGCGCTCGGCAGCCTGGACAACGCGATCCTCTGGCCCGACTTCAAGGCCGTGTGGCCCAGCGTGGCGGCCGGTGCGACCGCTTCGCCGGCCGACATCGTCGAGCCGTTTCAGACCGTGGGCCCGTTCTGGCTGCCCACCATCAACACCGCGCTGCTGCTCAGCTCGGGCGTGACGCTCACCATCGCCCACCACGCGCTGCGTGCAGGCCATCGTGCGCAGACCATCCGCTTCATGTGGCTCACCGTGCTGCTGGGCGTGATCTTCCTGGGCGTGCAGGGCTACGAGTACCACCACCTGTACACCGAACTGAACCTGAAGCTCAGCTCGGGCACCTACGGCTCGACCTTCTTCATGCTGACCGGCTTCCACGGCCTGCATGTGTTCATCGGCATGCTGATGCTGCTGTTCATCACGCTGCGCCTGCAGAAGGGCCACTTCACGCCCGAGCGCCACTTCGGCTTCGAAGGCGCGGCCTGGTACTGGCACTTCGTGGACGTGGTGTGGCTGGGTCTCTACATGCTGGTCTACTGGCTTTGAGCGAAGAACCTCGCGTCACTCCAGAAAAAAGGCGCCGCAAGGCGCCTTTTTCATGGTTCTCCTGGAACGAGCACCATCTACTTGCCGAGCGGGAGTCCGGTGGGCTGGATGTAGCCGAGTTTCCAGGCGAGCAGCATGCAGAGGAACAAAAACACCGACAGGCCGATCCGAAAGGTGAGGGCGCGCGCCATGCCGCCGCTCTTGGCGCGCCCATTGCGCCCGTCCTTCAGCATGAAGTACAGCGCAAATCCGAGGCTCGCGAAGATGCCCAGGAACACCAGGGCGACGAAATATTTCATGACCCGCATTATCGGCCGCACGCCCCGTCCTCTCCAGTGATCCCCGAACCCCTGAACAGCGAAGCACCGCGCCGCCGCGGCCGCTTCTGGCTCCTCACCATCGCAGCCATCCTGACGCTTGCCGCCACCGTCTCGCTGGGCCGCTGGCAGCTCTCGCGCGCCGCGCAGAAAGAAGCGCTGCAGGCCAGCATCGACGCCCAGAAGCAGAAGCCCGCGCTCGACCAGTCCGAGTTCCTTGCGCTATCGAGCGCGACCGATTCGCTGCATCGCCCGGTGCGGCTGCGCGGCCTCTGGCTCACGCCGCAGACGGTGTACCTCGACAACCGCCAGATGCACGGCGTGCCTGGCTTCTACGTGCTGACGCCCTTCGCGCTCGAAGGCACCGAGCAGGCGGTGATGATCCAGCGCGGCTGGGTGCAGCGCAATTTCGTCGATCGCACGAAGCTGGGGGCGGTCGAGACGCCGGCCGGCATCGTCGAGGTCACCGGCCTGATCGAGCCGCCGCCGAGCCATCTGCTCGAACTGGGCACGCCGGCCGCCGCAGCGCCGGCGCCCGCTCCGGCGGCTTCGGCGCCTGTGCAGGCACCGGCCGCCGAGGGGTCTTCGTCCATCCGGCAAAATCTCGACCTGGAGGCATTCCGTGCCGAGACCAAATTGCCGCTGCGAACCGATGTGTCGCTGCAGCAGACCGGGCCGGCCTCCGAGGGCCTGCAGCGCGACTGGCCGGCCCCGGCGCTGGGCTTGGAGAGGCACTACGGTTACGCATTCCAGTGGTTCGGCCTCTCGGCCCTCGTCGTCATCCTCTATGTCTGGTTCCAATTCATCACCCCCTTCCGCCGCTCGCGGCGCCGCGCACGCGATGAACGCCGCCTCTGACGAACCGCTGGGCCTGACGGTGCACTCGATGCCGTCGCCCAACCAGGCGCTCGACGGCGCCGAGGGCCGGCGCACGGTCGTCGGGCGCTGGAAGATGATCGCGGTGCTGCTGATGTGCGCCGCGCCCGTCATCGCGTCGTACTTCACCTACTACGTGATCCGTCCCGAAGGCCGCAGCGTCTACGGCGAGCTGATCAATCCGCAGCGCGAACTGCCCAGGCTGACCGCCACCGACCGCAACGGCGCGCCGGTCGACGTCGCCACGCTCAAGGGCCAGTGGCTCTTGGTCGCGGTGGCCGATGCGGCCTGCGATGCGCTGTGCGAGCAGCAGCTCTATCTGCAACGGCAACTGCGCGAGAGCCTGGGCCGCGAGAAGGACCGCATGGACCGCGTCTGGCTCGTGAGCGACGCCGCGCCCATTCCCGATCGCCTGAACAACGGCCTGCATGGCGCGACGGTGCTGCGCGTGCCGGCCGACCAGCTGGCCAAGTGGCTTGCGCCCGTTTCGGGCCACGTCCTCGCCGAGCACCTTTATGTGGTCGATCCGATGGGCAACTGGATGATGCGTTTCCCCGCACGCATGGACGCCGCGGGCGCGAGCCGCGCCAAACGCGACATCGACCGCCTGCTGCGTGCGTCGTCGTCGTGGGATGAACCCGGCCGCTGACCTGCCCATGACGGACACGAGCTCCCTGTACGACCTCGCACCGATCGCCTGGCTGATGGCGGCTGGCGTGCTGATCGCGCTCGGACCGCTGGTCTGGGTGTGGCGCCGCAATGCGGGGCATGGCCCGGCGCGGCGGCTGCATGCGCTGACGGTGCTCACGCTGTTCCTCACCTTCGACCTGACGCTGTTCGGCGCCTTCACGCGCCTGACCGATTCGGGCCTCGGCTGTCCCGACTGGCCCGGTTGCTACGGCAACGCCAGCCCGGTCGGCGCGCGGCACGAGATCGCGATGGCGCAGTCGGCTCAGCCGACCGGGCCGGTGACGCACAGCAAGGCCTGGGTGGAGATGGTCCATCGCTATCTGGCGACCGGTGTGGGTGTGTTGATCCTGACGCTGGCCGGTGCGACCTGGATCGTGCGGCGGCGACAGTCGCGCCAGCCCGCGGCGCCGGCTGACGGCGACCATGCCACGCTCAGTGCATGGTGGCCGGCAGCGACGCTGGTCTGGGTGTGCCTGCAGGGCGCCTTCGGCGCCATGACCGTCACCTGGAAACTCTTCCCCGCGATCGTCACGCTGCACCTGCTTGGCGCCATCGTGCTGCTCGCGCTGCTGTGCATCCAGGCGGTCCGCTACCGGCAGGTTGCCGCAGACCGCTTGCCGACGCCGGTGTCGCCGGCGCTGCGCAACGGCCTGATCGCAACCACCGTCTTGCTCGTGCTGCAGATCGCGCTCGGCGGCTGGGTCAGCACCAACTACGCGGTGCTCGCCTGCACCCAGTTCCCGACCTGCCAGGGCAGCTGGTGGCCGCCGATGAATTTCGCGCAGGGCTTCGAGATCTGGCGCCACCTCGGCGTGACCGGCGAGGGCCAGCCGCTCGATTTCTCCGCGCTCACCGCCATCCACTACGCGCACCGGTTGATGGCGTACGCCGTTTTCGTCGCGCTGGGCGTGCTGGCCTGGCGCATGCGCCGCATCGAAGCGTTGCGCCCGCAAGCCCATTGGCTGGCCGGCCTGGCGTTGCTCCAGCTCGCCACGGGCCTGGGCAACGTGCTGCTCGGCTGGCCGCTGGCCGCCGCCGTGCTGCACACCGGCGGCGCCGCGGCACTTGCCGTGGTGCTGACCTGGGCACTGTGCGAAAGCCGCCGTGAGGCCGTCGCGGCGGCCACGGCGCGCGCCGACGACAATGCACGCGGTACCCCCACGACCCCCACCTCGAAGAAAGCCCCCGCGTGAGCACCCCGATCCCCGTTCAGCACACCAGCACCGCGAACGTGCTGCGCCAGTTCTACGCGCTGACCAAGCCGCGGGTGGTGCAGCTGATCGTGTTCTGCGCGCTGATCGGCATGGTGCTGGCCGTGCCCGGGCTGCCCTCGTGGTTCGACGTGCAGCGCGCGGTACTCGCCTGCATCGGCATCTGGCTGGTGGCCGGCGCGGCGGCGGCATTCAACTGCCTGGTCGAGAAGGGCATCGACGCCAAGATGAAGCGCACCGCCTGGCGCCCCACGGCGCGCGGGCAGCTCAGCGATCTGCAGGCGCTGGTGTTCTCGGCGCTGCTGTGCGCGGCGGGGTCGGCGCTGCTGTGGTTCACCGTCAACCCGCTCACCATGTGGCTCACCTTCGCCACCTTCGTCGGCTATGCGGTGGTCTACACCGTGATCCTCAAGCCGCTGACGCCGCAGAACATCGTGATCGGCGGCGCCTCGGGCGCGATGCCGCCGGTGCTGGGCTGGGCCGCGATGACGGGCGACGTCGGCCCCGAGGCGCTGATCCTCTTTCTCATCATCTTCCTGTGGACGCCGCCGCACTTCTGGGCGCTCGCGCTCTACCGCGTCGAGGACTACCGCAAGGCGGGCCTGCCGATGCTGCCGGTCACGCACGGCAACGAGTTCACGCGGCTGCAGGTGCTGCTCTATACCTTCATTCTTTTCGCGGCCTGCCTCATGCCCTTCATCTACGGCATGAGCGGCTGGCTGTACCTCGCGGTCGCCGTGGCCGTGAGCGTCGGTTTCACGGGCTATGCGTTCGCGCTCTGGCGCAGCTACTCCGACACGCTCGCGCGCAAGACCTTCCGCTTTTCGCTGATCCACCTGAGCGTGCTGTTCCTGGCGCTGCTCGTCGATCACTACCTCCATTGAATTGAACACCAGCACGCCATGAACAAGCGCAACGCTCTCCAACTGATCGCCGGCAGCATGGCCGTGGCGGCGCTGGGCGTGGGGCTGTCAGCCTGCAGCGAGACGAAGCAGAGCTTCAATGCGGTCGACATCACCGGCGCCGACTACGCCAAGGACTTCTCGCTGAAGGACGCCGACGGCAAGGTCCGCACCATGGCCGACTTCAAGGGCAAGGCGGTCGTGCTGTTCTTCGGCTACGCGCAGTGCCCCGACGTCTGCCCGACCACGATGACCGAGATGGCGCAGGTCAAGCAGCAACTGGGCAAGGACGGCGACAAGCTGCAGGTGCTGTTCGTCACCGTCGACCCGGCGCGCGACACGCCCGATGTGATGAAGGCCTACATGGGCGCGTTCGACCCGAGCTTCGTCGCGCTGATCCCGACGGCCGACGAACTCACCGCGACCGCCAAGGACTTCAAGGTCTACTACAAGAAGGTCGACGGCAAGACGCCCACCAGCTATTCGATGGACCACTCGGCCGCGAGCTTCATCTACGACCCGCAGGGCCGGCTGCGGCTCTATGCGCGCTATGGCGCGGGTGTGCCGTCGATGGTGTCGGACCTGAAGGCGCTGCTCGGTTCCTGAGGGCGGCGGGTTCATGAACGCCGTTGTTGCCGTTGCCGCTTCGGTCGATCACCTGAAGGCGCGCAAGGGCGCCTTCCGCATCGCGCTCATTCCGCCCGAGGTGCTGCGCGCCCTCAACGACGGGCTGCTCGAAACCGTCAACCTCAACGAATTCCTGGCGCTCGAGCTGCCGCAACTCGCGCGCAGCGTGGCGGGCCATGTCGGACTCGATGCAGCGAGCGAGCGGCTGGTCGACACCATCGCCATGCTCGGCGCCTTCAAGCCGATGCAGCGGCACACCCACATCGCCCGCGCGCTCTACGACCTGACGGCAACCCATGCCGAGCGCGATGCCGTCGCGCACCGGCTGGCCACGCATGCGAGCGATGTGGCGCGCTGCTGGGCGGCGCAGTGGGTCACGCTCTCGGGGCTGCCCTTGCCGGCGCAGCTCGAGGCGGTGCGCCGCTTCGCCGCCGATCCGCATTTCGGCGTGCGCGAGATCGCCTGGATGGCGGTGCGCGACGCGGTCATTGCTTCACTGGACGAGGCGCTCGCGCTGCTGCAGCCATGGGTGCTCGACGCCGATCCGAACATCCGCCGCTTCGCCAGCGAACTCACGCGCCCGCGCGGCGTATGGTGCGCGCAGATCGAGGCGCTCAAGGCCGAGCCCTGGCGCGCGCTGCCGCTGATCGAACCGCTGCGCGCGGACGCCAGCCGCTACGTGCAGAACTCGGTCGCGAACTGGCTCAACGACGCGAGCAAGACGCAAGGCGAATGGGTCGAGAAGCTGTGCAAGCGTTGGGTCTCGGAATCAAACACCGACGCGACGCGGTACATCGCGAAACGGGCCTTGCGGACGCTCTCCAAAGGCCCATGAAAAAAGCCCGGCAGTGCCGGGCTTTTTGCTTGGGGGAGGGCGGCTTACGCGTAGTCCGCCAGTGCCTTCTTCATCTTCTTCATCGCGGCGACTTCGATCTGGCGAATGCGCTCGGCGCTCACGCCGTACACCGCGGCCAGGTCGTGCAGCGTCATGCCGCCCGAGCCGTCGTCGTTGACCTTGAGCCAGCGCTCTTCCACGATGCGGCGGCTGCGGTCGTCCAGCGCTTCGAGCGCGGTCGCGATGCCGTCGCTCGACAGGCGGTCGCGCTGCTGCGATTCGAGCAGGGCGGTCGGTTCCTGCGTGGCGTCGGCCAGGTAGGCGATCGGGCCGAAGGCTTCGTCGCCGTCATCGGACGGACCCGGATCGAGCAGCACGTCGCCACCCGACAGGCGGGTTTCCATCTCAAGCACTTCCTCGGGCTTGACGTTGAGCCGGGTCGCCATCTGCGACACCTCGTCGGGGCTCAGCGTTTCGCGGTGCGTGCCGTTGTCGGACGCGGCCGAGTCGGCCTTGAAACCCTGCTTCATCGACCGCAGGTTGAAGAACAGCTTGCGCTGGGCCTTGGTCGTCGCGACCTTGACCATGCGCCAGTTCTTCAGGATGTACTCGTGGATCTCGGCCTTGATCCAGTGCATGGCGTAGCTCACCAGCCGCACACCTTGGTCAGGGTCGAAGCGCTTCACGGCCTTCATGAGACCGACGTTGCCTTCCTGGATCAGGTCGCCGTGCGGCAGCCCGTAGCCCAGGTATTGGCGGGAAATGGAAACCACGAGGCGCAGGTGCGACAGGATCAGCGCACCGGCGGCGTCGAGGTCGTTCTGGTCGCGCAGCTTGCGAGCGAAGCCCTGCTCTTCTTCGAGCGTGAGCAGCGGCAGGCGGTTGGCGGCCGAAATGTAGGCATCCAGGTTGCCCAGCGGGGGGACCATCGACCATGGATTGGCGACGGCCAGCTGGTTGGCAGAGACTCCAGACAGCGTTGTCATCAGGGGAAACTCCTTAGTGTTGGCCATGTTAGCACTCGGTTAGAGGGAGTGCTAAACCAAGGGTTCCCCTGGGTTTGTATCGGGTTGATAGTCAAAAACTACTACCTCCGGCCTTGACAGCCTCTATGGAGGCTAACGGCCGCCCCGAAGTTCCGCCTGCTGGGAGGGCGAGGCTTCGATGGCCTCGAAGAAGGACGAAATCAGCCGGCTCTCGCGCCGCTCCCGCAGGCAGCACACGTGGATGTGGGTGGATACGACGTCGCCCTCGATCGGCACGGGCCGCAGGCGCGGGTCGGGCACGTACTCCGATTGCGAGACCGTGCCGATGCCCAGCCCCCGCGCGACGGCCTCGCGCAGCGCCTCGCGGCTGCCGATCTCCATCGCGACCTGGACCGTCACGCCTTCCTTGAGCAGTGCGTCCTCGAGTGCCTTGCGGGTCGTCGAGCCGGGTTCGCGCATCAGGAGCGGCTGCCCGGACAGTTCCTTGAGCGCGATGGACTCGCGCTTGGCGAACGGATGCCCCACATGCACGAACGCGATCACCGGATAGCGCGCATAGAGCTGCATGTGATAGCGCTCGTCGGGAAACCGGCTGGCCACCACGCCCACGTCGCTCACGTATTTGTCGAGCGCGTCCAGCACGACCTCGGAATTGCCGAGCGTGACCGAGATCTTGATGCGCGGGTGGACCGCGTGATAGGCCTCGATCATCTCCGTGACATGGAACGGACCGACCGCGCCGACCTTGAGCGAGCCCCGGCGCAGCTTGCCGCTGTCGTCCAGCAGCGAGCTCATGTCGCCTTCGAGCGCGATCATCCGCCGCGCCAGCGGCAACATCTCCAGGCCCAGCGCGGACAGCTCCACGCGCCGGCCCCGGCGGTGGAACAGCTCGGCGCCGTATTCCCGCTCCATCATCTGGATCTGTGAATTCAGCGTGCTGTGGCTCATGCCCAGCGTGCGCGCGGCGGCGGTGAAGCCGCCGTCGTGGGCGACCGCGATGAATGCGCGAATCTGGTTGAGCGTCACTGCGAAGGGCCTTCCGGGTCGCCGGGTCGTGTGGAGGAAGCGCGCCATGATGCCGGCCGATCGTGATGGCCGTGTGTAGGCCCGCATCCGTCGCGGCCCGTCCACAGCCTATCCGGCCGCCACGCCCATGGCCGGATCGCTCACGCCGTCCTTGCCGGTCTCCAGCCGCCCCGCGAAGCGCCGCTCGAAGCTGCTGCCCATCTCCAGCGTGAAGTCGTACCAGCTGTGGGTGTCCGCGAGGCTCCACGACGGCTCCACCTGCATGCCGGGCGAGACGGTGTAGGTCCACGGGCCGTCGCTGCGGTACGCGTTGGCGCGCACCGTCACGGTCGCCGGGGCATTGCCCATGTTCATGACCGTGAGGTACACCGAATTGCGCTCGGGGTCGTAGCACACGCGCACCTCGGGATTCGGCCCGCTCGCGAGCGCCGTGAGATCGCCCTTGAAGTGCCGGTGGTAGCCGTTCGGCCCGAGCACCCAGAGGCTGTACTTGCCCGCGTTGTCCGCCACCGCCTTCCAGGCGTCGGAGATCATCTTGCCGCCCTCCACGGTGTAGCGCTTCGGGTAGCGCGACAGGTTCAGCTCGTCGTACACGTGGAAGACGGCACCCTGCGTGCCGGTGTTGCTGAAGGTGAGCCACACCTGGCCGCCGGCGAGGTCGACGTTGGCGCTGGTGTGCAGGCGGTAGGGCAGCGCGCGCGAAGGCCGCAGCGCGAGCGGCTGCGACGGCAGCGGCACCGAACCGGCCGCGGGCACCGGCACGCCGGGCGAGGCCACCTGCTGCGAATAGGTGGCGTCGGCCTGCGACCGGGTGGGCGCGGGCACGAGCGCGGGCTTCGCGCCGTTCGGGTTGCGGAAGTCGAAGCACGACATCAGGTCGCCGAACGCCGCGCGGCGCCACGGGCTGATGTTGGTCTCGCGCACGCCGAAGCGCTGCTCCAGGAAGCGCAGCGTCGAGGTGTGGTCGAAGGCCTGGGAATTGACCCAGCCCCCCACGCTCCACGGCGAGATCACCAGCATCGGCAGGCGCGAGCTCGCGCCGAAGGGCCGGCCGTCGGGCGTGCGCTGGCTCGAGTCGCCGGCGGGCGCGGGCATCGTGTAGTACTCGTTCGCGACGTCCACCGTCGACTTGCCCTCCAGGCTGCCGTCGGGGTTGCGCCACGGCGGCGCGGGCGGCGGCACGTGGTCGAAGAAGCAGTCGTTCTCGTCGAAGTTGATGATCAGCACCGTCTTGCTCCAGACCTCGGGGTCGGCGGTGAGCATGTCCAGCAGCGTCTGGATGTACCAGGCGCCCTGCTGCGGCACCGACATGCTCGGGTGCTCGCTGTAGGCGCCGGGCGCGACGATCCAGCTCACCTGCGGCAGCGTGCCCGCGGCGATGTCGTCGGCCACGGCCTGCAGGAAGCCGCCGTCGGGCATGGTGTTGCCGAAGCCCTTGTACAGCGGCGACTGCGCCTCCATCGCCGGCGTGTACACCGCGTTCGGCGAACCCTGCGCGCGCAGCTGCTCGTCGACCGCGCGGTACGACGCGAATGCGACGAGCTGGTTGTTGTTGCTGTTGTTGCCCGGGCGGTTGTAGACCTTCCAGCGCACGCCGGCCGCCTGCAGGCGCTCGGGGTAGGTGCTCCAGTTCAGGCCGTCGCCCGAGGGGCCGAGGCCGCCCCAGTTGGCATTGGTCACGCAGGCGCGGCCGACCACGTTGGCGCCGTTCGTGCCGCTCCACAGGAACATGCGGTTGGTGAAGGTGCCGGTATGAATCGACGTGTGGTACGCGTCGCAGACCGTGAAGGCATCGGCCAGCGCGAAGTGAAAGGGCAGGTCCGACTGGTGCAGGTGGCCCATCGAGATCTTGGTGTTCTTGGCCTTCGGCCAGGCCGCCATGCGCCCGCCGTCCCAGGCGGCCTGCTGGTCGCCCCAGTCGTGCGCACCGCCCACGCGCAGCGCGTTGCCCTTGGTGGCGTCCAGGTAGAAGGGCTGCACCGTGTCGGCCGCGCCCTGCTGCAGCCACACCGGCTTGCCAGAGGCCATGGGAATGGTGAAGCGGTCGCTGAAGCCCCGCACGCCGGGCATGGTGCCGAAGTAGTGGTCGAAGGAGCGGTTCTCCTGCATCAGGATGATGACGTGCTCCACGTCGTTGATGGTGCCCGTCGCGTTGTTGGCCGGGATGGCCAGCGCGCGCTGGATGGCGGGCGGAAACGGCCCGAGGGCGGCGCCGGCCGCGGCGGCGCGCAGGAGCGCGCGGCGATTCAGTGTGGTCATGATGGCTGTAGTCTGCGTTGGGAGTGGGGCTTCGCCGGTGCCGTCACGGCGCGCAGTCGAGCCTCGAATTGGGAATGGGCGCATCGGCGCCGGCCTGCGCGCCGTTGCCGGGCGCGGGTGCCGCGACGATCGGGACCTGCGGCCCCGCCGCCCCGTCGCCCGTGGCCGCGGATGCGGATGCGGCGGGAGGCACCGCCGGCCATGACGGGCCCGCGCTGCCGCCACCACCGCCGCAGCCGGCGACAAGCGTGCACGCGATGCAGGCTGCCAGCACCGCTTTCGCGGCACCGCCGAATCCGGAGGGGAAATTCGTTGTCATCGTGCGTCCCCTCAGTTGGCCGGCAGCGTCGACAGCGGCTTGTTCGACAGGAAGATCGACTGCAGCTCCGCGTCGGTCAGCACGCGGTTCCACATCGCCAGGTCGCCGAAGTGGTGCTGGTAGGTCGGCGCGGTCGCGCACTTGCCGGCGAAGTATGGCGGGGTGACCGTGCCGTTGCACTTGTTCATGAGGAAGGTGCCGGTGCCGTCATCGCCGATGCCCCACTGCGGGAAGGGCGAGAGCTTCGAGAGGTCCACCGAGCCGGTCGACTTGCCCGATGCCACGCGGGTGGTCGTGCCCGTCACCGGGTCGAACACGTACATGTTCATCGTCTTGGCCACGCCGTCGACCGAGAAGGCGATGTACACCCAGCGGTTGACGGTGATCTGCGTGTAGGGGCTGGTCGGTCCGTCCGCGCGCACGCCGCCGCCCGAGCCGATGTTGAATGCCACGCCGCACTGGTTGCCCGAACTCGCGAAGAGGCCGATCGCGACGCCGGCATTGCCGCCGCTCACGTAGCTCTTGTTGGAGACGATCGTCACGTTGTTGGTGGCAACGCACGACGGCGTCTTGAACCAGAGCCCGATGGTGAATTGCGGCGCCGTGCCCTTCGAGATGTCGAAGCCGTCGGCCGGAACGAGCCGGTAGCCCTCCAGGCCCGCGGTGGTGACGAAGTTGGTGTCGACCAGCAGGCCGCTCGTGCCCGGGAACGGACCCGGCACGACCAGGCCGGCAGCCGCGGGCAGGTCGCTCGCGGCCGGGCCCATCGTGCTGTGGCCCATGGCATCGACCGGCGGCAGCGTGGCGCTGAACGGGTAGTAGGAGATCAGGCCATTGCGCAGTGTCGGCGCCAGAGGCACCGGCGGCACGTAAGAGAGCCGCGGCGACAGGATCGACCGTGAGGCTGCGGCAGCGCCGTCGCCGGCCTGCACCGTGTAGTCGAACTGGAAGGTCCCCTTGGCGGTGAGCACCTGCGCGAGCTGGCTGTCGGTGAACGAGGTGGTGCCGGCCGGCAGGTTCGAGGCGATGACCTGGCCGTCGCGCAGGACCGTGATCGCACCCGTCGGGGGGGCCACCCAGTTCAGCGCCACGGCCACGGTGGCGGAGTTGTCGTCGATGACCGAGGCCGCGAGCCGCGAGACAGGCTGCGCGCCGGTCAGCCGGCCGCCGTCCATGGGGCGGGCCTTCGCGTCGGGCAGGGCGTCGAGGTGGCCGAGCAGCGTCGGCGCCACGTCGGCGATGCTGGGGTAGGCGTAGAGGTCGGCCAGTTGTTGCGGCACCGCGGCGCCGACGCCCAGCGCCGCGTTGTTGGCGGGCTGGTTCAGGCCGATGAAGGTGCTCGATTCGGGCACGAGCGGCAGGCCGTCGTCCTGGCTGTTCGCGCTCAGGCCGTGGTTGCCGGTCACCACGATCAGCCAGCGGTCGTTCGGGTGCTTTGCGGCAGTGGCGGCGACCAGGGTGCCGACCGCCTTGTCCAGCGTGGCGAGCGTGCCCGCGTACTGGGGCGAGCCGAGGCCGAAGTCGAGCGCGGCGTCCTTGGTCGCGCGGTACTGCGCGAGCACCGTGGCGTAGTCGCCGCCGATGAGCCCGGCCGCCTGGGTGGTCACGCAGTCGGTGGCGGCCGCGTCCTTCGAGCAGTCGGCCAGCGTATCGAGGTAGCCGCTGTCGTGGTCCGAGGACAGCAGCTGGGCCAACCCGGCCGAGGCGACGGCGGCGCCGTTCGCCGCGGCGTGCTTCGCCCTGGCCATCTGGAACACGGTGACGCCGCGGATCGCCTGCTTCGGCGCCTCCGACATCACCTGGTGGCGGGCGGCCCAGGTGCCGGTCAGCAGCGTCGCCCAGCCGGGCATGTCCAGCGTGGGCTGCTGGCTCGGCGTGCCGGCCATGCCGCCGGCGTAGGCCAGGCGGGGCTCGAGCTTCGCGAGGTTCGGCAGCGTGCCGGCGGCGATGCCGCTGCGCACGGCGGCGTAGGTGGCGCCGTCCAGGTCGATGACCAGCGTGCGGTTCGCGGCGGGCGTCGTGTCGCCTGGGGATGTGTCGGGCGTGGTGCCGGCAGGCGGCACGGCGCCCAGGGGCGGAAAGGACGCGCCGCCGCCGCTGCCGCCACCGCAGCCGGCGAGGGCCGCGGCCAGCGTCAGGGCGAGCGCGAAGGCGCGCGCGGGTGCGGCGATGCGCCGGCGTGGGCCGCGCGGTTCGGACGTGGTTTCGTGGGCCCGGCGCGCCCGCATCGCGGCGTCCGGAAAGGGGTGGATGGAACGTTGCTCGACAGACATTTTTCGGCGACCTCTGGTGGTGGGGTGGCCGAATTACAGAAGAGCGGGGTGACGCGCCAGAGACGAAAGCCCATGGGTTTTTCGAGGGTCCTGTCGGTTTTTTCGTCAGGTCGGGCGTCGGCCGGGCCTCAGGGCACGGTGTCGAAGACGCCTTTGCGCAGCGTCAGCGCCAGGTCGAAGAAGGAGGCGAGCACGCGGCTCTCGCGCCGCACCTGGAGGCAGTAGAGGTAGGTCTGCGTGACCGCGGGATCGCCCTCGATGCGCACGGTGCGCAGCCGCGCGTCGGGAATGAATTCGGCCTCGGAGACCGCGCCGATGCCGATGCCGCGCGCGGCCGCTTCGCGGATCGCCTCGCGGCTGCCGATTTCCATCGCGAGCCGGGGCCGCACGCCGGCGCGCTCGAACGCCTCGTCGAGCGCGCGTCGCGTGCTGGAGCCGCTTTCGCGCTGCAGCATCGGCTGCCCGTGCAGCTCCTCCAGCCGGATCTGTCCGCGCTCGGCGAACGGATGGTCGCGGTGCACGAACAGGATCAGCGCATGCCGTGCATACGGCGTGGCGCTGAAGCCCGGCGCCTCGTGGAAGCGGGCCAGCACGCCGATGTCCACGGCGTATTCCTCCAGGTCCTTGAACACCGAGGACGAATTGCCCATGCGGATCGACACATCGAGGCGCGGGTAGCGCTTGCGGTAGGCGTCGACCATCTCGATCACGTGGAAGGGCCCGACCGCGCCCAGCTTGAGCTCGCCCGACTGCAGGTTGCCGCTGTCGTGCAGCAGGTTGTAGGCGTCCACCTCGAGCGCCGCGAGCTGCCGCGCGACCGGCAGCAGGCGCTCGCCGACGCTGGTGAGCTCGATGCGGTGGCCTTGGCGATGGAACAGCACCACGTCGTGCTGGCGCTCCAGGGCCTGGACCTGGGTGGTCAGCGTCGGCTGGCTCAGGCCCACGGCCCGGGCCGCCGCGCTGAAGCTGCCGTGCTGGGCCACGGCGAGGAAGGCGCGAAGTTTGGTGGCTGACATCCATAGATTATTTGAATGGACGTGTGACAAATCCGTGATCGATTTGATATGCCGCTGTCACATGGCGTTCTTAGCCTTGGGGTAGCCGCCAGCCCGGTTCGTCCCACCTCCCAACCATTCCTACCTCCTCGAGTTCCCCATGAACACCCTCTTTCGCCTGCGCAGAAGCCTGATCGCCCTGACACTTTCCGCCGTTGCCGCGCTCCCGGCGCTGGCGGCACAGCCCCTGACCATCGGCCTCATCCCGGCCGAGGACTCGCAGGCCATGATCGAGAGCAGCCGCCAGGTGCTCGACAGCCTGCAGCAGCAGCTGGGCATGCCGGTCAAGCCGTTCGTGGCGACCGACTACAACGGCGTGATCGAGGCGCTGCGTTCCAAGAAGCTGGACGTGGCCTACCTCGGCCCGTTCTCGTATGTGCTCGCGCACGACGTCGCGAACGTGGAAGCCTTCGCGGTCGCCGTCACCAAGAAGACCGGCCAGAGCTCCTACAAGAGCGTGATCATCGCGCGCAAGGACAGCGGCATCGCCAAGCCCGCCGACCTGAAGGGCCGCACCTTCGCCTTCGTCGACCCGACCTCCACCTCCGGCCACCTGTTCCCCAAGTCGGGGCTGCTGCAGGCCGGCTACGACCCCGAGAGCTTCTTCGGCCGCGTCATCTTTTCCGGCTCGCACGACGCCAGCATCCTGGCCGTGGCCAACAAGAAGGTCGATGCCGCCTCGGTGGCCGACCGCATCCTCGCCAGCGCCATCGCCAAGGGCCAGGTGAAGCAGGACGAGCTCGAGATCGTCTGGTCGTCCAACCCGATCCCCGAGTCGCCGATGGTCTGGCGCAAGGACCTGGACCCGGCGCTCAAGGCGAAGATCGCGAAGGCGCTGGCCAACGTGAAGGACCTGCCCTGGGGCGACCAGGGCGTGCTCAACGGCTTCCAGCCCACCGACGACGCCGCCTACAACGTGATCCGCGACACCGCCAAGGTGCTCAAGCTCGATCTGCGGAGCATGAAGTGATCCGCATCCGCCAGCTCACCAAGCGGTACGGCGACAACGCCGTGCTGCGCGGTGTGGACCTGGACGCGGCCGCGGGCGAGTTCGTCGTGGTGCTGGGCGAGTCGGGCGCCGGCAAGTCGACCCTCTTGCGCTGCGTGAACCGCCTGGCCGTGGCCGATGGCGGCGAGCTGAACGTCGACGGCATGGACGCCGTGCAGTGCGCGGACACCCGCGCGCTGCGCCAGCGCGTGGCGATGATCTTCCAGCACCACAACGTGGTGCCCCGGCTGAGCGCGCTGAAGAACGTGCTGACGGGCCGCCTGGGCGCCGTGTCGACCCTGGCCTCGGTGCTGCACTTCTTCAGCCGCGCCGACATCGCGCTCGCGCACGAGTGCCTGGGCCGCGTCGGCCTCGCGCACAAGGCGCATGCGCGCACCGATTCGCTCTCGGGCGGGCAGATGCAGCGCGTGGGCATCGCGCGCGCGCTGGCGCAGCGGCCCCGGGTCATCCTGGCGGACGAGCCGGTGGCCAGCCTCGATCCGCAGACCTCGCGCAAGGTGCTGCAGTACCTGCGCGATGCGTCGCGCGATCTCGGCATCACCGTGCTGTGCAACCTGCACCAGGTGGACTACGCGCGCGAATTCGCCGACCGCATCGTCGGCCTCGCGCAGGGCCGCGTCGTGTTCGACGGCGCACCGCAGGACATGGGGCAGGGCGACATCGATCGCATCTACATGCCGCCACCCGCTAACGACATCGGTGATGCCATCGATATCAGGGATGCAGCCGGCCCGGCTGCCCTGCCCCTGCAACTGATGGCCCGCACGGAAGGATGACCATGAAGAATCCATCGACCTCCTATGCCTGGACCGGCCCGGTCCCCGAAGGCCGCCGCAGCTGGTTCAACCTGATCGTGGGCGCGGCCATCGTGGGCTGGGCGCTGCAGTGGAGCGCGAGCGGCGCCCAGCTCAGCTGGTCGGAGCTCGCGGCGGGACTGCCGCAGATCCTCGACTTTCTCGGCCGCACGCTGCCGCCGGACCTGAACATCCTGAGCCGCTTGGTCGCCCCCGCGCTCGAGACGGTGCAGATCGCCGTCTGGGGCACGCTGCTGGCCGTGCTGCCGGCGATTCCGCTGTCGTTCCTGGCCGCGCGCAACCTGCAGAGCAACCGATGGGTCTACCAGAGCACCCGCCAGGTGCTGAACGTGGTGCGCAGCATCAACGAGCTGATCCTCGCGCTGGTGTTCGTCTCCGCGGTGGGCCTCGGGCCGTTCCCCGGGGTGCTCGCGCTGGCGCTGCATGGCGCGGGCATGCTGGGCAAGTTCTTCGCCGACGCCATCGAGGAGATCGACCAGGGCCCGCTCGAGGCGCTGCGTGCAACGGGCGCGCGCCCGTTGCAGGTGATCGTCTACGGCGTGATCCCGCAGGTCGTCACGGCCTGGATCGCGGTGGTGCTCTATCGCTTCGAAGTGAACCTGCGCTCGGCCACGGTGCTGGGCATGGTGGGGGCGGGCGGCCTCGGGTTCGAGCTGGTGAGCAGCCTCAAGCTCTTTCGCTATCCCGAGACGGCCACCTGCATCATCGTGATCACGGTGATGGTGGTGGTGGCCGACACGCTGTCGAGCCAGTTGCGCCATCGCATCCAGCGCAGCGGGCGGCACTGATCGCGCGGTGCGCGTGGCGCACGCGCACGCGCACGCGCACGCGCATTTTTCTTTTTCTCTCTTTACAGCGCGCGGCGCGTCGTCCGCGGCGCGAGCTTTTGCGAACGAACCATGTGGACCTGCTACAACCCCGTCAACGTGACCGCCGGCTGCGGCTCGCTGGCGGAACTGCCCCGCCGCCTCGGCCAACGCCGCGCCATCCTCATCGCGTTTCCCGAGGCGCCCGGGCTCGGGCTCGTCGACCGCATCCGTGACCTGCTCGGCGACCGGCTCGCGGCCGTCGAGACGGACGTGCATCCCAATCCGGATGTCGAATGGCTCGCGCCCATGTACGAGCGGCTGTGGCGCGACCACCCGGATGTCGATTGCGTCATTGCGCTCGGCGGCGGCAGCGTCATCGACTGCGCGAAGGTCATGCTGACGCATCCGGCCGGCGGCGGGTTCGCGCAATTGCTGGCGCTGATCGAAGGCGCGAGTCCGCAGCCGGCGTCGCGCGGGCAGCACCGCAAGCTCCTGGCCATTCCGACCACCGCCGGCACCGGCAGCGAGGTGACGCCATGGGCCACGGTGTGGGACCAGGCGCGCGGCCGCAAGCTTTCGCTGCAGTTGCCGTGGACCTGGCCCGAGGCGGCCATCGTCGATGCCGACCTCATGCTGAGCCTGCCGCACGCAGCCACGCTGGCCAGCGGGCTCGATGCGCTCTCGCATGCGCTCGAATCGCTGTGGAACGTGCATCGCAACCCGGTGTCCGCGAGCCTGGCCGTGAGCGCCGCGCGCAGCATCGTCGCGACGCTGCCGCAACTGCTGGCGCACCCGGAGCGGCCCGAGCTGCGCGAGCGCCTCGCAACGGCCGCGCTGCAGGCCGGCCTGGCGTTCTCCAATACGCGAACCGCGCTGGCGCATTCGCTCTCGTACGACATCACGCTCAAGCACGGCACGCCGCACGGCATCGCGTGCTCGTTCAGCCTTCCGCGCATCATGGAACTGGCGGCGGGTCGCGATCCGGTGCTCGACGGGCTGCTGCTCTCGGTCTTCGAGGTCTCCCGGATCGGCGATGCCGTCGCATCGCTGTCGGCCTTCCTGCAGAGCCTGGGCGTCAGCGTGGACCCCTTGACCTACGGCATTCCCGAGGCGGACTGGAACGATCGGATCGCCCAGGCGCTGGCGGGTGCGCGGGGCCGCAACTTCATCGCCATCGCCTGAAACCGGCAGCGACCTACCAGCGGATGCCCATCTTCAGGAACAGCTTCGACAGCACGAACAGCGGTCCGACCCACAGGTACTGGATGTCCTCGAAGAACGAAGGCTTCCTGCCTTCGATCTTGTGCCCCACGAACTGGAAGATCCAGGCCACCACGAAGATCGCGGCCGAGACCGGCAGCACGAGGCTGCCCATCGCATGCACCAGCGCCAGGGCCAGCGCGGTGAGCACCAGCATCGTCAGCAGGAAAGCCGGTGCGCGCAGCAGCGCGTAATAGACAAGGCTCGCAGCCACGAAAACGTAGGCCACCCACGGGTGAATCGCGAAAAGCAGCCCGACGATGCTCAGCATGATGGCCGGGATGGCGATGTAGTGGATCAGCTCGTTGGTCGGATTGCGGTGGCTTTCCTCGTAGTGCGCGAGCAGCCGGTCGACCTTGCGGTCGCTCGAGGCCAGCGGGGCGGCAGCGGTGTGCATCATGGTGAGTCTCCTGAAGAAACGCCGTTCGATGCGGCGAGAGTTCGATGGTGCCCACGGCGCCCGTGGATGGCAAGTGTGGGCAAGTGCGGCAGATGCTACTGAAAAAGTAGCAATTCCGGCCCGATGGGCGCGCCGCGCCATGACTTAGGGCACTGTCGCCAGCGGATTGCGCAGATAAGATCAAACGCGTGGCTCCCTTCGATTCTTCTCCCACGCCTCCGCCCGAGACTGCGGTGGCGGGTCTTCCAGTTCGCGCACCGACCGCGATCCTGGTCGTGGACGACCACGACCTGCTCCGGCTGGGGGTCTGCGCGCTGGTGCAGGCCCAGGCCAGTTCTTCGGGCGCGCGCATCGAGGTCTTCGAGGCCGGCAACGTCACCGATGCGCTCGCGCTGTACGAAGCCCACCAGTCCGCCATCGGCCTGGTGCTGCTCGACCTGGCGCTGCCCGACACCCATGGACTGAGCGGCCTGGCCGAATTCCGGCTGCGCTTTCCGGCGGCGCGCATCGTGGTGCTGTCCGGCACGGGCAACAGCTCGCTGGCGCAAGGCGTGCTCGCACTGGGTGCCAGCGCCTTCCTGCCCAAGTCGGCCGATCTCAAGGAAGTGGTCAGCTTCATCCGCGCCTGCGGGCTGCTGGACCCCGATGCGGCCGACAACCCGCCGCCGGCCGTGCCTAAGGCGCTCACCGGCTACGCCGAGTTCGCCCATGCCAGCGCCTGGCAGGAACTCACGCCGCGCCAGATGCAGGTGCTGCAGTGGGTGCTCGAGGGCAAGGCCAACAAGGAAATCGCCCAGCTCGCGAACCTGAGCGAGGGCACGGTGAAGAACCACGTCTCGACCATCCTGCTGCTGTTCGGCATGCGCTCGCGCGCCCAGTTGATCAGCACGCTCCACTGAGAAGCTCCGCGCGTGGCGTCCAGCGACCCGTCCGCCGATCACACCCTCGGCCAGCGAGTGCTGCGCGAGCATGTCGCCTCGGTCTACGACACCTACATCGTCTCGACGCTGACCCACATGGCGTTCGTGGTGGTGTTCGGCTGCATCATCTATTCGCAGCTGCGCAACCTGAGCCTGTTGTTCTGGATCGGCGGCCTGGTGATTGCCGACATCTACGTCTTCTTCACGCCGCGCTGGACCCCGTTGCGGCCCGCGCGGGAAAGCGCGTACTGGGCGCGCAAGATTTCCCGCATGGTCACGCTGGTCAGCATGATCACGGCGGTGGTGCCCTGGCTCATCGTGCCCTACGACAACCTGCCGATGACCTCGCTGCTGATGGCGGTGATCGTGGGCAGCTGCGCCCGGGCGGCGCAGTCGCTCTGGCCGCTGAAGTCGGCGCTCTTCGGCTACACCCTGCCGATGTCGCTGGGCCTGATCACCGCGCTGGCATGGCAGGGTGACGGCCTGCACCTTTTCCTGGCGGCGGCCGGTGCGGCCTACCTGCTGTTGACGCTGCGCGCGGGCATCGGCCAGCACAGGCTCCTGACCGAGTCGCTCATGCTGCGCTTCGAGAACGAGGCCCTGGCCGCACGGCTCGGTGAGCAGATCGCCGCCACCGAGCGCGCCAGCGAGGAGAAGACCCGCTTCCTCGGCACCGCCAGCCATGACCTGCGCCAGCCGCTGCACGCCATCGCGCTCTTCGGCGCCGCGCTCGAGAACGAACTGCGCGACCGCCCCGAAGGCCGCAACGCCGAGCGCCTGATGCGCGCGGTGAACGCGCTCGGCGCGTCGCTGGACACCATGCTCGACGTCTCGCGGCTCGATGCCGGCGTGATCACGCCGGTGCCGCAGCCGGTGCAGTTGGACGCGCTGTTCCTGCCGCTCAACCACACCTTCTCGGCGCGCGCCGAGCAAAAACAGCTGCAGCTGCGTGTGCGCGCCAGCGGCCTGTGGGTGCACAGCGATCCGCAACTGCTGCACCGCATGCTGTCCAACCTGATGGACAACGCGCTCAAGTACACGGCCCACGGCGGCGTGACGGTGATGGCGCGCGAGCGCGGCGATTCGGTGTGGGTCGAGGTGCGCGACACCGGCATCGGCATCGCCCCCGAGCAGTCGGGCCGCATTTTCGAAGAGTTCTATCAGATCAACAATCCCGGCCGCGACCGCTCGCGGGGCCTGGGCATCGGCCTGTCGATCGTGCAACGGCTGTCGCGGCTGCTCGGCCACCCGGTGCAGATGCATTCGCGCCCGGGGCGTGGCACGCACTTTCGCGTCGTGCTGCCGGTCGCCCGTGCGCAGGCCGGCGGGCTGCTGCCTTCCTTTCCGTCCGAAGCGGGAGAAGCTCCGGCGCCGCAGCGCAGGATCGCCCCCCCGCTGCCGGGGCGCGTGCTGCTGCTGGACGACGAGCTCGAGATCCGCGAGGCCATGGTGGGCCTCTTGCGCTCGCACGCGATCGATGCGCTCGCCGTGGCCGACGAGGCCGGTGCCGCCGCGGCCCTGCAAAAGGCCCACGGCGAAGGGCGCCCGTTCGATCTGCTGCTGTGCGACTACCGACTGGCCGACGGCGTCGACGGCCTCGACGCCGGCCTGCGCCTGAGCCAGGCACCGGGCGAGGGCGGCGCCGACACCCCGCTGCTGCTGATCACCGGCGAGACCTCGCCCGCTCGCCTGCAGCGCGTGCGCGAATCGCAGGTGCCGGTGTTGTTCAAGCCGGTCGTGGCCGCCGCGCTGCTCCAGGCGATGGCGGAACTGGCCGCGCCGAAGCCGGTTTCCCGACCCTCAACGATCGATGCCTGAACACATTGGTAGTAATTGAAAGCCGATCGCCGACGTAAAGATCGAATGGCATGACTTTCGGCACTGGTGAGCATTCACCCCGCCGAATATCTTCACTGCATCCCGACGCAGCCCAAGGGGCGGTACGGCACAAGACCAGGGGGAAAGGGAGAGAAGAAGAAAAGTGAGAAGCGGCCCCGGCGCAAGCGGGGGCCGCTTTTTTTTCGGCCGGAGCCTGCCCGGATCAGCCGAGCAATGCCTGCGCGAACTCGCGCGCGTTGAAGGTCTCGAGGTCCTCGAGCTTCTCCCCCACGCCGATGAAGTAGACCGGAATCGGCCGCTCGCGGGCGATGGCGCACAGCACGCCGCCCTTGGCCGTGCCGTCCAGCTTGGTCACGATCAGGCCGGTGAGGCCCAGCGTCTCGTCGAAGGCCTTCACCTGCGCGAGCGCGTTCTGCCCGGTATTGCCGTCGATCACCAGCAGCACCTCGTGCGGCGCGGTGGCGTCCGCCTTGGTGACCACGCGCTTGATCTTCTTGAGCTCGTCCATCAGGTGCAGCTGCGTCGGCAGCCGGCCGGCGGTATCGACCAGCACCACGTCCTTGCCGCGCGCCTTGCCGGCGTTCACCGCATCGAAGCTCACGGCCGAGGGGTCGCCGCCCTCGTTGCTCACGATCTCGACCGTGTTGCGGTCGGCCCAGACCAAGAGCTGCTCGCGCGCCGCCGCCCGGAAGGTGTCGGCCGCGGCCAGCAGCACCGAGGCGCCTTCGGTGGCCAGGTGCTTGGTGAGCTTGCCGATGGAGGTGGTCTTGCCCGCGCCGTTGACGCCCGCCACCATGATCACGGTGGGCGTGAACTGGCCGATGACCAGCGGTTTCTCGAGCGGGCGCAGCAGGTCGGCGATGGCTTCGGCCAGCAGCACCTTGACCTGCGCCGCGTCGGTGGCCATCTGGCGCTTGACCCGGACCTTCAGGTCGTCGAGCAGGTATTCGGTGGCCTTGACGCCGGTGTCGGCCATCAGCAGGGCGGATTCGAGCTCTTCATACAGCGCATCGTCGATCTGCGCATTGACGAACACGGCCTGGATGCCGGTGCCGGTCTTGCGCAGGCCGGTCTTGAGCTTGTCGAACCAGCCCTTGCGCTCGGCCGCGGCGGCCACGGGTTCGACGGCGGGTGCCGGGACGGGGGCTGGTGCAGGAACGGGCGTGGGCGCTGGAACTGGAACCGGTGCAGCGACCGGCGCGGGCGCCGGAGCCGGCACCGGCACCGGCACCGGCGGTGCGACCACCGCAGGTTCAGCAGCCGGTGCCGGGGTTTCAGCCGCCGGCTTCCCGCCGAACCAGCTCGACGGCGAGAACACCGAGCGGGCCGGTGCGGGCTCGGCGGCGGGCGTGGGTTCGGCTGGCGGGGGAGGCGCCGGCGCGACCGGGGTTTCGGCAGGCGGTTTTTTCTTGAAGAAACTGAACATCAGAAGCTTTTTACAATCCGACCCATTCTATGAAACACCTCTCGCCACGCAGTGCTGCGTCTGGTGCGGTGCTGGCGGTGGCGCTTTCGGCGTCGCTGGCCTTGCCTGCGCAGGCCCAGTCCACACCGGCTCCCGCTGCATCTTCCGCCGCCACCGCGGCCGCACCGGGCCCCCAGCAATTCACCCTCGCGAACGGCATGACGCTGATCGTCCAGCCCGACCGGCGCGCGCCGACCGCGGTGCAGATGGTCTGGGTTCGCGTCGGCTCCATGGACGAGGTCGACGGCACCTCCGGCGTGGCACATGCGCTCGAACACATGATGTTCAAGGGCACCAAGAGCATCAAGCCCGGCGAGTTCTCGCGCCGCGTGGCGCAACTCGGTGGCCAGGAAAACGCCTTCACCACCCGCGACTACACCGGCTACTACCAGCAGATTCCGGTCGGCAGCCTCGAGCAGGTGATGAAGCTCGAATCCGACCGCTTCGCCAACAACCAGTGGCCCGACGACGAATTCAAGCGCGAGATCGAGGTCGTCAAGGAAGAGCGGCGCCTGCGCACCGAAGACCAGCCGCGCGCGCTGCTCGGCGAACAGCAGAACGCCGCCGTCTTCACCGCCTCGCCCTACCACCGCCCGGTGGTCGGCTGGATGAGCGACCTGGACGCGATGACGCCCGACGATGCCCGCGAGTTCCACAAGCGCTGGTACGTGCCTGCCAACGCGGCGCTCGTGGTGGCCGGCGATGTCGACATCGCCAAGGTCCGCGCGCTGGCCGAGAAGTACTACGGCGGCATCCCGTCGCGTGCCGTGCCTTCGCGCAAGCCGCGCGTCGAGCCGGTGCAGCGCGGCATCCGCCGCCTCGAATTCAAGGCGCCCGCCGAGCAGGCCTACGTGTCGCTCGCCTACCGCGTGCCGCAGCTCGCGAACATCGACGACACGAACAGCGATTCGTGGGCGCTGGTGGTGCTCTCGGCGGTGCTCGACGGCTACGCCGGCGCCCGCCTCGACCGCGCGCTCACGCAAGGCCCCGACCGCGTGGCCGATTCCGCCGGCGCCTATTCGGGCTTCATCGGGCGCGGCCCGCAGCTCTTCGTGCTCGACGGCGTGCCCTCCCAGGGCAAGAGCGCCGAGGCGGTCGAAGCCGCGCTGCGCGCCCAGGTGGCACGCATCGCGAAGGACGGCGTGGGCGAGGCCGAGCTGGCCCGCGTCAAGACCCAGTGGGTGGCCAGCGAAACCTACAAGCGCGACTCGGTGATGGCCCAGGCGCGCGATCTCGGCAGCAACTGGGTCCAGGGCCTGCCGCTCGATGCGAGCGAACGCATCGTCGCCCGGCTGCAGGCCGTCACGGCGGCCCAGGTGCAGGCCGTGGCTGCCAAATACTTCGGCGACGACCAGCTCACGGTGGCCACGCTGCGTCCCTTGCCGCCCGAAGCCAAGCCCCGCGGCCGCGGCTTTGCGGCACCCGCAGGCGAGCTGCGCTGAAAGACAGGTCCGGAATCCTCATGATCACTCTCAAGAAACTGGCGCTGCGCGCCGTGTTGGCCGGCACCGCCGTTCTCGGCCTCGGCAGCGCGCAGGCCGCGCTTCCCATCGAGCACTGGGCGCTTGCGAACGGCGCCAAGATCTATCTCGTGTCGACCAACGCGCTGCCGATCGTCGACGTGCAGGTCGACTTCGACGCCGGCAGCCGGCGCGATCCGGCGCCGCAGGCGGGCCTGGCCAGCGCAACCTCGGCGATGGTCGAGAAGGGCGTGCGCGCCGGCAGGAACGGCGAACCCGCGCTCGACCAGAACGCGCTCGGCGAGGCCTGGGCCGATCTGGGCGCGAGCTTCGACGTGAGCGCGAGCACCGACCGCATGAGCTACTCGCTGCGCACGCTCTCCGATCCGGCGCTGCTCGGCAAGGCCGTGGCGCTGGCCTCGCGCGAGATCGGCGAGCCCTCGTTCCCCGACGACGTGTGGCTGCGCGAGCGCGAACGCATCAATGCCTCCCTCAAGGAGTCCAACACCAAGCCCGCCACCATCGCCGGGCGGGCCTTCGGCCAGGCCGTCTACGGCGTGCATCCGTACGGGCAGGAAATCACCGAGGAAACGCTCGCGCGCATCGATGCCGCCACCATGCGCCAGCGCTACCAGCAGCTCATCTTGCCGTGCCGCGCCAAGCTCAGCATCGTGGGCGCGGTCACGCGGGCCGAGGCCGAGTCGGTGGCGACCACGCTGCTGTCGCGGCTGCCCGTCTCCGACGGCTGCGCGCCACTGCCCACGATTGCGCCGGTGGCCGCGCTGACCGCACCCAAGGACGAGCGCATCCCGTTCGATTCGGCCCAGGCCCACGTCTTCATCGGCCAGCCCGGCTATGCGCGCAAGGACCCCGACCACTTCGCGCTCAACCTCGGCAACTACGTGCTCGGCGGCGGCGGCTTCGTCTCGCGCCTGACCAACGAGGTGCGCGAGAAGCGCGGCCTGGCCTACAGCGTCTACAGCGGCTTCGCACCGGGGCTCGATGCGGGCGCGTTCCGCATCGGCTTCCAGACCCGGCCCGACCAGGCCGAGGAGGCGGTCAAGGTCTCGCGCGAAGTGCTCGCCAGGTTCGTGGCCGAAGGGCCGACCGAGAGCGAGCTCAAGGCGGCCAAGGACAACCTGATCGGCGGCTTCCCGCTGCTGCTGGACAGCAACCGCAAGCTCATTGGCAACGTCGCCAACATCGCCTGGAACGACCTGCCGCTGGATTACCTGGACACCTGGACCACGCGCATGAACGCCGTCACCGCGGCCGAAGTGAAGGCGGCGTTTGCGCGCAAGCTGCAGCCGGCGCGGATGGTGACGGTGGTGGTGGGCGGCAAGTAACCCGTCGCTACGCCAGCGCGTGCGGGCCGCTGGTGGCGGCCGCACGCACCGCCGCGCCAAGCCGCTTGAGCAACTGAGGCGCCGCGCGCGCCTGCTGCCAGTAAAGCGGCACCGGCAGCGTCGACCCCGGCACCAGTTCCACCAGCGTGCCTTCGCGGATCGCATCGGCCACCATGCCGGCCGGATGCATGCCCCAGCCCATGCCCGCGCAGGCGGCCTCGACGAACGCGTTCGGCGATGGAATCCAGTGCCGCGGCGTCTCGACATTGCGGTGGCAGATGCGGCGCACCCAGCGCGCCTGCAGGCGGTCCTTGCGGTCGAACACCAGGCTCGGCGCGCTCGCCAGCGTTCGCGCGCCGACGCCCTTGGCGAAATGCCGCTCCACGAAGTCGGGGCTTGCGGCCGCCACGTAGTGCATCGTGCCCAGCGCCTCGCTGTTGCAGCCGGCCACCGGCTCGGCCAGCGCGGTCACCGCCGCGAGCACGGCGCCGCTGCGCAGGCGCTCGGCCGTGTGGTCCTGGTCGTCCACCGAGAGATCGAGCAGCGCGGCTTCCACCTGCGTGGAGAAGGCCGCGGCCGCGGCCATGAACCACGTCGCCAGGCTGTCGGCGTTGACGGCCACGCGCACCGTGACGCGCTCGTTCGCTTCTCCGCCGCCCATGCCGAGGGCGGGCAGGGCGTCGCGCAGCTCGTGCTCCAGCATGCCCACGCGCTCCACATGCCGGCAAAGCTGCAGGCCGGCTTCGGTGGCGACGCAGGGCTGGCCCCGCACCAGCAGCGCACCGCCCGTGCGCTCCTCGAGCAGCTTCACGCGCTGCGAGACGGCCGAGGGCGTGACGTTCAGCGCGCGCGCGGCGCGCTCGAAGCTGCCTTCGCGCACGACGGCGGCCAGGGCGTGGAGGGCGGCGTAGTCGAGCATCGTGATGGGTTAAGAAAAACTGAATTGAAGTTAGGAGGTTTAGTTTGAATTAATTCGCCGAGGGCGGCAAGCTCGCACCCATGTCTGCCGAATTCACCGCCACCGCCTTCCTCAACGGATTCCTCATGAGCCTGGTGCTCATCGTCGCCATCGGCGCCCAGAACGCCTATGTGCTGCGTCAGGGCCTGCGGCGCGAGCATGTGGGCGCGGTCGTGCTGTTCTGCGCAGCCGGCGATGCGGTGTTGATCGGTGCAGGCGTCGCCGGGATGGCGCAGGCGCTGAAAGGACGGCCGATGCTGGCCACCGCGCTCGCGGGGCTCGGCGCGGCGTTCCTGTGTGCCTACGGCCTGCGCGCGTTGTGGCGTTCGCGCCAGCCCGGCGCATTGCAGACGACGGCGCAGGGCATTTCGCTCTCGCGCGCGGCGGTGGTGGCGCAGGCGGCGGGCTTCACGCTGCTGAACCCGCATGTCTACCTCGACACGGTGCTGCTCGTGGGCAGCGCGGGCGCGCAGTACGCGGGCTTGCTCAAGGTCTGGTTCGTCGTGGGCGCCTCGGCGGCGAGCGCGCTGTGGTTCACGACCCTGGGCTTCGGCGCGCGGCTGCTCGCACCGGTGTTCGCGCGTCCGCGCGCCTGGCAGATGCTCGATGCGCTGATCGGCGGCACCATGCTCGTGCTGGCCGCGATGCTGGCGCGGCGCGCCTTGACCGGCGCCTGAGCCTCGGCCGGCGCGGCGGCGTTAAGCTCGCCGCATGCCCCAGAAGAAAGCCACCGCAGCCGCCCGTCCACCCGCAGCCAAGCGCCCCGCGCGCCCTGTGCGACCCAGCGAGGTCCGCATCATCGGCGGCCAATGGAAGCGCACCCGCCTCGCGGTGGCCGACAAGCCGGGCCTGCGCCCCACGCCCGACCGCGTGCGCGAGACGCTGTTCAACTGGCTCGCGAGCCTGGCCGGTGCGGGCGGCGGCGAACTGCCGGGCTGGCATTGCATCGACGCCTTCGCGGGCACCGGCGCGCTGGGCCTGGAAGCCGCCTCGCGCGGCGCGGCCAACGTGCTGCTGTGCGAGCAGGACGCAGCGCTGGTCGCGCAGCTGCAGGCCGCGAAGACCAAGCTGTCGGCCGAAGCCGTGCGCATCGAGCGCGGCAACGGCGTGACGGCGCTCGAGCGCACCACGGCCGCGAGCCTGCATGCCGTCTTCCTCGATCCGCCCTTCGAGAGCACCGCGCTCTACGAACCGGCCCTGCGCGCCGCGGCGCGTGCGCTGCGCCCCGGCGGCGTCGCCTACCTCGAAGCGCCCCGCCAATGGAACGACGAGGAACTGGCCGCCCTCGGCCTCGCGGGCTTCCGTTATCTGAAGGCCGGCGCCGTGCATGCCCACCTGTTGCGGTTGGCCTCGGACGCGACTGCATAATCCGCCGAACAAGCCGCACCGGCAGCATGAGGAAGAAGCAACCATGGCCAGCAACGTCATCGCGGTTTACCCCGGCACATTCGACCCCATCACCCTCGGTCACGAGGATGTGGTGCGTCGCGCAACCCAGCTTTTCTCCAAGGTGATCGTCGCCGTCGCGGCGGGCCACCACAAGAAGGCGCTGTTCAACCTGCAGGAGCGCATGGACATGGCGCGCGAGGCCGTCAAGCCCTACAGCGACCAGGTCACGGTCGAGAGCTTCTCGGGCCTGCTGCGCGACTTCGTGGTGGCGCGCGGCGGCAAGGCCATGGTGCGGGGCCTGCGCGCCGTGACCGACTTCGACTACGAGTTCCAGCTCGCGGGCATGAACCGCTCGCTGATGCCCGATGTCGAGACCGTCTTCCTCACACCCAGCGACAAGTACCAGTTCATCTCCAGCACCTTCGTGCGCGAGATCGCGATGCTCGGCGGCGAGGTCAACAAGTTCGTCTCGCCCAACGTCGAGCACATGCTGGCCGCCAAGGTCCGCAGCCTCGGCCGTGAATAACCCGCAATGAGCGGTTCGCCGCCACCCCGCCTGCATCTGCTCGGGGATGCAGCGCTCCTGTGCGAGCTGCCGGCACCGGCCACGCTGGTGCAGCAGCAGCGCATCTGGGCGCTGGCCGCGCAGGCGCGCGAATGGCCCGGTGTCTGCGAAGTGCTGCCGGGCATGAACAACCTCACGCTGACCTTTGACCCCACGGCGATCGAGCTCGATGCGCTCACGGCGCAAGTGCTCGAAGCCTGGCCGAAGTTGTCTGCCAAGGCCGTCGAAGGCCGGCTGGTCGAGATTCCAGTTGCGTACGGTGGTGAGCACGGCCCCGACCTGGCCGACGTCGCAGCCCACACCGGCCTCACGCCGGCCGAGGTGGTGCGGCGCCACAGCGCGGGCGAGTACGTGGTCTACCTGCTGGGCTTTCTCCCCGGTTTCGCATTCATGGGCGGCCTTGCGCCCGAACTCGCCACGCCCCGCCGCGCCGAACCGCGCACCGCCGTGCCCGCGCGCTCGGTCGGCATCGGCGGCGAGCAGACCGGCATCTACCCGCTGGTGTCGCCGGGCGGCTGGCAGCTCATCGGCCGCACGTCGCTCGAGATGTTCGACCCGACGGCCGAGTCACCCACCTTGCTGCGCCCGGGAGACCGCGTGCGTTTCGTCGTCGAAAGCGTGCAGACATCATGATCGTCGTCCAGAAGCCCGGCCTGCTGGCCTCGGTGCAGGACCTGGGGCGGCACGGTCATCGCCAATTGGGCTTCTGCCCCGGCGGCGCGCTCGATGTGCTCGCGCTCACGCTCGCGAACCGGCTGGTCGGCAATGCAGACGGCGCCGCGGGACTCGAACTCACGATGGGCGGCTGCGAACTGCGCTTCGAGACCGACACGCGCATCGCGCTCGCCGGCGACGACTTCGGCGCGCAGCTCGACGGCGTGCCGCTGTGGCCCTGCTGGAGCGTGCCGGTGGCGGCGGGCCAGGTGCTCAAGCTTCAGGGCGCGAATGCGTCGGGAGTGAAGAAAGCCGGACTTCGCAGCTGGCTCGCCATCGCGGGCGGCATCGACGTGGCGCCCGTGCTCGGCTCGCGCAGCACCGACCTCAAGGCCGGCTTCGGCGGCCATGAAGGCCGGGCCCTCCGCAAGGGCGACAAGCTGCCGCTCGGCCCGTCGCGCCTCGACGCCGCCCAGCGCACATGCAAGCCCTTCGGCCTGCGCGGCCCCGACTGGGGCCCGGAAGAGATCGACGGCGCGATCGCCCTGCGCGTGCTGCCGGGTCCCGAATTCGAACAGTTCACGCTGGCCGCGCGCGAAGTGCTCTGGGGCGAACGCTGGCGCATCACCTCGCAGAGCAACCGCATGGGCAGCCGGCTCGCCGGCACCGAACTCAAGCGCAAGCGCGCGGGCGACATGCTGTCGTCGGGCGTGATCCCCGGCACGATCCAGGTGCCGCCCTCGGGCCAGCCGATCATCCTGATGGGTGATGCGCAGACGACAGGCGGCTACCCGCGAATCGGCGTGGTGATCCGCGCCGACCTCTGGAAGCTCGCGCAGGCGCCGCTCAATGGCAAGCTGCGCCTGGTGCAGGTCGATATGGCAGAGGCGCTCGCCGCATGGGCCGATCAGCAGCGCTATCTGGCGCAAGTGGCACAAGGGCTTGCGGTGGCAGGCTGGCCGGGCGCGGCATAGACTGTGCGAGCACACCGCCAGCGGACCGCGCCGATGCAGTCCCGCTGAAGAAGAAGGAACCTCCCCATGCACATCGACCTCAATGCCGACCTCGGCGAAGGCGCAGGCAGCGACGAAGCGCTGCTCGGCCTCGTGAGCTCCGCCAACATCGCCTGCGGCTGGCACGCAGGCGACGCCAAGACCATGCGCCAGTGCGTGCGCTGGGCCATCGAAAACGGCGTGGCCATCGGCGCGCACCCCAGCTTTCCCGACCGCGAGAACTTCGGCCGCAGCACCATGCACCTGCCGCCCGACGAGATCGTCTCGAACGTGCTCTACCAGGTCGGCGCGCTCGCCGCGATCGTCAAGGCCGAGGGCGGACAACTTGCGCACGTGAAGGCGCACGGCCAGCTCTACAACCAGGCGGTGAAGGAGCCCGAGCTCGCCGATGCGCTGTGCGAGGCGGTGCGCCGTTTCGACCCTTCGCTCAGGTTCTTCGGCCTCGCGGGCAGCAACATGATCGATGCCGCGCGCCGCGCCGGCCTCACGCCCGTGGAGGAGGTGTTCGCCGACCGCGGCTACATGCCCGACGGCAGCCTCGTGCCGCGCAGCCAGCCCGGTGCGCTGATCGAGAGCGAGGAGCAATCGATCGCGCAGACGCTCTCGCTGGTGCGCGACCACCGCGTGACCGCCATCGACGGCAGCACGGTCGCCGTCAACGCGCAGACCGTGTGCCTGCACGGCGACGGCGCGCATGCGCTGGCCTTCGCGCGCCGCATCCGCGAGCGGTTGCAGGCCGAGGGCATCGCGGTCCGCGCCTGACCGGCATCCGTCTTCAAGGCAACGGGTCGGGCGACAGCGCGCTCACCCATTCTTCTCCCGCTTCGGCGCAGTAGTCGGCCACGATGGCCCGCGTGAGCTTGCCGACCGCGTGCACGGCCGGCGCCGTGTCGCGCGCATGTGCCAGCGTGATCACCATCGGCGGCAGTGCGGGCCCGTCGCGAATCTCGAGGTAGCCCTCGGCCAACTCCTTCCTCACGAAGATCGGCGGGATCGCCGCCACGCCGAAGCCGCCCTTCGTGAGCTGGATGATCGACTGCACCGACGGAAAGCTGCACACGCGCGGCTCGCTGGCGCGTCCGACGAACAGCGCGCTGACATGCGCGCGCGGCCCCGAGGTGCGGGAGAAGGTGAGGACCGGCACCCGCTCCAGGTCTTCCAGCCGCAGGGTGCGGGCCTTCGGCAGCACGGCGGGGCGCGCCACCCACAGCATCGGGAAGCGGCACAGCGAGGTGACGGTCGATTCGCCGTCGTTCGCCACGTCCGCGATGTCGTCGTTCTGGATCATCAGGTCGAACTTGCGGCGCCGGAACTGGTCGCGCAGGTTGTGCGCCGTGTCCACCGTGATGTCGGGCTCGATGGCCGGCAACCGCTCGCTCAGCATGTGGATCAGCGGCGTGAGCCAGGTGTGGACCACCGTCTCGATGACGCCGATGCGCACCCGCCCGGACGGCGGCGCGTCGGGGCGGACCGAGAGCTTGAGCTGCTTTTCGAGCGCGAGCATCTGCTCGGCCTGACGCACCACCTGCTCGCCGAGGATCGTGAGCTTCAGCGTGCGCTGCGTGCGGTCGACCAGCAGCACGCCCAGCTCTTCTTCCAGCGCCTCGATGCGCTTGGAGACGGCCGCCTGCGTCGTGCAGAGCATCTGCGCGGTCTCGCGAAAGCTCTTGAGGCGGTCGAGCATCACGAGCGTTTCCAGAAATCGTGTGTTCATGGATCAGTCTCTCCCTGCGTCCGGGGTGTCGTGCGAATTTTTGTTATCGGCCCCTTCAACAAAAACTCGTTCGACAGCCACCGAGGCGCCATGTTTTCATAAAGCCGTCACACACACACAGAGGTGCAACCCGCCCTCTGCAACCGCTGTCTCGCATCAGCGGTTGCAGAAGTCGTGCCAGTGGGCGCACCCGGCTTTCACGTCACCCGAGCAGGGAAGGGAAGAGATGAAAAAAGCGATGACCACACGGCGGCGGCTCAAGGCAGGCGCTGCGCTCGGGGCCTGCGCCCTGGCGCTTGCCAGTTGCGGCGGAGGGGGCGGAGGCGGTGGTGCCGATCCGGCCACGCTCGCGGCCATGGCGGCGGCCGCTGCAGCTGCTGCCGCCGCCGGGGGAGCGCCGCCGACAACGAACCCACCTCCACCTCCACCCGCACCGCCACCGGTCCAGGCCAAGTGCGCGATGGACACCACCGTGACGGCGTCCTATGAGGAACAGCGCCTGCCCAACAAACTCTCCAGCAGCGACGCCCTGAGCTTCTCGCAGCAGCTCCTGCAGGCCAGCGGATTCGACAAGTTCGGCCCCGATTTCGCCGCGAAGCTGTGCAACAACGGCATGGCGGGCGCATCGAGCTACGACGAGGCCGTGACGTTGCTCAAGAACGAGGGCGCGAAGCTCTGGCAGGCCGCGCTGGACCGCGTTCAGGGGCGCATCGTGCAGGGCACCTTGTCCAGGAGCGACGACCGCATGCTGTATTGGGCACGCCTCACCATGACGCTGGCGCTGCGCCAGTGGAAGCCCGACTTCCCGCTCACGGACGAGCAGCGTGCCGCATTGCAGAACGAGTTCGAACGCGCCTCGCGCGGCCAGTACGCCATCGATTTCCCCGAGGGGGCGCAGTACAGGCGCATTCTTGTGAGCGGCTTCGATCCGTTCACGCTGGGCGCGGCGGGCAGAAACGGTGACCCCAACATCCGCATCGGCAACCCCTCGGGCGCGACCATCCTGTCACTGGATGGCAATACCGTGGCATTGGCCGACGGCACGACAGCGGTCATCCGCACGTTCATCCTGCCCGTCAACTACGGGCCCTTCATCCAGGGCATGCAGGAAGACACACTGGGCCCGTGGTTCAAGCCGGGCACCAAGCGCGTGGATGCTTCGGTCAGCATGAGCCAGGGCGGCGGCGAGTTCGACCTGGAGCACTACAACGGGCGCTACCACTTCGCGAATTTCCCGGGAAACGACAACCTGAACCCGCCGTGCGCCGGCGGCGGAGGTTTTCCCGCTTCACTCGACTGCGACATCTTCCCGCCGGAACGCTGGCTGGGCTATGTCTCCAAGCCCTGGCAGCGGGATGCCCCACCGCAGTTCACGGTGGCGACGCTGCCGTTCCAGACGCTGATCGATGCCAACACCGGCACGGGCATTCTCAACAGGGACAGCAACCAGACCGGGGGCTGGGCCGTGGTTCGCCGCGATACCTATTCGGTCACGCCGTGCACCAAGACGGCCAGCGATGCGGCCGCAGCCCAGACCGCGGCCAAGGCCGAGGTCGACGCGGCGCTCCAGGCGTACTACGCCGCGGCGCCCGCGGATCAGCCAGCGGCGCTTCAGCGGTACTTCGACGCCCTCGACGCCGTCGACAAGGCCGGCACGCCGAGTCCGGTGGAGACCAACTGCGCACAATCGGGCGGAGGCGGCAACTACCTGTCCAATGCCAGCGCCTACCGCAACACCCTGATGCGTGACACGTTCAAGCTCAACATCCCGGCCGGCCACATCCACACACCGGTCATGACCGCGTTCGGCAGCGGCAGCGACGGAAAGATCACCGATGCAACCTTCGAGGGCCGCCGCGACTCCATCGTGGCGCAGGCCCGCAACCTGGTGATGGCGCTGGCCAGGAGCCTGGCGACGTCGCCCGCGCTGTAACCCATCCAGGAGCAAGACCATGAAATCCAGATTCCCGTTGCTCGCTGCCGGTCTCGTGCTCTGCGGTGCCGCGCTGGCGCAGCCCAGCGGCGGCTTCCATCTGTTCAAGAACAGGGCGACCGGCCAGCTGGTCTGTTCGCAGAACAGCATCAGCCCCGACTGGATCAAGCAGACCGGCCCGTTCAAGGACCAGGACTGCAAGATCGAGCAGAAGCCAGAACCGGTGCGCAAGGACTTGCCCGCCAGCCCGCTCGACCTGGCACCCAAGAAATAGCGGCATCCAATAGCGGCACCGCCGGGAAGCTTTTCTGCGGTAACTTCGGGCCCATGACCCCCTCGAAGTCACCCAGATCCTCCCCGCCGTTGCGTGTATTGCTCACCGGCTTCGACCCCTTCGACCGCGAAGCCATCAACCCGTCATGGGAGGCCGTGCGCGCCCTCGACGGCGCGAAGATCGGCGGTGCGACCGTGCATGCCCGCCAGATGCCCTGCGTCTTCGGCGACGCCATCGAGGCGCTGGCCGACGCCATAGACGAACTGAAGCCGCAACTGGTGCTTTGTATCGGCCAGGCCGGCGGCCGCTCGGAGATCACGCCCGAGCGCATCGCGATCAACATCGACGACGGGCGCATCGCCGACAACGCTGGCCACCAGCCGATCGACCTGCCGGTGGTGGCTGGCGCGCCCGCCGCTTATTTCTCGACGCTGCCGATCAAGGCCATGGTGCGCGACCTGCGCGCGGCCGGCATTCCGTCTTCGGTGTCGAACAGCGCGGGCACCTTCGTCTGCAACCACATCTTCTATGGGCTGATGCACCGCATCGCGACGCATCCCGTGCCCGGCTTGCCGGGCTTGCGGGGTGGCTTCATCCACATTCCCTACCTGCCCGAACAGGCGGCGCGCTTTCCGGGCGCGCCGAGCATGTCGCTCGCCACGATGACCGAGGCGCTGCGCATCGCGGTCGCCACCGCGCTTGCGGTGAAGCAGGACGTGGCCGAGACCGGCGGCCAACTGCACTGAGCGTCGAGGTCAGGCCGACGGAAATGTCTTCGCGAGCCAGGCGTTGAGCGTCGCGTTGACGAATTCAGGCTTCTCCATCGTCAGCATGTGGCCGCACTGCGGCACCCACACCACCTCGGCCTGCGGCAGCAGCGCCGCCATCTCGCGCGTGTGCTCGGGCGGCGCGAGCTTGTCGTCGTCGCCGCACATCAGCAACACCGGTGCGCGCAGCGAGGCGAGGTGGGTGCGCGCATCGGGGCGTTGCATCACCGCGCGGTTCTGGCTGATGAGCTGGGCCGTGCCGGCGCCCAGCACGATGTCGAGATAGCGCCGCACCAGCACCGGGTCGTCGGCCTGCGTGGGATGGAAGGCGAAATAGACATTCGCCTCGACCACATCGCGCGCCTCGCCGCGCTCGAAGAGTTCGATGGCGCCTTCGCGCAGCGTGAACATCTCGGGCGTCTCGGGCCGCGCGCTGGTGCCGAGCAGGGCGAGCCCGGCGATGCGTTCGGGCGCCTGGCGGGCCGCCTCCATCGCGACCATGCCGCCCATCGAGGCACCGCAGAGCACCAGCGGCCCCGCGTGCTCGCGCAGCACGGCCGCGGCCATGGTTTCGATGGTGTCGTTGCGCGTCTGGACGTCGCTCACGCGGGCGTCGAAGGCGGGGGGAAGGGCGGGCCGCTGGGCCTCCCAGAGGCGCTCGTCGCAGGCGAGGCCGGGCAGCAGGACAAGGTGGGGCATGGGGCGATTTTGCGCGATCGCGGCAAGCCGGCACAACGGCATAGGTCACGGCATAGGCTTCATGGCCAGCAGCCATCGCGGGTCTTGGTCGACATACTTTCCGGCGCTGCGCGACGCACCCCGCGCGCGCATTCGTGCTTCATGTCGAGGACAACAAATGAACCTGGTTCAACGCGTGCAGGACATCCTGCTCAAACCCAAGGCCACCTGGCCCGTGATCGACGCCGAGCCGGCCGATGCCGCTTCGCTCTACAAGAACTACGTGATGATCCTCGCGCTCATTCCGGCGGTGGCGAGCTTCATCGGCCTGTCGGTGGTCGGCCTCGGGGTGTTCGGCGTCAACTTCCGCGTGCCGATCGTCTCCGGGCTGGCCAACATGATCGTGGGCTATGTGCTGTCGCTGGTCATGGTGTTCGTGCTCGCTCTCATCATCGACGCGATGGCGCCGACCTTCGAGGGCACCAAGAGCCAGGTCAGCGCGCTCAAGCTCTCGGCCTATGCGAGCACCGCGGCCTTCGTCGGCGGGATCTTCAGCGTGCTGCCCTCGCTGTCGGTGCTGGGCGCGGTGGCCGCGCTCTACGGCATCTACCTGCTCTACCTGGGCCTGCCGGTGCTGATGAAATGCCCGGCCGACAAGGCCATTGCGTACACCGCGGTGGTGGTGGTCTGCGCCATCGTCGGCGGCTTCGTGATCGCCTGGGTGCTGGCGCTGCTCACGCCGTCGCCCGCACGCGTCGGACTGGGTTTCGCGGGCGAAGCGGTGGCGGCCCTGCAACAACTGGCAGCCACAAGAACCTGAGCGTCACGCGCACGGTGGAAAATGGGCGGCAATGCCAACGCCCAAACCCGACACCACCACCGACATCATCCTGATCCGTCACGGCGAAACCGCCTGGAACCGCGAGCTGCGCTTCCAGGGGCATGCGGATGTGCCGCTCAACGACATCGGCCACGAGCAGGCGCGCCGCATCGGCCTGCGCCTGGCAGGTGAAACGGCACAGCACCTGATCAGCAGCGACCTCATGCGCGCCCAGCAGACGGCCGCCCCGGCGGCGCTGCAGCTGTCGCTGCCGGTGGTCACCTCGGCGGGATTGCGGGAGCAGTACTTCGGCATCGTCGAGGGCATGCGCTCCGACGAGATCCAGACCCTGCACCCACGCGCGTGGGAAGAGTGGCTGGAGTTCCGCGAAGACCACGCGATGCCCGAGGGCGAGACGGCGCGTGAATTCCATGCACGCATCATTGCGGCGCTCGGCACCGTCGCCACCGCCCACAAGGGTCAGCACCTGATCGTCGTCACCCATGGTGGCGTGCTCGACATGGTGTGGCGCACCGCCAAGGGCCTGAGCCTGAGCGGGCCGCGCCAGAGCGACATTCCCAATGCGGGCTTCAACCGCATCCGCATCGCCGACCCCGCCGCGCCGGATGCGATCGAGATCGTCGAGTGGGCCGACACGCGCCACCTCGCCGACCTGCCGCCGCAGCCGACCTACGACCAGACGCGGCACCTCAAGACCAAGGGCTGAGGCCCAGGCGCGCATAGACCGCACCAGTCTGCCGCCGCAGGCGCAGCGACTCGGGCTGGCCGTTGAGCTGCTGCTGCAGGATGCCCTGTGCCGCGGCGAGCGTGGACTCGCTGCCGGTGCGCACCAATGCATCGAGGTACACCTGTTCGAACAGGTCGCGCTGCGCGTGGCTGCCGCCGATCTCGATCATGCGCGGCAGCGCGACGCCCAGGCCGTCGATGGCGACCGCGAAATCGCCGCGCGCATGGGCCACGAGCCCGTGCGCGGCCGGCACGCAGACGCGCTGCCATGCGGCACGCGTGGAAGGTGGTGCGCCGGGTGCGAAGGCCTCGATGTTGCGCAGCAGCGCGCCGGCCTCGGGCCGCCCGGCACGTGCAAGGCCGTAGAGGTATTGCAGATCGAGAAAGGGCAGCACATGGTCGGCCTGCCGCTGCAGCAGGTAGCCGGCCACGTCGTCCCAGCGTTTGCCCACGTCGATGCCTGCGAGCTCCAGCCGCGCGAGCAACGAGACCGCACCGATCTGGTCCTGCGAGTAGTCCTTGACCACGCCCCAGGCATGCGCGTCGTACACCGCGAGGGCCTCAGCATCGCGGCCCAGGTCGATCAGGAACAGCGCCACGTGCCACCAGTTGTGCGTGACCATGAAGGAGTTCAGGCCGGTCCAGGTGTCGCTCACGCTCTCCATGAACGCCAGCCCTTCGGCGAGGCGGCCTTCGGTGAGCATCACGTGCGCGAGCGCATGGTGCGCCCACGGCTCCTTGCGGCACATGGCGATGGCCCGACGCGCGCTGGCTTCGGCCTCGCGCATCAGATGGCACTGCTCGTAGCCGAAGGCCGCCATGCCGTGTACGTAGGGCACGTCGGCGGTGGAAGGCAGCACCGCGAGCGCGAGCCGCAGCATGCCGGGGCAGTCGCCGGTGTTGAAGCAGTGGTATTGGCCGAGCTTGACCGAGACGAGGTCGCGCGGAAATTCACGCGCCTGCTCCGCATGCAGCGCGATGGCGCGGGCGATGTCGCCGTCGGCCCATGCCTCGATGGCCGCGATGTAGCGCTGCTCGCGCGGCGTGGCGCGCGCGGCGCCGGCCCGGGCTTTTTCAAGGAACGGCCGCGCATTGGCCACGGCATCGCGCGATTCGGCGAACAGGTGCAGCGTCGCGCAGTACGCCTGCACGATGGGGCTCGCATCCGTGTCTCCCAGCGCGATGAGATTGACGGCGCGCGCCTCGGTCGAGATGAAGCCCATGACGAAGTCGTCGACCAGGGCAAGGCTGGCGGGGTCGTCAAGGGTGAGCGGATTGCCGAGGCTGTCGGCGACTGGCGGATTTCCGGAGGGCATGGCGGCATGGTGCCATGCCCCCGGGGCACCGGGAAGGGCTTCAGACCCCGGCCTGCTGGTGGCGGTACTCCTGGGTCTTTCCGCCGTAGCCGTAGGCCGCGCCGCGCGCGTCGATCACGTGGATGTACGACACCTCGTGCAGGTCGGGCCGGATCTTCGCCATGGCCGCGTGCACCTCGCGCAGGTAGCGCGCCTTCTCGGCCTTGGTGTTGGTTTCGTCGGTGATGCTGATGTCCAGGTGAAAGGCCGACTTGCCCAGCGACGCCAGCGTCTGGCCGCCGATGAACCAGGCGTCGGCGGCGATGTACTGCACCGTGATGGCGATCACCGGCAACTGCTTGCCGAGCACGCTCTGCGTGAGTTCGGCGACGGTGTCGACAGTCTTGCGGGTGAGGGCCGCGTCGGGTTCGCCGGAGAGGTGGACAACGATGTGGGGCATGGTGGACTCCTGTGGAATGAATGAACGATGGGGTGATTGTGGGATTCCCATGGTCATCGGAAAAGCGGGAAGATATGATGGCATCCATCGGTTCAACGGATGGATGGCGCCATGCAGACCTTCGACCTCGAACAACTTCGCACCCTGGCCGCGGTGATCGACGCAGGCAGCCTCACGGCCGCTGCGCCCCGCTTGTTCCTCTCGCAGTCGTCCGTCAGCGAGCAGATGCGCAAGCTCGAGGAGCGGGCGGGGCAGTCGCTGCTCACGCGCAGCAAGGCCGGCGTCGCGCCCACCGAGGCGGGCACGCGGCTGCTGGCGTATGCGCGGCGCATCCTTGCGCTCAGCGACGAAGCGTTCCGCGACCTGCACGGCGAAACGCTGCAGGGCGAGCTGCGGCTCGCCGTGACCGACTACTTCCGCCCCGGCGACCTCACGCAGCTGCTGGGGCGCCTCGGCGAAAGCTATCCGCAGGTGCGCCTGAACGTGACCATCCTGAAGAGCGATGCGCTGCGGGCCGCCTATGCGCACGGCGACTTCGACGTCGGCCTGGCGATGGACATCGCGGGTGCGTCGTCGTCATCCTTGGCGCAGGGCGCCAAGGCCTCGCTGATCCGGCGCGAATCGCTCGCATGGCTGGGCGCCACCGGCCTGCGGGTCGCGCGAGGCGAGCCGGTGCGCCTGCTCGCGCTGCCGGACACCTGCTCGCTGCACCAGTTCACCGTGGCGCTGTTGCGGCGGCGGCGCGTGCCGTATGTGCTCGCTCACGTCGCATCGGGCGTGGCGGGCTTGCAGTCGGCGCTGGCGGCGGGGCTGGGGGTCGCGTGCCTGAACGAATCGGCGGTGTGCGAGGGCGTGACCCGGCTGGCGGTGCCGCACGGCCTGCCGGCCTTGCCCAAGGTCGCATTCCAGTTCCTGCCCGGGCGCCGGGGCGAGACGGGTTTCGTGACCCGCGCCCGCGAGATGCTGGCCAGCCACCTGGTGTGAGGCTGCCGGGGTGGCGCGGGATTTGCGTCATCCCCCGCCATGGACGCGCCACAACCCAACAACCTGCCGGATCTGCTGCGCCATTCCCGTTTCGATGATGCGCAGGCGATCTTTTCGGGCACCTTGTTCGTCGCCATCGCGATGATGCTGTTCGGCCAGGCGGGCCTGCTCACGGGCGGCACGGCGGGTGTCGCGTTCCTCCTGCACTACGCGACCGGTGTGAGCTTCGGCAAGCTGTTCTTCCTGGTGAACCTGCCGTTCTATTGGTTCGCCTGGCGCCACATGGGCCGGAGCTTCACGCTCAAGACCTTCTCGGCGATCGCGTTGCTGTCGGTGATGACCGACTGGGCGCCGCGCTACCTGTCGATCGATTCACTCCATCCGGCTTTTGCGGCGGTGCTCGGCGGCCTGCTGCTGGGCACGGGTTGCCTGTTCCTCGCGCGTCATCGCGCCAGCCTCGGCGGTGCGACGGTGCTGACGCTGTACCTGCAGGAAAAACGCGGCTGGCCCGCCGGCAAGGTTCAGATCGGCATCGACTGCACGGTGGTGCTGCTCGCGCTGTTCGTGATTCCGCCGCAGCGCGTGGGATGGTCGGTGCTGGCTGCGGTGGTGATGGGGCTCTTCTTGTGGATCAACCACAAGCCGGGGCGCTACGCGGCGACTTGAGGCACCACAGGCCAGGGCCGCTGCAACTCGCGAATCTGCTCGAACGCACGCGACACGCGCAGCACACCGAGATCGTCGAACCGGTGCCCCGCAATCTGCAGCCCGATCGGCAACCCGCCCGCCGAATACCCGCAGTTCACCGACGACGCGGGCTGCTCCGACATGTTGAACGGCACCGTGAAGCCGATGTGCTCCAGCGGCCGCAGCGGATCGTTGGTCGGCGATGGCGCCTCCGCCGCGGCAGGCATATTCGGCGACACCGGTGAGATCACGTAGTCGAAGCGCGCGCACGCCTGCACCGCCGCCACGCGCGTCGCATGGAACTGGCTGAAGCTGCGGAACACATGCTCGCCGCTGAACTCGGCCGCGCTCTCGGCCCACTCGCGGATGTAGGGCAGCACCTTGGCGCGCTGGTCGGCGCGCAGGGCCTTCATGTCCACGAGCGAGCGCATGCGCCACAGGTGGTCCATGCCGTCGAGCATGGCTTGCGACATGAAGGGCTGCATGGTCTCGACGACCGCGCCGGCTTTCTCGAACAGGCGGGCGGCATGTTCGACGGCCGTCTGGATCTCGGGTTCGACCGCGAGGCCGCAGCCCGCATCGAGCAGCAGCCCGATGCGCAAGCCGCGCAGGTGGTCGGGCGATACGTCGAAGGCCGCCCAGTCGATGTCCTGCGCCGGCAGGCTCATGCTGTCGCGCGCGTCGGGCCTGGAGAGCGCCTGCATCATCAATGCGGCATCGCCGACGGTGCGGGTCATCGGTCCTGCGGCGCGGCCCATGTAGGGCGGATCGATCGGAATGCGGCCCAGGCTCGGCTTGAGCGTGAAGATGCCGCACCAGCTCGCGGGCAGCCGCAGCGACCCGCCGATGTCGGTGCCCAGGTGCAGCGGGCCGTAGCCTGCTGCAGTCGCGGCGCCCGCGCCGGCGCTGGAGCCGCCCGGCGTCTTGCCGAGGTCCCACGGGTTGCGCGCCAGCGTGTGAAAGCTAGAGAGGCCCGACGACAACATGCCGTAGTCCGGCATGGTGGTCTTGCTCACGATCACCGCGCCGGCTTCCTTCAGGCGCGCGGCCGGCGGTGCATCGGCGGTGGCGGGCTTCAGGTCGACGGCGGCGGTGCCGGCTGGCATCGGGTCGCCGCGGGTGGCGATGTTTTCCTTGATGGTGGTCGGCACGCCGTCGAGCGGGCCGAGCGCATCGCCGCGTTGCCAGCGCGCTTCCGAAGCGCGCGCCTGTTCGAGCGCGGCCTCGGGACGGAACAGCCAGGTGGCCTGCAGGTGCGGCTCCCAGCGCTCGATCTGCGCGATCACGGCCTGCGTCACCTCGACCGGCGACAGGCGCTTGTCGCGGTAGGCGGCCGAGAGCTCCTGTGCCGACAGGTCGCTCAACAAAGGGGCATCGGACACGGTGACGCTCATCCCCACGAAAGCGCGGACAGGTCGTTCACGAAGATCGGGTTCTCCTTCCAGAGGCCCTTCACGTTCTTCTTGGCGATCGTCGGGAACTGCGGCTGGTACAGGAAGCCGTTGGCCGCGTCGGTGGCCAGCATCTTCTGTGCATCGCCCAGGAGCTTGTTGCGCTCGGTGGCGTTGGCCGTGGTCTTGATCTTGTCGAACAGCGTGTTGAAGGCCTTCGACTGGTAGCCCCAGTAGTAGTCCGACTTGGCGTAGTTGCCCAGGTCGAAGGGCTCGACGTGCGAAATGATCGACAGGTCGTAGTCCTTGTTGCCGTAGGTGCCGCTGAGCCACTGCGCCCATTCGACGTTCTGCACCTTCACCACGATGCCGATCTTGGCGAGCTGGGCCACGATCACCTCGCCGCCCTGGCGCGCGTAGGGCGGCGGCGGCAGCGTCATCTTGAGTTCGAGCGGCGTCTTCACGCCGGCTTCGGCCAGCAGCTTCTTGGCCTTCTCGATGTCGAAGGGGTTGATGCCCGTGGTGTCGACGAAGCCCGCAGCGCCCGGCACGTAGTGACTGCCGATGGCCACGCCCAGGCCGTCGGCGGCGCCTTCGATCACGGCCTTGCGGTCGATGGCCGCGAGGATGGCGCGGCGCACGCGCACGTCGTCCAGCGGCTTCTTCTGGTTGTTGATCGAGAGGATGGTCTTGGCGCGCGAGCCCGCCAGGATCACCTGGAACTGCGGGTTGGCCTTGAACTGCGGCACCACGCGCGTGCCGATGCGGGTGAACACATCGATGTCGCCCGCCATCAGCGCCGCAGCCTGCGCGGCGCTGTCGGCGATGAAGCGGAAGGTCACCTTGTTGATCTTGGCGGTGGCGGGGCTGCGGAAGCCCTCCCACTTGCTCAGCGTGAGCGAGGAGCCCTTGGCCCAGCTGTCGAGCTTGTAGGGGCCGGTGCCCACCGGCTTGGTGGCGTTGCCCTCGGCGCTCTTGGGTTCGACGATCACGGCCGTGGCCTGGCCCAGCACGAAGGGCAGGTCGGGATCGATCTCCTTGTTGATGACCACCACGGTGTAGTCGTCCACCACCTGCGTGGCGAGGTTGGCGAAGGTGCGCTTGTCCTTGTTTGTGCTTTTCTCGCCGCCGGCGCGGTCGTACGAGAACTTGACGGTGGCCGCATTGAAGGGCTCGCCGTTCTGGAACTTCACGCCGCGCTTGAGCTTGAAGGTGTAGGTCTTGAGGTCGGGCGAGATTTCCCAGCTCTCGGCCAGGAGCGGCGTGACGCTGCCGTCGGCGTTGATCTTGGTGAGCGTCTCCAGGATGTTGTATTGCACGATCTCGGCGATCGCCGCGGCTGCGCCGGCCGTCGGGTCCAGGCCCGGCGGTTCGAGCGCCATGCCGATCACGATGGCGTCCTTCCGCCCTTGGGCCATGCCGGCCAGCGGCGTGGCCAGCGCGACGGTGGCGCCGGCGGTGGTGAGGAGGGTGCGACGGTTCAACATAGGTGGGTATCTCCGGAAAACGGCCAGGGTCGAATGACTGGTTCGGCGCCCACCGTGCCCCGAAGGGAGGCGCGGCGCCACGAAAGACAAGGCACGCAGCACGAAAGATGCCACGTGCGCAGCGGATCATTCTCTCGCAGCGGGTGGGCTGGCGCCTGGCCTGCGGGGCGGTTTTTCCTCGGGACGTTCCCGGATACCGCGGGCCTTTCCCGGTTTGCCGTCAGGCCCAGTACAGGGCGGCGATGTCGTTCACGAAGATCGGCGCGTCCTTCCAGAGACCGCGCAAGTTGCGCGACGCCACGGTGATGAACTGCGGCTGGAACAGGAACACGTTGGCCGCGTCCTCGGCCAGGAGCCGCTGCGCGTCGCCGAGGTAGCGCGCCCGGTCGGCCGCGCGCGGCGCATTGCGCGCCTTGTCGAACACCTCGTTGAACTTCGCCGACTGGTAGCCCCAGTAGTACTCGGGCTTGGTGTAGTTCACCAGGTCGAAGGGCTCGACGTGCAGGATCAGCGAGAGGTCGTAGTTCCTGTTGCCGTAGGTGCCGCTCATCCACTGCGCCCACTCGACGTTCTGGATCTTCGCGACGATGCCCACCTTGGCCAGCTGCGCGGCGATGAGTTCGCCGCCCTGCCGCGCATAGGGCGGGGGCGGCAGCACGAGCTCCAGTTCGAGCGGCGTCTTCACGCCGGCCTCGGCCAGCAGCTTCTTGGCCTTCTCCACGTCGTAGGCATTGATGCCCGTGGTGTCGATGTAGCCCGGCGCGCCCGGCACGTAGTGGCTGCCGATCGGAATGCCGCGGCCGTCCACCGCCGCTTCGATCACGGCCTTGCGGTCGATGGCCGCGGAGATGGCGCGGCGCACCCGCACATCGTCGAGCGGCTTGCGCTTGTTGTTGATGGCCAGGATGGCCTTGCCGCGCGAGGCGTTGAACACCACCTGGAAGCGCTTGTCGTTCTGGAACTGCGGCAGGCTGCGCGACACCGAGGCATGCGGGAACAGGTCGACATCGCCCGACAGCAGCGCGGTGGTCTGCGCGGCCGGCTCCGAGATGAAGCGGAAGCTCACCTTGCGGATCTGCACGGCGTCGGCGTGGCGATAGCCGTCCCATTTGGCTAGCACGATGGTCGATCCCTTGGCCCAGTTGTCGAGCCTGTAGGGGCCGGTGCCGACGGGCTTGGTGGCGTTGGTCTCCACCGTCTTCGGCTCCACCAAGATGGCAGACCCCTGGCCGAGCAGGAACAGCAGGTCGGGCTCGATCTCCTTGGTGATCAGCACCACGGTGTGTTCGTCGAGCACCTGCGTCGCGATGTTGGCGAAGGTGCGCTTGTCCTTGTTGGTGCTGTTGGCCGCGGCCGCGCGGTCGAACGAGAACTTCACGCTCTGCGCGTTGAAGGGTTCGCCGTTCTGGAACTTCACGCCGCGCCGGAGCTTGAAGGTGTAGGTCTTGAGGTCGGGCGAGACCTCCCAGCTGTCGGCGAGCAGCGGCGTCACGCTGCCGTCGGAGTTGATCTTGGTGAGCGTCTCGAAGACGTTGTAGAGCACCACTTCGGAAATCTCGGCGCCGGCCTTGGCGGTGGGATCGAGGCCCGTGGGCTCGAGCGTGAGCCCGATCACCAGCGCGTCTTTCTTCTTTTGCGCGAAGGCGCCTGTCGGCAGTGCGAGCGGTGTCAGGGCTGCGGCGGTGGCGAGCAGGGTGCGTCGGTTGAGCATGAAGCGGTGTCCTCGGGAAGCGGGGCAAGCATCATCCGCGAGACCGGTGCCTGCGCGCAACCAGATGCTTATGACCGACTCATCCTACGAAGAGCAGGCGACGCTTCGGTGTCAGGCCGCGAGAAGCGTGCTGCCAGTGGGCGTGCGCGGCACGGCATCGAGCAGCGTGCGTGTGTAGGGGTGCTGCGCGTTGCGGAACAGTTCGCCCGGCGGGCCCTGCTCGACGATCAGGCCTTTCCACACCACGCACACGTCGTCGCACAGATGGTTGACCACCGCGAGGTCGTGGCTGATGAGCAGGTAGCTCACGCCGAACTGCTGCTGCAGGTCCTGCATGAGGTTGAGCACCTGCGCCTGCACGGACACGTCGAGCGCGCTGACGGGCTCGTCGGCGACGATGAGCTTGGGGCGCGTGATGAGCGCGCGTGCGATGGCGATGCGTTGGCGCTGACCGCCCGAGAACTCATGCGGGTACTTGTCCATGTCGGTGGTGCGAAGACCGACGGCGGCGAGCGATTCGGCGGCGCGTTCGCGCTGTTCCTTGCGCGATGCTTCGGCCAGCGCTTCAAGCGGCTCGGCGACGATGCGCGCGACGGTCTGGCGCGGATCGAGCGAACCGTAGGGGTCTTGAAAGACCATCTGGAAATCGCGTCGTGCATTGCGTAGCTCGCTCTTCGGCAAGGTGTGCAGATCGCGCCCGAGCAACTTCACGCTGCCGGAAGTGGGCGTATCGAGCGCCATCACGAGGCGCGCGATGGTCGACTTGCCCGAACCCGATTCGCCGACGATGCCGAGGCTGCGCCCGGCTTCGACCTTGAAGCTCACGCCGTTGAGCGCCTTGACGGTCGGCGGCGGGCCGAAGAGTTTTTCGCGCGGCAGGTCGTAGTGGCGCACGAGGTCGGTCACCTCCAGCAGCGGCGAGGCGGGGGCGGATTCACTCATGAGGCAATGGCGACCTTCGTCGCGATTTCTTCCAGCCGGATGCAGCGCACCGCGTGGTCCTGCGGCAGCATCGTGGCCGGTGGCCGCGTCGTCTGGCAGGCGTCGATCGTGTAGCTGCAGCGGCCCGCGAACGGACAGCCCTTGGGCAGGTCGACCAGCTCGGGCACGCTGCCGCGGATGGTGGCCAGGCGCACGCCGCGCGGCGCACCGAGCGCGGGGCGGGCGGCGAAGAGGCCCTGTGTGTAGGGATGCGCGCGGCGGGCGAACACCGCCTCGGTCGGCCCGCTCTCGACCACGCTGCCGCCGTACATCACGAGCATCTTCGAGACGGTCTGCGCGATCACGCCGAGGTCGTGCGAGATCAGGATCAGCGCCATGCCGCGCTCTTCCACCAGGCTCTGGATGAGTTCGAGGATCTGCTTCTGGATCGTGACGTCGAGCGCGGTGGTGGGCTCGTCGGCAATCAGCAGGTCCGGGCCGCAGGCCAGCGCCATCGCGATGCCGATGCGCTGGCGTTGCCCGCCCGAGAACTGGTGTGGGTACGCGTCGAGCCGCGAGGCCGCATCCGGAATGCCCACGCGCTCGAGCAGCGCCAGCACTTCCTTGCGCGCCTCGGCCTTCGAGAGGCCGCGATGCAGCCGCAGCGGCTCGCCGACCTGGCGCACGATGGTGTGCACCGGGTTCAGCGCCGTCATCGGCTCCTGGAAGATCATGCCGATGCGGTTGCCGCGGATCTGGCACATGTCCTTCTCGTCGCGGCCGACGAGCTCGGTGTCGTCGAAGCGGATGCTGCCGGTGACCTTGGCATTCGACGGCAAGAGGCCCATGAGCGACATCACGGTGATCGATTTGCCGCAGCCCGATTCGCCCACGATGCCCAGCGTTTCGCCGCGCTCCAGCGTGAAATCGATGCCGCGCACGGCTTCGGCGGGGCCGCGCTGCGTTTGCAGCTCGATGTGCAGGTCTTTGACTTGGAGCAGGGGCATGTCGCTTTACCGGGCACGCGCGAGGCGCGGATCGAGCAGGTCGCGCAGGCCGTCGCCCAGCAGGTTGAGGCCCAGCACCGCCAGCGCGATGGCCATGCCGGGGAACACCGCGAGCAGGGGCGACTGGAACATCATCGTCTGCGCTTCGCTCAGCATGCGGCCCCACGAGGGCTGCGGCGGCTGCGTGCCGAGGCCGAGGTAGGAGAGGGCGGCTTCGGCCAGGATCGCGATGGCGAAGCGGATGGTGATCTGCACGATCAGCACCGCCGAGATGTTCGGCAGCACATGCTGCATCGTGATCGAGAACGCGCCCTTGCCACAGGCGCGCGCGGCGGCGATGTACTCGCGCGACCAGATCGCATTCGCCGAAGCACGCGTGATGCGCGCGAAGGTCGGTATGTTGTAGATGCCGATCGCGACGATCGCATTGACGATGCCCGCGCCGAACACGGCCGTCATCATGATCGCCGAGAGGATCGCCGGGAACGCGAGCGAGAAGTCGGTGAGCCGCATGATGGCTTCCTCGACCCAGCCGCGCTTTGCCGCAGCGAGCAGGCCCAGTGCCGTGCCGACCACGAGGCCGATGCCCACGGCGATCACACCCACGAGGATCGACGCACGCGCGCCCACCAGCAGCAGCGAGGCCACGTCGCGGCCGTAGGTGTCGGTGCCCAGCCAGTGCGAGCCCGTCGGGGGCTTGAGCTTGTTGGCCATGTCCATCTCGTAGGGCGACCAGGGCGTCCAGACGAGGGAGAGGGCGGCGGCCAGCAGGAGCAGCAGCGTGAGCACGCCGCCGATGGCGAAGCTGCGGTGGTGCAGCGCGCGGCGCCAGAAGCCCGGCACCTTGAGCGCGGCGGCGCTGGGAGCAACGACGGTGCTCATATGTCGCTCGCCTTGATGCGCGGATCGATCACGGCATAGAGCACGTCGACCACGAAATTCACGATGACCACGAGCGCCGCGAGCAGCATCACGCAGTTGCGCACGACGATCAGGTCGCGGTTGCTGATGGCTTGAAAGATGAGCCGGCCCAGGCCCGGCAGGTAGAACACGTTCTCCACGACGATGGTGCCGGCCAGCAGCTCGGAGAACTGCATGCCCATCACGGTGATGACGGGAATCATCGCGTTGCGCAGCACATGGGTCCACAGCACCATGCGCTGCGACACGCCCTTGGCGCGCGCGGTGCGAACGAAGTCTTCGCGCATCACCTCGAGCACCGCCGAGCGCGTGATGCGCGCGAGGATCGCCGCCTGCACCACCGCGAGCGACAGCGCGGGCAGCAGCAGCGACTTGAGGCCCGCGAAGATGCCTTCGCCCCAGCCCTCGAAGCCGCCGGCCGAGAACCACTGCAGCTGCACCGAGAACACCAGGATCAGCATGATCGCGAACCAGAAATTCGGGATCGCGATGCCGACCTGCGCCATGCCCATGAGGCCCACGTCGCCCAGCTTGTTGTGGCGCGCGGCGGCGGTCACGCCTACCAGCAGCGCGATGACCACGGTGAAGGCCATGGCCAGCAGCGCGAGCGGCACGGTGAGGGCGAGGCGCTCGAGGATCAGGTCGAGCACCGGCGAGCTGTAGGCATAGCTGTCGCCGAGGTTGCCGGTGAGAAGGCCGCCGATCCAGTGCCAATAGCGGGTCCAGGCGGGCTGGTCGAGGCCCAGCTTGGTGGCCAGCGCCGCGACGGCATCGGGCGACGCGTCGGGGCCCATGAGCATCTGCGCGGCGTTGCCGGGCAGGATCTCGAGCACGAGGAAGACGATGACCGAGGCGCCGATCAACGTGCCGATCAACGTGGCGAGGCGCTTGAATAGAAACAGGCTCATGGGGCGGGGCGCAGCATAACTGACTACTGCAACAAATGTGCCGTGAATGTGGCCTTTGTCATTCACGAATGGGTGGCCCTGTTGGTCCGTCGATAATCGGGGGATGGCCCTCATGATCACCGACGAATGCATCAACTGCGATGTCTGCGAGCCCGAGTGCCCGAACGATGCGATCTACATGGGCGCGGAGTACTACGAGATCGATCCGCACAAGTGCACCGAATGCGTCGGCCACTTCGATGAGCCGCAGTGCGTGCAGATCTGCCCAGTCGCCTGCATCCCCCTGAACCCTGAGCACGTGGAAAGCCGCGAGACGCTGATGCAGAAGTACCAGCGCCTCACGGCGATCAAGGTGACGGCGGTTTCGCCCTCTTCTTCAACCGGCGCCTGAGTCGCGGGACTTCCGCTTCTTTTTCTTCGCCGGGGCGTCGCCGGCCGACTTGCCGCCCGATCCGCCGCTATTGAAGCTCATGGTGGACTTGCGCGGGTCGCCGGCCGCCTTGGTGGCACGTTCGCGGGCTTGCTGCTCGGACAGGGCCATGCGCCGTTCGGCCAGCGCAGCGCTTCTTGCCTCCCGTGCCGCCTGGCGATCGCGGTCGTAGGCCGCTTTTTCCTGCGACAGGCGGGAATGCTCCAGCTTGTCGGCCTGTGCGCTGTTGCTCTTCGCGCCGGCTTCGGCCGCCCGGCGGTCCGCATCGCTGCGGGGATCGTCCACCTTCACCGTCCTGCCGCCTTCGCAGGGGCGGTCCGAGTAGGTGCTGCCGCATCGCCAGGTCTTTGCGGAACCCTGGGCGGCCGCGCCGTTGGAATACGCGCAGGCTGCTATTAAAAATATAGCCAGCCCGAATTTCCCCACCCTCTTTTCTCTTCTTCTCGCCTTCATTTTTTATTTCTCTCCCTCCTGCGCTCCGGTTGCCGGCTAGGTGGCGGCAGGCGTGCCCCCTTCGCCGGGTTCCCGCCGCGGCGGTTTGGGCCGGGGCGGTTTGCTCGTGTGAATCTGCATGGTCGCTTTTTCCATCTCGCCGGCCACGAGCGCAGGCGTGGCGTGCAGCGTGCGGACGATGGCGTCCTCGATCAGCTCGCGTTGCTCCTTCAGCGGTTTCTTGAGCACCCAGTTGACGACTTCCGACTTCACGCCGGGATGCCCGATGCCCAGGCGCAGCCGCCAGTAGTCGCCGGTGCCCAGTTGCGCGTGGATGTCGCGCAGGCCGTTGTGGCCCGCATGGCTGCCGCCGAACTTGAGCTTGGCCTGGCCGGGCACCACGTCGAGCTCGTCGTGCACCACGAGGATTTCCTCCGGCGCGATCTTGAAGAAGCGTGCGAGCGCGGCCACCGATTTGCCCGAGAGATTCATGAAGGTCTGCGGCTCCAGCAGCCAGATGCTCTGGCCGCCAATGCTGGCGCGCGCCGCGAGGCCGTGATAACCGCGCTCGGGCACGAGGTTGAGTTTCCAGTCGCGCGCGAGGGCGTCGATCCACCAGAAGCCCGCGTTGTGGCGCGTGGCTTCGTACTCAGGGCCCGGGTTTCCGAGGCCGACGAACAGCTTGATCATGGGTGTGGATTATCCGGTTCGCCGCAAAAGCAAAAGGCCCGCACGAAGCGGGCCTTGGCAACAGCGGATGCGAGGAAGTGAATTACTTCTTGGCAGGCGTCTTTGCTGCGGGGGTCTTGGCAGCCGGAGCGGCCTTGCCACCCTTGCCGGCCGGTGCTGCGGCGGCTGCATCGGCAGCAGCAGCGCCTTCGGCGGGAGCGTCGACTTCTTCGGCCGCCGGCGGCACGGCCGAAGCCAGCACCGGGTTGACCTTGCCGTGGCTGACCCACTTCACGCCGCGGGGCAGCTTGATGTCCTTCAGCGTGACGGTGCCGTTCTTCTTCAGGCCCGACAGGTCGACTTCGATGAATTCCGGCAGATCGCTCGGCAGGCAGTTCAGCTCGAGTTCGGTCGTCACGTGATTGACCAGGTTCAGGTCGATCTTCACGGCTTCGGATTCTTCTTCACCGGTGAAGTGCAGCGGCACCTTCATGGTCATGCGGGTCTTGGCATCGACGCGTTGGAAGTCGATGTGTTGCACCAGCTGGCGGAACGGGTGGTATTGCACGTCGCGCAGCAGCACCTTGCTGACGGCGCCTTCAATTTCCATTTCGAGAATCGACGAGTGGAAGGCTTCCTTCTTGAGGGCATGCCACAGCGCGTTGTGATCGATTTCGATCAGTTGCGGCTGGGTGTCACCACCGTAGACGATACCGGGCGTCTTGCCCGAGATGCGGAGACGGCGGCTCGCACCCGTACCCTGCTTGGCGCGCTCAAAAGCGACGAATTTCATAACTAGCTCCTGTGAGAGTCCACCGCGACCAGTGCGACTCCGGTTCAAAAAGGCTTCCGGAAGGAAGCCCGCTCTTTGGTTCTCAGGTCAGAACAGGTTGTCCTGGTCCGAGAACAAACTCATCACCGACTCGCCCTTGGCAATGCGCTGGATCGTCTCGGCGATCAGCGGTGCCACGGAGAGCTGGCGGATCTTTCCGCATGCGAGGGCCGCATCGGAAAGGGGAATGGTGTTGGTCACGACCACTTCATCGAGGGCCGAGCCCTTGGTGATGCGCTCGATGGCCGGGCCCGAGAAGATCGGGTGCGTGCAGTAGGCGTAGACGCTCTTGGCGCCGCGCTCTTTCAGCACTTCGGCTGCTTTGACCAGCGTGCCGGCCGTGTCGATCATGTCGTCCATGATCACGCAGTTGCGGCCGTCGATCTCGCCGATCACGTTCATGACTTCGCTGACGTTGGCCTTCGGGCGGCGCTTGTCGATGATCGCGAGGTCGCAGTTCAGTTGCTTGGCCAGCGCACGGGCACGAACCACGCCGCCGACGTCGGGCGAGACCACGATCAGGTCTTCGTAGTTCTTGGCGCGCAGGTCGCCCAGCAGCACCGGCGACGCGTAGATGTTGTCGACCGGAATGTCGAAGAAGCCCTGGATCTGGTCGGCGTGCAGGTCCATCGTGAGCACGCGCTCGACGCCGACGGTTTCCAGCAGGTTGGCCACCACCTTGGCCGAGATCGGCACGCGGCTCGAACGCGGACGGCGGTCCTGGCGGGCATAGCCGAAGTAGGGAATCACGGCGCTGATCCGCTCGGCCGATGCGCGCTTGAGCGCGTCGACCATGATCAGCAGTTCCATCAGGTTTTCGTTGGTCGGTGCGCAGGTGGACTGCACCACGAACACGTCGCGTGCGCGGACGTTCTGGTTGATTTCGACAGTGACTTCCCCATCGGAGAAGCGACCGACGCGTGCGGCGCCCAGCGAGGTGCCGAGGTTGTGCGCGATTTCTGCGGCGAGGCCAGGATTGGCATTGCCGGTGAAAACCATGAAGTCAGGGTGATTAGCCTGCATGAGCGCGTCCCGGCAGTGCGAAATTGGCTTGGAGGAAGCCGCCAAAAGGTTTTGAGTCGTGGCGGCCCGTGGGCTGCCGATTATTGCAGCGGGTGTGCTGCAGAAGAAACACTGCGGCCATCAGGCCGCAGTTTCAGAAAATTTGGCAGGGGAGAAAGGATTCGAACCTTTGCATGCTGGAATCAAAATCCAGTGCCTTAACCAGCTTGGCGACTCCCCTACACGGGTCGACGGTTTGCACCATCAACCGATATATGTCGCGTCGGACCACAAAAGCGATCTGACCATTTTCAGGTTGCCCACCCTACGAGAGGATGAGCAGCCAGGTTGCTGCATTGACGAACCTGCCAGCCCGCGGGGGCTTCGACCAGTTCCGCTTCATGCGGCCCTTGCGGCAATTTTGCGAACACCGAACTTCCGGAGCCGGTCATCCGGGCCTTCAATCCTTGGGCGCCGAGCCATTCGATGGCATCGGTGACCGCGGGGCAAAGTCGCTGGGCAACCGGCTGCAGGTCGTTGTGGCCGAAGTCGAAAACCTTGTTATCAAGGTTTGGGGCTTCAAGCTGTTCGCTATCTGCAGCAAAGCCCGAGATTATAGCAACAGGAGTTGAGCGTTCAAGATCATCCGCTGAAAAAATTAAGCGGGTATCCAATCCTTCGGTCGGCTTGACCACGGCGAAGCGCGCCGGCGGCAGGGTGACGGGCGTGATTTCCTCGCCGATGCCCTCGACCCATGCATGGTGTCCACCGAGGAAGAAGGGCACGTCGGCACCCAGTTTCAGTCCGATCTGCGCGAGGCGGGACAAGGGCAGGTTCAGGTTCCACAGGCGGTTGAGCGCCAGCAGGCAGGTGGCCGCATCCGACGACCCGCCGCCCATGCCAGCCTGTGCCGGCACATGCTTCGCGACACCGATGTGCGCGCCCTGGCCGGGTGCGGCGTGCACCTGCAGCGCGCGGGCGGCACGCAGGACGAGATCGTCGGCAGGCAGCTCGGTCGTCAGGTCTTCGCGGGTCAGCTGGCCGTCGCGCCGCAGCTCGACGTGCAGCGTGTCGCACCAGTCGATCAGCATGAAGACCGACTGCAACAGGTGGTAGCCGTCGTCGCGCCGGCCGGTGATGTGCAGGAACAGGTTGAGCTTGGCCGGTGCGGGAAGGTCGTAGAGCGCCTTCATGACCGCTCGAACACGATGCGCAGGTCCGCCCGGGGGCTCGGAGACTCTCGCGTGGCCTGCAGGCGCCCGTTCGCGAGCTGGCCCAGGTCGGGGCGCCAGCCGGGCACGCTGTCGTTGCGCCCGGCCAGCCAGCCGAACAGCGCGCCGACCGGGATCGCCGCGCCGGTGGCGGCTTCGATCAGCGCGTCGACCGATTCATAGCGGCGGGTGTCGCTGCCGTTCTTCAGAAGGGCCTCGCCCGGCGCCCAGTGCAACTGGGCCAGGGTGCTGCCGATCGGGGTCGTGAGCGTGAGTTCGCCGGTATCGGCCGAGCCGCGCAGTTCGAAGAGCGCGGCAAAGGTCTGGACCGGTTCGCTGTCGATGCGCAACGACATCCGGCCGCTCCAGCTGTCCGAGCCTCGTGGCGCAGAGGAGCCGCCCGTCAGTTGGGCGCAGCCTGCTATCAAAAGAAGAGTCGCCCCGCCCGCCGACAGAAATGCACGGCGGCCGGCGTGCGGTCCGGAGGCGAGCACCGTCACGGCTTGACGCGCAGGCGCTTGAGCGTTTCCTGCAGCGTCTCGTTTTCCGCATCGCTCAGCAGCGCTTCCTTCCAGATCGTCACTGCGCGATCCTTCTGTCCGATGCTCCAGAGCACTTCGCCGAAATGCGCGCCGATCTCCGGATCGGGCCGGGTCTTGTAGGCGGCCTCGAGGATGCGGATGGCCTCTGCCGTGTTGCCGAGCCGGAACTCGACCCAGCCCAGGCTGTCGGCGATGAACGGGTCTTCCGGCGCCAGCTGCACCGCCTTCTGGATCAGCGTGCGGGCTTCGTCGAGCCGGATCTTGCGATCGGCGAACGAGTAGCCCAGGGCGTTGTAGGCGTTCTGGCTCTCGGGCTTGAGCTGGATCAGCCGGCGCAGCAGGCGCTCCATGTCATCGAGGCGGTTCAGCTTCTCGGCCACCATGGCCTGGTCGTAGACCAGGTCGCCGTCTTCGGGCGCGGCGGCGGAGGCCTGCGCCAGCATGTCGTAGGCGGCCTGGTATTGCTTGGCATCGCGCAGCAGCTGCACTTCGGCGAGGAACTTCTGCTTCTTGTCGTCGGCCGTGCGCTCCGGCAGGGCGCGGATGACTTCGCGTGCCTGGGGCAGCTTGCCCTGGCGCGCCAGCAGGCCCGCGCGGCGGGTCTGGGCGATGGTCAGGTCCTCGGTGGTGTCGATGCGTGCAAGCCAGCGCTCCGCGCCCGTGAAGTCCTTGCGCCGTTCCGCCAGTTGCGACAGCGCGAGGTAGGCCTGCGTCACGCCGCGTTTGCGATCGGCCGCGTCGGCCTCCTTGTCGCCGGCGGTCGAGGAAAGCTCGATGTAGCGCTTGAGGGAGGTCTCCGCCGCGCCGTCCTGCTTGGCCTGCATCTGCAGGCTGCCGAGCAGCAGCCAGGGCTCCGCCAGTTCGGGGCGTGCCGTGGTGAGCGTCTGCAGCTGGGTCTGGGCGTCGCCGTAGCGGCGGTTCTCGACCAGAACGCGCGCATAGGCGATGCGCAGGTCGGGCGTGGCCTTGGTGTTGCTCGCGAGATAGCGCGTCACGATCGGCTCGGCCAGCGGCTGGCCGGGATCGATCAGCTCGAGCGCCAGCGCGGGTGGGGCGTCGGAGGTCGGGTCGATTTCCTGGCCCTTGCGCGCCGCCTCCAGGGCGCCGGCGTTGTCCCCGGCATTCAGGCGCAGCCGGCCCACGGTGGCCCAGGCCAGGCCGCCGGTCGTCGGGCTTTTGAGTTCGTCGACCAGCGCCCGCTCGACCACCGAGGCGGCCAGCTTCTTGTCGGAGGCGCGCGAATAGTTGCGCGCGATCACCGCCATCAGGATCGGCCGCTCGATCTGCGAGGTGGCGGCCACTTCGGCGCGCAGGGGCTCGACCGTTTCGCCGATGCGGTTCAGCGCGATCAGGATCTGCAGTTCGATGCGCCGTGCATCGCGCGAGGTGGGCAGCGTCTCCTGCCACGCGCGGGCCGCGGCCAGTGCGGCGTCGCCCGAGCGCGATTGCAGCGCGATCTCGACCGCTCGCTGGAACAGCTTGCCGTCGCGCAGCCGCCGCGCGGCGTCGAGCACCAGCGCATAACCGGAGCCCGGGTCGCCGGAACGGGCGGTCATTTCGCCCATCAGGATCTCGTAGAACAGGTCGGCGGTCAGCGCCGAGGGTTGCGGCGCGGGCTCGCTCGCGGGCTTCGGGGCCGTGGCACGGGGCCGGACGGCGGGCCTCTGCGGCGCATTGCGCTCGATGAGGGGCGCCGGGCTGTTGGGGGCGGCGGGATCGGAGGTTTGCGCGTGCACCGCGCAAGCCAGCAACACGAGAGATGCGGCCGCCGCAAGGCGGTGTCGGCGGGGCGATGGAATCATCGAATCATGATAATCGAGGCTTTTGAACGAGCGTCGCGTGGGGCTTCGTCTTCGCCAGAGTTTTACTTTCATGCCTGAGTTACCCGAAGTCGAAGTCACCCGCCGCGGTTTTGCCGACCGCATCGCCGGCGCGCGCATCGAATCCGTGCGCATCGGAAAACCGTTGCGCTGGGCCCTGATGGTGGTGCCCGAGGCACTGGTCGGGCGGCATGTGCGCGAGGTGCGGCGGCGCGGCAAGTACCTGCTGATCGACCTGGACCGGGGCCTGCTGCTGCTGCACCTGGGCATGTCGGGCAGCCTGCGCTTCGACGCGGCGCTGCCGCCGCCCGGCACGCACGATCACTTCGACCTCGTCACCGACCGCGGCACCCTGCGGCTGAACGATCCGCGCCGCTTCGGCGCCGTGGTCTACGTGGACGACGAGGCGGCGCCCTGGGCCATCAAGCTGCTAGGCGGCCTGGGCATGGAGCCGCTGGGGGACGCCTTCGACCTCGACGCCTTCCACGCCGGGCTGCGCAAGCGCAAGACGGCGGTCAAGCAGGTGCTGCTGGCGGGCGATGTGGTGGTGGGGGTCGGCAATATCTATGCGTCCGAAGCGCTGTTCCAGGCCGGCATCCGCCCGACGCTGTCAGCCGCGCGCATCAGCCGTCCGCGGGCGGCCAAGCTCCATGCGGCGGTGCGCGAAATCCTGGCCAGGGCGGTGGAAAAGGGCGGCAGCACGCTGCGCGACTTTTCCAATGTGGACGGGCAGAACGGTTATTTCCAGCTCGAAGCCACCGTTTATGGCCGGGCCGGCGAGCCGTGTCGGGTCTGCGCAACGCCGATCCGGCAGCTTCGGCAGGGGCAGCGCTCCACTTATTTTTGTCCTAATTGTCAAAAGTAGCGTGTTGCGGCGTCGAATGAATACCCCGCAAACAGGCGCTGCGCGGTTTGCGATGCTATATTTGTAAGCTCTTTCTTACATATTTCCCTTGAGCCGCTCTTTCAACCAACAACTCGATCAGCACGGTGCATGGCGGAGCAATTTCGCCCACCGGCTGCAGTGGCTGTCCCGCTGGCTGACCGAGAACGAGCTGCTCGACCAGGCCGTGGCCGAGCGCCTGCGGGGCCTTGAGCTGCAGATCCGCACCAGCAAGGTGATGGTCGCGTTCGTGGCCGAGTTCTCGCGCGGCAAGTCGGAACTGATCAATGCGATCTTCTTTGCCGACTACGGGCGCCGCATCATGCCCGCGAGCGCGGGGCGGACCACGATGTGTCCGACCGAGCTGGGCTACGACCCCGCCATCGCGCCCAAGCTGCGGCTGCTGCCGATCGAAACCCGCCTGGAGCCGCATTCGCTGACCCACTGGCGCGAAAAATCGACCCGCTGGACCGAGATTCCGATCGAGGTCGGCAACGCCGAGCAACTGGCCCAGGCCATGGGCAAGGTGGCCGAAGTCCGCTGGGTGAGCAAGGACGAGGCGCGCGCGCTGGGCTTCTGGAACCCCGAGACGCCCGACGACAACCCCGTGCAGGACGCCGAAGGCCGCGTCGAAATCCCGCGCTGGCGCCACGCCGTGCTCAACATGCCGCACCCCTTGCTGGAGCAGGGGCTGGTGATTCTCGATACCCCGGGCCTGAACGCGATCGGCGCCGAGCCCGAGCTGACGGTGAGCCTGATCCCGCAGGCGCACGCCGTGGTCTTCATCCTGGGCGCCGAAACCGGCGTGACGCGTTCCGACCTGTCGATCTGGCGCGAACACCTGATCACCGAGGACGAAGGCGGCGACACACGCTTCGTGGTGCTCAACAAGATCGACACGATGTGGGACTCGCTGAGCACCCACGCGCAGATCGAACTGCAGATCGAGCGCCAGCGCGACAGCGCGGCCCGGTTGCTCGAAGTGCCGCTCGCGCAGGTGCTGCCGGTGTCGGCGCAGAAGGGCCTGCAGGCCAAGATCCAGCACGACCCGCGTCTGCTCGAAGCCAGCCGCCTGCCCGCGCTCGAAGCCCTGCTGGGCGAAGGCGTGCTCGGCAAGCGCGAGACCATGCTGCGCCTGGCCGTCGACGCCGGCATGACCGCATTGCGGACTGAAGCCGAACGCATCCTGAAGGTGCGCCAGCGCGACCTGTCGGAGCAGGCACTCGAACTGCAGGGGCTGCGCGGCAAGAACGTCTCGGTGATCCGCCACATGCGCTCGCGCATCGACCAGGAACACGCCGAATTCGAAGGCAGCAACACCCGCATCCTGGCGCTGCGCTCGGTGCAGGGCAAGCTGCTGCGCGAGGTGTATGCCGTGCTGGGCCGCACCGCGCTCAAGGCCGACATGGTGCGCCTATCGGCCGCGCTCAAGCGCCCGGGCATCAAGCTCAATGTGCGCAAGGTGTATGGCGAGACCTTCGATTCGCTGCGCAACAACCTGCGCGAAGTGCAGGCGACGACGGCCGAGATCCAGTCGATGCTGCACGCCACCTTCCGCCAGCTCAATGCCGAGCAGGGCTTCACCCTGCAGGCGCCGGCCGAGCCCGATCTCACGGGCTTCGAGCAGGAGCTCAGCCAGATCGAGCGCAGCCACATCCACTACCTGGGCGTCGGCAACCTGCTGAAGCTCGCTCAGGCCGATTTCTGCGACAAGCTGGTTCGTGCGCTCGCCAGCCGCCTTCGCCTGGTCAATGAGGCCGCGATGACCGAGGTCGAGCGCTGGAGCAAGGGTGCGAGCGCGCAGATCGATGCGCAGCTCAAGGAGCGTCGCCGCAATTTCAGCAAGCGCATCGAGGCGATCGAGCGCATCCAGAATGCGGCGGGCAATCTCGACGAACGGCTGCTGGAACTGGCTGCGCAGGAGACCAACCTGGCCGAACTGCACGCCCGCCTGCGCGAGTTCACCTCGCTGATCACGCAGCAGGGCAAGCCGCAAACCGCGATTGCCGCCGTCAGCGAGTTGCGTGCGGCCTGAGCGTTCCGCTTCCGTGGCGGCACCCGGTTCGCAGCAGATGCCGCCGGATTTCGCCGCACAGATCGTCAGCTGGCAGCGCAGCCACGGGCGCAGCGAGCTGCCGTGGCAGAACACGCGCGACCCGTACCGAGTCTGGCTGTCGGAGGTGATGCTCCAGCAGACGCAGGTCACGACGGTGCTCGGCTACTTCGCGCGCTTTCTCGAACGTTTTCCCGATGTGAAGGCGCTGGCCGCGGGCACCGAGGACGAGGTGTTCGGGCTCTGGAGCGGCCTCGGCTACTACAGCCGCGCGCGCAACATGCATCGCTGCGCGCAGGAACTGGTCGAGCGATTCGGCGGCGAATTTCCGCATACCGCAGCGGAGCTTGTGACCCTGCCCGGCATCGGCCGTTCCACCGCCGCGGCGATCGCCGCGTTCTGCTTCGGCGAGCGCGTGGCGATCCTCGACGGCAACGTGAAGCGCGTGCTGACGCGCGTGCTCGGTTTCGGCGGCGACATGTCTTCGTCCGCGCAGGAGCGCGCGCTGTGGGACCAGGCGACGCAACTCCTTCCTCCCGCCGAAGAACGCGAAGCGATCGCGAGCTACACACAGGGGGTGATGGACCTCGGTGCCACCGTCTGCCTGCCGCGCAAGCCCAGCTGCATGATCTGCCCGGTCGACAAGACCTGCGTGGCTCTGCGCGAAGGGGCTCCGGAGCGCTATCCCGTCAAGACCCGCAAACTCAAGCGCAGTGCGCAGTCGCTCTGGGTGCTGCTGGCGCGCGATGCAAAGGGCCGCATCTGGCTGGAGAAGCGTCCGGCCAAGGGCATCTGGGCGGGACTGCATTGCCTGCCGGTGTTCGACAGCCGCGACGAGTTGCTCGCGGCGCTGCCATCGGCCGCACAGCATGGTGCGCAAGACCTGCCGCCTTTTGTCCACGTGCTGACCCACAAGGACCTGCACCTCCACCCTGTGCTGCTGGAAGGCGTGCAGCCGCAGGGCGACGTTGCGCGCTGGGTCGAAGCGGAAGAATGGGCCCGGCTGGGGCTGCCTGCGCCGGTGCGCAAGCTGCTGGAGAACAGCAGCGCCGCCTGATTGGCTCAGATGGCGTCCAGCTCGCGGTGCCGCTTGAGCGCACCCCAACGGGCCCCGAAGGTGTGCGCCAGCTGCTCGACCAGAAACACCGAGCGATGCTGCCCGCCCGTGCAGCCGATGCCCACCGTGACGTAGCTGCGATGGTCACGCGCCAGCGCGTCGAGCCAGTGCGACAGGAATTGCTCGATGTCGTCGTACATGCGCGCCACGTCTTCGTGCTCGCGCAGCCACTCGATCACCGGCGTGTCGCGGCCCGTGAGCGTGCGCAGCGCGGGCACGTAGTGCGGGTTGGGCAGCATGCGCACGTCGAACACGTAGTCCGCATCGAGCGGCACGCCGCGCTTGAAGGCGAATGACTCGAACACCAGCGTGAGTGCGCTCTGCGGCGCGGAGATCAGCGCCTTGATGTAGCTCTGCAGCTGGGCGGGGCGGATGAGGCTGGTGTCGATCACGTCGGCGCCGTCGCGCAGGTCGGCCAGCAACTCGCGCTCGAGTTCGATGGCCTGCACCAGCACGCGGTGCTGCTCGGGCACGTCGGTGCGGCCCTCCTGGCGCGAGAGCGGATGGCGGCGGCGGGTTTCCGAGTAGCGGCGCAGCAGCGCGTCGGTGGTCGCATCGAGGAACAGCGAACGCAGCGACACGCCATCGCGGCGCAGCGCCTCGAGCTGCTGCGGAACGATCGGCAGCGACACGCCGCTGCGCACATCCATCGCGATGGCCACGCGCGTGGCCTGCTGCTCGTACTGCAACGCGATGAACGAGGTCAGGAGCTCGGGCGGCAGGTTGTCGACGCAGTAGTAGCCGGCGTCTTCCAGCGCATGCAGCGCCACGGACTTGCCGGAGCCCGACATGCCGGTGATGAGCACCAGGTCGAGGTTCATGGCGTGGCCGCCGAAGTCTTGTGGCCGAGCATCTCGCGGGCATGCGCCAGCGAGGTCTGCGAGACCTTTTCGCCGCCCAGCATGCGGGCGATTTCGTCGGCGCGGTTGTCGTCGTCCAGGCGCGACACGCCGCTCTCGGTGCGCGGGCCGTCCTTGCCGGCTCCGATCGTCTGGCGCTTGGCCACGACGAGGTGATGGTCGGCGCAGGCGGCGACCTGCGGCAGATGGGTCACGGCCAGCACCTGGCGGTCGCGGCCGAGCTGCTTCATCAGGCGGCCGACGGTCTCGGCGACCGCACCCCCGACGCCGGCATCGACCTCGTCGAAGATCAGCGTCTGGGCGGTGCCGAGCTGGCTGGTCGTCACGGCGATGGCGAGTGCGATGCGCGAGAGCTCGCCGCCCGATGCCACCTTGCCGATCGCGCGCGGCGTGCTGCCGGTGTGGCCGGCCACGAGGAAGGCGATGTCTTCGAGGCCCGCGCGGCTGGGCTGCGCCAGCGGCTGCAGTTCGACCTCGAAGCGCCCGCCCTGCATGCCGAGACCCTGCATGGCCTGCGTGACGGCCTGGGCCAGGCGCGGGGCGGCCTGCTTGCGGGTCTTGCCGAGCGCCTTGGCTTCTTTCAGGTAGGCCTGCTGCGCGTTCTGCTCGGCGCGCTCCAGGCTTTCGAGATCGCTTTGTGCATCGAGCGCCTGCAGCTCGGCTTGCCAGCCGGCCAGCAGCGCGGGCAGTTCGCCGGGCGTGCGCTTGTAGCGGCGGGCGAGCGACATCCAGAGGCCCATGCGCTCGTCCAGCTCGGCCAGGCTCTGCGGATCGGCCTCGGCATCGCGCAGGTAGCCATGCAGCGTGTGGGCGGCGTCCGAGGCCTGCGCCACGCAGGAGGCCAGCACTTCGCCCAGTGAACGGAATTCGGGCTCGATGTGCTCGCAGTTCTGCAGCAGCGCGGCCGCGCGCGTGAGCGCGGAAAGCGCGCCGTTGTCGTCGTCCTCGAGCGCCTGGCTCGCGCCCTGCGCCGCGTCGATCAGCGCCTGGGCGTTGGAGATGCGCGAATGGTTGGTCGAGAGCTCTTCCCACTCGTCGGCGCCGGGCGCGAGCTTGGCGACCTCGGAGATCTGCCATTGCAGCCGCTCGCGCTCGCGCTGCAGCGAGTCTTGCGCCGAGCGCGCGTGTTCGAGTGCGGAGAGCGCCTGGCGCCAGCCTTGCCAGGCGGCGTCGAGCGCATCGGTGCGCACGCCTGCGTAGGCGTCGAGCAGGCCGCGCACGGCCTCGGGCCGCGTGAGGCTCTGCCAGGCGTGCTGGCCGTGGATGTCGAGCAGGCGGTCGCCGAGCTCGCGCAGTTGCGTGGCAGTGGCCGGGCTGCCGTTGATCCAGCCGCGGCTTCGACCCTGCAGGTCGACGGTGCGGCGCAGCAGCAGCGCGTCGCCGGCTTCGAAGCCGCCTTCGTCGAGCCAACTGCCCAGGGCCGGGTCGGCATCGAATTCGGCGCTCACGTCGAGGCGCTCGGCGCCTTCGCGCACGGCGCCCGCGTCGGCGCGATTGCCCAGCGCCAGTTGCAGCGCATCGATCAATATGGATTTGCCCGCGCCGGTTTCACCGGTCAACACCGTGAAGCCGCCGGACAGGTCCAGTTCGAGTGATCGCACGATCACGAAATCGCGCAGTGCGATGCGTCGCAACGCCATGTCAGGAGCCCCCTTCGTTCCAATGAAGTTTCTTGCGCAGCGTGTCGAAATAGCTCCAGCCGCGCGGGTGCAAGAAGCGCACCCGGAAGTCGGAGCGGCGCACCACCACGCGATCGCCGATCGCGAGCGAGGCCAGTGACTGCATGTCGAAATTGGCGCTCGCATCGCGCCCGCCGACCAGCTCGATCACGATCTCGTCCGCATCGGGCAGCAGCACCGGGCGGTTCGAGAGCGTGTGCGGCGCGATCGGTACCAGCACCCAACCGGGCACGGCCGGATGAAGCAAGGGCCCGCCGGCCGACAGCGCATAGGCGGTCGAGCCGGTGGGCGTGGCGATGATCAGGCCGTCGGCGCGCTGGTTGGCCACGAAATGGCTGCCGACCGACACGCGCAGCTCGACCATGCCCGAGGTGGCGCCGCGATTGACCACCACGTCGTTCATGGCGAGTGCGTCGAACACCGAGACGCCGTCGCGCATGACCTGCGCATGCATCAGGCTGCGGTGGTCTTCCTCGTATTCGCCGGCCAGCATCGGCACGAGCGTGGCCTGGAAGTTGTCGAGCGGAATGTCGGTGATGAAGCCGAGCCGTCCGCGGTTGATGCCGATCAGCGGAATGCCGTAGCTGGCGAGCTGCCGGCCGATGCCCAGCATGGTGCCGTCGCCGCCGACCACCAGGCCGAGGTCGCAGCGCTGGCCGATTTCCTCGACCGACAGGGCTTCATAGCGTGCGTGGGCAGGGGCATCGGCGTCTTCCTCATCGCAGGTCGAACGCTCGACGAAGACCTTGCAGCCCTGCGATTCCAGGAAGGTGCCGATGGTCTCCATGACGCCGTCGCGCGCATCGGCCTGCGCTCGGGCGCCGGAAGCCTGGTATTTGCCGATCAGGGCGACGTGACGGAAGCGAGAGGTCATATCTCACAAATTACAACACTAAAATCCTGCAATGCTGGACGACCGTGCCAAGTTGCTGCTCAAGACGCTCGTCGAGCGCTACATCGCCGACGGGCAACCCGTCGGGTCACGCACGTTGTCGCGTTCTTCGGGGCTGGATCTGTCGCCGGCGACCATCCGCAACGTCATGTCCGACCTTGAGGCGCTGGGGCTGATCGCCAGCCCGCATACCTCGGCCGGCCGCATCCCGACCCATCGCGGCTACCGCCTTTTCGTCGACACCATGCTGACCGCGCAGCGCGAGCAGATGAGCACGCCGAGCCTGGCGCCCGACCAGCCGCAGAAGGTGATCGCCAACGCGGCGAACATCCTGTCGAACCTGTCGCAGTTCGTGGGCGTGGTGATGGCGCCGCGCCGCGCCTCGGTGTTCAAGCAGATCGAGTTCCTGCGGTTGTCCGAGAACCGGCTGCTGGTGATCATCGTCTCGCCCGATGGCGACGTGCAGAACCGGGTGATCTTTCCGGAGGCCGACTACTCGCAGTCGCAACTGGTCGAGGCCTCCAACTACATCAACGCCAACTATGCGGGCCTGACGATCGAGCAGGTGCGCGACCGGCTCCAGTCCGAAGTCGAGAAGCTGCGCGGCGAGATTGCCGCGCTGATGCAGGCGGCGGTCCAGGTGAGTTCCGAGGTGCTGACCGAAGCGCAGGAAGACGACGTCGTGATCTCCGGCGAACGCAACCTGCTCGCGGTGACCGATTTCTCCAGCGACATGGGCCAGCTGCGCCGTGCCTTCGAGCTCTTCGAGCAGAAGGCGCAGCTGATGCGCCTGCTCGACGTCTCGAGCAAGGCCGAGGGCGTGCGCATCTTCATCGGCGGCGAGAGCCAGGTGGTGCCGTTCGAGGAACTCTCCATCGTCAGCGCCAACTACGAAGTCGACGGGCAGGTGGTGGGCACGCTGGGCGTGATCGGGCCGACGCGCATGCCCTACGAGCGCATGATCCAGATCGTCGACATCACGTCGCGGTTGGTCAGCAATGCGCTGAGCCACCGCAAGTAGGTTGCGACGGCGAATAGAATCGTGACCCAGTGGGCCGTTAGCTCAGTTGGTTAGAGCAGCGGACTCATAATCCGTTGGTCGATGGTTCAAGCCCATCACGGCCTACCACGAACACTTGCAATCCCCGCTCACCGCTCGTCGGCATCCCGAGCTTCGGGGGCATCCGGGCAGGTTAGAATCTGCGGCTTCGCGGCTGTAGCTCAGTTGGATAGAGTACTTGGCTACGAACCAAGGGGTCGTGGGTTCAATTCCTGCCAGCCGCACCATTCGTCAAATGACCTAGAGGTTTGTTCCTCTAGGTCATTTTGCTTTTTGAGTCCGTTGAGCCTCGACGCGCTGCCCACCAGTCAATCCAGCGCGATCACCTGACGGTATTTCAGCTGCGCGCCTGTCCTGGGCCCCGCACCCAGCGTGATCTCCAGCCCGGACGCCGGAAAGCGTGCTGCCCCTGCCGCGGGCAATCGGCGCCAGCCCTGCTCGGGTTCCCATGCCCGCACTTCGAATGCGTTGATGTTTTCCAGCACCGCGACGCGATCGGCAGGTTGTGGTGGAGGGATCGGATACTCCGCGGCAGCCGGTCCGGCCGCACGGTACAGCGTGCCCGACTGCAGCCACCATCGCACGCGCTGCCAGTGCCCCGGCGCGGCGGGCGCCGCACGGACGAGCTCGATCAGAAACGGTGTCTGGTTCGGGCGCTGCACTTCCATGCCCACCGGCAACAAGCGAGCGGATGCCTGCCCCTTTCCGCCGCTCGCGGCCGGCGGGGACGCACCTTCTTCAGGCGGGGCCTGCGCGGCGACGGAGGGCAATTCAACGGTCGTGCGCCATGTGAAGTCGCGCTGCATCTGCTGCAGCGCCCGCATCAGTTGCGCGGTTTCCTGCGTGCGTGCCTCCAGCTGGACATTGGCCCGGCTCATGCTGTCGAGGCCCCGCCATGCGATCAGGCTGAGGACCGCCATGATCACGATGGCGATCATGACCTCGATCAAGGTGAACCCGGACGCGGTGCGTGGAAGAAGCCTGTGTCGGTCGGCCCTTTTCATCGACGCCTCTCCGGGAGCTGGGATGTCAGGCTGGCCAGTCGACGTTCGCTGTCAAGGCCGAGGTACACATCGACCGAGACCGCGCGCACGCCGTCCTTGAACGGTGGTCCTATCTGCACCCGGCAAACGAAGGGCTTGTCGGCTTGCGGGCAAGCGACCTGGCGAAGCCCGGAAGGCGGGAGCGTGTCGATCTGCAGTTCGGCCAGGCTGTTGCGCGCCGAGAGCATCGCCAGCGACCGTTGCTCGACCTCGCCCAGGTTGGTCGCGGTCTGGCTGGTGAGGCGAACGAAGGCGGCCAGGGCAATGCTGATGATGGCGAGCGCGATCAATACCTCGATCAGCGTGAAACCTCGCTTGAAGGCGAGTGGAGACGGACGGATCGAGGGCGGGCGCGTGGTCATGCGTCACTGCACCCGGAAGGCGCCCGTGGCGTCGCGAATGATGGTCGCCGCATAGGGGCCGCTGCGCAGCCTGAGGGAAACCGGCATGCCGATCCATTCGGAGGTCAGCAGCAGAGGCGAGGCGGGCGTGACCTCGACGACACCGGCCCGCCATGTGCGCGGGCGCAGCGCATCGTCCCGTGCGAACCGGTCGAGCTCGCCGCTGGTCGAGACCATGGGGATCACGCTGTCCGAGGTGCCGGTCCATACGCCGCGCACGAACTGGTAGCCGTCGCCTCGCGCTTCCCATGCGACCACGCGACCATCGATGCGCACTTCGTGTTGCGCCGTGGTCAGGCGCAAGGCGAGCTCGCGGGCGTCGCGCCGCAGGGGCTCGGCCGGATCGGGCGCCGCGCTGAGGGAAATCGCAGCGGTCGCAATCCCGACGATGACCATGACGACCATCACCTCGATCAGCGAGAAACCCCGATGGCGGCAAGATCGATTCATGTGACGGCGCACCCTTCCGCAAAGGACGGGTGCTGCGATGCTGTGGATGTGGACGGAAAAATATTAAGTGCCGAATGTGGCGCTGACATGAATTTCCAACATGCGTCTGTTATCACTTGGTCCTCTTCCGGGGATGCGGCGCGCTGCATCCTTTGGTGTACAGATTCGCAAGAGGCTGCGTGATGAAAAGACAATGGAAATGGCCGTCTTCGGTTTCACCGAGGTGGCTGGTGCACGTGCTGGGCCTGTTCGCGGTTGGTGTTGGCACGTACTTCTGGAGCTACAGGCTGCAGCAGCTGCAGCCGACCGCGGCACCGGTGGAGAAAGCACCCGTCGTGCACCGTGCGGATCCCGCCGCCCAGGCGGTGACTGCCTGGCTCGGACCCGGGCAGATCCGCACCAACGTCAGCGTGATCGGCCTCATGCACCGGCGCGATCGTGCAGTGGCGGTGCTCGCGATCAACGGCGCCCCGCCGAAGGCTTTTCTGGTGGGCGACACCTTGATGCACAACGTCACTCTCGCGTCGATCGATTCCAGTTCGGTGACGATCGATCGCGCCGGCATTCCGACGCGCTTCGCCGCTCCGCTGCGACCCGACTACGGCCCTCCAGGCATCGTTCGAGTGCCGTGAATCCATGCCCTTTGCGCGGTGCCGTTTTTTCCGCGTGTCGGGAGGGCAACAAACAGTCACGGCTTTCTCTGCGGGTTTGGCGAATGAAACTCGTCTGACAAGGTGAGTGGTGAATCGTGATCGGAGATCGCGTGTTGCTCGTGGGTGCCCACATGCAAGGCGGACGGAGGAAATCAGTGAAGAAAGAGAGAGCTAAATCCAATGACTCCCTTGACCTGGTCAAGAGCGTATCGATGCAGACGCTGGACAAGGAACTGTCCAAGCATGTGGAGATCGCCAGGAGCAATCCTGTTCCCATCGACCGATACGGCGTGCCGTGGGTCTGGATCGTTTCGCATCCCCTGTGGATGGAGGTCGACTACCTGAAGTCCTTCGTGCCCGAGAACCACGCGCTGGTGGCGTTGAAGGAAGTGGTGGACAGCGCGCTGGCCTACGAGGGACTGCTCATGACCGAACTCTCGGTCCAGTGCAAGAGCGGCCTGGACGCGCGCATGACCACGCGTGCGTGGCTCCTGCAGATCGCCTATTCGCTGGCGGATCCGAAGTGCGTGTGCGAGGGGCTTCGATACAACATGCTCTGGCGCTGGTTCGTGGGCTACATGCTGCGTTCCGAATCGCTGCCCGAACCCCAGGCATTCATTCACGATGTCAACCTGACCAGCGCGCACCCCCGTGTGATCGACATCGTCCACCGCTGCCTGACCAGCGAGTCCGTGCTGAATGCCGGAAGCGACGAATTCAATATCAATCGCGGTCTCTTGCATGCGCTGAGGGCCCATCGGCGCGAGCTCCCGGAATTGCCATCGGAGAACATCGGCGAGCGTGCCCTGCGCACGTTCGGAGAGCGGACGCTGACTGGCTGATCCGGCCGAACGCGATGCCGCTGCGCGATGCAGGCCGGCTATTACTTTGTTGTTAAAGGCAGGTCCGCATCTTCAAGAAATCGTCGCCCTGAAATAACGAATGACAGATTGTCGTCAAACGTTGGAGAACAGGGCGGATGAACATGTTCGGGTGAATCCTGCATCCGGCACCCGATAAGAAGTCGATCCGACTGTAGAAAAACCGAATCCTCCCGAACATCCCTCGTCAAGTTGACACGCTAGTTTGCAATCATGACCACCTGTACCAGGTATAAATTTGGAGAGTGCGAAATGGCTTCAGGGAATCTCGGCAAGAAGCACCTGAGGTCGTGGCGGAAGAAAGGATTCACGCTCATCGAGATCATGGTGGTCCTGGTCATCATGGGTGTGCTCGCTGCACTGATCGTTCCCAATCTCATGGGGCGTCCGGACCAGGCGCGGGCGACGGCGGCCAGGCAGGATGTCGGCTCCGTCATGCAGGCGCTCAAGCTCTATCGGCTCGACAACGGCGAATATCCCAGTGCGGCCCAGGGCCTGCGGGCCCTGGTGGAGAAGCCGACGTCCGGCAAGGTGCCTGCGAACTGGCGCAACTATCTGGAGCGCCTTCCGAACGATCCCTGGGGCAAGCCGTACCAGTACCTCAATCCTGGAACCAACGGCGAGATCGATGTCTTTTCGCTCGGCGCCGACGGTGAGCCGGGCGGGGAAAAGGCCAACGCGGATATCGGCTCCTGGCAGCTATAGGCAGGCGCATGGAGGCCATCAGGATGCGGCCCGCGGGCCTGCGAAGGCGGTGCGGCATTGCGCGACGAAGTCTGCCGAGGGGGATGGCCGTGGTCAGCGTGCTGCTGGTCGTTGCCGTCATCGCGGTGCTCGCGGCCGCCCTGCTCGGACGGCAAACCGCCGTCATCCGCATCGCGCAGACAGAGCAGACGCTGGCGCAGGCGACATGGCTGCTTCGCGGCGAGATCTCTCGTGCACAGCTCGCGTTGCGTGCACAGGCGCAGCGCGATCCCGCCACGCGCCTGGACGGGCTCTGGAACCTTCCGGTGAATGGGCAGGTCCTCGGCCAGATCGAAGGCGCGCCCGCTCTGGTGTTCACCGAAATCGTCGACGAGCAGGGCAAGTTCAATCTTCGCAATCTGGTGTACGCCGGGCAGATCGACGCTGCCGAGAGTGCGGCGTTCCTGCGCCTGTGCACACTGGTCGGTGTCCCGCCCGACCAGGCAAGCCGCATCGCTCGCCGCGCGATCGTCGGCATGGTCGACGCGGATCTCCGGTCGAGCGCGATCACCGCGCCCGCGGAGGTCAAGGCCGCGCAAGAGGCCGCGACGCACCTCGGGATCGCGATCCTGCCGGAGCGGGACCAGGCGCCGCGCCTGCGCGTGCTCGAAGACCTGCTGGCGGTTCCGGGATTGAATCCGGACAGCATCGCGCGCCTGAAGCCCTACCTCACCGTGTTGCCGCAGCGCACCTGGATCAATGCCAACACCGCGAAGCCCGAGGTGCTGGCGGCGTGGGTGCCCGGCCTGGCGCTCGATCGCGCCCGCGCCTTGATCCGGACGCGCGACGACGGCCAATGGTTCATCAACCGCGCGGACTTCGCGAACCGGCTGCAGATGCCCCAGGTCAGCGAGCGGCGCCTGCGCATCGGCATCTCGAGCGAGTGGTTCCGTGTGTCCAGCGCCTTGCGCATACCGCGCACCACGCTGCTGATGCAGGCACTGCTGCACGATGACAAGGAAGCGCTTCCGCAGGTGATGTGGCTGCGGGAGGGCGCATGACATGACGCGCGTCGACATCCTGCGGGTGATGCTGCCGCCTGCACGGCACATCGGGTCGTCGCCTCTGCGGTGCGCCTGGCGGTCGGGCGAGGGTGCCTGGCAATCGGCGGCATTCGACGGTGCGTCGGAAGTGTCCGGCCGCTTCGAACCCCGGCGTGTCGAAGTCTGCCCGCACCCCGCGGACGTGTCGATGACGCAGATCGAGCTGCCCCCTCTTGCGACGCGGCGCATGCGCACCGCGGTGCTCGGCGCGGTCGAGCTGCTGGCACTGAGTGCGCCCGCGGATCTGGCGCTGGGCTTCGGCCCGCGCAACGAAGAGGGCATGGTTCCGGTCGCCTGGATGAGCGCGGGCACGCTGTCGGAGCTCCTGCGGAAATTGAAGAGCGAGGGACTGGCTGTCCATGCGGTGCTGCCGCCGCCGGCCTTCCTTCCGATGCCGCGCGACGAGGCGGGCTCCGGCGGCGCGTCGGCCGCCCTCGTCGTCGACGACTGGTTGGTCGTGCGGACCGGTGCGTGCGAAGGGGCCCTGTACCCGATGCCCTCCGGCTGTGTGGATCCGGCGCAGATCGAGGCGCGACTGGACCTGCACATGGCGGGGTCGCCACCGCTGCGCCTGCTGTCGATGCATCCCGTCGACGAGTCGAGCGGGGAGCGGATGTCCTCCCCCTGGACGGGCAGCGGATGGAACTGGTCCCTGCCCACCGCCGATGCGAATACGGAGGGCGCCACGCACCAGTGGCTGCGCCCGCTCCTCGGATGGACCGCGGCAGCCGTCGCCGTCTGGGTGGTCGGCCTCAACCTCTACGCGTCGCGGGTCGCCGCCCAGGGACAGATGCTGACCCGGCAGATGGCGGCGCAGGTCAAGGCGGCCTATCCCGAAGTGCCGGTGGTCCTCAATCCGCTCCAGCAGGCGCGGCAGTTGCGCGATGCACGGCGTGCGGGAACGGCGGCAGGCGGCCCCGAGCCAACGGGCTTCGCCGCGCTCGTTCGGGCCTCCACCGGGCTGCTCGCGCAAGCCGAGGGACAGGTGCTGCGCCTGGACTTCCGCGACGACAGGCTCGAGGTCCGATGGCGGGACGGCGCCGCACCGGGCGCGAAGGAACTGGTCTCGCTGCAGGAGCAGGCGCTGGTGCACGGCCTCGAAGTGCAGCCCGATGCAGGCGGCCTGCGCATACGTGCCGCAGCCACTGCAAAAGGCGACGGCGCGGCGCCCCGGCCGGCGGGTTCGCCGGAGCGTCCCGACACGTCGGGCGCATTGCGATGAACGCGCGTCTCCAAGCCGTCGTGCGGCCCGCGTTCGCGCAGGTTCAGGGCCGCTGGCGTGGGCTGTCCCCGCGCGAGCGCCTGCAGATCGTCGGAATGATCGCCATCGTGGCGGCTGCGCTTGTCTGGCTGGTGCTGGTCAAGCCGGCCATCGAGACGCTGGGGCACTGGGACAGTGAGTTGCCCAAGCTGCGTTCGCAGGCCGCCGCCTTGAAGGACGTGCTGGCCGATGCCGGCCCGGTCGCGGCACCGGGCGACTCGTCGCTGGGCCCCGTGGAACGCGTGCGAGACAACCTCGATGCCGCCGGCCTCGCCGGCACCTACGAGCTTCAGGAGGCCGGCGACACGCTGCACATCGCATTCGGACGCAACGATTCGCCGCGGGCGATCGCCTGGCTGCTCGATGCGCCCGCCTTGGGGTTGAAGGTGCAGCAGGTCACGCTGCAACGGTCCGAAGAAGCCGCTTCGCCGGATCGCGCCAGTCTGTTCAGCGTCCAGGCGACCGTGGTGATGCAGAACCAATCAGGGAAGAAATCATGAAGCAAGCCCATGTGTGGCGAATGGGAGGGCGCTGCACGCTGGTGTACTGCCTGGCCTTGGCTGGATGCGCCGCGACCACGCCGGACGATGCGTTGTTCCGCGAGGGCACCTACGTTCCGAGTTCCGGCACGGCCGGTGAAGCGGCCGCGGTGCCCAGGCCTGCCGCGCCGCCGCCGGCGTCGACCACGCCGCCTCCATCGGCTGCCCCGGCACGCGCCGCGCGCACCATGGGTTCGGATCGTCGCTCGCCGGCGCCCGTCATGCCCGCGCGCAGTGCCGGTTCTTCCACGGGCAGCGACGACAAGGCGGTGATGAATTTCGTCGATGCCGACATCCAGTCCGTGATCTCCGCGCTGTCCAAGTTCCTCGGCCGGAATTTCCTGATGGATCCGCGCGTCAAGGGCCAGATCACCCTGGTCTCCGATGGCGAGATTCCTTCGGCCACGGCCTACGACATGCTGACGTCGGCCTTGCGCATGCGGGGATTCACCATCGTGGACGTGGGCAAGGTGAGCCGTGTCGTGCCGGTGGCCGATGCCAGGCTGCAAGGCGGCGCAGTCAATGCGCGCGCACCCGGCGGCGGCATCGCGACGAGGACTTTCCGGCTCGCCTACGAGAACGCCGAGGCGCTGATACCGGTGCTCAAGCCGATGATCGCGCCGGAGAACAGCATCGCCGCCTATGCGGCGAACAACACCCTGGTCGTGACCGACTACGTCGACAACCTGGAGCGCATCGCGCGCATCATCGAGAGCATCGACACGCCGACCTCGCTGGACACCGATGTCGTCAAGGTCTCGAACGGCGTGGCGGTGGATATCGCAGCGCTTGCCAATGAACTGCTGCAGGGCGCAGGCAGCGAGGCCAAGCGCGACATCGTGGTGCTGGCCGATCCGCGTTCGAACAGCGTGATCATCCGTTCGAGCAGTCCGGCGCGCACCTCGCTCGCGCGCGACCTGGTCTCCAAGCTCGACAGCGCACAGGACGATCCCGGCAATCTTCACGTGGTGTACCTGCGCAATGCGCGCGCGAGCTATCTCTCCGGCGTGCTCCGGGGGCTTCTCACCGGCGACGCGGGCGGCACCGCGCTGGGCAGCGGCGACAACGTGCGCGCAACGCTCGGCGCCGGGGGCATGTCGGGCGGCGCTGGCGCCGCAGGCGGCGCGGACGGCGCCAACAGAACGGGCAACTCCGCATCCGGCGCCAATGCTTCGGGCACGGGCAGCCGGGCCGGCATCGGCAGCGGTGGCGGCAGCGCGCGTTTTGGTGCCGGCAGCGGCGGTGCCGGCGGCTCCCAGCAGGGCGGCGCGGGAGGCACGGGAACCGCGTTCTCGGCCAACGGCGTGACCGTGCAGGCCGACGCCACGACCAACGCGCTCATCATCGCGGCGCCCGAGCCCATGTACCGCAGCATCCGGCGCGTCATCGACCAGCTCGACCAGCGGCGTGCGCAGGTGCTGGTCGAAAGCCTGATCGTGGAAGTGACGGAACAGGATGCGGCCCAGCTGGGCGTCCAATGGATGAGGAACAACGGCCGCTTCATCGGCGGCACCAACCTGGGCGGCGGCGCGGCGCTCAACAACAGCGCGACCAACACCATCGACCGGCTGCCGCAGGGGATCAGCCTGGGCATCGTCGACGGCACCGTGAAGCTGCCCGGCGGGGCTGAGATCCTCAACCTCAACCTGCTCGCGCGCGCCTTGCAGACCAAGGGCGGCGTCAACATCCTCTCGACGCCGAACATCATGACGCTCGACAACGAGGCGGCATCGATCATCGTCGGCAAGACCGTGCCTTTCGTCAGCGGCCAGTACATCACGCCGGGTGGCGGCGGATCGGACAACCCGTTCCAGACCGTGACGCGCGAGGACATCGGGCTGCAGCTCAAGATCCGGCCGCAGATCTCCGAGGGCGGGACCGTCAAGCTCGACATCTACCAGGAGGTCTCGAGCATCGACGACCAGAACTCCGGCATCGCGGGCGTGGTCACCAACAAGCGGGCGCTGGACACCAGCGTGCTGCTCGACGACGGCCAGATCATGGTGCTGGGCGGCCTGCTGGAGGACAGCGTCAACACCACGGTCGAGTCGGTGCCGGGGATCGGCGGCATCCCGGTCCTGGGCAACCTGTTCCGCTACGACAAGCGGCAGCGTGCGAAGACCAACCTGATGATCTTCCTGCGGCCCTATGTGATCCGCGACGCCAACGCCGGGCGCGGACTGACCCAGGACCGCTACAACTTCATGCGCACCCAGCAAAGCCGGGTGCAGCCCGGCAAGCACCTGGTGCTGCCCGACATGGCGGCCTCGATCCTGCCGCCGGGCGACGTGCCGGTGGCCGGGCGGGCGCCCAAGCTGGACCTTCGCCCCGAACAATGGGACAGGACCCGGGAGCTGCCCGCGCCTGCCACGCAAAGCAGCAGCGAAGTGCGCCAGCGCCCCGCGCAGGGCGAGTCGAACGAGCCCGAGATGCGATCGCAGCTGCCGTCGAACGTCGGCGTGACCAGCGACCCGTCCGTGCTCTACGCCAGCTCCGAAAGCAACAAGAGCGTGCTGCAGATCGCCGACGTTCCGAAGCAGGACGACGCGGTGCAGGTCGCCAAGCGGGTGCGCATCAGCGGCCTGCCGGCCTACATCGTCGTCGGCCCCGGGGGCATCGGCTATGCGGTGCGCGTGGACCTGCCGCGCGACGCGCGCTCGGTCGACACCGCCACCGGCGTGCTGCGCGAACTGGGCTATCGGCCGGAGATCGTGATCGCGCCATGAGCCCGAACGCCACGCTGCAGCCGATGGCGATCCTGCCGCATGCCTGGGCGCGCGCGCAGCGCATCGTTGTGTGCCGGCAGGGCGACGCGGTGGAGATTGCCTTCAGCCTGCGCACGCCGGGATGGGCGATCGCCGAGGCGCAGCGGCAGACCGACATCCCCGCGCGGCGCGAAGTCTCGGACGAGGAGATGGATGCCCTGCTCGCGTCCGGCTACGCCGAGACCGGAAGCGCCGCCGCCGTGGTGGGCGCCGCCGAGTCCGAAGTGGACCTGGAGCGGCTGATGCAGGCCATTCCCGCCATCACCGACCTGCTCGATGCGCAGGACGATGCGCCCGTCATCCGCATGATCAACGCGCTGCTTGCACAGGCGGCCCGGGACGGCGCGAGCGACGTTCATTTCGAGGCGTTCGAAACCCACACCGTCGTGCGCTACCGCGTGGACGGAACGCTGCGCGACGTGGTCTCGCCGCGCAAGGAACTGCATGCGGCGCTGATCTCGCGCATCAAGATCATGTCGCAGCTCGACATCGCGGAGAAGCGCATTCCCCAGGATGGGCGCATCACCCTGCGCGTGGGCGGACGGCCCATCGACGTGCGGGTCTCGACGGTGCCCACCGTGCACGGCGAGCGCGCCGTGCTGCGCCTGCTGGAAAAGGATGCGGGCCGGCTGCAGCTCCAGCGCCTGGGCCTCGCGCCGGACACGCTCGAGGCGCTGACCAAACTGATCCGCCAGCCGCACGGCATCGTGCTCGTGACCGGGCCCACGGGCAGCGGCAAGACGACGACGCTCTATGCCGCGCTCGGCCAGCTCGACAAGAGCGTGAGCAACATCCTCTCGGTGGAAGACCCCGTCGAATACGACCTGCCGGGCGTCAACCAGATCCCGGTGCACACCAAGATCGGCATGACGTTCGGGGCGGCCTTGCGCGCCGCGCTCCGGCAGGACCCGGACAACATCATGATCGGCGAGATCCGCGACCTGGAGACCGCGCAGATCGCGGTGCAGTCGTCGCTCACCGGGCATGGGGTGCTCGCATCGCTGCACACCAACGATGCGATCGCCGCGGTCACGCGCCTGACCGACATGGGCATCGAGCCGTTCCTGTTGTCCTCGTCGCTGCTGGGCGTGCTGGCGCAGCGGCTCATACGTTGCCTGTGCCCGCAGTGCAAGCGCGCCGAAACGCAGGCCGACGGCAGCGTTCGCTGGGTGCCCGTGGGCTGTGCCCATTGCAATCAATCGGGCTTCAAGGGGCGCACGGGCATTCACGAGCTGTTCGTCATCAACGACGAGGTGCGCCGGATCATCCACGACGGCGGCAACGAGCACGCCATGCGCGAAGTTGCGCGCCGCAACGGCATGCGCACCATGCGCGAAGACGGCCAGCGCTGGGTGGCCGCGGGCGTCAGCACCTCCGAAGAAATCCTGCGCGTCACGCGTGAAGACGGATAGAAAAAAAGGAATGCGTGATGCCGCGATTCCAGTTTGAAGCATCCAACCCCGCGGGCCAGGTCCATGCGGGCGCGATGGATGCCGAGTCGGCGCGCGCGGTGCGGCTCCAGTTGCGCGAACGCGGGCTGACCGCATTGGAGGTTCGCGAAACGGCGGGTGGCGGCAGCCAGTCCTGGCTCAGTCCGAAACTCGGTGCCTCCGACCTGTGCTGGGCCACGCGCGAACTGGCGAGCCTGCTGGGCGCACGCCTGCCATTGGAGTCGGCCCTGGTGGCCACCATCGAGCAGGCCGAGCACAAGGTCGTGGCCGAGGCGCTGACCGCTGTCTGCAACCATGTGCGCGGCGGCATGCGACTGGCCGATGCATTGGGCGAGCGGCCGAGGGACTTTCCGGTGATCTACCGCGCGCTGGTGAGCGCCGGCGAGGACTCGGGCGACCTGGCGCGCGTGATGGAACGGCTGGCCGACTACCTCGAGAGCCGCGACAACCTGCAGAGCAAGATGCTCACCGCCTTCATCTATCCCGGCGTCGTCGCGCTGGTCTCGGTGTGCATCGTGATCTTCCTGCTCGGCTATGTGGTGCCGCAGGTGGTCAGTGCCTTCTCCCAGGCCCGCCAGGAGTTGCCCATGCTCACGCAGCTCATGCTCGGCGCGAGTGCCTATGTGCGCGAGTGGGGCGCGCTCACCGCGATGGCGATCGCGGCGGCCGTCGCCTTCTGGCGCTGGTCGCTGCGCGACGATGCGGCCCGCCTGCGCTGGCACGACGCGACGCTGCGGCTGCCGATGGTCGGAAAGTACGTGCTGGGCGTGAACACCGCGCGCTTCGCCTCGACGCTGGCGATCCTCATGGACGCGGGCGTGCCGCTGCTGCGCGCGCTCGATGCCGCACGCCAGACGATGGGCAACGATCGGCTCAAGGCATGCGCCGCGGACACGGCTGCGCGCGTGAGGGAAGGCGCGCCGCTCGCCTCCGCGCTCAAGGTGCAGAAGGTCTTTCCGTCCAACCTCATCCACCTGGTGGCGAGCGGCGAGAAGACCGGTGCGCTCGCGCCGATGCTCGACCGCGCGGCGGCCAATCTCTCGCGCGACCTCGAGCGCCGCGCCACGCGCCTGACGGCCTTGCTCGAGCCGCTGATGATCCTGGGCATGGGGGGCGTGGTGATGCTGATCGTTCTCGCAGTCCTGCTGCCCATCATGGAAATCAATCAGATGGTGCAGTGAGCATCGTGTGCTCCCGGTCCGGGGAATGCCCGATCTTCGGGTGTGCTTTGCGGATGTTCGGGAAGAACGCCTTTCCGTCCATGGCGACGGGACCGCGACAACCCGGTGGCGGCGAAGCCTCGATCGCGAAGCAGGCTGTCGAATAGATAGAAGAATCAAGGAGTTAAGTGCGGCCCGCCAGGCGCACTCGCAGGCCGATGACCGCGAATCGCCGCGGCTCGAGGATTGCCTTTGTTGCTCGGAAATCAGGGTGAGTTCCCCGGTGTGCTCCGGATTTTCTTCAACGCCGCGTCACCGTCGATATTCAAGATTTACCTGTCGCCAGAGAAAGAGAAACAACGGCTCGAAAGATCGATGTTTCGGTGATCTGGCGAACGACGCTTGAAAGACGATTGTTTGGATTTGGCTTTGGCTTTTCAATTTTCCTGTTGCTTAAGGAGCAATTACATGAAATCCGTGAACTTCAAACTGGTGGCACTGACTGCGGTTGCCGCAGTGGCAATGATGGCGGGCGCCGCTTCGGCGCAGACCGTGACCGGTGGTGGCGCTTCGCTGCCGGCGTCGCTGTATCAAGGCATCATCGCCGGCGGCCCGATCCTCGGAACCTGGACCTATACGTCCAGCAGCAGCGGCACGGGCAAGACGAACTTCCTGACCGGCAGCACCTTCAACTACGCCGGCAGCGACTCCGCCCTGACCAGCGCCGACCTCGCCACCTACACGACCGGCTCGACCTGGGGCCCGATCATCCAGGTCCCGGCCGTCGCCACCCCGGTGCTGCTGCCCTACAAGGAAAACAACGGCACGGCCGCCACCACCGTCTCGACCCTGAACCTCACCACGGCCGAGGTCTGCCGCATCTTCTCGTTCAGCCCTGCCGCGCGCACCTGGAACCAGGTCTCCACCGTCGCTGACGAGGGTGTTGCAGGCACCACCAGTGCGATCCAGGTGGTGTTCCGCGACGAAGCAGCCGGCAGCGGCACGACCGAACTGCTGTCGCGCTTCCTGAACGCGGCCTGCGGCCCGTTCCTGCCGGCCGGCAAGTCGTTCACCGTGTCGAACAAGTTCCGGACCGTGGTGGCCAGCGCCATCACGACGCCGACGGCTGCACAGGACGCCAACGGCGACGGCATTCCCGACGTGTGGGTTCCCGTGACGAACAGCTCGGGCATGTCCACCGCCGTGGCCGTCAATCACCGTCTCGGCTATCTGAGCCCCGATCCGACGTACACGGGCGCCAGCAACGCCGTGGTGGCGCGCATCAACAGCCTGCTGCCGACGGCGGCTTCCATCCAAGCGGCCCTGCCGGCCCCCCCGTCGGGCGCTGACCGCCTCGATCCGCTGAAGTGGGTTCCCGCCTACGCGGTTCCGACCGGCGCCTACCCGATCTACGGCACCACCAACCTGCTGCTCGGCCAGTGCTACGCCGGTGGCTTCGGCACGGGCACCCGTGGCGCCGCGGTCAAGGACTACCTGAACAACTTCAACAACGGCACCTACGACAGCTACATCACGAGCCACAACTTCGTGAAGCTGCCGGCCGCGTGGAACACGGCCATCGCCGCCGCTTTCCTGACCGGTTCGGACGGCAACGGCCTGGCCTTCGGCAACGCCGCCGACTGCAGCGGCATCGCCGGCCGTCCGTAAATCTTTTGAATAGGCCTGGGTGGGGCGTGCGCTTCGGCGTGCCGATGGTTCATCCAGTTCGATGACAGCGAGGCGGGTGCGCAAGCACTCGCCTCGTTCTTCTTTTGCCGGACCGTCCCCGAGAGTCATGCCGCTTCCATCGACTGGCGCATGTCACATGAATGCCATTTCCGGAAGGGATGATCGGCCGGTTTAATGGGGTGTTCGTTGCCGTGCTGACCCAGTCCAATGTTTCCCTGCCCCCTGGTTGGCGTCCTGGAGCTGGTCGGCACCACACCTTCGGCCGGGCGCTGTCCGCGCGCGAGCGTTCATGCATCACCTCCTCCGGGGCCTGATCCATGGCATCGCGATCTGCGCCTTCGCAGCCTGGATGTCGCCGCCACCGGCGCTGGCAGCAGCTGCCGTCGACGGCGAGGACACGACACGGGCCCGACCGCGCCTTCTCGAATTCGACATCGCCGCCCAGCCGCTCGCCGCGGCCTTGCAGCGCTATGCCGTGACGGCGGACCAGACCGTGCTGTTCAGCGATGCCCTGGTGTCGGGTCGCACATCGGCGGCCATCAAGGGACGCTTTCCGCCGCGCGTGGCGCTCGAGGCGCTGCTGGCCGGCACCGGCCTCACCGCCGACGATTCCGATCCGCAACTCAATGGCGGTTTCGTGCTGCGGCGGGCCCCGGTGAATTCCGTCGACGGCGTGGCCAGGACATCGACGCTGGATCGCCGCTACGACGGCCTGGTCCAGATGCGCGTCTTCGAGGCCCTGTGCGCCGACCCGCGCACCGTTCCCGGCGACTACCGTGCCCTGCTGCGCCTGCAGCTCGACCGCGAGGGCCAGCTGTTCCCGCACCTGGTCCGCTCGACCGGCAATGTCATGCGCGATGCGGCACTGCTCGGCGCGCTCGGCGGGCTGCGGATGGAGCAGGCGCCGCCGGCCGACCTGCGCCAGCCGCTGGTGATGGTGATCCTGCCCAGGGACCGCGTGGCCGGCACGCCCTGCGAAGCGGAGGGCGCGCGTGACTGACAGCGTCCTTCCCATGCTCCGTGGCGCGCTGGTCCAGTGCTACAACCAGATCAGGAACAGCCTCTCCATCCACCTGGGCAGCCCGGAACTGGCGGGCGACACCTTGCACGAGGTCTGGCTGCGGCTGCACCGCGACAGCGAGATCGCGGGGCCGATCGCCAATCCGCAGGCCTACCTGGTCCGCATGGGCGTCAACCTCGCCATCGACATCCGGCGCAGCCAGAGCCGCATGCTGTCGGCCGAGGACGTGCAGGAACTCATGCTCGCGATTCCGGATCCGGCACCGGGCCCGGCGCGCATCGCGGAAGGGCGATCCGAGCTGGAGCGCCTGAAGGCCGCGGTGAATGAAATGCCCGCGCGACGCCGCGAGATCCTCATCCTGGTGCGATGGGAACACTGGCCGCAGCGCGAGGTGGCCAAGCGCCTCGGCATCTCGCTGCGGACCGTCGAAAGCGAGCTCAAGGCCGCCCAGGAGTACTGCGCCGAGCGCCTTCGGCACGAGCCTTAGCAGAACTTCTTGACAAGGGTGCGCGATTTTTTCGCGGGTTTGGTGTTCGCCAACCGTCTATACGTTGGGAGCGAACATCGATACCGCGTTCGACCGTCCCGATGCCTCGAAAAGGCTGCGAGAACGAAGAAATGACAACAACCGACGACTGCCGCAACCTGCCCGATGTGCTCAAGGACGCGCAGGCCTGGGTGCGCAAGCTCACGTCCGGGCGCGTCAGCGAATGGGAGGCCGAGGCGTTCAGGCGCTGGCGCGATGCCGATCCCCTTCACCTGTCGGCTTTCCAGGAAGCGGCGCACCAGTGGCGCCTGCTCGAGTCGGCCGTCGGCGGTGTGCTGAGCGGCAATCCCTCGGTGGCCCAGTACCACCGCAAGGCGCTGCATCGGCCGCGCGTCGGACGGCGCGCGTTTCTCGGCGCGGCGATCGGCGCCGGCGCCGCCGCGGGGATCGCGGCCTATTCGCCGTTCGGCCTCTGGCCGGCGGCCAGGCAATGGGACGCCGACTACCGCACGGCCGTGGGCGAGCAGCGCGAGGTCCGCATCGACGACGACGTGGCGGTTGCCATGAACACCCGCACCAGCCTGCGCCGCGTCGGCGATCCGCGGCAGGCGGTCGGACTGGAGTTGCTGGAAGGGGAGGCCCAGGTCGGTGTCTCCGGTGCCCGCGAGTTCTTCCGCATGACCGCCGGGGTGGGATGCGTCAGTGCGAAGGCGGCGGAGTTCGAGGTGCGATACCTCGATGGACGCACGCGCATCACCTGCCTGCAGGGACAGGTGCTCGTCGAGCATCCGGCGGGACAGCGGCAGCTCCAGGGGCGGCAGTTCGCCGTGTACGACGACCGGAGCATCAGCGGAATCGCCGTTGCCGATGTCGACGGCGTGGTGGCGTGGCGGCGGGGCGAGATGGTGTTCACGCAGACGCCGCTGCCTGCCGTGCTGGAGGAGATCAATCGCTATCGGCCGGGACGCGTGGTGCTGGTGGGCGATGCCCTGCGCGACAAGACGGTCACGGCCCGCATCAGGATCGTGGACATCGAGACCGCGCTGCTGCAGATCCAGCGCACCTTCGACCTCAGCGCAAGGTCGTTGCCCGCGGGGCTTCTGCTGCTGAGCTGATGAGGGTTGCGGCTCGCCATCGGGGCGGGCCGTTGTCGTTCGATCGTTTTGCGCGGGGGCTTTCGCCAGCCTCTTGCCACGAGGTTTCCGCGTCACACGGATGCCCGGACGTCAGAAGAAGATTTACGTCGTTTCGCTGCGGGTTCGCGAATCGGCGCTCGTCTAGAAGAATCGGCCGGCGATCTCCGCATCATGGAGGGCGCATGCGTCGCAACGTTCACGACCGGCCGCGCGAGAGGAGTCGCCCGGCCGGTCGATCTCGATCTTTTTGACAAGAACCCACATGAACACGCACGGGCGCGCAAGCAGGAATCGGTACTCGAAGGGGGGAGGGACCCAGGGCTTCACATTGCTGCCGGTGGCGCGGGCCATTGCGCTGGTGCTGGCGGCGGGCAGCGTCATCGGCAGCGCGCAGGCGCAGCGCGCCTTCAGCGCGGGCTGGATGGCACAGAAGAATCTGAACCAGAGCAATGCCGCGCAGACCGGGCGCCTGGCGAACGGCATGCCCGCCTCGGCGCTCGCCGGCCCGCAAGCGCAGCAGCAGCGCGCCAACGAGCAGCTCAGCCGTTCGATCAACAACCTGAATCTCGCGGCACGCAGCATCGCCGCGCAACAAGCGGCGCAGGCCGCCGCCCGGCAGGCGGCCGCGAGCGATCCGTCGGCGCCCGATGGCCTGGCCGAAGGCGGCCTCAAGGTCGACACCAACAGCCTCACCGCCGGCTGGCTCAACGCCAATGCACCCGTGCAATCGCAGGTCGACGGCCGCACCAACGTCGCGATCCAGCAGACCGGCGACAAGGCGATCCTGAACTGGGAGACCTTCAACGTCGGGCGCAACACCACGGTCGATTTCAAGCAGGACCCGAGCTGGGCCGTGCTCAACAAGGTCAACGACCCGCAGGCGCGCCCCTCGCAGATCCAGGGCCGGATCAAGGCCGACGGCACGGTGCTGATCGCGAACCGCAACGGCGTGGTGTTCTCGGGCACCAGCCAGGTCGACACACGCAACCTGGTGGCGGCAGCGGCCACCATCACCGACGACCAGTTCCGCGCGAAGGGCATCTATGTCGATGCCAACGGAACCGCGCCCACCTTCACCGGCGCCGCCGGCAAGGTCGAGGTGCAGGCGGGCGCGCAGATCGCCACGCACGCGCCGCAGTCGGCCACCCAGGGCGGCGGCTATGTGCTGCTGCTGGGCAGCGAGGTGCGCAACGCCGGGCAGATCCACACGCCTTCGGGCCAGGCCGTGCTGGCCGCCGGCGACAGCTTCACCATCCGCAAGGGCGTGGGCACCGACGGCAACCTGCGCTCGACCACGGCCGGCAATGAAGTGTCGACCTCGCGCAATGCCGACAGCGCTGCGGGAACGGTCGTCAACACCGGTTTGATCACCGCACCGGCCGGCGACATCACGCTGACCGGCCACGCGGTGACGCAGGCCGGCGTGGCGGTCGCCACCACGACCACGGCCAAGCGCGGCACCATCCATCTGTCGACCCGCGCGGGCGACGCGACGGGAACGGTCACGGTGGCCGAGGGCAGCACCACCGCCATCCTGCTCGACACGAACGGCGCGACGGCCCTGGACAGCCAGCGCGATGCGGCGCTCAAGCTCGTCGATGGCCAGCCGGCCAACAACGCCACGGGCGTGTTCGACAACCTGAGCATGATCGCGGACCGCCGCGATCTCTCGCGCATCGAGATCGTCAGCGGCAGCACGGTCGAGTTCCAGGGCTCGTCGCTGAGCCTGGCGACCGGCGGCGAGATCGCGGTGTCGTCGCCCAGGCGCACGCTGGTGGCACAGGGCGCCCAGCTCGATGTCTCGGGCGCGGTGGGCGTGAAGGTGGCGATGGAAAGCAACAACGTGCTGATCAATGCCCAGGGCAACGAGCAGCGCGATGCGCCGATCAACCGCGACAGCAAGAACCTCAACAACCTGAACCTGTGGGTGGACCGGCGCAAGCTGGTGCTCGTGCCGGCGGGAACCAACGGCTATCCGACCGACCGCTGGTACACCGAGGGCGGGTTGCTCGAGGTCAGCGGTTACCTCGCGACCGGCGGCCACTCGGTCGGCGAATGGATGGCGCAGGGCGGCACGGTCACCGTGGCGGGCGGCGACCTGGTGACGCGCGCGGGCTCCAGCGTCAATCTGTCGGGCGGGACGCTGGATGTCGCGAGCGGCGTCATCCGGCAGAGCTGGCTCAAAGGCAGCGACGGGCGGCTGTACGAGGTCTCGAGTGCGCCCGGTGACCTGCTCTACAAGGGCCTGTACCGCGGCTTCGAGGACGAGCATGTGCGCTGGGGCAAGAACGTCACCGGCTACTTCTACAACCCGCTGATCGCGCCGCAGCGCCGCCTGGAAAACGGCTACACCGTCGGGCGCGACGCCGGCCGGCTGGTGGTGGCCACCAACAGCGCGGTGCTCGAGGGATCGATCGTCGGGGAGGTCTACCAGGGCCCGCAGCAGACCCAGGCGCCGCAGGCGGAACTGGACGGCTACAACCAGTCGCAGAACGCGGTGGCGCGGCGCGGCCAGTTGATCATCGGCCAGTATCTGCCCCGGTACGACGCGAAGAACGGGCTGATGCGCTACAGGCTCACGCCGGTGGTCGACAGCGTCAGGCTGGGCGAGCCGGCGCCGGGTCTTGCCGATGCATTCGGCCTGTCCGACGCCGTGTCCGAGGAGCGCCAGGGCGCGGTGCTGCTGGACGCCGATTCGCTGACGGCATCGCAGCTCGGGGCGGTCCGCATCGCGGCCAGGAAGAACATCGCGGTTGCAAGTCCGTTGCAGGTGAGCAATGGCGGCGAGATCGTGCTGTATGCGCCATCGGTGGACGTGGCGGCCGACCTCACGGCGCACAGCGGGACGATCCGCATCGGCAATGTGCTCAAGCAGGTGCGCGACGATCCGTCCAAACCGGTGGATGTGGGCATCGCGGTGCCCGAGGGAGTGCAGGCCGGCGTGTGGGTGCGCGATGGCGTCACGCTGGATGCAACGGGAGCGCTGGGCGATCTGCGGTCGGGCAGCGGCGCGCCGGCCGACCTGGCGTACATCGACGGGGGTCTCGTCAGCATCCGTTCGACGGACAGCGTGACGCTGGAGAAGGGCTCGCTGATCGATGTGTCTTCGGGGGCCGTGGTGCAGCCGGATGGGCGCATCAAGGGAGGGACGGGCGGCTCCGTGCAGCTGGGCTCCGGGCTCGCGAGCACCGGCGCGGGTAACCCGGCGGCGGTACTGACCGTTGACGGAGACATCCGGGGTTACGGCGTCGCAGGGGGAGGCACGCTGGAGATCGAGTCGGCGAGCGCGATATCCATTGGCGGCAAGGTGGTGCCTGTCGATGGGGTGCTGCGTGCCGGAGATTCGGCGCTGGCCGATCTGGTCCTGTTGCAGGAACTCGAGATCAAGGTGGCGGCGGGTGGCGTGCTGCCGACCGACTACAGCTACATCACGTCTGTTGCCAAACCTGGGGAGAAGGTGGGGCCGGCGGGTATCAAGTTCTTCACAAGTTTCACTGCCGAAGCCGACTGGATTCCTCCGCTGGCCAGGTCGGGAGGGACGAGATATTCCTTCAATCTGAACGGGGTGTTCGCCGTTCGAACAGATGCAGGAATTGAGACGCAAGGATCGATCCTGGACCATGTCCCGGCCGGCTCGATCATCAATTTCGCTTATGAGACGCCCCAAGTCGCCGAAGCATTTGCCAATTACGTCGTTCCGGCAAGTGTGTTTCCGAACGGTCTGCCAACCCCCGATCGCACGGTGCAACTCAAGAGCGGGGATCGCGCACCTTTCGACCTCACGGTGAAGCTGCAAGCCGGTTCGCGTCTGGCCGCCGGATCGGTGTTCGCCTCGGACCTCGCGGTGGCAGGAACGACCAGGCTGTCCACCGACCTGTTCCGCAGCGGTTTTTCCAGGTACGACGTGCGCGCCTACAGCGGACTGGTCGTGCCGGACGGGACCACGCTGGACGTGAAGATGCCGGCGCTGCGCACGAGCGGTTCGGTGCGTCCCGCGGGCGAAGGCCTCGATGGCTTGCTGCAACTCTGGCAGCCCGAGCTCTACGAGGACAACCCCACCACCCGTGAAGTGCATCAGCGCGGCGGCGCGAGCATTTCGCTGTCTGCCGGTGTCGAGGGTGGCCTGACAAGCGGCAATGCGCCCGGGCAGGTCGGGCAAACCGGGGATGCCGGCAGTGTGTATCTGGGCAAGGATGCCGCCGTGCGAGTGGACCCGGGACAGTCCATCGCCTTGTCCAGCCGGGGCGACCTGACCGTCGAGGGCTCGCTGCAGGCGCGGGGCGGAAGCATCAGCCTGCTCGGGCCTTTGACCGAACTGGCGAAAGTGACGCTGGCGCAAGGCGGCATGGCCGCCGACGGCAGGGCCAACGCGCGCCGCATCCTCGTCGGAGAACGCGCGACGCTGGATGCATCGGCCGAGGTCCACACGGCCACCGATGTGCAGGGCCGACCCTTCGGTCTCGTGACGCAAGGCGGCAGCATCGTCATCGGCGGCGAGCTGCTGGAATCCACGAGCCGTGCCACGGCTTCGGATGCCTTCGTGGTGATCCGCGAGGGCGCGGTGATCGACGCCTCCGGCGCACAGGCGCAGTTGAACGTGAACGGCACGGGCGCGAGAACCGTGGCGAGCGACGGGGGCCGCATTCAGGTGGCCTCGAGCAGCGGCCTCTACCTGGACGGGAGCCTGCGCGCCCACGCCGGCGGCGCCGGTGCGGCCGGCGGCAGCCTCGTGGTCGCCCTGGAGGCGCCCAACTATGCAACCGGCAATGACGTCGTCCCGAACGATGCGGTGCTCGCGGTGCGCGATCTGACGTTGATGCAGACCCGCGCCGCAGGTGCGTCGGATGCAGAGGGACTGAAGTACGGCCGCGCGGCACTGGCCGCGAACCAGGTGCAGGACGGCGGCTTCTCGTCGCTGAGCCTGTACAGCAACGGCCTGGTCAGTTTCGGCGGCGACGTGAACCTCGCCATGGGGAAGGAGCTGCGCATCTACTCGGGCGCCTTGACGGTTGCTGCCGGTGCCGATCCCATCCACAACGTGTCGCTGTCGGCGCCCTATGTCCTGCTGGCGGGCATCACCGACAACGCTGCACCTGCCGAGGGTTACCTGCGGCCTTCCTACCAGGGCGGCGTGAGCACGCTGAGTTCCTCGGCCGTGCTGAGCGCCCAGGGCAAGCTCGTCGATGTCAAGGGCGTCGTGACCTTTGGTGCGAACGATGCGGTGGGGTCCGCGTCGGTCGATCGCGCGGGCTTCGATCGCGTGAATCTGATCAGCGAGGGCGATCTGCGCTTTGTGCCGGGCACGCGCATCGTGAGCGAGGGCAGTTTCGACGTCGAGCTCAACACGACCGGCGACCTCACGCTGCGCGCGGCGCAGGTGTACCCCGCCACCGGTGTCTCGGCGCGCGTGCTCGCGGGCCGGGCCAGCGCCGCGGCGTTCAAGCCGGACCGCCACCTCGTCATCGAGCGCCACGACACGAACGCGGCCGATCCGCAGTTGCCCTCCTCGATCTTCGGGCAGTTGATTCTGGCCGCGGCCAACGTCGAGCAAAGCGGTGTCGTGCGCGCACCCTTGGGCTCGATCACGCTGGGCATGGATCCCTCGGTCTCGGTCGTCGGCTCGACCGCCTCGCTGCGGTTCACGCCGGGCAGCCTGACCTCGATCTCCGCGGCGGGCCTCGTGATGCCCTATGGCGGCACGTCCGACGGCGTGAACTACGACTACCTGGGCAGCCACGTTGCGCTGTCCGGCGTGGGCAGTGCGGGGTCCATCGTGGCGGCGGGCCGGAACATCGTGGCGGAAAAGGGCGCGGTGCTGGATCTGTCGGGCGGCGGCGATGTGCGCGGCGCCGGTTTCGTCGCCGGTCGCGGCGGCTCCACCGACGCGCGGATGAACCCGCTGATGCAGGTGGGCCGCAACGGTTTCGTGCTGCCCGGCCTCGGCAGCCATCCGGTCTATGCGATCGTGCCGGGCTATGCCTCGGCCTATGCGCCGGCCGATCGCGGTGGCGCGGTCGACCCGCGGATCGGCCAGCAGGTCACGATCGGCGCCAACGACATCCCCGGCCTGCCGGCGGGCACCTACACCCTGCTGCCCTCGAACTACGCGCTGCTGCCGGGCGCGTTCCGGGTCGAGATCAACGGCCCCGCCACGGGACGCTCGCCCCATCGGTCCATGCCGATGCGCAACGGCTCCTACGCCACGGCGGCGACCGTGGGCACCGCGAACACCGGGCTGGCGGACAGCCTCTCGAGCCAGCTCGTCGTGACCTCGGCCGACGTGCTGCGCAGCTACTCCCAATACAACGAGACCGGCTATGCCGACTTCGTGCTGCAGCAGGCGGCTTTGACGGGCACCGTGCGCGCCGCGTTGCCATCGGACGCCAGGAACCTGGAGTTCCGGCTGCCTTCGTCGCCGGACAGCAGCTTCAGCTTCCATGCGAAGGCGAACTTCGACGCCGGCAAGAACGGTTATCGCGGCACGGCCAATGTTGTCGCAACCGGCGCGAACGTCGGGGACGGAGCGATCGAGATCCTGGGCGACGGTGCGCGCGCCACGCCCGATTTCGAGGGCCTCTCGCTCCATGCGCGCGATCTCAACGCCATCGGTGCGGCGCGCTTGACGGTGGGCGGCAACCTGCAGTCGTCCTACGGTACGCAGACCAACGGGGCGAACCTCAGCAACTACATCGACGTCGGAGGAGAGACCGGCCGCATCGTCCTGCGCGAAGGTGCCGTTCTCAAGGCCCCCGAGGTGTTCCTGGTCGCGGCCAGCATCAGCGGCGGCATCGCCATCGAGGCCGGCGCGGGCATCAACACCATCGGAATGGGCCAGGCGCCCTACGACTCGACCCACGGCTATGTCTACCGTCCCGGCGCGGTGTCGGTGGTCGCGGCCTCCAATGGATGGCTGAACATGCTGGCGCCGGAGCAGTCGGACCCCACGCTCCCGATGGGCGCCGGGCCGATCGCCATCGGCGCATGCGGCACCGTTTCCATCTGCCAGGGCACGACCCAGCTGTATTCCGAAGGCACATTGCTGGCCGCCACCCGCTCCAGCTTCGACATGAGCGACCGCGTGCGCTACGGCACGCGCAACCTGGTGCTGGCCGTCGGCACGGTCAATGCCGGCAGCAGCGAAGACCTCGCGGCCGCCGCGGCGCGCGGTTCGCTGACGGCCGGACTCAGCCTGAACCAGGACCTGCTCGACAGGCTGCTTCGAGGCGACACGGCCTACGGCGCGCCCGCGCTCGAGCGGCTGGTGCTGACCGCCGCCGATTCGGTGAACTTCTTCGGCAATGTCAGCCTCGACACCACGAACGCCGCGACCGGCAGGTCGTCGCTGAGCAACCTGGTGCTTTCCACGCCGGCGATCTATGGCCAGGGCGGTGCCGGCGACGTGGCCAGCATCACCACCGCCAAGCTGACCTGGGCCGGTCTCGCGGGCGGCGCGCCGGCGCCGGTCGCCGGTGGCCGGGGCACCGGTGCAGGCAAGCTCACGGTGAATGCCGACGTGATCGAGTTCGGCTACGACCCCACGTCGCAGCCCAACGGCGTCGACGACTTCGGCCGAACCATCCTGGGCTTCGCCGACGTGCGGCTGGACGCGAAGCAGCGCATCACCGCCAACCAGAAGGGCTCGCTCGCGGTGTACCGGTCGCAGGTGGCGGGCACCGACGGACCGCGCTACGAAGGCGGCAACCTGACCCTCGCGGCCCCGCTCATCACGGGTGCCGGAGGCTCGGTCAACAGCATCACCGCGGGTGGTTCGCTGCAGGTGCTGGCACCCGCGAGCGGCCGCGCCGATGCGACGGCCACGAGCCTCGATGCCGGCGTGCAGACCGGCGCGGAACTGAACCTCAAGGGCGCCACGGTCCGGGTCGACACCACGGTGGCGCTGCCCAGCGGCAAGCTCGGCATCACGGCCGAGGGCGACATCGTGTTGGGCGATTCGGCCTGGCTCGACCTGGCCGGGCGCGAGATCGCGCTGTTCGACGTGCACCGCTACTCGTGGGGTGGCGATGTGACGCTGCGCAGCACCGCGGGCAACATCACGCAGGCGGCGGGTTCCACCATCGACCTCTCGGCCCGGAACAACAACGCGGGCCTGCTCAGCGCGAGCGCGCTCGATGAAGACACCGGCCGCGTGGACCTGCGCGGCACGCTGCGCGCCGGCGCGAACGGCCACTACGACGCGGGCGGCACCCTGGTGCCCTACCGCGCGGGCGGCGTGGACATCCGCGCCCAGCACCTGGGCAGCGGCGGCGCGCTCAGCGACGAATTCGCGGCCCTCAACACGCGGCTCAACGACGGCGGCTTCTTCGGCGAACGCAGCTTCCAGCTCAAGCAGGGCGACCTGCGCATCGGCAACGAGCTCAGGGCCCGCCAGGTCAACGTCTCGGTGGACAACGGCCGGCTGGACGTCGTGGGCACCATCGATGCGAGCGGCGAGCAGGTGGGCAGCATCCGCCTGGCGGCCGCCAGGGGCCTCGCGCTGGCGGGCACCGCCGTGCTCGATGCGCACGGCACGGTGCTGCGCGTGGACAGCCGCGGCAAGATCATCGACAGCCCCAACCGCGCGATGGTGGAACTCGATGCCGGCAGCGGCACCCTGGCGCTGGGCGACGGCGCGCGCATCGACCTGCGGCACGGCACCGGCTCGAGCGGCGGCGATGGACGCAACCGCGGCACGCTGGACCTGTACGCGCCGCGCGTGGGCAGCACCGGCCGCACGACGGACGCCGATGCAGCCACCTTCGGCGACATCGCCATCGATGCGCGCGGCACTCTGAACATCCAGGGCGCGCGCTCGATCGCCGTGTACGGCAAGCAGCGCTACAGCGACGCGCCCTTCGGCACCGATGCCGCCGCGAGCGGCCGGCCCTACCAGGTGATCGACCAGGCCTACCTGAACGCCAAGCATGGCGAGGCCACGCAGTTCGTCGACGGGGCGCTGGGCAACGGCAATCTGCTGAACACGAAGCTGGCCGGCCTGAACAACGCGACCTACCGCGACGCCTTCCATCTGCGGCCCGCCATCGAGATCGCGAGCGCCACGCCCGATGGCGACCTGGTCGTGCAGGGCGACCTGGACCTGTCGGGCTACCGCTACGCCAGCCTGAACCCGAACACACAGCGCACCGGCACGTACGGCTCGGGGGAGGTCGGCATGCTGACCCTGCGCGCCGGCGGCAACCTGTCGATCTACGGCAGCATCAACGACGGCTTCGCGCCGCCGCCCGCGACGCCGGACGACGGCGGCTGGATCCTGACCCCGGGCGTGCAGGCCTTCGGCGGCGACGTGGTGGTGCCGGTGCCGGGCGTGACCCTGGCCGAGGGCACCGTCTACCCCGCGGGCAAGACGCTGAACTACGCGATCACGGCGAAGGACGTCACCCTGCCGGCGGGCACCGTGCTGCCGGGCGCGATCACCCTGGACCGCGAGGTGGTGCTGCCCTTCGGCACGGTGCTCGCGGCGGATGTGCGCGCGGCCGACGGCAGCGTGCTGCTCGCGGCCGGCAGGATGGTGGGCACCGGCGGGCTCGCACTGCCGGTGGGCGCGCAACTGCTGGCCGGCGCACGTCTGCCGGTGGCCGTGACGCTGGCGCGCCTGACCTGGCCCAAGGGCGCGAAGCTGCCGGTCGCCATGACGCAGTCCGGCAGCCTGGTCTTGCCGGTGGGTGCGTTGATCGCCTCGGGCACGAAGGTGGCGTTGCCCGATGGGGCCCTGTCGGTCAATCTGCGCCCGGCCGATTCGACCGGGCACCAGGCCCAGAACTGGGCGCTGGCGCAGATGCTGCCCGAGGGCTCGCAGTCGTGGAGCCTGCGCCTCGTGGCGGGCGCCGACCTGGGGGCGGCGGACAACCGGCTGACGCGGCTCGATGCGGGCAGCATCCTGCTCGCCGACACGCACTACACGGTCTTCAGGCAGACCGAGCTGCGGCGCGGCGGTGCCTGGTACTGGGCCCCCGGCAACATCTATGGCGACCCGGGCACCCCGGCCCCCGATTGGGCCTATGACCCGAGCTACAGCATCTGCGACCAGGAGCCCGGGCAGTGCGTGCGGGTCTCCTGGGTATGGGCCGATGGCAACACATACGGCGGCGCGCCGAACGTGCCCGTGGACGACTGGGCCGTCGATCCGAGCTACAGCATCTGCGAGCAGGAGCCCGGACAGTGCGTGGCGGTCGGAGGGCCCGCGGGCGAGGTGCTGCTGGCGGTCACGCCCAAGGCGCCCGTCTTCAGCGTCCTGCGCACCGGCACGGGCGACCTGGACCTCGCGGCCGGCGGCAACTTCTCGATGCAGTCGCCCTACGGCGTGTACACCGCCGGCACGCCGAAGAGCCTCGGCAGTGCTTCGCTCGACGCCAACTACAACCTGGCGCGCGGCCCGCAGGCCAATGGAAACACCGTGCTGGGGAATGCGGCCGGCGACAAGGCGCCCGCGTACGAGAAGCTGGTCAGCGGCGCGGACAGCCTCTACAAGGCCTGGTATCCGGACGGTGGCGGCAACCTGTGGCTCAACGTCGGCGGCGATCTGACCGGTGATTCCTGGAGCGCCAGCGGCGCACTGGCCACGGCCAGTTCCAGCGTCGGCAGCTGGCTGTGGCGCCAGGGCACGGGCAACACGGCAGGGGTGGCCGACGTGCCGACGGCCTGGTGGATCAACTTCGGCACCTACACCAACAACGAACGAACCGGCGGCGACGGCAAGCCGTATTGGCCCGCCGTCACCGGATTCACCGGACTGGGCACCCTGGGTGGCGGCGACGCCAACATCCGCGTCGGCGGCAACGCGGGCGTCATCACCACGCGGTCGACGGATGGCATCGCCGAGAACGGGATGGGGCGCAGCCAGGGCGTGATGCTCGCAGTGGGCAGCACCGGCCGGGTGCTGGCGGACGGCAGCCTCGTCCTGACCGGCGGCGGAGATCTGGACCTGCGGGTCAATGGCGGCTGGAACAGCAGCATCGAAGGCCGGCTGACCGGATCCAACGGTGCCGGCATGGCGCAAACACAGGCGTTGTATGGCGGCCTCGTCAACCTGCGGGGCAACATCGCCATGTCGGCAGGGCGGATCGGCACCGTGGAGCTGTTCTATGGGGCGGTACAGGATCCGAAGGAGATCCGCGCAGCGAATCCCTACGAAGCCAGCATCACACGCGCGACGGGCGGATTGATGTTGATGCAAGGCGACGCCGGCTCCAACATCTCGAGCCGGGGCGATCTGGTGCTGGGCGGCACGGGAGATCCGGGACTGGTGAGGACGCCGAACACGTTCGCATTCACGCCCACGGCCGGCGACGGTTCCAGGGGGAAGAGCTGGTTCAGCCTGTGGACCGACAGGACGGCCCTCGACCTGTCGAGCGCGGGGGGCAATCTGGCATTCGACACCCGCGCCAGCGAAACGGCAGCCAACTTTGCCGGGAACGATTGGGACTACGCCAGCAATGGCGGCTGGTACCTGCTGCCGGGCAATGTCCGCGCCGTCGCGAATACAGGAAGCATCTACTACGGGCGGTCGGCCGCCAACGCCATCGGTTCGGGCAATGCCGCGCCATGGAACAACGGCTTGCTGCTGGCCCCGTTGGGAGCGCGCCGCATCGAGCTGCTCGCGGGCGGCTCGCTGTACGGCGGCGGCTATGCCATCAGCTCGTCCGGTGCCGACGCATCGGCCACGACGACGATCGGACATCCGGGCTTCGTGGGCCTGGTGAATGTCAACGAGAACGAGGTGAAGAAGTTCACCAATGTGTCCGATCTTGCGCCTCCGGTGGATTTCAGGCTTCTTCCGCTGTTCGCATTCGACGTCAACAGCGTGAGCGCCAACGCCAGCGTGGCGGACAGTCCCTCCGCCCCTTCCCGCTTCTACGCGGCCAACGGCGACATCGTCGGGTTGCGAACCGGCACCGTGGTGACCTTCCCTGGCCAGACGACGGGCCTGCGTGCGGGCCAGATCGACTACGTCGCCTCCGGGCCGGTCGCCGTGAAGGCCGGGCGGGACATCGTGTATGCCGGCATGCGCAGCAACGACGCGCCGCTGGACATCACCGATGTGGCGGATGCCGCGTCCGCGGCCAAGGGGCGTGGCAACCTGATCGTCCATACCAACAGGAACGACGTCTCGGTGATCCAGGCCGGCCGCGACGTCCTCTACGCGAACTTCGAGGTCGCCGGGCCCGGCACCCTCGAAATTTCCGCCGGCCGCAACATCCTCCAGAACGACCAGTCCAATCTCACGAGCATCGGCCCGGTGGTCGCGAGCGACACGCGTCCCGGCGCCGGCATCGTCGTGCAGGCCGGGCTCGGGCCGCAGGGCGTCAACTACACGGGCCTGCTGAAGAAGTACCTGGACCCCGTCAACCTCGCAGCGGCGGGCACGCCGCTGGCGGACCAGGGCGACAAGGTCGTCAAGACCTACGGCGCCGAACTGTCGGCCTGGCTCTCCGGGCGCTACGGCTTCCAGGGTTCCGCGCAAGAGGCCTTGGCCTATTTCGACGCCCTGGCGCCCGAGCAGCAGCGCATCTTCGCGCGCCAGGTCTACTTCGCCGAGCTGCGCGACGGCGGGCGCGAGTACAACGACGCCGACGGTCCGCGCTTCGGCAGCTACCTGCGCGGGCGCAATGCCATCGCGGCGATGTTCCCGCAGCGCGATGCCGACGGACAAGCCATCGGCTACCAGGGCAACCTGCTGCTGTATGGCGGCTCGGGCATCCACACCAACCTGGGCGGCGACATCCAGGTGCTGACCCCGGGCGGTGCCCAGACCTACGGCATCGAAGGCGCGGCGCCGCCCTCGACCGCCGGCCTGATCACGCGCGGCGAGGGCAACATCCAGCTCTATGCGCTGGGCAGCATCCTGCTGGGCCAGAGCCGCGTCATGACCACCTTCGGCGGCAACATCCTGGCCTGGTCGGCGCAGGGCGACATCAATGCGGGTCGCGGCTCGAAGACCACCGTGGTCTTCACGCCGCCGCGGCAGACCTACGACGACGTCGGCAACATGAAGATCTCGCCCGAGGTGCCCAGCACGGGAGCGGGCATCGCCACGCTCGCCCCGCTGCCCGAGGTGCCGCCGGGAGACATCGACCTGCTCGCGCCGCTGGGGACCATCGATGCGGGCGAGGCGGGCATCCGGGTGTCGGGCAACGTGAACATCGGGGCACTGCACGTGGTGAACGCCGAGAACATCCAGGTGCAGGGCAAGTCCAGCGGGCTGCCGGTGGTCGCGGCGGTGAACGTGGGCGCGCTGACCAATGCGAGCGCGGCCGCGAGTTCGGCCGCGGCCGCGGCGCAGGACGTGATGCAGCGAGACCGCGCCGAAGCAAGGAAGGCCCTGCCTTCGGTCTTCACCGTGCGTGTGCTGGGCTTCGGCAATGAGCCGGCGCAGGGGGGTGAGCCGTCGTCGGCGCCCGCCAGGCAGGGCGCCGCGCAGGGCAGCGGCAAACGTGCCGCCTACGACGCGCAGAACTTTGTCCAGATCGCCGGGCACGGCGATGCGTTCGATGCCGCGGTGATGTCGAAGCTGACCGAGGCCGAGCGGCGCGAACTGAGGCAAGGCAAGTAGGTTTTTTCGGCGCCGCACCTGCGCAGTCGGGCCCTGGTCGGGCCGCTGCGCGGAGCGGCGCCATGTCCAGGTCTTGCCATGACGTCGCCAATCACTCTTCTGCCGCGGTTCTCCGCGCGTCGAAGGACACGGAGGTTTTCATGTTGGAAATGAGCATTGGGTCTTGCTGCGAGTCGGTGGGTGCCCCGGGCAGGGAGGCGTTTGCCGAGGAGGCCGGCAAGCCGTCCGGCGCGCTGGTGCTGCGCGACCTGCTGGCGGCCAACTACAGCCGCCTGCACGGACGGCTGCAGCGATTTCTCGGCGATCCCGATCTGGCCAGCGACAGCCTGCACGATGCGTGGCTGCGCCTGGGCGACGTGGAGGTGGGCGTCGTGGTGCAGAGCCCCGAGGCCTATGTCTTTCGCGTCGCCTGCAACCTCGCGACGGATCGCATGCGCCGCAACAGGTCGTGGCAGTACGCGAGCGGTGCGGACATCGAGCTCGACGAATTCGCCGATCCTGCGCCAGGGCCGGCCTTCATCGCCGAAGTGCGCTCGAGTCTTGCGGCACTGGATCGCGCGATGCACGAATTGCCGCGCCGCCACCGTGCGGTGCTGATGGCCTTGCGCATCGATGGAATGACCCGTGCCGAAGTCGCCGTCCGCTACCAGCTCTCGCAGCGTCGTGTCGACACCGCGCTGCGCGAAGCGGTGGCGTACTGCGTCGAGCAGACCGGGTGAGCTGGCGACAGATCGACCCGCAATTTTTCGGAGGGCCGAAGCCGGTCGTTTTTACCTCCTGACCCCGCAAGTCCGGGAGGGCGAAAAACGCATGCTATAATCGCTAGCTGTGCGGCTGTAGCTCAGTTGGATAGAGTACTTGGCTACGAACCAAGGGGTCGTGGGTTCAATTCCTGCCAGCCGCACCACTCTCTCGATGGCCTAGAAGGTTTACCTTCTAGGCCATTTTCTTTTGGGTGACGCCAATTGGAAGCCGGCGCTCGCGGAGCGAGCCGCTGCTGTCCCGGCGCCTGGGCGCTAAAGTCCGTTCAAGTCAACGAAGCAGGGCGACCGACCATGAACATTCGAACGGCGCGACGCGCGTGCCAACTGCTGTTGCTGCTCTTTGCGGCAGGTTCGGCGTTCGCTGGAACCATCGCATGCGTGCCGAGCCCGGGCGGCGCGGCCGGCTCGTTCCACTGGATTCGCCGGATCGCGATCGACGAGCACTCGCGCACCGTCAACATGGACATCGTGCGCTCCAGGACCAAGGACACGGAAACCATGGGCAAGATGCGCGCCGAGCTGGTGAGCATGGATGGCACATCGTCCGGCGAGCCCGTCTATCTCTTCAACGCCATTCCCGCTGCCGGAGACGAGGTCACGCACCTTTTCAAGCTGTTCAAGGCCGGCGAGTGGCAACTGGCCAGGGTGGGTGTGGTCTTCGTCAACAAGGTGCCCGCCTTGCGCAGTGTCGAGGCGAACACGACCTTCGACTGCAAGCGCTCGGACCTGGGCTGATGCGACACGGGCCACCCGCATTTCCGATTCAAGAGGTTCTTCGTTGAACAAGGCATTCACCAAGGAAACCGACAACGACGCGGATGACGACGGCGCCGACGGCGCTGCGCCTGCGCTGCCCGCCGGCAGCAAGAACTACATCACGCCGTCGGGCTACGCACGGCTGCGCGACGAACTGCTCCAGCTGATGGACGAGGAGCGCCCGAAGGTCGTCGAGGCCGTGCACTGGGCCGCCAAAAATGGCGACCGCTCGGAAAATGGCGACTATCTCTACGGCAAGAAGCGCCTGCGCGAGATCGACCGGCGCATCCGCTTTCTCACCAAGCGCCTCGAGATCGCGGAAGTCACCGATCCGTCGGTGCACCACGGCAGCGACCAGGTCTTCTTCGGTGCCACGGTTCGCTATGTCGACGAGACGGGCGACGACGAGCGCACCATCACGATCCTCGGTATCGACGAAGCGGACAGCGCGCAGTCGCAGGTCAGCTGGATCTCGCCGATCGCGCGGGCCCTGCTCAAGTCACGCGAGGGCGATGTGGTGAAGCTGGTGACGCCGGGCGGTGCGCATGAGGTGGAGATCCTGTCGGTGAGCTATCCGGCGCCGGGCACGGCTTCGGACTGACCCGCCAGGTCGTCCGCTCAAGGCGCCGGAACCGTCCGCGCCGCGGTGAGCACCGACGCGGTCCGACGTGCGGCGCGCAGCACGGCGTCGAGATGCGCGCGGTCGCGCACCGCGATCACGAAGCGCAGGTCGGTCGAGTCCTGCGGGGTCTCGTCGGCCATTTCCACGTGAGTGATGTCCGCCTCCGCATCCGCCAGCGTGGCGGCCACGCGCGCCAGCACGCCCTTGTCGTTGCGCACGGTGATCACCACGCCGGTCTCGAAGGCGCGTGTGGGCTCGTCCGCCCACTCGACCGCGAAGAACCGTTCGCTGTCCTTGTGGCGCAGCCGCTGGCCGACGCCGCAGTCCTCGGTGTGCACCACCAGGCCTTCGCCATGCCCGAGGTAGCCGACGATCTGGTCGCCCGGAATGGGGCGGCAGCACAGCGCAAAGCGCACCGACGAGTTCTCGCTGCCATCGAGCGTGACCGCGCCCTGCGACACGGCTTCGTGCGGGATGAAGCGCTCGCGGCTCAGCAGCAGCGCATCGGGCCGTTCGCCCAGCTCGGCGAGCAGTGCCATCAGCCGCTTGGCGACGATGCTCGCGATGCGTTTGCCCAGGCCGATGTCGGTCAGCAATTCCGAGCGGGTGCGGTTGCCGGTGAAGCGCAGCAGCTTTTCCCACAGCGCCTGGTGCTCGTCGTCCTCTTCGGGCAGCTTGCCGAGGCCTTCGGCGCGCAGCGCTTGCGCGAGCAGCTTTTCGCCAAGGCCTTCGGATTCGGCATGCGCCAGCGTCTTGAGGTAGTGGCGGATCTTGGAGCGCGCCCGGCCGGTTCGAACGAAGCCGAGCCAGGCGGGGTTGGGCGTCGACACCGGCGCCGTGATCACCTCGACCACGTCGCCGTTCTTGAGTTCGGTGCGCAGCGGCACCTGGTCGCCGTTGATGCGCGCGGCCGAGGTGTGGTCGCCGATGTTGCTGTGGATGGCGTAGGCGAAGTCGACCACCGTCGCACCGCGCGGCAACGCCATGATCTGGCTCTTGGGCGTGAAGACGTAGACCGCGTCGGGGAACAGGTCGACCTTGACGTGGTCCCAGAACTCGGCGGCATCGCGCGTCTCGTCCTGGATGTCGAGCAGCGACTGGAGCCATTTCGTGCCCAGCCGGTCGTTGCTCGCCCCGTTCGGCTCGGCCGCCTTGTAGAGCCAGTGCGCCGCCACGCCGGATTCGGCGACCACGTGCATCGCCTCGGTGCGCAGCTGGAACTCCACGCTCACGCCGGCCGGACCCACCAGTGTGGTGTGCAGCGACTGGTAGCCGTTGAGCTTGGCGATCGCGATGTGGTCCTTGAACTTGCCGGGCAGCGGCTTGTACATCTGGTGAAGGATGCCAAGGCCGGTGTAGCAGGCGATGACGTTCGGCACGATCAGGCGGAAGCCGTAGATGTCGGTCACCTGGGCGAAGCTCAGGTGCTTTTCTTCCATCTTGCGGTAGATGGAATACAGCGTTTTCTCGCGACCCGCGATCCGCAGCGTCATGCCGGCGGCCGAGAAGGCGGTCTCGACTTCCTTCTGCACCTTCTGGATCAGGTCGCGACGTCGCCCGCGCGCCTTGGCCACCGCCTTGGACAGCGTGGCATAGCGCCAGGGCTTGAGGTGCCGGAACGACAGTTCCTGCAGTTCGCGGTAGGTCTGGTTCAGGCCGAGGCGGTGCGCGATGGGCGCGTAGATCTCGAGCGTCTCGCGCGAGATGCGGGCCCATTTCTCGCGCGGCGCATCGGCCAGCGTGCGCATGTTGTGCGTGCGGTCGGCCAGCTTGACCAGGATGACGCGCACGTCGCGCGCCATCGCCAGCAGCATCTTGCGGAACGATTCGGCCTGGTTTTCTTCGCGGGTGTTGAACTGCAGCTTGTCGAGCTTGGTGAGCCCGTCGACCAGTTCGGCGACCGGGGCGCCGAAGCGTTCGATCAGCTCGGGCTTGGTCACGCCACAGTCTTCGATGGCGTCGTGCAGCAGCGCCGCCATGAGCGCCTGGGCATCGAGCTTCCATTCGGCGCATTGCGCCGCCACGGCGATGGGGTGGGTGATGTACGGCTCGCCGCTGTTGCGCAGCTGGCCCAGGTGGGCCTCGTCGGCGAAGCGATAGGCGCGGCGTACCAGCTCGGTGTCTTCGGGGCCCAGGTAGTCGAGGCGCGCCGTCAATGCGGCAAAGCTTGCGGCGGCCGCGTTCAGCGCCGCCGGGCTCGGCTTCGGCGAGCCCGAGGAGGCATGGGACTGATGTTTGGCGACCGCGCTCATGGCTACCACTTTAGCGTGACCGTTCCATGGACGCGTCCAGACATAAAAAAAGCACCGCTTTGCGGTGCCTTTTCGTTGCAGGGCTGCGTCAGATCAGCCCGGCACCTTCTTGAGCATTTCGATGCCGATCTTGCCTTCGGCGATCTCGCGCAGGGCGGTCACGGCGGGCTTGTTCTTGCTCTCGATCTTGGGCGCGTGGCCTTGGCTCAGCATGCGCGCACGGTACGTGGCGGCCAGCACGAGCTGGAAGCGGTTGGGGATCTGAAGCAGACAGTCTTCGACGGTGATGCGGGCCATGATGAGTATCTTTCGGTCGGTGAGCAGGAGATCAGGGGATGTTCAGTGCGGCAAAGGTGTCGGCGCGTGCACGGCGCTGTGCGGAATACCGAAGCCGCTGAGCGTGGACAATCGCCTTGAGATCAAAAAGCGCCCGCTCAAATAACTCGTTGATTATAACGAAGTCGAATTCCCCGGCCCTGGCCATCTCTTCTGCGGCGTTTTTCAGCCGCAATTCGATGACCGAGGCGCTGTCTTCCCCGCGCCGCTCGAGCCGGGAGCGCAGTTCTTCCCAGCTGGGGGGCAGGATGAAGATCATCACCGCGTTGGCGAAGGTCTTGCGGATCTGCAGGGCGCCCTGGAAGTCGATCTCGAGGATCACGTCGGCGCCTTGGGCGATCCGCTCCTCGATGGCCTTCTTGGACGTGCCGTACCGGTGGCCGTGCACATGGGCCCATTCCACGAAACCGTCGGCCGCGATCAGCGCGTCGAATTCGGGGGGCGAGGCAAAGAAGTACTCGCGCCCGTGCTTTTCCTGCCCGCGCGGCGGCCGCGTGGTGTGCGACACCGACGGCTGGACCGCCGAGTCGAGTTCCATGAGCGCCTTGACCAGGCTCGATTTGCCGGCCCCGCTGGGCGCGGCGACCACGAAGATGTTGCCGGGATAGTCCATTCTTTCGCTCGTCGTCATTCGATGTTCTGGACCTGCTCGCGCATCTGCTCGATCAGCACCTTCATGTCCACGCCGATGCGCGTGAGTTCCAGGGCTGCCGACTTGGAGCCCAGGGTGTTGGCTTCGCGATGCAGTTCCTGGATCAGGAAGTCCAGGCGCTTGCCGATCTCGCCGCCCTTCTTGAGGAGGCGCTCGATTTCGTCGAGGTGCGAGTTCAGCCGGGTGAGTTCTTCCGCCACGTCGATGCGGATCGCGAAGGCGGTGGCTTCGGTCAGCGCGCGGTCCTGGGCGGCTTCGGGCAGCGTGCCGCCCGTGCCGGCGGTCAGGCCCATGGCTTCCTGCCAGCGCTCCAGGAAGCGATTGCGCTGCTGCTCGACCAATTGCGGCACCAGCGGACCGGCCTGCTGCACCAGGGTGCGCAGCTGAGCCAGGTGCGCCTCGAGCATCTTGGCAAGCCGGGCGCCTTCGCGCTGGCGGGCCGACATCAGCGCGTCAAGTGCCTTGCCGGCCACGTCGAGCAGGTCGGCGCCCCAGTCGCCGCGGGTGGCGCCGTCGCTGCCGGCCAGGCGGATCACGTCGGCCACGCTCAGTTCGCGCGCCCCGGGCAGCCAGGCCTTGATGCCGTCCTGCACCCCGTTGAGCCGCTGGAGCAGCTTGACGGAAGGTTCGACGACGCCCGCCTGGGCGGTGTTCTCGATGGCCGCGCGCACCTCGACCTTGCCGCGCTTGAGCTTGCCCGTGAGCAGCTCGCGCAGCGCCGTCTCATGCTGGCGCAGCTCCTCCGGCAACTTGAAGGTGAGGTCGAGAAAGCGGCTGTTGACCGAGCGGATTTCTACCCCGAGCCGACCTGCGGCGGAAGGCCGTGCCTCGGCTTCGGAGTGGCTGCCTGCGGACCCGTTCTGGCCGCTGGCGTAGCCGGTCATGCTGTAAACTGGCATTGCGCCTCACTGTGGTTTTTGCTTGCATGCACCGAGGCGTCGGTACAGCGTTCGCTTGCCGCACCATCACCTTCGGGTGAAACTCCCGGATTATGTCAAAGGTCAAGCCTTCGCCCCTGTTGCCCGATACGGTCATTGGCGGTTACCGCGTTGTTCGCCGGCTTTCGGCGGGTGGTTTTGGCGTTGTCTATCTCGCCATCGACCCCAGCGGACAGCAGGTGGCCATCAAGGAATACCTGCCTTCCTCGCTGGCCACCCGCGGGCCCGGCGAGCTGCATCCGCAGGTGCCGCCCGAGAAACTGTCCCTCTATCGGCTGGGGCTCAAGAGCTTTTTCGAAGAAGGCCGTTCCCTCGCGCAGATCTCGCACGCCTCGGTGGTCAGCGTGCTCAATTTCTTTCGCGAGAACGAGACCGTCTACATGGTCATGAATTACCTGGAGGGCGCGACCCTGCAGGACTTCGTGGTCACCGCGCGCGACCTGAAGCGCCAGAAGGTGTTCCGCGAATCGACCATCCGATCGCTCTTCGACGAGATCCTGCGCGGCCTGCGCATCGTGCACCAGTACAAGATGCTGCACCTGGACATCAAGCCGGCCAACATCTTCGTCACCGACGACGACCGCGCCGTGCTGATCGACTTCGGCGCCGCGCGCGAAGTGCTCAGCAAGGAAGGCATCTTCATCCGCCCCATGTACACCCCGGGCTTCGCCGCCCCCGAGATGTATCGCCGCGATTCGTCGATGGGTCCCTGGACCGACATCTACGCCATCGGCGCCTGCATCTACGCCTGCATGCAGGGCTACCCGCCCAACGATGCGCCCAAGCGCATCGAGAAAGACCGCCTGAGCCTGTCGCTCTCGCGCCTTCGCGGCGTGTACTCCGACAACCTGATCGAGGTGGTCGAGTGGTGCATGTCGCTCGATCCGCTCTCGCGCCCCCAGTCGGTCTTCGCGTTGCAGAAGGAACTGAGCCGCGAAGGCGAGCGCCGCTACACCAAGCTCACCGTCGGCGAGAAGGTGCGGCTGTCGATCGACAACATCCGCTCCTTCGACAAGAAGAGTCTGCCCCGGGCTGCAGCCCCCACCACGCGCCCCGCATGACGACATGAAATTCTCTGTCTTCCAGGTCAGCCGCAAAGGCGGACGTCTCAAGAACGAAGACCGCATGGGCTATTGCTACACGCGGGAGTCGGGGCTGTTCGTGCTGGCCGACGGCATGGGTGGTCACCCCGAAGGCGAAGTGGCGGCCCAACTGGCCCTGCAGACCATCGCCGCGCTCTACCAGCGCGAGGCGCGCCCGACGGTCAAGGACGTGAAGGGATTCCTCGCCGAATCGGCCATGGCCGCGCACCAGCAGATCATGCGGTACGCCAGCCACAAGGCGATGCTCGACACGCCCCGCACCACCGTCGTCGCGGCCCTGCTGCAGGGCACGACCGCCACCTGGATGCACTGCGGCGATTCGCGCCTGTACGTCGTGCGCGACGGCCGCCTCCTGACCCGCACGCGCGACCATTCGCACGCCGAGCGCCCGAAGCCCCACGGCTCGGACATGCCGGTCAACCGCAACCTGCTCCTGACCTGCCTCGGCTCGCCGACCACGCCGCTGTTCGACATCTCGCCCCCGCTGCAACTGCAGCGCGGCGACCGCATCATGCTGTGCTCCGACGGCGTGTGGGGCGTGCTCGACGATGCGCTCATCGTGCACACGCTCTCCTCCGGCAAGCCCGTGTCCGATGCGGCCCCCGACCTCGCCGAGATGGCGCTGCGCAAGGGCGGCGCCCACAGCGACAACGTGACGCTCATCGCGCTCGAGTGGGAGATGTCCGAGACCCCGGGCGAAGACCGCGGCATTTCCACCGAAACCATCGACGACGGCGTGTTCGCCTCGACCATCCAGGCCGGCATGCCGTCGGACGGCGAGATCGAGGACATGGATGAAGACGCCATCGAGCGCTCCATCGCCGAGATCAACGAAGCCATCCGCCGTTCAGCCGCGCGCAAGACCTGAGTCGGCGCGCGTTCCCTTTTTCCTTTTCGAGCTTCCAACAATGACTGCTTTCACCCGAAGCGGCGGCCGTGCCGCCGACCAGTTGCGCCCCGTGCGCATGACCCGCGGCTTCACCATCCACGCCGAGGGCTCGGTGCTCATCGAGTTCGGCCAGACCCGCGTGCTCTGCACCGCCTCGGTCGAGGAACGCGTGCCCCCGCACAAGAAGGGCAGCGGCGAAGGCTGGGTGACGGCCGAATACGGCATGCTGCCGCGCGCCACCCACACCCGCAGCAGCCGCGAGGCCGCCAAGGGCAAGCAGACCGGCCGCACGCAGGAAATCCAGCGCCTCATCGGCCGTTCGATGCGCGCCGTGTTCGACCTGGCCGCGCTGGGCGAACGCACCATCCACCTCGACTGCGACGTGCTGCAGGCCGATGGCGGCACCCGCACCGCGGCCATCACCGGCGCCTTCGTTGCTGCACAAGACGCGGTCAACAAGCTGCTGGCCGCCGGCACGCTGAAAGCCTCGCCGATCAAGGGCCACGTGGCCGCCATTTCGGTGGGCATCGTCGGCGGCACGCCGCTGCTGGACCTCGAATACACCGAAGACTCGAGCTGCGACACCGACATGAACGTCGTCATGACCGGCGCCGGCCACTTCGTCGAAGTACAGGGCACGGCCGAAGGCGTGGCGTTCACGCGCGAAGAAATGAACCTCCTGCTCGGCCTGGCCGAAAAGGGCATCGGCGAACTCGTCACCCTGCAGAAGCAGGCATTGCAGGCGAACTGAAATCCCCCCAGCGACTGACGTCCGCCGGCCGGGCGTCACAGCCACTTTGATCGATCCATGAAACTGGTCCTGGCCTCCAACAACGCCGGCAAGCTCGCCGAACTCCAGCAACTGTTCGCGGAGTTGTCCGTCACCCTGGTGCCGCAGTCGGCACTGGGCGTGGGCGAGGCTGAAGAACCCTTCCGCACCTTCGTCGAAAACGCGCTCACCAAGGCGCGCCACGCGAGCGCCGCCACGGGCCTTCCGGCCATCGCCGACGACGCGGGCCTCTGCGTCGATGCCTTCGGCGGCCTGCCGGGCGTCGACACCGCGTACTACGCGACGCAGTTCGGCTACGCCAAGGGCGACGCCAACAACGTGAAGGCGCTGCTCGAGCAGCTCGACGGCGTCGTCAACCGCCGCGCCGCGCTGGTCAGCACGCTGGTCGCGCTGCGCAGCCACGACGACCCCGAGCCGCTTATCGCCGTCGGCCGCGTGGTCGGCGAGATCGCGACCGCGCCTGTCGGCGACAACGGCTTCGGCTTCGACCCGGTGATGGTCCTGCCCGCCTTCGGCAAGACCTTTGCGCAGCTCACGCCCGAGATCAAGAACGCCAACAGCCACCGCGGCCGCGCGGCACAGGCGATGCTCGCGTTGATGCGTGAGCGCTGGCTGTAGGCCTCAGATGGCGACCATCTTCCCGATCCAGCCGGCGCAGCCCTCGGGTGCGCCGCAGGCCAACGATGTGCTGCACTGGATGCGGCCCGGCCCGCTGCAGCTCGCGGCGCTGCCGCCGCTCTCGCTCTACATCCACCTGCCGTGGTGCCTGCGCAAGTGCCCTTACTGCGACTTCAACTCGCACGAATGGCGCGCGACGAGCGCGGCCGATGCGGAAGGCATTCCTGAAGCGGCGTACATCGATGCGCTCGTGGCCGACCTCGATGCCGCGCTGCCGCTGATCTGGGGCCGCACCGTCCACACCATCTTCATCGGCGGAGGCACGCCCAGCCTGTTCTCGCCGCAAGCCATCGACCGCCTGCTCGGCGACGTGCGCGCGCGCCTGAAGCTCGCGCCCGATTGCGAGATCACGCTCGAAGCCAACCCCGGCACCTTCGAGCGCAACCGCTTCCGCGCGTACCGCTCGGCGGGCGTCACGCGCCTGTCGGTGGGCGTGCAGAGCTTCAACGACGAGCACCTGACGGCTTTGGGCCGCGTGCACGACCGCGCACAGGCCATCGCCGCGGTGGAGGAGGCCTCGAGCGCCTTCGACACCTTCAACCTCGACCTGATGTACGCGCTGCCCGGCCAGACGCTCGAACACCTCGAGGCTGACCTGTCGCAGGCCCTCGCGCTCGCGCCGCCGCACATCTCGGTCTATCACCTCACCATCGAGCCCAACACCTGGTTCGCGAAGTTTCCGCCGACGCTGCCCGAAGACGACATCGCCTACGCGATGCTCGACCGCATCACCGAGCGGACCGGCGAGCACGGCATGTCGCGCTATGAGGTGTCGGCCTATGCGCGCGATGGCCATCAGTGCGCGCACAACCTCAACTACTGGCAGTTCGGCGACTACCTCGGCATCGGCGCCGGTGCGCACAGCAAGCTGAGCTTTGCGCACCGCATCGTGCGGCAGGTGCGCTATCGCGAGCCGCGCCTCTACATGGAGAACGCGCGCGCGGGCGCGGCCGTGTCGCAGAGCGACGAGGTGTCGCTGGCGGATCTGCCGTTCGAGTTCATGCTCAATGCGCTGCGATTGAAGGCGGGGTTCACGCTGCCGCAGTTCAGCGAGCGCACGGGGCTCGCGATGACGTCGATCCAGCGCGGGCTCGAAGAGGCGGAGCGCAAGGGGCTTGTGGCGCGCGACCTGTTCCGCGTGTGGCCGACCGAGCGCGGGCTGGACTTTCTGAGCGATCTGCAGACGCTGTTCTTGCCCGACGGGGATTGAGGCAGCCCCGAGTCCGCGTCCGCAACGGTGTTCGCTTCATCCCGGAGTCCACCGGTTGCTCTTCTTCGTCTGGTGCCTCTCCGGGTCTCGCTCTCCGCCTCATTCCTGATGAAGGCCGAAGCCGGTTCCAAACAAGCATTTGGCGCCGCAACTCCTGCTTGTTCGTGGCTAGGCCTCGGTCGCATCTGCTATTCGAATTCGTAGCCGACACCCACGCCGATGTTGAACCGCGTCCCGCTGTAGCCGCCGTTGATCTTGTAGATCCACTTGCCATCGTTCGAGCGTGACGAAAAGCCGACGGCGATCGCGCTGTAGCCCGCGTAGTTGCCCACGCCAACCGACAGCAGGGTCTTGCCCGGTGTCATGGCCTGCGGCAACGTGCTCATCGCGGTGGCCATCGCCACACCCGAGTAGGCGATGCGCTGCACGCTGGCAATCTGGCCTTGCAATTGGCTCTGTACCGCCCCCAACTGACCCACGTTGACTGCATCACCCGGCAGGATACCCGGCGCCACGTTCGAGATGCGCGTGCCGCCCGGCGCCTGGCCGCCACCCAGCGTGATCTGGTTGTAGTTGACCGACCCGTCCGGGTTGGTCGCGTACTGCACGCTGCCGGCCTTGGCTGCGCTCGACACGGCCTTGAGCTGCGCGACGTTGGTCGCATCGCTGTCGGCCGAGCCGGCGGCCACATCGGTGATCTGCCGGAACTGGCCGTTGGCTGCATCGCCCACGGACACTGCGGCTTGCGTGCTGGTCGTGGCCTTGATGGCCGCTTCCTGCTGCGCATTCGCGCTGCCGGGGATGTAACCCTCGATGCCCGCAGCCCTGGAGGCCACCGAACCTGAGCCCAACGCGACGCCACCGCTTTGCTGCACCACCGCACCGAAGCCGATGGCTGTACCGCTGGCAACAGCCTGCGAACCGGTGCCGATGGCGATGCCGTTTGCCCCGGTAGCCTGTGCGCCAAAGCCTACCGCCACCGCTCCGTCGGCTGTCGCCTTCGCACTGTTGCCGGCGGCGAAGGAACTGGCGCCGCTGGCCACCGACTGCGGGCCGATCGCCACGGCTTCCTGGCCGGAGGCGTCCGCCTTCGCCGCCGTCGAATTGACCTGGAAGTATTTGGTGCCCTTGTCGTTGATCGTGTTGACCGTCGTGCTCAGGCTGCTGATGCTGCTGGTGGCAGTGCTCAGCCCCGTGGAGGTCGAGGTCGACAGGCTGGCCAGGCCGCTGGTCGAGCCGCTCACGCTGGTGGACAGGCTGTTGAGGCTGCTGTTGGTCGTGCTCAGGCCCGTCGACAGGCTTGAGATCCCGCTGGTGGCAGTGCTCAGGCCGCTCGACGTGGAACTCGACAGGCTGTTGACGTTGCTGTTCGTCGTGCTCAGGCCAGTCGACAAGCTGCCGACGCTGCTGGTCACGGTGCTCAGGCCGCTCGACAGGCTGCCGATGCTGCTGGTCGCAGTGCTCAGGCCGCTCGACGTGGAGGTCGAGAGGCTGTCGACACTGCTGGTGACAGTGCTCAGGCCAGACGAGGTCGAGGTCGACAGGCTGTTGATGCTGCTCGTTGCGGTGCTCAGGCCCGACGAAGTCGAGCTCGACAGGCTGTTGACGCTGCTGTTCGTCGTGCTCAGGCCGCTCGACAGGCTACCGATGCCGCTGGTGGCGGTGCTCAGGCCCGTGGAGAGGCTGGTGATGCCGCTGACCGCAGTGCTCAGACCGATGGACAGGCTGCCGATGCTGCTGGTCGCCGTGCTCAGGCCGGTAGACAGGCTGCCGATGCTGCTGGTGGCCGTGCTCAGACCGCTCGAGGTGGACGTCGAGAGGCTGCTCACGGTGCTGTCGGTCGTGCTCAGGCCGGTGGACAGGCTGGTGATGCCGCTGGTCGCCGTGCTCAAGCCGCTCGAGGTCGACGTCGACAGGCTGGAGATACCGCTGGTCGCAGTGCTCAGGCCGGAAGACGTGGAGGTCGACAGGCTATCGATGCTGCTCGTGGCGGTGCTCAAGCCACTCGAGGTCGAGGACGATAGGCTGCTCACGGTGCTGTTGGTCGTGCTCAGGCCGGTAGACAGGCTGGAGATGCCACTGGTCGCAGTGCTCAGGCCGGACGACGTGGAGGTCGACAGGCTGTCGATGCTGCTCGTGGCGGTGCTCAAGCCACTCGAGGTCGAGGACGATAGGCTGCTCACGGTGCTGTTGGTCGTGCTCAGGCCGGTAGACAGGCTGGAGATGCCGCTGGTTGCAGTGCTCAGGCCGGAAGACGTGGAGGTCGACAGGCTATCGATGCTGCTCGTGGCGGTGCTCAAGCCACTCGAGGTCGAGGACGACAGGCTGCTCACGGTGCTGTTGGTCGTGCTCAGGCCCGTGGACAGGCTGGAGATGCCACTGGTCGCAGTGCTCAGGCCCGACGACGTGGAGGTCGACAGGCTATCGATGCTGCTCGTAGCGGTGCTCAGACCAGACGAGGTCGAGGTCGACAGGCTGCCAATGCTGCTCGTCGCAGTGCTCAGGCCGGAGGAAGTCGACGTCGAAAGACTGCTGATGCTGCTGGTCGCAGTGCTCAGACCAGACGACGTGGAAGTCGACAGGCTGCTGATACCGGTCGAGGTAGACGTGGACAGGCTGTCGATGCTGCTCGTGGCCGTGCTCAGACCACTCGACGTGGAGGTTGACAGGCTGCTGATGCTGCTGGTTGCAGTGCTCAGACCAGACGACGTGGAGGTCGACAAGCTGCTGATACCGGTCGAGGTAGACGTCGACAGGCTGTCGATGCTGCTGGTAGCAGTGCTCAGACCAGACGACGTGGAAGTCGACAGGCTGCTGATACCGGTCGAGGTAGACGTGGACAGGCTGTCGATGCTGCTGGTGGCCGTGCTCAGACCACTCGACGTGGAGGTTGACAGGCTGCTGATGCTGCTGGTTACAGTGCTTAGGCCAGACGACGTGGAGGTCGACAAGCTGCTGATGCCAGTCGAGGTAGACGTCGACAGGCTGTCGATGCTGCTGATGGCAGTACTCAGACCGCTCGAAGTCGAAGTCGACAAGCTGCTGATGCTGCTAGTAGCAGTGCTCAGACCAGACGAGGTCGAAGTCGACAGACTGCTGATGCTGCTGGTCGCCGTGCTCAGACCAGACGACGTCGAGGTCGACAAGCTGCTGATACCGGTCGAGGTAGACGTCGACAGGCTGCTGATGCTGCTCGTGGCAGTGCTCAGGCCAGACGACGTCGAGGTCGACAGGCTGCTGATGCTGCTGGTCGCAGTGCTCAGACCAGACGAGGTCGAAGTCGACAAGCTGCTGATGCCAGTCGAGGTAGATGTCGACAGGCTGTCGATGCTGCTCGTGGCCGTGCTCAGGCCAGACGACGTCGAGGTCGACAGGCTGCTGATACCAGTCGAGGTAGACGTCGACAGGCTGCTGATGCTGCTCGTAGCAGTGCTCAAACCACTCGATGTGGAGGTTGACAGGCTGCTGATGCTGCTGGTTGCAGTGCTCAGACCAGACGACGTGGAAGTCGACAGGCTGCTGATGCCAGTCGAGGTAGACGTGGACAGGCTGCTGATGCTGCTGGTGGCCGTGCTCAGCCCCGACGACGTCGAAGTCGACAGGCTGCTGATGCTGCTGGTGGCCGTGCTCAGCCCCGACGACGTCGAAGTCGACAGGCTGCTGATGCTGCTGGTAGCCGTGCTTAGGCCGGACGACGTGGAGGTCGACAAGCTGCCGATGCTGCTGGTCGCCGTGCTCAAGCCAGACGACGTCGAAGTCGACAGGCTGCTGATGCCGGTCGACAGGCTCGATGCCGTGGTGCTCAGTTGCGCCACGGTCACACCGTCGGTGAGCTCGGCACCGTCGGCCATGTTCGTGAGGCGACGGTTCGTTGTGGCCGTGCCGCCGCCGATCGAGACCTCGCCATAGTTAGCGGTCTGGCCGGTCATGAAGGCCGCGCCGGTCGGGGCGGCGGCGCCCGTGATGCTGGCGCTGCCCAGGGCCACTGCATTGTCGTACTGCGCTTTGGCCTGGTTGCCGATGGCAATACTGTCTGTGCTGCTGGCCAGCGATTGGTGGCCAAGCGCAATGCTTCTTTCACCTGCGGCGTTGGCAAACGTACCCAAGGCCATCGCGTCCTCGCCGTTCGCCTGAGCGAGCGAGCCGATCGCTATCGAGTGGTTCTTGTTCGCGAGCGAATTCAAGCCCAAGGCGATGCTGCCTTCCCCGAGGGCACGCGAATCCCTACCTATGGCCAGCGCATGCAAAGCATTCGCTGTGGCGTCCGAGCCGATCGCTATGCCCTCCTGGCCCGCTGTAGCCCTAGAGCCGATAGCGGTGCCAAATTCATTGGCCTGCGCATCCGCGCCAATGGCAATTGCTTCGACCGCATATGCATTCGCTGCACTGCCAATGGCCACGCTCCTGTAGCCGCTTGCCACCGACTTCGGTCCGATGGCCACGCTCTCGGCCCCCGTAGCTTGACTGTCCGCCTCCGTGCTGTTGGCATGGAAATACTTGGTGCCCTTGTCGTTGATCGTGCCTACGGTTGTGCTCAAGGCGCCAAGGTTGCTGTCGGTCGTGCTCAAACCCGTCGACAGACTGCCGATACCGCTGGCGGAAGAGCTCAGGCCTGTGGACAAGCTCGAGATGCTGCTGGTCGCCGTGCTTAAACCAGAGGACGTCGAGGTCGACAGGCTGCTGATGCTGCTGGTCGCAGTACTGAGGCCAGACGATGTCGAAGTCGAAAGGCTGCCGATGCTGCTGGCAGTGGTGCTCATGCCTGTGCTCAGCTGAGCCACCGTCGACACGTCTTGCGGCGCGGCACCGTCGGCCACATTGGTGATGCGGCGTTGTGCCGAAGACGAGCCGACCGAAACTTCCGACGCAGGGGCCGCCTGGCCGGTAAGGAATGCCGTGCCCGTGGGTGCTGCAGCACCGGTCGTGCTCTCCGAACCGATCGCCACGCTGTCGGCATAGGCAGCCTTGGCACTCTCACCCAGTGCCGTCGCCGAGGTGCCCGCTGCGTTGGCGAAGCCACCGACCGCCGTACCGTAGGCCTGACTGGCCAACGAGGAAGTACCGAGCGCTGTCGCGATATACCCGGACGCATTTGCGGTATTACCTGTGGCGAGCGAGAACTTACCGCTCGCGTTTGTTCTTTCACCGAAAGCTGTGCTCGAATCCCCCGACGCATCGCTGCTGAAGCCCACGGCCGTCGAGTTCAGCCCCCCCGCGCTCGCCCCTTGTCCAAAAGCGGTGGCGCTGAGGCCAAATGCATTGGAACCGGTGCCGATGGCGGTGCCATAAGTGTTGGCCCGCGCACCTGTGCCGATCGCTACCGCACCCGTGGCATAAGCATTCGCCAGATTACCGATGGCTGTAGCGCTGTGGCCAGTTGCCCCGGCCCCCACACCGATGGCGGCCGCGTTTGTGTTGCTGGCCAAACTGTTCAACCCGAAAGCCATCGCTCCCGAGCCCGCGGTGGCGTTGGCTTTCTGGCCAATGGCAACACCCGACGGCGCCGTGTTCGTCACGGTGGATTCAGCACCAATGGCAACCGAATTGGCCCCCAGCGATTGGGCGCCTCGAACATCGTTGGCGCCAATGGCAACGGAGCCGGCACCGGATGCCAGCGTGTTGGCGCCAGGAAGGTTCACCGTCGTCGAGCCGATCGCCGTCGAATTGTCCCCGAATGCCTGCGCACCGCTGCCGATGGCCGTCGCGAATAGACTGTTGGCGGCCGCCGCTTGTCCGATAGCTATCGTCGCGACTTCTGAAGCATTGGTGTTGAAGCCCAACGCGAACGCATTGTGCCCCGAAGCTACTGCCGCCGGCCCGATGGCCACGGCACCTTGGCCCCCGGCATTGGCCGAGGCGCCGAGTGCCACCGAATGGCCGCCCAGCGCCGAAGTCCGGCCCGCGCTCGTGACGCCTCCAATCGCAACACCTCCATTGGCTGCAATGGCCTGTGTTGTTGTGGCTCCATCGCCAGCAAGCGAGCCAATTGCAACACTATTGGTCCCCGATGCGGCGCCGCCCCCTCTTTGATACTGAGCGTGAACCACATTGGCCCCTGCCAGACCTCCGACCATCAGGGCCAGCGCCGCCGTCGCATGCGTCAGGGCTCCGATGGATCGCCCGCCGTCGTCGCCCGCGTGCCCGGAAGATGCTTCCCGTGCCGCTGCCGCCACCACGGTGCTCTTGCTCTTCGACAGCTTGCCGCGTGCTGACGTGATTTCAGATGCAGCCACCCAGGCGCCAAGAGCCTCGTTCCAGATGCTTTTGAAAGACTTATTCATAGCAAACTATTTCGGTGCGACGCGAGCGGCACTCAGATCCACATGGATTCAGGCACGCCAGATGCCCCGGGGTATTGCCCGTGCAAACATTCGGCGTTCGCGTGCCTTTGGTTTCGGATGTGATTGCCTTATCGAGCGAAGAAACGGTGCTCGTTTCTCCAGCCATTCCCGACGACGGGATCCGGTGGCAATCAAGAAGGGCGGAATCTAATTTCGAGCGATCAAGGCTGTTTCTTGAGATGTCGAAAAAGCGACTTTCAAGAAAGTCGATCGCCTTCGAACGTGCACAATTTCCGGGTCACATTCTTCGATGCACCCTGCATTCGCACCGCTGGCGAGCTTCGAGCCAGTACGCCCGAAGGCAATTCGAGACGCATGGAGATAGCTTGTCGCTGCCCCTGTCAGCGACCAGATTCCGGTGTGTTGTCCAGGCGGACGTGACCCAAATTTCCGCTGATGCTTGACCCGCCTGTATTCCAGAACACACGCCTGTGGTCAGCAGTGCTACCCCGAGCATGCTTGTGGCCCCGCAGGCGACGGCACGGACACCATGAAATCGGTCTGGAAGTCCAGCCCTCATTCCTTGTAGAGCTGAAGGCGATCGGGGAGAAGTTCACGGACAAATTCGCGTTGTTGGCATGAGTAACGCCAGACGTTGACCTCACTAGAACACTCATTCTAGAATGATCGTACTAGAACTATCCAGCTATATGCATCTGATCCCAACGCGGGATCGATGAGCGCTTGCAAACGAGAAATGCCTTCCAACAAGAGGACCGTGCCATGAGTGCTCCACTCCATGCGCCGGCACCCGTGCGCGGCGACGCACGCCGCCAGCAGGTCCTGGACGCAGCCAGCGGATGCTTTCGCGAACATGGCTTTCATGGCGCCAGCATCCAGCGCATCTCGCAGGCTGCAGGCATGAGCGCCGGCCACATCTACCACTACTTCCCCAATAAGGAGGCGATCGTCATCGGCATCGTCGAGCAGGGGCTGCACGAGGCGCTTGAACGGATGCACCACATCGGCGAGGCCAGCAAGTCGATCGGTGTCGTGGAGGCGGTGGTCGCCGCAGCCGCGGAGGCGATCAATGCGCCCGCCCACGAGCGGCGCCACGGACTTGACCTGGAGATTCTGGCCGAGGCATCTCGCAATCCGGTGATCGCCATCGCGATCCAACAGGGAAGCAAGGTCTGGAGCAGCAAGATGCGCGATCTCTTGCTCCAATCGCCGGCTCTGAAGAGACTGCCCAGATCCGAGCTGGATTCGCGCATCACGGTGCTGAGTTCCATTTTCGACGGGCTGGGAATTCGAGCGCTCTGCGATCCATCGATGAGCAAGGCTTCAACCACCGCCGTGGTGCAGCGGGTCCTTCGCATGCTCATGGACGGGTAGCTTGCTACGGCAATGGCATGTCGACCATCACCCTGGAAGATGTTGCCGCCGAGGATTCCGAATCATCCCGTGAAGGCCGAATGGATGGAGGCGCAGCCTTACGTCAAGGGTGAGCGTGGAAATCCACATCCGGTGCCTCGATTGCCAGTCGCAGCCACGCTGCGATCAAAAAACCACAGACGGCCCGAGAGCGGCGCGGCTGCGCATTGCAATGAGAAGAGGAGCCAAGTGGCTGCCAATAGATCCATCCCGAGCGACAAAGACCTGATGGCGCTCACGCTGGGAAAAATGCAGGGGTTTTCGACGTGGTCATCCACAGCCATGAGCCTGCTTTTGGCATCTTCCAGGTTGCGCTGGCATCGGCGTGGGGACTCGTTGTCGGCGTTGGCAAAGGCGACCGAAATCCTTGTGATCGTGACCGGGCATGCCATTCAATTCGAAACATCGCCCAACGGCACCCGATTGCACTGGGCACTTCGCGGGCCACGTCAGATCCTTGGCTTTTCCAGCATGCTTTTCATCAAGGAGAGTCGCCGCGAGTACGTTGCAAACGACGACGTCGTTGCCATTCATATTGCCGGCGATTCTTTCTTCGATTTGCTCGACAGCGACCCCAGGCGATGGAAAGACATAGGGCGCATGCTGATGCAGCAGGAGCGCGAGCAAATAGACATGGTGTTTGGCCAGATCGTTGGAGAGCTTTCACAGCGGCTCGCCAGCACCATTCAACAACTTGCCGCTCTGCATGGCATTCGGGCCACCAAGGAAAGCGCAGTCCACTTGCGGTTGACGCAGAAGGATTTGGCCGGCCTGTTGCGCGTCAATCGCCAGTCCGTGAACAAAGAGTTGATTTCCTGGGAGGCCGCCGGCGTGATCAAGCTGAAATTCAATGCGATCGTGATTCTCGATGAATTTGCCCTGAAAAAAATTTCTTGCTCATATACCCCATCCGACAAAGAATTCGCGGCGTGACCGAAATTAAAAATTCCCCTGGCGATATCGCGATTATGGAGAATTCTCTGCGAATGAATTCCGCCTTCTCGCCCTGGTCTCGCGAGGCCATGGAGCGACTGCTCTCTTCTTCGAAATTAGGCCGTCATCCAGCTGGTTTGGTTTTTTCTACCGATTTGCGTGAAGCGGCGGAAAGTTTTTTTGTTGTTTCGGGAGAGGTCATGGTCTCGCTCATATCTCGGGAGGGGGTGAAATTCAACGTGATGATCGTGGGCCCCGGCGTTCTTATGGGAATTGCCCAAATATTCAATGGAGCGAGTCAGATCGTCCTTGCCTTCGGGGCGCACTCCGATGTCACGGTGATTCATATGCCAACGTCTTTGGTTGTGGAAATACTCGACCGCGAGCCTCTGCTTTGGAAGGCCATGGTGCTCATGATGACGCGCCAGAGCGCCGCTCAAGTGCACACAGTGAGCAGCCAGATCGCGGGCCCTCTGCGGCAACGTGTCGCGGCTGCCATCGAGCGACTTGCCGCACTTTACGGAACCCGCGCCAGAGCCGGTTTTTCAATTCGTTTGCAAATATCACAAGCAATTCTGGCCACGATGCTGCAGGCCAATCGTCAGGCGGTGCATAGAGAACTCAAGGCCATCGCGGCCTCCGGTGTGATCAGCCTGCAATACAAAGCCATTGAGATACGAGATCTCGATGCACTGAGGAATTACGCGATCCAGGCGTAGAGTGGGCTTCATCTAGGGGGCTTTTGTCACGCAAATTGAATCGGAGCAGCATTTTTCATGAATCAATTCATGTGCTGTTGTGTGAGGTTTCGTACGTAATTCACAAAATTCAAATTAAAATGTTTAATATCATTGTTAATGGTTGGACTTTTGTGATTGTGGGTCTTCCTGCGAATTTGGATGCATGATTGTCACGCCGCAGGACGACTACATTCATTCGCAAACGCAAGCCGCAATGGAAAGATACGACTCGCGAATGCTGCTGGTTGCTGCCCGGGATAACTTTCCGGCCATATCGCTGCTGGAAAAGTCTTTTTCAAAAAAACCAATAATATCGACGTGATTCATGAGTCTTGCAGCAGCCATGAATTGAATTGGCGGCTGAATTTTTTTGAGGCGACGGGCAGCAAATTGCGCGGTCAGCGTCGTTTTTCTTAATTTTGGCATTTACAGCTTCGATTTAAGAAGGCGGCAGGCCTGGGTGGGTGAGGAAAAAATTTCCCTGCGGCCGTTGGAGTTCGATCTCTCGCTCGAGCTTTTTCGAAACATCAATTCCTTGCTGACCAGGGAAAAGCTTTACACCAAGCTGTGGGGTGAGGCGGTCTGTTCCGTAAAATCCAGAAAGCTCGATGTCTGTATTTCGAACGTGAGAAAAAATGCGCATCGATGAAGACGAGGGGCTTTGCTTGAGATCGATCTATGGGCGAGGCTATGAATTGGATGCAATGAATCCTTGAAATTCGTCTGCAATTCATCCAACGCGCATCCGTGGCTCTTTGACCTGGAAGATTGTCAACACGTTCTCGGAGCAAACAGGTTCCGGCCACGATGCCTGCGCCGCACGAGCCAACTCGCAGAAGCGCGCCACTGCAGCACACCCTGGTCGTCGAAACGCGGTTCAGGTGACGATGACCGCACCCGCTTCGCGCAGGCGTGCAGCGGCAGGCGCATCCGCGGCGGGCCCGCCGCTTCAATTCAGCCGTTCGTTGGTCAACTACACTAGGCGCCCTGGGGAAGGCTGGCCGAGCGGTTTAAGGCACCAGTCTTGAAAACTGGCGAGGGTGCAAGCCCTCCGTGGGTTCGAATCCCACGCCTTCCATACCAAGCCTTGTTGCTCTCGATGCCTTGCAGGTCGCGTGCTTCGGGCAGAGTTTCTGTGCTCAACCGCTGCACTTCGAGCTGCAGCCGATCCTGGAACTCCACAGGTCTGGTCCAGACCTGTCTTCGTGATGCGTTTCAAGATGGCAAGACGGGCTGGCTATAGTGCGGCGCTGCCGCCCAGATCGACAAGCCCGGAGACCCTCACGCCATGCTGCGCATCTGCCTGAACATGATCGTCAAGAACGAATCGCCGGTGATCGTCTATGCCTGGCGCGCGCTCGACGAGCTGGCCGTGAGCGCGTATTTCGCGAATGCACGCGAGCAGGGCCGGGCGGCGTTGAAGCGCCTGCTGGAAGAACGGAAATTCCCGGTCTCCGAGCAGGCGCGCATCGAGGGCAATCGGACGTTCTACGGACTTTGAGCGTCCACAGTCATCACGAATTGAGGCCAGCAGGTCGGCTCCTGTCCCTGCTCTCGCACCCGCAGATGAGGCGCTTTCCGAGCTTCGCCAAGCGGCCGTCAGCGCACTAGATTTCCCAGAGTGATTGGTAATTTGTGATGGGGCGCTCGAACTGCACGCCAAGGGATGCAAATTCGGATGCCAGGGCCAGCATCGGCGCCAAGGTTTCCATTTGCCTTGCATCGTCGAGCGTCGCCCACACGCTGATGTTGACCATGGTGTTCGAGGCTGGGTCGGCGCCCGCCCAAAAATGAAGGCAGCCATGCAACGCCTCGATGGCTGGAACCAGTGACGACTGCGCATGTGCCAGCCTGTCACGGACCATCGGGTATTTCTCTGCGGGGAAAGAACCGCGGGAAAGTCTTAACACCGGCAATGGCATACGCACACCCCCTGCATGTTTGAGCCGTTGGCAAAACCGGGCAATGACGCTGCGACAAATCGGCCCGTGAATGTTCGTCGGGGCGCCTATCGTCCATGAAATCGAAGAAGCCCTCAAGTTCTACGAGAAAGTCTGAACGCCCGGAACGAGACCATGGCGATCGACCGGCGGACACGGCAGCCCGCACGGCCGACCGAACGGCCTACGAACTCGCCGGCCGCGCCCCCAGCGGCTTGCCGCCGGCACCAGCCCTGAAGGTCATCGGCGCCGCCGCCGGACCCTGCCCCACGCCCGGCTTGCTCCAGTCGCACACGCCTTGCGCAAACGCGACCTGCAGGCGCGACCACTGGCCGGGCGAGAAGGCGATGGGCGCGTAGTCTGCGGCGGCCAGCGGCTTCAACTGGCATTTCAGGATGTCCTCGGTCAGCGGCCCGCCGGCGACCTGTCGCGGCGAGCCTTGCGGCAGCAGCACCGGATCGGCGTCGCAGGTCGCCGTGTTCAGCACCTTGGTCGACAGCGTCGTGTCGGCCGAGAGGTAGCACAGGTCCGATGCGGCAGCCGGCTTCGCGGCGGCCACCTGTTGCTGGGTGCGCTCCGCATTGGTCCATTCCTTCGGGCTCGAAGTCACGAGGCTCGTGAGCCACGCATCCATCGCGAGGAACGATTCGACCGGGATCGAAGGCGGCACGCCCGCGGGCCCGAAGCGCCACAGCGCATGGTTCGCGTGCCCGCCCGCGGCCGCATCGATGCGCGCCCGGTGCGAGTAGCTGCGCCAGTACTGGTGGATGCCCGCCTGGCCGATCGGCAGGTTGTAGGTCTCGTCGTAGGCGCGAAGGTCGATCGTGGCCACCTTGGCAAGGCTGCCGCCGGGCGAGACGAGTCCCGCGCGGTAGGCGATCGACAGCGAATCGGTGTCCGCCACGGCGCGTGCGGTGGAGAGGTTGCCGTCGGTGTCCGAGCCGCCGATCTTCTCGTTGAGCGTGACGAACTCCTCGGCCGAGATCGCACCCGACTTCAGCGCCTTGAGGCCGTACTGGATGCCGACGTTGTCGAGGTTGCTCAGCCCGCGCATGCCGCTGGGCGCGAGGGCATTCGCCGTCGTGCCGTAGACGCTGGAGGCGCCGTCCGTGATGCCGCAGCGCGGCCCCGTGGGATTGGCCGCGGGGTCGTAGACCAGGGAGGCCGGGAGCTGGCAGTTGTTGGTCGGCGCGCCGGTCGGCACGATCGCGCCGGTGGCGTTGTCGGCCACGCCCAGCGGCGTGTAGTTGCCGGCTCTCAGGAGCCCGCCGAAGAAGGTCAGCCAGCCATGGCAGGCCGTGTGGTCGAGGTGCCCGTTGATCGCCTTCTTCTTCGCGTTGACCTGTGCCGGGTTCGCCCCCGCCTGCAAGGCCGTCCATGCGGTCGACTGGTAGAAGTTGACGAGCTGCACGCAGTCCATCACCTCCATCGCCGTGGTCTCGGAGTCGGCGAAGTCGACGCCCAGCTGTGTGCCGTCGATCACGCCGGGCAGCAGCGAAGCCACGCTGTTCTGGTTGATCGCGCCGCCGGAGCCGCCGTTGCCCATCATGTAGAGCACCTCGCCGTAGCTGTCGATGACGTGCTCCTTCATCATCAGCGTCGTCTCGGCGACCAGGTAGCGGTTTCCGTTGAGCTGGGAGTCGGTCATGCTGTTGTCCACGACCATGAAGCCGCGCGACAGCGCCGCATCGTCGGCCCAGTTCTGCGACGAACGGAACTGCAGCCGCGGAAAGCCCGTGCCGGCGCCGAACGAATAGAGGAGCTTCCGGTTCCACTGCGGCTGCGGAGAGGTCGCGGTCCATGCCGGGGCCGACGGGTCGAACAGCACGGCGATGTCGTAGATGCCGCGGTTGATCGTGCCGCGCTCCACGCGAACGATGTACGGCACCGTCGCGCCGGTCGTGGCGGTGGTGCTCGCGACCGCCGATGCGGGCGTCGTGCCCGACACGTAAGGCTGCAGGCACGAGTTGGCGGGTGTCGGCGGAACCGGGCCGCCCGCAGCGGCAGGGCTGGGGTCGGGCAGCACGAAGGAGCAGCCGCCGTCACCCGGTTTCGCCGTCACGGGCGTGAGCGTGCGATAGAAAAGCTTGAACTCGGTGGCGATGCTGCACTGCACGTCGGTGGCGTTGGTCGAGAGGCCGCTGGCGTTCGATGCGGGCGTTGCGCCCGCGCCGGCCGTGGGGGCCGGCGTGGCGCAGACATACGGAACGAATTGCGCGCTCGACAGCACCGGCCCGCTGCGCGGCGCGTTGACGACCGTGAGCGTGGCTTCGCGGCTGAGCTTGGTGCTCGCCTTGATGGTGTTCGATCCCACCGCCAGGCCGGTGGCGAGCCCGGTGATGCGGCCGTCGGCGCGCTTGGCGAACGCGCCGCTGATGTCGTTGCCGTTCAGCGTGACTTTCAGGCCGCCGGCATTGCCGCCCTCGGGAATCAGCTCGACCAGCACATCGCCGCCGCTGACCAAGTCGGCGCGGGTCGACAGCGTGCGCACCTCCATGCGGCCGGTGCCGCCACCGCCGTTGCCGCCGCCGTCTCCGAAGTTCCAGGGGAACCCGCCGCCACCACCACCGCCGCCGCAAGCGGCAAGCAACAGGGACAGGCTTGCCGTGGAACCGGCCAGGAGCATCTGTCGGGGTATGCGCATCGGCGCGCGCGTCGGTGTTGTCATGGTTTTTTGTCTCCTGTCCCGCGCTGCAGCGCTCGCCCTTCTGGCCGGCCGGCCCGAATGAGGCGGCGCGCGCCCTGGACCTGGAGATTCTTGGATGACTGGCGGCCGCCCGCCCTATCCGGACGACGCCATTCGCATGACTTTCGGAACGCCCGAGGGTTTGCCCTTGAGGCGGCCTTGGACGGGAAAGGTGAGACCTCGCGGTCTCACCTTGTTGCAGTCACGTTCTTTTTTTCCGAACGGCGAATCCCAGCAGCAATGTGGCCAGCGCGATGGCACCCTGCTCCAGCAACAGCCGCTCCGTATCGAGTTCCATGAAGGCCACGCGATCGGCCCGGAAATGTCCGGCAAACATGCCGTGCGCTTTCCAGGGGGGAAAGAACAACAGCACGGCCATGGATGAAATGCCGACCAGGGCAACGACCCAAACCCTGAGATTCATGCGTCCTCCGGCTGTCTCGATCAGAAGGGGCGCGATCCCCGCGTCTCGGACGGCCGCTCGCCGAAGCGCGCGCGGTATTGCGCCGCAAAGTGCCCCAGGTGAAGAAAGCCGTACTTTTGCGCCACTTCACGCACGCCGCTCCCGCCGCTTCCATCGATATCGGCCGATGCCTGCAACTCCGCCCGCACCCTGTCCAGCCGCGTCTCCCGCAGGAACTCCATCGGCCCTTGCCCCGCGTGCTGGCGAAACGCCAGCTGCAGCGCGCGTGCGCTGCAGCCGACTTCGCGGCAGACATCCGCCAGCGACAGGGGAAGCTGCGCATTGGCAGCCATGTAGTCCTGCGCCTTGCGCACCACGCGCGGCAGCAGGCGCCGCCTGGCGTCTCCGGCGAGCGCACCCGAATGGTTGTGCCCGGCCGACATCAGCAGGCTCGACATCAGGTAGGCCTCCGCGTGCTCGGCCAGCGGGCCGCCCGATTGCAGCGCGTTGCTGGCGTCTAGCGTGAGCCGCAGGTAGTCGATGAAATTCACCAGCGGCGCCAGCGCGGGGTTGTCCAGCGGCACGCCGAGGTCGAACACCAGCGGCTGCCCGACGGGTGCCTGCAGCAGCGATTCGAGCCGCGAGAGCAGCGCCGAGCGCGCCAGCTGCACGATCAGGTGCGGACTCCCATCCGCCCAGCGCATCGACAGCGGCTCGGTCGGCGAGGGCAGTGACGCAAGCCGCGGCGTCGCGTCCACCTGTTGTGCGCCGCACCGGATCTCCGCACCGCCGCGCAGCGGAATCTGCAGCAGGAAGAAGTCCTGCAGGTAGCCCGGATCGATCTGCACCCCGGGCCCGTACTGCACGTAGTTGAGGCTCACGTCGCGGTGCAGCCGCGCACTGTGATGGCACGCGTCGAGTTCGGTGCCGGGCCGCAGCATGACCAGCCCGTGCGGGCAGAACACGCGGGCCACGCTTTCGCGTGCCTCGTCCATGTCGTGGCTCTCGAACAGCCGATAGCGCTGCAGCGGCAGAGGCAACGTGGGGGTCGTGACGGTTTCCATGGGGCGAAGGCACCGTAGCAAAAACCATCCCAGCCCACAATTCGGGCCACCCCTTGGCAAAAACCTGCGCGACAGGGACATCGCCTGCGTTTGCGGGATGCTCCGGAGCCCCGCCCCCTCGTAACGTTCGCCCCACAGGCCGCCAGGGCCTGCCCGATCGATCAACCGAGGAGAGCAAGCGTCATGTTCAAGGGACTCGCAGGCAAGAGCGCCATCGTCACCGGCGGCGCCACATTGATAGGCGTGGGCGTGGTGCGTGCGCTGCACGCGGCCGGCGTGAAGGTGGTCGTCGCCGACATCGATGCCGACAACGGCCAGGCGCTGGCCGATTCGCTCGGCGCGGGCGTGCGCTTCGTGCGCACCGACATCACCGACGACGCGCAGGTCGAGGCCTGCGTGGCCGAGGCGGCCGCGCGGCACGGCGGTGTGCACTTTCTGGTCAACCTCGCGTGCTCGTATGTGGACGACGGCTTCAAGTCGCCGCGCGCCGACTGGCTCACTTCGTTCAACGTGAACGTGGCGAGCGCGGTGGCGATGCTGCAGGCCGCGCACCCGCACATGGTGGCGGCCGGCGGCGGGGCGGTGGTCAATTTCACGAGCATCTCCTCGCGCGTGGCGCAGACGGGGCGCTGGCTCTATCCGGTGAGCAAGGCCGCGATGGCGCAGCTCACCCGCAACATGGCGATGGACCTGGCGCAGGACAACATCCGGGTCAACAGCGTGTCGCCGGGCTGGACCTGGTCGGCCGTGATGGAGCGCCTGAGCGGCAACGACCGCGCCAAGACCGATCGCGTGGCCGCGCCCTTCCACCTGCTCGGGCGCGTCGGCGATCCGGACGAGGTGGCGCAGGTGGTGCTGTTCCTGTGCTCCGACCACGCGAGCTTCGTGACCGGCGCCGACTACGCGGTGGACGGCGGCTATTCCGCCATGGGCCCCGAGCAGGCCGTGCCCGCCATTCCCCAATTGATGGAATAGCCCGCTCTCGGCGGCGCAATCAAGGAGCAAAGCAATGAAGCGAATCGCAATCGTCGGCGCGGGCCAGTCGGGCCTGCAACTGGGGCTCGGCCTGCTCGCGGCAGGCTACGAGGTCACCATGTTCAGCAACCGCACGGGGGAGGACATCCGCCGCGGCAAGGTGATGTCGAGCCAGTGCATGTTCCACACCTCGCTGCAGATCGAGCGCGACCTGGGCCTGGACCACTGGGCGCGCGACTGCCCCACGGTGGACGGCATCGGCCTGGCCGTGCCGCATCCCGAGCAGAAGGGCGCCAAGGTCATCGACTGGGCCGCGCGCCTGCATTCGAGCGCGCAGTCGGTCGACCAGCGGGTGAAGATCCCGGCGTGGATGGATGAATTCCGGAAGAACGGCGGCGAGCTCGTCCTCAAGGACGCGGGCATCCACGAGCTCGAGGCCTGTGCGCAGAGCCACGACCTCACGCTGGTGGCGAGCGGCAAGGGCGAGATCTCCAAGCTCTTCGAGCGCGATGCGCACAAGTCCCTCTACGACAAGCCGCAGCGCGCATTGGCGCTCACCTACGTAAAGGGCATGAAGCCGCGCGAGCCGTTCTCCGCGGTGTGCTTCAACCTGATTCCCGGCGTGGGCGAGTATTTCGTGTTCCCGGCGCTGACCACGACGGGACCGTGCGAGATCATGGTGTTCGAAGGCGTGCCCGGCGGCCCGATGGATTGCTGGGCGGACGTGACGACGCCGCAGGAACACCTTGCGCGCAGCAAGTGGATCCTCGAGACCTTCATTCCGTGGGAGGCCGAGCGCTGCAGGGACATCGAGCTGACCGACGACAACGGCATCCTCGCGGGCCGCTTCGCACCGACGGTGCGCAAGCCGGTGGCGACGCTGCCTTCGGGGCGCAAGGTCATGGGCCTGGCCGACGTGGTGGTGCTCAACGATCCGATCACGGGGCAGGGTTCCAACAACGCGGCCAAGTGCGCCGACACGTACCTCAAGAGCATCCTCGCGCGCGGCGACGGCGCGGCCGACGCGGCCTGGATGCAGCAGACCTTCGACCGCTACTGGTTCGGCTACGCGCAATGGGTCACGCAGTGGACCAACATGCTGCTCGCGCCGCCGCCGCCCCATGTGCTCAACCTGCTGGGCAGCGCCGGTGCGGTGCCGCCGCTGGCGAGCGCCTTCGCCAATGGCTTCGACGATCCGCGCACCTTCTTCCCGTGGTTCGCCGACGCCGCGGAATCGGAGCGCTACATCGCCACCTGCGCCGCAGTCGCATAGCCCGGAGCGAACGCATGAAGCAGCGACGCGTGGCCATCGTCGGCGCCGGCCAGTCCGGCATGCAACTCGCACTCGGCCTGCAGCGCGCGGGGCACGAGGTGACGGTGTTCTCGAACCGCTCCGCGCGCGAGATTCTCGAAGGGCCGGTGATGTCCAGCCAGTGCATGTTCGAGACCGCGCTGCAGACCGAGCGCGAGCTGGAACTGGACTGGTGGGCCAACGAATGCCCCGCGATCGAAGGCATCGGCATCGCAGTGCGCAATCCCGAGGGCGGCAAGGCCATCGAATGGCGCGCGCGGCTCGACGGGGCTGCGCAATCGGTCGACCAGCGGCTCAAGATCCCCGCGTGGATGGCCGAATTCGAGACGCGCGGCGGGCAACTGGTGCTCAAGGACATGGGCCTCGACGATCTGGAGACCTGCGCGCAACTGCACGACCTCGTGGTCGTCGCAAGCGGCAAGGGCGAGATATCCCGGCGCTTCGAGCGCGACGAAGCGCGGTCGCCGCTCGACCAGCCGCAGCGCGCGCTGGCACTCACCTACGTGAAGGGCATGAAGCCCGCCGAGCCGCATGCGCGGGTGTGCTTCAACCTGATCCCCGGCGTGGGCGAGTACTTCGTGTTCCCGGCGCTGACCACGACGGGGCCGTGCGAGATCATGGTGTTCGAAGGCGTGCCCGGCGGCCCGATGGATTGCTGGGCCGACGTGAAGACGCCGCAGGAACACCTTGCGCGCAGCAAATGGATCCTCGAGACCTTCCTGCCGTGGGAGGCCGAGCGCTGCACGCACATCGAACTGACCGACGACAACGGCATCCTCACCGGTCGCTTCACGCCGACGGTGCGCAAGCCTGTCGCCACGTTGCCTTCGGGCCGCCAGGTGCTGGGCCTGGCCGATGCGGTGGTGCTCAACGATCCGATCACGGGGCAGGGCGCCAACAACGCGGCCAAGTGCGCCGACATCTACCTCAAGCGCATCCTCGAACACGGCGATGCGCCGTTCGATGCCTCGTGGATGCAGGAGACCTTCGACCGCTACTGGGAAGGCTACGCCCGATGGGCCACCGACTGGACCCACAGCCTGCTCGCGCCGCCGAAGCCGCACCTGCAGAAGCTGCTGCAGAGCGCGACGCACATGCCCGCGGTGGCTAGCACCATCGTCAACGGCTTCGACGACCCGCGTGTCTTCGCGCCCTGGTGGTTCGATGCCGCCGAGGCCGACCGCTTTCTCGAAGCCCGGGCGCGCGAGGCGGCAGTGGATCGCTTCGACCGGCGCGACTTCCGCAAGGCGCTAGGCCAATTCAGCACCGGCGTGACCGTCATCACCACCCGCGCGATCGACGGCCGCCGCGTGGGCATGACCGCCAATTCGTTCTCGTCGGTCTCGCTCGATCCGCCGCTGGTGCTGTGGAGCCTCGCGCGGCAGGCGCCGAGCGTGGCCGACTTCACCGGCGCGAGCCACTTCGCGATCAATGTGCTCGCGGCGAACCAGCATCACCTGTCGCGGCAGTTCTCGACGCCGCAGGCGGACAAGTTCGGCGGCGTGGACTGCTGCGAGGGCACGGCCGGCGTGCCGCTGCTGAACGGCGTCATCGCGCGCTTCACCTGCCGCAACGTGAAGCAGTACGACGGCGGCGACCATCTCATCTTCATCGGCGAGGTCGAGCGCTACGATCGCTTCGACGGCGAGCCGCTGGTCTTTCATTCAGGTTACTACCAGGTGACGACACGACACCCGGAATGCATGCAGTGAGCACGCGGCCCGCATCACCACCCCACCTCACCCACGGAGCAGTTCACATGCAGCAAAAAATCCGCATCCAGGCCACCGACGGCAGCGGCAGTTTCAACGGCTACCTCGCATTGCCCAAAGCCGGCAGCGGCCCGGGCCTCGTGATCGCGCAGGAAATCTTCGGCATCAACCACACGATGCGCGAGGTGGCCGACTACTACGCGGAAGAAGGCTACGTCGTGCTGGTGCCCGACCTCTTCTGGCGCCAGGAGCCCGATGTGGAACTCGGCTATGGCGAGGCCGACTGGCAGCGCGCCTTCGCGCTCTACGGCGGCTTCGACGAGGCCAAGGGCATGGAAGACATGCAGGCCGCGATCACCGCGTTGCGCCAGCGGCCCGAAGTGCAGCAGCAGAAGGTCGGCGTGCTGGGCTTCTGCCTCGGCGGCAAGCTCGCGTACCTGGCCGCGTGCCGCACCGATGCGGATGTGGCGGTCGGCTACTACGGCGTGGGCATCGATGCCGCGCTCGGCGAGGCCGACAACATCAAGCGCCCGCTCACGCTGCACATCGCCGAGCTCGACAAGTTCTGCCCGCCCGAGGCGCGCGACCGCATCGTGCAGACGCTGTCGGGCCGGCCTGGCGTTTCGCTCTACGTCTACCCCGGCATGGACCACGCCTTCGCGCGCAACGGCGGCGAGCACTTCCACAAGCCCTCGGCGCTGATGGCGCACGAGCGCAGCATCGCTGCGCTCAAGGGCGCGATCGGTCCGAACTACGACCTCTCGGCGCTCTGGGACAAGCACTGCGAGTACGAATTCGGCACGCGCAATGTCGACGACACGATGGGCACCATGGTGGCCGAGCCGTATGTGAACCACATCCCCACCATGACGGGCGGCGTGGGCTACAAGGCGCTGCACGCGTTCTATACGAACCACTTCGTCAACAGCAACCCGCCCGACACTTCGCTGGTGCCGATCTCGCGCACCGTGGGCGCATCGCAGGTGGTCGACGAAATGCTGTTCTGCTTCACGCACACCACCGAGATCCCGTGGATGCTGCCCGGCGTGCCGCCGACCGGAAAGCGCGTGGAGATCCCGCTGCTCGCGGTCATCAAGTTCCGCGGCGACAAGCTCTACCACGAGCACATCTACTGGGACCAGGCGAGCGTGCTGGTGCAGGTGGGCCTGCTCGATGCGAAGCTGCTGCCGGTGGCGGGCGTCGAGACGGCGCGCAAGCTGCTCGATGAATCCCTGCCCTCGAACACCCTGATGCGCAAGGGAAGCTGAAGCGGGACGAGACGGGCCGTGCCCGGGCTCATTTCGCGATGGTGTACGACGCCATGACCACCCAGCGCCTGGCTTTCGATTCGTGGCCCGGCCGCCCCATCAGCGGCGTGACGTAGTGCCAGAAGGGCAGGCGGTACACCGCGATCGAACCGGTGCGGGTGACGTTGTAGAGCGCGTTGAGATGGCCGTCGGCACCCTGGCAGACCAGGGACTGCGAATCGACGTGCTCGTTCACGAAGGACAGGTGCACATCCACGTACCCGTTGCGCAGATGCGGCTGCTCGGGATGGTGGTCGTTGTGCGGGCCCACGTAGTCGCCATGCCCGTACAGGATGGCCTGCACGCCGTTCGCCCGCTCCAGCCGCTCTCCGGAAACCGTCTCCGCGAGGCGGGCCAGCGACTCCGAGCGCATGAGGCGCAACAGCCCGATCTGCGTCGCGACCTTGTAGGCGGGATGGCGTGTCGATTCGAAGCTGACGCTCTTCTGCCGCATCACCTTGGTCAGCGATTCCGTGTAGTTGCGGCGCATGCCCCAGATGCTGTCCGGGTCCACCGGCCGGTCGGCCTCCTTCGCCAGCGGCCCCAGCGCACTGTCGAGCAACGCGAAGCACGCGCGCGAACGCCTGGTGCCCAGCACGCCGCTCGCCATCGCGAAGTGACCGGGGTCGTCGGCGCCCGTCCATCGGGCGCGGGATGCGGCCGAAGGCGAAAGCAGGTCGGAGAACTCGGATGGAAAGATTTCCATGAGAACCTCGGAAGGTGAGTTTCACATCGGGCCGATGTCGACGAGCGCATTGCCCGGCCTCCTTCGGATGTCGGCCAGCCGGGCAATGGCGTGCAGACTATTTTCGAATTCGAGCGGTGGCAAGAGGGGTTTGCGCACGGCGTGGTGTCCGCTGCTTTCCGCGAAAACAAAAGGATCCACCTTCGGCACTTCGAGCGCTGTCCGCGCGCCGGCCGGCGCTGCAGCTCAAGCCGCGGGAAGGAATTTCCTGACGTGCGCGGCGAATGCGGCCGTCAACGCCGTCGGCGCCTCGCGATCGAATGCCAGCGTGACCCCGACGCCCGGCAGGTCGGGAAACCCTTGCGCTGCCGTGAGGATCTGCAGATCCTCGGGAACGGCCGATCGCGTCAGCACGATCACGGCCTGGCCCGAGCGTGCCATGCCGACCAGGCCCGAGAGGCTGCTGCTCGCGTAGGCGAGCCGGTAGGCGCGGCCCGCAGCTTCCAGCGCCTGCCTCGGCAGCTTGTGGTCCAGCGCGTCCGGTGCGCCCAGCGCCAGCGGCAGCGGGTCCAGCGACGCGGCGACGCCGTCGCGGTGCGCCACCCAGACCAGTGGCTCATGGCGGATCACGTCGCCGGCCGCATCACCTGCCACCGACACCAGCGCCAGGTCGACTGCGTGCCGCGCGAGGAGCTCGTGCAGCCGCGGCGTCGGCGCGCACATCACTTCCAGCTGCACGCGTGGATGCAGGCTCGCGAAGCTCTGCAGCAGGTACGGCAGGAACACGACGGCATAGTCGTCGGGGCAGCTGAAGCGCAGCACGCCGGAGAGCTGCTCGCCGCGCAGCTCGGCCAGTGCTTCGTCGTGCTTGCGCAGCAGTTCGCCCGCGCGCACGAGGAGCCGCTCGCCGGTCGCGGTGAGCGTGACGCCCCGGCCGGTGCGATGCAGCAGCGGTTGCTCGACGATGCCTTCGAGCCGCTGCATCTGCATGCTGAGCGCCGATTGCGTGCGCCCCACGCGCGCGGCAGCCTGGCCCAGCACGCCGGTCTCGGCGATGGCGACGAAGCTGCGCAGCAGGTCGATGTCCAGCGACTGGCTCACGGCATGAATTCTCCTGATACCTGATGTCAAAACAATTCGCTTCCCCGCAGGTGCGACCCTGCGTAATGTGCGTCATTTTGATCGGCAGGCAACGACATGAGCAGCAACGACGACCCCAAGTTCTGGCAGCAGGCCCGGCAGCATCTGGTGCGCTACGGCGGCAGCTTCGAGCCCTTGATCATCGAGCGCGCGGAAGGCTGCTTCGTCTACGACGCCGATGGCCGCGGCATCCTCGATTTCACCTCGGGCCAGATGAGCGCCCTGCTGGGGCATTCACATCCGGACATCGTGGCGGTGGTCACCGAGCAGATCCGCTCGCTGGACCACCTCTTCAGCGGCATGCTGTCGCGGCCGGTGGTGGCGCTCGCCGCGGAAATCGCGCGGCATGCGCCGCCCGGGCTGGAGCGCTGCCTGCTGCTGAGCACCGGCGCGGAGTCGAACGAAGCGGCGCTTCGCATGGCCAAGCTCGTCACGGGCCGGCACGAGGTGGTGGCCTTCACGCAGTCATGGCATGGCATGACCGGCAGCGCGGCCGCGGCCACCTACAGCGCCGGCCGGAAGGGCTACGGGCCGGCCGCGGCCGGTTCGCTGGCCATTCCGGCGCCGAACGCCTACCGGCCGCGCTTCACGACGGCGGAGGGCGCGCTCGACTGGCGCCGCGAACTCGACGACGGCTTCGAGCAGGTCGACCGGCAGTCCACCGGCGCACTTGCCGCCTTCATCGCCGAGCCCATCCTCAGCAGCGGCGGCATCCTCGAGCTGCCGCCGGGCTACATGGCGGCGCTCAAGAAGAAGTGCGAGGAGCGCGGCATGCTGCTGATCCTCGACGAGGCGCAGACCGGCGTCGGCCGCACCGGGCTGATGTTCGCGTGCGAGCGCGACGGCATCGCGCCCGACATCCTCACGCTCTCCAAGACGCTGGGCGCGGGCCTGCCGCTGGCGGCGATGGTGACGACCGCCGCGATCGAGGAAGAGGCCCATGCGCGCGGCTTCCTGTTCTACACGACGCACGTCTCCGACCCGCTGCCGGCCGCGGTCGGCTTGAAGGTGCTGGAGGTGGTGGAGCGCGACGGGCTGGTCGAACGCGCACGCGTGGCCGGCGCGCGCCTGCAAAAGGGCCTGCGGGCGCTGCAGTCGCGCCACGAATGCATCGGCGACGTGCGCGGCCGTGGCCTGCTTCTCGGGCTGGAAGTCGTTTCCAGCCGCGAGACCCGCGAGCCCGCCTTCGAGCTCGGCGAGGCCGTCACGCGCGAATGCATGAAGCTCGGGTTGAGCATGAACATCGTGAAGCTGCCGTCGATGGGCGGCGTCTTCCGGATCGCGCCGCCGCTCACGATCAGCGACAGCGAGATCGACCTCGGCCTGGAGCTGCTCGACAAGGCGATCGCAACGGCCGTGCGAGGGGCGTAGTCAGCTGCTGCGCCGCACCACCAGCTCGAAGCCGAGGTCGATCGTGCGCTCGGCCACCGTCTCCGCGCGCATCAGCGACAGCAGCATGGTGGCCGCGCACTCGCCGATCTCGCGGCGCGGGGTGTGCACGGTGGTCAGCGGCGGCAGCATCTGGTCGCTGCCGCCCAGGTCGTTGAAGCCGGCGATCGCCACGCGCTCGGGCACCGGCACGCCGGTGCGCAGCGCGGCGAGCAGCCCGCCCTGGGCGAGGTCGTCGTTGCAATAGAAGATGGCGTCCACGTCGGGGTGGCGCGCGAGCAGGTCCTCGAACTGCCGGCCGCCCAGCGCCATGGAGGTGGGGCCGGGCACCAGCAGTTCGAGCGCCGGGTCGTGGCAGCCGGCCGCGCGCAGCGCCTCGCGGTAGCCCTCCAGCCGCATCATCACGCGCGGGTCGAGTTGCCCGGCGGCATAGGCGATGCGCCGACGGCCGCGCGCGAGCAGGTGCTGCACGATGGCGCGGCCCGCGTCCTGCTGCGAGAACCCGACGCTGTGGATGCCGGGGGCGGCCGAGGTTTCCATCAGGTACACGCAGGGCGCATCGCTGCGCTCGAGCATCCGCAAGGCCGCGGCGCTGCGGTCGAAGCCGGTGAGCAGCAGGCCCGCCGGCCGCTGCGAGAGGTAGCTGCGCAGCAGCGCCTCCTCCTGCGCGGGGTCGTAGTGCGTCACGCCGATGAGCGACTGGAAGCCGTGCGGCGAGAGCGCGTCCTGCACCGCCTCGAGCAGTTCCACGAAAAGCTGGTTGGTCAGCGACGGAATCAGCACCGCCACATGCGAGCTGCGCGCCGAAGCCAGCGCGCGCGCCGCCACATTGGGCACATAGCCGAGCTGGTCGACCGCCGCCTGCACGCGGGCCTGCAGGTCGGGTGACACGTTGCGCGCGCCGCGCAGGGCGCGCGACACCGTGATCGGGCTCACGCCTGACACGCGGGCCACGTCGTCGAGCGTCACGTGGCTGGAGGAACGGGAGCGTGGGCGCTCGGGGGCGTCGGCCATGGTCGATTTCTTAGGGTTAGTACCGAGATTGGATTGGACAGCGCTGTCCTAGGATAGCGCTGTCCAGCCCCTGGCCGATTCGGGACAAACCCGAGCGCAGCAGAGAGCTGGTTTTTTTGAATTGTGAGGGATAGCGCTATCCCATTTGCCGGCCGACCCTTGCAGCGACCGGATTCAGGAGACAAGACATGTTCGGAATGTTCGGAATGAGCAAAGAGGTTTTCCTGCTCGTCGACGCCCTGGTGGCGATCCTCGGCCTGATCCTTCTGATCACGCGCTGGCGCGTGCACCCCTTCATCGCGCTCACGCTGGCCGCGGGCTTCCTCGGCCTGACCTCGGGCATGCCGGTGGATTTGGTGATGAAGTCCTTCCAGGACGGCTTCGGCGGCGTGCTCGGCTTCGTGGGCATCGTGCTCGGCCTGGGCACCATGCTCGGCAAGATGATGGCCGAGTCGGGCGGCGCGGACCGCATCGCGCGCACGCTGATCGACGCCTTCGGCAAGGAGCGCGTGCACTGGGCGATGATGTTCGCGGCCTTCCTGGTGGGCATTCCGCTGTTCTTCGAGATCGGCTTCGTGCTGCTCATTCCGCTGGTGTTCATCGTGGCGCGGCGCACCGGCGTGTCGCTGATCCGCATCGGCATTCCGCTGCTGGCGGGCCTGTCGGTGGTGCACGGCCTGGTGCCGCCGCACCCGGGGCCGCTGCTGGCCATCGGCGTGTTCGGCGCCGACATCGGCAAGACCATCTTCTACGGCCTGCTCGTCGGGCTGCCCACCGCGATGATCGCGGGCCCGATCTTCGGCAAGTTCATCTCGAAGTACGTGCCGGGCGAGGCTTCGCCCGAACTGCTGGAGCAACTGGCGCGCGAACCCGAGGCGCGCGAGCTGCCGGGCTTCGGCATCACGCTGCTGACGGTGCTGCTGCCCGTGGGGCTGATGCTCCTGAAGACGTTCGCCGACGTGGCGCTCGACGAAAAGAGCATCGTGCGCCAGTGGATGGACTTCATCGGCCATCCGATCACCGCGCTGCTGGCGGCATTGCTGCTGTCGCTCTACACCTTCGGCTTTGCGCGTGGCTTCACCAGCAAGCAGATCATGAAGTTCGTCGACGACAGCCTGGCGCCCACCGCGGCCATCGTGCTGATCATCGGCGCGGGCGGCGGCTTCAAGCAGATGCTGGTCGCCAGCGGCGTGGGCAACGCGATCGGGCACATGGCGCTGAATGCGCAGGTCTCGCCGATCCTGCTGGCGTGGCTGGTGGCGGGGCTGATCCGCATCGCCACGGGTTCGGCCACGGTCGCCACCATCACCGGCGCGGGCATCGTCGCGCCGCTCGCCACCATGGTGCCGGGCGTGAACCGCGAGCTGCTGGTGCTGGCCACGGGCGCGGGATCGCTGATCCTCTCGCACGTGAACGACGCGGGCTTCTGGCTGGTCAAGCAATACTTCAACATGACGGTGGCCGAGACCTTCAAGACCTGGACGGTGATGGAAACGCTGATCTCGGTCGTGGCCATCGTGTTCATCATGCTGCTGAGCATGGTCGTCTGAGGAGAACCCCATGGGCCGCACCGTCATCGGCGTAGACATCGGAACCACCAGCACCAAGGCGGTGGCGTTCACGCCGGCCGGGCGCGTGCTGGCGCACGAGACGGTCGAATACCCGCTGCTGCAGCCCGAGGCCGCGGCCGCCGAGCAGGACCCGGAGCAGATCTTCGAGGCCGTGCTGCAGACCATCGCGGGCTGCGTGAAGGCATGCAAGGCCGCGCCGGGCGACGTGCTCGCCGTGTCCTTCAGCGCGGCGATGCACAGCCTGATCCTGGTCGATGCCGCGGGCGCGCCGCTCACGCGCAGCATCACCTGGGCCGACCAGCGCGCCGCGCGTTGGGCCGAGCGCATCCGCGACGAATGGGACGGGCTCGCGATCTACCGCCGCACCGGCACGCCGATCCACCCGATGTCGCCGCTGGCCAAGCTGGTGTGGCTGCGCCATGAGCGCGCCGAACTCTTCGCAAGCGCGGCGCGCTTCGTCGGCATCAAGGAGTACGTGTTCTTCCGGCTCTTCGGGCAATGGCAGGTCGACCATTCGATCGCCTCGGCCACGGGGCTCTTCAACCTGGAGCGGCTCGACTGGGACGAAGGTGCTCTCGCGCTCGCCGGCGTGCGCGCCGACCAGTTGCCGCGCCCGGTGCCGACCACCTGGCACATCGAAGGCCTCTCGGCCGATGTCGCGGCGCAACTGGGGCTCGCGACCGACACGCCTTTCGTCATTGGCGCCAACGACGGCGTGCTCTCCAACCTCGGCGTGAACGCGGTGGCGCCCGGCGAAGTGGCCGTGACCATCGGCACCAGCGGCGCGATGCGCACCGTGGTCGACCACCCGATGACCGACCCCGAGGGCCGCACCTTCTGCTACGCACTCGCCGATCGGCGCTGGGTGGTGGGCGGACCGGTGAACAACGGCGGCATCATCCTGCGCTGGGTGCGCGACGAGTTCGCCTCGGCCGAGGCCGAGACCGCCAAGCGCCTGGGCATCGACACCTATGAGGTGCTCACGCGCATCGCCGAGCGCGTGTCGGCCGGCTCCGAAGGGCTGGTGTTCCACCCCTTCCTCACCGGCGAGCGCGCGCCGTACTGGAACGCCGACCTGCGCGGCTCCTTCTTCGGGCTGGGTATCCATCACCGCAAGGAGCACATGATCCGCGCGGTGCTCGAGGGCGTGATCTTCAATCTCTACAGCATCCTGCCGGCGGTCGAGTCGATCGCGGGCCGCAGCGCGCACATCAAGGCCACCGGCGGCTTCGCGCGCTCGGGCATGTGGCGCCAGATGATGGCCGACGTGTTCGACCGCGAGGTCGTGGTGCCCGAGAGCTTCGAGAGCTCGTGCCTCGGCGCCGCGGTGCTCGGGCTCTATGCGCTGGGTCATGTCGATTCGCTCGACGTGGTCGCGGGCATGGTCGGCGCCACGCACCGCCACACGCCCAACGCCAAGAATGCCGCGCTCTACCGGCAGCTGCTGCCGGTGTACCTCTCGCTGCCGCGCAAGCTCGGCGAGGAGTACCGGCTGCTCGCCGCGTTCCAGCAGCAGACGGCCATGCCGCCGCCGGCTCGCAAGAGCTGACGCGATCCGACCTGTTGTTGTCCGTTGGAGATCTGGTCTTGCTGAACACGATGCCGCCGGCCTCCGCCTCCCGAGCGCATGCGTCCGCAGCGCGCCCGTACACCACCGCGCGCGTCCGCTCGCTCGATGCGCGGCGCGGCGCAACATCCGAGCCCGCCGTGCCTGCGCTGGCGGAGACCCGGATCACCGTCCACTGCGAAACCTCACCCGCGGCCTCGGTGCGCGGCAACGACGCGAACTGCCTTCACGAGCACGAGCTGCACCTGATCGGCGCCGCGCCGGCGCGCCTGCGCGTGGGCAGCGGCATCGACGAGGAAACCCATCGCTTCGCGCCCGGCACCGTGGTGCTGCTGGGCCCGCGGCTGCCGCACAGCCTGGCGTTCGAGCACCGTCCGCTGCATGGCTCGGGCAATGCCGGCAGCCTGGTGCTGCGCTTCGGCGACGAGCCGCTGCGCCGCGGCATGGAACTGTTTCCCGAACTGCGCGATGCGGCGCCGCTGCTGGCGCGCTCGCGCCAAGGCGTGCAGTTCGTGGGACTGAACGAAGGCATCGTCTCGCGGCTGCGGCGCATCGAGATGCTGCAAGGCCTCGCGCGCTTCGCGGAATTCACCGTGCTGCTCAACGAGCTCTCGCAATGGTCCGAATACCGGCTGCTGGCCGATGCCGCGTTCACCGACGATTCGCTGGGCGAGCCCGGGGCTGCGACGCGCATCCACAAGGCGCTCGACCACATCCGCGACAACTACGTGGAGGAGCTCTCGCTCGCCGAGGTCGGCGCGGTCGTCGGCATGCGCGAGAACGCTTTCTCGCGCAGTTTCCGCCGCGCGACCGGCCAGACCTTCACCGACTTCGTGATCGGGCTGCGCGTGGCGCGCGCCTGCCGCCTGCTGGCCTCCACGCGCCAGCAGGTGAGCAGCATCTGCTATGAGGTGGGCTTCAACAACATCTCGAACTTCAACCGGCACTTCCGGCGCATCAAGGGCATGACGCCGGGTGAATTTCGAGCGGGAACTCAGAGTCAGAGGCCCAGCGCTTTTGCCACGCCTGCGCCGTAGGCCGGATCGGCCTTGGTGCAGTTGTCGATGTGGCGGCGCTTGATGAACTCGGGCGCATCGCCCATCGCGCGTGCCGTGTTGTCGAACAGCGCCTGCTGCTGCTCGGGCTTCATCAGGCGGAACAGGTCGCCGGGCTGCTTGTAGTAGTCGGCATCGTCCTCGCGGAAGTTCCAGAAGTCCGCATCGCCGCGCAGCTTGAGCGGCGGCTCGCGGTAGTCGGGCTGTTCCTGCCACTGGCCGAAGCTGTTGGGCTCGTAGTGCAGCGTGCCGCCGTAGTTGCCGTCCACGCGCATCGTGCCGTCGCGGTGGTTGCTGTGCACCGGGCAGCGCGCGGCGTTCACCGGGATCTGGTGGTGGTTCACGCCGAGGCGGTAGCGCTGCGCATCCGAATACGCAAAGAGGCGCGCCTGCAGCATCTTGTCGGGCGACACGCTGATGCCCGGCACCAGGTTGTTGGGCGCGAAGGCGCTCTGCTCGACGTCGGCGAAGAAGTTCTCGGGGTTGCGGTTCAGCTCCATCACGCCCACCTCGATGAGCGGGTAGTCCTTCTTGGGCCAGACCTTGGTCAGGTCGAAGGGGTGGTAGGGCACCTTCTCCGCATCGGCTTCGGCCATCACCTGCACGTAGAGCGTCCACTTGGGGAAGTCGCCGCGGCCGATCGAATCGAACAGGTCGCGCTGGTGGCTCTCGCGATCACCGCCCACGAGCGCCGAGGCTTCGGCATCGGTGAGGTTCTTGATGCCCTGCTGCGTCTTGAAGTGGAACTTGACCCAGAAGCGCTCGTTGGCCGCATTGACGAAGCTGTAGGTGTGCGAGCCGAAGCCGTGCATGTGGCGGTAGCTGGCGGGAATGCCGCGGTCGCTCATCACGATGGTCACCTGGTGCAGCGCCTCGGGCAGCAGCGTCCAGAAGTCCCAGTTGTGGGTGGCGCTGCGCATGTTGGTCTTGGGGTCGCGCTTCACGGCCTTGTTCAGGTCCGGAAACTTGCGCGGGTCGCGCAGGAAGAAGACGGGCGTGTTGTTGCCCACCAGGTCCCAGTTGCCTTCCTCCGTGTAGAACTTCAGTGCAAAGCCGCGGATGTCGCGCTCGGCATCGGCCGCGCCGCGTTCGCCGGCCACCGTGGTGAAGCGGGCGAACATCTCGGTCTTCTTGCCCACGGCGGCAAAGAGCTTGGCGCGCGTGTACTTCGTGATGTCGTGCGTGACGGTGAAGGTGCCGAAGGCGCCCGAGCCCTTGGCGTGCATGCGGCGCTCGGGAATGATCTCGCGGTTCAGGTTGGCCAGCTTCTCGAGCAGCCACACGTCCTGCATCAGCACGGGGCCGCGCGGGCCGGCGGTGAGGCTGTTCTGGTTGTCGACCACGGGCGCGCCGAAGGCGGTGGTCAGCGGGGTCTTCTTCGGGGCATCGGATGGGTTGGTCATGGAGCGTTCTCGTGGGTGGGGAGAGGGACGCGCGGTCTTGTTGTCTGGTCGCCGGCGCAACGAAGCGCATGATGCCATTTCCCGCCATCTTTCGGGCAACGGCGCGGCGCATGCCAGCGGTCAGACTTTCGTGTGGTGACCGCGCCGACGGCGCTCGGCACGGGTGCGCTCCAGCGTGTCCTGGCTGCTTTTGGCAGCCGCTTCGCATTTCTCGTGAAGCGCGATCAACTCGCGGTCGGTGAGCTTCTCGATGCCCATGAATTCGTCCTTGGCATTGGACGACCGGATCAGCTCGTCGAGCTTCGTCTGCAGCGCCACGCCGTCGCGGTTCTGGGTGTTCTGGATCAGGAACACCATGAGGAAGGTCACGATGGTGGTGCCGGTGTTGATGACCAGCTGCCAGGTTTCCGAGAAGCCGAAGAACGGCCCGGCCACCGCCCACGCAATGACCACGGCCACGCACACCAGGAAGGTGAGCGGGCTGCCCGCGACACGCGCGGTCTTGTTGGCGAACAAGGCGAACAGGTGATCCATGAATGACGGTGCTCCTTGCGCCGAAGGTGCCTGCGGTCGTGTCCGGCGCGTGTCGTCCGGCGCCGCGAGCGGGTCTTCATGAAGATGCTGCGGATGCGTCGGCGGGCGCCCCGGCGTCGGGGCTCACGCTCGCATCAGAATATACGAAACATATATACTTTGTGCATATTCCATATTGAGGCCGCCGATGGGCATCGTAAAGATTTCAGACCTGATGCACGAGAACCTGCGGGTGGCGGGCAACGCCCTGAGCCGGTCCATCAACTCGCAGGCCGAGCACTGGATGCGGGTCGGCATGCTGACCGAGATGCACCCGGAACTGGACTACCGGGAAGTCTGTCAACTGCTGATACAGGCCGAACTCGCAGGGGGCCTGGACATCGCCGCGGCCGTCACGGCCCAGCAGGGCAAGCCCCGCTCTCCCTCGGCTGGAAAACGCTGATGGCGCGCGACATCGTCATCAAGTCCGCCGAGGACATCGAGATGGCGCGGCGGGCCGGCCAGCTTGCCGCGGAGGTGCTCGCCATGATCGAGCCGCATGTCGTGCCGGGCGTGAGCACGGAAGCGCTCGACCGGATCTGCCACGACCACATCGTGAATGTCCAGGGCGCCATTCCGGCCAACGTGGGGTACCAGGGGTATCCGAAGACCATCCTCACTTCCGTCAACCAGGTGGTCTGCCACGGTATTCCTTCACCCGACAAGATCTTGAAGAAGGGCGACATCATCAACATCGATGTCGCCGTCATCAAGGATGGCTGGTTCGGCGACACCAGCCGCATGTACTTCGTGGGCGCCCCGAGCGTGCTTGCGCGGCGGCTGGTGGAGACGACCTACGAAGCCATGCTGGCTGGCATCCATGCGGTCAGGCCTGGCGCGACGCTGGGCGATGTCGGCCATGCGATCCAGTCGGTGGCGCAACGGGAGCATTTCAGCGTGGTGCGCGAATACTGCGGGCACGGCATCGGCCGGGTCTACCACGAGGACCCGCAGGTGCTGCACTACGGGCGGCGCGGAGAAGGAATTCGATTGGAGCCGGGAATGGTCTTCACCATCGAGCCGATGCTCAATGCAGGCCAGCGCGAAACCCGGCAACTGCCCGACGGGTGGACCGTCGTGACGAAGGACAGGTCGCTGTCCGCACAGTGGGAACACATGGTGGCGGTGACGCCCGAGGGTTATGACGTGCTGACGACCTGGCCGGGAGGCACGGGCACCTACGCACCGGTCTGACGCCCGGCGCGGACGCTTCTACTCCGGTTGGCCGCGCCAGACCCGGTGGCCGAAATACGCCATGAAGCAGAAGGAGAGCGCGATCCCGGCAACCGGGATCGGCCACGCCACATCGTCGCGTGCCAGTACCGCGCCGCAGCCCAGTCCGAACAACAGCGCGATCGCGAAACGAATGGCGGGATGCACCCGGTTTCCGATCGCATCGTCCAGGCCCCTGCGGCGTGCCCATGCATGCATGGCGGCCACCAGCACGCCGATCACCATGGCCGTCGCGATGGCGCTCAGCAGCAATGGCCGCAGGCTCTCGTTGGCCCACATCACGCGGACTCCGCGGACGATGTCTTCCATTCAGGACTCTTGCATCCTCAAGCTGTCGCCAACCGTCGCCGCGCCTTGACCGCCGAGGCCAATCCTTCGAGCACCGGCACCGTCTGCGCAAACCCGATGCACGCATCGGTGATCGACACGCCGTGCTTCAGCGCGACGCCGGGCTTCAGGTCCTGCCGGCCTTCCTCGAGATGGCTCTCGATCATGAGGCCCGTGATGCGCCGTTCGCCGCCCGCGATCTGCGCCGCCACGTCCTCGGCCACCACGATCTGCCGCTGGTGCTGCTTGCTGCTGTTGCCGTGCGAAACGTCGATCATCACCTGCGGCCGCAGGCCGTTCGCCAGCAGCGCCTGGCAGCTCGACTCCACATCCGCGGCCGAATAGTTGGGCGCCTTGCCGCCGCGCAGGATCACATGGCAGTCGTCGTTGCCGCGCGTCTCGAAGATTGCCGCCATGCCCATCTTGGTCATGCCCATGAAGGCATGCGGCGCGCGGGCCGCGAGGATGGCGTCGGCCGCCACCTTCACGCTGCCGTCCGTGCCGTTCTTGAAGCCGACCGGGCAGCTCAGGCCCGATGCGAGCTGCCGATGGCTCTGGCTCTCGGTGGTGCGTGCGCCGATGGCGCCCCAGGCGATCAGGTCGGCAATGAACTGCGGGCTCAGGAGGTCGAGGAACTCGGTGCCGGTCGGCAGGCCCAGCGTGGTCAGCTCGAGCAGCAGGCGGCGCGCGCGCTCCAGCCCTTCGTTGATCGCGAAACTGCCGTCCAGGTGCGGGTCGTTGATGTAGCCCTTCCAGCCGACGGTGGTGCGCGGCTTCTCGAAGTAGGCGCGCATCACGATCAGCAGGTCGTCCTGCAGCGAATCGGCGACCGTCTTCAGGCGCTGCGCGTATTCGATGGCCTGGTCGTGGTCATGGATGGAGCAGGGGCCGACCACGACCACCAGCCGGTCGTCGCGGCCATGCAGCACGTCGGCGATCGCCGCGCGGCTGCTCTCGACCAGCGCCAGCGTGTTGTCGCGCACGGGCACGCGCTCCTGCAGGAGCGCGGGGGTGATGAGCGGGCGAACGGCGCCGATGCGCACGTCGTCGATGCGGGTGGTGTCGAGCGTGCTGTCGCGGGAGCCGATTTCGGCGTCGTGGAGGGGGTCGTCGAGGCGGGGCATGGTCGTGGGTTCGATTTCGGATGGAGCTTCCCCGATTGTCCGTCCGAAGGCGTTCACCCGGATGTCCCGCCCTCGAAGCCGTGGAAGACCGTGAACGTCTCCACCGGCTCCCTCGGCATCGCGAGGCGGTGCAATGCCGAACCTGCCTGCGCCCAGCCGAGCGACATGCCGCACACCACGGTCTGCTCTTCGGGCAACGACAGGCATTCCCGGACGACCGGCTCGTGCCGCACGAACGACACCTGCGGACAGGTGTCGAGCCCGCGCGCTCTTGCCGCGAGCATGAAGGTCTGCAGGAACATGCCGAAGTCGGCCCAGCTGTGCGGCATCAGCCGCCGGTCGATCGTGAAGATGAGGCCGACCGGCGCATCGAAGAACAGGTAGTTCCGCGCGGTCTGCCTGTAGCGTGCATCGGCATCCGCGCGGTCGATGCCCAGGGCCGTGTAGTAGCGGGCGCCGAAGTCCGCCTGCCGCGATCTGCATGCCGCGGGCAGCTCCGGCGGAAAGTGCTGCGAGGCGGGGAGATCGTCGCGCTCGTGCGAGCGCAGCAGCGCCTCGCTGAACCGGCGCCTGGCGTTCCCTTCGAGCACATGCACGAACCAGGGCTGCGTGTTCGAGTTGCTCGGCGCGCAGCGCGCGACCTCGAGCATTTCCACGACGAGCGCCTTGGGAACCGGCGTGGGCAGGAAGGCGCGAACCGCCGCGCGCGAACGGATGACTTCGTCGACGATGCCCGGCGCCGTGTTGTCGTCGCGCGCGGTATCCGCAGGAGCTTCTTTCATCATGGCGTCATGCTCGCACGCCGGCGCGCGGCCGCCCATTGAAACTTGCGCAGCATCGGTATGCACGAAAGCGGATTTGGGCGGGTTATCCCCGGGTCTGCTGCGCGAGTTCGGTGAGCTGCTCCCTGAGCCAGACATGGGCCGGATCGTGTTCGTGCCGCCGGTGCCATAGCGCGCGCAGCGTCATGCCGGCCACCTCGTAGGGCAGCGGCTTGGCATGCAGGTCGCCGCGGCTTGCGAAGGCCTCTGCGAGCGGCGCGGGCACGATGGAGAGCATGTCGCTGTCCATGAGGAGCTCGGGCACGGCGAGCGAATGCGGCACCGTGATGCGATAGCGCGGGCGCTGGCCGATGGCCGCGAGCGCGTCTTCCAGCGCCTGCCGGTCGAACATCTCCGACTGGCGCGCCAGGCCGCGCTCGACGATGTAGCCGCTCACCGCGCCTTCCTCCTGCCCGCCGAGCGACACGGTCACCAGCGGAAATTCCGCCAGGTCCTCGACGCGCAGTCGGCGCCGGCGCAGCGGATGGCCCTTGCGCATGACGAGCACGTCCTCCTGCGTCCACACGGGGCCGCTCTGGAAGCGCGGCGGCACCTCCGCGAAGATGCCGATCGCCAGGTCGATGCGGCCCACGTCGATCTGCTCGGCCAGGTCCAGCCGCGTGGACGGGCGCACGACAAGGTCCACCGCCGGCGCGATGGCGCTCACGCGACGGCCGAGGCCGGCCAGCAGCACCGAGGTCACGTAGTCGTTCGCGGCCAGCACGAAGGTGCGCGCGGCGGTCGCGGGATCGAAGGGCTGCACGCCGAGCGTGTCGTGGATGCTGCGCAGGGCCTCGCGCAGCGGCGCGGCCATCGCCAGTGCGCGCGCAGTGGGCTCCATGCCGCGGGCCGTGCGGATGAACAGCTCGTCCTGCAGGGCTTCGCGCAGGCGCGCCAGCGCATGGCTGATCGCGGACTGGCTCAGGTGCAGCCGCTTGCCTGCGCGCAGGAGGTTCTGGTCCTCGAAGACGGCATCGAAGACGCGAAGCAGGTTGAGGTCCATGCGGTTCGGATTCACTGCTGCCATCTTTTTCTCCTCATGTTGCACGCGCTGCATTGTCGTGTTGCAGATTGATCGCTTCCAGCAATGGGTGTGCGCTGGCACCGTTCGGCCATGCGTTCCTGGCGCGACATTCAACTGGAGCTTTCAATGGTGCATCACATTTCGAGGCGGTCTTTCGCAACGCGCGCTGCGTGTCTCGTGCCGGGCGCGGCGCTGTGGCCGGCGCTGTCCTCTGCACAGGCCGATGCGGCGATAGGACGGCTCGTCGTGGGCTATCCGCCCGGCGGCACGCTCGACCAGACCGCGCGCCGCCTCACCGAATCGTGGCGCACGCAGGGCCGGCCGTACCTCGTGGACAACCGGCCCGGCGCCGCCGGACGCATCGCCAATGCACAGCTCAAGCGCGAGAAGCCGGACGGCAGCGTGCTGCTGTGCACGCACACCTCCGCGATGACGATCTACCCGAACGTCTACGCCAACCTCGCGTACGACCCTGCCAAGGATTTCAGGCCCGTTGCATTGCTGGCCTCCGCGACCTGCGTGCTGGCCGTGAGCAGCGCCGTGCCGCCCGAAGTGAAGACGCTGGCCGACTACGTGCGCTGGCTCCAGCGCACCGAGACCGGACGCACCTACGCATCGCCCGCCGCAGGCTCGCTCGCACAGTTCCTGGGCTATCGCTTTTCGCAGGCGGCCGGCGTGCCGCTCACGCACGTGGCCTATCGCGGTTCCGCGCCGGCGGTGCAGGACCTGCTGGGCGGACAGATCCCCGCCTACATCGGCTTCGTGGGCGACTTTCTCCAGTACCTCGAGAGCGGCAAGCTGCGCCTCCTGGCCGCGAGCAGCGAACGCCGCTCGCGCTTTTTGAAGAGCGTGCCGACCTTCGCGGAGCAGGGCTTCGAGACCGTGACCGGGCTCGAGAGCTACGGGGTCTACGCGCCCGCCGCCACGCCCGAGAAAACCGTGGCGGCGCTCGCCGAAGCCACGCAAACCGCATCGCGCGACAGCACGCTGATTGCAGGCCTGTCGCAGATCGGCCTGGAAGCCGCCTATCTCGGGCCGGCCGACTGCGCCCGTCTCATCGCCACCGAAAGGGAGCGATGGAAGCCGGTGGTCGCGGCCTCCGGCTTCAGGGCCGACGAGTAAAGCAAGCAAGAAGAACTCTCGAAGCAAAAAGGAAAAGCAACCCATGACCGACCAGGAAAAACTGATCGAGACCAGCCTCCCGTTCCTCGCGGAAATCCAGAACATGACCACGGGCACCGAGGTGGAGCGATGGCTCAACGCCACGTACCCACCGGGCTCGCCGCTCTACGACGCGTTGGCCACGCTGGTGAAGGGCGGCGTGCGCGACGGCTGGGCCGCCAACGTCGAGATCCAGGGGCGCAAGTACCGGCGCGCGCGGCTGTGCGATCCGTCGGCGCGCACGTTCAACTTCAGCATCACCGCGGTCTACATGGACAGCGCGGACAACACGCAAGGCAACCCCGAGGGGAGCTTTCGCGGCGACTATCACGCGCACCCCTACGGCGAATTCAACATGGTGGTGCCGCTGAACGACGGCGCTGCGCTGGCCGGGCCCAACGGATGGTGCTATGGCGGATGGACCGCGCCCGCGCCGGGCAGTCATCACTATCCGGAGGCGAAGGGCGGCGCGGTCATCGCGCTGTTCTACCTGCCGGCGGGGCGGATCTCCTACGACATCCAGGCGCCGGGGATGAAGGCGCGCTGAGCCTCTGCGGCGTGCGGCTACCATCCGGCGTTTTCCACCAGCGTCGGCACGGTGTTGCCGGCTCGCACCGCCCATGTCCAACGCAACGCCGCTCGGTGTCACCGAGGAGCAGATCGCAGCTGCCGAAGCCGAACTGGGCATCCGGTTTCCCGACAGGCTTCGGGAAGTGTGGAAGACCTACAACTGCAACGAGCTGCCGGGCGGCTGGCGTGTCTATCCGGTCTTCGATCCGGCCAACCCGCGAAAGACGGCGGGCAGCATCACCTACGAAAACCTGCGAGGTGCGTGGGGCCGACATGTGATGACGCTCGGGTTGGTCTCCATCGCGAGCAACGGCACCGGCAACCAGTTGGTGTTGAAGATCGATGAAGGACAGGCCGGGGCCGAGATCTTCTTCTGGCAGCACGACACGCAGAAGCTCAAAGCCTGGAAGCCCGGCTTCGACAGCATCGCCGGCCGTGCCGCGAAGGCGCGCGACAACGTGCAGCGGCTGCAGCAGACCTTCGGCACGCGCGAGCGCTGATCTTCAGCGCAGCACCAGCACCGTCAGCCGCCGCGCTTGGGCCAGTGGTGCCGCGTGCCGCCCGCGCGGCGGTCGGCCTTTTCCGGCACCACGCCCAGCGCACTCAACTCGGTGCCACGCACTTCGAGGTGGCGCAGGCACTGCAGAAAGATCTCGATGTGCGCGGCATCGATGCCGTCGAGCAGTTCGGTGTTGAGGCTCGCGATGCGGGGGAACAGCTCGCCAAAGAGTTGCCGGCCCGAAGGGCTCAGGCGCACATGCACTTCGCGGCGGTCCTCGGCGTCCTGGCGGCGCTCCACCAGTTTCTTCTCGGTGAGGCTGCGCAGGCCGCGCGAGGTGCGCACGCGGTCCAGGTCGAGCCGCTCTGCGAGCGCCGAGGGCGTGATCTCGCCGACCTCCGCGAGCGTGCCGATCATTCCCCACTCGCGGCGCGTGATGCCGAAGCCGCCTTCGACCATGCGGGTCGCCATGCCGCTGCCGGCGCGCGCCGCGCGCGACAGCCGGTAGAGGAGCAGGTCGTCCAGGGAACGGGGAGCGCGCAAGGCGTCCGCATCGGGAAAGGCAGGCATGGAAATGACAAGGGGTTGTGGCTGCGCCGCTGCGGCGGCCGATGATGGATTAGATCAACTATTTGTTACCTCCGTATAAATGAAGTAACAAAACCGGCCGATCGCCGGCAGCAGGAAATCCCATGCCCATTCTCTTTTCCCGGCGACGACTCGCCGCCTTGTGCGCCTGCGCCCTTGCCGCGTGCGGCGCCGTCGCGCCCGTGCATGCGCAGAACTTGGACGCACCCCTCACGCTCGTCGTCGGCTATGCGCCCGGTGGCAGCACCGACCGCATGGCGCGGCTCATCGCGGAGCGGCTGAGCCCGAAGATCGGCGTCCCCGTGACGGTCGAGAACCGTCCCGGCGAAGGCGGCCGGCTCGCGGCCAAGCAGATCAAGCGCGCGACCGCCGCCGAGAACATCCTGATGCTCGGCAACCCGGCGGTGATGGTGATCGCGCCGCTCGTGATCAAGGACGCGGGCTATGACCCCGACAAGGACTTCGTGCCGGTCTCCCAGGTCAGCAGCTACGACTTCGCGCTGGCCGTGGGCAACAAGCTGCAGCTCGACCGCGCGATGTTCCTGGTGGGCCGGCTCTGGGCGCATCCGGAAGAAGCGGTGTTCGGCGTGCCCGCCACCGGCAGCCTGCCGCACTTCTTCGGGCTCATGGTGGGCGATGCGTTGAGCGTGCAGCCGCAGATCAAGGGCTATGGCGGTTCCGCGCCGCTCGCGGCGGACCTGAGCGGCGGCTCGCTGCCGATCGCGATCGACACCATGGACTCGCTCTACGCGCAGCACGTGGCCGGCAAGATCCGCATCCTGGCCGTGTCGGGCAAGAAGCGCGCGAGCTTCGCGCCCTCGGTGCCGACCTTCCGCGAGGCCGGCATGAAGATCGATGCCGACGGCTGGAACACCTTCTTCGCGCCGAGCACGATGCCGCAGCCCAAGGTGCAACTGCTGGCCACGAAGATCCGCGAAGTCATGCAGGACCCGGGTCTGCAGAAGGCGGCCGACGCGCTCTACATCACGCCGGTCGTGAGCACCGCCGCGGAGACCGCGCAGATGCTCAAGGCCTACCGCCAGCAATGGGAGCCGGTGGTGCGCCGCTCCGGCTTCGCGCCCTGATGCCGCGGCGGTTCAGTTCCCGAGTGCCATCAACGGCACGCCCGTGTACGCCAATCTGAACGCATAGACGATCGCCGCCGCATAACCCGCGGTCACCAGCCAGACGGCCGCGCGTCCGAACGGGATGCGCCACATCGCGATCAGCGCCCCGGCGAGCGGCAGCACCTGCTGTGCATGCACGCCCAGAAAATGCGGAACCCGCAGGTCGCCCCCGGTGGCCGACCAGCCGACCACGGGCAGCACTGCGCCGCCCGCGAGCGCGCCGAAGGTCGGACCCTCGTGCTGGCTGATCGCGATGCCCGCGCCTGCACCGGCCACGAAGGTCAGCACGAGGCCGATCACCGTCGCGAGCCGGTAGGCCGGCGGCAGCGCATCGCCATGGCGCGCGAACTGCCATGCGAGCGGCAATGCGGTGGCACTGAGCGACAGCGCGCCCACGCCCATCAACGCGTACATGACGGCATGGAAGATCGAGTCGTTGTTGAAGTGAGAGGCTTGCCCGAGCGCGCCCTGCAGCGTGATGTAGCCGATTTCGAAGGTGCCCATGGCGATGACGACGGCGACGATCGCGCGCACCACCCGTGAGTCGCGGCGTTCGCGCGGCAGGTCGCCGACGAGCCAGGCCATGGTCAGCGCAAAGAGGCTCACCGAAGCCATGAACTTCAGCGGCTTGACCCACACGCCGACGCCGTTCAGCGTGCGCGGATCCAGCCAGTTCGCAACCAGCGCGGGCACCATGACCGCCAGCAACAGGCCTCCGTACATCGCAAGCTGCGGCTGGCGCGCATGCAGCGCGCGCGCCGCACGCACACAGGCCGGTGCCACCCGCAGCGCAAGAAAGGCCAGGAGCCCGACCGGCCCGAACATGAAGGTGAGCGCGAAGCAGGGAATCAGCAGCACCGGCGAGATGCCGGCGCGCTCGCCTTCACGCGCGATCCAGGTGCCCACGAAGAGATCGAAGGCGAGGTAGTGGAACCACCCCGCCGTGAGCAGGCCCGGATGCTGGAACAACGCATGCACCGCGGAGATGGAGCCGTACCCGCCGCCCTCGGCCGACGACCAGTACGTGGCCATCAGCCACCAATAGACCAGCCCGAGCCCGACTGGAATGACGATGCCCGTGAGTGCCCAGATGGCGGGCTTGGCGCGACCGAGCCACGGCGCCGCGCCGAGGGCGGCCCAGGCGGGAAAGGCGACAGCGCCGCCTGCGCTGAAGAGTGAATCGAACATGGGTGACCTCGCTTGTGGAAGAGGTGAAGAGGGAAGCAACGGCTTTATCTTGACACTGTTCAGATAAAAAATCCATCGAAATTTAAACGGTGTAAAGTTCGACCATCGAAACACCCGAAAACCCAGCAGTCATGGCGGAAAGAAAAAAGGCGGAAGCCCCGGCACCCTATCACCACGGCGACCTGCGCGCGGCATTGATCGAAGCCACCGAGGGCCTGCTCGCCGAGCGCGGCATCGAGGGCTTCACGCTGCGCGAAGTGGCGCGCCGCGCAGGCGTGTCGCCCGCGGCGCCGCTGCATCACTTCGGCAGCGCCGCCGGCTTGTTGACCGAGGTGTCCATCCTCGGGTACGAGGAACTCACGCGCTCGCTGCGCGCCGGCACGGCCAGCGGCGGCAAGGACCCTGCGCGCCGGCTGCGCGGCCAGGGGTTGGGTTACGTCCACTTCGCGCTGGCATACCCCGGGCGCTTCCAGCTGATGTTTCGCAAGGACCGGCTGATGCAGGACCCGCGGCTGGCAGCGGCCGGCGACGCGGCCTACGCCGAACTGGAGATGGCGGTGCGCGACTACACCGGCTGGGGCCAGGAGAAAGCGCTGAACCGCGCGACGCAGGCGACCGTGCTGGCGGCCTGGTCCACGGTGCATGGCTTCGCGCACCTCGCGCTCGACGAGAAGTTCGGCGCGCCGGCCGGCGCCGAAGGCACGCGGGAATTCGTCGACGGCATGCTGCCGGAAATCCTGCGGCAGCTCTGGCCTTAGAAACCTAGGCAGGCCGCAACGGCGGCAGGCGCCGCGGGATGGTGTGCGCCTTCACGATCGAGGTGTTCGTTTCCGCCTTCGCCGCGATGCGGTCCAGGATGCCGTCGAGTTGCTCCAGCGATTGAAGGAAGAGTCGCGCGATGAAGCAGTCTTCGCCCGTCACCTTGTCGCATTCGCAGAATTCCGGCGTGTTCTCGATCAGCTTCTGCACCGCCTGCAGTTGCCCCGGCAGGGGGCGGATGCGCACGATGGCCTGGAACTGGTAGCCGAGCGCCTTGGGGTTCAACGCCAGCGTGTAGGCGCGGATCACGTCGCGCTCTTCCAGCCGCCGCAGCCGTTCGGCCACGCTGGGCGAAGACAGGCCCACCTGCTGGGCGAGGTCCTTGAGGGACATGCGCGCGTTGGCGCCGAGCGCGGTCAGGATGTCCTGGTCGATGTCGTCGAGCATGGCGCGATCTCCGGTGGTTTGAGAAGTGAGCCTAATTTTCGATGGCAATCGAATGCCATCGCCTTTTTTAAAGCATTCTCATCCGTTGCCAAAGCTGGCACGCTCGACACCATGCAAACCAAGCTTCGCGGCGCGCTCGAAATGAGCGCCGCCATGGTGATTTCCGGAACCATCGGATGGTTCGTGGTGCGCTTCAACCAGCCGCTGGTCGACGTGCTGTTCTGGCGCTGCGTGTTCGGCGCCGCCACGCTGCTCGTCGCATGCGCCGCGCTGGGCGTGCTGCGCCGCGGCCTCACGCCGCGCACCTTCGCGCTCGCGGCGTTCGGCGGCGTGGCGCTGGTGGTCAACTGGCTGCTGATCTTCGCGTCGTTCTCGCGTGCGTCGATCTCCATTGCCACCGCGGTCTACAACACGCAGCCCTTCATGCTGGTCGCGCTCGGTGCGCTGCTGTTCTCCGAACGGCTCACTGCGATGAAGGTGGGCTGGCTCTGCATCGCCTTCGCCGGCGTCGTGCTGGTGGCGCAGGCCAAGGGCGGTGGCGGCGCGGACGGCTCGGCCTATCTCACGGGTGTGCTGATGGCCCTGGGCGCCGCGTTCTGCTACGCCGTGGCCGCGATCGTTGCGAAGAAGCTCGGCGACATGGCGCCGCACCTCATCGCGCTGATCCAGGTCTGCGTGGGCATCGCGATGCTCGCGCCGTTCGTGAATCTCAGGGCGTTGCCCACCGACCCGGGAACCTGGGGCGTGCACCTCACGATGGGCGTGATCTACACCGGGCTGGTGTTCATCCTGCTGTACGGCGCGATCCAGAAGCTGCCGACGACGGTGGCCGGTGCGCTGTCGTTCATCTATCCACTGGTGGCGATCGGGGTCGACTTCGTGGCCTTCGGCCGGCGGTTGACGCCGGCGCAACTTGTCGGCGCTGCGGCCATCCTGATCGCGGCGGGGGGCATGACTTTCGGGTGGCGCTTGCCGGGCATCGCATCGCGCGCAACCGCTGCTGGGAAGCATTGATCCGCGCAGCGTGTCATTCCACTGACACGCCATCGTCACGCCGCGCGGTCACCATCCCGGTCGCTTCGGGGCGCACCACTGTCCCGGGGCCTCCGAACAGTGCCGCACATGGTTGCCTCCCCCTTCTTCGATGCTGAGTCAGCATGCCTGTCGCTGGCCGGTACCTGCTCGCGGGATTGATGGCGATGCTCGGTGTCTGCAGTGTCGCGCACGGCACCGGCGTACCGCCGGCCGCCATCGAAGCCGGCGCTTCGGCGGCGCTCGCGGGCCGCATCCGCTTCGACATTCCACGCCAGCCGCTGCAAAGCGCGCTGGCCCGGTTCCACGGCCTGACCGGGCAGTCGCTGCTCTACGACGAGCTCATCGCCGAAGGGCGCATGGCGGGCCCGCTGCAGGGCGAATACACGCCCGAGGCCGCGTTGCATCGGCTGCTGGAAGGCAGCGGCATCGTGGCCCGCTACACCTCGCAGGCGGCCTTCATGCTGGTGCGCGAGGCCGCGCCGGAAGACGCGGGCGGCGTGCCGCCGGCACGGGACCCGGGCGCGCCCGCACGCGCCGCGAGGCAGGACTACTACGGCCGGTTGCAGGCCCGCCTGGTCGCCGTGCTGTGCGGCGACCCGAAGACGATTCCCGGCAGCTACCGGCTGGCCCTGAACATCTGGGTCGGCACGGACAACGCCGTCTCGCGCGTGCTGCTGCATACGACCGGCGACGTCGCACGCGACGCGCGCATCCGGGCGCTGCTCACCGGACTCGCGCTGCCGGATGCGCCGCCCGCCGGCCTGGCGCAGCCCGTCACGCTCCTGGTCCTGCCGCGCCAGCCGGCGCAGACGGGCGATTGCAGGGCGCCCGCATGAGCGCGGCGCAGGGCCGCCCCAAGCAAGCTCGCTCCCGCCTGGCGGGAAAGCGCGCAGCGCCAAGGGTGCACCAATGACCACGGCGCCCTCCGAGCTGCTGCGCTTCCTCGTCGACCGCTATGACCTTCTGAGAAGCAAGCTGACCCACCGCCTGGGCTCGATCGAGCTGGCCGAAGACGTGCTGCACGACACCTACGTGAAGCTCTCGACCCGCGCGCCCGCGGCGCCGGTGCACAGCCCTCAGAGCTTCCTGCTGCGCACGGCCGTCAACCTGGCCATCGACCGCATCCGCTCCGACCGGCTGCTTCTGTCGAACGAGGAAGTCGATGAACTGCTGGTGCCCGACGAGAAAGCCGCCGACCCTGCCGACACCGCCGGCGCGCGCATCGACCTGGAGACGCTTGCCCGCGTGATGGACCAGCTGCCGCCGTTGCGTCGCCAGCTTCTCTTCGCGTCGCGCGTCGAGGGCGTTCCGCAGAAGGAGCTGGCTCGCCGCTATGCGATTTCGCTGCGCCGCGTGGAACGCGAAATCCACACCGCGCACGAATTCTGCGTGGCGCAGATGCGCAGCCAAACCAGAAAAAGCGGCGGTTGACCGCTCCGCCATCCGTCCAGGTCTTGCACACGCACCCCAAGGCGCAGCCCGCCCGCCGAAACCGAATCCGATGACTGTTGCGAACATGGCCGTTGACGATCCCGATGCCTCCGCGTCTCCTCTGGACGAGGAAGCGCGCGCCTGGGTGCGCCGCCTGAGTTCGGGCAAGGCCACCGGCCGCGATGCCCGGCTGCTGCGGCAATGGTGTGCGCTCAGCGAACTGCACCGCGAGGCCTTTGCGCGGGCCAGGCAGGAGTGGCACGACATCGGCGGCATCGCGGCCACCTACCAGCGTCTGTTCCCGCTGTCGGCGGCCGCACCGCGCCCCGTCGCGGCGGCAGCGGCAGCGGCATGGCCCGATCCGCGGCGCCGCTGGTTGCTGGGCGCCGGTCTGTCGGCCGCAGGCGCCGCGGCGGTGGCGGCGGCCATCCATCCGCCGCTCGCGCTGTGGCCCTCATGGTCGGAGCTGTCCGCCGACTACCGCACCGGCACCGGCCAGCAGGCGAGGGTCGCCTTGTCCGAGCAGGTCGAGATCACGCTCAACACGCAGACCAGCCTGGCGGTGCAGGCGGCCGGCAGCAGCGAAGGCCGCGACCGCATCCGCCTGATTGCCGGAGAGGTTTCCATCCAGCGCGGCCCCGGCGCCCGGCCCGTGGAGCTGCTGGCGGACAGCGGGCGCATCGTGCCCGGCGTTGGCGGTGTCGAAGTGCGGCGGGTGGACGGGCGCTGCCGCGTCACCTGCACCGAAGGCCGCGCCGAGGTGCTGCATGCCGCCGGTGGCAGCGTTGCGTTGCGCGAAGGCGAGCGCGTCTGGTACGGCCCCGCGGGGCTGGCTGCGGCCGTGTCCGTCGACATGGAACAGGCGCTCGCGTGGCGCCGCGGCGTGGTGGTGTTTCGCGGCACGCCGATGACCGAGGCCGTCGCCGAGATCAACCGCTACCGCGCAGGCCGGGTGGTGCTGGTGGGCGAAGCGCTGGCGAGCCGGCGCCTGAGCGGGCACTTCCGCATCAGCGCGCTGGACGAGGCCATCGTGCAGATCCAGACGCTGTTCGGCGCCAGCGTGACACGGCTGCCGGGCGGTGTCGTGGTGCTCGCCTGACGGCGAAACAACGCGGACGGCAGATTTCCTGGCGGGTCTTCGCCGCTGCAACGTCTAGGTAGCAGCCGGTGTTCCGGCGACCGGCATGCGGTCGCCGGCATGCCGAGAACACCTCATGTTTCACCCGGACCCGCCACCATGTCGTTTCGCCCGTCCCCGTCTTCCGTTTCCCCGGCCTCTGCGCGCCGGCGTGTCCGGCTCAAGCCTGTTGCGCACGCGATCGCGCTGCTGGCCATTGCCGGCGGCATGGCCGGCACGGCCCATGCGCAGCGTGCGTTCAGCGCGGGCTGGATGGCGCAGAAGAACATGGCCCAGAGTGCGGCCGCGGCCACGGGCCGCATGCCCAATGGCCAGCCGGCCTCGATGTTCACGAGCCCGCAGGCGCAACAGCAACGCGCGAGCCAGGAACTGCAGCGCTCGCTCGGCAACCTGAACCTGGCGGCGCAGGGCATCGCCGCGCAGCAGGCCGCACAGGCCGCCGCGCGCCGCGCCGCACAGGCAGATGCCTCCGTACCCGACGGCCTTGCGGAAGGCGGCCTGCGGATCGACAGCGCCAGCCTCACCGCCGGCTGGCTCAACGCCGAGCGCCCGCAGCAGTCCACCTCGGCCGACGGTCGCACGAACGTCGCGATCCGCCAGACCGGCGACAGGGCCATCCTGAACTGGGAGACCTTCAACGTCGGCAAGGGCACCACGGTGGAGTTCCAGCAGCAGAAAGACTGGGCGGTGCTCAACCGCGTGAACGATCCGCAGGCGCGGCCGAGCCGCATCCAGGGACAGATCAAGGCCGAGGGCACGGTGCTCATCGCCAATCGCAACGGCGTGGTCTTCAGCGGCACCAGCCAGGTGGACACGCGCAACCTCGTGGCTGCAGCCGCGAACATCGGCGATGCGCAGTTCCAGAAGAACGGCATCTACGGCGCGCAAGCCGGGGGCCAGCCGCTGCCCAGCTTCACCGATGCGCTCGGCAAGGTCGAGGTGCAGCCCGGTGCGCGCATCACGACGCGCCCGCCCGCCTCGGTGACGCAGGGCGGCGGCTATGTGCTGCTGATGGGGGCAGAGGTGCACAACGCCGGCGAGATCGTCACGCCGCGCGGCCAGACACTGCTCGCCGCCGGCGACAGCTTCATCATCCGAAAGGGCGCGGGCACCGAGGGCAATGCGTTCTCGACCACGCGCGGCAACGAGGTGGCGCCGCGCTTCACGCCCGAAAGCACCGCGGGGCTGGTGCGCAACAGCGGCCTCGTGGTGGCGGCAGAGGGCGACATCACGCTGACCGGCCGGGATGTGCGCCAGGACGGCGTGGCGCTGGCCACCACGACCGTCAACACGCGCGGAACAGTGCACCTGCTGAATGCGGCGAGCGATGCCAAGGGCCGGGTGACGATCGGCAGGAACGCCGTGACGGCCGTTCTGCTCGACGCCAACGCCGGTGCGACCGCGCTCGACACCCAGCGCGAAGCGCTCATCAAGGAATCGGCGGACCTCGACCGCCTGCGCACCGTTGCAGCGGCGAATGCCTTCGACAACCTGTCGCGCCTGCAGGACCGGCGCGACCTGTCGCGCATCGAAATCGTGAGCGGCGGCGACGTGAACTTCGAGGGCGACTCGCTCACCCTCGCCACCGGCGGCCAGGTCGCGGTGAGCGCGAAGCGGCGCGCCTTCGTCGCAAGGAACGCGCAGCTCGACGTCTCGGGTGCGGTGGGCGTGAGCGTGGCCATGGAGGCCAACAACATCCAGGTGAACATCCAGGGCAACGAGCAGCGCGATGCACCGCTCAACCGAGATACCGGCAACCTGAACAACGCCAACGTCTGGATCGACCGCCGGCGCCTGAGCTACGTGCCTGCGAAGCAGGGCGTGTACGACAAGGACCGCTGGTATACCGCCGGCGGCCTGCTCGAGGTCGGCGGCTACCTGGGCAACCAGCCGCACAGCCTGGGCGAGTGGATGGCGCAGGGCGGCACGGTCGTGCTCGGCGGCGCCGAGGTGGTCACGCAGCGCGGCTCGGCCATCAACCTCTCTGGCGGCACGCTGAACGTGCGGACCGGCTATCTGAACCAGAGCTGGCTCAAGGGCAGCGACGGCCAGCTGTACCGGCTCGACAGGGCGCCGGCCGACGTGGTGTTCGACGGCCTCTACCGAGGCTTCGAGGACGCGCACGTGCGCTGGGGCAAGAAGAACACGGGCTACTACTACAACCCGCTCATCGGCCCGCAGCGGCAACTGGAGAACGGCTACACCGTGGGGCGCGATGCGGGCCGGCTGGTGGTGAGCGCGCCCACTGCGGTGCTCGAGGGCGACATCGAGGTGAAGGTCTTCCAGGGCGTGCGCCAGACGCAGGCCCGCGGACCCGCCCAGGACGGCTATCTGCAATCGCAGACGGCGGTGGCGCAACCCGGCACGCTGGCGCTGCGGCGCGTCGGCGGCGTGGGGGCGGACGGTGCCTTCGACATCCGCGTGCGCATCGGTGAGGTGGCGGACATCTCGGACGACATCGCGGCGGACTCGTCGGCCCCGCTGCCGCAGGCTCGGATCGGCACGGCGCTGATCGATGCCGCGCGGCTTGGCGGCTTCGGCCTCGGCGGACTCGAGATCGCCAGCGTCGGCGAGGTGAGCGTGGAGCGGCCACTGCGCCTGGCCGACGGCGGCCGCCTGGAGATCATGGCCGCGCTCACCCGGATCGACGCCGACCTGACCGCGCGCAGCGGCGACATCGTGATCGGCAACGTGGCACCGGTCATGACGGCGACCAATCCCGTCCCGGGCCAGCTGCTGCAGCGCGACGGCACCGCGCAGTTCGTGCTCGGCGAGGGCGTGAAGCTCGACCTGCGCGGCCTATGGACCAATCAGCAACTGGACCGCGGCACCGAAACCGGCGTGGCCTTCGTCGATGGCGGGAGCCTCTCGGTACGCATGGTCCAGGGCGGCATCGCATTGGGGCGAGGCAGCCTGGTCGATGTGTCCTCGGGCGCCACGCTGGCGCGCGACGGCCGGTTGGCAGGCGGTCGCGGCGGCGACGTGAGCCTGCTCGCCGGTGCGAGCCTGAACGACGTGTCCCCGACGGCAAACCCCGGCAGCGCCGTGCTGCGGCTCGACGGCGAACTCCGCGCCCAGGGCGTGCTCGGCGGCGGCACATTGACGCTGCAGTCGCCCGGGAACATCGTGTTCGGCCACGACGCCGTGCTTGCCGGCGGCGTGCTGGCGCCCGACACGCCGGCGCCAGCGCCCATCGTGCTTGCGCGCGATGTGCACCTTGCGGTCGGAGACCGGCTGCCGGTCACGACCGTCACCGCGTTGTCGGTCTCGGTCCAGGACTTCCAACTGCCGTTCGCGCTGAATCCGACCAACGCGGCGCCGATCGCGACCGGCGCTGCCTGGACCGTGCCGGCCGGCACGGGCGTGTACACCGCCCAGGGTTACCAGGCGGCCGGCACCCTGCTGCCGGCCGGCACGCGCATCAATTCGTTCGCCTCCCAGATTCCTGCGGGCACGGTGCTGCCGTCGGCCGTGTTTCCACAAGGCATTCCGGTGAGTGGGTACAACCTCGTCCAGCAAGCGGGCGAGGCGGCGGTGATTCCCGTCACCTATGCGGCGGGCCGGATCATCGAGCGCGGCGCGCGCTTTGCAGAGCAGGTCGCCTTCGAGCCCGCGCAGCGGATCGCGCCCGGCCTGCTGCGCAGCGGCTTTTCCTCTTACCGGCTGACCAGCTTCAGCGGTATCCGCATCGCCGAGGGCGAACTGCTGCGGCCCGAGGTGCCGGTGCTGCGCGCGACCGCCGCCGCACCCGACGTCGAGACCGGTGCCGACCCGGCGCGCGCGCTGGAAAGCTGGCTGCCGCCGCTGTACCGCGAGAACCCCGGAAAGCGCCGCCTGACCCAGCGCGAAGGCGCCAGGCTCCAGCTGCACGGCAGCACGCTCGAGTTGGCGCGCGGCGCCGGCATCGAGGTCGATGCGGGCCGCCAGGTGCGGCTCCTGGCCGAAGGGCAGCTCACCATCGAGGGCCGCGTCGCCGCACCCGGCGGCGACATCCTGCTGAACACCGCTGCCACGCGCGGCCCCACGAACCCGCAGCTGGCCCCCCTGGGAACCTCCATCTGGATCGGCGGCGATGCCGTGCTCGACGTGGCTGGCCGCGCCCACACCGCGATCGACAGCGAGGGCCTGCGCTACGGCATCGCGCCCAACGGCGGCTCGATACGCATCGGCATGGAAGACTTCACCCGTGCCGACCGCGACTTCCTCAAGACGACCGGCGCACACGTGATCGTGCGGCCGGGTGCACGGCTCGATGCCTCGGGCGCGAGCGCGGAGATCGACATCCCCGCCGGCAATGCGCCGCCGGCCGCCGCACGAACGCAGCGCCTGGCCGGCGACGGCGGCCTGATCCGGATCGGTTCCTCGCGCGGCATCTTCAATGACGGACTGTTGCGCGCGGCAGCCGGCGGCGAGGGTGCGGCGGGCGGCACGCTCAACCTCGTGCTGGAGAACCCGCTGAACATGAACGACCGGGTGCAGGTGCTGAGCATCGCGCAGGACCGCGTTGCCAGCGGCGCGGCGGCCGACCTGCGGCCCGGCGTGGCCGATGCCTCGCTCGTCGACGCCCGCGCGCGGACCAGCGCCGAGGAAATCCGCGCCGGCGGCTTCGGCACGCTCGACCTCTGGAGCCGCGATGTCTTCAGCTTCGAGGGCGATGTGAATCTGCGGCTGCCCGAAAGCCTGATGCTGCATCGCGGCGTGCTGTCGGTGTCGGCCGCGACGCCGCGCGCCCAGGTGTCGCTGGCCGCTCCCCATGTGCTGCTGGACGGCAAGGTCGATATCGAGCTCTCGCCCGGCGAGTTCGTCTCGGGCCTGAACCTTGACAACCAATACGGCCGGCTGTTGTCCTCGGCGAGGAACGAAGGGCGGCTGGCGATCGAGGCCGACCTGCTCGACGTGCGCAACAAGAATTTCCTGGGCGCCGCAGGCGCGAGCCTGCGGCGGGTCGAACTCGGTGGCGGCGCATACCGCTTCGATGCCAGTCCGCAGGACTTCCACGGTTTCGACACCACGACCCTGTACAGCCGCGGCGACCTGCGCCTCACCAACGGCCTTGTCGCCAGCGGCGGCGACATGACGGTGACTGCCGCGCAGATCTATCCCACCACCGGCGCGACCGGCGAGTTGCGCGTCGGGTATCGCGTCAGTCCCGAACGACACAACTTCTACGACGCGGATCGCACGCTGACCCTGCGAAGCACGGGCGGCCCCGGCGAGCTGCCCGCGGTGCCGTCCTCGGTGTTCGGCACGCTGACGCTCGCGGCCGCGAAGATCGATCAGGGCGGCGTGCTGCGCGCACCCCTCGGAACCATCCTGTTCGGCGTGAAGCCGGTGGTCGGCACCGGCGCGGCCTCGGAGCGCAGCCTGATGTTCGACGTGCTGCTGCGCGACGGCAGCCTCACGTCGACCAGCGCCGCGGGCCTGACCCTGCCTTACGGCGGCACGGTCGACGGCATCAACTATGTCTACAACGGCCAGGCGGTGGAGTTCCTCCCGCTGGCCGCGGCCGCCGGCCGGCCCGCCATCTACTCGGAGATGTTCGTGCGGCCCGGCGTCGTGTTCGGCCAGGTGCAGCTCACCGCGCAGCCGGGCTCGGTGCTCGACATTTCCGGCGGCGGCACGCTGACCGGCGCGGGCTTCTTCACCGGCCGCGGCGGGTCGGTCGATGTGCTGCGCACGCCGCTCGTGAACGCCAATCCCGCGTACGGCTTCAGCAGCCAGGGGGCCGGGGTGTATGCGATCGTGCCGGGCTTTTCGGGCGCCTATGCACCGGTGAGTCCCGATGCGGGCGCGGGTGCGCCGCGCGTGGGCCAGCAGATCACGCTGACCGCCGCTGCCGGGGGCCTGCCTGCGGGCACCTACACGCTGATGCCCTCGACCTATGCACTGCTGCCGGGGGCATGGCGCATCGAGCTCGGCGCGCAGGGCATCGCCGAGCAGTTCGGCGCACTGCGCGCGAGCGGATCGGTGCGTACCAGCGGCTACCTCGGCATCGCCAACACGCCGGTGCGTGATGCGCTGCCCACTGCGGTCACGCTCACGTCGGGGCAGGCGGTGCGCAGCCTCTCTCAGTACAACGAAACCAGCTATGCGGACTTCGCGCTCGCCAAGGCGGCCTCGTTCGACAGCGTGCGGCCGCGGCTCGAGCGCGATGCCCAGAGCCTGCACATCGATTTCGGCACGGCCACCGGCAAGGCGATGTCGTTCGAGGGCACTGTCAGGGCGCAGCGCGCTTCGGGCGGCCTGGACGGCAATGTGTTCCTCACCGGGCAGCGCTCGATGGAAGTGCTGGCGCCCGGCGCAGCGGGCACGCCGGGCTTCGTCTCGCTCGATGCCGCCCAGCTCTCGGCCTTCGACGCCGGCGCGCTGATCGTCGGCGGCGTCTACGGCCTGCGGGATGTCTATGTCACCGTGGGGCAGGGCGCGATACCTGTGGGGCCGCACGTGGTCTTCACCGCCGCCGGCCTGGACAACGTGGTGGTGCGCGACGGCGCGCGGCTGGCAGCCGGGCAGATCTTTCTCACCGGGCGCAATGTGCGCGTCGAAGGCGGCGCGCTGCTGGACACCAGCCGCAGCACGACCGCGAGCTTCGATTCGTCGACGGGCTATGTCTATCTCGACTCCGCGAGCAATGGCGCCAACGCGGTCCTCACGGTGGGCAACGGCGTCTTCAATTTCGCGCCGCCGCAGGGCGATGCATCGCCGCTGCTCGGCACGATCACGGTCGACAACGGCGCGATGCTGCGCACGCGCGGCACCATCGGCTTCCTGAGCAGCGGCCCGGTTGTCCTGGGCGACGCGCAGATCAATGCGCGCTACCTGAACATGACGGCGCCCAGCATCCATGTCGGAACGCAAGCGTCGTTCGCCGAGGCCGAGGCGCAGGGCGTGCTCGGTTCGGGCGTGCGCCTGAGCCAGCACATGCTGGAGCGGCTGCTGCGTCCCAGCGTGCCGGGCCAGACGCCGATCGAGCAGCTGACGCTCACGGCCGGCAACTCGCTCAACTTCTTCGGCAGCGTGGACCTCGACCTGCGCGCGGCGCAGGGCAGCGATCGCGCCGATGCCGTGCTGTCGCTGAACACGCCGGCCATCTACGGCTGGGGCACCGCGGGAGATTCCGCGCGCATCGCGGCCGACACCCTGATCTGGAACGGCCTGTCCGTCGGCGACGGCGGACCCACGTCGCCCTTCGCCAGCCGCGCGCCGGGCGCGCAGACGCCTGGCGGCGCCGGAACCGGCGCCGGCCGGCTGACGCTGGATGCACGCCGCATCGAGTTCGGCTACGGCCCGCTCGCGCGCACGCAGGACCAGGTGGCGCTCGACCGGCTCGCGCTGGGCTTCTCGGGCGTCGCGCTCAACGCCACCGAGCGCATCACGGCCAACCACCGCGGCACGCTCTCGGTGTACCGGCAGGGGCGCGACGCCGCTACTTATGCCGGAGGCGACCTGACGCTCGCCACACCGCTGCTCACGGGGGAGTCGGGCTCCTTCATGGCCTACCGTGCGGGCGGCGCCGTGAGCGCCGCCGCACCGACCGGCATGGCGTCTTCGAATCCGGCCGGTATCGACACCCTGGGCGCAGAACTGCGCCTGGCGGGCCGTTCGGTGGCGCTCGACACCGCCGTGGCCTTGCCCAGCGGGCGCCTGGTGCTCGAAGCGGAACAGGGCATCCGCCTGGGTGATGCTGCCGCCATCGACCTGTCGGGCCGTGCCATCCGCTTCTTCGACGTCACGCGCCACAGCAGCGGCGGCGACCTGGTGATGGAGGCGACCAACGGCGCCATCGAGCAGGCGGCCGCGTCGCGCATCGACGTGTCCGCGGCGGGCAAGCCGGCGGGTGCGATCCGCATCACCGCCACCGGCGCCGACGGGCGCGTGAACCTCGCGGGCCGCATCCTCGGCGCCTCGCCGGTGGCGCGCGAGGCCGGCAGCATCGACATTCGCGCGCGCTCGCTCGACGACTTCGCGGGGCTGAACCAGCGCCTCAACGAGGGCGGCGTCTTCGGCGGCCGCGGCTTCGTCGTGAAGACCGGCGACCTGGCGATCGGCAACGAGCTGCGTGCCAACCGCATCGAGGTGTCGGTCGACGGCGGCTCGCTGACCGTCAACGGCCGCATCGACGCGAGCGGCGAGGACGTGGGCACCATCCGCCTCGCCGCGCGCGACAGCCTCCTGCTCGCGCAGGGCGCGGTGCTGGACGCGCACGGCACGCGGCTGGCCGTGGACGGCCGCGGCCAGGCCATCGAGGCCTCCAACCGTGGCCAGGTCGAACTTGCGTCGGCGGCCGGCACGGTGCGGCTCATGCCCGGCGCCACCATCGACCTGCGCTCGGCCGACGACGTGGCGCGCGGACGACTCGAGATCAATGCCCCGCGCACCGGTCCCGGCGATGTCGCCGTCGATGCGGCCGCGGGCGTGACGGTGCGCGGCGCAGGCAGCTTCGCGGTCAATGCCTTCGCGCGCTACATGCCCGAGGGCGGCCTGATCGACCAGGCCTACCTCGACACGCTGCATGCCGACAGCAGCGCTTTCATCGATGCGGCAAACGCCAGCGGCGCCACCCGCGCCAGGCTGGCGGGGCTGCGCGCGTATGGCGATGCCTTCCATCTGCGCCCCGGCGTCGAGATCCGCAGCGACGGCGACCTGACCGTGAGCCGCGATCTCGATTTCTCCGGCTACCGCTACGGCCCCGGCGCCGATGCGGCGCTGCGCGGATCGGGCGAGCCCGGGGTGGTCGTGCTGCGTGCCGGGGGCAATCTCATCGTCAACGGCAGCATCTCGGACGGCTTCGCGCCGCCGCCCGCGACACCCGACGACGCCGGTTGGACGAACCGTCCCGACGGGCAGGGCCGGATGATGGCGGTGGCCGACATGCTCGCACCGGGCATGCGCTCGTGGTCGATGCGCCTGGTCGGCGGCGCCGACCTCGGCGCGGCCGACAGCCGCACGCTGGCCGCGAAATCGCGGCTCGGCGAAGGTGGCGACGTGCTGCTCGACGACCCGCACCTGGCCGGCGTCGAGGGCGGGTATCCGGGCGAGGCGTTCTCGGTGATCCGCACCGGCACCGGTTATCTCGATGTGCTGGCCGGCGGCGACTACCGGCAGAACTCGCTGTTCGGTGTCTACACCGCCGGCACGCAGATCGCTGGCAGCGAGGCCTGGGACACGGGCCGCGCGCAGTTCGGGGACGGCACCGTGCTCGGTGCCTGGAACCCCGGCTACGAGGCCACGCTCAACGCGCGCCGCATGTACTTCACGCAGGGCGGCGGCGATCTGCTGCTGGCCGCGCAGGGCGACGTGCGCGGCCGCGTGGCGGCCGACACCGCCATCCTGCGCAGCAGCAACGAGATCGGCCGGTGGCTCTGGCGCCAGGGTGGCGGTGAGCTTGGCCAGCGCGCGGCATGGGGCGTCAACTTCGGCCAATACCGCATGGACGGACTCGCCGGCGCCATCGAACTGGTCGGATTCAACGGCATCGGCACGCTCGGCGGCGGAAACCTCACCGTGCGCGCCGGCGGCGATGCGGGATCGACAAGCCATGTGTCGGCCAGCGACCCGAGCGCGACCACCTCCGGGCTCGACCTGGTCGTGGCTGCAAGCGGCCGGGTGGACGCCGCGGGCGCACTGCTGCAAGCCGGCGGCGGGCGGCTGAGCTACGAGGTCGGCGGCCGCATCAACACCGGGCTGGACATCGGCAGCATCCCGATCACCACCGGGCAGATCGTGAACCTTCGCGGCGACACCCGGGTCGAGGCCGGCTCGATCGGCATGACGCTGGAGGCCGGCTACGGCCTGAAGCTCGATCGCGACCCGCGCGCCGTCGATGTCCGTGCACCGCGCGATCGCTTCGGCTATGGCGCGCTGGGCCTTGTCGTGGGCGACGGCACGATCGCGGTCGACACGCGCGGCGACCTCATCGCGGTCACCACGAGAGATGCCGGCCGCGTTCCGCTGCGCGGCGGCGAGACGCAAGCGGCCGTCGCCGGCACGGAGGGCGCGGCCGCCACGTCGTTCACGCTGTGGACCGAGCGCAGCGGACTCGAACTCTTCTCCGCCGGCGGCGACATCATGCAGGGACGGTCCCCGACCTTCGACACCGCCGCGATCCGCTACGACCCGGGCCGCTTCTCCGCGATCGCGGCGAACGGATCGATCACCACCGACATCACCCTCGCGCCCTCGCGGCTGGGCCGGCTGGAACTGCTCGCGGGCAACAGCATTTTCGGGGGCTCCGCCATGTCGAGCGGATCGATGGACTCCATGGCCACCCCCTTGCGGCCGCTGTGGCTGCTGGGCGCGTTGCCGGTGGGCATGTCCGAACGCTACGCGAGCAACTTCTACGCCGATTTCAACGCGCGCTCCTTCGAGGCCGACCTCTACGAAAACCTGTTCGATGGCAGCGTGCTGTTCGGCCATGGGCCGGACCGTGCGACGGCCCTGTATGCCGGTGCGGGGGAGCCAATCCGCATGTATGCCGCGCGGGGCGACGTCGTGGCCAGCACCGGCAGGAGGACCGATCGCTACGAAAGCGTGGTGCTCCTGGAGAGCTTCTACATCGCCGCCAGGCCGGTGCAGATGCGCGCGGGGCGGGACATCCTCGCCGACGGCTTCATCCTCAACAACGACCCAGGCGACATCTCGGTGGTCAGGGCCGGGCGCGACGTGCTGGACACCACGCTGGACATCGCCGGGCCGGGTCTGTTCGAGGTCGGCGCGGGCCGCAATATCCAGCAGGGGATCTCGGGCTCCGGTGGCACGAGCACCCTGCGCAGCATCGGGCCGGTCATCGAGGGCGACACGCGCGAGGGCGCGGCCATCGTGCTCATGGCAGGCATGGGCGCCAGGGGTCCCGATTACGCGGGCTTCGCGGCGCGCTACTTCGATGCGGCGAACCTGGCCGACGCGGCAGCACCGCTGGCCGACCAGCCCGGCAAGGTCGCCAAGACCTACGAGCAACGCCTGCTGGCCTGGATGCAGGAACGCTTCGGCTACACCGGCGCCGCGGAGGGCGCGCTGGCGGCCTTCCGGGCGCTGCCCGAGGAGCAGCAGGGCGTGCTGGCGCGCGAGGTCTTCTACGAGGAACTGCGCCAGGGCGGCCGCGAGTACAACGATGCCGACAGCCGGCGCGCCGGCAGCTACCTGCGCGGGCGCAACGCCATCGCCGCGCTGCTTCCCGCACTCGATGCCGAGGGGAACGCCGTCGGGCGCGGCGGCTCGATCACTTTCCAGACCGCGGCCGGTGTCCACACCGACTTTGGCGGCGGCATCCAGGTGCTCGTGCCTGGCGGCGGCCTCACGCTGGGGGCCAACGGCGTCGCACCGCCACCCAGCACCGGCCTGCTGACGCAGGGCAGGGGCGACATCGAGATCTACACCCGCGACAGCGTGCTGCTCGGCCTGTCGCGCATCTTCACCACCTTCGGCGGCGGCGTTCTCGCATGGTCGGCCGAGGGCGACATCAACGCCGGCCGCGGCGCCAAGACCACCGTGGTCTACACACCGCCCAAGCGCGACTACGACGCGCTCGGCAACGTCAAGCTCTCGCCGAACGTGCCGAGCACCGGGGCGGGCATTGCGACGCTGGCGCCCATCGCCGAGGTGCCGGCGGGCGACGTGGACCTGATCGCGCCGCTGGGCACCATCGATGCGGGCGAGGCGGGCATCCGCGTCTCGGGCAACGTGAACCTCGCGGCGCTGCATGTGGTCAATGCGGCCAACATCCAGGTCAAGGGCGAGTCCAGCGGGCTGCCCACGGTGGCGGCAGTGAATGTGGGCGCGCTGACCAACGCGAGCGCCGCCGCGTCGCAGGCCAGCGCCGCCGCGCAGGATGTGATGCAGCGCGAACGCAATGCGGCGCGGCAGGCGCTGCCTTCGGTCTTCACGGTGCGTGTGCTCGGCTTCGGCAACGAGCCATTGCCGGGCAGCGGGGCCGGCTCGACCGCGCCGCGCGAGGATGCGCGCACCGGCGACAGGACGGGCTACCGCAACGGCAGTGCGGTGCAGGTGCTGGGCGATGCGGCGATGGGCGCGTCGGAGCGCAACCAGCTCACGCCGGCGGAGCGGCGAAGCCTGGGGCTTTGAGAGGCGGGAAGAAGTGGCGCGCGGTCATCTGCGGATGTGCCGGCGCTGCAGCCATTCCTGCATCATTGCGCGCCGTTCGGTGCCGGGGGCTGCCGCGAGAAAGGCCTCCGCATCCGCCCCGGCCAGGGGCTCGGACCGCGTCACCGTGGTCGCCACGGACTGCACTTGCAGCCAGAGCGCGCCGCAGTGAACGCACGAATGGATCGTGAGTTCGTACCCGTCGACCCGGCCGAGGTATGCCTCGGTGGGGTCGCGCCCGGGCGTGCCGCAGCAGGTCCATTCCAGTGTCATGTCTTGCGGCTGCCGCGCCGCGTTCGCCCATCCCGCAAAGCGGGACCAGAGGCTTTTTCTTGCTTGCATTTCAACGCTCCGACGGCTGCGCTGCGTATTGCTTCGGAAAGCGAAGCCGGAGCGGGCAGCCTATCGGGTCGCGCGTAAAAAAGGCGCAAAAACAGCGCGCGTCATGCGGCGTGCGCCGGGTTCGCCTTGCGTCCACCCCATCGCGCAGCCGCCCGCTTCACCAGCAGATAGAACAGCGGCACGAAGAAGATCCCCAGCGCCGTCGCAGCGAGCACCCCGCCGAACACGCCGGTGCCGATCGCCGTCTGGCTGCCCGAGCCCGCACCGGTGGCGAGGGCCAGCGGAATCACCCCGGCCAGGAATGCGAGCGAGGTCATCAGGATGGGCCGCAACCGCAGGCGCGCGCCTTCGGCCACCGCTTCGAGCAACGGCACGCCGCGCCGCAATGCCGCCTCCGCGAACTCGATGATCAGGATCGCGTTCTTGGCCGACAGCCCGATGGTGGCGAGCAGGCCGACCTGGAAGTAGATGTCGTTCGACAGCCCGCGCAGCGCCGCGGCGATCACCGCGCCGAGCACGCCCAGCGGAATGACCAGCATCACCGAGAACGGCACCGACCAGCTCTCGTAGAGCGCCGCCAGGCACAGGAACACCACGAGGATCGACAGCGCGAACAGGAGCGGCGCCTGCCCGCCCGAGAGGCGCTCCTGGTAGGAGAGCCCGCTCCACGCGTAGCCCGTGCCGCTCTGCTTCTTCGCGACGGTCTCGATGGCGGCCATCGCCGTGCCCGAGCTCGTGCCCTGCGCGGCGGCGCCCTGGATCTGCACGGCCGGCAGGCCGTTGTAGCGCTCCAGCTGCGAGGCGCCCTGGTTCCAGCGCGTGGTGGCGAAGGCCGAGAACGGCGTCATCGCGCCGGTGGCGCCGCGCACCGACCACTGGCGGATGTCTTCCGGCGCCGAGCGGTAGGGCGCATCGGCCTGCACGTACACGCGCTTCACGCGGCCGCGGTCGATGAAGTCGTTGACGTAGCTGCCGCCCCAGGCCACGCCCAGCGTGGTGTTCACATCGTCCAGCGAGAGCCGCAGCGCGGAAGCTTTCAACTGGTCGATGTCGACCTGCAGCTGCGGCGTGTTGGCGATGCTGTTGGCGCGCACGGACTGCAGGCGCGTGTCCTTCTTCGCGTCGCGCACGAGTTGTTCGCGCACCTGCACGAGGCGCGCCGATCCCATGCCGGAGGTGTCCTGCAGCCAGAACTCGAAGCCGTTGGATTCGCCCAGCCCTTCGATCGGCGGCGGCACCATGCCGTGGACCTCGGCGTCGCGCTGCTGCGCCGAGAGCGCGGTGCCGGCGCGTTCGCTGATGGCGTGCGCGCGCTTGTCCGCGCCGCTGCGCTCGGACCAGTCCTTGAGCGAGACGAAGGCCATGCCCTGGTTCTGCCCCGAGCCGCTGTAGCTCCAGCCCGAGATCGTGAAGATGGTGTCGGTGGTGTCCTTCTCGGTTTCGAGAAAGTGCTTCTCGACGGCGCGGTTCACGGCATCGGTGCGGCCCTGCGTGGCGCCCGCCGGCAGCGTGAGCTGCACCATCACGCTGCCCTGGTCTTCTTCTGGCAGGAAGCCGCCGGGCAGGCCGAGATAGAGCGCGCCCATGCCGGCCACGATGGCGAGGTAGACGGCGGTGAAGCGCAGGGGCTTGCGCAGCATGCGGCCCAGCAGCCCGACGTAGCGCCCTTGCGCCGCATCGAAGCGGCGGTTGAACGCACCGAGAAAACCTCTTGTGCGCGGCGCCGTGCCCGCCTTCAGGAAGCGCGCGCACAGCGCGGGAATCAGCACGATGGCCACCACCACCGAGAGCACCATCGACGCGATGATCGTCACCGAGAACTGCCGGTAGATCACGCCCACCGAGCCGCCGAAAAACGTCATCGGCAGGAACACCGCCGACACCACCACCACGATGCCGATCAGCGCGCCGGTGATCTCGCCCATCGATTGGATGGTGGCCGCCTTCGCGTCGAGCCCTTCTTCATGCATCACGCGCTCGACGTTCTCCACCACCACGATGGCGTCATCCACCAAAAGGCCGATGGCCAGCACCATGCCGAACAGCGTGAGCACGTTGATCGAATAGCCGAAGGCCGCGAGCACGCCGAAGGTGCCGAGAAGCACCACCGGCACGGTGATCGCGGGGATCACCGTGGCGCGCCAGTTCTGCAAAAACAGGAACATCACGACCACCACCAGCGCGATGGCTTCGAGCAGCGTCTTGATGACCGACTTGATCGAGATCTTCACGAAGCGCGTCGTGTCTTCCGCATACGCCATGCGCAGGCCCGCAGGCAGCGACGCTTCGAGTTCGGCGATGCGCGCCTTCACCGCATTCGCGGTGGTGAGCGCGTTGGCGCCCGGTGCCAGCATCACGGCCGAGCCCGCGGCCGGATGGCCGTTCAGGCGCGTGGTTTCGGTATACGACTCGCTGCCGATCTCCACGCGTGCCACATCGCCCAGCCGCACCACGGCGCCGTCGGCCTGCGTCTTGAGCACGATGTCGCGGAACTGTTCGGGCGTCTGCAGCCGCGAGAGCGCTGTGACCGTGGCGTTGAGCTGCTGCTTCGCCGACGAGGGCCGCGCGCCGATCTCGCCCACCGACACCTGCGTGTTCTGCGCGGCGATGGCGGCGGTGACGTCCGAGGGCATGAGCTGGTAGCTCGCGAGCCGGTGCGGGTCGAGCCAGATGCGCATCGCATACGCCGCACCGAAGGCCTGCACCGAGCCCACGCCATCGACACGGCTGATCGGGTCGCGCAGGTTGCTGGCCATCCAGTCGGCGATGTCGGTGTCGGTGCGGCGGTCGGTCTCGTCGTAGAGCGCCACGATCAGGAGGAAGTTGTTCTGCGACTTCGCGACCGTCAGGCCTTGTTGCTGCACCGCCTGCGGCAGGCGACTCGTGGCCTGGCTGACCTTGTTCTGCACCTGCATCTGGGCGGTGTCGGGGTCGATGCCCTGGCGGAAGGTGACGCTGATCTCGGCCCAGCCGGCAGAACTGCTGGTCGACTTGAAGTACATCAGGCCGTCGATGCCCTTGAGCTGCTGCTCGATGACCTGCGTGACGCTGCTCTCCAGCGCCTGCGCCGAGGCGCCGGGGTAGTTGGCGGAGACCACGACGGTGGGCGGCGCGATGTCCGGGTACTGCGACACCGGCAGCGTGCGGATGGCCACGCCGCCGGCCAGCATGATGAGGATGGCAATGACCCAGGCGAAAACCGGGCGCTGGATGAAGAAATTCGCGATCACGACTGTCTGCTTGTCTTCTTATTCGGCCGCGGTGGTGGCCGCCTCGAGGGACACCGGCACCGGCTTGACCTTCTCGCCGGGGCGCGCGCGCTGCAGCCCGTCGACCACGATGCGGTCGCCTTCGCGCAGGCCCTGGGTCACGATCCACTGGTCGCCCGCCGCGCCGCGCACTTCGAGCGACCGCAGTTCGACCTTGTCGCCCGCGCCGACCACGAGTGCAGTGGGCTCGCCCTTCTCGTTGCGGCTCACGCCGCGCTGGGGCGCGAGGATGGCGTGGCGCTCCACGCCGGCCTCGACCTGCGCGCGCACGTACATGCCCGGCAGCAGCAGGCCTTGCGGGTTCGGGAATTCCGCGCGCAGCGTGACCGAGCCGGTCGCGGCATCGACGCCGACCTCGGTGAACTTCAGCGTGCCTTCGTGCGGATACGGCAGGCCGTCTTCCATGCGCAGCTTCACCCGCGTGCTGGCCGGCGCCATGTCGCCCGAGATGAAGCGGCGCTTGAGCTTGGTCAGCTCCAGGCTCGACTGGATGACGTCGACGTAGATCGGGTCGAACCGCTGGATCGTCGCCAGCGCCGCTGCCTGCCCCGGCGCGACGAGCGCGCCTTCGGTGATGGACGAGCGCCCGATGCGCCCCGCGATGGGCGCGGTGATGCGCGTGAATTCGAGGCTGATGCGCGCCGCCTTCACCGCCGCCTGTGCGGCCTTGACACCCGCCTGGGCCTGCGCGAGCGCGGCCTGGGCCTCGTCGTGCTCCTGCCGGCTGACCGCGTTGGCCTTGACGAGTTCGCCATGGCGCTCGGCCTTGCTTCGCAGGCTCGCAATGCCCGCCTGCGCGGTGGCCAGCGAGGCCTGTGCCTGTTCATGCGCGGCCTCGAACGGGCCGGGCTCGATCTCGTAGAGCACCTGTCCCGCGCGGACCATGCCGCCTTCCTCGAAGAGGCGCTTGCGCACGATGCCGTTGACCTGCGGCCGCACCTCCGACACGCGGAAGGCGGCGGTGCGGCCGGCGAGTTCGGTGAGCACCGGCACATCGCCGGCGTGCAGCGTCACCACGCCGACTTCGCCCGGTGCATCGTCGGTGGCGGGGGCCGGTTTGCCGCCGCAGGCGGCGAGTGCGAGCGAGGCAAGCAGGGAAAGGGAGAGCAGGAGCTTGGAGTTCATGGCGTCTGGAATCGCGGTGCGAGGCGGTCCGGCACAGCCCGGGAAAACCCCGGTTGCGCATCTATTTCACACCTTAATGGTGCATTCTGCCTGGGCGCTGTGGCGCGATACGGCACATGGGCACGGCCTCTGTAGGGGCAAGAAAACGAAAAAAAGCCAACGCTGGCACAGCTTTGCGGCTGCCCGGATCGTTGGCGGGGCGCCGGCACGGTGGCCGGCGGTCTGGCTAGGGGGTACTTCCGATTCGCCGCTCGCGCGGCGAGGCAGAACTGTAACTAACCGGCGCGCTGCTGGCGCCGGCCCAACGCGAACACCGAATTCGGCGCGTCCACGACGAACGGCTTGCGCGTCGGGGTGCCCATCACGGTGGTCCGCTTGCTGCCGGCCACGCTGGTGGCCGCCTGCACGCCCTTGGCCTTCTGTTCGTCGACCAGGCTCTGCAGCGAGATCGATTTCAGGAACTCGACCGCCCGCAGGTTGACCGAGGCCCAGAGGTCGTCGACTTCGCAGCGGCCGGTATCGTCCGCATCCCCGCCGGCACGGCGCCGCGTGGTCTCGTTGCCGTGGTCCTCGATGGAGAGCACGATGTCGGCCACGCTGATGAGCGCGGCCTTGCGGCTGAGCGAATACCCGCCGCCCGGGCCGCGCGTCGATTCGACCAGGTCGTTGCGGCGCAGCTTGGCGAACAGCAGTTCCAGGTACGACAGCGAGACCCGCTGGCGCAGGCTGATGGAGGCCAGCGTGACCGGGCCCGAGCGGCCGTGCAGTGCGATGTCGATCATCGCGGTGACCGCGAAGCGGCCCTTGGTGGTGAGGCGCATGGAAAGACTCCCTTCGTAAGCGTTACTCGTCCTTGCCGCCACCCATGCCCAGAAGGGCCAGGAGCGCCTGGAACACGTTGTAGATGCTGAGGTAGACACCCAGCGTGGCGGAGATGTAGTTGGTCTCCAGGCCGTCCTTCACGCGCTTCAGGTCATGCAGGATGAAGGCCGAGAAGATGCCGATGGCGGCAACGGCCAGCGTCATCATCAGCGCGCTCGACTGGATGAAGAAGTTGGCGATGCCGGCCACCAGCAGCAGGATGGCACCGATGAAGAGCCACTTGCCCATGGCCGACAGGTCGCGCTTGATGACCGACGACAGCGTGGCCATGCCCAGGAAGATCGCGCCGGTGCCGGCGAAGGCCGTCATCACCAGGTTCGCGCCGTTCGAGAGGCCCAGCACCGAGCCCACGAGGCGCGAGAGCATCAGTCCCATGAAGAAGGTGAATGCCAGCAGCACCGGCACGCCGGCGGCCGAGTTCTTGGTCTTCTCGATGGCGTACATGAAGCCGAAGGCGCCGCCGAGGAACACCATGAGGCCGATGCCGGGCGACATGGCGCGTGCGAGGCCGGTGGAGACGCCGATCCAGGCGCCGAGCACGGTAGGCACCATCGACAGCGCGAGCAGCCAGTAGGTGTTGCGAAGGACGCGGTTGCGTTCCTGGGCCGACGCGATCGGTGCGTCGAAGCCGGGGTGGTAGGTGGGTTGACCGTTGTTCATTCTGATTCCTTGATCGGGCGTCCCGACGAAATGGGGACGCGGTGGTGGCACGGGAGAAGCGGTGTGTTCGCGATGCGCGCGGATGCCGGAATGCGGCGATCCGGTCGGATCGACAAAGGCGGGAGCCGCAAAGGCTCCGGGTCGAGGCGGAGCCTTAGGCGACCAGGGCGGTGCCGCGGGGTGGCCGCTTGGGCCGATCGAGGAGCGGCGAGAGCGCGGGCGTCAGGGCGAGGCCGCGCGGTTGTTCAGGGAGAAAGACCACGACCGGCACGGGATGCCGGGCATCGACCAGCTCGACGTGTTCGGAGCCCGCCTCGTCATGGGAGGGGAGTTCGTCCGCCAGGTCCATGGCGTCGCTCACGAATGCATCGGAGAACGACATGCTGGCTGTTGCGCAGGTTTGCACGTCGGCGGTGCCCGCATGCGCGGTATGACCGGCACCCAGCAGGCCCTGCGCGAACACGGCAAGGCCGTAGCAGGACAACATGAGGGTGAGGACAGTAGCGGCGAACCAGCGTGACATGAACTGGCGATTTTACCCGGCGCAACCTGACTGGCCTTCTGGCGGGTTGTTTCGCCCAGCCAGGCGGTCGGACGTTTCAGGTTTCCAGGGCGGCGGGCGTCGCGTCGTCCCCGGGCTGCAGCCACTCGCGCGCGTGGGTGCGCAGCGCGTCGATCTGCAGCCAGACCAGGGCCAGTTCGGTGTGGATGGTGCGTTCCGCCGCGCCGGCATCGCCCGCCGGCGCCACGGCGGCCGCAAGGGCGGCGCGCACGGCGGGTTCGGCGGCGGGATCGTCCGCGATCGCGCCGCCCTGCAGCCCGCCGGCCAGCGCATCGAGCGCCGCCGCCGCGCCTTCGGCCGCGTCGCGCAGCACCGCCATGTGCGGCGAATCGGGCAGCGCGGCGCGGTGCGCGCCGAGCGCCGACAGGTAGCTCAGGAGCGTGTGCGAGCGGATCAGGAAGCGCAGCGCAATGCCCGCGCGCGGCCGCACATAGCCCGGCTCGCGGAACATGTCCGACACCGCCGTGGAGAGCGCCGCGTCGGCGTTGTGGTCGTTGCGCCGCGCGAGGCGGTAGTCGAGATGGTCGAGCGGACCGGTGCGGTACTGCTCGACGATCCGGCGCAGATACCCCGCATGGCTGCGCATCGCCGTGGCCGCCAGCTCGTTGATGCGCCGCGCCTGCCAGTGCGGCAGCACCAGCAGCACCGCGAGGCCGGCGATCGCGCTGCCGATGGCGGTGTCGACCAGCCGCGGCACGAGCAGGAGGCCGCTGTCGCCCACCTGGTTGAAGCACATCAGCACCAGCAGCGTCATCGCGGCCGTGGCGAGCAGGTAGCGCGTGGCGCGCGTGGCGAAGAACAGCACCCCGGCCACCACCGCGATCACCGACTGCACCAGCGGCTGCGGAAAGAGCTGCAGCAGCGCCCAGCCGGCCACCACGCCCAGGGCCGTGCCGGCGATGCGCTGGCCCATGCGCGAGACGGTGTCGCCAAAGGTCTGCTGGCAGACGAACAGCGTGGTCAGCAGGATCCAGTAGCCCTGTGCGGGATGGATCAGGTGCATCACGCCGTAGCCCGCGACCAGCGCGATGGCCAGCCGCAGCGCATGGCGAAACAGCGGCGAGCGCGGCGTGAGTTGCCGCCGCACGCGCTCCACCGCATCGCGCCACGAACGCGGCGAGCGGTTGAAGAGGCCCATCTCGGTCCGGCCGGCGCGGGCCGACGGCTGGCTCGCCCCGGCGAGTTGCCCGTCGAGCTGCGCGAGGTTGCGCGCGAGCGCTTCCACCGAGGCCAGGAGCGTGAGCCGTTCCGGCGTGGTCGCGCGCGCACGCTCGTGTTCGATGGCACCGCGCAGGTCGGCCAGCGCCTGCACCGTCTCGCCGCCCACCTCGAAAGGCTCGCGCCGCGCGATCGAGACGGCCAGCCGCTGGCACGCCAGCCCCTGCAGCCCGAGCACGCGCTGGCAGCGGTACAAAAGGTCGCTGTGGAAGAAGGCGTCGGCCAGCGCGTTGTAGTCGTCGTGCGAGGAGCTTGCGCGCTCGTGCACGTCCTGCGCGATCAGGTAGAGCCCGCGGTAGCGCGAGATGCGCCCGGTCGGCGCCCGCGCGCCGATGCGGCGGAAGATGCTTTCCTTCGCGGCATTGAGCTCGGTCACCACCTCGGCATTGAGCTGCGCGAGCGACAGGCGCTTCTGTTCGATGTCGATGCCCCGCAGCGGCTCGAACAGCGATGCCTTGAAGCGCACGAAGTTGCCGAGCACCGTGAACAGCGTGACCAGCCGCGCCTGCACCGGCTGCGCCGGAAAGGCCGCGCACCACAGCACCGAGAAGACGCCGTACCACGCGGCGCCTGCCAGCAGCAACAACGGCTCGCGTCCGCCATCACCTTGTCCGTGGCCGTGCGTGGCCTGGTTCTCGATGCCCAGCGTCGCGTACATCGCGAGGATCAGCGTGGCATAGGCGATGGCCTTGTAGCGCGCCTCCACCGCGCCCAGCATCGTGAGCCAGAAGGCCGCGAACGCCAGCCCCGCGATGAAGAGCACAGGTCGGCCGAACAGCGCCTCCACCGAGAACGACACCACCGCGAAGCACGCGAGCGTGACGAGCTGCGCGCGAAAGCGGCCGCGCCAACTGTCGTCGGTCTCGGCGAGCGCGCTCGCGATGGCGCCGAGGAACAGCGGGATCACCGCATCGGGGTGGCCGGTGTAGCCGCACACCGCCATCAGGCTGCCGAGCGTGAGAAGAATGCGCAGCGGCTGCGCGCGGGAGGCAAAGGAGCGCAGGCGCTGGCGCAGCGAATCGGGAGACAGGGGGAGCATGGCCGCGATCTTGCACGATGCATGCCACGCGCGGAGGGCCCATCAGGCCTGTGGCGGCGCCTCCCACGCGAACCCCACGCCGTAGACAGAGCGGATCCAGTCGTGCGAAGGCGACACCGCGCCGAGCTTGCGGCGCAGGTTCTTCACATGGCTGTCGATCGCGCGCTCGGTCACATCCACCGTGTCGTCGTAGGCGAGCTCCAGCAGCCGTGCGCGCGAGAAGATGCGGCCCGGATGCCGCGACAGCACCTGCAGCAGCCCGAACTCGCGGCGCGTGAGGTTCAGCGGCGTGCCTTCGAGCGAGGCGCGCCAGTGCACGTCGTCGAGCACGAGGCCGGGCGCATCGCCTTGCGGGGCCTGGCCCGGCGCCCCCGGCACATTCCCTGGTGCCGTGCGCCGCAGCACCGCGCGCACCCGCGCGACCAGCTCGCGCGGCGAGAAGGGCTTGCACACGTAGTCGTCGGCACCGAGCTCCAGGCCGAGCAGGCGGTCGACCTCCTCGATGCGCGCCGTGAGCATGATGATCGGATGCGCCGTGTGCTCGCGCGCGCGGCGCAGCACCTCGATGCCGTCCAGCCGCGGCAGCATGATGTCCAGCAGCGTCAGGTCGGGCGGCGCGGCGACGATGCTGTCGAGCGCGCTCTGCCCGTCGGTGAAGTGCTCGGTCTCGTAGCCGGTGTGGCGCAGGTAGTCCTGCACCACCGAGGCGATGTCGATCTCGTCCTCGACGATGACGATGCGTGTCATGCGGATGCCGCCAGCGGAAGGGTGATGGTCATGCGAAGCCCGCCCAGCGGCGAGGCCGCCGCCTCGATGCTGCCGCCGTGCGCCTCGATGGTCGCGCGGCAGATCGAGAGGCCGAGGCCCGAGCCGCCGAGCGCGCGGCTGCGCGAGGTCTCGCCGCGGAACAGGCGGTCGAAGAGCCGCGGAATCTCGTCCTCGGAGACGCCCGGCGCGCTGTCGTCGAACAGCAGCGTGAGGCAGTTGCCGGTCCACGCGCCTTCGACGGTCACGTCGATGCGCAGCGCGCCGCCGGCATCGGTGTAGGCCAGCGTGTTCTCCAGCAGGTTCATGAAGACCTGGTGCAGCCGGTGCGCGTCGCCGTCGATCACCGGCTGGGCCGATGCGGCGATGCGGTCGATCGCCTCCCGGTCGACCGCGATGCCGCGCTGGGCGAAGCGGTCGCGCGTGTGGTCGAGTGCCTCCTTCAGCAGCGTGAGCGGAAACACCGCGGTGGTGAGCAGGTCGTTCTGCGGCTCGCGCATGCTGCTGCGCAGGTCGTCGACCAGCTGGCCGAGGCGGATCACCTGCCGGTGCATGCGCAGCGCGGTGCGTTCGTCGAAGGTGCGCACGCCGTCCTGCAGCGCCTCGATCTCCGCGCGCATGGCCGCGAGCGGCGTGCGCAGCTCGTGCGCCGCATCGGCCAGCCAGGCGCGCCGCGAGGCCTCGACCTTGTCCAGGCGCTGCGCCATGTCGTTGAAGGTCTTGCCCAGCAGCGCGAGTTCGTCCGAGCCATGCACGGCCACGCGCGTGGACAGGCGCCCGCGCGCCACGTCCTGTGCCGCCTGCGTCAGTTCGTCGATGGGCTTGAACCAGCGGCGTGCCAGCAGCCACGACAGCCCCAGCGCGAACGCCAGGCCGCACATGCCGGTGAGCGCGATCACGCCGGACTGGCGTGCGAGGAAGGCGCGGTCGGCTTCGCTCTCGAAGCCCTGCGCGGGCGCGAGCGCCAGGTAGCCGACGACCGAGCGCCCGCGCCGGATCGGCAGGCGCGCGGCGTTCTCGAAATCGATGGTGGCGCCGACCACCGGCGCGCCCTGCGCGTCGAGCACGGCCAGGCGCTGGTAGATCGAATCGGCGGCCGAGCGCGGGTCGGGAAAGAACCAGGGCGGCGGCGGCATCGAGAAGCGCCGGGGCAGCAGATCCAGTTGCGGCGAACCGGAGGGAGAGGAAGCGGGCGAGGCCGGCGGCGGCGCGCCGTTGTCGAGGTCGGCCTGTGCGCGGCGCTCGTACCAGGGCGGAAGCCGCCGGTCGTCGGGGCTGGCCGCGCCGTCGAGCACGATCGCCAGCTGGCCCATGCGCAGGCGGTGCCAGGCCTCGTCGTTGTCGCGCAGCTTCTTCCAGTCGCCGTTGGCGACGTAGTGCTTCAAGAGGAGCTGCGAGAGCCAGTCCATGCGCCGGATCTCGATCTCGGCGACATAGGCGCCCAGGCCCCGCTGCAGCGCGATGATGGAGAAGCCCACGAAACTGAGCAGCAAAACGACCAGCAAGGCGGCCAGCGCCAGGAAGATCTTGCGGGAGAGGGTCAGACGCGGCATGGGCTTCTCAGGAAGGCATGGCCGCATTCTGCGACATGCGTTTCGGGCAGGCGGGCGTCATAGGCAAGCGGCGGATCATGGCGGGCAAATGTGGAGGAATCTGGGAGAACCTGCTCCCACATTTCTCCCGATTCGAAACGCACGATGCGTGCCCATGAACCCGGCCACGCCTCGCCCATCGAAAAAGTTCCTTCACGCCTTCGTGGCTGCCGCGCTGGTCTGGGCCAGTCCGGCGCACTGCACACCGGCACGCCCCGCCTGGTCGTGGGCCGATCTCTGGTCCGACCCGGGCATGGACCTGTTCCTGCTGTGGCTCACGGCGATCTTCTGGTTGGTCACGCATGTGTGGACGCTGCTGGTCGTCTGGGCGGAGGCACGCGCCACCCGGGCCAGGGAGCCGGGCATCGAGGCCGGGGAGGAAAGCGCATGAACGGCAACGTGCAATCCACCCAAGACTGAGCGTTCGATGCCGTCTCACAGCGAAACCGCCTGGGTGCATCCCGTGGCAACGCCATCATCAACCGGTGGGTTGCCGCCGATACAGCGCCTCGTGGGCCTGCTGGCCTTCAGCAGCCTCGCGCTGGGGGTCCTCGTCGCTGTACGCGAGAGTGGATGCGTTGATCGCCACGCGGCCGGGCGGCGCAACGCGAGCGCCTCCAGCCTTTCGACCCTGGCGCCCATCATGCGCACCGGCCCTGCAACGCTGCTCGACGCCGTGCAGCGCGACACCGCGTGCCGCGCTCAGGCGGGCCGTTCCGCGAAGCTGAAGCCCACGCCGTAGATCGAGCGGATCCAGCCGTGCGAGGGCGCCACGGCCGTGAGCTTCTTGCGCAGGTTCTTGATGTGCCCGTCGACCGCGCGCTCGTTCACGTCGAGCGCTTCGGGGAACGCCGCCTCCAGCAGCTTCGAGCGCGTGAACACCCGCCCCGGATCGCGCGACAGCGTGCGCAGCAGCAGGAGCTCGCGGCGCGTGAGGTCGAGTGCGTGCCCCTCCAGGTGCGCGCCGTCCCGGAACGACACCGACTTCGACGGCGTCGCAGAAGCACCGTCGCGCTGTGCATGGCGGCGCAGCACCGTGTGCACGCGCGCCACCACCTCGCGCGGCGAGAACGGCTTGCAGACATAGTCGTCGGCGCCCAGGTCGAGCCCGCGCAAACGGTCGACCTCGCGCGCGCGCGCCGTGAGCATGATGATCGGATGGTCGCTGTGCGAGCGCACCTTCTGCAGCACCTGCAGGCCGTCGATCTGCGGCAGCACCACGTCCAGCAGCGTGAGCGCGGGCGGCGAGCTCAGGATGCGGTCCAGCGCCGCCGCGCCGTCCCCGATGTGCTCGACCTCGTGGCCGGCGTTGTAGAGGTGGTCCAGCAGCGCCGAGGCGCTGTCGCGGCCGTCTTCGACCATCAGGATGCGGCTCATGGCGTGGTCCCTTTCCTCAAAAGGAAGTTCCGATCTGGAACTGGAAGCGCTGCGTGCGGTCCGCCGCGATGCCATTGGCGGTGTCCGCCTTCTGGTAGGCCAGCGGCACCGCGTACGCCAGCCGCAGCGGGCCCAGCGGCGAGATCCAGCTGATGCCCAGGCCCGCCGACGCGCGGATGCGGTTCTGCGCCTTCCACTGCGCGTCGGTCATGCTCGCGGTGCGGTCGGCGAACACGTTGCCCGCATCGAGGAAGGTGTAGAGCCTGAGCGACCGGTCGTTGCCCGCGCCGGGAAAGGGCGTGCTGAATTCCATGTTGAAGATCGCCTTGCGCGTGCCGCCGAGCGAACCGCCGGTGACCGCATCGACCGGCCCGAGCGAGTTCTGCTCGAAGCCGCGGATCGAGCCGAGCCCGCCCGCATAGAAGTTCTTGAAGATCGGGAAGGTGCTGCCGCCCAGCGCCTTCGCATAGCCGAGCTGGCCGTTGATGGCCAGCGTGTACTGCTTGGAGAGCGCGAAGTACTGCTGGTACTGGTAGTCGGTCTTCAGGTAGCGCAGCGCGCTGCCCACGCCCACTTCGAGGTTCGCGCGCTGCAGGCGCCCGGTGGTCGGCACCAGCGCGCTGTCGCGGTCGTCGCGGGACCAGCCCACCGTCGCGGGAATGCCCACCACGTTGCTGCCCGAGCACACCACGCTCGGCGCGGTGCCCGTGCACTTGAAGTAGTCGAGGTAGGCCTGCGGCGTGCCGGTGTAGACGTAGGAGCCGTCGACCAGCGTGTACGCGCCGTTGCTGCCGGGCGTGAACGAATAGCGCTCCACGCCGATGCCCAGGAACACCGTGTCCAGCTCGCCCACCGGCAGCCCGAAGCGCACCGAGCCGCCGTCGCTCGCGAGCTTGTAGTTGCCGTCGGCCTCGTAGTAGGGCCGCGTGGTGGTGTGGAAGACGTTGAGCGTGCGCGAGATGCCGTCCTTCGTGAAGTACGGATCGGTCGCGGTGAGCGAGATCGTGCGGTTGTACGAACTGGTGTTGACCTGCAGCCCGAGGTAGTTGCCCGAGCCGAACACGTTCTCCTGCGTGATGCCGAAAGTGAGCGAGATCTTGTCGGTCGACGAGTAGCCCGCGCCCAGCTGCAGCGAGCCGGTGGGTTTCTCGGCCACGTTGACCGTGAGGTCGATCTGGTCGTTGCTGCCGGGCACCTCGGTGGTCTCGACGTTCACCTCGGTGAAGTAGCCGAGCCGGTCGACGCGGTCGCGCGAGAGCTTGATCTTGTTGCCGTCGTACCAGGCGCCTTCGAACTGCCGGAACTCGCGGCGGATCACCTCGTCGCGCGTGCGTGCGTTGCCGCCGATGTTCAGGCGCCGCACGTACACGCGCCGCGCGGGCTCGGCCTTCAGCACCATCGTGACGCGGTGGTTGGCGCGGTCGATGTCGGGCTCGGCCTTCACGCGCGCGAACGCATAGCCGAAGGTGCCGAAGTAGTCGGTGAAGGCCTTGGTGGTGGCAGCGACGTCCTCGCCGTTGTAGGGCGCGCCGGGGCGCACCGTCACGAGGGTCTTGAACTCGTCTTCGCGGCCGAGGTAGTTGCCTTCGAGCCGCACGCCGGCCACCGCGAACTTCTCGCCCTCGGTGATGTTGATCGTGAGGTCGAGCGACTGCCGGTCCGGCGAGATGGCGACCTGCGTGGAGTCGATGCGGAACTCCAGGTAGCCGCGGGTGAGGTAGTAGGAGCGCAGCGTTTCCTGGTCGGCGGCGAGCTTGCTGTGCGAGTACTGGTTCGACTTGGTGTACCAGGCCAGCCAGCCGCCGCTGTCCTGGTCGAACAGGTCGAGCAGCGTGCTCTCGCCGAAGGCCTTGTTGCCGATGACGCGCACGCTCTTGATGTGCGCCGACTCGCCCTCGACGACGGTGAACGTGAGGTTGACGCGGTTGCGCTCTATCGGCGTGACGGTGGTGACGACCTCGGCGTTGTAGAGGCTGCGGCTCACGTACTGGCGCTTGAGCTCCTGCTCGGCGCGGTCGGCCAGTGCCTTGTCGTAGGGGCGGCCTTCGGCGAGGCCGATCTCGCGCAAGGCCTTCTGGAGCGCGGCCTTCTCGAATTCCTTGGTGCCGACGAAGTCGACATCGGCGACGGTGGGGCGTTCTTCCACGATGACGACGAGCACATTGCCGTCGACGTCGATGCGCACGTCTTTGAACAGGCCCAGCTCGAACAGCGCGCGGATGGCGGCGCTGCCGCGCTCGTCGCTGTAGTTGTCGCCGGCCTTGATGCCGAGGGTCGAGAAGACGGTGCCGGGTTCGACGCGTTGCAGGCCTTCGAGCCGGATGTCGCGAACGGTGAACGGCGTGGCGGCCCATGCGGGGACAGCGGCCATCGAGATGAACAGTGCAGCGATGGCCGCAAGGAACTTGGGGAGATGCATCGCCGCATGGTCTCTGCCAATGTCGGAGAAATGTGGGACGCCCTCCAGCCCGTTTGGTAAAGCGCGTTACTGCAGGCCCATCGCGTTCATGGCGGGCCATTGCATGGAAATCTGCTGCTCACTTCTTTCCCGGCAGTTCTGCAGATGCGTTTCCATGGACAGGTCGCCCTGGATGTCGAGCAGCCGCTGCACGGTGCGTTCGACGGCGTGGGCATCGAGCAATGGATAGGTGCGCGCGGTGCGTCCATTGTTGCGCACGAGCCGCGCGATGTAGGGCAGGTCCTGCTGCGTGATGACGGCGGCGGGCATGACGCCTTCGAGCTCCACGCCTTCGCAGGGCAGGAGCACGAAGTACTGCAGGCGCAGGTCATCGGGCAACAGGCTGCGCAGCTGCGTGGTCTTGCGGCCGCCTTGCCATGCGGGGTCTTTCACTTCGCGTGCGCGCTTGCATCCGTTGAGCCGGAGAAACCAGCGCGGCGGGGCTTCGTCGGATTTCTTCCTGTACACGAAGGCGTTGCGCCATGCCTTGATCTCGAACAGGTAGACACCGGTCTCGCACACGATGACGGCGTCGATGCGCGCCGTGGGAACCGCGCATCCCGAAGGCATCGGGATGATGAGGTTGCGAAGAATGCGCAGGTGGGAGAAGGCGGGGGTGAATGCATTCGCCAACTGCTGAATGCCCAGCGATGCGGCGACGGTGCTTTGCAAAACAATGGTCATGTGGACTCCTTCGGGATGACGAAGCATTGCTTTGCTTTTGGGAGATTTTTAGTACGTGCGCTTTGAAGAGGTGGCGCGCGGTCTGCGCTGCGGCGCTGCGTGCCCCGCTGTGCCGGCCGCTTCGCGGCTCCCCTGCGGTGCTCGCGTTTCGCGGGGTCTCGCAGAACTCGCTTCGCTCAAACAGCTGCGAGCCCTGATCCGCGAAACGCTGCGCTCCTCGGCGGCACAGAGGGGCACGCAGCGCCGCAGCGCAGACCGCGCGCCTGTCGTGGCTGATGCCGCAGTGCGCTCAAAACAACACCGTGTGCAAAGCACGCGGCGTCCACCAGATTCCTCCAAATTTGAACGAGACCATCCGTTCAGCCGCTCGATGTAGAGCAGCTGAAAACCCGGAGAAACCTGAATGAAGAAATCCCTCACGGCACTCGCCGCGCTGGCCGTCACCGGCCTGGCCTCTGCCCAATCGTCCGTCACCCTGTTCGGCGTCATCGATGCCGGCGTGAGCTACCAGAGCGCCACGTCGCGCGACCCGGTCACGGGTGCGAGCAGCAAGCAGAGCCAATGGAGTCTTGCCAACTCCGGCTACAACTCCAGCCGCATCGGCTTTCGCGGCACGGAAGACCTGGGCGGCGGCCTGGCCGCGAGCTTCTGGCTCGAAGCGCCGATCAGCAACGACGACGGCGCGACCGGCATCGCCAACTTCAACCGCCGCTCCACCGTCAGCCTCTCCGGTGGCTTCGGTGAATTGCGGCTGGGCCGCGACTACACGGCCACCTTCTGGAACGACACGGTGTTCGATCCGTTCGGCACCAACGGCTCGGGCTCCAGCGCGATCTATTCGGTGAGCAGCAGCGCGGGCCTTGCCAACTCGAACTACGTGCGCGCGAGCAACATGGTCGGCTACTTCCTGCCGCCGAATCTCGGTGGCTTCTATGGCCAGGTCCAGTACAGCCTGAACGAGAACACCAAGACCAGCGCCACGGACACGACCGCCGAGATCAGCAGCAGCGCGGGCCGCTATGTCGGTGGCCGTTTCGGCTACGCGAACGGGCCGCTCGACATCGCATTGGCGGTGGGCCAGAACGTCGCGGTCGACACCACCTCGCTCACGCGCAAGGTGCAGACCATCAACCTCGGCGCGTCGTACGACTTCGGCCCGGTCAAGCTGTTCGGCGAGCTCTCGAACGTGAAGAACAAGTTCGACCTGGCCGCCGGCAACAGCCGCGACAGCTACAACGGCTACCTCATCGGCGCGAGCATGCCGGTGGGTGCGGGCCTGATCCGCGCGTCGTACTCCACAGTGCGCTACAACGAAGGCGCCGTCGGCATCACCGGCGAAGACCCGCGCGTCAACAAGTTCGCGATCGGCTATGTGCACAACCTGTCCAAGCGCACCGCGCTGTACGCCACCATCGCGCGCGTGAACAACCGCAACGATGCCGCCTACACCGGCAGCCTGGCCGCCGCGGCCACCACGGGCTACGGCAGCACGGGCGTGGGCTACACGGGCCTGCCGCGTTCGTCGACGGGCTACGACTTCGGCATCCGCCACGCGTTCTGACGACGCACCCGGCCGGTGCGACGGGGCGTTCGCCCTGTCGCATGCGGACGGGCGGCCAATGCCTTGAGTTGACTCAAAAAATGACGCGACGAATCCATCACCTCGCGGGCGTACTGGCGGCAGCCGGCCTGTCGGGTTGCATCGTGCTGCCGCCGCCCGTGCTGCCCGGGCCGCCACCGGTGTTTCGCGGCGGGCCGCCGCCCTTTCCGATGTCCTTCGAGCATCGCGGGCCGCCGATGGCGGCATGGGATCTGTGCGAAGGCCAGCCCGAAGGTGCCCGGCCTGCGCTGCCGGGGCCGCGTGCGGATGCGCTGTCGGGCACTTGCGAGCGCGGTACCTCAGGTGCGCTGGAATTCCGTGCGCCCGGGGCGCGTTGAAGAGAGGCTGCACCCATGTCCTCAGGCAGCCTTGGGCTCGTCATCGCGGCGGGCATTCTCTTCGGCCTGGCCGCCGTGGTCGCGATGATGGGCTCGCTGATGATCGCGAACATGCGGGCCAGTGCAAGGGCTCGCGATGTGGCGGAACTGGCGAGAAACGATGCGCGGCAGAAGATGCTGGTGAGCAGCGTGCAGGACCTGCGGCCGTTGCTCGACAGAACGCCGGACGTTGCAGGCATTCGCTTCGACATCCAGCTTCCGTCCGAAGCCGTGCACATCTTCGCCATCCAGGCGGAGCTGTGCGAACTGCTGGCCAAGGTCGCGGCGCACGCGGCGAGCGTGATGGCCGCCGGTGCGACGCTGCAGGTTTCCGCGCGCGTGGAACGCGGGCATGCCGTCGTGCATTGGCGCGACCTCGATGCAGACGATGTGCGGCCACCGCTCGCGCGGTTCTTCGATGCGCTCGATGCCGCTTCGCAGGCCAGCGCACGGGTGTGCGAGCGCATCGCCAGCAATCACGGCGGCCGCATCTACTCGGCGCCGCATGCCGATGGCGCACTGGGCCTGACGCTGCGGCTGCCGTTGCACGGGTACGCCACGGCACGCTGAAGAAAGCGGGCTGGCGGCACCGTGGAACTCCGCGGCATACTCGCGGTCCCACGGTGCCGCCGCTTTTCCTCCCGATGCCGAACGTGCGAATTCCAGTCCCCTCGTCCCTTGTCCGTGTGCTCGCCGCGAGCGCGATTTTTCTCGCTGCCGGTGCGCTGCATGCGCAGGCCTTGCCGCCGGGCGTGCGGCTCGGCATGACGGTCGACGAGTTGCAGGCTGCATTGCCTGCGGCCGAACGCGTGCAGCGTCCGCAGCGGCTGACCGGTGGCCTGCTCGGAAGCTGGCGTGCGGCGCCTGTCGAGATGGCGGGGTTGATGTTCGAGCCGACCTTCTTCTTCGCGGCTTCGGAATTGCGGCGCGTCGAATACGTGGCCACTGCGCAGGCGGTGGCCGACAACGGCGCCTCCGCATTCGGCCAGCTCGTGCAATGGGGACGCGGCGTGTTCGGCAACGAACTCGCGTCGCGCGATCCGGGCAGCGCCTATGCCGCCTGGACGAGCGGCGATACCGATGTCTACCTGCAGCAGGTGAGCGACCCGCGCCGCGCGAGCGTGCGCCTCGTCTACAAGGCGCGGCAACTGCGGGACGGCAGCGAACTCTGAGCGCCGAAGGCCCTGTCAGCCTTCGGTGAGCATGCCGCGCTGCTCGATGAAGGCCACCACCTCGGCCACGCCCGTGTGGGTCTTGAGGTTCGTCATCACGTAGGGCCGCTGGCGGCGCATGCGCTGCGTGTCCTGCTCCATCACTTCCAGGCTCGCGCCGACGTAGGGTGCCAGGTCGATCTTGTTGATCACGAACAGGTCGCTCTTGGTGATGCCGGGGCCGCCCTTGCGCGGGATCTTCTCGCCGGCCGCCACGTCGATCACGTAGATCGTGAGGTCCGACAGTTCCGGGCTGAAGGTGGCCGCGAGGTTGTCGCCGCCGGATTCGACGAACACCACGTCGGCATCCGGAAAGTCCTCGAGCATGCGGTCGATGGCTTCGAGGTTGATCGATGCGTCCTCGCGGATCGCGGTGTGCGGGCAGCCGCCGGTTTCCACGCCCATGATGCGTTCGGCGGGCAGCGCGCCGGCCACGGTGAGCAGGCGCTGGTCTTCCTTGGTGTAGATGTCGTTGGTGATCGCGACGAGGTCGTACTTGTCGCGCATCGCCTTGCAGAGCATTTCGAGCAGCGTGGTCTTGCCCGAGCCGACGGGGCCGCCGATGCCCACGCGCAGCGGGGGCAGTCTCTTGGTGCGGTGGGGGATGTGGTGCAGGGCGGAGGTCATGGGCATTGTCCGGTTCGGTCAGCTTCGAAAGAGGCGGGAATATTGTGTTTCATGGCGGGCCGACAGCACGGCCAGAAGGGGTGCGAAGGCCTGGCGTTCGTCGTCGCCCAGGGCCATCGCACGGTCGACGGCCGCGGGGATTTCGTTCGCGAGGCGCGCGAGGATGCGCTGGCCCGCGCTCTGGCCGAGCGGCACGGCCTTCACGGCGGCGGCCACCATGTTCTCGGCCCAGCCGAAGGCGAAGGCCAGGCACCCGTCGTGCACCGTGGCGCCGGTGCGGCTGAGCGCGAAGGCGAAGGCCACGGGGTAGCTGGCGGGCAGGTCCGCGAAGACCTCGGCCGTGTCCGCATGGTGCAGCTTGAGCCACTCGACGAAGGAGCGGCCCATCTGCTCGGTCTGAAGGAAGAATTCGGCCGATTCGCGGGTGGTCAAGACCCACTCGTTGAGCTGGCGGATGCGTCGAGTGTCGTTCGCCTGCCAGGCGGGGATGGCCTGCGCGACCAGCGCGAGGTCGCCGCGCGCGAAGCTCAGGTGCAACTGGTCGGCGAGCCACTCGGCGGCCTTGGCTTCGGAATCGACGCCAGCCCACTCCACCGCCGCCTCGACGCCTTCGGAGTACGAGAAGCCGCCCACGGGCAAGGCCGGGGAGGCGAGCCAGATGAGCTGCAGGAGACTGTGGGCGCTGGGGGCACCGGCCGGGTCGGGCATGTCAGTGGGAGTGGCCGTGGTGACCGTGGTCGTGACCGTGCGGATGGTCGGCATGGTCCTCGAGCAGTTCCGGCGCGAGGACGAGCGGCTTCGGGCCTTTGCTGGCGCCGTGCGAATGACCGTGGTCGTGGTCATGGCCGTGATGGTCATGACCGCTGTGTCCATGTTCGTGCGAACCGTAGGCGCCGCCCTCGGGCTCGAAGGCTTCTTCCACCGCGACCACGATCAGGTGCATCGAGCGCAGCATGTCGGCCAGCACATGGTCGGGTTCGATCTTCAGGTGGTCGGGCTTGAGTTCGATCGGCACATGCCGGTTGCCGAGGTGGTAGGCCGCGCGCGTCAGGTCGAAGGGCGTGCCGTGGGCCGTGCAGTGCGTGATGCGCAGCACGGGCTGCGGCGCCGCGATGACGCGGATCAGCGAGCCGTCTTCGGCCACCAGCACGTCGCCGCCGCGCACCGCGGTGCCGCGTGGCAGGAAGATGCCGATCTGCCGGCCTTGCGAGTCGGTGGCGTCGAAGCGGCTTTTCTGGCGGACGTCCCAGTCGAGTTCGATGGTGGCGGCGCGCTTGAGCAGCACGGGCGCGAGGCCCCGGCCCTGCGGCATGAGTTTGTTGGCGGTGAGCATGTTGCGAAAAGGAGCGCCCGGAGGCGCCCGCTGGCTGGATGAATACCTTCGAGGATACGCAGCCTGTCAAGCAGGCGCATGCCCTGGCTTCAGAACAGGAAATACCGCTGCGCCATCGGCAGCAGCTTCGCTGGCTCGCACGTCAGCAGGTGCCCATCGGCGCGCACCGCGTAGGTCTGCGCATCGATTTCCATCTTCGGCGCGTAGCCGTTGTGGATCAGGTCTTTCTTGCGCACGTTGCGGATGTTCTTCACCGCGCTGAGGTTCTTGCTGAGGCCGTAGCGCTCCTTGATGCCCGAGGCCAGCCCGGCCTGCGAGACGAAGGTGAGCGAACTCCTCGCGAGCGAGCCGCCATACGCGCCGAACATCGGCCGGAAGTGCACCGGCTGCGGCGTCGGAATCGACGCGCTCGGGTCGCCCATCGCCGCCATCGCGATCGTGCCGCCCTTCAGGATGGTGAAGGGCTTCACGCCGAAGAAGGCCGGCTTCCAGATCACGATGTCGGCCCACTTGCCGACTTCGAGCGAGCCGACCTCGTGCGCGATGCCGTGCGCAATCGCCGGGTTGATCGTGTACTTGGCGATGTAGCGCTTCGCGCGGAAGTTGTCGTTGCGCTCGCTGTCCTCGGGCAGCGTGCCGCGCTGCACCTTCATCTTGTGCGCGGTCTGCCAGGTGCGGATGATCACCTCGCCGACGCGGCCCATGGCCTGGCTGTCGGAGCTGAACATGCTGATCGCGCCGAGGTCGTGCAGCACGTCTTCGGCGGCGATGGTTTCCTTGCGGATGCGCGACTCGGCGAAGGCCAGGTCCTCGGCGATGCCGGCATCGAGGTGGTGGCACACCATGAGCATGTCGACGTGCTCGTCGAGCGTGTTCACGGTGTAGGGCATCGTGGGGTTGGTCGACGACGGCAGGAAGTTGGCCTCGCCCACCACGCGCAGGATGTCCGGTGCATGGCCGCCGCCCGCGCCTTCGGTGTGGAAGGCGCAGATCGCGCGGCCGCCCACGGCCGCGATGGTGTTCTCGACGAAGCCCGATTCGTTGAGCGTGTCGCTGTGGATCGCCACCTGCGTGTCGGTGGCGTCGGCCACGTCGAGGCAGTTGCTGATGGCCGCGGGCGTGGTGCCCCAGTCTTCATGCAGCTTGAGGCCGATGACGCCCGCCTCGATCTGCTCGTGCAGCGCAGCCGGCAGGCTCGCATTGCCCTTGCCGAGGAAGCCCAGGTTCATCGGGAACGCATCGGCAGCCTGCAGCATGCGCTCGATGTGCCAGGGGCCGGGCGTGGCCGTGGTCGCGAAGGTGCCGGTGGCCGGGCCGGTGCCGCCGCCGAGCATGGTGGTCACGCCGGAAGACAGCGCTTCTTCGATCTGCTGCGGGCAGATGAAGTGGATGTGGCTGTCGATGCCGCCCGCGGTGACGATGTTGCCTTCGCAGCTGATGATCTCGGTGCCGGGGCCGATGACGATGTCCACGCCCGGTTGCACGTCGGGGTTGCCGGCCTTGCCGATGGCGGCGATGCGGCCGTCCTTCAGGCCGATGTCGGCTTTCACGATGCCCCAGTGGTCGAGGATCAGCGCGTTGGTGAGCACGGTGTCGACCGCGCCCTGCGCGCGGGTGCGCTGCGATTGCGCCATGCCGTCGCGGATGGTCTTGCCGCCCCCGAACTTCACCTCTTCGCCGTAGCCGCCGGCGCGCAGCGTGTAGTCGGCTTCGACCTCGATCAGCAGTTCGGTGTCTGCCAGGCGAACCCGGTCGCCCACGGTGGGGCCGAAGATTTCTGCATAGGCGCGTCGCCCGATGGTGGCCATGTTTTAGAGCTTTCCTTGAACCAGGCCGCGAAAGCCGTAGACGATGCGATCGCCCGAGAAGTCGACCAGTTCGACCGTGCGCTGCTGACCGGGCTCGAAGCGCACCGCGGCGCCGGAGGCGATGTTCAGCCGCATGCCGCGCGCGGCTTCGCGGTCGAAGCCCAGCGCGCCGTTGGTCTCGGCGAAGTGATAGTGCGAGCCGACCTGGATCGGCCGGTCGGCGGTGTTCTGCACCACCAGCGTGAGGGTGCGGCGGCCGGGGTTGAGCGTGTGGTCGCCGTCGTCGGTGAGGAGTTCGCCGGGGGTCATGGTTGCCTCAGATCGCCTGTGCCAGCAGCGTTGCGCCCAGTACCACGACAGCGGCACCGGCCACGCGCGGCAGCCATGCATTGGCGTGGCGCAGGGCCCAGCCGAGCGCAATGCCTGCGAGGTGCAGCAGCACGGTCGCGCTGACCATGCCGGCCAGCGTGAGCGCTGCGCCTTCCTCGTTCGCGAGTTCGTAGCCGTGGGCCACGCCGTGGAAGACGGCGAACACGCCGACGACCGCCATGGCGACCACGGCCGGAAGGTGAACACGCGTGACCACCAGCAGGCCCAGCACCAGCAGCGAGGCCGCGATCATCGGTTCGACGGCCGGCAGTTGAACGCCGCCCAGGCCCATCAGCGCGCCCACGAGCAGCATGCCGGCGAAGGCGAGCGGCGCCCACAGCAGGTCGGGCCAGGCGCGGCGCGCGGCCAGCGCGCTCCAGAAGCCGACCGCGACCATGGCCGCGAGGTGATCCGCGCCGGTCAGCGGGTGCAGGAAACCGGTCGTGAAACCGTGGTGCAGGCCGCCATCGACGCCGGTGTGGGCGCTGGCTGCGAGCGGCAGCAGGAGGGCGAGCAGGGCGAGGGTCTTGGAAGTGTTGTGGCGCATGACAGTTTTTTGGGGCGGGTCAGACGATGGGTTGGTGCACGGTGACCAGCTTGGTCCCGTCGGGAAAGGTGGCTTCGACCTGGATGTCCGGGATCATCTCGGCGATGCCGTCCATCACGTCGGCGCGGGTCAGCACCGAGCGCCCGTCGCTCATGAGTTCGGCGACGCTCTTGCCGTCGCGGGCGCCTTCCATCACGGCGGCGGAGATCAGGGCGATGGCTTCGGGGTAATTGAGCTTCAGGCCGCGGGCCTTGCGGCGTTCGGCCAGCAGCGCCGCGGTGAAGATCAGCAGCTTGTCTTTTTCGCGCGGGGTCAGTTCCATGGGAGCGGCATCGGGTGGCTGGGGGAAGAGTCGGCCATTATGGGCAAGCCTTCTTCTTTGCAACAGTCGTGCCCTGTTCGCCAAAAGTCGTACGGATGGCACGAAAGATGCACCGAAACGGTGTGAACCCCGATGCCACGACCACGACTCCGGACGACGCCCCCCAGCGCATCGTCAAGGTCCGGCGCGACTACAACAGCTGGGTCGCGAGCGAAACGCTCGAAGACTATGCGCTGCGCTACACGCCGCAGCGCTTTCGCAAGTGGTCCGAATGGCGGGTGGCCAACACGGCCTTCGGGGCCGCATCGTTCCTCATCCTCGAGGCGGTGGGCGCCACGCTGCTGGTGCAGTACGGCTTCGCCAATGCCTTCTGGGCGATCCTGGTCACCGGGCTCATCATCTTCCTGGCGGGGTTGCCGATCAGCGTGTATGCGGCACGCTACGGCATCGACATGGACCTGCTCACCCGGGGCGCCGGCTTCGGCTACATCGGCTCCACGCTCACCTCGCTGATCTACGCGAGCTTCACCTTCATCTTCTTCGCGCTCGAAGCGGCCGTGATGGCGTATGCGCTGGAACTGGCGCTGGGCATCCCGCCGGTCTGGGGCTACCTGGTGTGCGCGCTGGTGGTCATTCCGCTGGTCACGCACGGGGTGTCGGCCATCAGCCGGCTGCAGCTTTGGACGCAGCCGCTCTGGCTGCTGATGCTGGTGGTGCCCTTTGTGTTCGTGCTCGTGCGCGATCCTGGTGCGTTCGCGGGCATCGTGCACTACAACGGGGTTAAGACCGGCACCAAGGGCTTCGATCTGCACCTGTTTGGCGCTGCCTTGACGGTCGGGATCGCGCTGATCACCCAGATGGGGGAGCAGGCCGACTACCTGCGTTTCATGCCCGCGCGCACCGCCACCACCCGCGGGCGCTGGTGGTCCGGCGTGCTGGCGGGCGGGCCGGGCTGGGTGGTGCTGGGCGTGCTCAAGATGCTGGGTGGGGCGCTGCTGGCCTACCTGGCGATCACGCACATGGTGCCGGTGGAGCGCGCGGTCGATCCGAACCAGATGTACCTGGCGGCCTACGAGTACGTCTTTCCGAACTACGGCTGGGCGGTGGCCGCGACGGCGCTGTTCGTGGTGATCTCGCAGCTCAAGATCAACGTGACCAACGCCTATGCAGGGTCGCTCGCCTGGAGCAATTTCTTCTCGCGCGTGGCGCACAGCCATCCGGGGCGGGTGGTGTGGGTGGTGTTCAATGCGCTCATCGCCTTCATGCTGATGGAGATGAACGTGTTCGAGGCGCTGGGCGACGTGCTCGGGCTCTTCGCCAACATCGCCATCGCCTGGATGATGTCGGTGGTGGCCGACCTGGTCATCAACAAGCCGCTCGGGCTTTCGCCGCCGGGCATCGAGTTCAAGCGCGCGCACCTGTGGGACATCAACCCGGTGGGCGTGGGCGCGATGGCGCTGGCCTCGGTGCTGTCGATCACCGCGCACCTGGGCGTGTTCGGGCCGCTGGCGCAGGCGTTCTCGGCGCTGATCGCGCTGGGCACCGCGCTCATCGCCTCGCCGCTGCTGGCGTGGGCGACCGGCGGCAAGTACTACCTGGCGCGGGCATCGGATGCGACCGGCGCGGTGCCCTTCGCGCCGGCGGCGGGCAGGCGCGCGGTGCGCTGGGCGCGCGTCGAGTCGGACGAGAGCGGCAGCTACCAGCGCCTGAAGGTGCAGCACTGCGTGATCTGCGAGCGCGAGTACGAAGGGCCGGACATGGCGCATTGCCCCGCGTACCAGGGTGCGATCTGCTCGCTGTGCTGCACGCTCGACGCGCGCTGCGGTGACCTGTGCAAGCCGCATGCGAGCCTGTCCTCGCAATGGTCGGCCGTGCTGCGCTGGCTGCTGCCGCGCCGCAGCTGGCGCTACCTGGACACGGGGCTCGGGCACTTCCTCCTGCTGATGCTGATCATCGTGCCGCTGCTGGCGGTGGTGTTCGGCGTGCTCTACCAACAGGAGCTGCGGGCGCTCGCCGAAAGCGCGGTTGAGCTTGCAACGCAGGCCGGTGTGTCCGAAGCATGGGCGGGCGTGCAGCAGTCGGCGCTGCGCTCGGGTTTCCTCAAGGCCTACATGGCGCTCTTGGTCATCGCGGGCATCGTGGCGTGGTGGCTGGTGCTCGCGCACCAGAGCCGCAAGGTCGCGCAGGAAGAATCCAACCGCCAGACCCACCTGCTGGTGCGAGAGATCGAGCTGCACCGCGAAACCGACCGTGCCCTGCAGGCCGCAAAACAGACGGCGGAAGAAGCACGCGCCGTCGCCGAGCAGGCCCAGCGCGCCGCCGACCAGGCCAACCAGGCCAAGAGCCGCTACATCAGCGCCATCAGCCACGAGCTGCGCACGCCGCTCAACAGCATCCTGGGCTACGCGCAGCTGATGGGCGAAGACCACTCCGTGCCGCCGCACCGCCAGCAGGCGGTGGCGGTCATCAAGCGCGGCGGCGAGCATTTGCTTTCGCTCATCGAGGGCACGCTGGCCATCGCACACATCGAAGCCGGCAAGCTCACGCTGCATGCGCGGCCGATGCGCTTTGCCGACACCATGCGGGAGCTCGCCGACATGTTCGAGCTGCAGGCAGCCGAGAAGGGCCTGCAGTTCCGCTTCGAGGCCGGAGGCGCCTTGCCCGAGGTGGTGCGCGCCGACGAGAAGCGGGTGGGCCAGATACTCATCAACCTGCTGGGCAACGCGATCAAGTTCACCGCGGCGGGGCAGGTCACGCTGCGGCTTGCGTATGCACGCGAGTTCGCGGCCATCGAGATCGAGGACACGGGCCCGGGCATGACGGCCGCGGACATCGAGCGCATCTTCGAGCCCTTCACGCGCGGCAACGCAGTCGCCTCGTCGGCCCCGGGCGCGGGCCTGGGCCTCACCATCGCCAAGATGCTGACCGACCTGATGGGCGGCGAAATGAAAGTGCAGAGCACGCCGGGCGTGGGCTCGCTGTTCTGCGTGCGGCTCTTCCTGCCGCGCGTGCACGACACGGTTGTGGGTGCGAGCCGGCCTGTGCCGGTGGCGCGCGCTCGCCGCGGCTACGAAGGCGCGCGCCGTCGCCTGCTGGTGGTCGACAACGAAGAGGCCGATCGCGACCTGCTCGACCACGTGCTCGCGCCACTCGGCTTCGAGCTGCGCACGGCGGCCAGCGGCCACGATGCGCTGGACCTGATCGCCGCCGGCTACCGGCCCGATGCGATGTTCGTGGACCTCGCAATGCCCGGCATCGACGGCTGGGAAACCATCCGCCGTGCGCGCAAGCTCGGCCTGACCGATGCGTCCGTCGCCATCGTCTCGGCCAACGCCTTCGACAAGGGCCTGGACAACGACGTGGGCATCGCGCCCGAGGACTTCTTCGTGAAGCCGGTGCGCCACACCGAACTGCTCGACTGGCTCGAGCGCCGCCTCGGCCTCAAGTGGACGGACACCGCCGCCGCGTTGCCCGCGCCGGTCGCACCGAAGACGATGCAGCCGTCCTCGCGCGAGCGCCTCCGCGCACTCGACGAGGCGGTGAGCCTGGGTTACTTCCGCGGCATCATGAACCAGCTCGACGACATCGACACCGAACAGCCCGAGTGCATGGCCTGGACCGAGGCGCAGCGCGTGCTGGCGCGCCAGTTCCAGTTCGAAGCCATGAGCCGGGCGCTGGCCGAAGCAGTGAGTGCGCCATGACCTCGACCCCACCCGTCCCGATGGAACCGTCCCCCCTCGCCCGGGCGCTGCGCGACGAAGGCGTCAACAGCGACCTCGTGCTGATCGTGGACGACGTGCCCGACAACCTCGCGGTGCTGCACGATGCGCTCGATGAGTCGGGCTATACCGTGCTCATCGCCACCAACGGCGAGCAGGCGCTGCAGCGCGCCGCGCAGGCGCGGCCCGACATCGTGCTGCTTGACGCGATGATGCCGGGCATCGATGGCTTCGAGGTGGCGCGCCGGCTCAAGGCCGATGCCGCAACGGCGCACATTCCCATCGTGTTCATGACGGGCCTCACCGAAACCGAGCACCTCGTGGCCGCGCTCGAAGCGGGCGGCGTCGACTACGTCACCAAGCCCATCAAGCCCAAGGAAGTGCTGGCGCGCATGAACGTGCACCTGCAGGGCGCGCGCCGCGCGCGGCAGGATGCGCGGCAGGCCGGCCAGGCGCGCAATGCGCTCGACGCCTTCGGCTACGCGAGCATCACCGTGCGGCTGCCCGAAGGCCGGCTGATCTGGCAGACGGCGCTCGCGCGCGACCTGCTGCACCGGTATTGCGAAACGCGCGCGCCGGAGACGCCGCCCGCGGTGCTCGAATGGCTGCTGCGCCATACGCCCGATGCGCGCCAGCGCGGCATCGAGCCGCCGGCGCTTTCCATCGTCCAGGGCGCGAGCAGCCTCACATTGCGCCTGCACCAGCAGACCGGCCACGACGACGACGGCGACGAGTGGATGATCATCATGCGCGAGGTGTCCGACACCGGCGTGATCGAGGCGATGAGCCTGAGCCTGAAGCTCACGGCACGGGAGGCCGAGGTGCTGTACTGGGTGGTCAAGGGCAAGACCAACAAGGACATCGGCGAGATTCTCGGCAGCAGCCCGGCCACGGCCAAGAAGCACCTGGAGCGGGTGTATGTGAAGCTGGGCGTCGAGACGCGCACCGCCGCGGCCGGCGTGGCCATCAAGCGCATCCGCGAGCTGCAGCCCCAGTTCGAGATCTGAGTTCGTTGCGGCGCGTCACCGCGCCGACTTTCCGCCTCCCTAGAATGGTCCGAGGGCCTTGGGATGCGCGATGAAGAACAGGCAGAGAACAACAATCCGACGATCGAGCCGCGGCTGGCTGCTGATGGCTTCCTGCGCGCTGGCGAACGCGGGCGCGCAGGCCGCGGGCCATTTCGACGTCGACGACGCGGGCACGCTCGATCCCGGCCAGTGCCAGTATGAGACCTGGTGGGGCCGCACCGGCGCGGAGCCGACCACTGGCTTTCACTTCGGGCCCGCCTGCCGGGTCGGCCCCGTCGAGCTGGGGCTGAACTTCGACCGGCTCTCGGTGCAGGGCGTTCACTCGATCACCGCCGGTCCGCAGCTCAAATGGACCTTCCTGGGACAAGCCGGGGACGCCCCGCTCAGTGCTGCGGTGTCGATGGGCACCGTGTCCGATCTTCGGCGCGGCGGCCGCATGGGCGGGCAGTTCGTGGTGCCGGTGACCTGGCGGCCGACCGGCAGCCTGCAGATCCACGCGAACCTCGGCGCCGACTGGGCGCTCGGCACTGGCTTGCGCACCCCGCGCGGCGGCCTGGCCGGCGAATGGGCCCTCAACGATGTCGTGTCCGTGATCGCCGAGCGCAATCGCGCTTCCGGTGCCTGGACTTCGCGCATCGGCGGCCGCTTCAGCCTCACGCCGCTGATCAGCGTGGACATCAGCGCCTCGCGCACCCGGTCAGTGGGCGGGCGGGGTGTGACCGGCTTCGTGGTCGGGCTGAACCACGAGTTCACCTGGAAGTGACTCGGCGCGTGCCTAGCGCAGATAGCGCTGCATGCGCTTCTCGTCGTCTGCCAGCTGCAGGCGCATGAGCGAGAGAAAGTCGCGCGCCGTCGCCGACAGCGACTTGCCCGCCGGCAGCGCCAGGATGCAGGTGAAGTGCACGTCGATCGACAGCCGCCGCACCACCAGCCCGCGCTCCGCGTAGTCGAGCGCGGTGATCGGGTTGACCAGCCCCACGCCCAGGCCGCGCAGTGCCATCTCGCACACGCTGGCCGCATAAGGGGTCTGCACCAGCACGCGGAGCGCCACGCCGTGCGGCGCAAGCGCGGCCTCCAGGCGTTGGTGCGAAGGGTCTTCGGGGTTGAGCGCGAGAAAGGGCGCTTCCGCCAATTGTTCCGGCTCGATGGTCTTGAAGCGCGCGAGCGCATGGCCCTCGGGCATCACCACCACGCCGGGAAAGCGCGCGAAGGTCGAATGGTCGATGCCTTCGAGCGAGAGTTCGTCGGCCATGAGCCCGAAGTCGGAGATGCCCATGGCCACCCGGTCGCGCACGTCCTTGGAGCTGAGCACCTGCAGCGACACCTGCGGCCAGGGGCTCGCGCCGCGATGCGCCTTCAGGCGGGCGAGGGCGCGCGGCATGAAGCCGAGGCCGTAGGCCGGGTAGCAACTGAGCTCCAACTGGGTGAGGCCGAAATCGCGCAGGCTCCGCACGCGGTGCTCGATGGCGTCCATGCCGATGAACACGCGTTCCACCTCGATCCACAGCGCGCGCGCCTCGGGCGTGGGCACCAGCCGCCCGCCCGTGCGCTGGAACAGCAGCATGCCGGCCTGGGCCTCCAGCCGCTTGAGCGACTGGCTGATGGCGGGCTGCGTCACATGCAGCAAGGCGGCGGCCTTGCGGGTGGAGCTGCCGCGCATCAGGGCCCGGAACGTCTCGATCTCGGCGAATCGCATCGATGGCCACCGATAAGTTTATTTATCGATTGAGTATCTGGGAGTGCGTAATTTTATTTCCGAATGCATAAGATTTGGGCACAACTTCCAACCCTCCTCCCGTGACGCCCTCGCCAGTTCTGGACTTCAAGTTCGCCGCCTTGCCCGCGGACCCCTCGGCCCATCACCCGGCGAACGCCACGCCTTCCGCCCTGGCCCGGGCGCTCAAGCCGGTGCGCAATCCGCGCCTGAGAGGGTTGCAGTGCCTGCGCTGCGATGCGCTCTACCCGGTCACGCTGACGCACGACGGCTGTCCCGCCTGCAAGAAGGCGGGCTTTCACGTCGCGTTGCGTGCCAGCTATCTGCCCGACCTCGCGGCGGACGGCCCCGATGCGATTCCCATGCCCTATGCGCCGGGCTTCACCCTCGGCGAGGGCCACACGCCGATGCAGGAGATGCCGGAGCTGGCCCGGCATTTCGACGTCGCGCGGCTCGGCCTCAAGGACGAATCGAGCAACCCCACCGGCTCCCACAAGGACCGGATGACGGCAGTGGGCGTGGCGCAGGCGCTGGACTTCGGCGCCCACACGCTGGTGCTTGCGTCATCGGGCAACGCGGCGGTGTCGGCGGCGCACTACGCATGGGCCGCGGGGCTGCGCTGCGAGGTGGCGACCTACGAAGGCATGCCGGCCACCTACGCGCGGCAACTCGACGCACTGGGCGCGCGGCGCTATGTGTTCGCCGACAACGCCGGTCGCTGGGCGTTCGTGCGCGAGCGTTCGCAGTACCCCGGCTACTTCGCGCTGACCAACTACCGCCTGCCCGCGCTCGGCAGCGCGCCGCTGGCCATCGAGGGCTACAAGACCATCGCCCCCGAATGCGTGGCCGATGCGGGCGTGCCGGATCACATCGTGATTCCCACCGCGCGCGGCGATCTGGCCTGGGGCATCTACGCGGGCTTTCGCGACCTGCTGGCGGCGGGGCGCATTCCGCGCCTGCCGCGGCTCTGGCTGGTGGAGCCGTTCCCGCGCCTGTCGCGCGTGTTCGCGGGCGGCGCGATCAACGGCAGCTACCCCGGCCACACCGCGCAGTTCTCGACGGCGGGCGCCACCGTGACCTACCTGCAATGGCAAGCCGCCTCGGCCACCGGCGGCGGCGCGGTGGTTGTGAGCGACGACGAAGCGCGTGCGGCGCGGCGGCTTCTCACCGCCGCGGGCGTGAGCGCCGAACTGTGCGCGGCCGGCGGCCTGGCCGCGCTGCGGCAGTTGCGCGAGACCGGTGCCATCGCCGCCGATGCGCACGTGGTGCTGATGCTCACGGCCAACGCGTCGAGTGATCCAAGCTGGCCCGACCCGGCCGTCTGACCCCGAAGGAACCTCCATGCCGACGATTCATCGCCGGGCCTTTCTGGCCGCCGGCTGCACAACCCTGCTCGCTACCGTGCAACCCGCATGGGCAGCCTACCCCGAGCGGCCCATCAAGCTCGTCGTGCCCTGGGCCGCGGGCGGCAGCACCGATGCCATCGCGCGCGCCATGGCGCAGCGCATGAGCCAGACCATCGGCAGCCCGGTGATCGTGGACAACCGGCCCGGCGCGGCCGGCATGATCGGCACCGATGCGGCCGCCAAGGCCGCGCCCGACGGCTACACCATCGTCATCGTCGAACTGCCGCATGCGATCGCGCCGGCGGTGACGGCCAGGCTGCCCTACGACCTGCTGCGCGACTTCACGCCCGTGACCATGATTGGCACCTCGCCGCTGGTGTTCTTCGCAGGCATGGACGAGGACAGCAAGGACTTCAAGACCTTCATCAAGTCGGCCGCCGCCAAGCAGGCACCGCCCGCCATCGCGCACAGCGGTGCGGGCACCGTGAGCCATCTCGCGGCCGAGATGCTCGCGAGCCGCACGAAGATCCGTTTCAACATGGTGCCGTACAAGGGCTCCGCGCCCGCGTTGACCGACGTGGCGGCCGGCACGGTGGCCGGCCACTTCGCGACGCTGGCCAGCGGCTCCAGCCTTGCGGGCGGCAACAGGATCCGTCCGTTGCTCGTCACGAGCACGCAGCGCGTGAACATCGCCGGCCTGCAGAACGTGCCCGCGCTCGCGGAGAACAACTTGAAGGGCATGGAGATCGACCAGTGGTGGGCCATGGTCGCGCCGGCCACCACGCCGCTCGAGGTGATCGAGAAGCTGCGCCGGGAAGCCATTGCGGCACTCGAGCATCCCTCGGTGAAGGAGCGGATGACGGTGCTCGGCGTGCAGATGAAGGGCTCGACGCCGGGCGAGTTGCGCGCGTTCCTCCGCTCGGAAGCCGAGCGCTGGCAGAAGGTGGCGCACGAGGTCGGCCTGCAGCCGCAGTAAGCCGCGCGCTATTTCGCGTCGCTGTACACGGTGGCGCGCGAGACGCCCATGTGCGCTGCCGCGATCTCGGCGCCGCGGCGAATCTCGAGAAAACCCGCCTTCTTCAGTTCCTGCACGAGCTGCTTGCGGTCCGCGGGCTTGAGCGATCGTGACGTGGTGGCGCGCGATGCGGCGAATTCGTCGATGCGCGCGTGGATGCGCTCCGAATGGCCTGCGCCGGTGTCGAGGCTCTCGTGGATCTCCCGGTCGTCGATGCGCGTGAACTGCGAGATCGCGCCCTGGAAGCTCTGGAACAGCGTGAGGTCGACGTTGAGGCACAGCGCGGCCACGTACTCGCCGCTGTCGTCCTTCACGCCGATGGACGTGCTCTTGACCTTGCGGCCGTCGGAAAAGGTGTTGGCGTAGTTCGCGATCACCGCGGGGTATTCGGGATCTCGGATGCGGGCAAGGCCGAGCTCGGTGACCGATTGCCCCACCTGCCGGCCGCTCAGGTTGTTCTCGATCGCGTAGATCGCGTTCTTCGGATTGCTCAGGTCGTGCACCACGACTTCGCAGAAGGGCGCAAAGGTCTCGCCGAGGCCTTCGGCCATGTTGCGCAGCATCTCCAGGAGCTGCTTGTTGGACTTCTTCTTCATGCCCGGGAATGTATCCAGGTCTGGACGAAGAATCCAAACTGTACGGAAAGTCCATATTTGGATATATTATCCAAATCTAGAAAGATCCTCCAGGAGAGCCGCGCATGACACGCCAGGAACCCGCACGCTATATCGATCCCCGCACCGGCCGCTATCACGACCTCTCGGAACGCCGTTGGCGCTCCGACGACGGCAATCCGATGATGGTGACGCCGCTGCCCGGCATCGCCCGCGACGACATCGATTCGCGCGAGCGCTCGGTGTGGCGCTACCGCGCGGCGCTGCCGGTGGCGATCGACCGGCCCGCGAGCATGGGCGAAGGCTGTACACCGCTGGTGCAGAAGCGCTGGGGCGGGTTCGAGCCGCACTTCAAGCTCGAATGGTTCAACCCGACCTGCAGCTTCAAGGACCGCGGCGCGTCCGTGATGCTTTCGTTCCTGCGGCAACTGGGCGTCGATGCCGTGCTGGAAGACAGTTCGGGCAACGGCGGCGCGGCCATTGCCGCGGCGGGCGCGGCGGCGGGTATCAAGGTGAAGGTGCTTGCGCCCAGCTACACACCAGCGCCGAAGGTGGCGCAGATCCGTGCTTTCGGGGCCGAGGTGCAGCTCGTGCCGGGACCGCGCGAGGAGTCCGAATACGAAGCGGTGCGCCAGTCCGAATCGATCTTCTACGCGAGCCACAACTGGCATCCGTTCTTCCTGCAGGGCGCGAAGACGCTGGCCTATGAATTGTGGGAAGACCTTGGCTTTGTCGCGCCCGACAACGTCGTGATTCCGGCGGGCGCCGGAAGCAATGTGCTCGGGTGCTGGATCGGCTTCAAGGAGCTGCTGGCGGCGGGGCAGATCGCGAAGCTGCCGCGAATCTTCGTGGCGCAGCCGCTGAACTGCTCGCCGGTGGATGCGAGCTTTGTCGCAGGCGTCGACACGCTGGTCGATCGCATCGTGAAGCCGACGATCGCCGAAGGTACGGCCATCAAGCGGCCCGTGCGCTTGCAGGAGATTCTTCAGGCGTTGCGCGAGACGAACGGCAAGACGGTGGCGCTGACCGAAGAGCAGATTGCAGCGGCGGTCCGCCGGCTGGCTTCGACGGGCCTCTATGCCGAGCCGACGTCCGCGACGGCTGCGGCGGCCATCGACGTGCTGGCGCAGCGGGGCGACATCCGGGCCAGCGAAACCACGGTCGTGCTGCTGACCGGCACCGGACTGAAGTCGACGCAGTTCATGACCGAACTGTTCGGCGGCGCTGCCGGCTGAGGCCGAGCTACCAGGGCCAGGCGAGGCGCGTGCCTGTACCCGTGGCGGCTGCGCGTTCGTGAAGCAGGCGCGCGACGGTCAGGTCCTGGAGCGCGAGGCCGGTCATGTCGAACACGGTGATGTCGCCCGGGGCGCGATCGAATGCCGTCTTGCCGCTCAGCAGGTCGCCCAACTCGGTGCTCGCGGTATCGGGCGCCCATTGGGTTTCGCCGATCTGCTGCGCCTGCGTGCGGTCGTCGACCAAGAGGCGCACGCGCGGCAGCAGGCCTTCAGGAAGTTCGCGCTTGCCTCGCGTGTCGGCGCCGACGCAGTTCAGGTGCGTGCCGGGTTGCACGGCTTCCAGGTCGAACAGCGCACCGCCGCCCGGTGTCGCGGTGATCACGATGTCGCTCTCTGCGACTGCGGCGTTGCGGTCGGTGGCGGGCGCGATGTTGCAGCGGGCCGCGAAGTTGTCTTCGAACGCGGCGTTGCGCTGTCCATCGATGCCCACGTAGCGCACTTCGTGCAGCGAGGGCAGCAGGCGCAGCGCGAAGTCGAGCTGGATGCGCGCCTGCACGCCGGTGCCGAAGATGCAAAGCCGCGTGCTGTCGGGCCGCGCGAGCTGTTGCAGGCCGAGCCCGCCCGCCGCGCCCGTGCGCACGGTCGTGATCGCGTTGCCGTCGATCACGCACAGCGGCCGTCCCGTGGCGGGGTCGATCAGGAGGATCGTCGCCTGGTGCGGCTCGCCGCCGCGCTGCCGGTTGGCGGGCCAGAAGCCGGCCGCCTTGAAGCCGAGCAGGCCCTGCGCCTGCACGTCGCCCGACTTGATGCCGAACACGCCGCCGGTGGAAAGAGGCTCGCGCACGACCGGGAAGACGCGGCCTTCGCGGTCGCTGTGGAGGACGAAGGCCTCGTGCACGGCCTTCAGCACGTCGTCGGGGGAGAGGAGGGTGTTGACCTGGTGCTTGTCGAGCAGCAGGAGAAGTGCGTCGGCGGGCGACGTGGAGGGTGTCATCTGGAAATATTATCTACTTCCAGACGAAAAATCAATTCAAGGCGTGGGCGGTCGGTCAGCGCCCGGTGTGCACCTTGATGCGGATCGTCGCGACGTCCCAGCCCCGGTTCTTGAGCCGCGTGACGAGCATCGGCGCGAGCTGGCGCAGCTTGGCGGCCGCGGCGCTGCCCTTGACCAGCAGGCACCACACGTCGCCCTCGGCGGGCCCCGCCTGCACGGCGCCGCGCATGGCCGGCGGGATGAGCCCCTCCACGGCTTTCAGGCGCTCGGCGCTGTCGCGCGCGCGCGCCATCAGGCCGCCCAGCGTGGGCGAGCCTTCTGCAGCCTGGTGCAGGCTGATGGCGGGGGCGAGGCGGCGATACATGAGTAATCCTGAGGACAGAAACAAGACAGCTAAAATGCCCGGTTTGCCGGCGTTCGCGCCGGAAAAAAGGCTGCTCGGGGCCGAACTTGATTTCGAAACGAGCGCGCCCAACTGCTTTCACCATATCTTAGGGAATCCGGTCGCAGTGCCTGTCGTGTCAGGCGCCCGCCCATCTCCACCCAATGGCAACCAACTTCCTGACCCAGATCTTCGGCAGCCGCAACGACCGGCTCCTCAAGCAGTATCGCAAGACGGTGGAACGCATCAATGCGCTCGAACCCGAGTTCGAGAAGCTCAGTGACGACGCACTGCGCGCCAAGACGCAGGAGTTCAAGGACCGCGTGGCCAAGGGCGAAACGCTCGACGCCCTGCTGCCGGAGGCCTTTGCCACGGTGCGCGAAGGCTCCAAGCGCATCATGAAGATGCGTCACTTCGACGTCCAGCTGCTCGGCGGCATGGCGCTGCACAACGGCAAGATCTCCGAAATGCGCACCGGCGAAGGCAAGACGCTGACCGCCACGCTGCCGGTGTACCTGAATGCGCTGTCCGGCAAGGGCGTGCACGTGGTCACGGTGAACGACTACCTGGCCAGCCGCGACGCCAAGTGGATGGGCCGGCTCTACAACTTCCTGGGTCTCACGGTGGGCATCAACCTGCCGCAGATGCCGCGCGAGGAAAAGCAGGAAGCCTACGGCAGCGACATCACGTACGGCACCAACAACGAATACGGCTTCGACTACCTGCGCGACAACATGGTGTACGAGCCGGGTGACCGGGTCCAGCGCGTGCTGAACTACGCGATCGTCGACGAGGTGGACTCGATCCTGATCGACGAAGCCCGCACCCCGCTGATCATCAGCGGCCAGGCCGAAGACCACACCGACCTCTATCTGGCCATCAACAAGGTGGTGCCGCTGCTGAAAAAGCAGGAAGGCGAAGCCGACCCCCGCACGGGCGAGGGCGTCACGGTGCCCGGCGACTTCACGGTCGACGAGAAGACGCACCAGGTGTTCCTGACCGAAGACGGCCACGAGAACGCCGAGCGCATCCTGGGCGAGTTCAAGCTGCTGCCTGAAGGCGCGTCGCTCTACGACCCGGCCAACATCACGCTGATGCACCACCTGACGGCGGCGCTGCGCGCACGCCACCTCTACCACCGCGACCAGCATTACGTGGTGCAAGAGGGCGAAGTCACCATCGTCGACGAGTTCACTGGCCGCCTCATGACGGGCCGCCGCTGGAGCGACGGCCTGCACCAGGCCGTGGAAGCCAAGGAAGGCGTGGAGATCCAGGCCGAGAACCAGACGATGGCCTCGATCACCTTCCAGAACTACTTCCGCCTGTACGGCAAGCTGGCCGGCATGACCGGCACGGCCGACACCGAGGCCTACGAGTTCCAGGAAATCTACGGCCTCGAGACGGTCATCATTCCGCCGAACCGCATCAGCAAGCGCGAAGACCAGCTCGATCGCGTCTACAAGACCACGCGCGAGAAGTACGAAGCGGCCATCCAGGACATCCGCGAGTGCTACGAGCGCGGCCAGCCGGTGCTGGTGGGCACCTCGTCCATCGAGAACTCGGAAATCATCGACGGCCTGCTCACGCAGGCGGGCCTGCCGCACCAGGTGCTCAACGCCAAGCAGCATGCGCGCGAAGCCGACATCGTGGCGCAGGCCGGCCGCACGAAGATGATCACCATCGCGACCAACATGGCCGGTCGCGGCACCGACATCGTGCTGGGCGGCAACATCGAGAAGATGATCGAGGCCATCGAGAACGACGAAGGCCGCGACGAAGCAACCAAGCAGGCCGACATCGCGCATGTGCGCGAGGAGTGGACCAAGGACCACGAATTCGTCAAGTCGCTCGGCGGCCTGCGGATCATTGCCACCGAACGCCATGAATCGCGCCGCATCGACAACCAGTTGCGCGGCCGTTCGGGCCGCCAGGGCGACCCGGGCTCCTCGCGCTTCTACCTGAGCCTGGACGACCCGCTGATGCGCATCTTCGCGGGCGACCGGGTGAAGGCGATCATGGACCGCCTGAAGATGCCCGATGGCGAGGCCATCGAAGCGGGCATCGTCACGCGCAGCATCGAAAGCGCGCAGCGCAAGGTCGAGGCGCGCAACTTCGATATTCGCAAGCAGTTGCTCGAATACGACGACGTGTCGAACGACCAGCGCAAGGTGATCTACCAGCAGCGCAACGACATCCTGGACGCTGCCGACCTCACGGCGCAGATCGCCGCGCTGCGCGAAGGCTGCTTCATGGACCTGGTGCGCCAGTACGTGCCGGCCGAATCGGTCGAGGAGCAGTGGGACCTGGAAGGTCTGGAGAAGACGCTCTTCACCGAGTGGGGCCTGGACATGCCGCTCAAGAAGGAAGTCGAGGCCTCCGACGCGATCTCCGACGAGGACGTACTCGAGAAGGTGGTCAAGGCCGCCAACGAGACCTTCGACGCCAAGCTGGCGCTGATCGGCCAGGAGAACTTCACCCAGTTCGAACGCATGGTGCTGCTGCAGAGCATCGACACCCACTGGCGCGAACACCTGGCCTCGCTCGACTACCTGCGCCAGGGCATCCACCTGCGCGGCTATGCGCAAAAGCAGCCCAAGCAGGAATACAAGCGCGAAGCCTTCGAGCTCTTCGGCCAACTGCTCGACTCGGTGAAGAACGAAGTCACGCGCCAGCTCATGACGGTGCGCGTGCAATCGGGCGAACAGCTCGAGGAAGCCGCCGAAGCGATGGAAAGCCGCGGCGAGAACGTGGCCAACATCACCTACAGCGCGCCGACCGAGACCGGCGAGGTCGAGGTGCGTGTCGACGAGGAAAGCCAGCGCCGCCTTGCGGCCGTCGGCACCGGTGCGCTGAGCGCCGAGGCCGCTGCGTTTGCCCGCGTCGGCCGCAACGACCCGTGCCCCTGCGGCAGTGGCAAGAAGTACAAGCAGTGCCACGGCAAGCTGAGCTGACGTTCCGAACCTTTCATTGAGAGAACCCCATGCCCGTGAACCTGTCCGCCCCTGATCCCGCCGCCTTGTTCGCGGTGCCCGGCGTCCGCATCGGCGTGGCCGAAGCGGGCGTGCGAAAGGCCAACCGCAAGGACCTGACCGTCGTGCTGATCGACGAAGGCTCGGCGGTCGGCGGGGTGTTCACCCAGAACCGTTTCTGCGCAGCGCCGGTGCAGGTCTGCCGCGATCACCTGGCCGCCAACTACGGCATCCGCGCGATGGTGATCAACACCGGCAACGCCAACGCCGGCACCGGCGAAGACGGCCTGATGCGCACGCGCTCCACCTGCATCGCGCTCGCGCGCAAGCTGGAGATCGCGCCGGAGCAGATCCTGCCGTTCTCGACCGGCGTGATCATGGAGCCGCTGCCGGTGGACCGTATCGAAGCGGGCCTGCCCGCGGCGCTGGCTGATGCCTCGGAAAACCACTGGGCACGTGCCGCCGAAGGCATCATGACCACCGACACGATTCCCAAGGCATTCAGCCAGCGGGTCCAGATCGGCGGCGCCACGGTCACCATCACCGGCATCAGCAAGGGCGCCGGCATGATCCGCCCGAACATGGCGACCATGCTCGGCTTCATGGCGACCGACGCGAAGATCGATCCGTCGCTGATCCAGCCGCTGGCCAAGCTCTTGGCCGATGGCTCGTTCAACCGCGTGACCATCGACGGCGACACCTCGACCAACGATTCGTTCGTCGTCATCGCCACGCAGAAGGCGTCGCACGCGACCATCACCTCACTGGACTCGGCCGACGGCCAGGCGCTCGTGGCGGCTATGCAGAACGTGGCGCGCCTCCTGGCGCAGGCCATCGTGCGCGACGGCGAAGGCGCGACCAAGTTCATCACCATCCAGGTCGACGGCGGGCGCGATGCCGCCGAGTGCAAGCAGGTCGCGTACGCGATCGCGCATTCGCCGCTGGTCAAGACCGCGTTCTATGCCAGCGACCCGAACCTGGGCCGCATCCTGGCCGCCGTCGGCTATGCAGGCATTGCCGACCTCGACCAGACCGGCATCGACCTGTTCCTGGACGACGTGCACGTGGCGGTCAAGGGCGGGCGCAACCCGTCGTACCGCGAGGAAGACGGCCAGCGCGTGATGAAGCAGAGCGAGATCACGGTGCGCGTGGGCTTGGGCCGCGGCACGGCCAGCGAAACCGTCTGGACCTGCGACTTCAGCCACGAATACGTGACCATCAACGCCGATTACCGGTCATGAACGAGCAGTTCCAGAAGCTGATCGAGCGCGCCGAACAGCTCATTACCCGCATCGAATCGATCCTGCCGCAGCCGCTGTCGGCGCCGGTGGACTGGAACGCCTCCATCGCCTGGCGCTACCGCCGCCGCAACTCTGGCCACGGCGTGCTGGAGCCGGTGAAGCACGTGGCCACGATGGCGCTCGATTCGCTCAAGGAAATCGACGTCCAGAAGGAAAAGATCGAGCGCAACACGCGTCAGTTCGTCGAAGGCAAGCCGGCCAACAACGTGCTCCTGACGGGCGCGCGCGGCACGGGCAAGTCGTCGCTGATCCGCGCCTGCCTGCAGGCCTATGCGCCGCAGGGGCTGCGCCTCATCGAGGTGGACAAGGCCGAGCTGGTCGACCTGCCCGATATCGTCGAGGTGGTCTCGCAGCGTCCCGAGAAGTTCATCGTCTTCAGCGACGACCTGAGCTTCGACGAGGGCGAGCCGGGCTACAAGGCGCTCAAGTCGATCCTCGACGGATCGATTGCGGCATCGACGCCCAACGTGCTGATCTACGCGACCAGCAACCGGCGCCACCTGCTGCCCGAGTACATGAAGGAAAACCTCACGTACACCCACACCGACGATGGCGAGGTGCATCCCGGCGAGGTGATCGAGGAAAAGATTTCGCTGTCGGAGCGCTTCGGCCTCTGGGTGAGCTTCTATCCCTTCAGCCAGAACGAGTACCTGACGATCGTGGGGCAGTGGCTCTCGTCGTTCGGCGTCGATGCGGCCGCCATCGCGGCGGCGCGGCCCGAGGCGCTGGTGTGGGCGCTGGAGCGCGGTGCGCGCAGCGGCCGCGTGGCCTACCAGTTCGCCCGCGACTACGCGGGGCGGAGCAACGCGTGAGCGCACAAGAGAACGGCGCGCGCAAGCACACCGAGGTCGCGGTCGGCGTGCTGATCCGCCTGGCCGACGATGCGCTGCTGCTCTCGACCCGGCCCGAAGGCAAGGCCTACGCGGGCTACTGGGAGTTTCCGGGCGGCAAGATCGAAGCCGGCGAAACCGTCGAAGAGGCCCTGCGGCGCGAACTGCAGGAAGAGCTCGGCATCACCATCGAAGGTGCTTCGGTCTGGAAGGTCACGGAGCACGACTATCCGCATGCGCTGGTGCGCCTGCACTGGTGCAAGGTGACCGCCTGGACCGGCGAGTTCGAGATGCGCGAAGGCCAGGCGATGGCGTGGCAGCAACTGCCGCTGGACGTGGCGCCGGTGCTGCCGGGCGCGCTGCCGGTGCTCGAATGGCTGGTGCAGGAGCGCGGCCTGCCCGCGTCGGCGGCGCTGGCCGTCTCGACGCTGGCCTGATGCGGGCGACCGGCCGGCACGACGGCCGCACAGTGCCCGCGGCCTGAACCCGAAGATGCATCCCAAGTACCGCCCCGACATCGACGGCCTGCGCGCCGTCGCCGTGGCGTCGGTGCTGGCCTTCCATGCGTTTCCCGATGCGCTGCCGAGCGGCTTCATCGGGGTCGACATCTTCTTCGTGATCTCGGGCTTCCTGATCACGACGATCATCATGCAGAGCCACGCGGCGAGCGACTTCAGCTACCACGACTTCTATGCACGCCGCATCCGGCGGATCTTTCCGGCGCTGATGCTGGTGCTGGTCGCGACGCTGGCTTTCGGCTGGTATGCGCTGCTGCCGCGAGAGTTCGCCGAGCTGGGCAAGCAGGCGGCGGGCGGCGCGGCCTTCGTGGCCAACTTCATCTTCTGGGGCGAGTCGGGGTACTTCGATACCGCCGCCGAGACCAAGCCGCTGCTGCACCTGTGGTCCCTCGGCATCGAGGAGCAGTTCTATATTTTCTGGCCGCTGCTGCTGGGCGTGGCATGGCGTCGGCGCTGGCCGATCGTGCGGCTGCTGTGGGTGATCGCCGTGGCGTCGTTCCTGGTCAACGTGACGACGGTGCATCCGTTCCGCGAGGCGGCCTTTTATTCGCCGGCGTCGCGCTTCTGGGAGCTGATGGTCGGCGGCATCCTGGCGTGCATGCGGCTCAAACCCGTCGCGCCGAGCGTGTGGCGCAGCCATCTCCAGTCGGTGCTCGGCGTGGGGCTGATCGTGCTGGGGCTCGTCATGACGCGCAGCGACAAGGCCTTCCCCGGCTGGTGGGCGCTGCTGCCGACGCTGGGGGCGGTGAGCTGCATCGCGGCCGGGCCGGGCGGGGTGCTGAACAAGTACGTGCTCTCGAACCGGGTGATGGTGTGGATCGGCCTCATCAGCTATCCGCTCTACCTGTGGCACTGGCCGCTGCTGGTGTATGCGCGGATCGTGGAAGAGGGCAACCCGTCGGCGTGGGTGCGTGCAGGTGCGGTGGTCGCGAGCGTCTTGCTGGCGTGGGCCACCTACCGGTTTCTCGAACGTTTCACCCGGGCGCGCACGAGCGTCGGCATGCTGCGCACGCTGGCCGCCTCCGGCGTGGCGGTGGCGCTGGTCGGCGTGCTGGCGCTGGGTGGCATGCCGCCGCGCAACGGCAGCGACCTGCTGCGCAAGGTGACCGATGCCACCGTGGACGACAACTACTACGACGGCTTCAAGCAAGAGAAGCTGGGAGCGCACAAGGTCGAGCGCATCGGCAGCGGCGCGCGCAAGGTGCTGCTGATCGGCGACAGCCATGTGCAGCAGTACGCGCCGCGCGCATTGGAGCTTGCCCGCAGCGCGCCCGGGCAGATGGCCACGGCGTACTTCGCGACCTATGGCGCCTGCCCGCCGGTGCCGGGTGTGCTGTCCGATGGCAATGAGGGTTGCGACAAGGCGCGCACCGGCATGCTCGAGCTGGCGCTCGATCCGCGGATCGACACGGTCGTCGTCGGGGCCTGCTGGAACTGCTACTTCACCGGTAATTTCCCGCTGGCCTTCTACTTCCGGGAAGGGGCCGCGAACTATCCGATCAACAACGGCGGCCCGGGACTTGGGCGTTCGCTCGACGCGCTCGAAAAGCTGCTGACGACGCTGGTCCAGAGCAAGAAGAAGGTGTATCTGCTGCTGGACAACGCGCGCAGCGTGGAGTTCGAGCCGCGCCGCCTGATCGAAGGCAGCCGCATGGGCCGGATGACCGCGCTGACCAGCACCACCACCGGCCCGCTGCCGGCGGAGCAGGCGCAGCTCGACGAGCGGTTGAAACGCATAGCCGCATCGAGCGGCGCGGAGGCCATCGACGTGCTGGCGCAGCTCTGCAAGTCGGGCGAGTGCGTGCGGTCCATGCCGGACGGCACGCCGGTCTACAAGGACCGCGAGCACCTGCGGCCCTTCTACGTGCGGGAGCACGCGGGCTATCTGGACAAGGTGTTTCTCGGGGACGGCGGCCGTTAAAGCGGCGGCGCTCTACTGAAGCTTGGGATCGCCGAACGGATCGTCATCGGGCGGCGCCTCGGCCGGCATCCGGAATTCCTCGCTGGCCCAGGCGCCCAGATCAACGCCCTTGCAACGCGCGCTGCAGAAGGGCCGAGAGGGGTTGGAAGGCGCGTAGATGCTGTCGCCGCCGCACGAGGGGCAACGGACGATCCGCTCGCCTTTGTCGTTCACCTTGCCCGTCATGCGCAGAGCGTCAGTTCGAAAGGCGCGTCTTCCGTGCTCTGGTGCAAACGGTCGTCGGCCTCGTGCCGCATGAGCCGGACCGAAACCATCAGGCGATTGCCGCTGATTTCGGGGACCAGCCCGAGCCGGGGATCGATGCGCAGGCGCAGCAGCTGGAAGCTGCGCCCCTGCGGCAGGTTCTGCTGAAACTGCCCGTTCGTGGCGATGACCTTGTAGGGCACATCGGCGTCGCGCAGCAGCTTGAGCAGCAGGTAGATGGAAGACGCGAGCGGCGAGAGCGTGTTCGACCAGCGCTCCAGGTCCGCGCGGCGGCTCGCCGGCGTGCGGTGCTGCCAGGCGAAATAGGCAGGCAGGTCGAACTCGCAGGTGCCGCCCGGAATGCCGGCACGGCTGCGGATGCTCATGAGCCACTCGTTTTCGGTCAGCGCCTGGCCGGCCTTGCCGGCGACGCCGTTGAGTGCGGCGAAGTTGCCCTCGAGCTGGCCGACCACCTGGTCGAGCACCGTTTCGGCAATGGCCGGATTGCCCCGGTAGCTGTTGAAGACGTTCTTGTGCTTGTCGAGGTCGCGCAGCACATCGGCCTTGAGGTCGGCGCGCGCCGCCACATCCATGATCTCGAAGATCGTGATCAGGGCGTAGTGGTGGGAGAGCGGCGATTCCGAGGGCACCAGTTCTCCGAGGCGACGGAACAGGTGTTCCAGCCTCAGGTAGGTGCGGATGCGCTCGTTGAAGGGGTACTCGTAAAGGATCACGCGTTTTTATCGGTTTCCTGTCGCGGGATCATAACTTCAGGGTGATTTGGAAGGGGGCGTCGGCAGCACTTCGCGCACGGCGGCCAGCATGCGGTCGCCGAGCAGGAGCTGTCCGTGCATCGACATGTGAGTGTCGTTCGAGAAATAGAAGTCGCGAACCTGGGTGTGTTTCTCGCGTGTAAAAGCGTAGAGGTCGGGCCCGGTCAGCTTCGATTCGCGGAAGCCCGTTTCGAAATCCTTCGAGTAGTCGGGCTTCAGGTACACGGTGGTCTTGTTGGGGATCACCATCCACATGATCGGGATGGCGCTGTGCGCCTGGGTGAAGTTCTTCATCCACTCGAGGTGCGCGAGGGTCAGCGGGCCGTTGTCCTCGTCCTCGGCGAAGAAAGGCATCTTGTCGCACAGCCGGTGGGAGAAGTACTTGCACCCGTCCGGCACCGGGCGCACCCAGGTGTTCCAGTCGAAGAAGGTGTCGGTTGCAGACTTTTTCGCTTTCCACGTGTTGTAGTACGTGGTGATGCCGGTCATGAACTGCACGTTCCAGTTGGGCGCGCTCTCGGGCACGGTCTCGTCGGGCTTGACGAGGGAATGCGTCATCGCGTCGTAGGGCATGCGCATCTTCTCGCACTTCATGCTGTCCTTGGTGCGGTCGCCCAGCAGGCGTTCGACGCTCTCGATGATGATCAGCTTGCCCTTGAAGCCCGAGCGCTGCACCCACTGGTCGAAATCGCCGCACAGCGCGTTCTCGTACTGGCCCCAGTACGTGGTCGAGACGCGGTAGCCGGCCGCGACGAGCTTGGACTGCCAGCGGAAGGTCATGGAGAAGCTGTCGCCGATAACCATGATGTCGGCCTGGTCCACCGGCGTGCCCTTGAGCAATGCCGGGTCGACCTTGGGTGGAGGCGCGGTCCAGCCGAACTCACGCTCGGAAAGGCGCCCGATCCGCGTGAGGTCGCCGTAGGGAATGGGGCTGGTCAGCGAAACGATCCACAGCCCCATCAGCACGATGTAGCCGATGAAGAAGAACCGCAGCCAGACTTTCGCGGGCATCGTCATGTCGAATCAGAATTGGAAGTAGAGGAACGGGCTGTAGTTGCCCAGCTTCGAGACGCACCAGGCGAACAGCGCGAAGGTGCCGATGGCCAGGACCGCGGTGGAGAGCCACGCCATGACCGGGCGGCCTGCGACAGCCTTCGGATGCGGAATCCAGCGCTCCAGCGTGATCGTGGGCGGCAGCGCCAGGCAGATGACGATGCCGACCAGCAGGGTCTGGAAGAACTCGGGCTTGCGGAACGGAACCGGGCCCAGCTCGCTGAACGCCGACGGCGGCGCGCCGTGCAGGCCGAGCATGCCCTTGTAGATCGCCATGGCCGTGTGCATGCCATCGGCGCGGAAGACGATCCACGCCACCACCACGCAGAGGAAGGTCAGGAACCAGCCGAGCACGCGGGCGATGCGACCGGGCGTGGCGTTGCGCCGCACCTTGGCATTCCAGAGGTGGTTGATCATCAGGAAGATGCCGTGCAGGGCGCCCCAGATCACGAAGGTCCACGCGGCGCCGTGCCAGAGGCCGCCGAGCAGCATCGTGAGGAACAGGTTCAGGTAGCGCCGGGCCGGACCCTTGCGGTTGCCGCCCAGCGGCACGTAGAGATAGTCGCGCAGGAACGTCGACAGCGAGATGTGCCAGCGGCGCCAGAACTCGATGATGTTGGTCGACTTGTAGGGCGAGCGGAAGTTGAGCGGCAGCTGCACCCCCAGGCACAGCGACAGGCCGACGGCCATGTCCGAGTAGCCCGAGAAGTCGAAATAGATCTGCAGCGTGTAGGCCAGCGCACCGAACCAGGCGGTGTAGAGCGTGGGCTCGATGCCCTTGTGCACGCCGTTGAACATCATGTCGGCGTACTGCCCCAGCGGGTCGGCGATCAGGAGCTTCTTGGCGAGGCCGAAGACGAAGATCGCGATGCCGATCGCCACCTTGTTCGGGTCGAGCCGGTAAGTGGCGTTGTTCGCGAACTGCGGCATCATCTGCGCGTGATGCAGCACGGGGCCCGCGATCAGGTGCGGGAAATAGGTCACGAACAGCAGGTAGTGAATGAAGCTGCGCTCATGCACCTTGCCCTGCCAGCAGTCGACCAGGAAGGCGATCTGCGTGAAGGTGTAGAACGAGATGCCGATCGGCAGCACGATGTGCACCAGATCGATGGGCGTGAGGCCCGCCGCGACCAGCCCGGCATCGACGTTTTCCAAGAAGAAGTTGGCGTACTTGAAGACGGCCAGCACGCCCAGGTTGACCACCAGCGCAGTGACCAGCAGCGTCTTGCGCTTGCGGTCGTCGCGGCCCGGCGCGGGCGACAGGCGCAGGCCGAACCAGTAGTTGACGCAGATCGAGCCCAGCAGCAGCGGCAGGGCCTGGACGCTCCACCAGCCGTAGAAGAAGAGCGAAGCCAGTGCGAGAAAACCGGCGGCGGCGCGGGCGTTGCGCTTGCCGATCAGGAAGAACCCGATCAGGACCAGCGGGAAGAAGACAAAAATGAAGGGATACGAGTTGAAAAGCATCTCGGGGAGGGCACTGCGGCGAGCGCCTTTTTGTCGTAATCGTTATGCCGCCGCGGCGGCGGCAGGTCTCGGATTATCGCGTGGCGGCCGCAGCCCACAGCTTCCAGAGACCCTGCACTTCGATTTCGAGTTCCGCGAGCGTCAATGACTCGTTGTAAATCACCGCATCGGCGGCGGCCCGGCGCACCGGGCGCGGCGCCTGCTGGGCGATCACCGCCTTGACGGCCTCGGGCGTCCAGCCCGAACGCGCGACGACGCGCTGGAGCTGCGTGGCTTCGGTGGCGTCGACCACCAGCACCCAGTCCACGATGGCGCGCCAGCGCCCGGATTCGACGAGAAGCGGCACGTCGAAGACCACGACGGCATCTTCGCCCGCGGCCGCAGCCTGGCGTTGGGTTTCCGTGCCTATCAGCGGATGCAGGATGGATTCGAGCCGAAGCTTGGCGCCTGCATCGGCGAACACGATCTGGCGCATGGCGGCCCTGTCGAGGCCCCCGTCCGGAGCGATGACGCTGCGGCCGAAGGCGGCCTCGAGGGCAGGCATCGCGATACCGCCGGCCTGCGCGATGCTGCGTGCGATCGCATCGGTGTCGACCAGCACGGCGCCCTCGGCAACCAGCAGCCCGGCCACGGTGCTCTTGCCGCTGCCGATGCCGCCCGTCAGGCCGATGCGCCGAACCATGCCGGGTTTCTCAATGGATCAGCGCGCCGAGCGGGAACGCGAAGGGGACCCATTGCCGCACGAGTTCGGGGCCGATCACGAGGCAGACGAGGCCCGCGCCGGCCAGGAAGGGACCGAACGCGATGGGGATGTCCTTGTGCGCCAGCTTGCCTACGACACGCAGGGTGATACCGATCACGGCGCCCACCAGCGAGGAGACGAGGATGATGGCGATGAGGTAGTCGGCGCCGAGCCAGACGCCCAGTGCCGCGAGCAGTTTGAAGTCTCCATAGCCCATGCCTTCCTTGCCCGTGACCAGGCGATAGGCATGGTACACAAGCCAGAGGCTCAGGTAGCCGAACACGGCGCCCCACACGGCCGAGCTCAGGGGCACGCCGGTCCAGCCCATGGCCGCACCGACGAGGCCGAGCCAGAGGAGTGAGTAGTTCAGCGAATCGGGCAGGAACTGGGTGTCGAAATCGATCAGGAACTGGCAGATCAGCAACGCGGCGAACGCCGCCCACAAGGCGCCGGTGGGCGTGAGGCCGAAGCGCCAGCCGCAGAGGGCGAACAGCGCGCCCGTGACCAGTTCGACCAGCGGATAACGCGGGCTGATCGAGGTCTTGCACGACGCGCAGCGGCCGCGCAGGAACAGGTAGCTCAGGACCGGAATGTTCTGGTACCAGCGGATCTTGTGGCCGCAGGCGCCGCAGCGCGAGGCGGGGCGGGTGAGATCGAAGGGCGGGAGGTTCTCGATCGCCGTTGCGGCCTTGTCCGCCGCGGCTTCGAGCCCTGCGGGCGGCGTGGCCTTCGGGCCGAAGACCAGCGACCAGAGCGAAGGCACGTCCTTCGACGTCATCAGGTTGGCAACGGCATCGGAGAGCCAGTCGCGGTACATCATGACCGGCGTCCGGTAGATCACGACATTGAGGAAGCTGCCGATCAATAGCCCCAGCACGCCGGCCAGGACGGCGTCGAACCCTTGCGAAACCGGCATCAGACGACTTGGCCGAGCTTGAAGATGGGCAGGTACATCGACACCACGATGCCGCCGATGATCACGCCGAGGAACACGATGATGATGGGTTCCATCAGGCTGGAGAGGCCCGCGACCATGTCGTCCACCTCGGATTCGTAGAAGTCGGCCGCCTTGCCGAGCATGTGGTCGATGGAGCCGGATTCTTCGCCGATGGCGGTCATCTGGATCACCATCGAGGGGAAGAGATTGACGTTGGTCATGGCAGCAGTCAGGCTGGTGCCGGTCGAGACTTCCTGCTGGATCTTGGCCGTGGCGTCCCCGTAGACGGAATTGCCGGAGGCACCCCCCACGGAATCGAGAGCCTCGACCAAGGGGACGCCGGCCGCAAACATCGTTGCCAGCGTTCGCGTCCAACGCGCCACGCATGATTTCTCGATCAGTACGCCGAAAATCGGGATGCGGAGCAACAAGCGGTCCATGACCTTTTGCAGGCGTTCATTGCGTTTCCATGCCTGCATGAAAAAGTAGAGCCCACCACCGAGAACGCCAAAGATCAGCCACCAGTACGAGACGAAAAACTCGCTCATGGCCATCACGAACAGTGTTGGTGCCGGCAAGTCAGCTCCGAAGGAAGTGAAGACCTCTTTGAAGACCGGAATCACGAAGATCATGATGATCGCGACCACCACGAACGCGACAACGACGACGGAAGTCGGATACATCAATGCCGACTTGATCTTCGACTTGATCGCCTCGGTCTTCTCCATGTAGGTGGCAAGGCGGTCCAGCAGGTCTTCCAGGATGCCGGCTGCTTCGCCCGCTTCCACCAGATTGCAGTACAGGTTGTCGAAGTACTTCGGGAACTTGCGGAAGGCCGACGAAAGCGAGGTGCCGGTTTCCACGTCGCTGCGGATGTCGTTGAGCAACTTCGCGACGCTCGCGTTCGCATTGCCGCGCCCAACGATGTCAAAGGACTGAAGCAGCGGCACGCCGGCCTTCATCATCGTCGCCAACTGGCGCGTGAAGATCGCGATGTCCTTGGGCTTGATGGCCTTGCCCGAGCGCATGCGGCGCTTCTTGATCTTGCTAGCGAGCACACCCTGGCGGCGCAGCGCCGCCTGCACCTGGTTCTCGCCGGCGGCCCGGAGTTCGCCGCGCACCAGCTTGCCGTTGCGGTCCTTGCCTTCCCACTCGAAGACAAATTCCTTGTGCGTGACCTGGGAGGAGCGGGGGGATGCCACTGTTGCCATTCGATCTCCGGTATTCGGTGTTCGTTATTCGTTGGTGCAGGCCACCACTTCTTCGAGCGAAGTGAGGCCCTGCATGACTTTTCCGAGGCCCGACTGGCGCAGCGAACGCACGCCCTCGGCTTCGGATTGCTGCGCGATGTCGAGTGCGCTGCCATCGCGCAGGATGATTTCCTGGATGGCCTCGGTGATCGGCATCACCTGGTAGATGCCGACCCGGCCCTTGTAGCCGCCGCTGCATGCGGAGCAGCCCACGGGCCGGTAAGGTTTCCACGTGCCGTTCAGGTCCGACTCCTTGAAGCCGGCCTCGAGCAGCGCTTCGCGCGGGATGTCGATCGGCACACGGCATACGGTGCACAGGCGGCGCGCAAGCCGCTGCGCGGTGATCAGGATCACGCTCGATGCGATGTTGAACGGCGCGATGCCCATGTTGCGCATGCGCGTGAGCGTGGTCGGCGCATCGTTGGTGTGCAGCGTCGAGAGCACCAGGTGGCCGGTCTGCGCGGCCTTGATCGAGATATCGGCCGTTTCGAGGTCGCGAATTTCGCCGACCATGATGATGTCGGGATCCTGGCGCAGGAAGGCGCGCAGCGCCGTGGCGAAGGTCAGTCCGGCCCGTTCGTTGACGTTGACCTGGTTGACGCCGGGCAGGTTGATTTCGGAGGGGTCTTCCGCCGTCGCGATGTTGACGCCCGGCTGGTTCAGCAGGTTCAGGCAGGTGTAGAGCGACACCGTCTTGCCCGAGCCCGTCGGGCCGGTGACGAGCACCATGCCGTAAGGGCGGCCGATCGCATGGAGGAGCCGTTCCTTTTCGACGGCGTCGTAGCCCAGCGCATCGATGCCCAGGCGGGCACTGCTGGGGTCGAGAATACGAACCACGATCTTCTCGCCGAACAGCGTGGGCAACGTGCTCACGCGAAAGTCGATCACGCGGTCCGGTCCGATCTTGAGCTTCATGCGGCCGTCCTGCGGCACGCGCTTCTCAGAAATGTCGAGCCGGGAAATGACCTTGATGCGTGACGCCAGCTTGTCCTTGATGACGGTGGGCGGGCTCGCGATTTCGCGCAATTCGCCATCGACCCGGAAACGCACGCGGTAGTGATGCTCGTAGGGCTCGAAGTGAATGTCCGAGGCCCGCATGCTGACGGCGTCGAGCAGCATCTTGTGCAGAAAGCGCACGACCGGCGCATCTTCCACCTCGGCGACAGCTTGTTCGCTGGCATCGCCCGAGGTATCGGCGGCGACATCGTCGAATTCGAACTCGGCGCCGACGATGCTGTTGATGGTTTCCGCTGCAGTCGCCGCGGCGGCTTCGATCATTCGCGAAAGCTTGTCGTACTCAGCGATGACCCAGTCGACGCCCATCTGGGAGGCGAACTTGATCTTTTCCGCCGCCTGCTGGTCCGATGGATCGGCTGTCGCGACGATGAGGCGGTTGTTGCGCTTGCTGAGGACGACGATGCGGTACGCGAGACACAGCTTGGGATCGAGCAGGTCCTTGGGCAGCCGCTGTTGATCGATCGCATCAAGATCGAGCAGCGGGGCGCCGAACGCGGTGGAAAGGGTGTGGGCGAGATCCGCTGCCGAAACGGCACCGGTGCCGGTCAGTTCTGCGATGAAGCTGGTGCGACCGCTGAGGGACTTCTGGTAGATGTCCTCGGCTATTTTTGCGGGCAGTTTGCCGGCCGAAACGAGAGCGCGCGCCAAGCCCGGGAGGGCGATTTGCGAGAGTTCTTTAACTGGAAGTTCGGCAGCGGCCATTCAGCGAATGCAAAAGATGTGAGAAAGTGCTTCACGATCATCGCTCATCGCCCCTGTGCTGTAAATCGCTACACAGCAACAGGCATGGCCATTTATTTGTGCCAGCCAAAGGCTGGTCGGGGTGAGAGGATTCGAACCTCCGGCCTCTACGTCCCGAACGTAGCGCTCTACCAGGCTAAGCTACACCCCGATTGGTTGCAAGAAAAAAGAAGTCGTCCTAGATGCCAACTCTGGTGAGGTGTTTCAGGCACGTCGCTCAAGCAACTGAGCCGCCAATTGTAGCAAACCGGAAGCATGCGAATTGGATGGGAAGTCGCGCAATGCATCGATCGCGCGTTTTGCTTCGGCTGCGGCGGCGGCGCGGGACGCATCCAACGCACCGGTTTCGCGAACGATCTCCACCACCTTGCCCAATTGGGCCGTGTCGCCGGCCTCGATGGCGGCGCGCACCAATCCGCTTTGCGCCGGCGTGCCGCGCTGCATGGCAAAGATGAGGGGAAGCGTGGTCTTGCCTTCGCGAAGGTCGTCGCCGACGTTCTTTCCGGTTTCCTGGGCATCACCTGCGTAATCAAGAACGTCGTCGATCACCTGGAATGCGGTGCCCAGTGCCTGTCCATAAGTGGCGCAGGCCTCCTCGACTTCCGGCTCGACGCCGGCCAGCACGGCGGCGAGCCGGGTGCTGGCTTCGAAAAGCTTGGCGGTCTTCGAGCGGATCACGCGCAGGTACGCCGTTTCGTCCAGCGATGCGTCATGCATGTTCATCAGCTGGAGCACTTCGCCTTCGGCGATCACGTTGGTGGCTTCGGCCAGGATCTCCATGACGCGGATGTTGTTTGCATCCAACATCATCTGGAATGCACGGGAGTACAGAAAGTCGCCGACCAGCACGCTCGCCGGATTGCCGAACGATTCGTTGGCGGTGGCCCGGCCGCGCCGCAGCGTCGATTCGTCGACCACGTCGTCGTGCAGCAAGGTGGCGGTGTGGATGAACTCCACGACGGCCGCCAGGTTGAAGCGCTGTTCGCCCGTGTAACCCAAGGCGCCCGACATCAGCAGCAGCAGTGCGGGCCGCAGGCGCTTGCCGCCGGCGGAGATGATGTATTGGGAGACATGGCTGACCAGCGGCACGCCCGTGTCGAGGCGGCGTGCGATCACGCGGTCGACTTCGACCATGTCGCCGGCAATCAGGTCCAGCACGGTGGCGGTGGGGGAGGTGTCGGCGGCGGGGACTGGCAAAGCGGAGGCGCGGGGCGCTGCTGAAGATGAAGGCGGCCCGGGGGCCGGAAGGCGCAAATTATAGGGAGCGCGGCCTGCTTGCCGGGGCCTGATCGAGGCAATGGGTGTTAGCGAGCACAAACCGCGCTATAATCTTGGGCTCTGCGGAATTCGCTGCGGAGACTCATTTCTAAGAGGTCTTACATGTACGCGGTCATAAAAACCGGCGGCAAGCAGTATCGCGTTGCTTCCGGCGAAAAAATTAAAGTAGAACAGATTGCTGCGGACGTAGGCCAGGAAATCGTGATCGACCAGGTTCTGGCTGTCGGAAACGGCGCTGAAATCAAGGTTGGCACGCCCCTGGTGTCCGGCGCAACGGTGACAGTCACGGTACTGTCGCACGGCAAGCACGACAAGGTCGGCATCTTCAAGATGCGCCGTCGCAAGCACTATCAGAAACGTCAAGGCCATCGCCAGCAGTTCACTGAACTGCAAATCGGCGCGATCGCCGGCTAAGGAGCAGATTCCATGGCACAGAAAAAAGGCGGCGGCTCAACGCGAAACGGGCGCGATTCCAAGCCCAAGATGCTCGGCGTGAAGGCGTTCGGCGGCGAACTGATCAGCGCAGGCTCGATCATCGTGCGCCAGCGTGGCACCCAGTTCCACCCCGGCGTGAATGTCGGCGTGGGCAAGGACCACACGCTCTTCGCCCTGGTCGACGGCCACGTGTCGTTCGGTCACAAGGGTGCGCTCAACAAGCACACGGTCAACGTGACCCCCGCGGCGTAAGCCTCGCGTCACTTCGATCAGCCCGAGGCCCCGCTTTGCCGGGGCTTCTTCATTTGTAAACAGGACATCCCATGAAGTTCGTCGACGAAGCCTTCATCGACATCGCCGCCGGCGATGGCGGCAACGGCTGCGTGTCGTTCCGTCATGAGAAGTACAAGGAATTCGGCGGCCCCAATGGCGGCGACGGCGGCCGCGGCGGCCACGTGTTCGCGGTGGCCGACTCGAACCTCAACACCCTGGTCGATTTCCGCTATTCGCGCCGGCACGAAGCCAAGCGCGGCGAGCACGGCATGGGCTCCGACATGTTCGGCGCCGCGGGCGACGACATCACGCTCAAGGTGCCGGTCGGCACGATCATCAGCGACGCCGAAACGGGCGAAGTGCTGTACGAGCTCCTGACCGAAGGCGAAGTGATCACCATCGCCAAGGGCGGCGACGGCGGCTTCGGCAATATGCGTTTCAAGAGCGCGATCAACCGCGCGCCGCGCCAGAAGACGCCCGGCTGGCCCGGCGAAAAGAAAAGCCTCAAGCTTGAGCTGAAGGTGCTGGCCGACGTCGGCCTGCTCGGCATGCCGAATGCGGGCAAGTCGACGCTGATCAGCGCCATCTCGAACGCGCGGCCCCGCATCGCTGACTATCCCTTCACCACGCTGCATCCGAACCTCGGCGTCGTGCGCGTCGGCCCGGAGCAGAGCTTCGTGGTGGCCGACCTGCCCGGCCTGATCGAAGGCGCGTCCGAAGGCGCCGGCCTTGGCCACCTCTTCCTGCGCCATCTGCAACGCACGCGGCTGCTGCTGCATGTGATCGACATGGCACCGTTCGACGACGCCGTCGATCCGGTCGCCCAGGCCAAGGCCATCGTGGGCGAGCTGAAGAAATACGACGCAGCGCTGTACGACAAGCCGCGCTGGCTGGTGCTGAACAAGCTCGACATGGTGCCCGGCGACGAGCGCGCGGCGCTGGTCAAGGACTTCGTCAAGCGGCTGCGCTTCAAGGGCCCGGTGTTCGAGATCTCGGCGCTCACGCGCGAGGGCTGCGAGCATCTGGTGCAGGCCGTCTACCAGCAGGTCAAGGCCCAGCAGGTGGCGGAACAGGAGCCGGTCGAGGTCGATCCGCGCTTTGTCCCGCTGCCGCCCGATCCGGCCTGAGTGCGGCGGGGCATCGAAGCAATCGATGCGATTCAATAGATAGCAAAATCAGCAGCATTCACGACCGCGACAGCCCCTCAATGACCTCGAATTCCGGATCCACTGCCTTGCGGGATGCCCGCCGTATCGTCGTCAAGGTGGGCTCCAGCCTCGTGACCAACGAGGGGCGCGGTCTCGACGAGGCCGCCATCGGCGAGTGGTGCCGGCAGCTCGCGCAACTGGTGCGCGACGGGCGCGAGGTCGTGATGGTGTCCAGCGGCGCCATCGCCGAAGGCATGAAGCGCCTCGGCTGGCGCACCCGGCCGCACGAGATCCACGAGCTCCAGGCCGCCGCGGCCGTCGGGCAGATGGGCCTGGCCCAGATGTACGAGACCAAGCTGCGAGAAAACGAGATCGGCAGTGCGCAGGTCTTGCTGACGCACGCCGACCTTGCCGATCGCGAGCGCTACCTCAATGCGCGCTCGACCCTTGTCACGCTGCTGCGCCTGGGCGTGGTGCCGGTCATCAACGAGAACGACACCGTCGTCAACGACGAGATCAAGTTCGGCGACAACGACACGCTCGGCGCGCTCGTGGCCAACCTGGTCGAAGCCGATGCGCTGATCATCCTCACGGACCAGAAGGGCCTCTACACGGCCGATCCGCGCAAGGACCCGGACGCGAAGTTCGTCCACGAGGCGGCTGCTGGCGATCCGGCGCTCGAGGCCATGGCGGGCGGCGCGGGCTCCAGCATCGGCCGCGGCGGGATGATCACCAAGATCCTTGCGGCCAAGCGCGCGGCGGGTTCCGGCGCGTCGACCGTGATCGCCTGGGGCCGCGAGGCCGACGCCTTGCTGCGCCTGACGCGCGGCGAATCCATCGGCACGCTGCTGGTGGCGCAGACGGCCAAGCACCAGGCACGCAAGCGCTGGATGGCCGACCACCTGCAGTTGCGCGGGGCGGTCGTCGTCGATGCGGGTGCCGCGGCCAAGGTGCGCGCCGAGGGCAAGAGCCTGTTGCCGATCGGCATGACGGGCGTGTCGGGCGAGTTCTCGCGCGGCGACGTGATCGCGGTGCGCGACGCAGAGGGTGTCGAGCTGGCCCGAGGCCTGGCCAACTATTCGAGCGTCGAGGCGCGCCTCTTGTGCCGCAAGCCGTCTGCAGAGTTCGAGCGCCTGTTGGGCTACGTCGCGGAGCCGGAGATGGTTCACCGCGACAACATGGTGCTGATGCCCAGCTGATCGACCAAAGAAAAACGGGGCCTGAGGCCCCGTTCGTTCATCTGTGCGTCGCGTTGCTTACTGCACTTCGCGAACCGGATTGCGGATGTTCTGCACCATCTCCCCGACCGAGCTGCGCGGCGCATTGCCGCGGCAGATGCCCTGGCTCGACAGCGCCACGGTGTAGCGCGAGTTCAGGTCGTTGATGCGCTTCCATTCCTGCTTGGTCACTTCCTGCCAGGCGCCGTTGTTATAGCGCGCGTAGCTCTTCATCTCGGCGGTCGAGCAACGCACGCCTTCGTAGAAGGCATTGACGGCACCGCCGCTGCGATTGCTGGCCACCACCACGTAGCGCACGATGCCGTCGGGCGTGATCGTGATCGTTCCCGGATCGATGCCGAACTTCAGGGTCATGTACGGAGGCATCTCGATCGGCAGCAGACGGCTTTCGCTGAAGGCCGGCGGCGGAGGCGCGGTCGTTTCTTCCCACTCCTTGTCCGTCTCGGACCGCTTGGGTGCGGGCGCTGAACCCACCTGCGCCCAGTCGGGGTTGTCGGTGTCGTACTTGCCCGATGCGCACCCGGCAAGGATGCCGAAGCAGGCGAGAAGGAGGACGCGCTCAGCGCTGCGTCGGAAAGATGGGCGCGTTGTTGCTGTTGGAAGGAGAGGGTTCATCGCTCGCAGAAGGAATGTCGGGATGCGGATCGAAACTGCCGCCGGGCGGCAGGTCGAGGCCCGCGGGCGCCCCGGCGTCCAGCGGATGGCGCTCGAATTCTCGGGCGCGCACGTTGCTGCGCAGGAAGCGGTTGCGGAAATCCTGCCGTGGCAGGTAGCGAGCAAGCTCGGTGAGCGCCATCTCGTAGACGCCGCGCTTGAACTCGACGACAACGTCGAGCGGCACCCAGTAGTCATGCCAGCGCCAGGCGTCGAATTCGGGATGGTCGGTTGCACGCAGGTTGAGATCCCAGTCGTGGCCGGTGAGTTGCAGCAGATACCAGATTTGTTTCTGGCCCTTGTAGTGGCCCCGTGCGTCACGGCGGATGAACCGATCCGGCACCTCGTAGCGCAACCAGTCGCGGGTACGGGCCACGATGCGCACATGCTCCGGATGGAGCCCCACTTCCTCGTGCAGTTCCCGGAACATGGCTTGCTCGGGACTTTCGCCGCGGTCTATGCCGCCTTGCGGAAACTGCCAGGAATGCGTGCGTATGCGTTTGCCCCAGAAAACCTGGTTTCTCTGGTTGAGCAGGATGATGCCGACGTTGGGCCTGAAGCCGTCCCGGTCGAGCATAATCAAACCCCAATTTTTGAACTGAGTCGATTATGCATGCCGGGTTGCCCTCGGCAAGCTGCGATGCAGGCTCTCAGGGTCTCTCCGGGGGAGCAGTCCCCCACTTCCGAACGTCGAATCCAGCGAATTCAGCACACCGATCCCGATGAAAGCTTCCCGATTTTTTGTCTCCACCCTCAAGGAAGCGCCCGCCGATGCCGAGGTCGCGAGCCATCGGCTGATGATGCGGGCCGGCATGATCAAGAAGCTCGGCACGGGCATCTACACCTACATGCCGATGGGGCTGCGCGTGATCCGCAAGGTCGAGGCGATCGTGCGGGAAGAAATGAACCGCGCCGGCGCCGTCGAACTCACGATGCCGGTGGTCCAGCCGGCCGAGTTCTGGCAGGAGACCGGCCGCTTCGACAAGATGGGCCCCGAGTTGCTGCGCATCAAGGACCGGCATGACCGCGACTTCGTGATCCAGCCCACCAGCGAAGAGGTGGTGACCGACATCGCGCGCCAGGAAATCCGCAGCTACAAGCAGCTGCCGAAGAATTTCTACCAGATCCAGACCAAGTTCCGCGACGAGCGCCGTCCGCGCTTCGGCCTGATGCGCGGGCGCGAATTCATCATGAAGGACGCCTACAGCTTCGACCGCGACCTCGATGCGGCCAAGGCCAGCTACCAGGTCATGGCGCAGGCGTACCGCAACATCTTCGACCGCTTCGGCCTGCGCTACCGCGCCGTGGCGGCCGACAGCGGCGCCATCGGCGGCGACCTGAGCGAGGAATTCCAGGTGATCGCCGCCACGGGCGAAGACGCCATCGTCTACTGCCCCGACAGCAGCTACGCCGCCAACATGGAAAAGGCCGAGGCCCTGGCTCCGGCCGGCCCGCGCCCCGCGGCCGCCAAGGCGCTCGAGAAGACGCCAACGCCGGGCAAGAGCACTTGCGCCGACGTGGCCGAGCTGCTCGGCGTGCCGCTTGCGACCACCATCAAGTCGCTGGTGCTGGCCACCGACATCCTCGACGAGGCCGGCAACCCGAAGGGTTCGCAGGTCTGGCTGCTGCTCCTGCGCGGCGACCACGACATGAACGAGATCAAGGTCAGCAAGGTGCCGGGCCTGGACCAGGGCTTCCGCTTCGCCACGCTCGCCGAGATCGACGAGCACTTCGGCTGCAAGCCCGGCTACCTCGGCCCGCTGAACCTCAAGAAGCCCGTCAAGCTGGTTGCCGATCGCGAGGCCGCCGCGATGGCCGACTGGATCACCGGCGCCAACGAGGTCGACTTCCACATGACCGGCGTCAACTGGGGCCGCGACCTGCCCGAGCCGGAAATCGTGGCCGACCTGCGCAACGTGGTCGCGGGCGACGCCTCGCCCGACGGCAAGGGCGTGCTGGCCATCGAGCGCGGCATCGAGGTCGGGCACGTCTTCGTGCTCGGCACCAAGTACAGCAAGGACATGAACGCCACGTACCTGGACGAAGGCGGCAAGCCGCAGTTCCTCGAGATGGGCTGCTACGGCATCGGCATCACCCGCCTGCCGGCCGCCGCCATCGAGCAGAACCACGACGAGCGCGGGATCATCTGGCCCGACGCGCTGGCGCCGTTCACCGTGGTGGTCTGCCCGATCGGCATGGACCGCAGCCCCGAGGTCAAGGTCGCCGCCGAGGCGCTCTACGAAGAGCTGCTCGCCAAGGGCGTCGACGTGCTGCTGGACGACCGCGGCGAGCGCCCCGGCGCGATGTTCGCCGACTGGGAACTGATCGGCGTGCCGCACCGCGTCGTCATCTCCGACCGTGGCCTGAAAGAAGGCCAGCTCGAATACCAGCATCGCCGCGACACGGCTGCGACGAAAGTGCCGTCGGCCGGCATCGCCGACTTCATCGCCGGCAAGCTCGCCGCATGAGCTTCACCGGCCGTTGCAACGACGACCCACGGGCTGCCGCCGCGGCGGATGGCATGGCCATCTCGCGGCGCAAGTGCCTTGGCGTTGCCGCGGCTTCGGGCGTGCTGTCGCTGACCGCGTTGCCACAGGCCGCCTTTGCCGGCGCCCAGATCGAAGAGCCCCTGATCGACTCGGTGCGCACCGCGCTGAGCTCGGCCATCCACAACAAGGCGCCGCCGGTGCCGGAATTCACGACCACCGAGGCGCGCCTGGCCTACCTGCGCTGGCTCGGCGAAATGAGCGAGCGGCTCAAGAAGAAGATCGCCGACTGGCCCTCGCGCAAGGAATTCCTGCAGACCATCTGGTACGAGGCCAAGCGCTCGGGGCTCGACGTGAGCCTGGTGCTCGGGTTGGTGCAGGTCGAGAGCAACTTTCGCAAGTTCGCCGTGTCGAGCGCCGGTGCGCGCGGCTACATGCAGGTCATGCCGTTCTGGACCCGCGTGATCGGCGACAGCGATTCGGCCAAGCTGTTCCACATGCAGACCAACCTGCGCTTCGGCTGCGTGATCCTGCGCCACTACCTCGACCGCGAGAACGGCGACCTGTACATGACCCTCGGCCGCTACAACGGCAGCCGCGGCAAGTCGCCGTACCCGAACGCCGTGTTCGCGAACCAGCGGCTCTGGGCCTACGACGACAAGGCGCGGGAGCGCGAGCGGGATCGTGAGCGCGAAAAGGACCGTTCGGCAGCTTGAATCTCACTTTCGCGAATATGCGAAAGCGGCCCGCCCAGCGGGGCACGCCAGGACGTCAAGCTAGGTTTTTGTGACCATCACCTGGTCGATGCGGTAACTGTCGACGTCCATCACTTCGAAGGTGTAGCCGGCCCAGGTCACGCTGTCGGTCCGCTTGGGCACGCGGCGCAGCATCACCATCAGGAAGCCGGCGAGCGTCTCGTATTCGTCCGCATGCGGCAGCTCGTCGATCTGCAGCGCGCGCTGCACGTCCTGGATCGGTGTCACGCCGTCGATCAGCCACGAGTTCTCGTCGCGCTTCACGATCTGCTCCTCGTCGGGCATCGTCACCAGGTCGCCCATCACCGTGCTCATCACGTCGTTGAGCGTGATCACGCCCACCACCAGGCTGTACTCGTTGACGATGATCGCGAAGTCTTCATGCGCCTGCTGGAACTGCTCGAGCACCTCGGTCAGCGAGAGCCGGTCGGGAATCACCAGCGCCTTGTGCAGCGTGAGGCCCTGGTCGAAGGCCAGCGGCTGGCCGCTGAGCACGCGCTGGAACATGTCCTTGGCATCGACATAGCCAAGCACATGGTCGATGTCGCCATCGCACACCGGGTAGGCCGAGAAGGGCTCGGCCACGATGCGCGCGCGCAGCACCGACTCGGGATCGTCGTGCAGGAACCAGGCGATGCTGTCGCGCGCCGTCATCACGCTGCTCACCAGGCGCGTCTCCAGCTCGAACACGTTGGCGATCACCTGCTGCTCGCGCACCGCGAGCACGCCTGCGCGAGCACCCGCTTCGGTCATCGCGAGGATGTCGGCCGAGGTGATCTTGTCGTCGCGCGCCATCGGCATGCCGAGCACCTTGAACAGCAGGTCGGTGCAGCGCGTGAAAAACCACACCAGCGGCTTGAAGGTGGTGATCAGCAGCAGCATCGGCCCGACCATGCGCACCGCGATGCGTTCCGGATCGCTCATGCCCAGGCGCTTGGGGAACAGGTCGGCGAACACCAGGAACACCGCGATGACGATCACGAACGAGCAGAGGAAGGCCACGTTCGCGGACGCTTCCACACTCAGCCAGTTCTCGAAGAAACGCGCGAAATACGGGCTGAGCGAGCCCTCACCCACGACACCGCCGAGGATCGCTACCGCGTTGAGGCCGATCTGCACCACGGTGAAGTAGTGCCCCGGCTGCTCCTGCACGCGCAGCACGCGCTCGGCGCGCGGATCGCCCTCGTCGGCCATCTGGCGCAGGCGAAGGCGCCGCGAGGCGGCCAGGGTGATTTCGGCAAGGGAGAAGAACGCGCTCATCGCGATCAGCAAGACGATGATGAGCAGGCTTTGGGTGAGGTTCATGGTGGCACGGCGAAGAGTGCCATGGTGCCATGACTCGGCCCGCGAAAAACCTTCAGACGCCGCCGTGCGGATGGGTCGGGTCGACCCACAGGACCGATTCGGGTTTCTCTACAGGCTCGATGTCGAGGTTCACCGCCACCGCCTCGCCATCGCTGCGGCACAGCACGCATTCGAGCGTCTCGGTCGCGCTGGCATTGATTTCCTGGTGCGGCACATAGGGCGGCACGTAGATGAAATCGCCCGGTCCGGCCTCGGCGGTGAACTCGAGCTTCTCGCCCCATCGCATGCGAGCCCGGCCGCGCACGACGTAGATCACCGATTCGAGGTGCCCGTGGTGATGCGCGCCGGTCTTGGCATCGGCATGGATGGTGACCGTGCCGGCCCAGAGCTTCTGCGCGCCCACGCGGGCGAAGTTGATGGCGGCGGCCCGGTTCATGCCGGGGGTCTGCGCCGTGTTGACGTCGAGCTGGTTGGCGCCGATCACGCGCACGCCGTCATGCTTCCAGGCCGGGCTTTCATCGCCCTCTTGCGAGTGGCCGTGGTCCGCGTGATCGTGGCTCATGGCAAGCCCCGGGGAATCAGGCAGGGTTGCCGTTCAGCACCTGCTGCAGCTCGCCCGACTCGTACATCTCCATCATGATGTCCGAGCCGCCGACGAATTCGCCCTTCACGTAGAGCTGGGGGATCGTGGGCCAGTTGCTGTATTCCTTGATGCCCTGGCGGATGCCGTCGTCTTCGAGCACGTTGACAGTCTTGAGCGTCTTGGTGTCGACGCCCACGGCCTTGAGGATCTGGATCGCGCGGCCCGAGAAACCGCACATCGGGAAGCTGGCATTGCCCTTCATGAAGAGCACGAGTTCGTTGGTTTTGACGAGGTCGTCGATGCGTTGCTGGGCGTCGGACATGGGGACTCCTGAAAAGTGGGGGCTGAGGGGATTATTTCACCGCGCGCCAGATTCCGCCCGAGCAGCGCTGGATGCCTGCCAGGTCGTCCCGGCTTTGGACTTCGGCGAAGCCGCGGGTTTCGAGCAGTTGGCGCACAGCCGCGGCCTGGTCATGGCCGTGTTCGAGCAGCAGCCAGCCGGCCTCGGCGAGGTGATCGGGGGCGTTCTGCACGATCTGGCGGATGTCGTCGAGCCCATCGGCCCCGGCGACCAGCGCGGAGGAGGGCTCGTGCTGCAGCGCAGGCAGATGCGGGTCGTTGGCGGCGATGTACGGCGGATTGCTGGCGATGACCGTGTAGCCATCGGCGGCGCCGTCGAGCCAATGGGCCTGGGCAAAGCGCACCGGCAGGCCGAGTCGCCGGGCGTTCGCCTCCGCGACGGCCAGCGCGTCGGCACTGGCGTCGACTGCATCGACCTGCGCATCGGGGCGTGCATGCTGCAGCGCCAAGGCGATCGCGCCGCTGCCCGTGCCGAGGTCGAGCACGCGCGGGGCGCTTCGACCTTCCAAGCACTGCAGCGCCCAGTCGACCAGCGTCTCGGTGTCCGGGCGCGGTACCAGCACCCGCGCGTCGACCTGCAAGTCGAGGCCGTGGAATTCCTTCGTGCCGAGCAGATAGGCCACCGGTTCGCCCGCCAGGCGGCGCGACAGCTGCGCCGCAAGCGCAACCCACGCGGCGTCGGACATGGCATCCGTGTCGTGCGCCAGCAGCCAGGCACGGTCGTGCGTCGCACGGCCCAGTGCGTGCAACAGCAGCAACTGGGCATCGAGCCGATCGACGCCCAGGGCCACGGCCGCAGTGAGCGCCTGCGCCACGGTGGACGGTGCGGTGGCTTCGGTCATCACGCGGGCAGGCTCGATTCCAGTTCGGCCAGTTGCTCGGCCTCGCGCGCGGCGCGCAGCGCCTCCAGCACGTCGCCGAGGTCGCCTTCCATGATCGCCAGCAGCTTGTAGAGCGTCAGGTTGATCCGGTGGTCGGTGAGCCGCCCCTGCGGAAAGTTGTAGGTGCGGATGCGGTCCGAGCGGTCGCCGCTGCCGATCAGGCCCTTGCGCATCGCCGCATCCTTGGCGGCACGCTCGCTGCGGTCCTTCTCCTGGATGCGCGCCGACAGCACCTGCAGCGCCTTGGCCTTGTTGCGGTGCTGGCTGCGGTCGTCCTGGCACTCGGCCACGATGCCGGTCGGGATGTGCGTGATGCGCACGGCCGAGTCGGTCTTGTTGATGTGCTGGCCGCCGGCGCCGCTCGCGCGGTAGGTGTCGATGCGCAGGTCCGCGGGGTTGATCTGCACCGCCACGGTCTCGTCGGGCTCGGCCAGCACGGCCACCGTGCAGGCGCTGGTGTGGATGCGGCCCTGGGTCTCGGTGGCCGGCACGCGCTGCACGCGATGGCCGCCCGATTCGAAACGCAGCTTGCCGAAGACGTCGTCGCCGACGATGCGGATCACCACTTCCTTGTAGCCGCCGAGTTCGCTCGCGCTTTCGCTCACGATCTCGCAGCGCAGGCCGGCGCGCTCGCAGTAGCGCGTGTACATGCGCAGCAGGTCGCCCGCGAAAAGCGCCGATTCATCGCCGCCCGTACCGGCGCGGATTTCCATGAAGGCGTTGCGCGCATCGTCGGGGTCTTTGGGCAGCAGCAGGCGCTGCAGTTCCTCTTCGAGCTGTACCAGTTCGGCTTCGGCGCCGGCGATTTCGTCGCGCGCCATCTCGGCCATGTCCGGGTCGTCGAGCATTTCCTTCGCACCGGCGATGTCGGCCTCGCGCTGCTTGTAGCGCTCGTAGCGGCCGGCGATCTGCGTGATCTCGGCGTGTTCGCGCGAGATGGTGCGGTACTGCGCCATGTCGCTCATGATGTCTTCGCGCGAGAGCAGGAAGTCGAGCTCGCCCAGGCGCTGGACGTAGCGTTCGAGTTGATGGCGCAGAAAGGATTTCACGGAAGAAGGGGCTCGAAAAAATGGGGGACGAATGCCGCATGCAGCGGCAGGGCGCAGGGAGACCGCGGCACGCAGGGCCGGGCCGCTGACGAGCGTCGCTAACGCTCTTTGCGCAGGAACAGGCGCGAGATCGTCTGCGCCGTCTGCTCGCGCGATGCGGCATCGCCCGCATGCAGCTCGGCCATGGCGCCGTGCATCATCTTCTGCGTGAGTCCGCGCGACATCGCCTCGAGCACCGCATCGACCGATTCGCCCTTGGCCAGGAGCTTGCGCGCCCGTGCCATCTCGGCAGTGCGCCATTCGTCGGCCTGCGCATTGAGCTGCTGGATCAGCGGCACCGTGCTGCGCTGGCCCAGCCAGTGCATGAAGCTCTGCACGCCGGCATCGATGATCACCTCGGCCTGCGCCACCGCGGCCTGGCGGTTGGCCTGGCCTTGCTGCACCACATGCGCGAGGTCGTCGACGGTGTAGAGGTAGACGTCTTCGAGCGCCTTCACTTCGGGCTCGATGTCGCGCGGCACGGCCAGGTCGACCATGAAGATCGGGCGGTGCTTGCGCGCCTTGAGTGCGCGCTCGACGGCGCCCAGGCCGATGATCGGCAGCGTGCTCGCGGTGCAGCTCACCACGATGTCGAATTCGGCCAGCCGCGCCGGGAGGTCGGCCAGCCGCATCGCCTCGCCGCCGAAGCGCGTGGCGAGCTTTTCGCCGCGCTCCAGCGTGCGGTTGGCAATGGCGATCGACTTTGGCTCCTTGGCCGCAAAGTGCGTGACCGCGAGGTCGATCATTTCGCCCGCGCCGACGAACAGCACGCGCGTCTTGCGCAGGTCTTCGAAGAGTTGCCCAGCCAGCCGTACCGCCGCGGCCGCCATGCTGATCGAATGCGCGCCGATCTCGGTGGCGGTGCGCACTTCTTTCGCGACGGCGAACGAGCGCTGGAACAGCTGGTTGAGCGTGGTGCCCAGGGCGCCGACGTTTTCGGCCGCGCGCACCGCGTCCTTCATCTGGCCGAGGATCTGGGCCTCGCCGAGCACCATCGAATCGAGCCCGCTGGCCACGCGGAAGACGTGGCGCGCGGCCTCGTCGTCGTGCAGGGTGTAGGCGTGGGAACGAAGCAGGGTGGGAGCCACGCCGCCGCTCTCTGCCAGCCAGCCGACCGTGTGGTCGAGGGCGATGTGTTCGGAGGCGCAATAAATCTCGGTGCGGTTGCAGGTCGAGATGATCGCGGCTTCCACCTGGGGGTGGCGGCCGCTGGGGAATGAACTGCGCAGGCTCTGCAGCGTCGGGGCGATCTGATCGAGCGCAAACGCAAAACGACCGCGCAGATCGAGCGGCGCGGTCGTGTGGTTCAAGCCGAGAGCCCAGACAGACATGGGCGTGATTATAAAATCAGCAGCGGCTCGGGGCTTGCCGAGGGACAAATGGCTTTCCCTATAACAGCCATAACCTTCACCGCATGCGAGCGGCCCCCTTCCGACTGCCCGATGGACCTGCTGGCCCTCCTCGATCACCTGCTTAATTTTGTGGCACCCGCGGCGTTCATCGCCCTGGTGCTGGTCCTGGTGGGCCGGTTCCTTGGCGGGCGCCGCACGGGCGTTCCGCGCTGGTGGGTCCAATGGGCGATCACCTTCGGGGCCGGCGTCGGGGTCCTCCTCGCCGGCCTGGCGGTCTTCGGGCGCGATGGCGTGATGACGACCTATGCCGCGCTCGTGGCGGTCTGCGGCACCGTGCAGTGGCTCGCGATGCGCGGCTGGCGCCGCTGATACAGGGTCAGCCCAGCCGGCGGACCATGTAGACCGACGTGCCGGGATAGGTCGCGAGCCGGGCCTGCTGCGCCGGATCTGCCGGCTGCGTCGCGGCATAGCCCTGCCGCTCCCAGAAACCGACCGACGCCTGCACCGCCACCAGCGTCGACTGCCGCCAGCCGGCCTGCGCCGCGTGCTCCCACGCATGCCGCACGAGCCGCGGCCCGAGTCCCCGACCTGAAGCGGCCGGGTGCACCGCCAGGTCATGCAGGTAGAGCGCATCGGCTTCCGGCGCGACCTCGAATTCGCCATGCAGCGCTGTGAGCTTGCCGGTGATCGAGGGATAGGCCGCCAGATAGGCCCTGACCTCTCCCGCGTGCCCGGCCACCCAGCCCGTCTCCGGCGCTGCGGCCAATCGCCGTGCGATCAGCGCACCGTCTTCCACGAAGCCCGCGCCGTAGCAGGCGAGCTGGATCGCGAGCACCGCCTCCAGATCGTCCGCGCGCATCGCACGCACGAAGACGGCGCCTGTTGCCATCAGGCCAGCAGCAGCTTGTCGTCGTCGAGCTTCTCGCCGCGCGTCTGCTCGAACATCCGCAGCAGGTCGGGCACGTCGAGGCCCGAGCGTTCCGGCCCGGCCACGTCGAGGATCACCTGCCCCTCGTGCAGCATGACGGTACGCGAACCGTAGTCCAGTGCCTGCCGCATGCTGTGCGTGACCATCATCGCGGTCAGCTGGCTGCCCTCGACGATCCTGGCGGTCAGCTCCAGCACGAAGGCGGCGGTCTTCGGGTCCAGCGCCGCCGTGTGCTCGTCCAGCAGCAGGATGCGCGAGGGCTTGAGCGACGCCATCAAGAGGCTCACCGCCTGCCGCTGACCGCCCGAGAGCAGGCCGATGCGGTCGGCCAGCCGGTTTTCCAGCCCCAGCTTCAGGATCGACAGCTTCTCGCGGAACAGCTCGCGCAGGTTGCGATTCAGCGAAAAGCCGAAACCCCTGCGCTCGCCGCGCTTCCACGCCAGCGCCATGTTCTCCTCGATGGTCAGCGCCTCGCAGGTGCCGGCCATCGGGTCCTGGAACACGCGGGCCACCATGCCCGAGCGCTGCCAGGCGTTCATGCGGGTCACGTCCTTGCCGTCGATCTCGATGCTGCCCTTGTCGACGATCAGGTCGCCGCTCACCGCATTCAGGAAAGTCGACTTGCCCGCGCCGTTCGAGCCGATCACGGTGACGAACTGGCCGGTCGGAATTTCCAGGCTGAGCCCGCGCAGCACGCGGTTCTCGATCGGCGTGCCCGGGTTGAAAGTCATCTCCAGTTGTTGGGCGCGCAGCATCAGTTCTTCCCCTTGAAGAGTCCGCGCAGCTTGCGCTTGTAAGCAGGGATCAGCAGCGCGACCGCGACCAGCACGGCGGTCACCAGGTTCAGGTCCTGCGCCTGCAGGCCCATGAAGTCGGTGTTCAGCGCCATCGCGATGAAGAAGCGGTAGAGCAGCGCCCCCAGCACGCAGGCCAGCGTGGTGATCACCATGCTGCGCGCGGGCAGGAGCGTCTCGCCGATGATCACCGCGGCCAGGCCGATCACGATCGTGCCCACGCCCATCGAGATGTCGGCCGTGCCCTGGCTCTGCGCGAACAGCGCGCCGGCCAGCGCCACCAGCGCGTTCGACAGCGCCAGGCCCGCCATCGTGTGGAAGTCGGTCGAGATGCCCTGCGCCCGCGCCATGCGTGCGTTGCCGCCGGTGGCGCGCATCGCGAGGCCCGCTTCGGAGGCGAAGAACATGTCGACCACGATCTTCGCGACGATCACGATCAGGAGCAGCAACAGCGGCTTGGCCCACTGTTCGGGCATGCCGCCGAAGTCGACCATGGTGAACACGGTCGGCTCGGTGATCAGCGCCACGTTGGGCTTGCCCATCACGCGCAGGTTGACGGAGTACAGCGCGATCATCACCAGGATGCTCGCGAGCAACTGCATGATCTTGAGCTTGACGTTGAGCCAGGCCGTGACCCAGCCCGCGGCAGCGCCGGCAACGCAGGCGACCGCGGTGGCGGCGACCGGGTTCCAGCCCAGGACGATCAGCGTCGCGGCCACGGCGGCGCCCAGCGGAAAGCTGCCGTCCACCGTGAGGTCGGGGAAATTGATGATGCGGAACGACATGAAGACGCCCAACGCGACCAGTCCGAATATCAGACCGATCTCGATGGCGCCCAGCGAAGCGATGAGCGACATAAAGAAGCTGGCGTCTTACTTCGTGGCCACGACCTTGGCGGTCTTGAGCAGCGATTCGGACAGCGTCACGCCCTGCGCCTTGGCGGCGGTGGGGTTCACCACCAGTTCGAAGTTCGTGCTGGTCTGCGAGGCGATGGTGCCGGGCTTCTCGCCCTTGAGGATGCGAACGACGATCTTGCCGGTCTGGCGGCCGATGTCGTTGTAGTTCAGGCCCAGGGCCGCCACGGCGCCGCGCTCGACGGTGGCCGTGTCGGCGGCCACCACCGGCAGCTTCGCTTGCTGGGCGACCTTCACGATGCCTTCGAAGGCCGAGACCACGTTGTTGTCGGTCGGCGTGTAGATCACGTCGGCCTTGCCCACGAGGCTTTGCGCGGCGGTCGGCACGTCCACGGTGCGCGCGGCAGCAGCTTCGACGACGGTCATGCCGGCATCGGCGGCGGCCTTCTTGAGCGAGGCGACGATCGCCACCGAGTTGGCCTCGCCGGGGCTGTAGATCACGCCGATGCGCTTGGCGTTGGGTACCACCTGCTTGATGAGGCCGATGTGCTTCTCCAGCGGCGAGAGGTCCGACACGCCGGTCACGTTGGTGCCGGTGGCATCCCAGTTCTTCACCAGCTTGGCCGCCACCGGGTCGGTGATGGCCGAGTAGACGACCGGAATGGTCTTGGTGGAGGCCACCACGGCCTGCGCCGACGGCGTGGCGATGGCGACGATCACGTCGGGCGCATCGCCCACGTACTTGCGGGCGATCTGGGCGGCGGTGCCCACGTTGCCCTGCGCGCTCTGGTAGGTGAACTTGAGGTTCTTGCCTTCTTCGTAGCCCGCTGCCTTGAGCTCGGCCTTCACGCCGTCGCGCACCGCATCGAGCGCCGGGTGCTCGACGATGGCCGTCACGGCCACCGACTTGGTGTCGGCCGCGAACGAGGGCGCGGAGGCCAGCATGCCGAGGGCCAGGGCGACGGCGCTGAAAGGGGTGCGAAGCAGGGCGTTTTTCACGTGAGGGTCTCCGGATGGGGATGGGTGCGTCTGGAATGAGGCCGCCGGCGTGCGCCGGGGCGGGGAATTCAGCGGGCCGGGAATTGCGCGTGCAATCCCGGCAGCCTCGAAGTCTAGATCGTACTTTGCACAATTAAGGTGCATGGACGGATCGGGCTTACCCCGCTTTAAGAAACATAATTGCATCCAATGGAGGATGTAAGAGATGAAATTTCATGAGATCGAACTCGACCGGATCGACCGGCGGATTCTTGACCACCTGCAGGTGCACGGCCGCGCCACCAACCTGGAGCTGTCGGAGGTGGCCAACCTGTCGCCCGCGCAGTGCATGCGGCGCCACCGGCGCCTGGAGGAGCTGGGCCTCATCAACGGCTACGCGGCGCACCTGAACGCGCGCCATGTCGGGCTCGGCGTGATCGCCTTCATCCACGTGACCATGGCGCGCGGCCATGTCGACGAACTGCCCAAGTTCCAGGACCTGATCGCCGACCTGAAGCAGATCCTGGAGTGCTACTCGGTGACCGGCGACTTCGACTACGTGCTGAAGGTGGTCGCGCGCGACCTGGAGTCGCTCTCGCAGTTCCTGATGCACACGCTGATGCACATGCCGGGCGTGTCGGCTGTGCGGTCCAGCGTGTGCCTCAACGAGATCAAGTGCACCACGGCGCTGCCGCTGGAGTGAGCCTCAGGTCGGCATGCCGGGGATCGGCGAGTTCTGCGTCGCGGGCGCCGGCGCGGCCGCGGCGGGCTCGTTGGGCGCCATCATGAAGGTGGTCGGCGTCGCCATCGGCAGCCCGGCCTTCTTGAGTTCGTCGAGGATCACGAACAACAGGTCGCTGCGCACGCCGCCCGCCAGGCGCGGGCTCGCCACATAGGCGATGGCCTGGAAGATCAGGAGCCCGTTCTCGATGCCTTCCAGCGTGAGCGACGGCGCCGGGGTTTCCAGCACCCCTTCGTGCGCGCGGCAGGCTTCCAGGATCAGCTCGCGCACGCGCTGCGCATCGGTCGTCAGCGGCATCGGCAGGCGGATCAGCACGCGGCCCTCGGCATTCGCCAGCGTCATGTTGCGGACCGTCTTGGTGATGAATTCCGAGTTCGGCACGATCAGCGTGGAGCGGTCGCCCAGCTGGATCTCGGTGGCGCGCACGTTGATGCGCCGCACGTCGCCCTCGGCCGTGCCCAGCACCACCCAGTCGCCCACCTTCACCGGCTGCTCCGCCAGCAAGATGAGCCCCGAGATGAAGTTCTGCACGATCGCCTGCAGCCCGAAGCCGATGCCCACCGACAGCGCGCTCGCCACCCACGCGATGCGTTCGATGCCGATGCCCAGCGCCGAGAGCGCGAACGCGATCACCAGGATCCCGCCCACGTACCCCAGCAGCGTGGTGATCGAGCTCTGCATGCCCGGCTCGAGCTGCGTGTTGGGCAAATAGCTGCGTTCGAGCCAGCGCTTGAACACCCGCATCACGATGAAGCCGACCACCGCCACCGCGATGGCGCTCAGGATTGCGCCCGGCACCAGCTGGAACTCGCCCACCTTCACGCCGGTGCCGAACTTGCCGCTGCGCTGGAACACCTCGCCGGGCCCGGTGCCCAGCGGCGCGGCGAGCGCGATCAGCATGTAGAAGAACAGCCCGACCCGGCTCAGCCCCGACAGCACCGTGGCCGCCTGGTCCAGCGTCTGCGGCGCCAGGTTGAAGCTTTTCTGCAGCCGCTGGCCGAAGGTGCTGCGCGACGACACCAGTGCCATGAACACGTCGTCGGCGAACTTGAACAGCACGTAGAAGGCCGCGGCCACGATGCCGCTCCAGGTGAGCTGCGAGGCCAGGAAGCTCGCGAGCGCCACGTAGCCCACGGCCACCAGCACCCAGATCGCGATCATCAGCACGCCGATCAGCGCCACCAGCAGGCCGACCCACATCGGCCGCTCGGGCAGGCCCGCATCGGATGCGTCCGCGCGCAGCGGCTTCACCAGGTAGAGCACCGCGCCCACCAGCGTGGTGAGCACCAGCGCCGTGAGCACGTGCGTGGCGATCACCGCTGCAAAGCTGGCGTCGATCAGCGCGTTGACCTCGGCGGGCGTCCAGGCCAGCGCCGCGACCAGCGCGACCAGCCAGGGCAGCGCGGCCAGGCGGGTCGCCATCGCGTCGGGGATCGGCGGCAGCCGCCACGAGGGGCGGCGGGTGGCGAGCAGGCCGCGCCCGAGCCCGATCACGAAAGCCATGAACACCAGCGCCTGCGCCGACGACTGCAGCGCCTTGCGCGCCTGCGGCTCCCAGGTGGCGTATGCCTTGAGCACCTCCACGAAGCCGTGCGCCGCGATCGCGACCAGCAGCACATGGCTGCCCACGATGCCGATCACCAGCACCGAACGCCGCAGGCGCCCGGCCGGCAGCCACCGCGCGGCGAGGCGGGTGAGCAGGTGTTCGCCCGCCCAGTTGCCGACCACCGCGAGCAACAGCGCGGCAATCAGGGCGGCGATCACCCGGGTGCGGGTCTCGGGCTGGAGCGTGGTCTGCAGGCCGTCGCTCAGGGCGGCCGTCATCGTCTTCAGGCGCTCCAGGTCGTCGGGCCAGGCCTCGCGCAGGTCGTTCCAGAATTCGCCACTCAGCGGCGAGGCCGCGCGCTCGGTGAGTTGCGCCTCGAACAGTGCGCGCCGCTGGGTGACGAGGTCGGTGCCGCGCTGGCGCACGTCGACCGACAGCAGGCGCGCGAGGCGGATGTCGGCATCGAGCGCATTGCGTTCCTTCGTCAGGCGCGCGCGCTGGCGCGTGATGTCGGGGTCTTCGGTGGCACCCGCGGCCGGCGGGTTGCCCAGTTCGCCGAGCCGGGCGTTCAGGTCGGCCAGCTCGCCGGTGCGGGCGGCGACGAACTTGTCGGCCTGCGTGCCGATCGCGTTGATCTGCGTGAGCAGCTTGCGCGCGTCGTCGTCGGTGTTCGCCGTGGCGGTGATCTTGGTGAACTGATCGCGCAGCTCGGCCACCGTGGGGGCCGGTGCGGGCAGCGAAGTGGCGCTGCCGCCGAGGTCTGGCTGCGCCATGGCGCCACCGCACATCAGCAGGGCGGCAAGGAAAAAGGTCGCTAGGCGGGGGATCCAACTCATGGCTGCATCATAGAAGCGGCCATTTCGTAAGGGCAGGTAAGCGCAGCGAGGCTCAGCCGGCGGGGCTGAACAGGTCGACCCGGTCCGTGATGATGCCGTCGGTGCCCAGGTCGATGAGCCGCTGCGCGGCCCAGTCGTCGTTGACGGTATAGCTCAGCGAGCGCATGCCCGCGCCGTGCACCTGTGCGACGGTGGCGGCGTCCCACAGCGCGTGGTTGCAGACGACGGCCCGGCAGCCCAGCTCGCGTGCGGTGTCGAGCCAGCCGGTCCGGAGCGTGTCGAGCAGGAGGCCGCGCGGCAACTCGGGCTGCGCGGCGGCGGCGCCCTTGAGCGACTCGACCTGGAACGAGGTGAGCAGCGGAGGAGCCGCACCTCGCCACAGGCGCGCCGCTTCGCGCGCCACGACCTCGCCGGTCTCGCGCTCGGTGCCGGGCGTGGGCTTGATCTCGATGTTGAGCAGGTAGCCGTTGGCCAGGCAGAAGCGCGCCAGGTTCTCCAGCGTGGGCAGCGGCTCGCCCGCGAAGGCGCGCGAATGCCAGCCGCCCGCGTCGAGCTGCGACAGCGCGCTCCACGGTTGCTGGCCGCCGATGCCGTGGCCGTTGGTGGTGCGCGCCAGCGTGGCGTCGTGCATCAGGAAGGGCACGCCGTCGGCGCTGAGCTTGGCATCGCACTCGAACATGCGGTAGCCGTGCGCCGCGCCGAAGCGGAAGGCCGCGAGCGTGTTTTCAGGTGCGAGCTTGCCGGCGCCGCGGTGCGCGACCCAACGGGGGTAGGGCCAGGGGCTGCGTTCGGCCATCGTTCAGTCGGCGCGTTTGCCGGAGCCGGCGTCGAACCAGTGCAGCTTGTCTTCGCGGGCGGCGATCTTCACCGTGTCGCCGGCGACCGGCGGGTGATCGCCTTCGTCGGTGCGCATGATGATCTGCTCGTCGCCGATGCGGCCATAGACCAGGCGCTCTGCGCCCAGCAGTTCGACCTGCTCGACCTGCACCGTCCAGCCGCTTTCGTCGAGCTTCATGTGCTCGGGGCGAATGCCCAGGATCTGGCCCGCGCGCACGCCCGGGGCGTGCTTGAGCAGGTTCATCGGCGGCGAGCCGATGAAGCTCGCGACGAAGGTGGTGGCGGGGCGGTTGTACACCTCTTCCGGCGTCGCGAACTGGTCCATCACGCCGCCGTTCATCACGATGATGCGTTGCGCCAGCGTCATGGCCTCGACCTGGTCGTGCGTGACGAAGAGGGAGGTGATGCCCAGTTCGCGGTGCAGCTTCTGGATTTCGAGGCGGGTCTGCGCGCGCAGCTTGGCGTCGAGGTTCGAGAGAGGCTCGTCGAACAGGAACACCTGCGGCTGCCGCACGATCGCGCGGCCCATCGCCACGCGCTGGCGCTGGCCGCCGGAGAGCTCGCGCGGCTTGCGCTCGAGCAGATGGCCCAGTTCGAGGATCTTGGCGGCCTTGTCCACGCGCACCTTGATCTCGGGCACCGGCACCTTGAGGATCTTCAGCCCGTAGGCCATGTTGTTGAACACCGTCATGTGCGGGTAGAGCGCGTAGTTCTGGAACACCATGGCGATGTCGCGCTCGGAGGGCTCCAGGTTGTTCACCACCTTGTTGCCGATGGCGATTTCGCCGGCCGAGATTTCCTCGAGCCCGGCCACCATGCGCAGCAGCGTCGACTTGCCGCAGCCCGAAGGACCGACGATGACGATGAATTCGCGGTCGGCGATCTCGGCGCTCACGCCGTGGATGACCTGGTTGACCTTCGGCCCGTGGCCGTAGCGCTTGATGACGTTGCGTAGAGAGAGAGCAGCCATTTTTCGTTCAGCGTTTTATTTGTCGGTATCGACCAGGCCCTTGACGAACCACTTCTGCATGAGCACCACCACGACCGCGGGCGGCAGCATGGCCAGCACGGCGGTGGCCATCACCACGTTCCAGTCCACCGGGGATTCGCCGTTGCCGATCATCGCCTTGATGCCGACGACGATCGGGTACATGTCTTCGCTGGTGGCGCCGATCAGCGGCCAGAGGTACTGGTTCCAGCCGTAGATGAACTGGATCACGAACAGCGCCGCGATGCTGGTCTTCGACAGGGGCAGCAGGATGTCCTTGAAGAAGCGCATGGGGCCCGCGCCGTCGACGCGCGCGGCTTCCACCAGTTCGTCGGGCACCGTGAGGAAGAACTGCCGGAACAGGAACGTGGCCGTGGCCGAGGCGATCAGCGGCACCGAGAGCCCGGCGTAGGTGTTGATCATGCCCAGGCTCGCCACCACCTGGTAGGTCGGCCCGATGCGCACTTCCACCGGCAGCATCAGCGTGATGAAGATCAGCCAGAAGCACAGGCTGCGCAGCGGAAAGCGGAAATACACCACCGCGAAGGCCGACAGCAGCGAGATGCTGATCTTGCCGAAGGTGATGATGAAGGTGATGACCGAGCTCACCCAGATCATGCGGGCCACCGACACGTTGGCGCTGGTGCGTCCGCCGCCGGTGAGGGCCGCCTTGTAGGTTTCCCAGAAGTTGCTGCCGGGCAGGATCGGCATGGGCGCCTGCATGATTTCCTGCGGCGTGTGCGTCGAGGCGATGAAGGCCAGGTAGATCGGAAAGATCACCAGCAGCGCACCGACGATCATGATCGCGTGCGCGAGGATGCCGAGGGACGGGCGGCGCTCAACCATGGCGGGCCTCCATGGCAGGGAAGAGGACAAAGGGGAGTTGCATCGGGGCGGCCATCAGTACTGGACCTTTTTCTCGACGTAGCGGAACTGCAGCACCGTCAGCCCGATGACGATGACCATCAGCACCACCGACTGCGCGGCGGCGCCGCCGAAGTCCATGCCGCGGAAACCGTCGAAGTACACGCGATAGACCAGCGTGGCGGTGTCCTTGCCGGGGCCGCCCTGGGTGGTGGCGTCGATGATCGCGAAGGTGTCGAAGAAGGCGTACACCATGTTGATCACCAGCAGGAAGAAGGTGGTGGGCGTGAGCAGCGGGAACTGGATGGTCCAGAAGCGGCGCATCGGGCGCGCGCCGTCGATGGCGGCGGCCTCGATCAGCGACTTGGGGATCGACTGCAGGCCCGCCAGGAAGAACAGGAAGTTGTAGGAAATCTGCTTCCAGACGGCGGCCATCACGACCAGCGCCATGGCGTCGTTGCCGTTGAGCAGGTGGTTCCAGCTGAAGCCCATCTTCTTGAGCCAGTAGGCCACGATGCCGATCGACGAGGAGAACATGAACGACCACAGGAGGCCGGTGACGACCGGCGCCACCGCGTACGGCAGGATCAGCACGCTGCGGTAGAAGCGCGAGCCGCGCACCACGCGATCGGCGAACACTGCCAGCACCAGCGCGATGCCCAGGCCCAGCACCGTCACCAGCACCGAGAAGACGATGGTGGTCTGGAACGAGGCCATGTAGGTGCTGTCGTTCCACAGCGTCCTGAAGTTGTCGAGGCCCACCCAGGTGACCGAGTTGCCGAAGGCATCCTGCTGCTGCAGCGACTGCACCAGCGCCTGGCCGGCCGGCCAGAAGAAGAAGACGGCGACGACGAGCAGCTGCGGCGCCAGCAGCGCCCAGGGGAGCCAGTTCGAACGAAAGAGGACGCGTTTTTCCATGAGGGAGCGCTCAGGTCACAGACACACTAATAAGCAAACAGCCAGCACTGCACGGGACAGGCTGGCTTGCTTGCGTTTTTTTCGGGGGCTTGGCCGCGGCGAACGGAGGGGTCCGTCGCGGCCATCCGGGGTGCAGAGCTTACTTGTTCGCAGCCTGGAATTTCACGAGCAGTTCGTTGCCGCGCTTGACCGCGCTGTCCAGCGCTTCCTTGGGCGTCTTCTTGCCGGTCCAGATCAGTTCGGTTTCCTCGTCCTCGATGGCGCGGATCTGCGGCAGGTTGCCCAGGCGCACGCCACGCGACTTGTCGGTGGTCTTCTTGATCATCTGGTTCACGGCGACGTCGGTGCCCGGGTTCTCTTTATAGAAACCGGTCTTCTCGGTCAGCTCGAAGGCGGCCGTGGTGATCGGCAGGTAGCCGGTGCGCATGTGGCTTTCCGACTGCACCTTCGGGCTCGAGAGGAAGGTGAAGAACGCGGCCACACCCTTGTAGCGCTCGGCCGACTTGCCCGACATCACCCACAGGCTGGCGCCGCCGACGATGGTGTTCTGCGGCGCGCCCTGCACGTCCGGGTAATACGGCAGCGCCGATTCGGCGAACTTGAACTTGGCGTCGCGCTTCACGCTGGCGTAGCTGCCCGACGAGCCGATGAACATGGCGCATTCACCCGAGGTGAACGAGGTGATCGGCTTGCTGGCGCGGCCCTTGTAGACGAACAGGCCCTGCTTGGACATGTTGGACAGGTTCTCGAAGTGGCGAACGTGCAGCGGCGAGTTGAATTCCAGGCGGGCGTCCAGGCCGCCGAAGCCGTTGTTCTTGGTGGCGTACGAGGTGTTGTGCCAGGCCGAGAAGCTCTCGAGCTGGGCCCAGCTCATCCACGAGGTCGTGAACGGGCACTGGCTGCCGCTCGCCTTGAGCTTGGCGGCGGCCGAGATCACTTCGGGCCAGGTGGCGGGGGCCTTTTCGGGATCGAGGCCGGCGTTCTTGAAGGCGTCCTTGTTGTAATAGAACACCGTGGTCGAGCTGTTGAACGGGAACGACAGCATCTGGCCGTTCGGGGCCGTGTAGTAGCCGGCCACCGCGGGGATGTAGGCCTTCGGGTCGAACTTCTGGCCGCCTTCCTTCATGACGTCGGCCACGGGCTTGATGGCGCCCTTGGAGTACATCATGGTGGCGGTGCCCACTTCGAACACCTGCAGGATGTCGGGCGCGTTGCCCGAGCGGTAGGCCGCGATGCCGGCGGCCATCGACTGGTCGTACTCGCCCTTGTAGGTCGGCACAACCTTGTAATCCTTCTGGCTCTCGTTGAATTGCTTGGCGAGGTCGTTGACCCAATCGTTGAGGGCGCCGTCCATCGAGTGCCACCACTGGATTTCCGTCTGGGCTTGGGCGAGGGCTGGCACAGCCAGCAGGGTGGCCAACGCCGAGGCGAGGGCAAGCGTCTTGAAGCGCATGGGACTCCTGTAGGGAAAAAGTAAACCAGTTATCTTAGGTTACGTAGATGACGGTTCTGCGGCGGTGTTTGTCGCATGGACTGGGTTGCAGGGAACCCGGGGTAAACCCTTTTGCGCCGCGATGCTCTCCGAGGCGGCCCTGCTTGCTGCGCTGCACCATGCTAGCATCGCCCTCCCTTTTTTGGCCCAGCTTGTCGCCACGGCCAGGGCCCCTTGCGAGACCGCCATGAGCAGCAAAACCTCCCTCGACAAAAGCAGGATCAAGTTCCTCTTGCTCGAGGGCATCCACCCTTCGGCCGTGGAGGTGCTGCGCGCCGCCGGCTACACCAACATCGAGTCGCTGCCGGGTGCCTTGCCCGACGCCGAACTGAAGGCCAAGATCGCCGACGTCCACTTCCTGGGCATCCGCTCGCGCACGCAACTGACGGCCGAGGTGTTCGCCGCGGCCCACAAGCTGGTGGCCGCCGGGTGCTTCTGCATCGGCACCAACCAGGTCGACCTGGATGCCGCCCGCGAACATGGCGTGGCGGTGTTCAACGCGCCGTTCTCCAACACGCGCTCGGTGGCCGAGCTGGTGCTGGCCGAGGCGATCCTGCTGCTGCGCGGCGTGCCCGAGAAGAGCGCGGTGGCGCACCGCGGCGGCTGGCTCAAGTCGGCCGACAACGCTTATGAAATCCGCGGCAAGACGCTGGGCATCGTGGGCTACGGCTCGATCGGCGCGCAGCTCTCGGTGCTGGCCGAGGCGCTGGGCATGCATGTGGCGTTCTTCGACGTGGTCACCAAGCTGCCGCTGGGCAATGCGCGCCAGGTGCGCGACCTGCACCAGCTGCTGGCGCAGAGCGACATCGTCACGCTGCACGTGCCCGAGACGCAGGCCACGCAATGGATGATCGGCGCGGCCGAGATCGCCGCGATGAAGCCGGGTTCGATCCTCATCAACGCCTCGCGCGGCACCGTGGTCGAGATCGACGCGCTGGCCGAGGCGCTGAAAGAAAAGAAGCTCCTGGGCGCCGCGATCGACGTGTTCCCGGTGGAGCCGCGCAGCAACAAGGACGAGTTCCTGTCGCCCCTGCGAGGCCTGGACAACGTGATCCTCACGCCGCACATCGGCGGCTCGACGATGGAGGCGCAGGCCAACATCGGGCTCGAAGTGGCCGAAAAGCTGGTGAAGTACAGCGACAACGGCACCTCGACCTCGTCGGTCAACTTCCCCGAGGTAGCCCTGCCCGCGCACCCGGGCAAGCACCGGCTGCTCCATATCCACCGGAACGTGCCGGGCGTGTTGTCGGAGATCAACAAGATCTTCTCGGACAACAACATCAACATCTCCTCCCAGTTCCTGCAGACGAACGAGAAGGTCGGGTACGTGGTAACGGACATCGACGCCGCTTCTTCGGACCTGGCGCTGGAGAAGCTGGCGAAGGTGAACGGGACGATTCGGAGCCGCGTGCTGTTCTGAGTCTCTGAGTGAGCCGGGGCACGGCGGTGGGTGCCGTGGCCTTCGGGCGCCAGGCGGGCTTGCGCTCCTAGCACAAGGGCAAGGCCAAGGTCACGAGGCAAGACCCCAAGCCCTGCCCTAAAATCCACCCCCCGGCTACATGGGCGCGCAGCGCCTGGCCAAGGGCCCCACCCGATGAATGCTCCGACCGCGTTGAACACGCTGTTGGCACAGGCCGCAGAGCCTGTCCGACTGCGCGAGATCCCGTACAACTACACCAGCTTCTCCGATCGCGAGATCGTGATTCGCCTCTTGGGCGAACGTGGCTGGGAACTGCTCCAGACCCTGCGCGCCGAGCGCCGCACCGGCCGATCGGCGCGCATGCTCTACGAAGTGCTGGGCGACATCTGGGTGGTGCAGCGCAATCCCTACCTCGTCGACGACCTGCTCGACAACCCGCGCCGCCGCGGCCAGCTGGTCGAGGCGCTGCGCCACCGGCTGGCCGAAGTCCAGAAGCGCCGCACCCCCGATAGCGACATGCCGCGCGACCAACTGGTCGGCGAGCTCACCGCGCTGGTCGGCGATGCGGTCGCCGCCTTCGACACCAAGTTCCGCGACGTCGCGGCCCTGCGCCGCAAGGCCACGCGCGTGCTGGGCCGGCTCACCGCCAAGGACAACATCAAGTTCGACGGCCTCTCGCGCGTGTCCCACGTGACCGATGCGACCGACTGGCGCGTGGAGTACCCCTTCGTCGTGCTGTGCCCCGACACCGAGGCCGAGATGGCGCTGCTGGTGAAGGGCTGCATCGAACTGGGCCTGACCATCATTCCGCGCGGGGGCGGCACCGGCTACACCGGCGGCGCGATTCCGCTCACCTGGAACAGCGTCGTCATCAACACCGAGAAGCTCGAGGCGATGACCGAGGTCGAGCACATCTCGCTGCCCGGCTTGGCCGACCCCGTGCCGACCATCTGGACCGAAGCCGGCGTCGTCACGCAGCGCGTGGCCGATGCGGCCGAGCGCGCGGGCTTCGTGTTCGCGGTCGACCCCACGTCCGCCGAAGCCTCGTGCGTCGGCGGCAACGTCGCGATGAACGCCGGCGGCAAGAAGGCCGTGCTCTGGGGCACGGCGCTGGACAACCTCGCCTCGTGGCGCATGGTCACGCCGCAGGCCGAGTGGCTCGAGGTCACGCGCATCGGCCACAACCTGGGCAAGATCCACGACGCCGAGCGCGCCCTGTTCGAGCTGCAGTATTTCGCGGCCGACGGCAAGACCAAACTGCGCACCGAGCAGCTCGACATTCCCGGCAAGACCTTCCGCAAGGAAGGCCTCGGCAAGGACGTGACCGACAAGTTCCTCTCGGGCCTGCCGGGCATCCAGAAGGAGGGCTGCGACGGCCTCATCACCAGCTGCCGCTGGGTGGTGCACAAGATGCCTGCGCACACGCGCACCGTGTGCCTGGAGTTCTTCGGCAACGCGAAGGACGCGGTGCCCAGCATCGTCGAGATCAAGGACTTCATGTTCGCCGAGCAGAAGCGCTCGGGTGTGCTGCTGGCGGGCCTCGAACACCTGGACGACCGGTATCTCAAGGCTGTCGGCTACGCCACGAAATCGAAGAAGCACGGCGGCCTCCCGAAGATGGTGCTGTTCGGCGATATCGCGGGCGACGACGCCGATGCGGTGGCGCGCGTCACCTCCGAGGTGGTGCGTATCGCCAACTCGCGCAGCGGCGAAGGCTTCATTGCCATCAGCCCCGAGGCGCGCAAGAAATTCTGGCTCGACCGCAAGCGCACGGCCGCCATCAGCAAGCACACCAACGCCTTCAAGATCAACGAAGACGTGGTGATCCCGCTGCCGCGCATGGCCGAGTACAGCGACGGCATCGAGCGCATCAACATCGAGCTGTCGCTGCAGAACAAGCTGGCGCTCACCGACGAACTCGAAGTCTTCCTCACGCGCGGCAACCTGCCGCTGGGCAAGACCGACGACGCGCACGAAATCCCGGCGGCCGAGCTGCTCGAAGACCGCGTGGCACAGGCCGTGGCGCTGGTGCACGAGGTGCGTGCGCTCTGGGCCGGCTGGCTGCAGAACGTCGACCCGCTGTTCCCGCAGTTGCAGGACCACAGCCTGCGCGCGAGCTGGAAGACGCAACTGCGCCAGCCGCTGCAGGAGATCTTCTCGGGCGCCGAATTCGCGCCGATCCTGGCCGAATGCACGGCCATCCACAAGCGCGTGCTCAAGGGCCGCGTGTGGGTCGCGCTGCACATGCACGCGGGCGACGGCAACGTGCACACCAACATCCCCGTGAACAGCGACAACTACGACATGCTGCAGACCGCGCATGCCGCGGTGGTGCGCATCATGGCGCTGGCGCGCAGCCTGGACGGCGTGATCTCGGGCGAGCACGGCATCGGCATCACCAAGCTCGAATTCCTGAGCGACGAAGAACTGCGCCCCTTCACCGAATACAAGGCCCGGGTCGATCCCGAAGGCCGCTTCAACAAGGGCAAGCTGCTGCGTGCGCCGGCCGGTGAAGCGGTCACGCTGCACGCCGACCTGACCAATGCCTACACGCCGAGCTTCGGCCTCATGGGGCACGAGTCGCTGATCATGCAGCAGAGCGACATCGGCGCCATCGCCGACAGCGTGAAGGACTGCCTGCGCTGCGGCAAGTGCAAGCCGGTGTGCGCCACGCACGTGCCGCGCGCCAACCTGCTCTACAGCCCGCGCAACAAGATCCTCGCGACCTCGCTGTTGGTCGAAGCGTTCCTCTATGAAGAGCAAACCCGGCGCGGCATCAGCATCAAGCACTGGGAAGAGTTCGAGGACGTGGCCGACCACTGCACCGTGTGCCACAAGTGCCTGACGCCCTGCCCTGTGAAGATCGACTTCGGCGACGTGTCGATGAACATGCGCAACCTGCTGCGCAAGATGGGGCAGAAGAGCTTCCGTCCCGGCAACGCGGCCGCGATGTTCTTCCTGAACGCGACGAATCCGCAAACCATCAAGGCGGTGCGCGCGGGCATGGTGGGCATTGGCTTCAAGGCGCAACGCCTGGCCAACGACCTGCTGCGCGGCCTGGCGAAGAAGCAGACCGCCGCGCCGCCGGCCACGCTGGGTGTGGCGCCGCTCAAGGAGCAGGTGATCCACTTCATCAACAAGAAGATGCCGGGCAACCTGCCGAAGAAAACGGCGCGCGCGCTGCTGGACATCGAGGATGCGGACTACGTGCCGATCATTCGCGACCCGAAGGCGACCACGTCCGAAACAGAGGCGGTCTTCTACTTCCCGGGCTGCGGCTCGGAGCGCCTGTTCTCGCAGGTGGGCCTCGCCACGCAGGCGATGCTCTGGCACGCGGGCGTGCAGACAGTGCTGCCGCCGGGCTACCTGTGCTGCGGCTATCCGCAGCGCGGCAGCGGGCAGTTCGACAAGGCCGAGAAGATGATCACGGACAACCGCGTGCTCTTCCACCGCGTGGCCAACACGCTCAACTACCTCGACATCAAGACGGTGGTGGTGAGCTGCGGCACCTGCTACGACCAACTGCAGGGCTACCAGTTCGACAAGATCTTCCCGGGCTGCCGGATCATCGACATCCACGAGTACCTGCTCGAGAAGGGCATCACGCTCGCCGATGCCGGCGGTGGCGGCTACCTCTATCACGACCCCTGCCATTCGCCGATGAAGCTGCAGGACCCGATGAAGACCGTGAAGGCGCTGGTGGGCGACAACGTGCTCAAGAACGACCGCTGCTGCGGCGAGTCGGGCACGCTGGGCGTGTCGCGGCCCGACATCTCCACGCAGATCCGCTTCCGCAAGGAAGAAGAGCTCAAGAAGGGCGAGGCCGCATTGCGCGATGCCGGCCAGGTCGGCGCGAAGGACAACGTGAAGATCCTCACCAGCTGCCCGAGCTGCCTGCAAGGCCTCTCGCGCTACGGCAACGACCTGAACAATGGTCTCCTCGAAGCCGACTACATCGTGGTCGAGATGGCCAACAAGATCCTGGGCGACGACTGGATGCCCAAGTACGTGGCCGCCGCCAACCAGGGCGGCATCGAGCGAGTGCTGGTATGACGGCGCAGCAAGGCTGCCCCTTCTGCGAAGGCCCCGGCGGCCGCATCGTGTTCGAGGGTGCGAAGCTGCGCGTGGTCCATGCGGAGGAGGCGGGCTTCCCGGCCTTCTACCGCGTGATCTGGCGCGACCACGCACCGGAGTTTTCCGATCTCGATGCAGCAGACCGCGTGCTGTGCATGGAGGCGGTGACGGTGGTCGAGCAGTGCCTGCGCGAGCACCTCAAGCCCGCGAAGATCAATCTCGCCGCACTCGGCAACATGGTGCCGCACCTGCATTGGCACGTGATCGCGCGCTTCGACTGGGACAGCCACTTTCCTTCGCCGTTCTGGGCGGCCGCGCAGCGCGCGGCGCCGGTCGATCGCGTGGTGGATCTGCAGGCGCTGCTGCCGAAGGTGGAGGCCGAGATGGTCCGCCGGTTGGTGTTGCTGCAGGGCTGAGCGCGAGGCCGCTCGCGCTCAGCGCGCGGAGGCCGTGCGGGTCGCCGCCAGCTTGCGGTTTGCGCAGGCTTCCTTGAATTCCGGCGTGGCGCGCATCTCCTTCGAGAAGCGCTTCGATGCCACGCTGCCATCGCGGCACACACGATCCAGTTCGGCCTGAGCCTCGCGGTTGCCCGCGTTCGATGCATGGGCCAGCACGCGCAATGCGTGGATGGGCAACGCGGACGGCACGCTCGTCGATGGGGTTGCCGCTTCGGTCTTGGGTGCGGATGTGGCCGGCTTGGGCGTCTCGTTCACCGGCAGCGTGCGGCCCGTGCCTGCCGAAGTGGGCAGGCGCTCGACCGCGGTGAAGTCGCCGCTCTTGCCCGCACGGTCGACCATCTGACGGTAGCTGTCCATCATTCGCGAAGTGTCCTTGGGCGTCAGGTCCTTCGCGGGTTTTGCGAGATAGGCGGCGACTTCGGGTGGCAGCGCGGCATTCACCGCGCTGAATTCGGGCCCTGCGGCCCGCGTCCCGAACTGCGCGGCATGCGCCGCATCGTCGCCCAGTGCGGCTGCGCCTTTGCCGGCCACACCTGCCATGCCGGTCGCGCTCTCCGCTGCGACGGCGCCTGCACCTACCGCGGCGCCCTTGCCGGCCGTGCCCGCCGCCTTGCCCGCGGTTGCGGCCTTGCCTGCCGCCTTGCCGAGCAAGCTCAGGAAGGCATGTGCGGGCACGACGGAACCGGCCGCCAGTGCGGTGCAGAGGGCAAGGGCTGCCCAGTTCGGGCGCGATGGTCGATGGCGTTGGCGTGTCTGCATGCCGCGATGCTAAGCGCTGGTATTCGCGGGCCGAGGCGCACGCAGGCGCAGTCGCGCGGCATACTGCGCGCCTCCCGAGAATTTTCCGAACGGAATACCCCATGGCAGGCTTGAAACCGGGCGCACCGACGCCGCAATCGATCACCGTGCACGGCCAGTCGCGTGTGCTCGAAGTGGGCTTCTCGGACGGCGCGACCTTCCGCATTCCGTTCGAGCTGATGCGCATCTACTCGCCATCCGCCGAAGTGCAGGGCCACGGCCCTGGCCAGGAAGTGCTGCAGACGGGCAAGCGCGACGTCGAGCTTGCCGACCTCGAGCCCGTCGGCAACTACGCGGTGCAGCCGACCTTCAGCGATGGCCACAACACCGGCATCTACTCGTGGGACCTGCTCTACGAACTCGGCGCGAACCAGGCCGACCTGTGGGCCCAATACGAGCGTCGCCTGGCCGAAGCGGGCGTCGATCGCGATGCGCCGATGATCGACAAGGGCGGGTCTGCGTGCAGCAGCCACTGATGCTTTCAACTCTCCCGGTGCTATTGAAACGATAGCCCCGCAGGCAGCAAGGACGCGCGTTGCAGCGTCTCTTCATTTGAAGAAAAAGCAACAAATGCCCGCCGTAGGCGCGGGGTCGTCGCCTTGATGTGTAGGCTTCCGGCCTAACATCGGTTGCATGAGTACAACCCACTTCGGCTTCGAGAAAGTCGACGAAAGCGAGAAGGCGCAACGTGTCCGCGGCGTCTTCGATTCGGTGGCCTCGCGCTACGACGTCATGAACGACCTGATGTCGGTGGGCCTGCACCGCGCGTGGAAGGCCTACACCGTGATGGTGGCGAACGTCGGCGAAGGCTCGCGCGTGCTCGACATCGCAGGCGGCACCGGCGACCTCGCGCTGGCCTTCTCGAAGAAGGTCGGCGCCACCGGCCAGGTGGTCCACACCGACATCAACGAAGCCATGCTGAGCACCGGCCGCGACCGCCTGCTCGATGCCGGCGTCGCATTGCCCACGCTGGTCTGCGATGCCGAGAAGCTGCCGTTTCCCGATGACCACTTCGATGTCGTGACCGTGGCCTTCGGCCTGCGCAACATGACGCACAAGGACATCGCGCTCAAGGAAATGAACCGCGTGCTCAAGCCGCGCGGCAAGCTCCTGGTGCTCGAGTTCTCCAAGATCGCCAAGCCGCTCACCAAGGCCTACGACTGGTACTCCTTCAACGTGCTGCCGCGCCTTGGCAAGCTCGTGGCCGGCGACGACGCGAGCTATCGCTACCTGGCCGAATCGATCCGCATGCATCCCTCGCAAGAGGAGCTCAAGACCCTCATGAAAGAGGGCGGTTTCGGACATGTGGACTATCACAACATGACGGGTGGCATCGCTGCCCTGCATGTTGGAATCAAGTGTTGATGAGGCGATTTTTCGCTCTAGAGGAGACGACATGAAAAGTTTGAGTTCTTTGTTCCTGGCAGCTGCGTTGGTGCTCGTGAGCGTGCAGGCAGACGCCGCCCGTGTGGGTGGCGGCAAGTCCTTCGGTCGCCAGTCGTCCAACGTGACGCAGCGCCAGTCCACGCCGCCTGCGGCACCTGCACAGCAGAACGCGACCAACTCGGCCGCCAAGCCCGCAACGCCGGCGCCGGCAGCCGCCGCGCCGAAGCGTCCGTGGGGCGCGATGCTCGGCGGTCTCGCCGCGGGCCTCGGCCTCGCATGGCTCGCGCATTCGCTGGGCCTGGGCGCCGGCTTCGGCAACATCCTCTTGATCGGCCTCCTGGTGTTCGCCGCCTTCGCGGTGTGGCGCATCTTCAAGGCGCGCTCGGCTGCTTCGAATGGCGCCAATGGCCAGGGCGGCTTCGCCTTCCAGGGCGCCGGCGGCAACCCCGCCAACGCCAGCGCGCCGGTGCAGTACAGCCCGGCCAACGTGGGCAACGATGCGTCGGCACGCCCATGGGAGCGTTCGGCCACCGCCTTCGACGCCACGCCGGCCGACGGTGACCGCCATGGCAGCAGCCTCTCGGCAGCAGGCGCCGCAGCGGGCGGCAGCATGATCGGTTCCGCCCTCGGCGGTTCGCAGTCCTGGGGCATCCCTGCTGGCTTCGACGTGGAAGGCTTCCTCGGTGCCGCCAAGCGCAACTTCGTGACGCTGCAGGACGCATGGGACCGCGCCGACGTGTCGATGCTGCGCTCGATGATGACCGACGAAATGGTCGAGGAAATCCGCACGCAGCTGGCCGACCGCGCCAGCCACACCGGTGGTGCATCGAACAAGACCGAAGTCGTGATGCTCGACGCCAAGCTGCTCGGCATCGAAGAGCTGCCCGACGCCTACATGGCGAGCGTGGAGTTCTCCGGCATGATCCGCGAAGACGCCTCTGCAGGCCCCGGTCCGTTCCGCGAAGTGTGGAACATGACCAAGCCGACCAGCGGCGGTGGCGGCTGGCTGGTTGCCGGCGTGCAAGCGCTGCAGTAAACGGCAGACGTTCGCGGCCGCCGGGCCGCGTACAGAAACGATAATGGGGACATGGCCACACCATCGTCCCCTTTTTCTTTTCTCGGCGATCTCTTCAACCGCATCGGCGAGCGCCTCCAGCCGCCGGACTGGGCGGTCCACGAGATCCAGCACCGCGCGGTCCTGTTCCTCAACCATGTGCTGCAGCAGGAGCCCGAGGCCCAGCAGCGGCTGCTGCGCCAGCAGGGCCGGGTGGTGCGCTTCCAGTGGCGCTTCGTGACCATGGAGCTGGTGGCTACGCCGGCCGGCCTGCTCGACCTGGCGCCGCCCGGTTCCACGCCTGAACTCACCCTCACCGTCACCGACGACTCTCCCTTCGAGATCGCCCGCGCCACGCTGCGCGGCGACAAGCCCTCGGTGCAGATCGTCGGCGACGTGCAGCTGGCCGCCGAGGTCAACTGGCTGGTCGACCATGTGCGCTGGGACGTCGAGGACGACCTCGCACGCGTGATCGGCGATGTGCCCGCGCACACCCTGGGCAACGGCGTGCGGCGCGTGGTGACGGCGTTGCGCCAGTTCGTCGGCGACCGCACGGCCAAGGCCGGCGGTTCGGCGGGCCAGGCCGAATGAGGCGCTTCTACCGCGGCCTGTTCATCGTCTGGGTCGCGCTGCGCTACGGCCTGGACGAGCTCGTGCTCACGAGTTTCCAGAAGCCCTGGCTGCGCGTGGTGGCCCGCGTCGTCTCCATCGGCCGCAACCTCGATGCGCCGCGCGGCCAGCGGCTGCGCGAGGCGCTCGAGCGCCTGGGGCCCATCTTTGTGAAGTTCGGCCAGGTGCTGTCGACGCGGCGCGACCTGCTGCCGCCCGACATCGCTGACGAGCTCGCCTTCCTGCAGGATCGGGTGCCGCCGTTCCCCTCGGCCGTGGCCGTGGCGACCATCGAGCGCGCATTCCGCCGGCCGGTGGGCGATGTATTCGTGCAGTTCGACGAGACGCCGATCGCCAGCGCCTCGATCGCGCAGGTGCACTTCGCGACCATCCGCACCAACCAGGGCGAGATCCGCGACGTGGCGGTGAAGGTGCTGCGCCCCAACATGCGCGGCGTGATCGAGAAAGACCTGGCGCTCATGGCCATGATGGCTGGCTGGGTCGAGAAGCTCTCGCCTGACGGCAAGCGCCTGAAGCCGCGCGAGGTGGTCGGCGAGTTCGACAAGTACCTGCACGACGAGCTCGACCTGGTGCGCGAGGCGGCCAACGCGGCCCAGCTGCGCCGCAACATGGCCTCGCTCGACCTGGTGCTGATCCCCGAGATGTTCTGGGACTTCTGCCACCCCGAGGTGATCGTGATGGAGCGCATGAACGGCGTGCCCATCGCCCAGCTCGACCGTCTGCGCGCGGCCGGTGTCGACATTCCCAAGCTCGCGCGCGACGGCGTCACGATCTTCTTCACGCAGGTGTTCCGCGACGGCTTCTTCCATGCCGACATGCACCCCGGCAACATCCAGGTGAGCCTGGCGCCCGAGACCTTCGGGCGCTACATCTCGCTGGATTTCGGGATCATCGGCACGCTCACCGAGTCGGACAAGGAATACCTCGCGCAGAACTTCGTGGCCTTCTTCCGGCGCGACTACAAGCGCGTGGCCGAGCTGCACCTGGAAAGCGGCTGGGTGCCCGAGGGCACGCGCATCGACGAGCTGGAGGCGGCGATCCGCACCGTCTGCGAGCCGTACTTCGACCGGCCGTTGAAGGAAATCTCGCTCGGCATGGTGCTCATGCGTCTGTTCCAGACCTCGCGGCGTTTCCATGTCGAGATCCAGCCGCAGCTGGTGCTGCTGCAGAAGACGCTGCTCAACATCGAGGGCCTCGGCCGCCAGCTCGACCCCGAGCTCGACCTCTGGCACACGGCCAAGCCTTTCCTTGAAAAATGGATGGTCGACCAGATCGGGCCGAAGAAGCTGCTGCAGCAACTGAAGGCCGAAGCGCCGCGCTACGCAAAATTGCTGCCGCAATTGCCTCGATTGCTGCACGATTTCCTGGAAAATCGGCCGCCCGATCACCGCCGCGAGCTGTTGGAGCTGCTGGCCGCGCAAAAGCGCACCAACAAGCTGCTGCAAACCATCATCTACGGTGGCATAGGTTTTGTATTGGGGTTGCTCGCCATGCAATTGCTGGTGCGTGTGAAGTTGTTCTAGAGGAGATTCCCCCGTGCTGCTGACGTTGGTCATCGTCTATTTGCTGGTCACCATCGCCATCGGGCTCTATGCCGCCAAGCGGGTGAAGAACACCACCGACTTCGCCATCGCGGGGCGGCACCTGCCGCTTTTCATGATCGTGACGACCACCTTCGCGACCTGGTTCGGGTCCGAAACGGTGCTCGGCATCCCGGCCAAGTTCATCGAGGGCGGCCTGCACGGCGTGGTCGAAGACCCGTTCGGCGCCGGCACCTGCCTGATCCTGGTGGGCCTGTTCTTCGCGGGCAAGCTCTACCGCATGACGCTGCTGACCATCAGCGACTACTACCGCGAGCGCTACGGCCGCACGGTGGAAGTGGCCTGCACGCTGATCATCATGCTGAGCTACCTGGGCTGGGTCTCGGCGCAGGTCACGGCGCTGGGGCTGGTGTTCAACGTGCTTTCGGCGGGTGCCATCAGCATTCCGCTGGGCATGGTGATCGGGGTGGTCTCGATCCTGGCCTACACGCTCTTCGGCGGCATGTGGTCGGTGGCGGTGACCGACTTCATCCAGATGATCATCCTGGTCGCCGGCCTCGCGGTGATCGCGGTGTTCGCCGGCAACATGGCCGGCGGCGCCGACAAGGTGGTGGCCTTCGCGGTCAGCAAGGACCTCTTCAAGTTCTGGCCCGAGCCCAACTGGCACGACATGGTGTTCTTCTTCGCCGCGGCCATCACGATGATGCTGGGCTCCATTCCGCAGCAGGACGTGTTCCAGCGCGTGATGTCGGCCAACAGCGTGAAGGCCGCGACCCGTGGGCCGGTGATCGGCGGGGTGGCGTACATCCTGTTCGCCTTCGTGCCGATGTTCCTCGTGGCCAGCGCGCTCCTGATCATGCCGGAGGAGGTGGCCGTGCTGCTGAAGGAAGATCCGCAGAAGGTGCTGCCCACGCTGGTGCTGCAGAAGATGCCGTTCGTGATGCAGGTGCTGTTCTTCGGCGCGCTGCTGTCGGCCATCAAGTCGACCGCCTCGGCCACGCTCTTGGCGCCCAGCGTCACCTTCACCGAGAACATCTGGCGCCAGTTCCGCCCGGCGGGCACCGACCGCCAGAACCTCATGACCATGCGCATCACGGTGCTCCTGTTCAGCGCCGCCGTGCTGGCCTACGCCATCCGCATGCAGGGCACGCCGATCTACGAGCTGGTCTCGGGCGCCTACCAGGTGCCGCTGGTGGGGGCTTTCGTGCCGCTGGTGTGCGGTCTCTACTGGCGCCGCGCCACCACGCAGGGGGCGGTTGCGTCGATCCTGCTGGGCATCGGCACCTGGCTGCTGTTCCTGGCGACGCCCTGGAGCGCCGTTTTCCCGGCCCAGTTGGCGGGTGTTCTGGCCTCGTTCACCGGCATGGTGGTCGGTTCGCTGCTGCCGCAGTGGGTAGCGAACACTCACACGCCGCATCGGCCCCTGGCCACCGAAGCAGCCTGAGAGCGCCCCGGCAGCGGGGTGGGCCCTTATAATCGAGGGCTTTGCGAGCGGCAGCTGCGCCGCTTCTGGACCCTATTTCCCCATGCCCATCTACGCCTACAAGTGCAGCGCCTGCGGCTTTGCCAAGGACGCTTTGCAGAAGATGTCCGACGCGCCCCTCACGGTGTGCCCGGCGTGCGGCGCCAGTGCCTTCGAAAAGCAGGTCACGGCCGCCGGTTTCCAGCTCAAGGGTTCGGGCTGGTACGTGACCGATTTCCGCGAAGGCGGTGGCAAGAAAGCCGAGCCCGCCACCGCCCCCGTGGCGAGCGAAGGCGCCAAGTCCGCCGAGTCCTCCTCCTCCAGCGCCGCCGCGCCGAGCCCCGCGCCTGCGCCGGCGGCCGCTGCTCCCGCCCCCGCCCCTGCCGCCAAGAGCGGCGACTGAGAACCGACCATGCTCGCCCTGCGCAAATGGTTGTTCTCCGGCTTGCTGGTGATCGTTCCGCTGTTCATCACCCTGGCGGTGCTGAAGTGGATCATCGACACGCTGGACCAGACGCTCTGGGTGCTGCCGGCCGTCTGGCAGAAATGGCTGTTCGAGAACAACATCCGCGGCCTCGGCGTGCTGCTCACGCTGGCCATCCTGCTGGTGGTCGGTGCCATTGCGAGCAACTTCGTCGGCAAGCGCCTGCTTGGTTGGGGCGATGCCGTGGTGCGGCGCATTCCGGTCGTGCGCTCGATCTACTCGAGCGTCAAGCAGGTCTCGGACACGCTGTTCTCCGAGAACGGCAACGCGTTCCGCACGGCGGTGCTGGTCCAGTGGCCGCGCGAGAACGTGTGGACCATTGCCTTCGTGACCGGCGCGCCGGGCAACGAAGTGGCCGAGCACCTGGGCACCGAGGAATTCCTCAGCGTCTACGTGCCGACCACGCCCAACCCCACGGGCGGCTATTTCGTGATGCTCAAGCGCAGCGACTGCATCGAACTGAAGATGAGCGTGGACGAAGCGCTCAAGTACATCGTCTCGATGGGCGTGGTCGTTCCAGGCGGCCCCTCCACGGTGGCGACCAAGCCATCCAACTCATAAAAACGAACGCGCCACGACGGCGCCGGAAGTCATCCCTATGGCCATGCGTACTCACTATTGCGGTCTTGTGACCGAAGCCCTGTTGGGCCAGACTGTCACCCTGTGCGGGTGGGTCAACCGTCGCCGCGACCACGGCGGCGTGATCTTCATCGACGTGCGCGACCGCGAAGGCTACGTGCAGGTGGTGTGCGATCCCGATCGCGCCTCCACCTTCGCCGTGGCCGAGGGCCTGCGCAACGAGTTCTGCGTGCAGATCACCGGCCTCGTGCGCGCGCGCCCCGAAGGCACCGTGAACGAGCAGCTCAAGAGCGGCAAGATCGAAGTGCTGTGCCACGAGCTCAAGGTGCTCAACCCGTCGGTCACGCCGCCGTTCCTTCTGGACGACGACAACCTCTCGGAAACCACCCGCCTCACGCACCGCGTGCTCGATCTGCGCCGCCCGGCCATGCAGCGCAACATGATGCTGCGCTACAAGGTGACGATGGAAACCCGCAAGTTCCTCGATGCCAACGGCTTCATCGACATCGAGACGCCGATGCTGGGCAAGTCCACGCCCGAAGGCGCGCGCGACTACCTCGTGCCCAGCCGCGTGCACGACGGCAGCTTCTTCGCGCTGCCGCAGTCGCCCCAGCTCTTCAAGCAGCTGCTGATGGTGGCCGGCTACGACCGCTACTACCAGATCGTGAAGTGCTTCCGCGACGAAGACCTGCGCGCCGACCGCCAGCCCGAATTCACGCAGATCGACATCGAGACCTCGTTCCTCGCCGAAGAAGAAATCCGCGAGATGTTCGAAGGGATGATCCGCAACGTGTTCCGCAACGCCGCGGGCATCGACCTGCCGGTGTTCCCGACCATGACGTACGGCGACGCGATGTTCAAGTACGGCTCGGACAAGCCCGACCTGCGCGTGAAGCTCGAGTTCACCGAACTCACAGAGCTCATGAAGCGCGTGGAATTCAAGGTGTTCTCGAACGCCGCGACGCAGAAGGACGGCCGCGTGGTCGCATTGCGCGTGCCGGGCGGCGGCGCCGAGGGTGGCCTGTCGCGCGGTGAAATCGACGCTTATCAAGAGTTCGTCAAGATCTACGGCGCCAAGGGCCTGGCCTACATCAAGGTGAACGATGCGCAAGCCGGCCGCGAAGGCCTGCAAAGCCCGATCGTGAAGAACCTGGACGACGCCACGCTGGCCGAGATCATCGCCCGCACGGGCGCGCGCAACGGCGACATCCTGTTCTTCGGCGCCGACAAGGAAAAGGTCGTCAACGACGCCATCGGCGCGCTGCGCGTGAAGATCGGCCACAGCGCCTTCGGCAAGAAGAGCGGCCTGTTCGACGACCGCTGGGCGCCGCTCTGGGTGGTCGACTTCCCGATGTTCGAGTTCGACGAGGAAGGCCAGCGCTGGAGCGCCGTGCACCATCCGTTCACCGCACCGAAGGACGGCCATGAAGACCTCATGGACACCGCGCCCGAGAAGTGCATCGCCAAGGCCTACGACATGGTGCTCAACGGCATCGAGATGGGCGGCGGTTCGGTGCGTATCCACCGCGAGGAAGTGCAGAGCAAGGTGTTCCGCGCGCTGAAGATCAGCGCCGAGGACGCGCAGCTCAAGTTCGGCTTCCTGCTGGATGCGCTGCAGTACGGCGCCCCGCCGCACGGCGGCATCGCCATCGGCCTGGACCGCCTGGTCATGCTGATGACCGGCGCCGAGTCGATCCGCGACGTGATCGCCTTCCCCAAGACCCAGCGCGCGCAGGACCTGCTGACGCAGGCGCCGAGCCCGGTCGACGAGAAGCAGCTGCGCGAACTGCACATCAAGCTGCGCAACACACCTCAAGCCGCCTGATACGGCCATGACGACCAGCCCCCGACCCTGGAAGATCCCGGAGTCGGTGCTGGTCGTGATCCACACGCGGGCACTCGACGTGCTCCTGATCCGGCGGGCCGATGCCAACGAGTTCTGGCAGTCGGTCACCGGCAGCAAGGATGCGATCGACGAGCCGCTCGCGCTCACCGCCGCACGCGAGGTGGCCGAGGAAACCGGCATCGAATGCGGCGAGGGCACCGCGCTGGCCTCGCAACTGGTCGACTGGCAGCTGCGCAACATCTACGAGATCTACCCGGGCTGGCGCGCGCGCTACGAACCCGGTGTCACGCACAACACCGAGCACCTGTTCGGCCTCTGCGTGCCCGATCGCCTGACGCCCCGGCTCGATCCGCGCGAACACACCGACTGGCAATGGCTGCCGTACCACGAAGCGGCCGACGCGTGTTTTTCCCCGTCGAACGCCGAAGCCATTCTGTTGCTGCCAGAATTTGTGCGATGAACCAGCCGGCAGCATCCGCAGCGCAGACCCTCCGGGTCGCGACCTACAACATCCACAAGGGTGTGCAGGGCATCGGGCCCGCCCGGCGGCTCGAGATCCACAACCTCGGCCACGCCATCGAACAGCTCGATGCCGACATCGTCTGCCTGCAAGAGGTGCGCAAGATGAACCGGCAGGCCGCCGCCCGCTTCGCACGCTGGCCCGAGCTGCCGCAGGCCGACTTCCTTGCGCCCGAGGGCTACACCGCGGTCTACGAAACCAACGCCGTCACGCGCCACGGCGAGCACGGCAATGCGCTGCTCACGCGCTGGCCGGTGATCCGCACCGGCCACCAGGACATCTCCGACCATCGCTTCGAACAGCGCGGGCTCCTGCACGTCGTGATCGAAGTCGAGGGCCAGCCGGTGCACGCCATCGTGGTGCACCTGGGCCTCATCAAGGGCAGCCGCGTGCGGCAGATCGCCCGCCTGCGCGAATTCATCGACCGCGAGGTGCCGGCCGACGAGGCCGTGGTGGTTGCCGGCGATTTCAACGACTGGGGCGCGCGCATGCGCTACGCGATGAACGCGATGGGCCTGCGCGACGCGAGCGACCTGCGCGGCCCGCGCACGCTCACCTACCCCTCGCGGCTGCCGGTGGCGCAGCTCGATTTTGTCTACGGTCGCAAGCTCGAGCCGCTTTCGTGCACCGTGCCGCGTGGCCCGATCTGGGCCCGCATGTCCGATCACCTGCCGCTGGTAGCCGATTTCTCGCTACCTAATTGATAGCATCTCTCCGAGAAGGGGCGGGCGTTGCAGCCTGAATGCCCTGGAGCCATTCACTGGTACGATCCCCGCCATGCTGAGGAAAACCGACGTCGAACCGCTCCCCGATCGAAAAGACGATGACGAGGGCACCCCCGTCTCCGTCAAGATCCGCGAGCGTCTGAATGCAGCGCGAAAGCGCTTCAATGCCAACGACAACATCGCCGAGTTCATCGAGCCGGGCGAGCTGGAGTCGCTGCTCGACGAGGTCGAGGTCAAGATGAAGGCCGTGCTCGAGAGCCTCGTCATCGACGTGGCGAACGACCACAACACCGACAACACCGCGCGCCGCGTCGCCAAGATGTACCTCAACGAGGTATTCCGCGGCCGCTACGTGCCGCCGCCCGCGCTCACCGAATTCCCCAACGCCGAGCACCTGAACGAGCTGATGATCGTCGGCCCGATCACCGTGCGCAGCGCCTGCTCGCACCACTTCTGCCCGATCATCGGCAAGCTCTGGATCGGCGTGATGCCCAACGAGCACACCAACGTGATCGGCCTGTCGAAGTACGCGCGCCTGGCCGAATGGGTCATGGGCCGCCCGCAGATCCAGGAAGAGGCCGTGGTGCAACTGGCCGACCTGATCCAGGAAAAGACGCAACCCGATGGCCTTGCGCTCGTCATGGAAGCCGAGCACTTCTGCATGGCCTGGCGCGGCGTGAAGGAAATGGACAGCAAGATGATCAATTCCGTGATGCGCGGCGTGTTCCTCAAGGACCCGAGCCTGCGCCGCGAATTCCTTTCCCTCCTGCCGAGAAAGAGCTGAACATGCTGGTCCGTCTTCTCTATGCGAGCCGCGCCGTCGACACCAGCCCCGCGGCCATCGAGGCGATCCTCACCAAGTCGCGCACGCACAACCCGGCGTGCGGCATCACCGGCATCCTCTGCTACGGCGCCGGCACCTTCCTGCAGGCCATCGAGGGCGGGCGCGACGCCATCAGCGATCTCTACGGCCACATCCAGCGCGATGCGCGCCACAAGGACGTGGTGCTGCTGCACTACGAAGAAATCGCCGAGCGCCGTTTCGGCGGCTGGACGATGGGGCAGGTCAACCTGTCGAAGCTCAATGCCTCGACGCTGCTCAAGTATTCCGAGAAGCCCGAGCTCGACCCCTACAAGGTCTCGGGCAAGGTCTCGCTGGCGCTGCTCGAAGAACTGATGGCTACTGCCGCCATCGTCGGCCGCCACTGATCCCGGTTCCGCCGGGGTGCCTCTTTCTGCCTTTGCGCTGATCCTGCTGGCCGGGATCATTCATGCCAGCTGGAACATCGCCGCCAAGAAGGCGAACGGCGATGCGCGCTTCGCATTCCAGAGCGGCGTGTTCATGGCCCTGGTGTGGGCGCCGGTGGGCATCACGCTGGGCTGGAGCGTCGTGCCGACCTGGGGCGCGAAGGAGTGGGGCTTCATCACGCTGAGCGGCGTGCTGCATGTCTTCTACTACGTCATCCTGCTGCGCGGCTACCGCAAGTCCGACCTCACCGTGGTCTATCCGCTCGCGCGCGGCTCCGGGCCGCTGCTGTCGTCGCTGGTCGCGATCCTGTTCCTCGGCGAGAAGATCAGCCTCGTCGGCGTGGCCGGCATCTTCGGCGTGGTGCTCGGCGTGTTCCTCGTGGCCGGCGGCCCGCGCCTCTTTCACAGGAAGCACGACCCGGCCCAGCGCGAGCGTGTGCAGAAGGGCATCCGCTACGGCGTGCTGACCGGCGCGTTCATCGCGGCCTACACGGTGGCCGACAGCTATGCGGTCAAGTTCCTCGCGATGTCGCCGATCCTGCTCGACTACATGAGCAACTTCGTGCGCCTCGCGCTGCTGCTCCCCGCCGCGCTGCAGGACCGCGCGACGACCGCGCGCATGTGGCGCGAACAGTGGAAGTACGCGCTGCTGGTGGCGGCGATCAGCCCGGTGTCCTATGTGCTCGTGCTCTATGCGGTGCAGCAGGCGCCGATCTCGCATGTCGCGCCGGCGCGCGAGGTGTCGATGCTGTTCGCTGCGCTGATCGGCGGGCATCTGCTGCGCGAAGGCGATCGGCTGCTGCGGTTGCTGGGCGCGCTCTTCATCGCCGCCGGCGTCGTGGCGCTCGCGCTGGGCTGAACGAAGGCGGGCCATGCTCTTCGGCTGCGATTTTTCGAGCGCGCCGACAACCCGCAAGCCGATCGTGGTGGCCGTGGGGGAGATGGCCGGCACGGACAGCGTCAGGCTGACCAGCCTTCAACGCTTCGCGACGCTCGAGGCCTGGGGCCAATGGCTGCGCGAGACGCCCGCATGGGTCGGCGGTTTCGACTTTCCGTTCAGCCTGCCGCGCGAACTGGTCGAGCACCTGGCATGGCCACTTGAGTGGGCGCCGCTGATGGCGCACTACGCGGGCCTGAGCCGCGCCGAGATCCGCGACACCTTCGCCGCCTTCTGCGCTGCGCGCCCCGTCGGCGGCAAGTTCGCCCACCGGGCCGCCGATGCGCCCGCGGGGTCGAGCCCGTCGATGAAGTGGGTCAATCCTCCCGTCGCCTTCATGCTGCATGCGGGCGTACCGCCGCTGTTGGCAGCCGGTGCCAGCCTGCCGGGCCTGCATGTGGGCATCCACAAGGATCGCATCGCGCTGGAGGCCTACCCGGGCCTGCTGGCGCGCGAGCTGATCGGCCGCCGCAGCTACAAGAGCGACGACCTGATGAAGCAGACGCCCGAGCGCCTCGCGGCCCGCACCGACCTGCTCGCCGCGCTCGAAGCGGGTGCAACGCGGCTCGGCCTGCGCCTCCAGTTCGACGCCGTTCAGCGCGCCGGACTGCTGGCCGACGCGCGCGGCGATCACATCGATGCGGTGCTGTGCCTCGTGCAGGCCGCCTGGGGCCGGCAGCGCGCCGCGAGCCCCGGGCCGGGCTACGGATTGCCCGCGCAGTTCGATCCGCTTGAAGGATGGATCGTCACGGCTTGATCTTTCTTGTCCTACACCGCTTCGGGCCTCCGGCGACGTCCCGGGCCGCGGGGCGGCGACTAGATTGAAATGAGTGGGTCATCCCGGCCCACCCGTCTCATCCACACAGGAAGGAAAGCGAAATGAACAAGGACCAAGTGGCAGGCCGCGTCGAAGAAGCCAAGGGCAAGCTCAAGGAAGTGGCCGGCAAGGTTGTCGGCAATGAAAAGCTCGAAGGCGAAGGCATCGCCGACCAGGCCGCCGGCAAGGTGCAGAAGACCTACGGCGACGTGAAGGAAAAGGCGAAGGACGCCATCAAGTCGGGCGCCGACAAGCTGTGACCGACCCAGGTTGCGCCGCCGAGGCGCAACCCATTTCTCGTTCCATTTCCATGCGAGCGATTGACAGGAGGATTCCAATGAACAAACCCCGACAACCCATGGCCATGCCGTCTTCGCGCGCATGGCTCGCCGTGCTCGTGGCCGGCGCCGCGCTGACGCTGGCCGCCTGCGATAAGTCCGACAACCGCACCGCCGGCGAAAAGCTCGACAGCGCGGTGGCCAAGACCGAACAGGCGGCAGAAACCGCCGCCGCCAAGACCGGCGAAGCCGTGAAGGACGCCAAGGCGAAGGTCGATGCCTCCGGCACCACCTCCGAGGTGAAGGAAGGCATGGCCAACGCGAAGGAAGCCGTCAAGGACGCCGGCGCCGCCGTGAGCGCGACGGTGGACGATGCCGCCATCACCGCGTCGGTATCTGCTGGCCTGGCGAAGGATCCGGACCTGAGCGCGATCAAGATCAACGTCGACACCAAGGGTGGCGCGGTGAGCCTGAAGGGCCCGGCCCCCACCGCCGCTGCCAAGGCGCGTGCCGAGGAAATCGCCAAGGGCGTGCAGGGCGTGACCTCGGTGAGCAACGACCTGGAAGTGAAGAGCTGATCGCTCTTTCCTCTCCCCAATGAAAAAGCCCGGATTCGTCCGGGCTTTTTCATTGGGCGGGGCGTTGGCCCCGGGGTTTGTCGATCGTTCAGTGGCCGAGCCAGTCCTTCAGCTCGTCCGCGTGTTCTTCCTCGTCGGAAAGGATGTCCTCGAGCATGCGGCGGGTGGTCGGGTCCTTGTCGCCGATCAGCACGATCATCTGGCGGTACGACTCCACCGCGATGCGCTCGGCCACGAGGTTGGCGCGCACCATGGCCTGCAGGTCGGTCGATTCGTCGTAGCCCGCGTGGCTGCGCTCGAGCAGGTGGCCCGGTGCGAAGTCGGGCTCGCCGCCCAGTTGCACGATGCGCTCGGCAATGCGGTCGGCGTGGGCCGACTCTTCATTGGCGTGCACCAGGAACTCGTCGGCAATCGCGGGCGAGGAGACGCCGCTGGCGGTGAAATAGTGGCGCTTGTAGCGCAGCACGCACACCAGTTCGGTGGCGAGCGCGTCGTTCAGGAGCTTGACGACGTCGTCGCGCCATGGCCCGTAGCTGGGCGTCACGGCGCCTTCGTCGAGGCTCTTGCCTGCGGCGTCGATCGCGCTCTGGTCCAGCACCAGGTGCTTGTGCGGTTCCGCTGCCTTGCGGGAGGAGGAAGCATCGGCTTTCATGGAGGGTCCTTTCGTGGGGGGCTTGAGGTTTTCTGCATCAACGTGTTGACGACGTCAGCCACGTCGGATGTCTTGAGCACCGCTGCCAGCACGGCCGTGACCGACAGCAGCCGCCACGGCTTCACGAGCACCAGCAGGGCGCCAGTGGCCGCGGCTGCGGCCATGAGCTTGGCCGGCTCCTTGCGCGCGTAGTGTTCGAGCAGGGGGCGGGCGAGCTGGCCCGCGGCATGGGCGGGATGGCGGCGCCACCAGCGCTGCACGACGCTGCGGGCCACGGAGCCCCAGACGTTCCCGTTGCCGCGGGCGTGCGGTTCGGGGGATGGACCGGTCGAGGCGTCGTGATGCGCGTATTCGAGGTCGTCATCGGGTTCGGACGCCAGATGGCGCTCGTCACGCGCGTCCTCGCCGCCGTGGAGTTGCCGCACCAGCGCACGCCGCGAAATGGCCAGGCGTTGCTGCGGGGTCAGCGGGGGACGTTGGGTTTCAGTATTGGCCATGGTCGGCTCCGGCAGCGCGCAGGGCCTGGAGATCGGCCTCCAGTTGCGATCGAAGGTCGTCGAAACCGTGGCTCGGGCTGGGGCGCGTCGCATACCAGCCGCAGATGGCTGAAATCACCACGGCGACGGCCGGCACGGCCACCAGCACCCAGTGAAAGCTGCCATGGAGCACGCCGAGCAGCACGGCCACGCCGATCAGCCCGAGGGCCAGCATGACGCTGGCGGCTGCCAGCACCCCCGCGACGATGCGGGCGACGAGGCCACGCCCCGCCTGCGCAGATTCCTGGCGGACGAGGGCGGCGTAGTTGGCGAGGTGTTCAGCGACGAGATCCGGATGCCCGAGCACCGTGGAGAAAATCGGATGAAGCATGGTGCCGGGGATCGAGGGAACGGAAAAAGCTCAACGGATCAGTAGTCGTCCCGGCTGCGGCGGCTCGCCAGCACGATGAGTGCCGTGATGGCGGCGCCGGCTGCGGCGGCCAGCAGCACCGAGCGCACGGGCTGGTCGGAGATGTAGCGGCCGGTGACGTCGGCGGCGGCCTCGAGGCGGCGCTGCGCGCGTGCGCTCGTGGTCGATGCGGCGTCCAGGCCGCGCTGAACGGCTTGCTGCACGCGGGCTGCGAGCTGCTCGACGGCAGGCTCGGCATCGCGGCGCAGTTCGCGGACCTTTTCGCCCGCCGCATTCACCGCGTTCTGAGCGTAGGCGCGGGTCGATTCGACCGCGTCGTTGGCGGTCTGGCGCGCGTCGTCGGCGAGTTGCGAGGGAGTCTTGGTCGTCGTGTTCATGTGAAAGTCCTTTCCGGGAAGATGAAATGCGGGAGCCTGTTGATCGTAACTACGCTACTTGCGTCGAAGCAAGCCGGCCAGGAAGCTGGCGATGGCGAGCACCGCGAAGATCACGAAAAGAATCTTGGCGATCCCGACTGCGCTTGCAGCGATGCCACCGAAGCCGAACAAGGCGGCGATCAGCGCGATAACCAGAAACACCACGGCGTAATGCAGCATGTGGAACTCCTTCGAGGCTTCCCTCGTTGTTTTTGAAAACGGCGCATCCGGACTTCACGGGAAGCATCGGACGGCACAGGAGCAACCTTAAATGGAGCCCCCTCGGCACCCTGTCAGCGACCGGGGGCGGGGAGCGTAGGAGACGACCGAGTCCACCCGCGCCGGGGTGTGACGCAATGCCGTGAATGGCGCTCAGGCTGGTTTGACGACAGGAAGCATCGCGCTCAAACGCGTGCCCTGGCCGGGCGTCGAGGAAACCGTGAGCTTGCCGCGCGCCGCCTCCACCCGGTGGCGCATGCCCGCGAGGCCGTGCGTGGACGGGCGCATGCGCTGCGTGTCGAAGCCCTTGCCGTTGTCCGAGACCTCCACGATCACGTGGTTCTCGTAGTTCTTCATCACGATCGTCGCTTCGCCGGCCTCGGCGTACTTGCTGATGTTGGTCAGGCTCTCCTGCACCATGCGGTAGATCGTGAGCTGGCGCGATTCGTCCAGCGTCACCGGCTCCAGCGCCATCTCGACCTGGATCCCCGAGCGCTCGGCGAACTCGCGCCCCAGGATCTCCAGCGACGCGACCAGCCCGAGGTTCGACAGCGACGAGGGCCGCAGGTCTTCGATGATGCGGCGCTTGAGCGCGATGCCGCTGTTGAGCAGCTCGGTCAGATGCTGCAGCCGCTGGATGGCGTCGGGCGATTCCGCCAGCCGCGACTTCAGCCGTGCCACGTCGAGCTTGGCGGCGGTGAGCAGCGAGCCGAGCTCGTCGTGCAGCTCGCGCGCGAGGTAGCCGCGCTCGGTTTCCCGCACATCCTGCAGGTGGGTGGCCAGCTCGGCCAGCGAGGCGGTGCGCTCGCGCACCTCGTCTTCGAGCGCGTTGCGTTCGCGCTGCAGCGCTTCCTGCTGGCGCTCGCCGATGGAGCGCAGCACGTGCGTCTGTCGCAGGTAGAGAAAGAAGGCGATCAGCGCCGCGAGCGCCACGATGGCCGTGCCGATGCGCGCGAGCTGCAGCGACCGGAGCACCTGTACCTGGCCTTCGTGCAGGGTCTTGTTGCTCACGTTGACCAGCTGCAGGGCCGTGGCGCGGATGGCGTCCATTTCCTCCCGCCCCACGTCGGTCGTGATGACGAACTTCCAGGCGTCTTCCTTGCCGTCCTGGCGCAGCCGAACGCTCATGTCCATTTCGGCGACCTTGCGCAGCACGTGCTTCGAAAGCTCGGCGATCTGGGCGAGTTCGGCCGGCCGGTCAGCGTAAAGCTGGCGCAGGGTCGCCAGATTGCCGTCGACCTGCTTGATCGCCATGTCGTAGGGCTGCCGGTAGCTGGCCTCGCCGGTCAGGAGATAGCCCCGCTGGCCGGTCTCGGCGTCGAGCATGTTCTGCAGGATCTGGTTGACCACGCCGCGCCCCTTCTGCGCTTCGTCGATGTCCGCCAGGGAGCGGGTGGACTGGCGAAAGCCGGCCTCGTTGATGCCGATCAGGGCCAGTGCAGCCAGCGCCGCGAGCAGCAGGCTCACGGCCATTCTTGGAGGGGCTAGCCAGTGCATGAAACTTTCAGGGGTGCGTTGAACGCAAGTTCGTCAATAATTGACAACATTCAGGGACCGGCATGTTGCGGCCTAGATGCGCGCAACACAACGACGAAAGTAACAGATGATCAAAATCGGAATTGTGGACGACCACGCCATCGTGCGATCGGGGCTCCGGCAGTTCTTCTCCGAGCACGTGGACCTGCGCGTGGCGGGCGAGGCCGCCAGCGGGCGCGAAGCCATCGAGCTGGTGCGCACCACCGAACTCGACGTGCTGGTGATGGACCTTTCCATGCCCGGGCAGAGCGGCATCGACGCGCTCGCCATGATCCGCGCCAAGGCGCCGGATGTCGGCATCCTGATCCTGAGCGGCTACCCCGAAGAGCACTACGCGATGAACCTGATCCGCCAGGGCGCGAGCGGCTACCTGAACAAGGAATGCGATCCGATCGAGATCGTGAACGCGATCCGCACGATCTCGCTGGGCCGCCGCTACATCACGCCCGCCGTCGCCGAACTGCTCGCGCGCCAGCTCGACCGCAAGGACGACGCCGCGCCGCACGAACAGCTCTCGGAGCGCGAGTTCCAGGTGTTCCTGAAGCTGGCCAAGGGCGAGACCGCGGGCGACATCGCCAAGACGCTGTCGCTGTCGGTCAAGACGGTGAGCACCTACCGCACGCGCCTGATGGAGAAGATGAACCTCTCCTCCAACAGCGACCTGACGTACTACGCGCTGAAGAACAAGCTCATCGATTGATGACAAACGCCTAGGCGCCGGGTCCGGGTGGCGAGGGGCGCAATGCCTTGGCCTGGAGGATGCAGAAATCGACCAGCGCGTCGATTTCGTTCGATTTGTCGAACACCGCATCGACCCCGAATTCGGCGCAGCGCCGCCGGATGTCGGGCGTCGCATAGTTGCTGAGCACCACCACCTTCTGGGTCGGGCTGCGCGACCGGCAGGCCTGCAGGACACCGAGGCCGCTTCCCTGCTTGAGAAAAAGATCGACGATGGCAAGGTCCCACTTGTTGTCGGCGTGAAGCAGCCACGCGCGTGCGTGGTCTTCGGTCTCGGCGAACCCGACGACCGTGGTGCAAGTGAGTTCTTCCAGAGTGCCAATGAGGTTTTCACGGATCGTGAGGTTGTCTTCGACGATGTATGTCTGCAATCTGGAGTCCATGCCGAGCCGCGCTTCCTCTCACGTTGGCGGGTGCATCCCTCGCATTTCGCTACCGGGCATGCCTGCGAAGGGCAGCTTGAGGCTTCGCCGAAGCGCATCATGCAGGGCTCATGGGTCGGGCGTTGTAGGCGTGTTCCGACGACATTGCTTGCTGCGCGGCGGCCGTAGGCAATACCGCACGGTCGGTGCGGTTGGTTGCCGACCTGTGCGCGGTTTGAAAAAGGGTATCCAAGCAGACATGGCTATGAACATCCTCGGCCCCCGCCCGCTGTGGCAAAAATTGCTGGCGTCGCTCGTGCTGCTGTTCGTCGCCTTGCTGGTCGTTCTCATGTTCTTTCCCTGGGACGTGCTGCGCGAGCCGGTGAATCGCTACGTGAGCGAGAAGACCGGGCGCAAGTTCGAGATCACGCGGCGGCTCGACGTGGACCTGGGCTGGCGTGCCGCCACCGTCAAGTTCGACGGCATCGAGTTCGCCAATCCCTCGTGGGCGCGCGACCCCTATCTCGTCAAGGCAGACCGCGCCGAGTTCGACATCCGCATCTGGCCGCTGGTCACCGGCAGGATCGTCATTCCGCGGCTTGCGCTCTTCTCTCCCACCCTCGGGCTGCAGATGGAACAGGACGGGCGCCGCACCTGGGCGTTCGGCAAGGACACCTCCGACGGAGGCACCGTGCCGAGCATCGGCCTCATGCAGATCGACAGCGGGGCCATCGACTTCCTCGCCAAGCACCTGGGCGTCGACCTGCACGCCGACGTGAAGTACGACACGAGCCTGGGCGCGATGCCCCTGAGCTACCGCATCAAGGGGCGCTACAAGGGCCAGCCGCTGACGGCCGACGGGCGCACGGGCAACGTGCTGCAGATCAACGCGGCCGGCGCGCCGCCGTTCCCGCTCGAGATCAACGCGGCCGCGGGCCAGACCAAGCTCAAGGCGTCCGGCACCGTCGCCGAACTCGCGGGGCTCGACGGCATCGACGCCAAGTTCCAGCTCAGGGGCCAGACGCTGGGCGCGCTGTTCCCGCTGCTGGGCATTGCGCTGCCGCAGACTTCGCCCTATGCGCTGAGCGGCGACCTCAGCAAGCGCGGCACGCTCTGGCAGGTGGCCGGGCTCAAGGGCAAGCTGGGCCTGTCCGACATCGCCGGGGACATGCGGTTCGACCAGGCCACCCAGGTGCCGCACCTGGCCGGCGACCTGCGCTCCAAGGTGATGGACATGGACGACCTCGGCCCGCTCATCGGCCTGCCGCCCACGGCGCGATCGGCCAGCGCGGTCGAAGGCGTGGCACCGCCGCCGAGCATCACGCAGGTCAAGCGACCGGTGGCGGCCAAGGTGCTGCCGACGGCGCCGCTGGATTTCGAGCGCCTGCGCGCCATGAACGCCGACGTCAAGTACACCGCCGACCGCATCCAGAACGTGCGCGAGATCCCGCTCGACCGCGGCAGCGTGCAGGTGAAGCTCAAGGATGGCGTGCTGACGCTCGACCCGCTCGACCTGGGCGTGGGCGGCGGCAAGCTGGCCGGCGCGATCCGCATCGACGCGGCGAAGAATCCGGCGGACATCCGCGCCTCGCTCGACCTGCGCGGCATGCAGCTCGCGCGCCTGTTCCCCAAGCTCGAAACGACGGGCAACAGCGTCGGCCGGCTCGATGGGCGGCTCAACCTGTCAGGGTCGGGCAACTCGGTGGCCACATGGCTGGGCGGATCGTCGGGCGATGTGGCCGTGATGGCGGGGCGGGGCCAGTTCGGCAACCTGCTGCCCGTGTTCGCGACGCTGGTGGGCGGGGACATCATCAAGTTCCTGCTGCGCGGCGACCGCAATGTCGAATTGCGCTGCGCGGCCGTGGCGTTCGACGTCAACAAGGGCCTGATGACCGGACGCACGCTCGTGGTGGACACGACCAATGCGCTCTTCACCGCCACCGGGCAGGCCAGCCTCGCGAACGAGACGCTGGACTTCGTGGTTCATCCGGAGCCGAAGTCCAAGAACATCCTCTCGCTGCGCACCCCGCTGGTCGTCGGCGGCACCTTCGGGTCTCCGTCGGGCGGCGTTGCGGTGGCGCCGTTGGCGGGCCGCGGCCTGGCGGCACTCGCGCTCGGCGCGATCAATCCGCTGCTGGCGCTGGCCGCGACCATCGAGACCGGGCCGGGGCAGGATGCCGATTGCAAGGATGTGGTGGCGGAGGCCAACAAGCCCACCGCAGGCGCCGCGGCCCAGGGCGCGGCCCGGGCCAAGGGCGCGAAGCAGCCCTAAGCGTTGGAAGCAGGGCGCTGCGCGCAGACGCTGCAGTGCGGGTCGCGCGCCACGCGCAGGGTGTCGAAGCTGGTGCTGCGTCCGTCGAACATCAGCAGCTTGCCGGCCAGCGAAGGGCCGATGCCCGCGAGCAGCTTCAGGGCCTCGCTGGCCTGCAGCGTGCCGATGGTCCCGACCACGGGGCCGAACACGCCCAGCACCGCGCAGCGCGTTTCCTCGAAGGCCGCATCGGGCGGGAACAGGCAGGCGTAGCAGGGGGAGGCCGCGTCGCGGATGTCGTACACGCTCAACTGGCCGTCGAAGCGGATGGCGGCGCCTGCCACCAGCGGCTTGCGGTGCGCCACGCAGGCGCGGTTCACAGCGTGGCGGGTCGCGAAGTTGTCGCAGCAATCGACCACCACGTCGGCGGCTGCGACCAGGCGCGAAAGCAGCGCTTCATCGGCACGCAGGGCGTGCGTCTCGATGGCGATGTCGGGGTTGATGTCGCGCATCGCCTGGGCGGCCGATTCGACCTTGGGGCTGCCCACGCGGGCGTTGGTGTGGGCGACCTGGCGCTGGAGGTTGGTGAGATCGACCTCGTCGTCGTCCACCAGCGTGATGTGGCCGACGCCGGCTGCTGCCAGGTAGAGCGCTACGGGAGAGCCCAGTCCGCCCGCGCCGATGACCAACGCGCGGCCAGCACTGACGCGCGCCTGGCCGTCGATGCCGAACTCTTCCAGGAGGATGTGGCGCGAATAGCGCAGCAGGTCATGATCGTCCATGCGCGCCCGGGTCTTCGCGATCGAAGAAACCGACGCCGGGCCGAACCGCACCTTGCGTGCGGCCCGGGTCACCGGCTTCAGTTTTCCTTCTTCTCGTCCTTGTTCTCGACAATGATCTGCGTCTTGCTCACGAGCACAGGCTGGCCCTTGAGGCGGTTGAGCGCCTGCACCAGCGGGAAGTCCTTGTCGGTGCCGAACTCGGGCGCCTTGCGGTCCTGCGGCGGCTTCTTGGCTTCTTCCTCGAGGCGTTTGCGGGCTTCGTCGCGGGCCTTTTCGCGTTCCGGGTCCTTGGTTTCCGGACCCTGGCCGCTGGCCAGGTGCTTCTCGAGGTCGGCCTCGCGCATGCGCAGGGCCGCGAACGGGCTGCCTTCGGCGCTTTCGTCGACCAGCACGTTGGGCACGATGCCCTTGGCCTGAATCGAGGTGCCGCTCGGCGTGTAGTAGCGCGCCGTGGTGATCTTGAGGCCGGTGTCCGGGCCGAGCGGGCGCACCGTCTGCACCGAGCCCTTGCCGAAGGTCTGGCTGCCCATGACGATCGCGCGCTTGTGGTCCTGCAGTGCACCCGCCACGATTTCGCTGGCGGAGGCCGAGCCTTCGTTCACCAGCACCACCAGCGGCACGTTCTTCAGGGCGGCGGGCAGGTTGCGCAGCGGATCGCTGCCGGAGCGGCGCTGGTAGAACTCGGGCGCTGCCTTGTAGACCGACTTGCTTTCGGCCAGCTGGCCGTCGGTGGTCACCACCGTCACGTTCTCGGGCAGGAAGGCCGACGACACCGCCACCGCTGCATCGAGCAGGCCGCCCGGGTCGTTGCGCAGGTCGAGCACCAGGCCCTTGAGGTTCGGGTCTTCCTTGTACAGGTCTTCGACCTTCTTCACGAAGTCGTCGACGGTGCGTTCCTGGAACTGCGACAGGCGGATCCAGCCGTAGCCCGGCTCCATGATCTTGCCGCGCACCGACTGGGTACGGATCTCTTCGCGCGTGATCGTGACCGGGAAGGTGCGGCTCTCGTCCTTGCGGAAGATGGTGAGCAGCACCTTGGTGTTGGCCTCGCCGCGCATGCGCTTGACGGCTTCGTTGAGCGAGAGGCCGCGCACGGCCGTGTCGTCGATCTTGGTGATCAGGTCGTTGGGCTTGAGGCCCGCACGGAAGGCCGGCGAGCCTTCGATGGGCGAGACCACCTTGATGAGCCCGTCTTCCTGGGAAATCTCGATGCCGACGCCGACGAAGCGGCCGGTCGTGCCTTCCCTGAATTCCTTGAAGGACTTCTTGTCGAAGTACTGGGAATGCGGGTCGAGCCCGGCGACCATTCCGGAAATGGCGTCGGAAATGAGCTTCTTCTCGTCGACCGGCTCGACATAGTCACTCTTGACCATGCCGAACACGGCAGCGAGCTGCTGCAATTCCTCGAGCGGGAGCGGCGCAAGCGATCCGCGTGCGACCGTCTGCAACGAGACGGTGGTCAGGACGCCAGCTACGGCGCCGGCGGCGACCCAGCCGGTGATCTTCAGTTTCTGGCCCATCATGAGTGGTTGTCCTTGTCGGCGGCTGTCGAACCAATATACACAGCTTGGAAGCAATTTGTTTGCCGGGGTTCCACGGGGGGACCGGCACGCGGGGGTTTTCTTTTCAGCCCTTGCCTTGCGAAGCCACCGCGGCGGCGGCCTTTTCGGCGGCTGCGGCATCGCCCAGGTAGTAGTGGCGCAGGGGCTTGAGATCGTCGTCGAGCTCGTAGACCAGCGGAATGCCGTTCGGGATGTTCAGGCCGACGATGGCGTCGTCCGAGATGCCGTCCAGGTACTTCACCAGCGCCCGGATCGAGTTGCCGTGGGCCGCCACGACCAGGCGGCGCCCGGTGCGGATGGCCGGTGCCATCGATTCGTTCCAGAACGGCAGCACGCGCGCGACCGTGTCCTTGAGGCACTCGGTCAGCGGGATCTGCTCGGGCGAGAGCTTGGCGTAGCGCACGTCGCTGCGTTCGCTGCGCGGGTCTTCGGCTTCCAGCGGCGGCGGCGGGGTGTTGTAGCTGCGGCGCCAGACCAGCACCTGCTCGTCGCCGTACTTCTTGGCGGTTTCGGCCTTGTTCAGACCCTGCAGGCCGCCGTAGTGGCGCTCGTTCAGGCGCCAGGAGTGCACCACGGGCAGCCAGGTGCGGTCGAGCTCGTCCAGCGTGTGCCACAGGGTGCGGGTGGCGCGCTTGAGCACGCTGGTGTAGGCCACGTCGAAGTCGTAGCCCTCGGCCTTGAGCAGCCGGCCGGCCTGCTTGGCCTGCTCCACGCCGGTCTCGGTCAGGTCGACGTCGGTCCAACCGGTGAAGCGGTTTTCGAGGTTCCAGGTCGATTCGCCGTGGCGGATCAGTACCAGTTTGTGCATGTGGGAGGCCTTTGGAAGCGCTTGGGAAAACCAGCATTCTAAAATCCCGGGTTTGCCATCCAAGGAACCCCCGTGAAATTGATCGAATTCGTCACCGCGAACTGGATGCTGATCCTGATCGCACTCAGCTCGGGCGGCATGCTGGCCTGGCCGCTGATCCGGGGTTCTGGCGGTGGGACGCTCACGGCCCAGGGCGCCGTGCAGCTCATCAACCGCGAACGCGCCGTGCTGGTCGACGTGCGCGAGCCCGAAGAATTTGCCACCGGCCACATGATCGGCGCCAAGAACGTGCCGCTGAACCAGCTCGACGAAAAGCTGGCCAGCACGGTCAAGAACAAGAACGTGCCGCTCCTGCTGGTGTGCGCCACCGGCGCCCGCGCCCAGCGCGCCGTGGCCATGGCCAAGAAACTCGGCTACGAGCAGGCCCAAGCGGTCGCCGGCGGGCTCAAGGCCTGGAAAGAGGCTAACCTGCCCGTTGAAAAGGCCTGAAACCTCCCCGAGATACAGCGTATGCAAGCCGTCAAGATGTACACCACCGCCGTTTGCCCCTACTGCACGCGCGCGAAGCAGATCCTCAAGTCCAAGGGCGTCGAGCAGATCGAAGAGATCCGCATCGACACCGACCCGCAGGCCCGCAACGCCATGATGGAGATCACCCAGCGCCGCACGGTGCCGCAGATCTTCATCGGCGACACCCACGTGGGCGGCTGCGACGACCTGATGGCCCTGGACAGCCGCGGCGGCCTCGTTCCGCTGCTCCAGGCCGCCTGAAACAGGGCGTAGCCGGAACCGTCTTGCGGGCGGGCGATAATCGCCTGCTCATCCATCTGCAGCCCGCTGCGGGAACCTCTCCCCGGCGGGCATTGTTTTGATCCTCGAAAGTTCAGCCATGGCCGACCAGCAAGCCCAAGATCCCATCTTCCAGATCCAGCGCGTCTACCTCAAGGACCTGTCGCTCGAGCAACCCAATTCGCCCGCGATCCTGCTGGAGCAGGAACAGCCCACCGTCGATATCCAGCTCGGCGTGGACGCCCAGCCCGTGACCGACGGCATCTTCGAGATCACCGTGTCGGCCACCGTGCAGACCAAGATCGGCGACAAGACCGTGTTCCTGGTCGAAGCCAAGCAAGCCGGCATCTTCGAGATCCGCAACCTGCCCGAAGACCAGATGGGCGCCATCCTCGGCATCGCCTGCCCGCAGATCGTCTACCCGTACCTGCGCGGCAACGTGGCCGACGTGATCCAGCGCGGCGGCTTCCCGCCCGTGCACCTGGCTGAAATCAACTTCCAGGCGATGTACGAGCAGCAGCAGGCACAGGCCGCCGGCCAGCCTGCTTCGACCCTCGCGCAGTAAGCCTGCACAACGCCGCCAACGCCGATGAAGATCTGCGTTCATGGCGCCGGTGCCTGGGGCACGGCCGTTGCTGTCAACGCTGCGGCTCGCCACGAAGTCACGCTCTGGGCGCGCGATGCCGCCCAGGCCGATGCCATCTCCAAGGCCCGGGAAAACACCCGCTACCTGCCGGGGCTGGCGCTGCCGGCCTCGCTCGCCGTGCGCGCGGGCGATATCGGCCAGGCGCATGCCGGCGCCGATCTCGTCATCGTCGCCACCCCGATGGCCGCGCTGCGCGAACAGCTCGTCGCGCTGCGCGGCTGCACCGCGCCGGTCGCATGGCTGTGCAAGGGCGTCGAGCCCGCGCTCGATGCCACGTCCTTCGGCCTGCTCGCCCACGAAATATGGGCGCAGGCTGCGCCTGATTTGATGGCCGGCGTGCTCAGCGGCCCGAGCTTCGCGCAGGAAGTCGCCGAAGGCCGCCCGACCGCGCTGGTCGCCGCGAGCCCGCATGCGGCGGTGCGCGATGCGCTCGTCGATGCCTTTCACGGACCGGCCCTGCGCGTCTACGCCAACGAGGACATCGTCGGCGTCGAGGTCGGCGGCGCGGTCAAGAACGTGCTCGCCATCGCCACGGGCCTGTGCGACGGCCTTGCGCTCGGGCTCAATGCCCGCGCGGCGCTCATCACCCGGGGCCTCGCCGAAATGACCCGCTTCGGCCTCGCGCTCGGCGCCCGCGCCGAAACCTTCATGGGCCTGTCGGGCCTTGGTGACCTCGTGCTGACCTCCACCGGCGACCTGTCGCGCAACCGCAAGGTCGGTTTGCTGCTGGCCCAGGGGCGCACGCTGGCGCAGGCCGTCGATTCGCTCGGTCACGTCGCAGAAGGCGTGTACTGCGCACGCACCGTGGTGCAGCGTGCCCGTGGCCTGAGGCTCGAGATGCCGATCGCTGAAGGCGTGGTCGCATTGCTCGACGGCCGCGTGAGCCCGAAGGACGCCGTCGCCGCCCTGACCGGTCGCGACCCGGTGCCGGAATCGGTCCCGTCCGGCGCAGCGGCTTTCCCTCGCCAATCTTCTTAAAAAACGCAGAGACAAAGCGCCATGAGCCTTCGCTTCGATTTTTCAGCGTCGGCCGTGGCCGCGCTGGCCCTCGCCGACGCCACCCGGGCATTGCATGAAGACGTCGCCGACGGTGACCTGACCGCCTCGCTGGTCGATCCGAACCGCAAGGCCCGCGCCCGTGTACTGGCGCGCGAAGCCGCCGTGGTGTGCGGCGCGCCGTGGGTTGAAGCGACGCTGCGGCAACTCGATCCGCAGGTGCGCATCACCTGGCTCTGCGCCGAAGGCGAACGCTGCGCCGCTGACCAGACGGTGCTGGAAATCGAAGGCGCCGCCCGCGCGCTGCTGACAGCCGAGCGCACCTCGCTCAACTTCCTGCAACTGCTGAGCGCGGTCGCCACCAAGACCGCGCTGTACGCCGATGCCGTCGAGGGCACGCGCGCCCGCATCGTCGACACCCGCAAGACGCTGCCGGGCCTTCGCCTCGCGCAGAAGTACGCGGTGCGCACCGGCGGTGGCCTGAACCACCGCATCGGCCTCTACGACGCGGTGCTCATCAAGGAAAACCACATCGCCGCGGCCGGCGGTGTCGCCGCGGCCCTGCGAGCGGTGGCGCCGGTGGCCGCGCAAGCCGCTTTCGTCGAGGTCGAGGTCGAGACGCTGGCCCAGCTGCGCGAGGCGCTCGGCGCCGGCGCGCGCATGGTGCTGCTCGACAACATGGACCTGCCCACGCTGCGCGAGGCCGTCCGCATCAATGACGAGGCGGGCATCGACCACAAGGCCGTGCTGGAGATTTCGGGCGGCGTCACGCTCGATGGCTTGCGTGCCCTGGCCGAGACCGGTGTCGACCGCATCTCGGTCGGTGCGTTGACCAAGGATGTCAAAGCCATCGACTACTCGATGCGTTTCCAGGAAAGCTGATCTGCCCATGTCGTCCCCGGTTATCGACGTCGACTACGAGCAGCCCGCCGCGAAGGCAGGCGCCGCCTGCGACACGCGCCACGCCTGGGCACGCGTGCCCGCCGAACCCTCGGCGGACCAGCGCATCGCGCTGAAGGGGCGCATCCGCCGCCTGCTGCGCGAGCGCAACGCGGTGATGGTGTCGCACTTCTACGTGCACCCCGACCTGCAGGACCTGGCCGAGGAAACCGGCGGCATCGTGAGCGATTCGCTCGAGATGGCGCGCTTCGGCCGCGACCACGCCGCCGCCACGCTGGTGGTGTCGGGCGTGCGCTTCATGGGCGAGACATCGAAGATTCTTTCGCCCGAAAAGCGCGTGCTGATGCCCGACCTGGACGCGAACTGCTCCCTCGACCTGGGCTGCCCAGTCGAGGAATTCAGCGCCTTCTGCGACCAGCACCCCGACCGCACCGTGGTCGTCTACGCCAACACCAGCGCGGCGGTGAAGGCGCGCGCCGACTGGCTGGTCACCTCGAGCTGCGCGCTCGACGTGGTGAGCGCGCTGCACGCAGAGGGGCGCAAGATTCTCTGGGGGCCGGACCGCCACCTGGGCGACTACATCCAGCGCCAGACCGGCGCCGACATGGTGAGCTGGAACGGCGCCTGCATCGTGCACGACGAGTTCAAGGCGCTGGAGCTCGAACTGCTCATCAAGGCGCATCCGTCGGCAAAAGTGCTGGTGCATCCGGAATCGCCGGCCGACGTGATCGCGCTGGCGGATGCGGTGGGCTCGACCTCCGCGATCCTGAACGCGGCGCAGCGCATGGACGCGAAGGAATTCATCGTCGCCACCGACACCGGCATGCTGCACAAGCTGCGCACGCTGAACCCCGGCAAGACCTTCATCGAGGCGCCTACGGCCGGCAACGGCGGCACCTGCAAGAGCTGCGCGCACTGCCCGTGGATGGCGATGAACGGGCTGGCCGAACTGGCGAGTGCGCTGGAAACGGGCGCGGGTGAAATCCACGTCGATCCGGCGCTGGGCCTGCGCGCCCGATTGCCGATCGACCGGATGCTGGCGTTCACCGCCGGCCTCAAGAACGGTCAGGCGCCTGGGAGCCTCATCGCCGGCATCGGCGCGGCCTGATTCCGTATTTCTCCTTCCCCCTCTGGGGGAAGGTCGGGATGGGGGCGGGCAGAGCGCTCGATGGGTACGCCGCTTGCCCCCACCCCAGCCCTCCCCCGGAAGGGGAGGGAGCAAGACCCTAGAACTCCAGCGTGCAGGAATCGCCCAGCGCCTCGCGCCACACGCGAACGCGCGCGAGCGACGCCCGGAACTCCGGCAGCGCATCCGCAATGAACAGGCACAGGTTTTCGAGCGTCGGCGGATGCAGCCCTGCCACGTCGTCCAGCAGGTGATGGTCGAGCAGCTCGCGCACGTCGTCGAGCCGCCGCCTCAGCAACCCCAGGTCGATGACCATGCCCGTGACGGGATCGCGCTGGCCCTCGAGCCAGACTTCGGCGTGGTACGTGTGGCCGTGGATACGGCGGCTGCCTTCCACTTCGATATCGCGCTTGAGCGTGTGGGCGGCGTCGAAGAAAAAGCGTTGGCTGATGGTGAAGCGCATAAAAGGCGGGCGGCTATCGGATGCCGGTGATCTTGTGGGTCTGCACGCTGAGGCGCCAGGCGGGCTGGCGCATGCATTCGGCGATGCAGAGTTCGGTATTGGCCACGCGGTCGGGGCCATCCATGGGTTGCAGGAAACGGTGCGTGAACTCGCCGGTGCGCGCCATCGTGTCGAGGTCGAACGCGGTCTGCGGCCACACCAGCTTGAGCTCCTGCCCGCGCTGCTGCACCCACGGGGCGCCGGCCTTGGGGCTGATGCAGAGCCAGTCGATGCCCTCGGGCGCGGCGACCGTGCCGTTGCTTTCGACCGCGATGCGGAAGCGCCGCGCATGCAGTGCATCGACCAGCGCCGCATCCACCTGCAGCAGCGGTTCGCCGCCGGTCAGCACCACCAGCCGGTGCTCGGCATCGTTGGCGGGCCACTGCGCGGCGATGGTGTCGGCGAGCTGGTCGGCGGTCTTGAACTTGCCGCCGAGCGTGCCGTCGGTGCCGACGAAATCGGTGTCGCAGAAACGGCAGACGGCACTGGCGCGGTCTTCCTCGCGGCCCGTCCAGAGGTTGCAGCCCGCGAAGCGGCAGAACACGGCCGGCATGCCCGCCTGGCCGCCTTCGCCTTGCAGGGTGTAGAAGATTTCCTTGACGCTGTAGGTCATGCAGCCAGCACCTCGATCTCGAGGTTGTCGATCAGTCGCGTGCTTCCCAGCCGGGCCGCGGCCAGCGCCACCAGCGGTTCGCCGTGCAGGCCGAAGGAGGGCGCCTGAAGGTCGGCGCGGCGCCGCAGCACCAGATAGTCCGGCTGCCAGCCGCGTTCCGTCAGCGTTTGCATGGCCCGCGCTTCGATCGCGGCCAGATCGCGCTCGCCCGATTGCACGGCCGCTGCCATCGCCTTCAGCGCCTTCGAGAGTTGCACGGCTTCCGCACGTTCGGTTTCGCTCAGGTAGCCGTTGCGCGACGAGAGCGCGAGCCCGTCGTCGGCGCGGAAGGTCTCGCTGCCCACGATCTCGATCGGCAGCGCGAACTGCCGCACCATGTGGCGGATCATCATCAGCTGCTGGTAGTCCTTCTTGCCGAACACGGCCACGCGCGGCTGCACGCAGGTGAAGAGCTTCATCACCACCGTGCACACGCCAATGAAGAAGCCGGGGCGAAAGTGCCCTTCGAGGATGTCGGCCAGCGCCGGATCGGGGTGCACCTTGCAGGTCTGCGGCTCCGGGTAGAGCGCCTTCTCGTCGGGCGCGAACAGCACGTCGCAGCCGGCGTCGCGCAGCCTGGCGCAATCGCTCTCCCAGGTGCGCGGGTAGGTGTCGAAATCCTCATGTGGCAGGAACTGCAGGCGGTTGACGAAGATGCTCGCGACCGTCACGTCGCCCAGCGGCTTGGCCTGCGTGATGAGCGCGATATGGCCGTCGTGCAGGTTGCCCATGGTCGGGACGAAAGCGGGGCGCTTGAAAGCCGAGAGATGGTCGCGCAGCTCGGCGATGGTGTGTGCGATGTACATGGAGGTCGGTCCTCTTTTTCTTTACCAGGCGTGGAGTTGATCGTCGGGAAAGCTGCCGTCCTTGACGGCCTGCACGTAGGCCTTGAGCGCGGGCAGCACGCCCGGCGCGTCGGCCATGAAGTTGCGCACGAACTTCGGCATCTTCCCGAGGTTGATGCCCAGCATGTCGTGCAACACCAGCACCTGGCCGGCGGTGGCCTTGCCCGCGCCGATGCCGATGGTGGCGCAGTGCTTCAGCTCGGCGGTGAGCTCGGCGGCGAGCGCGGCCGGCACCATCTCGAGCACCAGCATCGTCGCGCCTGCGTCCTGCAACGCATGCGCGTGTTGCTTGAGCAGCGCGCCCGCGTCGCCCTTGCCCTGCACCCGGTAGCCGCCGAGGGCATGCACGGTCTGCGGCGTGAGGCCCAGGTGCGCGCACACCGGGATGCCGCGCTCGACCAGGAAGCGCACCGTCTCGGTCGTCCAGCCGCCGCCTTCGAGCTTGACCATGTGCGCGCCTGCCTGCATCAGCACGGTGGCGCTGCGCAGCGCCTGCTCGCGCGATTCCTGGTAGCTGCCGAAGGGCAGGTCGGCGATCAGCCAGGCCGTGCCCTGCACGCGGCGCAGGCCCCGCGAGACGCTGTCGGTGTGATAGCGCATGGTCTCCAGGCTCACGCCCACGGTGCTGTTCAGGCCCTGGCAGACCATGCCGAGCGAATCGCCGACCAGCAGGCAATCGATGCCCGCCGCATCGGCCATCGCCGCGAAGGTGGCGTCGTAGGCGGTGAGCATCGAGATCTTCTCGCCGCGTGCGTGCATGTCCGCCAGGCGCGGCAGGCTCACGGGCTTGCGGGACGCCGGCGTCGAGGCCGGCGGCAGCGTGCCGTAGGGCGACGCGGGCGTGGTTTCCGGCGATGGGGTGGTGGTGTTCGACATGGTTGGGTTTCTCCCTGCGGGCGTCGGTGGCCGGGCATCCTTGAGTGAAGAAAAACGCGAGATGGGTGGGTTGTCAGTCCGCCGAGGGCACCAGTACGGTCGATGCGGTCGGCTCTGCGAGCGAAGGATAGTCGCGGCTGAAATGCAGCCCGCGGCTCTCGTGGCGGGCCTGGGCCGATCGCACGATCAGCTCGGCCACCTGGACCAGGTTGCGCAGCTCCAGCAGGTCGCGCGTGACATGGAAGTTCGCATAGAACTCCTGGATCTCGGCCTGCAGCAGCGCGATGCGGTGGCTCGCGCGCTCCAGGCGCTTGTTGGTGCGCACGATGCCCACGTAGTCCCACATGAAGCGGCGCAGCTCGTCCCAGTTGTGCGAAATGACGACGGCCTCGTCGGCATCGGTGACGCGGCTTTCGTCCCACGCGGGGATGGCGACGCTGTCATGCTCCGGCGCGCCGGCGATGGCGCCCGCCGCCGCGCGCGCGAACACCATGCACTCGACCAGCGAATTGCTGGCGAGGCGGTTGGCGCCGTGCAGGCCGGTGCAGGCGGTCTCGCCGATGGCGTAGAGGCCCGGCACGTCGGTGCGGCCGGCGAGGTCGCTGAGCACGCCGCCGCAGGTGTAGTGCGCGGCCGGCACCACGGGAATGGGCTCGCGCGTGATGTCGATGCCCAGTTCCGCGCAGCGCGCGAGGATGTTGGGAAAGTGTTCCTTCAGGAACGCCGCGGGCTGGTGCGAGATGTCGAGGTACACGCAGTCCAGCCCGTGCTTCTTCATCTCGAAGTCGATGGCGCGGGCCACCACGTCGCGCGGCGCGAGTTCGGCGCGCTCGTCGTGCCTGGGCATGAAACGCGTACCGTCCGGTAACTTCAGCAGGCCGCCTTCGCCTCGCACCGCCTCGCTGATCAGGAACGACTTGGCGTGCGGGTGGTAGAGACACGTCGGGTGGAACTGGATGAACTCCATGTTCGACACCCGGCAACCCGCGCGCCAGGCCGCGGCAATGCCGTCGCCCGTGGCCGTGTCGGGGTTGGTCGTGTAGAGGTAGACCTTGCCCGCGCCGCCTGTCGCCAGGATGGTGTGCGGCGCGCGGAAGGCGAGCACCTCGCCGGTGGCGTCGTCCAGCGCGTAGAGGCCCACGCAGGCCGGGTCTTTCAGTCCGAGCTTGGTGCCGGTGACCAGGTCGACCAGCGTGTGGTGCTCGAAGAGCGTGATGTTCGGCGTGCGCCGCACCCGCTCGATCAGCACCTGCTGCACCGCCGCGCCGGTGGCGTCGGTCACATGCACGATGCGGCGCTGGCTGTGGCCGCCTTCGCGCGTCAGGTGCAGATCGCCGCCTTCTTCCGAGAACGGCACGCCCAGTTCGCGCAGCCAGCCGATGGCCTCGGGCGCGTGCTCGACGACGAAGCGCGTCGCCTCGGGGTCGCACAGGCCCGCGCCGGCGATGAGCGTGTCTTCCACATGCGCGTCGAAGCTGTCGCCCGCGGCCAGCACCGCCGCGATCCCGCCCTGCGCCCAGGCGCTGGAGCCGTCGTTCAGCGCGCGCTTGGTGAGCACGGCCACGCGGTGCGTGGGCGCCAGGTGCAGCGCGGCGGAGAGGCCGGCGAGGCCGCTGCCGACGATGAGGACGTCGAAATCGAGCACGGCGAAATCTTCGGTGGTGGGGTCAGGCTGGCGAATAGGCCAGGCGAACGTAGATCGGCGCGAAGGCTTCCGCCTGCGTGATGTCGATCAGCGTTTCCTTCGCGAGCTCGAGCATCGCGATGAAGGTGACGATCAGCACGGGCGCGCCGCGCGACACGTCGAAGAGTTTCTCGAACTCCACGAAGCGCTGGCCCTGCAGGTGGCGCAGCACGATGCTCATGTGCTCGCGCACGTTGAGCTCCTCGCGCGAGATCTTGTGGTGCTGCACGAGCTTGGCGCGCTTCATGATGTCGGCCCATGCATCGCGCAGGTCGATCACGTTCACGTCCGGAAAGCGCGGCTTGAGCGACTGCTCGATGTAGACCTGCCCCTTCCAGAAGTCGCGGCCGTAGGTCGGCATCGCGCTGATGGCGGCGGCCTGCAGCTTGGTCTGCTCGTACTCGAGCAGGCGGCGTACGAGTTCGGCGCGGGGGTCTTCGGCCTCTTCGCCCTCGGCCACCTTCTTGGGCGGCAGCAGCATGCGCGACTTGATCTCGATCAGCATCGCGGCCATCAGCAGATATTCGGCCGCGAGTTCGAGATTCGTCTGGCGGATTTCGTCGACGTAGCTCAGGTATTGCCGCGTCAAGCCCGCCATCGGGATGTCGAGGATGTTGAAGTTCTGCTTCCGGATCAGGTACAGCAGCAGGTCCAGCGGACCTTCGAAAGCCTCGAGAAAGACCTGCAACGCCTCGGGCGGGATGTACAGGTCCTTGGGCATCGCGAACAGCGGCTCGCCATAGAGCCTCGCGAGCGCGACCTGGTCGACCACCTCGGGCATCGCCATCACCGGCGTGTCGTTGTCCTCGTCTCTGCTCATTGGGCGAGCGCTATCAATTCAATAGCTGTCGACGCAATGCGGACGGGCAACGGATGCCGAATTGGCACCATTTACTTGACTTGGGTCTGGTAGACGTACGGCTGCTGCGGCACGCGGGCTTCGCCGTATTCCTCGAGCAGGCCGCGGTCGAGGTTCTTGTCCCAGAGGAGGGCGCGGCCGGCGCGCTGTTCGGCTTCCAGCGTCGGCTTCTTTTCTTTCATCTCCTCGATGAAATTGGTGATCTCGGAAGAGTAGTGGGGGCGGCGGAAGATGGACATAGACTGGACCTTTGTAGACCGAATTTTACCGGGGACGGCATGGGACATCGGCAACAGTGGCAGATCGGCATGGCAACGGCGTTGCTGGCGGCGGTGATTGGCCTGGCAGGCTGCGACAACCAGCGCATCGCCGAACTCGAAGAAGGCGTGGCCACGGAGGCCGATGTGCGCACCAAGTTCGGCCAGCCCGAGAACATCTGGGACGCCCCGGACGGCGGCCGCATCTTCGAATACAACCGCCAGCCCCAGGGCCAGAAGAACTACATGATCACCATCGGCCGCGACGGCAAGATGAGCGCGCTGCGCCAGGTGCTCACGCCCGAGAACTTCGCCAAGGTGAAGCCGGGAATGATGATGGAGGACCTGCGCAAGCTGCTCGGCAAGCCCGCCAAGGTCACGCCCTATGCGCTCAAGCGCGAGACCGAATGGGAATGGCGCTGGGTGCAGCCGCCGAATTCACCGATGGTGTTCACCGCCACGCTGAACGACGACCAGCGCGTGGTGCGCAGCGGCTCGTCGCCGGACCGGGCGACCGAAGCCAACTAGCCTTCAGCGGCGTGCGGCCTTCCGGCCGCCAGCTCTTCCGCGAACCCCGAACGCTCGATCACCTCGCGCGGCTGCGGCTGCAAGGATTCGATCCGCAGCACCCCGTCGCGTGCCAGCACCGCCCTGTGCAGCTGGCGCAGCGCGTCGATGCCGGTGGCGTCCAGGTAGATGAGGTGCGTGGCGTCGAGCACCACCGTCATGCCGCGCGGCGCGCGTTCGGCCGCGTTCACCGCTTCGTCGAGCTTGGCGGCCGCGCCGAAGAACAGCGCGCCGTAGATGCGGTAGGTGAGAACCGGCGGCTGAAGTGTCTCCAGCTCGACGCTGAAGAGCCCGCTCATGCGCCGGATGAAAAGCGCGCACGCGAGCACGATGCCCACCTGCACCGCCACCGTCAGGTCGAAGACGACGGTGAGGAAAAAAGTGCCCAGCATCAGCAGCCGGTAGTGCCGGCTGAAGTGCCGCAGCTGGCCCGGCGTGAACTCGCGCCACTCGCCCATGTTCAGCCCGACGAACACCAGGATGCCCGCCAGCACCGCAAGCGGCACATGGCGCGCGAGCGGCGCGGCCAGCAACACCACGACCATCAGCGTCACCGCATGCACGATGCCCGCGACCGGCGAGCTGCCGCCCGAACGGATGTTGGTCACCGTGCGCGCGATGGTGCCGGTGGCCGGCATGCCGCCGAAGAAGGGCGTGACGATGTTCGCGATGCCCTGCGCCATCAACTCTTGGTTCGGATCGTGGCGCGGCTGCCCGCTCAGCTGGTCGGCCACGCGCGCGCACAGCAGCGACTCGATGGCGCCGAGCAGCGCGATGGTCAGCGTCGGCGTGACCAGCTGCTTGACCGTCTCCCACGAGAAATCAGGCAGCGCGAAGCTGGGCACGCCCTCGGGAATGCCGCCGAAGCGCGTGCCGATGGTCTCCACCGGCAGCGCGAAGCCCCATGACATCAACGTGAGCGTGACCAGCGCGACGATCGGCCCCGGCACGCGCGCGCCCATCTGCACCGCGCGTGTCTGCGCGATGTGCAATGGCAGGCGAGGCAGCCGCCGCCACAGCACCAACCCGGCCACGCAGGCCACGCCGAGCGCGAAGGCAGAGGGGTTGAAGGTGCCGATCCGCAGCGCCATCGCATGCAGCTGCGAGAACACGTCGGCCGGCATCTTCTCGACCGAGAGCCCGAGCAGGTCCTTCAGCTGCGACAGCAGGATCAGCACCGCGATGCCGTTGGTGAAGCCCACCACGATCGACAGCGGCACGAAGCGCACCAGCCGCCCGAGTCCGAAGAGCCCCGCCGCGAACAGCAGCACGCCAGCGCAGGCGGTCGCGATCAGCAGGTTCGCCACGCCGTAGCGCTCGACGATGCCGTAGACGATCACGATGAAGGCCCCGGCCGGCCCGCCGATTTGCACCGCCGAGCCGCCCAGGAGCGAGATCAGGAAGCCCGCGATGATCGCCGTCCAGATGCCGGCCTCGGGCTTGAGCCCCGAGGCGATCGCAAAAGCCATGGCCAGCGGCAGCGCCACGATGCCGACCGTAGCGCCTGCACCCAGGTCCTTGAAGAAACGTTCCCGGCTGTAGTTCGCCATCGCGTCCAGCAGGCGGGGGCGAAAGCGGGTGAGGTTCAGCGGGGAGGGCATGGGTGGCCGATTGTGGCCCGAGGGCCCTTTCGACCGCGCTCGCCGCCGCCATGCGTACTTTCGATCAACTTATCCAAAACAAAGGATGCAGATACAGTTTTCACATTAATTGACATTTTGAAACCAACATTACCGAGGGAGCCGGGTCCATGCACATCCTGCTTGTCGCAAGCGCGTTCAACAGCCTGACGCAGAGGGTTCTGGCCGAACTCCAGGACCGCGGCCACACCGTCGGCGTCGAGCTGGCCCTCGGCAACGACGACGCCTTGCGCGACGCGGTGCGCACGCATGCGCCCGAGCTCATCGTGGCGCCGATGCTGACCACCGCGATCCCCGAAGACATCTGGAGCGCCCACACCTGCCTGATCGTCCACCCCGGCCCGCCGGGCGACCGCGGCCCGTCCTCGCTCGACTGGACGTTGCGGGACGGCGCTGAAAGCTGGGGCGTCACCGTGCTCGCGGCCGTCGCCGAGATGGACGCGGGCGATGTCTGGGCCTGGTCGCCGCTGAAGGTGCCGCCGCTGGCCGGCAAGAGCGACCTCTACCGTGGCGAGGTGGCCGATGCGGCTGTCGACGCGGTGCTGCTCGCGGTCGAGCGCTTCGCCTCGGGCACATACAAGCCCAAGCGGCAGAAGGCGGCCGATCTCGCGGCGGGCTGGCGTCCGTTCCTGAAGCAGGCGGAGCGCCGCATCGACTGGACCACGGCGTCGACGGCGTCGGTGCTGTGCCAGTTGCGCGCCGCCGATTCGCAGCCCGGCGTGCTCGATGAACTGCTCGGCGCGCAGTGGTACCTGCACGGTGCGTATCCCGAAGACGAACTGCGCGGCACGCCCGGCGAGCTGATCGCCACCCGCGCCGGTGCCGTCTGCCGCGCCACGACGGACGGCGCGGTCTGGATCGTGCAGATGCGCCCCTGGCGCGCGCCGGGCTCGGGGCTCGCGAGCTTCAAGCTGCCGGCCGTCGATGCGCTCGGCGACCTGTTGCCCGCCGGCCTGCCCGAAGTGCCCGCGCCGCTGCAACTGCCGGCCGGCCGCCGCACCTGGACCGACATGCGCTACAGCGAGCACGGCGCGGTCGGCGTGCTGAACTTCTCGTTCCCCGGCGGCGCGATGAGCAGCGTGCAATGCCGCCGCCTGCTGGAGGCCTACCGCTTCGCCCGCACCCGGCCGACGTCGGTGCTGGTGCTCGGCGGGCTGCGCGACTTTTTCTCGAACGGCATCCACCTCAACGTGATCGAGGCCGCGCCCGATCCGGCCGAGGAGTCATGGGCCAACATCCATGCGATGAACGACCTGGTCGAGGCGGTGATCACCACCACCGACCGTCTCACCGTCGCGGCGCTGGGCGGCAATGCCGCGGCCGGCGGCGTGATGCTCGCGCTCGCGGCCGACGAGGTGTGGTGCAGGGACGGCGCCATCCTCAACCCGCACTACAAGCTCATGGGCCTCTACGGCTCCGAATACTGGACCTACACCCTGCCGCGCCGCGTGGGCGAAAGCGAAGCCGAGCGGCTCACGCAATCGGCGCTGCCGGTGAGCGCGAAGCGCGCGGTCGAACTCGGCATGGCCGAGCGCGTGCTTCAGGCCGCACCGGAAGAGCTGGGCGATGAAGTGTTGCGGCTGGCCACGCAACTTGCGGCCTCGCCCGACCTGGCCGCCCGCATCGCGAAGAAACAGGCGAAGCGCGAGGAAGACGAATCGGTGAAGCCGCTGCAGCAGTACCGCGATGAAGAACTGACGCACATGCGCCGCAATTTCTTCGACCGGAACGAGCCGCATGCGGCACTGCGCTCGGCCTTCGTGCGCAAGGAAAAGGCGCAGCACACGCCCGCGCACGTCGCGCAGTTGGGTCTGCCGCGCTGAATTCCAGTTGCTTACTTACTGTCCGGAATGACCGCGTCCGCCGCGGCGCCCACGGCCTTGCCGGTGATGCGCGCGGTGCCGATGGCCGCGTCGGCTGCCAGGCCGACCGCGCTGGCGCCCACGCTCACCGCGGTGCCTGCGACGGTGACCACGGCGCAGCCGCTCGACAGCATGGCGCCGAAGAGCGCAAGAACAAGAAGCCGGAAGCGGGGACGGATGCTTTGCATGCGCGGATTTTGCACCCGGCCCCCGGGCAGGGCCTAGTCCTGCGCCAGGCTCGCCAGGATCGCATCCCGGTCCTGGTCCAGCCGCGGCGGCTGCCGCAGCACCTGCGTGCGGTGTCCGCCCACATGCACCGGATTGCCCGCCACCGTGAGCGAGCGGCCGCCCTGCGTCCTCACCTGCACGAGCATCTCGCGCGCCTGCACCTGCGGGTCTTTCACCACCGCGGCGACGTCGTTGTACTCGCCGGTCGGAATGTTGTGCGCCATCAGGAGCGTCTGCCAATGCGCGCAGGGTGCGCAGGCCAGGCGCTGCTCCAGCAATTGCTTCAGCGCCTCGTGGTGCTGGCAGCGCGCGGGGTTGGTCGCAAAGCGCGCATCGTCCAGCAGCGCCGGCAGTTCGAGCGCCGCGCACAGGCGCTGGAACAACGCATCGTTGCCCGCCGCGATCACGAACCAGCCGTCCGCCGCGCGGAACACGTCGAACGGCGTGATCGACGGGTGCCGCGAGCCGATCGGGCCCGGCGCGCGCCCGTCGGCTTCCATGCGCGATATCGCGTTCTCGAGCAGCGCGACCTGGCAGTCGAGCATCGCCACGTCCACCCGATCGCCAAGGCCGGTGCGACCGCGCTGCAGCAGCGCGGCCTGCGTGCCGATGGCCGCGTAGAGGCCGGCGCCCAGGTCGCCGATCGACACGCCCACGCGCGTCGGCGGCGCGCCGGGGTGGCCGGTCAGGCTCATGATGCCGCCCATCGCCTGCACCACCATGTCGTAGGCGGGGCGCCTGCTGTACGGGCCCGTCTGGCCGAAGCCCGAGACCGAGGTGAACACGAGTCTTGGAAAGCGCGCGTGCAGCGTGGGCCAGTCGTAGCCCAGCTTCTCCATCGTGCCGGGCCGGAAGTTCTCGACCAGCACGTCGGCCGTGGCCAGCAGCTGCTCGAAGATGGCCCGGTCGGCCGGCGCCTTCAGGTCCAGCGCGATCGACTCCTTGTTGCGGTTGACCGACATGAAGTAGGCCGAGTCGCCCTCCACGAACGGGCCGATCTGCCGCGCGTCGTCGCCCAGGCCCGGCTGCTCCACCTTGATGACGCGCGCGCCCAGGTCGGCGAGCAGCAGCGTGCAATAGGGCCCCGCGAGCACGCGCGTCAGGTCGATCACCGTGAAGCCCCGCAGCGGGCCGCCTTGCGGTGTGCCCGGCGTCATTCGACGGTCGCGCCGGAGCGCTCGGTGAGTTCCTTGGACTTCGCGCCTTCGGCCAGCGCCCAGGTGCGGAATTCGGCGAGCGACTTCGACGGCGCCGATTCGTTGCCCGACTTCTCCAGCCGCGCCTTCACGTCGGGATCGTTGAGCGCCGCCACGCTCGCATCGAACAGCTTCTGCGCCATCTCCGGCGGCAGGCCCGCCGGTGCGAAGAGGCCGAACCAGAAGGTGTAGTCGTAGCCCTTCACGCCGGCCTCGGCGACGCTCGGCACATCGGGAAAGAGCGGCGAACGCTGGCCCGAGGTGACGGCCAGCACGCGCAGCTTCTGGCCCTGCGCCATCGGCAGCACCGAGGGCGGCGTGCCGAAGGTCAGCTGCACGTCGCCGGCGGCAACCGCCTGGATCGACGGCGCGCCGCCCTTGTAGGGCACGTGGAGCATGGTCACGCCGGCCGCCTTCTCGAACGACAGGCCCGCCAGGTGCGTCACCACGCCGGTGCCCGACGACGAATACGCCAGTTTTCCGGGGTTCTGCCGCGCCTCGGCGATCAGCGCCTGCACGGTCTTCGCGCTCACGTCCTTGTTGACCGCGAGCAGCATCGGCGCGGAGCTCCAGCGCGAGATCGGCACGAAGCTCTTCGCCCCGTCGTACTTCACGGCCTTGTAGAGCAGCTTGTCGCTGCCGTAGAGATTGCCGCTGCCCAGCAGCAGCGTGTAGCCGTCGGGCGCCGCGCGCGCAACCTGGTCCGATGCGATGGTGGTGCCCGCGCCGGGCTTGTTGTCGATGATGATGGGCTGCCCGAGGACCTTGGCGAGCTTGTCGCTCACGATGCGCGCCACGGTGTCGGCGCCGCCGCCGGCGGGGAAGCCGACCACCAGGGTGATCGGGCGCGAGGGGTAGGTGTCCGCGAAGGCGCCGGCCGGGGCGAGCAGGGCCGCCGCCGCGAATGCAATGGCTCGAAGGGGGTTCACTGGTTGTCTCCTGTGTCGGGTCGAAGGGGAGGGCCCGCTCAGCGGCCCTTGAAGACCGGCGGACGCTTCTCGCGCCAGGCGCGGCCGCCCTCGGCCAGGTCTTCGGAAGCGACGGTGCACTGCACCTCGCGCGAGATCGAAGCGGCATCGGCGGTGCCGCGCGCGATCTGGTTCAGGTGCTTCTTCATGCCGAGCAGCGCGAGCGGCGCCATGCCGGCGAGCGTGGTGCGAAGGCGCAGCACTTCGGCGTCGAGCGCGGGTGCGTCGTCGACCAGCTGCGTGAGGAATCCGCAGTCGCGCATCGCGGGGCCGTCGAGCTTTTCGGCGGTCAGGAAGAGCCGCTTGGCCATGTCGAGCCCGAGCCGCGACACGTAGCGCTCCATGCCGCTCTGGTAGTAGTGCAGGCCGAGCCGGGCGGCGGGCATGAACATCTCGGCGCTGCGCACGCCCACGCGGAAGTCGCAGGCCAGCACCAGGTCGGTGGCGCCGCCGAAGACGCCGCCATGCACCGCCGCGATGGTCACGGCGCGGCAGTTTTCCAGCGCATCGACCATGTCGCCGAAGCTGCTGCCCTCGGTCTGGCTGCTGGCCGCCACCTCTGATATATCGTAACCACTGGAAAAGTACCTGCCTTCGGAGCGCAGGACCAGCACGAGCACGTCGGGCGAGCGATTCACCGTCTCCACGTGGCGAACGAGCGCGGGCAGGTCCTCCGGCGTCAGCTTGTTGGCGGCGCTGGGGCGGCGCAGCGTCAGATAGGCGACGCGGCCGTCGATCTCGAGGGAAGGAAGCATTGATGTACCAAACAGATGAATTGATATATCTGCAAGGTTAGCTAATATCCGGATTCCCATGCAACCCGCGAAAACCCTCGACACCAGCAGCCTGCAGGACCAGATCCGCAGCCGGCTCGAACACGACATCCTGGAAGGCACGCTGTCCCCCGGCATGCCCATCGACGAGAAGGCGCTGGCCCTGAGCTTCAACACCTCGCGCACGCCGGTGCGCGAAGCGCTGCTGCTGCTCAGCGCGCGCGGGCTGGTCGACATCGTTCCGCGCACCGGCATCTATGTGCGGCAACTGCGGGCGAACGAACTCGTCGCGATGATGGAAGCGTTGGGCGAGCTCGAGGGGGTGCTGGCGCGTCTTGCGGCATTGCGCATCGGACCGGTCCTGCGCGGCGAGCTCCAGCGCGCGCTGGAAGGCACGGCCGCCATGGCGCAGGCCGACGATGCCGAGGGCTACCAGCGCGCCAATGCCGCGCTGCACGACGTGATCTACCGCGCGAGCGGCAATCCGTTCATCGTCGAGCAGGCGCAGACGGTGCGCCTGCGCATCGCGGCCTACCGGGGGCGGATGTTCGAGAAGCCCGGGCGCCTGGCCGCTTCACAGCGGGAGCACGAGCGGGTGGTGGAGTGGATCCTCAAGGGCCACGCCGACAACGCCGCCGAGGCGATGCGCGACCACATCTCGGTCGGCGGCAAGGTGTTCGCCGACCTCGTGCTGAACAACAAGTTCGGCTAGTTCTTCGTCAGCGAACCCGCATGCCCGGCGTTGCGCCCGGCCACGGTTCGAGCACGTGGATACCCGGGTTGGCCTTCTCGTCGCCGTGGCTCGCGGCCAGCACCATGCCTTCGCTGATGCCGAACTTCATCTTGCGCGGCGCGAGGTTCGCGACCAGCACCGTGAGCTTGCCCACGAGCTGCTCGGGCTGGTAGGCCGAGGCGATGCCGCTGAAGACGTTGCGGGTCTTTCCCTCACCGGCGTCGAGCGTCAGGCGCAGCAGCTTGGTCGAGCCTTCGACCTTCTCGCAGGCCACGATCTTCGCGATGCGCAGGTCGATCTTCGCGAAGTCGTCGATGGTGATCGTGGGGGCGATGGCTTCGCCGCCGGGCAGCGCATCCGCCGCGGTTTCCACGGCGGCGGCCACGGGTTCGGGCGCATCGAACAGCTTGTCGACCACCTTCGCATCGGCACGCTGCATCAGGTGCTTGTACTCGCCGATGGCGTGGCCCGCGGACAGCGGCTGCGCGGCATCGGACCAGACCAGCGGCGAAATCTTCAGGAACGCCTCGACGTTCACGGCCAGGGCGGGCAGCACCGGCTTCAGGTACAGCGTGAGCAGGCGGAAAGCCTCGATGCAGACCGTGCACACGTCGTGCAGGCGGGCCTCGGCGCCTTCCTTCTTGGCCAGCTCCCAGGGCTTGTTCTGGTCGACGTATTCGTTCACCTTGTCGGCGAGCGCCATCACCTCGCGCAGCGCGCGGGCGTAGTCACGCCCGTCGTAGAGCGAATGGATCTGGCCGGCGGCCTCGCGCAGCGCGAACAGCAGCGCATCGCCATCGGCCGACACCTCGCCCAGCTTGCCGCCGAAGCGCTTGCCGATGAAGCCCGCCGCGCGGCTCGCGATGTTGATGTACTTGCCCACGAGGTCGCTGTTGACGCGCGCGACGAAGTCCTCGGGGTTGAAGTCGATGTCCTCGTTGCGGCCGTTGAGCTTGGCCGCGATGTAGTAGCGCAGCCACTCGGGATCGAGGCCGATCGACAGGTACTTGAGCGGATCGATGCCGGTGCCGCGGCTCTTGCTCATCTTCTCGCCGCTCACCGTCAGGTGGCCGTGCACGTAGATGGCATCGGGCGCCTTGCGGCCGCTGAAGTGCAGCATCGCGGGCCAGAAGAGGGTGTGGAAGGTGATGATGTCCTTGCCGATGAAGTGCACCTGCTCCAGGTCGGGGTCGGCCATGTACTCGGTGTACGAGATGCCGTCGCCGCCCAGCTCGATGCAGCGCTTGTCCAGCAGGTTCTTCAGCGAAGCGAGGTAGCCCACGGGCGCGTCGAGCCACACGTAGAAGTACTTGCCCGGCGCGTCAGGGATCTCGATGCCGAAGTAGGGCGCGTCGCGGCTGATGTCCCAGTCGCCGAGGCCGCCCTTGCCTTCGTCGTCCTTGTAGAGCCATTCGCGGATCTTGTTCTGCACCTCGGACTGCACGTGGCCGGGCGCGGCGGTCCATTCCTTCAGGTAGGCCTCGCAGCGCGGGTCCGAGAGCTTGAAGAAGAAGTGCTCGGAGCTGCGCAGTTCGGGCTTGGCGCCGGAGAGCGCCGAATACGGATTGATCAGCTCGGTGGGCGCGTACACGGCGCCGCACACCTCGCAGTTGTCGCCGTACTGGTCCTTCGAATGGCAGTTCGGGCACTCGCCCTTGATGAAGCGGTCGGCCAGGAACATGCCCTTTTCGGGGTCGTAGAACTGCTCGACGCTCTTGGTCTCGATGAGGCCGTTGGCGCGCAGGTCGCGGTAGATGTCCTGCGCGAGCTGGTGGTTTTCGGGCGCATCGGTCGAGTGCCAGTTGTCGAACGAGATGTAGTAGCCGTCCAGATACGGCTTGCGGCCCGCGGCGATCTCGGCCACGAAGGCCTGCGGCGTCACGCCGGCCTTGTCCGCCGCGATGGTGATGGCCGCGCCGTGCGCGTCGTCGGCGCAGACGAAGTTGACCTCGGCGCCGTTCATTCGCTGGTTCCGCACCCAGATGTCGGCCTGGATGTACTCCATCATGTGGCCGATGTGGAACTTGCCGTTGGCATACGGCAGGGCGGTGGTGACGAAGAGCTTGCGCGGGGCGGACATCGGGGAGGGCGCTTTCGGGGAGTGACGAACGGGGGAACCGGGCATTTTAGGTGGCGGCGTCCGGCCCGTGCCCGGCCCCGTGTTTGATGGCAGCATCGCCCGATGCCGCACGCCATCGACCTCCATGCCTACATCACCGCATTCGCCGCCTCGCCATTGGCGAAATGGGGTGCCTCGATGCCCTGGGAACTGCCGGCGCGGGCGCCCGACATCGTGCGCGAACTGCTCGCGGCGCTGCCGGCCGGCGAGTTCTCCGTCGAGGGCGACGTTGCCATCCATCGCAGCGCCCGGGTTGAAGCCGGCGCGGTGCTCAAGGGCCCGCTGATCCTGGGCGCCGGCTGCTTCGTGGCCGCGGGCGCCTACCTGCGCGGCGGCAACTGGGTCGATGCGCGCTGCACCGTCGGCCCGGGCACCGAGCTCAAGTCTTCCTTCGTCTTCGCGGGCACAGCGCTCGCGCATTTCAATTTCGTCGGCGATTCGGTGATCGGCGCGGGCGTCAACATGGAAGCCGGCAGCATCGTCTGCAACCACCGCAACGAACGCGCCGCCAAGGAAATCTTCGTGCGCAGCGGCGAGGGCGGCGCGTTGCAGGCCACGGGCTGCGAGAAGTTCGGCGCGCTCATCGGCGATGGGGCGCGCATCGGCGCCAATGCGGTCGTCGCGCCCGGTGCGCTGCTGCGGCCCGGCCGTGTCGTCGGCCGCGCCTCGCTGCTGGACCAGGAACTGTCCGGCCACGAGTGAGTGACCCACGAAAGCGCGGGGTGTCTCGCACGAGACGTATGCTCGACCCTCCGATACAGAAAGCGAGCCGCAGCCGATGACCACCCCCATTCCCGCAACCCTCATCCCCGGTGATGGCATCGGCCCCGAAATCGTCGACGCCACGCTGGCCGCGCTCGACGCGCTGAAGGCACCCTTCGCCTGGGACACCCAGATCGCCGGCCTCGGCGGCGTCAAGGCCTCGGGCGATCCGCTGCCGAAGGCCACGCTGGACAGCATCCGCAGCACCCGCCTCGCGCTCAAGGGCCCGCTGGAGACCCCCTCGGGCGGCGGCTACCGCTCGTCGAACGTGCGGCTGCGCGAGGAATTCCAGCTCTACGCCAACCTGCGCCCCGCGCGCACCATCATCCCGGGCGGCCGTTTCGAGAAGATCGACCTGATGATCGTGCGCGAGAACCTCGAAGGCCTCTACATCGGCCATGAGCACTACGTGCGCATCGACGACGACCCGCACGCGGTGGGCATGGCCACCGGCATCAACACGCGGCAAGGCTGCCGCCGGGTGCTCGAGTACGCGTTCGACACCGCCATCGCCACCGGCCGCAAGAAGGTCACGCTGGTGCACAAGGCCAACATCATGAAGGTGCTGACCGGCCTGTTCCTGGAGACCGGCGAGCAGCTCTACGCGGAAAAGTACAAGGGCAAGTTCGAACTCGACTCGATCATCGTGGACGCCTGCGCGATGAAGCTGGTGCTCAACCCCTGGCAGTTCGACATGCTGGTGACGACCAACCTGTTCGGCGACATCCTCTCCGACCTCGTGGCCGGCCTCGTCGGCGGCCTGGGCATGGCGCCCGGCGCGAACATCGGCACCGACGCGGCGATCTTCGAGGCCGTGCACGGCTCGGCGCCCGACATCGCCGGCAAGGGCATCGCCAATCCCACGGCACTGCTGCTGGCCGCCGCGATGATGCTCGACCACACGAAGATGCCCGAGCTGGCCACGCGCCTGCGCACGGCCATCGACCAGACGCTGAACATCGACAACGTGCGCACCGGCGACCTGGGCGGCACGGCGAACACCGCCGCTTTCACCAAGGCGCTGGTCAGCCGCATCAACGGCGGTTGATCCGAAGAGGGCGCGGCCATGAGAAGGCTTCTGCTTCTGCTGGCCGTCTTCCTTGCGAGCTGCGCGTCGGTTGCGGCGGACCCGCGCTACACGGTCGTGAAGGTCGACCTTCGCACCGAGAAGCTCGCGCTGTTCCTGAACGACGACACGGGCGTCGCGTTCAAGCGCTTCGACCGGCTCGATGCCTGGCTCAAGGCGCGCGGCAGGCAGCTCGTCTTTGCGGTCAACGCGGGCATGTACCACGCCGATTTCTCCCCGGTCGGCCTCTTCGTGCGCGATGGCCGCGAAGAGTCGCCGCTCAACCTGGCGAGCGGCGCCGGCAACTTCTTCCTGAAGCCGAACGGCGTGTTCCTCGTGACCGATGACGGCCCCCGCGTGATCGAGTCCTCGGAATACCCGGCATTCGCCAAGCGTGGCGGCGTGCAGCTGGCCACGCAATCCGGCCCGCTGCTGTTGCGCCGTGGCGTGCTGCACCCGGCGCTCATTCCGAACTCCGACTCGCGCAAGATCCGCAACGGCGTCTGCGCATCGGGCCACACGGCGATCTTCGTGATGAGCGAGACGCCGGTGAACTTCCACGATTTCGCGGTCTATTTCCGCGACGTATTGCACTGCCGCGATGCCCTGTACCTGGACGGCACCGTCTCGGCGCTGTACTCGAAGGCATCGGGGCGAAGCGACTTCGTGCGCGAACTGGGGCCGATACTCGGCGTGGTGTCGCCATGAAATTCCTGGCCGCACCTTGCGTCTTTACTTTCGAATCCTGTTGTCGTTGAGCCATGTCCACACCGCTGCCCATCCTGTCCCTCCTCGAAACCCGCGTGCTCGGCGTGCTCGCCGAAAAGCAGCGCACCGTGCCCGACAGCTACCCGCTCACGCTCAATTCGCTGGTATCGGGCTGCAACCAGAAGACCAGCCGCAACCCGGTGCTCGAACTCACCGAGTCGCAGATCCAGTCCGCCATCGACAGCCTCAAGGGCTACAGCCTCGTCGCGGAAAGCAGCGGCGGCCGCGCGTTCCGCTACGAGCACAACATCGACCGCGTGTTGCGCATTCCCTCGCAGTCGGTGATCCTGCTCACGGTGCTGATGCTGCGCGGGCCGCAAACGGCCGGCGAGCTGCGCATCGCCTGCGACCGCATGCACAACTTCGCGGACATCTCCTCGGTCGAAGGCTTTCTCGACGAGCTTGCGGAGCGGCCGGCCGGTGCGCTGGTGGTGAAGCTGGCCCGGCTGCCCGGCGCGCGCGAAAGCCGCTGGGCGCATCTGCTGAGCGGGCAACCCGCGGAAGAGGTCGCGGGGCCGGCCGGCGCATCGGGCGAGGGGGCGTACGCATCGCACGATGCGTCGCTCGGCGAAGTCGCGGCACTCAAGGCCAACGTGGCGCGGCTCGAAGCCGAGCTGGCGTCGTTGAAGGCGCTGGTCGCGCGGGTGTGCTCGGAGCTCGGGATTTCCGACGCGCAGTGACGAGGCCGTAGCTCTATGCCGGCCGCACCGGCACATCCAGGCTGACCTTCACCGGATCCATCGTCACCAGCGTGCGGAAGCGCTTCACGTTGTTGCTCTGGAAGAACAGCTTCCGGCTCAGCGCCGTGTACTGCACCATGTCCTGCACCACGAGGATGAGGATGAAGTCCCACTCGCCCGTCACGTAGTAGCACTGCTGCACCTGCGGGCAGTTCCTGAAACTCTGTTTCATTGCATCGAGCAGGTCGATGCGCTCGCTCTCGACCTCCACCTCGGCCACGATGGACAGCGGATGGCCCAGCGCGGCGGGCGCCAGCACCGCGCCGTAGCGCCGGATCACGCCGTCGTCGCGCAGGCGCTTGAGCCGCCGGTTCACGGCCGCCGTCGAGAGGTGGACGCGCTCGCCCAGCTCGCTTTGAGACATGCGGCTGTCGATCTGGATCAGCTCGAGCAGGCGGAGGTCGATGGCGTCGAGGGGGGAGGAGGTCATGCAGGCCGTGTACGCAAAAACGTTGCGTCGAAGGGCCCGATTTTGCGTGCCCGTATCGCTGCATTGTCAATAGCATCGCGTCATGAAATTCCCCGATGAACCCCTGCGCGACCAGCTTTCGGGCTGGCGTCGCCAGCTGCATGCGATGCCCGAGACCGGCTTCGAGGAGGCCAGGACCTCGGCTTTCGTCATCGGCGTGCTGAGGGCGCTGGGCCTGGAGGTGCACACCGGCATCGGTGGCACGGGGCTCGTGGCGAACCTGAAGGTCGGCAACGGCAAGGGCGTCATCGGCCTGCGCGCCGAGATGGATGCGCTGAACATCACCGAGGTGCCCACCGACCGCGCCTACGCTTCAGCCACGCCCGGGAAGATGCACGCCTGCGGCCACGATGGCCACATGTCGATCGTCCTCGGCGCGGCGCGCCTGCTGCGGGAACGGCAGGATTTCGACGGCACCGTGCGCTTCATCTTCCAGCCCGCCGAGGAGCACGGCCGCGGCGCGAAAGCGATGATGGACGACGGCCTCTTCGCGCGCTTTCCGGTCGACGAGATCTACGGCCTGCACAACATGCCCGGCATGCGCGCGGGCACGATTTCAACACGCACGGGCGGCCTCATGGCGAGCGAGGACAACTTCGTCATCCACGTGAAGGGCCGCGGCACGCATGCCGCGCGGCCGCACATGGGGATCGACCCCATCGTCATCGGCGCGCAGATCGTGCTGGCGCTGCAGTCCATCGTCTCGCGCACGCTCGACCCGGGTGCGCAGGCGGTGGTCTCGTGCACCGAGTTCATCACCGACGGCATCCGCAACGCGATTCCGTCGAACGTGGTCATCAAGGGCGACACGCGCAGCTACGACCCCGAGGTGCAGAAGATGCTGGCCGCGCGCATGCGCGAGATCAGCGAAGGCATCTGCCGCATGCACGGCGCGGGGTGCGACTTCAGCTACACGCACGAGTTTGCGCCCACGGTGAACTGGGCCGAATGCGTGCCCGTCGCGGTGGCGGCCGCCACGGCCGTCGTGGGCGCGGATAACGTCGATGCCAACGTGGCACCGATGATGATTTCGGAGGACTTCGGTGCGTTCCTCAAGGCGGTGCCGGGCGCCTTCGTGTTCCTGGGCAACGGTGCCGAGGGCGCACCCGGCAGCACGCCGCTGCACAACGGCAGCTATGACTTCAACGACGAGGTGCTCGAAACGGGCGCCCGCTACTTCGCGGAAATCGTCCGCCTGCGCCTTCCGCGCTGACCGACAGGACAACCCTTTTCCTTTCTCCCCATGCTGGTCATCAACAAGAACGCCACCCGCGGCGCCTACCCCGGCGAGCTTCGCGACATCCTCAGCATCGCCGAGGCGAAGCGCACGCGCGCCTGGCTCTCGCGCTGGTCGCAGCTCGCGCCCGAACCCACGCCGCTCTGGCAACTGCCCGACATGGCGGAGGAACTGGGCGTGGCCGGCATCTTCGTGAAGGACGAGTCGAAGCGCTCGTCGCTCGGCAGCTTCAAGGCGCTGGGTGCGCCGGCCGCGCTCGTGCGGCTCATCCTGCGGGCCCATCCCGCGTGGGATCCGGTGGACCTGCTGCGCGGCACGCATGCGGCAGAACTGCAGTCGCTGGTCGTCATCAGCGCCACCGACGGGAACCACGGCCGTGCGCTGGCCGCTGCGGCGCAAAGCATCGGCGTGCGCTGCGTGATCGTGCTGCACCGCCATGTGAGCGTGGAGCGCGAAACCGCCATCGCGGCCTTCGGCGCGGAGATCGTGCGCATCGAGGGCAACTACGACGCCTCGGTCGCGCATGCGGCCGCACTGGCACAGGAGAACGGCTGGCAGGTCGTCTCCGACACCTCCTACGCCGGCTACGAAGACATTCCGCGCGACGTGATGCGGGGCTACGGCATCCTGGCCGACGAGGTGATGGAGCAGCAGGAGGGCACGGCGATGTTCTCGCACGTGATCCTGCAGGGCGGCGTCGGCGGGCTGGCCGCGGGCGTGGCGAGCTACCTGTGGGAGCAGTATGGCGAGAAGCGGCCGACGCTCATCGTCGTCGAGCCGCGCCAGGCTGATTGCCTGCTGCAGAGCGCGATCAACGGCCATGCATCGAATGCCACCGGCAGCGTCGACTCGGTGATGGCCGGCCTCGCCTGCGGGGAAACATCGCCGCTGGCCTGGCGTTTTCTGGCGCCGTCGGTCGATGCCTTTCTCACGATCGAGGACGGCGACGCGGTCGAGGCGATGCGCCTGCTGGCGCGGGGCTCGGCGCACGACAGCCCCATCGTGAGCGGCGAATCGGGCGCGGCGGGTATCGCGGCGCTGCGCGTGCTCACGCTGTCGGATGACCTGTGGCGAAAGGTGCGCCTCGATGTGCGCTCGAAGGTGCTGCTGATCAGCACCGAAGGCGCGACCGCACCCTCGGTGTACCGCGATCTCGTCGGGCTGGATGCGGACGACGTCCTGCGCAGGCAGAGTGCGCCGACGCGGCTCTAACTCAGACTGTGTTCCACCCGAAGAACCGCAGCACCTCGTCGCGCTGCTTCATCGCATCGGCCCGCCCGAGTGCCATCAGCTCGCGCGTGTAGCCCGACTCGAACAGCAGGTAGCTCGCCAGCGCGCCCCCCTTCACGTCGGCCGCGGCCTTCGAGCCGCCCAGCAGGTGCCGCACCGCGCCGGGCAGCGAATCCACGTGGCGCGCCGCGATCACGTCCAGCCGCTCCGAGGGCGAGATCACCAGCAGGTCGAGCGGGCGCAGCGCGCTCGATGCGCGCACCTCCTCGGGAATCAGCCCCAGCGTGTGGTTGATGCGGCGCAGCCGCTCGATGTCCACCGCCAGCGCATCGAGAAAGATGCTCGACAGCGCATGGCCCGCGATCTGCGCCATCGTCGGGTAGCCGCTGTGCGTGTTGGGCGCGGTGGTCTCGCGCGGCTCGTGCATGCGGCCTGCGCCGATCACCAGGATGCGCTCGGCGCCCAGGTGGATCGCCGCCGCGATGGGCGCCGACTGGCGCATCGAGCCGTCGCCGAAGTACTCGGTGTGCCCCTGCATCGGCAGGGCGGTCGCCGGAAACACGAAGGGAATCGCCGAGGACGCGAGCAGGTGGTGGTGCGTGATGCGGTCGCGCACCGAGAGGCGCTGCGAGCGCACCCACGGCTCCATCGGCACCGCGGCCTCGAAGAAGGTGACGTGCTCGCCCGAGCTGTAGCTCGAGGCGGTCACGGCCAGCGCCTGCACGTGGCCCTCGTGCATGAGCTGCGGCAGGCGATCGAGCGGCACCATGCGCTGCAGCAGGTCGGCCAGCGGCGCGTTGTCGAGCAGCGACTTCGGCTTGACCCGCATCCAGTTGGCCGCAAAGCGCCCGAACCCCAGCAGCATGCGCCAGCGCGCGCCGCTGCCGATGACCGAGAGCGAATCGGCGCGGTACACCTGCTCGGCGCGAAAGCTGCTCCACACCTCGGCGATGTGCGCCACCACATGGTCGAAGTTGTCCGCGCCGCAGGCCAGCGCCGCGGCGTTGATGGCGCCGGCCGAGGTGCCGGTGATGACGGGAAAGGGGTTGCCGGTGCCGGCGGCCGGCCCGGCGGCGCGGCGCATTTGGGCAATCGCTTCGAGCACGCCGACCTGGTAGGCCGCCCGTGCGCCGCCTCCGGTGAGCAGAAGGCCGGTGGCGGGGCTTGTCTCTGTCATTTTGGTTATTGGCAGGCTGTTCGGTGAGGGCTTGGGGAGCACCTTAGACTACCCGCCATTCAGGAGTTTGATCAATGGCACTCACCCCCGAAGGTCTCATGGACGCGCTCAAGGCCGTTGCAGACCCGAACACCCACAAAGAATTCGCAGCGACCCGCTCGCTCAAGAACCTCCAGGTTTCGGACGGCGACGTGTCGTTCGACCTTGAACTCGGCTACCCCGCCAAGAGCCAGCATGCGGCGATCCGCAAGGCGCTGGTGGCAGCCGCCAAGACCGTGCCGGGCGTGGAGAACGTGTCGGTCAACATCGTCACCAAGGTCATCAGCCACGCGGTGCAGCGCGGCGTGCAGCTGATGCCCAACGTCAAGAACATCATCGCGGTGGCCTCGGGCAAGGGCGGCGTGGGCAAGAGCACCACGGCGGCCAACCTGGCGCTCGCGCTGGCCGCGGAGGGCGCGAGCGTGGGCCTGCTCGACGCCGACATCTACGGCCCCAGCCAGCCCATGATGATGGGCATCGAGGGCCGCCCCGACAGCGCCGACGGCAAGACCATGGAACCCATGCAGCGCCACGGCGTGCAGGTGATGTCCATCGGCTTCCTGGTCGACCAGGACCAGGCCATGATCTGGCGCGGCCCGATGGCCACGCAGGCGCTGGAGCAGCTGCTGCGCCAGACCAACTGGAAAGACCTCGACTACCTCATCGTCGACATGCCCCCCGGCACCGGCGACATCCAGCTCACGCTGAGCCAGCGCGTGCCGATGACGGGCGCGGTGATCGTCACGACGCCGCAGGACATCGCGCTGCTCGACGCCAAGAAGGGCATCAAGATGTTCGAGAAGGTCGGCGTGCCGATCCTGGGCATCGTGGAGAACATGGCGGTACACATCTGCTCGAACTGCGGCCATGCCGAGCACATCTTCGGCACGGACGGCGGCAAGAAGATGGCGGCCGAGTACCAGATGGAATACCTCGGCGCGCTGCCGCTGGACATCAAGATCCGGCTGCAGGCCGACAGCGGCGCGCCCACCGTGGTGGCCGACCCCGAGGGCGACGTGGCCGGCATCTACAAGGCGGTGGCGCGCCAGGTGGCCGTGGGGATTTCGGAGAAGGCGAAGGACTTCTCGTCGAAATTCCCGACCATCTCGATCAGCAAGAACACCTAGGCGTGGGAGCCTGCGTTTGATTCGTCGCGTTGTGCCTGGTGTGCGCCGTCCGGAGCGCCGCGAATGAACCTGCTCGCCTCGATGCGCTACCTGGTGGCGCTCAACGAACACAAGCATTTCGGCCGCGCGGCGCAGGCCTGCCACATCACGCAGCCGGCGCTGTCGAATGCCCTCAGGGCGCTCGAGACCGAGTTCGGCGTGGTCATCGTCAAGCGCGCCCGCGTCTACGTCGGCCTCACGCACGAGGGCGAGCGCGTGCTGGCCACGGCGCAGCGCATGCTGCGCGACAACGAGGTGCTGCTGCAGGAACTGCGCAGCGACGTGGACAACCCGCACGGCCGGTTGCGCATGGCCGCGGTGCCCACCGCCATCCCGATCCTTTCGCGCTTCGCGGCCATGCTGCACCAGCGCCATCCGGGCATCGTGCCGGTTGTGCTGTCGATGAGTTCGCAGGAGCTGGAGACCGGCCTCGAAAGCCTCTCCATCGACCTTGCGCTCGGCTACACCGAGCGCATGCACCTGCCGGGCATCAAGCTCACGGCCTGGCCGCAGAGCGTGGAGCACTACTTCCTGCTGCGGCGCGCCGAGACGCCCTCGGCGGACGAGCTGCACATCGGCCAGCCGGTCACCTGGGCCGAGGCCGCCAGGCAGCCCCTGTGCCTGCTCACGACCGACATGCACAACCGCGCCATCGTGAACCAGGCCCTGCGCGAGGCCGGCGTGCCGGTGGCGCCGGCCATCGAGACCAACTCGGTGCTCACCCTCACGCTCGCCGTGAGCGCCGGCACCGTCAGCAGCGTGCTGCCCGGCGCGATGGTCGCGGCCGTGCGCAGCCACCGCGAGCTGGAGGCGCTGCCATTGGTGGCGCCCGAGGTACGCACGCCCATCGGCTTCATGACGCAGGACGGCGTGCGCTCTTCGCGCGCGCTCGACGCGGCGCTGGCCTTCCTGCAGACGCCGGAATGGGCCGAGCAGGTCCGCCTGCACAGCGGAACGCTCGGCGACTGAGTGCGCGCCCTTCGCTTGGGCATTTAATTATTGAATCGCGCCATGCGTCGATCGAATTTGACGGTTTGTAAAACGTTCAGACACACTCCGCGGCCCGGATCCAACACAAAAGTTACACGTCCGGTGAACTAGGAGAAATATGGCAGGCTCAACTGCGGGCGTTCTCGATGGAGATCGCCTGGCTGGAGACGGGGTGCAGCAGCAACCCGGCTTCCTCGAAAAAGAACGCATCATCGCGGGCCCCGGTTTCAACCGTTGGCTGGTCCCCCCGGCCGCATTGGCCATCCACCTGTGCATCGGCATGGCCTATGGCTTCTCGGTGTTCTGGCTGCCTCTGTCGAAGGCGTTGGGCACCGCGGGCCACGGCGCACAGGCCTGCGCGAAGGAGATGAGCTTCTTCGCCGAGCTCTTTGCCACGAACTGCGACTGGCGCGTGGCCACGCTCGGCTGGATGTACACGCTGTTCTTCGTCTTCCTCGGCTGCTCGGCGGCCCTGTGGGGCGGCTGGCTCGAACGCGCGGGTCCACGCAAGGCCGGCGTGGTGTCGGCCGTGTGCTGGTGCGGCGGCATGCTGCTGTCGGCCCTCGGCATTCACCTGCACCAGTTCTGGCTGATGATCCTCGGCTCGGGCGTGATCGGCGGCATCGGCCTCGGCCTGGGCTACATCTCGCCGGTGAGCACGCTGATCAAGTGGTTCCCCGATCGCCGCGGCATGGCCACCGGCATGGCCATCATGGGCTTCGGCGGCGGCGCGATGATCGGCTCGCCGCTGGCGGTCGACCTGATGAAGCGCTTCTCCACCGCCACCGACGTTGGCGTGATGCAGACCTTCGTGGTGATGGCGCTCGGCTACTTCGTCTTCATGATGGCCGGCGCGCTCGGCTACCGCGTGCCGCCCTCGGGCTGGAAGCCCGAAGGTTGGACGCCGCCTCCGGCGCAGACCAGCAACGCCATGATCACGCAGCGCCATGTGCATGTGAAGAAGGTCTGGGGCATTCCGCAGTTCTGGCTCGTGTGGCTGGTGCTGTGCATGAACGTGAGCGCGGGCATCGGCGTGATCGGCATGGCTTCACCGATGCTGCAGGAAGTGTTCGGCGGCGCGCTGATCGACCTGCCGGCCAGGTTCGGCGAACTCGACAAGACCCAGCTCGCGGCCATCGCGGCGGTGGCGGGCGGCTTCACGGCGCTCTTGTCGCTGTTCAACATCGGCGGTCGCTTCGTGTGGGCGAGCCTGTCGGACAAGCTCGGCCGCAAGCTCACCTACACGGTGTTCTTCGTGCTCGGCGCGATCCTGTACGCGAGCATTCCGTCGTCGGCCGGCGCGGGCAGCAAGCTGCTGTTCGTGGGCGCCTGCTGCGTGATCGTGTCGATGTACGGCGGCGGCTTCGCCACCGTGCCGGCATACCTCGCCGACCTGTTCGGCACGCAGTTCGTGGGTGCCATCCATGGCCGCCTGCTCACCGCGTGGGCCACGGCCGGCATCCTCGGCCCGGTGGTGGTGAACTACATGCGCGAGTACCAGCTGGGCCTGGGCCTGCCGCGCGAGCAGGTCTACAACCAGACCATGTACATCCTCGTGGGCATGCTGGCGATCGGCTTCATCGCCAACCTGCTGGTGCGCCCGGTGGCCGACAAGCACTTCATGACCGATGCCGAACTGGCCGTCGAGAAGAAGCTGGCGCACGAGAAGGCCTCGGCCGCCGAAGTGGGCAGCGGCTCGGGCCGCGCCGACACGGTGAGCCCGGCGGTCGTGGCGATGGCCTGGGCCGCAGTGGGCATTCCGCTGGCCTGGGGCGTCTACAAGACCCTGGGCAGCGTGGCGAAGTTCTTCAACTGAGTCGCCGACAGACGGCTTCTCGATGACGATGCGGCCGGCCGGGTTCACACCCGCCGGCCGCATCGCCGTTTCCGGGCCGACATAGCGCCGGGCGCCGCGGATCGTTTACCCTTCGCGCCAAGATGAAATCCAAAGTCCAGTTCCGCCTTCGCGTCTATCGGGACGAAACCATCGCCATCGGCCCCGGCAAGATCGCCGTGCTCGAGGCGGTGGCCGAGACCGGTTCGATTTCCGCGGCCGCCCGCCTGCTGGGCATGTCGTACCGACGGGCCTGGATGCTGGTCGACGAGATGAACAAGGCCCTGACCTCGCCCGCAGTGAACACGGCCGCCGGCGGCTCGCGCGGCGGCGGCACGGCGCTCACGCCGGTGGGCGAGGAAATCGTCAAGCACTACCGGGCGATCGAGAACGCCGCGAAGCTGGCCACGGCCGCCGACATCCGCGCGCTGACCCGATTGCTGGCCCCGTGACTTCACCCGCCGACCCTGTCGTCTCCCGCCCCGTCGGCGTGGTGCGCAGCCGCTTCACCGAGGCCACCGGCATGCCGATCCAGACAGCCGGCGCGCCCGACGAGCCGGGCCGCCTCGAGGTGTTCGCGGAGTTCGCGCCAGGCCTTCGGGACATCGAGGGCTTCGACTACCTGATCCTCATCACCCACCTGCACCAGTGCACGCACGAGCGGCTGGAGGTGGTGCCCTTTCTCGACACCGAATCGCACGGCGTCTTCGCCACGCGCGCGCCGGCACGGCCGAACCGGCTGGGCCTGTCGATCGTGCGGCTGGTGTCGGTGGAAGGCACGACGCTGCACTTCAGCGGCAACGACATGATGGACGGCACGCCCGTGCTCGACATCAAGCCCTACGTGCCGCGCTTCGACGTGCGCGAGACCGGGCGCGTCGGCTGGTTCGGCGCAAAGCTCGATCAGCTGCCGGGCATCCGGTCCGACGGCAGGATGGGCTGATCGGGCGGGGGCGGGAGGTCCGTGAGATCGGTCCCTTGCCAGCACGACCACACATCCTGCGAGAGCGTTTCGCGCGCCTGGGGCGGCGCTTCCTGGATGGTGCCCACGCTGATGAAGCCCGCCAGGTATTCGCCGGGCTGCACGCCCACCTGCCGCGCCAGCGTCTCGTCGAAGCAGCGCTCGCCGCTCAGCACGATCGCGCCGTAGCCCAGCTGGTGCGCCGCGCTCAGGATGTTGCCCAGCGCCGCACCCGCACAGAGCCACTGCTCGCGCCCGGGGATCTTGCTGCGTTCGCGCGGCGACACCACGAACCCGAGCAAGAGCGGCGGCCGCGTGGCGTGTTCGCGCGCACGCTTGAGGTCCGAGGGGCTTGCGAGCGGATCGCGCCGGAGCTTTTCCTGCTCGAAGCACCACGCCAGCGCCTCGCGGTTCTGCGGGCGGAACTCGATCACGCGCCAGGGATGCAGCCCGCCATGGTCGGGCGCGCGCAGGCCGGCCTGCAGGATGCCGTCGAGCTCGTCGGGATTGGGACCCGGTTGCTGCAGCCGGCGCGGCGACACCGAGCGCCGCGTCAGCAGGACTTCGAGGATGCGTTCCGCACCCGTCATGTGCCGCCACATCGCAGTCATTGCTCCTGGCGGTCGACCCACACGGCCTTGCGGCGCAGGACCTCGCCGATGTCCTGCGCATCGGCCGGCCCGACGAGGAAGGACTGGCTCTCGCCCCCGGGCGCGATGATGGAGATCACGAAGCTGTCGGAGTCCATCGCGCGTTCGATGCGCCATTCCTGCACCTGCGTCACGTGCCGAAGCTCCGGCCTGCCGGAGATCGAACGGACGACGGTGTCGTGGGGGGAAGGGCGCATGGGCTTGCAGGTGGTGCGACGCTATGTTCGCCAGTATATGAAGGTGGCGCGATTTACGCACCCCCATGAGAACCTTCGGGCTCACCGTGTAACAATCGCGCCGTATTTTCATGGACACGACGCACTCCCTCATCGCCACCACCGACTGGTCGCCCCTGGTCCTGTCGCTCAAGGTTGCCGCGGTCGCGACCGTGCTGGCGCTGATCGTGGGCGTGGCGTTGGGCTGGGTGTTCGCACGCAAGCGCTTCTTCGGCCGAACCGTGCTGGAGGCCGTGTTCATGCTGCCGCTGGTGCTGCCGCCCACGGTGATCGGCTACGCGATCCTGGTGGCGGCCGGCCGGCGCAGCCCGCTGGGCGCGTGGCTGCGCGAGCACTTCGACTACACCATCATCTTCAGCTGGCATGGCGCCGTGGTGGCCTCGGCCGTGGTCGCGCTGCCGCTGGTGCTCAAGTCGGCGAGCGCCGCCTTCGAGAACGTCGACCGCTCGCTCGAAGCCGCGGCCAGCACGCTGCGGCAGTCGCCGTTCTCGGTGTTCCTGCGCGTGACCCTGCCGCTCGCCTGGCCCGGCATCCTGGCCGGCACGCTGCTCGCCTTTGCGCGGGCGATGGGCGAATTCGGCGCCTCGCTGATGGTGGCGGGCTCGATCCCCAAGCAGACCCAGACGCTCTCGATGGCCATCTACGACGCGGTGCAGGCCGGGCACGACGACCTCGCGCTGCTGCTGGTGATCGTGACCTCGGTGCTGTCGATCACCGTGCTGGTGCTGTCGAACCGCTTCTTTTCGCTTCGCTGATTTCGTTCTTCAATAATCCCAGGAGATGCCCATGCGCTCATTCCGCCTCTTGTCCGTCGTTCTTGCCCTGGCCCTGCCGCTGGCCGCCGCCGCGCAGCAGATCACCGTGTCCGCGGCCGCGAGCCTGACCGATGCGTTCAAGGAAATCGGCCCCAAGTTCGAGGCCACCAAGCCCGGCGCCACGGTGCGCTTCAACTTCGCCGCCTCGGGCGTGCTGCTGCAGCAGATCGGGCAGGGCGCGCCGGTCGACGTATTCGCGAGCGCCGACCAGGACACCATGAACCGCGGCGTCGAGCAGAAGCTCATCGACACCGCCACCCGCAAGGACTTCGTGACCAACAGCCTCGTGCTGATCGAGCCGGCCAAAGACGGCGTGGGCGTCAAGTCGCTGCAGGACCTGACCGGCGCCAGCGTCAAGAAGATCGCCGTCGGCAAGACCGCCACCGTGCCGGTCGGTCGCTACACCAAGCAGGTGCTCGATGGCGCGAACCTCTGGACCGTGCTCGAACCCAAGTTCGTGCAGGCCGACAGCGTGCGCCAGGTGCTCGACTACGTGAGCCGCGGCGAGGTCGAAGCCGGCTTCGTTTACCGCACCGATGCGGCGGTGGCGGGCGACAAGGTCAGGATCGTGCTCTCGCCCTCGGGCAGCAGCCCCGTGACCTACCCGATCGCGGTGGTGGCCGAGAGCAAGCAGAAGGCCGTGGCCGCCGACTTCCTCAGCTTCCTCTCGACCGCCGCCGCGCAGGAAGTGCTGACCCGCTACGGATTCGGCAAGCCATGATCGACGTCGATCTGAAGCTCACGGTGCAGGACGGGGCGCGCCGCTTCGACCTGGCCGCGCGCTTCCAGACCGACGTTCCCTTCGCCGCGCTCTACGGCCCCTCGGGCGCGGGCAAGTCGCTCACGCTGCAGGCCATCGCGGGCCTGCTGTATCCTTCGTCGGGCCATGTGCGGCTCGACGGCCGCACGCTGTATGACTCGGCGCAGCGCATCGATGTGCCGGCGCCCGAGCGGCGCATCGGCTACCTGTTCCAGAACTACGCGCTGTTCCCGCACCTCACGGTGCGCGAGAACGTGTCCTTCGGCCTCACCTCGTGGCGCCGCCGCCGGCTGCCGTCGAAGGAGGCGGAGACGGTGCAGGCCCTGCTCGAAGGCTTCGGCCTCGCGGCGCTGGCCGATGGCCGGCCGAAGAATCTCTCCGGCGGCCAGCAGCAGCGCGTGGCCCTCGCGCGTGCATTGGCCTGCCAGCCGCAGGTGCTGCTGCTCGACGAGCCCTTCGCCGCGCTCAACCCGATGCTGCGCAGCGAACTGCGCAACGAGCTCGCGCAGGTGCGCCGCCAATGGGGCATCCCGGTGCTGATGATCACGCACGACATCGAGGACGTGCTCGCGCTCGCCGACGTCGCCTTCGTCTACAAGGACGGCCAGGTGGTGCGCGAGATCGACCTGCACACCGCCGAGAGCCGCGACATCGCGCTGCGTGAAGTGGCCGGCGTACCGGTTGTCGAAGAGACGCCGCTGCGCAGCAAGCTGCGCGGCCTGCTGATGCAGGACGTGCAGTCCTGACAAGGGCTGCTCCGAGGGGACTCGCCCCCGGACCGATTCGGCGTTAACGTTGACCTAACGGTTCTGAGCTACCTTCCGCCTCGCACCAACAAAAGGGGGCCGGTGTGCGCACGCTGCTTGTCGAAGACGACGAAATGATCGGGAAAAGCCTTGTCCGTGGCCTGGAGCGGTCGGGCTGGGCCGTGGACTGGGTGCGCGACGGCCTGCTCGCGCAGAGTGCGATGGCCGACGGCGACTACAGCTGCGTGCTGCTCGACCTGGGCCTCCCCAAGGCCGACGGCCTGGAGGTGCTGCGTCGCGCGCGCAGCCTGAAGGACGACACGCCCATCCTCATCCTCACCGCGCGCGACGGGCTCGGCCAGCGGGTCGAGGGGCTGGACCTGGGGGCCGACGACTACCTGCTCAAGCCCTTCGAGTTGCCCGAGCTGCTGGCCCGCATGCGCGCGGTGGTGCGGCGGCGCCATGGCGCCTCGAACTCGGTCATCGGCAGCGGCAACGTGCAGCTGGACCTGACCACACGCGAGATCCTGCACAACGGCACGCGCGAGGTGCTCACCGCCCGCGAGTTCGCGCTGATGCACGCCATGCTGGAGCGCCCCGGCGCCATCTTCTCGCGCGAGCAGCTCGAAAGCCGCATCTACGGCTGGGGCGAAGAGGTGATGAGCAACGCGGTCGACGTGATCATCCACAACATGCGCCGCAAACTCGGCGCCGACACCATCCGCAACGTGCGCGGGCTGGGGTGGCGCGTGGTGGATTCATGAGCGCTGGTACTGCTGGTACTGGCACCGGCGCTCGCCGGTGGTATTCGCCGGGGTCCCTGCGCAACAAGCTGCTGCTGTGGCTGGTGCTGGTGCATGTGCTCGCCGCCATCGGCGTGGCGTGGTTCACCTACACGAGCTACGACCGCCTCATCGTCACCTTCAAGGACGACCAGATGCAGACGCTGGCCGACTCCTACGCCAGCAACGAGAACGTGCCGCTGCTCAAGCCGGGCGACAGGCAGGGCATCTACCACCGGGGCGCCTTCATCGTGCAGATCTGGAGCGCGCAGGGCGAGCTGCTGGCCACTTCCTGGCCATCGCTGGCGGTCGGGCGGCAGGCGGGGGAGGGGCTGCACGTGATGAGGCTCGGCCCCGAGGACCATGAGACATGGCGCGTCTATTCCACCGGCCCCGTGCCCGACGGCGGGCGCTTCAGCGTGCAGGTGATCCAGAACGGCGGCTTCGTGCGGGCGCTGGTGGAGCGGCGCGCGCTGCAGTCGGCGGCGCCCATCGCCCTGCTGCTGCCGCTGTCGCTGGCCGTGCTGTGGCTGGTGGTCTGGACCTCGTCGCGCAAGCTGCGCAGCGTGGCGCTCGACGTGGCGGCCAAGGACGAGCGCAGCCTGTCGGAGCTGTCGGTGTCCCACGTGCCCGACGAGATCGCGCCGCTGGTGGAAGCCTTCAACAGCCTGCTCGGGCGCCTGCACCAGGCCTTTGCCGCGCAGCGGCGCTTCGTGCAGGACGCGGCGCACGAGCTGCGCACGCCCATCGCTGCCCTCGGCCTGCAGCTGGACAACATGCGCGCCGAGGTGCCCGGCGAGCGCGCCGCGGAGCACTACACGCAGCTCAAGGGCGGCGTGACGCGCGCCCAGCACCTCATCGAGCAGCTGCTGCGCATGTCGCACCAGGAGAGCCATGCGCCGCGCGAGCCGGCGGTGCTGCTGGACGTGGCCTCGGTGCTGCGCGACAGCATCGCCCAGCTGATGGTGATTGCCGACCGGCGCCGCATCGACATCGGCTTCGACGGCCAGGCCCACGCGACGGTGAACGCCCCGACCGCGGAGCTGCGCAGCATCTTCGGCAACCTGATCGACAACGCGCTGCGGCATTCGCCCGAAGGCAGCGTCGTCGACGTGCGGCTGCATGCGGTGGACGGGGAGCCGGTGGTCGACGTGGTGGACAACGGGCCCGGCATTCCGCCCGAGGCGCTGGGGCGCGCCTTCGACCGCTTCTACCGCGTGCCCGGCACCGCGGCCGAAGGCAGCGGCCTGGGCCTGGCCATCGCGCAGATGGCGGCCGAGCGCAACGGCATGCGCATCGTGCTGGACAACCGCACGGACGCCGGCGGCGCGGTGTGCGGCCTCGTGGCGCGGGTGCACCTGCACGCGCCGGGACGTTCGGCTTAACGCTCAGTTAACTCTCGCATAAAGGACGCATAAAGCAGGATTTCTACAGTGAGCCCAAGCCGAAACAGCGGCTGCCTTTCGAGGGTCTTCCTCGGTTCTCAACAGGAGCTCACATGCGAAACATCACCCACCTGCTTGCCGTTCTTGCCACCAGCCTCGCGGCCGCCTCGGCCCATGCCGAAACCTACGAAGGCGTGCACCAGGGCGCGAACCTGCGCGAGCGCGATGCGGTGGCGGCGGAAGCCACTGCCACGGCCCACGCCCCCAACCAGAACGTGACGCGCGGCTCGCGCGGCGCCGATCCCTTCACCTCGACCGCCTCCCGCCAGTCGGTCTACGAAGACGCGGTGCTCACCGCCCATGCGCCCGACCAGAACGTGACCGGCGGCTCGCGCGTGAACAGCATCGTCGTCTCGACGATGCCGGCGGCGAAGGCGCAGGCCTCCATCGCGCCCGCCACGCGCTTCTGAGCGGAAGCACACGATGGACGTCGTGGACACCCAGGACGGCTGCACCCGACGCACCGTCCTCATCACCAGCGCGGCCGGCGTGATGGCGGCGACGCTGCCGCTCGCCGGCGGCGCCGCACCGGCGGCCGACACTGCGCCGCTCGCGGAGCTGACGCTGCGCATCAACGGCCAGCCGCATTCGCTGGCCGTCGATCCGAGGGTGACGCTGCTCGACCTGCTGCGCGAGCACCTGCGGCTCACGGGCGCCAAGAAGGGCTGCGACCACGGCCAGTGCGGCGCCTGCACGGTGATGGTGAACGGCCGCCGCATCAACAGCTGCCTCACGCTTGCCGTGATGCACGACGGCGACGCGGTGACGACCATCGAGGGCCTGGGCGATCCGAAGAAGCTGCATCCGATGCAGGCCGCCTTCGTCAAGCACGACGGCTACCAGTGCGGCTACTGCACGCCGGGGCAGATCTGCTCGGCGGTCGGCATGCTCGACGAGATGCGTCGCGGCATGCCCAGCCATGTGACGCACGACATCGGCGTGCGGCCGCTGTTCAGCGACGAGGAGCTGCGCGAGCGCATGAGCGGCAACATCTGCCGGTGCGCGGGGTATCCGAACATCATCGCGGCCATCCGCGAAGCCGCGGGAAAAGTGGCAGGAGAAACCGCATGAGAGCCTTCACCTACGAACGCGCGCAGAGCCCTGCCGAAGCCGCCGCGGCCGTGCAGCGCCAGCCCGGCGCGAAGTTCATCGCGGGCGGCACCAACCTGCTCGACCTGATGAAGCTGGACATCGAGCACCCGGTGCACCTGGTGGACGTGAACCGCCTGGGACTCGACCGCATCGAGGCCACGCCCGAAGGCGGCCTGAAGATCGGCGCGCTGGTGCGCAACAGCGAACTCGCCGCCGACATCCGCGTGCGGCAGGGCTATCCGCTGCTGTCCCGCGCCTTGCTCTCCGGCGCCAGCGCCCAGCTGCGCAACAAGGCCACCACCGCAGGCAACCTGCTGCAGCGCACGCGCTGCTTCTACTTCTACGACACCACCAAGCCCTGCAACAAGCGCACGCCCGGCAGCGGCTGCGCGGCGATGGAGGGCTTCAACCGCATCCACGCGATCCTCGGTGCGAGCGACCAGTGCATCGCGGTGCATTCGTCCGACATGGCGGTGGCGATGCGCGCCTTCGATGCGCGCGTGGAGACCGTCTCGGCCAGCGGTGGCGCGCGGCAGATTCCGATTGCCGACTTCCATCGCCTGCCCGGCGCGACGCCGCACGTGGAGACCGCGCTCGCGCCGGACGAACTCGTCACGGCCGTGGTGCTGCCCGCGCCCCTGGGAGGGCGGCAGGTCTACCGCAAGGTGCGCGACCGCGCGTCGTACGCCTTCGCGCTCGTGTCGGTGGCGGCGGTGGTCGTTCGGGAAGGCCGCACCGTCACGCAGGCGCGCCTGGCCTTCGGCGGCCTTGCGGCCAAACCCTGGCGCAACGAGGAGGCCGAGCGGTGCCTCGTGGGCACCGACGGCGGCCCTGACGCCCGCCGTGCCGTCGCCGAACTCCTGCTCGCCGATGCACGCGGCCACGGCCACAACGATTTCAAGATTCCCTTGCTGCGCCGCACGCTCGACGTCACGCTGGCGCAGGCAATGACCTCCTGAGCGGACAAAGGCAGCACCATGCAATTCACCACAGCCGCCGGACCGAGCCCGCTCGACCGCGAACGCATCCTCGGCAAGCCGATCGACCGCATCGACGGCCCGCTCAAGGTCTGCGGGCGCGCCCGCTACAGCTACGAGTACCACGAGGAAGTGCCGAACGCGGGCTACGGCTGGATCGTGCTGGCCGGCATCGCCAAGGGCCGCATCACCCGCATCGACACGGCCGAGGCCCGGCGCGCGCCCGGCGTGCTGCTGGTCTACACCTACACCAACGTGCCGCGCATGGCGCCGCGCGGGCGCGCGAACCTGGTGTCGCAGCTCTCGGGGCCCGAGGTGCAGCACCACGGGCAGGCGGTGGCCTTCGTCGTCGCCGAAACGCTGGAGCAGGCGCGCGCCGCCGCGCACCAGGTCCGCATCGACTACGAAAGCACCGCGGGCCGCTTCGACCTGGCCGCCGCGCAGGCCACCGCGGTGAAGCCCGGCGACGACCCGAGCGCCGGCAGCGAGAGCGCCGCCGACACGGCAGTCGGCGACTTCCAGGGCGCCTACGACGCGGCCCCCGTGCAGCTCGACCAGAACTACGCCACGCCCGACCAGCACCCCGCGATGATGGAGCCGCAGGCCACCATCGCGCGCTGGGACGGCGACCAGCTCACGCTCTACACCTCGCACCAGATGGCCAACTGGGCCGCGAGCGACGTGGCGGCGATGGTCGATGTGCCGGTCGAGAAGGTGCGCGTGGTCTCGGCCTTCGTCGGCGGCGGCTTCGGCTCCAAGCTGCGCACGCATGCGGATGCGGTGCTCTCGGCCTTCGCCGCGCGCGAACTCCAGCGGCCGGTGAAGACGGCGCTGGCCCGCGAGCAGCTGCTCAACCACACGACGCGGCGCGCCGCGACCCTGCAGCGCGTGCGGCTGGGCGCCACGCCCGACGGCCGGCTCACCGCCATCGGCCACGAGACCTGGACCAGCAACCTGCCGGGCCGCAGCTACTACGAGGGCGCGTCGCGCCAGACCCGGCTGCTCTATGCCGCGCCGAACCGCATGACCGCGCACCGCCTCGCGCCGCTCGACCTGCCCGAGGCCGCCGCGATGCGCGCGCCGGCCACCGCGAGCGGCCAGCTGGCCTTCGAGGTCGCGCTCGACGAACTCGCCGAGAAACTGCGCATGGACCCGGTGCAGCTGCGCATCCTCAACGACAGCCCGTGCGACCCCGAGCGCGGGCCGTCGCGGCCTTACTCCGGCCGCAAGCTCATCGAGTGCCTGCGCGAAGGCGCGAGCCGCTTCGGCTGGGCGCGGCGCAGTGCCACGCCGGCCCGGGTGCGCGACGGCCGCTGGCTGGTCGGCATGGGCGTGGCGAGCGCCATCCACCACCACTCGGTGCGCCCGTCGAGCGCGCGGCTGCGGCTCGATGCGCAGGGGCGCCTGACCATCGAGACCTCGATGACCGACATCGGCACCGGCACCTACACCGTGCTCGCGCAGATCGCCGCGGAGATGACCGGCATCCCGATGGACCGCATCGGCGTGCGGCTGGGCGACACCGCCTTTCCGGCCGGCGCGGGCTCGATCGCCTCCATCGGCGCATCGAGCGCGGGGGCCTCGGTCTTCCACGGCTGCGAAGAGCTGTGCGCCACGCTGGTCCGTCGGGCGGGGTTCGATGCGAAGACCGCGCGCTTCGAGGCCGGCCGCCTCGTCTCGGGCCGGCAGTCGCGCACCCTGGGCGAACTGGCCGGCGCCGAAGGCCTGGACGTGCTCGGCACGGTGGAGCCCGGCGACCTGCACCGCCGCTATGCGCAGGCCGCGTTCGGCGCGCACTTCTGCGAGGTGGGCGTGGACATCGACACCGGCGAGACCCGCGTGCGCCGCATGCTCGGCGTGTTCGCGGCCGGGCGCATTCTCAACATGAAGATGGCGCGCAGCCAGGCCATCGGCGGCATGGTGTTCGGCGTGGGCGCGGCGCTGACCGAAGAGGCGGTGGTCGACGCGCGCCACGGCTATTTCGTGAACCACGACATGGCCGAATACCTGGTGCCGGTGCATGCCGACATTCCGGCCATCGACGCGATCTACCTGCAGGACACGGACGACCTCGCAAGCCCGATCAAGTCCAAGGGCATCGGCGAGCTGGGCACCTGCGGTTCGGGCGCGGCGGTGGCCAACGCCATTTACAACGCCACCGGGGTGCGGGTGCGCAGCTACCCGATCACGCTCGACAAGCTGCTGCCGGGGCTGCCTTCATTTCCTTTTTGAATCGGCGCATGTCCCGATTCAATTTGACGCTCCTCATGCCCACGGCGAACACTCGCCGGCATGAGCAGTGAGCAGAAGATCGAGTTTTACAAGGGCCCCGCGGGCGGCTGGGGTGCACTTCGCAGCGTGACGAACGCGCTGCTGCGGCAGGACATTCCCCTGAAGGGCGCCAAGACGCTGCTCTCGGCCAACCAGCCCGACGGCTTCGACTGCCCCGGCTGCGCCTGGCCCGACCGCAACCACGCATCCACCTTCGAGTTCTGCGAGAACGGCGTGAAGGCCGTGGCCGCCGAAGCCACAGCGCGCCGCGCCGGGCCGGAATTGTTCGCGAAGCACACCGTGGCGCAACTGGCCGAGCAGAGCGATTTCTGGCTCGAAGACCAGGGCCGCCTCACGCACCCCATGGCCTACGACGCGGCCAGCGACACATACATTCCCATCGGCTGGGACGACGCCTTCGCACTGATCGCGCGCCACCTGAACGCGCTGCCCGACCCGAACCAGGCCATCTTCTACACCTCGGGCCGCGCGAGCAACGAGGCCGCATTCCTGTACCAGCTCTTCGTGCGCGAGTACGGCACCAACAATTTCCCCGACTGCTCGAACATGTGCCATGAGCCGAGCGGCAGCGGCATGCGCCCGCAGATCGGCGTGGGCAAGGGCACGGTCACGCTCGAGGACTTCGAGAAGGCCGACGCCATCTTCATCTTCGGCCAGAACCCCGGCACCAACCATCCGCGCATGCTCGGCGAGCTGCGCGCGGCATCGAAGCGCGGCGCACGCATCGTGAGCTTCAACCCGCTGCGCGAGCGCGGGCTGGAGCGCTTTGCCGATCCGCAGGACAAGCTGGAGATGGCGACCCTGGGCTCCACGCCCATCAGCACGCACTACTTCCAGCTGCGCGTGGGCGGCGACTTCGCGGCGGTGAAGGGGATGATGAAACACGTCATCGAGCGCGAAGACGCGCTCGTCGCGCGCGGCGAACCGTCGGTGCTCGACCACGCCTTCATCGCCACGCACACCACCGGCTTCGAATCGCTCGCAGATGACCTGCGCGCCGAATCGTGGGAGGTGCTGGTGCAGGAATCGGGCCTCACGCAGGAGCAACTGCGTGCCGCGGCCGAGGTGTACCTCGGCGCGAAGAAGGTCATCGCCTGCTGGGGCATGGGCATCACGCAGCACCAGCATTCGGTCGCGACCATCCAGATGATCGTCAACTGGCTCATGCTGTGCGGCCACATGGGCCGCGAGGGCGCGGGCGCCTGCCCGGTGCGCGGCCACAGCAACGTGCAGGGCGACCGCACCATGGGCATCTGGGAGAAGCCGCCGGTGGCGCTGCTCGACCGGTTGCAGCAGGTGTTCGGCTTCGAGCCGCCGCGCCAGAACGGCTTGGACACGGTCGAGGCGATCCAGGCGATGCTCGACGGCAAGGGCCGCGTGTTCTTCGCGCTCGGCGGCAACTTCGCGGCCGCCACGCCCGACACCTACCAGACCTGGAAAGGCCTGCAGCAGTGCGACCTCACGGTGCACGTGACCACCAAGCTCAACCGCAGCCACATCGTGCATGGGCGCGAAGCGCTGATCCTGCCGTGCCTGGGTCGCACCGAGATCGACATGCAGGCCAACGGTCCGCAAGGCGTGACGGTGGAAGACTCGATGAGCATGGTGCACATCTCGATGGGCATCAACCCGCCCGCGTCGGAGCAGTTGTTGTCGGAGCCGGCCATCGTGGCGCGCCTGGCGGCCGCGACCATCGGCGTGCGCAGCAAGACGCCGTGGCTCTGGCTCATCGAAGACTACGCGCGCATCCGCGACAAGATCGAAGCCGTGTTCGACGACTTCAAGGACTTCAACACCCGCGTCGCCAAGCCCGGCGGCTTTCGCCTTCGCAACACCGCGAGCGAGCGCGTGTGGGCCACCGCCTCGAAGAAGGCCGTGTTCTTCACGCACGCCGTGCCGCGCGACACGCCTTCGCACCGGGCGCGCGCACGCCTTCGCGACACGCAGGTCTTCACGCTCTTCACCACGCGTTCGCACGACCAGTACAACACCACCATCTACGGCATGGACGACCGCTACCGCGGCGTGTTCGGCCAGCGCCGCGTGGTCTTCATCCACGCCGAGGACGTCCGCGCGCTCGGCATGAAGGACGGCGACTGGGTCGACCTGCAGACCGTGTGGAACGACGGCCAGGAACGCCGCGCCGACCGCTTCAAGCTGGTGGCCTACGACATCCCGCGCGGCAACATCGCGGCCTACTACCCCGAGACCAATCCGCTGGTGCCGCTGTCGGCCGTGGCCGAGAACGCGGGCACGCCGACGTCCAAGTCGATTCCCGTGGTGCTGGTGCCGCACGAGCTGCCGATCCAGAAGCTGTCGGAGGACGCGGCGGACGGCGTGGTTGCAACCGCATGAGCCGCCGGGCCGCTCCCAAGGCGAATACCGCAGCGCGGAGCGCGGAGGGTTTCGAATGAGCGCATTGCTCGAAGACAGCCTCTCGGTCGCCATCCTGCGCATGCTCGCGCAGGAGCCGGCGGGCGCCGGCGTCTCGCTGCCGCGCCTCGGCAAGCGCCTGGGCCAGGGCGCGAGCGTGCTGATGCGCCGTCTCACGCTGATGGGCGATGCCGCGATCGGCGGCGTGCGCGGCCCCGGCTGGGTGCGCGTGGAGCAGCATGACGACCGCTGGGTCGCGCACCTCGAAGCCCCTGGACGCGCTCAGGTCCAAACACTGCCCCCGGCTGACGAGAACGGCGACTGAGCGGACAATGGCCGGCCTATCCGGAGCCACCATGTCCCAGCCAGACCTCGCCGATTCCGAAGACACCCTGCCATCGCTCTCCCGGCACGCCGTGCGCGTGTTCGGCGAACGCGGCGTCGCCCCCGAAGGCGCGGTGCGCGACGACACGCTGGCGGCCGAGGTGCCGGTCGCGCTGGTCTTCAACGGCGTCTCGCATGCGGTGATGATGGCCACGCCGCTCGACCTCGAAGATTTCGCGCTCGGCTTCGCGCTGAGCGAAGGCATCCTCGACAGCGCCGCCGACTGCCGCGGCATCGAGGTGCAGACCATCGATGCCATCTCGGCCGGATTGCCCGAGGGCATGCCCGGCATCGAGGTGCAGCTCGACATTTCCACCCGCAGCTTCGAGCGCCTGAAGGGCCGCCGCCGCAGCCTGGCGGGCCGCACGGGATGCGGCGTGTGCGGCGTCGAGAGTTTCGCGGGGCTCGACATCACCCCTCAACCGGTGCCGCCGCGCGACTGGATCGAACGCATCGACCTCGACACCGTGCTGCGTGCCTTCGCCGCATTGCCCGCGCGCCAGGTCCTGAATGCCGAAGCCGGCGCCATCCACGCTGCGGGCTGGGCCACGGTGGAGGGCGAACTCACCGACGTGATGGAAGACGTGGGCCGCCACAACGCGCTCGACAAGCTGCTCGGCCGGCTCGCGCGGGCGGGGCGTCTCGAAGAACCGGGCTTCGTGCTGATGTCCAGCCGCGGCAGCCACGAGCTCGTGCGCAAGTGCGGGCGCCTGGGCATCGCGGCGATGGCGACGATCTCTGCGCCCACTGCCATGGGCGTGCGCATGGCCGAACTCAGCGGCCTGCGCTTCTGGGGGCTGTGCCGCGCGCCGCGCGGCGTGCTCTATGCGGACGGGCTGCCTTCGAACGCGCGCACTGCATCGGCCACCGCCTCGATGCCCTGATCGCTCAGGTCGGTCGCCGCCACGCTGCGGCGGCGTTCCCAGGCCTTGAAGTGAAGCTCCTGCGATTTCTGGTAATGCGGGTCGTAGTGCAGCGCCATCAGTTCGGCGAAGAGCTTCGGCAGGTTGGCCTCGTGCGCCCATTGCTGCCAGCGCGCCACCGTTTCCTTGCCCTGCAGTTCCTTGAGCACGCCGAGCTTGTCGGCGAGCGCGTCGCGGTCGTCGCCGAGGTAGGCGTAGTCGCGCAGCAGGTATGCCAGCCGCGCCTCGCGCGTGGCGGCCACTTCGATGCAGGGCGCCGCGCGCATCTGCGCCACCAGCGACAGCGGCAGCGAGAGCCGGCCGATGCGGATGCTCTCGCCCTCGACGTACAGAGGGCGCTTCAGGTCGATGGCTTCGAGCACCGTCGCGATGCGCGTCTCGAAATGCTTTTGCGACGGCTGCGGCACGCCGGGCAGCGAGCCGAGGAGGGAGCCTTTGTGGTTGGCGAAATCTTCGAGGTCCAGCACCTGCTCGCCGCGCTCGGCCAGCGCATGCAGCACGCGCGTCTTGGCGCTGCCGGTGGCGCCGCAGATCACGCGCAGGTCGAGCTGCGGCGTCAGCGCATCGATCTGCGAGATGACGTGCCGGCGAAAGCTCTTGTAGCCGCCGGCGAGCTGCTGCGCGTCCCAGCCCACGAGGCGCAGCCAGGTGACCATCGAGCCGCTGCGCATGCCGCCGCGCCAGCAGTAGACCAGCGGCTTCCATTTCTCGGGCCGGTCGGCGAGCGTCTCGCGCAGGTGCTTCGCGATGTTGGCCGCGACCATCGCGCCGCCGATGCGCCGCGCCTCGAAGGCGCCGGTCTGCACGTAGACGGTGCCGACGATGCGGCGCTCCTCGTCGTCGAGCACCGGGCAGTTGATGGCGCCGGGAATGTGGTCGAGCGCGAACTCGGCCGGCGAGCGGGCGTCGATGATCGTGTCGAAGGCGTGGCGGTCGCCGACCCGCACGGGCTGGCGATGACTCATGGCGGGAACCTCATGCCCCGATTGTCGCCGGAGGCTTCAGGCGTAGGCGGGCCCCAGTCCTTTGCGCAAGCGAGCGCTCGCAAAGTCCACCAGCGTCACCAGCACGAACATCGCGATCAGCACCGTCATCGCCTGCTGCTGCTGGAAGATCGACAGGTGGAAGTACAGCAGCTGCCCCAGCCCGCCGCCGCCCACGAAGCCGAGCACCGCGGCCATGCGGATGTTCATCTCCCAGCGGTAGAGCGTGTAGGCCACCCACTGCGGCAGCACGATCGGCAGGCTCGCATAGCTGAAGGCGGCGACCGGGCCGGCGCCCGAGAGCGTGAGCGCGTGTTCGGGCTCGCGCGGGGCGTTTTCCAGCGCCTCGGCGAAAAGGCGGCCCAGCACGCCGGTGGTGTGCAGCGCCAGCGCCAATGCACCCGCGAACGGGCCGATGCCGGCGGCCAGCACCATCAGCGCGGCCCAGACCAGCTCGGGCACGCTGCGCAGGAAGTTGAGGATGAAGCGCGCGACATGCCGCGGCAACCATCCCGCGCGGCCCGAGGCGGGCAGCGCGAGCACGGCGCCCGCGATGGCCGCCAGCACCGTCCCGAGGGCAGACACCGCCAGCGTCTGCAGCGCGCCGCTGCCGACCTTCGCGAGGAAGTCCGGCGACATGTCGGGCGGGAAGAACTCGGCGATGAACTTGCCCATCAGCCGCAGCGATTCGGCCGAGCCCAGCGCGCGGTAGTCGATGCCGAGATAGACGAAGCTCGCGACGACCGCCAGCGCGATCAGCCCCACGGCGAACCAGCAGCGCAGGCATGGAGGCGGACGCGGCGGCAGGTTCATGCGAGCAGCCTCCGCAGTGCATTGCTCATCACGTCGGCCAGCAGCACGAGCGCGAGGAACACGAGCAGGATGCTGCTCGCCTCGCCGCCGTTGAGCATCTTCATCGACTGGTCCATCAACTGGCCGAGACCGCCGGCGCCCACGAAGCCCATCACCACCGAGGCGCGCACCGCGCATTCCCAGCGGTAGACGGTGTACGAGGCCAGCTCCTGCGCGGTGTGCGGCAGCAGGCCGTAGCAGAGCGCCACGAGCCGGCCGCTGCCGCCCTCGAGCAGCGCGCGTGCGGGGCGCGTGTCGGTCGATTCGAGGATCTCGGCGTAGACCTTGCCGAGCATGCCGCCATACGTGATGGCCAGCGCCAGCACGCCGGCCGCGGGGCCGAGGCCGAGCGCGCGCACGAAGAGCAGCGCCCAGACGATTTCGGGAATGGCGCGCAGCACCATCAGCAGCCAGCGCGCGACCTGCCGCACGATGCCGGCCTGCACGCGCCCCGGCCCCGGGCCGATGCGCGAGATGGAAAGGGCGCGCGTCGTGACGAAAGCGAGCGGTGCGCCGATCAGGAGCGCGAGCGCGGTGCCGGCCGTGGCCATGGCCAGCGTCTCGAGCGTGGCCTTGGCGAGCAAGGCGAGGAAATCCGGCGAGCCCGCGGGCGGAAAGAAGCCCGCGAGAAAACCGCCGATCACCGCGAGGTTGCCGCTGCCGAACAGCGCCCACGGCTTGAACTCCGAGAGCGCCAGCACCGGCCACGCGATGACGAGCGCGGCGAGCCAGCCGGCCAACCGCTGCATCGCCTGCGGATCGCGGTGGACGACGGCGATGGTGGCGGTGTTCACGGACAGTCCGGGCGCTGGAAGGCCGCTTCAGCGGCAACGGGCTGAGGCGCCCGCTGCACCGCCACACCGCCTTCGCTCGCATAGAGCGCATCGAGCATCGCGGGCGTGACCTCGGTGGTCGGCAGGTCGAACATCACCTGCCCGTTGCGCATGCCGACGACGCGCGGAAACCAGCGCAGCGCGAGGTCCACCGCATGCAGCGAGGCGACCAGCGTGGCGCCCGTGGCTTCGCTCTGCGCGACGAGCTGGCCGATGGCGGCGTCGGCCAGCGTCGGGTCGAGCGCGGAGACGGGTTCGTCGGCCAGCAGCAGGGCCGGCCGCTGGTACAGCACGCGCGCGATGCCCACGCGCTGCAGTTGCCCGCCCGAGAGGCGGTCGCAGCGGTCGAACAGGCGGTCTTCGAGCGAGAGGCGCGACAGCACCTCGTGCGCGCCCGCAATGTCGGAAGGATGGAAAAGCGATCCGAGCGCGCGCAGCACCGACCACTCGCCGAGCCGGCCCGCGAGCACCGCGGTGACAACGCGCAGGCGCGGCGCGATCGGCGGTGCCTGGTGAACGGTGCCGATGCGTGCGCGCAGCTTCTTCAGCGCGCCGGCCGGCAATTGCCACGGCTTCGCGCCCAGTGCCTGCACCTCGCCTTCACCGGGCCGCAATGCGACGCCGAGCACGCGCAGCAGCGTCGTCTTGCCCGCGCCCGAAGGCCCGATGACGGCGATGCGCTCGCCAGCGCGCGCGGCCAACGTCACCCCGGCCAGCGCGCGCTGGCCGTTGGGGTGCACCACGCCCACGCCGTCGAGCGAAAAACCCATCCGTGCGTTCTCGCTTTGTTTACTTGATGAGGCCGGCCGACTTGCCCGCCGTCTCGATGCCGTCGTAGTTCGACGACTTGGTCGGGATGAACTTGCTCGCGCGCTGCAGCACCATGATTTCCTTGTGCGCCGGGTTGGCCGGGTCGAGCTTGAGGAACGCGTCCGTCAGCTTCTTCTGCAGCGCCGGGTCCATGCCCGGGCGCACCGTCCAGTTGTAGTCGTAATAGGTCGGCGTGGTCGCGAGCACGCGCACCTTGGCGGCGTTGGGGTTCTTCGACTCGACCAGCTTGTCCCACACCGACGCATTGAGCACGCCCGCTTCGGCGCGCGAGGCGGCCACGAAGGCCACGGTGGCGTCGTGCGCGCCCGAGAACGCGACCGTCTTGAAGTCCTTCTCGGGGTTGATGCCCGCCTGCAGCAAAAAGTAGCGCGGCATCAGGCTGCCCGAGGTGGAGGAGGGCGCGCCGAACGCGAAGGTCTTGCCCTTGAGGTCGGCCAGCGTCTTGGCGGTGCTGTCGGTGGGCACGATGAACTTGCTGGTGAACACCTCGTCCTCCGCGCGCTGCACGATCGGCACCGCGCCGCCGTTGGTGCGGATGCGCGCCTGCACGAAGGTGAAGCCGCCGAGCCACGCCATGTCGATCTTGTTCGTCGCCAGGCCCTCGACCACGGCGGCGTAGTCGGTCACGGGCGTGAACTGCACGTCCATGCCGGTTTCCTTCTTGAGGTAGTCGCCCAGCGGCGTGAACTTGCGCTGCAGTTCGGTGGGCGCTTCGTCGGGGATGGCCGAGACGCGCAGCACGCCTTGGGCGAGCGCGCCGAAACTGGCGAGGGAGACGGTCAGCGCGAGCGCCAGTCGGGAGAGCTTGTTCATGGGATGGCTTTCGGTGATGAAAAAAGGGGTGTATTCAAGGGCATGGGCGCAGCGCGGGCGGGGCTTCGATAATCGCGGCTTGTCTCATCCGACCCGATAGCCGCCATGACCGATGCCGCAACTTCCAAGCTCCTGAACCCGCTGGCGCCGCTGCGGCTCACCAGCTTCTCGCATGGCGGCGGCTGCGGCTGCAAGATCGCGCCCGGCGTGCTGTCGCAGATTCTCAAGAACCACGCGGGGGGAATGATCCCGCCCGAGCTCATGGTGGGCATCGAGACCGCTGACGACGCGGCAGTCTACAGGCTCAACGACGAGCAGGCGCTGATCGCCACCACCGACTTCTTCATGCCCATCGTGGACGACCCCTACGAGTTCGGGCGCATCGCGGCCACCAATGCCATCAGCGACGTGTACGCGATGGGCGGCCGGCCGATCATGGCGCTGGCGCTGGTGGCCATGCCGATCAACCAGCTGCCGGTGGAAGTGATCGCCGAGATCGTGCGCGGCGGGCAGGACGTGTGCCGCGCGGCGGGCATTCCGATCGCGGGCGGCCATACCATCGATTCGGTCGAACCCATCTACGGCCTCGTCGCGATGGGCCTGGTGCATCCGGACCGCGTGCGCCGCAATGCCGATGCGAAGGCCGGCGACGTGCTGGTGCTGGGCAAGCCGCTGGGGGTGGGCGTGCTGTCGGCGGCGCTCAAGAAGGAGCAGTTGTCGGAGGCGGGCTACCGGCAGCTGATCGAGAACACCACCAAGCTCAACACGCCCGGCATCGCGCTCTCGGCGCTCGATGGCGTGCATGCGCTGACCGACGTGACGGGCTTCGGCCTCGCAGGCCACACGCTCGAGCTGGCGCGCGGCGCGAAGCTCACCGCCGTCGTCGAATGGTCGAAGGTGCCGTTGCTCGACAACGTGGCCGCGATGGCCGCCGAAGGCTTCGTCACCGGCGCATCGGGCCGCAACTGGGCGGGCTACGGCGCCGACGTGGAACTGGCCGCGGGCCTGCCGCCCACCGCGCAGAACCTGCTGAGCGATCCGCAGACGTCGGGCGGCCTGCTCGTGAGCTGCGCGCCCGAGGCGGTCGATGCGGTGCTGGAGATCTTCCGCAAGGAAGGGTTTGCGCAAGCGGCTGTGATCGGCCGTGTCGAGGCCGGGAAGCCCTCGCTGCGCGTTGTGCCCTGACCTCGGGTGTTTCTCCCTCCCCCTCTGGGGGAGGGCCGGGGTGGGGGCACGCGGCCCTTGATCAAGCGCTGCTCCATTGGAAGCGCCGCATGCCCCCATCCCAACCTTCCCCCAGAGGGGGAAGGAGCCAGGCAAAGACAAAAACGGCGGAAGGGGGAGGGAGTCGAACCCTCCCAGCGGCGACTGGCGCCACCCACTGGGTTTGAAGCCCAGCCGCCCCACCAGGGACGATCCCCTCCCATGAGCGCTGTTCACGGGCTCGCCCCGAACAGCGACGTATCGGGCCGCAGCAGGTGCGTGTCTTTCACGCGCCGCGTGTAGCCCACACGATCGAAAAACTCGAGCAACTGGATCGCGCGCTTGCGCCCCAGCCCCGTCGCATCGCGAAAACTCGCGGCCTGCAAGCCTTCGGGCTGCGCGAGGCAATCGCGCGCCAGCCCGGCCAGCCGTTCGACGGTCGCCAGCGGATAGTACAAGTCCTTCACCACCTGGAAGGTCTCGCCGCGCCGCGCGAGGCTCGCAAGGGTTTGCCGCACCATCGCTTCGCTGGCCCCGCTGTCCTTGGCAAGATCGCGCACCCAGGGCGGATCGAAACCGCCGTCGGCCAGCTTGGGCAGCAGTTTCTGCGCGAGCTTCTGCTCCACCTCGTTGAGCCGCGCCGCGTGGTCGGGCAGGTGCAGCCAGGTGCCGCTGCGCACCAGCGCGCCGCGCGCGACCAGCGCATCGAGCGCATGGCGCCACAGCGCATCGTCGGTGCGCGGGCCGGCCAGGCGCTTGAGCCGGCGCGCATCGGGGCCGACCTCGTCGGGCGCCGTGCGATGGAATTCCGCGAGGCGTTCGGTGATCTGCTCCTCGAGCGTCGCCAGGTGTTCTTGCGCGATGGCCGTGTGCGCGATACACACCGCATCGCCGGGCAAGGGCACAGCAGCCTCGTCGGCCAGTGAGAGCGCACGCGCCAGCTGTGCGATGTCTATGCCAAGCGGCGCGTTGTGAAGCAGCGCCGCCACGCGCGCCGTGCGGTCGTCGATGGCCCAGGCCGCGAGCGTGCGCAGCCGCTCGGGCGTGCGCCGGTAGCGCACCGGCGCGAAGGGATCGAGCACCCGCACGCCGGCCACAGTGCGCGTGGCCGAGGCATCGCGCAGCACGCCGCGGTCGCCGTGCCATGCACCGACCTTCTCGCGCAGCACCAGTTGGGCCAGCGCCGTTTCTCCGGGCGCGAGCGCGTCGCGGTCGAGCAGCGCGACCGAGGCCATCACGTCGCTCGCGCCGAGGTGCGCATGCACCGTCGCGCCCGAGCGCAGCGACTTGGCCTCGTCGGGCCACAGCGTGAGCAGCACATCGATGCGGTCGGCTGCAAGCGCGATGGACGGCGTGCAGACCCAGTCGCCGCGGTGCGCCTCGTCCTTGGTCACGCCCGCCAATGCGAGCGCGCAGCGTTGACCCGCGTGGGCCGATTCCGCCTGCTGGTTCTGCGCATGGATGCCGCGCACCCGCACCGAACGCTCGCCGGGCACGAGCCGCAGCTCGTCGCCGATGCGCACCGTGCCGCTGAAGACCGTGCCGGTCACGACGGTGCCAACGCCCGCGAGCGTGAAGGCGCGGTCGACCGCGAGGCGAAAGGCGAGGCCGTCTTCGCGCGTGCGCTCCTCGCGCGCGACGTCGAGCAGCCGCGTGCGCAACGCGTCGATGCCTTCGCCGGTGGTGGCCGACACCGCGAGCATCGGCGCATTCGCGAGCGGCGTGGGCGCGAGCAGCGCTGCGACCTCCGCTCGTACCTCCGCAATCCTCGCGGCGTCGATGCGATCGATCTTGGTGATCGCCACCGTGGCATCGCGCACACCGAGCAGCGCCACCACGGCGAGGTGTTCGCGCGTCTGCGGCATCACGCCGTCATCGGCGGCCACCACGAGCAGCGCATGGTCGATGCCGGTCGCACCGGCGAGCATGGTGTGCAGCAGGCGCTCGTGGCCCGGCACGTCGACGAAGCCGAGCGATACGCCATCGGGCGCATGCAGGTACGCGTAGCCCAGCTCGATGGAAATGCCGCGCCGTTTTTCCTCGGGCAGCCGGTCGGTGTCCACGCCGGTGAGCGCGCGCACCAGCGTGGTCTTGCCGTGGTCGATGTGGCCTGCGGTGCCGATGATCATCGTGCCGGCCTCATCACATGAAGTTCCGCGTGTGCAGCGCGGAGAGCCGCTCCGCCTCGTCGCGGTCGAAGCCCAGCCGCGCGAGGCGCGCACGGCGACCGGCCGCCATGTCGCGCTGCAGTTGCTGCACGGCCGCGTGGCCGCGCGCGATGGCGGTGGGTGAGAGCTCGCCCGCAGCGAGCAGCACCAACGCATCGAACACTTCCTCGTTGAGCCCCGCGGTGCTGGCGAGCGCGTCGTAGCGCACCTCGATCGCGTTGCGCAGCTTGGCCTGGTAGTCGGACTGCACCGAGAGCCGGTACTCCAGGTGCGCCATGCCGAAGGCCACGTGCCGCGCCTCGTCGCGCGCGGTGAGCCGCGCGATCTGCCGCGTCACCGGGTCGGGCGCATTCGCCTGCAGGAAGTTCAGCAGGTTCACGAAGCTGCCTTCGCCCAGCACGGCGAGCAAAAAGGTGGCGACCGAAAAATCCGGCGCATCGAACAGCGTGCGCAGCGAGGCCTGCCCGCCGGCCGTCGAGAGCGCGGGCTCGTGGCCGCGCAAAGTGGCGCGCCGTGTGAACACCTCGACGTGCCGCGCCTCGTCGGCGCACTGCAGCGCCAGCAGCTGCAGCACCTCGCGGAAATGCGGATGGATCTGCCCGAGGTGCCGCGCAGGCACCAGCAGCGCGGCGTTCTCGTTCTCGATCAGGTAGGTCATCACCTGCACCACGGCGGCTTCGATGGCGGGCGGCAGTTCGAAATCGGCGTCCCATTCGATGGCCGTGGCCGGGTCCCACTGGGCTGCCGCGGCTTGCCGATAGAGCTCGCCTGCGGTGGCGGCCCAGAGCTCGTGGCGGCGGTGCAATGCGAAGAAAAAATTCGGACTGCCCGCTTCGACAGTTGCGCCGCGCGCGGCCAGCCCCCAACCGGCTTCGGCATCGTCGGCAGGCGCGCCGTTGATGTCGCCGAGCGCGGTGCCCGTCGCTTGCGCATTGCGCCACCGGCCTTCGGCATGCGGCCCGCGCGTGATGCGGGCTTGCGGCCGTCCCTCCACGCTTTCGAAGCGCAGGGGATGGCCCTGGCTGCGGCACCAGGCTTCGAGGTGCATCTCCCAATCCGGCGAACGCCCGCGCACCTGCAGCTCGCCCCCCACCGGCCGTTCGGCCAGCGCGCGGCGAATGAGCAGCAGGGCGCCCTGGTCGAGGCCCAGCGACTCAATATCGATAGTCGGGGTTGAGGATGGCGCCATCGCGGCTGTAGAAGTTCTCGTCGTCCACCGCGCGCTCGAGCAGCGCGTAGCCGCTGGTGCGGCCGGCGCGCCATTCGCGCAGGCCCTCGAGTTCGAGCAGCGGCCGCACCTGCGGATCGTCCCAGCGCATCGCCATCAGCAGCGAGACGAAGCGCTCGATCAATTCGGCGGGCGCGCCCGGGCTGGTGGTGAAGTTGCAGTGGTCGTAGGCGCCGGTGCGCGCGATGACGCGCGTGCTGCCCGAAGGCAGCGTGCCGTCGAGCCCGAAGGCCAGGTGGTTGCCGTCGATGAGGCAGCAGGCATCGACCTCGCCCGCCATCAGCGCCACCGCCGCATCGCGCTCGCCGCCGATGTGGTCGCCGTGCTTGCCGCCGAGCACGTCGAAGTAGCGCAGCAAGAAGTCGCGCGGCTTCACGAGGCCTTCGCTGCGCAGGTGGTCGAGCGGAATCAGCGTGGCCTGCGGCGAATCGAGCGCGCCCATGCCCACCGTCTTGCCGCGCAGGTCGGCCAGCGTCTGCACGGGGCTGTCGGCGCGCACGACGATGGCCGAGCGCAGGTCGCAGTCGGTGTCGCGCATCGCGACGGCCTGCACCTTCTGGCCGCGGCTGCGCGCGATGCGGTCGGCGCGCACCCAGGCCAGCGGCGAGTTCCACGCCAGGTGCAGCGTGCCGTCGAACTGCGCCTCGACCTGCTTTTCGTAGTTCGAATACAGCACGTAGTCGAAGGGCAGGCCGTTCTTCACGAAGAAGGCCTTGAAGCCCTCCCAGATGGTGACGACCTTGGGCGCGTAGGCGACCGCGCCCATGATCAATACCGGTTCGGACATGGCAGGAGGCCTTTCAGAACAAGGGCAGGCCGGTGATGGCCTTGCCGATGAAGTCGTAGAGCACGTCGGAGGTTGGCGCCATCACGCTCGATGCGCGCGCATCGCGGAACAGGCGCTCGATGCCGGCTTCCTTGCGGAAGGCCGCGCCGCCGCACACGCGCATGGCGATGTCGGTCACTTCGAGCGCGGTTTCCGCCGCGGCCGCCTTCACTTCGAGCACGCGCAGCATGGTGTCGGCGCGGCCCGCGCCGATGGCGGCCACCGTGTCGTCGAGCAGCGTCTGCACCATGTCGGTCTTGATGCGGGCGCGCGCGAGGTAGGCGCGGATGGTGGGCAGGTCGGCCAGCGACGAATCGAGGTGCACATGCTTCGTCTGGCTCACGTGGCCGATGGCGCGGCTCAAGGCGCCTTCCATCAGGCCGACGGAGCATGCCGCGCTGAGCACCGAGAACCAGGGCAGCACCACGCCCATCATCGTGTCGAAGCCCTTGCCGTCTTCTCCAAGTCGCGCGTCGGCGCCGATGCGCACATCCTTCGCAGTGATCGGCGTGGAGGCGTTGCCGCGCAGGCCCAGGCCATCGAAGCGGCCGGGTTGGCTGAGTCCATCGGACTTCGCATCGACCAGCCACAGCGTGCTCGCGCCTTCGGCCGCGAGCGGCTTGCTCGACCAGACATAGCTGTCGGCCTCGAAGGCGGAGGTGACCCAGCTCTTGCGCGCATCGAGCACCACGTTCGCGCCGTCCGCGCGCGCGGTGCCGGTGGGCGCCCAGAAGTGGCTGCGCGAATCGGCTTCGGAAAAGGCGAGGGTGACCAGGTGCTTGCCCTCGGCGATGGCCTTGCGCACGGCCTCGGGGCCCTGCTGCTCCAGCACGGCCGTGGCGCAGTAGTGCATGCACACCACCATCGCGGTGGAGGGGCAGGTCTGCGCGATGCGAGAGACCACCTGTGCGGCTTCCTTCAGCCCCAGGCCCTGGCCGCCGACCGACGTGGCCGAGACCAGCCCGAGCAGGCCTGCCTTGCCCAGCGCCTCGATCGTCTCTCGTGGAAAGCGTGCCTCGCTGTCGGTGCGCAAGGCCAATGGCTGCAGCGTTTCCGTTTCGATACCGGCGAGCACGTCGAGGGGATTCATCGCTTTCTCCTGAGGGGTTGAGGTTGAGGGAAGGAACTACACCAGCCGCTCGCGCAATTCGTCGAGCTGAGCCGTGAAGGGGGCGCTGTCTTCGAGGCAGCGCAGGTCGAGAAGCAGGCGGTCCTCCGCAATGCGGCCGATGACCGGAAGCGGCAGGCTGCGCAGGGCGGTGGCGAGCTTGTCGAGTGCCGTGCCCAGGCCCTTCTTCGCGGTACCGGCCGGCGCGAGCGCGAGGCCTGCAGAAGGCAGGCGCTCCACCGGCAGCGAGCCCGAGCCGATCTGGCCCAGCAGCGGCACCACTTGGACGGTGAAGCGCGGCGACACGGCGGCCTGCACGGCAGGCAGCAGCGCCTCGGCCATCTCGCGGATCGCATCGGCGGGGCGTGTGAGCAGGCGCAGCGTCGGCAGGTCTTTCGCAAGGCGCTCGGGCCGCAGGTACAGCGAGAGCGTCGCTTCGAGCGCGGCCAGCGGCAGCTTGCTCATGCGCAGCGCGCGCTTCATCGGGAACTTGCGGATGCGGCCCACCGCCTCCTTGCTGCCGACGATGAGCCCGGCCTGCGGACCGCCCAGCAGCTTGTCGCCGGAGAACGTGACCACGTCGCAGCCGGCCGCGAGCATTTCTTGTGGCAGCGGCTCGCGCGGCAGGCCGTAGTGCGCGAGGTCGACGAGCGAGCCGCTGCCCAGGTCGGTGGCCAGCGGCACGCCGCGCGCATGCGCGATGCCGGCGAGCGTCGCCTCGTCGACCGCGGCGGTGAAGCCCTGCACCGCGTAGTTGCTGGTGTGCACCTTCATCACGAGCGCGGTCTGCGCATTGATGGCGCGCTCGTAGTCCTGCGGGTGCGTGCGGTTGGTGGTGCCGACCTCGACCATGCGTGCGCCGGCGCTGGCCATCACGTCGGGCATGCGGAAGGCGCCGCCGATCTCGACCAGCTCGCCGCGCGAGACGATCACTTCGCGGCCGCGCGCGAGCGCCGCGATGGTGAGCAGCACCGCTGCCGCGTTGTTGTTGACCACCGTCGCGGCCTCGGCGCCGGTGATGGTGCACAGCAATTCCTCGACGAGCGAATCGCGGTCGCCGCGGCTGCCGGTGGCCAGGTCGTACTCGAGGTTGTTGGGCGAGGTCATCACCGCGAGCAGGCGCTGCAATGCGGCATCGGCCAGCAACGCACGGCCCAGGTTGGTGTGGATGACGGTGCCGGTGAGGTTCAGCACGGCGCGCATGCGCGGTGCGAGGCGATCCTGGACACGAGCTGCGAGTGCAGTTCCGAGCGTTTCGGTCTGCACTTCCGACATGACGAGCTTGCCGGCCACGGCCCGCGCGCGAAGCCCTTCGAGCAGCGCGCGCGCTTCACCGACAACGAGGGTGCGGCCGTGCTCGGCCAGCAGGGCGCGCGGCGCATCGGCGCGCAGCAGTTGATCGACAGAAGGCAGATCCTGGGGCCTTGCCGTCGAGCCGTGGACCACGGACTCTTCGGGCGCTGCCATCAGCCGCCCCCGCCGTCGTCGGCGATCTCGGGATCGCCGAAGAGAAGCATCAGGTTGTGGCCGCTGCGTTGGTGGCCGGCCTCGGAAACCAGCAGGTCGAGCGTGACGCTGGCGAGGTCGTCGGCGACGGGTTCGACCTCGGGGTCCCGCTCCATCGCGATCTGCTTGAGGTAGTGGCCGCAGCTGTCGCAGCACTCGGCCTTCACCGCGCCTTCGCGCGCGCCGGTGGCGGGCAGCTCGATGCCGGGCTCGGGCGTGAGCGATTCGAAGTGGATGCCCTTGGTGCTTTCGCAGTGCGTGCACTTGATGCGCACGTAGTGCCACTCGGTGCTGCACAGCGAGCAGTGCAGGTAGCGAAAACCCGCCTCGTCCGCGCCGATGCGCGTGATGCTCACGGTGGGCACGCTGCCGCAGCAGGGGCACTCGTTGCCGGGGTCGGTTCGGCCGTAGATGTTCTCGCCATTGCGCTCGGCCACCTGCAGCACGAGCTGCGTCCAGTAGGCCTGGAGACCGGAGGCGATCAACGGCGCTGCGGCCAGGTCGAGCCCGAACATGATGCGGCGCGAGAGCAGGTCGGCCTGCTGGTCGAGCCAGGTGTTGTCGGCGGCCACCACGCGATCGAGCGTGTCGCGGGCCGGGCCTTCGGGCAGGCGTGCGCGGAAGAGGCCGAGCAGGCGCCGCAGCTGTGTGCGCCACACCGCATCGCGTGTCCAGCCGAACGCGGGCATCGGCGGCTTGAGCACCTTCGCGGCGGATTCGAGCGCTTCGGATTCGGGGAGCGCGACGGCCGGATAGTCCTGCAGCACCTGGTGCTGCGCCTGCGCGAGGTCGGCGATGAAGATCAGGTACTCGCGCATCGGATGCGAGGCCGCGAGCTGGCGCAGCCGCAGCTGCCGGTCGGAGAACACAGCGGCGCGCACCGGCAGGCGCAGGAACGGCATCTGCCGCCCGGCCTGCATCGCGATCTGTTCGGGATCGAGAACGCGCGTGGTGCGGATCGGCGGTGGCGTACCGGTGGGGCTCGTCATCGGCGCAGTATCACTCACCGCGCGTCATTTTGCGATGCCACAACGGATGGTTGAGCTTGGCCCACCCTTCGGTGACGGTGCCGCGCGTCATCGCGCGCAGCGTGCCCTTGACCCAGATCGCGGCGTAGATGTGCGTGATGACCGAGAGGATCAGCACCACCGCCGAGACCGCATGCACGACCACCGCGATGCGCCGGAGCAGGATCGGGAAGAAGCCGACGAACCACGGGCTCCAGAACATGAAGCCCGTCACCAGCAGCAGCAACAGGCTGATGCCGAAGGCCCAGAACACCAGCTTCTGCCCGGCGTTGTACTTGCCCACCGGCGGCATGCTCGACTTGTCCCCCTTGAGCATCTTGGGCGCGTTCTTGACCCACTCGCGGTCGCTGCGGTCCAGGATGTTCTCGCGCCACATCGTGAAGAAGAGGAAGACGAAGCCCAGCACCATCAAGAGGCCCATGAAGGGGTGCAGGATGCGCGTCCACTGCCCGCCGCCGAACAGCGTGCTCAGGAAGAACAGGCTCGGATGGAAGAAGGCCAGGCCCGAGAGCGCGGCCGCGAAGAACATGATCGCGACGAACCAGTGGTTCATGCGGGTGGCGTCGCGGTAGCGGCGAAGGTAGTAGCGGGTCATCGCGTGTCTCCTCGGGCTTCGGTCGCGCGGGGTGCTGCCGTCGCGGCCGGCGACGCCTCGATCACCACCACGTCGTCGGGCTTGCCATCCGCGTCGGCATCGGGGTGCTCGTCCTTCGGCTCGATCGGCCCGGTCTTCATGTAGTGGAAGAAGCTGCCGACCACCGCGCCGATCATCGCGACCATCGCGAGCGGCTTGGCCACGCCCTTCCACAGCGACACCAGCGGGCTGATGTGCGGGTCCTTCGGAAGACCGGCGTACAGGCCCGGGCGGTCGGCGTGCTGCAGCACGTACATCACGTGCGTGCCGCCCACGCCGGCCGGGTCGTACACGCCGGCGTTCGCGAAGCCACGGTCCTTCAGGTCGACGATGCGTTCCGAGGCGTACTCGTGCATGTCTTCCTTGGTGCCGAAATGCAGCGCGCCGGTGGGGCAGGCCTTCACGCAGGCCGGCTCCAGGCCCACGCCGACGCGGTCGGAGCACAGCGAGCACTTGTAGGCCTTGTTGTCGGCCTTGCTGATGCGCGGCACGTCGAACGGGCAGCCCGTCACGCAGTTGCCGCAGCCCACGCAGTGCTCGCTGATGAAGTCGACGATGCCGTTGCTGTACTTGATGATCGCGCCCGGCGCCGGGCAGGCCTTGAGGCACCCGGGGTCGTCGCAGTGCATGCAGCCGTCCTTGCGGATCAGCCATTCGAGCTTGCCGGCCTCGGGCTCGACCTCGGAGAACTTCATCACCGTCCACGAAGCCGGCGTGAGGTCGTTCGGGTTGTCGTAGGTGCCGTGCGTGGTGCCGACCTCGTCGCGCAGGTCGTTCCACTGCATGCACGCGACCTGGCAGGCCTTGCAGCCGATGCAGGTCGACACGTCGATCAGCTTGGCCACCTCCTGCACCTGCGGGCGGTGGCGGATGTCGGGCGACGGTGTCGTCGTGGCCGAGCGGGCGGCGATGTCGAGGGTCTGGAGGGATGACATCGCTTATGCCTTCTCGATATTCACGGTGAACGACTTGTACTCGGGCGTCTGCGTGTTCGCATCGCCCACGAACGGCGTGAGCGTGTTCACCAGATACCCCGGCTTCGCGATGCCGACGAACCCCCAGTGGTTCGGCAGCCCCACCGTGTGCACCGTGCGCCCATCGACCTGCAGCCCGACGATGCGCTTGGTCACCAGCGCCACCGCCTTGATGAAGCCGCGCTTGCTCGACACCTTCACCATGTCGCCGTTGGCGATGCCCTTGTCCTTGGCGAGCTCCTCGCCGATCTCGACGAACTGCTGCGGCTGGATGATGGCCGAGGTGCGCACGTTCTTCGTCCAGTAGTGGAAGTGCTCGGTGAGCCGGTAGCTGGTCGCCACGTACGGAAAGTCCTTCGGCACGCCCAGGCGCTCGAGGTCGCCCTTGAAGATGCGCGCCGCGGGGTTGGCGCGCGCCTTCGGGTTGTTCGGGTGCATCAGGTTGTTGACCAGCGGCGACTCGAAGGGCTCGTAGTGCTCGGGCAGCGGACCTTCGGCCATGCCGGTGGGCGCGAAGAGCCGCGCCACGCCTTCGGCCGTCATGATGAAGGGACGCACAGCCTCGGCTTCCATCGGGTTCGCATCGGGCCGGATGTCGGGCACGTCGGCACCCGACCATGCCTTGCCGTTCCATGCGATCAGGCTGCGCCGGGCGATCCAGGCCTTGCCGGTGGCCGGGTCGGTCGAGGCGCCGTTGTAGAGGATGCGCCGGTTCGCCGGCCACGCCCATGCCCAGTTCTGCACCATGCCGATGCCGTACGGATCGGCGTTGTCGCGCCGCGCCATCTGGTTGCCCGCCTGCGTCCAGGCGCCGGCGTAGATCCAGCAGCCCGAAGCGGTCGAGCCGTCGTCGCGCAGGAGGCCGAAGCCCGAGAGCTGTTCGCCGGCCTTCGCGAGCGGCGGCTTGGTCGGGTCCTTCGGATCGAGCAGGTCGGTGAGGGCGCGCCCGTTGTATTCCATCGCCAGCTCTTGCGCCGAGGGCGAATGCGGAATCTTGTAGGGCCAGGTCAGCTTGACGATCGGATCGGGGAAGGCGCCGCCGTCCTTGATGTAGGCTTGGCGGATGCGGTTGTAGATGCCCGCGATGATCTCGATGTCGCCCTTGGCTTCGCCCGGCGGCTCGGCGCCCTTCCAGTGCCACTGCAGCCAGCGGCTGGAGTTGGTGAGCGAGCCGTCTTCCTCCGCGAAGCAGGTCGATGGCAGGCGGAACACCGTGGTCTGGATGTCGGTGGTCTTGACGTCGTTGAACTCGCCGAAGTTGCGCCAGAACTCGCTGGTCTCGGTCTGCAGCGGATCGATGGTGACGAGGAACTTGAGCTTGGAGAGCCCGTCGATGATCTTCTTCTTGTCCGGGAACGAGCCCACCGGGTTGAAGCCCTGGCAGATGTAGCCGTTGAGCTTGCCCTGGTTCATGAGCTCGAAGGCCTGCAGGATGTCGTAGAGCTTGTCGATCTTGGGCAGGTAGTGGAAGGCCCACTCGTTCTCGGCCGTGGCCGCATCGCCCCACCACGACTTCTGCATGCTGACAAAGAACTTGGGGTAGTTCTGCCAGTAGCTCATCTGGTTGGGACGCAGTGCCTTCAGCGCGCGGGTCTTGTAGTAGTCGGGCAGGTTCTGCTCGCTGTCCCGCGCGAGCGACATGTAGCCGGGCAGCGAGTTCGACAAGAGCCCCAGGTCCGTGAGGCCCTGGATGTTGCTGTGGCCGCGCAGCGCGTTCATGCCGCCGCCCGGCACGCCGATGTTGCCCAAGAGCAGCTGCACGATGGCGCCGGTGCGGATCATCTGCGAGCCCTGGCTGTGCTGCGTCCAGCCGAGCGCGTACATGATGGTCATGGTGCGCGTGGGCGTGCTGGTGCTCGCGATGTACTCGCACACCTTCAGGAACTTGTCCTGCGGCGTGCCGGTGATGCGGCTCACCAGCTCGGGCGTGTAGCGCGAGTAATGCCGCTTCATCACCTGCAGCACGCACTGCGGGTCCTGCATGGTCATGTCGACCTTGGCCATGCCGGCTTCGTCGAGCGCGTAGCCCCACGACTTGGGGTCGTAGTTGCGCTTCTCGGCGTTGTAGCCGCTGAAGAGGCCGTCCTCGAACTTGTAGTCAGGCCCGACGATGAACGGCGCGTTGGTGTAGTTGCGCACGTACTCCGTCTGGATCTTGTCGTTGCTCAAGAGGAAGTTGATGACCCCCGCGAGGAACGCGATGTCCGAGCCCGCGCGCACCGGTGCGTAGTAGTCGGCCATGGCGGCCGAGCGCGTGAAGCGCGGGTCCACCACGACAAGGCGCGCCTTGTTCTGCTTCTTGGCCTCGATGACCCACTTGAAGCCGCACGGATGCGCCTCCGCGGCATTGCCGCCCATGATCAGCACGACATCCGCGTTCTGGATGTCCTGCCAATGGTTGGTCATCGCACCGCGTCCGAACGTCGGGGCCAGACTGGCCACCGTAGGTCCGTGTCAAACGCGTGCCTGGTTGTCGAATACCAGCATCCCGGTCGAGCGGAATGCCTTGTGCGTGATGTAGCCGGTTTCGTTGGACGAGGCCGAGGCGCAGAGCATGCCCGAGCTGGTCCAGCGGTTGACGGTCTTGCCGTCGGCGTTGGTGGTCTGGAAGTTGGCGTCGCGGTCGGCCTTGAGCAGCTTGGCGATGCGGTCCAGCGCCTCGTTCCAGCCGATGCGCTTCCACTCGGTGCTGCCGGCCTCGCGCACTTCGGGGTACTTCAGCCGCATCGGGCTGTGCACGAAGTCCAGCAGGCCCGCGCCCTTGGGGCACAGCGTGCCGCGGTTCACGGGGTGGTCGGCATCGCCCTCGATGTGGAGGATGTCGGACACCACGTTCTTGGCCTTGTCGCCCAGGCTGTACATGATGAGCCCGCAGCCCACCGAGCAGTACGGGCAGGTGTTGCGCGTCTCGGTGGTGCGTGCGAGCTTGAAGTTGCGCGCCTCGGCGAGCGCCGCGGTCGGCGAGAAGCCGAGCGCGACGATGCTCGAGCCGATCAGGCCCGCGCTGCTGACGCGGAAGAATTGCCGGCGGCTTATGTCCATGACATCACCTCCTGCACAGCTGAAGTGGGTTGTTTCATCGTGGTCTTCTTCTGTTTTGCGTGGGAAAGAGAACGAGGCCGGTGCCTCTTTATTTGGGTGCCGTGCCGTCGCCGCCGCTCGGCGCAGGCGTGCCGCCCGTCGAGGCGCCGCCCTGGCCGCTCATGCCGCCCACGGCTGCGCCGCCTTCGGACGGGCCTTTGTGGGCGGAGGTGGGATCGATCTTGTCGCCGGAGTCGGCGGGCTTGATGCCGCTGGGGCTGGCACCGGACGAAGAGGCAGCGCCTGCTGCCGACGTCGTCGGCTTGGGATCGCAGGCACTCAACAGCAAACCAAGGGTCAGGCAAAGGCCGACGGTTTGCAAGCGCTGACATCGTGACATCGACACTCCTTGTGGGGGAAGGCGGCCCGGCTGTTTTTATGGCTTCCGTTGTTGCCGACGGGCTCGCCCCGACGCGGTAACTGGATGCTTTTTTCGCATCATGCGACAGCATGCCGCCGCGATCAAGGGCTCGGAGGGCGCAATAACCCTTGAATCCGCCTGTGGCCTTAGGCGTCGGCTATCGTTCGCGCCATGACCGACTCCCTCCGCCTTGGCTGGCGCACCCTCTGGCGCGACCTGCGCGCCGGCGAGCTGCGCCTCTTGATCGTCGCCGTGCTGCTGGCCGTGGCCGCACTCACGGCGGTCGGCTTCTTCGCCGACCGGTTGCAGGGCGGGCTCAAGCGCGATGCGCGGCAACTGCTGGGCGGCGATGCGGTGATCGTGAGCGACAACCCGACGCCCGAGGCCTTCGTGGCCCAGGCGAAATCGCTGGGCCTCGAAGGCACCAGCACCTACGGCTTTCCCACCATGGCGCGGGCCGACGACGTGCAGGGCGGCGCGAGCAAGCTCGTGGCATTGAAGGCGGTGACGGCGGGCTATCCGTTGCGCGGCAGCCTGCAGACATCGACCACTTTCACCGGTCCGGGCGCGATCACCCGCGACATCCCGCCGGCCGGCGAGGTGTGGGTCGATGCCTCTCTGCTCGATTCGCTCGGGCTCAAGATCGGCGACCCGCTGCTGCTGGGCGACACGAGCCTGCGCGTGGGCCGCATCATCACGCTGGAGCCTGACCGCGGCGCCGGCTTCATGAGCTTCTCGCCGCGCGTGATGCTCAACCAGGCCGATGTGGCGCGCACCGGGCTCGTGCAGCCGGCCAGCCGCGTGGGCTATCGCTACGCGGTGGCGGGCAACGATGCGGCGGTCAAGCGCTTCACCGACTGGGCCGAGGCCAGCATCAAGAAGGGCGAGCTGCGCGGCGTGCGGCTCGATTCCTTCGAAGGCGGCCGCCCCGAGATGCGCCAGACGCTCGACCGCGCCGAGAAATTCCTGAGCCTCGTCGCGCTGCTCGCGGCGCTGCTGTCGGCCGTGGCCGTGGCGCTGGCCGCGCGCGGCTTCGCGGCCAGCCACTTGGACGACTGCGCGATGCTGCGCGTGCTCGGCCAGAGCCAGCGCACCATCGCGATGGCCTATGCCTTCGAGTTCGCGGTGATCGGCGTCGTGGCGAGCGGCATCGGCGTGGCCATCGGCTTTGCGGTGCACTACGTGTTCGTGCTGTTGTTGGCGGGGCTGGTCGAGACCGCGCTGCCCGCCGCCACGCTGTGGCCGGTGGCCTTCGGCCTTGGCATGGGGCTCACGCTGCTGTTCGCCTTCGGCTTGCCGCCGGTGCTGCAGCTGGCGCGCGTGCCGCCGCTGCGCGTGATCCGGCGCGACGTGGGCGGGCTCAAGCCCGCATCGCTCGCGGTGCTCGGCATCGGCGTGGCGGGTTTCGCGGCGCTGCTGATGGCGGCGAGCAGCGACATCAAGCTCGGCCTGATCGCGGTCGGTGGCTTCGCGGGTGCGGTGGCCGTCTTCGCATTGCTCAGCTGGCTCGCGGTGAAGGTGCTGCGCCGCAGCGTCAACGAAACGACCGCGCCGCGCTGGCTGGTGCTGGCCACGCGGCAGATTTCGGCGCGGCCCGCCTATGCCGTGGTGCAGGTCAGCGCGCTCGCGGTCGGCCTGCTGGCATTGGTGCTGCTCGTGCTGCTGCGCACCGACCTGGTCGCCAGCTGGCGCAAGGCCACGCCGCCCGATGCGCCGAACCGCTTCGTCATCAACGTGATGCCGGACCAGAGCGAAGCGTTCCAGAAGTCGCTGCGCGATGCGGGCGTGGGCAAGTTCGACTGGTACCCGATGATTCGCGGCCGCCTCATCGCGGTCAACGACAAGCCGGTAACCCCCGACGACTACGTCGAAGACCGCGCCAAGCGCCTGGTGGACCGCGAGTTCAACCTCAGCAACGCCATGGAAGCGCCCGCGCACAACAGCATCACCGCGGGCGCGTGGAAGCCCGGCGCGGCGGGCGAGGTGAGCGTCGAAGAAGGCCTGGCCGACACGCTCGGCCTCAAGCTCGGCGACACGCTGCGCTTCGACATCGGCGGCATGCAGAACGACGCGCGCATCACGTCGCTGCGCAAGGTCGACTGGGGCTCGCTGCACGCCAACTTCTTCGTGATGTACACGGTGGCTTCACTGCCCGACGTGCCGGTCACCTACATGGGCGCCTTCCGCGCGCCCGAGACGCGCGGCTTCGACAACGCGCTGGTGCGCAGCTACCCGAACGTGACCAACGTGGACATGAGCGCGACCATCAACCAGGTGCAGCGCGTGCTCGACCAGGTGATCCGCGCGGTCGAGTTCCTGTTCGGCTTCACGCTCGCGGCGGGGCTGGTGGTGCTGTTCGCGGCGGTCACGGCCACGCGCGAGGAGCGGGCGCGGGAGTTCGCGGTGATGCGCGCCGTTGGCGCACGTGCGAGCCTGCTGCGGCAGGTGCAGCGCGCCGAGCTGATCGGCGTGGGTCTGCTCGCGGGCTTTCTCGCGAGCATCGTGGCTTCGGTGATCGGCTGGGGCCTCGCGCGCTATGTGTTCGAGTTCACCTGGACCGCATCGCCGCTCGTGCCCGTTGCGGGTGCGCTGGCCGGCGCGGTGCTGGCATTGGCTGCGGGGTGGTGGGGCTTGCGCGATGTGCTGCGCCGGCCGGTGGTCGATACGCTGAGGCGCGCGGCGGAGTAACCCTGAACCGCGATCGTGCTGAAGGCAAGACTGGCATCAACAGGAGCTGACATGGCGATCACGACCGAGACGCGACCCGCGGTGCTGGACCTGATCGGCAATACGCCGCTGGTCCAGGTCACCCGGCTGGACACGGGCCTGTGCACCCTGTTCCTCAAGCTCGAGTCGCAGAACCCCGGCGGCTCCATCAAGGACCGGGTCGGCCTCGCGATGATCGAGGCGGCCGAGCGCGACGGGCGCCTTCGCCCCGGCGGCACGGTGGTCGAGGCGACGGCCGGCAACACCGGGCTGGGCCTGGCGCTGGTGGCGCGCGCCAAGGGCTATCGCGTGGTGCTGGTGGTGCCCGACAAGATGTCGACCGAGAAGGTGCTGCACCTGAAGGCGCTCGGCGCCGAAGTCCACATCACGCGCTCCGACGTGGGCAAGGGCCATCCGGCGTACTACCAGGACTTCGCGGCAAGGCTCGCGAAGGAGATTCCGGGCGCCTTCTTCGCGGACCAGTTCAACAACCCCGACAACCCGCTCGCGCACGCATCGAGCACCGGCCCCGAGATCTGGCAGCAGTGCGGCCACGATCTCGATGCCATCGTGGCCGGCGTCGGCTCCGGCGGCACCATCACCGGACTCACGCGCTACTTCCGCACGGTGCAGCCCGACCTCTTTTTCGTGCTGGCCGATCCCGCGGGCTCGGTGGTCGCGGAGTACACGCGCAGCGGCACGATCGGCGAGGCGGGTTCATGGGCCGTCGAGGGCATCGGGGAAGACTTCATTCCGGCCATCGCGGACCTCTCGGGCGTGAAGAAGGCCTATTCGATCAGCGACGAGGAGAGCTTCGGCGCCGCGCGCGAACTGCTGCGCGCCGAGGCCATTCTGGGCGGTTCTTCCACCGGCACGCTGCTGGCCGCGGCGCTGCGCTTCTGCCGCGAACAGACAAAGCCGCTGCGCGTGCTGAGCTTCGTCTGCGACACCGGCACGCGCTACCTCTCGAAGGTCTACAACGACCAATGGATGCTCGACCAGGGGCTGCTCGCGCGCGAGCGCTTCGGCGATCTGCGCGACGTGGTCTCGCGCCGCTTCGAAGACGGCAGCGTGATCAGCGTCGGCCCCGGGGACACGTTGCTCACGGCTTTCCAGCGCATGCGGCTGGCCGACGTGTCGCAACTGCCGGTGCTCGATGAAGACGGGCGGCTGGTCGGCGTGATCGACGAGTCCGACCTGCTCCTGGGCGTGCATGCCGATGCCGACCGCTTCCGCTCGGAGGTGCGCAGCGCCATGACCGACGTGCCCGAGACGCTGCCGTCCGACGCCAGTCTGGGCGAGCTCGAAGCCGTGCTCGACCGCGGCCTGGTGGCGATGATTGCCGACGAGGCCGGCTTCCACGGCCTCATCACCCGTGTCGATCTTTTGAATCACTTGCGCAGGAACCTGAAATGAGCCAAGACACTTCCGACACTCGCCAGCAGGGCTTTGCCACCCGCGTGATCCACGCCGGCCAGTCGCCCGACCCGACGACGGGCGCGATCATGCCGCCCATCTACGCGACCTCGACCTACGTGCAGCAGAGCCCCGGCGTGCACAAGGGCCTGGACTACGGCCGCTCGCACAATCCGACGCGCTGGGCGCTGGAGCGCTGCGTGGCCGATCTCGAAAACGGCTCCGGAGCTTTCGCCTTCGCCTCCGGCCTGGCCGCGATCTCGACCACGCTCGAACTGCTGGATGCCAACTCGCACATCGTCTCCGGCGACGACGTCTATGGCGGCACCTTCCGCCTGTTCGAGCGCGTGCGCGCACGCAGTGCCGGCCACCGCTTCAGCTTCGTCGACCTGACTGACCCGGCCCAACTGCTCGCCGCACTGCAGCCCGACACGCGCATGGTGTGGGTCGAGACGCCGACCAATCCGCTGCTGCGCCTGGCCGACCTGAGAGCCATCGCCGACATCTGCCGCGAGCGCGGCATTCTCTGCGTGGCCGACAACACCTTTGCGAGCCCCTGGGTCCAACGTCCGCTGGACCTCGGCTTCGACGTGGTCGTGCACTCGACCACCAAATACCTCAACGGGCATTCGGATGTGATCGGCGGCATCGCCATCGTCGGCCGCGAAGCGCGGCACGAGCCGTTGCGCGAGCGCCTGGGTTTCCTGCAGAACTCGGTGGGCGCCATCGCCAGCCCCTTCGACAGCTTCCTCACGCTGCGCGGGGTGAAGACCCTGGCGTTGCGCATGGAGCGGCATTGCAGCAGCGCACTGGCGCTCGCGCAATGGCTCGAGAGCCAACCCCAGGTCGCGCGCGTGCACTACCCGGGCCTGGCCTCGCATCCCCAGCATGAGCTGGCCAAGCGCCAGATGCACGGCTTCGGCGGCATGATCTCGATCGACCTGCGCACCGACCTTGCCGGCGCGCGGCGTTTTCTCGAGGCGGTGCAGATATTCGCGCTGGCCGAGAGCCTCGGCGGCGTCGAGAGCCTGATCGAGCATCCGGCCATCATGACCCACGCCACCATTCCGGTCGAAACCCGTGCCCGGCTCGGCATCGGCGACGGGCTCGTCAGGTTGTCCGTGGGGGTCGAAGACCTGGAAGACCTGCGCGCTGATCTGCTACAGGCGCTGCAAAAGATCTGAGGGGCTGAGCCAGCGGCGCAGCCGGGTAATTTTTCTTTTCGCGGGAAGAGGAGGGCCGGGAATGCAATACATTCCCCGACCCTGCATTCATTCATTCGAAGAGAACTCCCTTACATGCGCTTGGCGTCATTCCAGATCACCAACTTTCGCTCGATCAACGACAGCGGCTCCATCGACACCACGCAGATCACTGCGATCCTCGGCCGAAACGACAGCGGCAAATCGAACCTGCTGCGTGCGCTGCACAGCCTGAACCCGGCCGAAGGCCTCATCGAACTCAGTCCGATCAAGGACTTCCCGCGCCATCGCCGCCTTGAAGAATGCCGGGGCGACACGCCCGTCGTCGCAACGCGCTGGGCGCTCGACGACAACGAACGCGCCGAGCTGAAGGCCATCCTTCCGCGCGCATCGGACGTGCGCCACGTCACCGCCGGCCGGGGCTATGCCGCCGCGCGCTGGACCGGCTTCGAAGGCCTCGGAGAACTCTCGCTCGACGTATCGGACATCAAGGGCAAGGTCCGCAAGATCGTGCCCGCCGTCAAGGCCGCGGCCGAGAAGGTCGCAGAAGGCGCCCGCGCCATGCTGGAGCAGGAGGCCGATGCCTTCGATGCCGCGATGATCCCGAGCCCCGACTACATCCGGTGGTCGGAAGGCGCGGTGAAGGCACTGCAGGCCTTGCGCAAGGCGATGGCTGCGGCCGATGCCGAGCTCAGCGACAAGCAGGAGCAGATGCTGGTCGAGCTCGAGGACATGGCCCACGCCATTGCCAATGACACGCCCGCGCTCGCGAAGGCCAAGCAATGGGTGCTCGAAAAATTGCCGCGCTTTGTCTACGTGGACGAGTACCCCGCGCTGCCCGGCCGCCAGAACATCGCCGACCACCTCGTGCGCAATGGCTGGGGCCAGGCCACGCCCGAGCAACGCAGCTTCGAGAAGCTCTGCAAGGTCGCGGGGCTCGATCCGCAGCAACTGCAAGACCTGCTGGAGAAGAACGACCAGGCCACGCGCAACCAGCTCGTGAACCGCGCCGGCTCGGTCGTCACGTCGGAGATCCGCCGCGTGTGGAAGGACCGCGAACTCAAGGTCCGCTTCAATCTCGACGGGCCGTACATGGACACGCTGGTGTCCGACCCGAACGGTGCCTACGAGGTCGAGGTGAACCTGGACGAACGCAGCCGCGGCTTCCAGTGGTTCTTCTCGTTCTACATCACGTTCTTTGCGGACACGCAGGGCGCGGGCGATGCCATCCTGCTGCTGGACGAACCCGGCCTGCACCTGCACGCGCATTCACAGGCCGACCTGCTCGCGCATTTCGAGCGCGACTTCGGCAACCAGATCGTCTACACGACGCACTCGCCGTTCATGGTGCCCACGCACCGGCTGGATGCGGTGCGCACGGCCAGCATGAGCGAGGCCGCAGGGACGACGGTGAGCAACAAGGCGGAGGGGGATGCTCGGACGCTCTATCCGTTGCAGGCGGCGATTGCGCTGAGCCGGATGGGGAGCGAGCCGGTGAGGGCACAGTCGAAGGAGAGCGTGCCGCGCGTCGAGGCCTCGCCCGTGGAAGCACGCATCGCAGAAGCGGTCCTCTGATACGGCTCGCCGCCTGGCTCAGCGCGCGGTGTCTTGCAGGAAGTCCCGGCCCATCGTGTCCAGGTCGCGCAACGAGAGGATCGGCGCGAACATGACGTCGCGCCGGTCCGTCGAGCGCTTCATGCCGAAGTACTGCTCGCCGATGGTTCGCTTCGTCATCTTGTAGAGGCGATCCTGGCCTTCTTCGGTGCCCTGCCCCAGGCGCGACATCGAAATGGCCGAAGCGTGGTGGCGCAGGTCGTGCTTGGAGAACACGAAGTTCAGCCCGGGCACGCTGTCGTTGATGTCGCGCTGCGTCAGCGCGATGAGCACGACGTTGTCACTCGCGTCGGGCAGGCGCTGGCCGGCCCTGCGCGTCTCGGCCAGCACCTCGTCCGCCGAGTACTGCGCCCGGCCGCGCGACGCCGTTGTGGCGATCGGCGCCATGGGCGGCGAGGCCTTCACGTTCAGGTGCAGTTCGTCGGCGAGCACGCGCGCCATGCGTTGGGCGTCCTCGATAGGGAAATCGTCCAGTGGCATCAGGTAGACCACCACGCGACCGTCCGTGGTGGCCCGCGCGGCGGGAGCCAAGGGCGCCATCACGTATGCACCGGACGGCGGTGCCAGGCGCGCGATGGCAACGGATTGCGTCGTGGGTGGGGTCGGTTCCGTGGGTGCCGTCACCGCCTGGACTTCGGGTTCATTGTCGAGACCCGCAATGTTTTCAACGATAGTTTTCGGAATGGTCAGCGGCAACAGCACCGTGTCGAGCACCAGCGAGAAAGGTACGTCGATCTGCGTTGAGTGGCCGGTCGCCATCATGCGAGTGCCGGAATACGGCGCCAGCTTGCCGCACGAGTCGCAGAAGGCCGTGGCGATGGTGCCGCAGCCGCTCAGGGCGCCACTCAGGAGCAGGATCGCAAGGTCTCTGGACGCTGTCATGGATGTTCCCCTCCATCTGTTTTCGCCGTTCCTCGTGCGGACGATGGCGCACTCCTTGAGTTCGGTCTCAAGCCACGCCAACCATGTGTCGGATGAGCAGGCATTTTGGGTGGGCTTCGACGGATTGCAGGAACACGACCTTCATTGCGCGCCCTCTTGATCCGGTTCAGCGAACACCTTGTCCGCAGACCTGAATTCGCCCCCTTCGATGTCGCGATGGCCGGGCATCAGGACTTTCAGCAGCTCGGGAATCGCTTCGCGTTCTTCGTTGGAGCGGACCGAAGGGGTCTCCACTGTCTCTGTGGCAAGACTCTTGGGATCGTTGATGGGTTGGACCCGCGTCGAAGAATTCATTGGGCTCGCCCGCTGTTGCCGTGGATCAGACGGATTGTGGTCTTGGTTGGGTCTTGCCTGCTTGTGCGATTGCGCCGTCGTCCCTGAACATGTGCTCCCCTGCAAAGTCCACGAACGCCCTGACCTTCGGCGACAGCTGCCGGCTCGATGACCACAGCGCGGAGAACTGTCCCTGGCGACTCAGATGCGTCTCGAGCACGCGCTGCAGTTCGCCGCGGCAGAGCGAATCGCGCGCGAGGAAGTCGGGCATGTAGGCCACGCCGAGGCCGGCCACGGCCGCGCCGAGCATGGCTTCCATGTTGTTGCAGAGAAGCCCGGGCGGCAGTTGCGTGGGCAGGCCCGGCAGGTCCCAGTCCTCGATCTTTCCGCCGGTCACGAACTTGTAGCGCAGGCAACTGTGTTGGGCGAGATCCGCCGGCACCTGCGGCACGCCGTGTTTGGCCAGGTAGGCGGGCGAGGCGACAAGCACGAAGTTGAATGGGCCGAGCCGGCGCGCCACGAGCTGCGAGTCGCCGAGTTCGCCGCTGCGGATCGCCACGTCCACGCCCTCGGCGATCACGTCGACCAGGCGGTCGTTGAAGTCCAGGTCGAGTTCGATCTCGGGAAAGCGCGCCTTGAAGGCCGGCAGGATCGGCAGCAAGAAGCGGTAGCCGATGGTCGGCAGGCTCACGCGGAGGCGCCCGCGCGGGGCTGCGACCGCGTCCTGCATCATGGCCCGCGCATCGTCGAGCTCGTCGAGGATGCGGCGGCAGCGCTCGTGGAACATCGCGCCTTCCTCGGTCAGCCGCACATGCCGCGTGGTGCGGTTGAAGAGCCTGAGGCCCAGCTGCTGTTCGAGCCGCGCAACGTTCTTGCCCACGGCCGAGGCCGAGATGCCCAGCAGCCGCCCCGCCTTGGCAAAGCTCAGCAGGTCGGCCGCCCGCACGAAGGATTCGAGTCCGCTGAAGCTGTCCATGGATTAACAACCTTGGGTTGGGAGTGTGAGGATCAATGGCGCCATTTTCATTCCATTGATTCCTTTCTATCTTCTGTTCCTCCTTCTTCCCTTCTGCGTGAAAGCCCTCGATGTCCTCGCCTTCCGACCACAAGAACTGGCTGCTGGCCGCCGTCTGCCTCGCGGCGCTGGGCATGCCGCTGAGCTTCACCGGCCCGGCGGTGGTGCTGCCCGCGATCCGCGAGGCGCTGGGCGGCAGCCCGGTGCAGCTGAACTGGGTGACCAACGCCTTCATGCTGAGCTTCGGCGCAACGCTGATGGCGGCGGGTGCGCTGGCCGATGCCTATGGGCGCAAGCGCGTCTTCCTGATGGGGCTCGCGGTGGTCGCGCTCAGCAGTTCGCTGCTGACGCTCGCGCCCGGCATCGTCGCCTTCGATCTCGCGCGCGCCCTGCAGGGGCTGGGGTCGGCGGCCGCGTTCGCGGCGGGCACGGCGGCGCTGGCGCAGGTGTTCGACGGCGCGGCGCGCACGCGGGCGTTCAGCTTCATCGGCACCTCGTTCGGCGTGGGGCTGTCGTGCGGCTCGATCCTCTCGGGCTGGCTCGCCGAAAGCTTCGGCTGGCAGTCGGTGATGCTGAGCCCGGGGGCGATCAGCCTCGTGGCGCTGTGCATCGCCTCGCTGAGCATGCGCGAGTCGAGCAATCCGCATGCGATGGGGCTCGATGTGCCGGGCACCGTCACCTTCACCGCCGCGCTGACGCTGCTCACGCTCGGCGTGCTGCAGGCGCCCGACAGCGGATGGGGCAGCCCGTGGGTGATCGGCACGCTGGCCGGCGCGGCGCTGATGGGCGCGGCCTTCATCGCCATCGAGCGGCGCGTGGCGCACCCGATGCTCGACCTGTCGCTGTTCCGCTTTCCGCGTTTTGTCGGCGTGCAGTTGCTGGCCGCGGCGCCGGCCTACGGTTTTGTCGTGCTGCTGGTGCTGCTGCCGATCCGCTTCATCGGGCTGGAAGGGCGCAGCGCGATGGAGGCGGGCGTGTTCATGTTCGCGCTCTCGGGGCCGATCCTCGTGGTGCCGACGCTCGCCGCTTCGCTCGCGCACCGGTTCTCGGCGGGCGTGATCTCGGCGGTGGGGCTGCTGGTGTGCGCGGTGGGCTTGCTCTGGCTCAGCTACTGCGCGCCGGGCACGCCGCTGCACGCGATCGTGTGGCCGCTGCTCTTGATCGGCGCGGGCATCGGCCTGCCCTGGGGGCTGATGGACGGGCTCGCGGTGAGCGTGGTGCCGCGCGAACGGGCGGGCATGGCGTCGGGCATCTTCAACACGGTGCGGGTGGCGGGGGAGGGCATCGCGCTCGCGCTGGTCGGGGCGGGGTTGACGGCACTGGTGGCGCTGCAGCTGGGCCGTTTGCCGGCGCATCCCGAGGCGACATCGCAAGCGGCGCAGCGGGTGACGACGGGCGACCTGTCGCAGGCGCTTGCGCTGCTGCCGGGCGTGGACCGCGCGGCGCTGCTGCACGCCTACGGCGCGGCGTTCGGCACGCTGCTGTGCGTGCTGGCCGGCGTGACCGTGCTCACGGCGCTGGTGGTGTTCGTGTTCCTGCGTGGCGAGACGCACGCCGAAGCGGGCGCGGTGGCATTGGAGTCCTCAGCCTGTTGAACGCACGTCTTGCTCCTTCCCCTCCCGGGGGAAGGCTGGGATGGGGGCACGCGGCCGTTGCAACATCGCTGGTGCGTGATGCGCCGCTTGCCCCCACCCCCGCCCTCCCCCAGCGGGGGAGGGAGCCAATCCGGAGTCAGGGCTCCGCCGCCTCGAAGATGTCGCGCAGCCACTGCGTGAACACGCGCACGCGCGCTGACAACTGGCGGTTCTGCGAATAGAGCACCGACACGGGCATCGGCGGCGGCGCGAAATCGGCCATCAGCACCTTCAGCCGGCCGTCCGCCAACTCGGCCGCCACGCGGTAGCGCGGCACCTGCACCAGCCCGAGCCCGGCCACCGATGAGCCCGTGTAGAGATCGGTGCCGGTCACCGAGACAGTGGCCGGCAGGTCCACGGTCGTCACCCGGCCATCGACCGTGAATTCGAGCGGCACCACCTTGCCCGTCCCGCTGGAGATGTAGTTGACCGCGCGGTGCGAGGCCAGCGCCGCCATGCTGTCCGGCTCCCCGTACTTCGCGAGGTACTCGGGGCTCGCGACCGTCACCTGCGGCAGCAGCGCGACGCGACGCCCGACCATCGACGAGTCCTGCAGCGTGCCCGCGCGCAGCACGCAGTCGACGCCTTCGCGCACGAGGTCGACCAGCCGGTCGTCCTCGCCGATGTGCAGTTGCAGCTCGGGGTAGCGCGCGAGAAAGCCCGGCAGCGCCGGCACCACGAAGTGCCGCGCGAGCGTGCCCTGCAGGTTCACGCGCAGCAGGCCCTTGGGCGCCTCGTTGCGGAACGATCCCTCGGCCTCTTCCATGTCGGCCAGCAGGCGCACGCAGCGGCGGTAGTAGGCCTCGCCGTCCTGCGTGAGCCGCACGGTGCGCGTGGTGCGCTCCAAGAGGCGCGTGCCGATGCGCTCTTCCATGCGCTTGATGAGCGTGGTGACCGTGGCGCGCGGGATCTGCAGGTCTTCGGAGGCCTGGGTGAAGCTCTGGCGCTCGGCGATGCGCACGAAAGCCTGCATTTCCTGGAAGCGATCCATGGGGAAGCCTGCCGGCTATTGTTTAAGTGAATGGAATTGTATTGGCGATTGATGGTTGATTATCTTTTGGTTGGAACGATCGATCATTCGTCTCACCAACCCACCACTGCAAAGGAATCGCACCATGACCACCGCCACTTCAACCACCACCCGCAACGCCCGTGTCGCCATCGTCACCGGCGCATCGCGCGGCATCGGCGCCGCCGTCGCGCAGCGCCTCTCCAAGGACGGCTTCGCCGTCGCCGTCAACTACGCCTCGGGCTCGGCGCAGGCCGATGCGCTGGTCGCCGAACTCATGGCCGCCGGCGGCAAGGCCATCGCGGTCAAGGCCGATGTGGCCAGCGCCGACGAAGTGCGCGCCATGTTCGACACCGTCGAAGTGCAACTGGGCAAGGTCGACGTGCTGGTCAACAACGCCGGCGTGCTCAAGACCGTGCCGCTGGCCGACCACACCGACGCGCTCTACGACCAGACCTTCGACATCAACGTGCGCGGCACCTTCAACACGCTGCGCGAAGCCGCCACGCGGCTGAACGCGGGCGGGCGCATCGTCAATTTCTCGAGCCCCACGCTCGCGCTGAACATGCCCGGCTACGCGATCTACAACGCCACCAAGGCGGCGGTCGAGGCCTTCACGCATGTGTTCGCCAAGGAACTGCGCGGCCGCAACGTCACGGTGAATGCCGTGGCGCCGGGCCCGATCGCCACCTCGCTCTTCCTCGACGGCAAGACCGAAGAACAGATCCAGACCTTCGCCAAGATGCCGCCGCTGCAGCGCCTCGGCCAGCCCGAAGACATCGCCTCGGTGGTGGCCTTCCTCGCCGGTCCAGATGCGGGCTGGGTCAATGGCCAGATCCTGCGCGCCAATGGCGGCGTGGCCTGATTTTTCCGAAGCCCTCAAGGAGAAATCACCATGACCCAGCTTTCCACGTCCACCGCCGCCAAGGCTCCGCGCTTCTTCAGCCTGGCCTATTCGGCCTTCACGGTGGCGGCCGCCGTGGTCGCAGCCGCCGCCTCGGCGCTGGCCCTGGTGCTCGAACTGCCGGTCTGGGCGATGTTCGTGGGCTGGGTGGCGTTCTATACCCGCGGCGCCACCGCGCGCGATGGCGTGTTCAACCTCGTCTGCGTGAGCCTGGGCGTGCTCATCGGCAAGGGCGCGGCAGTGGCCATCGGTGCGCTGGCGCCGGTGATCGGCGCGGCGGCGCTGCCGCTCGCCGTGCTGGTGGTGGCGCTCGTCGTGGTGTCGCTGCGCGGTGTGCCGCGCTTCAACAACCTGCTGTGCTACTTCCTCGGCCTGATCGCTTTCTTCGCGATCCACCAGCCGCCTTCGCTCTCGCTGTTCGGCACGCTGGCCGGTGCAGTGGCCCTCGGTTCGCTCGCGGCGTGGGCGGCACATGCGCTGCAACGCCGCGTGCATTGAATTTCGTTCCCCTTCCGTTCCCCTTCTGTCCTCACACACTCAATCAATCCAGGAGTTTCATCATGCAATCCATCGTTCTCGTCACAGGCGCCGGCACCGGCATCGGCAAGCTCACCGCCCAATCGCTGGCCGAAGCCGGCCATGTGGTCTACGCATCGATGCGCGACATCGCGGGCCGCAACAGTGGCCGCGCCGCCGAAATGCGCAGCTACGCCGCGGCCAAGGGGCTGCAGCTGCACCCGCTCGAACTCGATGTGCTCTCGCAGGAATCGGCCGATGCGGCCGCCGCCACCATCGTCCGCGAGCAGGGCCACATCGACGTGGTGATGCAGAACGCCGGCCACCTCGTGGTCGGCCCGACCGAGGCCTTCACGCCCGAAGAAATCATCAAGGTGTTCGACACCAACGTGCTCGGCGCCCAGCGCGTGAACCGCGCGGTGCTGCCGTACCTTCGGAAGCAAGAGTCCGGCCTCATGCTGTGGATCAGCAGCAGCACCACCAAGGGCGGCTTCCCGCCGTTCATGGGCCCGTACGGCGCGGCCAAGGCGGCAATGGATTCGCTGGCTGTCACGCTGGCGTACGAGATCGCGCGCTTCGGCATCGAGACCTCGATCATCGTGCCCGGCGCGTTCACCAAGGGCACCGACCACTTCCCGAGCGCCGGCAAGCCGGCCGACGCCGCCACCACGGCCGCCTACAGCCGCTACGACGGCGTGATGGACCGGATCGGCCAGAGCCTCTCGGTGCTGATGCCCGACGATGCCGATCCGCAGGCCGTGGCCGACGAGATCGTGCGCATCGTGGGCCTGCCGGCCGGCCAGCGCCCGATGCGCTCGGTGATCGACTTCGTGGGCGATGGCGCCAAGGAGGTGTTCGAGGTGTCGGAGCGCGTGCGCATCGACTTCGCGCATCGCATCGGCATGGGTGACCTGCTCGAAGCGAAGATCAGGCGTTAAGCGGGATGTCACAGGGAACCGGTGGATCTTCCTGTCCAATAGCGGCATGGACTATCCACCGAACGAGCTCGCGGAGCGCCTCACCGAACTCGAGATCAAGTCGAGCTACGCCGATGACCTGCTGGAACAGCTGAACATGACGATCTACCGGCAACAGCAGCAGATCGACAGCCTGATCCAGCAGGTGGCGCACCTGCGGCAGCAGAGCCAGAACGCGGGGCAGGACGGAGCCGCCCGCAACCTGCGCGACGAGCTACCGCCGCACTATTGAAAGAGAGAAAGAGAAAGCTCAGCCGTGCGAATGCCAGAGCACGGCGAAGAAATGGCAGGTGCTGCCGGCCAGCACGAACAGGTGCCACACCGAATGGGCGAAGCGCACCTTGTTGTCGAACAGGAAGACGACGGCACCCGCGGTATAGAAGAGCCCGCCGGCCACGAGCCAGCCCAGCCCCGCCGGTGACATGCGCTCGTAGAGCGGCACCGCCGCCATCAGCGCCATCCAGCCCATCGCCACATAGAGCCCGGTCGACCACAGCGGATGCTGCAGCCGGTTGAACAGCTTGGCGCCCACGCCCAGCGCGGCGGCGGCGCAGATCGCGCCGAACAGCGTCCAACCCCACGGCCCGCGCAGCACGCCGAAGAGAAAGGGCATGTAGCTGCCCGCGATGAAGAGGTAGATGGCCGCGTGGTCCAGCCGGTTGAACCAGGCCTTGGCCCGGCCGATCGGCAGCGCGTGGTACAGCGTGGAGATCAGGTACAGCACGATGGCCGTGCCCGCGAAGAGCGAGACGCCGACCACGCTCGCGGCCTGGCCCTTCTGCGCGGCGCTGTAGATCAGGATCGGCAGCGAGGCAATCGCCAGCAGCAGGCCGAGGCCGTGGCTCAGGGCGTTGAAGAGCTCTTCCATCCCGGTCTGGTCGCGCGCCGCGGAGGGCGGCTTCTTCGGATCGACGGGAAGGGGCTGCAGCTGCATGGATGGGCTATTCGTCATCAGGAACAGAACCTCGAGAATCGGTTTTGGTTCCGCAATCCGTGCGAAACCGGCAGATCATGTTACTTGACCTGCTGTTTGCCGAGTTTACGCGCCAATGTGCGCCGATGCATGCCAAGACGCCGCGCGGTCTCGGAGATGTTGAAGCCGGTCTCGGCCAGCATCTCGTGGATGCGCTCCCATTCGAGCGTCTTGATCGAGGTCGAGCGGTTGGTCAGCTCCACCTCGGTGGTGCCGGCGGCGCGGCCGAAGGCGGCCTCGATGTCGTCGGTGTTCGAGGGCTTGGCCAGGTAGTGGCAGGCGCCCAGCTTGATGGCTTCCACCGCGGTGGCGATGCTGGCGAAGCCCGTGAGCACCACGATCAGCATCTTCGGGTTGTGCTGGTGCAGCATCTGCACGCAGGCCAGGCCCGAGGCCTCGCCATTGAGCTTCAGGTCGACCACTGCATAGCCGGGCGACTGGTCGGGTGAGCGGGTTTCCAACAGCGCCTGCACCTCGTCGGCATTGCTTGCATGCATCACCGCATAGCCGCGGCGCTCGAACGAGCGGCTGAGCGTGCGCGCGAAGGCGTCGTCGTCCTCGACGATCAGCAACTGGCGTTCGGCTTCGGCGGTTTCCGTCATGGTTTTCCGTTGGCAATGGGCTCGACCGGCGCGGCATCTTCTTCGTCGTCGGCTTCCTCTTCTTCCAGCACGATGGCCGCGAGCGGCAGCGTGACGGTCACGATCGCGCCGCCTTCGGGCCGGTTGCGCGCCGCGACGCGGCCGCCCAGGGTGCGCGCCACGTTGGCGACGAGGAACAGCCCGAGCCCGCCGCCCGGCCGGCCCTTGCTCGACTGGTAGGGTTTGCCGAATTCCTTGAGGATCGCCGGCAGGAACCCCGGGCCCGCATCGGTGACCGTGATCGTGAGGTTGTCGGCATCGTGCGCCGCTTCGAGGCGCAGCCAGTGCGGCGAGGCCTCCAGCGCGTTGTCGAGCACGTTGCAGATCATCTGCTTGAGGGCCGAGTCGGAGACCATGGGGAGGTCTTGCCCGAACCGGTTGTCGTAGTCGAACTCTTCCACCGGGCGCGTGGTGCGCCACTCTTGCACGAGGTCGTCGAGGAAGGTGCTCACCGTGGTTTCTTCGGACGACTCGCCGCGCGCCTCGCCGGCCGACAGCAGGATGCCGCTCACGATGCTCTTGCAGCGCTGGATCTGCAGTTCCATCTCGGCCACCTCGGTCAGCAGTTCGGGGTCGGAGCTGAAGTGCGGCAGCCGGCGCCAGTCGCCCAGGATCACCGCCAGCGTGGCGAGCGGCGTGCCCAGCTCGTGCGCCGCGCCCGAGGCGAGCAGGCCCATGCGCACGATGTGTTCTTCTTCCGAGGCGCGTTGGCGCAGGTCGGCCAGCCGTGCATCGCGCGCCCGCAGGTTGCCGTTGATGCGGGTGATGAAGATCACCAGCAGCGCCGCATTGAGCGCGAAGCACACGAGCATGCCCTGGATGTAGGGGCTCCACAGGCCCCGGTTGTGGTCCAGCGGCAGCGCGAGCGGGCGCGAGAAAAGCGCCAGGCCCGCGAAGCACAGGCTGGTGATGACCACGATGGTCCAGGTCGACCAGGCCTTCAGCAGCACCGCGCCCAGGATCACCTGCAGCAGGTAGAGAAAGACGAAGGGGTTGGTGGCGCCGCCGCTCAGGTAGAGCTGGGCCGTGAGCGTGGCCACGTCGACCAGCAGCGCCAGGAACAGCTCGCCGTTGGTCACCCGGCGATGGGTGCGCGAGCGCAGCAGGCTCACCATGTTGAAGAGGGCGAGGCAGGTGAGCACCTGCAGCATGTTGTCCAGCGGCAGCCGGATGCCGAAGCCGTAGTGCACCACCAGGATGGTGGCCACCTGCCCGACCACCGCGAACCAGCGCAGCTGGATCAGCTGCTGCATGTTCTTGTGGCCGGTGGCGTTGTCCAGGCTCGCCACGCCGGCGCGGGGCGCATGCAGCTCGCCCGCGACCGCGGCCACGGCTTCAGTCGCGGCGCGCATCGGGGCGGGGGCGGGTGTCGGCATGGGCCGCATTTTCACCGCTGCCGCCGGAGGCCCCTCGGGCGCGCCTCTGCCCATCGCGCCAGACGAACCAGGCGCCGCCCAGGACCATCAGTGCCAGCCCGTACCAGGTGAGGGCGTAGACCAGGTGGCTGTTGGGAAAGGCGATGACCGTGAGGCCGCGCACGGGATAGTCGGCCGTCTCGGGCGAGAGCGACGGATCGGCCTCGGCATCGACGAAGTAGGGCGCTGCGTTGTCGAGCCCGCGTGCGGCCGCGATGGCCTGCACGTCGCGCGAGAACCAGCGGTCTGCGACGGGGTCGTTCTTGCGGAGGAACCCGCCCTTGGGTTCGGTGATGCGCAAAAGGCCGGCGACGGTGACTTCGCCCTTCGCCTCGGTAGCCGCGCGGCTCGCGCGTTCGCGCGCTTCCGGCGGCACGAAGCCGCGATTGATCAGGACCACGGTGCCATCGGCGGCTAGCAGCGGCGTCAGCACCCAGAAGCCGGCGCCGAGCCGGGTGCTGGCCTGGGTCAGCGTTTCCTTGTCGTGCAGGAAGGTGCCGGTGACGCGCACATGGCGGTATTCGTCGTCGGCTGCGTTGACCTGTGGCCAGGCGGCACGCGCGGGGGGCTCGGCGGCCGGGGCATGCACGCGCTGGTCGACGCGGGCGATGAGATCGAGCTTCCAGGCCCTGCGCTCGACCTGCCAGGTGCCGAGTGCGAAAAACCCGGCAAAGGCAAGCACCGCACAGACCGCCAGTGCCACCCGGGCGGCCGCGGAGCGCGGGCGGCCTGCCGGTTTGTCGTGGCTGGAGAGGTGGTCTGGCGGCGGTGTCGTCAAGGCATGTTCTTCATGTCGTGCACCGACATCGGCATCATGTTGGTGTTCATGTGGTACATGACCCAGAGCGATCCGGCCAGCGTGATGACGACGAGCACGATCGTGAAGATCAGCGCCAGCATGTTCCAGCCGCTCTCGGACTTCGCGTCCATGTGCAGGAAATAGATCATGTGGACCACGATCTGCACCGCCGCGAAGCCCAGGATGATGAGCGAGGTGGTGTTCGTGCTCGCGACCTTGCCCATCACGAGCCAGAACGGAATCGCGGTCAGGATCACGGCCAGCACGAAGCCGGTCATGTAGCCCTTGAAGGTGCTGTGGCTCACGGGGCCATCGTCGTGATGGTCGTCGTGCCCATCGTGTGCGCCATGGCCGTGCGCGGCGGTGTCGGTGTGGGCGCTCATGCCATCGATCCCATCAGGTAGACAAAGGTGAAGACGCCGATCCACACGACGTCCAGGAAGTGCCAGAACATCGACAGGCACATCAGGCGGCGGCGGTTCGCGGCGGTGAAGCCGTGCTTGGGCAGCTGGATCATCAGGACGATGAGCCAGATGATGCCGAAGCTCACGTGCAGGCCGTGGGTGCCCACCAGTGCGAAGAACGACGACAGGAACGCGCTGCGCTGCGGGCCCGCGCCTTCGTGCAGCAGGTGCGCGAATTCATAGAGTTCGAGGCCGATGAAGCCCGCGCCCAGGAGGCCCGTGATGGCCAGCCAGACCAGCACGCCGCCCATGCGCTTCTTCTGCATCTCGAGCATCGCGAAGCCGTAGGTGATCGACGACAGCAAGAGCAGCGAGGTGTTGATCGCCACCAGCGGCAGGTCGAACAGGTCGGCGCCCGAGGGGCCGGCCGCGTAGCTGCGGCCCAGCACGCCGTACACCGCGAACAGGCACGCGAAGATGAGGCAGTCGCTCATCAGGTAGAGCCAGAAGCCCAGCAGCGTGCCGTTTTCCGGGTGGTGGTCGTTGCCGACGTGGAACAGCTCGAACGCGGGCGGCTTGCCGCCGTGGACGCCGGCCGGGACGTGGTTGCCCGTGGGCGCCTGGAGCGCGGTGGTGTCAGACATGGGCGGCTCCCAGCAGGCGGGTGCGTTCGCCCTCGGTGCGGACCACATCCTCGGCGGGGATGTAGTAGTCGCGCTTGTAGTTGAAGGTATGGATGATCACGGCGGCCAGCATGGAAACGAAGCCGATGCCCGCCACGAGCCACATCTGCCAGATCAGCGCGAAGCCGCAGAGCGCCGCGAGGGCCGCGATGATGAAGCCGGCGCTGGTGTTCTTGGGCATGTGGATCGGGGTGAAGCCCTCGAGCGGACGCTCGTAGCCGCGGCGCTTCATGTCGGTCCAGGCATCGTTGTCATGGATGCGCGGCGTGAACGCGAAGTTGTAGGCCGGCGGCGGCGAGGAGGTCGACCATTCGAGCGTGCGGCCGTTCCACGGGTCGCCCGTGGTGTCGCGCAGCGAATCGCGGCGGATGTAGCTCACCACCAGCTGGATGATGAACGAGGCGATGCCCAGCGCGATCAGCACGGCGCCGAAGGCGGCGATCTGGAACCAGATCTGCAGCGACATGTCCTGGAAGTGGCTCATGCGGCGCGTCACGCCCATCAGGCCCAGGATGTACAGCGGCATGAAGGCGAACCAGAAGCCGATGATCCAGAACCAGAACGAGCACTTGCCCCAGAACGGATCGAGCTTGTAGCCGAAGGCCTTCGGGAACCAGTAGGTGATGCCTGCCAGCATGCCGAACAGCACGCCGCCGATGATCACGTTGTGGAAGTGGGCGATCAGGAACAGGCTGTTGTGCAGCACGAAGTCGGCCGGGGGAACGGCCAGCAGCACGCCGGTCATGCCGCCGATCACGAAGGTGATCATGAAGCCGATGGTCCACATCATCGGCAGCTCGTAGCGGATGCGGCCGCGGTACATGGTGAAGAGCCAGTTGAAGATCTTCGCGCCCGTCGGGATCGAGATGATCATCGTCGTGATGCCGAAGAACGAATTCACGCTGGCGCCCGAGCCCATGGTGAAGAAGTGGTGCAGCCACACGAGGTACGACAGGATGGTGATCACCACCGTGGCGTACACCATCGAGGCGTAGCCGAAGAGGCGCTTGCCCGAGAAGGTGGAGACCACTTCCGAGAAGATGCCGAAGGCCGGCAGGATCAGGATGTACACCTCGGGGTGGCCCCAGATCCAGATCAGGTTCACGTACATCATGGCGTTGCCGCCGAGGTCGTTCGTGAAGAAGTTGGTGCCGACGTAGCGGTCGAGCGACAAGAGGGCCAGCACGGCGGTCAGCACCGGGAAGGCAGCCACGATCAGCACGTTGGTGCAGAGGGCGGTCCAGGTGAAGACGGGCATCTTCATCATCGTCATGCCGGGCGCGCGCATCTTCACGATGGTGGCCAGCAGGTTCACGCCAGAGAGCAAGGTACCTACCCCCGCTATCTGCAACGACCATATGTAGTAGTCGACCCCCACGTCCGGACTGAAGAGAATGCCCGACAGCGGCGGATACGCGAGCCAGCCGGTCTTGGCGAACTCGCCGACGAACAGCGACGCCATCACGAGGCCCGCGCCGAAGGTGGTCATCCAGAAGCTGAAGTTGTTCAGGAACGGGAAGGCCACGTCGCGTGCGCCGATCTGCAGCGGCACCACGAAGTTCATGAGGCCCGTGACCAGCGGCATCGCCACGAAGAAGATCATGATCACGCCGTGGGCGGTGAAGATCTGGTCGTAGTGGTGCGGAGGCAGGAAGCCCGCGTTGTCACCGAAGGCGAAGGCCTGCTGGGCCCGCATCATGATCGCGTCGGCAAAGCCGCGCAGCAGCATCACCAGCCCGAGGATGATGTACATGATGCCGATCTTCTTGTGGTCGATGCTGGTGATCCAGTCACGCCACAGGACGCCCCAGACCTTGAAGTAGGTGAGGGCGCCCAGCAGGGCCAGGCCGCCCAGCACCACGGCCGCGAAGGTCGCGAGCAGGATGGGCTCGTGGTAGGGAATCGCCTCCCACGTGAGGCGGCCGAAGACGAGCTTCGTCAGGTCAAGGTTCGCAAGCATCGTCATTCTTCTGTGGTGCACATCGCCGTGACGTATTTACGCTTGGGCGAGTTGAGGGTGTCGGGTTGCCAGCTCTGCATGGTGGCGACGTTGTAGGCGCCGGGCTTGCCCAGGCCGCCGTCGGCGTCGATGGCCATCATCTGCGACATGCACATCTTGTCGCGGTCGACGCAGCGGTTGAGGATGGCGTTGTACAGGTCGCTGGCCACGGTGGCGTAGTGGCGCACGGGTTCGCGTTCGCTCGGCACTTCGAGCTTCATGTAGCCCTCGCGGGTGAGCTCGCCTTCCTTGGAGTTCTTGGCCTTCTCGACCCACTTGTCGAAGTCGTCCTTGCTCAGGCCGTGGAACTTGAAGCGCATGCCCGAGAAGCCCGCGCCGCTGTAGTTGGCCGAGAAGCCTTCGAATTCGCCCGGCTTGTTGATCACCGCGTGCAGCTTGGTCTCCATGCCCGGCATGGCGTAGATCTGGCCGGCCAGCGCGGGGATGAAGAAGGAGTTCATCACCGAGGAGGCGGTGATCTTGAAGCTGATCGGCACGTCCACCGGCGCAGCCAGTTCATTGACCGTGGCGATGCCCTGCTCGGGGTAGATGAAGAGCCACTTCCAGTCGAGCGCCACCACCTCGACCACCAGCGGCTTGGTCTCGGGCGAGATCTGGCGCTTGGCATCCAGGCGGCTGAGGGGTCGGTACGGGTCGAGCGTGTGGGTGCTGATCCAGGTGATCGCGCCGAGCGCGATGATGATCAGGAGCGGTGCGGCCCAGATCGCGAGTTCGAGCTGGGTGGAGTGGTCCCAGTCGGGGCTGTAGGTGGCCTCCTTGTTCGACTGGCGATAGCGCCAGGCGAAGAAGATGGTCAGCGCGATCACCGGGATGATGATGATCAGCATCAGCACCGTGGAGACGACGATGAGTCGGCCCTGCTGGTTGGCGATGTCGCCGGAGGGGTTCATGAGCACCGTGTTGCAGCCCGCCAGCAAGGCGAGGGGGAGCAAGACGAGCCATCGGCGAAGGGAGTGGAGGGTGGGCATGCCGAAGAGAAAGAAAGAGGTGCGTGGGCTGCGCAAAGACTCCACAATCTACGACCAAAGGGCCCGGCCGCCTATTGGACGTTTTGTCCTATGGCGGGAATCCCCGTTCGGTGAGACGCTTGGAGCCTCTGTTCAATGGTCTACCTTTGTCACTGCCGGTGACACCCGAATTACAAAACGCAATGACGACGACGTCCAGCATCAGTCCGCAAGGCGCACAGCCTGTGCCGAACACGTCCGGAAACGGCGCCAGCCTGAGCCAGAGCGGCGACGCCGATCACTCGCACATCGCCCCGGGCGAGATCGCGGTCGGCGTGATCATCGGCCGCGCTTCCGAGTATTTCGACTTCTTCGTCTACGGCATCGCCTCGGTGCTGGTGTTCCCTTACATCTTCTTTCCGTTCGAGCAGCGCCTGGAGGGAATCCTTTACGCCTTCGTGGTCTTCTCGTTCGCCTTCATCGCACGGCCGTTCGGAACTGTCATCTCGATGGCGATCCAGCGACGATTCGGGCGCGAGACCAAGCTGACGATCGCGCTGTTCCTGCTGGGCACCTCCACGGCGGGCATCGCCTTCCTGCCGGGCTACGAGAGCATCGGGTTCACGGCGATCGTGCTGCTGTCGGTGTTCCGTTTCTGCCAGGGCCTGGCGCTCGGCGGCTCGTGGGACGGCCTGCCGTCGCTGCTGGCGCTGAACGCGCCGCCGAACCGCCGCGGCTGGTACGCCATGCTGGGCCAGCTGGGCGCGCCCATCGGCTTCTTCATCGCCAGCGCGCTGTTCGCCTACCTCTACGCAAGCCTGTCGATCAAGGAATTCCTCGACTGGGGCTGGCGCTACACCTTCTACGTGGCTTTCGCGATCAACGTGGTGGCGCTGTTTGCGCGCCTGCGCCTGGTGGCGACCGAAGAGTATTCGCGCCTGCTCGAAGAGCGCGAACTGCAGCCCACCAGCGTGGTCGAGCTGACCCGCTCGCAGGGCGCCAACCTGTTGATCGGCGCGTTCGCCGCGCTGGCCAGCTATGCACTGTTCCACCTGATCACCGTGTTCCCGCTCTCGTGGATCACGCTGTACTCCGACCAGTCGATCACCGAATTCCTGATCGTGCAGATGATCGGTGCGGTGTTCTGCGCCGGCGGCATCGTGGCCTCGGGCCTGATCGCCGACCGCGTGGGACGCCGTTTCACTTTGGGCGGCCTGGCCGCGCTGATCGCGGTGTTCAGCGGCTTCGCCCCCACGCTGCTCGACGGCGGCCGCCTCGGGCAGGACGTGTTCATCCTGCTGGGCTTCGTGCTGCTGGGCCTGTCGTACGGCCAGGCCGCAGGTGCCGTGACCTCGAACTTCGAACCCAAGTACCGCTACACCGGCGCGGCGCTCACGGCCGACCTGGCCTGGCTGATCGGCGCCGCGTTCGCGCCGCTGGTGGCGCTGGGTTTGTCGGCGCACTTCGGGCTGGCGTACGTCAGCGTCTACCTGCTCTCGGGCGCGGCCGGCACGCTGGCGGCGCTGGGGTTGAACCGGGCGCTGGTGCGCGACTGAGCGGCGGACCGCCGACGTTCTCGACAAGGGGCCTTCCGGCCCCTTTTTCTTTTCCGAGGCGGCGGTGTGCGCTGGCTTAGGATTCGTCCATGTTCTCTGCCGCCATTTTCGACATGGACGGGCTCCTCATCGATTCGGAGCGGCCCATCATGGCCGCCTGGATCGAGGCGGCCCGCACGCTCGACATCGAGCTTTCGCACAGCCAGTACCTGCAGGTCGTGGGTCTTGCCACCGTGGAGTCCGAGGTGATCCTGGGCACGCTGCTGGGTGGACCGGACGCCTACCGCCATGCGATCGCGCATGTGCGCAGGCGCCTGCAGCTGGAACGCATGGACGGCACGCCGCTCTTTCCCATCAAGCCCGGCGCGGCCGAGTTCCTGACCGCATTGCGCCAGCGCGGCACGCGTTGCGCCGTGGCGTCGTCGTCGACCAGCGGGCAGATCCAGGCCTGCCTCGGCAGCCTCGATGTGCTCCATCACTTCGATGCCTTCGCAGGCGGCGACGAGGTGGCGCGCGCCAAGCCCGATCCGGCGCTCTACCTGCTCGCGGCCTCGCGCCTGGGCGTGGACCCGGCCGAGTGTATTGCCTTCGAGGACAGCGAGAACGGCGCCAAGGCCGCGCTGGCGGCGGGGCTGCGTGTGGTGATCGTGCCGGACCTCAAGCACCCGCCCGCGTCGATCGTCGAGCGGGCCTTCCATGTGCTCGATTCGCTGCACGATGCGACGGCGCACCTGCCGCGCTGGTTTCCCGAGCGCCCGACGGGCAGCGTGGCGGCATGACGGTGCTGCGGCGACACCTGCTCTGGGGCGCCGCGCTGGTGCCGCTGGGCGCCGTCGCCCAAACGGGGCGCGTGCCGATGCGCAAGGCGAAGCCGGTCAACAGCGGCCTGCAGGCGTTCGACCTCTCGCTCACCGAGAAGTCCACGGCGCCCGATGGAACGATGTCCGTGGTGGTCGAGGCCGATGCAGGCGTTGAAATCGTCGGCCTGGCCATCGATATCGGGTCCGACTGGAAGGTGGTGGATCCCCGGATGCATGTGCTGAGCTACGCCGGCGAGCTGCGGTTGCGCAGCCTCGGGCCGCGCAGCGATGCGCTCGTCAGGTTCATTGCGAAGGCGCACGGCCTGGCCACTGCAGCCGATGCCATGGTGGCCGAACGGCGGGTGCAGATGACCAGCAACTTCCCGCCGAGTGCAGACCTCGTGCTGGAGGCGGGCGGTCAGGTCGACCGCGACACATCGGTCTGGATGCGCATCGACTGGCCGAGCAGGCGTTTTTCCATCGGCGCACGCGATGCACAGCGCCTGCTTGACGCGCTGACGCGCACGGCTTGAAACTCTCCGCAACCCGGAGGTCCGCATGGTCATCAAGATCGGCACCCTGTGCCATGTCGTCGACAGCTGCCTCGCATCGCCGATGACCGAGCGCGCGGTCGGCCGCATCGTGGAGGTGGTCTCCGCGCCCTATGAAGCGCCCGGCGAGCGCTACCTGCCCGGCACGTACTACGACGTGCTGTTCGAGGGCTGGACCTTCTACTGTCGCAGCGACAAGCTCGTGCCCATCTCCGATCCCGATGCCGACGTGGGCAGTTGGGAAGACGAGTTCATCGACGTCCCTGCAAGCCCGGCTCAGAGCACTTCGTCGCGCAACTGCGGGAACACCTTCGAGACTTTGGCGAGCAGGTAGTCGCCATAGCGGCCACTGAAGGCGTGCACGTTGGCGCGGTCCCAGCGCTCGGCGCTGTCGTCCAGCGCTTGCGCACCCGCAAGCCCTTCGATGCGCTGCACGCGTGCTTCGAAATTCGGATCGAAGAACAGCGGAAACGACAGCCGGTCGCGCCCCGAGGTGTTGCGCTTCACGCGGTGCGGCGTGGACTTGTAGAGCCCGCCTGTCATGCGGTCGAGCATGTCGCCGATGTTGCAGACGAAGGAACCCGCGATCGGCGGCGCATCGATCCAGCCACCGGGTGTGTGCACCGCGAGGCCGCCCACGCTGTCCTGGTGCAGGATGGTGAGCAGGCCGTAGTCGGTGTGCTCACCGACGCCCCATTGCACGTCGAGCCCTTCGGGCACGGGTTGCGACGGGTAGTTAAAGAGGCGGAACAGGATCAGCGGGTCAGCCGTGTAGCGCTCGGCGAAATACGTGGCCGGCAGGCCGAGGCTCAGCGCGATGCCCTCCATCAGGCGATGGCCGAGCTGCGTCACCGCGGCCATGTAGTCGAGGATGGTTTCGCGGAACCCCGGCATATCGGGGAAGAGGTTCGGCCCGTGCACCGGCGTCTTCGCCAGCACCAGCGGGTGCGTGGCGGGCAACTCGGTGCCGAGGTACAGGCCTTCCTTCCAGTCGGGCCGGCCCGAGGTCAGCTCGCCGCCGAGCGGGAAGAAGCCGCGCCACGCCCGCCTGCCGAGGGCCATGCGCCATTGCATCTTGGTTTCCTCGGGCAGGTCGAAGAATCGGTGGCTCAGGTCTTCGAGCCGCCGCACCAGCGCCGCATCGACGCCGTGGCCCGTGACGTAGAAGAAGCCGTGTGCGCGGCAGGCGGCGCCGATCTGCGTTGCCACGTCGTCGCGACCGGTCGTGCCGGCCACAAGCGCCGTAACGTCGATCAGGGGGAGGGTGGAGTCGGTCATGCGTCTCTCGAGAAAGGCGAGCGGATGTCGGACAGGAACTGCTGCGCCCGCGGATGCTGCGGCCGGTTGAAGAAATCGTCGGGCGTCGCGCGCTCGAGCACCTTGCCTTCGTCCATGAAGATCACACGGTCGGCCACCTCGCGCGCGAAACCCATCTCGTGCGTGACGCAGACCATGGTCATGCCGTCGCGCGTGAGGTCGCGCATCACCAGCAGCACCTCGCCGACCATCTCGGGATCGAGCGCGCTGGTGGGTTCGTCGAACAGCATCAGCGGCGGCTGCATCGCAAGGGCGCGCGCGATCGCCACGCGCTGCTGCTGGCCGCCCGACAGTTCGCTCGGCCACGCATTGGCCTTGTTGGCGAGGCCCACGCGGTGCAGCAGCGCCATCGCGCGCTCCTCGGCCTCCTTGCGCGTGAGGCCGCGCAATTGCATCGGCGCCATCGTGCAGTTCTGCAGCACCGTGAGGTGCGGGAACAGGTTGAACTGCTGGAACACGAAGCCGATGCGCGAGCGGAACGCGTTCACGTCGGTGCCGGGTGCGTGGATGTCCTGGCCCTCGAAGAGGATGCGGCCCGACTGGATCGGCTCCAGCCGGTTGAAGGTGCGGATCAGCGTCGACTTGCCCGAGCCCGAAGGCCCGCACACCACGACGACCTCGCCCTTGTGGATGGTCTCGTTGATGTCGACCAGGGCCTGGTAGCTGCCGTACCACTTGTTGACGTTCTGCAGTTCGATCATGCGGACACCTTGGGGGCCGAAGCGGAATTGGAGGCGATGGTGGACATGCCGCGGCGCGCGAGCCGTCGCTCCAGCCAGTAGGCGAAGCGCGACAGGCCGAAGCAAAGAATGAAGTACGTGCCGCCCAATATCAGGTAGATCTGCGCCGGCTTGGTGAACACCTGTGTGTTGATCTGCGTCGCGATGAACGACACCTCCGCCAGGCCGATGATGTAGCCGAGCGAGGTCTCCTTGATGGTCGAGACGAACTGGTTCACCAGCGAGGGCAGCATGCTGCGCAGCGCCTGCGGCAGCACCACGAGGCGCATCGCGCGGAAGTAGCTCAGGCCCAGCGCACGGGCGGTTTCCATCTGCCCGCGCGGCAGGCCCTGGATGCCGGCGCGCACGATCTCGGCGAGGTAGGCGGCATCGAAGATCACCAGCGCGATCAGCATGGTGGTGAACTGGTCGGTCTTCACGCCCGTCACGCTGGGCAGGAAGAAGTAGGCCCAGAAGATCACCATCAGCAGCGGCACGCCGCGCACCACGAACACGAAGCCCGTGACGGGCCAGCGCAGCCAGCGCCAGGGGCTCACGCGCGCGAGTCCGAGCACGATGCCCAGCGGCAACGCGAGCACCAGCCCGCAGGAGGCCAGCAGCAGGGTGAGCACCAACCCGCCGAGCGGGCCGTTCGGGTACTGCCCGATGAGGAAGTAGACCCAGTAGTCGTTGATGATCTGGAGCATCGCGTCGCCGTCCTCAGATCGTCCGCACCGGGAAGCGGTGGTGGTACCAGGTCGCCAGGCCCGTGATGGCCAGCGACACCGTCAGGTACGCCGCGCTCGCGAACGCGAACGACTCGAAGCTGCGGAAGGTCGCGCTTTCCACTTGCCCGGCCTGGTACATGAGCTCTGCGACACCGATCACGGTGGCGATCGAGGTGTTCTTCCAGAGGCTCAGCGTCTGCGAGATGAGCGGCGGCACCGTGATGCGCAGCGCCTGCGGCAGCACCACGCGGCGCATGGTGTCCAGAAAGCCGAAGCCCAGCGCGCGCCCGGCTTCGAACTGCACGGTCGGAATCGCGCGGATGCCGCTGCGGATGTCTTCCGCCATGAAGGCGGCCGTGTAGAGCGCGAGCGCGACGATGGCGCTGTAGGCCTCGATGTGCCCCGCATAGAGCCACTGCTTGATGCCGTCGGGCAGCAACTCGGGCGCGCCGAAATACCAGAAGAGCATGTGCGCGAGCAGCGGGATGTTGCGGATCGATTCCACGTACGCGAAGCCCAGCCAGCGCAGCGGCGCGACCGGCGACAGGCGCAGGAGCGCCACCACCAGCGCGATGGGCAGCGCGAGCACGAGCGAGGCAGCCAGCAGCTGCAGCGAGAGCAGGAGGCCCGCGACGAGCATGTCGTGGTACTTGCCGGTCAGCAGCAAGGAATAGTCGAACAGGGGCATGGGGGGCGACAGTATCACCGTCGCGGAAGGTATTCGCTCAAGCTCCCTCCCCCGCTGGGGGAGGGTTGGGGTGGGGGCACGACGGCGCTCGATGCGCCGCGGCCTGTGCGAAGGCTGTCAGCCCCCATCCCGGCCTTCCCCCAGAGGGGGAAGGAGAAACACCAGGTCAGTCGATCTTGTCGCTGTCCAGCTTGAAGTCGCGCGTCTGGAAGCCCGATGCGGTGTCCGGGCCGTACCACTTCACGAAGATCTTCTGCGCTTCGCCCGACTTCTCGAGTTCGCGCAGCGTGTCGTCCACCACCGCCTTCAGGCCGCTCTCGCCCTTCTTGATGCCGATGGCCAGCGCCTCGGTGCTCAGGTTCTGCTTGAGCACCACGTACTGCGCCTTCGCCGGGCCGAGCTTGGCGTAGCTGCGCAGCAGCGCGGCCTCGTCGTCCACGTAGCCGACGCCCTTGCCTTGCTGCAGGGCCTGGAAGGCCTGCTGGCTCGTGTCGAAGGTCACGACCTCGGCGGTGGGCACGGCCTTGCGGATGTTCGGCTCCTGCGTGCCGCCGCGGATGGTCAGCACCTTCTTGCCGCCCAGCTGCGGGATGTCGGTGATGCCGCTGTCCTTCTTCACGATGGCCTTCTGGCCGGTCACGAAGGTGGTGAGCGAGAAGTCGATCTGCGCCTCGCGCTCCTTGTTGTGCGTGAGGCCCGCGGCCACCAGGTCCACGTGGCCCTGCTGCAGTTCGGGAATGCGCGCGGCCACCGCGATCTGCTTGAGCACCGGCTTCACGCCGATCTTCTTGGCGATGGCGTTCACCAGGTCGACTTCGTAGCCGACGATCTGCCGCGTCTTGGGGTCGACGAAGGTGGCGGGCTCGTCGGTGCCGAGCACGCCGACCACGAGCTCGCCCTTCTTCTTGATGTCGGCGAGCTGGTCGGCGTGGGCGACGGTGCCCAGCAGGAAGGTGGAGGCGGCGAGGGCCGCGGCGAGCAGGGTGTGGCGCATGGTTGTTCTCTCTCCGGTTGGAAATCAGGGCCGAACCATATCAATAAAACCTCAGATTATTAAATCGTCAATCGACATATGCATATGGCGCGTATGGGATGCCTTTGCGACGGGCTGGGTTAAATTCGCGGGCTTCCCCCGGCATCACATCAGCGAGGTCTTCATGATCATCAAACCGCGCGTGCGCGGCTTCATCTGCGTCACGACCCATCCCACGGGCTGCGAAGCCAATGTCAGGCAGCAGATCGAGCACGTCCTGGCCCAGGGCCGGATCGCGGGAGGACCGAAGAAGGTGCTCGTCATCGGCGCATCGACCGGCTACGGCCTGGCAGCGCGCATCACCGCGGCCTTCGGCAGCGGCGCCGACACGCTGGGTGTGTTCTTCGAGCGGCCCGGCAGCGAGACCAAGCCCGCCTCGCCCGGCTGGTACAACACCGCGGCCTTCCATCGCGCGGCAGCCGAAGAAGGCCTCTACGCGAAGAGCATCAACGGCGACGGCTTCTCCGACGACGTGAAGCAGAAGACCATCGACGCGATCCGCGCGGACATGGGCCAGGTCGACCTCGTCGTCTACAGCCTGGCAGCACCGCGGCGCACGCACCCGAAGACCGGCCAGGTCTTCAACTCCACGCTCAAGCCCATCGGCAAGGCCGTCACGCTGCGCGGCCTCGACACCGACAACGAGGTCGTCAAGGAAACCGTGCTGGAGCCCGCCACGCAGGAGGAGATCGACAACACCGTCGCCGTGATGGGCGGCGAAGACTGGCAGATGTGGATCGAAGCGCTGCAGGACGCCGGCGTGCTGGCCGATGGCGCGAAGACCACCGCCTTCACCTACCTGGGCGAGCAGATCACCCACGACATCTACTGGAACGGCTCCATCGGCGCCGCCAAGAAAGACCTCGACCAGAAGGTGCTCGGCATTCGCGCCGGCCTGGCCGCGAAGGGCGGCGATGCGCGCGTCTCGGTGCTGAAGGCGGTCGTGACGCAGGCGAGCTCGGCCATTCCGATGATGCCGCTGTACCTGTCGCTCCTCTTCAAGGTGATGAAGGAGAAGGGCACGCACGAGGGCTGCATCGAGCAGGTCCACGGCCTCTTTGCCGAGAGCCTCTACGGCAGCACCCCGCACCTGGACGACGAAGGGCGCCTGCGCGCTGACTACAAGGAGCTGGCCCCCGACGTGCAGGCGCGCGTGGTGGAACTCTGGCCCCAGGTCACGAGCGAGAACATCCACGAACTCACCGATTTCGCGGGCTACAAGACCGAGTTCCTGCGCCTCTTCGGTTTCGCGGTCGAAGGCGTGGACTACGAGGCGGACGTGAACCCCGATGTGGGCATTCCGAACCTCGTGCAGGCCTAGAAACGCCCAGAGGGATACTCCCGCCCATGCAGATTCAAGAAAAGCCGCCCGCCGGCACGCCCTTCGAGTGGATCGGCGGCGAGCCGAAAGTGGAGGCGCTGGTCGAGCGCTTCTACGACCTGATGGACCTCGAGCCCGCCTACGCGCAACTGCGCGCCGTGCACGGCACCAGCCTCGACAACGCGCGCCAGCGCCTCTTCTGGTTCCTGTGCGGCTGGCTCGGCGGCCCGCAGCACTACACCGATCGTTTCGGCCATCCGATGCTGCGTGCGCGCCACCTGCCGCAGAGCATCGGCGGCCACAGCATCGGCATCAAGGAGCGCGACCAGTGGCTCGCCTGCATGGACCAGGCGATGGGCGAGACCGGCGTGCCGGATGACTTGCGCGCAAGGCTGCGCACCTCGTTCTTCCAGACCGCCGACTGGATGCGAAACCGTGGCGAATAGCGGCGAATAAAAACAGACACCGACTCCGAAAGACTCTCCCTCATGAATCCCATCGTCATCATCGGCGGCGGCCACGCCGCGGCCCAGCTTTGCGCCGGCCTCGCCGAAGCCGGGCAGGGCGCGCGCGTGCACCTGGTCTGCGAAGAGGCCTGCGAGCCGTACCACCGGCCGCCGCTCTCGAAGGCATTTCTCAAGAGCGCCGAGGAAACCACGCAGCCGCACAAGGCCGCCGACTGGTACCGCGAAGCGGGCATCACGCTGCACCTGGGCGATGCGGCCGTGGCCATCGACCGCGAGGCGCACACCGTCACGCTGCGCTCGGGCGCCGTGCTGCCGTGGGAGCGGCTGGTGCTCGCGACCGGCACGCGCGCACGCCAGATGCCCGATCTGAAGCCAGGTCTCGAGAACGTCGCGAGCCTGCGTGCCGCCGACGAGGCGCATCGCCTGCGCGAGCGGCTTGCGGGTGCGCAGCATGTCACGGTGCTCGGCGGCGGTTTCATCGGCCTCGAAGTGGCGGCCACCGCCAAGGCGCTCGGCAAGAGCGTGCAGGTGATCGAGAGCGCGCCGCGCCTCCTGGGCCGCGCCGTGTCGCCCGAGCTGTCGGCGCATGTGCTCACTACGCATCGCGCCGCGGGCATCGACATCGTGCTCGGCGCGCAGACCGGTGCGTTCGAGGTCGAGAGCGACCGTCTGGTATCGGTCCAGGTCAACGGCGCGAAGCAACCGGTCGACCTGCTGCTGCTCGGCATCGGCGCCGTGCCCGAGACCGCGCTTGCGCAAGCCGCGGGCATCGAGTGCGCCGACGGCATTGTGGTCGACGGCCACATGCAGACCAGCGCGGCCGACGTGCTCGCCGTGGGCGACTGCACGCGCTTCCCCGATCGCCGCGCGGGCCGCGCGCTGCGGCTCGAATCGGTGCAGAACGCGAACGACCAGGCACGCACCGCGGTCGCCACGCTGACCGGCGTCGCGCGCACGCACGATGCGGTCGCGTGGTTCTGGTCCGACCAGGGCGGCATGCGGCTGCAGATGGTGGGCCTGATGCCGGCCGAAGGCACGCCCGGTTTGACGAGCGTGCGCCGCCCCGGCCCCAAGCCGGAAGCTTTCTCGCTGTTCCACTATGTCGACGGGCAACTCGCATGCGTCGAGTCGGTCAACGCGCCGGTCGATCACATGATGAGCCGCAAGCTCCTCGAAGCAGGTCGCAGCCCCGATGCGGTGGCGATTGCGGATGCGTCAATACCACTAAAGAATCACCTGTCGTAGCCACGCTGCATGACGGGCGTGATTCACCGGCCTGTCATTCGCCTTTCAGAGACTGCGCTCTTCCTAAATTCGAGGGAGACGCCCGATGAAGAGTTCAGCGGCTGCGGCGCTTTGGCGCCTTGCACCCATGTCCACCTGTGCGATTGCTGTTGCCACCTTGCTGACCGCCTGCGGCGGTGGAAGCGGTGGCGGCACGGTGTTCACGCCCATCGTGCCGGTGCCCGCACCTGCCCCGGCCCCGGTGGCCAAGGACACGCGCACCACGGTCGCCCTGCTGGAGACCACCGACCTGCACTTCAACGTGCTCAGCTTCGACTACTTCAAGCTGGCCGAGGACAAGTCGTACGGCTACGAGCGCGCATCCACGCTCATCAAGGCGGCGCGCAAGGACTACGCGAACACGATGCTGTTCGACGCCGGCGACACCATCCAGGGCACCGCGCTGGCCGACTACGAGGCGCTGATCAACCGCATTCCGTGCACGCAGCCGCTGTCGATGTACAAGGCGATGAACGCTGGCGGCTTCGATGCCGGCACGCTGGGCAACCACGAGTTCAACTACGGCCTTGAATTCCTGAACCAGGCGATCGGCGGCGGCCTCGATGTCGACGGCGTCGATGCGAGCAAGAAATGCGTCGGCCCGAACTTCCCGCTGGTGCTGGCCAACGTGCAGAGCGTGAAGACCGGCAAGCCGCTGCTCACGCCCTATGTGATCCTGGAGCGCAACTTCACTGCGACAACGCCCGACGGCAAGAGCGTGACGGTGCCGATCAAGGTCGGCGTGATCGGCTTCACCACGCCCGGCATCATGAACTGGGACAAGCGCTACCTCGAAGGCAAGCTGCGCGTCGACGGCACGGTGGAAACGGCCAACAAGTACATCCCCGAACTGCGCGCCAAGGGCGCCGACATCGTGGTCGCGCTGCAGCACGGCGGGCTCGATGCCGCGCCCTATTCGCCGACCATGGAGAACTCGGCCCTGCACCTGTCGAAGGTGCCCGGCATCGACGCGCTGATGATGGGCCACCAGCACGGCACCTTCCCCGATCGCGTCTCGGCCAAGCCCGGCTTCACGCAGCCCGGCGTGGACAACACGGCCGGCACCGTGAACGGCGTGCCCGCGGTGATGGCCTCGTCATGGGGCAAGTCGCTCGGCCTCATCAAGCTCGAACTGGTGTACGACGGCAAGGCCTGGGGCGTGGACAAGAGCAGGACGCTGGTGGAGGCGCGCTCCACGCAGACCGGCAAGGACACCGCCAACAAGGCCGTGTACGTCGATGCCGATCCGACGGTCGCACCGCTCATCGACACGCAGCACCAGGCCGCGATCACCTATGTGAAGACGCCGATCGGCACCACCGATTTCCGCATGAACACCTTCTTCGCGGACGTGGGCGATCCGGGCGCGATCCAGATCGTGAACCAGGCGCAGGCCGACTACGTGAAGGCCTATATCCAGGCCAACCTGCCGCAGTACGCGAGCCTGCCGGTGCTGTCGGTGAGCGCGCCGTTCAAGTCGGGCTTCGAAGGTGGGCGCGACTACACCGACGTGGCCGTGGGCAACCTCGCGATCTTCAGCGCGGCCGATCTTTATCTGTACCCGAACACGGTGTATGCGGTGAAGGTCACGGGCGCCGAGATCAAGGGCTGGCTCGAAGCGGCGGCCAAGCGCTTCAACAAGATCGATCCGGCGGCGACGGCGGACCAGCAGCTCATCAGCACCTTCCCGGGCTACAACTTCGACATGTTCACCACGCCGGACATGCAGTACCAGATCGACGTGACGAAGGAGGTGGGCGACCGCATCAGGAACCTCACGTACCTGGGTGCGGCGATCGATCCGGCCAAGGAGTTCGTGATCGCGACCAACAACTACCGCGCCACGAGCGGCGCGAGCTTCATCCCCGCCCTGGACGGCCGCGCGACGATCTATGCGTCGCCGGACGCAAACCGCGATGTGCTGATCGACTACATCAAGACGAAGAAGACCATCACCCGCGCGGCCAACGGCGCGGCGCGCAGCTGGAGCTTCGTCAAGGTGACGACGAAGGGCAACGTGGTGTTCACCTCGGGGCAGGGCCAACTCGGCGCGGCAACGGATGCGGGGCTGGCGAACGTGTCGCTGCTGACCGCGGACGATGGGAGCGGCAAGGGGCGCTCGGTCTACAAGCTGGATTTGAGCAAGTAGCCTCGCCTTTCTCCCTCCCCCGCTGGGGGAGGGCAGGGGTGGGGGCACGACGGCCTCACCGTCAGGGACGGCGCTTGTTCGAAGGCCTGCCCCCATCCCAACCTTCCCCCAGAGGGGGAAGGAGAAAGATTCAGCGCCGCACGGGCGCCAGCAGCACGACAAGCGCCCCGGCCCCACCTTCGGCCGGCTTCGCCTGCACGAACGCGATCACCTCGTTCTTCTGGATCAGCCAGCGCTGCGTCTTGGTCTTGAGCACCGGCTGCTTGCCGGGCGAGCCGAGGCCCTTGCCATGCACCACGCGCACGCAGCGCAGGCCCTGCTTGTGCGATGTGCGGATGAAGCCGCCGAGCGCCTCGCGCGCCTCGTCGCTGCGCAGGCCGTGCAGGTCGACCTGCGCCTGGATCGACCAGTCGCCCTTGCGCAGGCGCGCCGTCACGTCGGTGCCGATGCCGGGGCGGCGGAAGCTCATGGCGTCGTCCACGTCCAGCAGCGTGGTCACGTCGAACTCGTCGGAGAGCGATTCGCGCAGCACGCGCTGCTCGTCGAGCTGGTGCTGCACCGGAATCGGCGCGGGTGGTTCGGGCGCGAGCGGCACCGCGGCCTTGCGGCGCAGCGGCTCGGTGGCGCCGATGGCGCGGGCGAACAGGTCCTTCTCGGCCGCGCGCTTGCGTTCGGCGGCGGCCTTGGCCGCAGCCTCGGCCGCTTCGCGCTCGCGCGTTTCGGCCAGCGCGCGCTGCACCTGCTTGAGGTCGGCGAGGTTCTTCAGCGTTTTCGAGGGTGGGGGGCGCGAGGCCATCAGAGCAATCCTTTTTCGGCCATCGAGAAGCTCTGGCCCGGGCTCACGATGACATGGTCGATCACGCGCACATCCACCAGCGAGAGCGCGGCCCTGAGCGTTTGCGTGAGCGATTCGTCGGCGCGCGAGGGTTCGATGCTGCCGCTCGGGTGGTTGTGCGCCAGCACCACGGCCGCGGCCTGGTGGTGCAGGGCGCGCATGACGATCTCGCGCGGGTAGACGCTGGCCTGCGTGAGCGTTCCGCGGAACAGTTCTTCCAGCACGATCAGCCGATGCTGCACGTCGAGGAACAGCACTGCGAACACCTCGTGCGGCCGCGAGCCGATGTGCAGCTGCACGTACTGCTTGACCGCCTCGGGCGAGTCGAACACCGTGCGCTCCTTGAGCTGCTCGGCCATGGCGCGGCGGGCCAGTTCGAGCACCGCGATGAGCTCGGCGCGCTTGGCGTCGCCGCCCATGCCCTTGACGATCTTCAGGTCCTCGGGGCCGGTGTGCAGCAGCCCCGAGAGGCCGCCGAAGCGATCGAGCAGTTCCTGCGCCATCTGCAGCACGTTCTTGCCCGGCACGCCGGTGCGCAGCAGCAGCGCGAGCAGCTCGGCGTCGGCCAACGCGGCGGCGCCCCGCGCGATGAGTTTTTCGCGCGGGCGGGCGGTGGCGGGGAGATCCTTGAAAGCCATCGGAACCTGGGGGGGAAATCTTGGGAAACCTTGAATGGAGCGGGTGGAAGGCCCCCGTCCTTAAAATGCAGTCCAGTTTATCGGGACACCCACCTTGTCTTTGCCTACCTCCGTTGCTCCCATGTCCCATGTCGTGACTTCCGGCTCCTTCCTCACCCTGCACTACCGGCTCGCCGGCCCGGCGGGCGACATCATCAACACCTTCGCCGACAAGCCCGCGACCCTGTCGCTGGGCACCGGTGAACTTTCGCCTGCCATGGAGCAGCGCCTGCTGGGCCTCGAAGAGGGCACGCATGCCACCTTCGAGCTGCCCGCGGGCGAGGCCTTCGGCGACCGGAACCCCGAGATGCAGCAATGGGTGGCCAAGAAGCTGCTCGCGCAGATGGGCGACCCCGACGAAAAGTACGCGGTCGGCGACGTGGTGCAGTTCCCCACGCCGGATGGCGCGGGCAGCTACGCAGGCGCGGTGATCGAATCGAGCGAGACCGCGGTGCGCTTCGACTTCAACCATCCGCTCGCCGGCCAGCCTGTCACTTTCGAAGTGAAGCTGATCGGAGTGCTATGAATCCCAACATCGAGGAAGTCCTCCTCGCCGAGCCGCGCGGCTTCTGCGCGGGCGTGGACCGCGCCATCGAGATCGTCGAGCGCGCCCTCGCCAAGTTTGGCGCGCCGATCTACGTGCGCCACGAGATCGTGCACAACACCTACGTGGTGAACGAGCTCAAGGCCAAGGGCGCGATCTTCATCGAGGAGCTGTCCGACGTGCCACCCGGCGCCACGCTGGTGTTCAGCGCGCACGGCGTGAGCAAGGCGGTGGAGCAGGAAGCGCGCGACCGCGGCTTCGAGATCTTCGACGCCACCTGCCCGCTGGTGACCAAGGTGCACGTCGAGGTGGCCAAGCTCGCCAAGGAAGGCTACGAGTTCATCATGATCGGCCACAAGGGACACCCCGAGGTCGAGGGCACGATGGGCCAGCTCTCCAGCGGCATCCACCTCGTGGAAGACGTGGCCGACGTGGCGAAGGTCTCGCCCGGGCAGACCGACAAGCTCGCGGTCGTCACGCAGACCACGCTCAGCGTGGACGACGCGGCCGAGATCGCCGCCGCGGTGCGCGCGCGCTTTCCGAACGTGCGCGAGCCCAAGCAGCAGGACATCTGCTACGCGACGCAGAACCGCCAGGACGCGGTGAAGATCATGAGCCCACAGGTCGACCTCGTGATCGTGGTCGGCAGCCCCACCAGCTCCAACAGCAACCGGCTGCGCGAGCTCGCGCAGCGCCTGGGCACCGAGAGCTACATGGTCGATTCGGCCGACGAGCTCAAGCCCGAATGGTTCGAGGGCAAGGGCCGCGTCGGCCTGACGGCAGGCGCTTCGGCGCCCGAGGTGCTGGTGCGCGAGGTGATCGATCGCGTGCGGGCCTTCGGCGCGGTGTCGGTCCGCAAGATGGACGGCATCGAGGAGACCATCAAGTTTCCACTCCCCAAGGGCCTCAAGCTCGACGACATTCCGCCTCCAGGACATATCTCTTGAACAAGCAAACGACTGACTGGCGCTCCGACATCGAGAGCGCTTCCCGCAGGCTGCGTGAACGCGCCGCCGGCTTCCTGCGCGAGACGCCGCTCTGGAAGCTGCCCGCATCCGCCTTCGGCCTGGCAGTGCCCGGCGTGGAGGTATGGCTCAAGCTCGAGCACCTGCAGGTGAGCGGCAGCTTCAAGGCCCGCGGCATGATGAACCGGCTGCTGGCCAACGACATTCCCGAAAGCGGCGTGGTCGTGGCCTCGGGCGGCAATGCCGGCATTGCCACCGCGGCCGCCGCCAAGGCGCTGGGCGTGCGCTGCCAGGTGTTCCTGCCCGGCGTGTCGCCTGAAGCCAAGCGTGCGCGCCTGCGTGCGCTGGGCGCTGAAGTGGTCGTGGTCGGCGAGCTGTATCCCGATGCGCTCGCCGCCTGCCTCACGCGGCAGAAGGAAACCGGCGCGCTGCTGACCCATGCCTACGACCAGCCCGAAGTGGTGGCCGGCGCGGGCACCCTGGGCCACGAGATCGAGATGCAGGGTGGCCTGCCCGATTCGGTGCTCGTGAGCGTGGGCGGCGGCGGCCTGATCGGCGGCCTTGCCGGCTGGTTCGAGAAGCGCGCCCGCGTGGTGGCGTTGGAGCCCGAAAAGGCACCGACGTTGTTCCGCGCCCGCGAGGCTGGCGAACCGGTCGATGTCGAAGTGGGCGGCATCGCGGCCGATTCGCTCGGCGCACGCCGCATCGGTGCGATCTCGTGGGAGATCACGCAGCAGCAGGTGCAGGACGCGCTGCTGCTGTCCGACGAATCCATCCGCGCCGCGCAGCAGTGGCTGTGGAAGGAACTGAAGCTCGCCGTGGAGCCGGCCGCCGCGCTGCCGCTGGCGGCGCTGCAGACCGGCGCCTACGTGCCGCGCGAGGGCGAGAAGGTGTGCCTGATCGTCTGCGGGGCGAACGTGGATCCGGCCACCGTCGCCTGAGGGTGCGGGCAGGGCAGGGCGGGGCGGCGCGACACCGCGCCCACCTAAAATCGGCGGATGCTCGACATCACCCTGCTCCGAAAAGACTTGGCCTCCGCTGTGGCCGGCCTCGAAAAACGCAAGAAGAACCAGCCCTACCTCGATGTGTCGGCGTTCAGCGCGCTCGAAGCCGAGCGCAAGACCGTCCAGACCCGCACCGAGGAAATCCAGGCGCGCCGCAATGCGCTGAACAAGCAGATCGGCCCGCTCAAGGCCAAGGGCGAATCGACCGATGCGCTGATGGCCGAGGTCAACGCGCTCAAGGCCGAGCAGGAATCGCAGTCCAAACGCCTCGAAGAGATCCAGCCCGAGCTGCAGGCCCTGCTGCTCGCGGTGCCCAACCTGCCGCACGCCAGCGTGCCGGTCGGCGAGGACGAGACCGGCAACGTCGAGGTGCGCCGCTGGAGCCCGCAGGGCGGCGCCGGCGGCAACGCCACGCCGTTGGCCTTCGCGGCGAAGGACCATGTGGACCTCGGCGCGCCGCTGGGCCTCGACTTCGAGATGGGCGCGAAGCTCGCCGGCTCGCGCTTCAGCGTCATGAAGGGCCCGATCGCCCGACTGCACCGCGCGCTCGCGCAGTTCATGCTCGACACCCAGACCGAGAAGCACGGCTATGCCGAGTGCTACGTGCCCTACATCGTCAACGCCGCCACCCTGAGCGGCACCGGCCAGTTGCCCAAGTTCGAGGGCGACCTGTTCGCCGCGAAGAAGGGCGGCCAGGACGGCGAACCCGCACCCGACCATTCGGCGCTCTACCTGATCCCGACCAGCGAAGTGCCGCTGACCAACTTCGTGCGCGACGAGGTGGTGGCCGAGTCGCAACTGCCGATCAAGCTCACGGCCCACACGCCGTGCTTCCGTTCGGAAGCCGGCAGCGCGGGGCGCGACACGCGCGGCATGATCCGCCAGCACCAGTTCGACAAGGTCGAGATGGTGCAGATCGTCCATCCCGAGACGAGCTACGACGCGCTCGAACAGATGACCGGCCATGCCGAGGCCGTTCTGCAGGCGCTCGAATTGCCGTACCGCGTGGTGCTGCTGTGCACCGGCGACATGGGCTTCGGTTCGACCAAGACCTACGACCTCGAAGTCTGGCTGCCGGCGCAGAACACTTACCGCGAGATCAGCTCGGTCTCGAACTGCGAGGCCTTCCAGGCGCGCCGGTTGCAGGCACGTTTCAAGAACGCACAGGGCAAGAATGAACTCGTGCACACGCTGAACGGCTCCGGCCTGGCGGTGGGGCGCGCGCTGGTGGCGGTGCTTGAAAACCACCAGAACGAAGACGGCTCGATCAACGTGCCGGCCGCGCTGCGGCCTTACATCGGCGGATTGGAAGTGTTGCGCGGTTGAGCGTGCGGGCTTCAAAAGGCCCGTTTTTATCCGCTATAATCGTGGGCTCGACAGCACCGGAGAGGTGGCAGAGTGGTCGAATGTACCTGACTCGAAATCAGGCGTACTAGCGATAGTACCGAGGGTTCGAATCCCTCCCTCTCCTCCAGACACGCTTGCAGGCCATGGATTGACGAAAGCTCGTCAGCTCGTCATTCCTTTGCCGGCAAAGCAACTATCAAAAGCCGCAGTGATTTTTCACTGCGGCTTTTTGCTTTTTGGGCACCGTCCATTCCGCTCGCGACTTTTCAGTCTGCTTGCCTGTCGATGGAGCAGCACGGATCGGATGGCGAGGGGTGCCCGGGCACCGTACCGGGCTAGCTGCCGCTCGGGCCCGGACGGGGCTTCGTCGAGAAGCGGGCTTGCGCCTCTCTCTTCGCCTTGGCTATATCAATCTCCCGTTCTGAATGGAGTTGATGCTTGCCGCAGTTGTCGCAGCGGTACAGGCGCAGCCACGGAAGCATTCGCATCCATGTGCTGCGGCGCGTGCGCTTGAGATGCTCGATGCCGCATGGGCAGGCAGAAAACAGGTTGTGCATGAAGGGGGCGGTCTGGATGTCATGGGCCCCCTTGCCAAGCTCTATGGCTTATCGGCAGATTTATTGCAACGCAGCATTCTTCCAGCGATCCATGACCGCGCCACTACCATGTTTAGGGTATTTGTAAACTTTGTTGCTACACGCAGACTATCGCGGGTCTTGAGACGCGCTCCCGCCTCAAGGACGCCCGCGCGCCAGATGCGCGGTCTGCACGGGAAGTCAACTATTCAAAATCATTGCCTGCATGGTGTCCCGCTCATCCAGTTCGCACCGAGCCCAAAGTTGTCGGGGCACCCGTCAGGCGCGGCTGACTGGGCTGCGGCACGCCATGCCGGATTGCGCTCAATCCCTGGGAAAGGGCCTGTTTTCAAGGTGTTCCGGCGGGAAGCAGTTCGGATGCGTCCTGCGCCAACCCGCGCTGCGGGCTCATGCGCCGGCGTCATATGCACACGCACCTTTACTCTCTCCGGGCGTGCCAAAGGCGACCGGCGGCGGGTTACGCTGGTACGATCAAGGGAAAGTTTGCGACGATGAACTTGGGTAAAAAAGTCTCTTCGGAGAGAGCCAAGTGACTCTGATGGCGACTTTGGCGCCGTCACTTTCTTTTCACCAACTCACCTAATTGTGAGTTCCAGTGTGAAGAGTAAACGATTTTTTACAAAAAATCCGTCGATAACCACTGCGCCTGAAAAACTGTGTGAGGAAACTGCGCACGGCCTCTTGTGCGCGCTGTTGGTAACTATTGACTTCTGGGGGATCAGATTGAGCAGAAATTCGAACGTCTTGGCATGGGCGTCGGCACTGGCGGGTGCGCTGGTGCTTCAAGGGTGCACGATCGTGCCGGGCATGGGTTCCGTGGCGCCTTACGACGGGCGGGAAGAGTTGCCATCCGAGTTCCGCTATCTGCCCGACGCGGCACCCGAAGGCGCGATCACCCCCATTTCTCTCGCGCTCGTGCGCACGCTGGCCCAGACCTCGCCCAAGGGCGTTCCGCCGGAAGTGCAGGCGCTGTTCGGCAAGAGCGAGCGCTACACCATCGGGCCTGGTGACGTGGTGGGTGTGATCGTTTACGACCATCCTGAATTGCTGCCCAATTCGGGCGCTGTCATTTCACAGTCCGTGGACCCCACCGGGGTGCAGGTCGCCCCCGGTTTCATTGTTGACCCCGACGGTGAAATCGCCTTCCCCTATATCAGCCGCGTTCGTGTCGCAGGTTTGAGCGAAGCAAGCGCCTCCGACTTGATCCGTGACTTGCTGAAGCCGCATGTCGAGAACCCGCAGGTGACGGTGCGCATCCAGTCCTTCAGAAGCCGCCGGGCTTACGTCGAAGGCGAAGTGCGCAGCCCCGGTTCGCAGATCTTCACAGACGTGCCCATGACGTTGAATGAGGCCATCAACCGGGCTGGCGGCATCACGGCCAACGGCAATCTGTCTGCCTTGACGCTGATCCGCAATGGAAAGTCGATCCCGATTGACATGACCCGGCTGCGGGAGGCCGGCTATGACGGCAACAGCATCCCGCTGAAAAGCGGTGACACCGTTCGCGTCGCGCACCGCGAAGACTCCAAGATCTTCCTGATGGGCGAGGTCGTGGCACCGTTGGCCCTGAACATGCGCAGCAACGGCCGCTTGAGCCTGAGCGAAGCGCTGGGCGAGGCGGGTGGCCCTATCAGTACGACCTCCAACGCTGGCCAGATCTACGTGATTCGCCAGGGTGCGACCGGCGCACCCGCCGTCTTCCATCTCGATGCCAAGAACCCCGCTGCCATGGCGATCGCGAGCCAGTTCCGGCTGCAGTCACAGGACGTGGTCTATATCGACCCCGTGCCGCTGGTCAGGTGGAACCGCGTGGTCAGCCTGATCCTGCCTTCGGCGTCGGTGGTCAATACCGCCAGCGAGATCTACGTCAGGCAGCGGTAGTAGTTAGTCGGCCAAGGGGGCAGAAAGTCCACCAGCGCTTACAACGACGGAGCGCGGATGGGCGCCGTGAATCGACAGACAGACAGACATCAACCGCGAACGCGGCGTGACGGCAGGGGCTTCTCTTGAAACCATGCCGTCAATTTTTTGTTCCAGCCATTCATCATGCAAGCAGCCATTCATTCACATCAACCGATCTCGATTATTGGCCTGGGCTACGTGGGCCTGCCCCTGGCCGTGGAGTTCGGCAAGAAGCGCCAGGTGGTTGGCTTCGACATCAATGCCAAGCGCATTGCCGAACTGCAAAACGGGCAAGACCATACGCTCGAGACCACGCCCGAAGAATTGAAGGCGGCCACACAATTGGCTTTCACATCGCACATCGATGACTTGCGGGAGTGCGCTGTTTTTATCGTTACTGTTCCTACGCCCATTGACGAAGTCAACCGCCCCGACCTGACGCCGTTGATCAAGGCCAGCGAAACCGTCGGCAAGGTGATGAAGGCCGGCGCGATCGTGATCTTCGAGTCGACGGTGTACCCCGGCGCAACGGAAGAGGTTTGCGTGCCCGTGCTGGAAAAGTTCAGCGGCAAGAAGTTCAACGTCGACTTCTTCTGTGGGTACAGCCCGGAGCGAATCAATCCGGGGGACAAGGTCAACACCCTCACCAAGATCAAGAAGATTACCAGCGGGAGCACTCCCGAAGTGGCCGACCTGGTGGATGCGCTCTACAACGAGATCATCACCGCGGGCACGCACAAGGCCGCCAGCATCAAGGTGGCCGAGGCCGCCAAGGTGATCGAGAACACGCAGCGCGACCTGAACATCGCGCTGGTCAACGAACTGTCGGTGATCTTCGAGCGTCTGGGCATCGACACCCTCGATGTGCTCGAGGCCGCGGGCAGCAAATGGAACTTCCTGCCGTTCCGTCCAGGCCTCGTGGGTGGGCACTGCATCGGCGTGGACCCTTACTACCTCACGCACAAGGCGGAACAGGTCGGCTACCACCCGCAGGTGATATTGGCCGGGCGCCGCATCAACGACAACATGGCGCGCTACGTGGCCCGCAACACCATCAAGCTGATGTTGAAGAACGGCATGGACGTGCCGCGTTGCCGCATCGGCGTGCTGGGCATCACCTTCAAGGAGAACTGCCCGGACATTCGTAATAGCAAGATCGTAGATATGGTGCGCGAATTTCAAGCTTGGGGTGCATCTGTGTCAGTTGCTGATCCTTGGGCGGACGCGGGGGAGGTCGCCCAAGAATATGGCATCCAGCTCGGGCACATTGACGCGAACAATCCTGTCGATGCTCTTGTTGTTGCGGTGGGGCATCGCGAATATCGCCGTGCCGCAGTAGAAGAATTACGCAGTCTTTGCCGGGGCACTCTTCCCATATTGATCGATGTAAAAAGCCTTTTTAACCCGCAAGAAGCGCGCGATGCGGGTTTTACCATTTTTCGCCTTTAAATATTAATTGCTGGCGAATAACGTAGACACGATCCCATTTGAAATAATTGTGACAATGAATAGCGCGGCTAATTCATGTGCTCTATGGGGTTTCTGTAACCAACGAGCCCAGCATAGATGAGCATAAAAAAGAATAGCATCATCAACTTCGTTGGGGCGGGAGTTCCTCTATTACTTACCCTAGTTACGCTGCCCCTATATGTCCAGACGATCGGAGAGGAGCGATTTGCTGTCGTATCAATCGCCTGGATCATCCTAGGGTATTTTGGTTTTTTTGATTTAGGTCTAACTCAGGCTACCGCGTCGGAAATCGCAAAAACTAATGATCAAGAGTCTTTGCGAAGAAGCGAAATCTACTGGACTGCGCTGACTATAAATGGAGTCTTCGGCACAGTCGGTGGGGTCTTGGCATGGTTGGTTGGCTATGTATTTTTCCGTGATTATTTCGCTACTTCGTTCGAATTAAAAAAAGAAATTTTAGGGATTCTTCCTTGGCTGGCCATTGCCGTACCAATTGCGACGATATCTGGCGTTCAAATCGGCTTTTTGCAAGGCAGAGAACGATTTTTACTGATCAATAAAATTTCCATAGCAGGGAGCTTTTTTCTCCAGTTGCTTCCTCTGGTAGCCGCAATCGCAATTTCTCCTCGACTTAGTGTGATCATGCCGGTCACCGTTCTGAGTCGCGTCTTTGTATTGCTTTTTTTAGGGGTCGCAGTCAACAGGGATCTTCAGTTCGCCAAGCGCCCGGTATTCAAAAAACAGCTCGCGAGGAATTTACTAAATTTCGGAGGGTGGGTCACCGTTAGCGGAATAATTAGTCCGATATTAACGACCTTCGATCGATTTTTGATCGGTGCTCTATCGGGAGCAAAGGCAGTAACTTACTACACTGTTTCCTATAACTTGGCCAGCCGTGTCAGCATATTCCCCACGAGCTTGACTACTGCATTATTTCCGCGACTTTCGGGGGCAAATTCCAATGACCGTCGCGCCTATGCAAGGAATGGAGTTGCCGCACTTATCGTCGTGATGCTGCCATTGCTAGCCTTTGGGATTCTAAATTTTAATATTTTCCTAAGAATATGGATGAATCCTGAGTTCGCAGGTAAATCCAGTGGCATAGGCGAGGTGATCTTGCTTGGAATGTTTTTTAATTCACTCGCGCGAATTCCATACGTTTCATTGCAAGCATCGGGACGCCCTGATTTGGTTGCGAAATGTCACCTCGCCGAGATAGTTCCTTACTGCTTGCTCTTGTATTTGGGAACGCTACATTTTGGCGCCGTTGGAGCCGCCGGAGTATGGGCCGTCAGGAGTTGTGTGGATTCCGCTTTACTTTTTTTTCTTCACGGAGTTGAGAAGACAAATCTTTTGCACGCGGTAATTGCATCGATTTTCCTTCTCGCGTTAACGATTTATGCAATCCATCGAGTCGATGCAGGCATCGCTGGGCAAATAGAGTTGAATGCTTTCATCTTGATTCCATTAATTCTTTGGAGTGGAATAATGATCAAGAAAATCAGGCGCGGCTAAGCTGAGTATTCGTACTATGAAAATCTCCGTTGCCATGGCGACATTCAATGGTGAGCGCTTTTTGAAAGCGCAATTAAATAGCATCCTGACTCAGGAGCGTGTACCGGATGAGATAGTTGTAAGCGATGACCACTCGACAGATAAAACCCTTGAGATATTGAAAGAATTTCAACGCGATACTGCCGTTGAAATAGTTATTCTCAGGAACGAGGGAAAATCTGGATACACGCAGAATTTTGCCAATGCGCTTTCCCACGCAACCGGGGATCTGGTTTTCTTAAGCGATCAAGACGACGTTTGGTATAAATCAAAAATCCGAAAAGTTACCGAACTGGCAAGCCGTTTTCCAAATCAATTTGCGTTCTTAAACGATGCAGAATTAACCGATGCTGAGCTCAACCCGACAGGACTCACGAAGCTTGGGCAGCTCAGAGCGGCCGGAATAAGTCGTGACCATTTTGTTATGGGCTGTTGCGCCGCCGTGCGGCGTGAGCTTCTGAGATATTGCCTGCCTATTCCATCTGATTTTAAAGGGCACGATAATTGGATTATTGGAATCGCGAATGGGCTTGACGCTACGCTGATAAACGACGAGGTTTTGCAATATTACCGAAGGCACGGAGAAAATACATCAGTCATGCTGGTCAACAATTTGAAGCCAGTAAGTTCTCTGACGGTAATTGCCGACAAGTTGTTTCGATTGATAAAAAATCGAGGTGTTAAAGAATTAACGGATTCAAGATCTCGAGCCCAGCTTTTATTGACTCGCGTTCAATGCCTAAAAAAGAGACTGGAACTAAATGAAGACGCACTCGCGAATTTCGAAAATTCGCTAATTAGAGATCTGGGCTTATTGGAATTTCGTATTCGTGCTAGAAGCAGTAATTTGGCGCAAAGAATGACTCTTGTACTGTCTAAAAAAAATAGACAGTTGTACGGCGGCAGGGGCGCGATAAAAAAAATCATCCGAGATATTTTGGCTTAGGTAACTGTTGTTTGGATTTGTAGAATGAAAAAGAAAAAAATCCTCTATATTCATCATTCAACGGGAATAGGAGGTGCGCCGATCAGCTTGATCGAAATTATTAAAACTCTCCCTCCAAATGAATTCGAGGTGGAGGTTTTGCTGCTTAAACGATCTGATGTTTGCGATCTCTTCGAAGCTGCAGGGATCAGCTACAAAGTTGCCGATCATTGGTTCTATAAAAAATGGTATTTGCCCTATGCACATATTGAAGTCGGCTGGGTGAATGTTTTTCAGCCGTTGAGATTTTTTTATTTCACCTTGTCTTGGTTGTTTTCTAGATTCTTTGCGGCCCGCGCTTTGTTGAGGAATCATTCGGCGGATATAGTTCATTTAAATTCTTATGCCCTAACGGATTTTTTGTGTGCAGCTGCAAAAGTCGCTAAAACTGTCATTCATGTCAGGGAGCCGGCAACGCGAGGGCATTTTGGAATTAGGCAAGGAATTATGATCGGGCAGATTCGAAAATATGCTGCTAGCGTCATCGCAATTAGTAAAGATAATCTTGCTCGTTTACGGGTTGATGGACAAGGATATGTGGTCTACAACTCTTTTTCGCCTACGCTTATTTCACAGAGACTGCCCAGCAGTCTGCCTAATTCTGTAATTTACCTCGGAGGTGTGGCTTCCCATAAGGGCTTTTTGACCTTGGCCGCTGCCGCAGGTAGTATCGATCCAAAAATACGCATAAAAATACTAGGCTACGTCAACACAGATCTTGGATTTGAAGGCGGGTTAATGACTAGGCTGCGCCATCGGCTAAAGAAAATCATTTCCCTGGAATATAGAAAAACGTTGCAGGCCCTAACTAAGCTGAAAGCGCTGAAGAACGTGGAATTTATCGGTGTGGTTAAAAATACCGAGAAATACCTTGAAGAAAGCCGTCTTCTGTTGAACCTGTTCACGATAACTCATTTCTCACGTCCAATAATTGAAAGCTATGCAGTGGGCCGAGGGGTCATCGCGACGGATGTGGATGGCATCGATGAAATCGTAAATGCAAATGTGACAGGGTTTGTGGTGGAAAAAAACAATCCCGAAGCCCTTGCCGACTTGGTCAATCGCGTGACTTTTGACGACGAATTGCTGGATCGTATTGGACGGAATGCGCAAGAGTTGGCCGCGGCCCGATTTTCTCCCGAAAACGTTGAGAGGGTCGTTGAAATTTACAGGGCGCTAGTTCCAATTGGAGGGGCGATTTGCCGATAGCAATGTCTCGCCGGATTTCAGACTATGTCCAATAATTGAGGATTGCAATGGCAGGCTCCGAGCTTTACGCGTTTCTTAACTATTCGGCTCTTTTATTCGGATTCGCACTGTATCTCTGGATGGCGCCTCTCGATGGAAAGTGGACGGAAATTTTCATTGTGCTATGCCTGGTTTCGATGTTCTTGGCGCTATCTCTAGTGTCGGATCTCTACCCGATACTCAATTCATTGCTTCTTTTTTTATGTCTAAGGCACATTTTTTCAAATAAAAGCACGATGACGCGTGTTTACACGCGACTTGCTGAAAAGCGAAAAGTGATTTGGGTGTTGCTGCTATTTTTAATTGCTCTGACTTATGTATTTGGGGGGGTAAGAGGGTGGCAGAGCGTTATGGTCACGTCTTTGAGATATTGGATCATATTAATAGCCTTTTTTGCTTGGCGCAGCACAAATTCGAACGAAGAGAAAACTGCGTTGACTACGACACTACTTGTTTTGGGAATGATTTGGGGCTCAAAAATTGTTCTCGTCTGCGGTGTTGTACTTTTCTTTTTTCAATTTATTAAAATTTCATCCGCCAAGGGGCGCTTGCTACTCAGTGCGCTTGTATTTTTTTCCTTGCTTGTCATCTGGCTAGTTTTTAACGAGCAAGTTCAGGTTTTTCTAACGGAAAGTGTGCTTCGCCCAGATTACGACCGGGACGTCAAAATTCTAGGGCTTTCAGACGGATCAAGGCTTACGCTTTGGACGGATTATTTGCAAGGGGCCCGATTGTTTGGGAAAGGCGAATATTTGGGCCAGGATTTGGCGCCAACCCACAATATATTCGTTTATTTAATTTACGAATTTGGCGCTGTGCCTGCTTCGATAGCGTCGGTATTTTTACTGCGCATCGCATTCGGATGCGCGAAGGCCAGTGGATTAGAGTTCTTGCTGATTCTGTCGTTTTGCTTTCTGCTCTCATCGGTTTTTGAATACGGAACGGGCTGGGTCTTTCCGCTTATTGCGCTTCCTTTTTTTGCCACGAAAAGATTTCGATTTAAAGTAAGCCGATAATGACTGACGTGTTGCTAATTACGACGAAGTACAAACACGAAAACGGGTCTCCGTGGCTTGTAAGCGAGTTAGTGCAGGAGATGGTGGTGCAAGGATCGCAGGTCACGGTATTGAATCTGAACTGGGACGGTACGTCGATGTTGGAGGATGTTGAATCGCAGGGCCTGAAGGTAATTAATTTCTCTGCTTTGAGCCCGGTGCGACGAAACGGCGGGACCTTGGGAAAATGGGGCTTTTCTTCATTTAAGTTGCTCCCATTTTTTTTCAAGCAATTAATGTTGCGGCGTAAATACGATCTGTTTGTATCGTTTTCTCCTTGTACGGCACTCTGGGCGGTGATTTTTTTTGCGAAAATGATTTGCAAAAAATCGTCGTTGATTTACTGGGATATTTTCCCGCTTCACAATCAGGCCATCAAAAGAAGAATTCCAGAAAAGATTCTCCCCATTCTGAAAAAGATGGAAAAATCCCTGATCTCTTCATTTGACTTGGTTGGATGCATGGGCGAGGGAAATCGACGGGCTTTTTTGAATTACTTCGGTAACGGATTCAAGGCTGTGAGGATTGTCCCTATTTGGACTTCTTTTTTGGACGCTCCTCTTGTAAAAAAAGCGGAAATCCGCCATCGCCATGGTCTTGATGAGCGTTCTCTTGTATTTGTGTTTGGCGGGCAATTGGCGCCGGGGCGTGGAATTGAGAATTTATGCCAAGCATTTTCTCAAATCGCCGTGGAGACTAAAGATGTTGTTCTCGCTTTTTGCGGCAGAGGTCCCTTGGAAGAAGTTATTCGCAGATACGAGGAAATTAGCGTTGGATCGATAAGACTCATCGGATCACTCCCCAGGGATGAGTATATGAATTTTTTGGCTGCATCCGATGTCGGTATAGTTTCGGCGATATCAGAGGCTGGAACGTCGTCATTTCCTTCAAAAAGTTTGGACTATATGGCTTGTCGTCTACCGATGCTTGCGATATTAGAACCGGAGAATGATCTCAGCCTTCTGGTGGTTGAGCGTAATTTCGGTTTGGTTTGCGCTACGGACAAGAGCGAAGAGATTGTTTTTTCGGTAAAAAAAATAGTCGAAAAGCGGGCGATTTTTTCGGAGCTGGGTCTAAATGGAAATTTATATCTGAGGACTAGGCACTCGGTGCCTAGTGTTGTTGAGGAATTTATGAGGATGTCAAATGTTTGAGCAGAAAATCTTATGCATTACCGGTGGCACGGGTTCTTTCGGTAATGCTGTACTTAATCGGTTTGTTAACACCGGGATTTCTGAAATCCGAATTTTCAGCCGCGACGAAAAAAAGCAGGATGACATGCGCAAGCGCTACAACCATCCCAAGCTCAAGTTCTATATCGGCGATGTACGCGACTCACGCAGCGTGAGTGCCGCCATGCGCGGTGTGGATTACGTCTTTCACGCGGCGGCGCTCAAGCAAGTCCCGTCCTGCGAATTCCACCCCATGCAGGCAGTCCGCACCAACGTCCTCGGCACCGAAAACGTCCTGGAAGCCGCAATCGCCGCAGGCGTAAAGCGCGTCGTCTGCCTCAGCACCGACAAGGCGGTCTATCCCATCAACGCCATGGGCATCAGCAAGGCCATGATGGAAAAGGTGATGGTCGCCGCCAGCCGGAATCTGGAGAGCACCAACACCGTCATCTGCGGCACCCGCTATGGCAACGTCATGGCCTCCCGCGGCTCGGTCATCCCGTTGTTCGTCGAGCAGGTGCTGGCGGGCAAGCCCATCACCATGACCGACCCGTCCATGACCCGTTTCATGATGACGCTGGAAGACGCCGTCGAACTGGTGCTCCATGCCTTCGAGCACGGCAACAACGGCGACATCTTTGTGCAGAAGGCGCCGGCCGCCACGGTGCAGGTGCTGACGAAGGCGATCCTGGAGTTGATGCAAAAACCGGATCACGAAGTGCGCGAAATCGGCACACGCCATGGCGAGAAGCTTTACGAAGCGCTGCTGAGCCGGGAAGAAATGGCCTGCGCCGAGGACCAGGGCGACTACTACCGCGTGCCGCCCGACGGCCGCGACCTGAATTACGCCAAGTACGTGGAACAGGGTGAGAAGCGCATTACCCAAAGCTCGCACGGCGAAGACTACAACTCGCACAACACCACTCGCCTCGATGTCGAAGGCATGAAGACGCTGCTGCTCAAGCTCGACTTCATGCAGCGCATCGCACGGGGTGAATCCGCCGTGGCAGAGGGATAAGACGATGAAGGTGTTGATTACCGGCGCCGGCGGTTTCGTGGGCAAGAACCTGCAGCTGCACCTGGCCGAGCGCAAGGACGTGCAGGTGGTCTGCTTCACCCGCGACCACAGCGTGGAGCAACTGCCGGCCCTGCTGGAGGGCGTGGACTTCGTGTTCCACCTGGCAGGCGTCAATCGCCCGCAAGACCCGCAGGAATTCGCCACCGGCAACGCAGAGCTCACACAGAGCCTCTGCCGCGCCGTCGGCGACGTGGCGAAAGCGACCGGCCAGAAGGTGCCGATCGTCTACACGTCGTCCACGCAGGCAGGCCGCGACAACCCCTACGGCAACAGCAAGCGCGGCGCGGAAGAAGCACTGCAAGCCGCGGCCGCCAGCCTCGGCATTCCGGTGCACGTCTTCCGTTTGCCCAACGTGTTCGGCAAGTGGTGCCGGCCTAACTACAACTCGGCCGTGGCCACCTTCTGCCACAACATTGCGCGCGACCTGCCGATCCAAGTCAACGACCCGGCAGCGCCGGTCACGCTGGTGTATGTCGACGATGTCATCGAGCGTTTCGTCCAGCTCATGGATGGCGCAGACGTCACCGTGGACGCCGACGGTTTTGCGACGGTCACGCCGCAATACACCACCACGGTGGGCGAGCTGGCCCGTCGGATCCAGTCGTTCAAGGACAGCCGCAACACCCTCATGACCGACCGCGTGGGGACGGGCCTGGTGCGCGCGCTCTATTCGACTTACGTGAGCTATCTGCCGCCCGAGTCGTTTGCTTACACCGTGCCGCAGCACGGGGACGCGCGCGGTGTGTTCGTCGAAATGCTCAAGACGCCGGACGCCGGCCAGTTCTCGTTTTTCACCGCGCACGCGGGCATCACGCGGGGCGGTCACTACCACCACAGCAAGACCGAGAAGTTCCTGGTCATCAAGGGGCAGGCGCGCTTCAAGTTTCGGCACATGCACACCGGCGAAACCCACGAACTGGTGACCGCGGGCGACAAGTCTGAAATCGTCGAGACCGTGCCCGGCTGGACGCACGACATCACCAACATCGGCACCGAGGAAATGGTCGTCATGCTCTGGGCCAACGAGGTGTTCGATCGCGCGCGGCCAGACACCTTCGCGTGTCCGCTGTAGCCCCAGGACTTTGGATATTCAATGAAAAAACTCAAAGTCATGACCGTGGTCGGCACCCGGCCCGAAATCATTCGCCTGTCGCGCGTGCTGGCCCGGCTCGACGAGCACTGCGACCACGTGCTGGTGCATACCGGCCAGAACTACGACTACGAACTCAACCAGGTCTTCTTCGACGACCTGGGCGTGCGCAAGCCCGACCACTTTTTGAACAGCGCGGCGAACGCCACCAGCGCGGCGCACACCATCGGCAACCTCATCATCGCGGTGGACCAGGTGCTGGGCGAGGTGCAGCCCGAAGCCATGCTGGTGCTGGGCGACACCAACAGCTGCCTCTCGGTGATTCCGGCCAAGCGTCGCAAGATTCCGATCTTTCACATGGAAGCGGGCAACCGTTGCTTCGACCAGCGCGTACCCGAGGAAACCAACCGCCGCATCGTGGACCACACGGCGGACGTCAACCTGACCTACAGCACGATCGCGCGCGACTACCTGTTGCGCGAAGGGCTGCCGCCCGATCTGGTCATCAAGACCGGCAGCCCGATGTTCGAGGTGCTGACGCATTACCGTCCGCGCATCGAGGCGTCCGACGTGCTGCAGCGCCTGGGTTTGCAAGCCGAGCAGTACTTCGTGGTCAGTGCGCATCGCGAGGAGAACATCGAGTCGCCGCAGTCGTTCGGCAAGCTGGTGGCGGTGCTGAATGCGGTGGCCGAAGACCACGACATGCCGGTCATCGTTTCGACGCACCCGCGCACGCAAAAACGCATCGACGCGACGGGTGCAAGCTTTCATCCGCAGGTGCGCTTGTTGAAGCCGCTGGGGTTTCATGACTACGTGAAGCTGCAGCTCTCGGCGCGTGCCACGCTGTCCGACAGCGGCACGATCAACGAAGAGTCGTCGATCCTGAATTTTCCGGCGCTCAACTTGCGCGAGGCGCATGAGCGGCCCGAAGGCATGGAAGAGGCCGCCGTGATGATGGTGGGGCTCGAAGTGGAGCGTGTGCGCCAGGGTCTGGCCATTCTGGAGACCCAGCCGCGAGGCGATGCGCGCGGCCTGCGCCAGGTGGCCGACTACAGCATGCCCAATGTGTCTGACAAGGTGCTGCGGATCGTTCACAGCTACACCGACTACGTGAACCGCGTGGTCTGGAAGAAGTACTGACGCATGGGAACTCGCGTGTTGTTGCTGATGCAGTGGTTCGATCCGGAGCCGACGTTCAAGGGCATCGTGTTCGCCCGCGAACTGGTGCGCCAGGGCTTCGAGGTCGAAGTGTTGACGGGCTTCCCCAACTACCCGGGCGGCAAGGTGTATCCGGGCTATCGCATCAAGCTTCTGCAGCGCGAAACGATCGACGGTGTGCAGGTGACGCGCGTGCCGCTCTATCCCAACCACGACCAGTCGGCGATCAAGCGGGTGTTGAACTACGTGAGCTTCGCCGCGTCTTCGCTGTTCTATGGCTTGTTCATGGCGCGGCGGCCCGATGTGATCTATGCCTACCACCCGCCGCTCACAGTGGGCATCACCGCCGGCCTGCTGCGGCTGTTGCGCCGCGTTCCCGTGGTCTACGACATCCAGGACATGTGGCCCGATACCTTGCGCGCCACCGGCATGGTCAACAACGCCCGGGCCTTGAGCGCGGTGGCTAGCGTGTGCCAATGGGTGTATCGCCGCGTGGACCACATCGCGGTCTTGTCACCGGGTTTCAAGCGCTTGCTGTTGGAGCGCGGCGTGCCCGACGCCAAGGTCGAAGTGATCTACAACTGGGCCGACGAAGTGGCGCTGGCTTCGCCGCAAGGCCACCCGCCGGCCAGCTTTCCGGGGCCGGACCAGTTTCGCGTTCTCTTCGCGGGAAACATAGGCAAGGCCCAGGCGCTGGACGTCGTGCTCGAAGCAGCGGTTCTGCTGCAGGCGCGCAGCTCGCGGGTGTGCTTCGTGCTGCTGGGTGGTGGCGTGGAAGTGGCCCGCCTCAAGCAGCGGACCGCTGACCTGCAGTTGCGCAACGTGGTCTTTCTGCCGCCGGTGCCGATGTCGGAAGTGGGTGCATTGCTGAATGCAGCCGACACGCTGCTGGTGCACCTTCGCAAGGACCCGCTCTTCGAGATCACCATCCCTTCCAAGACACAGGCCTACATGGCCGTCGGCAAGCCGCTGTTGATGGCGGTCGATGGCGATGCGGCCGGGTTGGTTGCGCGGTCGGGCGGTGGCGTGGTTGTTGAATCCGAAAACCCCAATGCACTGGCCGACGCCGCCGATGCGCTCGCAGCGATGCCGCCTGATGCCTTGGCGGCCATGGGGAATCAGGCACAGCGCTACTACCGTGAACAACTGGCCTTGAAGGTTGGCGTCGCAAAATTCGGCGCCATCTTCACGCGGTTGGCGAACAGGTCGAAATCCAGATGAAGCGCTTCTTTGACATCGTGCTTGCCTGCGTGGCGTTGCTGCTCCTCGGCGTTCCACTGTTGTTCCTGACATGGCAAGTGCGCCGCAAGCTGGGCAGCCCCGCGTTCTTTCGCCAAACGAGACCTGGCATGCGTGGGCAGCCGTTCAACATGGTCAAGTTCCGCACGATGACGGATGCGCGCGGCGCCAATGGCGAACTCTTGCCCGACGCGGACCGGTTGACCCCCTTCGGCCGCTTCCTGCGCGCCAGCAGCCTCGACGAGTTGCCCGAACTCTGGAACGTGCTCAAGGGCGACATGAGCCTGGTCGGCCCGCGTCCGCTGCTGATGGACTACCTGCCGCTGTATTCCACCGAGCAATCCCGGCGTCACGAGGTGCGCCCGGGCATCACGGGCTGGGCGCAGATCAACGGGCGCAATGCATTGAGCTGGGACGAGAAATTCAAGCTCGACGTTTGGTACGTGGACAACCAGTCGCTCTGGCTCGACATCAAGATCCTGTGGCTGACGATGCGCAAGGTGCTGGTGCGCGATGGCATCAGCGCGGCGGGCGAAGCAACGATGCCCCGATTCGTAGGCTCGCGAACTGGAGACAAACAATGACTCTTCCTCTCTTTGCCGTTTATGGCGCCAGCGGTTATGGCCGCGAAGTGATGCCCCTGGCACGAGAGCAACTGCGGCGCCAGGGCATACCGGTCGAGCAATTGGTGTTCGTTGACGATCAGCCTGAAGCACAGATGGTGAATGGCCAGCGTGTGCTGCGTTATGCGGAATTCATGCAGATCGAAGCCAGCACGCGGCATGCGGTGCTTGCCATCGCCAACAGCACGGTGCGGGAAGATCTGGCCGCACGTTGCGCCGCAGATCAGGTGCGGCCGTGGACTGTGGTCGCTGCCAACGTGGTGATGCTCGACGATGCCGTGTTGGGAGAGGGCGCCATATTGAGTCCCTTTGCCATGCTCACATCCAATGTCCGGATTGGGCGGCACTTTCACGCCAACATCTACAGCTATGTTGCGCACGACTGCGTAGTCGGCGATTTCGTGACCTTTGCACCCGGCGTCAAATGCAATGGCAATGTCGTCGTTGAAGATCACGCCTACATCGGAACCGGCGCGGTCATCAAGCAGGGCAAGCCTGGCCAACCTCTGGTCATCGGCCGTGGCGCAGTGGTGGGCATGGGGGCCGTCGTCACACGCGATGTGCTGCCCGGTGCCACCGTGGTCGGCAACCCCGCCAAACCATTTCTCAAAGGTTGAACTGTCGTGTTGAACACCCCCTTCTCCCCCTGGCCCAGCTTCACAGCCGAAGAGGCCGATGCCGTGCAGCGCGTTCTTTTGTCCAACAAGGTCAACTACTGGACAGGGCAGGAATGCCGCCTGTTCGAAAAGGAATTCGCGGCATGGTCAGGCACCGCGCACGCACTTGCGCTGGCCAACGGCACGCTGGCCTTGGACGTGATCCTCAAGGGCATGGGCATCGGGCCGGGCGACGAGGTGATCGTCACGCCGCGCACCTTCATCGCCAGCGTGTCTTGCGTGGTGAATGCGGGCGCGACACCGGTGTTCGCGGATGTCGATGCAGAAAGCGGCAACCTTTCGGCCGAGACCATCGCGCAGGTCGTCACGCCGCGCACCAAGGCCGTCATCTGCGTTCACCTTGCGGGCTGGCCCTGCGACATGGACCCGATCATGGCGCTGGCCGCCAAGCACGGCTTCAAGGTGATCGAAGACTGCGCGCAGGCGCATGGCGCGCGCTACAAGGGCCGCTCGGTCGGCTCCATCGGGCATGCGAGCGCCTGGTCGTTTTGCCAGGACAAGGTCATGACCACGGGCGGCGAGGGCGGCATGGTCACCACTGACGACGAAGCGCTGTGGCGCGCCATGTGGGAATACAAGGACCACGGCAAGAGCTATGAGGCCGTGTATGAGCGCAAGCACGCGCCGGGCTTTCGCTGGCTGCACGAGAGCTTTGGCACCAACTGGCGCATGCTCGAGCTGCAGGCCGTCATCGGCCGCATCCAGCTGCAGCGCATGGCCGAATGGACCGCCGCGCGCAGCCGCCACGCAGAGGCGCTCTGGCAGGCGGCGCGTCTCCATCCGGCGGTGCGGGTGCCTTCGTTTGCAGGTCACGCCGCGGCTGGCAGCGTGCACGCGCACTACAAGTGCTACATGTACGTGCAGCCCGAGCGGCTCTCGCCAGGCTGGAGCCGCGATCGCATCGTCGACGCCGTGCAAGCAGAGGGGGTGCCCAGTTACCAAGGCTCCTGTTCCGAGGTGTATCTGGAGCTGGCATTCAATGGCACAGGCTGGCGCCCCGCTGAGCCGCTGCCTGTTGCGCGCGCACTGGGCGAGACAAGCCTCATGTTCCTTGTGCACCCTACGCTGACACCGACCGAGATCGACAAGAGTTGCACGGTCCTGGCGCAAGTGCTGGCAGAGGCATCCGCTTGACGACAACGCTGGCCCGGTTGATGGCAGGCTCCGCGCTGTGGCGCGGGCTGTTGCTTGTCGCGATGCTGGCGATGCTGGTGCTGTGCCTGGCGCCGGCGTCAGCGCCATTGCCGAGCACGGGGTGGGACAAGGGCAACCATGCCTTGGGCTTTGCGGTCTTGGCGCTCCTGGCGCATCGCGCATGGCCGGGCCGCACCTTGACGGTGTTGTCCGGGCTGCTGGCCTACGCAGCGCTCATCGAAATCCTGCAATCCTTCACGCCGGATCGGTTTGCCGAATGGGGCGACCTATGGGCAAGCGGAGTCGGATTGCTGGTCGGCGAGGTGTTGGCGCGAGGGATGTGGCATCGGATACCCGTGCGTTCCTGAGCGTGCCCGCGAGCACGCTGGAACGGGGTAGTTACCGCTGACAACTAAAATGTAATTTGGAAGGGAGTTCTTATTGTGATGAAACGTTTTGCACAACCACTACTGCAGGATGTCGCCGGCTTGATGCTCGACTGCACGCGATGAAGTCCGTCTTGGTCATTTGCATCGGCAACATCTGTCGCAGCCCGATGGGAGAGGCGTTGATTGCCGCTGCCCTGCCGCACCTGGATGTTAAGTCTGCGGGCATCGGCGCATTGGTGGGCCATTCCGCCGATCCTCTGGCGCGTCAACTCATGGCCGAGCGTGGTCTCGACATCGAGCGCCACCGAGCGCGCCAGCTCACCAACCAGATGTGCCAGCAGGCCGACCTGATCCTGGTCATGGACGAAGAGCAGCGCTTGCACGTCAACCAGAACCATCCGCTCACACGCGGCAAGCTGTTTCGTCTCGGTGAGGTCGCTCGCGTGGACATCCCCGATCCCTATCGCCTGGGCCGTCCGGCCTTCGAGCGAGCCCTGAAACTCATCGACGACGGCGCGAGTGCGTGGGTCGAACGCATCAAGAAACTTTCATGACTGCTATTGCTTCTCCTCCGAACTCTTCGGGTACCGTCGCTATGGCGCCACGCGACGATGACAACGGCGTGGTCCACCTGTCCGAATACTTGGACATCCTGATCGACCGTAAATGGCTGGTGATTGCTGTGACCGCCATCGCCGTGGCGTTGGGTGTCGCCTATGCGTTGCTATCTAAGCCCATCTACCAGACCAACCTGCTGATTCAGGTGGAAGATTCGGCGCCCGATGCCAAGAGTTTTCTTGGCGATACCGGGAGTCTGTTTGACGTCAAGACCTCGGCCGCAGGGGAACTGCAGATCATCCGGTCACGCATGATCATGGGTGGAGCGGTGGAAGCCACTCGCCTGTATATCGACGCGAAGCCACGCTACACGCCGCTGATTGGCGAATGGCTCTCTCGGCGGGCCAAGGAGTTGTCAGAACCCGGATTCCTTGGGGCGGACGGCTATGTCTCCGGCACTGAGGCAATCAGCATCGCCAAGTTCGACGTGCCTTCCGCGCTCGAAGACCAGACGCCTTTCATTATCACGGCACTGGCCGGTGACCAATACAAACTCTCGCATCCCTTCCTGGAAGCTCCTCTGACGGGTACGGTTGGCAAGCTGCTGAGCCAACAAGTGTCTGGAGGCGCCATCGAGTTGATCGTTTCACAACTCGACGGCAAGCCCGGTGCAGAGTTCGTTGTTTCGCGCGCTTCATTGCTCGCCACCACAGAGAACCTCCAACAGCGGGTGCAACTAGGTGAGCAGGGCAAGCAATCGAACGTGATCAGCGTGACACTTGAGGACAGCAATCGCAATCGCTTGCGGACAGTTCTCAATGAAATCGGCGCGCAGTACGTGCACCAAAACGTCGAACGCAAGGCGGCCGAAGCCGAGAAGACTCTCGAATTTCTCGATCAACAATTGCCCGAGTTCAAAAAGCAACTCGAAGGCTCTGAAGATGCCTATGCAGCCTTCCGCAACAAGAACGGCACCATAGCCTTTGATGAGGAGGCCAAGGCTGTGCTGGGCCAAGCCGTGCAGTTGCAAACAAGGCTGCTCGAGACCGAGCAGCAGCGGCGTGAATTGCGTTCGCGCTTTACTGAGACCAATCCAAAGGTGCGTGTTATCGATGGGCAGATAGCTGCTTTTCGCCATGAACTCGACGGCGTTGAACGTCGCGTCAACGCAATGCCAGTGCTTCAGCGCGACGCGCTACGGCTGGAGCGCGATGTTCGTGTCAACGGCGAACTCTACAAATCGCTATTGAATAGTTCGTTGCAACTGCGCTTGGTCAAGGAAGGCAAGGTTGGCAACGTGCGTTTGCTTGATACGGCAACTCTGCCAAAGAATCCCGTAAGACCGCAAAGGTCGCTTATTGTGTTGCTTTCGCTTGTACTCGGCCTGTTGGCCGGTATTGCCTTCGCCATCGTGCGCAGCAAGATGGCTAGCGGCATCAACAACCCGCAGGAAATCGAGGACCGCCTTGGCCTGAACGTTTACTCCGTTGTGCCACTCGCGGCCGAGCAGGAACGGATCGGACAGCGCATCGCAGGCGGTGTAGGCGGTGTCCAGGTGCTGGCCATCAACGAGCCTGAAAGCCTCGCCGTAGAAAGCTTGCGCAATCTGCGCATTTCTCTGCAATTGGCCTTGATGGAGACCGACAACAACCGAGTGCTCATCACCGGCGCAACGCCAGGCGTGGGCAAAAGCTTCGTTTCAGGCAACTTCGCAGCCATCATGGCCGAGGCCGGCCGCCGCGTGCTGCTGATCGACGCCGACTTGCGCAAGGGCCACCTCCACACCGCCTTCGGCTTGCCGCGCAAGGGCGGGCTGGCCGACATCCTTTCAGGTGACATGACGAGCGAGCAGGCAATTCACAGCCAGGTGACTCCCAACCTCGACGTTCTCACCACTGGCAACTACCCGTTCAATCCGGCAAGCATGATGCTGTCATCGACGTTGAGGGAGTTCTTGGAAGCCATGTCGGCGCGCTACGACCTCGTGGTGATCGACAGCCCACCCGTGCTTGTAGCGGCCGATGCGGCAGCAGTTGCGGCACACGCTGGCGCGATCCTGTTGGTGGCCCGCGACAACCTCACGCAGATTGGCGAACTCAGCGAGAGCGTCAAGCGCCTGGCCCATGCAGGTCAGCGGGTCAGCGGCGTTGTCTTCAACGGCATGGATCTTTCGCGCCGGCACTACGGCAGCTATGGCTACAAATACGGTGGTTACCGGTACACCGAATACAAATACAAGGACGCCGCTTGACACATCCGCCGCGTCCTACCTGCCGAGGTGACGTTATCCGACAATAGATACACAAGCTCACATTTTAGGGAGACTTGATACCCTGAATAGGTGAGGCAAGAACGGGAGCTTCGGGGAAAATTGTTATCCGCCAAAAACAATTATTCACCCTAAGTGCGATCTCTGATCAACTGTCTTGCAGCACCCTTGCTTGCGATGCCTCGCCCTGCCAAACGCCTGCTGGCGCTGGCTGTCGATGCCACGCTTTGCGTCCTGTGCGTGTGGGTGGCGTTCAGTCTTCGTTACGAGCAGTGGGTAACCCTTCGCGGAGTTCAATGGTCGGCGGTCGGTGTCGCGATCGTCGGCGCGCTCCCGCTCTTCATTGTTTTCGGGCTGTACCGGGCCATCTTCCGTTACGCCGGTCCCGCCGCATTGATGGCCATCGTGCGTGCCTGCATGTTCTTTGGCATCGGCTATGGGCTCGTGTTTTCCGTGATCGGCGTGAGCGGCGTGCCGCGGACGGTCGGGTTCCTCATGCCCATGATGCTGTTCCTGACGGTTGCCAGTTCGCGCATGCTGGCGCGCTACTGGTTGGGCGGCATGTACATGAGCGCGCTCGACCGGAAGGCACTGCCGCAAGTGGTGATCTACGGTGCCGGCGGTGCCGGGGTGCAACTGGCTGCCGCATTGGCCCAGAGCCGCGAGATGTCGGTTCGTGCCTTTATCGATGACGCCAGGCACCTCCAGGGCAATACCCTTCACGGGCTGCCCATCCATTCGCCCGATTGGCTCAAGCACAACGCTGCCAAGCAGAGCATTACCGATGTGCTGTTGGCAATGCCTTCGTCCAGCCGTGGGCGCCGGGCGGAGATCCTGAACCAGCTGCTGCCTCTGCATCTTCATGTGCGGACGCTTCCGGCGCTGGCCGACCTGGCCAACGGGCGAGTGCAGGTTCACGATCTGCTCGAGGTCGATATTGAAGACCTGTTGGGTCGTGACCCGGTCACGCCGAGAGGCGATTTGCTGCACAAGAACATCCGCCATCAAGTCGTGCTGGTCACGGGGGCGGGCGGCTCCATTGGCAGCGAGCTGTGCCGGCAGATCGTGCAGCTTTCGCCGAAGACGCTGCTTTTGGTGGAGATGAATGAGTTCGCGCTCTATGCCATCCACCAGGAGCTTGAAGCATTGGCGCCGCAGATTCATGTGGTTCCCTTGCTTGCTTCGGTATGCGATGCAGCACGGCTGCGTGAGGTGATGCGCGCCTGGCAGCCGGACACCGTCTATCACGCCGCCGCCTACAAGCACGTGCCGCTGGTCGAACACAACCCGATCGAAGGCGTGCGCAACAACGCGATAGGCACGCTCACGGCGGCCCGGGTCGCCATGGAATGCAAGGTGCGCCGCTTCGTGCTCATCAGTACCGACAAGGCGGTGCGCCCGACCAACGTCATGGGCGCCAGCAAGAGGTTGGCCGAGATGACGTTGCAGGGGCTCGCGCAACAAAAATCGGACACCTGCTTCTCGATGGTTCGCTTTGGCAATGTGCTGGGCTCGAGCGGCTCGGTAGTTCCGCTGTTCCGCCGGCAAATCGAAGCGGGTGGCCCCATCACGTTGACGCATGCGGACATCACCCGCTACTTCATGACCATTCCCGAGGCGGCGCAACTGGTCATCCAGGCCAGCGCAATGGCCGAAGGCGGCGATGTGTTCGTGCTCGACATGGGCGAGCCGGTGCGCATCATCGACTTGGCGCGGCGCTTGGTTGAACTGTCGGGGCGCACGGTGCGAGACGAGGATTCGCCCAATGGCGACATCGAACTCCAGATCACCGGCCTGCGGCCTGGCGAGAAGCTGTACGAGGAATTGCTGATCGGCGACAACGCCTTGCCGACCTCGCACCCGCGCGTGATGAAGGCGCACGAGCCTTGCCTCTCTCAGGAAGAGCTTTGGCGCCAGTTCGACGTGTTGACCGAGGCGCTTCGCAACAGCGACGTGCCGGCCCTCAAGCGCACGCTGCAGCAGATGCTGCCCGGCTACCGCGCCCACGCGGAAGTGGTCGACTGGGTGCACATGGAGCGGGAGCGGCATCGCCTGGCCGTGACCGTGGTGGGTCGCGACGAAGAAAGCGCGAACTCGGACATGCCGATCGCCGTCGCGCTGTAAAGCGTCGGTCGGGCCCGTGCAGCGAATCTGCGCGGGCTTTTGAAGAAATCCCTTCAGTCGCTCTTCATGCGTGTTGGCGTTGCGTGCGTGATGCCGCTGTCGCCTGCCGACCACGGCGCCAACGATGAACGCGCTTCAGAGGCCGCTAAAAAGTTCAGCATTCAAGTGCTTTCGCACCTGAGCGCTTCGGCCTTTTTGCCGGCTTTGCCGCGCTCTATTTTTACCGTGCGTTCTCGAAATTGAGAATGTTGTCCCCAGCCTTCGGCTGCCGGCTCTCCGGCGCGGCGAAGCTGAAGGCCCGCGGATCGCGTACGGATGTCATTTCGTAGAGCGGGTTGATCCGCCCCAGCTTCGCGCCGCCGTCGCGCGTCACTGGCGCCCAGGCAAAGCCCGCGGAGAACTTGCTGGATTTCGGCAGGAATGCATCGAACGGCACGGAGATGTAGATGCCCTTGTCGAAGCTGCCTTCGCCGAATTGCGCCGCCGACACATTGGTCTTGGTTGCGTAGACGCCGACCATCACGCCGTTGTCGAAACGGCGGCTGATGTCGAGCGTTACCCCACGGTCCCCGGCCAGGTATTGACCGACACTGATTCTTGTCATCACGCCGTTCCAGCCCGTGTCCCAGTACAGCGTGGCATGGCCGGTGTTGACCTTGTAATCGCGCAGGCCGAAGTCCTGCTTGAAGTCGCGTTGGCGTACGTGGTTGATGTCGATGCCCAGGGCGAACTTGCTGCGCCATGGGCGATACAGCCATTCGGCACCCACGCCGGCGAACATGGATTCAAGGGCACCGCCGTAAACGCTGTAGTACTGGTCTTCGCTCAGTCGGCCCACATGGGTCAGTTGGAACACCGGCATCGTGACCCGCGTGGAGGTGACGTATTCGCGTTGAAAGGTGCGCACGCGCGGAAGATTGCTGGGCGCGGTGTAGGTGAACTTGTCGTAGTTGTCCAGCAAGCGCCAGTTCAGCGCGGCGTTCACCCATGTGCTCGGGGTAAAGCGGTATTCCGCAGTGGCCTGAATGCCGATCTGGTAGAGCATGAAGGCATCGGGGCCGCCCAGGATCTGCGAGAAGTACGGCGTCACGCCGTAGGTGAACTTCTGGCTGCGGCGCTCCCATGGCGCCATTGCCGCCGTGTACTGCTGCGTGGAAGCGGTCGCTGCGTTGTCGCTGGCGGTCTTTTCTGGCGGCAGAAACAACCGGTCTTCGCTGGCGTCCTGGTGCGGCGCGTAGTCGCGCTGGCTGGCTGCACGCGCTTCGGCGGGCGACTGCGCCTGGTAATGCTCGGCGACCCATTCACCCCGATCGACGACCTGCGCGTGCATCGCGAGGCCGCGCTCGTTGTAGTGCAGGATGAAGCTCTTGATCGATGCGGGCGAATCGCGATGCAACACCGCAATGATCTGCTCTACCCGCGCCTGGCGATAGACGGTGTTGCTCTCGGTGATCCACACGTGCACACCGCTGCCTTGCGGTGCGATGCGCTGGACCGTCCATTCGGTGCGGGCCTCGATTTCGGCTGCAGTCGACGCCCAGCCGGGCGGGTTTTGCGACGCCTGGGGCGTGAAGCGAGGCTGGGGCGGATCGGCCGGCTTGGATGCCCGCAGCGATGCGACGTTGGTGGACAGGGTCACGCCCACCATCAGCTTGTTGCCGCGCTCCACGCCGGCGGAGAAGGCGACGCCGGGCGAATAGCGATACTCGATGCCGATGTTGAAGGGTGTGCGCTGCACCTGATTGTTGGCCTGAGGCTCGTTCTTGTAGTTGTTGCCTTCGTATTCGAGCTTGACGGTCAGAGGCTCCCAGGGCGTTCGCCATTCCACACCGCCGAACAGGGCTGCAGGACCGCGGAAGAAGGCGCCGAAATTGGCTTCGCCCCCTTGCGCCGAACCCACCCTTCGCTTGTCGAAGCGGCTGCTCAGGAGCGTCAGAGGGTTGCGGATGTTGCCGCTGTTGCCGAGGTACCCCCAGCCGATGCCGAGACTGAAGTCGAAATCGCCGTATCGCTTGTTCGCAACCAGGTATTCGGCGGAAAACAGTCCGGTACCGCCGATATCTCGAAAGCCGAGCGCAAGCTCGGGCACATAGGCGGACTCGCGCATGAGCCTCACCTTGAGGTCGATGCTCTTGTCCTTGTTGCTTTGGCCGGTGGTGCTCGCGGCGTAGGCGCGATTGCTGATGGACGTGTACCGAAAGCCGCCCTCCAGCCAATCCAGCGGCTGGAACATCACGTTCAACCGGGTGTATGGCGAAACATGCGACATCGAAGATCGGAAGTCGCCCGCTTGACCCATGCGCGCGGTGGGGGTCTGGAGCAGGCCGGTCTCACCCCAATCGTTGCCGCTGGTGCGGATGGCGTTGTACTGCGGCGCTACCTCGGGACGCACGGAAATTGCGGTCGATGGCGTGCTTGCCGGCGGCGGAGCGGAAGGCTGCTGCCCCTCCGATTGCGCAAGGGCACCGACTGAAACGTCGCTTTGAGGGGAGGGGCCCTGCGTGGCAAGAAACTTGATGATCCCCTCGGAAGCGGCGACCAGATCGGTCATCTCTCGGGGAGCAGCCCAGATCCACGCGCCTGGCGCAGGTTCGTCCGAAGGCTCGCTGTTCCAGGGGGCTACGCCCACACGGGCGGTCCGGCCGTCCGGCTGCGCGACCCAGGCCCAGTCGGAAGGGCCTCGAGGCTCGCAGGCTGCCACGTAGTCCCAGGCGGTTCGGCCGGCTTCATGCGCCACATGGCAAAGCTCCCCACTGGGGCGGACCACCGCGATGGTCTTCGGGTTGGGTTGGGCGGCAACCAGTTGCTGCCCGGCCGCCAGCACCGGGTCCTCTTCGGGATGCGCCTGCAGCCAGCGAGGGTCCACGATGGCAAGCGCCACTCGCCCGGTGACGGGCAAGCCCTGGAGCCAGGAAATCAGGCTCAGGCGATCGGCTTGTTCCGAACGTGTTGCGCGTCGACTGATCGACTCGATGCGAACCAGCAGGGTGTTCTTGAGGAACTGCTGCGCCAGCCGTTCCTGCGGCACGCGCCACGCAAGGCCGGCAGAGGCGGCGTCAGCGGGCTGGCGCAACAACCAGGTGCTCAGGCGCTCACCCGGGCGCACGTCGACGTCGTTCGCCGTTTCATTCTTTGCAACGGTGTTCAGCGGCTGTGCCGAGACGCCGAAACTTGCCGCCAGCGCGCACGCGATGGCCGCTCGACGAGGCCAATGCCGTTTGCCAATACCGCGAACCCAGGGATTCATGTGCCGGAGCTTGCCGATCTACCGACTGCCGGTGCGGGGGGCGTCCATTGCTCGAAGCTCATGCAGAGGTCACTGGTGAGGCATTGCTCCGAATACACGACCAGCGGTTTTTCAGAGGAGAGCGATATGCCGAAGCGGGCCGCGGGCAATGAGGCCGTCGACGGCCGCGACACGCTGCGTTCTTCATACCAACGCAAGGAGGTAGGGTCGACGCCTGCAAGAGAGGTATTGCGCGGTGGCGAGATGGAAACTCGAGAGATTTCGTCGCGAATTCCGAAGCGATAGCCCGGCATGAGATCGCGCAAGCGCGTGTAGCTTTGACCCGAACCAACTGTGGTGCTCGTTGTATCGGCACTGGGCCACGTGGGGAGCCCTGCCAATCGAACATTTCGCCAATCGGTACTGAGCCCCGTGGTGCCCACGAGCTGACCGTTCAGAAGCCTGACGACCTCGCCGCTGCCGCTGTACCAGACTTCGACAGGGCCCTCGGCGCGCTGATCGATATAACCGAGCACCATGAAAATGGTGCGGTCACCGATCTGAGTCCGCAAATAGCGATAGGCAGGATTGAAATTGGGCTGCGCCGCAGACCGGCCTTGGTATACAAGCCGAGCGGCATCCAGCATGGCTGAAGACCCGGAGGAACAACCGCCAACGCCCAAATAAAACGTTGCCCAAAGGCAACGTTTTAAAAGTCGCGTGGCGAAACCAACGCGCGGAGCTCTCAGCGAATGCCCTCCCATTGGGAGGGCACGCAGCATTTAACGCGTGCCGGTGGTACCCGTGGTGCCCGGGATGATGATGAAGCCACCACCGCCGTTGCCACCGTTGCTGCTGGCAACCGCCACCAGCAGGGCGGTGCTACCTGCAACAGCACCCCATTGGCCGGGGGTAAGACCGCCGGTGGTCGCGGCAGTCGCGTCACCTGCATTGCCGGCGGGGGCCGGCGTGGTGTTGTTGACCGTAGCGGGGGCCGGTGCCTGCGCAAACGCCGACGAAATCGCCAGGGAAGCGAGGGCGGCTGCGAGTTTGATCATCTTCATGGTAGTCCTCTCAAATATCTTTGTCGTCGAGGGTAGCACGCATCACAAGTGCGCCGCAACCCATTTCTCTCTCGTACACGTGTGCGAATGTGTGGTTTTTGAAGCTTGTTGATCCCTCATTTATTGGTTTTTTCCTACGACATCGCGCCCGCGTGGACTTCCTCGTGCGCCGCAGCCGCCTCGATGGCCTCGAGCCGGTAGCCGAAGCCGCGCAGCGCGGCCAGCAGAAAGCCATTTGCGGGCCGAAGATCGAGCTTGGCCCGCACGCGCGACAGGTGTGTGTCCAGCGAGCGCGAGAGCACTTCGAAATCGGCTCCCCAGATCGTCCGGTACAGCTGCTCGCGCGGCAACAGGCGCCCGGTGTTCTGGAAGAGAAAAAGCGCAAGGTCGTACTCGCGGCTTCTCAGCTCGACCCGCACGCCCCGGAGCTTGACTGTGCGCCAGGCCGGAAGGAACTGGTAGGGCCCGAAGACCAGTTGCGGCTCGTGCAGCGCGGGGTACGACCGGCGAAGCAGCCCGCCGATGCGCGCTTCGAGTTCCGCGCCGGAGATGGGCGAGATCAGGAAATCGTCGGCACCGGCGTGCAGGCTCATGGCCATGTCCGCGGCGTCGGCCCTGTCCGTCATGAAGAGAATAGGGAGGCGGTTGCCGGCGGCTCGCCGCAGCGCCTTCACCACCGCCGGGCTGTCGAGGCCGGGCAGGCGCCAGTGAAAGATCAGCAGGTCGAAACGCTGCGCCTGCACCGCCTGCAGCAGCGAGGTTTCGTCCGCGTATTCATGGCATTCGTGGCCGAGGTTCGTTGTGGTGTGGGTAACCAGTCGCAGCTGATCCCGCTCGTTGTCGAGTATTGCGATGCGCATTCCATCCCTTTTCTTCACGCGCTCCTTGCGAAGGCGTACCTTATCTTGGACGAAGCGGCTCCTGTCGGCAATGCCTGCGCGCGTAAAAGAGGGAAATAGGGCTCTACAGCCGTGATTTACTCGATTTTGACAGTCATTTGGAACGTGATTCCACTGTGAAGACGTTCAGAGCCAGTTGCCGCCGCTCTGCGGCATCTGCACCTTCTCGGCTGGATCGTCGCTGGTGACGAACGAGCCGATGGCGATGCTCAGGAGCGAGATGAAGATGCTCGCGAAGAGCGCGGTCCAGAAACCCGAGACCCTGAATCCCTTCACCAGCGCGGCCACCAGCAGGATCATCAGCGCATTGATGACCAGCAGGAAGAGCCCGAAGGTCACCAGCGTCAGCGGCAGCGTGAGCACGATGAGCAGCGGCTTCACGACCGCGTTGGCCAGCCCGAGCAGCAGTGCCGACACCACCAGCGCGCCCGTGCCGTCGAACTTGAGTCCGCGAAACAGGAGGCTGGCGACCCAGAGCGAGACGGCGGTGATGGCCCAGTGGATGAGGAAGGGAGTGAGGTTGTTCAGCATGTCGATGGTGGCGTGTGGCAGCAGACGCAGAGTTTGTTTCCGTCCGGATCGCGGAAGTACGCGCCATAGTAGTCCGGGTGGTAGTGCGGCCTGAGTCCCGGCGGGCCTTCGCAGCTGCCGCCGTTGGCCAGTGCGGCGGCGTGGGCGCGGTCCACGGTGGCGCGGTCGGTGGCCATCAGCGCCACCATCTGGCCGTTGCCGATCGTGGCCTCGTGGCCGTCGAAAGGGGCGCCGACCAGGAACAGGGGCCGCGGTGCATCGGGGCTTTGCCAGCCGGCCCATGGCCTGGTGTCGTCGCGAAAGCGCAGCTTCAGGCGCAGCTCGCCCAAGAGCACCGTGTAGAAGCCGAAGGCGCGTTCGAAGTCGGTCACGCCGACGAAAACATGGGACAACATGCGGGTGGGTTCCTTCTTGTTCGGTGGATCCACGGATGTCTGCGAATTATGGCGACAGGCCTTCCGCGGTTACCTTGGGAAACAATGACTGGCAGCCCGTTAATATCGCCATCTCTCGGAGCCTCTGCATGGGGCCCATCTTCAATTGCCGGATAAGAACAAGGGGCCTGTGCCATATGGCCAATCCGTCGATCGCGAGCTTGACACCAGCACCGGCTTCGGCCGACGAGGCCGAATCGTGGGTGCGCGGCGAGCTGATCCGCAGCCTGATGCGTTCCTCGCGCAGCTCGTACATCGTTTCCGTCGCGCTCATACCGGCCATGGTCGGGCTGAGCTGGGTCGAGGTGCCCCGCTGGGAGCTGCTGACGTGGCTGCTGGCCGGCGTCATCGCCACGGCCTGCCGGGCCTGGGGTTCGCACGTCTACACGGTGCGCTACGCCGGCCGCAGCTCGGCGGCGCAGCAGCAGTTCACCGAGCGCTACGGCTTCATCTGGAGCACCACCGCGGTGGTTTGGGGGTCGTCGATCCTGCTGTTCTTCGAACGTACGCCGCAGGTCAACCAGTTCATGAGCTGGCTGATCGTGGCCGGGGTGGGCACCTTTCCGCTCAACGGGCTCGCGCTGCATCCGCCGCTGCTCAAGCGCTATGTCAACACGCTCTTCATCACGATGCTGGGGGCGGTGGTGATCCGGCTTGTGAGCGTCAATCTGCACGAGCCGCAGTTCCACTACGGCTACCTGATGCCGATCCTGCCGATGCTGCACTGGTTCCTGCTGCTGCGCGCGGGGCGCCACATCCATGAGACGGCGCGCAACAGCCTGGAGCTCCTGTTCCACAACCACATCCTGATCAAGTCGCTCACGCAGCAGCGGCAGGCGGCGGTGTCGGCGGTGGCGATGAAGAACCGCTTCCTGGCCAGCGCCGCGCATGACATGCGCCAGCCGGTGCTGGCACTTTCGCTGTACGCCGACTGGCTGCGCAACGAACCCGAGCTGGTGCTCGAGCTCGCGCCGAAGATCGTGCGCGCCACGCATGCGGTGAATGCGCTGTTCGATTCGATGTTCGACCTCGCGCGCATCGATTCGGGCCAGGTGCGGCTGCACATCGAGCGCGTTGACGTCTCCGAGTTGCTGCACGACCTGGAGTTGCAGTACCGCCCGGTGGCCGAGAGCCGCGGCCTCGACTTCCGCGTGCACGTGACCGAGGGCTCCTTCCTCACCGACCCGATCCGCGTGCGCCGCATGATCGGCAACCTGCTGGCCAACGCGATCAAGTACACGACCGAAGGCGGCGTGCTGCTGGCCGCGCGGCAGACGCGCGACGGCATGCGCGTGGAGGTGTGGGACACCGGCATCGGCATCGCGCCCGAACACCTGCGCGACGTGTTCCTGGAGTTCTACAAGGTGGCCGACCATGCCGGCACATCCGATGGCTTCGGCCTCGGCCTGGCCATCGTGGCGCGGCTCTCGCACGTGTTGGGGCACCCGATCAGCGTGCGCTCGCGGCTGGGGAGCGGCAGCGTGTTCCGCGTGGCCCTGCACGACGCCGACGAGGCGGTAGCGCAGGCACGCGTGAGCGCCTCCGGGGGCTGAAGAAAAAAGTTCTGCCCAAAGAAAACCGCGCACGAGGCGCGGTTTCAAAGAGGCAGTTTCTCGCCGGGATCAGCCCGACAGAAGACCGTTGGTACGGGCGTAATGGAGAGCCTGCGTGCGGCTCTTCACACCGAGCCGGCGGAACAGGCGCCACAGGTGAACCTTCACCGTGTGCTCGCTGATCTCCAGGTCGGTCGCGATGTCGCGATTGCTCATGCCCTTGTCGAGCATGGCGATCAGCTGCGTCTGGCGCTTGGAGAGCTTGCTGCTCGCGAGCGGCGGTTCGTCGGCCTCTTCGGAGCCTGCCATCAGCAGGCCGCGCAGGGCGGCTGCCAATTCATTGGAACTGGCCGACTTCTCGATGTAGGTGTCGGCGCCCGCTTCGATGCAGGCGTCTTCCATGTCCGCGGCCGGTGCCGCCGAATACACGGCGATCGGCACGTTGGGATAGACCTGCTTGACCGCGATCACGCCCGAGACGCCATTCGTGTCCGGAAGCTTCAGGTCCAGGCAAAAGAGGGTGGGCGCGCCACGCTGCTGCACCGAGCTTGCGAGCTTGTCGAGCCGTTCGAGCTCGACGATGTTCTCGGCGGGTCGCAGGCGTCGCAACACCATCACGATCGCGTCGCGCATCAGGGGGTGGTCGTCGATGACATAAATGCTCATGTTTTCTTCCTTTGTGATCGCACCGTCTTCTCTCGTCGCTCACCGGCGGATAAGCCGGTGGGCCCTTGCCGGTTCAACTTCCATCTGTCGTGGTCGTTGCTTCCGCCAATGCCTCCAGCGCCTCTGTCACGGCGCGTGTTTGTTCTGTGTCGATGGGCTCGAGCTGCGCAGCCACCGCGGCGAGCGCCGCACCGCGCTCGGCCTGCAAGACCGCGATGGTACGGCCGGCTTCCTGCGGCGACGCAAATCCACGGCTCTGCAACAGGGTTTCGCCGCGCGCATCGAGCAGCTTGAAATAGAAAAGTCCGTCGCCGCGTTCGCGGTATTGCTTGAAGCTGGGCTTTGCGACCTTGGCTGCCTTGGCGTTGCCCTTGTCGCGGCCCGCCGCGAGGTTGCGCAGGCCCACCGCATGGCGCAGGCGCGTCATGAAGGGCTGCGACAGCGCGCTGGCCTTCTCGGCGCCGATGAGCAGGATGCGCTCGATCTCCGCCGGGTCGCTCATCAGCGCCTCGTAGCGCTTTCGCAGCGGTGCCACCTCGAGCTCGATGCGCTCGAACAGCAATTGCTTGGCGTCGCCCCAGCCGATGCCGTCGGCGTAGGCCTTGCGAAGCATCTCGGTCTCGTCGGCATCGGCAAAGGCCTGGTAGATCTGGAACAGCGCGGAGCCCTCGGTCTCCTTGGGCTCGCCGGGTGCGCGCGAGTCGGTCACGATGCTGGCGATCTGCTTTTGCAGGTACGCGCGCGGCGCGAACAGCGGGATCGTGTTGCCGTAGCTCTTGCTCATCTTGCGGCCGTCGAGGCCGGGCAGGGTGGCGACGGCATCGTCGATCTCTGCTTCGGGCAGCGTGAAGTGCTCGCCGTACTGGTGGTTGAAGCGCTGCGCCATGTCGCGCGCCATCTCGATGTGCTGCACCTGGTCGCGGCCCACGGGCACCTTGTGGGCGTTGAACATCAGGATGTCCGCGCCCATCAGCACCGGGTACATGAAGAGGCCGGCCGTGACGTCGGCGTCGGGGTCATCGCCCTTGGCGATGTTCTTGTCGAGTTGCGCCTTGTAGGCGTGCGCACGGTTGAGCACGCCCTTGCCGGTGACGCAAGTGAGGAACCAGGTGAGCTCGGGAATCGCGGCGATGTCCGACTGGCGGTAGAAGGTCACGCGCTCAGGGTCGAGCCCGCAGGCGAGCCAGCTCGCGGCGATCTCGAGCGTGGAACGCTGGATCTTCGCGGGCTCCTGCACCTTGATGAGCGCGTGGTAGTCGGCCAGGAAGAAGAAGCTCTCCACACCGGGCGCGACGCTCTGCCGCACCGAGTGGCGGATCGAGCCGACGTAGTTGCCGAGGTGGGGCGTGCCCGACGGGGTGATCCCGGTCAGGACGCGCAGGGGAGCGGAAGAAGACGAGGCCATGGGACGGACAGACTTAGAGCAGCAATGCCTTGAGCGGCGTGATGATGAGGTTGATGACGAAGTAGCCGACGTCCATCAGCGGGCGCAGCCAGAAGGTGCTGACAACGCCAGCGAGCACCAGCGCCATCACGATGAAGAAGCCATAGGGCTCGATGCGCGCGAGGAAATTCTGCGCGGGCCCGCTGGGCAGCAGCCCGGCCAGCACGCGGCCGCCGTCGAGCGGGGGCAGCGGGAACAGGTTGAAGGCCCACATCACGAGGTTGACCAGGATGCCGCCTTGCGCCATCAGGACGAAGAAATTCTTACCGTCGGAGCCGGCTGCAATGAGCACCACCAGCAGCAATGCCCAGAGGATGGCCTGGATGAAGTTCGACACCGGCCCCGCCAATGCCACCCAGATCATGTCGCGCTTGGGATGGCGCAGCCGCCCGAAGTTCACCGGCACCGGCTTCGCATAGCCGAACAGGAAGGCGCCCGAGGTCGCGAAGTACAGCATCAACGGCATCAGGATGGTCCCGATGGGGTCGATGTGCTTCATCGGATTGAGGGTGACCCGGCCCATCGACTCGGCGGTGTTGTCGCCGAAGTGGCGAGCCACATAGCCGTGGGCCGCCTCGTGCACGGTGATCGCGAAGATCACGGGCAGTGCGTAGATGAGAACGGTCTGTATGAGATTGGAAATATCCACTGTGCGATTGTGTCAGACGTGCATTAGTTATCGGTTCCAACCTCTTTCAGAGACCGAGCACCGCGAGCGCCCCGCGTCCCTGCCGCACCACGACCGGATCGTCGCCCGTGCCCATGGGCGTCAGGTCGACCACGGTGGTCGGCTGCGAAGGGCATGCGCCGGCATCGATGACCGCGCCGATCTGCTTTTCGAAGCGTTCGCGGATGGTCGCGGCGTCGTTGAGCGCTTCGGTCTCGCCGGGTGCGATCAGCGTGGTGGCCAGCAGCGGTGCGCCGTGCAGCGCGAGCAACTCCAGCAGCACCTTGTGGTCGGGCACGCGCAGGCCGATGGTCTTGCGCTGCGGATGGCTCACGCGTCGCGGCACTTCCTTCGTCGCTTCGAGCAGGAAGGTGTAGGGGCCGGGCGTTGCGGCCTTCAGCAAACGGTATTGCTTGTTGTCGACGCGCGCGTAGTTGGCCAGCTCGCTCAGGTCGCGGCACAGCAGCGTGAGGTGATGCTTCTCGTCGACCTGGCGGATGCGTCGCAGCTGGTCGACCGCGTCCTTGTCGTCCAGGTGGCACGCGAGCGCATAGCTGGAGTCGGTGGGCACGGCCACGATCTCGCCGCGCGCGAGCAGCGTCACGGCCTGCTTGAGCAGCCGCTGCTGCGGGTTCTCGGGATGGACTTCGAAGTACTGGGCCATAGAGCTATCTCCTGATCAGGATTCCGCCGGTTCGATGGGCACGCGGCGCTCCCGCACCGTGAGCCACGCGCCGGCCGCGCCGCAGACCGCGATCATCGAAATGCCGATGAGCGAATAACGGTCGGGCACTTGGGAAAAAACAAGCCAGCCGCCCAGCATGGCAAAGGCGATCTGCGCATAGAGGTACGGCGTGAGCGTGGAGGCCGGCGCGCGCTGGTACGCGAGGATCAATATGAAGTGACCCACCGTGCCCATGAACCCCATGAGGCACAACAGCGCCCACCATTCCCACGAGGGCAGGGCGGTCCACGCGAAGGGCAGCGCCAGCGATGCGATCAGCGCGCCAACCCAGCCTGTATAGAAATGCATCGTGAGCGGGTTCTCGGTCTGCGCGAGCTTGCTGGTGAGCACCTGGAAACAGGCGTTGGTCAGCACCAGCCCGATGGGCAGCAGGATCGCCCAGCTGAACGCATCGCCGCCCGGCCGCAGGATCACCAGCGTGCCGATGAAGCCGCCAGCCACCAGCGACCAGCGCAGCGGCGAGACGTACTCCTTGAGCGTGGTCGCCGCGAGCAGCGTGATCACCAGCGGCGCGATCAGCACGATCGAGGTGAACTCGGCCAGCGGCATGTAGCGCAGGCTCAGGAACGACAGCGTGCTCGACACCAGCAGCAGCGCGCCGCGCAGCAACTGGTAGCGCGGGTGTTGGGTGCGCAGCAATGCCGTGCCGTGCAGCGGCAGCAGCACCGCCGTGGTGGCGACGGCCTGGAAGGCATAGCGGAACCACACGCCCATGAGGATCGGCACGCCGGCGGTCGACGCCTTGGTGGCCGTGTCGAGCGTGGAGAAGCAGGCCACGGCGACGATCACCATGCCGATGCCCGCGAGGATGCGTTCGGATTCCTTGTTGCGGCTGCGCTGTTGCGCGGTGCGTGCATTCGCCAGCGCAGCGCTGGCCGCGCTGTCGATGCCGGGCCCGGGGCTCTGGCTCACTGCTGGATGCGATGGCCGAGCAGTTCCCACACCGGCGTCAATGCGCCAGGCAACGGTGGCAGCTTGCCGAGATCGCAATGGCTCTCGTCGGGGCTGTGGAAATCGCTGCCGCGGGATGCGGCGAAATCGAACTCGAGCGCCTTGTCGGCGTACTCGACATATTCGGCCGGGGTGTGGCTGCCGGTGACGACCTCGATCGCCCGGCCGCCATGTGCCTTGAACTCGAGGAACAGCGCGTATTCCTCGTTGGCCGAGAACTTGTAGCGGCCCGGATGCGCGATCACGGCCATGCCCTTGGCGGCGGTGATCCAGTGCACCGCATCCTTGAGCGAGGCCCAGCGGTGCGGCACGTAGCCGGGCTTGCCTTCGGTGAGGTACTTGCGGAACACCTCGGAGGTGTCGCGGCAGTGCCCCTGCTCGACCAGGAAGCGCGCGAAGTGCGTGCGCGAAATCAATTCGGGGTTGCCGACGAACTTGAGCGCGCCTTCATAGGCGCCATGGATGCCGACCTTGGCCAGCCCCTCGGACATCTCCTGCGCGCGCTTGCCGCGGCCGCCGCGCGTGTCGTAGAGGCCCTGCGTCATCGCCGCGTCGTCGGGGTCGAAGCCCAGGCCGACGATGTGCACGGTTTCGTTCGCGAAGGTCACCGAGATCTCGGTGCCGGTGAGGTAGCGCATGCCGTTTTCACGGGCCGCGGCCGCTGCGCGGTGCTGGCCGCCGACCTCGTCGTGGTCGGTGAGGGCCCACAGTTCGACCCCGTTGGCGGCTGCGCGTACAGCCAGTTCTTCGGGCGTCAGTGTGCCGTCGGAGACCACGGAGTGGCAGTGAAGATCGGCATTGAGAATGGAGGACACCCCGCCATTCTAGGGGGTCTGGAACGCCGATGCGGGCGCATGGATGCTGCGCGAGATGCTACTAAATAAATAGCATTACTGCGCCGCTGCATGCGGCTCAGCGCTTCTTGCGGAAAGCCGCCCAGGCGGCGACGGCGGTGAAGCTCGCCACGATCGCCACCACGATCCAGAAGCCGTGCTTGTGCTCCGCGAGCGGAATGCCGCCCACGTTCATGCCGAACAAGCCCGCCAGGATGTTGATCGGCAGCGCCAGCACCGTCACCACCGTCAGCACGAAGAGGCTGCGGTTGTTGTCCTCGTTGACGTTGGCGGCGATCTCTTCCTGCAGTAGCTTGATGCGCTCCTGCAGCGCCTGCATGTCGCGCAGCACCACCGAGAACTCCTCGGTCGAGCCGCGCAGCTCCTGCGCATCGGGCTCCGACATCCACGACGGCGGGCCTTGCAGCAGGCGAAACAGCGCGGCCGGTTCGGGCGCCAGCAGCCGCTGCAGCCGCACCAGCAAGCGTCGCAGCACACCGAGACGCGCGCGCTTGTGGTCGAGCCGGCCGGCGAGCAGTTCGTCTTCGATGTGGTCGATGCGCGAGGTGACGCCGCGCACGATCTTCACCAGCACATCGGCCTGCGCGCGCAGCAGGTGCTCGAGCAGTTCGGTGCTGGAGCGCGGCGCATCGCCCGCCTTCACCGCCGTGCGCAGCGCATCGACCGAACGCAGCGGCTTCGTGCGCGCCGTGACCACCAGGCGCGGGCCCACGCTGATCCACAGCGTGGAGATGTCCGAGGGCTCGAAGCTGAACTCGAAGTGCACGTCGTTGATGACCGCGATCAGCGAGTCGTCGGCACGCTCGATGCGCGTGGAGGGCAGGCCGTCGTGCAGCGTCTCGTAGAAGGTGTCGGAGAGGGTCGCGTGCCGCACGAGCCAGCGCTCCGCTTGCGCGTGGCTCAGGTTGAAGTGCAGCCACACGTAGGCGCGGTTGCCGTCATCGACAACGTTGTCTTCGGGCTGCGCACCGAGCCACGCTGCGGCCTGCGCCGAATCGATGGACCGCGCGGGCTCCGGCGCCGCGGCGTCGAACAGGTAGCCGCAGATCAGCCCGGCTTCGTCGCCGCCATAGGACTGGGCGGCGAGATCATGGAATGCCGACAAGGTGCGTGATCAGAAAAGACGGGTGAAGAGCCAGTAGAGCGAGCCCGACAGCAGCATGGCCACCGGCAGCGTCAGCACCCAGGCGAGAGCCAGGTTGCGCAGCGTGGACATCTGCAGGCCCGAGCCGCTGGCCGTCATGGTGCCGGCCACGCCGGAGGAGAGCACGTGCGTGGTCGAGACCGGCAGGCCGTACATGTCGGCCGCGCCGATGGTGATCATCGCCACCACCTCGGCCGATGCGCCCTGTGCGTAGCTCAGGTGCGTCTTGCCGATCTTCTCGCCCACGGTGACGACGATGCGCTTCCAGCCGATCATCGTGCCCAGGCCGAGCGCGATGGCCACGGCGATCTTGACCCACAGCGGGATGAAGCGCGTCGCGGTGTCCAGCTCCTGGCGGAAAGCGTTGACGCGCAGCTTGGTCTCGTCGTCGAACTTCGCGGCGCCGCTCTTGTCGAGGTGGCGAATGGCTTCCGAAGCCAGGTACATGTCGTTGCGCACGTTGGCGACGGCCTCGGCCGGCACCGCGGCGAGCGAGCCGTGCTCGCGCACCTGCCGGCCGATGCTGCCGGCGGTCGCGGCCAGTGCGGGCACGACCTTGTCGTCGAACTCGCGGGTGCGCACATAGGTGGAGAGCGTGTCGCGCGCCGCGGTGGGTTGCAGCGCGGGCAGCGAAGTCGGCACGCTGCGGTTCAGCGCGGTCTGCGCCATCTCGGCCACGGCCACGAACTTCACCGTCTCGTTGGCGGGCATCGCGCGGTTCAGCGCGTAGGCCATCGGCACCGTGCCGACCAGGATCAGCATGATCAGGCCCATGCCCTTTTGCCCATCGTTGGAGCCGTGCGCGAACGACACGCCGGTGCAGGTCAGGATCAGCAGGCCGCGGATCCACCACGGCGGCGGCTCGCTGCCCTTGGGTTCCTCATACAGCGCGCGGTTCTTCACGAAGGCGCGCAATGCGAGCAGCAGCAGCGCGGCGCAGCCGAAGCCCACCATCGGCGAGAGCAGCAGCGAATAGCCCACCTTGGTGGCCTGCGCCCAGTCGACACCGCTGGTGCCGTCGCGCCCATGCATCAGCGCGTTGGCAACGCCCACGCCGATGATCGAGCCGATCAGCGTGTGCGACGAAGACGCCGGCAGCCCGAGCCACCAGGTGCCCAGGTTCCAGATGATCGCGGCGATCAGCAACGCGAACACCATCGCGAAGCCCGCGCCCGAACCCACCTGCAGGATCAGCTCCACCGGCAGCAGCGCGATGATGCCGAAGGCCACCGCGCCGCTGGACACCAGCACGCCCAGGAAATTGAAGAAGCCCGACCACACCACCGCGAAGTTGGGCGGCAGCGAGTGCGTATAGATCACCGTCGCCACCGCATTGGCCGTGTCGTGGAAGCCGTTGACGAACTCGAAGCCCAGCGCAATCAGGAGCGCCACGCCCAGCAGGATATAGGGCACCCAGGTCGTCACGGGCGCGCCCGAGGCGGTGACGTCGCCCACCAGGCTCCATGCCGTGAAGAGCAGGCCCGCGGCCAGGAGGCCCACGAAAGTGATCAGCGTGATCGGACCGGGCTTGGCGTCGAGCTTGGGCCGGTGCGCCGCGGCGGGCGCGGCCGGCATCTCCGTATTCGGGGCGGCGAGCGTGTTCATGGGCGGTTTTTTGAGGTGTTGGAGTGGCTGCACATGGTGTTCGCGGCATGTGACAACGGCGTGTCGGCCTACGGGAAGCCGCCGCCAAACCGTCACGCCGCAGTCATATGGGGCGTGCAGCATGCTTTTTTCTTCCCCCACTTCTCCTCTCTCATCATGCTGACGAGCGCCCTTCCAGACCACGAAGACCTGATGCAACGCATCGCCCGCGACCTGATCGACAGCTACGACGAAGAGCTCGAGCTGGAGATCGAAGACCGCAACATCGACGGCCTCGATCCGGCCTCGGCAACGTCGACGTCCGCCGACAAGGCGGCCCGCCAGGCCTATTTCAAGGAACTCTTTCGCCTGCAGGGCGAGCTGGTCAAGCTGCAGGACTGGGTCCAGCACAGCAAGCAGAAGGTCGTCATCCTGTTCGAAGGCCGCGATGCGGCGGGCAAGGGCGGCGTCATCAAGCGCATCACCCAGCGCCTGAACCCGCGCGTGGCCCGTGTGGCCGCGCTGCCCGCGCCCAACGACCGCGAACGCACGCAGTGGTACTTCCAGCGCTACACGGCGCACCTGCCGGCGGCCGGCGAGATGGTGCTGTTCGACCGCAGCTGGTACAACCGCGCCGGCGTCGAGCGCGTGATGGGCTTCTGCTCCGACGACGAGTACGAGGAGTTCTTCCGCACCGTGCCCGAGTTCGAGAAGATGCTCGTGCGCTCGGGCATCAAGCTCATCAAGTACTGGTTCTCCATCACCGACGACGAGCAGCACATGCGCTTTCTCGGCCGCATCCACGATCCGCTCAAGCAGTGGAAGCTGAGTCCGATGGACCTGGAGAGCCGCCGCCGCTGGGAGGAATACACCAAGGCGAAGGAAATCATGCTGGAGCGCACCCACATCCCCGAGGCGCCGTGGTGGGTGGTGCAGGCGGTCGACAAGAAGAAGGCGCGCCTGAACTGCATCAGCCACCTGCTGGGCCAGTTGCCCTACCAGGAAGTGGCGCATCCGCCGATCGCGTTGCCCGAGCGTGTACGCCATGACGATTACCTGCGTCAGCCCGTACCCGCCAACATGATCGTCCCCGAGATCTATTGAGGGGCTTCGGGGCGGTTTGGCCGCCCGGCGCTTTGCCTGCACACTGCGCCATGGCCCGTCGTTCCACCGCTTCCGTCTTCGCCCGCGCCTACGAGCGCAACCTGAAGGCGCTCACCAGGATCACGCTGAGCAACAGCAAGCGCGTGGCGGGCCAGGTGCAGCGCGCAACGGCCAAGCGGCTCAAGCCGCCGCCCGGCAAGGGCGACTGGCTCAGCGGCGTGGCAATCGGTGCGGGCGGCGCGCGCGGCTATCACCTGTTTCGCCCCGCGGACCTGCAACTCAAGCCCGGCGAGAAGCTGCCGCTCATGGTCATGCTGCACGGCTGCGGCCAGACCGGGCGCGATTTCGCAGCCAGCACGCGCATGAACGCGCTGGCCGTGCGACAACGCTTCCTCGTGCTCTACCCTGAACAAGATCGCCTCGCCCATCCCCAAGGCTGCTGGAACTGGTACGAGCGCCGCTCCGGCAAGGCCGACGCCGAGGCCGCGACGCTGATGGCCGCGGTCGACCAGGCCTGCATGCTCTATCCGGTCGACCGCGAGCGCGTCGCGCTGGCCGGCCTCTCGGCTGGCGCGAGCATGGCGGCGCTGCTGGCCACGCGCTATCCACAGCGCTTTCGTGCCGTCGTCATGCATTCGGGCGTGGCGCCCGGCGCCGCGAAGTCGTCGGCCACCGCGCTCGGCGCGATGCGCGGCCAGAACGTGCCGCCGATGCCCGTCACCGCGGTCGGCAAGGCAATGGGCGCAGCGGCCGTCTTCGCGACCCTGCCGCCGATGCTCGTGCTGCACGGCGATGCCGATGCCGTGGTCGCACCCAGCAATGCCGTCAACAGCGCGGCCGTGTGGGCGACGGCCATGGGCGCACGGCCCGGCGTGGCGCGCGATGTGCAGCGCGGCAAGCGCCGCCCGATGCGCGTGACCGACTTCAAGCGCAAGGGCCGCACGGTGGTCTCGCTGTGCGAGATCGCGGGGCTGGGCCATGCGTGGAGCGGCGGTGCATCGAAGCTGCTGTTCAGCGATGCGGCCGGGCCCGATGCCACGCGCATGACCTGGGCCTTTGCCATGGCGCAGTTCAAGCGCGCGGCCAAGGAGGCCTGAAGAAGACTTTCAGCCCGCAACGCTTTCGCGCGCCGCAGCGCGCCACGCACCGGACGCCATGCCCTTCTCGCACTTGATCCGTTGCGGGCAACTTGCCAAAATTGGGTAGCTTCATGCCCAATCTGGGTTTTTCGACGCGTGCCACACTCGTTCCGCACGACAGGAACGACACCCATGGCAACCGATCTGCAACGGCTGATTCAAGACCTCCGCGACTTCGCCGAGGCGAGAGACTGGGAGCCCTTCCACTCGCCGAAAAACCTCGCATCGGCGCTTTCTGTAGAAGCGGCGGAGTTGCTCGAACATTTCCAGTGGCTCACCGAAGCGCAGAGCCGGTCGCTTGCGTCGGACAGGCGCGCCGAGGTCGGTGCCGAGATGGCCGACGTGTTCCTGTACCTGCTGCAGCTGGCCGACAAGCTCGGCATCGATCTGATCGACGCGGCCCGGCGAAAGATGCTCGTCAACGCGCAAAAATACCCCGTGCCGCCGCAGGCTGGCGGCGATCCACCGGGTTGAGTACCTTCCGTGTACGCCACCCGGCGTATTTCCCCTTGTTGGTGCATTCCGCAGACTCCTCTCCATCGCCAGCCACGCGCTGTCGACAAGGTTCAACCCAACCGGAGCAGGAGTCCACATGCAACGTCGTTTCACACTCAAGGCGCTCACCGCCGCCGTCGCGCTGGCCAGCATTTCTGCTGCGCCCGCATTTGCCGCCGACACCATCAAGGTCGGCGTGCTGCACTCGCTGTCGGGCACGATGGCCATCTCGGAAACCGTGTTGAAAGACACGGTGCTGATGGCCATCGACGACATCAACAAGAAGGGCGGCGTGCTCGGCAAGCAGCTCGAGCCCGTGGTGGTCGACCCGGCTTCCAACTGGCCGCTCTTCGCTGAAAAGACCAAGCAGCTGCTCGGCCAGGACAAGGTCTCGGTGATCTTCGGCTGCTGGACCTCGGTGTCGCGCAAGTCGGTGCTGCCGGTGGTCGAGGAAATGAACGGCCTGCTGTTCTACCCCGTGCAGTACGAGGGCGAAGAGCTCTCGAAGAACGTGTTCTACACGGGTGCCGCGCCCAACCAGCAAGCCATCCCGGCCGTCGACTACCTCATGAGCAAGGAAGGCGGCGGCGCCAAGCGCTGGGTGCTGCTGGGCACCGACTACGTGTACCCCCGCACCACCAACAAGATCCTGCGCGCCTACCTCAAGAGCAAGGGCGTGAAGGACACCGACATCGACGAGAAGTACACCCCCTTCGGCCACAGCGACTACCAGACCATCGTTGCCGACATCAAGAAGTTCTCGGCCGGCGGCAAGACGGCGGTGGTGTCGACCATCAACGGCGACTCCAACGTGCCCTTCTACAAGGAACTGGGCAACGCGGGCCTGAAGGCCAAGGACGTGCCGGTCGTCGCCTTCTCGGTGGGTGAGGAAGAACTGCGCGGCGTAGACACCAAGCCGCTGGTGGGCCACCTCGCGGCATGGAACTACTTCATGTCGATCAAGAACCCGACCAACACTGCGTTCATCAAGCAGTGGAGCGACTACGCCAAGGCCAAGAACATCGCCGGCCACAAGGACAAGCCGCTCACCAACGACCCGATGGAAGCCACCTGGATCGGCATCCACATGTGGAAGCAGGCGGTCGAGAAGGCCAAGTCGACCGACACCGACAAGGTGATCGCGGCCATGGCCGGCCAGACCTTCACCGCCCCCTCGGGCATCGTCTCGAAGATGGACGAGAAGAACCATCACCTGCACAAGAGCGTGTTCATCGGCGAGATCAAGGCCGACGGGCAGTTCAGCGTGGTGTGGAAGACGCCGGGTCCGGTCAAGGCGAAGCCGTGGAGCCCGTACATCGAAGGCAACGACAAGAAGCCTGATTACCCGGCTGGCAAGTCGATGTAAGTGTGATTCTCCCTCCCCCTCTGGGGGAGGGCAGGGGTGGGGGCTGACGGCGGTCGATTCGAGCACTGCGCTTGTCCGGGCGCCGCGTGCCCCCACCCCAACCCTCCCCCGGAAGGGGAGGGAGCCATACCAACTTCCACTTTCATGATGCTTCGACGAACCCTTCACTGCGCATTCGCCGCCATGCTCCTCATGGCATCGGCCGCCCACGCGCTGACCGCCGACGAGGCCAAGGCCATCGCCTCCGGCGAGTCCGAAGCCCGCATCGCCGCGCTCAACAAGGCCGTCCTCACCGCCGACGACAAGACCGCCGCGTTCATCCAGGCGATGTCCGACGACGCAGTGAAATACACCGAAGACAAGGTCTTCGTGATGAAGGACGACAAGGGCTACGACCCCGTGACCGGTGCCGAGCTGAAAGTGCCCGACACCGCCGAAGACGTCGTCAACAACAACCTCATGCGCGGCGCGCTCGAAGCCGCGCAGGCCGCGCTCAAGCTCACGAGCAAGGACGACGCGGTGCGCGCCGAAGCGGCGCAGGCGCTCTTCAAGGAGCCGGACGAATCCCGTATCCCCATGGTCGAGAAGGCGCTGGCTGCCGAGACCAACCCGAAGATCAAGGCGCAGCTCGAACTCGTGCGCGCCGCCGGCATGCTCACCAGCGCCGACAAGGCCAAGCGCCTCGCGGCCGCCAAGGAACTGGGCAACAACCGCAACCCCGACACCAAGTTGCTGCTGAACCAGCGCCTGGCCGACGAGACCGAGGCCGACGTGAAGACGGCGATTGCCGCCTCCATCGCCAACATCGACGGCGCGCTGGTCTGGGGCGATCGCATCAACGCCGTGTTCAGCGGCATCAGCCTGGGCTCTGTGCTGTTGCTGGCCGCACTCGGCCTGGCCATCACCTACGGCCTCATGGGCGTCATCAACATGGCGCACGGCGAGCTGATGATGATCGGCGCCTACGCCACCTACGTGATGCAGGGCATCTTCCAGAAGTACATGCCCGAGGCGGCGTTCGGCTGGTACCTGGTGGCAGCCATTCCCGTGTCGTTCCTCGCATCGGCGCTCGTGGGCGCGGTGCTGGAGCGCGGGGTGATCCGCTTCCTCTACGGCCGGCCGCTCGAGACGCTGCTGGCCACCTGGGGCATCAGCCTGATGCTGCAGCAGCTCGTGCGCACGCTCTTCGGCGCGCAGAACGTCGGCGTGGAAAACCCCGGCTGGATGAGCGGCGGCTTCACCATGCTGAGCAACGTCACGCTGCCGTGGAACCGCATCTGCATCATCGTCTTCGCGGTGCTCGTGCTGCTCGCGATGGGCTGGCTCATCGGCAAGACGCGCCTGGGCCTCTTCGTGCGCGGCGTCACGCAGAACCGCCCGATCGCCTCGTGCATGGGCGTGAACACCGCACGCATCGACACCTACGCCTTCGCGCTCGGCTCGGGCATCGCGGGCCTCGCAGGCTGCGCGCTGAGCCAGATCGGCAACGTCGGCCCTGACCTCGGCCAGAGCTACATCGTCGACAGCTTCATGGTGGTCGTGATGGGCGGCGTCGGCCAGCTCGCGGGCACCGTGTATGCGGCGCTGGGGCTGGGCATTCTCAACAAGTTCATCGAAGGCTGGGCGGGTGCTGTGCTCGCGAAGATCGCGGTGCTTGTCTTCATCATCATCTTCATCCAGAAGCGCCCGCAAGGCATCTTCGCGATGAAGGGCCGGAGCGCTGAGGCATGAGCAAGGTCGTACTTCCAACCAAGGGGCCGCTGCTGAGCGGCAAGGGCTGGACGGCCTTCTTCGTCGCGCTGATCGTCGTGTGCGCGGTGGCGCCGGTGCTCAACATCGTCGTGCCGGTCGACAGCCCGCTGCACATGAGCGACTACGCGGTGGCGCTGGTCGGCAAGATCATGTGCTACGCCATCTGCGCGCTGGCCATGGACCTGATCTGGGGCTACACCGGCATCCTCTCGCTGGGACACGGCCTCTTCTTCGCGCTCGGCGGCTACATGATGGGCATGTACCTCATGCGCCAGATCGGCCGCGACGGCAACTACAAGAGCGACCTGCCCGACTTCATGGTGTTCCTCGACTGGAAGACGCTGCCCTGGCACTGGACCTTCAGCGACAGCTTCATCGCCACGCTGATCCTCATCGTCGCGGTGCCGGGCGTCATCGCCTTCGTGTTCGGCTTCTTCGCCTTCCGCTCGCGCATCAAGGGTGTGTACTTCTCGATCATCACGCAGGCCATGACCTTCGCGGCGATGCTGCTGTTCTTCCGCAACGAGACCGGCTTCGGCGGCAACAACGGCTTCACCGACTTCAAGCGCATCCTGAACATCCCGATCGCCACGCAGGAGATGCGCATGACGCTCTTCGCGCTCACCGGCCTCACGCTGCTGGGCTTCTTCCTCTTCGCGAAGTGGCTCATCGGCAGCAAGTTCGGTCGCGTACTGCAGGCCATTCGCGATGCGGAGACGCGCGTGATGTTCTCGGGCTACAACCCGCTGCCGTACAAGCTCACGATCTGGGTGATCTCGGCCGTGATGTGCGGCGTGGCTGGTGCGCTGTACGTGCCGCAGGTCGGCATCATCAACCCGGGCGAGATGAGCGCGGCCAACTCCATCGAGATCGCGATCTGGGCGGCCGTCGGCGGGCGCGCCACGCTGATCGGGCCGATCATCGGCGCGTTCATCGTCAACGGTGCGAAGAGCTGGCTCACGGTGGCTTACCCCGAATACTGGCTGTACTTCCTGGGCGCCTTGTTCATTGCCGTCACGTTGTTCCTGCCGAACGGCATCGTGGGTCTGGTGAAGAAGTGGTTGTCGCGAGAGAAGGCGGCACCCGCCGCACCGAGTGCGGGTCGCGAAGAGGCGCAACGCGCCATGGCCGCAGGGCAGGGCATGGAGCCCGAGTCGCTGCATGCGCCGCTCGCCGCCGACGTGAAGGGAGCCCGCGCATGACGCCCGACCTGATGGAAGCCGGCGCCGAGCGCGCGGCCCGCGCCCACGGCGTTCCCTACGCGAGCGGCAGCACCGAGTCGGGCGGCCGCGAGGCCGGCTTCGGCCGCATCGCCACGCCGGGCGAAGTCGACGTCACGCACGGCCGCATCCTGTACCTCGAAGACGTGAGCGTGAGCTTCGACGGCTTCAAGGCCATCAACAAGCTCTCGCTCGACATCGCCCCGGGCGAGCTGCGCTGCATCATCGGCCCCAACGGCGCGGGCAAGACCACGATGATGGACATCATCACCGGCAAGACCCGGCCCGACTCGGGCACCGTGTTCTTCGGCAGCACCATCGACCTCTTGCGCCATCGCGAAGCCGACATCGCCCAGCTGGGCATCGGCCGCAAGTTCCAGAAGCCGACGGTGTTCGAGCATCTGACCGTGTTCGAGAACCTCGAGCTCGCGCTCAAGACCAACAAGGGCGTGCGCGCGTCGATGCTGTTCAAGCTCGACTCCGCGCAGAGCGATCGGCTGGCCGAAGTGCTGGAGACCATCCACCTGGCCGACAGCGTGTCTCGCCTGGCCGGCAACCTGAGCCACGGCCAGAAGCAGTGGCTCGAAATCGGCATGCTGCTGATGCAGGACCCGAAGCTGCTCTTGCTCGACGAGCCCGTGGCCGGCATGACCGATGAAGAGACGGCGCGCACCGCCGAACTCTTCCTCACGCTCAAGGGCAAGCATTCGCTGATGGTGGTGGAGCACGACATGAGCTTCATCCGCACGATCTCCGAGATCGTCACCGTGCTGTGCGACGGCTCCGTGCTGGCGCAAGGCACGCTCGATGAAGTGCAGGCCGACGAGCGCGTGATCGAGGTCTATCTGGGCCGCTGAGGAACCGAAGCCATGCTGACAGTCAAGAACATCCACCAGTACTACGGCGGCTCCCACATCTTGAGGGATGTGAGCTTCGAAGCCACGCTCGGCAAGGTCACCGTGCTGCTGGGCCGCAACGGCGTGGGCAAGACCACGCTGCTCAAGTCGCTGATGGGACTCGTGCCCATCAAGAGCGGGAGCATCGAGCTCGAAGGCAAGCCGATCCAGAAGGCCACGCCCTACGACCGGGCGAGGGCGGGTATCGGCTTCGTGCCCCAGGGCCGCGAGATCTTCGCGAGGCTCACGGTCGAAGAGAACCTGCGCATGGGGCTTGCCTACAAGAGCGGCAGCACGCCCATTCCGTCGGAACTGTTCGAGCTGTTCCCGGTGCTCAAACAGATGATCAACAGAAGAGGCGGCGACCTCTCGGGCGGCCAGCAACAGCAATTGGCCATTGCACGCGCCCTCGCGCCCAAGCCCAAGCTGCTGATCCTCGACGAGCCCACCGAAGGCATCCAGCCGAGCATCATCAAGGACATCGGCCGCGTCATCCGCATGCTGGCCGACCGCGGCGACATGGCCATCGTGCTGTGCGAGCAGTACTACGACTTCGCGCAGGAACTGGCCGACGACTATCTCGTGATGGAGCGCGGCGAAGTCATTGCGCGGGGCCTGGGCAAGGACATGGAAGCGCAGGGCGTGCGCCAGCTCGTGGCGATCTGACCTCAGGCAGCGGCTCTTCGAGGCCTTGCCGATACCGGGTCTTTGGCATCTGCGTATCGGCCCAATTTCAGGGTTTACCCTAAAATTCGCCCTTGCCCGTCGCCGCCGGGCACCCCTCCCAGGAGCCTGGCCTTGAACGCCTCCCCACCCGCGCTGGACAGCGCGGACACCGCCATTCCCGCTTCTTCCCCGTCGCCTGCGCCCGTCAATTTCCTGCGGGCCGTGCTCGCGCTCGGCGTCGGCGGCTTCGCCATCGGCACGGGCGAGTTCGTGATCATGGGCCTCTTGCCCGAGGTCGCGCGCGACATCGACGTCACCATTCCGCAGGCCGGCCATGTCATCAGCGCCTATGCGCTCGGCGTGGTCATCGGCGCCCCGGTGCTTGCCGTGCTCGCGGCAGGCTGGGGCCGGCGCGCATTGCTGATCGCGATGATGGCCGTGTTCGCCGCCGGCAATTTCGCGAGCGCGATGGCGCCGGGGTATCTCTCGCTCAACCTGCTGCGCTTTGCCACGGGCCTGCCGCACGGCACCTACTTCGGCGTGGCCGCGCTCGTGGCCGCGACGCTCGCGCCGCCCGGGCGCCGGGCGCGCGCCGTGGGCCTGGTGATGCTCGGGCTCACCGGCGCCACGCTCGTGGGCGTGCCCATCGCCGCGTGGCTCGGGCAACTCTTCGGCTGGCGCGCGGCCTTCGTGTTCGTCGGTGTCATCGCGCTCGTGGCCATCGTGCTCGTGCGGCGCGACGTGCCCGACATCGCCGCCGCGGCCGGTGCCAGCCCGTGGCGCGAGCTCGGCGCGCTCAAGCGCAAGCAGGTGTGGTTCACGCTGGGCATCAGCGCCATCGGCTTCGGCGGCATGTTCGCGGTGTTCAGCTACATCAAGCCCACGCTCACCGAGGTGGCGCACCTGTCGGTGCACAACGTGCCCTTCGTGCTCGCGCTGTTCGGCCTCGGCATGGTCACCGGCAATATCGTGGGCTCGCGCCTGGCGGACAAGTCGCTCATGCGCACCATCGCCGGCGTGCTCGTGTACGCGGTGCTGGTGCTCGCGCTCTTCACCTTCGCGGCGCAGCATGTGGTCACGGCCGCCATCGGCGTGTTCCTCATCGGCACCACCGTGGCCATCGGTCCGGCATTGCAGATCCGCCTGATGGACGTGGCCGGCGATGCGCAGACGCTCGCCGCCGCGCTCAACCACTCGGCCTTCAACATGGCCAATGCGCTCGGCGCGTGGCTGGGCGGCGTGGCCATTGCCGCGGGCCTGGGCTGGACCTCCACCGGCTGGGTCGGCGCCTTGCTCGCGCTCGCGGGCATCGGCATCTTCGGCTGGGGCGTGATGAGTGCGCGGGCCGATGCACGCCCCGGCGCCGGCCAGCGCGCGCCGAGCGCTTCGTAGCATCGCCGGCGCGCACTTCGCGCGGCTGAAATCTCCGGCGCCTGCAGGATTGCGCGGCCGTGCCTATGATGGCCGCCGCCCTTCCTCTCCTCCCTCATCCCCCGGAGCGCGCCCCCATGAGCATTCCCACCACCCGCCTCGGCCGCACCGGCCTCACCGTGTCCCGCCTTGCCCTCGGCACCATGACCTTCGGCCTGCAGACCGACGAGGCCGTGTCGCACCAGATCCTCGACAAGGCGGCCGAAGGCGGCATCAACTTCCTCGACACCGCCGACGTGTACCCGCTCGGCGGCACTGTCGAGACCACCGGCCGCACCGAAGAGATCATCGGCAACTGGCTCGAGAAGCAGGGCCCCGCGGGGCGCCGCCGCTTCGTGGTCGCCACCAAGGCCGTCAACAAGGTCGGCCCCAACCCCTGGGACCAGGGCGCATCGCGCAAGCATTTGCTCGATGCCATCGACCTCTCGCTCAAGCGGCTGAAGACCGACCACGTCGACCTGTACCAGCTGCACATGGACGACCGCGAGACGCCGCTCGAAGAGAGCCTCGAGGCGCTCGATGTCATCGTCAAGTCGGGCCGCGCGCGCTACATCGGCGTGTCGAATTTCCTGGCCTATCGGCTGGCCCGCGCACTCGGCAAGTCCGACCTGCACCGGTTCACGCGCTTCGTGTCGGTGCAGCCGCGCTACAGCCTCCTGTTCCGCGAGATCGAGCGCGAGCTGCTGCCGCTTGCGAGCGAAGAGGGCCTGGGCGTGATTCCCTACAACCCGCTGGCCGGCGGCCTGCTCACCGGCAAGTACAAGCCCGGCGCCAAGCCCGAGGAAAACACCCGCTTCACCCTCGGCACCGCGGGCGGCATGTACCAGGACCGCTACTGGAACGAACGCAGCTTCAACACCGTGACGCAGTTGCACAAGCTGGCCGACGAGGCGGGCGTGCCGCTCGCGACGCTGGCGGTGGCGTGGGTGATGGCGAACCCGCTGATCACCGCGCCGCTGCTCGGCGCGAGCCGGCCCGAGCAGCTCGAAGCGACCATTGTGGCGGCCGAGTACAAGCTCGATCCGGCGCTCAAGCAGAAGCTCGATGAGCTGACCGCCGAGTACCGCAAGGGCGACGCGCCACGCTGATGCTTGTCTTGCTCCTTCTCCCTCTGGGGGAAGGCGGGGATGGGGGCAGGCAGAGCGCCCGAGGCGAGCGCCGCTGTGCCCCCACCCCAACCCTCCCCCAGCGGGGGAGGGAGCGAAACCCAAACTGTCAGAACTGTCAGTTAGTCGACAGCGAAGGGTTGGAGCCGGGTTCTTAGAGTGAACCCACCATGGTTCCCTTCGCCAATTCCCCATCACCGAAAGCGACAGCCGTCGCTCTCGCCGCACTGCTGCTCGCAGGCTGCGCCGTCGGCCCCGACTATGTCCGTCCGCAGATGGACGTTCCGGCCGCCTACAAGGAAACCGGCCCGTGGAAGACCGCCACGCCGCAGGTCATCGACGCGAGCCATCCCTGGTGGGAGGCCTACGGCGACACCACGCTGAACGCGCTGGTCGTGCAGGCCAACGCCGCCAACCAGAACATCCGCGTCGCCGAAGCCCAGTACCGCGAGGCACAGGCCATCGCCGCCGCCGCGCACGCGGGCTTCTTCCCGACCATCGGCCTCGATGCCGGTGCGACCCGTGCGCAGACCAACAGCACCGGCACCATCAAGCGCGCCACCACCGACACCCTCGGCCTCGCCGCGAGCTGGGAGCCCGACCTGTGGGGCGCCGTGCGCCGTTCCGTCGAGGCCGGCAATGCCGACGTGCAGGCGAGTGCCGACGACCTGGCCGGCGCCCGCCTCAGCATCCAGACCACGCTCGCGCAGGACTACCTGCAGATCCGCGTCATCGACCTGCAACGCGACCTGTACGCGAGCACCACGACGGCCTACGCCAAGGCGCTCGAACTCACGCAGCACCAGTACGCCGCCGGCACGGTGCTGCGCTCCGACGTGGCGCTCGCGGAGAGCCAGCTCAAGACCGCCGAAGCGCAAGCCGTCGACCTCGAAGCCCAACGCAGCCAGCTCGAACACGCCGTCGCCGTGCTGACCGGGCAGGCGCCCGCGTCCTTCACGCTGGCACCGCTTCCCTCGTCCGCACAGACGACGGCCGCGTCGCTCTCGTCCACCGACGCGCTGCGCGTGCAGCTCCCGGTCACGCCCGTGGGCCTGCCTTCGGAACTGCTCGAGCGCCGCCCCGACATCGCCGGCGCCGAGCGCCGCGTGCAGGCCGCCAACGCGAACATCGGGGTCGCCAAGGCGGCCTACTACCCGCAGATCGTGCTGAGCGCGAGCGGCGGCTTCAGCGCCGGCAACCTCGCATCGCTCTTCAACACGCCCAGCCGCGTGTGGTCGCTCGGCGCCGCGCTTGCGCAGACGGTGTTCGACGGGGGCCTGCGCAAGGCGCACACCGACCAGGCCGTGGCCACCTACGACGCCTCGGTCGCGCAATACAAGCAGACCGTGCTCGGCGGCTTCCAGCAGGTCGAGGACAACCTCGCGGCCCTGCGCGTGCTCGACCGCGAATCCGCCCTGCAGGCGCGGGCCGTGCAGGCCTCGCAACTCGCAGAGCGCCTGGCCCTGAGCCAGTACCGCGCCGGCACCGCCACATACCTCAGCGTGGTGACGGCGCAGCAACTCTCGCTCACGAACCAGCGCACCGCCGCGCAGGTGCTCGGCCGCCAACTCGCGGCCAGCGTCTCGTTGATCGCAGCCACGGGTGGCGGCTGGACCGCTGCTGAAACGACTTCCGGAAATTGATGCCATGACGACGACCACAACCCAAGCTCCTCTTCAGCGCCGCTCGACCTGGGTCGCGGCCGCCACGCTCGTGATCGTGCTGGGCGGCGGCGCCTGGGCGCTCAACCACAACAAGGCCTTCGGCGCCAAGCCCGAAGCGCCCAAGACACCGCCGGTGCAGGTGACCACCGCGCGCGTCACGCCGCAGAACGTGCAGGTCTACCGCTCGGGCATCGGCACCGTCGCCTCGATGGCCACGGTCACCGTCAAGGCGCGCATCGACGGGCAGCTCGACAAGGTCGGCTTCACCGAAGGGCAGGACGTGAAGGCTGGCCAGCTGCTCGCGCAGCTCGACCCGCGCACGCTGCAGGCGCAGCTCGCGCAGGCGCAGGCCACCAAGGCGAAGGACGAAGCCCAGCTCGTCAACGCCCGCGCCGACCTCAAGCGCTACACCACGCTGATCGCGCAGGACGCCGCCACGCAGCAGCAGGTCGACACGCAAAAGGCCCTCGTCAACCAGCTCGCCGCCACCGTGCAGACCGACGCTGCGCAGGTGCAGTACGCCGAGGTGCAACTGAGCTTCACCCGCATCGTCTCGCCGATGAACGGCCGCGTCGGTGCGCGGCTGGTCGACCCCGGCAACATCGTCCATGCGGCCGACACCAACGGCCTGGTCGTCATCAACCAGATCGACCCCATCGCCGTGCAGTTCACGCTGCCCGAAGAAGCGGTGCAGGACATCAACCGCGTGCAGCAGCAGAGCAACCAGCCGCTGGCGGTGGTGGCCTACGACCGCGCCGGCAACCAGATGCTCGGTGCCGGCAAGCTCATCCTGCTGAACAACCAGATCGACACCACCAACGGCACCGTGCAGCTCAAGGGCAGCTTCGCCAACCCGCAGCACACGCTGTGGCCCGGCCAGTACGTCAACGTGCGGCTGGACCTGGACCGCCGGCCCGATTCGCTCACCGTGCCCGCCGCCGCCGTGCAGCGCGGCCAGGACAGCACCTACATCTGGGTGGTCGATGCCGAGAACAAGGTCAACAACGTGCCCGTGCACGTGCTGCAGATCGCCGACGGCGTGGCCGTGATCGACAAGGGCCTCGCGGCTGACCAGCGCGTGGTGGTCGACGGCCAATACAAGCTGCGCGCCGGCGTCACCATCGTCGAGCCGCCGCCGGCTGCCAAGGCCACGAAGACGGGCAACGCGGCGCAGGTCGCGACCAGCACCGGGAGCGGCAATTGAGCATTTCCGCCGGATTCATCAAGCGCCCCATCGGCACCACGCTGCTGGCGCTGGCCATTCTCCTGGTCGGTGCGGCGGTGTTCCCGCTGCTGCCGGTGGCGCCGCTGCCGCAGGTCGACTTTCCGACCATCCAGGTGTCGGCCAACCTGCCGGGCGCGAGCCCGGAGACCATGGCCTCCAACGTGGCGCAGCCGCTGGAGCGGCAGTTCTCGCTCATCGCCGGCCTGTCGCAGATGACATCGACCAGCGGCCTCGGCTCCACGCAGATCACGCTGCAGTTCGACCTGGACCGCAACATCGACGCCGCCGCGCTCGACGTGCAGGCGGCCATCACCGCTTCCACCGGCCAGTTGCCCGCCAACCTACCGAGTCCGCCGAGCTTTCGCAAGGTGAACCCGGCCGATTCGCCGATCCTGATCCTCTCGGTGCAGTCCAAGACGCTGCCGCTCACCGAGGTGAACGACTACGCCGATAACATCCTTGCGCAGCAGATCTCGCAGATCGCGGGCGTGGGTCTCGTCAACATCGGCGGCGCGCAGAAGCCCGCGGTGCGCGTGCAGCTCGACCCGGCCAAGCTGGCCGCACTCGGGCTGAGCCTGGAAGACGTGCGCACGGTGCTCGCATCGGCCACGGTGAACGCGCCCAAGGGCACCATCGACGGGCCGAACCAGAGCTTCACCGTCTACACGAACGACCAGTTGCTCAAGGCGCAGCCCTGGAACGACGTGATCCTTGCCTACCGCAACGGCGCGCCGATCCGCGTGCGCGACCTGGGCGTGGCCATCGACGGCCCCGAGAACGCCAAGATCGCCGGCTGGGCCTATGCGGGCGCCGCCGCACCGGAAGGCAACACCATCCAGAACGGCCGCTCCATCGTGCTGGCCATCACCAAGCAGCCGGGCGCGAACGTGATCGAGACGGTGGACCGCATCAACGCGGCGATGCCGCGCCTGAAGGCCTCGATTCCGCCGACGGTGGAAGTCAATGCGCTGGTCGACCGCACGCAGACCATCCGCGCCTCGGTGCTCGATGTGGAGTTCACGCTGCTCCTGACCATCGCGCTCGTGGTGGCCGTGATCTTCGTGTTCCTTCGCAATGTGCCGGCCACGCTGATCCCGAGCGTGACGGTGCCGCTCGCGCTGCTGGGCACGGTGGCGGTGATGTACCTGCTGGGCTACAGCCTGGACAACCTCTCGCTCATGGCGCTCACCATCGCGGTGGGCTTCGTGGTGGACGACGCCATCGTGATGCTGGAGAACATCTACCGCTACGTGGAAGAGGGCATGTCGCCGCTGGAGGCCGCGTACAAGGGGGCGGGCGAGATCGGCTTCACGATCATCTCGATTTCCGTATCGCTCATCGCAGTGTTCATTCCGCTGCTGCTCATGGGCGGCATCGTGGGGCGGCTGTTCCGCGAATTCGCGGTGACGGTCACGCTCACCATCGTGGTGTCGGTCGTCATCTCGCTCACGCTCACGCCGATGCTGTGCTCGCGCTTCCTGAAGAACGAGCATGCGCGCAAGCACGGCCGGCTCTACCTTTTGTTCGAGCGCGGCTTCGACGCGATGCTCAATGGCTACAAGCGCGGCCTGCATGTGGTGCTCGACCACCAGTTCATCACACTGATGGTCTTCATCGCCACCGTGGCGGCCACGGGCTTCCTGTTCATGGTCATTCCCAAGGGCTTCTTCCCGCAGCAGGACACGGGCTTCATCTCGGGCTTTGCCGAGTCGGCGCAGGACGCTTCGTTCGCCTCGATGAACGCGCGCATGCTGGAGCTGGCCGATGTGGTACGCAAGGACCCGGACGTCTCGGCCTTCGGCATGAACGGCAGCTCGTCGACCTTCAACACCGGCAACTTCTACATCAACCTCAAGCCCAAGGACGAAGGCCGCACCGCGAGCGCCGACGAGATCATCACGCGGCTGCGTCCGCAGCTGGCCAAGGTGCAGGGCGTGAACCTGTTCCTGCAGGCGGGGCAGGACATCCGCGTGGGCGGCCGCTCGTCGCGCACGCAGTACCAGTACACGGTGACCGACTCGAACCTGGACGAGCTCAACACCTGGGCGCCCAAGCTGCTCGCGCGCTTCCGGCAGATTCCGGAGATCACCGACCTCGCCTCCGACCAGCAGAACGCCGCCGCATCTGCGGTGCTGACCATCGACCGCGACCGCGCATCGAGCTTCGGCATCTCGCCCGCCACCATCGACGCGACGCTGTACGACGCGATCGGCCAGCGGCAGGTGGCGCAGTACTTCACGCAGCTCAACAGCTACCACGTGGTGCTGGAGGTGACGCCCGCGCTGCAGCAGGACCCGGCACTCTTCAGCAAGCTGTACCTCACCTCGCCGCTCACCGGCCAGCAGGTGCCGCTGTCCACCTTCGTGAAGGTGGACACCAGCAAGACCGCGTACCTCTCGATCAGCCATCAGGGCCAGTTCCCGGCGGTGACGATCTCGTTCAACCTCGCACCGGGCCATGCGCTGGGCGATGCGGTCAACGCCATCAGCAAGGCGCAGGCCGACATGGGCATTCCGCAGTCGCTGAGCGGTGCGTTCCAGGGCACGGCGCAGGCCTTCCAGGATTCGCTGTCCTCGCAGCCCTACCTGATCGCCGCGGCGCTGGTGGCGGTGTACATCGTGCTGGGCCTCCTGTACGAGAGCTACATCCACCCGCTCACGATTCTCTCGACGCTGCCATCGGCTGGCGTGGGCGCGCTGCTGATATTGATGGCGGGGGGCTACGACCTCAGCGTGATCGCGCTGATCGGCATCATCCTGCTCATCGGCATCGTGAAGAAGAACGGGATCATGATGATCGACTTCGCGCTCAAGGCCGAGCGCGAGCAGGGCATGGCGCCGCAGGAGGCGATCTACCAGGCGTGCCTGCTGCGCTTCCGCCCGATCATGATGACCACCATGTGCGCGCTGCTCTCGGGCCTGCCGCTGATGCTGGGCCACGGCTCGGGCTCGGAGCTGCGCCGGCCGCTGGGCTACGCGATGGTCGGCGGGCTGATACTCTCGCAGGCGCTCACGCTGTTCACCACGCCGGTGGTCTACCTGTACCTGGATCGCGCCCACTACTGGTACCTGCGCCGCAAGGAAGCGCGCAAGGCCCGCAAGGCGGCAAGGAACGGGCAGGAGATCCCGCCGGTGGCCGAAGCGCACGGTTAGGTGCCCGCCGAATGGAGCGAGACAAAAGCATGAAGATCCTGATTGTCGAAGACGAGCTGAGAACCGCGGACTACCTCTCCAAGGGGCTGACCGAGCAGGGCTGCACGGTCGACATGGCGCACAACGGCATCGACGGCCAGCACCTCGCGCTCACCCACGAGTACGACGTGATCGTGCTGGACGTCATGCTGCCCGGGCAGGACGGCTTCGCGGTGCTGCGCGCATTGCGCGCCGTCAAGCAGACGCCGGTCATCATGCTCACCGCGCGCGACCGCGTCGAAGACCGCATCAAGGGCCTGCACGAAGGCGCGGACGACTACCTCGTCAAGCCCTTCTCGTTCCTCGAACTGCTGGCGCGCCTGCAGGCGCTCAACCGGCGCGGCCGGAAGCAGGAGCCGGTGCAGATGCGCATCGCCAATCTGCAGATCGACCTGCTCGCGCGCAAGGCCTTCCGCGGCGCGGCGCGCATCGACCTCACGGCCAAGGAGTTCGCGCTGCTCGCGGTGCTCGCGCGCCGGCAGGGCGAGATCCTCTCGAAGACCGCCATCGCCGAGCTGGTGTGGGACATGAACTTCGACAGCAACACCAACGTCGTCGAGGTGGCCATCAAGCGGCTGCGCGACAAGATCGACGCACCCTTCAGCCCCAAGGTGCTGCACACCATCCGCGGCATGGGCTACGTGATGGAACTGCGCGACACCGATGCAGGCAGCGCGAGCGAAGCCCAGGGGGAGGGCGGCGCCCTGTGAAACTCGTGAAGGGCTCCATCACCGTGCGGCTGGTGGCGATGTTCGCGGCGGCGGCGCTCGCCACCTTCGCGCTCATCGGCGCCGCGCTGCACGGCGTGCTGGTGCGCGAGCTGGAACGCCACCAGTACGAGGAGCTCGACACCACCTTGAAGAGCCTGCAGTACTGGATCGGCGCCATCGGCACCGCCGACCGCTGGTCGCGCGTGCAGGCCCGCATGGATGCGCTGACGCCCGAAGACGGCAGCGTGCGCTTCTGGGTGCTGAGCGACGACCCGCGCTTCCAGTACGGCAAGGGCCTGGCCGAGCTCGACGGCCTCACCCGCGAGGCCAACGGCCGCAGCAGCAACATCCTGCTGCCGGGGCAGGAGCGGCCGTTCCGCACGCTCTCGGTCCACATCCCGCCCTTCGAGGGCCGGCCGGCGGTGCGGCTCATCGTCGGGCGCAACTCGGAGCCCTACGAGCGCACCCGCAAGACGTTCCTGAGCGCGCTGCTGGTGCTCGGGCTCGGCGGCGTGCTGGTGGTGGTGCTGGCGGGCTACTGGATCGCGCGGGTCGGGCTCCGCCCGCTGGAGCGCCTCTCGGGCGAGGCGCAGGCGCTGCGGCCCAAGACGCTGTCGCAGCGTTTGAAGACGACGGCGCTGCCGGTCGAACTCTCCGCGCTCGCCGAGGCCTTCAACGGCGCACTCAGCCGGCTCGAGGAAGCGTACCGGCAGCTCGAATCCTTCAACGCCGACGTGGCGCACGAACTGCGCACGCCGCTGGCCAACCTCATCGGCAGCACCCAGGTCGCGCTCTCGCGCCAGCGCAGCGCGGGCGATTTCGAGGAGGTGCTGCAGGCCAACCTCGAAGACATGGAGCGGCTGCGCTCCATCGTCAACGACATGCTTTTCCTGGCGCGCGCCGACCGCGGCGAGGTGGCCACCGGGCTGGTGCTCACGCCCGTGGCGCTGGAGGTGCGCAAGACCATCGACTTCTTCGAATTCGTGCTCGACGAGAGCTGCACGCAGGTCGGCATCGCGGGCGACGTGCAGGCCGAGGCCCGGCTCGAGAGCGCGCTGTTCCGCCGGGCGATGTCGAACCTGCTGCAGAACGCCATCGAGCACTCGCCGCCGGGGGCGCAGATCACCGTCACGCTGCGCGAAGATCCGGCCGCGACGTGGATCGCCGTGTCGAACCCCGGCACGGCCATCGACGAGGCGCACCTGCAGCACCTGTTCGACCGCTTCTACCGCGTCGACGCCGCCCGCAACGACGGCGGCGGCGAGCACCATGGCCACGGGCTGGGCCTGGCCATCGTCAAGGCGGTGGCGAGCATGCATGGCGGGCAGGTGACTGCGTCGAGCGAGGGCGGAGTGAACACCTTCGCTTTCAGCGTCTCGCGGACCGGCTGAAAAACAGCGGTTTCGAATGGCCTGGGCCCGGTACGTTCTTGGGGCATGCCGGACAATCGGGGTTCGCATGAACCCCGCTCCCACCCCGCAACTGCTTGGCGCATCGACCGAAAGGCTGGCATGGCACAGCTGATGTCGCTGCTGGTGCAGAACGCGATCCTGGTGGTGTTCGTCGCCAGCTTTGCAGCCCGCCTGGGGCTGCCGGTGCCGGCGGCCGCGGTCCTGGTGGTCACGGGCGCGCTGCTCGCGGCGGGCGATGTGTCGGTCGTCGGCGTGGTGCTGGCCGCGGTCATCGCCAACCTGCTGGGCGACGGCGCCTGGTTCTATGCGGGCCGCCGTTTCGGCTACCGCTTCATGCGCCTTCTGTGCCGCATCTCGCTGTCGCCCGACTCCTGCGTGCGGCGCGGCGAATCGCTCATCACCGACTGGGGTGGCCTGTCGCTCGTGGCGGCCAAGTTCGTGCCGGGCGTCTCGGTGGTCGCGCCGCCGATGGCGGGCGCGCTGGGCATGTCGGTGCGGCGTTTCATCGGCTTCGATGTGGGCGCCGCGCTGGTCTGGACGGGCCTCTTCCTTGGCCTCGGCTGGGCCTTCCGCGACCAGATCCAGGAAGTGCTCGCCGTGCTGGCCCAGGCCGGCGGCATCGCCACCGCTGCGATCGCGGTGCTGCTGCTGGTGATCCTGGCCGTGCGCTACTGGCGCCGCCGCGCCTTCATGCGGCTCACCGGCATGCCGCGCATCTCGGTCGAGGAACTGCACGAACTGCTGAGCGGCGAGGAGCCGCCATTGATCATCGACGTGCGCGGCAAGGCCGGCGTGCAGGTCGATCCGCGCCGCATTCCGGGTGCGCTGCCTTACACGCTCAAGGCGCTGCAGCACCGCCACCTCGACCTCGCGATCGACCCGAACCGCGACGTGGTGCTGTACTGCAACTGCCCCAACGAAGTGTCGGCCGCACAGGCTGCGCGCGTGCTGCTGGCGCGCGGGGCGCGCCGTGCGTTGCCGCTCACCGGCGGGCTCGACGCATGGGTCGCATCGGGCCGCCCGACCAGCCTGCATTGATTGAGCCTGCGCCTGCAGGAATCGAACCCGCGTGCTAAGGTGCCCAGGGGCCGGGTTAACCCTTGGCACCCCCTCTTTCCGCTCCCTCCGCTCCCTCAGTTACCGAGGCCTCCAGTGCCACTCCCCGACGCTCCCACCCCCACCGCGGCGAACATCGCCCGGGCCGACAAGGCCCACAGTGCCAGCCATGGCGGCTCCGCCTCCGCGCCACCTCCCGCGCTGACACCCGCACTGACCTTCGTCTTCGCCGTGGCCTGCGGCCTGTGCGTGGCCAACATCTACTACGCCCAGCCGCTGATCGGGCCGATCTCCGATGCGCTGCAGCTCCATGCAGGGCTCGCGGGCTTGATCATGACGCTGACCCAGCTCGGCTACGGCGCCGGCCTGTTGCTTCTGGTGCCGCTGGCCGACGTGGTCGAGAACCGGCGGCTGATCATCGGCGCGCTGTTCGGTGCGGTCATCGGGCTGGTGGGCATCGCGCTCTCGAATTCGGCGGTGACCTTTCTTGCGGCGTCCTTCATGGTCGGTGCCTGCGCGGTCGCGGCGCAGGTGCTGCTGCCCTTCGCCTCGCACCTCGCGCCCGAGGCCACGCGCGGCAAGGTGGTCGGCAACATCATGGCGGGCCTGCTGGGCGGGATCATGCTGTCGCGCCCCTTCGCCAGCATGGTGGCCGCGAGCCTCGGCTGGCGCGCGCTGTTCTGGATCTCGGCCGTGCTCATGGCCTCGCTCATCGCCGTGCTGTGGCGCGTGCTGCCCGAGCGCCGGCCGCATGCCTCGATCGGCTATGCGCGCACCATGGCGTCGCTCCCGGGCATCGTGTGGAACACGCCGCTGCTGCGTCGGCGCGGCTGGTACCAGGGGATGATGTTCGCGGCTTTCCAGGCCTTCTGGACAGCCGTGCCGCTGGCGCTGGTGCACGAGTTCGGGATGGGGCAGCGCGGCATCGGCCTCTTCGCGCTGGCGGGTGCGGCGGGCGCCTTGCTGGCACCGGTGGCGGGGCGGCTGGCCGACCGCGGGTTGACGCGTCCTGCGACGGGCGCAGCCATCGTTGTCGCGCTGTTGTCGTTCGTGCTGGGTGCCGTGTCGATGCACTTCCATTCGCTGACCGGACTGGTCGCGGCCGGCATCCTGCTCGATGGGGCGGTTCAGCTGTGCCAGGTGCTCAACTTCCGCAGCCTGTTCATGCTCGCGCCCGAGCTGCGCGGCCGGCTCAACGGGCTGTTCATGACCTTCATCTTCATCTGCGCGGCCGTGGCTTCGGGCATTGCGGCAGCGGTGTATGCCTTCCACGGCTGGACAGGGTTGTGCCTGCTGGGTGGCGGCTTCGTGTCGCTGGCCTTGCTGCTGTATCTCACCGAGTTTCGTCGCCGGCCCGCGGCTGTTGCAGTCGGCGGATGAGCGACACCAGCAGCAGCAACACCAGCCCGCAGATCATCACCGCCAGCCACTGCAGATGCACGATGTAGTACCCGGCCTGGTGGATGATCCCCATGCCCAGGTAGAACCACCACGCCATGACCGCGACCAGCGCAATGAGTGCGCGGCCCCATGAGTGGCGGTACGACTTGGGCCGGAGCACGGCTGCGACGAGCGCGGTCTCGATGAGCACCACCGCGCAGGCGATCAGCACGGCGATCAACGGGTAAGGCTGGGGCCCTGCGCTGCGCCGGGTCATGTACGGGTCCGCGCCGGGCCAGAAGCCCGCCACCACGATCCAGGCCAGCCCCACCAGCGCGAACGCCGGCAGCACGAGCGATTTGATCGAGCCCAGGCGTTTCATGTCGTGTGCTCCCCGGCGCGACCTGGGTCCGGCGCCCCGCAGATCCGCTCCCACAAACGCCCGACCACAGCCCGCGCATGGACCCTGGAGCGGTACGCCACGATGCTCACCTCCACATCCCAGGCGCCGTCGCCCACGGGCACGAGCTCCGCGAGCCGACCCGAGACGAACGAGCTGTCGGGCAGCCATGCGATGCCCATGCCCTGCGATGCCAGGTCGCCCAGCACGTCCGTCATCTCGGCCTCGAAGGCGCGATAGCCGAACAGCGGCTCGGATGATTGCTCGATCGCCGAGTCGACCACGCGCGCGAAATATCCGCTGGCCGAATACATGAGCAGCGGCAGCGGCTTGTCCTGCGTACCCGGCAGAACCAGCTTGCCCGATTCGGCCAGCGCACGCGACATGTAGGGCCGCACCTTCTCCACTGCGAGCGCGTGCCGCTCGAAGCGCGCCATGTCGAGCTGGATCGGATGCGCTGCCTGGTGAAAGCCGATCAGGATGTCGGCCGAGCCCGCGTTGAACGCCGACACCGTGTCGTGCACATTGCCCACCTCCAGGCTGCAGGTGATGTCCCCGTTTTCCGACCACCGCGGCCACCACCCCGGCAGCCGCGTGCTGACCAGCGCATAGGTCGAGGCGATCCGCACGTGGTTGCGCGAAGGCGCATCGCCGATCTCTGCCCTGGCGTCGGCGATCTGGTTCAGCAGCCCGGTTGCGACCTTCCGGAAACGCTCGCCGGCGGGGGTGAGCCGTGTGGGGAACGCAGCCCGGTCGATCAGCTTCGCGCCCAGCCATTGCTCCAGCGCCTGGATGCGGCGGCTGAACGCCGCCTGCGACACGTTGCGCATCTCTGCCGCGCGGGTGAAGTTCTGCACTTCGGCCAGCGTCACGAAGTCCTGAAACCAGCGGATGTCCATGGTTCGATTTGCTCCTATGCAGAACCGGATTGCAAGCCGTGTGCCCATTCGTTTTGCACATCGGCGATGCGTGCCACGCATTGCGGCTGGATGCAAAGTCAACATTGGACCGCAGGGCCGTCGCTGGCGACCATTCACGAATCCTCTCTTCACAACATCAAGGATTCGATCATGAGCGAGCAACTTCGCGCGGCGGCCAGGCAATACATGGTCCGCTACGGCGGCGACACCTTCCCCAACCTGTTTCGCAGCGCCAAGGGCGCCATCGTCATCGACGACACCGGCCGCGAGATCCTCGACTTCACCTCGGGCCAGATGTGCGCCACCATCGGCCACAACCACCCGGCCATCGTGCGTGCGGTGCATGAAGCGGGCGAGAAGGCCTTCCACATGTTCAGCGGCATGATCCCCGAGGTGGTGGCCGAACTCGCAGAGAAGATGGCCACCGACTGGATGCCCGCGCCGCTCACCAAGTCGATCTTCGTCAACACCGGCTCCGAGAGCAACGAGGTCGCGCTTCGCATCGCGAAGATGTACACGGGCGGCTTCGAGATCCTGGCCGTGGGCGGCTCGTGGCACGGCGTGACGGGCGGCACCAGCGCCGTTTCCTTCGCGAGCGACCGCAAGGGCTACGGCGTGCATGTGCCCGGTGTTTTCGTGATGCCGGAGCCGAACGCCTACCGGCCGTACATCAAGGGCATGTCGGCCGAAGAGTCGGCGCTGACCTGCCTGGAGCTCGGGCTGAAGATGTACGACATGGCATCGACCGGCCGCCGCGCGGCCATCATCATCGAGCCCATCATCAGCGCCGGTGGCGTGCTGGTGCCGCCCCGTTCGTACATGCAGGCCTTGCGCAAGGCGGCCGACGAGCGCGGCATGCTGCTGATCTTCGACGAGGCGCAAACCGCTTTCGGCCGCATCGGCCATCGCACCGCATCGGACTTCTATGGCGTGGTGCCGGACATCATGTCCGTATCGAAGACCATGGGCGGCGGCCTGCCGCTGGCCGCGACGGTGACCAGCCCGAAGATCGAGCAGGACGTGTTCGAGAAGGGCTTCACCTTCTACACGAGCCACGTCTCCGACCCGCTGCCCGCCACCGTGGGGCTGGCCGTGCTGGAGACCATCCGCAAGGAAGGCCTGATCGAGCGCGCGCGCACCACCGGCGCCTACCTGCGCGGTCGGTTGCTCGACATGCAGAAGCGCTACGAAGCCATCGGCGACGTGCGCGGCGAAGGCCTGCTGCTCGGCGTGGAACTGGTGCAGGACCGCGCGTCGCGCCAGCCGTACCACGAGCTCGGCGCGCGCACCACGAAGAAGTGCTTCGAACTGGGCCTGAGCATGAACATCCGCCGCCGGCCCGAGCGCGGCTCGGTGTGGCGCATTGCGCCACCGCTCACCGTGAGCCACGAAGAGATCGACCGCGCCACCGCGATCCTCGACCGTGCCCTGCGCGAGAGCCTCGACGAGATCGCGCAACCCGCGCCCGTGGTCCGTGCGGCCGTTGCCGCGAATTGAGCGACACCATGACGAACCGATCATTGGTCGTCGGCGCCATGCTGGCCCTCGCCTTCGCGAGTGCCAGGGCGCAGGACAACGACACGCTCGCAAAAGCAAAGGCCGTCGGCACCATCACCATGGGCGTGCGCGAGGCCTCGCCGCCGCTGTCGTACTCGCTCGGCACGAGCTACGCGGGCTATCACGTCGAGCTGTGCGAGCAGATGCTGTCGAAGCTGCTGCCCGGCGTCGCCATCCGGCAGATGGCCGTGACCTCGCAGAACCGCCTGCCGCTGCTGCAGAACGGCACCGTCGACATCGAGTGCGGCTCCACCACCAACAATGCCGCCCGCCAGCAGCAGGCCGCCTTCGCCAACACGACCTACATCACCGAGGCGCGCTTCGCCGTGCGGGCCGCCAGCGGCATCGCATCGGTCGAGCAGCTCAAGGGCAAGACCGTGGTGACCACCACCGGCACCACGCTGGTCCAGCGCTTGCGCAAGCTCGAGCAGGACAGGAGCTTCGGCATCACCGTGGTCCTCGCCAAGGACCATGCGGAAAGCTTCCTCCTGCTGGAAAGCGGGCGGGCCGACGCCTTTGCCATGGACGACAACACGCTGGCCGGCAACATCGCCAACGCGCGCAACCCGGCGGACTTCAGGATCGTGGGCAAGCCGCTGGGCGTCGAGCCCATTGCGATCATGCTGCGCAAGGACGACCGGGCGTTCAAGAGCGCGGTCGATGGCTACCTTGCGGGTGCCATGTCCTCCGGCGCGCTGGAGAAGCTGTACGCCAAGTGGTTCATGGCGCCGATTCCGCCGAAGAACGCGGTCATCAACATCCCGTTGAGCGAATCGCTGAAGGCGGCGTTCCTGTCGCCGAACGATCGGCCGGCGGAGGCGTACGAAGACGGCAGGTAGGCACCCGATCGGGGGTGGTAGCCTTGCCTCCCCATGAACCTCCGCACCAAGATCGTCGCGCTGGCCGTCGCCCCGCTGCTCGTCGCGCTGGTGCTCGTGGCCCTCGCGGTGCGCCACCAGGAGCACGACCTCGCACAGCGCGAGCGCGCGCTCATCGAGCGCAGCTACATGGCCCAGCGCCGCAGCGAACTGCGCAGCTACGTCGACCTGGCCGTGAGCAACCTGCTCCCGCTCTATGAATCCGGGCAGGACGACGAAGCCACCCGCAACGAGGCCCTGCGCCGCCTGGCTGCGCTCAACTACGGCGACGACGGCTACTTCTTCGTCTACGACCTGGAGGGCAATTCGCTGATGCATTCGCGCCAGCCCGAACTGGTCGGCCAGAACCTCTGGGAGCTGCGCGACTCGCGCGGCCGCTACACCATCCAGGAACTGATCAAGGGCGCGAAAGAAAACGGCGGCGGCTACGTCGAGTACGAATGGCGCAAGCCCTCGAGTGCGCAGATGGCGCCCAAGCTCGGCTACGTCACGGTGCTGCCGCGCTGGAACTGGATGGTCGGCACCGGCCTGTACCTGGACGACATCCAGTCGACCATGGACACGCTCGACAAGCAGATGAATGCCAACGTCACCGCCACGCTGCTATGGATTGCCGGCATCGCGGCGCTGTGCCTGAGCGTTGTCAGCGCGGCCGGCCTGCTGCTCAATCTGAGCGAACACCGCACGGCAGAAGCCAAGCTGCGCCTGCTCGCGCGGCGCGTGGTGCAGTCGCAGGAAGAAGAGCGCGGCCACCTCGCGCGCGAGCTGCACGATGGCACCAGCCAGACGCTGGTGTCGGCCAAGCTCCTGATCGAATCGGCCGTCGACGCGCTCGGCCGCGACCACCAGCCGGCGCCGCCCGCGCTCGGCAAGGCGCTGCAGCGGCTCAACGATTCGCTCACCGAAGTACGGCGCATCTCGCACCGCCTGCGCCCCGCGCTGCTCGACACGCTGGGCCTGCCCGCCGCGCTGGAGCGGCTGGGCCATGAGTTCGGCGAAGAGGGCAGCGTCGACGCATCCATCATGGTCGAGGGCGAGCCCTTCGAGTTGTCGCAGGAGACCAAGACCGCGCTCTTTCGCGTGACGCAGGAGGCGCTCACCAACGTGCGCAAGCACGCAGAGGCGCACCGCGTGCACATCTCGCTCGGCTTCAACGACGAGGCCGTGCGGCTGGAGGTGAGCGACGACGGCGTGGGCTTCGATGTCGAGGCGATGCAGCTCGACCCGCGCCACGGCATCGGCCTTCGCAACATGCGCGAGCGCATCGAGGCGATCGGCGGGAGCCTGGCCATGCGCTCGGGCCGCGGCCACACCTCCATCGTGGCCGAGGTGCCGGCCCACAGCGCGAGGCCGGAATGACAGCACCGCCCAAGCCCATCCGCCTCTTCATCGTGGACGACCACCCGCTGGTGCGCGACGGCCTGCGCGCGCGCCTGGGCGCCATGCCCAACCTGGAGATCGTCGGCGAGGCCGGCAGCGGCGCCGAGGCGCTCGCGCTCATCGACACGCTGCGGTGCGACCTCATGCTGGTCGATGTCGGCATGAAGGACATGAACGGCATCGACCTTGCCGCGCTGGTGCTGCAACGCGATCCTCCACCGCCGCATCATCCCGCGCCGCACATCGTGATGCTCAGCATGTACGACAACCCCGAGTACGTGCAGAAGGCGATGCAGGTGGGCGCGCGCGGCTACGTGCTGAAGGACGCGCCCGCGGCCGAGATCGTGGCTGCCATCGAGGCGGTGTCGGCGGGCGGCACGTTCCTCAGCCCGGCCGTGTCGAAGAAACTCTTTCGCAACCAGGCGCCGCGGCCGCTGCTCACACCGCGCGAGGGCGAGATCCTCACCGCGCTCGGCCGGGGCGAATCGAGCAAGCAGATTGCGCGCGACCTGGGCCTGAGCGTGCGCACGGTGGAGGCGCACCGGCAGAGCATCAAGCGGCGGCTGGGCATCGAAGGGCAGGCGGAGCTCATCAAGTACGCGGTGGAGCATGCGCGGGAGTTCGGGCAGGGGTGAGTGCTAGGTCAGCATCGCACCGTCGACGCAAGTGACGCAGGCCCCCCCGATGCGGATGCCGCCCTTCGAATCGACGTTCACTGCAATGCGCCCATCGCGGCCCACGCAGCGCCCCTGGGTGGCGAGGTAGTCCTTGCCGCTGGAAGGCAACAGGCCCCGCTCCCAGAGGAACACGGCCACGCTGCCATTGCCGCTTCCGCAGACGGGGTCCTCGTCCACGCCGGAGGAGGGCGCGAAGGTGCGCACTTCTATCGCGGCATCGCCGGACGGATGCAAGCCGAACACGGTGACGCCGGTCACGCCCAGACGACGCTCCAGTGCCGCCAGCTTTGCAAGATCCGGATGCAGGCCGATCACTGCGTCCGCATCTTCGAGCTGCGCAATGATCCAGACGGGCCCTACGTTCACGACGCCCGGTTCGACCTTCAGCTTGCGTCCGAGGATGGCCTCGAGGTCGTTCCGATCCGCTTCCCGCAGCGCGTCGATCGTCCTCGGCGGCAGCTCGAAGCTCAGGCGACGATCTCCACCTGAATCCGAGACGGTCAGCTCGACGAGACCCGCATCGCATTCCTGGACCAGTCGTCCATTTGCACGAGGTGTCGCACGCCCGGCTTCCAGCAGGGCGTATGCGCTGCCCAGCGTGGGATGACCGGCAAACGGGAGCTCGTTGCGGGGCGTGAATATCCGCAGCCGGTAGTCCGCCTCCCGCGACGACGGGGGAAGCACGAAAGTCGTCTCCGAGAGATTGGTCCATCCGGCAATGGCTTGCATCGCGTGGGTGTCGAGTCCCTCGGCGTCGAGGATCACGGCAACCGGGTTGCCCTTGAAAGGCTGGGAGGTGAATACATCCACCACTTTGTAGGATCGTTTCATTGCTTCCTTTCGGCGTTTGCGAAGACCGGCCAGCTTGCCACCACGCTGTCGATCTCGCTGGCTGCGATGCCGTACTTCGCCATGCGCGCACGATGGTCGGGTGTGCCGAGGTACGCACGAAGCTGCCTGTTCACGGCCTCGATCAGGTCGCGGTTGTCCTTGTTGAAGGAGAAGCCGCCTGTGGGAAGAGGGCCGTCGGCGCTGGCCTCCTGCACGACGGTCTCCAGGTCCTTGTGTACCGTGGCGAGCGCGCGGTTGCCCACGGCCGTGGCCACGTAGGCGTCGATCTTCCCGGACTGCAACGCAGCCACCGCCAGCGGTTGATCGCCGAACACCACGAGCTGGTTGTCGGCTACCCCCGCAGACCTGGCGGATTGGATCTGCACCGTGCCACCGACAAGGCCCAGCCGCGCATCGCCACGCGCGGCAACCGCCTTGTAGCCTGTCAGTGCCTTCGGATTGCCCCGCGCCACGAGAAGCCCGTCGCCGAGCGCCCAGACCGGCGCGCTGAACGTGACCAGCGTGGAACGCTCGGGTGTCACGAAGATCGGCGCGTTCATGTCCCAGCGTCCTTGCCGGACGCCGGGCAGCAGTTCCTCGAACGAGGTGCGGTGGTGCTCGATGCTGGCCACCCCGATCGCGCGCAGCACCACGTCGGCGAGTTCGATGTCCGCGCCGGTCGGGCGCCCGTCCTGGTCCGTCCAGTAGAAGGGCGGCTCTTCGATATAGGCGAGGCGTACTTTCATCTTTGACTCCAATGGAACAGGTCAGCGGGAGGCCGCATCCAGGCTTGCGGAAAGAGCGGCCAACGCCGGCTTCAGCCTCGCGGGAGGCAGATAGCCGAAGCCGAGCCGGAACACCCGGTCGGCTTCGCCGAACCACCGGCCCGATGCGAGCTGCAGGTCATGGTTCGGCAACAGCGTCCAGAAGCGCACGACGGCGGCCTCGTCGAACACGTCGGCGCGCAGCCGCAGGCAGCACAGGGCGCCGGCGTCGGGCCGGATCCATTCGATGCGCTCGCGTTCGGCCCGGCACCAGCTCGACAGCTCGGCCAGGGCATTCGCAAGAAGATGCCGTCGGGGACCGAGCACGGCCTCCCTGTTGCGCAACAAGGCCGCAGCCAGCGTTTCGTCGAGCACCGAGCCGGAGATCACGGTGTTCATCTTCGCGATCGTGAGTCGGGCCCGGAGGTCCGCATCGGGCACCGTGAGCCAGCCTGTGCGCAGCCCTGGCGCACCCAGTGCCTTGGAGACGGAGGCGCCCGTGACGATGCGTCGGTCGAGCGCCGCAAAGCTCTCGACCTTTTCATCGTCGCCATAGGAGGCTTCGCGATAGGTCTCGTCGATGAAGAGCAGCGCACCGGGCGACAGGCGGGCCATCCGTTCGAGGAGTTGCTCGATGTCGGCCCGCGATGTGCGAACGCCGCTGGGGTTCTGCGGCGAAGCGATGCTCACGAGCCTGGTCTTCGGTGTCAGGCATGCCTCGATCCGATCGAGGTCGAGCCGGTAGCCGTTTTCGAACGAGAGCTTGACCTCGTGCACGGTCACGCCGGCGCCCAGCAGGCTGTCGCGGCTCGGCGGAAAGCACGGTGTCGCCAGCACCGCTTCGTCGCCGGCGCGGCAGGTCTCGAAAGCAAGGAGGAAGAGACCGAGCGCCGTGCCCTGCGTCGTCAGCACCTGGTCCGCCGGCACCTTGCAGGCCTGTGCGATCTCTTGCCGCAGCGCGAGCGAACCGGCGGAGGTGCCGTAGCCGAGCTTGAGGTCGCGGATGTCCTCCAGGCCCGGAAGGTCCAGCAGCTCGCCGAGGGTCAGGTCCTGCGAGGTGCTTTCCGCCAGGTTGAAGGGGCGGTTCACATCGAGCAGCGTGATGATCTCGTTGTAGGGAAACCTCCCGCGCCATTGGGGAGCGTGCGGCGAGACCGCCTCGCGAACGTCGTCGTTCTTGGGTTGGACAGAGTGCATTCGAAGAATCGTAGCCAGCAGGCGCCGACCGCAACAGCCACAGTTTTTCGATTTTTCGACCAGCACAGTTCGCTTGCACAGCTGCACCTGCAGGACTGAAAATATCCGTCCCCCTCTGAACGAGCGCCATCATGGAAGCGCAGACAAGCTACCGATACGAACAGCTGGCCGAACTCGTCGTCGGCATGATCGACAAGGGCGCGTTGTCGCCGGGGATGCGCGTGCCGTCCGTGCGCAGCGTCAGCGAGGAGCAGCGCCTGAGTGTCGCGACCGTGCTGCAGGCCTACCGCCTGCTCGAGGATCGCGGGATCCTCGAGGCCAGGCCGCAGTCGGGCTTCTATGTCTCGGGCGCGCACCGCACGGGCTTTGCATTGCCCTCGACCTCGCGCCCTCGCACCAGGGCGTCGACCGTGTCGATCAGCGGCGCCGTCGCCGTGTTGCTCGAGCATGCGTCGAACACCGCGCTCGTCCCGCTGGGATGCGCGGTGCCCGATCCGGGTCTGCTGCAGTCCAGGCGCCTCGATCTCGTGCTGGCAGGCGTGGCGCGCCAGCACGGCGCGCGTCACAACGTCTACAGCCCACCGCGGGGCGAAGCCGTCCTGCGCCGCGAGATTGCCAAGCGCTCGATGCGCGCAGGCCACGCCCTGTCGCCCGACGACATCGTCATCACCGGCGGCTGTACCGAAGCCCTCACGCTGGCGCTCGGCGCGGTGGCCAGGCCCGGCGACACGGTCGCCGTCGAGTCGCCCACCTACTTCGGCCTGCTGCACACGCTGGAGGTCCTGGGGCTGAAGGCGCTCGAACTGTCCACCGACCCGATCCGCGGTGTCGATGTCGCGGCGCTCGCGCGCGTGCTCGAGAAGGAGACGATCGCGGCCTGCGTGCTCTCGTCCGGCTTCAGCAATCCGCTGGGCTTCGTGATGGCCGAGAGCGACAAGCAGTCGCTGCTCGCGCTTCTTGCGAAGCACGCCATACCGCTGATCGAAGACGATGTGTATGGCGACATCCACTTCGGCCGCGAGCGCCCCAAGCCCTTCATTGCGCTGGACCGCGGCAAGAACAAGGTCATCTACTGCAGCTCTTTCTCGAAGAGCCTGGCGCCCGGCTACCGGGTCGGCTGGATCGCCCCGGGGGCCTACACGCAGCGCGTGATGGAACGCAAGCTGGCATTCAGCCTCAGCAGTGCGGTGCTGCCACAGCTCGCGATCGCGCAGTTCCTCGAAGGCAACACCTATGACGTGCATCTGCGCCGGGTTCGGCGCCTCCTCGAGGAGAACCTGGGACGGATGATGCGGGCCATCGAGGCGAGCTTTCCCGCCGAAACGAAAGTGAGCCGACCCACCGGGGGCTTCATGCTCTGGCTGGAACTGCCAAGGCATTTCGATTCGCGTGCGTTGTTCGACGAGGCGCTCGAGCAGGGCATCTGCTTTGCGCCGGGCGATGTGTTCTCGGCCAGTCGCCGCTATGGCAACTGCCTGCGCCTGAGCGCCGGGCACGCATGGGACGAGCGCATGGATGCCGGCGTGCGTCGGCTGGGGCGGATGGCGCGCGCGCAGCTGAGTGCGTAGACCCGCGAACTGCTTGCATGGACCTCGCTTAAGCTTCCCTCTCCCGCCTTGCGAACGCACTTGCGATCGCACCCGACTTCCAGAAGCATCAAGGAACAGGAGCCCCATGCGCGAACTCTCCCCCAACGCCCAACTCGTCTCCAACATCTTCGACGAAGTCGCCAAGGGCAATGGCGCGCCTTTCTGGGAGGCGTGCCACGACGATGTCGTCTGGCGAACCATCGGCGAAGGCTCCTGGAGCGGCGAGTTCGCGGGCAAGCAGACCATCATCGACGAGGTGTTCCGCCCACTCAATCGCGCGCTCGCTGAGCGAGCCACCATCCCGACCCGCCTGGTGGATGGCGGCGATGTCGTCGTTCTGCAAGCCAGGGGGAAGAATCTGACCCGCGACGGCCAGCGCTACGACAACGACTATGTCTTCGTGATCCATTTCCAGGACGGGAAAATCATCCGCTACGAAGAGTATTGCGATACGGAACTGATCGCTCGTGTCTTGCCTGACCGCATTGCGGCCAAGTCGATTCCCGTATCCAGGTGAGCATGCGTCGCGCTGTGGATGTGCGGCGCGGCTTCAACTGGTGGTACGCAGACGTCGTCGGATGACCGCAAGCGCCCGCACCGCCTTGCCCGATATCCTTCGAACTGCCTTCATCCAACCCAAATCCGCATGCCCGAACTTCCCTACAGCCCAGCCGCCGACCGCAACAAGCAGCCCATCCTCGACGCATTGACCCGCATCCTCGGCGAGCACGGCATCGCACTGGAAATCGCGTCCGGCACGGGCCAGCATGTCGCATGGTTCGCAGGCTCGATGCCCCGATGGACCTGGCAACCCACCGACGCGGACCCGCGCACGCTGCCCTCGCTCGCAAGCCGGGTCGCAGAGGCCGCACTCCCCAATCTCCGCTCGCCGCTCCTGCTCGACGTGACGTCACCTCGATGGCCATCGGATGGCTTCGTGTTCACCAAGGGAGAAGAGCAAAAGTTCGACGCGATCTACTGCGCCAACATGCTGCACATCGCGCCGTGGGCTGCATGCACCGGCCTGATGCAAGGTGCCGCGCGGCACCTGCTTCCTGGCGGGTTGCTGATCACGTACGGCCCCTACTTCGAAGATGACGTTCCGGCCGCGCCGAGCAACATGGCGTTCGACGAAGACTTGCGCGCCCGCAATCCCGCATGGGGCATCCGCCGCCTGGAGGACGTGGTGGCAGAGGCGCGCCGCGCTGGCCTCGTGTTGCGCGAGCGGCATGCGATGCCTGCGAACAACCTGCTGTTGGTGTTCGGCGCCTGAGGCGGGTCCGGGTCTTCCGCTTCAGTGCGCCTGGATGGGTGTCTACATTGAACGGAACTACAGAACGAGAAGTGACCATGATCCAACTCGGACAGGCAGACGCAGCAGCACTGCATGATGTATACGAGCGAGCCTTGAAGGTCACACACGCCAGGTTCCGCCGCACACACCACGCGACCCTTCCCTCCCGCCATGCAAGAACGCTTCATCACCGACATCCTCAAGAACCGCAACAACCAGGCAATCCTCGAGCGATGGCCCACGTTGGCTCTCCCCGACGGATGGCTGGTCGCCGGCTGCCTCTTTCAAACGGTGTGGAACCTGCGGTCCGGCGCTGCGCCGGAGGCGGGCATCAAGGATTACGACCTGTTCTACTTCGACGCCAACGACACGAGCGACGCAGGGGAGCGTCGTGTGCAAGCGCGAGTCGATGAAGTCTTGGGCGATCTCGGCATCACGGTCGAGGCATCGAACCAGGCGCGTGTTCACCTCTGGTACGAATCGTATTTCGGCCATCCCTACGAGGCGCTGCGCAGCACGCGCGATGGCATCGACCGCTTCCTTGTTCCGGCTACATGCGTCGGCGTCCGGCCGGGCGAGCTTTATGCGCCGAATGGCCTTTCCATGCTGTACGACGGCGTACTGACGACCAACCCGCTGATGCCGCATCGCGAGCTGTTCAAGAAGAAGGCCGCGTCGTATCTCTCGCGGTGGCCGTGGCTGCAGGTTCAGCCGGGCGATCTTCCTCACTCCGAGACGGAGCAGACATGCTGAAGAAAACCCTGGCCGCTCTCGGCTTGCTGCTCCTCGCAGCCATCGCCTACCTCGCCCTGTGGCCCGTTCCGGTCAAGCCCGTCGTCTGGTCCGCCCCCACCGATCCCGGCTACACCGGCGCCTTCGCGGTCAACGACCACCTGGCCCAGCTCAACATGATCGACCTTGGCCGCGAAGAGGGCCCCGAGCACATCGCCGTCGGCCCCGACGGCAAGCTCTACACCACGGTGCTGAGCGGCAACATCCTTCGCATGAACCCCGACGGCAGCGCGCAGGAAGCCTTCGTCAACACAGGCGGTCGCGTGCTTGGTTTCGATTTCGATTCAAGCGGCAATCTCATCGCGGCCGACGCCATCAAGGGGCTGCTGTCCATCAGCCCTTCGAAGCAGATCGCCGTGCTCGCCAACCAGGTCGACGGCCAGCCGATCCGCTATGCCGACGGCGTGGTGGTGGCGCGCGGCAGCGGCACGATGTATTTCACCGACGCATCGACGCGCTTCTCGCCGGCCGAGTGGGGCGGCACCTTCGAGGCCAGCGTGCTCGACATCCTCGAGCAGTCCGCCACGGGCCGCGTGCTGGCCTACGACCCGGCCACCAAGGCCACGCGCGTTGTCGCGCGCGGCCTCGCGTTCGCGAACGGCATCGCCTTGAGCGCCGATGAGAAGAGCCTGTTCGTTGCGGAGACCGGCAAGTACCGCGTGTGGAAGATCGGCATCGACGCGAGCAACATCGATGTGGGCGCGGGCACTGCCAATCCGCAGGCCACCGTGCTGCTCGACAACCTGCCCGGCTACCCCGACAACCTCATGCGCGGGCTCGACGGCAAGATCTGGGTGGGCCTCGTGAAACCGCGCAACCCGACCATCGACAAGCTCGCCAGCAAGCCGTTCCTGCGCAGCGTGACGATGCGCCTGCCGCGCGCACTGTGGCCGGTGCCCAAGGCCTATGGCCATGTGGTCGCATTCAGCGAAGACGGCAAGGTGCTTGCGAGCCTGCAGGATGCGACGGGCGCCTACCCCGAGACCACGGCCGTCACCGAAACGCGCGATCGACTCTATGTGCAGAGCCTGCATGCGAAGGGGCTGGGGTGGTTGAAGCGCTAGCTGGGGGCCTGAACCAGACGGCGCGAGCCGCCCCGGTAGCCGAGGCACAGGAAGATGTCGCTGCCGTACCCGTTGATGACCTCAGTCCGTGTGCGCCACCGCCTTGATCTCGATCAACTGATGCGGAAATGCCAGCCCCGACACGCCAACGAGCGTCACCGCCGGCCGATGCGTTCCCATGTACGCCTTGAACACAGGCACCAGCGCCTCCGTGTGCGCCTGCGGATCGGTCACGTAGATCACCAGTTCCGCAAGATTCGTCTTCGTCACGTTGAACCCCGCGAGCACGCGGTCGAGGTTTTCCAGCGTCTGCGTTGTCTGCGCCGCGATGTCGCCTTCGCCGACGAACGCACCCTGCATGTCGTGCGAGAACTGTCCCGAGATGTAGATGGTGCCGTTCACGCTGTACCCTTGGCCCACGCCGAAGGCTTCTTCCCACGGCACGCCGTGGCTGTAGAGAGCAGGTTGCTGTTTCATGTGCGCTTTCTTTTCCGTTCCGGAGAGTGATGAACGACTGTAGTCACGCCATTGGCGAAGCGGCTTCTACACAGATGCGAAGAACATTCCACATCGACCACCATCCCCACCCATGCAGCGCGCGAACCTGAACGAGATCCTGGTCTTCATGGCCGTCGTCGACGAAGGCAGCTTCATCGCCGGTGGGCAGGCCATGGGCCTCACGCGCTCGGCGGCGGGCAAGGCCGTGGGCCGGCTCGAAGACAGGCTCGGCGTGCGCCTCTTGAACCGCACGACGCGTACGCTGAGCCTCACCGACGAGGGCCGGGTGTTCCACGAGCGCGGCCTGCAGATTCTCTCGGCGGTCGACGAAGCGGAGGCGAGCGTGGCGGGCCCGGGTGGCACGCCGCGCGGCGTGCTCCGCCTCACCGTGCCCGATGCCTTCGGCCGCCTCGTGGTGCTGCCGCTGCTGCAGAAGTACCTTGCGGCGTGGCCCGAACTGCAGGCCGAGGTGAGCTTCACCGATCGCGTGGCCGACATCGTCGAAGACGGCTTCGACCTGGCGGTGCGCATCGGCGCGGGCGGGGAGAACACGGACACGGGGTTGGTCTCCCGCGTGGTCGCCAGGTACAAGGCCGTGCTGTGTGCGTCTCCCGCCTACCTCGAAGGGCGGGGCGAGCCGATGGACATCGACGCACTCACGGGCCACGACTGCCTGTTCTTCAGCAGCCGCAATCAACGGCAGAGCTGGCGCTTCCGCAGCGACGACGGCGCCTGGGTCAAGGCCCAGGGGCGCAGCCGCCTGCGGCTGGACAGCGGCGAGGCCTTGCGCGACGCGGCCGTCGCCGGACTCGGCATTGCGTTGCTTCCGGACTTCCTGGTGGCGGAAGACCTGGCCGCCGGGCGCCTGCGGCAGGTGTTGCCCGGGCTCGATGCAGGCGAAGTGAAGATCCTCGCGCTGTATCCGACACGGCGGCTGCTGGAGCCGCGTGTGCGGCGGTTCATCGACCTGATGGCCGAAGAACTCCCACGCTGAGGCACGCTGCATGGACACGTTGATCGACATCCTGCCGTACCTGTTGATCGGCATCGCCGTGGCGCCGCTGCTGCTGCTCGGCCTCTACGCGCTCGCCAGCTATTTCGGGCTCGGGATCGCCGACCGCATCCTGGCGCTGACCGGGCGGTTCCTCGCGCTGCAGTGGTTCAGCGGCGGCGTGCTGAACGCCGTGGGCGGGATCGCGCTCGCTGCGCTGGGGGTGTGGGCGGTGCTGCACTTCGATCCGCTCCTGCACCGGCTGCTGGCCGTCTTGCTGGTGCCGTTCGGGCTCTGGCGGACTTACCTGGGTGTGGCGGTGCTCAGGGCGCTCGCGAAGGCGGAGGACCCGCCCTGAAGGCCAGCTCACCCGCGCAGCCGGCATTTCACTGCCCCTGAGACAGCGCGACCGCATCGGCGCCCGCCCGACGCTGCTGCATGTGCGCGACGTGGGGCGGCTTTCGGTGCTGGTGCAGCTCGTGCGGGAAGAGTCAGTCGAAGAGAAATCGGGGCGCGATCTCGTGCTCGAGCGGTTGGTCGAACTGCTGCTGATCGAAGCGCTGCGCTCGACGCCCGGCGAGGGCGCGCCGCCGGGGCTGCTGCGGGGGCTGGCAGACCCGCGGCTGTCGCTAGCACTGCGGCATCTGCACGGCGACCCGGCGCAACCATGGACGGTGGCCGAACTCGCGAAGAAGTCAGCGTTGTCGCGTTCGGCTTTTTTCGAGCGCTTCTCGCGCGCGGTCGGGCTGCCGCTGATGGAGTACCTGCTGGCCCGGCGCATGGCCATCGCGAAGGACCTGCTCGCTCGCGAGGATGTCGGTATTTCGGAAGTCGCGGAACGCGTGGGCTACGGCTCGGCCAGCACGTTCAGCACGGCGTTCAGCACGGCGTTCAGCCGGCATGTGGGGCAATCGCCGGGGCGCTACGCGCGGCGGCATTAGGGCCTGTGTATTCAGAGCTCGATGCGAAACCGAAGCTCCGGCGTTCCGCCCAGCCCGGGCGCCTTGACGAACTCTTCCACGAGCACGCCGCCATTGGCGCGAATGACGTGCTGCGAGGCCAGGTTGCCCGGGTCGGTCGTGATCTCGACGTAGCCCAGCCCGACAGACCTGGCCTCGGGAAGCAGCGAGCGCAACGCCGCTTTGGCATACCCCCTGCCGCTCTTCCACGGCACGACGCCGTAACCGATGTGGCCGAGGCAATAGTCGGGCAGCGCGTTCGTGCCGTGCTGCCAACGCAGCCCGATGCTGCCGCAGAACTCGCCGTCCCACAGCCATCGCCGATAGCCGGGCAAGCGAGGGACAGTGGTGCCATCGGGAAGCGTGACGGGTGGCCCCTTGGCCTCTCGATCCACAAGGCTCTTCAGGAACCCGTCGGCGTCCGCCCGTATCAGCAGGAGTTCTTCTTGCGTGACCTCGGGCCGAAGGTTGTTGGGCGACCATCCGCGTTCGAGCGCAGCGACGTAGCCCGCCAGATGCTCGTGCGACGGCCAGACGAGATGTACCGCTGAAGCGGTTTCGGAAATTGGCATGGTGTCGATTTTCAATGAGAGCGGCTGCCTCACGCCGCCTGCGGCCGCCATGCGACGACGCCCTGCGTCCGCGCCCTCACCTCGGGCGAGGCCAGGCAGGTGGCGACTGCCTCGTAGCCCGGCGCGCCCGGCCAGGGCGCAACCCGGCTTGGCGGGCTGTGATTGGCAGGGCAGAAGATGATCGACTCGTCGGCACCCACGGCCGCCAAATCGAGGATCACGCAGGAGCGCGTCAGCAGAAAGAGCGGCCGGGCATCGGGTCCACGGCGGCGCAGATGCGCAATCACGGCTTGCTGCGTGGCCGAATCCAGGCCTTGCTCCACAATGTCGACAACCAGGACGGCCGGGCCCTGGGCCTCCAGCCCGGCAAACAGTGCGATCAACGCATCGGACACCGTCGCCCCATCGTCGGCAAGCCAGGCCAGCGTCTGTTGGACACGCGACTTGAGCGCTGTGTCGGCATCGAGCCGCACTGTCGCATCGGCGCCTTCAAGTCGCTCCAATCCCAGGAACGCGGCAGACGGCAGGGTTTCGGCGATGCGCAGGGCCAACCGGGTCTTGCCGCTGCCCAGCGGCCCGACGATGTAGTTCAGCGGCCGGACATTGCTCAGTCTGAACAGTTCGCCGCCCCAGGGCCAAGGAAGTTCGAACTCGACATCGATCCTTGCGGCAGGGCCCAGCAGTTGCGTCAACGCCTCGGCGGTCGGTGCCCGGCCTTGGGCGAGATCGGCCCGCAGATGGCGGACTTTCTCGATGGTCTCCGTCAACTGGTGCGCGCGGCCCTCGAGCGCCGCCTGGTGCGCGGCCAGCGCGGCCTCGAGCGTCCCGGCATCGCCTGCCAGCACGCGCGCCACCTGCGCAAGGCTCAGGCCCAGCGCGCGCAGGGCCACGATGTCCGCGCCGCGGCTCATTTCACCGGGACCGTAGGAGCGCCATCCGGCGGCATTGCGCGTCGGCGCCACCAGGCCGCGCTGCTCGTAGAGGCGCAGCGCCTTGGCGGACACACCGAGTCGCCTGGCAGCCTCGGCAGGGTTGAGGAATCGGGTGGAAGCGTTCAAGAATCACCTCGTGGTTGGATCGGACACGGCCTTTATCGAGGTTGCCGCAGGGGCCGGGTCAAGCGGATTCCACACGACTCCACGCCATGCGCCCGAAGGCCCGCGCCTACGGCCGCGCCTGAACCAGTGGCTCCAGCTCGGCCCGGATGCGCCGGATCGTCACCTCGTGTCGCAGCGTCTGTGCGCCGCGCCCGTACGTCATCGCCTTGCGGACGAGCCGCAGTTGCTCGCGCTGCAGTTGCGTCTTCAACCGTCTGGCCCGCAGGCCGAAGCTCCAGCCTGTCTCGCGGCGCACCTTGTAGCGCAGCAGCGGGGCGCCCAGGCGCATCCATTCGTCGTCGCGGATCAGCTCGCGCTCGGGCACGAAGTAGGCCGCGAGCGCGTGGAGGTATGCGCCGTTCTCGCGCGCGGCGACCCGCCAGAAAAGCCCGGCTGCGATCATCGCGGGGATGCCCTTCACGGCGAGCAGCACGGCCATCTCGCGGTAGCTGCCGTCGAAGAGGTCTTCCAGCCACGGCGAGTTCCAGATGAAGTGCATGGCCCACGCGAGCGCGAAGCACAGCAAGGCGACGGCGATCCGCATCGCCTTCGATCGTTCCGGGTGCAGCAGGAACCAGGCGACGCCGAAGGACGCGATCGTGGTGTAGGCCGCGTGGCTCCAGAGGCCGCTCAGCAGCCCGCGCGTGAACAGGTTCAGCAGCACCGGGTACACCTGGTTCTCGAGCGGAAAGTGCATCGAGGCGTTGACGGTGTAGCTCAGGTTCTCGACCACCTGGAAACCCAGTCCCGTCATGGCGCCGACGATCAGCACCGAGAGATACGTCTGGAACTGGTTGCGCGCGACCAGCACCAAGAGGATGACGCCCGCGAGCTTCAGGAACTCCTCGGTGATCGGCCCCGCGATGGCCGGCCCCCACACCGCCACGAAGTCCGGCGACACCAGCTTGGCGCACAGGCTCTGGATCGCGATGTTGGCCGGCGCCGCGAAGTACACCGCGCCGAGGCCGCCCCATGCGAAGGCCAGCACGAAGGCCTCGGGCGGATGCTGCTCGAGCAGGTCCAGCGTGCGAAAGACCAGCAGGAAAACCAGCGTGTAGAGGCCCCACACCAGGAGGCCCAGCAACGCGGTGACGGGCACCACGCGAAAGCCCATCGAGAACATGTTGATCGTGTAGAACAACCCGTTGACGATCATCGCCGCGAGCAGCCAGAAGGCCGCGCGATGCGGCTGGAAGAACGAGTCGGTGCCCACCGGCCACTCGCCGCGATCCTGTTCGGGGCCCGCGAGACTCTGGGTGTCGCCAGAACTCATTGAATTACCTTCGTGCTTCGCACTGCGGTGCGAGCTTGCTTGGGGCGGCCCGGCGCGGCGCTCATGGCGAAGCCTCCAGGTCCATCGACTCCAGCATGCTGCGGGCATCGGCCATCGCTTCGTTCAGGCCGTCGCTGGCGCCGTAGAAATCGATCTGCACGAGCGACTTGCGCTGCAGGTCGACCACCTGCCAGAACCGGCCCGCGAGCTTCGAGCCGTAGTAGGCGAAGGTCTTGCCCTGCAGGCCCCAGGAGGTGACGAAGTCGGAGATGTCGCCGTCGATCTCCAGGTGCTGGCCGCGCTCCATCAGCCTTTGCTGGCGCACCAGCGGGCCATCGGGGCCGCCCACCCATGGACCGGTGGTCACGAGGAACTTGTGGCCTCCCTTGAAGAGCATCAGCGACCTGCCGGCCTTGGAGCGCGAGACGTCCATCTCCCATCCGTTGGCGGGCATGAACCGGGCATGGCCGACCGACACCGTCTCTCCCGGATCGAGGGGCCGGGCGCCGGGTGTGCGGCTGTCCCAGAAAGCGAGGCCGCCCACGTAGGCGGCAATGGCCAGGAGCACCGCGAGTGCGCCTGGCCAGGTGCGATACGGGATGCGGCGTGACGGCTCGGGCATGCGTGGATCGTGCCATACGACGTCAGCACCTTGCCGCGACTTCATGGCAAAGTGCCGGCCATCCCATCGAGTCAAAAACCACGCACGCCATGGAACAAAAGATCGAAGCGCCCACCAAGGACGACCTCCGCGCTATCGCGCACCAGCTGATGCATGCGGCCGAACTGGTGTCCGAGGCAACGGGTGCGGCCTTGTCCGGCACGATGGCCGACTTGGCCGCCTTGCAGAAGGTCGTCGATTCGAAGATCGTCGAGCCCGAGGCCACGTATTCGCTGCAGGCGCTCGGCCTGGCCTTCGGCAAGGTCTTCGTCGGCACGCAGGCGAACTTCGACTGGTGGATGGTCGAGGACGAATACGGCCGGGACCCTGCGATCCGCTACAAGCAGACGACGCTGCTGCTCTTTCCCAAGACGATGCTTTCCAAGCGGATCGAGGACGGGGAAGAGGTCGATGTGGCCGGGATCTTCAAGGGCTTGCAGGAGACGGTGCGGGAGGTGCTGGCCGAGCACTATCCGGGCGCCTGATGACGGACTTGCAAGGAGAACCATCGATGACGCAAACACAGGACATCCGGGCAGCCATCGATCGGCATTGGGCCGCCTCCGCTGCCGGCGATCAGGTCGCCGAGCACGAGATCTATCACGACGATGCCGTGTGCGCGTATCCGCAGTCGGGCGAGGTCATCCACGGCCGGCACAACCTGCAGGCACTGCGCAGCCATCACCCCGGCAAGCCATCGGGGTTCGCGGTCCGGCGGATCGTCGGGGAGGGCGATCTCTGGATCACCGAATACGCGATCGACTACGAAGGCAAGAGCGCCTTCACCGTGAGCATCATGGAGTTCCGGGACGGCAAGGTGGCGCGCGAGACGCAGTACTTTGCCGATCCCTTCGATGCGCCCGCCTGGCGCGCCCAGTGGGTCGAGCGGGCAGGGTGATCGGCGGGCATCGGTAAAGTCGGTGCACGTCCACAAGACCCGCCGCCACCCCATGCCCGACACCACCGTGCCAACGCCACGTTCCCGCATGCCTCTGTTCCGTCTGCTTTCGATGGGCGTCTTCCTGCTGATGGTGGGCTGTGCGAGTCCACCCGGGCCGCAGAGACCGCCACCCGTCTCCAGCATCCCTCCGCTGACGACCGAGCAGTCGAACAGCATCACGATCCACGCGCTGGGCCTCGTCGGCACGCCGTACCGCTATGGCGGCAACACGCCCGAGGGCGGCTTCGACTGCAGCGGGCTCATCGGCTATGTGTACCGCAGCAGCCTGGGGAAGGTGCCGCCGCGCACGGTGGCGCGCATGGCTTCGTTCGGCCAGCCTGTGGCGATGTCCGAGATCCGTTCCGGCGACCTCGTGCTCTTCGGCAATGCCACGCCATCGCACGCGGGCATCTACGTCGGCGACGGGCGCTTCGTGCATGCGCCGTCGACCGGCGGCGAGGTGCGGCTCGACCGGCTCGATGGCGTGTATTGGTCGCGCCAGCCGACGCAGGCGCGGCGGCCCTGATTCAGGGTTTTCCATTAAGCAAAGCCACGCGGCCGCCCCACGCGGTCTGACGGATGGCAGCGAGGCCCCATAAGGCAAAACTCCCCGGTTCCAATATCGAGGAGACATCCGCATGCAAACCCTCCGCCGCCACCTGGTGTGGCTGGTCGTGGCCGTCGTCGGCGCATTCGCGCTCGGCACCGTCGCCCTGACCCGTGGTGAAAGCGTCAACGCCCTCTGGGTGGTGGCGGCCGCGATCTGCACCTACCTGATCGCCTACCGCTACTACAGCCTCTTCATCGCCGACAAGGTGCTGGGGCTCGATGGCAACCGCAAGACGCCCGCGCACCGCCACAACGACGGACTGGACTATGTGCCGACCGACAAGAACGTGCTGTTCGGCCACCACTTCGCGGCCATCGCGGGCGCGGGTCCGCTGGTGGGCCCGGTGCTCGCGGCGCAGATGGGCTACCTGCCCGGGCTGCTGTGGGTGCTGGCGGGCGTGGTGTTCGCGGGCGCGGTGCAGGACTTCATCATTCTCTTCATCTCCACGCGGCGCGACGGCCGTTCGCTGGGCGACCTCGTCAAGCAGGAGATGGGCGTGGTGCCCGGGATGATCGCGCTCTTCGGCACCTTCATGATCATGATCATCATCCTCGCGGTGCTGGCGCTGATCGTGGTGAAGGCGCTGGCCGAATCGCCGTGGGGCACCTTCACGGTGGCCGCGACGATCCCGGTGGCGCTCTTCATGGGCATCTACCTGCGCTACATCCGCCCGGGCCGCATCGGCGAGGTCTCGCTGATCGGCTTCGTGCTGCTGATGCTCGCCATCTTCGGCGGCCAGGCGGTGAGCCAGAGCGCCGAATGGGCGCCGCTCTTCACCTTCGACGGCAAGGCGCTCACCTGGATGCTCGTGGGCTACGGCTTCGTCGCCGCGAGCCTGCCGGTGTGGCTGTTGCTCGCACCGCGCGACTACCTCTCGACCTTCCTGAAGATCGGCACCATCATCGCGCTGGCCATCGGCATCGTGTTCGTGATGCCGACGCTGCAGATGCCGGCCGTCACGCAGTTCGCGCAGGGCAACGGCCCGGTGTGGTCGGGCAGCCTGTTCCCGTTCCTCTTCATCACCATCGCGTGCGGCGCGGTGTCGGGCTTCCATGCGCTGATCTCCTCGGGCACCACGCCCAAGATGCTCGACAACGAGCGCCATGCGCGCTTCATCGGCTACGGCGGCATGCTGGCCGAATCGTTCGTCGCGGTGATGGCGCTGGTGGCGGCCTCGTGCATCGAGCCGGGCATCTACTTCGCGATGAACAGCCCGGCCGCGCTGGTGGGCAGCACCGCGCAGCAGGCGGCGCAGACCATCTCGAGCTGGGGCTTCGTGATCACGCCCGAGATGCTGCTGCAGACCGCCAAGGACGTGGGCGAGACCACCATCCTCGGCCGCGCCGGCGGCGCGCCGACGCTGGCCGTGGGCATGGCCCACATCCTCCACCAGGTGATTGGCGGGCAGGCCATGATGGCCTTCTGGTACCACTTCGCGATCCTGTTCGAGGCGCTGTTCATCCTCACGGCAGTGGACGCCGGCACGCGCGCGGGCCGCTTCATGCTGCAGGACTTGCTGGGCAGCTTCGTGCCCGCGCTCAAGCGCACCGATTCGCTGCCGGCGAACCTGGTTGCAACGGCGCTGTGCGTGGCCGCCTGGGGCTACTTCCTCTACCAGGGCGTGGTCGATCCGCTGGGCGGCATCAACACGCTGTGGCCGCTCTTCGGCATCTCCAACCAGATGCTCGCCGCCGTCGCGCTGCTGCTCGGCGTGGTGGTGCTGTTCCGCATGAAGCGCGAGCGCTATGCGTGGGTGGCCATCGCACCTGCCGTGTGGCTGCTGGCCTGCACGCTGACGGCGGGCTGGCAGAAGATCTTCTCGGCCGACCCGAAGATCGGCTTCCTCTCGCATGCCGCGAAGTACACCGAAGGCCTGGCCAACGGCGTGCTGGTGGCGCCGGCGAAGACGCCCGAGGCGATGTCGCGCATCGTCTTCAACGACCGGCTCGATGCGGCGCTGTGCGCGCTCTTCATGTTCGTGGTGCTGAGCGTGCTGGTCTACAGCATCAAGGCCTGCCTTGCGGCGCGCGCAGCCAACCGGCCGACCACGCAGGAGACGCCGTTCGAGCCCGCTGGCGCGTCGGCTGCGCCGGCCCACTGAGCACGGCCATGGCCCTCGCATTGCCCGAAGCCGGCCGCTACTTCGCCCGCTCGCTCAAGCAGTCGCTGCGGCTGATGGTCGGCCTGCCCGACTACGACGCCTACCTCACCCACATGGCGGCCACGCACCCGGACCGGCCGCCGATGAGCTACGAGGCCTTCTTCCGCGAGCGGCTGGAGGCGCGGTACGGGGCAGGCAAGGGGCGTTGCTGCTAGGGGCCGGTCCGTACCTCGTTCGCTTGACCCGCGCGGAACGCGGGTGATAGCCTGCTTCGCCTGCGCGGAGCAGGCTTTTTCCTTTTCGTGCCGGGCTGATGCCGCACATCGAACGAACAACAGAAACGGACCCTATGACTTTTTCCAAGCGCCCATCCCTCACCAAGAACCGCGCGCCGCTGCGCATCGCCTGCCACGGCGTGGTGCTCGCCTGCGCACTGCTGGCCGGCAATGCCATGGCCCAGAAGCCGCACCAGGGCGCGCTCGACGCGGCCACGCAGCAGAAGGATGAAGCGCTCAAGCTGCTGGAGCGCATGGTCAACATCGACTCCGGCTCGACCGTCACCGACGGGCTCGCCAAGGTCCGCGAGATCGCCGTCGAAGAGCTGCGCCAGCTCGGCGCGCGCATCGAGACCTTTCCGGCCGACCCGCACCCCGGCAGCAACGTGGTCGCCACGCTGACGGGGCAGGGCAAGAAGAAGATCCTGATCCTTGCCCACATCGACACCGTGTTCAAGGACGGCACCGCCGCGGCCAAGCCGTTCTACATCAAGGATGGCCGCGCCTACGGCCCCGGCGTGATGGACAACAAGGGCGGCGTCGTCGCAGGGCTGCAGGCGCTGAAGGTGCTGCAGAAGATCGGCTTCAAGGACTACGGCCAGATCACCTTCCTGATCGACACGAACGAGGAGATGGGCTCGGTCGGCACCACCGCGCTCATCGAGCGCGTGGCCAAGCAGCATGACGTGGCGCTGAACCTGGAGCCGGGCCGCCCGGCAGACGGCCTCGTGGTGGAGCGCAAGGGCTCGGCCACCGCGCTCGTGGAGGTGAAGGGCCTGGCCGCGCACGCGGGCGTCGCGCCCGAAACCGGCCGCAATGCCGCGATGGAAGTGGCGCACCAGGTGCTTCAACTGTCCAAGACCGCGGACGCGGCAAAGAAGACCACGGTCAACTTCACCGTGCTCACGGCCAACGGCGCGACCAACGTGATTCCCGCCAGCGCGAGTGCCAAGGGCGACGTGCGTGTGGCCACGCCCGACGAGTTCGATCGCGTCGAGAAGGACCTCATCCGCATCTCGCAGAACAAGCTGATCCCCGACACCGAAGTGCGCGTGCGCCTCGTGCGCGGCCTGCCGCCGATGCCGCGTTCGCCCGCATCGGACAAGCTGGTTGCCATGGCCGAAGGCATCTACGCCGAGATCGGCAAGAAGCTCACCATCGAGAGCAGCGGCGGCGCGGCCGATGCGAGCCTGGTGGCGGGCGTGGGCGTGCCGGTGCTCGACGGCTTCGGCATCGTGGGTGGCGGCATCCACACGCCGGAGGAGTACGCCGAGGTCGAGAGCGTGGTGCCGCGGGTGTACCTGCTGTCGCGCATGCTGATGGACCTGAGCGCCAAATAACGCGGTGCCCGGCCAAGCCTCAGGCAAGGCCTGAGGCGCCCTGCGTGAATTCCAGTTTTTCTTATGGCGCGCGGCGGGCCACGATGCCTCCACATCAATGACATGTGGAGAACATCGATGGCATCCGAACTCAGCCAGCTCACGAGCTGGTCGCTGCGCTGGCGCATCTTTCTTTCGGGCGTGCTCTGCCTTGTAGCTGCGCTCGCCGCCGCGGGTCCGTCGGACCGCAGCCTCGAGCTGCATGCGGCGCAGCGCTTCCAGCTCGCGCTCGAAGCCCAGACCGCGCGCGACTACCGCACGATGCTCCAGCAACTGCGCGAGGCCGCCACGCAGGGCGATGCCGAGGCGCAGGAAATGCTCGGCATGGTGCTGCTCACCGGGCCGGTGCTCTATGGCATGTCGGTGCGGGCCGATCGCTGCGAGGCGCGCCAGTGGATGCGCCAGGCGGCGATGCAGGGCAGCGAAACGGCGAAGGTGCAACTGACGTTTCTCAACCGGCTGCGCAATTCGCCCGCGGGCGCGGTCGCTTGCGATTGAGATGACGTGAAGCGAGCGGGTGAGCGGGCACAGGCGGCCCGCTCGCTGCGTTTCAAGGGGCTCTGGACGCGCCGAGCAGGTAGTCGGTCACCTCGTCGGAGAACCACTTGAGCCGCCCATCGACGATCACGCCGTCCGAGCCGTTCGGGTCGGGCTGCGCGGCAGGCATGCCGTGCGCGACCAGCGCCGCGGCGCAGCCGACCCAGTCGCCGTCTTCCGCGGGCTGGTTGAGCGAGGCCCACGACAGCGAACCGCTGACGTTGTCGCCGAAGCCATGCTGCTCGGTCCATGTGGCGCCGTGCGCGAGCAGGAAGCCCGCGAGCACCGCGTCGCCGCGGAACACGGCGTGGTTCAGCGCCGAGCCGTCCCAGTCTCCGCCGGTCGTGGCGATCGGCCAGCCGAGTTCGACCATGAGCTGCACGGCTTCGCCACAGCCTGACTGAGCGGCGAGTTCGGGCAGCAGGCGCAATTGCGTCCGAGACAGCGTGGAAACGACCTCGGGATGTTCCGCCTGGATGCGCCGGGCGACGGGTCCGTCGCCGCGCGCGCATGCGGCGACGAACTGCTCGTCGGGCGGCAATTGCGTATCGCCGCCGGTCCGCCGCGCGAGCAGCCGCGCCACGTCCGTGAGCCCGAAGCGCAGCGCGAGCGTGTGGGCATCGATGCCCTCGGGCGTGCGCACCGAGGCATCGGCACCTGCGTCCAGCAACGCCGCGATGTGCGCAGCCGAGCGCCGCCGCCGGATGGCCCACAGCAGCGGCCGGCCCCAGTCGCTCGTGGGCACACCGGGCGCGGCTTCGTTCGGATCGCCGCCGTGGGCGAGCAGCAGCTGCAGCGACTCGAGCTCGTCGAGGTCGAGCACGCGGTAGAGCGCGTTCGTGCCGCCGACACGCGCGCCGGCCTTCAGCAGCAGGCGCGTGCAGGCGGGTTCTTCGAGCGAGTGGTAGAGCGATTCGCCGTCGTTCGGGTCGGCGCCGGCATCCAGCAGCAGCCGCGTGATTTCCACGTCGCGGTTCTGCCCGGCCGCGCCGTACAGCGCGGACAGCCGATCCTCCTCGGACGGTGAAGCGAGCGACGCGGGCGGCCAGCGGCTGCCGACGGCCTGGTTCGGATCGGCGCCGGCATCCAGCAGCAGCTTCGCGCAGGTGCGCAGGCGCTCGCGAAAGGCCGGCAGTTGCACCAGGCTGGAGTACGCGACGGCATTGAGCGGCGGCAGCAGCAGCGGGCCTCCCGCGCGCCGGACCCAGCCCGGATCGCGCGCGATCGCCTGGCGCAGCACGCCTTCATCGCCGATGGCACAGGCGAGGTACGGGTCGTCGCCCAGGAGGCCCGGACTTTCTTCGAGCAGGCGCGCGGCCACCGCGGGCCTGGCCAGGTTGTTGCCGCCCGAGATCTCGCCCGCATACGCGGCGCGCAGCCAGAGCAGCACCGCGCGCGCCGGGTCGTTCGCCTGCGCGATGCGCGCGAGAACGAAGCCCTGCAGATCGGTCCACGACACGAAGCCGTACTCGCGCGCGAGACACGACTGCGCGTCGTGCAGGCGCAGGCCGAGCGCGGCGATGGCTGGGTCCTCCTTGCCGGAAGCAAGGGGCAGGGATTCGCGGAATCGGGAGAGGGTGGCGGGATCGCCGCTTCGGTAGCCGGCAAGCAACTCTTTGGCTTGCTTCTTGAGATGGCCGAGATCCGGCCGTGCGGGAATGCGTTTCACATGAACCTCCGTGCATGAAGCGCCGACGACCCGCAAATCCGGCTGCACAAAGGAGCTGGTGAATGGCGCCACGCGAATGCGCGGCAGCATGAGAAGCAAGTGGGTTCAACCCTTCCCGCGGGCCCGGGCGCGGCTTGCACCGCGGGGGCGATGTTAGGGCATGAGGCCCGACAGGGTCAACGCGAATCGGCCATGGCCGCGAATCCGCCTGCCAGGTCGGCCAGCAGGTCGGCCGGCGCTTCCAGGCCGATGTGCAGCCGCACGACCGCGCCGCGTTCGCTCCAGTCGGTCACGCTGCGCGCGGCGCGCATGTTGGTCCACGCCACGAGGCTTTCGTAGCCGCCCCATGACGAGCCACATCCGAACAGCGACAGCGCATCGACGAAGCGCTCGACCGCCGCGTTCCCGATGTCCGGCTTGAACTCGAAGGAGATCAGTCCGTTGGTGCCGCGGCAATCGCGCTGCCAGATGTCGTGGCCCGGGTGCTGCGGCAGCGCGGGGCAGAACACCGTCGCCACCTCGGACCGTGCTTCGAGCCAGTGCGCCACTTCGAGCGCGTGCCGCTCGTGCATCTGCAGCCGCGCCGAGAGCGTGCGCATGCCGCGCAGCACCAGCCAGGCATCGTCGGGGCTCACGGTCATGCCGAAGGCATCGCAGCGTTCGTTGAGCGGCTGCCAGGCTTCGCGCGTGGTGGCGACGGTGCCCATCATCACGTCGGAATGGCCCGAGAGGTATTTGGTGGCGGCCATCGTGGAGATGTCCGCGCCCAGTTCGAGCGGCCGGTATTGCACGCCCGATCCCCAGGTGTTGTCGGCCGCAAGCAGCGCGCCGCGCGCATGGGTGAGCGCGGCGAGCTTCGGCAGGTCGCACATCTCGTAGACCAGCGAACCGGGGCATTCGGCGTACACGAGGCGCGTGGTGGGTTCGAACAGGTCCTCGATGCCGGTGCCGTCGGCGGCAAAGAAGCTGCTGCGGATGCCGTAGGGCTCGAGGAACGAATGCACGAGGTTGCGCGTGGGCTCGTACACGCTGTCGGACATCAGCACATGGTCGCCGGGCTTCAGGTACGACAGCAGCACCATGCCGATGGCTGCGAGCCCCGTCGGGAAGAGCCGCGTGCGGTACGCGCCTTCGAGTTCGCTCACCGCGTCTTCGAGCGCGAAGGTGGTGGGCGTGCCGCGCGCGCCGTAGCTGAAGGCGCGCTCGTCGCTGCGGCGTGCACGGGTGTCGCGCATGGCGGCGACGCTGTCGAACAGCACGGTGCTGGCGCGCACCAGCGGTGCGTTGACGGGCGTGCCGCCAAAGTAGGAAGGGGATTTGCCGGTGCGTGTGAGCCGGGTACCCAGGGCTTGGGCAGCGGCGTCTTCTTTGTGCGAGTCGGACATGGTGGTGTTCTGTCGAGCGTGGGCCAGGCCTCTATGGTGCGTCAATCTGCCTTGGCACCGGAGAGCTTGACGATGCGAGACCACCGGTCGATGTCCTGTTTCAGCTGCGCGGCGAAGGCTTCCGACGAGTTGGCCACCACTTCGCTGCCACCGTCGTTCACGAGCTTGGTCACCTCGGGCAGGCGCAGCGTGCGTACGATGGCTTCGTTCAGGTAGGCCACGCGTTCGGGCGGCGTGCCGGCCGGCGCGAAGAAGCCGTACCAGTCTTCGAAGCGCGCGCCGGCGTAGCCCAGCTCCTCGAGCGTCGGCGACTTGGCGAATACGCCGATGCGGCGCGGGCTGGTCACCGCGAGCACGCGCAGCTTGCCGTTCTGCACGAGGCCCGCGACCGAGGCGGTCGAGGTCACGAGCACATCGACCTGTCCGCCGAGCAGGTCGGTGAGCGCGGGGCCGGCGCCCTTGTAGGGCACATGCGTCATGTCGATGCCGTTGTCCTTGGCGAGCACCACGCCCACGAGGTGCGAGAGCGTGCCGTTGCCCGGCGTCGCATAGGTCACCTTGCCGGGCGTGGCCTTGGCCTTGGTGGCAAGGTCGGCAAAGCTCTTGAGCGGCGAGTTGGCATCGACCACGAGCGCGAGCGGCGCGGCGTTGATCTGCGTGATCGGGATGAAGTTCTTCACCGGATCGAAGCCGGCCGAGGCGTAGAGCGTGGGGTTCACGGCCATGATCGACACCTGCGAGGTGAGCACGGTGTAGCCGTCGGGCCTGGACTCGGCCACCGTCTTGGCGCCGATGTTGCCGCCCGCGCCGCCGCGGTTGTCGACCACCGCGGCCTGGCCCATGATTTCCGGCAGGCGCGTGGTGACCAGGCGCGCCGTCGCATCGTTGCCGCCGCCGGGCGGGAAGGGCGAGATGAACTTCACCGTCTGCGAGGGGAAGCCGTTGCGCGCGGGCAGGGGGTCGGCCGATGCGGGCTGCAGGGCCAGCGCCGCGATCCACGCGGCGGCGACGGCAAGACGAGCAAGGTGCGAAACGCGGGAAGCAGACGACATGGCAGGACTCCTGGAATAGGAACGGACAACGACGAGCGAGAAAAAAAGCGGTGGCTAGTGGTGCGATGCGGCGGAGGGCAGCCTGAAGGCCGCGCGCTCCTGTGCATCGAGCTGCGCGACGAGGCCGGTCTCCCACGCGAGGTAGCGGCGCGCGGCTTCCTTGTTGCCGTCGTGCCGGTCGTGCACGAAGAACAGGTAGTCGATGCAGTCGGCGTCGGCGGGCAGCACGGGCGTGGCCTCCAGAGGCAGGCCGGCGGCGCGCCATGCGGGCATGCCGCCTTCGAGCAGCAGCGGGGCATGGGCACCGAGTTCGGACGCGGCGGCCCATGCGGCGAGCGCGGCATCGTCGGCGACGAGCACGATCTGTCGTGTCTCGCCCTTCATGTCGGCGGCGAGGCGCGGGCGGATCGACCAGCGGGCCTGCGGGATGTGGCCGGCGCGGAACTGCATGCTGCCGCGCAGATCGATCAATGCAACGTCGTTTTGCGCGAGCCGCGCGGACAGCGTTTGGGCATCGATGGTCTTCAACGCGGGTGCGGCCGGCGCGGCTGCCGGTGCGAGCGACAGCCCGCTCGCGAGCCCGCCTTCGAGCACGCTCGCGTCGTGCCCCATCTGCCGCAGCCAGCTTGCGACGGTCGGCGCGCGCACGCCGTCGTTGTCGAACAGCACGAGCCGCGCGCCGCGCACGCCGAAGTATTGGTCGCCGGCCTGCATCAGCTGGCCGCCGGGCGTGTGCTGCGCGCTGGGCAGGCTGCGGACCGCGAACTCCTCGGGCGTGCGTACGTCGCAGAGGAACAGGGTGCGATCCGTTTCCGAAGCCCATTGCTGCACGGTCTTCGCGGACACCGTGGGCACGTCGAAGCGTTCGGCGAGCGCTTTCGCCGCAGGACGCAGATCGGTGTTGCCGCTGTCGTCCGCATAGCGCTGCGTGCCGCCGTGCGCCAGCTTGTGATCGTTCAGGTACCAGCCCTGCGTGCCGTTCTCCAGCGCGTAGACCGGGTTGGGCAGGCCGAGGTTGATGAGCGTCTGCGCGCCGATGATGCTGCGCGTGCGGCCCGCGCAGTTGATGACGATGGGCGTGGTGGTGTCGGGCACGAGCTGCCGCACGCGGTAGGCCAGCTCGCCGTTGGGGCAGCAGGTGGCGCCGGGGATGTTCATCTTGTGGAACTCGCTGACGGGGCGGCCGTCGAGCACCACGACCTTGTTCTTGCGCGCGAGCATTCCGGCCAGTTCGTTGGCGCTGACGCGGGGCGTGTGATAGACCTCCTCGGCCAGTTCGCCGAAGGTCTTCGAGGGCAGGTTGACGCCGGCGAAGAGCACGTAGCCCGCGGCCTTCCATGCGTGTGCGCCGCCTTGCAGCACATGCACGTCGGTGTAGCCGAGCGCGGCGAGCCGCTCGGCCGAGCGCAGGGCCACGGCGGATTCGCCATCGTCGTACGCGACCACGCGCACGCTGCGGCGCGGCACGAGACGCGGCGCATCGACCTCGAGCCGGCTGAAGGGCAGCGGGATGCCGTAGAACAGGTGCGCCTCGCCGTACTGGCCGTGCTCGCGCACGTCGAGCAGCGCGATCTCGCCGCCGTCGTGCAGCCAGGATTTGAGGGTCTTCGGGTCGATGTGAGAAGTCATGGGGCAAGTCGTTGGGACGAACGAGGTCCTGCAAGGCGCGCGCCTTGCATGAAAAGAAGATGAATCGAAGAAGGTGGGTGACTAGCGGCGGGTCTGCACGCCGATGCCCATCGTCTGGTACGTGCCTGCGGCCATGTCGTAGGCGGTGCGCTGGTTCAGCGTCTCCAGCGCGCGGCCGTACATGTGCAGGTGGCGAATGACCTGCTCGCCCTGGATCTCGACCGAGTGGATGTCTTCAGGCATCAGCGCGATGCCCTTGCCCGGCGCGACGACGACCAGCGCCGTTTCCTCGAGCTTGCCGACGCCCGGCACGGAACCGTCGTCGGTGCGTGCGTACACGCGGTTGTGCTCGGTGCCTTCCACGGCGGCGATGCAGGCCCAGGTCGTGTGGTTGTGCGGCACGATCTTCTTGCCCGGGCGCATCACGTTCAGGTAGAGCGCGTAGCTCTGGTCGGGGTCTTCGGCGATCAGGTAGCGGGCTTGGTGCTCGCCGGCTTCGGGCGGCGGAAAGTCGGCGGCGCCCCAGTACTCGGTGTGGGCCGCCAGGCCTTGCAGCGAATCGAGCACCGCATCGAGCTTGGCGCGGGTTGGTTCAGCGCCACCGATGGCTTTCTTCATTTCGCCGATCGATGCCTCGACCGCCTGGCGGCGTTGCTCGGATGGGGTGCTCATGCAGTTTCTCCAGTGGGGTTGCCTGTTCGATGTGCATTCACTGTAGTGACCGCGGCGTGACGCAACAATCCAAGTGGCGGAAGAAACACATCAATAAAATTAATGTATGCCCACGCTCGATCTTGAACTGCTGCGTTCCTTCGCGGCCGTCGTCAGCCACCACAGCTTTGCGGCGGCCGCCGTCCACCTGGGGCGCACGCAGTCGGCAATCACGCAGCAGATGCAGCGGCTGGAAGAGCAGATCGGGCACCCGCTCTTCGTCAAGCAGGGCCGGCAGAAGCGGCTGACCGAGCACGGCGAGCGGCTGCTCAGCTATGCGCATCACATGCTGGCGCTCAACGACGAGGCGCTGCGGAGCCTCCGGCAGGGCCAGCTCGAAGGCAACCTGCGCATCGGCGCGCCGCACGACGTGGCCGAGACCATGCTGCCGCTGTTGTTGACCGAGGTGGCCCGCACCTCGCCGTTGCTGCAGCTGGACATCCACATCGGCCGCAGTCCGTACCTGATGACTTCGCTCAAGAGCGGCGAGGTCGACATGATCATCTCCAACCGCGCCGATCCGCAGGCGCAGTTCGAAGGCGTGGTGCTGCGCAACTCGCCCACCGTGTGGCTGTGCGCGGCGAGCTATGTGCACGACCCGACGAAGCCGGTGCCGCTGATCATGGCGGACGGGCCGAGCATCTTCCGGCGCATCGGGCACGAGGCGCTGGATGCCGCGGGCGTGGCGTGGACACCGCGGTACACCTCGTCGAGCCTGATCGGCATCAAGGCGGCGCTGAGGGCGGGGCTCGGTGTGACCGCACGAGGCGTGGAGCAGCTTGATGCGGGATTGCGCGTGCTGGGCGCGGGCGACGGCATGCCGCGGCTGCCCGACCTGGCGTACTACCTGTATGTGCGCAGCCACGTGGTGAACCCGGTCACGCGGCAGGTGTTCGAGACGCTGAAGAAGCACCTGCGGTTGCCGCGGACGGACATGCCGGCCTGAGGACAGGGCGGTGCTCTGGCGCAGGGTCCGCTCTACGGCCTTTTCCGCGTCGTCTTGAACATGAGGGTGATCCGCACATGCGGACAACTCTTCGAGACGCCGCGCGCCACGTGATTGACGAAACCCGGAAAGATGAACAGGCGATTGGGCTTGGGATAGACCGCTGTCAGGATGTCGCTGCAGTCCTGGTTGAAGACAAGCGTCTCGCCGCCCCAATCCGAGTGCCACGTTTCGTGCGGGTAGTACACCGCGGTGCAATCTCCGGGGATGGGCGAATCCGCGTGTGTTCCTCCTTCCACGCCGTACGGCAGCGCGTTGGCATAGCAGCGCGACAGCACGTGGTCCTGAAAAATTTTCTTTTGCAGTCGTTGCCAAAAGGAATGAACGAGTGGGGCCGTGTGCATCAATTCGCCCGAGCAATCGGCCATGCGTTGTGGGTGCGCATTGCCTGCGGTATCCGGGTCATTGATGGAGCCTGCGAAGTGCCTGTGCCAGAACTTCTGGGCGGCATCTTCGCTGTTGGACCGCCAGCCATAAGACCAGGGGCCGTCCAACAGGAATCGATGGATCTTCTGTTGCTCGTCGAGTGGCAATACATCGTCGACAACGACGATCCCCAAACCGGTATCGGTGCTGTCTGCGCCGGGTGAACTGGAGGCGGGTTGCGGCGATGGCTTGTCGTTCATGGTGTGCCGGATTTTGACGTTCCTCAAATCGCGATCTGCATGTCTCGGCAGGAAAGCCATCGATTTCTTGGCGCAGAAGTTGCATAAAAGCCTCGAGTGTGTGACGGGAAATCACACACCATCCGGCGATCTGCCGGGGAATCTGGAATGAAGTTTCAAAAGGGAGCGAAAAGTAAATGGCAAAAAGCCAAAGAACCGGCAAGTCGCTTGTCGGAAAGATGTCTTTCGAGCGTCGTCATATTCATCGCGCTGTGGTCCTGGCCCTGGGGCCGGCGATGGCGATGCAGGCTGGCGCACAGGCCTATACCAATTACGACGGGTCGAAGACGAACGATCTGAAAGCCGCCGTCGCAACCTGGGCCGGCAATGCTGAGTTCAACAAGGATTGGGGTGCGGGGGGGATGAATGCCCAGTACGCCTACGCGTTGGGCTACAGCGGCGCCAGCGTCAAGATCGGCGCGGTGGATTCTGGCATCCAGATGACGCATCAGGAGTTCAAGGGTCGAAGCACGGTCACGCCGCTCACCATCGAGGGTCAATACCTGTACAGCGGCGGTCAGCAAGGATTGACCTGGAAGGCCGGGGACAAGTTCTTGGTGTCCGGTGACTACCATCCGAGCGCCAACAAGGACCAAGGCATCGCCGCCAACAACTATCACGGCCAGCTGGTATCCGGCACCATTGCGGCGGCAAAGGATGGCCAGGGCACGATGGGGATGGCCTTCGGCAGCCAGTTCTTAACTACGAACACCAATGGCACGGACGGCCTGCTTTTCAACAAGGACCGGGACTACAACTATTTCTATCAGGCGTATGGCGCGTTGGCGGACAAGGGCGTTCGTGTTATCAATTCGAGTTGGGGCTCCCAGGACAGTGCCGAGGACTACAGCACACCCGGCAAGTTGGCCGCGTCCTATGCCCTGTTGCAAAGCGTTGATCCGGCCACCGGTGTATCGGCGAGAAAGTCGTGGCTGGACGCAGCCGTGGATGTGACCAAGAAGACGGGTGTGATCCAGGTCTTCTCGGCTGGCAATACAGGCTATGCCAACGCGAGCGTTCGCGGCTCGCTGCCGTATTTCAGACCTGAGATGGAAGCCAATTGGCTCACCGTGACTGGCCTGGACAGGGATGAGAGCCATCTCTACAACAGTTGCGGCGTTGCCAAGTATTGGTGCATCGCGGGGCCGACGAACACCCAAAGCACGGACCTGGACAACAAGTACAGCAATTTCAACGGCACCTCGGCGGCTGCGCCACACGTGACGGGTGCGTTGGGCATCCTGATGGAGCGATATCCCTGGCTTGGCAACGCGGAGATTCGCACCATCCTCCTGACCACCGCCAGACAGGTCAAATCAGTTGACGCGGCGACAGGCAAGGCCGTTACCACCCAGGTGCCAGACGCGACCTTCGGCTGGGGCGTCCCGGACCTGCAGAAGGGCATGTACGGTCCCGGTCAATTCCTTGGCGCGTTCAAGGCCAGCCTTCCGGTCGGTACATCCGACACCTGGAGCAACAACATCTCCGAGGCCGCGTTGATCCAGCGCAAAACAGAGGATGCTGCCGAGATCGCTGCATGGACAGCACGCAAGGCCACACTGGGGGTTACGAACGGCGTTCCAGCCAATCTCGGCGACATCGTCGCTGCGGCAATACCGGCCAAGATTCCTGCTGCAGTGGCGCTCGTGAAGAAGCTGCACGATACAAATCATCGTCCCTATACAGGCTTCAATGCGGCGCAGTCGGCTGTCAATGCGGACCCTGTTGCGAAGGCCTTGCTCTCGCTCTACGAGAAGAACGTGAATGCCGACTGGTACAACGCCGAGCCGCAGTCCAGCGAATTCACCAACTACATGGCGACGTTCGCGGACAACAGTGCCATCGCGCAGGCTGCACTCGCGATCGCGCCGACGCTTGTGCAGCAGCAGGTGGATGCGATCAAAGCCGAGTACCAGGCCAATGAATCGCGCAGTGCTTACCTGTCGAGCCTGACGGCCGCGAACTATGTTGGCCGCCTCATCAAGACCGGCGCAGGCAAGCTGACCCTGACAGGCAACAACAGCTACTCGGGTGGCACCCAACTGCAAGGCGGCACGCTCGGTGTGGGCAGCTCGACCGCCTTGGGCACCGGCATGCTTGCGATGTCCGACGCGACCACCCTGCAAGCTGCCGCCGATGGACTGACGCTGGCCAACGCCGTGACCCTCAGCGGCGTCGGCAACATCGACACCCAGGCCTATGGAATGACGTTGTCGGGTGCCATCTCCGACGGCGCAACGCCCGGCAGCTTGGCCAAGCTGGGCACGGGCACGCTGACCTTGTCAGGCGCCAATACCTATTCGGGGCCCACCAGCGTGATGGCCGGTGCCTTGCGCGCGGGCTCCGCGACCGGCTTCTCGTCGCGCAGTGCCTTCGTCGTGGACGCCAACGGGCAACTGGACCTCAACAACTTCAACCAGACCATCGGCTCGCTCTCCGGCGCAGGCAATGTCACGCTCGGAACGGCCACGCTGACCACCGGCGGGGACAACAGCTCCACCACGTTCTCGGGCCTGATCGCCGGGGCGGGCGGCCTGACCAAGACCGGCTCGGGCATGCTGAGCCTGACCGGCGGGGCCAATACGCTCGGTGGCGATGTCAACATCACCGGAGGCGCCCTGGGAATCCAGACGCCAGCGACATTGGGCGTTGGCGGCGTTGTGAGCTTTGCCGACAATACGGCGCTGTCCATTGGCGCCACGCTCAAGGGCCCATCGCTCACGGCCCAACGTCTCTCGTTGGGCCAAGGCGTCGTCTTCAACCTTAGCGGCATCGGCGATAAGACGCAGGCCAACCAGGTGCTGATCGATACGCGCTCGGGCATCGGCGGCGATTTTTCCTCGATCAGCATTGGCGGCTTTCAGGGCGAGGTGGACTACCTGACCCTCTCGACCCACAAGTCCGACGACAGCCTCAAATATCTCGCCTCCTACAACCTGAGCTGGTCGGCGGGCAACAGTCTGGCCCACGGCACCTTCACGTTGACCAACGCCACCGACAACATCGTGATCGGTGCCAACCTGAGCGACCAGGCGACCAATGCCACGACCGGCTGGAACGGCAAGACCCTGACCAAGGCGGGCGCCGGCACGCTCGTCTTGACCGGCACCAACACCTACACCGGCGACACCACGATCGACGCGGGCACCTTGCAGCTGGGCAATGGCGGCACAAGCGGCTCCATCCAGGGCAATGTGGCCAACAGCGGCGTCCTGGCCTTCAATCGCTCCGATGCGATGACCTTGGCGGGGACGATCTCGGGCAGCGGCGCGGTCAGCCAGCGCGGTACGGGCACGACGGTGCTGACAGCAGCCAACACCTACACCGGTGGCACCACGATCAATGCAGGCACCCTGCAGCTGGGTGATGGTGGTGCGACCGGCTCCATCCAGGGCAATGTGGCCAATGATGGCGTCCTGGCCTTCAACCGCTCCGACGTGGTGACCTTTGCAGGGGCGATCTCGGGCAGCGGCGCGGTCAGCCAGCGCGGTACGGGCACGACCGTGCTGACGGCGGCCAACACCTACACCGGCGACACCACGATCAAGGCGGGCACCCTGCAGCTGGGCAATGGCAGTGAGACCGGCTCCATCCAGGGCAATGTGGCCAATGATGGCGTCCTGGCCTTCAACCGCTCCGACGTGGTGACCTTTGCAGGCGCGATCTCGGGCAGCGGTGCGGTGGGCCAATTCGGTTTGGGCACGCTCGCTTTGACGGGCGCCAACACCTACGCCGGTGGCACCGCGCTGAAGGCCGGCCAACTGAACGTCGGCAACAGCAACGCACTGGGCACCGGTGCCCTGTCGATGGACGATGGCACCACGCTGGGCTTCACCGCCGACGGATTGAGCCTCGCTAACAACGTGGTGCTTACCGGCACGCAGGACCCCGTCATCGACACCGGCGCCTTCACCGAGACGCTTGGCGGCGTCATCAGCGGCACGGGTTTGCTCACCAAGAACGGCAGCGGCGTTCTCATCACCACGGGCGCCAACACCTACAGCGGCGCCACCACGGTCGCGGCCGGCACGCTGCAGGCGGGGGCCGTCAACACCTTCAGCCCCGCCAGCGCCATGACGGTGAACACGGGCGCGACGCTGAACCTCGCGGGCTACAACCAGCGCATCGCCGGCATGAACCTCGCCGGGACGGTCTCCGTGGCAGGCGCCACGCCGGGCACCACACTGACCGTGACAGGCCCCTGGACGGGCAGCGGCGGCCTGCTCAAGCTTGGCACCGTGAGCCCTACGGTCTCGGACCGTGTTCTGCTGAGCGGCACCACCGCAGTCGCCAGCGGCACCACGACAGTGCAGATCGGCAACGTCATGGGACTGGGCGCAGCGACCACCGGCCACGGCATCGAACTGATCGGCACGACCGACGGCGCGAGCATCCAAGGCAACGCCTTCGTGCTCGCTGGCGGGCAACTCGTTGGCGGCGCCTATGAATACCGCTTGAACAACATCAGCAGCGGCGGCTACCTGAATTCGTCCTCGCCGTCGGGGCAGACCTACTACCGCAGCGAGGTGCCTCAGTACGCCGCACTGCCCGCCCAACTGCGCCAGGCCAGCCTGACGATGCTGGGAAACATGCACCAGCGTACGGGTGACGACGACGTGAAGACCGCGAGCGGCAGTACGGCGGGCACCGACAGCACCACCAGCAGCAACGACAACCAGCGTCGCGCATGGGGCCGGCTCATCTCGACCAACCTCGACATTCGTCAGAGCGGCACGGTCAGTCCCCAGAGCCATGGCCGGCTCGACGGCTTCCAGGCCGGCACCGATCTGCTGAGAGTTCAGAACTGGCGCGCGGGCGTCTATGTGGGCCAGCTCGACGGCGACATGGGTGTGAGTGGTTTCGCGCGTGGCATCCAGAACCTGAGCGTGGGCCGCAACGACCTGCGCAACCAGTACCTGGGTGCCTACGGCACCTACAGCGCCGACAACGGCTTCTATGCCGATGCCGTGTTGCAGACCGGGCGTCACCGCTACGACATCGTCAGCCCGATGGCGCAGGCCGGCAGCGGCGGCAGCGGCAAGGGCCGCAGCCTGCTGGCGTCGGTCGAAGTGGGGCAGTCGTTTGCGTTGGGTGAGTCAGGCGACTGGAAGGTCGAGCCGCAGTTTCAATTGATCCATCAGCGCCAGAGCCTGGACGACGCGGCCATCGCGGGGAACACGGTGGTGCGGCAGCGCCCCGACAACGCATGGCTTGCGCGGCTGGGCGTGCGCGTCAAGGGCGAGGTCGGCGTCGGCGTTGCGCGCCTGCAGCCGTATGCGCGGTTCAACCTGTACCGCGCTTCTGGCGGCCACGACGTGACCAGCTTCATGGCTCCGGGTGGGCGCACGGCCATTGCCTCGTCGACCGGCGGCACATCGGCCGAACTGGCCGCGGGTGCGACGCTGGCACTGACGCCGACCTTCGCGCTGTACGGCGAACTCGGCAAGCTCTGGAGCGCGGGCGGCGACACGCGCGTGAAGTCTTCGGTGCAGGCCAGCGTGGGGGCGCGCGTCCTCTGGTGAGTGCGTGAGCGAGCAAGGGCCGGCGGCCCTTGCGCTTGCTGGGCGCGGGCGACGGCATGCCGCGGCTGCCTGATCTCGCGTATTACCTGTATGTGCGCAGCCACGTGGTGAACCCGGTCACGCGGCAGGTGTTCGAGACGCTGAAAAAGCACCTGCGGTTGCCGCGGACGGACATGCCGGCCTGAATTGTTTGCGGGGATTGCGAATCCGCCAGACGTTTCTTTGCGTAACCTATGTGCGTGCGAAAGAACCCATCGCTCCCCGAGACAAAGGCATCCATGAAATTTCCCTCCCGCGTGGGTTCGCAGCCCTGGCTGCTCGGCGCGTTGTTCGGCAGCGCCGCGGCCTGCGCCCAGCAGAACCACCTGCCCATGATCGAGATCGTCGGTCCGCGCGATGCCGCCATCGGCTCGGCCGACAGCGCGAGCGAAGGCGCGGCGGAGCGCGAGTCTTTCCAGACGCGGCCCAAGCTGCGGCCCGGCGACATCGTCGAGGCGGTGCCGGGCGTGGTCGCCACGCAGCACTCGGGCGACGGCAAGGCCAACCAGTATTTCCTGCGCGGCTTCAACCTGGACCATGGCACCGACTTCGCGGTGACGGTCGACGGCATGCCGGTGAACATGCCCACGCACGGACACGGCCAGGGCTATGCCGACCTCAACTTCCTGATTCCCGAGCTCGTGTCGGGCGTGCGCTACCGCAAGGGGCCGTACTTCGCCGAGAGCGGCGACTTCTCGCTCGCGGGCAGCGCGTCGCTGGACTACTTCAGCGTGCTCGATGCGCCCTTTGCCGAACTCACGCTGGGCAGCAACAACTTTCGCCGCCTGCTGGCCGCGGGCTCGCAGACCCGGCAGGACCAGACCTGGCTGGGCGCCATCGAGATCGAGGGCAACGACGGCCCGTGGGACGTGGCGGAGAACCTGCGCAAGGTGAGCGCCGTGGTGCGCTACTCGCAAGGCTCGCCGACGCGCGGCTTCAGCCTCACCGGCATGGCCTACAAGAGCCGGTGGACTTCGACCGACCAGGTGCCGCAGCGCCTGATCGACAGCGGCCAGCTCTCGCGCTTCGGTTCGCTCAACCCCACCGACGGCGGCAACACGCAGCGGGTGAGCCTGTCGGGCAAGTGGTTCGACAAGGGGCCGGAGGGCGAGACGACGGTCAGCGCCTACGCGATCGACTACCGCTTCGACCTGTTCTCCGACTTCACCTATTTCCTGAACAACCCGGTCAACGGCGACCAGTTCGAGCAGACCGACCGCCGGCGCATCTTCGGCGCGCAGGCGGCGCGCACCATGCCGACGAAGTTCGGCGGGCTCGACGGCATCCTGAGCTTCGGCGCGAGCTGGCGCGGCGACCGGATCTCGGAGGTGGGCCTCTACGACACGCAGGCCCGCGAGCGGCTCTCGACGGTGCGCAACGACAAGGTCTCGCAGGACCTGTTCTCGGTGTACGGCCAGCAGCTCGTGTATTTCACCGACCGGCTGCGCGGCTACGCGGGCGTGCGCGGCGACATGCTGCGCTACCGCGTCGACGGGCGCGAGCCCGTGTATGGCGCGGCCAACAGCGGCAAGGGCCACGACTCGATCGCGAGCCCGAAAGCCGGCCTCGCCTTCGCGCTGACGCCGCAACATGAGCTCTACCTGAACGCGGGCGTCGGTTTTCACAGCAACGACGTGCGCGGCGCGACCATCGCGATCGATCCCGCGAGCGGCACGGCCGCCGACCGCGTGCCGGCGCTCGTCAAGGGCCGGGGCGCGGAGGTGGGCTGGCGCTTCCAGCCCGACGACAACTTCACCGCGACGGTGGCGCTGTGGCAACTCAAGCTCGACTCCGAACTCGTGTACGTCGGCGACGCCGGCTCGACCGAGCCCGGGCGCGCGAGCAGCCGCCGCGGCATCGAGGCCACGATGCGCTGGAAGCTCGCCCGCGCATGGCGCGTGGAACTCGACGGCGCCGTGTCGCGCGCGCGCTTCAAGGGGCTCGCGCCCGAAGGCGAAGGCAACCATGTGGACAACGCCGTCGAGCGTGTCTTTGCAGCGGGGCTGACCTACATCGACGGGCCGCTGACCGCATCGCTGCGTTTGCGCTACCTCGGCCCGCGCGCACTGGATACGACCAACACGCTGCGTTCGCGCTCGGCCACGCTGCTGAACTTCGGCGCGCGCTATGCCGTCAACAGGAACCTGACGCTGGGACTCGATGTGTTCAACCTGGCCGGCAGGAAGGGCAACGACATCGAGTACGCCTACGCGTCGTGCTCGGCGGGCGAGGTGGCGGCCGGCTCGTGCAACGGCGGCGTGAACGACCGGCATGTGCATCCGATGGAGCCGCGCAGCGCGCGTGTCAGCGCACGCTGGACGTTCTGACCGCTGCAGGCCCTCGTGTCAGTTGAGCGGGGTGAAGTGCGAATGTGTGTGCGCCGCCTCGTGCGGGTGCGGATGTGAATGCGGTTGCGGATGAACGTGCGGCGCCGCATCGTCCTTCAACGCCACGACATTCGCATGCCCGTGGCGGACGCCGCGCAGCGAGATGAACTCATCCGCGACATCGTGCACGGCGGCCACCGCGCCGCGCAACACGACGCATTCCATGCAGCTGCCGTGGTCCAGCGGCGTCTGGTGGCAGGCGATCACCAGGCCGTGGTGCGCATGGCGCAGCGCCTGGAGCCGCGAGGCCAGCACGAGTTCGCGCGTGTCGTACACGTAGCTCACGTTCGCGATGCACGACGACACGGCGGCGTCGAACTGCATGCCCTTGAGCCCGGCGCGACCGAGCCCGTAGCGGATCAGGTCGCGCACCGCCTCGGAACGGCTGGCGTAGCGCTTTTGCGCAACGAGCATCTCGAACTGCCGTGCGAGTTGTTCGTCGAGGGAAATGGTGAAGCGGTTCATCGGCGGTATGCCTGCAGGTACGCGACCTGCCGCCCGCCGGATTCAGCGCGCATGCCTTCTCTTTTCAAGAGAACGGCAGCACCTTCACGTCGAGCACGCGCTCGCACAACCAGACCGTGGCGAGGGCCACCGCGGCCATCGAGCCGCCGTGCAGCACCAGCGGCGGATACCGCCGCCAGTTGCGCAGCCCCAGCAGCACCACGAGCGCCACGGCCACCACGGCCAGCTGGCCGGCCTCCACCCCCAGGTTGAATTGCAGCAGCGCGAGCACGAACTGGCGTGTCGGCAGCTCGAGCTCGCCCAGCGCGCCTGCGAAGCCGAAGCCGTGGATCAGGCCGAACAGGAAGCTGAAGAGCTTGCGGCGTCCGCGCAGCACAGGCCAGATGTTGTCGAGTGCCGCCACGATGATGGTGACGGCGATCGCGGGCTCGATGATGCGCGGCGACACCGTCACGATCTTCAGCCCCGCGAGCGCCAGCGTGATCGAGTGCGCGATGGTGAACATCGTCACGATGCCGAGCATCGGCAAGGCGGCATCCTTCCATGCGAGCACCGGTGTCCAGCCGCCGTCTCGGCGCTTGAGCACCGCGGGCAGCAAGAGGCAGATCAGGAACAGGATGTGGTCGTAGCCGATCAGGATGTGGTGGATGCCGTCGCCGAAGAAGCTGGCGGGTGCCGCGGCCTCCTGGGCGGCGGCCCATTCGATGGAGACGGGGCCGGCCGATGGGTCCAGCGAGCGCAACAGCGGCGTGGCGGCGCCCCTGGTTTCCGCGCGCAGCAGGCCGCGGTGCGTCGGGTCCACGTCCTGGAAGAGGCGGTAGTCGATGGACAGCGTGGCGGCCGCGCTGCAGGGCGCGCGCATCTGCAGCACGAGGTAGGCGCCGTCGATGCGGTTCTCGATCGCGGGCGGCTGGGTTGCGGTGGGCACGCATCGGCCGTCCTGCAGGCGCAGGCGGCCCAGCGCGTAGGCCTCGATGTCGCCCAGGCGGGTGCGCACCTCGCCCCAGGAGAGCTTCTGGTCGGCGTTGGCGTCCAGGTCGAGCACTGCGTCGAGGTCGCGCAGCGCGATGTCCCAGCGCAGGTCGATCCGGTCGCCGTCGCGCGAGAGCTGCAGGTAGGCGTCGCTGGCCTTGTGGGCGTGTGCGGGAAGCACGACGAAGGCGAGCGCCCAGAAGAGCAGCGACAGCAGGGAGCGGCAGGTGCGCGAGGTCATGGCCCGGGCTTCAGAGCAATGCGTCGACGCGCGCGTCGCGCAGGCCGATCTGTTGCACCAGCGCCTTGACTTCGGCGCGTGCCGGCGCGTCCTTCGCCGCAGTGGCGGCGCGTGCGAACAGCAGCAGGTCGATCGGTTCGCGCTGCAGCTTCACGTTGAGCCTTGCCAGTTCGAGCGCACGCCGCGCATCGCCTTCGACGTCGAGCGCGAACATCGCTTCCTCGCGCGCATGGACCGCGGTGGTGCCGGGCCGTTCGGCCGCCGCGCCGAAGCGTGCCTTGAGCTCGTCCGCATCCGCGCGTGCCCCTTCGAGCCCGCGCGCCGCGATGGCCATGCGCAGCAGCACCGCGTCGCTGCGCGCCTCGGTGCCCAGCAGCGCGGAAATTTCCCCGGGCCGGCCGGCGCGCTGCAGGTAGTCGCTGTAGGCGAGCAGCAGGTAACCCGAGCGCTCGGCCTGCAAGGCGCGGCGATAGGTGGCGTCGGCCTCGGCGGGGCGGCCGGCAAGCTCCTCGATTTCGGCCAGGCTCGTGAGCAGCCACTGGCGGGTGCCGGCCTGTTCGCGGGCCTGGAGCTGGGGGTCGTCGAGCAGTTGCTTCAATGCGGTCCTCGCCTCGTCGTGGTTGCCGCGCAGTCCGGCGTTCTCCGCGAGGCAGGCGAGGGCGTAGAGGGATGGCCCGACCCGGCCGAGCGCCCGGCAGGCCGCGTTCGATTCGTTGTAGCGGCCGCGCACGCGATGGATGGTGGCCAGCGTGATCCAGGCCTGTGCGTTGGACGGCTGCCGCGCGAGCGCAACCTTCAGCAGGGTCTCCGCGCCGTCGAAGTCGTGCAGGAACTGCGCGATGGTGGCGCGCATCACCAGCACGGCCGGCGGCGTTTCGTTGGGTGGGGCTGCGGCCCAGTGCGCGAGGGCGCCCATGGCATTGCCGGCGTAGCGGGCATCGCCCTGCGACCTCGCCAGTTCGAGATAGCGGCCAGCCGCGGCGATGGCCACGGCCGCGTCCGTCGGCCGTTGCTGGAGTTCGCGGCGCAGCGTGCGCGCCTCCCGCGACCATCCGGCGACGGCGGGCAGCGATTCCACGACCTCGTTGTCGTCGGTGGGAACGCGGGGCGCGGCGTCGACGCAGGTCGCCGCCGCGGCCAGCAGGAGGGCGACTGTGCCCGCCTGCAAGGCATGCCGCGTGGGCAGGTGCCGGCGCATCGCCGTCACTCGGTGGAGACGGGGTCCTTGGTCTCCGAGGTGGGCGGCGGGTCGAACATCGCCACATCGGCGGGCTCGACCGTGTCGAGCCCGCCGCCGGTCACCAGCGCCTTGACGTAGGCGATGAAGGTGTCGTACGCATCCGCTTGCGGTGGCGTCGTCGTCGGCGGCTGTCCCCCTCCGGCGGGTGGGAACGGATAGAAGCTGAAACCTCCGCCGCCGCCTCCACCGCCGCAGCCCGCAAGGGTTGCGGCGACCAGGAGCGGACCTGCGATGCGATGGAACTTGTTCTTCGTCATGGCGTTCTCTTTATTGCGCGCCTGGCAGCGGCGTGTTCAGGTACGGGAAGGCTTCCGCGAACTGCGCCGCGCTCTGCATCGCGCCGTCGGTGATCGCCGCCGAGCCCGCGGGCGCGTCGGACGGCTTGCAGCCGACCTTGAGCGCATCGCTGGCGCCGGTGGCCACGCACAGCACGCCCATGGCCACGCGCAGTTCCGCATCGACCACGTCGTCGCCCGGGCGGCGGCCGTTCGGGAAGCCGGCCAGGTCGTTGCCCAGCACGCCCAGGTTGTTCTGGGTGGCCTTCGGCGTCGGGGCGATGCCGGTGTTCAGGCGCAGCATTTCCGAGGCCGTCACGTTCGCGGGCTTGTTGACGCCCTCGACGCCTGTCAGGAACGCGGCCACGAGGTCGGTGCGCGGGAAGTTCGTCGGCGCGGGTGCGCCGGGGAACAGCGTTTGCACGAGCGCCGGCAGGGTCGGGTTGGTCACGTAGTCCGCGAACTGCCCGTCGTCCTTCGGCTTGGAGCTGTTGAAGCGGTCCTTGTCCTTCAGGCCGATGACGACCTCGTTGACCAGCGGCATGCCCAGGCGCGAGACCTGGGCCCAGGCGCCGCCGGCCAGCGCGGTGGTGCCGTGGCCGCGCTTGGGCGGGCTGGCGATGAGCCGGCCCTGGCGCACGCTGGCGGTGGTCCAGCCGCCGATGATCGGCTTGCCGGCGGTGGTGACGCAGGCGATCGGCACCTCGAGCGCCATGGTGGTGACGTTCTTGCCCGCGAGCGCATCGGGGTTGGCATTGGGCGCGCCGAGCGGGTTCAGGTTGATCAGGTCGAAGACCTGGCCCAGCGCCACGGTGAACGGGTCCTTGCGCTGGCCGACGAACACGCGGCCCGGTGCCGCGCAGCCCGGGATGTTGACGTTGTAGAGGTGTTGGGCCGCGTAGGTGGCATAGCCCGCGGGGCCGCCGAAGGTCTTGTCGCCGATGTTGTCGGTGGGCTTGTCGAAGACCTTGGCGCCGCCGGCCGCGGTGACGGACTCGCTCACGCCGGTACGGCGGTCGCCGCGCACGATGTTCAGCGTGAAGGTTTCGCGCAGGTTGCTGGTGGCCTGGTTCGGGCCGGTGATGCCGCCGGCCTGCACCAGCGGAATCGACACCTGCTTGCCGGCGATCGGCAGCTGGATGTCGCGCAGCGTGTTGGTGAAGCGGAACTGGAAGGTGATGTTCTCGACGGCATCGCCGTCGGTGTCCAGGTGGATCTCGTAGAGCGCGTTCGGGTCCATCGAGAAGTAGTTCGGGCCGCCGTACGGGCTCTGGTCGGGCTGGTAGTTGGCGATGAGGGTGACGTAGTCCTGGCGGCCGGTCTCGTAGCTGCGGAACATGTAGAAGTCGGTGGCGTCGACCTTCGGCATGCCGGCGATCGAGGGCGCCTCGCGATGGCTGGAGGCAAAAGCGCCGGATGCCGTCATCGTGCATGCCGCGAGAACGCAGGCATGCAGGGGAATTCGAACGAGATTCATTGCTGTCACCCTCGGTAGGAGTCGGTTATGGGAGAAGTCCAGACTGAATACGGAGGCAAGCGGCAATCGGTTTGTAGGACAGCGGGCTGGAAACTTCATATGAAATGCGCGCTGCTTCATACGCCCGGTGACATATCTCCTGTTCTCGGCCGCTTTGTGGCAAAGGATACGCACGCGTGACCATTGTTCTCAGTGTTATCCCGGCCCAACCAGAACACTGCGGCGATGACTTCTTCTTCACGCACGCTTCAGATCCAAGGTCCCGCCATTCCTGTTTTTCTCGGCCGCCCGGCGCTGGAGCCGGTGCGCCTGTCGGGCCGGGAATGCGTCAACGAGCTCTTCGAATACGAGCTGCTGCTCAAGACGCCCGACAGCCTGAACCTCGGTGCCAGCGGCGCGGCGGATTTCAACCTCGATGACTTCATCGGCCGAGAGATCAGCTGCCTCATCGAACTCGACGAAGGCGCGCCGCGCGAGATCAACGCGCTCATTACCGACGCGGCCTTCTGGGGCGAGGAAGGGCGGCATGTGCAATACAGGCTCAGCTTGCGGCCGTGGCTGCACCTGGCCACCTTGTCCGTCGACTGCAGGATCTTTCAGAACCTGAGCGTGGTGCAGATCCTCGATGCGCTGCTGGCCGACTACGCCTTCCCGCTCGACAAGCGCCTGATGGAAACGTACCCGGTCCGCGACTACCAGACCCAGTACAACGAGAGCGACTTCGATTTCTTCTGTCGTCTCTGCGAGGAGTGGGGCATCAGCTATCACTTCGAGCATGCCGAAGGAAAGCATCGCCTCGTTCTTTGCGACGAAATGGGCGCCTACGGCACCAGCGAGAGCGCGGCGTATCGGCAGATCGACTACCACCCGCCGGGCTGGAAACCCGATGCCGAATACCTCCACAGCGTCGTTCCCAGCCACCAGCTCACCAGCGGTCGCTATGCGACCCGCGACTACGACTACACCCGGCCTCGTGCCGACCTGAGCGCGAGCCGCAAGGCGCCGCGTCCGACCGGGCAAGCCGACCAGGAGGTCTACCAATGGCATCACCCGCGCGCCGGCAGCCACCATGCGCAACCTCGGGCGGGCACGGAGGCGGCCAACGATCCGCGGGGCGACGGCCACCGGTTCGCCCTGCTGCGCATGCAGGCGTTGCGCACGCACGGGGCGCGGATGCAGGCCAGCGGCAATCTGCGCGGCATGGCGGCGGGCCGCACGTTCAGGCTCGAAAAGCACCCCCGCGAGCGCACCAATGCCGAGTACCTGATCCTGGAGACGCGCTTCCTCATCGAGGACATCGCACAGGACAGCCAGGTCAAGGAGGCCGCGGCAGACAGAAAGCAGCAGTGGCGCATCAGCGTCGACCTGACGGCCCATCCTGTCGTCGAGGTGCTTCGCCCCGTGCTCGCTCGTTCGAAGCCTTTCACGCACGGCCCCCAGGTTGCCGTTGTCGTGGGACCTGAAGGCCAGAACCTCTGGACCGACGAATTCGGCCGCATCAAGGTCCAGTTTCCCTGGGACCGGCTGGGCCGGAAGAACCAGCACAGCACCTGCTGGATTCGCGTGAGCTCGCCATGGGCGGGCAACCAGTTGGGCGGCGTGCATATTCCGCGCATCGGGCAGGAGGTCATCGTCGACTTCATCGGCGGCGATCCGGACCTGCCGGTGTGCACGGGGCGCGTGCACAACCAGTCGAACCTGCCGCCGTGGGCGCTGCCCGGCCAGGCGGCGCTCTCGGGGTTCAGGTCCAGGGAGCTGACGAAGGAAGGCGGCAACGGCGCCGCGGGCCGCAGCAATCACCTGATCCTGGACGACACCGACGCGAAGATCCAGGCGCAACTCAAGTCCGACCACCTGCACAGCCAGCTGAGCCTGGGGCACATCACGCGCATCGAAGACAACGCGGGGCGCAAGGATCCGCGCGGCGAAGGGTTCGAACTGCGCACCGATGGGCATGGTGCCGTAAGAGCCGCGGAAGGGTTGTTGATCACGACCGAGACGCGCGCCAATGCCCGCGGCCACATCAAGTCCATGGACGAGACGCTGGCGCGTCTCGCAGGAAGCCGCGAGCAGCACGAGAACCTGTCGATGGCCGCCCAGCAGGCCGAAGCCCACGCGATGGGTGACCAGGACGCAGTGACGCGGGCGATGAAGGCGCAGAACGATGCCATCAAGGGGGCGGGCGGGAGTGGAGCCGAAGGCAGCTTCCCTGAACTGGCCGAGCCGCACCTCGTGCTGGCCAGTCCGGCGGGGATCGAGAGCACGACGGCGCGGTCCACCCACATGGCCAGCGGCGCGCACCACGCATTGACGAGCGGCGGCCACACCAGCGTGAGTGCGGGCAAGAGCTTCCTCGTGAGTGTGAAGGAGGCCATTCGCATGTTTTCGTACAAGGCCGGCATCCGGCTGGTGGCGGCCGGCGCGAACATCGAATTCAAGGCGCTGCAGCAGAGCATCCACCTGCTGGCCAAGCTCGATATCACGCATGCCGCCAATCGCATCACGATCACGGCGAAAGAAGAAGTGGTGATCAACGGCGGCGGCAGCTTCAGCCGCTGGAATACACAGGGCATCGAGCACGGCACCCTGGGGCGGTGGGTCGAGCATGCGGCCAGCCATGCGCTGGTCGGGCCGATGAGCCGGCCGGTCGAGCCGGTCGCCTTTCCACGCCCCGAGCTGACCCTTGCCTCGCGCGAGGACGCGGCGTTCCCCTTTTCCCTCTGAGCGTCGTCATGATCATCAGTCCTCCCTTTCTGCCCGATCGCACCGGGCAATCCGAAGAAGCCTGGCTCGATGCTGCAATGGCGCAGCCCGCATCGCGGCTGGCGAGCACCAACGCACCGGAAGGCTCGTTTCCCTTGAGCCTGAAGCTGGGGTGGCACAACGGGATTCACATCCAGGCACCACGTTCCGGCGGCACCTATCTGCCCGTTCGGGCAATCGCCGATGGCAAGGTGATCTTCGTCCATGCACCGACAGTGCCGAACAACGACGTCAAGCACCCGCTCAACTACAACCCTTTTCATGCCGACACGCCCACGCCGGCATGGACCAGCGACGGGTTCGTCGTCGTCGAACACAGGACGGAGATCGGTGCCGAAGGAACCGCCGTCGCCGAGGTCGTCTACTACAGCGCCTGCATGCACCTGGCCGGCATTGCGCAGTGCCCGAAGACGAAGGTCCCGTGGGCAGTCGGCGATGCTGTCTATCGCAAGGATGAATTGGGAACGCCCGGTCAGATCTACGGGCACGAGGGGCAGGTCCACTTCGAGATCTGCTGCGACGAAGCGAATCTCCGACGGCTGACCCGGCGCGGGCCGAACTGGATCGATCCGCTGGATCCGCCGGCGCCTGTGGCCGATGGTCGTACCGATAGCGTGTTCGGCAGTGTCTACATCTACTTGCCAGCAGGTACCTCTACCGGTACGAACATGCCCATCAATCAGCTGCGTGTGGTTGGTGCAGCTGCGGGCGTAGGCAGCTCAGCATCCGATCGCTTCCCTCCGAGCATTCTGCAGGTTGCCCAATGGGTGCAGATCACAAGTGAAAAGGGCGCTACAACACTCACGAGCTACGACCGATGGGGCGCACGAGTCGGTACGCCAAGGAGCGACAGTCGGTACGACTACATCGTTGCTGCCAACGTGCCGGCCGCCGACAAGGCCTCAGCAAGCCAGAGTTTCGAATACGACCTGTACACCGTCTGCAACGACCGCCACAGTGCGTTGGACGCATCCACCCGCGCCACGAGCAGTCCCAGCGGTTGGTACGAGTTGCTGCGCTTCGGACGCAATCTCGGAACCGATCCGCTGCCGGCCAACGCCGCGCACTGGCGCAAGATCGCTACGCCCGCAGGCGAGGTCTGGGCAGATCTGAATGCACCGGGCACCTTCAAGTTCAGCGACGCAGACTTTCTGCCGGTCATGGGCTGGAACTGCTTCGACGATGACTCGAATGCGGATCTGCGATGTGACTCGCTCCACATGAAAACACTGATCCGCGATCCTGACCCGAAGAATGAACAGCGTATGGAGCGCACGCAGCTGGCGATGCGGCTGGGTGATGCGAACGTGAGGACGAAGCTTCGCCGCGTGATCTGCAAGTTTCCGAACGAGTGGGATCGCACGACCATCGAAGCCCGCTACGGCTGGCTGGAGACCGAAGACTTCAAGTCGATGGACAACGACGCGACGGGCGCGCAGAAGTGGGACCGCTTTGTGAAGCATGCGCGTGCGGTCACCTTTGCCGATCTGCCGAAGGCGTTTCTGGGTGCCGATTGGCGGTTTCATCCGAGGGAGTTCGTGGGACTGATGCGCAAGTGCGGATGGTTGAGCGAGAGGGAATTCAAGCAACTGGTCCCGTTGAATGCGCTTCGGTATGGAAAAGAGCAGCGCAGCGGAGTTACAGGCTACCTTTGGGAGCCGATTTCGAGTCGCAATACGAACGCGCGGGACAACTCGGTCTTGAGAGACCACCGAGTTCCGCTCAATCAGATGATGCGTAAGTACCTGATCACCACACCGTTCCGGCAAGCAGCTTTCTTCGGCAACGCAATCCAGGAAACAGGGTGGCTCGGAAGGCTTGCCGAAAGCGGTGGATCAAGCTATTGGTACACGCCTTGGCATGGACGTGGGTTCTTGCAACTCACCCACGCAAGCAACTACCTGGCCTATTGGGCTTGGAGGGGGCGTCTCATTCCCGCAGCGTTGAAAACGGCGCTTGAAACCGCACAAGCCACTGAGGGTGGAAAAAAGCCCGGCCTCCGAGGCATGAATGCGATGAGCGACGCGAATTTCAATGGACTTACCGTGGAGATGCAGACTTGGCGCGCCGCTATCGAGGCGCCTCGGCCGCCTCTGACTGCAGAAAATATCTTGGCGCCAGCCGATAGTGCGGGGTTTTACTGGTCATCGCTCAAGATGGCGATGTATGCCGACAGCGCGCATGTGTTGGAACGCGTCGTGGTCAATACGGTCAACGGCCAGGGAACCAAGGTGTACTACCGAAGCCCGGCTTTCTGGCAAGCATCTGCAGCCGTGAATCTCCCGGCCAGTATCGCGAACACATACAGCACGGCACTCAATGGCTTTGACTCCCGGTGCTGTGCCTACGGATATGCAATCGCCGTTCTGACGGAGGCGTGTTTCCCGGACAGCAAAGGGTTACTCGTACTTCCTTTTCCGGAAGGAAATTCTCCAAGGAGCGTTGAATGAGACGGTGGATGGTTGTGATTGCGATGTGTTTGTACGCATGGGGTGCATGCGCTCAATCTCGCGTCAAATCTGCTTTTCCTGCCACCTCGACGGCTACGGTCGCCAACTTCGGGCCGGGATGCCGCTTCAAGGTCGGACAGCCTGCGACTTCGCGCTTCGATGTCACCTATGCACGCGAGTCTGGGTGGGGCGGCGGGATGTTTGTCCTGAACGACTTGAAATTTCTGCCCGGCGAATGGTTCTTCGGTTTTGCGTGTTATTCGGCCAGCGAAGACCACGTGCGCGAAGGCTGGGCCATTCCATCGTTGAACGGGGGGTGGATGCTTCGCAAGAGTGAGTCGAGCGAACAGCTTTTGCCGCTGCGAGCACTCAGCTTCTATGAGTTGACTGCAAAAAACTCGCGAGGCTGGGCCGTTGCAGTGGACGACATCTCCGGCGACGAACGCTTCCGGCAGCGTGAGTTGTTCTATTGCCTGGTTCGCAGTCCGAAGGCAATTTGTGGTGGCGGCTATATGGGCTACTTGCGCGATTTCCGACGCCACAAAGACGCCGACCTGACGCCGCGGATTCTCGATCTGCTGCGTGGCATCGAATTCCTGGAAGATGCGCCGCCGGAACCGCTGCCAGAACCTGTTCGCCATCCCCGATGAAGCAGGCAATCTTGGGATTGCCCTCAGGTCGACCAGATCCGCGGCGTAGCTGCTGGCAACTGCCACAACTCCGCACGCCAAGCCTGCCAGACCTGCCGCAACAACTGCATCGCAGGCTCCACCACAGGCGCCAGCACGCGCAGCACGACGACTTCGGCATGCGGGCTCGTGGCACCGGCGCTGTCGAACAAGCCATGTGCCTCAAGCAACGTGCGCGCATGCGCCAGCAGCGCTTCGCGGCGCGCCCGTGTGGCCGGCGAACCCGACACAAAAAACAACGAAGCGATGCACCTGTGCCCACCAAAGCCCAGCGGACTTGCCAGCAACCGCCGATCCGCCGCATCGATGCGCCCCCGCTCCAGCCACACCCCCGGCACTTCGATGTGCTGCAGATACGTGCCCCGCTCGAAGGGCTGGTTCGCGTTCGGCAGGCCGAGTGCGGTCACGTCCCATCCGATCATTTCCGCTCCCGGCTCGACTTCGATCGACAGCCGGTTCTCCGCCTGGCATCCGCTGTAGCAGATCGCCTCCAGCGGCAGCCATTCGAGCCGCGCACCGGCGGCCAGCCGGATGCGCGTGCGCTGCAGCGCCTGCTCGCCTTCGGAGCGGTAGAAGCGCGAGGCGCCGGGCGTGGTGATCAGGCCGTGGCTGCCGTCGGCGGCCTCGATGTCGATCTCGAGCGTGTCCCCTCCGACAAGGCCGCCGGGCGGATGCACCAGCACGTTGTGGCAGATCGCATCGCCCTCGGGGTACAGGCTCTGCAGGATGCGCAGCGGCCCGTCGTGACGGAAACGGGCGACAGTGCGGTCGGTTTCTTTTTTGTAATCGAGGTGGAGACGGGCGTGCCAGGGCATGCGCCGAGTCTATCCAGCCACGACCTCGGTCAGACCTTCCATGCCCCGTCGTGCGCTGCCGCGGATTCGTCGAGAAGCGCCGGCCCGATGCATTCAATGGGATGCGGCGACGCGCGGAACACATCGCGGCACGACAGCTCCGCATCGCGCTGGTCCTGCCGTTCCCCGCGGAACACGCGCAGGCGTTCGGCGTCGATGCCGAACACCACGCGGCCGATGTTCGACCAGAAGATCGCGCCCGCGCACATCACGCAGGGCTCGCCCGAGGCATAGAGGGTCGCGTCCGCAAGCGCTTCGCGCGGGATGCCGCGGCCGGCCAGCGCGCGGATCGCATTGGTCTCGGCGTGCCCGGTGCAATCGCCCGTCTCGCCCGTGTTGTTGTAGGCCTCGGCCAGTACCTCGCCATCGGCGGAGACGATGATCGATCCGAAGGGCCGGTTGCCGCGGCGGCGCGCGAGGTGCGACCAGCCGATGGCCTTGCGCAGATACCGTCCGTCGCGCTCATCTAGCGCAGTTTCTTCGGGGAGCGAGGTGGTGTTGTGGGTGGTGCTGTTGAAATTCATGCCTTGGTGGGAATCATGCGTTCGTTGCGCGATGGGAGCATCGAGGTGTTGAAGATGGCGTCGGCCGCGGGCTTGACCTTGAGTCCGAAGACCTCGGACACCTCGTCGACCTGCTGCTCGAGCGTGAGCTTTCGGATGTCGCCGAGGCCGTGGCTGCGCGTGTCCGCTGCACCGACATATTGCGCCGTGACGCCCCAGCGTTCAAGTTCGATCTTCTCGTCGAGGATGGGTTCGCGCTGGCGCATGGCCGCGATGCTGGGTGCCGGATTGGCAAAGGTCTCGACGATGGCGCGATTGGTCGCACGAAGGAAAGCGGCGACCAGCTTCGGGTTCTGCGCGATGAGGTTGCTGCTCGCGAGGATCGCGTTGCCGTAGAGGTTGACGCCCGCATCCGCATACTTGAGCACCGAGAGTTCCTCTGGCTTCATGCGTGCGAAGAGCGAGATGGCCGAGTCGTGGAAGTAGGTGGCGGCGTCAACGTCGCCACGCACCATCACGTTGTCGCGCGCGCTGAAGTCGGTGGTTTGCCACTGGAACGCATCGGCGCGCATGCCCTGCTTGCGCGCGACCATCGGCCAGGCGCGGCGGGTTGATTCGACCGCCGCCGCCGCGACCTTCTTGCCCTGCAGGCTTTTGAAGTCGCCGGTCACGCCGCGGTCCTTGCGGCCGATGATCACGAAGGGCGCACGGTTGTAGTACTGGTACACGGCCTGCACCATCGGCGTGCCGGGGTTCTGTGCATTGAACTCGACCAGCGAGCTGATGTCGCCCAGGCCCATCTGGTAGACGCCGCTCGCGATGCGCGTGATCGAGGCGACCGAGCCGGCGCCGGTGTCGATGCTCACGTCGAGGCCTTCATCCTTGTAGTAGCCCTTGGCGTACGCGAGGAAGAAGGGCGCGGTCTGGCCGTTGATGCGGAAGTCAAGCGTGAACTTGAGCGGGGTGAGCTTGCCTGCGCTCTGGGCCAGGACGCAGGGCGCTGCAAGGGCGACTGCAGTGGCGGACGTGACCGCGAGAAAGGATCGGCGTTGCATGGTGGGGCCTCGGAATCGGTGGTCTTGAATCCCCTGCACAAGAGCAGAAGGCGCTTCAAGAGCAATTTCCGGGCGGCGCACTTTCGTGGTGCGTGCGCTGCTGAACGCTTCTACTCTTGCCCCCATCCATGCACGACGCATGCCAAGGGCTTTTGCTCAGGCTTTGCGCGGAAACGCGTGCATTGGCCAGCGCGGCGCGCCACAATCCGGGCGCGCAATTTGCAAGGCAGGTTGCGCAGAGTAGAAGCGTTCAGCCGCGCGATGCCCCACGCATCCAGGCAGGAAATTGCTCTTTCAAGTTCGTTCGTACCCACGCGCAACAGAAGGAGTTCACGCATGCTCGTTACCCAACAACCCGTCTTCCGCAAGTTCTGGCATGCCGTCATGCCGCTCACCGAACTGGCCGCTGGCCCCAAGCCCTTCAGGCTGCTGGGCGAAGACATCGTTCTCTTCATCGACGCCGACGGCCAGCCGGCCGCGCTGCGCGATCGCTGCTGCCACCGCACCGCAAAGCTCTCCAAGGGCTGGTGCGTCGATGGCGAAGGCAAGGCCTGCGGGCAGGGCGCGATCCAGTGCGGCTACCACGGCTGGACCTACGACCGCAGCGGGCAGGTGATCCGCATCCCCCAGTACGAGGCCGACCGCAAGATCTCGCCCGACTACCGCACGACCGCTTACCGCTGCACCGCACGCTACGGCTATGCGTGGGTGGCACTCGAAGAGCCCATCGCCGACATCCCCGAGATCCCTGAGTTCACCGACCCGGGCTACCGCACGATCTTCCAGTTCTACGAAGAGTGGCAGACGAGCCCGATGCGCGCGCTCGAGAACTCCTTCGACAACTCGCATTTCAGTTTCGTGCACCGCGCCACCTTCGGCGTGGCCACGAGCCCGAAGCCGAGCAGGTACGAGCTGGTCGAGAACGAATCGGGCTTCTATGCAGAGACGGTCATCGAGGCGACGAACCCGGTCAAATTCCACGCGATCAGCGGCGTGACCGACGCAATCACCACGCGCCACATGCGCAACGCGTATTTCCTGCCGTTCTCGCGCCGGCTCGACATCGAATACCCGAGCGGCGTGCGCCACATCATCATCAACTGCTTCACGCCCATCGACGACGGGCGCATGCAGCTGTGCCAATGGCTGTTCCGCAACGACACCGAGGCCGACTGCGCGGCGCAGATGCTGATCGACTTCGATGCAGAGATCACGCGCGAGGACAAGGACATCCTCGAATCGACCGACCCCGATGCGCTGGTGGATACGCGCCGGCGCGGCGTCGAGTATTCGATGGAGTCGGACCGCCCCGGCATGCTGATCCGCAAACACCTGATGCAGCTGCTTGCGAAGCATGGCGAGGCCGAGGTCTACCGCGGCATGGAGAGCGCCACGATTCCCATCGCCAGGGCCGCCTGAGCGGCCGCTCTGTCAGGCGGGAGCAGTAACGGGGCTCGTCCGCGTGCCGCGCGACGGCGCCTGCTCGTAGCGGTCCATGCCGAGCCCGTCGGTGCGGATGTCCGGCTGCTGGCCCATCACCATGTCCGAGATGAGCTTGCCCGAGCCGCAGGCCATGGTCCAGCCCAAGGTGCCGTGCCCGGTGTTGAGGAACAGGTTCGCATAGCGCGTGGCACCGACGATGGGCGTGCTGTCGGGCGTCATCGGGCGCAGGCCCGTCCAGAAAGTGGCGCTCGGCAGGTCGCCGCCGGGGAACAGGTCGCTCACCACTTTCTCGAGCGTGGCGCGGCGGGCCGGGTTCAGGCGCAGGTCGAAGCCGCCGAGCTCGGCCATGCCGCCGACGCGGATGCGGTTGTCGAAGCGGGTGACCGCGACCTTGTAGGTCTCGTCGAGCACCGTCGATTGCGGCGCGAGCGATTCGTCGACCAGCGGCACGGTGAGTGAGTAGCCCTTCACGGGGTACACGGGAATATCGAGGCCCAGCGAGGCGACGGCGGCGCGCGAGTAGCTGCCGAAGGCCATCACATAACGGTCGGCCGTCAGGATCTTCCCGGTGGTGGTGCGCACGCCGGTGATGCGGCCGCCGTCGGTCTCCAGGCCGTCGATGGCCTGGCCGAAGCGGAAGTCCACGCCCAGGCCGCGCGCGATGTCGGCGAGGCCGCGGGTGAAGAGGTGGCAGTCGCCGGTCTCGTCGTTGGGCAGGCGCAGGCCGCCGGTGAGGCGGTCGCGCGCGCCGGCCAGCGCGGGCTCGATGCGGGCGAGGGCGTCGCGGTCGAGCAGTTCATAAGGGACGCCGCATTCCTCGAGCACCGCGATGTCGCGCTGCACCGCATCGAGCTGTGCCTGCGTGCGGAACAGCTGCAGCGTGCCGCCGGTGCGGTGTTCGTACGCGAGGCCAGTGTCGGCGCGCAGTTGCTGCAGGCAGCCGCGGCTGTATTCGGCCACGCGCATCATGCGTTCCTTGTTGACCGCGTAGCGTTCGGGCGAGCAGTTGCGCAGCATCGCGGCCATCCAGCGCAGCTGGAACAGCGTGCCGTCGGGGCGGATCGACAGCGGCGCATGCTTCTTGAACATCCACTTGATCGCCTTCAGCGGAATGCCCGGCGCGGCCCACGGCGTGGAGTAGCCCGGCGACACCTGCCCGGCGTTGCCGAAGCTGGTTTCCTCCGCGGGGCCGGACTGCCGGTCGAGCAGGGTCACGTCGGCGCCGGAGCGCGCAAGGTAGTAGGCCGTGGTGGTGCCGATCACGCCGCCGCCGAGAACGATGACTTTCATGGTGTATTCGCTGATTCAGGTGGAATACATGGAATCTAAAGTGCACAATGCAGTGGATTCCATTGTTTTTCAGGGTTTTGCGGTGAAATCCGCTGCTGAAAATCGTCCAATGCAGCCCGAGGAGTGAAATGCCGGAACTCGACCGAATCGACCGCAAGATCCTCGACCTGCTGCAGCGCCAGGGCCGTGTCTCGATGACCGAGCTGGCCGAGCACATCGGCCTTTCCGCCTCGCCCTGCGCCGAGCGCGTCAAGCGCATGGAGCGCGACGGCGTCATCACCGGCTACCACGCGCGGGTGTCGCCCGAGGCGCTGGGCAAGACGCTCCTGGTGTTCGTGGAGATCAAGCTCTCGGCCAAGTCGGGCGACGTGTTCGACAAGGTCAAGCAGGAGCTGCTGCACATGCCCGAGGTGCTCGAATGCCACCTCGTCTCGGGCAGCTTCGACTACCTCGTGAAGGCGCGCCTGAGCGGCATGAGCGAATACCGGCATCTGCTCGGCGACATCCTCAAGAAGCTGCCCGTGGCCGCCGAGTCGCACAGCTATGTGGTGATGGAAGAGATCAAGGAAACGCTGGTGCTCGCCGTCGACCGTTGAGCGTCGCGGCTACCATTTCGCCGGCATGCAAGACAACAACACCCCGACGATCACCATCCGTCCCTGGCGCCTCGACGACTTCGATGCGGTCAAGGCCATCCTCGACGACACCTTCGCGGGCACATGGCTGCCGCAGCTCACGCCGGAAGCCCTCGCGGTCTATCGCGAGAGCGGCGAGCCCGTCGGCTACATCGACGAGATGGGCCCCGCGTTCTTCGTTGCGGAAATCGACGGCGAAGTGGTCGGCATGGTCCATTGGGAAGGGGACTTCGTCCACGCGCTGCACGTGCCCGCGGTGCACCAGCGCAAGGGCATCGCGCGGGCACTCATGGCCTTCGCCGAAGACGGCATGCGCGCCGATGGCGTCGAGATCGCGCGGCTCGAAACCGACACCTTCAACACGCAGAGCCAGGGCTTCTATCTTGCGCTCGGCTACCGCGAGGCCGACCGCTACCCCGACCTCGAATGGCACAGCGGCTTCACGACCATCCTGTATGTGAAGCCGCTCGTTCGCTGAACTCTCTTTTTCATCCACCCAAGGAAACCGAAATGAGCATCTCGATCCGCCGCGACGGCACCACCGGCACGCGCCACATCCTCAAGATCCGCAACCACGAGATCCCGGTCGATGCTTCGCCAGCCGGCGGCGGCAGCGATGCGGGTCCCGAGCCGCACGACCTGTACGACGCCTCGCTCGCGGCCTGCAAGGCGCTCACGGTGCTGATCTACGCGCGGCGCAAAGGCATTCCGGTGGAAGACATCGAGGTGGTGGTCGATCGCGACGACAGCGAAGAGCGCAAGGGCGTCTATCGCTTGAAGTCGGGCCTGCGCCTGACCGGCGATCTGACAGAAGCCCAACGCGACGAGTTGCTGCGCGTGGCGGGCAAGTGCCCGGTGCACAAGCTCATGACCGAGGTGAAGACCGAGATCGAGACGGGCTGGGCCTGATGGTGTGAGCGAACCGGCCCTGCCCGCGCGGCCCGGTTCGTCTACTTCGCCTCGGCCTGCTTGCGCGCTGCCTCCACGCGCTTGGCATAGCGGTCGCCCCAGTCGGCCAGCGGCCCGAGCGCGGCATTGAGCGTGGCGCCCAGTTTCGTCTCGGAGTATTCGACGCGCGGCGGTACTTCGTGGAAGACCTCGCGGTTGACGAGGCCGTCGGTCTCCAGTTCGCGCAGTTGCTGGATCAGCATCTTCTCGCTGATGTCGGGCAGCAATCGCTTCAGCTCGCCGAAGCGGCGCGGCTGCACGTGCAGTTCCCACAGGATGACGGCCTTCCACTTGCCGCCGATGACTTCGAATGCGGGGCCGATGCCGCAGTTGTAGGGCTTCTTTGCGTTCATGCGCAGATCCAATACATACGTTTTGGTAAGTACCTGACTTTATGGTAGGTACTTGACCGTTTGCAAGTGGAATTCCTACGATGCATCCGTCATCACAAACTTGCAACACTGCATTGGAATCGCTATGAGCAACAAGGAAGTTTCCGTTCTCGGCCTGGGCTCGATGGGTCTCACCATCGCACGGCTCTACCTGGACCAGGGCTACAAGGTCACGGTATGGAACCGCACCGCGGAGAAGGCCGACGCATTGGTCGCGAAGGGCGCCGTGCTCGCGCGCAGTGCGGTCGAGGCGATGCGCGCCGCGAAGGTCGTGTTGATGTGCGTCTACGACTACCGCGCCGCCGAAGCGATCCTCGCAATGGACGGCGTTGCCGCCGCGATGGACGGCCGCTTGCTGGTCCAGCTGACCACCGGCAGCCCCAACGACGCACGCGACGCCGAGGCGTGGGCGCATCGGCAGGGCGCCACCTACCTCGAAGGCGCCATCCAGGCCGCGCCGGACCAGATGGGCCAAGCCGACACGCCGATCCTCATGTCGGGTGCGCAGTCCGTGTTCCGCGAGGCGGAGCCGCTCCTGAAGGTGCTGGGCGGCGGCACCGTGTACCTGGGCGAAAAGGCCAGCGCCGCGGCCGCGATGGACCTCGCGACGCTCTCCACCATCTACGGCACGCTGCTCGGGTTCATGCATGGCGCCCGCATTGCCGAACACGAAGGCTTCGACGTGGCCGAGTACGGCCGCATCGTCGCGGGGATCATGCCGACCTTTGCGGGTTTCCTTCAGCACGAAGGCTCCGTGATCCAGTCGGGCGACTTCAAGATCTCGCAGAGCCCGATGCGCATCTCGGTGGAGGCGACGCAGCGCATCCTGCAGACGGCGCAGGAAGCCGGCATCAGCACCGAGTTTCCGGCGTTCGCCGCGGGGCTCTTCAAGCGCGCCGATGCAGCGGGGCTCGGCGGGGAAGAGATCGCGGCGCTGATCAAGCTGCTGCGCTGAAGACTTGCACCGTCTTCAGGCCCAGGTCATGAAGCGGATCGCGCGCAGCACGTCGGCCTCGCGCTCCATGAGGAAGTCGCCGTGGCAGCAGTTGTCGAGCGTCACATGGTGCGGGGTCTTCAGCGCTGCCGCGAGGCGGTCTCCGTCGATCACGCGGGCGCGGCGAAAGATGCGCAGGAATTTCGCGCTGTCCTGTGTGGTCTTGGCATCGAGCGGCATGTCCAGCCAGGGGAACAGGTCGCGGTTGTCGGCCGGCAGGGCGGTGATCACCAGCGAAGGCGCGCGCACGGGCGTGTAGTCCGGAGAAAACTTGTGGGCTTCGACGTCCATGGCGGCCTCCACGGCATCGGGTGTGTTGATGCGCACGCTGCCGTCGGGACGGGTGTCGATCGCGTCGCGCAGGTTCGCTTCGAGCGGCGGCCACCAGTTCTTGAATCTGCGCCGGTTGAAGGCGATCGCGGCCTGCAGGGATTGGCCGTCCTCGGGTGTCGCGACAGGTTCGAACAGCGCGGGGTTGTCCAGCGGAACGTCCTCGCCGCCCGTATCGCCGCCCACCACGTAGTCGAATGTGGTGTCGAGGTAGACCAGGCCCTGCACCCGTTCCGGAAACAGGCCTGCGAAGTGCGTGAGTTCGTTGCCCGCAATCGAATGGCCGGCGAGCACCGCGCGCGACAAGCCGAGTTCGTCGAACGCCGACTTCAGGTCGGCGACGAGCGTGTCCACCTCGTAGTACTGGGTGTCGCTCTTCACCGGCAGCGGCTTGTCGGACAGGCCGTAGCCGCGCCGGCTGATCGCGATCACACGCGAGAAGTCGGACGCCAGCGCGGGTGCGAGGCTGTCGAAGCAACGCGCGTTGGCGCCCAGGCCGGCGAGCAGCACGATGGCGGGGCCCGTCGCGCCGGGCTTCTGCCAGTCGCGCACCTGCAGCGACACGTCGGGCCCGGTTGCGACCTTCACGCGGCGCTCGGTGACGGACGCCGCGGCGGGGCCGGTGCCCACGCCGCCGCCGCCACTGCTGCCACCGCCGCCGCATGCCGCGACGGCGAGCATCGGCGGCAGGGCCGCCATGGCACGCAGGATGTGCCTGCGGCGAGGTTGGAACCAGAGGGGTGGGGTCGGTTGGGGAGGAAGGCGATTCACGTCGATGTGCTTTCTGGATGGGATCGGTCCAGTGTCCGCATCGCACCTGAAGAGGCCCTTCGTCCTTCATGAAGATTTCCTGAAGTTCCCGCGCAGGGCTTGGCAGATACTTCGCCCCATTCCGACCAATGGGCGATTTCGCCCTGCACATCCCATGAACCTTCTGCTTGTTGAGGACGATCTCGATCTCGGCAACGGCGTGCGCATCGCGCTGGCCAACCAGGGCATGGACGTGGTGTGGGTGCGCCGCCTCGACGACGCCCTGCGCACCCTCGAAGGCGGCACCTTCGACATGGTGCTTCTCGACCTGGGCCTGCCCGACGGCGATGGGCTCGACCTCCTGTTCCGCTTGCGTCGCGACAGGCAGATCCTGCCGGTACTGGTGCTGAGCGCGCGCGATGCGCTCAACGACCGGCTGCGCAGCCTCGACGACGGCGCGGACGACTACCTCGTCAAGCCCTTCGCGCTGGCCGAGTTGCTGTCGCGCGTGCGGGCGCTGGCGCGCCGCAGCTACGGCTTCAACGACGAGACCATCCGCATGCGCGGCCTTGCGCTGCACGAACCGACGCGCGGCGTGATCGTCGACGGCGAACCGGTCGAGTTGTCGCGCTGCGAGTTCGACCTGCTCGCGCTCCTGCTCAAGCGCACCGGCCGCGTGGTCACGCGCCGCGTGATGGAAGAGCAAGTGCTGCCCGGCGGCCAGGCCAACGGCAGCAACTCGCTCGAGGTACACATCTCCAACCTGCGCAAGAAGATCGGGCAGGGCTACATCCGCACGGTGCGCGGCATCGGCTACGTGATCGATGTGCAGTCGCTGGTGCGGAGCACGCCCAAATGATGCAGGCCCTGGCGCTGCGCTGGAGGAAGTGGAAGCAGCCCTCGCTGATGCGGCGCCTGCTGCTGGCGCAGATGGCCGTGGTGGCCTTGCTGTGGACCATGACCGTCGCCCTGCTGCTGTACGACTCGTACGAAGACCCCGAGCTGCTGAAGTACGAAAAGATCTTCCAGTCGGTCCTGTCGATCACGCAGAATCTGTCCGACCGGCCGGACCGGCAGCAGCAAACTCTGACAGCCTTCGACCTGGCATTGCTCGAGTCCGTGGGCGATGGCGACGCCGCATCGGACACCTCGCCGGTCATGCAGGTGTGGCAGAAGGACAAGCTGATCTACCGCTCCACGGCCGCAGTTCCCGTCATCCTCAACACGGTGCCCAACCGCATCGAGACCGTGAAAGCGGGGGGGCGCGAATGGCGTGCGCGCACCATGGTTTCGCCCAGCACCGACACCCGCGTGATGCTGGCCGAGCCCAGCGTGTGGCGGCTGACGGTGACTGTCATGAACCGGGGCTACTACCTGCTGCCGCTGGTGATCAGCCTGCCGTTCCTGATCTTTCCGGCGTGGCTTTCAATGCGCGTCGCGCTGCGCCCCTGGCGGCAGGTGACCGAGGAAACCTCCGCGCGCGGGCCCGCCGACATGACGCCGCTGTCGTACACGCCGCCGCACAAGGAGTTGCAGCCGCTGGTGCAAAGCATCAACAGCCTGCTGCAGCGCCTGCGCGACAGCACCTCGCGCGAACGCAGTCTGATTGCCGATGCGGCCCATGAACTGCGAACGCCGCTCGCGGCCATGCGCGTGAACGTCGAGGCGTTGAAGGAACAGAGCACCGACGAGGGCCAACGCGAGCTCATGGACAACCTGCTGCGCAGCAACGACCGCGCGGCGCGGCTGGTGGGACAGCTGCTGCAGCTCATGCGCAGCGATGCGGTGCTGCACGGCGACCTGCCGGTCATGCTGTCCCTCGATGCGCTGGTGCAGGACCGGCTGGCCATGATCGAAGGCCTCGCCAGCGCCCGGAGCGTAGAGCTGGAACTCGAATGCGAGAGCCATGCGCCGGTGCTGGGCGAGCGCGAAAGCTTGTCGTCGATGGTCGACAACCTCATCAACAACGCGATCAAGTACAGCCCGGAGAACGGAACGGTCGTGGTGCAGGTGGCCTGCGAGGGCGCCCAGGCGGTGCTGACCGTGGCCGACCAGGGGCCCGGCATTCCGCCCGCGCTGCGGGAGCGCGTGTTCGACCGGTTCTTTCGCAACCCCGACCAGACGCAGAGCGGCAGCGGGCTGGGCCTTGCCATCGTCAAATCGGTGGTCGACAGGCACGGTGGGGAGGTCGTGCTCGACGAAGCCCTGGGCGGAGGCCTCCGGGCCACGGTGCGGTTGCCGCTGGCGGCGGCCGAGGCGCCCCGGCCCATGCTCAGCCTCTGAAACCTCCCTCCGGACACGGCCAAAGGGCCTGGTCAGGTCCATTTTGGGGCGGAGATTTACAATCCCCGGCTACCCCCGGCGCCGTCTACAGGACACTTTCAACAATGAAGTGGGTCATTCTTGCTATCTTCGCGCTCAGCGCGCTCTACGTTCACTTCCGCGGGCAGGTCCGGCATCGTTTCTTCAGACAGCTCTCTGATCACTCGACCTTCCTCGCGCCGCTGAACGTCTTCATGTACCTCTTCTCGAAGGTGCCGGGTACGCCGTACCTGTCGCCCGCGCAGTTCCCCGAGATGCGCGTGCTCGAAGAGAACTGGGAAGTCATTCGCGAAGAGGCGCTGGCGATGCGCAACGGCGGCAGCATCAAGGCCTCGAGCCAGTTCAACGACGTGGGCTTCAACTCCTTCTTCAAGAGCGGCTGGAAGCGCTTCTATCTCAAGTGGTACGACGAGGCGCATCCCTCGGCCGCCATCCTGTGCCCGCGCACGACCGAGCTGCTCAAGGGCATCGGCACCATCAAGGCGGCGATGTTCGCGGAGCTCCCGCCGGGCAGCCGTCTCGTGCGCCACCGCGACCCCTTCGCCGGTTCGCTGCGCTACCACCTGGGCCTGTGGACGCCCGGCGTCGAAGGCTGCTACATCGACGTGGACGGCCAGCGCTACCACTGGCGCGACGGCGAGGCCGTGGTGTTCGACGAGACCTTCATCCATTACGCCGAGAACACCACCGACCACGACCGCGTGATCCTGTTCTGCGACATCGAGCGCCCGCTGAAGTACCGCTGGGCCAGCGCGGTGAACCGCTGGTTCGCCAAGAACCTGCTGGCCGCCGCAAGCTCGCCCAACGATGCGGGCGACAAGACGGGCGGCATCAACCGCGCGTTCAAGTACATCTACCAGATCCGCGTGGTCGGCAAGCGCCTGAAGGCCTGGGACAAGCGGGCCTACTACCTCGTGAAGTGGGCCATCTTCGGCGGCCTGGCCCTCTGGATCTTCTGGTAATCACGCAAGGCGCCCGGCGTGGGCGCCGACCATTTCCGCCAGCGCGTCGGCCACGGCCCTGACGCGCGGCGAGCGCCTCACGTCGGGGTGCACCACGCTCCACACCTCCCGCATCACAGGCCGGCCTTCGCCGGGCACTTCGACCACTGCGGCATCGCCCCGTGCCATGAAGTCCGGCAGCATCGCAAGGCCCAGGCCGCCGCGGCAGGCGTTGTGCAGGGCCGTGAGGTCGTTGCTGCGCAAGACGAAGGGGCGCGTGCCGGCAAGCTCCGCCAGCAGTTGCTGGTGCGGCACGTTGCCGGGCGAATCGCTGTAGCCGAGAAAGCGCCAGTCGGCTTCCGCGCGCGTGAGCCACACTGGCGCGGCGTAGAGGCGGAAGGCCAATTCGCCGAGCTTGCGTGCGGCCAGGCCGGGTTCCGTCGGGCGCATGAAGCGGATCGCAATGTCCGCATCGCGGCGCTGCAGATTGGCGCTGCGCAGTTCGCCGACGATGTCGAGCGCGATGCCGGGCCACCGGTCAGCCTGCGCGGCCCACAGCGGCGCGATGAAGTGACTGGCGAAGGCTGGCGGCGCGGAGACGCGCACCGTGCCTTGGTCCGCCGTGTTCGCCGCGGCGGCGCGCGCGAAGGCGAGCACTTCCTGCTCGAGCCGCTCGGCGGGTGCGAGCAGCGCTTCGCCTTCGTCCGTCAGCGCCCAGCTTCGCGGCAGGCGGTCGAAAAGGCGCACGCCGATGTGCGACTCCAGCGCGCCGACCCGGCGTGCGACCGTCGAATGCTCCACGCGCAATTGCCGCGCCGCACCCGAGAGGCTGCCCTCGCGCGCCACGGCCACGAAGAAGCGGATGTCGTCCCAGGCAAGGGAAGCGAGCGCGGAGGCATCGGGGCGGTGAGCTGGCGATTCGTGCACAACGGATGCGAAGTTTTGGGGAATGGCCAATCATTCTGCCCGTCGATATCGTCCTGTGCATCGTTCGTCACTTCACAGGATTCGCCATGAGCACCCCGCAACCAACCTTCATTTCCTACGGTCCGCCGGTGTCCCTCGACATCGCCCGTCGCGTGGCGGCAGCCGCCGAAGCCGAGGCGCGAGCCAACGGCTGGCCGATGGTCATTGCGGTGATGGACAGCGGCGCCAATCTCGTGGTGTTGCACAAGATGGACCACGCACAGACCGGCAGCGTCGAGATCGCGCAGGCCAAGGCGCGCAGCACCGTGCGCTTCAAGCGGCCGACGCGCGTGTTCGAGGAGGCGCTGGCCGCGGGCGGCCTGAACCTGCGCCTGCTGGCCACCGAGGGTGCATGCCCGCTCGAAGGCGGCCTTCCGCTGATGCACGAGGGCTGCCTCGTCGGCGCCATCGGCGTCTCGGGCATGCAGTCGACGCAGGATGCACAGGTGGCGGCAGCAGGCGCAGCGGTGCTCTGACCGCGCGGCTCAGGCCTCGGCCAGCACCAGCCGCTCGCGCTTGGTGCGTGCCCAGCCGACGAGCACCGCGAGCAGCGTGCCGCCGATCACGTCGAGCAGCACATGCTGCCGCGTCGCCAGCGTCGAGTAGACGATGCCGAAGGCCCACAGCAGGTTCACCCATTGCGTCCACGCGGGCGCGCCCACGTTGCGCAGCTGGCGGGCCAGCAGCATGGCCGTGAACACGGCGAAGGCCACGTGCAGCGAAGGGAAGGCGTTGCCGCCCACGTCGGTGGCCTTGAGGAATTGCAGCGCCGGGTATTGCGACCAGTCGACAGCGAACGCCGGCACCGTGGTCGGAAAGAACCAGAACACCATCAGGCCGATGGCGGCCATGAGCGCGGCGCCCCGCGCGCAGGCCCACAGCTCGGCCTTGTCCTTCGCGAAGGCCGGCGCCAGCGAGATGTAGAACCACAGCGAGCCGTACAGGAGCATCGCGTCGTCGCTCACGGCCACCCAATGGTCGATGGGCGTGAGCGGCATCACCGTGGGCGTCGACGGCGGGTTGTGCATCACCCAGAAGTACAGAAAGAAGAAACCGGAGATGCCGAGCGTGGTGCCGATCATCTTCACGATCCAGAGCGTCGCGAACCGCTGTCCCAGCGCCAGGTACCAGGGCACGGAAGGAAGGGATGCGGGGCTCGAGCGGGACGTCATCACCGATGCGGCTTTCGGGAGGGGGAGCGCCACAGCTTATGCAACTGCATTGCGTGAACATTGCGCTGTCCGGCATGGAGCCTCTCCTAGAATGTCCCGCCCACCCGTTCGCATTGCCCACTCCCATGAGAATCCTGCTCGTCGAAGACGAAACCGATCTGGCACAGGCGCTCGCAACGGCCCTGCGTCAGAACCAGGCGGTGGTCGATGTGGCGAGCTCCCTGCGCGCGGCTGAAGAGGCCGTACTCGGCGCCCAGCACGACGTGATCGTGCTCGACCGCGGCCTGCCCGACGGCGACGGCCTCTCGCTCGTGGCCTTCCTGCGCCAGAACGACATTGCCGCTGCCGTGCTGGTGCTCACCGCCATGTCCGACGTGGCCGAGCGCGTGCTGAGCCTGGATGGCGGCGCGGACGACTACCTCGCCAAGCCCTTCTCGATGGACGAGCTCATGGCGCGCGTGCGGGCGCTGGCGCGTCGGCCCGCGGTGCGCGTCAACCTCGTCATGACGCTGGGCCAACTGCGCTTCGAGCATCACACGCGGCAGGTGCATGTGGGCGAGGTCGGCCTCACGCTCCCGCGGCGCGAATTGCTGGTGCTCGAAGCCCTGCTCGAGCATCGCGGCCGCACGGTGCAGCGCGAAGCACTGCAGGACCGCGTGTACGGCCACAAGGACGATATCCAGTCGAACGCGCTCGACACGCATGTCTCGCGCCTGCGCTCCAAGCTCGACAAGGCGGGCGCGCAGGTCGAGATCCATGCGATTCGCGGCGTGGGTTATCTCATCTGCGCGGCATCGGCGGTGTGAGCCACATGAGCCTGTCTTCCCTGCGCTGGCGCCTGATCTGGAGCCTGATCCTGCTGCAGGTGGTGGTCGGCTCGCTGGTGCTGGGCGGCTTTCTCGGATTGGCTTGGGCGCTGGGGCGCGTGGTCGACGAAAACGGCCAGGAGACGGTGGCGGTGATCGGGCGCGCGATGGTGCGTGGCGCCGATGGTCGGTTGGCCATCGAGCCGACGCGGGAGTTGCGCGGCCTGCAGCAAGCCGATCCGCCGCTCTGGTTCATCGCACACGACGAGCACGGCTCCGAGGTGCGCAGCGGCGATGTGCCGTCCGTCTATGCGGCGCTCATGAATGCGTTCGGCGGCGTGGAGCGCGTGGCCCTCAATCCCGAGGACGACAACACCCGGCCCAAGGCGCGCTTCGAGCGCGTCGAGACCCGTGCGGGTCCGGTCGCCGTGATGGCGCAGACCGGCGGCCCGCTGACGATGAAGAACACGCTCAAGGGGACCGGCCTCCTGTTCCTGTGGCTGGTGGCGCCGATGGCGCTGCTGACCAGCCTGGGCGTGATCCTGGCCACGCCCTTCGTGGTGAAGCGGGGGCTGAAGGGCGTGGTCGCCACCGCCGAGCACGCCGAGAGCATCGATGTGCACGAGCGCACCACGCGCCTGCCGCTGGCCAACGTGGCGAGCGAGATCCGCCCGCTGGTCAACGCCGTCAACCGCGCCTTCGACCGGCTCAACGAGGGCTACGACCGGCAGGAGCGCTTTCTCGCCGATGCCGCGCATGAACTGCGCACGCCGATCACCACGCTGCAGATCCACCTCGAGGGCCTGCCGAACGATCCGCTCAAGGTGAAGCTGATGCAGGCTTCGGCGCGGCTGGCCACGCTGGCCGAGCAGCTGCTCGACCTGCAGCGGCTCGACCACGTCGTGCCGCAGGAGCAGCCGGTGGACCTGAAGGCGCTGTGCGAGCGCGTGGCGGCCGACATCGCGCCGCTCGCCATCCAGAACCGCTGCACGCTGTCGGTCGATGCACCGCAGCCGCTCACGGTGCGCGGCGATGCGCCGTCGCTCGAACGCGCGCTCACCAACCTGATCCAGAATGCCATCGAGCACGGCGGGCAGGGCTGCGACATCGAGGTGCGGCTGTGCGCGCCCTCGTGCATCGAGGTGCTGGACTCGGGGCCTGGCATTCCCGAGGCGGACCGGGAACGCGTGGTGGCGCCGTTTCATCGGCTCGTGCCCCGCGGACGGGGCGCCGGGCTGGGCCTTCACCTGGTGGCAGAAGTGGCGCGCCTGCATCGCGGGCAACTGACCATCGGATCGAGCGAATCGGGCGGCGCGAAGATGCGGCTGGAGCTGAACCTCGACGCGTGAGAATTGGGTCGCCATGAACCTCATCGACCGGCTGCCCGAGCCCACGAATCTCGCCAGCGCGCAGGCGCTGATCGCGCGCGTGCAGGCGGTGCTCGCTGCCCAGGGGCTCGCCATGCGCGCGCCGCCGCCCGAGCCCACCACCTGCTGCGGGCGGGGTTGCAATGGCTGCGTGTGGGAAGGCTGGCTCGCCGCGGTGAACTACTGGCGCGACGAGGCCTCGCTGCTGCTGGCTTAGCGCCCAGAGCCCTAGCGGGTCTCCCAGAACCCGCGGTGCGTGGCGATCATTTCCTCCGCCACTTCAGGCACCGGCCCGATCACCTCGATGTTCTTCTGCCCGCGCGCGAACACCTCGCGGCAGGGCAGGCTCAGTGTCGGGTTCTCGGGGTGGTCGCCCGTCAGCGCGAGCAGCGCCGATTCTTCGGCACCGTAGACGACGCGCCCGATGTTGGCCCAGTAGCTCGTGCCTGCGCACATCGCGCAGGGCTCGAAGGTGGTGACCAGTGTGCATTGCCACAGGTACTCGGCCGGCCAGTTCTGCGCGGCGTGGCGCGCGAGCGTGGCCTCGGCGTGATTCACCGTGTCGATGTTGCCCTGCTCGGCGAGGATGGTCTCGCCATCGGGGGCGACGAGCACCGCGCCGAAGGGGTGGCGGCCCATCGCCATCGCGCGGCGGGCCACCTCGTCGGCGCGCCGCAGCGCGCGAAGGATCTGGTCGTGGGTCATGCGCGCATCATCATTGGTTCTGGGAGCCGCGGTGGGCCCAGCCGGTGGTGTGCTTCTCGATCACGCTGAAAAGTTCGTACATCAGCATCGCCATCGCACCCACCACCATCAGGCCCGCGAAGGCCAGGCCCATCTGCATGGCCGAACCGGCGGAGATCAGCAGGTAGCCGATGCCCTCGTTGGCCGCAGTCATCTCGCTCACCGTGGTGCCGACGAAGGCCAAGGTGATCGCCACCTTGAGCGATCCGAAGAAGTAGGGCATGGAGCGCGGCAGGCCGATCTTCATGAGCACGTCCCAACGCTTGGCGCCGAGCACGCGCAGCACGTCTTCGAGTTCGGGCTCGAGCGTGGCGAGGCCGGTCGCGATGTTGACCATGATCGGGAAGAAGCTGATCAAAAAGGCCGTGAGAATCGCCGGCCCCACGCCGATGCCGAACCACACCACCAGGATCGGAACGAACGCCGCCTTGGGCAGCGCATTGAAGGCCGTCATGAGCGGATAGATCGCCGCATACGCGATGCGCGAACTGCCGATGACGAAGCCCATCAGCACGCCCACCACGATCGCGAGGCCGAAGCCCGCCATCGTGACCCAGAAGGTGCGCCACGCATGGCCCGCGATGATTTCCTTGTACTCCCAGAACTGCGTCCAGATGCGCCACGGGCTCGGGAAGATGAAGTCCGAGACCTCGAAGCCCGCGCAGACGATCTGCCACAGCAGGAGCACCGCGACCAGCAGCAGCCAGGGCGACCAGCGTTCGATTTGCTTGGTGTTCTTCATGGTGTGCCGCTCAGTGGGAAGCCGCCGCGGCGGTCTGCGCCGCACTGATGCCGGTATTTCGGATCGCCCCGATGTGCCCGCGCAGCTCCAGCACGATGTCGGTGAACTCCTTCGTGTAGGTGAGTTCGAGCTCGCGCGGACGCGGCAGATCGATCTCGCGCTTGACCACGAAGCGGCCCGGGCTCTTGCTCATCACATACACCGTGTCGGCCAGGAACACCGACTCGCGCAGGTCGTGCGTCACCAGGATCACGTTGAACTGCTGCTCGGTCCAGAGGTCGCGCAGGATGCACCAGAGCTCCTCGCGCGTGAACGCGTCGAGCGCGCCGAAGGGCTCGTCCAGCAGCAGCATCTTGGGCTCGTGGATCAGCGCGCGGCAGATGCTCGCGCGCTGCTGCATGCCGCCCGAGAGCTGCCAGGGAAACTTGTCTTCATAACCCGCAAGGCCGACTTTCTGCAGCAGCTTGCGCGCGCGCTCGACGTATTCCTTGCGCCTGGCCTTGAAGTTCGAGCGGTAGGGCTCGACGATCTCCAGCGGCAGCAGCACGTTGTCGACCGTGGTGCGCCACGGCAGCAGCGACGGCGCCTGGAAGGCCATGCCCGAGATCTTGAGCGGCCCGGTCACGGGCGCGCCGTCGATGCGGATCTTGCCCATCGACGGCATCTTCAGGCCCGTGGTGAGCTTCATGAAGGTCGACTTGCCGCAGCCCGAGGGCCCGACGATGGCGATGAATTCGCCGCGTTTCACCTTCAGGTCGATGGCCTCGACCGCGAAGTGGTTCTCGCGCAGCAGTTCCTCGTTGTAGGCGAGCCAGACGTCCTGGAAGTCGACGAAGGGGGCGGCGTCGTTGGCTGCGTCCGCCATCACTTGCGCAGGATTCCGCTGAGTTCGGCGGCCGGCGGCAGCATGGCGGCCGTCCACACGGCATCGGGGCTCACGCGGGTCTTGGTGTTGAACGCATCGGACACCTGCGAGGCCATCAGCGACATGCGGCCCGCATTGACGGCGCCGAAGCCCTCGGCACGCGCATCGGCGCTGTTGATCACGGTGTCGATGGCCAGTTGCAGGCGGCGGGTCTCCAGCTTGCTGTCGATGATGCCGTCGCGTGCCTTCACCGATTCGATGGCCACCGCCGGATTGGCGATGACTTCCTTGGCGCCCTTGGCGAAGGCCGAGAGGAATTTCTTCACCGCCGCCGGGTTCTCCTTGATGAGCTTGGGCGACGCGATGATCACGTTGCCGTAGAGCTTCACGCCGTAGTCGGGATAGGGCAGCACCACCACGTCGGCCGTCTTGGCGCCGCGCGCTTCCAGGTTCAGGAGCGACGTGAAGGTGAAGCCGGTGATGGCGTCGATGTCGCCGCGCATCAGCATGGTCTCGCGCAGTGTCGGGTCCATGGCGGTCCAGTTCACGGCGCCGATGTTGTTGGCCTTCGCGAAGATCGGGAACGCGCGGCGGCCCGCGTCGAACACCGGCGCGCCGAGCTTCTTGCCGGCCAGGTCCGAAGGCTTGGTGATGCCGCTCTTCTTGAGCGCCATGACCGAGGCCGGCGTGTTGTTGTAGACCATCATCACCGCGACCGGCTTGTTCGGGCTGTCGGGGTTGTTGGCGTGGAACTCCATCAGCGCCGCGAGGTCGGCAAAGCCCATCTCGTAGGCGCCCGAAGCCACGCGCGTGACCGTACCGCCCGAGCCGTTGCCCGCATCGATCGTCACGTCCAGGCCCGCGGCCTTGAAGTAGCCCTTGGCGGCCGGGTGCAGGAAGAGCGCCGCCGGTCCTTCGAAGCGCCAGTCGAGCTGGAACTTGATCGGCGTCGGGGCCTGGGCTTGGGCCGGTGAAAGGCCGAAGCTGAGGGCCGAGGCGGCGAGGAAGGACTGGAGCAGTTGGCGCTTGTTCATGCAGGGATCCGTGAAGGTGAATGCTTCGGCATTCAAGCAAAAACGGTGCCCGCACGCGATTGGTGCGAACCCTCCCGGGCGAGCCACGGCGGTGCGCGCATGGAACGTCTGCGGTGCGAAGCAAGAAAAAACGCCCCGCTGCGTCACCACAGCGGGGCGTTTCGACGGAAACCGGCCGCGTTTACTTCAACGCCGTAGTCGCATTCGCCACAGCCAGCGCGGTCATGTTCACGATGCGCCGCACGGTCGACGTCGGCGTGAGCACGTGCGCCGAGCCCGCCGCACCCAGCAGGATCGGGCCGACCGTGATGCCGTTGGCGCCCGTCATCTTCAGCACGTTGTAGAGGATGTGCGCCGAGTCGAGGTTCGGGCACACCAGCAGGTTGGCCTCGCCGGTGAGCGTGGTCTCGGGCAGGGCGGTGCGGCGCACTTCCTCGGACAGCGCCGAGTCGCCGTGCATTTCGCCGTCGCACTCGATGTCGGGCGCCATCTGCGAGAACAGGTCACGCGCCAGGCGCATCTTGCGCGCCGAGCCGCGGCTCGAGGTGCCGTAGTTCGAGTGCGAGAGAAAGGCCACCTTGGGCGGCAGGCCGAAGCGGCGTACTTCCTCGGCCGCCATCATCGCGATGCTGGCCAGCAGTTCGGCGCTCGGGTCTTCGTTCACGTTGGTGTCGGTGATGAACACCGTGCGCTTCTCCAGCGTGAGCGCGTTCAGCGTCGCGAAGCCCGGTGCGCCGCGCTTGAGGCCAATCAGGTTGCGGATGTGCTCCAGGTGCACGTCGAAGCGACCGACCAGGCCGCAGATCATCGCGTCGGCATCGCCCAGGTGCAGCATCAGCGCGGCGATGGTGGTGTTGGAGCGGCGCACCATCGTCTTGGCGGCCTCGGGCGTCACGCCGCGTCGGCCCATGAGCTTGTGGAAGGCCTCCCAGTACACACGGAAGCGCGGGTCGTCTTCGGGGTTGACGATCTCGAAGTCGGTGCCTGCGCGGATGTGCAGGCCGGCCTTCTTGATGCGCGCCTCGATCACGGCGGGGCGGCCGACCAGGATCGGCTGGGCCAGGCCCTCGTCGACCGCCAGTTGCGCGGCGCGCAGCACGCGTTCGTCTTCGCCTTCGGCGTAGGCCACGCGCTTGGCGGTGGCCAGCTTGGCGGCGGTGAATACCGGGCGCATGAACATGCCGGTCTGGTAGACGAAGCGTGTCAGGTGCTGGCGGTAGGCCTCCATGTCCTCGATCGGGCGGGTGGCCACGCCGGAGGCGGCGGCGGCCTTGGCCACGGCCGGTGCGATGCGCAGGATCAGCCGCGAGTCGAAGGGCTTGGGAATGATGTAGTCGGGGCCGAAGGCCAGTTCCTGGCCGGCATAGGCGGTGGCGACTTCTTCGCTGATGTCGGCCTTGGTCAGGTCGGCGATCTCGCGCACGCAGGCCAGCTTCATTTCTTCCGTGATCTTGGTGGCGCCGCAGTCCAGCGCGCCGCGGAAGATGTACGGGAAGCACAGCACGTTGTTGACCTGGTTCGGATAGTCCGAGCGGCCGGTGGCGATGATGCAGTCGGGCCGCACGGCCTTGGCCAGTTCGGGCCGGATCTCGGGCTCGGGGTTGGCCAGCGCGAGGATGATGGGCTGCGTGCCCATGGTCTTGACCATCTCGGCGGTCATCACGCCGGGGGCCGAGCAGCCGAGGAACACATCGGCGTCCTTCACCACGTCGGCCAGGGTGCGGGCGCCGGTGTCTTTCTGGGCGTAGCGCGATTTCGATTCGTCGAAGCCGCCTGCACGGCCGATGTAGATCAGGCCCTTGGAATCGCAGGCGTAGATGTTGGCGGGCTTGGCGCCCAGGCCGACCATGACGTCGAGACACGCGATGGCTGCTGCGCCGGCGCCGGAGACGGCGATCTTCACGTCCTCGATCTTCTTGCCCACGAGTTCGAGGCCGTTGATCAGCGCGGCCGCCGAAATGATGGCCGTGCCGTGCTGGTCGTCATGGAACACCGGGATGTTCATGCGCTCGCGCAGCTTCTTCTCGATATAGAAGCACTCGGGCGCCTTGATGTCTTCCAGGTTGATGCCGCCCAGCGTGGGCTCCAGCGCCGCGATGATCTCGACCAGCTTGTCGGGGTCGTTCTCGGCCAGCTCGATGTCGAACACGTCGATGCCCGCGAATTTCTTGAACAGGCACCCCTTGCCTTCCATCACCGGCTTGGCCGCCAGCGGGCCGATGTTGCCCAGGCCCAGCACGGCCGTGCCGTTCGTGATGACGCCCACCAGGTTGCCGCGCGCCGTGTATTCGGTGGCCAGCGACGGGTCGGCCGCGATGTCCAGGCACGGATAGGCCACGCCCGGCGAATAGGCCAGCGACAGGTCGCGCTGGTTCAGCAAGGGCTTGGTGGGGGTGATCGAAATCTTGCCCTTGACGGGCGAGCGGTGGTATTCGCGCGCTGCCTCGCGAAGTGCTTCTTCTGCGGGGGAGAGGGGTGCAGCCATGAAATGTCTCCTTGTTTCTGACGGGCAATGAGGCTACCGCAAAAGCGTGGCCCGTTCCCGCGGGGGGAATGCCGAAAACGCCTGAACCCATAGCTTCGGCAAAAGGGGGTGGCCGGTTCGCTAAACTCCGACCTTGGTAACCATGGTGAATTAAGGTTAACCATAGGTACGGCCGAACCTTGCCGCCGGAGGGCGGCGGGCATCGTCAACCCACATACAACGACAACGGAGGGGCAGCGCATGACACCCGGACCTTTCACCACCACCGACCCCGACGTCGTGGTCATCGGCGGCGGACCTTCGGGCTCCACCGTGGCCGCGCTGCTCGCGGACAAGGGGCACGACGTGGTCCTGATCGAGAAGGCGCAGCATCCGCGCTTTCACATCGGCGAATCGCTGCTGCCGATGAACATGCCGCTGTTCGACCGGCTGGGCGTGCGCACCGAGGTCGAGGCCATCGGCATCAAGAAGCACGGCGCCGAGTTCGTCTCGCCCTGGCACGACCACACGAGCCATTTCGATTTCGGCCAGGCGATGGACAAGAGCTTTCCGTACGCGGTGCATGTGCGCCGCTCGGAATTCGACGAACTGCTGTTCCGCCATGCCGCCAAGCGCGGCGCGCGCACCTTCGAAGGCCAGCGCGTCACAGGCGTGGACATGGACGCGGGCAAGGGAACCCCCGACAACCGCCCGCTGGTGAAGATCAAGGCCGACGACGGCACCGAGACCCAGTGGCGCCCGCGATTCGTGATCGACGCGAGCGGACGCGACACGCTGCTGTCGAACCAGTTCGACGCCAAGCAACGCAACCGCAAGCACGCGAGCGCGGCGCTCTACGGACACTTCGCCAATGCCGAACGCCGCCCGGGCCGCTTCGAGGGCAACATCTCGCTCTTCTGGTTCGACCACGGCTGGTTCTGGTACATCCCGCTGAAGGACGGCACCGTGAGCGTCGGCGCCGTGGCCTCGCCCGCGTACTTCAAGCGCCGCCAGGGCGCGTCGCTCGAAGCGTTCCTGATGGAGACCATCGCGCTCGCGCCCAAGCTGGCCGCGCGCCTTGCGAACGCCACGCTGATGGAAGGCGCCACCGCCACCGGCAACTACGCCTACGACTCCAAGTTCTGCCGCGGCGACCGTTTCATGATGGTGGGCGATGCCTACGCCTTCGTCGACCCGATGTTCTCCTCGGGCGTGTACCTGGCGATGAACAGCGGCTTCGAGGCCGCGACCGCGGCCGACCACTGGCTCAAGGGCGAGGCGAAGGAGGCCGAAAAGGCCTTCCGCCACTACGAGAAGGTCATGAAGCGCGGGCCCAAGATGTTCTCGTGGTTCATCTACCGCATCACCTCGCCGGCGATCCGCCGGCTCTTCATGGCGCCGCGCAACGTCTGGCGCATGCAGGAAGCGCTCCTGTCGATCCTGGCCGGCGACCTGTTCCGCGACACGCCCATCGGCCCGCGCTTCTGGGGCTTCAAGGTGACGTACTACGTCTCGTGCGTCGGCATCCTGCCGCAGGCCATCAAGACCTGGGCATGGCGCCGGCGCAACCTCAAGGAATCGCTCGAGGCTGCAAAGACCTGAGCCGCAGGCTCAGTCCGGCGTGACGGTGTGCTGGGCGAGCGCTTCGAGCGCCTTGACCAGCGCCGAGTGATCCGACTGCCCATGGCCGAGCGCCGCGCAGGCGTTCATCAGCTGCGCCGCACCTGCCGTTTGCGGCAGCGCCACGCCCAGCGAACGCGCGCTCTGCAGCGCGAGGTTCAGGTCCTTCTGGTGCAGCGCGATGCGGAAGCCCGGCGCGAAGGTGCGCTTGATCATCCGTTCGCCATGCACTTCGAGAATGCGCGAGCTCGCGAAGCCGCCCATCAGCGCCTGGCGCACCTTGGCCGGATCGGCGCCCGCCTTCGAGGCGAACAGCAGCGCTTCGCCCACCGCCGCGATGTTCAGCGCCACGATGATCTGGTTGGCCACCTTGCAGACCTGGCCGTCGCCCACGCCGCCGACCAGCGTGACGTTCTTGCCCATCTTGTCGAGCAGCGGCTTCACGCGCTCGAAGGTGCCTTCGTCGCCGCCGCACATGATCGTGAGGCTCGCGGCCTTGGCGCCCACTTCGCCGCCGGAGACCGGCGCGTCGATGTAGCCGCAACCGAGCGCGACGATGCGCTTGGCGAAGGCCTTGGTGGCGATCGGGTCGATGGAGCTGCAGTCCACCACGATCTTGCCGCGCGAGTCCTTCAGGCCCTCGGCCACGCCGTGCGTGCCCGGTTCGCCGAACAGCACCTTCTCCACGTCGGGCGTGTCCGGCACCATGATGAAGATGATGTCGGCCTGGCGCGCCACCTCGGCCGCCGAGGCGCAGATCTTCGCCTTCGAGATGAAGGGCTCGGGCGTGTTGCCCTGTGTGTTCACGAAGAGCTGATGGCCTGCGTCGAGCAGGTGGCCTGCCATGGGGGCGCCCATGATGCCGAGGCCGATGAATCCGATCTTCTGGGGTGTGGTCGTCATGTCTGTCGTTTCCGATTTGAAGTTGTTATCTCTTATTGCGTGAGCGCTTCGCGCCATCCGAGGCCATTGACCGTGTCGCTGCGCGGCTTGTATTCGCAGCCGATCCAGCCGTCGTAGCCCAGCGAATCGATGTGCTTGAAGAGCCACGGGTAGTTGATCTCGCCCGTGCCCGGCTCGCCGCGGCCGGGGTTGTCGGCCAGCTGGATGTGGCCGATCTGCGCGAGGTGCTTGGTGAGCGTGTTGCCGAGCTCGCCTTCCATGCGCTGCGCGTGGTAGATGTCGTACTGCACCTTCAGGTTCGGCGAGCCCACCGCCTCGATCAGCGCGAGCGCCTTGTCGGTGCGGTTCAGGTAGAAGCCCGGAATGTCGAAGGTGTTGATCGGCTCGATCAGCATGCGGATGCCGGCTGCTTCGAGTTCCCGCGCGGCCAGGCGCAGGTTGTCGATCACCGTGCGGTTCACCACGTTGATGTCGGCGCCCTCGGGCACCTTGCCGATCAGGCAGTTGACCTGCGGGCAGCCGAGTGCGGTCGCGTAGTCGATCGCCATGCCGATGCCTTCGGCGAATTCGCCGGTGCGGTCGGTGAGGCAGGCGATGCCGCGCTCGCCCTTGTCCCAGTCGCCGGCCGGCAGGTTGTGCAGCACCTGTTGCAGGCCGTTGGTGCGGAGCGCCGCGGCGAGTTCCTTCTTCTCGAAGGGGTAGGGGAAGAGGTACTCGACCCCCTTGAAGCCCGCCTTGGCGGCGGCTTCGAAGCGTTGCATGAACGGCAGCTCGGTGAAGAGCATCGTGAGGTTGGCTGCGAACTTGGGCATGTGTGTCTCCTTGCTCGCTCAGTCCAGCATCTCGGCCGCCACCGCGGTGGGCGCATCGGCAGGATGCTCTGCCAGCGGCTCGAACTCGGTGATGTTGTCGATCTCGGTGCCCATCGCGATGTTGGTCACGCGCTCGAGCATCACCTCGATGACGACCGGCACGCTGAACTCGGCCATGAGCGCTTCGGCGCGCTGGATGGCCGGCGCGATCTCTTCCTGCTTGTTCACGCGGATCGCCTTGCAGCCCAGGCCTTCGACGACCTTCAGGTGATCGACGCCGTAGCTGCTCTCGATGCCGGCGTCCGGGCCCGCGTTGATGTTGTCGAACGCGAGCTGCACGCAGTAGTCCATCTCGAAGCCGCGCTGCGCCTGGCGGATGAGACCCAGGTACGAGTTGTTCACCACGATGTGGATGTACGGCAGCTTGAACTGCGCGCCCACGGCCAGCTCCTCGATCATGAACTGGAAGTCGTAGTCGCCCGAGAGCGCGACGATCTTGCGCGTCGGGTCGGCGGCGCGCACACCCAGTGCGGCGGGAATGGTCCAGCCCAGCGGGCCGGCCTGGCCGCAGTTGATCCAGTGGCGCGGGTTGTACACGTGCAGGAACTGCGCAGCCGCGATCTGCGAGAGCCCGATGGTGCTCACGTAGCAGGTGTCGTTGCTGAAGTTGTTGTTCATGCACTGGTACACGCGCTGCGGCTTCATCGGCACTTCGTCGAAGTTGGTCTTGCGCAGCATCGTCTTCTTGCGCTCGATGCACGACTTGGCCCACTCGCGGCGGTCGGTGAGCTTGCCGGCTGCCTTCATTTCCTCGGCGACGGCAACGAACTGTTCGAGCGCGGCCTTGGCGTCCGAGACGATGCCGAAGTCCGGCGTGAACACGCGGCCGATCTGCGTGGGCTCGATGTCCACGTGCACGAATTTGCGGCCCTTGGTGTAGACGTCGACCGAGCCCGTGTGGCGGTTGGCCCAGCGGTTGCCGATGCCCAGCACGAAGTCGCTCGCGAGCATCGTGGCGTTGCCGTAGCGGTGGCTGGTCTGCAGGCCGCACATGCCGGCCATCAGCGGATGGTCGTCGGGGATGGAGCCCCAGCCCATCAGCGTCGGGATCACCGGCACGCCGGTGGCTTCGGCAAAGCGCACGAGCAGGTCGGACGCATCGGCGTTGATGACGCCGCCGCCGGCCACGATCAGCGGGCGCTCGGCCGCCTGCAGCATGCCGATGGCCTTCTCGATCTGGGCGCGGGTGGCGGCCGGCTTGTAGGGGGTGAGGGGCTCGTAGCTGTCGATGTCGAACTCGATCTCGGCCATCTGCACGTCGAACGGCAGGTCGACCAGCACCGGGCCGGGGCGGCCCGAGCGCATCAGGTGGAAGGCCTGCTGGAACACTTGCGGCACCTGGCCGGGCTCGCGCACGGTGACCGACCACTTGGTGACGGGCTTGGAGATCGATTCGATGTCGACCGCCTGGAAGTCTTCCTTGTAGAGCCGCGCGCGCGGCGCCTGACCCGTGATGCAGAGGATCGGGATCGAATCGGCCCAGGCCGAATAAAGACCCGTGATCATGTCCGTGCCCGCCGGGCCCGAGGTGCCGATGCACACGCCGATGTTGCCGGCCACCGCCCGCGTGTAGCCCTCGGCCATGTGCGAGGCGCCCTCGACGTGGCGCGCGAGGATGTGCGAGATGCTGCCGCGCTGGCGCAGCGCCGAATACATCGGGTTGATGGCGGCACCGGGCACGCCGAAGGCCTGCGTGACGCCTTCCTTTTCCATCACAAGCACAGCGGCTTGGACTGCTTTCATTTTTGCCATGAGACTGTCTCCAATAAGTGGAGCCCACTGTAGGAAGCGGAGGCCATTCGAAGAAGACGGCTGGGGACCATAAAACCTATTCCGCCCTGGAATAAGTGACTACCATCGGCCCATGGACAGACTGTTGGCAATGGAAATGTTCGTGCGCGTGGTCGAGACCGGCAGCTTCTCGAAGGCGGCGCGCGAGTTCAACACCACGCAACCCACCGTGACCAAGCAGATCGCGGCGACGGAAACGCGGCTGAAGGTGCGGCTGCTCAACCGCAACACGCGCGGCGTGAGCCTCACCGAGCCGGGCGCGCTCTACTACGAGAAGTGCAAGACCATCGTGCGCGATGCCGAGGAGGCCGACAGCATCGTGCAGCTGCGGCAGAACCAGGCGCAGGGCCTCTTGCGCGTGGGCACCTCGGTGGCGTTCGGGCGGCGTGTGGTGGTGCCGCTGGCGGTCGAGTACATGCGCCGGCATCCGCAGGTGCAGCTCGACCTGAGCTTCGAGGACCGCTACGTCGACCTCATCGCGCAAGGCATCGACGTGGCGATCCGCATGGGCAAGCTGGCCGATTCATCATTGGGTGCGCGCTACCTGGGCGCGAATCCGTGGGTCATGGTCGCGGCACCGGGCTACCTGAAGAAGCACGGCACGCCCAGGCGCGCGCAGGACCTGAGCGCGCACGTGGCGCTCATCTACAGCAGCGTGGTGGGCGACGAGTTCTGGCGCATGCACACGCCCAAGGGCGAGCCGGTGACGGTGCCGGTCTCGGGGCGCTTTCGCTCCAACAACCTTTCGGCCGTGCTGGCAGCGGCGCGCGACGGACTCGGCATCGCGCTCATGCCGCGCTACGTGGCGAGCGAGTCGATGGCGGCGGGCAAGGTGGTCGCGGTGCTCGGTGATCATGCGCTGCCCGAGCAGGAAATCCACGCCGTCTTTCCTTCGCCCAAGCTGGTGCCGGGCAAGGTGTCGGGCTTCGTGGCGTTCCTGCAGGGGCGGTTCGACGAAGGCTGGTGGTCGGCCTGAGCTTTCTTTCTCTTCAGGCCGGCACGAAGGCGCCGTGCAGTCCCAGCGGCAGCGCATAGGGCAGCGTGGCCTGCGCCACCGGCCCGGCGGCCAGATGATCGGCCGCGAAGCACGACAGCACCGTCTTCTGCCGGCCGAAGTCGAGCACCGTGCCCAGCACCCAGCCTGGCTTCGAGCCGTCCGGCACGAAGACATGCTCTTCCACGATGGCTCGCGGCCCGTAGATGAAGCGCTGGCTGCGACCGGTTTCGACGTCCGTGCGCGCGACGGCACCGAAGCCCGGCAGGTCGGGCCGCAGCTGTGTCGCATGCACCACCTGGCGGTGGCGCAGGCCGACGCGCCGCGGGTCGATGCGCGGAAACTCGGCCTCCAGCGGCAGTGCCTTCTGCGTGGCCTCTCCGGTGCCGAGGTTCAGTGTGGCGACGGTCAGGTGCGGGCGTGTGCTTCTTGCAATGCGCGCCCGCATCAGTTCGCGGTTGGTCGTGAACACCGAATCGGCGTCGTCCGAGCGCACGTAGTCGATGTGGATCTGCGTGCCGCGCGGCGTGTCTTCTTCCCAGGCATTGCCCACATGGAACAGGAAGCCCGCCGGCAGCGTGAGCATCTGGCGCTTGTCCCAGTTCTGCTTGTCGACCACCAGCACGCGCATGCCCAGCTCGGGCCGCCAGACATGCGCATCGAGAAAGCTCGCGCCGGCTTCCTTGCGCTTGCCGTCGTAGACCAGCGGCGGCATCAGGAACACCAGGTGCCGCTCGGTCACGGCGAAGTCGTGGACCATCGCGATGTCGGGCATCGGCACCGCGGCCGCGCGCCGCAAGGCACCGTCGGCGCCGATCTCGTACAGCGCCATCAGGCCCTGGCTGCTGCTGACGCCGAAGTTCCAGACCGTGCCGTCCGGGTCCACCTTGGGATGGGCCGAGAAGGGCATGCCCGCGAGGTCGGGGCGCCAGGTCTTCACCCCCAGCGTGTCCAGCGTGCGCGCATCGACGCGCGTGGCCGAGCCGCCTTCCCACAGCGCCAGCACTTCGCCGCGCATCGGCAGCACGCTGGTGTTGGCGACGTTGATGCTGTCGGCCGAGGTCGGCGGCTCGACACCCGGCGGCAGGGTGCCGAAGGCCTCGAACAGGCGGCGGCCGGCCCGTACCTCGGCCACGCGCTTGGGCGTGGCGACATAGCGGCCTTGATGGCGCACGTCGGCCCCGTCGATCACGAAGCGATGCACCATGCCGTCGCCGTCGAACCAGTGGTGATAGCGCTCGCCGCCCAGGTCGTGGCCCGCGGGGCCGATGCGGAACAGCGTGCCGGCGACGGCATCGGGGAAGCGCCCGCGCACCGTGGCGCGGGTCAGCGGCAGGTCGCCCGACGGCGTGGCGAAGCCGGTCTTCCAGGGCGCGTCGGCGGCTTCGAAGTCGGCCTGCCAGTTGTCCTGGCCGGCAGCGCGCGCCAGCGGCGCAAGAAGGGAAAGCGCACCGGCCGAAGCCAGCAGGCGCATGAGTTCGCGTCTTTGCATGGCGGCCTCAGCGCAGGTGGATGACGGTCTGCAGGTCGGCGTCGACGCCGATCGCGGCGGCATCGAACTCGGGCGGGCCGAGGTTGCCCTTGGCATCGTTCGAGAAGCCGTAGCGTTCGGTCGGCATGCCGAAGAGGTTGGTGTCGAGCTTGCCGTTGCCGTTTTCGTCCGCGAACACGCGTACGGCATAGCGCCCCGGTGCCAGGCCCGGGAACACGAGCTTTGCCGTACCGGCGCGCATCGGCACCATCTGCGAGGCCAGCGCGGTGCCCGAGAAGCCGGTGGCGCTGCCGTACAGCGCGACGTACAGCGAGGCGTCGGCGGCGGGGCCGTCGGCCACGCTCAGACTCAGGTCGGCGGCAAGTGCGCCCAGCGGCGCGAGGAGGGCGGCGGCGCACATCGCGCGCACGGCCGGGCGGGAAGGGAGAGCGAGAAGTCTCATGGCGGGCCTCGTTGCAGTGAAGAGGCCCCGACGATCCCGCAGGCGCCGGGCGGTGCCCAGCGGCATGCGACGAAATGCGGGAATGCGCGCGCCAAATGCAGCAATTGCGCGCGACCGGCGTCAGGCACCGGCAGGGTTCAGCCCTTCTTGCGGTTCTCGGGCAGGGCGGCCGGGTCGGCGGCTTCGGGCGTCTGCGGCGGCTCGATCGTCTGGTGGCCGTTGCCCACGTGTCCCGAGTCCGCGAACAGGCTCCACGCCGCCATGAACAGCGCCGCGATCACCGGCCCGATCACGAAGCCGTTGATGCCGAAGATCGCCATGCCGCCGATGGTGGACATCAGCACGATGTAGTCGGGCATCTGCGTGTCCTTGCCCACCAGCACCGGGCGTAGGATGTTGTCGACCAGGCCGATCACGAACACGCCCACGAAAATCAGCACGCCGCCCTGCCAGAAGTGCCCCGTGGCCAGGAAGTAGATCGCCACCGGCCCCCAGATCAGGGCCGCGCCCACCGCGGGCAGGAGCGACAGGAAGGCCATCAGCACCGCCCACAGCAGCGCGCCCTGCACGCCGAGGAACCAGAAGGCCAGCCCGCCGATGGTGCCCTGCGCGATGGCCACGGCCACGTTGCCCTTCACGGTGGCACGGATCACGGTGGTGAACTTGTTCAGCAGGTAGTGCGTGTGCGGCTTGGCGAGCGGCACGGCGTCGCGCATGGTCTTGGAAAGCGTGGCGCCGTCGCGCACCAGGAAGTACAGGAGGTACAGCATCACGAAGAAGCTGACGATGAAGTCGAAGGTGTTCTGGCCGATGGCGAGGGCCTGGCTCGCGATGATCTGGCTGGCCTGCCCCGCAGCGGTGGAGATACGGGCCTGCCAGGCTGCCATGTCGCCGAGGTTGAAGCGCTCGACCAGATTCAGCAGCCACTGCGGCGCCGCATCGAGGATCTGCTGGAAGTAGGCCGCGAAGTTGATCTGCCCCGAGCGGATGCTCTGCGTGACCAGCGCGATTTCCTGCACCAGCGACACGCCCACCATCGCCAGCGGCAGGATCACGATGAAGAGGCAGATGGCCAGCGTCGCGAGTGCGGCGGCATTGGGCTTGCCACGCATCTTCTTGAGCAGCCACTTGTAGAGCGGCGTGAACAGGATCGCCAGCGCCACGCCCCACAGCACCGCGCCGAAGAACGGCAGCAGCACCCAGACGAAGGCGGCGGTGACGATGGCGAGCAGGGCGAGGAACACGCCGCGCTGGAGTTGGGGTGAATTCATAAGTGTCTCGGACTGTAGCCGAGCGCGGCGTCGCCATCCTGTCAGCGGGCACGCCCTTGTGGAGGGCAGCGCCGGGGGCGGGCGAATTCGCCTGCAGCCGTTGCCAGGCTGTCGCAGCGTGCTATCTCATCGATAGCGCGCCGCGGCACTAATGCACGGACGGCTTCAGCGTTTGGCGCGCGGCAGCGCGACCGGCGCGAGCGTGGCGCGCAGGCGGCTCGGCGCATCGGGCTCGGCGGTGGCTTCGACCTCGAGCGCGCGCTCGACATTGCCGATGTGTTCCAGCATCAGCCGGCGCGCCTTGTCCGTGTCGCCTTCTTCGAGCGCCGCCACGATGGCGCCGTGCTCCGCGCACGACTGCCCTGCCTCGTGCTTCGACTGGTAGAGCGTGGCCGCCAGCGTGGTGCGCGCCGTGAGATCGCGCAGCACGTCGACCAGCAGCTGGTGCCCCATCTGCTCCGCGAGGCAGACATGGAAGTCCGCCAGCAGGAAGGCGCGCGTGGCGGCATCGGCCCCCTCGATGGCGCGCTGCTCGTCGGCGATGTGGTCGCGCAGCTTGCGGATCACCTTGCCGAGCGGCCGGCCTTCGCTCTCGGCCAGGATGCCGGCCTCGACGATGCGGCGCGCCGAGAAGGCATCGCGCGCTTCCTCGGCCGAAGGCTCCACCACATACCAGCCGCGGCGCGACTGCACCTCGACGAAGCCGCGCGCCTGCAACTGCATGAGCGCCTCGCGCACCATCGTGCGGCTCACCGCGAAGTTCTCGGCCAGGGCCTGCTCGCCCAGCCGCTCGCCCGGCGCGAGCTTCTGCGCGAGGATGGCCTCGACGACGCGCTCGGCGATGGCGGTGGGGCTGACGTCAGTGGCCATTTGTTTTCAGTGAGCAGAGGTAGCGGCGGTGCCGGTGTTTACCACGGGCGCCTCGGCCAGCGGCTCGTCGTCCGGCGAGTAGGTGCCGTCGAGCACCGCATGCGCGCGCTCGCGGTCGATGTCGCCTTCCCACGCGGCGATCGCCACCGTGGCCACGCAGTTGCCGATCAGGTTGCCCAGCGCGCGGGCGATGCCCATGAACCAGTCCACCGACAGCACCAGCACCAGGCCGATGGCCGGGATCGCCGGAATCGCGTGCAGCGTCGCGGCCAGCACCACGATGGCCGAGCCCGGCACGCCGTGCGCGCCCTTGGAGGTGACCAGCGCGATCGCCAGGATCGTCAGCAGGTCCGCCATCGAGATCGGCGTGTTGGTGGCCTGCGCGATGAACACCGCTGCGAGCGTGATGTAGATCGAGAAGGCGTCGAGGTTGAAGGAATAGCCCGTCGGGATCACCAGGCCCACCGTCGAATCGCGGATGCCCATGCGGCGCAGCTTGGCCATGATCTGCGGCAGCACACTGTCCGAAGAGGTGGTGGCGAACACGATGGTGAGCTCTTCGCGCAGGTACCGCAGCAGCTTCCAGAGGCTGAAGCCCGAGAAGCGCATCACCAGCCCCAGCACCACGAACACGAAGATCAGCACCGCGCCGTAGAAGAGCGCGACCAGCATGCCCAGCTGCTTGAGCGAGCCGATGCCGTACTGCCCCACCGTGAAGGCGATGGCGCCCAGCACGCCCAGCGGCGCGAGCTTGATGATGATCCCCATGATCTTGAAGAGCACCAGCGAGAGCGCATCCACCACCACTGCCACCGGCTTGCCGCGATCGCCCAGCAGCGACAGCGCGCAGCCGAACAGCACCGCGAACAGCAGCACCTGCAGCACGTCGCCCGTGGCGAAGGCGTTGACCACCGTGGTGGGAATCAGCTTCATCAGGAACTCGACCGTGCCGCCGCTGGTGAGCTTGTCGGCGTTCGACGCGTAGGCGCTCATGGCAGCCGGGTCGAGCTTGGCCGGGTCCACGTTCATGCCCACGCCCGGCTGGAACACGAAGGCCAGCACCAGGCCCATGGCGAGCGCGATGGTGGTGAGCACCTCGAAGTAGATCAGCGCCTTGACGCCCACGCGCCCCACGCGCTTCAGGTCCCCCGCGCCCGCGATGCCGTGCACGACCACGCAGAACACCAGCACCGGGATGATCATCTTGATCAGCTTGATGAAGCCGTCACCCAGCGGCTTGAGCTTGACGGCGAACTCGGGCCAGAAGAGGCCAGCGAGCACGCCGAGCACCAGCGCGATGACCACCTGACCGAAGAGCGATTTGGCGAAGCGAGGCATGGGAGTCTCCTGTCTTTATGTCTTGTCGGGGGTTGCATGCAAGGATCGCTTTTTCTTGCATACAAGAAATGTAGGCAAGAAGGATTCGGGGGTGGCAGAGGGTATTCCCGGGCCTTGGTGTGGCGCCTACCGGAATCAAGTCGTGGATCGGGAGCGCAAAGCGGTGGACTGCAGGCGGGGAGACATCCAACGGATCTAACGGGGTGCGTTGCCACACCCGACCGCAGCAGGATGCACGCCATCATCAGCATGCGAGGCGCCCGAGCCGTCGACGCCGTGAAAACGAATTCGAAGCCTGGCGGAAATCGGCGGCTCGAATCTCAGATCAGTTCGACATCCAGGAGTCTCATCGCCTCGACGATGTTGCATGCGAATGCCCAGGATTTGTCGCCGCCGACGTGTAGACCCACCGCAGCTCCGAGGGAGTCAAACCACAGTGCACCCGAATCGCCAGGCCTGGTAATTGGGGAAAGATTCGATGAAGCCCTGAGTTGAAATCCGTCCACGTCGCGCCAATCATTCGGCCCATACTTGATGGACTTCCTTCCGATCCACTCGACGGTCGCTCGTCGCAGGCCGCTGAAGGCGCCAGAGATAAAAAGTTCGTCATCGCTGCGGACGGACCGCGCTGTTCCGATGATCGCGCTGCTCGCGACGGGCTGATTTCTTGCGCTCCGACCGTTGAACTCAGCAATTCCGGCATCGCTCGGTGCATCGATCAGTGAGATCACGGTTCCGACAGCCTTCGGAGCGATTGAGCGGTTTGGCTGGAACAATTTGGCGCCCGCAGTGCCTAGAACATGGCCAGATCCAAGAATGTATGCCCGCTGGTCGGACCTGCCCTTTACCAACAAACCGACTGTCCCAATTTCTCCGGCTTCAGTTTTGATTGCCATGCCTGGTTGCAAGGTATCGTTTCTGGTGAACTGTCGCAGCTCCGCCTCAGCATCCGAAAGCTGCGGTCGGATATTTACTTCGACGACATCGACTCTCACTCCGAACATCTTCTTTGGAAAACGCTGAGCCTTCGTAAGCGCGGAGTCCGGACACTTCTCGGATACGTGGATGGATAGCGCCAACGTCTTCAATCGCTGTCCTCCTTTTTGCGCGTATCCAATCCCTACGCCGGTAACGTATTCACGCTTCAAGAAGCGAAGACCTTGGGCGTACGACTCAAGCAACTTCGTGCTGCCGATGCCCGGCAGACTGGATGACTTGCGCTTGCGTCCCGTAGAGGAGGACGGCGTCGCACGGGGGGACTTTGTCATTCATTCACCCGCTTTGGTTTGTGATTTTCTGAAGGCGTCCAGATCTGACTGAGATTTCTCCAATGCCAGTTGTGCATCCACAACCTTCTTTCGTGATTCGAGTTCCGAGGCGCTCGCATCCAATTTTGTGGATTCCTGCAAGCGCTTGGCGTCTTTGTATTTCAGTACCAGCTCCGCAGAGCTTTCGAAAACCTCAGCCGCCTTCGCTGCGGCGGCGTTTGATTTGTAAGTCACCTTTGTGAGCGAGCCGCTCTCCGCGAACGAGGCACTCACAGAGTTGTTCTGGAACGGCCCGTTCTGGAGTGGTAGGACTGCCAGTGCACCGAGTTGGGGGACATCCACTGGCGTGTTCAAGAGAATCCCGCTTGGATCCACGGCCAGGTGGCCATTGTTGTCAAGACATGGCTTGCTCTTGCAAACGAGAAGCGCCGCTCTCAGCGGCTGTCGATAGTAGATGCCGTTCGAATCAGACGCCTTGGCGGTATTGATTGAAGGTAGATCCGCATGAATTGCCGCGTGCGCGGAAATTGCGTCAATGAAATCGGTGAGACCCCTGCAAGCAGAAATGTCATTCGAGCATGATCTCTGCGTATCGGATGCAATCCAAGCCTGCAAGGCCTCCATCTCGCCTGGCATCTTGAGAAAACGCGTACTCAACTCTGGCTGGAATGTGGTGGAGTGCGTGACGGTCAGGGCCTTCCGTACAGCTGCCAGACGGGTTGAGACTTTCGCTGCGGCTTGATTCATCTCTGCGAGTTCGACCTTCGCGTCCAGTGTTGCCTTCGACGCGAGCTTGGCGTCAGCTTGAGTCTTCTTGACAAGAGCTTCAGCGCCTGGACGTTTTGGATCGGCGGGGTCGATCTCCTTCAAAGCTGCCTTTGCCTTGTCTTGCACGGCGATCGCCTCGACCTGGGCGGCATCAAGCTTGTCGACCTTCTTTTGCTGCACGAGCAAGGTCTCTGCATTGGAATCCGCCTGAGATTCCAGCCCGGTGCGTTGATATAACTTGAGCGTCACATCCTTCGTGCAAGGACCCGCGGCACTATCGATCGAGGCGGCCTTCCATTCCTTGAACGATTGAAAAGGCTCGGTCGTCGTGCCCTCTGTTTGAGCAATGGCCTGCAAGGGAAAACCACCGGACGCGGCTGCCAGTTTCGCCACGCCACCGAGTACGCTCAAGATCACAGGTCCCGTCTGATCGTCGATCGTGACGTTGACTGATTTCAGAGTCCCGTTTGGATATGACTCCACCGCATAGTCGGTGGCCTTCAGGCCGTCTTGCATTGCTGTGTAGTCGAGTGTGAAAGCCCTTTTGCCGTCAGGCACCCATGACGGCGTTGCTGTGGCTGTCATTGCAGCTTCGAGCTTTAACTTGATCGTTGGGCCATTCGCCTCGAGCTTCTGCATCGCATCGTCAAGCGCCCTCTGATTCACTCTCGTCGCAGTCTGAGGCAGGGGGGCGTGCCGGCGTTGTTCGCCCGGCGAGAAGGCGGTGGGACTCGCAGGAAGAAGAAGCGCGCTCGGCGATCCCGTTCCGAGAATCCCAATGAGGGATTGCTTTGCATCGGGCTGCCGGATCACGGGATCGGACTCGATCGAACGCACGAACGCGACTTGATCTGCGATGGTTTCCTGAGTAGAGATCTTCGGAAGTTGAATTGCCAACCATGCCACTGCCGCGTCGGCATCAGAATCAAAACCAACCGTGCAGGACTTCAGTTCGCGCGTTACGGTCACTTGATATTCTGCGCGGGGAAGGTAGTAAACCTGTCCTGTTGAAAGTTTCGAGTAGTCTTTAATTTTTTCAGACTTGAGTTGCGTAGTGCAGCCTGCGCTGAAGACGATCCAAAAGATTGAAAGAACGACCGACTGAGATGGCAAGTGATTGCGTGATTTCATTCTTCTCTCCTCTTTGTTGATTCCGACGGTCGAACGCTACCGGATTCTTATAAATTGCACGTACTCAATCTTGGGGATGCGAGGAGTCTTGATTCACGATAGAAATCAGACTGGTTGCTAGCCATCAATGGGATCCGTCAGGCTTGGCGGGCCAACTGCCCCGTACGCTCGGCGCGTTGGACTGCCACACCATCCCACCCCGACATGCACGCCATCCTGATCCGCGGCCTCGGCCGAACACCCGGCTCGATGCTGCTGCTCGCGAGGCGCTTGCGTGCCCAAGAAGTCACCCCCCACCTGTTCGGTTATTCCGCCGCGTTCGAAGGCCGGGATGCGTGCGTCGAGCGGCTTCGCGGATTCATCGCTGCGCGCGCACATGGCGAGCGCTTCATCGTGGTCGGGCACTCGCTGGGATGCGTATTGACCGGGGCCGCCTTACCGACCCCGTCGCACGCGCCGGAACTCGGCGTCTTCCTGGCGCCGCCGAGCACGGCATCCAGCCTGGCGATCAAGCTGTCGAGGCGGTGGTTGTTCCGCGTGCTGACCGGTGAGATGGGCCAGTTGCTTGCTAGCCGGGACTTCATGGACGCCTTGCCCGGGCCCTTGAAGTGACGTTCTTCAAAGCCAACCTTCTGTTGAGCACACCCTGCGACCAGGGATGACTTGGTTGCTGCACCGGATGCGTCAGAACCACATCGCTCAAATGGAGGATGCGCATGCATGGAGCCGCGTTGTGTACTGCACTCCAGCCCGGGCCGGCACGCCCCCAGGCGATCGTCCGTCAGTGCGACGTTTTTGGAGCAAGCATGTCATTGAACACAGAACAACTCTGCATCATCACCACAGACGAATCGCTTCGACGCGTTTCGGCCGGCATTGCCATCAACTTGGCCGATGTCGTCGCCCCCGATCGGGCAAACGTCATTTCGGCCGACGAGGTCATCGTTGCGGGCGAGGTCAAGACCAACGGTCATTCACTCACGATCCTTGCCCGACGCGTCATCTTTAGCGACAGCGGACGGATCGTCGCCGACGGACTGGTCGGGATGCCAAACATCTCTGCGGGTCAAGCCTATGAGTCCGCCCATACCCCGGGCGCCATGGGTGTCGATGGTGAAGATGGTGGTGTGGGGCGCAGCAGTGGCAATGTGACGATCACGGCAGAAGAAGTGCTCGGACAGGTCGACATTTCTGCCGTGGGCGGAACTGGTGGTCGTCCAAGGGATGGCGGCAATGGGTTCATTGGCGCGAAAGGCGCAAGCGGCGCGAATCGCACCACAGGCAGCCTTGGAACTGCGCCTGCCGAATGCTATGCGCAAGGAGGAGGACAGGGAGGCGCTGCGGGGCTCCCGGGAAGGCGCGGTCCAGGTGGTGCTGGTGGCATGGTTCGGTTGCATACACGCGCCGTCGTCCAGCCAGGGCGCTGTGTCATCAAGGTGGCCGGAGGTAACCCCAGCGAGCCCGGCGTGCCCGGCATACCCGGGCGAGGCGGCCCGGGCGGTGACGGGGGTACATGGTCGGTGCGGGAATGCTTTCCTATCGACCGTGGCCGCACCTTACGGGTTGAGAGCATTCCTGGACTTTCAGCATTCGAGGAAAGCAAATCTGCCTTGGCTTTCTCAGCACGCGAAGCACATCTGGCCTCGCCGGGTCTGCTGCTTCACTCCGCCTCGGCGACGATCGCCTCTCCCATCCGCGACCATTGCTTCACCTCGGTACAAGCGCGCATGCCGCAAGGCGCGGAAGGTCCAGAGGGAGATTCCCGAGCGGATCAAGTCGCGATCCGTGTCGCCGTGCCCTCGCCGGCTCCCGCGGATGGCAGGCTCGACCTCGTAGCGCTCGCTGCCGCACCTTTTGCCGCGGCATTCGATGGTGAATCACTGGACCTCATGGTCATGGCGGCAGAGGACCGCTATCGCCAGGCAGGTTTGGGGATCGACGACTCGCTTCGAGCGACGCTGGAATTTCTGTTGGCGGTCTGCAGCGATGATCCCGCGCCAGACAGCATCAAACGGGAACTCCTGGGCCGCGTGTACGTGATGGCTCGACGGATCACGCTGGGTTTGGATTTCTACGGTTATGCCCGGGAAGACGCTCCCTTGGTTTCATTCGAGACTTATCGCAATATTGTCGATGTGGCAGTGATTCCGCATGCACGACTGATCGAGGAAACCTATCAGACATACCGAGATGCGCATGACGCCAACAAGGTGGAACTCGGCGTCATTCGAAGCGCTCGGTCGCAGGCCGTGCAACAGCGCGGCAATTTCGCCGATGAGCTTGATCGGGTCATCAAGGAGGCGACGATCATCCGCGATCAACTCGATCCGCTGGACAACAAGGTCGTGGCCTGCTTCGCTCTGCTGATGCAGCGAGAGGCGCAACTTACCGCCGCCATCAACAGCCGCCGCAACGGCTGCAACCTGCTGGGTACCTTGCAGGCCTGCGCAGTCATTGTTGCCGGCGTGGCCAGCGGCGGCGCGGGATTCATCGCTGCGGCGGGGGCGGGGGCGAAGCTGTTCCAGGACCTGGACTCCAACAGCCATTCGCTTGCAGAGCTTTGGGATGAGCGGAAGCTGATTGGCGACGATCTCAAGGAACTCGGCAAACAGGCAAACACCGTCGATGAGGCGATTGACGCGATCCAGGAAGGATTCAAGAAACTCAATCCAGAGCGACCTCGCGTGCCCGCCTACACCATGGAGCGATCGAAGTTCGACCAGGTGGCCTCCGAGTTTCAGAGCCTCCCCCAGGCTGCTGCCTACAAGGAGGCCGGCTACGCCTACTTGGCTGCGGTAGAGACACGCAATGCGGCGATCATTTCCTACAACGGTCAACTTACCCAGAGCATCGAGCTTGCAGCGGCAATTCGCGGCGCCGATCGTGCCGTCGCGGGGCTGGACACTGTGCTGTCCGGGAAGCGCAATCCGGCCGATGCAGGGGTTGTTGCCATGATGACCCGGCTGTACCGAGACACGCTTGCACTTGCTTCGATGATGGTCCACACCGAGCGCAAGGCCCTTGCCTATCACTTCGTGACACCCGCCGACGCGCCGCTGTCCGCATTCAATGTGGCAACAATCGCGGCAGCCCATCAACGGGCCGTTCTTCGCGATTGGGCTTCGGCGAAGGAGCGGTTTGCGGTCAAGCGCGATCTGGAGCCTGGCCAACTCGAGCTCGATCTCGCTTCGATTGCCGGACCCGAGGCATGGCAAGAGTTCAAGAAAACTGGAGCCATCGACTTCGTCATTCGTCCCGACCATCCGAAGTACAAGGGGCTTCTTGGAAACCTCTTCGGATTGCGCTTGACCGGCATGGAACTTGTGCTCGAAGGAGTGAAGGCCGCTCCAGGCCAGGACCAGCTGCCGTGGGACATGACGCAAGGCGGCAGCGAGATGATCCTGCGGCGCTCGGCAAGCCCCGTGCGGTTCACGCACCGGGCGATCACATTCGGCGGTACAACGAGTTTGTCCGGGAAAAAGCCGATCGTGGTCCCTGATTTTTCGGAGCGCAATCTCTATGCCGGCGTTAGCCCGTACGCCTCCTGGCTACTGGTATTCAAGTCGATCTCCGAGGTCGGTCTCGACCTCAGCCACCTCTCCAGAGCCTCGCTGAAACTGCATGGTTACCTGATCGAGTAACACTGGCCCTTGGGGCTGCATCGCGCTTGGAATGCACCCTGAATCCATCTCGGCGCAATTGCGCCCGGCTTCTACATCCTCATTGCTGCTCACGGGCCGCCGTTCGCCGCAATGCAGGCGTGACCGAGTGCCGCCATCTGCGCGAGCTTTTCGACCGCCTGGGTGAAGAGCGCCGGCTGCTCCTTGAAGGTGAAGCGCACGTGCTCGGGCAACTCGAGCGCGCCGGCGCCTTCGGGTGTAAGGGTGAGCGCAAGGCTGTCCCTTCGCACTGCAAGCGCCAGGACTTCTCCGCTGCAGGCCAGGTCCTGGCTCGTGCGCTCCAGGTACAGCGCGTCCTCTTCAAGGATGCCGGTGGGCATCTTTCCGCAGACGATGTGCAGAACGTCCAGCGGTTCGCCCAGCGAGGCAAAGCCGAGCGTGAGCCACAGCATGCCGTCGTCGTCGCCCACGAAGAGTTCGACCACGTCGAAGGCGGTGACTACAGGTTCGGGCACGGCGTGATTCATTCGGAGTGGCGTGAAGCTTTTCCGCGGGGACTCTAGGAGGCCGGTGGCCGGCCCGCCAGTGTCGAAAGTCACCCCTTCCGAGCCGCGGGCATGCATGCCGTTCTCTCGAATCACTCTCGTACCATTGTCCGCATGCGAACACTTCCACTCCCCACCGGCGGCGAGATGCCGGTCCTCGGCCTCGGCACCTGGCGCATGGGCGAGGTGGCCTCCCGTCGCGCGGCCGAAGTCGCCGCGGTGCGCGAAGCCATTGTGCTGGGCTACCGGCTCATCGACACCGCCGAGATGTACGGCGAAGGCGGCGCCGAGACCGTGCTCGGCCAGGCCATCGCCGAAGCGCTGCGCGCGGGCGACGTGCGGCGCGAAGAATTCTTCATCGTGAGCAAGGTCTATCCGCACAACGCGAGCCGCCGCGGCACGCGCGATGCCTGCGAGCGCAGCCTGAAGCGCCTAGGGCTCGACGCCATCGACCTGTACCTGCTGCACTGGCGGGGCAGCCATCCATTGAGCGAGACGGTCGAGGCGATGCACGCATTGGTGGCCGGTGGACGCATCGCGCATTGGGGCGTGAGCAACTTCGACACCGATGACATGGAGGAACTGGAGGGCGTCATCGGCAGTGGTCCGGGCTGCGCTGCGAACCAGGTGTACCTGTCGCTTGGCGAGCGTGGTCCCGAGTTCAGCCTGCTGCCCTGGCTGCGCGAACGCGACATGCCGTTGATGGCCTACAGCCCGATCGACCAGGGCGCATTGGCCGGTGACGATGCACTCGGAGAATTGGCCGAGCGCCTTGGCGTGACCGCCGCGCAACTCGCGCTGGCCGCGTTGATCGCGCGGCCAGGTGTCGTTGCGATTCCGAAGGCGGTGCGCAGCGCGCATCTTCAGCAAAACCTCGCCGCCGCCGAACTGAAGCTCGATGCCGCGACCCTCGCCGAACTGGACCGCCTGCACCCGCCGCCGCGGCGCAAGATGCCGCTGGCGATGATCTGAAGGCTGGCGGCCTGGCTGAGCGCGGATCAGACCGCAACCTCCAAGTAAGGGATGCATGGGACCGCGCCTTTCGTTGAAATCTTGACGGGAATTTTCATTTCTCTAATCAAGAGGATCGACGATGTACATGCACCCCACGGTCATAGGTGGTTTCGCCTTTCTTTCGGTCGCGGCGATCGCCGTGGTCGTCTGCATCTGGTTCGCGGGCCCCAAGGACGAGCGAGGGCGGCCATTGAGCGTATTGCTGTGCACCGCGAGCGCGTTGCTTGGATATGGCTATGGAATTCTCAGATTCCCTTTGGACAATCCCGAGATCGTCACCTTCGAGGCGATAGAAAAGAGCGCGACGCTGCTGATCTCCGGGTATGTGGTAGGCAAGCTGGACGGCGTGCTCACGCCCTTGTTCAAGGGGGAGAAGGATGCGCTGTTTGTCTCGCGGTTCTTGACCTCCATCGCGTCCTTCGTCATTGCGCTCATCGCTACCTTCATGGCGCGAACGGGTTACATCCACGCCCGCTAGCAACGGACGCGGAAGCCTCCGTTTCAGCGCGCAGGCTAGTGCGCCTCGGCCTGCTTGGCCGCGGCGATCACGGCCTGCTCGTCGTGCTTCGCACCGTTCAGGAACAGGTTCAGCAGCACCGCCGCAATCGACGCCAGCAGGATGCCCGATTCGATCAGCGAGTGGATCGCATGCGGCATCCACTGCTTGAAGTTGGGTGCGATCAACGGAATCATCCCGACGCCGATCGACACCGCAACGATCATCGCGTTGTGGCGGTTCGTCTTGAAGTCCACGCCCGACAGAATTCGGATGCCGGTGGCCGCGACCATGCCGAACATCACGAGGCCCGCGCCGCCGAGCACCACGGTCGGCAGCGACTCGACCAGTGCCGCCATCTTCGGCAGCAGGCCCAGCACGACCAGGATCACGCCGCCCGCCACGCACACATAGCGGCTCTTGATGCCGGTGACGGCCACGAGGCCGACGTTCTGCGAGAAGCTGGTGTACGGAAAGGTGTTGAAGATGCCGCCGATCAGCGTGCCCAGGCCGTCGGTGCGCAGGCCCTTGGCCAGGTCCTTCTGCGTGATCCTGCGGTCGGTCATCTCGCCGAGCGCGAGGAACATGCCGGTCGATTCGATCATCACCACGATCATGATCAGCGTCATCGTCAAGATCAGGATCGGGTCGAACTGCGGCATGCCGAAGTGAAAGGGCAGCACGATATCGACCCACGCCGCCTTGCCGACTTTCTCGTAGGTCATGAGCCCGGTGATCGAGGCGACGACCGCGCCGATCACGATGCCGAGCAGCACCGAGATGTTGGCCACGAATCCCTTGGCGTACTTGACGATCAGAAGGATCGACACCAGCACCAGCGCGGCCACGCCGAAGCCCGAGAGGTCCGCATATTTGGGGTTGGGCACCGTGGGCATGATCGCGAAGCCCTTGGGCACCGCCGGAATCGAACTGCCCGGCGAGGTGACTTCGGCGAGCCACTTGGCATACACCGGGTCGACCAGCGCGGGCGCCGTCGGGCCCACGGGATTGCCGAAGATCCAGTTGATGCCCACGCGCATCAGGCTGATGCCGATGACCGCGATGATCGTGCCCGTCACCACCGGCGGAAAGAACCGCAGCATGCGGCTCACGAGCGGCGCAATCAGTATCGACACCACGCCCGCGCCGATGATCGCGCCGAAGAGCAGCTGCGCGCCGTTCTGCCCGGGGTTGGCGTTGGCAATCGCCACCATCGGCGCGACCGATGCGAAGGTCACGCCCATCATCACCGGCAGCTTGATGCCGAAGAACTGCGTGGCACCCAGCGCTTGAATCAGCGTCGCGATGCCGCAGCAAAAGAGGTCGGCCGAGATCAGCAGTGCAACCTCATCGGGCGAGAGCTTGAGCGCGCGGCCGACGATCAGCGGCACCGCGACGGCGCCCGCATACATCACGAGCACATGCTGCAGGCCGAGGGCCGCGAGCTTGCCCGAGGGCAGGCGCTGGTCCACGGGGTGAACTGCTGGGGAAAGGGTATCGCCCGTCATCGTGTATCTCCTGCTGGACTGCATTGTGTACGCGAAACTGTATACAATTTATGCCGCAATCTGCATGCAGGAAAACCCGCACGCTGTCTGCGTGCAGTGCAAGCGCCGTGCCGGGCGCGCAGGCTTCAGGCGAGCAGCGCCTTGACCAGGTCGAGTTGCCGGTCGGGCTTGTCGGTGCCCAGTTCGAGGCTGGCCTCGATGCGTTCGAGGTGCTCGGTCATGCAGGCCACCGCGCCTTCCACGTCGCCCTTGCGGCAGATGCGAAGGAAGTCCGAGTGCTCGTCCGACGAGCAATGCGGATCGTTCGACGAGTGATACAGCATCGCGATCAGCGAGCTGCGCGCGACCAATTCGCGCACCAGTTCGGTCAGCGTGTGGTTGCCCGTGGCCTCGGCCAATGCGACGTGGAAGTCGCCCAGCACCTTCTCGCGCACCGTGCCCATGGCCGGGCTCTGGCGCAGTGCCGCGCGTTCGAACTTGATGTGCTGCTCCAGCGCCTGGTAGTCGCGCGGCCGCGCATTCGCGATGAAGAGGCGCACCACTTCGCTCTCGAGGATGCGGCGTACCGCGAACACCTCGCGCGCCTCCTGCACCGTGGGCTGCGAGACGAAGGCGCCCTTGTCGGGAATCATCTCGATGAGCTTGTCCTTCGACAGCATCAGGAGCGCCGCGCGCACCTTGGTGCGGCTCACCGAATAGACCCGGCCCAGCGCCTCTTCGCGCAGCCAGGTGCCGGGCGGCAGGCGCTTCTCGACGATGGCGGTGGCGATGTCCTGGGCGATGCGCTCGATGGAGCTTCCCTTGCCAACGGCTGCACCGTTCTCGGCCGGAGTGGCGATGGTGTCGGTCGGGGCGGGGGAGGCGATGGTTTTGGTGCTGGCGCGGGGCATGCGGAGATTGTGGCTCAGCGTCCGATGCCGTCGCCCGCGCCGGCCTGTATCACCCGCGGAGCGTGAAGCCTTCGAGCGCGCCCTTCATCGTCTTGGGCAGCGGGTGTGCGAGCTCGCCGCGCTTGCTGGTCTGCAGCTTCAGCGTGACCAGCGATTCGATGAGCTTGGTGCCCGCGGCCACGCCGTCGATCACCGGCACGCCCAGCAGGTCGCTGATGTGCGCGCACAGGTCCGTCATGCCGGCGCAGCCGAGCACGATGCAATCGGAGCCGTCTTCCTCGAGCGCGCGCCGGCATTCGTCGACGATGCGTTCGCGCGCTTGCGAGCCCGGCTCTTCGAGTTCGAGCACCGGCAGTTCGCAGGCGCGGACGTTGGCGCAGAAGCGCTCCATGCCGTAGATCTCGGCCAGGTGCCAGGCCTGGCCCATCGTGCGGCCCAGCGTGGTGACCACGCTGAAGCGGCTGCCGATCATGCTGGCCAGGTGCATCGCGGCCTCGGCAATGCCGACCACCGGGCCGCGCGCGAGCTCGCGTGCGGCCTTCAGGCCCGGGTCGCCGAAGCAGGCGATCACGTAGCCGTCGATGCCGTCGCGCTCGCCCGCTGCAATCTCCTGCAGCAGGCCGGGCACGGCCAGCGCCTCGTCGTAGTGGCTCTCGATGGAAACCGGCCCCATGGCCGGGCTGACCGCGACGATTTCCGTGCCGGCGTGCGCCACCGCGCGGGCGCAGGCACCGATCTTCTCGGTCATGCTCCAGGTGGTGTTGGGATTGATGATCTTGATGCGCACGGCGCGGCCCTTTCTTTCTCTTTCGGTGTTTCAGGTCTTGTTGTTGCGGTTGAGCAGCACGTAGAGCACGAAGCCCATGCCCATGCCGATGAACCATGCATAGTTCGCGCCACCGCGCAGCACCGGCACCATCACGCAAAGGATCGGCACGAGCGCGGAGGGCACCAGCGCCTGGATCGCCTTCGGGTTGTAGCCCTTGCTGTACCAGTACTTGCCCTGCTGGCTCATGGTGTAGAGCGCGTCCACGTCGATCTGTTGCTTGCGCACGATGTAGTAGTCGGCAATCAGGATGCCGAACAGCGGGCCGATGAACGAACCCAGCACGTCGAGCGTGTAGTGGATGACCTCGGGGCTGTTGTAGAGGTTCCATGGCGTGAGGAACACCGAGCCCACCGCCGCGATCATGCCGCCCGTGCGCCAGCTGATGTGCTGCGGCGCCACGTTCGAGAAGTCGAAGGCCGGCGAGACGAAGTTGGCGACGATGTTGATGCCGATGGTGGCGATCATGAAGGTCAGTGCGCCCAGCACCACGGCGGTGGTGCTGTCGATCTTGCCCACGGTGTGCACCGGATCGGTGATGAGTTCACCGAACACGGGCAGCGTGGCGGCCGTGGTGATCACCGTCAGCAGCGAGAAGAACACGAAGTTGATCGGCAGGCCCCAGAAGTTGCCCTTCTTCACCGCGTCGAAGCTCTTGCCGTAGCGCGAGAAGTCGCCGAAGTTGAGCATCGGGCCGCTGAAGTAGCTCACCACCAGCGCAATGGCCGAGAGCATCACGGGCAGCGCGTCCCAGCCCTGGAACTTGATGCCGCCCAGGTTCAGGTCGATCTTGCTCCAGCCCGCCTTCCACACCAGCCAGCCGCACAGCACGGCCATGACCACGTACACCGCCGGGCCGGCCCAGTCGATGAACTTGCGGATGGCTTCCATGCCGTGCCAGAACACGAAGGCCTGCAGCACCCACATGACCATGAACGCGACCCAGCCCAGCGTCGAGAGACCCACGAAGCCGTGCGTGGCCACGTCGGCATACGGCGCAAGGTTCGGGAACATGTGCAGCGCCAGCACCATGAAGGCCGCCGACGCGAGGTACGTCTGCACGCCGTACCAGGCCACCGCGATCAGCCCGCGGATGATGGCCGGGATGTTCGCGCCCAGCACGCCGAAGGACGCGCGGCACACCACCGGGTAAGGCACGCCCGTCACCTGGCTGGGCTTGGCCACGAGGTTGCAGAAGAACTGCACGATCACGATGCCCACCAGCAGCGACACCAGCACCTGCCAGCTCGACAGCCCCAGCGCGAACAGGCTGCCGGCCGTGATGTAGCCGCCCACGCTGTGCACGTCGGACATCCAGAACGCAAAGATGTTGTATTGGCCCCAGGTCTGTTTCTTCAGCGGCGCGAGGTCCTCGTTGGTCAGGCGCGGGTCGTAGCCGGGCTTGATGAGGGCGTTCGATTCCGCGTGCGGCGCAATGCCCGCTTCGCTGGCCCCGGCGGGGGCGTGGCTGACGACTGTGCTCATGGTCTTTTCCTCGTGCAGGTGTTGGGAAGATTGAAGCCCGTTTTCGACGCAAATATCGCGCCACGTTTCGAGTGCGTTATTTGTATACAAAAACTGCACGCAATCAAGACCATTTGCGGAATCATATATCCGTAGATTCCCTGATGCGGGTGCGCTGTTCAACGCGGTGCGCCGGGAACCCGGAACCCGGTGGTTTGCGGCGTTGCCGGTTACTTGCGGATATCGACGACGATCTTTCCCTTCGCGCGTCCGGCCTCGACTTCTTCGTGCGCCTCCATGGCCGAGTCGAGGTCGAACCTGCGCGGGTCCATCAGCGGCAGCAGCTTCCCGGCCTCGATCAGCCTGGCCGCTTCCCGCAGGATGTGGCCGTGGTTCGCGCGCCCCTTGCCGCTGAGCATCGGCAGCAGGGTGAAGACGCCGGAGTACGTGGCCGCGCGGAAGGACAGCGGCGCCAGCTTGTGGGTGCCCCATCCGAGGCAGCTCACGACGTGCCCGCCGTATTCGCGGGCCGCACCGAACGATGCATCGAGCGTCGCGCCGCCCACGGTGTCGTAGACCACGTCGAAGCCTTCGCCGGCCGTGTGGGCGGCAACGTATTGCTCCACCGTCGTGGCCGTGAAGTCGATCGGCGTGGCGCCCAGACCGCGGATGGTGTCCGCCTGCGCGGGCAGGCCTGTGGCGAACACCTGTGCACCCCGGGCCGCGGCGATCTGCACCGCCACATGGCCCACGCCGCCGGCGCCGCCGTGCACCAGCACCTTCTGTCCTGCGTGCGTTCGGGCGCGGTCGACCAGGCCTTCCCACGCGGTGATGATCACCAGCGGCAGGGCGGCCGCTTCACGCATCGAGAGATTGATCGGCTTGGGCGCGAGCAGATCGGCATCGACCGCGGCGAACTCGGCCAGCGAGCCCTGCAGGCCGGCGACACCGCCGGTCAGGCCGTACACCTCGTCGCCGACGCGAAATGCGCCGACGCCTGGGCCGACCTGCTCGACCACGCCGGCCAGGTCCATGCCGAGGATCGCGGGCAGCGGATGGCGCGCGTGGGCCGCGGCGCCGGCGCGGATCTTCGAGTCCAGCGGATTGACGCCGCTCGCATGAATCCGCACCAGCACTTCGCCTTCGCGGGGCACCGGCTTCGGCACCTGCAGCGACTGAAATTTTCCGCCTGCTTCCTGCACCATCAGTGCGCGCATCGAATCGTTGGTGGACATCGGGAACTCCAGAAGTTGTTGCTGAGGCCTTCATTGTTTTTCATTCATAAGTGCAAGTAAACTTACAAGAATGAACAAATGCCATTCATTTTTGATTGGGTGATCCGATGGACTGGAGCGACGTGAAGATCTTCCTGGCGGTGGCCAGGGCAGGTTCGTTGGGAGGGGCGGCGCGGCTCACCGGCCAGTCGCAACCCACCATGGGCCGCAGGCTGCGCGTGCTGGAGCGCGAGGTCGGGCAGGCGCTGTTCCAGCGCGGAAAAGAAGGCTTCGTGCTGACCGCCGAGGGCGCTTCGGTGCTCGCGCATTCGGAGCGCATGGAAGAAGAGGCGCTCGCCTTCGAGCGGCAACTGGCCGGTCAGGAGCGTTTGCTCGAAGGCCTCTTGCGGGTCTCGTCGTCGGACTGGTTCGGGGTGCACATCCTCACGCCGATCTTTGCGGAGTTCGTGAAGCTTCATCCGAAGGTGAACATCGAGCTCATCACCGATGCCCGCCTGTTCAGCCTGGCGCGCCGCGAGGCCGATCTGGTGTTCCGGATCCGGCCGTTCGACGAGGCCGACGTCGTCCAGCGCAAGGCCATGCACGTCGCGTACCGCGTGTACCGCGCGAAGGGCACCGCGCATCCGGTGCGAAGCGACGGCGAAGGCGTCTCGCTGATCACGCTGGACAGCGCGTTCCAGGATTTCCCGGACGTGGCGTGGCTGCGCAAGAAACTGCCGAAGGCGCATGTGGCCTTCGGCAGCAACAGCCGCGAGGCGCAGGCCAGGATGTGTGCCGCGGGTGTCGGCCTCGCCGTGCTGCCCGCGCCGTTGGGCGATGCCTCCTCGAACCTGGAGGCCGTCGACCTGGGAGGGCTTCCGCCGGGGCGCGACGTGTGGGTCGGGTTCCACAAGGACCTGCGCCGGCTCGGACGGCTGCGGGCGCTGGTCGATGCGACCCTGGCGCAACTGGCGGCCGCCTAGCGCAGGGCGGGGCGGGTGCCCCGCACACCTGGACGTGGTGGGCCGGACAGGCCTCCGCGCCCGCGCGGCCAGGGATGTGAGATAGCCTCGCCGGGCGCGCTTCGATGCGCTGTCGCTTCGCGCGAGTTGTGGTCAGGTTTTTTTGTGAACCCTTTACCTCGAAGGAGTGCCCGATGGCTTTGAAATCATTCGCATGGCTCGCGCGTGCGGCCGCCTTGTCTTCGGTGGTCGTGCTCGCCGCCTGTTCGCAGTTGCCGCCGTCTCCGTCATCCCTGCCATCCCAACCATCCGCGCCGTCCTATGCCGACAAGGCTGCGGCGCAGGCCGCGGCCAACGCACAGCCCGGTGCACGGCGTTCTCCCGCGCAACTGAGCCCGGTTCCGACAGACGAGGTGAGCCCGCAGATGCAGGCGCTGATCGGCGGTGCCTATCCCGCGCATTTCAATGCAGCCCCCAAGGACGCCGCCGAGTGGCGCGCACTGGTCGCCAGCCGCACCGCGCCGGTGGTGGCGATGATTCCCGCGCTCAAGACCAGGCTGGGCGTGTCCGTGCAGGCCACGACGATCGCCGGCGTGAAGGCCTTCGTGGTGACCCCCGACAAGGTGGCACGGGGCAACGAGCGGCGGCTGCTCATGCACATCCATGGCGGCGGCTATGTGTTCGGCCCCGGCGAGGCCGCCTTGCCCGAGGCCATGCTCATGGCCGCCTACGGCGGCTTCAAGGTGGTGTCGGTCGACTACCGCATGCCGCCCGACTTTCCGTACCCCGCCGCGATGGACGATGCCACCGCCGTCTGGAAGGAACTGCTCAGGACGAACAAGCCGCGGAACATGGCGGTCTTCGGCACCTCGACGGGTGGCGCGATGACGCTGGCGCTGGTGCTGCGCGCCAAGGCCGAGGGCCTGCCGCTGCCCGCGGCCATCGCACCCGGCACGCCGTGGTCCGACATCGCCAGGATCGGCGACAGCTACCAGACCAACGAATGGATCGACAACATCCTCGTCACCTGGGACGGCTGGCTGGGGCGCGCCGCGTTGCTCTACGCGGCAGGCCGCGATCTGAAGGACCCGCAGCTCTCGCCGATCTACGGCGACTTCAAGGGATTCCCGCCCGCGATCCTGACCACCGGGACGCGCGACCTGTTCCTCTCGAACACCGTGCGCACGCACCGCAAGCTGCGGCGTGCGGGCGTCGACGCGGAGCTCAATGTCTACGAAGGCCAGTCGCATGCGCAGTACGGCCTCAACCCCGATGCGCCCGAGACCCGAGAAGCCTTCGGCGACATCGCGCGCTTCTTCGACCGGCACCTGGCGCGATAGGTGGCCGTTGCGGCCGGGTGAAAGTTGAGCCATCGGGGAGATGGCCGCGAGGAAGTTGAACGCCGGCGTCTCAAACCCCTTCGATGACCCGAAGATCCCGTTCGGCGCCATCGCCCAGCGCGACCAGCGCGGCCTGGTACTCGGGACTGTCGTGCGTGGCCGTGGCCTGCTCGATGCTGTCGAACTCGATCAGCACGGTGCGTTCCGCCAGGCCGTACTCGTAGACCTTGGCGGGCAGGCCGCGCGCCAGGAAGCGTCCGCCGCCGGCGGCGATCGCCGGGCCGGCCAGTTTGGCGTAGGCCGCGAGTTTGTCGGCGTCCCTGACGGCACGGTATGCGCTGACCCAATAGGCTTTTGCCATGATGATTTCTCTCGTGTGGATGAATGGACGAATGATTCTCGTGGCCTGGAGACCCCGAGGGCCGGATCTTCGGTGAGGGGGCCAGACCTGTGCCGGATGGGGGAGATCGTGTCCGGAGGCCGGCGCAGACACAACGACCCGGTGCGGGGGGCGCTGTGCTCGAACTAAGATTTGCGCGCCTGCATATGTGGGAACCATCGCCCTCGAGGTTTGTATGAGCGTTGCCGAATACCGAACGATCCTCCAGCACGTCGAACCGCTTCTGCGCAATGCCGCCGAGACGCTGGTCGTCCCGCGATGGCGCCGGCTGCAGCATGGCGAGGCGACCGAGAAATCGCCCGGCGAATGGGTCACCGTGGTCGATCGCGAGGTCGAGGAGGCGGTGACTGCCGGATTGCTGCGGCTGGTCCCGGATTCGATCGTCGTCGGCGAAGAGCAATGCGCGGCCGAGCCGCACCGGATGGACAGGGTGGGCGAGGGCATCGTATGGCTGGTGGACCCGCTGGACGGCACCAACAACTTCATCGCAGGCCGCCCGCCGGTCTCGCTGATGGTGGCGCTGCTGGAGCACGGCGACACCGTGGCGTCGTGGATGCTGGACCCGTTGACCGGGACCATGCACCGCGCCGAAAGGAACGGCGGCGCCTGGCGCAATGAAGCGCGCGTGCGCGTGTCCGCGGAGCGCGCCGTGCTGCGCCGGGGCATCGTCAGGACGCGCTTCCTGCCCGAGGCATTCAAGGAGCGCATCGCCGCGTCGGCATCGGCCTTCGAGGTGCAGGCCGGCAGCGGCTGCGCTGGCGCGGACTATCCGGATGTCGCCACCGCCGCCAGCGACTTCGCCTTGTACTGGCGGGCCCTGCCCTGGGACCATGCGCCGGGCGCGCTGTTCCTTGCGGAAGCCGGGGGCCACGCGGCACGGCTGGACGGCAGCGCCTACCGGGCGGGCGAGCAACGCGAGGGCTTGCTCGTCGCGCGCAGCCGCTTCCTGTGGGGTCAGGTGCATGCGATCGTCATGCGGGCGCGGCCACCGGCACAAGGCTAGGCTGGCGAAGCGCGCCGGGCGCCCGGTTCAATGCGCCTGCCCGTACCAGGGCACGAGCCGCTTCTGCAGCCATCGCAGACCCAGCTCGATGGCGAATGCGACGAAGGCGATCACGAGGATGCCCGAGACCACGACATCGGTCGCCAGGAACTGGCCGGCCGACTGCATCATGAAGCCCAGTCCGCGCGTGGCCGCCACCAGTTCGGACGCCAGCAGCGTCGACCAGCCCACCCCCAGGCCGATGCGCACGCCCGTGAGGATGTCGGGCAGCGCATTCGGCAGGATCACCCGGCGCAGCAACTGCGCCGGTGTGGCGCCCAGCGACTGGGCCGCGCGCAGGCGCACCGGGTCGACGTTGCGCACCGGGCCGACTCTGCCCGCAGACAGGCGGCGCGGTAACGAACGAAAACGCACATCGTTATGCCGCGCACATCGCGTGGATATGCGGACTTCTTCTTTGGAGGCTGCGCGGTGCCTGATGCCTTGGGCCAATTTTTCGGCGGCAATCAGAAGAATTCAATTCGCGATAAACGGATTGCGACGGGAAAATTCCTGACAAAGCCCTGACCGCAATATCTTCAATTGGCAACAATGGTCGACGTCGAAGGCCGATGCCGGGCTGGCGCCGTTCTCGATATCGAAATCGGCCTGGTTTTCAAGAACGACGTAGAGCCCGGACTATTTCCTGAAACTGCCGGCCGGGAGGTTCAATTCAGGCTGCAGGGTGCCCTGTTTCCCTCTGAGGAAGGGCCTCGCCGTGAGGCTGGCCAAGCGCCTCTCATGCGCACCCGGTCATCGTCCTAATTCCTGGCTAATTCAAAGGTCAGTTTGCAGTCAGATGAAATGTGGAAGCGAATTGATTCAACAGAAAAGCGGCAGTTGAATTAGCAAAGAATTAGCAAAAGGCTCGCAGCTCTTTTGACACACGAATGTCACCCGCTATTTCTACATTTCTCCTCGATGTGGCGTTTCCTACTCAAGCGCCCGATGCCTGCGTGCCCCATGCAGGTGGGTCAAAACCATCCATAACCAACTGCCCCAAGATTTATATGATGATTTTCAAAAAGAGAGCCTTGCTCTCGTCATTGACGACGGTTGCCGCGTGCGTGCTCGCCGCTTGCGGAGGAGGGAACGACGGGAACAGCGGCTTCTTCCCGATCATCACGCCGCCCGGCAACACCAGCAGCACGACCTACAGCGGCGTGGTGGCAGCCAGCGGTTTCGTGCCGGGCAGCATCACCGGCGACCCGACCCTGAAGCCCGGCTACTACCAGAAGGCCACGGTCTTCGTCGACGCCAACGGCAATGGCGTGCTCGACAGCGGTGAAGCATCGGCCACCACCGATGCCAGCGGCAAGTTCACGCTCACCACCAGCGCAAACGGACAGCTGGTGGCCGACATCGGCACCTCCGCGATCAACACCGCCACCGGCGCCACCGTGGCCAGCCACCTGGTCCTGCGCGCCTCGGTTGCCCAGATCGCCGACCAGGGCGCGGACAAGATCGTCATCAGCCCGCTGTCGAGCGAAGCGCAGCGCCTGGTGGAAGCCAACGGCAGCAACTACGCGACCGAAAAGGCCAACCTCGTCGCGCGCATGAACGGCCCGGCCTTCAACCTCGGCGATGCCAATTTCAGCGACCCGCTGGCGGACATCAACACCTTGAGCGGCGCCACCCAGTACGCGGCGCTCTACCAGGACAACGAGCTGACCAACCGCTACACCTACGCGACGGCCAAGCTCGACCGCAAGGACATGTTCCCCGACAACCTGGCCGTCGCGGGCGGCGACCCCCGCCTCGTGGGCCTCGCGGGCGTGACCCTCACCAACTCCGACGGCACCAAGGCCACCCCCTCGGCGCCGACGCAGAAGCAGGCGGCCATCACCTTCGCACAGGCGCAGCAGGCGGCCTTCAATGTGGAAGGCGTGCCGGCCTACGACAACATCTTCGTGATCATCGAAGAAAACAAGTCGACCGACGCGATCGTCGGCAACCCGCGGGCCGTGAACATCAACCACATCCTGAACAACTACAACCAGCTGAGCACGTACTACTCGACCGGCAACCCGTCCGAGCCGAACTACACCGCGCTGGGCGGCGGCGACGACTTCGGCATCCACGACGACAACTGGTTCGGTTGCGGCGCTGCCGGCGACTACAAGATCACCGACGCCGCATTCGCCGGCGGCACGGCCTCCGACGGCCAGCCCCTGCCCGCCCAGGGCGATCGCCCGCCGACGAACACGCGCGCCGGCTGGAGCGGGACCGCTGGCGCCACCTGCAGCGACACGCCGACCGGCGGCACCGTGCACAACGTCCCCGGCGACAACCTGTTCACGCTGATGTCCAGGACGGGCCGCACCATCCGCACCTACAGCGAATCGATGAACCCCGGCCAGGACGTGCGCGGCGACAGCATCGCCGACGCCAAAGTGGCCGCCACGTACGACACGAGCCGCCTGAAGGGCGTCACCAACCTGGACGGCTCCGCCATACCCGCCCTCGTCGGTACGTCCAACTTCGCGGTGGTGGGCGGCCTCTACAAGGTCAAGCACGGTCCGTCGATCGCCTTCCAGGCAGCACGCAGCCTGCCGGAGTTCGTGGCCACCAACCGCACCATCTTCGGCACGCAGTACCAGGAAGCGGACTGGCTCAAGACCGGGGCCTACCAGGTTCCGAGCGGCTGGGTCTACGACCAGTTCACCAAGGACCTGGCCACGGGCGATGTGGGCAACATCAACTTCATCGTTCCCGACCAGTGCGACGACATGCACGGCGTCGGCAGCGACTCGAGCTGCCAGGGCGGCAACGACGGCCAGGGCCCCAACATCAAGCGTGCCGACATCTACCTGGGCATGACGGTCAAGGCGATCCAGAACTCGGCGCTGTGGAAGAACCCGCACAAGCGCGTGGCGATCGTGGTGATGTTCGACGAAGGCGAAGGCGGCAGCAACGGCTCCTGCTGCGGCTGGAACGCGGGCGGCCCGAATTCCAACAACGCACCGCTGACCGTGGACGCTAGCGGCAAGGTGACCGTCACCACCCCGCCGGCCAACTACGCCGGCGGCAATTTCGGCCACGGCAATTCGATCTTCGGCATCCTCACCAACCAGCAGGACGTGGGCTCGGCGAAGAAGAAGGTCGCGGACAGCGACGCCTACAGCCACTTCTCGTTCGTGCGGACGCTGCAGGACATGTTCCAGATCGCCGACCCGGCTGTCGATGCGACGTACCTGAACCGCGCCAAGTACTCGGAAGCGTTCATCACGGCCAACATCCTTGCGCTGCCTGAGTACCAGAACAGCGCGGACACGCACTTCGACTCGGTGCGTCCGATCAACCATGCCTACGTGATTCCGGCCAACTACAAGCAGAAGCTGTACGCGAACGACATCGTCGGCGTGCAGGACCCGGACACGGGCAAGCTGGAAGGCCAGATCACGCCGCAGGTCGGTGCCGACGCGAGCCAGAGCAGCGTCTGGGCGACCAGGTAAGCCGAAGGCTGCGCAGACAGAAAAACGGGGAGGCCATGAGGCCTCCCCTCCTTCATTCCGGCAGCTCTTGCGAGGTGCAGACAGTCAAAGATGAATCTGGTGATGAACAGGATGGTCCCGCTCGGCATGGCGCTCTCGGTGGCGCTTCTTGCCCTGGTGGCCTGCGACGGCAGCAAGAGCACGGCAACGGCCGGGGCCACGGCCGGCCCGCACCCACCGCCCCTGAGCCTGCGCGCCCAGGTCGGGCAGGTGGCCTTCTTCGACAGGAACCTCTCGGGCGGCGGAAACATGTCGTGCGCGAGCTGCCACGATCCGCAATACGCCTACGGTCCGCCGAACAGCATCTCGGTGCAGCTGGGTTCCGATTTCACGAAGGCCGGTGCGCGCGCCGTGCCTTCGCTGCGCTACAAGGAATCGACGCCGGCCTTCAGCGAAGACGCGCCGAACCCCGACGGCGTCACCTCCGACTCGCCGGGCGGCGGCTTCATGTGGGACGGCCGCGCGACGACGCTGGCGGCACAGGCCGGCATGCCGCTGCTCAATCCGCTCGAGATGAACAACCCGTCGAAGGAAGCGGTCGTGAAGGCGGTGCAGAACGGCGCCTATGCCGGGCTGTTCAAGCAGGCCTTCGGCGCCGATGTGTTCGACAACACCGATGCCGCGTTCGACGCTCTGGGCGCCGCGATCCAGGCGCTGGAGACGGAAGACCTGAGCTTTCATCCGTACAGCAGCAAGTACGACCTCTATGTCTTCAACAAGATCGGCGGCGTGCTGACGCCGGCCGAGCGCCGCGGCGAGGTGCTGTTCCACAGCACCGGCGTCACCAACTGCTCGGGCTGCCACTACACGGGCGCCAACTTCAACGGCAACAGCGGGCTGATGACCGACTTCACCTTCCAGGCCCTCGGTGCGCCGCGCAATGACAGGTCGATCCCGAACAACCCGGATCCGATTCCGGCCAACGACGACCCGAAATACTTCGACATGGGCCTGTGCGGCCCCTATCGCACCGACTACATGCCCGCCACGCCGGACACGGCCCATCCGTACTGCGGCATGTTCAAGGTTCCGGTGCTGCGCAACGCGGCGACGCGGGGCGCCTTCTTCCACAACGGCGTGCTCCACTCGCTGGAGCAGGTCGTCAACTTCTACAACACGCGGGACACCAACCCGGAGTACTGGTATCCGGCCAGGAACGACGGCACCGGTGCGCCGCAGGCCAACCCGGTCTGGGCGCTGCAGCCCACCCATGTGCCCGGCGCAACGGTCGACAAGTTCAACGATCTGCCGCAAGTGCAGCAAGGCAGCATCGACGAGGAATTGCCGATGGGGACCGGCGAGGGCGGCGACAAGACGCTTGCCAGCGGCACGAAGCCGCGTGCGCCCGGCTCCCCGCCGGTCATGACACCGCAGCAGATCGCCGACCTGGTCTGCTTCCTGGGAACGCTGAGCGATGGCTACCAGCCGTCCGCCACGCCACCGACTTCCGGCAGGTGCGTGAAGTGAAGACCAGCACGAGCCCAGTCCTCCGGTGCGCCGGTGGCATCGTGTCGCTGCTGGTGCTGCTGGCCTCGCTCGCCGGCTGCGACAACCCGCAGGCACGCCTTCCGAGCGAGGACAACTTCACTGCAACAACGAACGACTACCTCGCGCAGCGCGGGCACGTGTGCCTGGCCAAGTACGACTGGCCGATCACCGTTGCGGCCGGTTCGCACGAACCCGATGCGCAGCAGATGCCCGTGCTCGAGAAGCTGGGCCTGGTCGCCGGCAAGGATGTCGCCGTCGCCTCCGGCGGCGCTGCAGCCCGCGAATACGCGCTCACCGATGCGGGACGCAAGTTCTACCTGCAGGTGCCCGTGGTGATACGCACCACGACACAGAACGTCACGCACCCGGCCGACTTCTGCGCGGCCACCCTGAGCCTGGATCGCCTGATCGGCTGGGACCCGCCGCAAACGCGCGATGGCCGCACCGCGACCTCGCTTCTCTTCACCTACCGCATCGCGCTCGAACCCTGGGCGGCAACGCCCGAGGCGCAGCAAGCCTTTCCGCTGCTGGCGCGTGCGATCCAGCGCGAAGGAACGATGCAGATGCGCCTTGGCGTTCACCTGACGCCGCGCGGCTGGGTCGCGGACGAGCTCGATGCGCACTGAGTCATTTACCGCCCCGCCACCTGTCGCTGCCACCCGTCAATCCACAACAAGAGACCGCATGAATTTCCGCTTCACCCGCCCGAGCCGGCGCGCCCGCACTTCGATCCAGGCCCTGACCGGCATCGCCATGGTCTGCGCGCTGGCTGCATGCGGCACCGGCAACGACCCCAAGGCGCCCACCGCCGAGAATCTCGCGGCCCCGCTGGACGACTACCTGGCCCGCAGCGGCGACCTCTGCCTTGCCATGACCGACTGGCCGATCGACCTGACCGAAGCCGAGGCCGGCTCCGGCGCGCGCCATGCCATCCAGTTTCCGGTGATGGAGCAACTGGGCCTGGTGCACAGCACCATCGTCGAGGTACCGAAGAGCACCGAGAACCCGGACGGCGCGATCAAGCGGTTCGAGCTGACCGACGCCGGCCGCAAGTTCTACAAGCCGCACGCGAACGCGGCCCGCGGCGCCGACCACCCCAACGACTTCTGCGTGGCGCAGCTCAAGCGCGAGAAGATCGTCGACGTCAAGCTCGATGCATCCGACGCGCGGCATCCGGTGGCGGTGGTGAGCTACACCTACAAGATCGACCCGGCACCGTGGATGCAGAACGCCGATGCGCAGCGCGTGTTCCCGATGATCGCGCGCATCGTGAACGGTGCGGGCGGGCAGATCCAGCTGCGTCAGGGCTTCATGCTCGGCGACAAGGGCTGGGTCGCGCACACGGGTCCGGTTTGACGGGCTCGCGTCATGAGCACCGTCGTTCGTTTCTCGCCTGACCTGGGCCGCTGGCTCACGCGCAACCTCGATGCCGGCCAGGTGCCCCAGGCGCTGGTGGCCACGATGCTGGGGCAGGGCATCAACGAGCGCGCCGCGCAGGCCATCGTCAGGGCTTGCGTCGACGCGCGCCAGCGTGGCGGGCCGATGCCGGTCGATGCCGTGGAACTGCCGGACGAGGCCTCGCCGAGGCCCGTGGCGCGACTCGCGCCGGGCACGCGAATCCTCGCGGCCGACCGTGAGATCGTGGTGCACTCGCGCGGCGAAGATCCGGTGTTTGCCGCGCTCGGCAATGTCGTGGACGCCGACGAATGCAAGGCCCTCATCGAGATGGCGCGGCCGCGCCTCGCGCCTTCCACGCTGGTCGATCCGATGACCGGCCGCGATGTGGTGAGCGACAAGCGCGCGAGCTGGGGCATGTTCTTCCGCCTCTGCGAGAACGACCTGGTTGCCCGTCTCGACCGGCGTCTTTCGGCGCTGATGAATCTGCCGCTCGAAAACGGCGAAGGCTTGCAGCTGCTGTACTACCGGACCGGCGCAGGCAGCGAGCCGCACCACGACTACCTGGCGCCCACCAACGCCGCCAACCTCGAATCCATCGCGCGAAGCGGGCAGCGCGTGAGCACCCTGGTGACCTATCTCAACGACGTACCGGACGGCGGCCAGACCGTCTTTCCGCAACTCGGCCTGGCGGTGTCGCCGATTCGCGGCAATGCCTGCTACTTCGAGTATCGCGACGGCAACGGCCGTGTCGATACGCGCTCCCTGCACGCGAGCGCGCCCGTGACCCGGGGCGATAAATGGGTCATGACGAAGTGGATGCGCGAGCGCCGATTCGTGGCCGCTTGAGGACCTCGCGCACTTCGCTCGTTGGCGTGGGGTGAGGCTACGCGGGCGTCTTGCCGCAGCCCCGGCGTGCCTGCCCTTCGGCGAGCTTGAGTTCGCGGCCCTCGGCCTGCGACAGCGCGGAATTCGCATTGACGAAGCGCGCGGCCACCCTCACGAACACCGCGAGTGAGGTGAAAGGTTTGCGCGGGAAGTCCGCAGTCCCGGCCCCGGGAACGCTCGCTACAGTGAACGCACCGGCCGACTTCACCCGCCGGACAAGGACAACACGTGCGACACCTTCTCCCCTCGATGCTTGCCGCGGCCATCGCAACTCTCTCCATGAGCGCGATCGCGCAGCCGATCACCGGCGAAAGCTGCAATGCCAAGCGCGAGGCCATCGAGCGCGACATCGACGCGGCCAAGGCCAGGGGCCAGGCGCAGCGGGTGCAAGGCCTGGAGCGCGCGATGCGCGCCAACCAGCGCAACTGCAGCGAGGAGCGGCTGCAGGCCGAACACCGCAAGCGCGTTCAGGCCCAGGAGCGCAAGGTGGCCGAGCGGCAGCGCGAGCTGGAGGCGGCGAAGCACAAGGGCCGCGCCGACAAGATCGCGCAGCGCGAGAGCAAGCTGCGCGAGGAAGAGGCCGAGCTCGAAAGACTGAAAGCCGCCCACTGAAAGGCGCGGGCGGCCTCGGGGCTCAGGCCAGCAGGTCGCTCAGCGTGCGCGCGATCACCTTGGTGGCGCGGCGCAGGTCCTCGAGCACCACGCGCTCGTCGCTGCGCTTGGCATGCGACTCGAGCACGGTGCGCGGCCCGGCGCCGTAGATCACGCCGGGGATGCCGGCTTCGCCATACAGGCGCACGTCGGTGTAGAGCGGCGTGCCCATGGCTTTGATCGGCTCGCCGAACAGCTCGCCACCGTGCTTCTGGATCGCATCGACCAGCGGCTTGTTGCCCGCGAGCGGCTTCATCGAATTGGCCAGCAGCAGGCGCTTGATGTCCACCGTGATGCCGGCGCTCTCTGCAGCCGCATCGGCGATCACCTTGCGGATCGTGGCTTCGACCTCGACCGGGTTCTCCTCGGGGATCATGCGGCGGTCGAGCTTGAACACCACCTTGCCGGGCACCACGTTGGTGTTGGTGCCGCCCTCGATGCGGCCGACGTTGAGGTAGGGGTGCGTGATGCCCTCGACCTTCGACGTGACCTGCTGGTAGAGCGCGTTCTGCGCGTAGAGCGCGTTGAGAATCTTCACCGCGCCCTGCAGCGCATCGACGCCGGTCGTCGGGATGGCGGCGTGCGCCATCTTGCCGTGCACCGTCACCTCCATCTGGAGGCACCCGTTGTGGGCCGTGACGACTTCATAGCTGAAGCCGGCCGCGATCATCAGGTCGGGCTTGGTCAGTCCCTTCTCGAGCAGCCAGCCGGGGCCGAGGATGCCGCCGAATTCTTCGTCGTAGGTGAAGTGCAGCTCGACGCTGCCCTTGGCCGGCTTGGCGACCGCCTCGAGCGCGCGGAGGGCGAAGGTGAAGCTCGCGAAGTCGCTCTTGCTCACTGCAGCGGCGCGGCCGTAGAGGCTGCCGTCGGCGATCTCGCCGCCGTAGGGATCGTGCATCCAGCCTTCGCCGGGCGGCACCACGTCGCCGTGGGCGTTGAGCGCGACGGTGCGGCCGCCCGCGCCGTACTGGCGGCGCACGATCAGGTTGGTGATCGATTCGAGGCCGTAGTCCTTCACCTCTTGCGCGGGCACGGCGTGCTTCTCGGCATCGAGGCCGAAGTCCTTCAGCAGCTCGGCGGTGCGCTCGGCGTGCGGCGCGTTGTTGCCGGGTGGGGTGTCGGTGGGCACGCGCACGAGTTCCTGCAGGAACTTCACTTCCTCGTCGAAGTGGGCGTCGATCCAGGCGTCGAGCTTGGCGTAGTCGGTCATGGTTGTTCTTCTGAAAGTCAGTGAGCTTGTTCGGCGGCGAGGTTGTCGAGCAAGAGCTGGAAGGCTTGCACGGCCAGCTGGATGTCGTCGTTGGTGCTCGATTCGAGCGGGTTGTGGCTGATGCCCGAGTTGATGCCGCGCACGAACAGCATGGCCTGCGGCATCACCTCGTGCAGCTTCATCGCATCGTGGCCAGCGCCGCTGGGCATGCGGAACAGTGGAATGCCCAGCGCATCGACCGCTTTTTCCCAGCGCTGCTGCCAGGCGGGCGCGCTCGGCGCGGCGGAGGCGCGCATGCTTTCCTCGATCTCGTAGCGCACGCCGCGGCGCTCGCAGATGGCCTTGAGCTCGGCGAGCACGTCGTCGGTCAGCGCATCGCGCTGCGCATTGTTCGGCGCGCGCATGTCCAGACTGAACTTGCAGCGCCCCGGCACCACGTTGATGGAACCGCTGGGCACTTCGAGCATGCCGACGGTGCCGACCGAGTCGCCGTCTTTCGCGGCGCGCTGCTCGGTGTAGAGGATCAGTTCGGCCACCGCTGCTGCGGCGTCGCGGCGGCGGTCCATCGGCGTCGTACCCGCGTGGCTGGCCGTGCCGATCACTTCGCCCACGAAGCGCACGCCACCGTTGATGGCGGTGACGATGCCCAGCGGCAGGTCGAGCTCGGTGAGCACCGGACCCTGCTCGATGTGCACCTCGACAAAGCCGAGATAGCGCGCCGGATCGCGCTGGATCTTCGGAATGTCTTCCTGCTTCAGGCCCGCATGCTGCATGGCCTCGCGCATGGTGATGCCGTCGGCGTCCTTCTGGTCGAGCCAGCGCTGGTCGAAGTGGCCGATGAGCGCGCCCGATCCGAGGAAGGTGGCCTTGTAGCGCTGGCCTTCTTCTTCCGCGAAGCCGACCACCTCGAAGGCGAAGGGCAGGCGCTTGCCTTGCCGCTTGAGTTCGCGCACGCAGGCGATCGGCACGAAGATGCCCAGGCGCCCGTCGTACTTGCCGCCGTTGCGCACGGTGTCGTAGTGCGAGCCGGTGAGCAGGGTCTTCGCATCGGGCGTTGCGCCCTCGTAACGGCCGACCACGTTGCCGACCGCATCGATGTGCACCGAGTCGAAGCCCACGTCGCGCATCAGCGCGCTGATCTGCGCGGCGCAGGCGCGGTGCGCGTCGGTCAGGTACGTGACGGTGAGCTGGCCCTTCTCGGCATAGCCGGGGTCGGTGTGCACCGAGAGCTGTTCCTGCCAGTCCCACACGTCGTTGCCGAGCGTGATGTCGGCCGCGAACTTGTCGTTCAGTCGGATCTCGGCGATGCGGTGGATGTTGCGCAGCGCTTCGCCGAGTTCGAAGTCGGGGTGGTTGAACAGGCGCCGCTCGAAGGTGTCGATGATCTCGCGCTTGGCCAGGCCCGTGCCGCGCGGACCGCGCACCGCGAGGATGAACGGGAAGCCGAACTTCGCGTTGTAGTCGGCGTTGAGCTTCTGGATCTTGGCGAACTCATCGGGCGTGCAGTCGGTAAGGCCGGCCTTGCTCTGCTCGTTGGTCGATTCGGCCGTGAGCGTCTTGCTGACCATCGCCTTGCCTGCGAGTTCGGGGTGGGCGCGGATCAGGCCGATCTGCTCGTCGGCAGACGAGGCGGCCAGCGCCCTCACCAGTGCATGCTTCAGATGCGCGAGCGAACGGAAGGGGCGGGCGGGCAGCGCACGCTGCGCGATCCAGGGCGAATGTTCGTAGATGCCGTCGAGCAGGGCGACGGCTTCGGCGGGCACGGCCGCGTTGAGTTGGGCGATGGTGAGGCTCATGGTCAGCTTCCTGTGACGGCCGATGCGCCGGTCGATGTGAAGGGATGCGTTTGCTTCCAGTGCCGCGCGATGTCGAGGCGGCGGCAGACCCACACCTTGTCGTGCTGTGCGATGTGGTCCAGGAAGCGCTGCAGCGCGGTGATGCGGCCGGGCCGCCCGAGCAGGCGGCAATGCATGCCGATGCTCATCATCTTGGGGCTGTTGTCGCCGTTCGCATCGCCTTCGGCATAGAGCGCATCGAAGGTGTCCTTCATGTACTGGAAGAACGGATCGGCGTGCGAGTAGCCCTGGGGCAGCGCGAAGCGCATGTCGTTGCAGTCGAGCGTGTAGGGAACGATGAGCTGCGGCACGACGGTGCCGTCGGTCTTCTGCACTTTCATCCAGAAGGGCAGGTCGTCGCCGTAGTAGTCGCTGTCGTATTCGAAGCCGCCGTAGTCGGCCACCAGGCGCCGGGTGCGCGGGCTGTCGCGGCCGGTGTACCAGCCGAGGGCGCGCTCGCCGGTGAGCTTTTCGATGGCTTCCATGCCCAGGCGCATGTGCTCGCGCTCGGTGGCTTCGTCGAGGTTCTGGTAGTGGATCCAGCGCCAGCCGTGGCAGGCGATCTCGTGGCCCAGTTCCTTGAAGGCGGCGGTCAGCTCGGGGTAGCGCTCCAGCGCCATGCCCACGCCGAACACGGTGAGCGGCAGGCCGCGCTTCTCGAACTCGCGCAGGATGCGCCAGACGCCCGCGCGCGAGCCGTATTCGTAGATGCCTTCCATGCTGATGTGGCGGTCCGGAAAGCTGGCCGGATTGAACATCTCGGAGAGGAACTGCTCGGAGCCCGCGTCCCCGTGCAGCGTGGCGTTTTCGCCGCCCTCTTCGTAGTTGAGGACGAACTGCACCGCGATGCGCGCGCCGCCCGGCCATTGGGCATGCGGCGGGTTGCGGCCGTAGCCGACGAGGTCGCGCGGGTAGGGCAGGGTGGTGTCGTAGACGTTCATATCAGTAGCGATCTTTCAGCAGTCATGGTCCATTCAAGCAACACCGTGGAGCCGGCTTTGCCGGGCCACCGGTGTTGCCCCCTTGAGGGGGAGGCGGCTACACGAAGTGAGCAAGCAACGGGGGTGGTCATGAAAGCGCGAGAGAGATGTCGTTGGTGGGAACTTTGCGGTCGAAGGTCAGGTTGGCCTCGACGTGTTCCAGGTGTTCGGTCATGAGACGCACGGCGCGCTCTTCGTCGCGGGCGGCCAGCGCCTTGACGATGTCGGCGTGCTCGTCGTTGGAGTGCTCTGCCGCGCTGGTGCTCTGGTACATGAGCGTGATGAGGGCGCAGCGCGAGATCAGTTCGCCGAGGATCTGCGCCAGCACCTGGTTGCCCATGAGCTCGGCCATGCGCACGTGGAAGTCGCCGAGCAGCTCGGTGCGGCCCGAAATGTCTTCGCCCGACACGGCCGATTTTTCGAGCGCGACGTGTTCCTTCAGCGCCTTGATCTTCGCGGGTGTGACGGTGCGCACGAACTCGCGCGTCATCTCGGCCTCGAGCATGCGGCGCACGGCGAACACCTGCTTGGCCTCGTCGACGGCCGGTGCCGCCACGAAGGCGCCGCGCGCGGGCTCCAGGCGGATCAGCTTGTTCTGCGAGAGCTGGAACAGGGCCTGCCGCACCAGCGTGCGCGACACGCCGAAATGATCGGCCAGCTTCTGCTCGGCGAGCTTGGTGCCGGGCTGCAGGCGATGCTCGACGATGGCCTTCGTGAGGGCATCGACGATCGAACGGGTGGTGGAGGACTCCATGTTTTTCATGATAGACCCAAAGCCGGTAACTGTATACACTTTTGTCCACCGGAATTTCCCGCACCCGATTCGAGCTCCTGGCTCGATCTTTGAAGGAGCGCCCCATGGGCTTGAGCACTCACGTACTGGACACGATGCACGGCGGCCCCGCGGCCGGCATGGAAGTGGCGCTGTACACCACCGACGGCGACGCCGCCACGCTGGTGAAGCGCTTCACGCTGAATTCGGACGGCCGCAGCGATGGGCCGCTCTACGACAACAATTCGATCAAGGTCGGCACCTATCGCCTGGTGTTCGACGTGGCGGGTTATTTCAAGGCACGCGGCGTGAAGCTGCCAGAGCCCAATTTCCTGAACAAGGTGTCGCTGGATTTCGGCGTGGCGCACACCGACCAGCACTACCACGTGCCGCTGCTGGTCAGCCCGTGGAGCTACTCCACGTACCGCGGCTCCTGAGGTCAGTCCCCTTGCTGTTGCCCTTCGGTCAGCGTGTCGAGCTGGAATCGGCCGCTCTTGTCCCAGAGCCAGGTGTCCGTCCACGTCACCGCGCCGAGCCGCGTGGCGGCCGGGAAGGGCGCGGCCTGCAGCACGGCGCGTTCGATCTCGGCGATGACCTCGGGCGCATGCTGCGGCGCGCGCAGCCAATGCATCGAGACCACCTTGCCGCCCGCGTCGAGGTTCACCTGCAGCGTGCCGACCGCATAGAGCATGGGCGGCAACTGGCCGCTGTAGATGCGCGAGCGGTTGAGGTCATAGACGTGGCGCGCGGCATCGCGCCGGTAGTCGCGCGCAGTGGCCGCATTCGAAGCGCGGGGCAGCGCGCCGGATGCACCGGCCTTGGCGCCGCTCAACTGGCCGGGAACGGCCCCGGGGCTTCCGCAGCCGGCGAGCCAGAGGGCGCACGAAAGAACGGATGCCGCCAATGCAAGGCGGCGCGGCGTAAGCTGGGGATTCATCGCCGGGTTTATACCGTGAGTCCTCGCGGGCCCGGCAACCGAAGGTATCGGGCATGAGCGGTGCGGTCGACCAACTGCTGGCGCGTCTCCGGAAGGAAGACGCGGTGCTGGTGCGCGTCGAGTCCACGCAGGGCTCGGCGCCGCGCGAGGCCGGCACGTGGATGGCGGTGTGGGCCGACGCGCTCACGGCCACCATCGGCGGCGGGCAGCTCGAGTTCCAGGCCACGCAGGAAGCGCGCGAACTGCTCGCGGGCCAACGCACCATCGACGGGATCCAGCGCTATCCGCTCGGCCCGAGCCTGGGCCAGTGCTGCGGCGGTGTGATGTTCCTGTCGTACCAGCGCATCACGGCGGCCGACGCGCCCGCATTGCAGCGCGAGCTGGTCGCGAAGCTCAAGCCGGTGGCGCTGTTCGGCGGCGGCCATGTGGGCGCCGCACTCGCGCGGCTGCTGGCCGCGCTGCCCTTCTCGGTGCGCTGGATCGACAGCCGCGACGGCGTGTTCCCCGACGAGCTCCCCGCGCAGATCGACACCGAGCATTCCGAGCCCGTGCAGGATGCCGTCGCCGCGCTTGCACCGGGCAGCCGCGTGCTGATCATGAGCTTCAGCCATGCCGAAGACCTCGACATCGTCATCGCCTGCCTCAAGCGCCTGCGCATGCGCAATGACCTGCCCTACATCGGCCTCATCGGCAGCAAGACCAAGTGGGCCACCTTCAGCCACCGGCTCGAGGCGCGTGGCTTCACGGCCGACGAACTGGCCCGCATCACCTGCCCGATCGGCGTGCCCGGCATCACCGGCAAGGAGCCCGAGGTGATCGCGGTCGCGGTGGCGGCACAGTTGTTGCAATCGCTGGGCTGAACAGGGTTTTCCCGGCGGCGACGCTGCAAAAAACCAACCCGACCCTTGCCAAAACTGTATACACTTTCGGTCCACAACAAGCCGCAGCGGAGCGAGGCCCATTTCATGGAGCCTGCGTTCGCGGCACTTTCTCTGCTTACAGCGCCCGCAGTGGTGAGCAGGCTGAAACCCCTCGCTGACGCCCCACGCGTCTAGAGGGTTGCGAGAGAGCACATGGAAAGCTATTACCTCGACTGGGCCAACCTGCTGCTGCGCTGGGTCCACGTCATCACCGCCATCGCCTGGATCGGTGCTTCCTTCTACTTCGTGATGCTGGACAACAGCCTCGAGAAGCCGCACGACCAGGAGTCGCTGGACAAGGGCGTGGGCGGCGAGCAGTGGGCCGTGCACGGCGGCGGCTTCTACAACATGCAGAAGTACACGCTGGCGCCCAAGAAGCTGCCGGACCACCTGCACTGGTCGTACTGGGAGAGCTACTCCACCTGGATCACCGGGTTCACGCTCTTCACCATGTCGTACCTGTGGAACGCGAGCACCTACCTTATCGACAAGTCGAAGATGGACTGGCAGCCCGGTGCCGCCATTGCCGTGGCGCTGGCCTTCTTCGTCGTGTTCTGGATGGTCTACGACGGCATCTGCCAGGTCTTCGGGCGCCGCAAGAATGGCGACACCATCGTCGGCGTGCTGATCGCGATCTTCATCGTCTTCGCGACCTGGCTGGCCTGCCAGTGGTTCGCGGGCCGCGCGGCCTTCCTGCTCGTGGGCGCCATGATGGCCACCACGATGAGCGGCAACGTGTTCTTCTGGATCATTCCCGGCCAGCGCAAGAATGTGGCGGCGCTGCGCGAAGGCAAGCCGGTCGATCCGGTGCACGGCCAGCGCGGCAAGCAGCGCAGCGTGCACAACACCTACTTCACGCTGCCCGTGCTGTTCGCGATGCTGAGCAACCACTACAGCTTCACCTACACGCACAAGTACAACTGGGTGGTGCTGCTCCTGATCATGTTGGGCGGTGCGGCCATTCGTCAGTTCTTCGTGGTGCGCCACCGCTTCAAGCTCGGCAACGCGGGCAACCCGTTGCCGTATGCACTGGTCGGCATCGTGGTGCTGGGCCTCACGATCGTGTGGATGAAGCCCGAGCCGGCCGCCGCCCCCGTGGCTGCCGCTGCCGCGCCCGCGGTTGCGTTCTCGGACGTGCAGAAGGTGCTGGAGCAGCGCTGCTTCATGTGCCACGGCGCGGCCGTGCAGATGAAGAACGTGCGCGTCGATTCGCCCGAGCAGGTCGCGGCGCATGCGCAGGCGATCTACCAGCAGGTCGTCGTGACCAAGATCATGCCGATGAACAACGCCACGAACATCACGGACGAAGAGCGCGCGCTGATCAGTCGCTGGTTCCAGGCGGGAGCCAAGACAAACTAGACCGCGGTCAAGAGAGCGGGCGGCCGCTCCCCGCACAATCGCCGGATGGAGACAAAGCAAGCCATGACCGCATCGACCCCGTCCTTCGGGCCCGCTCCCGATCCGCGCGAAGCCCCGCGCGCCTTCCTCGAACACCTGTACCGCGTGGCGGTGGACTGCGCGCTGCCGCTGTCCACGCTGGGCGCTCATCTGCCCAAGCCGCCCAAGGGTCGCACGCTGGTGCTCGGTGCGGGCAAGGCGGGCGGCTCGATGGTGCAGGCGCTCGAAGCGCTGTGGCCGGTCGATGCGCCGCTCGCGGGCCTCGTCGTCACCCGCTACGACCACATTCCGCCGCGTCCCGAAGGCGTGCCGCAGCGCATCGAGATCGTCGAGGCCGCGCACCCCGTGCCCGATGCGGCAGGGCGGCAGGCGGCCGAGCGCATCCTCGCGCTCACGCAAGGGCTCACGGCCGACGACCTCGTGCTGTGCCTGATCTCCGGCGGCGGCTCCTCGCTGCTGGTGCTGCCGGCCGAAGGCCTCACGCTGGCAGACAAGCAGCGCATCAACAAGCAACTGCTCGACAGCGGCGCCGGCATCGGCGAGATGAACTGCGTGCGCAAGCACCTCTCGCGCATCAAGGGCGGCCGGTTGGCCGCGGCCTGCGCACCGGCGCGCGTGGTGACGCTCACCATCAGCGACGTGCCGGGCGACGACGCCGCCGTCATCGCGAGCGGCCCCACCGTGCCCGATGCGACCACCTGCGCCGATGCGCTCGCCATCCTCGACCGCTACGGCATCGAGGTGCCCGCGCCCGTGCGCGCCCAGCTCGAGAGCGGCGAACTCGAAACGCCCAAGCCCGACGACAAGGCCTTCACCGGCCACGAGACCCACATGATCGCCACGCCCCAGCAGTCGCTCGAAGCGGCGGCCCAGGCGGCGCGCGAAGCGGGCATCGAGGCGCACATCCTGAGCGACGAGATCGAAGGCGAATCGCGCGAAGTCGGCAAGGTGCATGCCGCCCTGGCCCGCGCCGTGGCGCACCGCGGCCAGCCGTTCGCACGCCCCTGCGTCATTCTTTCGGGCGGCGAGACCACGGTCACGATCCGCCCGCGCCAACCGGGCCAGGCCAAGGGCCGCGGCGGACGCGCCGGCGAGTTCTGCATGGGCCTGGCCGGTGCGCTCATGGGCCAGCCGCAGGTCTGGGCACTGGCCGCCGACACCGACGGCATCGATGGCGTGGAAGACAACGCCGGCGCCTTCGTCACGCCCGACACGCTGGCGCGCGCAACCGCCGCCGGCCGCAAGCTCTCGGACCACCTTGACCGCAACGACGCCTACGGCTATTTCGACGCCGTCGGCGACCTGTTCGTGACGGGGCCGACGAACACCAACGTCAACGACTTCCGCGCGCTCCTGATCCTGTAACGGGGCGAAAAAAGGGGCGGGAAGGGCGATTTCCGGGCCCCGGCGGGGTTGGGTGAAGTCGGGTTAATCTATGCACCCGGCGGCAATTTGCCGCCGTTGTCGCAAGCGCACCTCCCAAAAGGCGCCGCACCGCGCACCCAGATTTCCCCTTTTCATCATCCCGTCCCCGAAGGAAAAGTTCGCCATGACCACCACCTACACCGACACCCGTCTGCTGATCGACAACGAATGGGTCGACGCCACCGGCGGCAAGACGCTGGACGTCGTGAACCCCGCCACCGGCAAGGTCATCGGCAAGGTGGCCCATGCCAGCATCGCCGACCTGGACCGCGCCCTGGCCGCTGCCCAGCGCGGCTTCGACAAGTGGCGCAACACCCCCGCCAACGAGCGCGCCGCCGTCATGCGCCGCGCCGCCGGCCTCATCCGCGAACGCGCCCCTGAAATCGCCAAGCTGCTCACGCAGGAGCAGGGCAAGCCGCTGGCCGAAGCCAAGGGCGAGACGCTGGCCGCCGCCGACATCATCGAATGGTTCGCCGACGAAGGCCGCCGCGTCTACGGCCGCATCGTGCCCTCGCGCAACCTGGCCGCGCAGCAGCTCGTGCTGAAGGAGCCGCTGGGCCCCGTCGCCGCGTTCACGCCGTGGAACTTCCCGATCAACCAGATCGTTCGCAAGCTCGGCGCAGCCCTCGCCACCGGCTGCTCGTTCCTGGTGAAGGCGCCCGAAGAAACCCCGGCATCGCCCGCCGCGCTGCTGCAGGCATTCGTCGACGCCGGCATCCCGCCCGGCACCGTGGGCCTCGTGTTCGGCAACCCGGCTGAAATCTCGAACTACCTGATCGCCCACCCGATCATCCGCAAGGTCACCTTCACCGGCTCGACCCCCGTCGGCAAGCAACTGGCCGCACTGGCCGGTTCGCACATGAAGCGCGTCACGATGGAACTGGGCGGCCACGCTCCGGTGATCGTCGCTGAAGACGCCGACGTCGCGCTGGCCGTCAAGGCTGCCGGCGCCGCCAAGTTCCGCAATGCCGGCCAGGTCTGCATTTCGCCGACCCGCTTCCTGGTGCACAACAGCCTGCGCGAAGAATTCGCCCGCACGCTGGTCAAGTACACCGAAGGCCTGAAGCTCGGCGACGGCCTCGCCGAAGGCACGACCATCGGCCCGCTGGCCAACGCACGCCGCCTCACCGCGATGGCCCACGTGCTGGACGATGCGCGCAAGAAGGGCGCCACCGTGGCCGCCGGCGGCGAACGCGTCGGCGACTCGGGCAACTTCTTCGCCCCCACCGTGCTGACCGACGTGCCGCTGGACGCCGACGTGTTCAACAACGAACCCTTCGGCCCCATCGCCGCGATCCGTGGCTTCGACACGCTCGACGAAGCGATCGCCGAAGCCAACCGCCTGCCGTTCGGCCTGGCTGGCTACGCCTTCACCAAGTCCATCAAAAACGCGCACCTGCTGAGCCAGAAGCTCGAGCTCGGCATGCTCTGGATCAACCAGCCCGCCACCCCGTCGCCCGAAATGCCGTTCGGTGGCGTGAAGGATTCGGGCTACGGTTCGGAAGGCGGCCCCGAGGCGCTCGAGGCTTACCTCAACACCAAGGCCGTCTCGATCCTCGGCGTTTAATCAGTCGTCTGCGCTGGCGTTCCAGAAGGCTTGCTGGACGCCTTCGAGCGCTTCGAGTTCTGCAATCACCTGGTCGAGCTCCAAAGGCTCGACCGCGGTGGCATACAGCGTCGCTTCGATTTCCGTGTCCGCCGGCCCGAAGGCGTGCTGGTCGACATCGCGCACCGGGTAGTTCGCGGCTTCGAGCAGGAGCAGCAGCTGGTCCATCACCTCGGGCCGCGCTGCGCGCGAACAGATCACCCGCACCGTGTAGGTCGCCTCGCTCGATTCCTCATTGATCGGACGACGGTTGATGCGGTTGACCACCGGCAGCAGCAGCGTGTTGCTGGCCAGCACGAACATCGCGGCGATCATCGCCTCGCCGATCAGGTCCGCGCCCGCGCAGGCGCCCACCGCCGCCGAGCCCCACAGCGTGGCCGCCGTGTTCAGGCCCGTGATGTTGGTGCCCTCTTTCATGATCGCGCCCGCCCCCAGGAAGCCGATGCCCGAGACCACATAGGCCGCCACATGCACGGCGCCATCGTGGCCGTGCAGGCGGTTCGCCATGTCGACGAACACGGCAGCGCCCACTGCCACGAGCGTGTTGGTGCGCAAGCCCGCGGCGCGCTGGCGTATCTGGCGCTCCAGGCCGATCAGCGAGCCGAGGGCGAAGGCGACCGCCACGCTGACGAAGGTGTCGAGCAGCGAGGGCAGGTTGAAGTTTTGAATCGCTTGCATCCGATGTGTCTTTCGATGTTTTGCGCCAGTGTGCGGGGCTTGGGTGTCATCTGCATGTAGCTCTGCTCAGGGCGGCACTCACGCCGACGGTGGGCTCTGTTTCGCGAATGTCCTCCGGCCTGCGGCATCCCCCTTGATTTCGCGAAACAGAGCCCACCATCAGCGTGAGCGCTTTCAGAGCGCTGGTTGATCGCCGATCACCAGCGGCGTGTCCAAGTGCGCAGGGCATCGGGTGCTCCCCGCAGCGAAATCAAGGAGGAGGGGCGAAGCCCCGGGGGACATTCGCGGAGGGGAGTACCCGGTGGCCTGTGCATCCGCCCTGAACAACGGCGCGTGATGCTCACTGCCACCCATACCGCCGCGCGTACCACCCCTTCACCGTCTGCGTCAGCACCGCATACCCCACCAGCATCGCCACCAGCCACGGGAAGTAAGCCAGCGGCAGCGCCTGCAGCTTGAAGTAGTGCGCGAGCGGCCCCATCGGCAGCCAGATGCCCACGGCCGCGATCGCCGCACCCATCGCCAGCAGCGGCCAGGCCGCGCGGCTTTGCAGGAACGGGATCTTGCGGGTGCGGATCAGGTGGACGATGAGCGTCTGCGACAGCAGCCCCTCGATGAACCAGCCCGACTGGAACAGCGTCTGGTGCTCCACCGTGTTGGCCGCGAACACGAACCACATCACCGTGTAGGTCAGGATGTCGAACACCGAGCTCAGCGGTCCGAAGAACACCATGAAGCGACCCAGGTCCGCCGGGTTCCAGCGCTGCGGCGACTTGAGGAATTCCTCGTCCACGTTGTCGAACGGGATCGCGATCTGCGACACGTCGTACAGCAGGTTCTGCACCAGCAGGTGCAGCGGCAGCATCGGCAGGAAGGGCAGGAACGCGCTCGCCACCAGCACCGAGAACACATTGCCGAAGTTCGAGCTCGCGGTGAGCTTGATGTACTTGAGCATGTTCGCGAAGGTGCGGCGGCCCTCGACCACGCCCTGCTCCAGCACCATCAGGCTCTTCTCCAGCAGGATGATGTCGGCCGACTCCTTGGCCACGTCCACCGCACCGTCCACCGAGATGCCGATGTCCGCTGCGCGCAGTGCCGGTGCGTCGTTGATGCCGTCGCCCATGAAGCCCACCACATGCCCGTTGGCATGCAGCGCGTGGACGATGCGCTCCTTGTGCGCGGGCGTGAGCTTGGCGAACACCTGGTGCTGTTCGACCAGCACGCGCAGCTCGTCGTCGCGCAGGTCCTCGATCTCGCGGCCGAGCACGATGTGGCCGGCCTCGATGCCCACGTCGCCGCAGACCTTGCGGGTGACCAGTTCGTTGTCGCCTGTCAGCACCTTCACCGCCACGCCGTGCTCGGCGAGCGCGCGCAGCGCGGGCGCGGTCGATTCCTTCGGCGGATCGAGAAAGGCCACGTACCCCAGCAGCGTGAGCTCCGACTCGTCGGCCACGCTGTAGGCGGCCTTGCGTGCTTCGGCTGCCAGCGTGCGGCTGGCCACGGCCACCACGCGCAGGCCCTGCTGGTTCAGCTCCGAGGCCACGCTGTGGATGCGCGCGAGCAGCTCCGCGTCGAGCGACAGCACCTCGGCACCACGTTCGACCGACGTGCACACCGACAGGATCTCTTCCAGCGCACCCTTGCAGATCAGCAGGTGCTCGCTGCCGCCGTTCTCCACCACCACCGACATGCGCCGGCGCGAGAAGTCGAAGGGCACTTCGTCGATCTTGCGGTAGGCCGTCTGCAGCCGCGTCTCGGGCTGCATCTCGGCGTGGTTCAGCACCGCCTTGTCGAGCAGGTTCTTCAAACCCGTCTGGTGAAAGCTGTTCAGGTAGGCGAGCTGCAGCACATGGTTGGAGCCTTCGCCCCACGCGTTGGTGTGGCGCTCGAGCACGATGCGGTCCTGCGTGAGCGTGCCGGTCTTGTCGGTGCACAGCACGTCCATCGCGCCGAAGTTGTGGATGGCCTCGAGGCGCTTGACGATCACCTTCTGGCGCGACATCACGACCGCGCCCTTGGCGAGCGTGGCGGTCACGATCATCGGCAGCATCTCGGGCGTGAGGCCCACCGCGATCGACAGCGCGAACAGCGCCGCCTCCCACCAGTCGCCCTTGGCCACGCCGTTGATCACCAGCACCAGCGGGGCCATCACCAGCATGAAGCGGATCAGCACCCAGCTCACGCGGTTGATGCCGGCCTGGAAGGCACTGGTGCCGCGGTCGGTGGCGGTCACGCGCTGCGCGAGGGCGCCGAAGAAGGTGCGGTCGCCGGTGTGGACGATGAGTGCGGTGGCGGTGCCGCTGATCACGTTGGTTCCCATGAAGAGGAGGTTCTCGCGTTCGAGGACACCCGCTTCATGGTCACCACGGTCGATGGCGAACTTCTCGACCGGCATCGCCTCGCCCGTCAGCGCGGACTGGCTGATGAAGAGGTCCTTGGCCGTGAGCAGCCGGCAGTCGGCCGGGATCATGTCGCCGGCCGAGAGCGCGATCACGTCGCCCGGCACGAGGTCGCGCATCGGCACCTCGACGCGCACCGTGCCCGCGTGCGTGGCGTCGAAGCCTTCGTCACCCGCCGCGCCGGCCTTGCGGCCCGGCGCGGGCCGCAGCACCGTGGAGGTGTTGCTCACCATCGCCTTGAGGCGTTCGGCCGCCTTGTTGGAGCGCGACTCCTGCAGGAAGCGCAGCACCGTCGACAGCACCACCATGCTGCCGATCACGAGCGTGGCCTTCATGTCCTCGGTCACGTACGAGATCAGCGCCAGCACCGTGAGCAGCAGGTTGAACGGATTGCGGTAGCACTGCCACAGGTGCGTCCACCACGGCAGCGGCTGCTCGTGGCGAACCTCGTTGCTGCCCAGGCGCTTGCGCAGCACCTGGGCGTGGCCTTCGCTCAGGCCGCGCGGCGAGCTGTCGAGCCTGACCAGCATCTCGCCCGCGTCGGTGCGCGATGCGGTGGCCAGGGCCTTGGCGATGTCGGGCGGCATCGCGACCGAGCTCACGCCGACGGGCTTGGAGCCCAGCAGGGTCTGCCAGCGCTCGAAGTGATGCAGCATGTGGCGGCTGCGCAGGAAGTTCTCGAAGAAGGACTTCAGGATGTTTTTTTTCATTTTGTTTTCTCCTTGATGAGGGAGGCGATCGATCGATCGATCGTTCGTCCGGGTCAGCGCGCGAAGGCCCAGGTGAAGCCCAGCGTCCACCACGCGGGCGCGTCGGCGCGCAGGCCGCGTGCGCGGCTCAGGTCGATGCTCAGCGCCTGCACCGGCGTCCAGCGCACACCGGCGCGCCATGCATTGCCGCCGCCTTCGCGAAGGCGCTCGGCGACGAACGAGACGCAGGGCAGGGCAGACCATTCGATGGCCGCACCCGAACGGCCGGTGCCTGGCTGCGCGCGATGAAAGTCGCGGCCCAGGTTGACGTGCACGCGCCAGCTGTCGTCGACCTGCCAGGTCACCGGGATCACGATGCTGCTGCTCGCGAAGCGCAACCCGGCGGCGCGCGTGTCGTCTTGCCAGCCGGCCGTGGCGAGCACGCCGGCGCTCAGGTTGTCGTCGATGGCAAAAGCCCACTTGACCTGCGGACCGGCGCGCACGATGCGGCCTTCACCGCCGCGCTCGCGCTCCAGGTTCAGGCCGAGTTCGACCGCGCCGACGCGGCAGGCCGGGCCGATGTGCAGCAGGCCCTGCGAATCGCGCACGTGCCGGTCGCTCCAGGTCTCGATCTGGCATTGGCCCGCATCGAGGATCGCTGCGTCGTCCACCGAATGGTGCCCACCGGCGGCATGCGTCTGCGTTGCCGCGAGGCCGCAGAGGTATGCCGCCCAGAGGCGCAGGGACGGGGGCGAGGGACGGTGAGGGTAGTGGCGGGGTGCGGTGAGGCGGTCGGCCGTGGCCGTTCGCCGCACGACACGCCGCAGGCGTTCGCGGGTCATGGTGAGGTTCTCCTTCGGGTGCGGCGTCCGCGAAGGAAGAACCTCCCGCTTCAATCAGCCGGCAGGCATCCTTCGCAGCATGGCGCGCTGCGTTGTGATGGGCATCGATGAATGGGGCGCGCTGCGGCGCCAGAGAGGGTCTGGGTCCATGGTGGCCTCCTTGCGATCTGCGGTGCGGTCCCGTGAGCGATCTGAGAGCGCGTCAGCGCTGCAAGGCGCGAGGCGCTTGCTCGAGCAGCAGGAAGAAGCTGCGGATGCGCCGCGTGGTCCAGAGCGCGGCGGCCCGGTCCAGCGTTTCGTTCTCGGCGTCCTGCGCCGTCGCTGCGCGCGCGGGCACGTGCGCCGACGGGCGAGCGGGCTCCTGCATCGGCTGCGGTTGCTGCTGCTGACGAGTTTGAAATTGACGCATGACAAGGCTCCTTCGTGTGGAAGGGCCTCGCGCACGGACACGCAAGCTGACTGAAAAAGTCAGTGACGGAGAACGACGGGATTCGGAAGGGGAGAACCGCTGGCCTGAATGGCGAACGGGTCACGCTGCGTGCACGGCGGCCACAGCGCGGGAGAGCCTGCGCTAGAGGGCCGGATGTGTCACGCCTGCCGAGGCACGCGTCTTCTTGTCACTGATCCAACTGGCACTGTCCACGCACGGGGCTCCGAAGTAAAGATGCGGGATTGTTGCACCGCGTCACAATGAGAGTCAACCTTTTAGCGCTTGTCCTGCGATGCCAGCAGGGTCGTTATCGCCTCGTTGTTGCGATTTCGCCTCGGGCCGCGCGGCAACCTTTCAACCGGCTTTCATTTCGATGTCCCAATCCGCCGTTCTCTTCATTTGCACCGGCAATATTTGCCGGTCTCCCACCGCCCACGCGCTCCTGTTGCACAAGGCCCGCCTTGCAGGCGTGCCCGTCGATGTCGACAGCGCCGCCATCTCCGACGAGGAACGCGGCAACCCGCCCGATCCGCGTTCGATCGCCGAGGCGCGCCGGCGCGGCATCGAGATGCCCGCGCACTGCGCGCGCCAAGTGCGTGCCGGCGACTTCGAGCACTTCGACTGGATCGTCGGCATGACCGCGCAGCATTGCGCCGCGCTGCGTCGCCTCGCGCCCGCGGGCACCGCCCACAAGGTGCACCTGCTCACCGATTTCTCCGAGGACGATGAAGGCGATGTGCCGGACCCCTGGTACGGCGGGCAGCAGGCTTTCGTCGAAGCCTTCGACCTGATCGATCGCGGCATCGACGGCCTGCTCGCGAAGCTCCAGGCCAAGGCCCGCTGAGCGGCTACTCGCAGAGCGCGCGAATGCTCGGCGGAATCGGCACCGCGCGGATGCCGCCGCCTTCGCGCTTCGCAGCGAAGATCCGAACCTCTTCGCACTCGAGGATCAAGTCTTCGCCGCGCGTCACGCGGTAGGTCTGCACGAAGCTCTTATCGCGCCACTCGGTGACGCGCACCGCGATCTCCAGCGTGTCGCCGTAGCTCGCGGCCTTCACGAAGCGTGTGTGCGTGTCGACCAGCGGCGTACCGATGACGCCGAGCGTCTTCGTGGTCTCTTCCCAGCGCGGCACGCCGCAGCCGGCGAAGAAATGCCGCGAGGCCGCATCGATCCAGCGGAAGAAGTTGGGAAACCAGACGATGCCGGCCGGGTCGCAGTCGCCGAACTCGACGCGTGCGGTGTAGGTGATCTCTTTGCCTGTAGTCATCAGCCCATTCTCGTCGGCAGCCACAGCGCGATGACGGGGAAGGCGATCAGGATCACCAGGCGCACGATGTCCGTCACGATGAACGGCAGCACGCCCTTGAAGATGGTGGTGAAGCTCACGTCCTTCACCACGCTCTTGATGACGAAGACGTTCATGCCCACCGGTGGATGGATGAGCCCCAGCTCCACCGTCATCACGATGATCACGCCGAACCAGATGGGGTCGAACCCCAGGTGCACGATCACCGGGAAGATGATGGGCACCGTGAGGATGATCATCGCCATCGCATCCATCAGGCAGCCCAGCACCAGGTACATCAGCATGATGAGCGCGAGCACGCCGTAGCGGCCGATGCCCAGCCCCGTGAGGAACTCGGTGAGCTTCTGCGGGCTCTGCGTGATGGTGAGGAAGTAGCCGAACAGCAGCGCGCCGATCAGCACCGTGAACACCGCCGCCGCCGTGCGCGTGGCCGAGAGCAGCGCCTCGCGGATCTTCGGGCCGTCGAGCTTGCGCCTGACCAAGCCCAGGATGAACGCACCGCTCGCGCCCACGCCGCCCGCCTCGGTCGGCGTGAAGAAGCCGCCGTAGAGCCCGCCGATCACGAACACGAAGAGCACCAGCGGCGCCCACACGTTGCGCAGGTCCTTGAAGCGTTCCGACCACGGCTTGACCTCGCCGCCGGGCAGCCAGTCGGGCCTGAGCTTCACGATGATCGCGATGGTCATCACGTACATCGCCATCGCCAGGATGCCCGGCACGATGCCCGCCATGAAGAGCTTGCCGATGTCCTGCTGCGTGAGGATGGCGTAGACCGCGAGCACCGTCGAAGGCGGCAATATCGCGCCCAGCGTGCCGCCCGCGGCGATCACGCCGGTGGAGAACGACTGCGGGTAGTTGAAGCGCCGCATCTCCGGGTACGCCACCGCAGAGAACGTGGCGGCCGTGGCCACCGACGAGCCGCAGATCGCTGCGAACCCGCCGCAGGCCACCACCGTGGCGACGCCGAGGCCGCCGCGCAGGTGGCCGATCATCGAGTTGGCCGCCTTGAAGAGCTCGCGGCTCACGCCTGACACCGACACCAGCGCGCCCATCAGCATGAACATCGGGATCACTCCGAAGGTGTAGTCGGTCACGGTGCGCATGGAGGTCTGGCCCACCAGCTTCAGCGCGGGCCCCGGGCCCACGAGATAGCTGTAGCCGGTGACGCCGACGAGGCCCATCGCCATGCCGACCGGCACGCGCAACAGCATCAAGGCGAAGAGGGCGACGAAGCCCAGGATGGCAACTGCATCGGCGCTCATTCATCGACCTTCTGTTCAGCGTGGACTTCTTCGAGCTGTTCGGGGTGAAAGATCAGCCGGTACGTGCGGATCGCGATCAGCAGCACGGCGCACACATCGCCCGCCCACGCCACTGCATAGAACGGCCAGGTCGGGATGTTCATGTCGTAGGTCAGCACGTTGTCCACGTAGGTGCCGCGCACCTTGTCGAACAGCATCACTGTCTGCACCGCCACCACAAAGAGCAGCACCAGCGTGGCGAACACGTCGATCGCACGCTTCATGCGCGGGCCTGCCGCGGTCCACACCAGGTCGACCGTGATGTGGCCGCCCCGGTAGCTGGTGGCCGCGATGCCCCAGAAGATCAGGATGCCCAGCAGCATGCGGCCGAAGTCGTAGGCGTCGGGGATCGAGGTGTCGAAGAACTTGCGCAGCACGACGGCCACGAAGATGTTGAGCGCGACGATCCCTACAAAAATGGCGGCGAGCCATTCGATCGTATTGATCGCGCGGTCCATGTAGCTGGCGGACCGGGCAGCCATCGCTCAGAGCGCCGACTTGTATTTGGCGAGGCTGCCTTTCAGCGCATCCATCACCGCCTTCGGGTCTTCACCCACCTTCTTCACGCTCTCGGCCCATTGCGCTTCAGACGGCGCCGCTGCCTTGCGCCACGCATCGAGCTGCTCCGGCGTGAGCTTGTAGACCTCATGCCCCGACTGCGCCGCGATCTTCGCGCGCCCACCGAATTCGAAGTCGGCCCACGGCCCGGCCACCTTCTGCGCCCATTCGCTGGTGCAGTGGTCGTCGATCACCTTCTTCTGCCCGGCGGACATCGCGTCGTACTTGCCCTTGTTCATCACCCAGACGAAGGGCGTGACGTAGAGCGGCGCATCCATGTGGTACTTCACCACCTTGTCGATGCCGAAGAGGCCGATCGATCCCCAGGGGAAGGTGATGGCATCGGCCACGCCGCGCTCGAGCATGTCGCGCGACTCGGGTGCCGAGGCCTGCACGTTGGTGCCGCCCAGCGAGGTGATCAGCTGGCCCACGGTGCTCGTGGCCGGGCGCACCTTCAGGCCCTTCACGTCGGTGGGCAGAACGATCTTCTTGCGCGAGTGAAAGGTGCCGGGATCGTGCACGAACGCGAAGCAGTACTTCACATCCTTCATTTCCTTGGCTGCGTAGTTGCGGTACCACGCGTCGATGGCGGCCGAGCCTTCCTTGCCGTTGGCGAACAGGAAGGGGAGCGACGCGCCCGCCATCACCGGGAAGCGGCCCGGCTGGTAGCCCGGGTTCACGTACGAGAAGTCGGCGATGCCGTCGCGCGCCATGTCGTAGTGGTCGAAGGCTTTGCCGAGCTGCTCCGACGGAAACAGGATCGCGGTGATCGTGCCGTTCGACGCCTTCTTGATGTCGTCGGCCCAGGCCTGCAGGGCAGGGTTGAGCGGGTGCTGCGCGGGCACCCAGCTCGACAGCTTGAGCTGCACCGGCTTGTCCTGCGCAAGGGCCGGCGCGGCAAGCGCTGCGCAGAAACCTGCGGCTGCGAAGCCGAGCGCACGGGTGCGAAGGCGGATGGCGGAAGGGGTCTGCATGTCTTGTCTCTCTTTCTGTGTTGTGAATCTTCTGGAGCGCGGATGCCGGCAACGAGGGAGCAGCCTGGGGTGCGATGGCGGGGTCAATCGGCGGCGATCTTCCTTTCGCGAATCAACGCACCGAAGCGCTGCGAATCGGCGGCGGCGCGCTGCTGGAAGTCCGCCGGCGAGCCAGGCACCGCCTCGCCGCCGAGCGACGCGATGCGCTCCTTCACCGCCGGCAGTGCGAGCGCGCGGTTGATCTGCGTGTTGAGCTGCGCCACCACCTCCGGCGGCGTGCCGGCAGGGGCGTAGAAGCCGAACACCGTGTCGGCATCGAAGCCGCGCAGGCCCGCCTCGTCGAGCGTGGGCACGTCCGGGAAAAGCGGCGAGCGCCGTGGGCTGCCGACCGCGAGCAGCCGCAGCTTGCCGGCGCGCACCTGCTGGAGCGCGATGCCGGGATCGAAGGCGTAGTCGACCTGGCCCGCGAGCAGGTCCTGCAGCGCAGGGGCCGCACCCCGGTACGGCACGTGCAGCGCGAAGAGACCAGCCTGGCTCTTGAACATCTCGCCCGCCAGGTGCGGCGAGCTGCCGTTGCCCGGCGAGCCGTACGACAGCTTGCCGGGGTTGGCCCTGGCGTAGGCGATGAACGCCTGCACGTTCGCAGGCGGCAGCGAAGGCTTGGTCACCAGGAACACCAGCACCCGCGCGGCGGCGGCCACCGGCACGAGGTCCTTGGCCGGGTCGAAGCTCATGCGCGCGTAGAGGTGCGGGTTGACCGACACCATCCCGCCCGAACTCATCAAGAGCGTGTAGCCGTCCGCCGGCGCGCGCGCCACCGCCTCGCCGCCGACGTTGCCGTTGGCACCCGCGCGGTTCTCGATCACCACCGGCTGCTTCAGCGCCTCCTGCAGCGGCTGCGAGATGGCGCGCGCGATCTGGTCGGCCGCGCCGCCGGGCGGGAAGTTGACGATGACCTTGATCGGCTTGGCGGGCCAGGCGTTGGGGCCCGTGTTGGCCTGTGCGTGCGCGCAAGCCAGCAGCGCTGCTGCGGCCGCTGCTGCGAGCGCCAGCCGGCGTCTGGAGGGAAATGGCGTCGATGTCATGGCGGTTGTCTCTGATGTCGTTATGGATTCGTGAGGCGGAGGTTCAAGCGGCCCTGGAGGGCGGCCGCTTCATCCAGCGGATCGGCTGTGCCACCACCGGCCGCGGTGCGGCGCCATGGCGCACCAGCGCCGCATCGAGCGCCTTGCCGCCTTCGTCAACCAACGCCGCCTCGCGCGCCGCGGCAATCGCTTCCGCCCGAGCTGGCGCAGGCAGGGCCGGGTTCGCGGAGAGCGCGTCGATCACATGCAGCAGGTTGTGCTTGCCGCGTTCGTTGGTGCTGCCGTAGCCCTTGATGAGTCGCCCGCACAGCGCAAGCTCGTGGCCCAGCGCCCAGGTTTCGCGCGTGCCGGCTTCCACGGCCGCGAGCCAGCGTTCGATGAGCGCCTGCTCCTCGGCGAAACGGCTGCCTCGGCGGCGCAGCCACTTCAGCGACGACAGGAGTCGCAGCGACGCCATGCCGAAGACCGAGTGGCTGCCCACCTTCAACGGCAGCGCCCAGGGCTCCCGCCCCCGCGCCTGCCGGCCGCGGTCCCATGCGGTCACGCGGCGCGACAGGGCGGGCGGCAGCAGCGCGGCGAACTCGGCGGCGCCGGGCTTGAAGTGGTCGTAGACCTTCACGATGTCCTCGTCGGTGGCGCGCACTTCCTGCCGCACGCGCTGCGCGCGGCTCGCGCGGCCCTTGAGCGCGGCCACGCGCACGATGTCGTCGAAGGCCATCCACAGCGCGAGCCAGCGCGCGGCCTCGCGGGTGACGGCAAAGCCGTGGGCGCCGGCCGGGTCGGCGGCGCGCTCGGCATCGAGCACCTTGCCCAGGCGATCGGCGTACAGCGTCGCGTAGGCGGCGTCCTGGTAGTCGAGCACGCGGGCGTGGCCGAGCGTGAGCATGTCGTGCACGGCGGGCGGAAAGCGCCGTGCCAGTTCATCGGGCAGTGCGCGTGCCGGTGGCGGCGCATCGGCGGAGTCGCCGGCCATCACGCTGTTCACGAAGGCGGCCTGCGTGCGCGGCGCACTCACGGCGTCGAAGGCGGCCGCGAAGCCGCGCAGGCTGGCCGCGGCCATCTTGCTTATCTTCTCGGGCGCGCTCGTGTCGCCGCCGCGCACCACGTGCTCGTAGGCGTCGCGCGGGAACGGGAACAGGCCACTGCCCGCGATGGCGCCCAGCATCACCGCGCTGACCACCGTGCCGCTGTCGCGCGCGATGGCGTTCATGTCGAACACGTGGTGCTCGCGGCTGAAGGCTTTCACCACGTCGACCAGACGCTGCGCATCGGCACGCCCGTCGCCGGGCTCCATGCGCTCGGCGGTGGTGAAGATGCGCGCCGACGAGCTGATGACCAGCGTGCGCAGCGGCGCGCTCATGCCGTTGCCGATCTGCCGCGCGGTCTCGAGCAGTTCCGACGAGACGATCGCATCGAGCGCGCCCGGCACCGGGCTCAGGCTGAACACCGGGCGCCTGCCGCCGAGCTGCGCGAGCGGCACGGGGAACACCTCGATGTAGTAGGTGGTGGCACCGGTGCGCTGCGCGACGCCGGGAATCGAGGTGCTCTGCGCGGCGTAACCGGCGTGGCGGGCGATGTCCACCAGCCATTCGGTGAGCACGCCGCCGCCTTCGCCGCCGAGGGCGCAGACGAGGAGGGTGAGGGGCCGGTTGTGTTCCATGGCGCGGCTCATGCGGGTTGCAATGCGCGAACGACCGCACCGCGCAGCGAGTGCACGAGGCGCTCGTGCCACTTCGGGTTCTGCACCACCTCGGCGCGGTAGAAGCTCGGGCACAGCGTGGCCGCATGCGCGTTCGCACCGCAGAGGCCGCAGCCCACGCAGCCGTCGATCACGGTCGCGACCGGGTCGACCTTCAGCGGATCGGGGTTGTCCTTGAGCGTGAGCGTCGGGCAGCCCGAGAGGCGGATGCACGCGTGGTCGCCGTTGCACACGTCTTCATCGACGCCGTACTTCACGCGCACCACGCGCTCGCCTTTCTTCAGCAGGCCGGCGATCCACGGCTTGATGCGCCGCTGGCGCTCGAGCTGGCACTCGCCCTCGGCGATCACCACCTTCAGTCCGTTGAAGTCGCTTGTGAGCGCCTCGGTCAGCGTCTTGCGCATGCGCTCCACGTCGTAGGTGGTCACGGTGCGCATCCACTTCACGCCCAGGCCGGTGAGCGTGGCCTCGATGGTCTGGTTCTTGTCGACCAGGCTCTGCTGCTTGTCGACGGCGCGTTCCTTCGTCTCGTCGTCGGGCGTGGAGATGATGTCCTGCGTGCCGGTGGCCGAGGTGTAGCCGTTCTTGAAGATCAGCAGAACCGCATCGTCGTCGTTGAAGAGCGCGCTCTGCACGCCGGTGAGCAGGCCGTTGTGCCAGAAGCCGCCGTCGCCCATGATCGACAGCGTGCGGCGGTTCATCATCGGCGCCACGCCCGCGCGGCTCGCGAGGCTCATGCCGTAGCCGAGGATCGAGTGGCCCATCGAGAACGGCTCGAAGGTGCCGAAGGCATGGCAGCCGATGTCGGCCGCGATGTGCACGGGCCCCGTCTCCTGCTGCGCGAGCTTGAGCGCGGAGAACACCGGCCGCTCGGGACAGCCGATGCAGAAGCTCGGCGGGCGGTTGGGCAGCGGCGCGGAGAGCTGGCGCGTGACGGCCTCGCGGCGTTCGCGGTTGCCCGCGAGCCATGCCTGTGCGGACGACAACGCTTCGCCGGCCTCGATGTACTTCGCGGCGAAGGCGCCGATGCCGCCCGACAGCACCTCGACACCGTACTCGCCGGCCGCGGGCAGCATGTCCTTGCCGTGCAGCGGCGTCTGGATGTCGCGGCGGCGCAGGAGCGTCGCGATGTCCTGCTCGATGTACTCGGGCTGACCTTCTTCCACGACCAGCACCGCGCGCTTGCCCATGCAGAAATCGGCCACCTGCTCGGGCACCAGCGGGTAGGTCACGTTGAGCACGAGGATCGGGATATCCGTCTCGCCGAACGCGTCGGCCAGGCCCTGCTGCTGCAGGCTGCGGATCAGCGCGTTGTAGAGACCGCCCTGCACCACGATGCCCAGGTCTGCATGGCGCTGGCCGGGTATCAGCTCGTTGAGGCCGTGCGCGACGATGTAGCGCCGTGCCGCCGGAATGCGTTCGTCGCCCTTGAGCTTCTCGTGGCGGAAGGTGACGGGCGGGTGCGCGAGGCGCATGTAGTCGAAGCCCGCGGGCTCGGTCATCAGTGCGCGCGTGGAGACGGCGGGCGCGATGTTGTCCTTGCACTCGAAGCTGCCGCGCACGTGGCAGGTGCGGATGCGCAGCTCCATCAGGCAGGGCATGTTCGAGGTTTCGGAAAGGCGGAAGCCTTCCTCCACCATGCGTACCATCACGCCGAGGTTGGGCCGCGGATCGAGCAGGCACATGCTCGACTTGAGCGCATAGGCATGCGTGCGCTCCTGGATCACGCTGGCGCCTTCGCCGTAGTCCTCGCCCACCACGATCAGCACGCCGCCGGTCACGCCCGGCGAGGAGAGGTTCGACAGCGCATCGGCCGCCACGTTGGTGCCGACGATGGACTTCCAGGTGACCGCGCCGCGCAGCGGATAGTGGATGGAGGCGCCGAGCATCGCCGCGGCCGAGGCCTCGTTCGAGCACGCCTCGACATGCACGCCGAGTTCGTCCATGTAGGCCTTGCCCTGGACCATCACGTCGAGCAGGTGCGACACGGGCGCGCCCTGGTAGCCGCCCACGTAGGCCACGCCCGACTGCAGGAGGCCCTTGGTGATGGCGAGGATGCCCTCGCCGTGGAAGGTGTCGCCAGCGCCCAGGCGCAGCATTTCCACTTCCTTGCTGAATGAGACTTCCAAGAGATTCGGCTCCGATGTTGAGTGTTTGGGGGGACGACGGGTACGCGGCGCGCTGCGCTCCGCATCGCGCATCCGCAGATGTCGTACGACGGTGTTACTTCGGTGGTGGAGGCTTCGCGGGCGCGGCGGGAAAGCGCGCCACGTAGTAAGCGAGCGTGTCCAGGTCCTCCGGCGCGATGCGGCTCACCGCTTCGCCCATCGCCTGCGTGTAGCCCGGGCGCTTGCCGGTGCGAAAGCCGTGCAGCGTGAGCTGCAGGTAGTCTTCATGCTGCTGGCCGATGCGCGGCACCTGCTGGCCGCCGCTCAGGTCGGCGCCGTGGCAGATCACGCAGCGATGCTCTTGCGCCAATGCCTGGCCACGCGTCATGCGTGCGGCGTCGGGTGGCGCGGCTGCCGGCGGTGCGGGCACCGCGGGCAGCGTGGCGATGTAGTCGGAGAAGCCGCGCAGGTCCGCATCGTTCATGGTCTTGGCCACCGCGGTCATGGCGGGGTTGTCGCGCCGGCCCTCGCGAAAGAGAAAGAGCTGCGTGATCGCGTAGAACGAATGCTGGCCCGCGAGCACCGGCGTGCCCGCCATGTCGCTGCGGCCGTTTGCGCCGTGGCACGAGGCGCACAGCGACGCGTAGCGCTGGGCATAGGTGCCTGCTGCCGATGGCGTGCCTTGGGCAGCGGCAGCCGACGGGAACAACGCCATCACCATGCAGATCGCCGCGGCGGCTTGCGGAAGAAGGCCGGCCTTCTTCATCGGCCACCGTAGCTGATGCGGTAGATCGCACCGGCGTGGTCGTCGCTCACGAGCATCGAGCCGTCCTTCAGCACGAGGAAGTCCACCGGCCGGCCGAGGTAGGTGTTGTTCTCGACGAAGCCCGTCATGAAGGGCTCGACCTTCGCGCCGCCCTTGCCGTCGGGCCAGGCGACTGCGATGTCGGCGTACTTGGTGGTGCGGTTCCACGGGCCGTGGCGCGCGATGAACATGGCGCCGCGGTACTTGGCCGGGAAACTCTTGCCGTTGTAGAACGTGAGGCCGAGTGCGGCGGCGTGCGGGCCGAGCAGGGCTGCGGGCTTCTGGTAGTCGTCGCAGCGCTTGCCCCAGCCGAATTCCGAATCGAGGATGTTGCCCTGGTGGCAGTACGGATAGCCGAAGTGCTGGTCGGGCTTGGTCACCACGTTGAGCTCGTCGTTCGGCAGGTCTTCGCTGAGCCAGTCGCGGCCGTTGTCGGTGAACCAGAGGTTGCCGGTCTTCGGGTCGAAGTCGAAGCCCACCGTGTTGCGCACGCCGCGCGCCACCGTCTCGATGCCGCTGCCGTCGGGGTTCATTCGGAAGATGCGCGCATGCGCGTCATCGGGCTCGCACAGGTTGCAGGGCGCGCCGACCGCGTAATAGAGCTTGTCGTTGTGCATGCGCAGGTACCGCCAGCTGTGGTCCTGGCCGCCGGGCAGCTTGTCGTTGAGCACCACCGGCGTTCCGGGGTTGTCCAGCTTGTCCTCGATACCGTCGTAACGCACGATCTGCTTGTGCGTGGCCAGGAACAGCGCGCCCTTGTAGAACTCGATGCCGGTGGCGAACTCGGTCTTGTCGATGATGGTCTTTGGCTTGCGGTCGCCCTTCTCGGCAATGGCGTAGACCTTGTTGCCCACGAAGAGCGTGCTCACGAAGACCGTGCCCTTGGCACCCTGGCGCAACTCGCGCGCATCGAGCACGCCTGAGGCCCAGGTCTCGACCTTGAAGCCCGGCGGCAGCTTGAACTTGGCGGTGGGCAGCTGGTCGGGCGCGGTGGGAATCGGGAAGGAGGGCACCGGCGCCAGGCGCGTGGCCGCTTCGTTCTTCGGCCGACCCTTGGCCCAGCCCGGCTCCTCGGCGGGTGGCTGCTGGGCCCATGTGGCGGCGGATGCGAAGAGCAGGGCGGCGAGGGCCGCATGCAGACGGAGTCTGGCCATGTCGTGTCTCCTTCTTTTTCGTGGGGTGTTCCAACGGGCCGACTGGGAGGTCGGCTGAAAACCGCTCGCCAGTGTGCGTGCCGCAAGGTTTGCGTTCAATAAAATAATCAAGCTAAGTAATATGAATGGCATGCATATCGACTCGGTCGACCTCAACCTGCTGCGCCTGTTCGATGCGGTCTACCGCGAGCGCAGCGTGAGCCGCGCCGCGGAGTCGCTGGGCCTCACGCAGCCCGCGGCGAGCCATGGGCTGGGGCGGCTGCGGCTGCTTCTGAAAGACGCGCTCTTCACGCGCGCCCCCGGCGGCGTGGCGCCCACGCCGCGCGCCGACCGGCTCGCGGTGGCGGTGCAGGCGGCCCTCGGCACGATCGAAGCGGCGCTGCACGAGCCCGATCGCTTCGAGCCGCTGGTGTCGCGCAAGAGCTTTCGTATTCACATGAGCGACATCGGCGAGGGACGCTTCCTGCCCGCGCTGATGGCGCGGCTGGGCGAGCTGGCGCCCGGCGTGCGGCTGGAGACCCTGCCGCTCTTGCCCGCGGAGGTTGCGCCCGCACTCGACAGCGGCCGCATCGATTTCGCCTTCGGCTTTCTCTCGGCCGTGCGCGACACGCAGCGCATCCATCTGCTGAAAGACCGCTACATCGTGCTGCTGCGCAAGGGCCATCCCTTCGTGAAGCGGAGGCGCAAGGGACAGGCGCTGCTCGAGGCGCTGCAGGAGCTCGACTACGTGGCGGTGCGCACGCACGCCGACACGCTGCGCATCCTGCAGTTGCTCAACCTCGAAGACCGCCTGCGCCTCACGACCGAGCACTTCATGGTGCTGCCGGCCATCGTGCGCGCCACCGATCTCGCGGTGGTGATGCCGCGCAATATCGCGCGCGGTTTTGCGGAAGAGGGCGGCTACGCGATCGTCGAGCCGCCGTTCCCGCTACGCGACTTCAGCGTGTCGCTGCACTGGAGCAAACGCTTCGAGGGCGACCCGGCCAACCGTTGGTTGCGGCAAGTGATCACGGCGCTGTTCTCAGAACGCGCCTGACGCGACGCCTTCGACAACCAAAGTACGCGCTGCGCGTGATGTGCAGGTGCGGAACTTCGCGAGTAACACGCTGGGTATGCCCCTACGGATTCCTCACCAAGTTGCTGCATCGCAACATCGTTTTTGAGCGCCTGGTGCGAGAAATACGATGAAAGCCTTCGATTCCAAAAGCCGCGATTCGGCTCGCAACTTCCGGATGAAATCTTTCTTGCTCATCAATGGTGATGAAATGTTTTTTGCCCTAAAACCGTCATTGAAAGTATTGCAACCACTTGTACAGTGGACTGGCAATGTGAACGGATTGTTACCGCGGAGCACCGGCATTTCTCCTTGAGCGGCCGGTGCACGACGCGTCGATTTCGCGCGCACATGCATCGTTGCCAATTTCACTCAAGACCTGGAGAAGTGCATGAGTACCGTCGATCAGCTGGGCCGCACGGCCCCCCTCACCTCGGGGCAGATGGCGATGTGGCTCGGCGCAAAGTTCGCGTCGCCCGACACCAATTTCAATCTCGCCGAAGCCATCGACATCGCAGGCGAGATCGACCCCGCGATCTTCCTGGCGGCCGTGCGACAGGTGGCCGATGAAGTCGAGGCCACGCGCCTGAGCTTCATCGATACCCCGCAGGGGCCGCGACAGGTCGTCGTGCCCGTTTTCACCGGCGAGATTCCCTACCTCGACCTCAGCGGCGAGAGCGATCCGCAGGCCGAGGCCGAGCGCTGGATGCATGCGGACTACACCCGCAGCATCGACCTCGCGCACGGGCAGCTGTGGTTGTCCGCGCTGATCCGCCTCGCGCCCGATCGCCACATCTGGTACCACCGCAGCCACCACATCGCGCTCGACGGCTTCAGCGGCGGCCTGATCGCACGCCGCTTCGCCGACATCTACACCGCGATGGTCGACAACAACGCAGCGGTGCCCGAAGACTCGCGCCTTGCACCGATCTCGCAGCTGGCCGAAGAAGAACATGCCTACCGCGAGTCCGGCCGCTTCCCGCGCGACCGCCAGTACTGGGCCGAGCGCTTCGCCGATGCACCCGATCCGTTGAGCCTCGCCTCGCACCGCTCGGTCAACGTCGGTGGCCTCTTGCGCCAGACGGTGCACCTGCCGGCCGCCAGCGTGCAGGCCCTGCAGACCATCGCGCAAGAGCTCGGCACCACGCTGCCGCAGATCCTGATCGCCACCACCGCGGCCTACCTGTACCGCGCCACGGGCATCGAGGACATGGCGATCGGCATCCCCGTCACCGCGCGCCACAACGACCGCATGCGGCGCGTGCCCGCGATGGTGGCCAACGCGCTGCCGCTGCGCCTCGCGATGCGCGCGGACCTGCCGATTCCGGAACTGATCCGCGAAGTCGGCCGGCAGATGCGGCAGATCCTGCGGCACCAGTCGTACCGCTACGAGCACATCCGCAGCGACCTCAACATGCTGGTGAACAACCGGCAGCTCTTCACCACCGTGGTCAACGTCGAGCCCTTCGACTACGACTTCCGCTTCGCAGGCCATGCGGCGAAACCGCGCAACCTCTCGAACGGCACGGCCGAGGACCTGGGCATCTTTCTGTACGAGCGCGGCAACGGGCAGGACCTGCAGATCGACTTCGATGCCAACCCCGCGGTGCACACCGCACAGGAACTGGCCGACCACCAGCGCCGGCTGATCGCGTTCATCGACGCGGTGATCCGGCTGCCGTTGCAGGCCGTCGGCCAGATCGACCTGCTCGGTGCGAAAGAGCGCCAGCAGTTGCTGGTCGAGTGGAACGACACGGCCCACGCCGTGCCCGACACCCATCTCACCGCGCTGATCGAAGCGCAACTCGCCGCCAATCCGCAAGCCGTCGCATTGCGCTTCGACGGCGAGGCAATGAGCAACGAAGAATTGAACCGCCGCGCCAACCGTCTCGCGCATCTGCTGCGCGCACGCGGCGCCGGCCCGGAGCGCACCGTGGCGCTCGCGATCCCGCGTTCGATGGACCTGATGGTCGCCTTGCTCGCCACGCTGAAGACCGGCGCGGCCTACCTGCCGGTCGATCCGGATTTCCCGCAGGACCGCATCGCCTTCATGCTCGGCGACGCGCAACCCGTGTGCCTCGTCACGACCGAAGCCCTCGCGGAGTCGCTGCCGGCAGCCGCCCCCACATTGCTGCTCGATGTAGCGCAAACGATTGCGGATCTGGAGAGTTGCGATGACGCCAATCCCGGCATCGCGATCGACCCTTCGCATCCGGCCTACGTGATCTACACCTCGGGCTCGACCGGCATGCCCAAGGGCGCGGTCGTGTCGCACCGCGCCATCGTCAATCGCCTGCGCTGGATGCAGGACCGCTACGACCTGCAGGCCGAGGACCGCGTGCTGCAGAAGACGCCCTCGAGCTTCGACGTGTCGGTGTGGGAATTCTTCTGGCCGCTCATCGACGGCGCCACGCTGGTGCTTGCGAAGCCGGGCGGCCACAAGGATGCGGCCTACCTCGCGGGCCTGATCGCGGAGGAGGGCATCACCACGATCCACTTCGTGCCGTCGATGCTCGAGGTCTTCCTGCTCGAACCCGCGGCCGCCGCGTGCACCACGCTGCGCCGCGTGATCTGCAGCGGCGAGGCGCTGTCGCCGGCGCTGCAGTCGCAGTTCCATCAGCGATTCTTGTGCGAGCTGCACAACCTCTACGGTCCGACCGAGGCTGCCGTCGACGTCACTTCGTGGGAATGCGAGCGCACGGACGACCCAGAAGCCACGAGCGTCCCCATCGGCCGCCCGATCTGGAACACGCAGATGCACGTGCTCGACAGCGGCATGCAGCCCGTGCCGGCCGGCGTGACCGGCGAGCTGTACATCGCTGGCGTCGGCCTCGCACGCGGTTATCTCAAGCGCCCGCTGCTGAGCGCCGAGCGCTTCATCGCCAACCCTTACGGCGCACCCGGCAGCCGCATGTACCGCACCGGCGACCTCGCGCGCTGGCGCAAGGACGGCAGCCTCGACTTCCTCGGCCGTGCCGACCAGCAAGTGAAGATCCGCGGCCTGCGCATCGAGCCGGGCGAGATCGAATCGGCGCTGCTGCAGCATCCGCAGGTCGCTCAGGCCGCGGTGATTGCACGCGAAGACCTGCCGGGCGATAAACGGCTCGTGGCATACCTCGTCGCCGCCGATGCCACCGATCCGCAAGCGGCCGAGTTGCGCACGCATCTCGCGCAATCGCTGCCCGAGTACATGGTCCCGTCGGCCTTCGTCAGCCTGCCGGCGCTGCCGCTCGGCCCGAGCGGAAAGCTCGACCGCAAGGCGCTCCCGGCGCCCGAAGTGCAGGCCGCCACGCCGTATGCCGCGCCGCGCACGCCGACCGAACGGATCCTTGCCGGCCTCTGGGCCGAGACGCTTCACCTGCCGCGCGTCGGCGTCAACGACAACTTCTTCGAGCTCGGCGGCCACTCGCTGATGATCGTGCAGCTCATGTCGATGATCCGGCAGCAGTTCATGATCGACCTGCCGGTCGACACGCTGTTCCAGGTCTCCACCATCGCCGGCCTTGCCGAGCTGCTCGATCAGGAATCGGTCGCACGTCCGAGCCTCGTGCCGATGCCGCGCCCCGCACGCATTCCGCTGTCCTTCGCGCAGCGCCGCCTGTGGCTGATGAACCAGCTCGAAGGCGCGAACCCGGCCTACAACATGCCGTTGGCCCTGCGCCTGTCCGGCACGCTGGACCGCACCGCGCTGCATGCGGCGCTCGGCGACCTGGTGCAGCGCCACGAGAGCCTGCGCACCGTCTACCCGAACGAAGACGGGCTGCCGTACCAGCACATCCTCGACGGCGCGGATGCGCGTCCGGCGGTGATCGAGGCCGACAGCAGCGAAGAGGAAATCGCCGCGCAGCTTCATGCCGCTGCGGGCCATGCCTTCGATCTCGGCAGCGCGGCGCCCTTGCGCGTCTACCTGTTCAAGCTGGCTGGCGACGAACACGTGCTGCTGCTGCTCACGCACCACATCGCCGGCGACGGCGCTTCGTTGCTGCCGCTGGCGCGCGACATCAGCGTGGCCTATGCTGCGCGCTGCGAAGGCAAGGCGCCGGGCTGGGAGCCGCTGCCGCTGCAATACGCCGACTACGCGCTGTGGCAGCAGGAGCTGCTCGGCAGCGAAGACGACGCCGAGAGCATGGCCGGCCGCCAGCGCGAGTTCTGGCGTTCCTCGCTGAGCGACCTGCCCGAGCAGCTGGCCCTGCCCGTCGACCATGCACGCCCGCTCGTGCCGACCTACCGCGGCGATGTGGTCCCGCTGCAGATTCCGGCGCATGTGCATGAACGCATCCTGCAACTGGCGCGCGACGGGCAGGCCAGCGTCTTCATGGTGCTGCAGGCCGCGCTCGCGGGCCTCCTGAGCCGCCTTGGCGCGGGCGACGACATCGTCATCGGCAGCCCGGTCGCCGGGCGCAGCGACCATGCGCTGGACGAGCTCATCGGCTGCTTCGTCAACACGCTGGTGCTGCGCACCGACACCTCGGGCCAGCCGAGCCTGCGCGAACTGGTCTCGCGCGTGCGCGCCACCAACCTCGCGGCCTATGCGAACCAGGAGTTCCCGTACGACCGCCTCGTGGAGCTGCTGCGTCCGGGCCGCTCGCGCGCCAACCTGCCGCTGTTCCAGGTCATGCTGGGCTTCCAGGGCACGAGCCGCCTGTCGTTCAGCCTGCCGGGCCTGTCGATCACGCCGCAGCCGGTGGCCATCGACACCGCGAAGTTCGACCTGTCGTTCATCCTCGGCGAGCAGCGCGGCGCCGACGGCCTGCCGGGCGGCATCTCCGGCGGCATCCAGTACAGCACCGACCTGTTCGAACGCAGCACGGTCGAGGCCATGGGCGAGCGGCTGGTGCGCTTGCTCGAAGAGGCTTGCGAGGCGCCCGACGACGCGGTGAGCGGCCTCGCCATCCTGAGCGCGGAAGAAACCGACCGTCTGCTGTCCGACTGGAGCGGCCGCACGCGCGATCTCGCACCGCTCTCGTTCGCCGACATGGTGGCTATGCACGCCGCGGAGCGCCCGCATGCGGCGGCGGTGGTGCTGGACGACGCGACCGTCAGCTACGCCGAACTCGATGCGCGCGCGAACCGGCTCTCGCATTTGCTGCGCGCACAGGGCATCGGCGCCGGCGCCATCGTCGCGACGGTGTTGCCGCGTTCGCTCGACCTCGTCGTGGCGCACCTGGCCATCGTGAAGGCCGGCGCCGCCTACCTGCCCATCGACCCGAACCATATGGCCGCGCGCAGCGCCTTCGTGTTCGAGGAGGCCGCGCCCGCCGCGGTGCTGACGCACGACGCGCTGCTGCCCGAGCTGGCCGGCGTTCCCCGCTGCATCGCACTCGACAGCGACAGCATGGTCGCCGCGCTGGCCATCCAGTCGGATGAGCCGCTTGCGCAAACGGCCAATCCACAGGATGCCGCCTACCTCATCTACACCTCCGGTTCCACCGGCGTGCCCAAGGGCGTGGTGGTGCCGCATGCGGGCCTGAGCAGCCTCGGCACGGCGATGGCGGAGCGGCTCGTCATCGGCCACGGCTCGCGCGTGCTGCAGTTCTCCTCCAGCGGCTTCGACGCTTCCGTGATGGACCAGCTGATGGCCTTTTGCGCCGGTGCCGCGCTGGTGGTGCCGGGGCCGGAGCAATTGCTCGGCACGGAGCTGGCCGACCTGCTCGAGCAACAGGCCGTGAGCCACGCGCTGATTCCGCCCGCCGCGCTCGCGACCCTGCCGCATGGCGAGTTCCCGCACCTGCAGACGCTGGTGGTCGGCGGCGATGCCTGCACCGCCGCGCTGGCGGCGAAGTGGTCGCAGGGCCGCCGCATGATCAACGCCTACGGCCCGACCGAGATCACCATCTGCGCGAGCATGAGCGCGCCGATGACGGCCGAGGAACTCCCCTCCATCGGCCAGCCGATCTGGAACACGCGGATGTATGTGCTCGACAGCGCCCTGCAACCGGTGCCGCCGGGTGTCGCGGGCGAGCTCTACATCGCCGGCAGCGGCGTGGCGCGCGGCTATCTCAACCGGCCTGCGCTGAGCGCGGAACGCTTCATCGCCGATCCGCATGGCGCGCCCGGCAGCCGCATGTACCGCAGCGGCGACCTCGCGCGCTGGCGCGCCGACGGCACACTCGACTTCCTCGGCCGCGCCGACCAGCAGGTGAAGATCCGGGGCTTCCGCATCGAGCCGGGCGAGATCGAATCGGTGCTGCTGAAGCACCCGCTGATCACGCAGGCCGCCGTGATCGCTCGCGAGGATGTGCCTGGCGAAAAGCGCCTCGTCGCCTACTTCGTCGCCGGTTCGGAACCGCAGCCGACCGAGCTGCGCGCCCACATGGCGCAGGCCTTGCCCGACTACATGGTGCCCTCGGCCTTCGTGCGCCTGCCGTCGCTGCCGCTCACGCAAAGCGGCAAGCTCGACAAGAAGGCGCTGCCAGTGCCCGACCAGCAACCGGTCGCGCTGTACGTGGAGCCCCGCACACCGACCGAGAAGCTGCTGGCGGGCCTCTGGTCCGAGACGCTGCACCTGGAGCGCGTCGGCATCCACGACAACTTCTTCGAGATCGGCGGGCATTCGCTCATGGCGATCCAGCTGGGCATGCGCATCCGCCAGCAGGTGCGCGCGGACTTCCCGCACGCCGAGGTCTACAACCGCCCGACCATCGCCGACCTGGCGGCCTGGCTCGACAACGAAGGCGGCACGGCCGAGGCGCTGGACCTGTCGCGTGAACTCGACCTGCCCGCGCACATCCGCCCGCAGGCCACCGTACCGAAGCTCGCACCGCGGCGCGTGTTCCTCACCGGCGCGAGCGGCTTTGTCGGCAGTCACCTGCTCGCGGCATTGCTGCGCGACACCGCGGCCTGCGTGGTCTGCCATGTCCGCGCACCCGACGAGCAGGCCGGCGAGCAGCGCCTGAAACGCACGCTGGCCCAGCGCCAACTCGGCGCGATCTGGGACGACGCGCGCATCAAGGTCGTGACCGGCGACCTCGGCAAGCCGCGCCTGGGCCTCGATGACGCTGCCGTGCAACTGGTGCGCGACGGCTGCGACGCCATCTACCACTGCGCCGCGCAGGTCGACTTCCTGCATCCCTACGCGAGCCTCAAGCCCGCGAACGTCGACAGCGTGGTCACGCTGCTCGAATGGACGGCGCAGGGCAGGGCGAAGAGCATGCACTACGTCTCCACGCTCGCCGTGATCGACCAGAACAACAAGGAGGACACCATCACCGAACAGTCGGCGCTGGCCTCGTGGAGCGGGCTGGTCGACGGCTACAGCCAGAGCAAGTGGGTCGGCGATGCGCTGGCCCGCGAGGCGCAGGCGCGCGGCATGCCGGTCGCGATCTACCGGCTCGGGGCAGTCACCGGCGACCACACGCACGCGATCTGCAATGCCGACGACCTGATCTGGCGCGTGGCGCATCTCTATGCCGACCTGGAAGCGATTCCCGACATGGACCTGCCGCTGAACCTCACGCCGGTGGACGACGTGGCGCGCGCCATCCTCGGCCTTGCGGCGCAGGAGGCCTCGTGGGGCCAGGTGTTCCACCTGATGAGCCAGGCGGCGCTGCGGGTGCGCGACATTCCGCATGTCTTCGAGCGCATGGGCATGCGGCTGGAGCCGGTCGGCCTGGAGCCCTGGCTGCAGCGCGCGCATGCGCGGCTGGCCGTCGCGCAGGACCGCGACCTGGCCGCGGTGCTCGCCATCCTCGACCGCTACGACACCACGGCCACGCCGCCGCAGGTGAGCGGCGCGGCCACGCATGCGCAGCTCGAGGCCATCGGCGCGCCGATCCGCCCGGTAGACCGCGACCTGCTGCAGCGCTACTTCGTCGACCTGGGCATCGACACCAAGGCGCGCCGCGCCCTGGAAACCACCACTTCATAGGAGCACACGGAATGGCACGCTATCTCATCGCAGCAACCGCCTTGCCGGGACACGTCCTGCCGATGCTGGCCATCGCGCAGCATCTGGTGAACCAGGGACACGAGGTGCGTGTGCACACCGCGAGCCAGTTCAGGGCGCAGGCCGAGGCCACCGGCGCGGGCTTCACGCCCTTCGAGCGCGCGATCGACTTCGACTACCGCGACCTCGACAAGCGCTTTCCCGAGCGCCAGCGCATCGCCTCGGCGCATGCGCAGCTGTGCTTCGGCCTGAAGCACTTCTTCGCCGATGCGATGGTCGCGCAGCATGCCGGCCTGCAATCGATCCTCGAAGACTTCGAGGCCGACGCCATCGTGGTCGACACGATGTTCTGCGGCACCTTCCCGCTGCTGCTGGGCAAGGAGCGCGACGACCGCCCGGCGATCGTGGGCATCGGCATCTCGGCGCTGCCGCTCTCGAGCTGCGACACCGCCTTTTTCGGCACCGCGCTGCCGCCGTCGTCCACGCCGGAAGGGCGGGTGCGCAACAAAGCGATGAACGCCAACCTCAAGCAGGCGATGTTCGGCGAGGTGCAACGCTACTTCGACACGCTGTTCGCACGCTCGGGCCTGCCCGCGCTGCCCGATTTCTTCGTCGATGCGATGGTGAAGCTGCCCGACCTTTACCTGCAGCTCACCGCGCCTTCGTTCGAATACCCGCGCAGCGACCTGCCCGCGTCGGTGCATTTCGTCGGCCCGCTGCTCTCGCCCGCGAGCCGCGACTTCACGCCGCCCGAGTGGTGGCACGAGCTGGACGACGGCCGCTCGGTCGTGCTGGTGACGCAGGGCACGCTGGCGAACCAGAACCCCGCGCAGCTGATCGGCCCGACGCTGCAGGCGCTGGCGGGCGACAGGAACATCCTCGTCATCGCCACCACCGGCGGCCCGGTGCCGCCCGCCCTCGCGGCGAACCTGCCCGCCAACGCCCGCGTGGTGCCGTTCCTGCCCTACGACCGACTGCTGCCCAAGCTGCATGCGATGGTCACCAACGGGGGCTACGGCTCGGTCAACCACGCATTGAGCCTCGGCGTGCCGCTGGTGGTGGCCGGTACCTCCGAAGAGAAGCCCGAGATCGCCGCGCGCGTGGCCTGGTCGGGCGCGGGCATCAACCTCGCCACCGGCCAGCCGACCGCGCGCCAGGTCGGCGACGCGGTGCGCAAGGTGCTGGGCAACTCCAGCTATCGACAGCGCGCCGCGCTGCTGCGCGAAGACTTCGCATGCCACCGCGCGCTGACCGGCATCGCCGGCGCCCTCGAGGCACTGCTGCAAACCGCCGCGCCCGCGGAAATGGCCTGAGCGCGGAACACGACTACACGAAAGGAAATCGCAAATGAGCAACCCGTTCGACGACAAGAGCGCCAGCTTCCAGGTGCTGGTGAACGACGAAGGCCAGCATTCGCTGTGGCCCGCCTTCATCGCCGTGCCCGCCGGCTGGCAGGTGGCGCTGGAACCGACCGACCGCGACGCCTGCAGCGCCTACATCGAGGCGAACTGGCAGGACATGCGCCCGCGCTCGCTCGTGGCCAGGGACTCCGGTACCGCCCGCGCATGAGGATGTTCGCCCTGCACCGGCGCGGCGCCGCATGGGCCCATGCATCCCGGTTCCAGTCGCCGGTGGCGGGTGATGCGGCCGGCGCCTGCGCGCCGGACAGGGAGCGCGCCGAGCCCGCAGGGCGGGAAAGCGGCACGCCTGCCAAGCCGCCCGAAGCCGCCCTGCAACGCAGGGCGCGCCGGCGATGAGCGTCTTCTCCGTCTGGCCGTACTTCATGCTCGTGCTGGTGGTGCTCGGCATGCTGGTGCTGCCGGTCTTCAGCGCGGCCGACGAGCCGCCGCAGCGCGACCGGCGCACCGCCACGCTCGACGGGCTGCGCGGCTTTCTCGCGCTGAGCGTCTTCGTGCACCACCTGATGGTGACCCACGGCTACCTCGAGCGCGGCGAATGGACGTTTCCGCCCCCGGGCTTCCCGACCCTGCTCGGACAGGTCGGCGTGGGGGTCTTCTTCATGATCACGGGCTTCCTGTTCTGGGGCAAGCTGCTCGACGCCGAAGGGCGGCCGGACTGGCGCAGCCTCTACCTCGGCCGGCTCTGGCGCATCGGTCCGGCGTACCTGCTGGCGATCGGGCTGATGTTCCTCATCGTCGCCTGGAAGACCGGGTTCGCGCTGAGAGAGCCGGCGTGGTCCGTGCTGGCCGCCGCGCTGCAATGGCTGGCCCTGGGCATCGTGCCGCAGCAGCCCGACATCAACGGCTATGCCGGCACGGCCTTCATCCTCGCGGGCGTGACCTGGACGGTCTTCGTGGAATGGCTGTTCTACGGATCGCTGCGGCTGATGGCGCCGATCGCACGCGGCGGGCGCACGCCGCGCTTCGTCGCCGGCGGCCTGTTGCTGCTGTGCCTGCCGGCGCTGACGGTCGCGGCGCTGCCGTCGGCCGGCTCGCCCACGCAGCCCACGCTGGCGCTGGTGATCGGCGCGCTGGCCTGGGTGCTGGCGTCGTTCCTGCTCGGGATGCTGTCGGCGTGGCTGATCCGGCAGGGCGGCGCGCGCCGGGCTGGGGGCCGCCTGCCGGACTGGGCGGGCTCGCTGCTCGCGCTCGCCTGCCTGGCCGCCGTGTTCCTCGGGTTCCCGCACATGGTCGGGCCGGTGCAGGTCCTGCTGCTCTGGGCCTTCTTCCACCTGGCCTGCCGCGGCAGCACGCTGTTCGGCCTGCTGGCCACGCGCGTGGCCCGGCGCATGAGCACGGTGAGCTACAGCATCTACCTGCTGCAGGGGCTGGTGCTGACCGTGATCTTCGCGATGCCGCCGGTGCGCGACTTCGCGATGGCCGGGGCGATGCAGTACTGGACGGTGGGCACGCTGTGCGCGCTGCTGCTCGTGGCGGCATCGGTCGCGAGCTACCGCCTCGTCGAGAAGCCGGGCATCGCACGCGGCAGGCGCGCGCGGTCCGGTGCATGAAAAAGATCGGACCATGAGCCCTTTGCCCTTCGCGTTCGGTGCCGTCGTCGTCACCTATTTCCCGACCGACGAACAGGTGGCGAACCTCCACGCGCTGGCCATGTCATGCGCGCACCTGTGCGTGGTCGACAACACGCCGGAGGCGGGTGACTGGCGCGGGGCGGTCGTGGATGCGGGCATCCCCGTGCTGCACAACGGCAACCGCGGCGGCATCGCGGGCGCGTTCAACCGCGGCATCGGCGAACTCGAGGCGCGGGGCGCCGAGCTCTTCTTCCTGCTCGACCAGGATTCGAAGCTGCCGCCCGGCTACTTCGATGCCATGTGCCAGGCTGCGACGGTGGCCCGGGAGCGCAAAGGCGAGGGCAATGGCGAGAGCAATGGCGAGGAAGACGCGGCCTTCCTGATCGGCCCGCTGGTCCACGACACGAACCTGGACGCGCTGATCCCGCAATTCGGCATCGAGGGCAAGCGCGTCTACCAGTTCGACCTGCGGCAGCCCTTCACCGAGCCGCTGATGCGCTGCGCCTTCATGATCTCGTCGGGCTCGCTGATCTCGCGCGGCGCCTGGGCCCGGATCGGCCGCTTCGACGAGCGCTACGTGATCGACCATGTGGACACCGACTACTGCATGCGCGCCCTGGGCCGCGGCGTGCCGCTCTACCTGAATCCGCACGTCGTGCTGCGGCACCAGATCGGCGACATCCGGGCCCGGTCGCTGTTCGGCTGGAAGATCCACTTCATCAACTATCCGGCCGCGCGGCGCTACTACATCGCGCGCAATGCCATCGATCTCTCGCGGGCGCATGTGCGCGTCTTTCCCGCGATCCTGTTCATCAACGTCTACACGCTCAAGCAGATCCTGCCGATGCTGATGTTCGAGCGCGACCGCCTCAGGAAGACCATCGCGCTGATGCTCGGCCTCCTCGATGGCCTGTTCGGGCGGCTCGGGGGCCTCGGCGAGGTGCATCCGCGGATGGGCAAATACCTGGGCCGCAGCGATTGACCGCCACCCTTCCAGCGCCGCGCGTGCGCCGCGCCGCGCTCGCCTTCATCTTCGTCACGGTGCTGATCGACTTCATGGCGTTCGGCCTGATCCTGCCCGGCCTGCCGCACCTGGTGGAGCGGCTGGCCGGCGGCAGCACGGTGACGGCGGCGTACTGGATCGCGGTGTTCGGCACCGCGTTCGCGGCGATCCAGTTCGTGAGCTCGCCGATCCAGGGCGCGTTGTCCGACCGCTTCGGGCGGCGGCCGGTGATCCTGCTGTCGTGCCTCGGGCTGGGCGCGGATTTCGTGTTCATGGCCCTGGCCGACAGCCTGCCGTGGCTGTTCGTCGGGCGGGTGGTGTCCGGCGTGTTCTCGGCCAGCTTCACCATCGCCAATGCCTACATCGCCGACGTGACGCTGCCGGAGGAGCGCGCCCGCAGCTACGGCATCGTGGGCGCGGCGTTCGGTATGGGCCTGGTAATCGGCCCGGTGCTCGGCGGGCAACTGAGCCACATCGATCCGCGCCTGCCGTTCTGGTTCGCGGCCGGGCTGACGCTGCTCAGCTTCTGCTACGGATGGTTCGTGCTGCCCGAATCGCTGCCGCCCGAGCGGCGTGCCCGCAGGTTCGACTGGTCGCATGCCAATCCGGTCGGGTCGCTGGTGCTGCTCAAGCGCTATCCGCAGGTGTTCGGGCTGGCGGCGGTGATCTTCCTCGTGAACCTGGCCCAGTACGTCTATCCCAGCGTGTTCGTGCTGTTCGCCGACTACCGGTATCACTGGAAGGAAGACGCCGTGGGCTGGGTGCTCGGCGCGGTGGGCGTGCTCAGCGTGCTGGTCAATGCGCTGTTGATCGGGCCGGGCGTGAAGCGCTTCGGCGAGCGCCGCGCCCTGCTGCTCGGCATGGGCTTCGGCGTGCTCGGTTTCGTCATCATCGGTTTCGCCGACGCTGGATGGATGCTCCTGGCCGGGGTGCCGTTCGGCATCCTGCTGGCGTTCGCCGGACCGGCGGCGCAGGCGCTGGTCACGCTGCAGGTCGGCACCGCCGAGCAGGGACGTATCCAGGGCGCGCTGACGAGCCTGGTGTCGGTGGCGGGCATCGTCGGGCCGGCGATGTTCGCCGGCAGCTTCGGTTACTTCATCGGCGCGGACGCGCCGGTGCACTTGCCGGGCGCGCCGTTTTTTCTTGCTGCGGCGTTCCTGGGCATCGGCACGCTGATCGCGTGGCGCTACGCACAGCCGAAGCCCACGACGGCAGCGGTGCCCGAGCCGACCTGACGCCGTGCCCCGGGGCGCGCGCTGCGCCCATGGCCCGGGAATTGCTCTCGCTCTCCAGGGTTTCCCCCTAGGTCGCATACCCGCGCCCACATACGCAATATGGCTCCCGCGGTATGTGGGATGCGGCCCAAGCGACTAACGTCCAGGCTTGGCCGGAAACACCGAGCCCCCACGAGCCAGAAGAGCATGAGTACAGAGCGCAACACCATCCAGCCCGTCCGCTTTTTCCACCGCGGCAAGATCGTCGACGTCAGCGGCGTGCACCCGACCCGTTCGGTGCTCGACTGGCTGCGCGAGGACGCGCACTGCACCGGCACCAAGGAAGGCTGCAACGAGGGCGACTGCGGCGCCTGCACGGTGGTGATCGGCGAACTGGCCACCGATGCGAACGCACCGGGCGCCGTCGGCGGCCTGCAGCTGCAGACGGTCAATGCCTGCATCCAGTTTCTCCCCACGCTGCACGGCAAGGCGCTCTTCACGGTCGAAGACCTGAAGGCCCAGTGCGCCACCTCGCCGTCGCAAGACAAGAAGCACCCCGTCCACACGCTGCACCCGGTGCAGCAGGCGATGGTCGACTGCCACGGCTCCCAGTGCGGCTTCTGCACGCCGGGCTTCGTGATGTCGCTGTGGTCCACCTACGAACACCACCAGGCCGGGGGCACGCAGCCCACGCGCCAGCAACTGGCCGACGACCTCTCGGGCAACCTCTGCCGCTGCACCGGCTACCGGCCGATCCTCGATGCGGGCCAGCGCATGTTCGACCTGCCGGGCGTGCGGCTCGACACCCGGCCCGTGGTGGCCGCGCTCACCGCGCTGCAGAGCGACGGCCTGGACCTGAACTACGCCGCGCCGCTCGGCGCCCGCATGGACCACTTCCACGCCCCCAGGACCATCGCCCAGCTCGCCGCGCTGCGCGAACAGAAGCCCCGCGCCCAGTTGCTGGCCGGCTCCACCGACGTCGGCCTCTGGGTCAACAAGCAATTCCGCGACCTGGGCGACATCATTTACGTGGGCGACGTGGCCGAAATGAAGACCATCGAAACACGGGCGGAGGAGCTCTACATCGGCGCCGGCGCCTCGCTCGAATCCGCCTTCGAGGCGCTCGTGCAGCGCGTGCCCAGCCTGGAAGAGGTGTGGCTGCGCTTCGCCTCTCCGCCGATCCGCCATGCGGGCACCATGGGCGGCAACGTGGCCAACGGCTCGCCCATCGGCGATTCGCCCCCGGTGCTGATGTCATTGGACGCTGAGATCGAACTGCGCCGCGGCGACGTGGTGCGCCGCATGCCGCTGCCCGACTTCTACATCGACTACATGAAGAACCAGCTGCAGCCCGGCGAGTTCGTGCAGGGGCTGGCGATTCCGCTGGCCGCCATGCGCCGCCAGGTGCGCGCCTACAAGATCAGCAAGCGCTTCGACTGCGACATCTCGGCGCTGTGCGCGGGCTTCGCGATCGAACTGGAGGAGGGCGGCGACACGGTGAAGGCCGTGCGCCTGGCCTTCGGCGGCATGGCCGCCACCGTCAAGCGCGCGGCGAACGCGGAAGCGGCGCTTGTCGGCAAGCCCTGGACGCAGTCCAGCGTGGCCACCGCCAGGCTCGCGCTGGCGCAGGACTTCAAGCCCCTGTCGGACATGCGCGCCTCGGCCGACTACCGGCTGCAGGTGGCGCAGAACCTGATCCAGCGCCTCTGGCTCGAAACCCGCGTCGAAGATGCGCTCTCGCTCGAGGAGACCAGCGTCTGGAGCGTGATGCCCCATGCCTCGGCCAAGGTTGCCAAGGCCACGGTGGAAGGAGCCTGACCATGAACAAGCCCATCGACGCCCGCCTGCTGCAGCCCGCCGAGGCCTTTGCCGACTACCTGAAGAACACCGCCGCGCGCATCGACCCCGCGGCCGAAGCGGTGGCGCACGACCTCGGCGCGCGCGTCGGCATCAGCCGGCCGCACGAATCGGCGCACCTGCATGTGGCGGGTGAAGCGACCTACATCGACGACATTCCCGAACTCACCGGCACGCTGCATTGCGCGCTGGGGCTCTCGCCCGCCGCGAACGGCCGCGTCACCGCGCTGTCGCTCGACGCGATCCGCGCGATGCCCGGTGTGGTCGCCGTGCTCACGGCCGAAGACATTCCCGGCACCAACGACTGCGGCTCGATCATTCACGACGATCCGATCCTGCTGCCGGTGAACGACGGCGGCGAGATCCGCTACCTCGGCCAGCCGGTGTTCGCGGTGATCGCCGAGACGCGCGAAGCCGCGCGCCGCGCCGCCGCCAAGGCGAAAGACGCGCTGACCATCGAGGCGCAACCGCCCGTCATCACGCCGCAGGACGCGCATGCGCGCGGCCAGTACGTCGTGCCGCCGATGCACATCGTGCGCAGCGGCGGCAGCGCCAACGAGGGCGATGAGGCTGCCGTGCGCGCCGCCATCGCTCGGGCGCCGCACCGCCACAAGTCCACGCTCGACGTGGGCGGGCAGGAGCAGTTCTACCTGGAAGGCCAGATCAGCTACGCGATTCCGAAGGAAGGCGGCGCGCTGCACATCCATTGCTCGACGCAGCACCCGAGCGAAATGCAGCACCTGGTGGCGCATGCACTGCACCTGCAATCGAACGAAGTGCATGTCGAATGCCGGCGCATGGGCGGTGGCTTCGGCGGCAAGGAGTCGCAGTCGGCGATCTTCGCGTGCGTGGCGGCCATCGCGGCGCGCCAGTTGCAGCGCCCGGTCAAGTTGCGGCTGGATCGCGACGACGACTTCATGATCACCGGCCGGCGCCACTGCTTCTGGTACGAGTACGACGTGGGCTACGACGACGAAGGCCGTATCCTCGGCGCGGAGATCACCATGGTCTCGCGCGCCGGCCACTCGGCCGACCTGTCGGGCCCGGTGATGACGCGCGCGCTCTGCCACTTCGACAACGCCTACTGGCTCCCCAACGTGGCGATGCACGGCTTCTCGGGCAAGACCAACACGCAGAGCAACACCGCGTTCCGCGGCTTCGGCGGCCCGCAGGGCGCCATTGCCATCGAGAACATCATGGATTCGGTCGCGCGCGAATTGAAGCGCGATCCGCTCGACGTGCGGCGCGTCAACTTCTACGGCAAGGCGGAGAACAACGTCACGCCGTACCGCCAGACCGTGACCGACAACATCGTCCACGAACTCGTGGCCGAGCTGGAGGCCAGCAGCGACTACCGCGCGCGGCGCGAAGAGATCGCCGCGTTCAACCAGAAGAGCACGGTGCTCAAGCGCGGCCTCGCGCTGGCGCCGCTCAAGTTCGGCATTTCGTTCAACGTGAAGCACTTCAACCAGGCCGGCGCGCTGGTGCATGTGTACACCGACGGTTCGATCCTCGTGAACCACGGCGGAACCGAGATGGGGCAGGGCCTCAACACCAAGGTGGCGCAGGTGGTGGCGCACGAGCTGGGCGTGAGCTTCGAGCGCGTGCGCGTCACCGCGACCGACACGACCAAGGTGGCGAACACCTCGGCCACCGCCGCATCGACCGGCGCCGACCTGAACGGCAAGGCCGCGCAGGATGCGGCACGCCAGATTCGCGAACGGCTGGCCGAGAGCGCCGCCGAACGCCACGGCGGCAAGGCGAGCGACGTGCGCTTTGCCAACGACAAGGTCGAGGTCAACGGCCGCTCGCTGGCTTTCAGCACGGTCGTCGGCGAGGCCTACCTCGACCGCAAGCAACTCTGGTCCGACGGCTTCTATGCCACCCCGGGCCTGAGCTGGGACAAGGACAAGATGCAGGGCCGCCCGTTCTTCTACTACGCCTATGGCGCGGCAGTGAGCGAAGTGGTCGTCGACACGCTCACCGGCGAATGGAAGCTCTTGCGCGCCGACATCCTGCACGACGCGGGCAAGTCGCTGAACCCGGCGGTGGACATCGGCCAGGTCGAGGGCGCCTTCATCCAGGGCATGGGCTGGCTCACCACCGAGGAGCTGGTGTGGCATCCGGCGAGCGGCAAGCTCACCACGCACGCGCCGAGCACCTACAAGATCCCGACGGCCAACGACTGCCCGCCGGTCTTCAACGTGCGCCTGTTCGAAGGCCAGAACTTCGAGGATTCGATCCACCGCAGCAAGGCCGTGGGCGAGCCGCCGCTGTTGCTGCCGTTCTCGGTGTTCTTCGCGATCCGCGATGCGGTGTCGGCGGCCGGCGGCCATCGGACCGATCCGCCGCTGAAGGCGCCGGCCACGAGCGAATCGATCCTTCGTGCCATCACCGCCGTGCAGGCGGTGGAATCCGCATCGGTCGAATGAAAGCGGGCCGTGCTCGCACGGTCCGAGCTTCACTCCTCCACCCGGTCTCGCCAAATGCTGCGCTGTATAACTGTTCGCACAGACAAGAAAGGTGTGAACAGCCATGAGAGACCAAGCGCTTTTCGACAAGATCGATCTCCATCTGATCCGGGTGCTTCACACCGTGCTGACCGACCGCAGCGTCTCGCGCGCCGCCATACGCCTCGGGATGTACCAGCCGGCCGTCTCGGCCGCGCTCAAGCGCCTGCGCGAGTTGTCGGGCGATCCGCTGCTGGTGCGCTCGGGCTCGGGCATGGTGCCCACCGATGCGGGGCTGCGGATGATCGAGCCCGCGGCCAGCATCCTGCGCGCGGCCGAGATGCTGTTCTCCGATGCGCGCGGCTTCGAGCCGCAGTCGGCGGCCACCACCTTCCGCATCGCAGCGAGCGACTACATGGACCCGCTGTTCCTGCCGATGCTGGTGGCGCACGTCAAGCGCGAGGCGCCGCTCTGCCAGATCGAGATCCACGCGCTCTCGCCCGACTCGGACTACCACGGGCACCTCGCGCTCGGGCAGGTCGACCTGGTGATCGGCAACTGGCTCAAGCCCCCGGAAGACCTGCACATGGCGCGGCTCTTCGGCGACGAGGTGGTGTCGCTGGTCAACCAGGACCATCCGGCGGTGCGCCGCGGCTGGGACCTGGAGACCTGGCTCGCGGCCGAGCACATCGCACCCACGCCCATGCACCCAGGCGGGCGCGGCATCATCGACCAGATGCTCGACGAGCTGGGGCGGCAGCGCAACATCACCGCGCGCTGCGCGCACTTCAGCCTGATCCCCGACATGGTCGCGTCGAGCCTTTTGGTGCTCACCACCGGCCGCCAGTACTGCGAGCGCTTCGCCGCGCGGCTGCCGGTGAAGATCCTCGAATGCCCGGTGGCGCTGCCGCGCCTCATGTACTACCAGCTCTGGCACGAACGCACCCATTCGTCGAGCTCGGCGCGGTGGCTGCGCGAATGCATCAAGGAGGTGGCGGCGTCGCTGCGGCCTCCGGTTTCCGCGATATCCGGCGCGGCCCGTCCGCCCGCCGCCCCTGAAACCTCGGACCCCTGAGAAACCCCCGTTCGCGCCGGCGTCGTGAGCGGGGCAACGATGAAACCGCCACTACAACAGCTGGAGACAAGCGAAATGAGTACGTTTGAAGAGGCGCCCAAGGGCGCCGAGCCCCGCATCCCGGGGCATGTCGAGTCCGCGCGTCCGCGTGCGGCTGTGGGCAGCGCAAGCGGCTCGGGCCTGCTTGAACGGGTGTTCAAGCTCAGTGCGCACAACACGACGGTGCGCACCGAGGTCATCGCGGGGCTCACCACCTTCCTCACGATGGCCTACATCATCTTCGTGAACCCGTCGATCCTCGGGGATGCGGGCATGCCCAAGGGCGCGGTCTTCGTGGCCACCTGCCTGATCGCGGCGCTGGGCACGCTGATCATGGGCCTGTACGCCAACTACCCGATCGCGATGGCGCCGGGCATGGGCCTGAACGCCTACTTCGCCTACGTGGTGGTGCTCGGCATGGGCTACACATGGCAAGTGGCGTTGGGCGCGGTGTTCATCTCGGGGTGCCTGTTCCTCATCGTCACGGTCACCGGGTTGCGGGAGCTGTTCATCGCGGGCATACCGCAGTCGTTGCGAACGGCGATCACCGTGGGCATCGGCATGTTCCTCGCGCTCATCGCGCTCAAGAGCGCGGGCGTCGTCGCCGCATCGCCCGCCACCTTCGTCACGCTGGGCGACCTGCACTCGCCGCCGGTGGTGCTGGCCACGCTCGGGTTCCTGGTCATCGTGACGCTCGACCGGCTCAAGGTGCGAGGGGCGATCCTGATCGGGATCATGCTGGTGACGGTGCTGTCGTTCTTCTTCGGCGGCAACAAGTTCCACGGCGTGTTCGATGCGCCGCCGTCGATCGCGCCCACCTTCATGCAGCTGGACATCCTGGGCGCGCTCAAGGGCGGCATCCTGAACGTGGTGCTGGTGTTCTTCCTGGTCGAGATGTTCGACGCCACCGGCACGCTGATGGGCGTGGCCAAGCGCGCGGGCCTGCTGGTGCCCGGCAAGATGGAGCGCATGAACAAGGCGCTGCTGGCCGACAGCGGCGCGATCTTCGCGGGCTCGCTGCTCGGCACCTCGAGCACCACGGCGTACGTGGAAAGCGCGGCCGGCGTGCAGGCAGGCGGCCGCACCGGCCTCACGGCCGTGGTGGTGGCGCTGCTGTTCCTGGCCTGCCTCATGATCTCGCCGCTCGCGGGCTCGGTGCCGGCCTATGCCACCGCGCCGGCGCTGCTCTTCGTGGGCTGCCTGATGCTGCGCGACCTGGTCGAGCTCGACTGGGAAGACACCACCGAGGTCATTCCCGCCGCGGTGACCGCGCTGGCCATGCCCTTCACCTACTCGATCGCCAACGGCCTGGCCTTCGGCTTCATCACCTACGCGGTGTTGAAGCTCTGCACCGGCCGGGCACGGGAAGTGCATGCGATGGTGTGGGTGATCGCGGCGATCTTCTTGTTCAAGTTCGCCTACATCGGCGGACACTGAGGGACTGAAAGGAGCGCCGTCGGGCGCCGATGGTCGCGGGGCTCCCGGGCCTGTAAACATTGTGTTTGCAGGCCCTAAACTTGCTGCTCCCGCTTTGTTGTTGAACGAGACAAACCCACGAAACCCGGCATGACAACCCCCAGACTCCAGCTCGCGCACATCACCAAGCGGTATCCCGCGGTGGTGGCCAACAGCGACATCTCGCTGGCCGTTGCTCCCGGCGAGATCCATGCCGTTCTCGGCGAGAACGGCGCGGGCAAATCGACGCTGATGAAGATCATCTACGGCTCGGTCAAGCCCGACGAAGGCACCGTCACCTTCGACGGCCAGGCCGTCAACCTGCGCAACCCGCAGCAGGCGAGGGCGCTGGGCATCAGCATGGTGTTCCAGCACTTCAGCCTGTTCGACACGCTCACCGTGGCCGAGAACGTGTGGCTGGGCCTGGACAAATCGCTGCAGCTCGCCGAAGTGGCCCGCAGCATCACCGCCAAGGCCAGCGAGTACGGCCTCGACATCGACCCCTCGCGCCCGGTGCACACGCTCTCGGTGGGCGAGATGCAGCGGGTGGAAATCATCCGCGCGCTGCTCACCAACCCCAAGCTCCTGATCCTGGACGAGCCGACCTCGGTGCTCACGCCGCAGGCGGTCATCAAGCTCTTCACGGTGCTCAACAAGCTGGCGTCGGAAGGCTGCAGCATCCTCTACATCAGCCACAAGCTGCACGAGATCCGCGAGCTGTGCACCGCCTGCACGGTGCTGCGCGGCGGCAAGGTCACGGGCGTGTGCAATCCGCAGAACGAGAGCAACGAATCGCTCTCGCGGCTGATGATCGGCAGCGAGCCGCCGCCGTTGCAGCATCGGCCGGTGCACGCGGGCGCCGTCGCGTTGCGCGTGAAAGGGCTCACGCTCTCGCGCGAAGACCAGTTCGGCGTCGATCTCGACGGCATCTCGTTCGAGGTGCGGGCCGGTGAGGTGGTCGGCATCGCGGGTGTCTCGGGCAACGGGCAGAAGGAACTGCTCTACACGCTCTCGGGCGAGGACGTGCGCGCCGACGCTTCGATGGTCCAGGTGTTCGACAAGCCCGCCGGCCGGCTCAGGCCACGCGCACGCCGCGCGCTGGGCCTGCACTTCGTGCCCGAGGAACGCCTCGGCCGCGGCGCGGTGCCCACGCTGGGGCTCGCGCACAACCTGCTGCTCACGCGCAGCAATGCGGTGGGCAAGGGCGGATGGATCCGCACCTCGGCGCTCGAGAAACACGCCAAGAGCATCATCGAGCGCTTCAACGTCAAGGCCGGCGGCCCGAATGCGGCGGCGCGTTCGCTCTCGGGCGGCAACCTGCAGAAATTCATCGTCGGCCGCGAGATCGATGCCGACCCCAAGCTCTTCATCGTCTCGCAGCCCACCTGGGGCGTGGACGTGGGCGCCGCCGCGCTCATCCGCGGCGAGATCCTCGCGCTGCGCGATGCCGGCTGCGCGGTGCTGGTGGTGAGCGAGGAGCTCGACGAGCTGTTCGACATCAGCGACCGCCTGCACGTCATCGCCAAGGGCCGGCTCTCGCCCTCGATCGACCGCGCCGCGGCCACGCTGCCGCAGATCGGCGAATGGATGAGCGGGCTCTGGCAAGCGCAGGCGAAGGAGGCGGCCCATGCTTAAGCTCGAACCCCGGCCGGAGCTTTCGCGCTTCTGGACTTTTGCCTCGCCGATCCTGGCGCTGCTCATCACGGTGCTGATCGGCGTGGCGCTCTTCGCCGCGCTCGGCAAGGACCCGGTCAAGGGCCTGATGGTGTTCTTCTACGAACCCATCAAGAACGGCTACGCGCTCGGCGAGCTGATGATCAAGGCGACGCCGCTGCTCATCATCGCGCTGGGTCTTGCGGTGTGCTTCCGCTCCAACGTATGGAACATCGGCGCCGAGGGGCAGTTCGTGTTCGGCGCCATCGTCGCGGGCGGCGTGGCGCTGCTGGCCGACAAGAACACCGGTTCGTGGATCGTCGTCGCCATCCTCGTCGCGGGCACGCTCGGCGGCATGGTGTGGGCGGGCATCGTCGCGTTCCTGCGCGACCGGTTCAACGCCAACGAAATCCTCGTGAGCCTGATGCTGGTGTACGTGGCCACGCTGCTCCTGAGCTACATGGTGTTCGGTCCGTGGAAGGATCCGAACGGCTACAACTTCCCGCAGTCCAAGACCTTCGAGGCGGTCACGCAGATTCCGCGTCTCTTCAAGGGCTCGCGCGTGAGCATCGGCTTGATCATTGCGCTGGTGGGTGTGGGCGCGCTGTGGGTGTTCCTGTTCCGCACGCGCGCGGGCTTTGCGCAGCAGGTCGGCGGCCTCGCTCCCGCCGCTGCGCGCTATGCGGGCTTCTCGGCGCGGCGCGCGGTGTGGATCGCGCTGCTCACCTCGGGCGGCGCGGCAGGCCTGGCCGGTGCGCTCGAAGTCGCCGGGCCGCTCGGCCAGCTCACCCCTTATGTGCCGGCCGGCTACGGCTTCGCGGCCATCATCGTGGCCTTCGTCGGGCGGCTGCATCCGGTGGGCATGGTGTTCTCGGCCATCCTCATGAGCATGTTCTATATCGGTGGCGAGCTCGCGCAGTCGCGCCTCGGGTTGCCCAAGTCGCTGACCGGCGTGTTCCAGGGGCTTCTGCTCTTCACGCTGCTGGCCTGCGACACGCTCATCGCCTACCGCATCCGCCGCAAGGCGGCGGCCAAGGCCATCCTCACGACGAGTTCGCTGCAAGTCAGCACGCCGCTGACAGCGCCGGTGGCGCGTCCGACCGAAGGAGCCCTCTGACATGGACAGCTACGCACTCCTGCTCGGCTCGACGCTGAGCGCCGGCACCGTGCTCGCGATCGCGGCACTGGGCCTCTTGATCAACGAGAAGGCCGGCATCGTCAACCTCGGCGCCGAGGGCATGATGCTCTGCGCGGCCATCGCAGGCTTCGCGACGGTGGTCGTCACGCACAACCCCTGGCTCGGCTTCCTCGCGGGCATGGCGGCGGGTGCCTTGCTCGCCGCGTTCTTCGGCGTGCTGGTGATCTGGCTCAACACCAACCAGTACGCGACCGGGCTCGCGCTCAGCCTCTTCGGCGTCGGCTTCTCGGCCTTCGCCGGCATCAACTTCGTGCAGGCCAAGCTGCCCGAGAGCGTGCCGTATGCGATTCCCGTGCTGGCCGACATTCCGCTCGTCGGCCCCGCGCTGTTCCGCCATCACCCGATGGTGTATTTCGCGGTGGTGCTGACCGTCGGGCTCATCTGGTTCCTGTACCGCACGCGCGCCGGCCTCGTGCTGCGCTCGGTCGGCGAATCGCCGGAGTCGGCGCATGCGCTCGGCTACCCGGTGCGGCGCATCCGCTTCATGGCGGTGATCGCGGGCGGCGCGCTCTGCGGACTGGCCGGTGCCTACCTCTCGACCGTCTACACGCCCCTGTGGGTCGAAGGCATGGTCGCGGGCCGCGGCTGGATCGCGCTGGCGCTCACCACCTTCGCCACCTGGCGGCCGATTCGCGTGCTGCTGGGCGCCTACCTCTTCGGCGGCGTCTCGATGCTGGGTTTCCATCTGCAAAGCAGCGGCGTGGATGTGCCGCCGCAGTTCCTCAGCATGCTGCAGTACATCGCGCCGATCGTGGTGCTGGCGCTGATCTCGCGCAACCCCGCGTTCATCCGCATCAACATGCCGGCTTCCATAGGGAAACCGTTCTACCCCGGCTCATAATCGCGTTTTTCGTTTTCCCGCCAACCCGTCCTTTTTGAGGATTTCCGACAATGAATGATCTGAACAAGCGCTCCCTGCTCAAGCTGGCTGCCCTCACGGCGGTCGCTTCGGCGGCCCTGATCGGCTGCGGCAAGAAAGAAGAAGCGGCAGCACCGGCCGCGGCTCCCGCGCCGGCCCCGGCACCCGCTGCAGCCGCGCCTGCTCCGGCCGCGCCGCTCAACATCGCATTCGCATACATCGGCCCGGTGGGCGACGGCGGCTGGACCTTCGCGCACGACAACGGCCGCAAGGCGCTCGAGAAGGAATTCGGCGACAAGATCAAGACCACCTTCGTGGAAAGCGTGCCCGAAGGCGCCGACGCCGAGCGCGTGTTCCGCGACATGGTCGGCCAGGGCAACAAGCTGATCTTCGGCACCACCTTCGGCTACATGGAGCCCATGCTCAAGGTCGCCACCGACAGCAAGGACGTGAAGTTCGAGCACGCCACCGGCTACAAGACGGCCGACAACATGCGCACCTACGACAGCCGCACGTACGAAGGCGCGTACATGGCCGGCGTCATTGCCGGTGCCATGACCAAGAGCAACACGCTCGGCGTCGTGGGCTCGGTGCCGATTCCCGAAGTGCTGCGCAACATCAACAGCTTCACGCTGGGCGCGCAGTCGGTCAACCCGAAGATCACCACCAAGGTCGTGTGGGTCAACGAATGGTTCAGCCCGCCGAAGGAAACCGAAGCGGCCACCGCGCTCATCAACGGCGGCGCCGACATCCTGTTCCAGAACACCGACTCGCCCGCCGTGCTCAAGACCGCACAAGAGAAGGGCAAGCGCGCCTTCGGCTGGGATTCGGACATGACCGCCTACGGCCCCAAGGCCCACCTGGGCTCGGCCACCATCAACTGGGCGCCGTACTACATCAAGGCCACGCAGGACGCGCTCGACGGCAAGTGGGCGACCGGCCAGGCCTGGTGGGGCGTGAAGGAAGGCGCCATCGACCTCGTCTCGATCGCCGAAGACGTGCCGGCCGAAACCAAGGCCAAGGTCGAGGAAGTGAAGAAGGGCCTGAAGGACGGCAGCTTCGTGATCTGGAAGGGCCCGATCCTCGGCCAGGACGGCAAGGAAGTGGTCGCCAAGGACGCGGTGGCCGACGACAAGTTCCTGACGGGCATCAACTTCTACGTCAAGGGCGTCGAAGGCAAGGTGCCGGGCGGCGACAAGAAGTAATCGCGTCGCCTCGGCGATCGCAGACGGACAAGGGTCGCCGGCGGGCGGCCCTTTTTTATTCGTCCGTCCGTCTGCCTCCGTGCGGAAGAGTAATTCGTAAGTATTACCTTGCAAACCCAAGGCAAGCGGGGTCTATCGGCATGGGCGACTACAGGTAAGAAAACGCTTACAGTCGACGCCAACCCCCTTCGTTTCTCCCCCAATTCCCCTGACTCGCCAGGTTCATTCCAGTGACTACCGTAACGATCGCCGACGCTTGCTTTCCGGGCTTCGACGCGGGCTTCACCATGGCGTTCCAGCCGATCGTGGACATCACACGGCACGAGGTCTTTGCGCACGAAGCGCTGGTGCGGGGCATCGGCGGCGAGGGTGCGGCCGAAGTGCTTGCCTCGGTGGATCCTTCGCAGCGCTTTGCGTTTCATGAAGCCTGCCGCATGAAGGCCATCGAGATGGCGGCGGCGCTGGGCATGGAGTCCAGGCTCAGCCTCAACGTGATGCCCAACGATCTTTCCGGGCAGCCCGCATGTTTTCGCTCCGCCATGGCGGCCGCGGCGCAGTGCAACTTCCCGGTCGACCGCCTGATGTTCGAAGTCACCGAGGGCGAGCGCGTGCGCGACCTGCCGGGCCTGGCCGAGATCTTCCGCACCTTCAGGCCCTACGGCTTCACCTCGGCCATCGACGATTTCGGCGTTGCCTACGCGGGCTTCGAGATGCTTGCGGCCTTCCAGCCCGACGTGATGAAGGTCGACATGAGCCTGGTGCGCAACATCGATGCCGACCCGGTCCGGCTGGCCATCGTGAGGGGGCTGGTCGCCACCTGCGACGAACTCGGCATCGGCGTGATCGCGGAAGGCGTGGAGACCGCCGAGGAGGTCGAGGCGCTGCATGCGCTGGGGGTGAATCTCTTCCAGGGCTACTTCTTCGCGCGGCCCGGCGTCGGCACGCTGCCGGCGGTGAACTGGGGCTCCGCCTGACAAGGCGAGCCCCGGCGGTCAGGCGGAAAACGCGAACCTGTTCCGGCCCGCCGACTTGGCGGCATAGAGCGCGGCATCCGCGCGCGCCAAGAGTTCCTCGGCGCTGACGGCGGCGCCGCCCGGCTGCTCGAACGCAATGCCGATGCTGGTCGTGACGCTCAGGTCGCGGCCGTGGATGCTGAACAGCGGGACGTTGACCTGCGCGAGCACCTTGCGCGCCACGACGCGGGCTGCCTCCTCGTCGCGCACGTTCTCCAGCACCACCACGAACTCGTCGCCCGCCAGCCGCGCCACCGTGTCGGTGCTGCGCACGCTGGCCAGCAGGCGACGGGCGTATTCCACCAGCACGCCGTCGCCGCTCGCATGGCCGTGCGTGTCGTTGATCTTCTTGAACCAGTCGATGTCCAGGAACATCAGCGCGATCGCACGGCCCGCGCGCCGCGCCCGCAGGATGGCCGGGGGCAGCAGCTCGTTGAAGGCGAGCCGGTTCGGCAGGCCGGTGAGCGTGTCGAGCCGGGCCTGCTCGATCAGCTTGCGCTCCACGCCCTTGAGCGCCGTGATGTCCAGGCACAGCGAGAAGATGCCGCGCCGCGACCCGTCGGCGCCGATGTCGGGCACGTAGCTCATGCGCGTCATGCGGTCCGCGCCGTGCGTATGGATGAGGGCCTCGAACTCGACGCGCTCGCCGGCCATCGCACGGTCGGTCATGGGTTTGCGCGCCGCGTAGGTCTCCTCGCCGATCACCTCGCGAAGCGGGCGGCCCACGATGTCGGCCGGGTCGACGTCCAGCCACTCGCGGTGCGTGCCGTTGGCAAAGCTCACCTTCTCGTCGCCGTCGATGTAGGTGATGAGCGCAGGCAGGTTGTCGGTGATGGTGCGCAGCCGGTTCTCGCTCTCGGCCTGGCGCAGCTCGGCCTGCTTCAGGGCCGTGATGTTGAATGTCATGAGGTAGAAGCCCACCACCCTGCGCTCCAGGTCGCGGTCGGGAATCATGTGCACCAGGAAGTGCCCCTGCTCGCCGCGCACCGGCGCCTCGACCGGGAAGCGCACCGATTTTCCGGCGAGCACCTGTGCGATGTAGGGCACCTGCTGCCGGTAGAGATCCTCGCCGACGGCCGATCGCAGGGTGACGCCCGTGAGCGGGCCGTCGTCGCTCAACCCGGCCATCCGCCGCGCCCGGCTGTTGCCGTAGAGACAGTTTTCCTGGCTGTCGAAATAGCCCATCAGCGCCGGCATGCTGTCGGTGATGTCGCGCAACCGCTTTTCCTGCTCGGTCAGGGCCTTGCGCACGTTGACTTCATCGGTGATGTCGAAGGTCATGGCGAACACGCCCTGCACCGCGCCGCCCGCGTCCCGGTCGGGAATGTAGTGGGCCTTGTAGGTGCGCTCGCCCAGGCCCCGCAGCGGATCGCCCTTCTTCTCGATGACCACCGTTTCCCCGGCCAGGGCGCGCTGGATGAAAGGTGCCACGACGGCGAAATCCGCATCGCCGCGCGCGGCCGGCATGGACGTGCCGACCATCGAGACGCCGCCGTGCAGGGCCCTGACGCGGGCGTTCACGAAGGTGTAGTTCAGCGCTGCGTCCACATGCGACACCAGCGCCGGGATGTTGTCCGCGATGACGCGCACCTGCGCCTCGCTGTGCGCCAGGCTCATCTCGATGCGCTTGCGCTCCGTCACGTCGAAGGTCATGGCGTAGTAGCCGCGGTACTGCCCGTTCTGGTCGAGGTCGGGGATGAGGTCGGTCTGGAAGAAGCGCCCGTGCCCGGCCGGGTTGAGCGAGCCTTTTCTCTCGAAGGTGGCGGGTTCGCCGGCAGCCACGCGCCGCAGGCCCTCGGCCATGAGCGGATCGTCGCCGATCTCGCTCATGCTCCGCACGGGTTGCCCGACGAGCTCGGCCGCGCCACGGCCCAGTTCCTCGCACAGGCGCGCGTTCACGAAGGTGTAGTGGCCCTGCGCATCGGCATGCGACACCATGGCGGGGAGGTTGTCGGTGATGTCGCGCAGGAACTTCTCGCTGGCCTGGCGCTGCCGCATCAGCCGGTCGAAGGTGCGCGAGAGGTCGCCGATCTCGTCGTCGGTGTAGGTGTGCAGGGCAGTCACCACACCCGGCGCGGCGTGCGCGTCCAGCATGTGCCGGTGCAGCGCCGTGAGGGGCTTCAACTGCCGGCGGGCGACACCCAGCGCGATGGCGCCAGCCAGCAGCGCGAGCAGCGCAGCGCCCACCCAGGCCGCGCGCTCGATGGCCTCGATGCGGGCAAAGGCCTCCTCGCGCGGATACATGCCCGCCATGATCCACCGCACCTGCCGCAGGTGCTTGAAGGCATAGAGGCCACGCACGCCCTCGCGGTTGACGCTTTCGGTGGTTCCCTCGAAACCCGCCATCGCGCGTTCGATCTCGGGGTTGCGCGCCGTCTGCGGGCTCGCCGGATTCAGCACGCGCTCCTCGCGCGGATGGTCGATCACGATCCCGTCGGTCGTGATGATGAACAGGTACCCGGTCTTGCCGAACCGGACCCCGGCCAGTTCGCCCAGGATGTTGCGCTCCTTCAGGTTGATGGAGCCCATGATCACGAACTGCACGTTGCCGGCCGCGTCCAGCACCGGTTCGGTGATCGCCACCTGCGCGAGGCCGTTCAACCGGTTCCGGTAGGGCTGCGAGGTCACGCCCGCCTTGGCGGCGATCGTGTCCTGGAAGTACGCGCGGTCCTTGACGTTGAGGCGGCCGATCTGGTGGGCGCCGTTGAGGTTGGCGGCCAGGTTGCCGTCCATGTCGATGAAGGCGACGTTGTCGAACGCCTCGCGCAGCGACTTGTGCTGTTCCAGAAAGGCCTGCAGCGGCACGGCGTTCGACAGCCGCTGCGCCTCCACGCTGTCGCCGAAGGTCTTGAGCAGGGTGCGCCGGCCGACGAACTTCTGGTCGACCGCATCGGCCAGGGCCGAGACGTGCGCGAACTCCTCGTTCGCGATCGACTTCTCCATGCTGCTCTTGACGAGCTGCAAGGCGACGGTGGCGACGGTGAATGTGGCTGCCAGCACCACCGCGGCGACGCCGAGGCTCAAGCGGGTGTGCAAGCCGATGCGGAATTTTCTGGTGCCTGTGGGATTCATTGACCTGCCGCGGGGGAGCGCTGCACCAAGGATGTGGTGACGGCCTTCAAGGTAGGCGTTCCGGGCTGGAAGCGCAAGTAGCGCTTGTCATGATCCGGCGCGGAGGAACTCTTCACCGGTGCGGCGCTCGCTTCGCGGCGACAACGACTTCCGCGCTGTCGACGAACCCCCGTATCAACCGCTGTCGGGGCGATGCGCGCAGCCACAGCACGCCGAAGCGCCGCGGCTCCGAAGGCAGCGGCAGCGGGATCTTCGCGACGCGCTGGCCTTCGAGCAGCGGCGATGCGATGTCGGGCACCAGCGAAACCCCCAGCCCGCGATCGACCATCATCGCGATCGCCAGCAGCGAACTGAGCTCGAAACGCTCCTGCGGCACGATGCCCGCCGCGCGCAGGTACCGGTCGGCCTGCTTGCCGCCGCCCAGCGCCCGGTCGTAGCGGATCAGCGGCGAGGTGCGCAGCAGCTCGTGCGGATCGTGCCTGGCGAGCCGGCTCGGCGCGAGCAGCACCAGCGGTTCCTCGCGCAGCAGCGACCAGTCGAAGGTCTTGGCGAGCACGTACGGTGGATAGAGGCACACGGCCGCGTCGAGCTCGCCCTGCTGCACTGCCTTGTGGAGCGTGGCCGTCGTGCCCGATTGCAGGAAGACCTTCACGCCCGGATGCGTCTTCACGAAGCGCGCGAGGATGTCCGGCAGCAGGCTGTGGATGGCCGTGTTGATGGTGCCGACGAGGAGTTCGCCGCCGGCTGCGTCGCTGTTCAGCAGCGTCTTGATGTCGCCCACCTCGCGCAGCAGGTTGCGCGCACGCTGCACCAGCAGGTGCCCCGCCTCGGTCGGCTGCACCGTGCGGCCCGCGCGTGCGAGCAGCGGCGCGTTGAGCTCGCGCTCCAGCGTGCGTATCTGCTGGGCCACGGCGGCGGGCGTCAGTTCGAGCCGGCGCGCGGCCTCCGACATCGAGCCCGACTCCACCACCAGAAGAAAGCTTTGCAGGTAGGCTGTTTCCATGAAAGATAGATTTTCTATGATCTGATCATAGGGAGCATGTGTTTTTCTTTGCTCAGGCGCTGCGCACACTGCGGCGCATGAGAAGCAAACTGTTTGTTCCCGGAACGCGTCCCGAGTTGTTCGCCAAGGCGTTGGGCGGCGCGGCCGATGGCGTGTGTTTCGACCTGGAAGATGCGGTGTCCGAGCCGCGCAAGGGCGAGGCGCGCGATGCCGTGCGGCAACTGCTGCAGGGTGGCGAGCCGGCCGCATCGGGCAAGACCGTGATCGTTCGCGTCAACGCGATGGACACGCCGCACTTCGCAGCCGACATCGCGGCGGTGGCCCAGCCCGGCGTTCACCTCATCAACATTCCGAAGCCCGGGAGCCCGGCGCATGTGCGCGCGGCGGTCGAGGCCATCGAGCGTGCCGAGCAAGCCAACGGCGTGCGCACGCCCATCGGCCTGCTGCTGAACATCGAGGCGCCTTCGGCCTTGCGCACTGCAGCGCAGCTTGCAGGGGCTCATCCGCGCGTGGCGGGGCTGCAGCTGGGGCTCGGCGACCTGTTCGAGCCGCTGGGCATCGCGCGTCGCGAGCCGACCGCCATCCAGCAGGCGATGTTCGCGATGCGCATCGCCGCGGGCGAGGCGGGCGTCTATGCCTACGACGGCGCTTTCGCGGACATCCGCGATGCCGAAGGATTCCGCGCCGAGGCCATGCTGTCGCGCAACCTCGGCTTTCTCGGCAAGACCTGCATCCACCCGAGCCAGATTGCGATCGCCAACGAGGTGTTCCGGCCTACCGATGAAGAAATCGCACACGCCTGCAAGGTGGTCGAGGCCGCGCGCGACGCCGATGCCAAGGGCGTGGGCGCCTACGTGGTCGACGGAAAAATGATCGACATCCCTTTCGTGATCCGCGCACGCGCCATCGTCGCGAGCGCGCGCAGCCTGGGCCTGTTGCCGGGCTGAGCTTTCCGCTTTCTTTAAAAAAATCAGGAGACAAGACAGATGAAGATTTCCCCGTCATTTCGCCTGCGCGCGCTCGCAGTGGCCGCTGTCGCCGGCGGATGCCTGTTGAGCGGCAGCGCATTCGCGCAGGCCGCCTACCCGACCAAGGCCATCACCATCGTCGTGCCCTATCCGGCGGGCGGCTCCAACGACACCTTCGCACGGCAGGTGGCCAAGGAACTGGGCGAGGAGCTCAAGCAACCGGTGATCATCGACAACCGCCCCGGCGCGAGCGGCAACACCGGCACCGGGCAGGTCGCGAAGGCCGCGCCCGATGGCTATACGCTCGTGGCCGTGTCCTCGAGCATGACGACCAACGCGGCGGTGCAGTCCAAGCTGCCGTTCGATCCGGTCAAGGGCCTCGCGCCCGTGGCCATGTTCGCCAAGGGCCCGTTCATCGTTGCGGTGAACAACGACTTTCCCGCGAAGACGCCGGCCGAGCTCATCGCCGCCATCAAGGCGAAGCCGGGGCAATACAACTACGCGTCGTCCGGCTCGGGCAGCGTCAACCAGTTCGGCACCGAGCTGCTCAAGGCCAAGGTGGGCGACCTGCAGATCGCGCACATCCCCTACAAGGGCATGGGCCCGGCCGTGACCGACCTGATCGGCAACCAGACGCAGCTCTTGATTTCGAGCGGGCCGTCGCTGCTGCCGATGGTGCGCGCCGGCAAGCTGCGCGCGGTCGGCATCACGAGCCTGAAGCCGAGCCCGATCGCGCCCGACCTCACGCCGATTTCCACGGCCGTGCCCGGCTATGAATTCGAACTCTGGTGGGGCCTGCTGGCGCCCGTGGGCACGCCGCCCGATGTGGTGGCCAAGCTCAACGGCGCGGTCAACAGGATCCTGGCCAAGCCCGAGATCACCGCCAACTTCCTGCGCGAAGGCGCCATTGCCACGCCGCTCACGCCCGCGCAGTTCGGCACCGTCATCGCCGAGGATGTCGAGCGCTGGAAGAAGCTGGCCAAGCAGCAGAGCATCACTGCCGACTGACGATTGAGGAAAGAAGGATCCATGAGCTTCGACGCCGACAAAGACGACACACGCCTGCCCGCGCGCAGCGGCCCCGCGGGACCGTTGAGCGGCCTGCGCGTGCTCGACCTGAGCGCCTACATCGCGGGCCCCTACGGCTGCTCGCTGCTGGCCGACCAGGGCGCCGAGGTCATCAAGATCGAACCGCCCGCGGGCGACAACCTGCGCAAGTACCCCTCGACGCTCGAAGCCGAGAGCCGCGCCTTCATCGGCGTGAACCGCAGCAAGCTCGGCGTGGTGCTCGACCTGAAGAACGCAGAGGACCTTGCCGCGCTGATGGCGCTGGTGCGCACCGCCGACGTGCTGGTGCACAACTTCCGGCCCAGCGTGCCGCCGCGGCTGGGCATCGCGTACGACCAGCTGAAGGCGATCAATCCGCGCCTCATCTATTGCAGCCTCACGGGCTATGGCGAGACCGGCCCGCTGCGCGAGAAGGCGGGCTACGACCAGGTGCTGCAGAGCATGACCGGCATGTGCGCGCTGCAGGGCAAGCGCGGCGAGCCGCCCGAGATCATCTACGGCTCTGTGGTCGACTACTACGCAGCCGCGCTGGTGGCCGCGGGCGTGGCCTCTGCGCTGTACGAGCGCGAGAAGAGCGGGGAAGGGCAGTTCGTCGGCGTGTCGCTGCTGCGCTCCGCGCTCACGATGCAATCGGCCCGCATGGTGTGGGCCGAGGGCGAGCCGAAGGACGTGGGGCGCGACATGCGCTCGGGCGGCATCACCGGCCTGCATCCGACGCGTGAAGGGCACATCTACATCTCGGCGAACACGCCGCACTTCTGGCAGGCGCTGTGCGCCAAGGTGGGCCTGCCCGAGCTCGCGGCCGACGAGCGCTACGACTCGGTGCGCAAGCGCGCGCAGCACTTCGCGGAGATCGTTCCACGCCTGCGCGAGGCGCTGGCTTTGCGCACCGCGCTCGAATGGGAAGAACTGTTCGGCGAGGAGGTTCCTTGCGCGGCAGCCCGCACGGTCGAGGACATGTTCGACAACGAACAGGTGCTGGCCGAGGACATGGTCGCGAACTTCGCGCATCCCACGCTCGGGTCGTATCGCGGATTCACGAGAGCGGTGAAGTTCGGACGCACGCCCGGCCCCGAGCCCTTCGCCGCGCCGACGCTGGGGCAGCACACGGACGAGGTCCTGAAGCCCACGAACGCGGCAGACTGACGCGCGCATGAACGTCGTCTATCCCAACAGCAGCGGCACGCGCCCACCTGCCAGCGTGGCGCCGGTGGGCGCGTGCGATTCGCACATGCACATCTACGACCGCCGCTTCGCGCTGCACGGCTCGCCGGACGCCATGGTCGACAAAGCCACCGTCGACGACTACCGCCTGATGCAGCAACGCATCGGCACGCAGCGCACGGTCGTCGTGCAGCCGCGCGTGCACGGCACCGACAACAGCGTGACGCTGGACGCCATCCACGCGCTCGGCCCTGCGCAGACGCGTGGTGTCGCGGTGCTCCACCCCGATGTGAGCGATGCCGAGCTCGAGCGACTGCACGCAGGCGGCATTCGCGGCATCCGCTTCACGCTCTACACGCCGGTCAACGCAGCGACCGATTTCTCGATGGTCGAGCCGCTCGCGCAGCGTGTGCATGCGCTCGGCTGGCATGTGCAACTGCACTGGAGCGCCGACCAGATCGTGGCGCACGCGGACCTGCTCGCGCGCCTGCCGTGCACGATCGTCTTCGACCATCTCGCGCGCCCGCCGCTGCCCGATGCGCTTTCGCATCCCGCGTTCGACGTGGTGAGCCGGTTGCGCGACAACGGCCGTACGTGGGTCAAGCTCTCCGGCCCCTACCTCGACTCGAAGACCGGCGCGGAGGGTGGTTACGCCGACACGACGGCCATCGCGCGGGCCTGGGTCCGCCAGGCCCCCGAGCGCGTGGTGTGGGGCAGCGACTGGCCGCACCCGACCGAGCCGGTCGCCAAGCCCGACGATGCGGCGCTGTTCGACCTGTTGAGCCAGTGGGTGCCCGACGAGCCCACGCGCCTCCGCGTGCTCGTGGACAACCCGGCGCGGCTCTACGACTTTCCTGACACCAAGAAGCCCGAGACAACCGAATGACGAAGAGAAGCCTCCTGAAATCGATCGCCGCGCTGGCCGCGTGCGCTCCCTTGCTCGGCTGGGCCGCGTGGCCCGACAAGCCCATCCGCATGGTCGTGCCGTATGCCGCGGGCGGCGGCGCGGACAACACCGCGCGCGTCGTCGCGCAGCAGATGAGCGCTGCGCTCGGCCAGCAGATCGTGATCGACAATAAGCCAGGCGCAGGCGGCGTGATCGGCGAGGACAACGTGGCCAAGGCACCCGCCGACGGCTACACCGTGCTCTATGACGCCTCGGCGTTCTCGGTGAATCCGTCGCTGCGCAAGCTCCCCTTCGACGCGGCAAAGGATTTCATTCCCGTCTCGCTGGTGGCCACCGCGCCGCAGATCTTGGTCGTGCCCGCCACCGCGCCCTACAAGACAGTGGCCGAGTTCCTCGACTTCGCGCGCAAGAACCCCGGCAAGCTGAGCTTCGCCTCGGCGGGCGGGGGCACCGGCTCGCACCTGGCGGGAGAGGCGCTGAACGAGCAGGCCAAGGTCAACCTGATGCACGTGCCCTACAAGGGCGGCGCGCCCGCGCTGACCGATGTGATGGGCGAGCAGGTGTCGGCGTATTTCGGCAACGTGGCCTCGACGCTGGGCTACGTCAAGTCGGGCAAGCTGCGCGCGCTGGCGGTGAGCTCCAGCAAACGCGTCAACGGATTGCCCGAGACGCCGACGCTCGCCGAGTCGGGCCTGCCGGGCTACAACGTGGTCGAGTGGAACGGCGTGTTCCTGCCCAAGGGCACGCCGGCGGATGTCGTGCAGCGGCTGGGCAAGGCGGTGCAGGCGGCGGTCAACGATCCCGCCGTGAAGCAGAAGCTGCTGCAGTTCGGCCTGGAGCCGGCGGGCACGACGTCAGAGGCGTTCGCGAAGTTCGTGCAGGACGAGACGGGCCGGGTGAGCGCACTGGTGCGGGCGCGCAGTATCCGCGTCGATTGAGCTACCGCTGCTTCACTCGCGGCTCGCTCACTTCGTGGATGCGGTCGATGATGCCGCAGGGTCATGTCTTCTTGCCTCGATCTGCCGAGGCAAGACGCTGAAGCCGTTGGCCTGGCTAACGAAACGGCCGCAGAGACATGACCATCCTGGGCGGCACTCGCCCATTCGAGTCGAACGGAAGCCGCTCGGTCTTGATGATTCCCCGCCGCGCGGCTTCGTCCCACTCGGGGTAGCCGCTGGATTTCTCGAGCACGACCCGGATGATCCACCCGTCGGGCCGGAGTTCCAGGCCGAATTCGGCGGCGGGGTTGCCCTGAACGCCATCGGTAGAAAAGATCAGGTTCGGGCGCACGGCAGCAGCAACCCGTGCGGCGTAGTTGTTGCCCGGGTCTGCGCCGGTTGTCGGCGCGGCGCTGGCCGTTGCGTTGCCGGCGAGCCGGTAGTCTATGGGGACCATGACGCTGGAAGGCGCCGTCTTTCCGCTGCGCGTGCGGGCTGGTGTGAACTGCATCCGCAGGACGGCGGCTGTGGCCGCATCGTCCAGCACCGCATAACCCGAACTCTCCGCGACCGTCACGAAGGCTGGAATGCCGTCGGCACCGACCATCGCGCGCAGGAGCACTTTTCCTTCGTAGCCACCGTTGCGCGCAACGGCCGGGTACTCGACGGGTGGCGCTGCAACGTAGGTCGCCTGTGTCGCGATGGGGTCGCGCTCGCGCTCGCTCCTGGCCTCCTTCGCGGTCTGAGAGCGAGCCCGAAGTGCGGCTGCTTCGGCGGTATTTCCCCGGCGGTCTTCGATGTCGGCCATGAGATCGACTGTCTCGGCAAGCTCCGCAGCGCTGCTTCGAAACAGCAGCTGCTTGAGTTCGAGCGCGCGCTTGGCGGACTTGTGCGCCTCTTCGATATTGCCCGTGGCAAGCCGGATCTGCGCAATGGTGTGCAGCACGCGAGACAGCGAATCGTTGTCGGACGAGGTCGGTGCGTTCAGGATCTCCAGCGCACGCCGGGCGGGTTCTTCGGCGGCGTCGACGTGGCCCGCGGCCACTTCCGTGACCGCGATTTCGGTCAGGACAAGGCCGATGAGCGGCTGGAAAGGCGGGCTCTGGCGCTGCGCAATTTCAAGTGCTCGCTGGAAGTATTTGAGGGCACCGTCGAGGTCTTTCTTCTCACGCCGCAAGACGCCCAGCAGGCGCAGAACCTGGGGCATGCGCGCCGACTGCTGGCTGGGCGGCATGGTCTCGTAGGTCGCCAGGGATTTCTCCAGCATGGACTGTGCGCGCGTGTTGTCCTTCAGGACCGAGTACATCACCGCTTGCTCGTACTGCACGCGCAATTGGCCCGCGCGGCTCTCTTCGTCCGGCATTGCGTACAGCGCTGCAGCGCGCGCGTAGAGCGGCTCGGCCTCGTCCATGCGTCCTTCCCGGGCGCACAGGTTGGCCAATGCGGCGACGATCGATGCCTGTGCGGCGAGATCAGGCGACGACATGCGATCGGTGAGGGCCAAGGCACGCCGAAGCAAAGGCTCTGCGCGCCTGCGTTCACCTTGCTCCAGGTACAGGAGGCCGAGCTTCCACGCGCTGATGAACTGGATCGGGTGCAACGGCGGAGCGGCGCGCGCGGAAAGGTCAGCCATGCGCTGGGCCATCTGGAGCGCGCTCGAGGTCTGGCCGCTGGCGTAGTACCCCCGCATCGCTTCGTGCAGGCGCTCCCAGTCCGCCATGTCGGCCCGAGAGATGGCGGAGGCGGGTTGTGCGTGAGCCGGATGTCCGGCCATCCCGGTGGCGAGAGCCATCGCGAGAGCGAATGCGGCCAGGCGAAGCGAGGGCGTGGGCCGGGTGAGATGACGACGCTTGGGCGCCATGACGCTCACTTGATTTCCTCGCAATTGCCGGCCATGCATCGAAGGATGAGGGCGTATCCGCTCTCGCAGGGGACGCTGAAAGTCTCTTCCGCGGCGCCCTTGCCGACCAGCGTTGCTTTGGGCTCGGTGGTGCAGCGTTGCCGCTTTGCGAATTGCTCTGCGCCGGCGGCATTGGATCCCGGGGACGGTGGTATTGCCGCGGGACCGGACCCGCTCCTTGCCACTTCCGTCGGCACCACCACGGCGCGGGAGGGCGTGTCCGGATTCACCACGAGCGCTGGCAGTGTCGGCGTGGCAGGGCGCGCGCCCGAGGCTGCTGTTCGCGACGCGCCGTCTTGGTTGAAGCGGGTCATGGCAAGCAGGCCTCGCTCGGGAATCGCGCGAATCCATTCGGCGGGCCGTGCAAAGTTGAGGTTCTGGGCACCTCCGCCGATGATCGCGGTCGTGATGCCGATGAGTCGTCCCTGGTCGTCGAACAATCCGCCTCCGCTCGATCCCGGAGAGATGGGAGCGGTGATCTGGATGTACTCGAGCTCGCCTGCGGGATCGCGGCGCAGCGAAGAAATCAGCCCGTCGCTGAGACTTTGCTCCAGGCCTCGTGGTGCACCGATGGCGTAGACCTTCTGACCGACTCGCAGCGAAGCGATGGGGGCAATGTTTTGCGATACCGCGGGCAGCCGGTCTGCCTTGAGTTGGCAAAGGTCGCGTTCGGGATCGGGAAACTCCAGTCGCGCGGGAGTCTCCTCCCGATCTCGCCTCAGCGTGATGGATGTCGCCTGACGCAGCACGTGGCAGTTGGTGATCACGCGGCCCGGAGATACGACGACGGCGCTGCCGCTGCCGATCACCCGGGCGTTGTCGTCGCGCGCGAGCACCACCCACACGGCCGGCGATGCCTGGCGGAACAACTCTTCTGGCGTCAGCGCATGAGAGGCCACGGGCAACAAGGCGGCCGTGGCCAGCATTGCGCAGGTAAATCTGTTCTTCATCGAAACTCCCTCTACGGCGTCGGCGGGCTACTTCGCGATCAGGCCGCGCAGATCGTTCATTTCGACGTGGCCGGCATTTCCCCCGGACCAGGGCACCGCAGGCGGCTGCAGATCGGTGAGCCCGGTTTGAAGCGGAATCGCGCGCTTGACGACCTCGGCGACCGTCATCGCACCGCTTCGTCCCTGGCTTGCAACAAATGGCGCGAGTGCTTCGGTGACTGCCTTGGCCCTGAGTGCGAACCTGCCACCGGGCTCGGACAGATCCTTGAACATCATGATCGTCGCGCGACTGGTCCACGTGGTGATCGTGACGGTGCTTCCGGGGATGTAGACGTAGCCACCACCGCCTCCGCCCTTGGCTTCAATCCACTCCAGGGGACGCCCATCGTCCGAGGCCGCGCCGAGGCGCGGGACCCGATCGAGGTCGGCGGGCAATTGCGCGGTGCCGCTGGGCAACACCGTGAAGTAGGTGAAGCCCTTCTGCTGCGTCAGATCGGCGCATCGGTAGATCCAGTAGTTCCAAACCTGGTCCTTCGATGTGTTGCCGTTGCCGGAAAACTCGACGATGTAGGTGTTGTCCGTGATGCGGGTATCGGTGTAGCCGCCGGTCGCGCCCTTGGGCTGATAGACCGTGGTGCACGCCGCCATGCAAGCCGCCACGCACAGCAGTGACAGTGGCCTCCCGATTCGTTCCCAGAGGAGATTCATAGGTCTCTTCGTGTTGTGATTGGTTTTATTTGCTACGAAGATACGCAGACACTTCGTTTTTCGCAACAGAAAGTTGCAATTGAATCCCGTTGCTCGTTGACGGCGTGTGGATTTGGCAACTCGCTTCTGGAGCGGGACGCGATGTACCAAGTGAGTGCGTTGACGTGGGCGGGCGGCCGCCGGTCGATCGATCGATTGCGACAGGCTTCATCCACTCTGCGCGAGCCTTGTGGCCCATGCAGCCACGGATCAGGAAGAGGGCACGTCCCAGCGCTTCTTGAAGGCAGCGAACACCGCAGGTGGATTCAGCTGCTTCGCCGACCGGTCCTCCAGCGCTTCGGCTTCGTCGGAGTCCGAGATGCTGCAGAACAGGGTCAGCGCCTGCCTGTCGGCGCCGGTGCCGAAGAAGCCTTCCTGATCCAGCTCGGCCAGTGCCTGGGTCATCGCCTCGTGCAGTCGCGAGCAGAAGGCGCCGAAGGCACGGCCGCCGCCCAGCGTCGACACATGGGTGCGAAGGCGCTCGCACGGTGCGTCGAACTGTTCCGCATGCAGGGCTTCGTAGGCCCACTCCGCAGTGCCCCAGCGGGCGTACGCGACGTCGGCGGGATCGCTGAAGTCGCCGTCCAGCAGCATGCGCTGAAAAGCCTCCTCGCTGTTGGCGCTCGGGCACACCGTCATCGCGCCGTCGTCGGTGTACAGCGCCATGGCATAGAACCGCTCGCCAGGATGCTGTGCACGCAGCGCGCCGAAGGCGGAGCGGGCCGCTTCGCGGATCTGAACGCGCAGCGTGTCGAAATCGAAGGAGTTCATGCGTTGCGGACGTGATTCGTCTTCCATATGTTGGGCCAACGGTCAGTCTTCCCCGGAGGCGGCCTGTTTCGAGGGACAGGCATCAGCCGCCGCTCGGTCCGGCAGATGCAGAGAAGACCTTGGCCACCTCGTACATTCCCGGGTCGAACGTGGCAATGGCAAGTGCCTGTTCGAGGTAGGGGGAAGCGATCGGGTTCGCGCGCATGGCCTGGTAGTGCTCGGCGCTCTGCCATTGCGCGTACATCGTGACCTTCGTGCCATCGACGCTGCGGTGAAGCGCAGCGGAAACAAAGCCCGGCACGTGGCGCACGGATGTATCGGTGGCACGCGTGAGCAGGTCGATGAGATCCTGTTGCCTTTGGGGATCGACCTTGAAGACGTTGATGAGCGTGACGAAGCCGGTGTTTTCGACAATCGTGGTCATTCGATCAGTTCCTTCTTGCAGCGCTCGACCCGAATTGAATCGGCAAGATCGTAGCCGGTCTGGCACTTGCTGGTCTGCTGGTCCGCGCGATCAGCTTGCGCAGATTGCAGCGGGCGGCCTCGGGTACTCCATCTCCTGCATGACCAATCGCGCCGCGCCTTCCCATGCCGCGCAGCGATTTCGCACAGCGCGCGGTCCAGCTGCTGCACCGGCTTCGACGATGCAGACAGCCGCAGGCGTGTCGATGCTTCGCGAGCCGGTTGTGCGACGGGTGGCGGACTACCATTCAACCCGGCGCGGCCACCCGCGATGAACAGTCCGCATGGAGCAATCATGAAGATCGATGCGTTCGATGAGAGCCTGGAACACCGCAACATCCTGCCCTACGACTCCGCGTACGCCGAGGTGTTCGCGCAAGTTCAGCGCCACGTTCAGGAGCACCTCGAGGGCGTGGAACTCGTTCACATCGGCAGCACCGCCATTCGCGGCCTGCGGGGAAAGCCGATGGTCGATGCTGTCGCCATCACGCAGAGGGCGCATTTGCGCAGCGAGCAACAGGCGTTCGAGGCGCTCGGGTTTCATCGTCGTGCCGTATGGGTGGATAAAGATGAGAAGCCCTATGTATGCGCGAGCGTCGTGCACGACGGGCGCAGGTTTAACGTCAACATCCACATCTGCCACCGTGGCGATCCGGTGCACAAGGACTCGCTGGCCTTCATGGACATCCTCGACAGGCGTCCCGACCTGCGCAGGAAGTACGAAGAGGCCAAGGACCACGCCCACACGATCGATCCCGTCAATCCGGAGGTCTACAACCGGGAGAAAGCGGCGGTGATCCAGGAGATACAGGCGCAGATCGAACTCGCGGAAAAACAAGGGATGCCATGACCCTCTCGACGAAGAACCTCAAAGACCTCCCGGCCATTCCAGAACTGAAACGGCTGGCGCAGTCGATTGCGATGCTCGACGCCATCCTGTCGCCGGAGTGGGAGTACCGGTACTACTCGTTCAACCAGGCGTGGTCGGATGGCGAGGTGATGGGCTCGATGCGCAACGGCTCGGGCGACCATTGGTTCGCCATCTTCTGCGCTGCGGGCGCCGCCATTCATGGCCTCGCGCACGAGGCACCGATGTTCAGTCCCGGCAATCCGCAGCCGGCCATCTTCGACCGCTTGCCGGCAGCGTTCCACGCGAACCTCTTGCGGGAGCCCGCATTCACCACCCAGGACAGCACGTTCTGCATCTGGCGCCTGAGCGATGACGAGCAGTGGTCCTGCGGACAGGTCGAACTTCCAGCGGGCGAAGATCCCGATGGATCGGCCGAATTGCTCGGCATTCTTGCGGGACGACCCGAGCAATACGTCGAGTTCGCCAGCGACTACTACGAGTGCGATGTCGATGTGGACGATATTGCCGCGATCTACCGCCACGAGCCCCTCAGCGTCGCGCTCGTCCAGCGGCTCAATCCCGAAATCGATCTGGCGTCGCTCGCGGATGACATCGCCGAGATCGGCTATCCCCGCTGAGCGCACCAGCTACGCGCCGAGCATCAACTCGAGGTTTTGAACAGCCGCGCCAGACGCGCCCTTGCCCAGGTTGTCGAAGACGGCGGACAGCAGTACCTGCCCGTGGTCCGCATTGGCGAACACACCCAGCTGCAGGTCGTTGGTTCCGTTCAGCGCCTGCGGATCGAGGTGCGCCATCGCTTGTGTCTCTGCAAGCGACATGACCTTGACGTGGCGCACATTCGCGTAGTGATGCGCAAGGCATGCCTGCAACCGGACACCGTCGACGCCACTCGCCAACAGGCGCAGCTCAAGCGGCACGGTCAGAACGATTCCCTGCCGGTAGGCGCCATAGGCCGGCACGAAGAACGGACGGTGCGCCAGCCCGGCGTATTCCTGGATTTCAGGCGTGTGCTTGTGCGCCAGCGCCAGGCCATAGACCTGGGACGGTGCCACGGCCGGCGTGTCGCTGGCTTCGTGCGCATCGATCGCTGCCCTTCCACCCCCCGAATAGCCGGAGGTCGCATAGACCGTCGCCGGGTAGTCGCGCGGCAGCAGGCCCGCTTCCACCAGCGGCCGTAACAGGGCGATGGCACCTGTCGGATAGCAGCCTGGATTGGTGACACGCCGGGCCTGTGCAATCCGTTGTGCATGCCCCAGGGCCATCTCGGGAAAGCCATAGACCCATTCCTGGTGCGTGCGATGCGCTGAACTCGCGTCGATCACGCGCACAGCCGGATTCCGGATGAAGCCGACCGCTTCGCGTGCAGCCGCATCCGGCAGGCAAAGAATCGCGATGTCGCACGCATTGATCGCCTCCTCGCGACGCCGTGGATCCTTGCGTTCGGCGGCCGGCAGCGTCAGGAGCTGCAGGTCGGTGCGATCGCGCAGGCGCTCATGGATCTGCAGCCCGGTGGTGCCCTGGTCACCGTCGATGAAGATGGTCGGAAGACTCATGATGTTGCGCGCTCCTGATTCGGTCTCTGGATGGATATGTCGCAATTCTTCTCTGGTCGATAAAATATGAAAAGTTGAATTTGGCAATCCTGTAGTTCATATTTCCTGAAGCAGAGATCTCACATGCGCGAAATCAGCCTCGATCGCTTGCGCACGCTGGTAGCGATCGCAGACCACGGATCCTTCGCGGCCGCAGCGCAGGTGCTGCATCTCGCGCCGCCGACGGTCAGCTTGCACATCGCCGAGCTGGAGGGGCGTGTGGGCGCTCCGCTCCTGTCCCGGCGGCGCGGGGACGTGCGGCCGTCGGCCGTCGGCGAATTGCTGGTGGAGCGTGCACGCCGGCTGCTGGCCGAGATCGAGTCGACGCTGGACGACGTCAGCCGGCAGGTGCTGGGGCTGGCCGGACGCGTGCGGCTCGGCGCCTCGACAGGCGCGATCTCGCACCTGTTGCCGCAGGCCATCGCACGGCTTCGCGAGGATCATCCGGACATCGATGTGCAGATCGCAGTGCTGACTTCGCAGGACACGCTGGCGCGCCTCGCGCAAGGCAAACTGGATGTCGGGCTGGTCGCGCTGCCGCAGTCGCCGGTTGCGGGGCTGTCGATCCGGCCCTGGCGCCGCGACCCTGTCATGGCCTTCTTGCCAGCCGACTGGCGTGCTCCTGCCAGGGTCACGCCCAAGTGGCTCGCGGCGCAGCCGCTGATCCTCAACGACGCCACCACGCGCCTGTCACGCCTCGTCTCGGAATGGTTCGCGCTGGGCGGCCAACGACCCGCACCGCGGATCGAGCTCAACTACAACGATGCGATCAAGAGCCTCGTCGCTGCAGGCTACGGTGCGACGCTCCTGCCGCATGAAGCGGGAGCGTTGCAGCCGGACGCGCGCATCGCGATGCGTCCTCTTCGCCCGGCGCTTTGGCGGGAGCTGGGCATTGCCCATCGGTCGGGCCCCGTCGAGCGCGCGACGCAGCGTGTGCTCGACGCGCTGTGGGCGCTCAAGGCGCGTTGAGCGCTAGACCACGACGACCAACTTGCCCTTGGCTTCGTTCTGCTCCATCACCCTGTGCGCCTCGGCGATGTCGTCGAACGCATAGGTTCTGTCGATGGGAACGGAGAGCTTGCCCGATGCCACATCGTCGAGATACCGCTGCAGCACGGATGACGGCAGGTCTGCCGCCTCGCCCGAGTAAGCGCACAGCCTCACTGCATTCGGCAGATAGCCGATCGGGTAGAAATCCTTGACGGTCCATTCGTTCGACAGCATGCCGGTGAAGCATGCGACGCCCCGTCGGCGCAATGCGCGCAAGGTGTCGGGCAGCGTGGGCGTTCCGACCAGTTCGAGCGCGAGATCGACCCCTTCCGAAAAAAGCCTGCGAACCTGCGGTGCCACGGCGCCGTCATCGATCAGCACATGATCGACACCGGCCGCGACCAGTGCCGATTGCTTGGCGGCGCTTCGCGTGGTCGCGAGAACCGTCAGGCCGCGTTGCTTCGCAAGACTCGCCGTGGCCAGCCCGACCGATGAGGTTCCGCCGCGTATCAGGATCGATTGGCCCGCCTTTGCATCGAGCGCCGACACGAGCGAGCCGTACGAGGTCTGCAGCATCTCGGGCACCGCGCCAAGAACTTCCCACGGCAACGCGCTCTTGAAGGCGATCACGTTCGACGCGGGCACGCAGGTGTATTCGGCGTAGCCACCGTCGTAGGTGCGGCCCATGTTGCCCATCATCGCGACGACCTGCTGCCCGACCGCGAACTCGTTGCCCGGGCACGCGGCGACTTCGCCGCACGCCTCGATGCCCAGCACGCGGGGGAAGGTCACGCCTTCGGCCATGCCGAGGCGGGTGTGCAGCTCGGAGCGGTTGAGCCCGAAGGCGCGCACCTTGATCAGCACCTCCGCGGGCCGGGGCACGGGGACGGGCAGAACGCGAATCTTCAGGGCCTCGGGCGGCCCTGGGGCGTCGAGTACGACGGCGCGCATGGTGGGGGTCATGGGTGTCCTTTGGTGTCCTTGGGGCGGGAGGTCGAAGCGTAGCGTTGTCGGCGTTGCAGGTGCCGGACCAGTCGGGAAAACTCATTTCCGTCGGTGTGGGGTCGCTGCTTCCCCGCAGTGACTTTCGGCACTGGAGGGGCGTGCCTTGTTTTTCGAGAATGAGAAGCCAACGGACACCCGTCCCGGCCCTTTCCCATTGGAAAACGACAAATGAAAAACCGCGCATGCAGGTACTTTCTGCTGCTCTTTGCATCGCTCCTCGTGTCGGCCTGTGCCTTCGACGGCGCCGGTCATCCCAAGCCCGAATACGACTACCAGGCGAAGCCCGGCGATCCGGAGTTCTTCCTGGAATCACAGTTCGGCATGCGCACCGAATTCGGTGCCAAGATGCTTGCCACCGCGGGGTACGACGATTGCATCGGGCTGCAGCGCGTGGCCTACATGCAGGCCATGGACTCCTACTTGCGGCGCACCGACCTGCCCGGCCCATGGAAGATCGCCGCACCGGCCAACGAGCCGTTCCTGATCGCCGGCCAGTGGTCGATGTATGGATCGAAAGTCTTCGACTACAGGACCAAGGAATGGTCGGAGATCAGCGGCAGCAGTTGCCGCCTGGACGGGAAGATCATCCCCGCGCCCGCAGCAGGGCAAAAGTACAGGGTCCGCCTGACCGGCAAGGGGAACACTTGCGACCTGTCCGTCACTCTCCTGGATGGCACGCCGGTGGAGACGGTACCGGTCTGCAAGCATTTCTAGTTCCCCGGCCCGTGCGCCGGGGAATGGCCGGAAACTTCGCTCAAGCCAACCGGTCCAGCAAGCTGTACCAGGCCACCCCACCCGCCACGTAGAAGCGCTGCAACCCATGCAGCGGTATCGGTCGCATCTCCGTCACCGGATACGGAAACTCCGCCTTCTCATCCACGAGCCGCGCCGCAAGGTGCTTGCCCATGCTCGTCGCCAGCGCAATGCCGCGCCCGTTGTAGCCCAGCGCGATCGTCATGCCCGGTGCGGGCGTGTGCACATGCGGCATGAAGTCGCGCGTGACGGCGATGCGGCCGGCCCAGCGGTATTCGTAGCGCAGCGGTCCCAGTTGGGGAAACAGCAGTTCGAGCGAGCGCTCCAGGTGCGCGAAGTCCGCCGGCCCGCCCGGGTCGGCGAAGTGCCCGCGCCCGCCCATCAGCAGCCGGCCTTGCGCATCCTTGCGGAAATACAGCAGCAGCCGCTGCGAGGTCGAGGCCGTTTCGCCGCGCGGCAGGACGGCGTCGGCGGCGGCGCCTTCGAGCGGGGCCGTGGCGACGATGAAGCTGTTCGCCGCGAGCACGGTGCGCGACAGGCCCGGCCACAGCGGTCCGGTGTAGCCGTTGGTCGCCAGCACGACCTGGTCCGCGGTCACGGTGGCGCCGGTCGATGTGCTTGCATGCCAGTGCGCGCCGCGGCGCTCCAGTGCCGTGACTTCGGTGCCGCCATGCACGGCCGCACCGAAACCCTGCGCGGCACGCACCAGGCCACGCGTGTAGGCCAGCGGCTGGATGCCCCCGGCGCGCGGATCGAGCCAGCCACCCGCGAAGGCCTCGGTGCCCAGGCGCGCGCTGACGGCGGCGCGGTCGAGCATCTCGGTCTTCACGCCGCGCCTGGCCCATTGCTCTGCGCGCGCATGGAGTCCGGCCACGTGCTTGGGCGAGTAGGCGACCTGCAGCCAGCCGTTGCGTACCGGCTGGCAGTCGATGCCGTGTCGCGCGATCAGGTCGAACACCACGTCGGCCGAGCGGGATACAGCGTCGATCAGCGGCGCTGCGCGCTCGCTGCGGTAGAGGCGGGTCAGCTCGTCGGGGTCGTGCTTCAGCGTGGGGTTGACCTGCCCGCCGTTGCGGCCGGACGCACCCCAGCCGGGTTCGTGCGCCTCGAGCACGCAGACCTGCACGCCCGCTTCGGCGAGGTGCAGCGCGGTCGAGAGGCCGGTGAAGCCGCCGCCGACGACCAGCACATCGACCTTGCGCGATTCGCGGAGCGGCGGTGTCGGCGGGGCAGGGGGCGCGGTGGCCGCCCACAGGGAGGGCGGCAGCGGCTGCGATGCACTCATGAACGCACCTCGGCAGGCACGACCGCGGCCGTCGACGACGGATGCAGCACGCGCCGCAGAAAGTCCTGCGTGCGCGGCTGCTTCGGCGCGCCCAGCACCTGCGCGGCCGGGCCTTCCTCGACGATGCTGCCGCTGTGCAGGAAGCACACGCGGTCGGCCACCTCGCGCGCGAAGCCCATCTCGTGCGTGACCACGATCATGGTCATGCCTTCGTCGGCCAGCGCGCGCATCACGCCGAGCACGTCGCCGACCAGCTCGGGGTCGAGCGCGGAGGTGGGCTCGTCGAACAGCATGGCCTCGGGCTTCATCGCGAGCGCGCGGGCGATCGCCACGCGCTGCTGCTGGCCGCCGGAGAGTTGCGCCGGATAAGCCTGCGCCTTCTCGGCGAGCCCCACCTTGGCGAGCAGCGCGAGCGCTTCCTCTCGTGCCTCTGCGGGCTTGTGGCCCAGCACGTAGACGGGGCCTTCCATCACGTTCTCCAGCACCGTGCGGTGCGGGAACAGGTTGAAGCGCTGGAACACCATGCCCATGCGGCTGCGCAGGCGGTGGATGGCATTGCTGTCGCGATCGACGCGCTCGCCAAAGGCGCGCACCTCGCCGCCTTCGTACGACTCCAACCCGTTGATGCAGCGAAGCACCGTCGACTTGCCCGAACCCGAAGGCCCGATGAGGCAGACCACCTCGCCCGCATCCACATGCAGGCTCACGCCCTGCAGCACGCGGTGCGTGCCGAAGCGCTTTTCCAATCCATCGACGCGGATCATGGCTGCTTCCTCCCGGCGCCGAAGCGCTTCTCGAGCCGCCGCAGGCCGTAGACCAGCGGCAGGCTCATCAGCAGGTAGAGCAGGGCGACGAGCGTGTAGACCGTCATGTTCTGAAAGGTGGACGAGGCGATGAGCTGGCCGGCGCGGGTCATCTCGGCCACGGTGATGGTGGAGACGAGCGAGGAGTCCTTGAGCATCATCACCAGCGTGTTGCCGTACGGCGGCAGCGCGATCCGAAAGGCCTGCGGCAGGATCACGCGCCGCATGATCAGCGCCGAGCGCATGCCCATGGCCTGCGCGGCCTCGCGCTGGCCCGGATCGACGGCCTCGATGCCGGCGCGGAAGTTCTCGGCCTGGTAGGCCGAGTAGGCGATACCGAGGCCGATCACGCCGGCCTGGAAGGCTGTGAGCTGCACGCCGAACTCGGGCAGCACGAAGTAGATGTAGAAGAGCTGCACGATGATCGGCAGCCCGCGGATCACGTTGATGATCACAGCGCCCGTCCACGCGAGTGCGCGCACGGGCGAGAGCTTCATCAGCGCGAGCCCGAGGCCGAGTGCGCTGCTCAGCAGGAACGAGAGCACGGTGACCTGCACCGTGACCACGGCGCCCTGCAGGAGGATCGGCAGGAAGTCCTGCGCGTTCTGGAGAAAGGAAGCAGCCATGGGTGCGATGCGCCGTCAGATGCCCCACTTCTGGACGATCTTCGCCAACGTGCCGTCGGCCTTGATCGCCGCGATGGCCTTGTTCAGGCGCGCCATGGTCTCGGTGTCGCCCTTGCGCACGACGAGGCACACATCCCCCACGTTCACGGGCTTGTAGCTCTCCACCAGCTTCACGCCGGGAAAGGTGTTCTGCCGCAGCTGGTAGGCAATGATGGGCTGGTCGCCCAGGCCCGCCTTGATGCGGCCGAGCGAGAGGTCGCGCGTCATGTCGGCCACCGAGTCGTAGCTGCGCACTTCCTTGAAGATGCCCTTCTTGGTGAGCATGTCCAGGAACACGGTGCCGACCTGCGCGCCGACCACCTCGCCCTTGAGCTCGTCGAGCGAGACATACGCGCGGGTGTCGTCGCTCTTGACGATCAGGCCCTCGCCGTACGAGTACACCGGGTCGCTGAAGTCGACCACTTCCTGGCGCGCCGCGGTCTTGAGCATCGCGGCCGAGACGATGTCGATCTTGCGGGCGGTGAGCGAGGGAATGAGCGCCGAGAACACCGTTTGCTGCACGTTGACGCCGAAGCCGCCGGCCTTGCCGACCGCAGTGACGGTGTCGACCATCATTCCCTGGATGGTGTTGGTCTTCACGTCCAGGAAGGTGAAGGGAACGCCGGTGGCCGTGGCGCCCACGTTGTAGGTGGCGGGCGCCGCGCCCTGCGCGCCGGCCAGCGAGGCGGCACCCGCGACGCAGAGGCCCAGGGCCAGGCGGTGAAGGTGGCGAACGATGCGATGAACGATGGGTTTCACGGAAGCACTCCTCGGGGAAGGTGAAAGAGCAGGAAGGAAACTGGAGAAAAGGAACGGCAGAAAGGCGAAACGGCCGATGCAACATGCGTGCCAATAGTCGATTCTTTTAAATCTCATATCAATAAAGAAAAACCACTAGTCGAACTTAAAGTATCGATATTCGATATTTCAGGTCAACGTGGCTATACTCCGCAGCCATGGACGCCACACCCGAATCCGCCCCCGAAGACAGCCCCAGCCTGTTGTTCAACCAGTCGCTGGAGAAGGGCCTGGCCGTGCTGCAGGCCTTCAGCGCCCGGCGCCGCACCATGACGCTGGCCGACGTGGCCGAGGCCACCGACATCACCAAGAGCTCGGCGCAGCGCATGGTCTTCACGCTCGAGAAGCTGGGCTACGTGCGCAAGCACCCGAAGACGCGGCGCTACCAGCTCACGCCGCGGGTCATGGAAATCGGCTTCAACTACCTGGCGGCCAATTCGCTGATCGACGTGGCCAACCCCTTCCTCGCGGAGCTGACCAAGGTGACGACCGAGACCTCGTGCCTCACCGAGCCCGACGGACTGGACATGGTCTACGTCGCGCGTTTCGTGAGCGCGCAGTTCGTGCCGGTGCACATGCCGATCGGCAGCCGCATCCCGATGTACTGCACGGCTTCGGGGCGTGCCTACCTGAGTGCGCTGCCCGAGGACGAGGCGCGAGGGCTGATCGAAGCTTCGGAGCGCGTGATGCACACCGCCCACACCCGCACCGATGTCGACGAGATCCTCGAGGTGCTGCGCCAGGCACGGCGGCAGGGCTTTGCCACCAATGCCGAAGAGCTGTTCCTCGGCGACATGACCATCGCCGCGCCTGTGATCGGCAGCCAGGGCCGTCCCGTCGCATCGGTGCACGTGGTCGCGCCGACCAGCCGCTGGACGATGGACGAGGCGGTGCGCAAGCTGGCGCCGACGCTGCTGCTCTGCGCGCGCTCGCTCACGAATTCGGCCCGCAGCATCGACTGACGGTCATACGTTTGCGGTGATGGCGCAGGCCGTGGCTGCGCTTATGCTGTGCGGGATCACAACGCAGATTTCCCACGCCATGACCGACTTCCGCCCTGTCTACGACCAGCGCTTCGACAACATCTCCGCCGACCGACTCCCCGAACTGCTGCGCGCCATGCCCAAGGCCGAGCTGCACATGCACATCGAAGGCTCGCTCGAACCCGAGCTGATCTTCGCGCTCGCGCGGCGCAACGGCGTGGCCATTCCGTATGCCAGCGTCGAAGACCTGCGAAAGGCCTACGCCTTCACCAACCTGCAGAGCTTCCTGGACATCTACTACGCCGGTGCGAGCGTGCTGCTGAAGGAGCAGGACTTCTACGACATGGCCTGGGCCTACCTGGAGCGCGCCGCGGCCGACAACGTGGTGCACACCGAGATGTTCTTCGACCCGCAGACGCACACCGCGCGCGGCGTGCCGATGGAAACGGTGATCGACGGCCTGCACCGCGCGTGCGTCGATGCGCAGCCGAAGCTCGGCGTGAGCGCGTCGCTCATCCTGTGTTTCCTGCGCCACCTGAGCGAAGAAGAGGCTTTCGAAACGCTGGAGCAGGCGCTGCCGTTCCGGGACAAATTCATCGGCGTGGGCCTCGATTCGAGCGAGGTCGGCCATCCGCCCGAGAAGTTCGCGCGCGTGTTCGCACGCTGCCGCGAACTGGGCCTGCACCTCGTCGCGCACGCGGGCGAAGAGGGCCCGCCCGAATACGTGTGGAGCGCGCTCGATGTGCTCAAGGTCGAGCGCGTCGACCACGGCGTGCAGAGCGCGAAAGACCCGGCGCTGATGAAGCGGCTCGCGCAGGACCGCATTCCGCTCACCGTGTGCCCGCTGTCGAACCTCAAGCTGTGCGTGTTCCCCGACCTGTCGAAGCACAACCTCGGCGCGCTGCTCGATGCGGGGCTGGTGGCCACGGTCAATTCCGACGACCCCGCCTACTTCGGCGGCTACATGAACCAGAACTTCACGCAGACCTTCGAAGCCACCGGGCTCAACGTGCAGCACGCCTGGCAGCTCGCGGCCAACAGCTTCGAGGGCAGCTTCATCGATGAGGCCGCCAAGCGCGCTTATGTGGACCGGCTCAACGCCGTCTTCGCGAGCTTCTGATCGGTAGCCGCGGACCGCGGTACCAGCAGCGGCATCGCCACCAGCGCACAGGCGCTGGCTGCAAGCCACACCAATGGCCAGCCTTGCAGGGCAAGCAAATGCGGAATGGAGAAGGGCGTGACGAAGCACACCAGGAACACGCTGGTGTTCGCCATGCCCAGCGCGGTGCCGGCGCGCGCCGCGCCGGCCAGCGTGGCGAGCTCGGTGTAGGCCACGCCGTGCCAGGCCGACACGCAGACGCCGCTCACTCCCAACAGAACGACCAGCGCGATGCGCAGCGCCAGTGAATCGGCGGTGTGCGTGCCCGCGGCCATCACCAGCACTGCGAGCGCGGCGAACAGAAGCACGCTGAGTGCGCTGCAGGCGCGCAGGTAGGCGGGGCGGTTGCGGCGGCGATCCGTCCAGCGGCCGCTCCACACGCGCATCACCATCGCGCCCACCTGCGTGAAGACCATGGTGGCGGTGATCGTCGCGAGGCCCGCATGGCCGAAGTCGTGCAGGAACACCGTGCCGAAGGACAGCACCGCGAACTGCGGCGCGCAGAGGATGCCGATGCCCAGCACGATGCGCCAGACGCGCGCATCGCGCAGCGGGCCGGTCTTCGATGCGATCGCCGCTTCGGCGACGTTGGCCTTGGTGCGCGGTGCGATGGGCGGCTCATGCACCCACGCCCAGCTCATGAATGCACTCAGGGCGCACAGCAGCGCCAGCAGGCCGTACAGCGCGGCAAAGCCGAAGTGCAGGGCGACGAACGGCAGCACCAATGCCCCGATGCCGCCGCCCAATGGCACGGCGGTCTGGCGGATGCTCATCGCAAGCCCGCGTTCGCCTGCTTCGAACCACGTCATCACCGCGCGGCCGCTCGCACCGTTGACGCTTCCGCCCAGCAGGCCGACCAGCAACAGGCCCGCGGCGAGCCAGCCGAGCCCGGGAATGTGCTGCCCGCTCGGCGCGGCCCAGAGCGCCATCGCCACGAGCGCGATCGCGGTGCTGCCGAGTCCGGTCAGCAGCACCGGCCTGTCGCCCCAGCGGTCCGTGAGCAGGCCCCACGGCAACTCGCTCACCGCGATGCCCAGGCCCATGAGGCCGAGCACGAGGCCGAGCGTGGCGTTGTCCAACTGGTAGCCGGTGCGCATCAGCACCGCCGTCATCGGAATGCCGCTGAAGGCCACGGAGAACGCCGCGTTGGCGGCCACGCCTGCGGCCAGCACCTTCCAGCGATGGCGGGGCGAATACGAAGGGGAAGAGGGCGATTGGGTCATGGTGCAACGAAGTTTCCGTCGTTGCAAAGGTTTTGAAAATCAGAAAATAATGAGAGAACCGTCCGGAAAAACAGGACGATTAAAAAAGGATGAATCCATGTCCCAGGTGATGTTCGACCTCGATGTGCTGCGCAGCTTTTCCACCGGCATCGCGCTCGGCAGTTATGCCCGCGCGGCCGACCGGCTGGGCCGCTCGACCTCCGCGGTGAGTGCGCAACTGAAGAAGCTGGAGGCGCAGGCCGGCACCGTGCTGTTCCGCAAGGCCGGCCGCGGGCTGGAGCTCACCGATGCCGGCGAAACCCTGCTGGCCTACGCCCACCGCATGCTCGAACTCAACGAAGAGGCGAGCGCCGCCATGCGCGGCGCAGACCTGGAGGGCTGGGTGCGCCTCGGCCTGCAGGAAGACTTCGGCGAGACGCTGCTGCCCGCGGTGCTCGGGCGCTTTGCGCGCGCGCATCCCAAGGTGCGCATCGAGGCCTGCGTGGCGCGCAGCGCCGAGTTGCGCGAGCGCCTGGAGCTTGGAAAGCTCGACCTCGCGCTGGCGTGGGATGCGGGCGACCACCCGCCGTCGCTGCATGCCGAGCGCGTGGCGCGCTTGCCCCTGCAATGGATCGGCCCCGCGTCGACCGATGCGCTCGATGCCGCCTGGTGGAAGGAGCGCGAGCGCCGCAGCCACGGCGCGCGAAAGTCCAGGGAGCCGCTGCCGCTGGTGCTGCTCGACGCGCCATGCCCTTTGCGCGACATCGTCACCAAGGCACTCGACCGCGCCGGCATGCCGTGGCGCCATGCGTTCACCAGCGCAAGCCTCGCGGCTCTGTGGGCCGCGAGCTCGGCCGGCCTCGGCCTCACGGTGCGCACGCCCTTCGGGCTGCCATCGCATGTGCGCGCCATCGACCGCACGGCAGTCGGCTTGCCGGCGTTACCGCAGATGTCATTGGCGCTCTACCGCGCGCAGGCCAACGCCGAAGCGCCTGTGGGCCGGCTTGCGACGCTGCTGCTCGAAGCCGTGCGACAGCATGTGCAGGCGGATGCGTCGCAGCTGCACTGACGGGCGCAGTCTTCCTTCATGCGACCTTCAGGGTCGCGCGTGAGAATTTGCCGCTGAAGACATGACAAAAGCGACACGGCATGACCACGCAGAAAAACTTCCTGCATCTGTGGGATGACAGGTTCCTCTACATCACACCGGCCATTCAATCGGGGCTGACGGCGCGCTCGTCGGCCACGCTGCTGGCATCGGTGAGCGGCCATCCGTTCACGCTCGAGGCGGTCGATGGCACGCGCGTGCGCTGCACGGCCGCGCTGGTAGCGCCGCATGTGCCGCGCCGGCTCGATGTCGACGGTTGCGGGCTGCTGTCGCTGAACCTCGATCCGGCATCGAGCGCTTACCGCATGCTTGCAAGGCACATGGGCAGCCACGGCATCCAGCCTGTCGATGCGCGGCGCTTCGGCCGGCTGCGCGATGACTTCGATCCGGCGCAGTGCGGCGTCCTGAGCGGTTGGCAATTGCAATCGCTGAGTACCGGGCTGGTCCAGGCAATGACCGAGTGCCCCGAACTCGAAGTGCCGATCGATCCGCGCATCGAGCGCGTGCTGCAGGCCATCCGTGAACACGCGGGACAGATCGCGTTGAAGGAACTGTCGGCCTTGGCATGCCTGTCGCCCGACCGGCTGACGCATCTGTTCGCGCAGCAGGTGGGCGTGTCGGTCAAGCGCTACGCGCTGTGGACCAAGGTGCGGCGCACGGTGCAGCAGTTCACCGGCCCCCGTGCGCTCACTGACGTGGCGCTGGTCAGCGGCTTCACCGATGCGGCGCACATGAGCCGCACCTTCCAGCACTGCTTCGGCCTGCCGCCGTCCTTCATCGCCAAGCAGGTCTGCGTGACCGCGGACGCGCGGGCCTCGCATGCGTGGGGCCGCGAAGGAGCGGCGCACTAGCATCGACCCTCGGCATTGCAGCGGCTGCGTTCAAGCCGCGGCCGATGTCGCTGCCTAAGCTCCAGGGCGCTCCGGCAAAGGAGCATCAACCGGAGATTTCATGAAACACATATCCCGTCGCGACGCCCTGTCGCTGTCCTTGCTCGCGCTGGTCGCCGCAGCCACCCTGACCGCCTGCGGCGGCGGCAGTGACGGTGGCGGCAACGGCTTCTGGTTTCCCCCTCAGCCCGTCACGCCCGTCACGACCAACCCGCCGGCCGAAGGCAGCTACAAGGCCGAGATCCGCCGCACTGCCATGGGCGTGCCGCACATCAAGGCCGACAACTGGCCCGGCGCGGGCTACGGCTACGGCTATGCGCAGGCCGAGGACGACCTCTGCACGATGGCCGACTCCTTCCTCACCTACCGCGGCGAACGCTCGCAGTACTTCGGCGCCAATGCGCCTCTGGTGAGCAGCAGCACCGTCGGGCTGCCGAAGAACATCGACTCCGACTTCTTCCACCGGCATGTGCTCTCGGCTGATGTGATCGAGAAGATGATCGCCGCGCAGCCCGACAACCTGAAGCAACTGGTCGACGGTTTCACGGCCGGCTACAACCGCTACGTGCGCGACATCAAGGCCAGCGGCAGCGCGCACGCGGCCTGCCGCACCGAGGCCTGGGTCAAGCCCATCACCACCGACGACATCTACCGCCGCATGTACGTGGCCAACCTTGCGAGTGGCTACAGCAACTTCGTGTCGAACATCGCCAACGCCGTCGCGCCCGTCGCGGCGTCGCCCGTGAAGATGGCCACGCGCATCGACAACAACAAGAAGGCGCCGCTGCAACTGGCAGCAGCCGACATTCGCGTGCCCGAACTGCGCGTAGGCGGCCACGCGGGTGTGGGCAGCAACGTGATCGGCTTCGGCACCGCGGGCACCGGCGACGCGAGCCCGCTGCTCTTCGGCAACCCGCACTGGTACTGGCGCGGGCCCGACCGCTTCTACCAGGCGCAGATCACCATTCCGGGCCAGCTCAACGTGAGCGGCACGTCCTTCCTGGGTGTGCCGGTGGTGATGATCGGTTTCAACGACAACATCGCGTGGAGCCACACGGTGTCGACGGCGCGGCGCTTCGGCTTCTACGAGATGAAGCTGGTCTCGGGCGATCCCACCCGCTACATGCGCGACGGCAGCGCGGTGAAGATGCAGGCCGCGCGCATCACGGTGAACGTCAAGCAGGCCGATGGCCGCATGTCGGCGGTGACGCGCACGCTCTACAAGTCGGAGTACGGGCCGATCGTCGATCTGTCGTCGATGAACCCGGCGCTGGCCTGGAGCCAGACCACCGCATTCGCGATCCGCGACGTCAACGCCGACAACTTCCGCTCCTTCCGCGGCTGGCTGGGCTGGAGCCAGGCCAGGTCGCTCGACGAGTTCGTCGCCATCCAGCGCAAGGAGCTGGCCGTTCCGTGGGTCAACACCGTGGCCGTTGGCCGGGGCAGTGCCAAGGCCTGGTATTCGGACATCGGCGCGGTGCCCAATGTGTCGCCCGAGCAGGTGGCCAGCTGCACCACGCCGCTGGGCGCGGCGGTGGGCGAGTTGCTGCCGCGCGCGCCGTTCTTCGACGGCTCGCGCAGCGAGTGCGACTGGAAGACCGATGCCGATTCGGCGCAGAAGGGCGCCATCGGCGCGTCCCGCCTGCCGGGCCTGATGCGCGACGACTACGTGGCCAACATGAACGACAGCTACTGGCTCGCCAATCCGAATGCGCCGATGACCAGCGCGCCGCCGATCATGGGTCCGGCCGGCACCGAGCCCGTCACCTTCCGCACTCGCCTGGGCATCCTGATGGCGCAGGGGCGCATCGACGGCACCGACGGCTACGGCGCGAAGGGTGCCACCACCGACACCGTGAAGCGCATGGTGCTCGACAGCCGCGTGCACACGGCCGAGCTGTTCAAGACCCAGGTGCTGAGCATGGTGTGCGCCTCGCCGGCGATCACGGTCGCCATCGACCCGCAGGACGGCACGGCCATCGGGCGCGACGTCAACACGGGAGCGGCCTGTGCCGCGCTGCAAGCCTGGGACAACGCCGGCGTGACCGGCGCCAGGGGCGCCCATCTGTGGGACGAGTTCTGGCTGCGCGCAGCACTGCAGGCGCCCGACACGCTCTACAACGTGCCGTTCAGCGCGAGCGATCCGGTCCACACGCCGCGCGACCTGAAGACGGGCGCAGCCGCAGCGTTGCGGCAGGCCTTCGGCGCGGCGATTGCGCGGGTGGAGGCGAGCGGCTATGCCCCGGACGCACGGCGCGGCGACTACCTGTTCGCCACGCGCAGCGGCAAGAAGATTCCGCTTTTCGGCGGGTGCGACGAAGTGGGTTACTTCACCGTCACGTGCTCGGACAACCGGCTGGACAAGGGCGGCTACCACATGGACGGTAACCCGAATGGCAACAGCTACATGCAGGTCGTGCGCTTTCCTGAAGGCAGCGTGGAGGCGCACACCTTCCTGACCTTTTCGCAGTCGGACGATCCCGCATCGGCGCACAACGCCGACTACACCCGTGCCTACAGTGCGGGACAGTGGCTCAAGGTGCCGTTCTCGGAAGCCGAGATCAAGGCCGACACGGCCTACCGCAGCGCGGTCGTCAGCGAGTAGTAGCGGACGACGCGGCTGCGCGCCGCGCCAGCCAGTTCCACCCGGCGCCTGCGGCCATGAGCACGCAGGTGCCGAGGAACACGGCCCGCATGCCGATGTGCCCGCCCACGAAACCGCCGAGCAGCGGGCCAGCGACCTGTCCCGTGTACTGCGCCGAGGTCGAGTACCCGAGCATGTTGCCGGCCACGCGCTCGGGCACGTTGTGGCGGATCACGCTCGCGATGCAGGGCAGGAGTCCGCCGAGCGAGAGCCCCATGAGAAAGCGCAGCAGCACCAGTTGCCAGCCCGAGGTGACGAAGGCCTGCGGAACCAGCAGCACCGCCGACACCGCCAGGCACCCGACGATCACGTTCCAGTGCCCGACGCGGTCGGCCAGCTTGCCCAGGCGCGAGGCCGAGAGGATGCTGCCGAGCGCGGCGGCCGACATCACGAGGCCGGCCATCATCGTCACCCGATTCGGGTCTTCGACCAGCGTGGCGACGTAGACGGTGATGATCGGCTCGATCGACATGTTGGCCAGCATCAGCAGCATGCCGGTGAAGAGCATCGCGATGAGTGGGCGCTTGTCGGGAATGGCGGCCCAGCCGGTGTCGGCAGCGTCGCTCTGCTTCGAGGCCGAAGGCGCTTTTTTCTCCTCGCGGATCATGAAGGCGGTGGCGAGAAAGGCCACGAAGATCATCGCGCCCGCCGCGAAGAAGGTCGCGCGGATGCCGATGAGCGGCGGCAACGCGCCGCCGACCAGCGGGCCCACCAGGTTGCCGGCCATGATGGCCGAGGACATCGTGCCGAGCGCCCAGCCGGTGCGGTCCTTCGGCGTCTGCGTGGCGACCAGCACCATCGAGCCCGAGGCGTAGCCGCCCAGGAGGCCCGCGAGCAGGCGCAGGCCGACCAGTTGCCACACGTTGCCGGCCATGCCGATGAGCGCCATCGCCACCGCCATGCCCAGGCTCGCGCGGATCAGCATCGGCTTGCGGCCATAGCGGTCCGCCAGGCGCCCCCACAGCGGTGCCACCAGCGCGGCGCTGAAGAAGGTGGCGCCATAGGCCACGCCGGACCACTGCACGATGGCCGCATGGTCCTTCACGCCCAGTTGCTCGACGTAGAGCGGCAGGAAGGGCAGCAGCAGCGTCATCGCCACGATGGTGGTGAAGGAGCCGAACATGCAGACGGCGAGGTTGCGCTGCCAGTGAGCGCTGCTGCTGGCGTAGGAGGGCGGGTTCGTCATGGGGCGAACCGATTGTGTGGCGGCACGGCCGAACCCGCGCCTGCCGATTCGCGGCGGCACCCATCGCGGCGTTGAATGGGTGCGCGCCGCGCGGCGGCTGGCGCCGGTCAGGCCGTCTTGAGCAACTCCGGATCGATCGGCAGCTTGCGCAGCCGCTTGCCCGTCGCCGCGAAGATGGCATTCGTCAGCGCAGGCGCGAGCCCCGAGGTGCCGGGCTCGCCCATGCCGCCGGGGGCTTCCTTGCTCGCGACGATGTGGGTCTCGATGAGCGGCGTTTCGTTCATCCGCACCACGCGCACGTCATGGAAGTTCGATTGCTCGATGCGCCCGTCCTTCACCGTCGCCTTGCCCCAGAGCGCGCCCGAGATGCCGAAGATCACGCCGCTCTGCACCTGCGCCTGCACGGTGTCGGGGTTGACGATCACGCCCGCGTCGAGTGCGCAGACCACGCGCTTGACGTTCACGTCGCCCGACTTGGTGACCTCCGCATCCACCACCAGCGCCATGAAGGTGCCGAAGGCGAACTGCAGCGACACGCCGCGCCCCTGGCCCGCGGGCAGCGGCTGGCCCCAGCCGGCCTTCTCCGCGGCGAGCTTGAGCACGCCCAGCGCGCGCGGGTTCTGCGCGAGCAGCGCAGTGCGGAAGGCGACCGGGTCGGTCTTCGCGGCGGCCGCAAGCTCGTCGATGAAGCTCTCGACCACGAACACGTTGTGCGTCGGCCCCACGCCGCGCCAGAACGCGGTCGGCACCGGCGGCTCGTGGTTCACGTAGTCGACCAGGATGTTCGGCAGCGCATAGGGCGGCTTATCGGCGCCGTCGATGGTCTCGGGATCGAAGTTGTTGTTGTAGGCCGGCGGCAGCCAGCGCTTGAGGATCGAGGAGCCGGTGATGCGGTGGCTCCACGCGACGGGCTTGCCTTGCGCATCGAGCCCTGCGCTCACGCGGTCGTAGAAGTACGGGCGGTACATGTCGTGCTGCGTGTCTTCTTCGCGCGTCCAGATCACCTTGACCGGGCCGTCGACCTTCTGCGCGATCTGCACGGCACGCGTGATGCTGTCGACCTCCAGCCGCCGGCCGAAGCCGCCACCGAGCAGGTGGTTGTGCACCGTCACCTTCTCCACCGGCAGGCCGGTGACCGCGGCGGCCGCGGCCTGTGCGCGGGTGAGCACCTGCGTGCCGACCCACACCTCGCAGCTGTCCTTGCGCACGTGCACGGTGCAGTTGAGCGGCTCCATCGCCGCGTGGACCAGGAAAGGCACTTCGTAGACGGCCTCCAGCCGCTGCGCCGCGCCGGCCATGGCCTTGGCGTTGTCGCCTTCCTTGCGCACGACCGCGCCCTGCTTCTGCGAAGCCGCGGCCATCGACTGCACGATGCTTTCCGTGCTCACCTTGGCATTGGCGCCGTCGTCCCATTCGACGACGAGGGAAGCCAGGCCCTTCTTCGCCGCGCCCATGTGGTCGGCCACGACGGCTACGCAGTCGTCGAGCCGCACGACCTGGCGCACGCCGCGCACCTTGAGCGCCGCGGCGTCGTCGACGCTGCGCACGCGTCCGCCGAACACCGGCGACTGCTTCAGCGTGGCGACCTTCATGCCGGGAACGCGCGCGTCGATGCCATACATCGCGGTGCCGTTGACCTTGGCGGGCGAGTCGAGGCGCCTGGCCGATGTGCCGATCAGCTTGAAGTCGGCCTGCGGCTTGAGCTCGACCTTCTCGGGTACGGGCAGCTTCGCGGCATCGGCGACCAGTGCGCCGTACTTGAGGCGGCGTCCGCTCGCGGTGTGGATCACCTCGCCGCGCACCGCACGGCACGAGGCGGGCTCGACACGCCAGCGCTGCGCCGCCGCCTGCACGAGCACCGTGCGGGCCGTGGCGCCGGCGCGCCGCATCGGCTCGTAGGCGCCGCGAATGGTCGTCGAGCCGCCCGTCACCTGGAAGCCCAGCAGCGGGTTGCCGTAGAGCTTGTCGCTCGGCGGCGCGTGTTCGAGGCGCACGCCGGCGAGGTCGATCTCCAGCTCCTCGGCAATCAGCATCGGGATGCTCGTGTACGTGCCCTGGCCCATTTCGATGAAGCCCATGACCACGGTCACCTGGCCATCGGGGGCGATGCGCACGAAGGCGTTGGGTGCCCAGGGCGCGGCGGTGGAGCCGGCCGCATCGGCCGTGGAAGGGGCGGCGCCGAAGCCGACGCCGATGAGCAGGCCGCCGCCCAGCGCGGCGCCCACCGAGAGAAAGCCGCGGCGCGACAGCGCAGTGTCGGCTTCAGGGGTTGTCAGTCGATCGAGGATCATGTCAGGCCGCCTTTGCTGCTGTCTTGCCGGAAAGGGCGCGCGCCGCTTCCTTGATGCCGGCGCGGATGCGCACATAGGTGCCGCATCGGCAGATGTTGCCGCTCATGGCGCCGTCGATCTCTTCGTCGGTGGGGGAGGTGTTCTTGCTCAAGAGGGCCGTGGCCGACATCAGCTGGCCCGATTGACAGTAGCCGCATTGCACGACGTCCAGGTCGAGCCAGGCCTTCTGCAATGCGCGCCCGACGCGCGTGCCCGCGAGCGATTCGATGGTGCTCACGTTCGCGTTGGCCACCGATTCGACGGGCGTGATGCACGAGCGCGTGGCCACGCCGTCGATGTGGACGGTGCAGGCCCCGCACATGCCCAGGCCGCAGCCGAACTTGGTGCCCGTCATGCCGAGCACGTCGCGCAGCACCCAGAGCACGGGCGTGTCGCCGTCGACATCGAGCGGACGTTCGATTCCATTGACTTTCATAGAGCTTCTTTCTTGTGGTGCCGCGTGGGACGGCTGATTGACCGGTCGGAGGATGTCACGTAGCCTGCCGGCCGGAATGTCGAAATTACCTCTTTTCAGGACATCATGCAGAAGCGCATCGCCGTCGTCGTTTTTCCGGGCTTCCAGATCCTCGATCTCGCAGCCCTCGCCGCTTTCGAGCTGGCAAACCAGCAACTGGGCAAACCGGTCTACCGGGTAGAGCTGCTGTCCGAAGCCGGCGGGGCGGTGCCCAGCTCGATCGGCATCGGCGTCGAGACCAAACGGTTCACCGCGTCGAAGTTCGACACGCTGGTGATGACCGGCGCGCTCACCATCGAGCCCACCTCGGACACCTTGTGCAAGATGCTGCGCGCGGGCGAACGCAGCTCGCGCCGGCTCGCGAGCATCTGCACCGGCGCCTTCGGGCTGGCCGATGCGGGCCTTCTCGACGGCCGGCGCGTCACCACGCACTGGGCCTTTGCGCAGGAACTGCAGAAGCGCCACCCGCTCGCCATGGTTCAACCCGACCGCATCTTCATCAACGACGGCGCGCTCTGGACCTCCGCCGGCATGACGGCGGGCATCGACCTGATGCTGGCGCTGGTGGAGCAGGACCTGGGCGTCGACGTGGCGCGCCTGATCGCCAAGAAGCTGGTCGTGTACCACCGCAGGGCGGGCGGGCAGTCGCAGTACTCGGCGCTGCTCGAACTCGAGCCCAAGTCCGACCGCATCCAGCAGGCGCTGGTGCATGCGCGCGCCAACCTGCGCGATCCGCTGTCGGTCGAAGACCTCGCCGAGGTGGCGCACCTGAGCCCGCGCCAGTTCAGCCGCGCCTTCAAGTCGGAAACCGGCCAGTCGCCCGCGCAGGCCGTCGAGCACCTGCGCGTGGAGGCGGCGAAGGCACTGATTGACGCAGGCGCGCTGGCGCTCAACGTCGTGGCCGATGAAACGGGCTTCGGCGATCCCGAGCGCATGCGGCGCGCGTTCCTGCGCACGCTGGGCCAGCCGCCGCAGGCCGTTCGCCGGGTGGCGAGGCAGATTGCGGAGGTGGCATAAAAGGAGGCTTATATGACATTTACGCCATCGGCCTAGAGGAGGAAACTTCCCTTCACGCCGCAACCACGCGGCTTCGAAAGGAACCTCCAATGACTGCGACATCCAAGGGCACCGCCCTCATCACCGGCGCTTCTTCGGGCATCGGCGCCATCTATGCCGACCGGCTCGCCCACCGCGGTTTCGACCTCGTGCTGGTCGCCCGGAACCACGATCGCCTCCAGGCGCTGGCCGCCAGGCTCACGGCCGAGACGGGCCGCAAGATCGAGACCATCGCCGCCGACCTCACCGACAAGAAAGACATCGCGCGCGTCGAAGCCGCCATCCGCACGAACCGCGACCTCACGCTGCTGGTGAACAACGCCGGCGTCGGCGCCACCGCGCCGCTGCTCGCCTCGGACATCGAGAAGATGGAAGAGATGATCGCGATCAACGTGAACGCGCTCACGCGCCTGACCTATGCGGCCGTGCCGGGCTTCGTGGCACGGGGCGCGGGCACCCTCGTCAACATCGCGTCGATCGTGGCGGTCTCGCCCGAAACGCTCAATGGCGTGTACGGCGGCAGCAAGGCCTTCGTGCTCGCGTTCAGCCAGTCGCTGCAGCACGAACTGGGCGAAAAGGGCGTGCGCGTGCAGGCCGTGCTGCCCGGTGCCACAGCCACCGAGTTCTGGGGCATCGCCGGCCTGCCGGTGCAGCACCTGCCGAGCGCGATCGTCATGACCGCGGAAGACATGGTCGACGCGGCGCTCGCAGGGCTCGACCAGGGCGAGAAGGTCACGATTCCGTCGCTGCCGAGCCAGGACGAGTGGGACGCTTTCGATGCGGCGCGGCGTGCCATGTCGGGCCGGATTTCCAGCTCTGTGCCGGCCGCGCGCTATGGCGTTCAAGACAAAGTTCTAAGGGTTCCTGCTTGAGAAGAATTGACGGGCGCCGCACCGTGTGAATCAGTAAGTTCGCACGGTGATGCGCGCAAGCCACGCGCATCAACAATTGTTCACCTGCCGGCGCGGATTTTGTGCAACCCGGTTGCGCTATCGACTGATAGTGCAGTTCGTGCAAATCCGAACCTACCGGGAGGTATCTCCGTTGAAGACGCATTCTTTCAAGCAGCGCGCAATCCATCGCGCCGTGCTGGCGGCGCTGTCGCCTTTTCTCGCGCTGGCGGCCAGCGCGCAGTCGTATGTGGAGCCGGGACGGCCGGGCGATCCGGCCAGCTGGCGAACGCCGGAATTCATCATGGACTGGGGCCTGGGCGCCATCAAGGCCGACTACGCCTATGCGCTCGGCTTCACCGGCAAGAGCATCGTCATGGGCGCGGTGGACTCGGGCTACGACACGCGGAACGTGCAGTCGCCACTGTCGCGCTTCACGCCATTGCAGACGCCGACCTCGTACGGCGGCTACAACCCCGACCCGGCCTACAACGACGACATCGCGCACGTGGGCTGGCACGGCACCCACGTCACCGGCACCATGGCGGCCTCGCGCGATGGCCTGTCGAACGGCGCCAACCCCGCACAGCCCAACGACATGCACGGCGTGGCCTTCAACGGGCAGCTCGTGGTCGGCAACACCAACGGATCCGACGGGCTGTGGTTCGGTCCCAGCCTGGGCGGACCGGCCGGCGATGACCTGCACAACCGGCATCCCAACGCGACGGCGGCCAACTTCGATGCGGTGTACCAGGGGCTGGTGGATGCGGGCGTCCGCCTCATCAACAACAGCTGGGGCAGCAAGCCCGCCAACGAAAACTACAACACGCTCGCGCGCCTGCAGGAAGGCTATGCGGGGTTCTACGGCAGCACCACCTGGCTCGATGCGGCGGTGAAGGCGGCAAGGCCGCATGCCAACGGCAAGGAGAGCCCCGTCGTCGTGTTCAGCGCGGGCAACAACGGTTATGCCAACGCGAGCATTCGCGCATCGCTGCCGTACTTCCTGCCCGACCTGGAGGGGCACTGGATGGGCGTGGCGGCGGTGCAGCAGCAAGTCGGGGGCGGCTATTCGCTGCCCACCTTCACAAATCGCTGCGGCGTGGCCAAGTACTCGTGCCTGTCGGCGCCGGGCGCGGCCATCATGAGCACGATGCCGGACAACGGCTATCGCTCCGCCAACGGCACGTCGATGGCCGCACCGCACGCCTCCGGTGCGCTCGCCTTGGTGATGGAGCGCTATCCCTACCTCAGCAACGAGCAGGCGCTGAATGTGCTGTTCACCACCTCCACCCGGCTGGACGGCACGCCCCAGGCGGCGCCCGACACGTCGATAGGCTGGGGCCTCATCAACCTGGACAACGCGATGAAGGGGCCGGGCCAGCTGCTGGGCCGCTTCAACGTGAACATGCCCGCGAACACCCGGGACGAATGGAAGAACGGCATCTCCGACACGGCGCTGGTGCAGCGCCAGGCCGAGGACATCGCCGAGCAGAAGACCTGGGCGCAGACGCTGGTCGACAAGGGCTGGCAGAACGGCCTGCCGCCCACGGCCTCGCAGCAGGACAAGACCGACTACGCCGTCGGCATGGCGCGCGCCGCGGCCGTTGCCGGTGGCACTTTCGGCGGCATCGCCTACAAGGCGCGCGAGTACCAGGGCAGTCTCGAGAAAAGCGGTGGCGGCACGCTGGTGCTGTCGGGCGCCAACAGCTACCGCGGCGCCACCGTGGTGAGCGCCGGTGTGCTGCAGGCGGGGGCCGTCAATGCCTTCAGCCCGGTCTCGGCGCACAGTGTGGCCGCGGGTGCCGTGCTCGATGTGGCGGGCTTCAACCAGAGCCTGGCGTCGCTCGACAACGCGGGCACGGTGTCGCTGGTGGGCGCGAATCCGGGCACCGAGCTGCGCATGACGGGCGCCTACGTGGGCCAGGCCGGCAGCGTGATGCGGCTGGGCACGCGGCTGTCGGAAACAGGCCCCTCCGACAGGCTCGTGCTCGACGGCACCAACGCCAGCGCGAGCGGCAACACCCAGCTGCAGATCACCAACCTCGGAGGGTTGGGCGGGCTGACGCAAGGCAATGGCATCGTGGTGGTGGATGCGCGCAATGGCGCCAGGAGCACCGCGCAGACCAGCAAAGACGCCTTCGCGCTCGCGGGTGGCGTGGCGACTGCGATGGCGATGTACAAGGGCTCGCCGATGCTGGCGGCGCTCGGCCCGCATGTGGACGCAGGCGCCTATGAATACCGCCTCTTCGCAGCCGATGCCGACGGCACCGGCGAGAGCTGGTACCTGCGCTCGGCACTTCCCACGCCGCAGCCCCTGCCGCCGTATCGCGCGGAAGTACCGCTGTTCGCCGCATTGCCCGCGCAGATGCTGCAGATGGACATGCGCATGCTCGGCAGCCTGCACCAGCGCGTGGGCGAAGACCGCACCGATGTTTCCGATGGCGCCGCCGACAACAGCGGCCGCGGCAACCGCCGCGCCTGGGGGCGGCTGGTGACCGGCGACATGCAGACAAGCCAGGGCGGCACGGTGCTGGCGCACAGCTCGGGGCGCTTCAACGGCTTCCAGGCGGGCACCGACCTGTGGGCCGATCCGAACTGGCGCGTCGGCGTGTACGTGGGCCAGCTCGAAGGAACGGTGGACGTCGACGGCTTCGCGCACGGCTTCCATGGCGCGGTCGGGGCCAATGACATTCGCGCGCGCTTTCTGGGCGCCTATGCCACCTGGCTGAACGGCAATGGCTTCTACGCCGATGCCGTGCTGCAGGCCGCGCGCTACCGCTACACGGTGCAGCCGGACCAGGCCCTGGGCGTTGGCGGCAAGAGCAGCGGCACGACCGGATCGCTGGAGATCGGGCAGGCATTCGCGCTGTCGGATGGCTGGAGCATCGAGCCGCAGCTGCAACTGATCCACCAGCACCTGAACACGGACGATGCGCTGATCTCCGGTGCGCGCGTGCGGCAGGAGTCCAGCGGCGGGTGGCTCGGCCGCGCCGGCGTGCGCATCAAGGGCAGCATCTCGACGGCCGCCGGCACGCTGCAGCCCTACGGCAAGCTCAGCGTGTACCGCGGCGGATCGGGCAGCGACCTGGCGCGCTTCATCGGGCCGGCCGCAACCACCGACATCGTGAGCAGGAACAGCCACACCTCGACCGAGCTCGCGGGCGGCTTCACCCTGGCCGTGAGCCCGGTGGTCGGCGTCTATGGCGAGGTGAGCAAGCTGTTTGCGAGCGGGGGCGACGCCAGGGTCAGGTCGGGCGTGCAGGCCAGCCTGGGGATGCGCATGCGCTGGTAGAGCGGGCAAGAAGCGGCGGAACTAGAATCCGCACCCCGCAGTTGGGCGTCCCGGCCGGCTGCGGGTTTTTGCTTTTCCGGGGCCATGTAGAGGACCACCATGTACAAAAACCTCGCGGGCCGCGCCGTTCTGGCGTGGGTGACCGCCTGTTTTTTATCTCCCGCCTTTTCGCAACCGCAGGCTTCGAAAGAACCGCTGAAGATCGGCTTCGTCTACGTCACGCCGGTCACCGATGCAGGCTGGGTGCGCCAGCATGAAGAGGGCCGCAAGGCCGTCGACGCAGCGCTCGGTGCGAAGGTGAAGACCACCTTCGTCGAGAACGTGGCCGAGGGCGCCGATGCCGAACGCGTGATCCGCGATCTCGCGCAGCAGGGCAACCAGCTCATCTTCACGCCCAGCTTCGGCTACATGGAGCCGACACTCAAAGTGGCGCGCGATTTTCCCGATGTGAAGTTCGAGTCGATCACGGGCTACAAGCCTGCGGCCAACGTCGCGACCGCCAATGCGCGCTACTACGAAGGCCGCTATCTCGCGGGCGTCGCGGCGGGGCGCATGACGAAGACGAATGTCGCGGGCTACGTGGCGGGCTTTCCGATTCCCGAGGTGCTGCAGGGCATCAATGCGTTCACGCTCGGCATGCGCTCGGTGAACCCGAATGCGAAGGTCGTCGTGGTGTGGCTCAACGCGTGGTTCGATCCGCCGAAGGAGCGCGACGCGGCGATGGCGCTCTTCAACCAGAACGCCGATGTCGTCGCCTTCCACACCGGCTCCACCGCCGTGATGGCCGCGGCGCAGGAGCGCGGCAAGATGGCCATCGCGTACCACTCCGACATGCGCAAGATCGCGCCCGATGCGCAGCTCGTCGCGGTCACGCACCAGTGGGGTGGCTACTACACGCAGCGCGCGAAAGCCGTGCTCGACGGCACCTGGAAGAGCGGCAACCTCTGGGGCGGCGTGAAGGAGGGAATGATCCGCGTCGGCGACTTCGGCACCAAGGTGCCCAAGGCCGTGCAGCAGGAAGTGCTGGCGCGTCAGCAGGACATTGCGGCGGGCAAGCTGCAGCCGTTTCGTGCGGTGAATGGCGATGTGCGCGACAACGAAGGCCACGTCGTGATCGCCAGGGGCGCGCAGCTGAGCGACGAGCAGATCCTGAAGATGAACTGGCTGGTCGACGGTGTGCAGGGCCGCGTGACGCGTTAGCTAGCCGAGTCGCTCGACCACGAAGTCGACGAAGGTGCGCAGCTTGGCGCTCGGCCGCGCTTCGGGCAATCGCATGATGTGCACCTGCCGCGTCGGCAGTTCCCACTCGGGCAGCAACTGAACCACTTGGCCCGACGCGAGGGCAGGGCCGAGCAGCGCATCGGCCTGCACGATCACGCCCACACCGGCCATCGCGGCAGCGAGCAGCGCCTGCCCGTTGTTGGTGGTGAGCGGGCCGCGCACCGGCACATGCACCGTCTGGCCATCGCGCGTGAAGCGCCATGAATGGTTCGGACCCCAGGTGGCGAAGCCCAGCAGCGGAAAGGCTTCGAGGTCCGACGGGTGCTTCGGCTGGCCGTGGCGCGCGACCCAGGCGGGGCTCGCGACCGCGAACATGCGTGCCAGGGCGAGCGGCCGCGCGATGAGGCGTTCATCGACCGCCGCACCCGAGCGGATGCCGCAGTCGAAACCTTCTTCGGCCAGGTCGACCACACGGTCGTTGAGCACCAGGTCCACCTTCACCTGCGGGTAGGCCGCGATGTAGTCGCCGATCACCGGCGTGAGCCGGTGCGCGCCGTACGCCACCGGCGCCGTGACGCGCAGCACGCCCTGCGGCATGGCGCGCAGCGACTCGGCCACGCCGTCGGCGGTGTGCACGCTCGCGAGCACGTCGCGGCAACGCTCCAGGTAGGCGGCGCCGATTTCCGTGAGCGCGTGGCGCCGCGTGGTGCGTTCGAGCAGGCGCGCGCCCAGCAGGTCTTCGAGCGCGCGGATGTGCTTGCCGACCATCACGGCCGAGAGATCGAGCGCCTCTGCCGCCGCGGCGAAGCTGCCCGCATCCACCGTCGCGACGAAGACTTCCATGGCGCGCAGCTTGTCCATATTGAGAACCCAGGGTTTCGAATTGCTGAACCGAATGGCAATTTATCAAACTATCCATTCGCAAAACAATGGGCGCTTCTTGATTCATTCAGCGAGGTTTGTCATGAAGATTCTTGTTGTGGGCGCTACGGGTGCCATCGGCAGTGCAGTTGCCGGAGTGCTGGCCAAACGTGGGCATGAAGTGGTGCGGGCAGGGCGTACGCGCGGTGACCTGCAAGTCGACATCACGAGCGATGCGAGCGTCGAAGCGCTGTATGCCGCGGTGGGGCGCGTCGATGCGATCGTCTCGGCGGCGGGCGGCCTGTTCTTCGGGCCGCTCGCCGAAATGCGGCCGGCCGATTTCAACATCGGCCTGCAGGACAAGCTGCTCGGTCAGGTGCGGCTCGCGCTGTTGGGCCAGCACGTTCTGGCCGATGGCGGCTCGATCACGCTGACCACCGGCATCGTGGCGGACGAACCGATCCGGCAAGGGGCGAACGCGACGGCGGTCAACGCGGGGGTCGAGGGCTTCGTGCGCGCCGCGGCCATCGAACTGCCGCGCGGCATTCGCATCAACGTGGTGAGCCCGACGGTGCTGACCGAATCGCTGCCAAGCTACGGGGCGTTCTTTCCGGGCTTCGAATCGGTAACGGCCGCACGGGCCGCACAGGCCTATGTGCGCAGCGTCGAGGGGCCGCAGACGGGGCGCGTCTATCGCGTGTGGCAATGAGGCGCCCTGCTTCGCTGGCGGCGCTGCTTCTGGCGCTGGGCGCGTCCTCGTCGATGGCCGCTCCGGCGGCGACGCAGGCGCTGCCCCAGGACTGGTATCCGGAGAGCGTCGCCATCGGGCCGGACGGGGCCTTCTATGTCGGCAGCTGGCGCCAGGGTGCGGTCGCCAAGTTGAAGCCGGGCGTCGCACCGAAGGCCGAGGTGCTGGTGAAGCCCGGCGCCAACGGCCTGGCGAACGGGCAGGGCGTGCTGGTCGATGCGAAACACCAGGCCCTGTGGGTGTGCTCGGGCAACAGCGGCTTCACCACGGTGTCGCAGACGCCGAGCGCGCTCAAGCGCTACGACCTCGCCACCGGCGCGCCGCGCGCGAGCCATGCGATGCCCGATGCGGGCTACTGCAACGACATGGCGCAGGACGCGCGCGGCAACATCTACGTGACCGATTCCTTTCATCCGCGCGTGCTGCGGCTCGCGCCGGGCGCGGCTGCGCTCACGGTCTGGAAGGAAGACCCGGCGCTCGCCGGCGAAGGGCCCTACAAGGGGCTGAACGGCATCGCCATCGATGGCGGGCGCGACGTGTATGTGAGCCTTGTGGCGGCGTCGTCGCATCTGCTGCGCATCGGGCTGAACGCGGACGGCGGGGCGGGCGAAGTCATGCGTATCGAGGCGCCGCGCACGATGAAGAACGTCGATGCGATCCGCGCCTGGAAGCCCGGACGGCTGGTGCTGTTCGAAAGCAATGCCTTCGGCGACGGCCCGTACGGCGGCCAGGTCACGGTGGCACGCATCAACGGCGCAAAGCTCGGCCTGCAAACCGTGGTGGCAGGGCTCAACGATCCGTCGTCGGGTGCGGTGCTGGGCGACCGCGTCTATTTCATCGAATCGAAATACGCGCTGCTGACGAAGCGCAAGGACGGCGACGGGCCTGTGCCGCAGGGCGTGCCCTTCGATATCCAATCGCACGCGTTGCCGCGGAATTGAGAGGCGGCCGAAGAGTGCATTCCGCGTATAGCACTCATATGCGCATGGAAATTGCGACGGCGCGGGGCTGGATTACCCTCCGCAGCCACGATGAAAAAAGCCTACCGCGCCTCCCTCCTGCGATTCGACGACGCGGGCCTGCCCGTTTTCGATGAAGACGGCCTCCTGGTCGTAGCCCCCGACAGCGCCGGCCGTCAGCGCGTCGTCGATGCCGGCAGCCACGCCGCCGTGTCGCCGCGCCATCCCGATGCCGACCTGACCCATCTGCCGGGCCGCATCCTCGCGCCGGGCTTCGTGGACATGCACATCCACTTTCCGCAGACCGACATCATCGGCGCGCCCTCGCCGGGCCTCTTGCCCTGGCTCGAGAACTACACCTTCCCTGCCGAAAGCAAGTTCGTCGACCCGGCGCATTCGCGCGAAGTGGCCGATGTGTTCTTCGACGAACTGCTGCGCAACGGCGTGACCACCTCGCTCACCTTCGCGACTTCGCACGTCGCCTCGGTCGATGCCTTCTTCGAGAGCGCGCAGCGCCGCGGGCTGCGCATGATCACCGGCAAGGTGCTGCAGGACCGCAACTCGCCCGACGGCGTGCGCGATGAAACCGAGCAGAGCCTCGTCGATACCGAGTCGCTGATCCGCAAGTGGCACAACGTCGATCGTCTGGGCTATGCCATCACGCCGCGCTTCGCGCCCACCAGCACCGATGCGCAGATGCGCGGCGCGGGCGAGCTGGCCGCGAAGTACGGCGACACCTGGATCCAGTCGCACGTGGCCGAGAACCGCGACGAGGTGCAGTGGGCACGGGAGCTCTATCCGAAGTCGCGCTCCTACCTCGACGTGTACGCCGGCTTCGGCCTGATGCGCGAGCGCGCCGTGTACGCGCACTGCATCTACATCGACGACGAAGACCGCCGCCTGATGCGCGAGACGAAAACGGCCGCGGCCGTGAGCCCGACGAGCAACCTGTTCCTGGGCAGCGGATTCTTCGATTTCGGCGCGGCCGACCGCATCGAGTCGCCGTACGGCCTTGCGAGCGACGTGGGCGGCGGCACCAGCTTCAGCCCCTTCCACACCATGCTGGCCGCCTACTACGTGGGCCGCGAGGGCCAGACCAAGACCGGACTGAGCATCCCGCCCTCGCGGCTGTGGTGGCACCACACCGGCGGCGCGGCGCGTTCGCTGGGGCTGGGTGGCGTGGTCGGCAACCTGCAGCCGGGCTGCGAGGCCGACTTCCTGGTGCTGAATCCCGCCGCCACGCCGCTGCTGGCGCGCAAGACGAAGCTGGCGAACACGCTGGAAGAAATGCTCTTCGCGATGATCGTGCTGGGCGATGACCGGCTGATCGAGCGCACGGTGATCTCGCAGGCGGGCTGAACCGCGCCGGGGGGCGCACAGGGCGCCCATGCCACAATTCGGCCCCGATTCCCCCGCAGCAGCAGCGAGCGCATATGAGCATCAAGAGCGACAAATGGATCCGGCGCATGGCCGAGAGCGAAGGAATGATCGACCCCTTCGAACCGGGCCAGGTGCGCGAGGCCGGCGGCCACAAGATCATCAGCTACGGCACCTCGAGCTACGGCTACGACATCCGTTGCGCGCCTGAATTCAAGGTCTTCACCAACATCCACAGCACCGTGGTCGACCCGAAGAACTTCGACGAGAAGAGCTTCGTCGACATGCACGGCGACTACTGCATCATCCCGCCCAACAGCTTCGCGCTGGCGCGCACCGTCGAGTACTTCCGCATCCCGCGCAACGTGCTGACTATTTGCCTCGGCAAGAGCACGTACGCGCGCTGCGGGATCATCGTCAACGTGACCCCGTTCGAGCCCGAGTGGGAAGGCTACGTGACGCTCGAGTTCAGCAACACCACGCCGCTGCCCGCCAAGATCTACGCGGGCGAAGGCTGCGCGCAGGTGCTGTTCTTCGAGAGCGACGAAGTCTGCGAGACCAGCTACAAGGACCGCGGCGGCAAGTACCAGGGCCAGCGCGGCGTCACTCTGCCGAAAACCTGACGCGGCAGCGGGCCGGGCACTGACGCACGGTTACCCCGGGCGGCCTGGGGCCAAGTACCATCCAGCCACCATCCGGCAACAGTTGTGCACGCCGGGAAGGAGACTGCGATGAGATGGGAAGGCAACGAACAATCCGACAACGTTGAAGATCGCCGCGGCGAAGGTGGTGGGGGTGGCGGTGGCTTCATCGGCGGCCGCAGCATCGGCATCGGCACCATCGCGGTTGCGCTGATCGCAGGCTGGGTCTTCGGCATCAACCCGCTCACGGTGCTGAGCCTGCTCAGCGGTGGCGGCGGTCCGGCCCAGGTGCAGCAGGCGCCGCAGGGTCCGGCACCCAGGCCGCCTTCGGGCGACCGCGAAGCGGCCTTCGTCTCGACCGTGCTCAAGAACACCGAAGTGGTGTGGACGGACATCTTCCGGCAGAACGGCGGCAGCTACCAGGCGCCCCGGCTCGTGCTGTTCCGCGGCGCCACGCCCACGGCCTGCGGCACCGGGCAATCGGCCATGGGGCCGTTCTACTGCCCGGGCGACAAGAAGGTCTACATCGACCTGGGCTTCTACGACACGCTCAAGAACCAGCTCGGCGCGCCGGGCGAGTTTGCGCAGGCCTACGTCATTGCGCACGAGGTCGGCCATCACGTGCAGGACGAACTGGGCATCACCGCCAAGGTCGACGGCATGCGCGGGCGCCTGAGCCAGTCGCAGAACAACGCGGTGAGCGTGCGCGTCGAGCTGCAGGCCGACTGCTTCGCGGGCGTGTGGGCGCACCATTCGCAGGATTCGAAGAAGTGGCTTGATCCGGGCGACATCGAGGCCGCGATGAACGCCGCGCAGAAGATCGGCGACGACGCATTGCAGCGTTCGGCGGGCCGCGCAGTGGTGCCCGACAGCTTCACCCATGGCTCCAGCGCGCAGCGCCAGAAGTGGTTCGGCGCGGGTTATCAAAGCGGCGACATGAAGTCGTGCGACACCTTCAACGCGCGCAATCTTTGAGCCTCATGGGCTCACAGGGCCCATGTTTGTTGACCTGGATGCTATTGAATAAATAGCAATACAGGCGGCGCGGACGTTGTCACGGCGCCGTCACTGCCGTTTTTTGCGGCAATGCGACAATAGCGGGCTCAATGACAAGCTCCTTCTCCAATCTATCGCTGGCAGAACCGCTGGCCCGCGCCGTAGCCGAAATGGGCTACGAGACCATGACACCGATCCAGGAGCAGGCCATTCCGGTCGTGCTTTCGGGCCAGGATGTGATGGGCGCCGCGCAGACCGGCACCGGCAAGACGGCAGCGTTCTCGCTCCCCTTGCTGCAGCGCATGCTCAAGCACGAAAACGCCTCCACCTCGCCCGCGCGGCATCCGGTGCGCGCGCTCGTGCTGCTGCCCACGCGCGAACTGGCCGACCAGGTCGCGCAACAGGTCAAGCTGTACGCCAAGTACACCAACCTGCGCAGCACGGTGGTGTTCGGCGGCATCGACATGAAGCCGCAGACGCTGGAACTGAAGAAGGGCGTCGAGGTGCTGGTGGCCACGCCGGGCCGCCTGCTCGATCACATCGAAGCCAAGAACGCGGTGCTCAACCAAGTCGAATACGTGGTGCTCGACGAAGCCGACCGCATGCTCGACATCGGCTTCTTGCCCGACCTGCAGCGCATCCTGAGCTACCTGCCCAAGCAGCGCACCACGCTGCTTTTTTCTGCCACCTTCTCGCCCGAAATCAAGCGGCTGGCCGGCAGCTACCTGCAGAACCCGGTCACCATCGAAGTGGCGCGGCCGAACGAAACGGCCTCCACCGTCGAGCAGCATTTCTACAGCGTCTCCGACGACGACAAGCGCCGTGCGCTCAAGCAGATCGTCAAGCAGCGCGGCATCACGCAGGCCTTCGTGTTCGTCAACAGCAAGCTCGGCTGCGCGCGCCTCACACGCTCGCTGGAGCGCGACGGTCTGCGTACCACCGCACTGCACGGCGACAAGAGCCAGGACGAACGCCTGAAGGCGCTCGCCTCGTTCAAGGCCGGTGAAGTCGACCTCCTGGTGTGCACCGACGTCGCGGCCCGCGGCCTCGACATCAAGGACGTGCCCGCCGTCTTCAACTTCGACATTCCGTTCAACGCCGAAGACTACGTGCACCGCATCGGCCGCACCGGCCGCGCCGGCGCCTCGGGCCTGGCCGTGAGCTTCGCCAGCGGCGGCAACGATGCGCGCCTGGTGGCCGACATCGAGAAGCTGATCAAGAAGAAGATCGAACTCGAACCCGTCGAGTTCGAGGAAGACCGTCCGCGCGGCCGCATCAACGACGGACGCCGCCACTGGCGCGAAGAAGGCGAAGCCGGCGATGCACGCGACGTGCTCGACCAGCCGCGCGAACGCAGCACCAGCAGCATCGGTGCCGATGCACGCCGCGGTGGCGGACGCCCGCACCGCGCGCCTTCGGCACCGCGCGATCCGTTCTTCGACAAGCCCTACGAACCGGGCGAGGCCGATGCCACGCCGGCATGGGAAGCCGCAGCGAAGGCAACGCCTGCGCGGGGCATCTCGAGCAACATCAAGAGCAAGCGCAAGGTCGCGGCGCTGTTCAAGTCGGCCGAGCCGAGCTGATCCAGCCAGTGAACCGCGGCGCCTGCCGCCACGGTTCATTCGCGGTCACCGCCAGCCGCGGTGCCATCCGTATTGCGGATGGTGCCAACCCCACCCGTAGCGCGGGTGGTATGCCCATACGAAACCAACGCCAGGCGACACGTACGTCGGGGCCACATAGGCCACGCCTGGGGGCGCCGAATAGACGGGTTGGGCGGGTGCGACCACGCACCCGGTGAGTGCGGCTGCGAGCGCAGCAGCCGACAGCGCGAGAACAACGGGAAATCTCATGGCGAAGCTCCTTGGGACGAGTTGTTGTGGATGTGCACAACCAACGCCCCGCAGAACCCGTGGATGACGGCCTTTACGCCCGCGAAACAGTGTCACGGGCGTGTTGTCATCCTTTCAAAACGCTTTCTCAGATCACCTTGAAATGATGCGTGCCGTCGCGCCCCAACTGCGCGACCAGCCCGTACTCCCAGTCGAGGTACGCCTGCATGGCTTCCGCGGGCGCATCGGTGCCTTCGTAGGGGCGGCGATAGCGATCGGTGCGCGCTGTCGCGAGGCGCGTCTCGCCGGTCTCCGCTTCGAAGCCCGCCGCGAACCACGCCGTGTTGCCGCCGGTGAGCACCAGCACTTCGGCATCGCGCTGTCCACGCGCATCGAGCAGACCGCGCAGGTCGGCCGCGGCATAGCGCGCGAGAAGGCTGCTGCCGCAGGTCAGCACATAGCGCTGCGATGCGGGAATGACCGCATCGATTGCACCCGCGAGTTGCGCGCGAATCACGTACCAGGCGCCGGGGATGTGGCGTTTCACATAGTTGGCGCTGGTGGTCACGTCGAGCACGGCGGTGCCAGGCTGCTTCAGCAATTCGGCCAGTGCCTTGGGCGCGATCTCTCCGACGGTCGCCGCAACCGGTGGATAGACGGGCGATGGCGCGACCGTTTCCGTGAACGCCGAAGCTGAAGGCGCCGTGTCGGGCACATAGACCTCCCACCCCATCTGCGCGAGCCACGATGCGCTCATCGAGGCGCGCACGCCATCGTCGTCCGCCAGCACGATGCGCGCACCGCGCACGGGCACTTGGTGATCGGTCTCCTGCACCAACTGTCCGCCGGGCGCGTTCGCAAAGCCGGGCAGGTGGCCCGCTGCATATTCCTCGGGTGTGCGCACGTCGAAGCGGTAGACGGTGCGGTGCGGCGCCTCCAGCGTCTGCAAGGTATCGAGCGCAATGCGCCGCACGCCGGCCTTGTCGGCCACGCGGCGCGCGTCGGCCTGCGCTTGCGCGCGATGCGCATCGGACACCGCAGCCGGCGCCTTCCGATCTGCCCCATGGTCCAGCACCTGCCCCGCGAGCTTCCAGCCGATCGTGCCGTTGCGCAGGGCCGCCACCGGGTTCGGAATGCCCGCATTCACCAGCGACTGCGTGCCGATGATGCTGCGCGTGCGGCCCGCGCAATTGACGATCACCTGCGTCGACGGATCGGGTGCGAGCTCGCGCACCCGCAGCACCAGCTCCGCGCCGGGCACGCTGGTGGCCGAGGGAATGCTCATCGTCTGGTATTCGTCGAAGCGCCGCGCATCGAGCACCACCACGTTGGCCTTGGCTTCCACCAGCGCCTTCACCTCGGGCGCGGAGAGCGAGGGCGTGTGCCGCTCGTGCTCGACCAGTTCGCCGAACGACTTGCTCGGCACGTTCACGTCGCGGAACAGTTCTCCGCCCGCCGCGCGCCAGCCTTCGAGGCCGCCTTCGAGCAGGTGCACGTTCGTGTAGCCGAGCGCGGCGAAGGTGCGCGCCGCGAACGGTGCGAGATCGACGCCGTCGTGCGCGCCATACAGCACGATGAACGTGTCCCGCCGCGGAATGCGCCGCCAGGCCTCGATCTCGATCTTCGAGAGCGGCAGGTTCGCCGCCCACAGCGGGTGCTCCTGCGCGAACGGGTCTTCCTCGCGCACGTCGAGCAGCGCCGTCTCTTCGCGCGCAACGAGTCGTTCGCGCACGGCGGAATAAGGCAAGAGGGGGAAAGCAGCGGTCGTCATGCGAATGTCGATCTGAGTTCTTCGGAGCGGTCCCAGAGGTTGGGAAGCAGCGTGTTGGAGTAGCCCGAGACAAACGGCTTGCGCCCGCCCTCGGCCGGGTAAGTATGCCGCCGTACCGCGCCGATGTTGGCGCCGTACACGTGGATGCTGATCGACACACGGTCCGCATGCGCGTTGTGCACGCGATGCAGGTCGCCGACGGTGGGTGACACGGCCTCCACGTCGCCGGCATCGAGCCGCACCGCACCGCCCTGCGGCTGTGCGCGGCCAGCGCTGTCGAACGCGTAGCCCTGGCTGTACTCCGCGCCGCGCAGCATGCCGATCAGGCCCCACACCGTGTGGTCATGGATCGGCGTGGCCTGCCCCGGCCCCCAGACGAAGCTCACGACCGAAAAGCGCTCGGTGCTGTCGGCGTGCAGCAGGAACTGCTGGTAGCGCGCCGGGTCGGGCCGCGCGAAGGCATCGGGCAGCCAGTCGTCGCGTGCGACGAGCGTGCGCAGCAGCGCGCCGCCTTCGGAGAGGATGCGGGGCTCGTCGGGCGCGCTGTCGAGCAGCCGGCCGAAGGCGCCGACGAAGTCGCGCAGCGGCGCGATCACGCCGGGCGCTTCCAGAGCTGGGTGTCGGTGATGGCGCGCACGTCCACGCGCACCGGCAGGATGCCGTCCCGCGCCGAGCGGTCGGCCACGGCCTGCAGCGCGACGATGTCCGCCTCGCTCACCGGCCGGCCCGCCACCGATGCACGCGAAGTGATGATGCGCGCCGACTCGATCGGCAAGCGCGTGAGCTGGCTGTAGGCCAGCGCATAGGCCTCGGGGTTGGCCAGCGCCCAGTCGCCCGCGCGGCCCAGCCGGTCGAGGAACTGCACGATGGCCGCGCACCGGGCCGGATCGGCCAGCGAATGCTCGCTCGCGGTGATGAAGCCCAGGGCGGTGTTGATGCCGCGCCCGTCGCGCAGGATGCGCCCGCCTTGCTGCACCGCGATCGTGTAGTACGGATCGAAGACGGCCCACGCGTCGATCTGCTTCGAGGCGAAGGCGGCGGCCGCATCGGTCGGCAGCACGAACTTCACCGTCACCTCGCCGCGCGGCACGCCGGCTTCTTCGAGCGCGCCGTAGAGCTGGTACTGCGAGATGCTGCCGCGCGCCGACGAGACGATCACCGTCTTGCCGCGCAGGTCCGCCACGCTGCGCAAGGGCGAATCGGGCTGCACCACGATGCCCAGCGAATCGGCCTTGCCGACGCGCGTGGCGACGATCTTGAGCGGCGTCTTGCCGACGGCTGCGGCCAGCACCGGCAGGTCGCCGGCCATCGCGGTGTCGACCGCGGCGCTGCGTTGCGCCTCGAACAGCGGCGCGGCGCCCTGGAAGTTGGCCCAGCGGTAGGCGAATGGCGCGCCCTCGAGCGCCTTCGACGCCTCGAACAGCGAACGCAGGCCGCCGGCCTGGTCGCCGAGGATCAGCGTGGTCTGCGGTTGCGCCCACGCACGCAGCGAGCCGGTCGCGGCCAGCGAGAGCGCCGCGCCTTGTTTCAACCAACTGCGGCGCGAGGCCTTGGAGAACAGCAGATCGGTCATGCGGCGGCTCCCGCCGGCAGCAGCGCGCGCTTGCCCGCGCCGACCAGGATCGCGTCGTTCTGCGGCGTGTGGATGCGGCTGCACAGCACGTCGCGGTAGTGGCGCTCCAGCGGGTTCTGCCGGGTGAGGCCGTGGTTGCCGCTCAACTGCAGCGCGAGTTCGACCACGCGGATCGCGTTGTTCGTGACGGTGTACTTGAGGAGGCCGCTGTCGGTGGCCGGCTGTGCGTGGCCGTTGTCGACGGCCGAGGCCGCGTCGTCGAGCAGCACACGGTTGGTGCGCAGCAGCGCCTCGATCTCGCCGACATGCTCCTGCACGCGCGGCAGGCTCGCGAGCGGCGCGCCCAGGCTGCCGGGTGCGCGCTGGTTCAAGAAGCCCACCAGCCAGTCTCGCGCGGCCTGCGCCACCGCGTCGTAGAGGCTGCCGAGCAGCACGACCATCCAGGCCTGCTGGGTGGCATGCGCGTCGATGTCGGTCTGGCTGCCGGCGTCGGGCGCCCAGTCGGCCGGTGTGCGCAGGTCGACCGCGTGGTCGAGGTCGATGGGCACGTTCTCGAAGATCACTTCGTGGCTGCCCGAGGCGCGCAGGCCCAGGTGGTCCCAGCTGGCGATTACGCGCACGCCGGGGGCGTTGCGCGGCACGAGGAACACGCCGGTGCGCGGCGTGGCCTCGTCGGTGCGCGCCCATACGGCGAGCCAGGTCAGGCCCTCGATGCCGGTGGTGTAGAGCTTGTGGCCGTCGAGGGTCCAGCCGTTGCCGTTGCCGTCGCGGCGTGCGACGGTCGAGGGCAGGCCGCCGCGCGAGGGCGATCCGAGCGCGGGCTCCACGCGCAGTGCGTTGATGAGCGCGCCGTGCTCCACCGCATCGCGCGCCACGCGTTCGCGCAGCTGCGGCGGCCAGCGGTTGTCGCCGCGCGTGAGCGCGTGGTGCTGCAGGTAGGTCATCGTGAGGATCAGCGCGGTGGCCGGCTCGCCGCGCGCCACGGCCGCGATCACGCGCCGGGCCGTCGCCAGCGTGGCGCTGCCGCCGCCGTGCACCGCGGGCGCGACGAGGCCGATCAAGCCGTTCGCGTGCAGGGCCTCGAAGTTTTCTTGTGGAAAGGCGCCGCTGCGGTCGTAGTCGGCCGCGGTGGTTGCGAACTGGGCCGACAGCCGCGCCAGCAGCGCGGCATCGACGGTGGCGGAAGCGGGTTGTTCTTCAGGCGTGGCCGACGGGCGGCGCAAGGGGAGTGCACTCATGGTTTCCGCACGGTACCGGGCGGCCGGCGGCCCGAAAACGACGCATCCTGCATATCCAAACTCGTTTTTCTGCGTTCGCTTTTGCGGGGCGCCTCGGTACGGTCTCGCTTCTCTCCCATGGCTCCCGTGGGCATGGAAGACGAAAGACCGCAACGCATGAAACCCGATTTCCCGCTGGATCGCCGCAGCCTGCTGCAGGCCGCCGCCGCATGGGGCGCAGCCGCCGCCGCTGGCCTTGGGGCGCAGGCAACACAGGCCGCGACGCCGTCGCGCGACCTCTCGGGCGTGACCTTGCGCGTCGGCACCTACAAGGGCCTGTGGCGCCCGCTGCTGCAGGCCTCGGGCCAGGCCAACACGCCCTACAAGATCGACTGGCGCGAACTCAACAACGGCGTGCTGCACATCGAGGCCATCAACGGCGACGCGCTCGACCTCGGTTCGGGCAGCGAGATTCCGCCGGTGTTCGCGGCGCGCCAGAAATCCAGCGTGCGGCTCGTCGCCGTGACGCATGAAGACCTGAACAACCAGGCCACGCTCGCGCGCAAGGACGCACCGATCCGCAGCATTGCCGACTTCAAGGGCAAGCGCGTGGGCTACGTGCGCGCCACCACCTCGCACTACTACCTGGCCAAACAGTTGGCCGAGGCGGGGCTGTCGTTCAGCGACATCCAGGCCGTGAGCCTCACGCCGGCAGACGGTCTCTCGGCCTTTGCGCGCGGCGACCTCGATGCCTGGGCCATCTACGGCTACAACGGCCAGATTGCGCGCACCCAGTACGGCGCGCGGGTCATCAAGACCGGCGTGGGCTACCTCTCGGGCAACTTCCCGATCTATGCCAACCCGCGTGCGCTCGACGATACGCTGCGCCGCGCGGCATTGAGCGACCTGCTGCAGCGCCTGCAGCGTTCGTTCGCGTGGATCAACGGCAACTTCCTGGCCTATGCGCGCGCGCAGTCGGCCGAGACGCGCGTGCCGGTCGGCGACATCGTCGAACTCTTCAACGGCCGCAGCGGCGACTACAGCCTCGGCCCCGTCAGCGACGCGGTGGTGCGCAGCCACCAGGGCGTGGCCGACACCTTCCTGAAGATCGGCGTGCTCGACGGCCCCGCCGATGTGAAGCCCCTGTGGGACCGCAGCTTCGAGAGCGTGCTGCGCCTGCCCGCCGCCTGAAATACCCCCACACCTCGACAATAAACAAAGGACTCCCATGAGCCAGAACACCCAGAACGACGTTGAATTCATCGGCATGATCCAGGGCCAGAAGGTCTCGGAGATCCACGCCGCCAAGGGCCCGGCCATCGACCGCGACTACGTGCGCGCCTTCGCGCAGGCGCACGAGAACGCCGGCTTCGACCGCGTGCTGGTGCCGCACCACTCGACCGGTCCCGACGCCACGCTCACCGTGGCCTACGCCGCCTCGGTCACCGAGCGCATCCACTTCATGCTCGCGCATCGCCCGGGCTTCGTGGCACCCACGCTCGCGGCGCGGCAGTTCGCCTCGCTCGACCAGTTCAGCGGCGGCCGGCTCGGCGTGCACTACATCTCGGGCGGCTCCGACGAGGAGCAGCGCCGCGACGGCGACTGGCTCGACCACGACCAGCGCTACGCCCGCACCGACGAATACCTGGAGGTGCTGCACAAGGTGTGGGCCGCCGACAAGCCCTTCGACCACGAAGGCGCGCACTACCGCTACCAGAACGCCTTCTCCGAAGTGAAGCCGCTGCAGACGCGCAACGGCAAGCCGCACGTGCCGGTGTATTTCGGCGGTGCGTCGGAGGCGGCGATCCCGGTCGCGGGCAAGTACGCCGATGTGTATGCGCTGTGGGGCGAATCGCTCGACCAGGCGCGCGAGCTCACGACACGCGTGCGCGCCGAAGCTGCGAAGCACGGGCGCAGCGTGCGCTTCTCGGTGTCGTTCCGCCCGATCCTCGCGGAGACCGAAGAGGCCGCCTGGGCGCGCGCCGAGAACATCCTGGCCGAGACCAAGCGCCTGCGCGTGGTGCAGGGCTACAACCGCGGCGGCCCGCAGCAGAGCGAGGGCGCCAAGCGCCTGCTGGCCGCGGCCGACAAGGGCCCGCGCGTGGACAAGCGCCTCTGGACCGCCGTGGCACAGGAAATCGGCGGCCGCTCGAACAGCACCGCGCTGGTCGGCACGCCCGAGCAGGTGGCCGATGCGCTGCTCGACTACTACGACCTGGGCGTGACCACGTTCCTCATCCGCGGCTTCGATCCGCTGGAAGACGCGACCGACTACGGCCGCGAGCTGATTCCGCGCACGCGCGAACTGGTCGCGCAGCGCGCGGCTTCCGTACGCAAGGCGGCCTGACCTGACTTTCTCCCTCCCCCTCTGGGGGAGGGCAGGGGTGGGGGCAAGCGGCCTTCACGACGCCGCGGCCTTTCGAGTGCCGCTTGCCCCCATCCCAACCTTCCCCCAAAGGGGGAAGGAGCAAAACCGAATACGAGGAATCCCCATGAGTGCCGTTCTCTCCATCGACCGCAGCGCGGCCCAGCCGCTCAAGCTCAACCCGAACCCGCAGCAGAAGTACTGGTTCGACCCGGTCCCGCCGCGCACCAGCGTGCAGGCCGAGCGCCGCCACCGGCAGGAGCGCCTGGCGGGCGCGTTCCGCCTGTTCGCGCGCTTCGGCTTCGCGCAGGGGCTGGCCGGCCACATCACCGCGCGCGATCCCGAGCTCAGCGACCACTTCTGGGTGAATCCGCTGGGCATTCATTTCTCGCGCATCAAGGTGTCCGACCTGCTGCTCGTCAATTCGAAGGGCGAGACGGTGATCGGCGACAAGCCGCTCAACAAGGCCGCCTTCGCCATTCACGCCGCGATCCACGAGCACAACCCGAAGATCGTTGCCGCCGCCCACACGCACTCGACCTACGGCAAGGCCTGGTCCACGCTCGGACGCAAGCTCGACACGATCACGCAGGACAGCTGCGTGTTCCATGACGACGTGGCCCTCTTCGACGACTTCACCGGCATGGTGGTCGACACCAGCGAGGGCGACCGCATCGCACAGGCGCTGGGCGACAAGAAGGGCGCGATCCTCAAGAACCACGGCATCCTGACCGCGGGCCCGACGGTGGAGGCCGCCGCGTGGTGGTACATCGCGCTGGACAACGCCTGCCACACCCAGCTCCTCGCCGAAGCGGCCGGCAAGCCGCAGCCGATCGACGAGGACACCGCGCGCCACACCCACAGCCAGATCGGCGGCCCGGAGGGGGCCATCCATTCCTTCTACAGCCTCTATGAAGGTCTCGTGGAAGCGGAGCCCGAGCTGCTGGACTGAATGAAAAAAACCACCGGAGTCGTCGATGACCGCATCTCTTTCACGCCGCAGCGTCCTGCGCACCGGCGCCGCTGCCGCCGTGGTCGCCTCGGGCGGCCTGATCGCCTCGCAGGCGTTCTCGCAGCAGGCGCGCAAGCTCACCTTCGCATGGAACGCCGCCGCGTTCTGCCTCTCGCCGGTGGTGGTGGCGCAGGAGCGCGGGTACTTCGAGCGCAACGGGCTGCAGGTCGAGCTGATCAACTACACCGGCTCCACTGACCAGTTGCTCGAATCGCTCGCCACCGCGAAGGCCGATGCGGCGGTGGGCATGATCCACCGCTGGCTCAAGCCGCTGGAGTCGGGCTTCGACGTGAAGATCGTCGGCAGCTCGCACGGCGGCTGCGTGCGCCTGGTGGGCGCCAAGGCCGCGGGCGTGACCAACCTCGCGAGCCTGAAGGGCAAGATCATCGGGGTGTCGGACATCGCGAGCCCGGGCAAGAATTTCTTCTCGATCCTGCTCGCGAAGAACGGCATCGACGCCGACCGCGACGTGACCTGGCGCCAGTACCCGGCCGACCTGCTCGACATTGCGGTGCAGAAGGGCGAGATCCACGCCATTGCCGACGGCGACCCGAACGTCTACCTGATCGAGAAGCGCAACAAGGGCGCATTCGTCGAGGTGGCGAGCAACCTCTCGGGCGAATACAAGGACAAGGTCTGCTGCATCGTCGGCGCGCGCGGCGAGCTGGTGCGCAAGGACAAACCGACCGTCGCCGCGCTGGTGCGCTCCATCGCGCAGGCGTCGGACTACGTGGCAGAGAACCCGAACGAATCGGCCAAGCTCTTCGCCAAGTACTCGCCCAAGGTGCCGATCGAGGATCTGCGCGCGCTGTTGGGCACGCTCACGCACAACCACCATCCGCTGGGCAAGAACCTGCGTGACGAGGTGGAGTTCTACGCACGCGATTTCCGCGGCGTCGGCGTGCTCAAGAAGACGACCGATCCGGTGCGCTTCGCGGAGCACGTGTCTTTCGATCCGCTGGCATGAGCGCCGTCATCGATCGGGTGCTGGAGGCGCCGTCGGCGCCGGGGAACTGGCGACGTGCCGGCATCGAGAAGGCTGCGCCGGCTTCTTTCCCCGTGCGTACCACCGAAGGCTTCTGGCTGACCGGCGTGCTCGCGACGGCGGCATGGCTGGCCCTGGGTCTGCTCACGATCTACTGGCCGAACAAGGCGGTGGGCTTCAGCGACTGGGCGTACACGGACGAGTTCGGCATCGCCGCCTTCGCCGTGGGTGCACTGCTGCTGGTCGTCGCATTGCTCGGGCCGCGCGCCAGCCGCGTGGCGCGCGTGCTGCGGCCTGCAGGCCCGTGGCTCGTTGCACTGCCGGTGCTGTTCGCGATCTGGGAGATCGCGACGGCCAAGCTCGCATTGCTCCCTACGCCGTTCTTCGCGCCGCCGCAGAGCCTGGTCGAAACCTACATCGACGACTGGCGGCGCCTTGGCGAAAGCCTGCTGCATTCAGCGCGCCTGCTCGCGCACGGCTTCGTGCTCGGCGCGCTCGCGGGCTTTCTCACGGGCGTGACCATCGGCTGGTCGCGCATCGCGGGCTACTGGGTGCATCCGGTGCTGCGCTTTGTCGGGCCGGTGCCGGCCTCGGCGCTGCTGCCGCTTGCGTTCTTCTTCTTTCCGTCGAGCTATGCGGCGGCGGTGTTCCTGATCGCGCTCGCCACGGGCTTTCCGGTGGCGGTGCTCACCTGGTCGGGCGTGGCCGGCGTCAACCGCAACTACTACGACGTGGCACGCACCATGGGTGCGAGCGAGCGCTTCCTGGTGCTGCGCGTGGCGATCCCCGCCGCGCTGCCGCAGGTGTTCGTCGGGCTCTTCATGGGGCTGGGCGCCGCGTTCTCCGTGCTCGTGACCGCCGAGATGATGGGCGTGAAGGCCGGCCTGGGCTTTTACCTGTCGTGGGCGCAGGGCTGGGCTTCGTACTCGAACATGTACGCCGCGCTGATCGTGATGGCCGTGCTGTGCTCGGGCCTGATCACGCTGCTCTTCAAGGTGCGCGACCGCGTGCTGTCGTGGCAGAAGGGGACCGTGAAATGGTAGCCACCGCCGATACCGCCGTGCGCCAGGCCGGCGCGCACATCGACATCCGCGGCGTGAGCCATTGGTTCGACGTGCCTGCGGGTCCGCTGCAGGTGCTCGACGACATCGACCTCACGGTCCGGCCCGGCGAATTCGTCGCGCTGCTCGGCCCGAGCGGCTGTGGCAAGTCGACGCTGCTGCGGCTGGTGGCGGGCCTGGAGCCCGCCACCGCCGGCCGCATCACGCAGGACGACGTGCCGATCACCCGGCCCGATCCGTCGCGCATCGTCGTCTTCCAGGACCCGACGCTCTACCCGTGGCGCAGCGTGTGGGACAACGTGGCGCTCGGCCTGCAGGCGCGCGGCGTGCTCAAGGCGCAGCGCGGGCGGGTCGACGAGGCACTCAAGCTCGTGGGCCTGACCGACTTCGCCAAGGCCTTTCCGCACCAGCTCTCGGGCGGCATGGCCCAGCGCGTGGCACTGGCGCGCGCGCTGGTCAACGACCCGCAACTGCTGGTGCTCGACGAACCGCTCGGCAAGCTCGACTCGCTCACGCGCATCGCGATGCAGAGCGAGCTGGTCAACCTGTGGCAGCGCGCGGGCTTCTCGGCGCTGCTGGTGACGCACGACGTGGAAGAGGCGCTGTTCCTCGCCAACCGCGTGATCGTGCTGAGCGACCGGCCGGCGCGCATCGCGGCGGAGATCGTGGTCGATCTTCCGTATCCACGTCATCGCGGGCATGCGCGGCTCGCAGAACTGCGTCACGAAGCGCTCCGGCACCTGGGGCTCGACGCCACCTGGTGAGATGAACAGCACGCCCGAGGCCGATTGGCTCAACCTGCTGATCGGCCTGCTCCAGGGCGCGCAACTGCAACTGCTGCGGGTGCTCGATGCGCTCGGGCTCGCAGCGCAGGTGCATGGCCAGCCGGCGTGGCCGTGGGCGCGCCGGCTGTCGGGAGAGAACCTGCTGATCGACCTAGGGCAGGCGCGCAATCTCGCATGGACGCTGGTGTGCGTAGCCCTGGCGGTCCTTGCATTGCTCGTCGCACTGCTCTGGCGGCGTCGGCGTTTCTACGCGCTCGCCCTGGTGCCGATGCTGCTGATCGCAGCGCCGTGGCCCGAGGCCCATGTGGTGCTGGTGCCCGCGACGCCGACGAGCTTCCAGTCGTCGCCGACCGGCTTCACGGCCGCCTCCATCGCCAAGGGCCGCGTGCTCTATGCGCAGAACTGCGTGGCGTGTCATGGCGCGGACGGCAAGGGTGAAGGGCCGCTCGCCGCTTCGCAGTCGGTGTGGCCGCCCAACCTGAGCGGGCCCTTGCTGTGGCGACGTGCGGATGGCGACCTGCTCTGGCGCATCCTGCACGGCGCGCGCGATGCACAGCAAGGCAAGCCCACGATGCCCGGCTTCGGCGGCAAGCTCGACGAAGCCGACGCCTGGGCGCTGATCGACTACATGAAGGCGCAGGGCGCGGGCCAGAGCCTGCGCGCGCTCGGCAACTGGCCGCAGCCCATCGGCCTGCCCGACATGGCGGTGCGCTGTGGTGCGCAGCCGCCAAGGCTGCTCGCGAGCTGGCGCGGTCAGCGCGTGCGCATCGTCGCGGGTAACGCCACGCTGGCCGAAGACCCGCGGCTCGTGACCGTCCAGCTGGTATCGCCTTCGCAGACAGCACCGCCCGCCGCCGACTGCGTGGCCGACTCGCCCGCCGCCTGGGAGGCGCTGGCCCTGATCGCCGGCACCGACCGCCTCGCCGGCACGCAACTCATCGCCGACCGCGACGGCTGGCTGCGCGCACGCGGCGAACCCGGCAAGGCGGGCTGGTCCGACGACGACCTGCTGTGCCGCAGCGAGCGCGTGCCTCTCACCTCGGCGAAGAACACCGCACTGCCCGCCGATGGCCTCGGCGCACTCATCGCCCGCATGGACGCGGAGCCGGTGCGCTTCGTCAAGGGCGGCTTCATCCACTGATTTTTTCTTGACCTCGACCGAACACGGAGAACCCATGACCTCACACCTCGACCCCTCGCGCCGCAAGCTCCTCACCCAAGGCCTCGCGGCCGCCACGGCCGCCGCCTTGCCCGCCTTCTCGTTGCCGGCCCGCGCACAGGGCCGCCCGGTGCTCAAGGCCGGCGACCAGAAGGGCGGGCTGCGCGCATTGCTCGAAGCGGCCAACGGCCTCGAAGGCCTGGGCTACGACATCCACTGGTCCGAATTCCCCGCAGCCGCACCGCTGGCCGAAGCGCTGAACGCGGCGGCGGTCGATTCGGGGCCCATCGGCGATGCGCCGCTGATCTTCGCGCTGGCGGCCGGCACGCGCGTCAAGGCCATCGGTGCGAATCGCTCCGACTCCTACGGCACGGCAGTGCTGGTGCGCCCCGATTCCACGCTCAGGACCGCGGCCGACCTCAAGGGCAAGAGCATCGCCACCAACCGCGGCTCCATCGGCCACTACGTGACGCTCAAGGCCATCACCGCGGCGGGCCTCAAGCCCGAAGACGTGAACATCCGCTTCCTCGCGCCGGCCGATGCCAAGCTCGCGCTCACGCAGGGCTCGGTCGATGCCTGGGCCACCTGGGAGCCCTATACCGCGCTGGCCGAGGTGAGCAATCACGCGCGCGTGCTGGTGAGCGGGCGCGGCCTGCTGCCGGGGCTGAGTTACCTCGCGGCGACCGATGCGGCCATCGCCGCCAAACGGCCGGTGCTGCAGGACTTCCTGCAGCGCGTGGTGAAGGCCCAGCTCTGGTCGTACCGCAATGTCGATGCCTACTCGGCCGCGCTGGCCCGCATCATCGGCATCCCGCCCGAGGCGGCGAAGCTGCAGTTCGAGCGCCGCCAGCAGAAGTGGGTGGCCATCGATGCGAAGGTCATCGCCGACCAGCAGGGCACGGCCGATTTCTACCGGCAGGTGGGGCTCATCAAGCAGCCGCTCGATGTGAAGACCACGTTCGACACCGGCTTCGGGGTTGCCGGTTAGGTCGGCGACACCTGCCAAGGGGCTGGGCGGTCGGCCCGGTACATCCGCGACTGCGCGCGAAATTCCTGCGGCGCGATGCCGTAGGCCCGGCGGAAGGCGCGGGTGAAGTCCGAGGCGCTTTTGAAGCCGACCGCATAGGCCACGTCCGTCACCATCATGTGCGGATACCGGGCGAGCTCGTCGGCCGCCTGGCGCAGGCGCAGGTGGCGGATGTAGGCGCCCAGGCCCCCTTCGTGCTGGAACATGCGGTAGATGGTCGGACGCTGCAGGTGCAGCGCACTGAGCACGCTCTCGGGCGTCAGCTCGGCGCGGTGCAGGTTGGCCTGGATGTGGCGCCGCACCCGCCCGAACAGCGCCGCCCGCGCCGCCGAGCGCGCATTGCCGCTCAACCCGGCCTGCCTGCCGAAGGCGGCGACGACCAGATGCGCGGCGTTGCGCACGGCGCTGTCGGCTGCGGCGGTGGTCATGCCGGAGATATTGGCGCCCAGCGCCGCCACGTGTTCGAGCGCCAGCCGTGTGAGCGGTGTCGCATCCTGGATCGTGCGGCCGTGGATGGCCTCGGGGTCGGGAAAGACTTCCTGCACCAGCGAGGCCGGCACGAAGAAGGTGAGCACCCGGCAACTGCTGCGCCGCATGCGCACCGGCTGGTTCATGTCCAGCGCAAGGATCTTCGTGGTGGCGGCAGCGGCGTGCCGCGGCGAGGCGCGCAGCGCGATGTCGTCGACGCCGCCCTCGGTGAACACATGGAAGACATAGTCGCGCACGTTGTCCGTCGAGATGCGGGCCAGCGAGCGCTCGAGCAGCATCGCGTCGGAGCGGCAGTCGGTGAACAGCAGACCGTCGACCTTGTAGCGGTCGATCTCCGCCCGGAACGGCTGCTCGACGCCGGACTTCGAGGGCAGCACGTCGATCACATGCCCGACACGCTCGCGCCAGGCCAGCAACTGCCGGTGTTGCGGCTCGCCATGCACGCTGAAGTGGCTGCGTGCCACGCCGCCTTGTGCGGGGAGCGCCGGAGCCTGGAGGTCACCCTGGAGGGCGCGAGGGTTCATTGGAGAGGAAAGGCCCACAAGGTGCGACTGCGAGGTCGCCACACCAATGAATAGAAGAAATAGTTAAAAAAAGCACAAAACCGGCGGAATTCTCTCAATAACTGAGACGGACGGTCAAGCCGGCCGGACCGGCGCCACCACGCTTGCCTTCGCACGGTCGCATGGCCGAACGAACCCGATTTCTTGAGCGAGTAGCCCCATGTCCACAGGAAAAGCCGATCCCGCTGCAACCGCCGGTGCCGTCGGTCATCTCTTCAACAAGGCGAACGAGGACGAGCTGGCGGTCCTGATGTTCTCCATGGAGCGCAGCGATGCGCCCGGCGCCTCGCGCGTCGCGCGCCACATGCTGGCCCTGATCGCCGCGGCCGCGAAATCCCGGCCGCCTTCGGTCATCGCGACGAAGCCGCGCACCGGCGCCGCGCCATCCGCCGGTCAGGCGGCATCGAACGGGGCGTTGTCGCCGCGCGAATTGCAGGTGCTGCAACTGGTGTCGCAGGGGTGGACCAACCGCCGGATCGCGGAGGCGCTCAGCCGGTCGGCCAACACCATCGACACCCAGATCAAGAGCATCTACCGCAAGCTGGACGTCAACTCGCGGACCCGGGCGGTTCGCAAGGCGATGGAGCAGGGCTTGCTGAGTTGGGACGCCGGCCGTTCGCAGTAGCGCGGCGCGAGGGCTTCAGGCGCTGCTGCGTTCCGCAGCGCGTGCCAGTTGCGACAGGCGCTTGACCAGCGGCTCGAAAAGCTCCGCCGACGTGTTGCCGTAGCCCAGCACCAGCCCGTTGTCCGACGGCAGCGGCTGCACCGCGAAGCTCGACAGGGCCGCGGGTGCCAGGTTGTGGCGCAGCGCCTCGGCGGCGATCCGGCGGTCGTCGAAGCGGGGCGGCAGGCGCACGGTCAGGTGCAGGCCGCAGTAGCCGCCGTCGATCTCGTGCGGGACTTTCAGGTGCCGCTCGAGTGCCAGCCGCAGCGCCTGTTGCCGGTCGCGATACAGCCGCCGCATGCGGCCCAGGTGCCGGCCGAACTGGCCGCTCTCGATGAAGTCGGCCATCGCCAGCTGCTCGTGGCGGTGCCCGCCGCGCAGCATTTCCTCGAGTGGGGCCTGCACGCTGGTCAGAAGCGCTTCGGGCAGCACCAGGAAACCCAGCCGCAGCGACGGGAACATCGTCTTGCTGAAGGTGCCGATGTAGAGCACGGGCGCGTCGGGCACCAGCCCCTGCATCGCGCCGATGGGTTCGCCGGTGTGGCGGAACTCGCTGTCGTAGTCGTCTTCGATGATCCAGGCGCCGTGCCGGCGGGCCTGTGCGATCAGCGCGAGCCGGCGCGCGATGCTCAGCACCGAGCCGGCCGGGTACTGGTGCGAGGGCGTGGTGTAGATGAGGCGCGGCGGGTGCCTGCGCCAGTCTTCCGCGCTCGCGCAGAGGCCTTCCGCATCGACGCGGATCGGCACCATGTGCATGTCGCCCGCGCGCATGGCCGACTTCGCGCCGCGGTAGCCCGGGTCTTCGATCCAGCCGGTGTCGCCGGGGTTCGAGAGCAGCCGCACGCACAGCGAGATGGCTTCCTGCGCGCCCTCGGCGATGACGACCTGCTGCGGCTCGCACCGCACGCCGCGCGCAATGGCCAGGTGCCGCGCGATCGCCGCGCGAAGCGGGGGCTCGCCCAGCGGATCGCCGTAGCCGAGCGTGGCCGGACTCGCGGCGCGGATGGCGCGATCGAGCGCGCGGCGCCAGGCGGCCATGGGAAAGTGCGACAGCGCGGGCACGCCGGGGCGAAAGGTGGCGTCGGGCGTGGTGAAGGCGGTGCGTGGCTGGATGCCGGCGAGGCGGCGTGCGGTGGTCGGCGAGGCCGTCGTCTTGCGGGAGCGCCTGGTCGCGACGGCCGCGGACGACAGCTCGGTCACCCGCGTGCCCTGGCGGTCGGGTTGCACATAGCCCTCGGCGGCCAGGTGCTCGTAGGCGGCGGTGACGGTGTTGCGCGAGATCGCGAGCGCCTCGGCCAGCGCGCGCGAGCCGGGCAGCCGGCTGCCCGGGGCGAGGCTGCCGTCGAGGATGGCGCGCTTGAGGCGCTCGTGCAGCTGGCGCTGCATCGAGCCGGCCTTGCGGTCCCTGGCGAGCGGGGACTCCAGCGGCGCGGCAAGGTCTGGCGGTTTGGGCATGGGGGATGGGCGGAGCGTGGCACCAGGAAATGAATACCTCGTGGTACTTTTCATGGCGCCACGTTGCGTCTACTTTATCGGTCTGCGGCGATGTCGCCGCCTTTTTCCGAAAGCTTCCCCTCATGCCAGTCCGCCACAACGAACACGGTCAATCCCTCGGCCCCCTCATGCCCGAATGGAGCGCCCGCCCGCTGCCGCCGCGCGAGCCCCTCGAAGGCCGCTACTGCACGCTCGAGGCGGTGAACGCCGCGAAGCACGCCGACGACCTCTACGCCGCCTACGCGCAGGCTCCGGACGGCCGCGACTGGACCTACCTGGGCGTCGAGCGGCCCGCCGACCTGAATGCCATGCGCGCCCACGTCGAGCGCCTGGCGCAAACCACCGATCCGCTGCACTTCGCCGTCATCGACAGGCAGAGCGGGCGGGCCGTCGGCACGCTGTCGCTGATGCGCATCGATGCCGCAAACGGCGTGATCGAAGTCGGCCACGTCAATTTCTCGCCGCTGCTGAAACACACACCGATGTCCACCGAAGCGCAGTACCTGCTGATGAAGCTGGCCTTCGACGTGCTGGGCTACCGGCGCTACGAATGGAAGTGCGACAGCTTCAACGAGCCGTCCAGGCGCGCGGCGGCCCGCCTGGGCTTCCAGGCCGAGGGCGTGTTCCGGCAGTACAGCATCTACAAGGGCCGCAGCCGCGACGCGGCGTGGTTCTCGATCATCGACGGTGAGTGGCCGGCGCTGCGCACGGCGTTCGAGCGCTGGCTCGCGCCGGAGAACTTCGATGCGCAAGGCAGGCAGCGCATGGCGCTGGACAAGTTCCGGCTGCCGCGCGCGGACTGACACCCCGGCGCGCGGCCGGATTCAGGCGGCCTTGCGCGCGTTCGCCGTCTTCCTTGCCGGCGCTTTCTTCGCCGGACGCGCGCCCGGCCCGGCCAACTGCTCGCGCAGGCAGGCCAGAAAGGTGCGCACCACCTCCGGCAGCGTGCGATCGGCCAGTGTCTGCAGTTCGACCGCGCGCCCGCGCATGCCGGGGTCGCGGATTTCGGCCGCATGCAGTTCGCCGCGCTGCACGCGCTCGCGCACCGTGATCTCGCCCGCGATGGTCAGGCCACCGCCGTGCAGGACGAAGTTGGCGAGCGCCTCGAAGCGGTTGCTGACCAGCACCGGCTCGAACACGAGGCCGCGGTTGCTGCAGCCCACGTCGAACAGCTGGCGCACGGTGTTGTCGGCGCCGCTGAGCGCAATGGGGAAGGGATGCATCTGCGCCAGCGTCACGCTGCGCAACCTGGCCAGCGGATGGTCGGGTCGCATGATCGCGAACACGCAAGCCGGCTGGCGATGCTCGACCCGGATGCCGCGAACCGCCGCGCGGCTGTAGGTCAGGCCGATGTCCGCATCGCCGAGCAGCACCGCTTCGGTCACTTGCGCGGGGTCGATCGCATTCAGCCGGAACTGCACGCCCGGGTACGTCATGCGGAACGCGGCGATGGTGCGCGGCAGGAACTCGTTGGCAAAGCCCGAGGAGCAGGCGATGCGCACCCGTCCGCGCAACGGCCCCTGGAGTGCATGGATGTCCGACAGGACGCGTTCGGCCTCCAGCGCGCCCCGCAGCGCGTGCGCCGCGAGCAGTTCTCCCGCGGCGCTGGGCACCATGCCGCGCGGCCGGCGCTCGAACAGCGGCACGCCCAGCAGGGCTTCCAGCGTCGCCACCTGGCGGCTGATGGCCGAGACGCTGACGTTCAGCCGCGCCGCGGCCTCGGTGAGCGAGCCGCCGCGGGCCACTTCGAGGAAATAGCGCAGGGAGGTCTCCTGGAGGCGGTGGCTTGGCATGGCGGGATGAGGTGGCGAAGCATGGATGAGGTTTGCAGGCAATGCAAAGGTAGCTCAAGAAATCGGCAATTGCTGAAAAGGTATTCGCTTTCTATGCTTCGTGGACCCCCGTCCTCTGTCCTGTTTTTCCTTGCCGCCCCATCCATGCCCACCGCCTCCTTCTCCTTCGCCGCTTCCACCCCTTCCTCGCGAGCGCCCCATCGTCACTGTCGCCTGATGGCGCTGGTGCCCGCGGCCTTCCTCCTCCTGGGCCAGGGCCTCGCGCAGGCCGCCGAGCTCTCGCCGGCCCTCGCCGAGCGCCATGCGCAGGCCACCTACCGCGAATACTTCGAGTTGCTGGCCCTGCCCAACGACGCCACCGTGCCGGAGGACATCCGCAAGAACGTCGACTGGCTGGAGCAGGCCTTCCGCAAGCGCGGCTTCACGACGCAGCAGCTGCCCAACAGCGGCAAGCCGATGCTCTACGCCGAGTTCCCGGGCAGCGACCCGGCGCGAAAGACGGTGCTCTTCTACATGCACCTGGATGGCCAGCCGGTGATTCCCGCGCAGTGGGCGCAAAAGAGCCCGTGGACGCCCGTGCTCAAGCGCAGGACGGACAAGGGCGACTGGGAGGAGATCGATTCCGCGCCGCTTTTCAGCGGCCCGCTCGACCCCGAGTGGCGCGTGTTCGGCCGGGCCTCGGCCGACGACAAGGGGCCGATCATGATGATGCTGGCGGCCATCGATGCGCTGAAGGCCGGCGGCGGCCAACCGGCAGTCAACGTCAAGGTGATCCTGGACAGCGAGGAAGAAAAGGGCTCCCCGTCGATCAGCCAGGTCATGCAGGCGCACAGGGAGCTCCTGCGCAGCGATGCCATCGTGATCCACGACGGCCCCATGCACGCGACCAACCGTCCCACGCTGGTGTTCGGCAACCGCGGCGCGGCCGATGCCCGGCTGACCGTGTACGGCGCCAAGGTGCCGCTGCACAGCGGGCACTACGGCAACTACGCGCCCAACCCGGCGCAGCGCCTCGCCAACCTGCTGGCTTCGATGAAGGACGACACGGGGCGGGTGACCGTTCCCGGCTACTACGACCGCGTGAAGATCGGCGAGGCCGACCGCAAGATCATGGCCGCCGTGCCGGACGACGAGGCCGCGCTCAAGCGGCGCCTGGGCATCGCGCGCACCGACAGGGTCGGCGCCAACTACCAGGAGGCGATGCAGTACCCCTCGCTGAACGTGCGCGGCATGGCCTCGGCGGCCGTGGGCGACAAGGTGGCGAACATCGTTCCCGACAAGGCGGAGGCCGAGATGGACCTGCGCACCACGCCCGACTCCGATGCGCCGTACCTCGGCAAGCTGATCGAGGCGCACATCGCCAAGCAGGGCTACCACCTCGTGAAGGGTGCGCCGACGGACGAGGAGCGCGCCCGCTACGACAAGATCGCGAGCTTCAGCTACCGCAGCGAGGGCGCCGACGCGGCGGGCTCGCCGATCAACTCACCGATCGGGCAGTGGGCCTACAAGGCCCTGACCGACACCTTCGGCACCAAGCCCGAGCCGGTGCGCATCCGCATGATGGGCGGCACCGTGCCGACCGCGGAGATCGTGGGCGTGCTGCAGGTGCCCTTTGCGATCATTCCGCTGGTGAACGCCGACAACAACCAGCACGCCGCGAACGAGAACCTGCGCATGGGCAATTACGTGACCGGCGTGCAGACGGTCTACGCGCTGATGACGCACGGGTTCTGAATTTGAACGGAGCGGGCGTTCGTCAGGCCTGCTTGCCGGGCTTCTGCGCCTGCTCGCACTTCACCTGGATCAGCTCGCGCTCGCTCAGCGTCGCGCCGATGCGCACCGCGCTCAGGCACCCGCCCCAGACGCAGCCCGTGTCGGTGGAGAGCAGGTCGGGCCGCGAGAGCCAGCCGAGCGTCGACCAGTGGCCGAAGGCGACGGTGGCCGCTGCGGTCTTGCGGCCCGGCACGTCGAACCACGGCAGGAAGCCTTCGGGGCCGGGGATCGCGCCGTCCTTCGTCTCGAAGTTCATCTCGCCCCCGGGCGTGCAGTAGCGAAGGCGCGTGAGCGCATTGACGATCACGCGCAGGCGCGCGCTGCCGGTGAGCTTGTCGCTCCACTGTGCCGGCTCGTCGCCGTACATGGTGAGCAGGAAGTCGCCGAGCGCCGGTCCGCGCAGCACCGATTCGACCTCCGACGCCAGCGCGAGCGTGTCGCCCACCGACCACTGCGGCAGCACGCCGGCGTGGACCATCAGCAGGTCGCCGCCGCCGATCTGCATGTGCAGCGCCATGTGCTGGTTTCGCACCCAGTCGAGCATCGCTTCGCTGTCGGGCGCGGCCAGGAGGTCGGCCAGCGTGTCCTTGCGGCCGGCCTTGCGCGCGCCGTGCGCCACGCCCAGCAGGTGCAGGTCGTGGTTGCCGAGCACGCTGCGCGCCGAGGCGCCGTAGCCCCGCACGCGGCGCAGCACCGCGGCCGATTCCGGCCCCCGGTTGACCAGGTCGCCGAGCAACACGAGGGTGTCGCGGCTGGGGGAGAAATCGATCTCGCCGAGCAGCCGCCCGAGGGCAGGGTCGCAGCCCTGCACGTCGCCGATACAGTAAAGTGCCATTCCCTCATTCTCTCCCCCTGTTCATGGATGTCTTCCTGCTGGCCTTGCTGACCACCCTCAATGCGGTGTTCGCAATGTCCGAAATGGCCCTTTCAACCAGCCGGCGCGCACGCCTCGCAGCCCTGGCCGAAACGGGGGACACCGGCGCGGCCGCCGCGCTGAAACTGATGGAGTCGCCCACCCAGTTCCTCTCGACGGTGCAGATCGGCATCACCTCGATCGGCATGCTGAGCGGCATCGTCGGCGAGGCCGCCTTCGCCGCGCCGCTGGCGGTGTGGATGGAAAGCGTGGGCATGGGCGCGGGCACCGCCAGCATCGCCTCCACCGCGGTGGTGGTGACCTGCATCACCTTCTTCACTATCATCTTCGGCGAGCTGGTGCCTAAGCGCATCGGGCAGCTGTATCCCGAGCCGGTGGCGCGCTGGGTGTCGCGCCCGATGCGGGGCCTGGCCAAGGGCGCCAAGCCCTTCGTGTGGCTGCTGGCCGGCGCCACCGCCACCATGCTCAAGGTGCTGCGCATCGATGCCAATGCGGCGCGCTCGGTGACCGAAGAAGAGATTTCCGCGAGCCTCGAGGAGGGGGTGGACGCCGGCGTGATCGAGCAGCACGAGCACCAGATGGTGCGCAATGTGTTTCACCTCGATGACAGGCGCCTGTCGTCGCTGATGATCCCGCGCGCCGACATCGAATGGCTCGACGCCTCCAACACCGTGACGCAGGCGCTGCAGAAGGTGGCCGATGCGGCGGCGCTCAACCTCGTGCACTCGTGGTACCCCGTCTGCCGCAATTCGCTCGACGACGTGGTCGGCGTGATCAGCGTGGCGCACCTGCTGCGCCTGGGTTCCGCCCACAAGGGCGTGCTCGGCCAGGAGGCCACGCCGGCCGTGTTCGTGCCCGAGACGCTCACCGGCATGGAACTGCTCGAGCAGTTCCGCGCCCGCGCCGGCCGGCTGGTGTTCGTGGTCGACGAATACGGCGTGGTGCAGGGCCTCATGACCCCGCGCGACCTGCTCGAAGCCATCACCGGCGAGCTGCAGCCCGGCATGCAGACCGACGCCTGGGCACGCGAGCGGCCCGATGGCGTGTGGGAGCTCGATGGCCTCATGCCCGTGTCGGAGTTGCGTGCGCGCCTCGGCATTCGCGAGCTGCCCGATGAAGAGCGCGGCCGCTACAACACGGTGGCCGGCCTTTTGATGTCGGTGTCGGGCCACCTGCCCGCCGTGGGCGAGCACATCGACTGCGCGGGCTGGTGCTTCGAGATCGTGGCGCTCGAAGGCCGCCGCATCGATCGCGTGCTGGCCTCGCCCGATCCCGCGGCGCCGAGCGAAGACTAGACAGGCACGGCCATGCTGTCGCTGCTCGCACTGAGCTGCCCGCAATGCTCCGCGCCGTTGCCCCGCGCCGCACGCTGGCGCACCGTCAATTGCAGCTACTGCGGCGCCACCATCACGCGTGGCGAGGAAACCGTGGAGCGCGAGAGCTTCCGCGCGGCCTTGCGGCGTGCCAATGCAGACATCGCAGGCGGGCGCATCGTGCAATGGCGCGGCGCGCGCTACCGCGTGCTGGCGCCGCTGGGTGTCGGCGAGTACAGCGAGGTGCTGTTTGCCGAACGGCTCGGTGCGGTGCCCGAACGCGTCACCTTGAAACTCGCACGCGAGGCATCGGACAACGATGTGCTGCTGCGCGAAGGCGCGGTGCTGCAGGCACTGCAGGACCTGTCTGTTCCGGGCGCTGCCTATTTCACGCGCCGGCTGCCGCAGCCCTTGGGCACGGGCATCGCCGAAGGCCTCGGCGACGGCAAGCGCCAGGCCCTGGTGCTGCGCCATCCGACCGGTTTCTGGGGCAGCCTGCAGGACGTGCAACAGGCCAACCCGCAAGGCATCGACGCGCGCCACGCCGTCTGGATCTGGCGCCGCATGCTCGAGGTGCTGGCCTTCGTGCACGGCGCCGGCTGGGCGCACCGCGACCTTTCGCCCGCGCATGCGCTCGTGCATCCGCGCGACCATGGCGTGCTGATCATCGGTTGGTCGCAGGCGCGGCAGGCCTCGGGTGCTTCGCATGCGGCCGCTTCGGCGCGCGATCTTGCGCAGGCCGCGTGGACCGTGCGCGCAGTGCTGCACGGCGGCGCGGCCGGTGATCCCGGCTTTGGCTCGCACACGCCCGCGCCACTGGCCGCACTGTTGCACCAGTGCAGCGAAGACACCGCCTTCTGCGAGCGCCTCGGTGCGCAGGGCATCGAGCAGGCCCTGTCGGCCGCATCGCGCGAATCCTTCGGTGCACCGCAGTTCGTTCACTTCGATCCCGCGCCGCGCCTCGGCGGCTGACTGACAGACATTCCAAGGAGCACCCCATGGGTTACGGAAACTACTCGCACGCCGCCCACACGGCGCTGATCGCCGACCGCGCCGCCAAGCCCGGCGCCGAGGTGTTCACGCAAACGGCCACGCATGCGCTGATGAACCCGCACGGCCTGAAGGTGCGCGAGTCGCGCGACAACGCCGACCATCCCAACTCGCTGGGCATCGTGTTCGCGCTCGACGTCACCGGCTCGATGGGCGACATCCCGCAGACCCTCGCGCGCCGCGAGCTGCCCACCTTCATGAAGCTGCTGACGGACTGCGGCGTGGCCGACCCCCAGCTCATGTTCATGGCCATCGGCGACGCCACCTCCGACCGCGCGCCGCTGCAGGTGGGCCAGTTCGAATCGACCGCCAACCTCATGGACCAGTGGCTCACCTGGAGCTATCTCGAAGGCGGCGGTGGCGGCAGCGGCGAAGAGAGCTACGAGCTCGCCTTCTACGTGATGGCGCAGCACACCGACATGGACTGCTGGGTCAAGCGAAAGAAGCGCGGCTACCTGTTCGTGACGGGCGACGAGTTGCCGTACCCGGCCGTCTCGCGCCACCAGATCGAAGGCCTCATCGGCGAGAAGCTCGACGAGGACATTCCCATCGAGGAAGTCATCGCCGCCGCGGCCGAGACCACGAACCTGTTCTTCCTGATTCCGGACGCACAGCGCCGCCGCCGCTGCGAGCCGCGCTGGCGCGAGCTGCTCGGCGATCACGTCATCTGCATGGACTCGCCCGACGACGCCTGCGCCGTGGCTGCCGGCATCGTCGCGCTGACCGAGAAGGCCGTGCCGAACCTCGACGGTCTTGCCAAGGTGATGGGCGCGACCGGCATGGCCAAGGAGCGCGTGGGCGGCGTGCTGCATGCGCTTGACGCGTATGCCGCGCTGCTCGACCCGACCGCGCCGCGTCGCGCACCGCCGGCTGCCACCGGGCCGCGGTCGTCGTGGTGGAAGCGGCTCTTCGGCTGAACATCGTGTGACCACCGCCGCGGCCACGCGCTACGTTTCGCTGCTGGGCCTGGGCTTCGGGGACTGCGGCAAGGGCCTCTTCACCGACCACCTGTGCGGCGCGTGGCAGGCGCACACGGTGGTGCGCTTCAACGGCGGCGCGCAGGCGGGGCATAACGTCGTGCTGGCGGACGGGCGGCACCACACCTTCTCGCAATTCGGCGCCGGCAGTTTTCATGCGGGCGTGGCGACGGTGCTCGCGAGCCCGGTGGTGGTGCATCCGACGGCGCTGCGTGTCGAGGAAGAGGCGCTGCGCCGCGTGGGCGTGGCCGATGCGTTTGCGCGCCTGCTGATCGATGCGCGCTGCCGGGTGACCACGCCGTTCCATCAGGCCGCGGGCCGGCTTCGCGAATGGGCGAGAGGAGCGGCAGCGCATGGCAGTTGTGGCGTGGGCGTCGGCGAGACGGTGCGGCAGGCGCTGGCTGCGCCCGGCGATGCCTTGCGCTACGGCGACCTGCTGCATCGTGCGCACGCGCTCGAAAAGCTGGAGGCCTCGCGCGTGGCATTGCGTCAAGAATTCGCGGACATGGCGCCATCGCACCCCGAGGCCGCGCAGGAGCTGGCATTGCTCGACGATGCCTCGCTCGCCGAGCGCTGGTTCGACGCTGCGGCGCCATGTGTCCGCCTGTCGCCGCCTGCAAGCACCGATGCCATCGGTGCAAGGCTCGCGCGTCCCGGCACCGTGCTGTTCGAAGGCGCGCAGGGCGTGCTGCTCGACGAATGGCGCGGCTTTCATCCGCACACCACGTGGAGCACCATCTCGACGGCCGCCGTCGAAGCCGTGCTGCAAGACGCAGGCATCGATGCGCCCGTGCAGCACCTCGGTGTGCTGCGCAGCTACCTCACGCGCCACGGCCCGGGCCCGTTGCCCACGCACGATCGCTCACTCGACGCGCGATTCGCCGAACCGCACAACGCCGATGAAGGCTGGCAGGGCGCGTTCCGCCGCGGGCATCCCGATGCGGTGCTGCTGCGCTATGCGCTCGCGGCGGTCGGACGACTCGACGGACTGGTGGTGAGTCACCTCGATGCCGTCGAGGGCGCGGACCTGCGCTGGTGCACCGGCTACCGCGCCACTGGCGGCGCCAGCGTCGCATCACTGCCGTTCAGCGATGAACCGGACCTCGACCATCAGCACGCATTGACTCGATGGCTGCAAGGCGCGCAACCCCTCTACGAATCGGACCCCATCGGCACCGCGCAAGCGTGGATGGAGCGCGCCGAAGCCTTCAGCGGCCTGCCTGTGCGCTTCGGCGCCTTCGGCCCGACGCGCGAAACCGTGCGCGCGCGCGAGCACATCTGAAAGCCCGTATGGCGCCCTGAAGGAGGCGCCGGTAGGTCAACGCGACAGGAGCGCCCGCAGCCAGCGCAGAAGTGGCCAGCCGGCTACGACCAGGACTGTCGAGACAAGCAGTGCTTCGATGGTGAGAGACCGCTCTGCCAGCTGCACCAAGTCTGGCTGACTCTGGTATTCGAGAAAGTAGCCGCCTGGCGTGGAGGCGATGACGCCGATGAAATCCGCGCCCGCCTGAAGAACGCGATGCAGACCGAGCATGGTAAGAAAGGCGAAGGTCACGTAGGCCCACGGCCTGTGCAACTTTCCCCACCAGAGTGCAGAAGTGATGCCGACCAGCAGCAGGCACACGGCGAACGGCAGTGCCAGCGAGAGAAGGAACGACACGATTGCGTCAGCCTTGTGCTTCGTACCCAGGCGCCTGGCTCATCTCCGAAGGCTTGTAGATCTTGTGCTGCGCGATCGCGCTGCCTGCATCGGAAACCACCAGCAGCCGCCAGAGCGGCTCGCGCACCGAGCATGCCTGTTCCTCGCTCGTGAGCTGGAACTTGGGCGACCCGGTGGAGGTGCCCTTCACCACGACGCGCAGGAGCGTCGCGCCCTTCGCGTTCGACACCTCGATGCCATAGCCGATGTTCTTGCTGGTCAGGTCTTCGGCGTTGTAACCGTAGCCCTTGAAGTGGCGCATCACGTAGTCCATGGCGGCGGCCTGGACCTCTTCCTGCGAAACCGGTGCAGGAGGGGCGGCGACATCAGGTTCGGCCTCGACCACGACCGGGACGCTGCCGCGCGTCGCGGCGGCTTTCACTTCCGCCTCGTCGGGTGTCCAGCCGCGCGGGCCGCGGACCAGCACCGCGAGCTGTTGCTCGGGTTCCCAGCTGGCAACATGCCATTCGGCATCGTCGCGCACGCGCGTGGACACCTTCGCGGCCTTGTTGCTCTCCAGTTCGGCAATGGCGACCCGGTTGGTCTGCAGCACGGCGCGGAAGCCCTGGCCTGCGTCGAAGGTCCGCTTGAGCAAGGCAAGGCGGTCTTTCGCGCGCTGGACCTGGAAGGGGCTGCGCGTGCCGCCGCCCGGGCGATGCTGCGTATCGAGCGATTCGAGGCAGAACCAGCGGTTGCCGGCACCCACGCTCACATACTCCGCCCAGATCGTTGCAATGACGTTGTCGCCCGTTGCCAGCCAGGCCTGGTCGAACGGCTTTTCCCGCGCGTCGAACACCCCCATCTTGGCGACGATCTCGACCGGCGTGAGCCGGGGTCCTGAGAGTCGCATCTCATCGATGACGGTGAGTACGTGGGGGTCGACTTCCTTGTCCATGCGGGTGGGTTCGTGGCGTGTTTGGGGGGTGGGAGTATGCCGTATCGGGCAGCGTGTGCTGCCGTGCGGCGGGTCGATGCACTTGTCGCGGCCGCCGCAATCGGCCATTCTTTGCCGTGCCGAACACCTGTTCGGGAAAGGAATCGCCATGACCGGGGCCGACCTCCCCAGCATCTACCGAAGTTACATCGCCTGCCTCAATGCGCGCGACTGGTCGAATCTCGACAGGTTCGTGCACGCCGAGGCCCACTACAACGGCCGCCGCGTCGGCCTTGCCGGCTATCGCGCGATGCTGGAGAGAGACTGCAATCAGATCCCCGATCTGCACTTCGACATCCGGTTGCTCATTGCCGAGCCGCCGCATATCGCCAGCCGACTGCAGTTCGACTGCTCCCCGAAGGGCGTGTTTCTCGGGCTGCCCGTGAACGGCCGGAGAATCTCTTTCACCGAGAACGTGTTCTATGAATTCCTGGATGAGAGGATCGCGAACGTCTGGTCTGTCATCGACAAGGCGGCCATCGAAGCGCAACTCGCGAGCGGCGGCGACCCCACGATGGCCTGAACATACCAAGGAGGAAACATGGGATTTGCCATTTCATGGCTGGCCGTGAAGGCCGACCGGCGTGAAGAAGCGCTGGCTCACTGCGGGTTGCGCGCCACTGGTGTTCGCGAAGCGTTGCCCGAGTCCGACTTCTGCGGCGTGGACCTTCCCTCTGGCTGGTTCCTGGTGTTCATCAACTCGGCGGACTCGGCCCTGCATTCGGTTGCGAGCCTGGGCCAGCTTTCCGCTGGCGGCGAAGTCTTCTCGTGCCAGATCGAAGAGCACGTGATGGTCAGCGTCGCCAACTGCTGGCGCAACGGATCGTTGGCCTGGTCGGCGGTGCACGATGCCGAGCGCGGCCTGCTGGACCTCCAGGAGACGGGAACGCTCCCGGCGAACTTCCCGTCCATCCGGGCGCGGGCCCTCGCGCAGCAAGAAGCCGATGCGGACGGGGAGGTCGACTACATGTTCGAAGTGCCGGTGGAACTTGCCCAGGCCGCGGTCGGATTCCGGTACGACCAGAAGATCAAAGGCTCCGGGGACGAGCCTTTCGAGGTGCTGTCTCCAGCCTCGCGAAAGGGCGGTTGACGGTATCGGGCCGATGGGTGCCGTCGCGTGCGATCGACATGTCTTCGTTTTAGACTGGAGCTCATGGCTAGAGGCATCGTGGTTACCTTCGTCTCGCGACGCAATTCCCTTCGCAGCAGATTGGCGCATGCCAGCCTCGCGCACCTGGGCGGCAGCCGCTTCACGGTGCTCTCGTGCGGCCAGCCCGGACAGATTGCCGCGGGCATCCATCCAGCAGCCGTCGCCGCGCTCGAGAACGCAGGCATTCCACCGCTCGATGCGCCGCCGCGCAGCTGGAACGACCTGACCGCATCGGGCGCGCCGCGTGCGGAGTTCGTCATCACGCTGGACGAGTCGACGTCGCTCTCCCAACCACGCTGGCCGGGCCAGCCCGATGCGGCGCTGTGGGGCTTTCCCGACGTTGCCGCGATCGGCAACCCCGAAGACGCGGTGCGCGCCGCCATCCAGATGATGTTCGTGCTGCGCCGGCGCCTGGAGCTGTTCGTGAGCCTGCCGCTTCACGGCGCCGACCGCGCGGCGATCCGGTCGGACCTGCGGGACCTGGCGCACATGCGGTAGGCCCGCATCGACTTCACATCGGCGGCATCCTGTCGAACTTCGGCAATGCCGGGTCCAGGAAATCCCATGCGTGTCCGCGCACGCCGTACGTGACCGCCTGCGGTCGATAGCGGCCGGGGTCGTCCAGGCTTGCGGCATGCACGGTGAACACCTCGGGCATCGCGGCGAAGGTCATGTACACGGGCGATCCGCAGTGCGGGCAGAACGCGCGGGTCTTCACGTTGCCGCTGTCGCCGACCATGTCCCACCGCGTCGCTTCGCCGCTGTGCTTCACGCCATCGCGCGGGAAGGTGAGGTACGAGCCGTGGCCGGTGCCGCTCTTGCGCTGGCAGTCGCGGCACTGGCAGTCGTTCTGGAAGACCGGTTCGCCCGAGATCTCGTAGCGGATCGCGCCGCATGCGCAACCGCCGGTGTAGGGCTGGTCGATCTGTGCTGTTCTTTCGACGATATCGGTCATGGGGCGCTCCATTGCGTTGGTTCCAGAAAAATCCACGCATGCCGCGTGGCCTGATGACCAATCTATTCGAGCGGACGCACCGCGAGGGAGTAACAAGATCGTCGCGAATCGCGCGGTCTCGACGAGGTTTCCGATGGATATCATCGCGCTCCAGAACCAAGGAGCGGATTCATGGGGAACAAGGTGCAGGGCGTGATCGCCGTCGTGTGGGGTGGATGGGCAATGACCCGCTGGATGAACCTCCCGCAGGCCGCTGCGGGCGCCGAAGCCGGCTACTCGGCCGGAAAATCCGCAGGCATGCTGTGCTTCGCCGTCGTGTTGCTGGCGTTCGGGGCGTACAAGCTGTTCAAGCGCTAGCCAGCCCGCGGCAATGAGTGGCCGGGGAGAGTTCGGCATGACAGCGCCCGCCTGCGATGGCCCGCACAATCCAGCCGTGCCCCGAACCCTGCCAGCCCCTCAGCCCCCGCGTGCACCCACACCCACACCGTATTGGCTCTATCTCCTGGAGTGCGAAGGCGGCGTGTACTACGCGGGGATCGCGATCGATGTGGAGCAGCGCTTTTTCCAGCACGTCTTCGGGCTGGGCGCCAAATTCACGCGCGCGCGTCCTCCGTTGCGCGTGCTTGCCGCCCGCGTCTACCCGGACAAGGGGGCCGCATTGCGGGCGGAGCTCAAGGTCAAGGCGCTGCCTCGAACCAGAAAGCTCGCCTTCTTCGACGCGGCGGCCTAGGCATCCGGCGACCGACCGGCATCAGGGAAGGAAGCCCTTGTTTTCCATCGCATCGATGCCCTGCGTCTGCGGGTCGCCCACCAGGCGCCATGTGCCGTCGGCCTGAAGGCCCGTGGCGCCGCTTGCCTGCTGTTCGCGGTCAAGCATCGTCGCCATGAAGGGAAAGGCTGCGCGGATGTCCGGCCGGGCGGTCCATGCAGGGGCGTCCACGACGCGGTAGGCGTAGCGCAGCGACCCGTCGCGTTTGCCTGTCGCCTCATGCTGCATCGTCGTGACCTGCCTGCGGCCGAAACACAGTTGCGGCGCCGGAGGGACTTCGGGCCTGAAGCGATACAGGCGCGCATCGCCGCCGGTTTCCTGGACGAGCTCGATCCGCACGCGAGGGCGTTCACCGCCCGGATTCGGCAACGGCACGCGGCGCACGATGCCTGCGTTCACCAGCGCGTCGACGGGTGGTGTCGCGAGGCTGTCCGCGCTGAACTCGATCGGCCAGCTTCCCGAGAGCAGCGGTGCGCAGACCCGGACGCCGTCGATCTGCTGCCTGAGGCCCGCAAGCGCGGCCGGCGATTGCGCCGGAGTGTCTGCGCGGCAAGCGGTGACGAGCAAAAGCGCTGCCGCACCCGTCATGGCCAGGCCGACACGACTCTTGATGTGCGTCATTCCGTACTCCCCGGATCGATCGTCTTCGTTGCGATGCCATAAAGCGCCAGCATGCCCAGCACATGCCCGATGGCCACGCCCGGTTCACCCGATTCGATCCGCGCGATCGTCTGGACGTGCACGCCCAGTCGCGCGGCGGCTGCGGCCTGGCCTTCGCCGGCACGCGTGCGCGCCAGCTTGGCCTGCGCCCCCATGTGCCTGATCGCCTGGAGGGCGTCGCTGTCGATGTCTGCCGAGATGCGTTTGCCTTGAGCCATGGCGGGATTGTCGCTGCACGATCCAGCCGTGTCCCCGGTCCCGAGGGAGCTCGGCCCGTCCCCGTGCAAGCGCGTGGAGCGTGGCGTCAGAATAGCCACAGTCAGGTGACGCAGGAGGATTCAGCATGGCGGTGATTGCGGAGGATCTGCGAATGGCGGCGTTGCAGGGGCTTGGCGTGTCCGCGCCCCTGAGGCGGCTGGCGGCCGGCGAATGCATTCACGAGGCGTTCAGGGAGCGTTGCCTGGGGCCTCCGTTCTATGCCTACCACCGTGCCGCTGTACCCGCGGGGCCGCCATTGATTCCGCTGTGGGACAGCGGCGACACGGTCTTCGGCGTGCGGGAAAAGGCCGATGGCCTCGAGTTCATCGAGTTCAGCATCGAGGCCCCCGAGGAATTCGAACTTGTCGCGAGGACCGAGCAAGGGTTCTGGGCCGCGCGGTTCGATTTCCTGTACGAATGCGATCTGCCTGAGGATGAACTTCAAAGCGCCGCGGCTTCGGTGGGGTTTCGATTTCTGGATCGGCACCTGGCGTCGAGGGAGGAGGCGGAGGAACGGCTCGACACTTTCAAAGGCCATCGCGCGTGGCTGCGAGAACTGGTCGCGGAAATCGACCGAGAGACGCTTGATCGCCCACCGGAGTGACCCATGCAGATTCGTCAGATTGCCCCATCCGAACTCGGAGAGCTTCTGGCTCTCTATCGGCATCTTCACGAAGTCGACGACCCGCTCCCGGAGCCAGCCACCGTCGATGCGGTGTGGCAGGAACTCTCGACCAATCGGGGCTGCAGTTGCCTCGGCGTCTATGTGCAGGACAAGCTCGTCTCCAGCTGCACGCTCATTGTCATTCCCAATCTCACGCGAGGCTGCAAGCCCTATGGCGTGATCGAAAACGTCGTGACCCACGTCGACCACAGAGGACAAGGCCACGGCAAGGCCGTCCTTGCAGCCGCGCTTTCGACCGCCTGGTCGCAGGGCTGCTACAAGGTCATGCTGTTGACCGGCAGGAAGGACGAAGCGACCTTCCGGTTCTACGAGGCCGCCGGCTTCGACCGCCACGAGAAGCAGGCGTTCATCGCGAAACGCCCCAAGCCCCAGACATGAGTGCATGCAGAACGCGTGGCCTCGCGGGAGCGGGCAGCGTTCGGTGAGCCTTTGCGGCATGACGCACCCGCTCGCTGTCGATGCTTCGAACGCGCACTTTGCGGTGCTGGGCGTGATGCTGGCGTCTTCGGTGTTGTCGTTGCTTGCCGCAGTCTTCATCTTCTCGGTGGAAAGCACGAAGAGGGAAGCGCGTTCCTGAGCGCGCCCCTATCGGGCAAGAATCCAGCCCGCAATCTGCGGAACGACTTCGCGATCGAGCCCATTGAAGCCGTGATACGCCATGGCCTCGCACGGGTCGCCCCGGTTCTCTCCGCCCTTGAAGCTCAGCAGTTCTTTCCGCGGCGAGTTGTCGAGCTTCTCCATGAGTACGGGCACGTTGGCGAATGCGCAGTGCGCGCAACCATCCTGCTCGTGATGCACGACGAGCACGGGGATGCGAATTTTCCCTAGCGGCATGGCCGGAACAGGCCGGCCGGCATCGTCGGTGAGGATGGTCGAACTCAGCACGATGCCATCGGGACCTTCGGGGCCGGAAAGATCGGTGGCAACGTACGCCGCCGACTGCGTTCCGCGGCTGGTGCCCACGAGCCACACCGGCACTTTGGCTTGCTCGCGCATCCACGCGATGACTGCCTTCAAGTCCGCCGCGTGTTCGGGCTTCTGGCGAAATCCGGCGAGGAAGGGCGGGCTCTGCCGGTCGGACGGCGCGTCGATCACCGCCACCATCAACCCCTGGTCAGCAAACAACTGCCGCGTGCGAACGAGGAAGTTGCCGGTGCCCCACTTGAACGAACCATTGGGAAAGACCTGCAGCCCTCCGTGCCCGCCCGCGATGAGGATCACCGCGGCCTTTGCGGTGGGTGGTGACAGCACGAGCATTCGCTGCGTCACCCCGGGTCGGGTGGGAATGTCGACCACCTTCTGCGTGGTCTGCGCCTGGACTTGCGAAACCAGCGCGATCAGAAAGCCTGCGATCCAGCATCCGGCAGCGTTGCGCATCGACGATCTCCTGGGTGGAAAAGCCTTCGGCCCTGTTGTCCCGAGAGCGGATGTTATCGCCGGTGTCGCCGCTGTCTGCTGCTCCGTTTCGTGTGATCGAGGGCTGGGCATCCGTCAAACGCGGGATGTCGAAATAGCTTCCAAAATAAATAGTTGACACTTAAACAATTGAGTTTTAAATTTACATCACCGCGAAAGTTTGGTGTGCGGCTTTCAGTGGCATCCCTTTGAAGCACTCGTTCAACCCACGCGCCCGAGGGCGCATTCAGGAGTCGAAAATGTCCATGCTCAAGATCGCAAAGTTCTTCACCGCCGTCTTCGGTGCCGCCGCCATCGCAACCGGTGCAGCCAGCGCTGCCGCCGCCGCGCCGGCAAAGCCCGGCATCGTTCTCGTACACGGCGGTTTCGTCGACGGCTCCGGCTGGGAAGGCGTCTACAAGATCCTGTCGAAGGACGGGTACGACGTCACCATCGTCCAGAACCCCACCCTCTCGCTGGCCGACGATGTCGCGGTCACCAAGCGCGCGATCGCCGCGCAGAAGAAGCCGGTCGTGCTGGTCGGCCACTCCTATGGCGGCGTGGTCGTCACGGAGGCGGGCAACGACGAGAAGGTGGCAGGCTTGGTCTACATCGCCGCATTCGCTCCCGACAAGGGCGAATCGGTCGATTCGCTGATCAAGAACCCGCCGCCCGGCGCACCGGTGCCCCCGATCCTTCCGCCGCAGGACGGCTTCCTGATGCTCGACAAGGCCAAATTCGCCGCGTCCTTCGCCGCCGATGTGAAGCCCGAAACGGCCGCCTTCATGGCGAACTCCCAGGTGCCTTGGGGCGTTGCCGCCCTGGGCGGCGCGGTGACCGAACCTGCATGGAAGACAAAGCCCAGCTGGTACCTCGTGGCCACCAACGACAAGATGATCCCGCCGCCCGCGCAGCGCAACATGTCCAAGCGCGCAGGTGCCGTCGTCACTGAAACGCCCGGCAGCCATGCCGTCTATGTCTCGAATCCCAAGGCCGTGGCCGCGGTGATCAAGCGGGCTGCGGAGAAGGTGGCTGCAGCGGCCAACTGATGCCCTTGGTCGCTGCCCGGCGAGAGGTCCCGGGCGGCGTTCGATCCTCTCCTGCCGGGATGCGGCGTTCCCCGCAGCCTGACCGCGACTTGCTTGCGCGGCTTCCTCCCCGGTTCGATCTCCAGCGTTCCTATCCCCCTCGCGATCTCGACAGGACTGTCAGTCTTACGGGTTAATCCCGAGCCTTCGCCGCTTGCCTGCGTTTGCGCTCCTGCGTTAGTCTCGCCCTGCTTTTAAACCGACCGGTCGGTCGGTTGATCGGCCATTCGGGCGACGAAGCAACCCATCGAGATTTGCCGAACACCCGGCGCACGACTCAAACACTGGAGAAAACCATGCGCGACGAAAAACGTGGACCCCGAGCCCTGATGTCAAAGGGCTTGCTGCTGGCTGCGGGCTTGGCCCTGCAGGCCTGCGGAGGTGGCGGGGGCGGAGGCGGCAGCTTCTTGCCGATCGTTCCCGCACCCGCACCTGCGCCGGCGCCCCCCGCACCGCCGCCTGCGGGCCCCACCGCCGAGCAACTCAAGAGCACCTGCAACACGCTCAAGGGACAGGTCATCGAAGGCGTGACCGTCACCGGCACCGCGCGCTTCGAGGCCAAGGCGCCGATCTATTCCTCGGGCTTCTGCCAGGTGCTCGGCACGCGCGCACCTTTCCTCGACATCGAGATCGACGTGCCCGACAACTGGACCGGGCGCTACTGGCAGCAGGGTGGCGGCGGTTTCGACGGACGCATCGCTTCGGTGGTGACCACCGATCCGGGCGGCGCGGTGATCGCCGTCAGCCCCGTGCTCGCCGTCAAGGGCGCGGTGTATGCGGCGTCCAACGGCGGCAACCGGGCCAGCGTTCCTGCGCAGGCTGCGCCCGGCGTGTGGCTGAGCGGCACGCCCGATGCCCGGCAATCGGCCATCGACTATGCGTATGCCGCCGGAGGCACCACGGTGCGCTTCGGCAAGGCCGTCGCCAAGGCCTTCTTCGGCAAGGCGCCGAGCCACAGCTATTTCAACGGCTGCTCCAACGGCGGGCGCAACGCCTACATCGCCGCGCAGCGCTGGCCCCAGGAGTTCGACGGCATCGTCGCGGGATGCGAAACCATGGACATGGGCGGAACGGTCACCGGCCTGATGAACACGGCCGCCAAGGCAGCCACGCCGGCCGAGATCAGTCCGCCGCAGTACGCCGCTGCCTACGCGGCCGCGGTGGCAGCCTGCGACGCCAGCGACGGCGCGACCGACGGCTACCTTGCCAACCCCGGCGCATGCACCCTGCCTGCCGCATCGCTGCAATGCGGCCAACCCGGCGCGAATGCCGACCCTGCGCTGTGCCTGACAGCCGCGCAGGTCCCCACGCTCGCAGGCCTGCTCAGCGACCTGACCCTGGCCACCGGCGCCACCGCGTACAGCAAGTACAACTGGACCAACTTCGCGCCTGCGTCCGCGATTCCCGGCGTGCCGGCCCTCGGTGTCACGAGCTATGGCGGCCTGGGCGGCGGCTTCGCGTTCCTGGCGACCAACGACCCGCTGTGGTTCGGTGCTCCGCCTCCGGGCACGGCACCGGCGCCCAACCTGGCCAGCTTCGACGTCAACCGCGATTACTACGTCTTCAGCAGCGGTCTTCAGCGCCTGGGCGCCGACCACGACAAGAACGCCATCGCGGCCTACGTGGCGTCGGGCCGCAAGCTGCTCTCCTGGCACGACGCGGGGGATCCATTGATGTCGGTCAACGACCACGTTCGCAACTTCACGACCATGTCCAATGCCGCCAAGTCGTTCGGGCTGGCCGACCCTCGCACCAACGCGCGCATGTTCATCGTTCCCGCTTCGACCCACGGCGCGGGCGGCAACCTGAACGAGGTCGACTGGCTCGGCGCGGTCGTCGACTGGGTGGAGAACAGCAAGGCGCCGGAACAGCTGACCTACAACTTCATGGCCGGCGCCACGGCCCGCACGATGCCGGTCTGCGAGGCGCCGAAATATCCGCGCTACAACGGGACGGGCGACGTCAACTCTGCGGCCAGCTTCACCTGCACGCCGTGAGGGCCACTTCGGCCACGCGACGCCGGGCCTTGCGGATCATGGGCGCGGGTGCGGCGGCGCTGGTTGCGGCGCCGTGGGCGTCGCCGGCGCCACGCACCGAGGCGGACGCAGAGATCCTGATCGGCCAGTCGTGCCAGTTGAGCGGCCCGCTCGCGCCGCTGACGCGCGAGATCCAGGAAGGCGCGGGATGGTGCTTCGAGCAGGTCAATGCCAAGGGCGGCGTCCACGGGCGGCAGGTCCGGGTCATCGCGCTGGACGACGCCTACGACCCCCAGCGCGCGGCAGACAACGTGCGGCAGCTGATCGAGAAGCATGGTGTCTTCGCGCTCTTCAACCTTGCGGGCACGCCGACCACGCTGGCTGCGCTCCCTGTCGTGCGGGACCGCAAGGTGCCGCTGATCGCGCCCTTCACGGGAACCGATGTCCTGCGCAGCGGCTTCGACAGGTATGTCTTCAACGTGCGCGCGGGCTACGCGGACGAGATCGAGAAGATCGTGCAGCACCTGAGTGTCCTGGGCATCGATCGTGTGGGCGTGGCCTACATGAACAACGCGTTCGGCACGGGAGGGCTCGATGCCGTCAAGAGCGCGGCCGCCAGGCGCGGCGTAGCGCTGGCGGCGGCTACGCCGCTGGAGGTCGACGGCAGCGGGCTGCGAGCGTCGGCGCAGGATCTCGCCCGCGCCAGGCCGCCGGTGATCGTCCTGGCGACGGCAGGCAAGGTCACGAGCGACTTCATCGCGGCCTATCAGTCGGCGGTAGCCAGCGCGCAGTTCTATGCCTTGTCCGTGGTCAGCTCCCAGCAACTGATCCAGGCGCTCGGCGATCGCAGCAAGGGTGTCGCCATCGCCCAGGTCATGCCCTATCCGTGGGGCAGCGCGACGAAGCTCGCGCGCGAACTCTCCGACCTGGCGAGCCGGAAGGGCGTGGAAGTTGGCTACAACCACATGGAGGGCTTCGTGTCCGCCAAGGTGCTCGTCGAAGGCTTGCAGCAGGCCGGCCCATCCCCGACGCGCGAGAGCCTCGTGCGCGGGCTCGAAGGGCTGCGCGAACTCGATCTCGGCGGCCATGTGGTGCGCTTCTCCGACCGCAACCACAACGGATCGATCCATGTCGAACTGACGATCGTGGGCGCCTCGAAACGCGTCCTGCGTTGATCGGTCATTCGCGGGCGGTGTCGGCCAGGGCGAACTAACGGGGCAGGGCACCGCCGGATTTTTTTCGCCGGAACTCTCCGGGCGTGATGCCGTAGATGTCCCGGAACAGGCGCGTGAAATGGCTCTGGCTCGCAAACCCCGCTTGCGCCACCACGTCCACCAACGCGGCGTTCGACGAGCGCATCAGCCCGCGCGCGACCTCGAGTTGCCTGCGAACGATGAACTGGTGCGGCGAGGTTCCCGTGGACTTCCTGAAGATGCGGACGAACTGCGACTTGCTCATGCCCACGCTTGTCGATAGCGCCGTGAGCGTCAGTTCGCTCATCGGCTTTTCCGCGATGAGTTCGTTCAGCCGTGACCATTGCCATTCCGTCAATGTCCCGCGCTCGCGCACCGGCGCCTGCCCGCGGCTCCGGATCAGGTGGGCCAGCACGCCGCAGCTCAACGACTCGGCATAAAGAGGCCCGTTGGGGCAGCCGAGCCGGACCTCTCGCAGCATCGCCTGCAGCACGGCGGCCAGGGACGGGTCGTGAAACTCGACGGCCTGCCGCAGATTCACGGGCAGGTCTTCTTGCGCAAGGCCCTGGTGTTCGAGTGCGGTCAGGTCGAGCGGAAGCAGCAGCCGGCGGGCATCCCGGCAATCGACCTGGTTCACCCGGATGCGCGTTTCCGCGTTGAACAGCGTGAAGGCGCCGGCGCCTGCATTGAGGTCGTATCCGCGACCGTCGACGGTCATGCGCGAGGTGAGGGTGCCGGACTCGATCATCGACAGCGTCGGCGCGATCGTGGTGAAGCTGCTCGTCCAGGCGCCCTCCGGCGTACCGACCCATGCGAAGGGCAGGCCATTCCAGGCGGCAGCCAGCGACGGCGCAAGAAGACTCGCGTTCTCGCGATTCCGCGCCGCTTCGTCCAGCGCGGTGCGACTCAGTTTGAAGACCATGTTTCCTCCGGAACGTCGGCGATTCGACATGACGACTGCGCGACTCTAGTGTTTTCGATGAGGGTCGTTCGGTCAAAAGTGAGTCGAAACGTCAAGACCGGATGCCGCCTGCCGATTGAAATCGACCCGCGACGCCCGATCGCGCCGCGCGGCCGTGCAATGTCTGCCCGCCGAACAAGAACTCGGAGAAACACAATGACCAGTGCGCGGTATCGTCGTTGCAATCGATGGCATTTCCTGGCGGCCGGACTCCTGCTTGCAGGCTTGACGGCATGCGGAGGAAGTGGAGATGGCGGTTCGGCATCCGGCTTCGTCCTGCCTCCCGCGCCGCCTCCGACCGCCGTATCCGGTGCGCAAGGCCTCGAGTGCGACGACTCGATGAAGACCGGCTTCGCGCCGGACGCGAACACCTCGGTCCTGTTGGCCAGGTCATTCAGGAAGGGCGACCCGCTCCTGCTTTCCGGCACCTCGACACCCGCCACGCCCATTGCGCGGAGCGACCTCTGCCTGGTGAAGCTGATCGTGGGGCCGGGGCATGCCGGACCTTCGGATGCGCCTTCCACCACCGCCGGGATCGGGATCGAAATATGGCTGCCTGCCAAGGCCGCCTGGAACCGGAAGATCCATTGGATCGGCGGCACCGGTTGGGCGGGTGGAACCCAGGCCTCGCCGAACGCGATCTCGTTCAGTCCGCTCGCCAGCCCCTGGGATGTAGCTGGCCTGGAGGGTGCCGTATCCGCAACGACCGATACAGGGCACACGATGTCGAACGGCGACTTCCTGATGAATCCCGATGGAACCGTGAACACGGTGGGGTGGTCCGAGTTCTCCGAGCGCGGCATCCATGAAATGACGCTCAAGGCCAAGGCGCTCGCCAGGGCGTACTACGGAACGGACGCGAAATTCACCTACTGGCACGGCAGCTCGACCGGGGGGCGCCAGGGGCTCAAGCAGGCACAGGCGTATCCCGGCGATTTCGACGGAATCATCGCCAGCTCGCCGGCCATCCACTGGACGAGGTTCAACACCGCCACGCTCTATGGCCAACTGATCACGCGGCGCGATTTGGGCGGTGTCGCCATGAGCATCGCGCAGGTCAACGCGGTGTCTGCTGCGGCGCTCAACGCGTGCGACCTGGTCGGCGGAAAGCATCTGGGCTACCTGATCGACCCTTCTCAATGCGCCTACGACCCGCAGCAGGATCCGCAGGTGCTTTGCACCGGCAGCGGCGGCAGCAATACAGACGCCGCCACCTGCGTTTCAAGCGCGCAGGCACGCAGCCTCGTCAAGGTCTGGTACGGACCCACGCGCGATGGCTCGGTGCCCGCTCCCGCGACGGACACGGGATACGCCGTGGGCCTCGCAGGGCCGCGCCTGTGGTACGGCTATCCGCGCGGCGCGACGCTGGCGACTTCGCCATTCGGCGGCGGTGCCATCCTGGGACCGGTGAATCCGCAGACCCTGGCAACGGACACGATCGCGCTCATTCGGCAGGACCCCATGTTCGCAACCCCGAGTTTTCTCAATGCCACGGGCAACGGCGCCGATGGCTGGAAAAACCTCAGCTACGCCGATCTCGGCACCACCTTCGATCGAGGGATCGCGCTGCAAGCCGCGTTCTGCAACATCAACACGGACAACCCGGACCTGACGGCGTTCCAGGCGCGTGGCGGCAAGCTCATCACCTTCGTCGGACAGTCGGACGACCTGATTCCGCATCAGGGGGTGCTCCAGTACTACACGGCCGTCGCGAATCAACTCAATGCCGCGTTGAAGTCGCCGCCCGCCGACACATTCGCGGCGGCCCATTCTTTCTACAAGCTGTATCTCGTTCCCGGAATGGGCCACTACGGAACGAACGGGACCGTCAACGCCGACGCGAATCCACCGGTTCCGAGCGAGGCGCTCAAGTACGCGATGCTGACCGACTGGGTCGAAAAGGGCATCGAGCCCGGGCGCGTCGATGTGACGAGTGCGGCGACGGGCACCGCACCCGGCAAGGGCCAGCCGTTCTGCGTCTACCCGCTCAAGGCGACCTACCAGTCGGGCGATGCTTTTGCGGCTGCCAGCTATGCATGCCGGTGACGCTGGCCGTCCGGGTGGGCCGGATGGTCAGCGTTCCGGAAGATTTCTGGACGACACTGTCGGCTCGCCCCGTTCTGCGAACGGGTGGAACGCCTCGATCGCGCCGCAGGAAACAAAAGTATGGGGATCAGAATGCTTCCGGGGTTGCTCGCGTCTGCCGGTGAGGCCGCAGTGCCGCGAAGCTTCGCCCGATCGGCGTTTCGCTCGGTCCTGGCGCTGGGCTTCGCCGTCGCGCTCGCGGCGTGTTCCAGCCTGCCGCCGCGGATCGCCACGCCGCCGACCACCGCCATCGGTGACTATGCGCAGACGCCCCTGGGCGCCATCACGCAGAAGGTGCTCCCCACCGACGGCCGCTCGGGCTTCCGTCTCCAACCCTACGGCCCCAATTCGTTCGCGACCCGCATCGAGCTGACGAAGCTCGCCACCCGCAGCCTCGACGTGCAGTACTACCTGCTGCAAGGCGACAACACCGGCCGCGCGCTGATGCGCGCCATGCGCGATGCCGCGGCGCGCGGCGTTCGCGTGCGCCTGCTGGTCGACGACCTCTACACCTCCGGCGAGGACGACCTGCTGCTCGGCCTGGCCAGCTATCCCAACGTCGAGGTGCGCCTGTTCAATCCGTTCCCCGGCGGCCGAAGCAGCCTCGTCACCCGCTTCATCAGTTCGGGCTTCGAGTTCCGCCGCGTCAACCGGCGCATGCACAACAAGCTCTTCGTGGCCGACAACGTCGCGGCCGTGGCCGGTGGCCGCAACATGGCCGACGAATACGTGATGAACGCCGAGGGCAGCAACTTCATCGACATGGACACCTTCGTGGCCGGGCCGGTGGTGCGCGACCTCTCCGCCGAGTTCGACCACTACTGGAACAGCGAGGTCGTGTACCCGCTGGAGCGCATCGCACACAGCACGCTGAACCGCGCGCAACTGCAGGACAACTTCGAACGCCAGACCGCGGCCGCCAGGCCGCCCGAAGCGGCCCAGATGCCGCTGGACGGCAGGCCGCTTCATCCGAGCGAGGGCGATCCGCCCCTGGTGCCGCTCGAACTCGTGCCCATGCTCAATCTTCCGTTCGAGCTGGCGAACCGCCAGCTGAGTCCGCTCCTGTGGGCCAACGCGCGGGTGCTGTTCGATCCGCTGACGAAGACGGAGGGACTCAACGAGCGCGAAGGCTCGATCAAGGGCACCGTCACCGAAGGCGTCATCCGGTGGCTGATGACGGCCGACAGGAACATCAAGATGGTCTCGCCGTACTTCGTGCCGAGCGAGGAGGCCGTGGCGAATCTCGTGCGGGCGCGCAAGGCCGGCCTCGGCGTGGAGCTGGTGACCAACTCGCTCGCATCGACCGATGAGCCCTCGGTCTACGTGGGCTACTGGCCGCACATCAAGGAACTGCTGGCCGCGGGCGTCACCATCTACGAGATCAGCCCCTCGCTGAGCGTGAAGCGGCGCAAGCTCGGCGTCTTCGGGCACCGCACCGGCGCGCTGCACATGAAGAACGCGATCCTCGACCACAAGGAGGTGTTCCTCGGCTCGATGAACCTCGACCCGCGCTCCGCCAAGCTCAACACCGAGCTGGGCCTGATCATCCAGAGCGAGGAAATGGCGCGGCAGCTGGAGAGCTTCGCGGATGCGGGGAGCGCCTACACGCTGCGCCTGGGCGTCGATGGCCAGAGCGTCGAATGGGTGGAGGAAGACGACGACGGCAAGCAGACGGTGTATGACGTGCCGCCCGAGACCACCGCGTGGCAACGCTTGCGATTGCGCCTGCTGGCGCCGTTCATTCCCGAGCAGGAACTCTAGTTTGGCGCCGATATGATCGGCGCCAAACAACCGCGGAGACCGGCGATGCGCGTGCACCGAAAGACCCATTCTTCACTGGCCCATCTCGCGACCGCATTGCTGTTCGCAGCCTTGCCGCTCGCGGCCGCGGTGGCGGCACCCGTCGACGAGCCTGCCGCATGGCCCAACGCAGGCTGGGCCACGAGCACGCCGGAAGCACAGGGCATGGACTCGGCCGCGCTCGCCAAGCTGGTCGAACGCGGCGAGGCGAACGGCCTGGACAGCATCCTCATCACGCGCCACGGCAAGCTGGTCGCCGAGGCCTACTACGCGCCGTACCGCGCAGGCCTCAAGCATGCGGTCAACTCGGTCACCAAGGCCGTCGTCGGCACGCTCGCCGGCATGGCGATGCAAGACGGCCTGCTGGCCTCGCGCGATCAGCCCATGCTCGCGTTCTTTTCCGATCGCACGGTGGCCAACGCCGATGCCGCCAAGAAGTCGATCACCCTCGGTCATCTGCTCGACCAGACCTCGGGCCTCGACTGGAAGGAGAGGCTCGACGCCAGCGTGCCCGAAAGCATGATCCAGATGCGCCGCAGCCGCGACTGGCAGGGCTTCGTGCTCGACCGCCCGATGGCGCAGGCGCCCGGTGCGGGCTTCAACTACAACAGCGGCAACACGCACCTGCTGTCGGCCATCGTCGCGAAGAAGACCGGCGGCAGCACGCTGGCCTATGCGCGCAAGCGCCTGTTCGAGCCGCTGGGCATTGCCGACGTGCGCTGGATCCAGGACCCGCAGGGCATCGAGGCCGGCGGCTTCGGCCTCTACCTGCAGCCGCGCGACATGGCGAAGATCGGCTACCTCTACCTTCGCAAGGGCCAGTGGGCGGGCCGGCAACTGCTGGCCGCCGAATGGGTGGAGCAGGTGTCCAGGGCGTCCGTCGACATGGGCTTCGGCACCGCGCCGGCCTACAGCTATGCCAATGGCTGGTGGACCATTCCGGAGAAGCATGCCTACATCGCGGCGGGCTACAACCGGCAACTGATCATCGTGCTGCCCGAGGTCGACGTGGTCGCCGTGACCACGAGCCGGCGCAACTTCCGGATGACGCCGTTCATCGACATGATCACCGCCGCGGCCCGCTCGGCCGAGCCGCTGCCCGCGGACAGCGCCGCAGAGGCGCAGCTGGCGGACCGCATCCGCGATGCGGCCATCGAGAAGCCGAGTGCTGTCGCGCCCGCACCTGAGCTCGCGGCCACGGTGTCCGGCAAGGTCTGGCAGTTCGATCGCAATATGCTGGGCATCAAGAGCCTGGTGCTCGACCTGAAGGCCGCAACGCCGAGCTACGAGATCGTGCTCGACGGCAAGGACCCCGGCGCCACCGCGCAGCCGCTCGCAGGACCGATCGGGCTCGATGGCCTTTTCCGCATCAACGACAAGGCGCCCAACGCGCCCGTTGCAGTCAAGGGCAACTGGCTCGACGCGCAGAGCTTTCGCATCGACTCGCGCGTGCTGGGCGAAGACGAGGTGACGATGTACACCCTGCGCTTCGACGGCCAGCGGGTGAACGTGGCCTTCGAGAACAACCGCGGCTTCAAGGCGCAGATGCAGGGCAGGGCGTCGGAGTAGCCGCCGCCGCGATCATCCAGCAGGCGGCGGTGAAGCGCACTTCGTCGCCGTGCACGAACGGATCGAAGGCGGCGCGCACGGTGCCGATGACCTGCCGGCGTGTCGCTTCGTCCATGTCCTCCAGGACCTGGCCGACGGCGCCCAGCCGCGTGAAATAGCCGACCAGATCCTGCTCGGGATAGGCGCAGTCCACGTCGATCGGCTGGATGTCGATCTCGCCCCAGCCGCTCTCCTGCAGGATGGAGGCGACCCGATCCCGGTCCGCGAAGGCGAACTGCCCCGGTGCACCGGGCTGACGCACCGGCAGGTTCGGCAACAGCGGCGCCGCTGCGCGTTCGGCGGCGGTCATGTACGGGTTCTCCGCGGCGCTTCGCCATGCGATGACCTGCAGCCGCGCATCGGCGCTTGCCGCGCGGCGCAGGTTCGCGAAGGCGGCCACGGGGTCGCCGAAGAACATCACGCCGAAGCGCGAAATGACGAGGTCGAAACCGTCGGGCGCGAAGGCGTGGGTCTGCACGTCGGCGGCGATGAAGCGGGCCGTCGAGCCCTGCTGCGCGGCGCGTGTGCGGGCCACCGCGACCATCGGCTCCGAGATGTCGACACCGAGGCAGTTGCCCTGCGCGCCAGCCGCTCGCGCCGCTGCCAGCGTAGTGCTGCCCGTGCCGCAGCCGACGTCGAGCACCCGCCGCGCGGACGTGGCGCGCACGGTGTCGGAGAGCAGGTCTTCGAACCGGATGAACATCCGGTCGAGCGTCGCCTGTCCATCGATCCAGGCACGGCCGGCGCGTCCGTTCCAGAGCGCAGCCTGTTCGTTGGGATTCGTTTGCGTGGCATTCATGGTGTCTGGTCCTTTGCATGCCTCCGGAAACGAGGCGAAAGCTAGACTGTGCAACTTCAAGTCGACTTGAGGTCAAGAGGTGCAGCATCTGGACATTGCCGAGGTGGCGCAGCAATCGGGCATTCCGGCCTCGACGCTGCGGTTCTACGACGAGAAGGGGCTGATCGTCTCGACCGGCCGGCGCGGGCTGCGCCGCCTGTTCGACCCCGGCGTGCTGGAGCGGCTGGCGCTCATCACCGTAGGCCGCGCCGCCGGCTTTTCGCTCGATGAAATCGCCCGCATGTTCGCGCCGGAGGGCTCGCCGCGCATCGACCGGCAGATGCTCGCGGCCAAGGCCGATGAGCTCGACAGGACCATCCGCAAGCTGAGTGCCATGCGCGACGGCCTGCGCCATGCGGCCGTGTGCCCCGCGCCGAGCCACATGGAGTGCCCCACGTTCCGCCGCATCGTGAAGGCCGCCGGGTCGGGCGCCATCGGCGGGCGAAAGATGAGGAAAACGCCTCACCCGCCGGGGAACCAAATCCTGACACAACCGTACCCAGGAACGAGGCGAAACTAGGGCGTCACACAAACACGGGCCTCGCGCCCCCTGCCTCTCGCCGCTCAGGAAAAAATCTTGCTATCCAAAGCCAAAGTCGCCCGCATCGCACTCTCCGCTTCGGCCGCCGCCATCGGCAGCCTCGCCGCCTACTGGACCCTCCTTGCCACGCGGCAGGGGCACATCCTCTTCAATGCCCGCAAGCACCCGGTCGTCCAGCTGTCGGACGACTTCTCCACCTACTCGCACACGGTGCCGGGCGGCATGGTCCGCGGCTATGTCTACCACCCGCAGGGCGAAGACGCGGTGCAGGACCTGTTCATCTATTTCGCGGGCCGCAGCGAAGACGTTCGCGCCACCGCGCAGACGCTGCACTGGCTGCCGGAAGGCTTCGGCTTCGCCGCGATCAATTACCGCGGCGTGGCCGACTCGCAGGGGCACCCTTCGGAAATCGCCTCCGTCGAAGACGGCGCGCAGTTCGCCAAGCACCTGCGCCGTGCCTTCCCCAACGCGCGCCTGCACGTCGTTGGCCGCAGCCTTGGCACGGGCGTAGCCATCCAGCTCGTGGCGCGGCAGTTGTTCGAAAGCCTGCAGCTTGTGACGCCCTACGACTCGATGCTCGAGGTGGCGAAGAAGCGCTTTCCGCTCGTGCCCCTGTCGCTGCTGCTGCGCAACCGCTTCGACTCGCTCACGCACTGCGCCGAGGTCGCCGCGAAGACCCAGGTGCTGCTGGCCGAGCGCGACGATGTCGTGCTGCCGGAGCGCTCGCAAAAACTCATCGCTGCATGGCCGACGCCGGTGTCCGTGGAGACCGTTCCCGGGTCGGACCACTACAACATCATGGGGCTCGAAGAGACGTGGCTGCGGCTGATCGACTTCGCGCTGACGACGATATTGCCGGAGCCGAAGGCGGCTTAGTTGCTGTCGGATTCGAGGAGCCAGTGTTCAAGTTTCAACGCACAGGCAAGCGGGAGGCATTCCTCCACCTGGTGGACGGCGCCATCGGACTGGGTTTGATCTCCGGCGCTGCGCTGGCCGCGATCGTCGGGCAGTTCATCCTGGGCGGAATACTGACGGCACTCGCGATCGGCATGTTCTTGCGATTCAAGCGCGGGCGTGTGCGCAAGTAGACGCTCCGAAGCCAGCACGCTCCCGCATCGAAGCCACGGCAAACCCCAGCAGCGATCAAGCCTGTGACAGCGAGCATCGCCGCCGTGTGAACACCGACCGCCGCGAACGCCAGCATCAGTGAATCGGATGCCGCGATCTGCCTGCCCGCGCCATTTCCCACGCATAGCGGGATCAGCGCCGGCACCAGCATCAACCCCGCCCCATGCGCGGTGGACATCATGAAAGACCATAGCGCAAGCCCCGCGTGCCCTGCCGGCGCGCGCGCAACCTTCGGCGCTCGGCCCCACAGGTGAAGCACCGAGACTGCGACGAACAGACCGCCTGCCAGCGCCTGCACCACCGCGCGATCCATCGACAGCCCGAACGCCACCGCGCCGGCCACCAGCGCAATCGAGGCCACATGCCCGATCGCGATCGGCATCAACGCGCGCAACGCCTGTGCCCGATCTCCCGAGCGCATGCCCCACGCGGCGGCCAGCATCCAGCCGGTAGCGGGGTTCAGCCCGTGAAGCGCTCCGACTCCCGCGACCGCGAGCCATGGCCAAAGGTCTGAGCCAGCCACGACATCTCCACGAGGTCAGTTGCCGCCGTGGCAGCACGAACTCGACGCCGTCTTCGTCGCAGCCGGTGCTGGCTCGTACCGGTCGTGGTGCCGCACCCAATCCATCGAGTAGACCGGGTTGTGCTCGTCGCGCCCCTTCGGCACGAGGTCGAGCAGGTTGTACGTTCCCATCATCACTTCGACGCCGCGCTCATAGGTCGAGTAGGTGTGGAAGACCTCGCCCGCGTCGTCCCTGTAGAACACGCTGACGCCGGGCGCCTCCTGCGCGGGGAAGGGCCGCACGCTGTAGTTGTAGTAGACCTCGCCCTTGCCTTCGGCCCATTCCTGCGGCTTGAAGCTCACGCCGAAGTCGTGGTTGAAGTCGCTGTCGTATGCCGACACCCACTTGAACTGCCAGCCCATGCGCTGGCGAAAGCGCTCGATCTCGGCCAGCGGCGCGCGCGAGACGACCAGCATCGTCACGTCGCGATGTTCCAAGTGCACTTTCATGCCCGCGATGTGATCGGCCATGTACGAGCAGCTCGGGCAGCCTTGCTCCCACTCCGGGCCGAGCATGAAGTGCTGCACCACCAATTGGCGGCGGCCTTCGAAGAGGTCGGCGAGCTGGCGTGGGCCCTCGGTGGTGTCGAAGGTGTAGTGCTTCGCGACGCGCGTCCACGGCAAGGCGCGGCGCTCGCGGGCGATCTGGTCGCGCAGGTGGGTCAGTTCCTTTTCGCGTGCCAGCAGTGCCTTGCGCTCGGCGAGCCATCGGTCCTTCGACACGACGGGGTGGTTCTTCAGGCTGTTCGTTTCTGCAGTGGCGGTGTTCATGGTGCTGTTCTCCTTGAGTCGATAGACCGTTCAGGCCCTGGCGGATTTCGGACGGCGCACGGCGCGGATTTTTCCGGTGCCGCCGCCACCGCAATAGAAGAGATCGGCCCCGTCGGACTCGAGCCCGCTGATGTTCACGCCGCGCGGCATTTCCAGCCGTTCGAGTACTGCACCGCTCTTGGGGTCGATGTGGCGCAGTTCGCTCTCGTCGCCTTCCCAGGTGGCATGCCACAACTCGCCGTCGACCCAGGTCACGCCGGTCACGAAGCGGTTCGATTCGATGGTGCGCAGCACCGCGCCGGTCGCGGGGTCGATCTGGTGGATCTTGCGGTCGCGGTACTGGCCCACCCAGAGGCTGCCCTCGGCCCAGGTGAGGCCCGAGTCGGCGCCGTGGCCGGGCGCGGGAATCGACTTCAGCACGTCGCCGGTGGCGGGGTCGATCTTGTCGATGCGCTCCTCGGCAATCTGGTAGAGGTGCTTGCCGTCGAAGGCGGTGCCGGCATCGGCGGCGCGGTCCAGCGTGCGGGTCTGTTCGCCGCTCTCGGGGTCGAAGGCGATCAGCCGGGCGCCGGTGGCGGCCCAGACGCGCTGGCCGTCGTGGGTCACGCCGCCGACCTTGTCGACGCCTTCGAAGGGACCGTACTCGCGCACGACCTCGGCCATGCGCGGGGTGGGCTGGGGGCTGCTGTCTTTCTTGCTGCTCATCGCTGGCTCCTTGTGGGAGGCACCGCGGATCGGCGCCTTGGAGACAACTTTATGCAATCGGCAGCGCGGAGGGGAGTAACAAGATCGTCGTGAATCCCGCGAGCGGCGGCGCGAGCCAGCGCTGCGCCCGCGCCCGCCCGATGGCGCGCACGCGCCCCTCGGCCTCCAGTTCGGCGAGCGCGCGCTGCACCGTGCGCTGGCTGGCGCCCAGGGCGAGTGCAAGGGCCGAGGTCGACCAAGCCGCGCCGTCGGACAGCAGCGCCACCAGCGAGGCCTGTTCGCCGTCGATGGGCGGCGCCAGCAGCACCACTTCGCGCCCGTCGCGCGGCTTGAGAGCGAAGCCGCGCGCGGTGGCCTCGATGCCGGCCTCTGCTGCCACGAGCGCGCGCAGACGGCCGATCTCGACGCGCAAACGCGCGCGCAGCGTTTCGTCGGGGTGGCGGGTGTTGAAGGCGTAGGCGATCAGCGCTTCGCGCTCGACGTCGCCGGGCCAGGCTTCCGCGAGCGCACGTGCCAGCGCGAAGAGCACGGGCCGGCGCGCGAGCGGCCGCCATGCGTCGCCGGCGCCGACGCCGCGACGGCAGGCATCGACCACCAGCGCGTCCGAGGCCAGGAGCGCGGCGACCTCGTCCAGCCGCAGCGCCTGCTCGCTGCCGGGAAAGAGCCGCCGCGCGGCGGGGCGGTCGAGCGCGGCCAGCGCTTCCGCCACCTCGGCCGCGAGCGCCGGCACGCGGGCGCGCCTGGCCGCCTCGTGGGCACGGGCGAGTGCGGCACGCGCGGGGCCGATGCGCAGCGAGCGCAACGCGAGTTCGGCCGCGGTGAGTTCGGCCACTGCCGCCAGCGGTGGCGACAGCGCCTGGCCATCGAGCAGCGCCAGCGCGGCGGCGGCATCGTCCAGGCGGCCGAGCAGCAGCAGCCGGCGCGCCGCGATGAGCCGCGCCTGCCGCGCGTTGGCGAGATCGTCATGCGCTTCGAGCGTGGCCGCGGCCGCCGCGAGCGCCCGTGGCGTGCCGCCGAGATCGCGCATGGCCATCGCCACTTCGGCCTCGGCGACGACGCAGCGCGCACGCGCGAGCTCTTCGTGCGCGCCGAAGGCACGCGCGGCGCGGCGCAGCAGTTCGCGAGCACGCGGGTGTTCGCCGAGCTGCGCCATCGCGATGCCGCGCAGGGCCAGCGCGGGCGGATCGTCGCGCAGCGCAACCCGCTTGAGCGCGCCGAGCGCGTCCCCGGCGGCGAGGGCGCGTGCGGAGGCGGCGATCAGGGAGTCCATCGCGCCGAGGCTACACCGGCCGGCGGCCACCTTCGGTCGACATGTCCGGCCGGCATGCTTCCTCCCGTCCTACACGCATCTCGCGGCACGGTCCCCAGGATCGCCCCATGAACAAACTGATCCTTGTGGGCGTGAGCGTGGTCGCGTGGTCTTCGTTCGCCACCGCGGAAGAGGTGAAGGTACCCATCGACAACGGCGAGAAGGGCACCGTCTACGTCGCGCCCAACGTCAACTCGACCGAAACCTCGGCCTACACCAAGGGCGCGACCGTCGGCGTGCAGCGGCCCGACGGCAGCGGCACCTACATCGGCACCGACACCTCCATGCCGCGTCCCACCTACTCGCTCGGCGGGAGCACGGGCGGGAACATGTCGTTCAACGGCGGCGTGACCTCCGACGGCAAGGCCAACAACGGCGTGAAAGCCGGCGTCACCATCAAGTACTGATGCAGCCGGTGCCAAGGGCGTTGCGATGACCTCACTGTCTCGCGAACGCCTTGCGCCCCCTGGCCTCGGCGGCATGCAACTCCCTGGCCGTGAGCACATAGGCCGTGTTGTCGACCAGCCGCCGCACCGCGAGGTCGATGAAGGCCTTGGCCCGCGCAGGCTGCGCGGCGCGGCTTCCGTAGTACACGAAGGTGCTGGAGTGGTCGTCCACGTGCCGCGTCAGCAGCGGCACCAGGCGTCCCTCGCGGATGTGCGTCGCGGCGATCACGCCGGTCATCAGCCCGAGCACGTGGCCAGCCAGCACGGCTTCGGTTTCCAGCGCCTCGTCGTTGATGCACAGCGCGGGCACCACGTGGTGCTCCACCCGCGCGTCTTCCACCTTCACGTACCAAGGCAGGACCCGGCCGGTGCCCGGGTGGCGAAAGGCACTGCAGCGGTGCGCGGCGAGCGCGTTCAGGTTGTCCGGCGCGCCATGCTGCGCGAGGTACGCCGGCGCCGCGCAGATGATGAGCTGCGACGGGAAGAGTCGCCGCGCGATCACGCCCTCCGCCGTCGACTGCCCCACGCGAAACCCCACGTCCACGCGGTCTTCCACCCAGTTGCCGATGCGGTCGTCCAGTTGCACGTCGGGCTGCACCTCGGGATGCGCCCGGCAGAACTCGTCGAGCAGGGGCCACAGCACGGGCGCGAAGGTCGAGCGCGGCCCCACGATGCGCAGCGGCCCCGCGATCTCGTCCTTGGCCTGCCGCGCCATGTGCAGCGCGCGCTGCAGGCCCACGAGCGCCGGCTGTGCGGCCTCCAGGAACTGCCGGCCCTCGTCGGTGAGCGACAGGCTGCGCGTGGTGCGGTGAAAGAGCCGCACGCCCAGGTGCTGCTCCAGCTGGGCCAGCGCCTGGCTCGCCGCCTGCGGCGTGATGCCTTGCGCCGCGGCCGCCTGCCGCAGGCTGCCGAGCTCGGCGGTCTTGGCGAAGGTGGCGATGGAACGCAGTTCGTTGATGGGCATGGCGTGCTCCTTTCGGCGGACTCATTATCAAGAGCAACTTGCCAGTCCTTCAAGGCCGAAGGGGCTATTCGCATACCGGACAGAAACCTAAAGTGAGTTCACGGGCCGGCGCCATGGGCGACGGCCGTTCTTCCCTGCGCGCGGACTTGCCCCCGTTGCGGCGCGCGCATCCCCCGATGAAAAAGGAGCGAAAGCGACATGACCACGACGACGCCCGACAAATTCACCATCTCCCGACGCGGCCTGCTCAAGACCGGCGCCGCGGCCGCCTCGGTGCCCGCGTTCACCGGCGCCCCCGCTGTGGCCGCGCCGGCCCCGGCGCCCGGCGGCACGGCGCTCGCCCGCGTGACGCTTGTCGTCAACGGCAAGACGCAGCGCCTGTCGCTCGACACGCGCACCACCTTGCTCGATGCGCTGCGCGAGCACCTGCATCTCTCCGGCACGAAAAAGGGCTGCGACCACGGCCAGTGCGGCGCCTGCACCGTGATGCTCGATGGCCGGCGCATCAACGCGTGTCTCACGCTCGCCGTGATGCACGAGGGCGCGAAGGTGACCACCATCGAAGGCCTCGGCGCACCGGGCCGCATGCACCCGATGCAGACCGCGTTCGTCAAGCACGACGGCTACCAGTGCGGCTACTGCACGCCGGGGCAGATCTGTTCGGCCGTGGGCATGCTGGGCGAGATCGCGCAGGGCGTCCCGAGCCACGTGAGCGCCGACCTGACGGCCAGGCCGCAGCTCTCGACCGCCGAATTTCGCGAGCGCATGAGCGGCAACATCTGTCGATGCGGCGCCTACAGCAACATCGTCGAAGCCATATCCGAGGTGGCAGGCGTGGCGGAGGTGAAAGCATGAGAGCCTTTACCTACGAACGGGCCACGTCGCCCGCGCAGGCCGTCGCGGCCGCAGCACGCACACCGGGCGCGCGCTTTATCGCAGGCGGCACCAACCTGCTCGACCTGATGAAGCTGGAGATCGAGACGCCCGGCCACCTGATCGACGTGAACGGCCTGGGCTTCGACAAGATCGAGAGCGCGCCGAACGGCGGCCTGCGCATCGGCGCGCTGGTGCGCAACACCGACCTGGCCGCGAACGAGCGGGTGCGGCGCGACTATGGCGTGCTATCGCGCGCGCTGCTCGCGGGCGCCTCGGCGCAACTGCGCAACAAGGCGACCACCGCAGGCAACCTGCTGCAGCGCACGCGCTGCCCGTACTTCTACGACACCAACCAGCCGTGCAACAAGCGCCAGCCCGGCAGCGGCTGCTCGGCCATCGGCGGATTCAGCCGGCAGCACGCGGTGATCGGCGCGAGCGACGCATGCATCGCCACGCAGCCGAGCGACATGGCCGTCGCGATGCGCGTGCTCGATGCGGGCGTGGAGACGGTGCGCGCCGACGGTTCGCGGCGCACCATCCCGATCGCCGACTTCCACAGGCTGCCCGGCGCCACGCCCCAGGTCGAGACCGCGCTCTCGCCCGGCGAGCTCATCACCGCGGTCACGCTGCCGGCGCCCGTGGGCGGCAAGCACGTCTATCACAAGGTGCGCGACCGCGCGTCGTATGCGTTCGCGCTGGTCTCGGTCGCTGCGATCGTGCAGCGCGACGGCTCGGGCCGCGTCGCGCTCGGCGGCGTGGCGCACAGGCCGTGGCGCGTCGAGGCGGCCGAGCGCGAGCTGCCCCGCGGCGCGGCCGCCACCACCGCCGTGCTGCTGGCCGGCGCCCAACCGACCGAGCAGAACGCCTTCAAGGTGACGCTGGTCGAACGCACCCTCGATGCGGTGCTCACCGATGCCAAAGACGTGAGGAACTGAGCGATGAAATTCGACACACCCGCCACCACCAACCCGATCGACCAGCTCAAGGTCGTCGGCCAGCCGCTGGACCCTATCGACGGCGCGCTCAAGACCACGGGCACCGCGCCCTACGCCTACGAGCGCCACGACGTCGCGCCTGATGCGGCCTACGGCTACATCGTCGGCGCGGCCATCGCCAAGGGGCGCATCGTCGCCATCGACCAGGGCCGCGCCAAGGCCGCGCCCGGCGTGATTGCCATCGTCACCGCCGAGAACGCGGGCAAGCTGGGCAAGGGCAACTTCAACACCGCGCGGCTCCTGGCCGGCCCGATGGTCGAGCACTACCACCAGGCCGTTGCGCTCGTGGTGGCCGAGACCTTCGAGCAGGCGCGCGCCGCTGCGCAGTTGCTGCGCGTGGAGTACGCCCGCGCCGAAGGCGAATTCGACCTCGCGGGCGCGAAGGCATCGACCGACAAGCGCACCACCGACAGCAACAAGACCGTCGGTGATTTCGCGGGCGCCTTCGGCAAGGCCGAGGTGAAGCTGGACGAGACCTACACCACGCCCGACCACTCGCACGCGATGATGGAGCCGATGGCCAGCACCGCCGCATGGCGCGGCGACAAGGTGGTGGTGTGGACCTCCAACCAGATGATCGACTGGACCCGCACCGACCTTGCGGCCACGTTGGGCATTCCGAAGGACAACGTGCGCCTGGTCTCGCCGTTCATCGGCGGCGGGTTCGGCGCCAAGCTCTTCCTGCGCGCCGACACGCTGCTGGCGGCGGTCGGCGCCCGCATCGCGCGGCGGCCGGTGAAGGTGGCGCTGCAGCGGCCGCTGGTGGCCAACAACACCACGCACCGGCCTGCGACCATCCAGCGCATCCGCATCGGCGCCACGCGGCAGGGGAAGATCACCGCCATCGGGCACGAGAGCTGGTCGGGCAACCTCGTCGGCGGCAAGCCCGAGAACGCGGTGCAGCAGACGCAGTTGCTCTATGCCGGCGAGAACCGCCTGACGGGCACCCGCCTCGCATCGCTCGACCTGCCCGAAGGCAACGCGATGCGCGCGCCGGGCGAAGCGCCGGGCCTGATGGCGCTGGAGATCGCCATCGACGAACTGGCCGAGAAGCTCGGCATGGACCCGGTGGAATTGCGCGTGCTCAACGACACGCAGGTGGACCCCGCGAACCCGAGCCGCCGCTTCTCGCAGCGCCGCCTCATCGAGTGCCTGCGCACCGGCGCGCAGCGCTTCGAATGGGCGCAGCGCAACGTGAAACCCGCGCAGCGGCGCGAGGGCCGCTGGTGGATCGGCACCGGCCTGGCCGCTGCCTTCCGCAACAACCAGGTCATGAAATCGGGCGCCCGCGTTCGGCTCGACGGGCGCGGCGTCGTCACGGTGGAAACCGACATGACGGACATCGGCACGGGCAGCTACACCATCATTGCGCAGACGGCGGCCGAGATGATGGGCGTGCCGATCGAGAAGGTGGTGGTGCGGCTCGGTGACTCGTCGTTCCCGGTGTCCGCGGGCTCGGGTGGCCAGTGGGGCGCCAACAGCGCGACCGCGGGCGTGTACGCGGCCTGCGTGAAGCTGCGCGAGGCCGTGGCGCAACGCGCGAGGCTCGATGCGTCCACGGCGAGCTTTGCGGACGGCATGGTTCGCGCCGGTGGGCGCAACGTGCCGCTTGCCTCGGTGGCGGGCGAGGGCGGCCTCGTGGTCGAGGACACGATGGAATTCGGCGACCTCACCAAGCAATACCAGCAGTCCACCTTCGGCGCGCATTTCGTCGAGGTGGCCGTGGACGCCTACACCGCCGAAGTGCGCGTGCGGCGCATGCTCGCGGTGTGCGCGGCGGGGCGCATCCTGAACCCCAAGTCGGCGCGCAGCCAGGTCATCGGCGGCATGACGATGGGCGTGGGCGCGGCGCTGATGGAAGAGCTCGCGGTCGACAAGCGCATCGGCTTCTTCGTCAACCACGACCTGGCCGGCTACGAGGTGCCGGTGCATGCCGACATTCCGCACCAGGAGGTCATCTTCCTGGACGAGACCGACCCGATGTCCTCGCCGATGAAGGCCAAGGGCGTGGGCGAGCTCGGCATCTGCGGTGTTGGCGCGGCGGTCGCGAACGCCATCTACAACGCGACCGGCGTGCGGGTGCGCGACTACCCGGTCACGCTCGACAAGCTGCTGGGACGCATGCCCTCGCAGGCGATCTGAAACTGCCGCAGAGGGTGGAGGCGGGGGCCTGCGACTAGACTCCCGTGCATCACTGCATGAGGAGACCCTTGATGTCGATCGACACCCTCGCCACCTGGCACCGGCTCGTCAAAGAGCGCGACGTGAAAGGGCTCGATGCCCTGCTGGACGACAACGCCGTCTTCCTCTCGCCCGTGGTGCACAAGCCGCAACTGGGCAAGGCCATCACCGCCAAGTACCTGGGCGCGGCCTTCCATGTCTTCTTCAACGAGACCTTTCGCTATGTGCGCGAGCTCAAGGGCGAGCGCGATGCGGTGCTCGAATTCGAGGTCGAGATCGACGGCATCTCGGTCAACGGCGTCGACATGATCAAGTGGAACGACGCAGGCAGGATCGTCGAGTTCAAGGTGATGCTGCGGCCGCTGAAGGCCGTGAACCTGATCCACGAGAAGATGGGCGCGATGCTGCAGGCCGCATCGTCCTTGTCGTAACCGTCGCCGTGTTGCTCAGACCAGCGTGCCGTACACGATGAACCCGTCGTGCGTGGCGACCTTGTCGTAGAGCGTGCGACCGGCCGTGTTGGTCACATGCGTCTGCCAGTAGACGCGGTGGCCGCCCACGCGCTTCACATGCGCGTACACGCCTTCGATCAATTGCCTGCCCACGCCCTGGCCGCGCTCCGACGACAGCGTGAACAGGTCCGACAGGTAGCAGGTCGGCTCGATGCGCGTCATGCTCCGGTGAAAGAGGTAGTGCGTGAGCCCCACCAGCTGGCCGTCGCGTTCCGCGACGAGCGCATGCACCGGCTCGTAGGCATCGAAGAAGCGCTGCCACGTGACCTGCGTGATCTCGTCGGGCAGCGCGGTCGGGCCTTCGCGTTCATAGAAGGCGTTGTAGCCGTCCCAGAGCGGCTTCCAGCCTGCGTAGTCTTCGGGTACCGGTGGGCGGATGAGGAGAGAGGAAGAAGAGGTCGTCGTCATGCACCGGATTGCAACACGACCCGGCCGGTGCCTCCAATCAACTATTTCTCATCGCGCAGCCAATACCACTTGTAGAGCGCGCGCTGCCCGATGCGCCGGAACGGCGCGAACGCGCGCGACTCCACAAGCCCCATCACATTCGGGAACGGCAGCGGCGAGCGGTAGATCGGCAGCTCGAACACATCCTTGCCCGCGTCCTTGCCCGCCACGCGCTCGGCCAGCCGCTTGCCGGCCCAGGTCGAGAACGACACGCCGTTGCCGCCGTAGCCCACCGCGTACCAGATCTTCTTGGCAGCGTCGGGCTGCGTGATGCGCGGCATCATGTCGTGGCTCATGTCGACCCAGCCCCACCACGAGTAGTCGATGCGGATGTCGGTGAGCGGCGGAAACTTGCGGGCGATCGCATCGGTCAGCAGCTTCAGGTGCACCGGGTCTTCGGCGTCCGCGCCGCTCACCGCGCTGCGGCTGCCGATCTGCAGGCGATTGCCCTTGAGCAGCCGGTAGTAGAAGCGCAGCGTGCGGGTGTCCGTCAAGAAGGTGTGCGACCTGAAATTGGTCGCGGCCAGCTCCGCATCGGAGAGCGGCCGCGTCACCACCGAATTCGAGAGGATCGGCATGATCCGGTTCTTGAGCATCGGGCTCAGCGCCTGCCCCGTGTAGCCGCCGGTGCACACCGCCACGCGGCGCGCGCGCACCGTGCCGGCCGGTGTCTGCAGGTGGTGCACGCCGTCGATGGTGTGCCAGCCCTGCACCGGGCTCGAGGTGTGCACCGTCACGCCCAGCGCGCGCGCCCGTCGCATCAGGCCGAAGGTGAACTTCAGCGGATGGATGCCCACGCCCTCGGCCTCGAACATCGCGCCCTTGGCCTCGCGCTCGTCGCAGTAGTCGCGCCGCAGTTCCTCGGTGCCCATCATGCGGGTGGCGTAGCCGAAGGTCTCGCGCATCAGGCGGGCCTCGGCTTCGAGGCCGACGAGCTTCTCGGGCCGGTGCGCAAGGTAGAGATGGCCGCCGTCGAAGGCATCGCAATCGATCTGCGTCGTGAGGTGGCGAAAATTCTCGAAGCCCCTGCGGATCTCGGCGTCCAGCTTCTTCGCGGTGTCCAGGCCCCAGCGCTCGATCCACTGCGAGCGCTTCAGGCGCCCGCTCGCGTTCTGGCCCTGTCCGCCGCTGCGGCTGGAGCATCCCCACGCGGCCTGGTTGGCCTCGAGCACCGTGGCCTGGATGCCGTGCTCCTCCGCGAGGTAGAGCGCCGTGGCCATGCCCGTGGCGCCCGAGCCGATGATGGCCACGTCCACGTCGATGTCGTTCAGCAAAGGCCCGTCGTCTTCGGGCGGCGTGCCGGCGCTGGCCACCCACCAGGTGGGCGCATAGGCGCGGCCGGCACCGGGGTCGGCCGCGAGCAGCGGGTCGTATTGCGGGTCGTAGGGGCGGAACGGGTCTTGGGGCGGTTGCATGGGGGCGGCGCCGTCGATGGTCGCGGCGCTGGCGTCACTGGTGAATCGGGTGGTCCCTGCTGCGATGGTCATGAGAGGGCTCCAGGTGAGGAAGGCGGGTCGTTGCCGGCCGGCTACTTCGCCGCAGGCAGGTTCGGCCGGGCCTTGCGGAACACGTTCTTCAGGTGGATCTTTCCGCCCCTGAAGGTGAAGACGTCGATGCCGTCGGTCTCGATGCGGCTGCCGTCGGCGGCGGTGCCGGTGAAGGTCCATTGCGAGGTGCCGAAGTCGCCATGCACGAAGTGCTGGCCATTGACCCACTGTGCATCGGGCACCGCCTGCCAGGCGCCCGCGAAGGCCTTGCGCACGGCTTCGGTGCCCACGTGGCGGGTGCCGCAGGCGTCGGGCCCGGCGGCGGTCTGGAAGATGCAGTCCGGCGTCATGAAGCCCATCAGTGCGTCGATGTCGTGGCGGTTCCAGGCGGCGCTGAAGGCGGCGAGGGTGTCGGTGGTCACTGAAGAGGAAGACTGGTCGGTCACGCGGGAACTCCGGGCGGAAATGAATGGCACAAGCCTAGGCAGCCGGGTGGCGGCGCGATAGGTCCAGATGGGGGGATTCGACCGAGCCAGAGCGTCATCGCGGCGCCACCGGAGCACCACGAAGGGGGTGCCTGTCCTAAACTGCGGCGCACCATGCCCCCGAACCCGCGATCCACCCAGTGGGCGCAGCTTTTCGAGCTGCCCGACCAGCCCGCGTTGCCGCTGCAGGCGCGCCTGCGAACCGCGGTGGTGCAGGCGATCCTCGAAGAGCACCTCGCGCCCGGCGCGCCGCTTCCCTCGTCGCGCGAACTGGCGGCGCTGCTCGGGCTGAGCCGCAACACGGTCACCTCGGCGTACCTGCAACTGATCGACGAAGGCTTTCTCGAAGCGCGCCCGCGCAGCGGCGTGTTCGTGGCGCACAACGCGCGGCCGCTCTCCGCGGTGCATGCCGAGCCGCTGGTCGGCCGCAGCGGCCAGGCGAGCCAGCCGCCCGACTGGTCGGGCCGCGTGCTGCGCTCGCTGATCGACAAGCCCACGTTGTCCAAGCCCGACCGGTGGCGCGACTACCCGTACCCTTTTGTCTACGGCAACTACGACCCGCAGCTCTTTCCGACCGAGGACTTTCGCGAATGCTGCGCGCGCAGCCTGGCGCGTTCGCAGCTGCCGCACTGGACGCCCGACTTCGAGACGGACGACGTGCCCGACCTCATCGAGCAGATCCGCACGCGCTTGCTGCCCAGGCGCGGCGTGTTCGCGCTGAAGGAGGAGATCCTCGTCACCATGGGCGCGCAGCACGCGTACTACCTGCTGGCCGAGGCGTTGTTCGACGAGCAAACGCGCGTGGGGCTGGAAGAGCCCGGACACCCGCACGCACGCAACAGCTTCTCGCTGCGGCAGCCCAAGTGGGTGGAGGTTGATGTCGATGACGACGGGCTCGTGGTCGATGCACTGCCCGCCGCCGACTATATGTTCGTCACGCCTTCGCACCAGAGCCCGACCACCGCGACGCTGAGCCTGGAGCGGAGGCAGTGGCTGCTGCGCAAGGCCGAGCTGCAGGACTTCGTGATCATCGAGGACGACTACGAGGCGGAGAACCTGTACGAAGGGGCGCCGATGCCTGCACTCAAGAGTCTCGACAAGACGGGGCGGGTGATTTATGTGGGCTCGGTGTCGAAGAGCCTGTCTCCTGCTTTGCGACTGGGGTTCATCGTGGCGCCTCGGGCGTTGATCAAGGAACTGCGGTTGATCCGGCATGCGATGGTGCGGCATCCGAGTGCATTCCTGCAGCATGCGTATGCGCTGTTCCTTTCGCTGGGGCATCACGAGTCGCATGCGCGGCGGGTGAACCATGCGATGCAGGAGCGGCTGGCGATTGCTGCGCAGGCGCTGCGGGATCATTTGCCGGATTTTGAGTTTCGGCTGCCTTCGGGAGGGGCTTCGATTTGGGTGCAGGCGCCTACTTGGGTTGATGCGAACGAGTTGTCTCTCATGGCTCGCAACCACGGGGTGCTGATCGAGGCGGGGGACGTGTTCTTTGCTCGGCCTCCGTATCCTTGTCCGTTCTTTCGGCTGCGGTTGTCTTCTATTGCTGCGTCGCAGATTCCGGCTGGGATTCGGGCCCTTGGGATGGCGGTGGAAGAGTTGGCTTTGGCGCGTGGAGAGAAAAGAGCCGCTGGGCTTCGTACGCATTGATCTGGTTTGTTTTCTGAGGCCGGGTCTCGCCCCGGCGGGCGACTCACTTTCTTTTGCTTCGCCAAAAGAAAGTAAGCAAAGAAAAGGCGACCCCGCTGTCTGCGACCCTCCGCTTCGCTGCGGGCAACCTGCGGTGCTCGCGTTTCGCGGGGTCTCGCAGAACTCGCCTTCGGCTCAAACAGCTGCGAGCCCTGATCCGCGAAACGCTGCGCTCCTCGGCGCAGCCAGAGGGGGTGGAAACCATGCGGGCCATTGCTTCGCTCGGCCGCGGTGCCCTCACCCCAGCCCTCTCCCAAAGGGAGAGGGAGCCAATCCAAGCCGAGCGAAGCGAAGGCCTGCGAGTTGGCCGAGCGCAGCGATGGCGTGTCGGTCCCCAAATCCCTTCTGTATGCGCCGAGGAGCGGAGCGTTTCGCGGATAAGGGCTCGCCCTTGTTTGAGCGAAGCGAGTTTGGGCGAGACCCCGCGAAACGCGAGCACCGCAGGTTGCCCGAAGCGAAGCGTAGGGACGCAGACAGCAGGGTCGCCTTTTCTTTGCTTACGTTCTTTTGGCGAAGCAAAAGAAAGTAAGTCGCCCGCCGGGGCGAGACCCGGCCTCGGAAAGCAAAAGAAAGCACATCTCCCATCAATCCCCTGAACGCCCGGGTCACGGAGAAGGCCCAGACGCCCCGTCTGAGTGCCATATGCACCAGAACAAGGGTATTCACGGACAAGCTGGCTCCATCCCCGCAACCGCGCTGGTACTTCCTGGCCAGAGGCGTTGGGTGCAAAGTCGCTGCGAGATTCATCTATCTACCGGAGCAACCCGATGACCACGTCCCGCCGTCTCCCCCTCCAACTCGCCATCCTCTCCGCCGCTCTCACCCTGTGCGGCATGTCGAATGCACAGACCAAGGAACTCACCTTCGCCCACCAGGACATGCTCGTCCCCCTGCGCCTGGTCATGGAATCGGGCGAGGTCGAGAAAGCCACCGGCTACAAGATCAACTGGCGCATGTTCTCCGGCGGCGGCGACGTCATCCGTGCAATGGCTTCCGGCGACGTGCAGATGGGCGAAACCGGCTCCAGCCCGCTCACCGCCGCAGCCAGCCAGGGCCAGGACATCAAGCTCTTCTGGATCTCGGCCGACATCGCCAATGCCGAGGCGCTCATCGCCCGCAACGCATCGGGCATCAACAGCATGAAGGACCTCGCGGGCAAGAAGGTGGCCACGCCGTTCGTCTCGACCGCGCACTACCAACTCATGGCCGGCATGAAGATGGACGGCGTCGACCCCAAGAGCGTCAACGTGATGAACATGCGCCCGCCGGAAATCGCCGCCGCATGGGAACGCGGCGACATCGACGCCACCTTCATCTGGGACCCGGTGCTCTCCAAGATCAAGGGCACGGGCAAGACCATCGCCACCTCGGGCAGCATCGGCAAGCGCGGCGCGCCGACCTTCGAAGGCATCGTCGTCAACGCCAAGTGGGCCGCGGCCAACGAGCCTTTCATGATCGCGTTCGTCAAAGCCCTGAACCGCGCCAACGAGGAATACAAGGCCACCGGCAAGAGCTGGACGCCCGATTCGCCGCAGACCAAGGCCATGGCCAAGTGGACAAAGGCCGACCCGAAGGACGTGAGCGCGGCCATGGCGCTCTACACCTTCCCGACCATGGCCGAGCAGGTCTCGCCCACGTGGCTGGGCGGCGGCGCGGCCAAGGCGATGGCGGGCACGGCGGCCTTCCTGAAAGAGCAGGGCCGCGTGCAGGAAGTGAAGCCCGACTACGGCGCCTTCGTGACCACCGTGTACGTCGACAAGGCGATGGGCAAGTAAGCAGGGCGCGAATCCATGCCCACGCTCGACATCCGCGACCTCACGGTCAACTACGCCGTCAAGGGCGGCACGCTGCAGGCGCTCGCGCCCGTGAACCTCACGATGCACGACGGCGATTTCGTCGTGGCGCTCGGTGCTTCGGGGTGCGGCAAGACGACGCTGCTCAACAGCATCGCGGGCTTCCTGCCGCCGTCGACCGGCGAGATCCTGCTCGACGGCAAACCCGTGGTCGGCCCCGGTGCCGACCGCGGCGTCGTGTTCCAGAAACACGCGCTCATGCCCTGGCTCAACGTGCGCGACAACGTGGCGCTGGGCCTGCGCCTGGCCGGCATGGGCAAGGCCGAGCGCGACCGCATCGCCGAGGACAAGCTCGCGCTCGTCGGCCTGCAGCAGTACGCCGACCGCGCGGTGTACGAACTCTCGGGCGGCATGCAGCAACGCGTGGGCATCGCACGCGCGCTTGCCAGCGACCCGGCCGTGCTGCTGATGGACGAGCCGATGGGCGCACTCGACGCGTTCACACGCGAGCAGGTGCAGGAGATCCTGCTGAAGGCCTGGTCCAAGTCGAACAAGATGGTGTTCTTCATCACGCACTCGGTGGAAGAAGCGCTGTTCCTTGCGACGCGCCTCATCGTGATGAGCCCCAGCCCGGGCCGCATCTCGCACGTCTACGACGACGTGCCGTTCTCGCGCCAGTACCTGTCGCACGGCGACTCGCGCAAGGTGAAGTCCGAGCCCGAGTTCATCCGTATGCGCGAAGAGGTGCTGTCGATCATTCATCATCGCGAGGTCGTGCATGCCTGAGGTCACCATCGCATCGCCTGTTGTCATGACGCCGCCTTCCAAGCCCGCAGCCACCCCGCCGCCCGCACCCGGCGCCAAGCTCAAGACCAGCGCCTTCAAGGTGCCGGGCGAGGGCTCGAGCGTCGTCATCAGCGTGGTCACCGTGGTGTTGCTGTTCGCGCTGTGGTTCCTCGTCACCAACATGGGTTGGGTCAAGCCGCTCTTCTTGCCGACGCCGCAGGCGGTGTTCCAGCAGTTCTACGAATACCTCACCGGCCAGGCCAACGACAAGCCGCTGTGGCAGCACTTCCTGGCGAGCATGTTCCGCGTGTTCTCGGCCTTCTTCCTTGCGTGCGCCACCGCCATCCCGGTGGGCATCGCGATGGGCATGAGCCGCTTCTGGCGCGGCATCTTCGATCCGCCGCTGGAGTTCTACCGGCCGCTGCCGCCGCTCGCATACCTGCCGCTCATCATCATCTGGTTCGGCATCGACGAACTGCCGAAGGTGCTGCTGATCTTCTTGAGCTGCTTCGCGCCGCTGGCACTGGCCGCGCGCTCGGGCATGCGCAGCGCCTCACAGGAGCAGATCAACGCCGCGTACTCGATGGGCGCGAGCTACATGCAGGTGATCCGCCACGTCATATTGCCTTCGGCGCTGCCCGACATCCTGGTGGGCATGCGCATTGCCATCGGCTTCGGCTGGACCACGCTCGTGGCCGCCGAGATGGTCGCTGCCAACATGGGCCTGGGTCAGATGGTGCTGAACGCGTCGAACTTCCTGCGCACCGACATCGTCATCATGGGCATCATCGTCATTGGCGTGGTGGCGTATCTGTTCGACCTGCTGATGCGGTGGCTCGAGCGACGTCTGGTGCCATGGAAAGGGCGCATGTAGCTGCAGCAGCGGACGGCATGACAGGCGATGCGGGCGGCATCGCCGGCATGGCGGGCGGGTCGCCGTGCTGCGCCATCGACTGTTCCAGGAAGTCGAGCATCGCGCGCATCGCCGCGCTGTTGTGGCGGCGCTGCGAGTAGGCCGCATACAGCCAGTGGTCGCGCGGCATGTGCTCGCGCAGCACCGGCACCAGCGCCCCGCGCTCCAGGTGCGATTGCGCCAGCGGCTCCGGCACATAGGCCACGCCCACGCCGCGCAGCGCCAGCTCGATGAGCGCCACCGCATCGTTGGCCTCCATGCGGCTGTGCACCGCCACCTCGTACGCTTCGCCGTCGGTCACGAAGGGCAGGTGCGTGGTCGCCTTGAGCGAATAGCTCAGCACGTCGTGCCGCGCGAGGTCTTCCGGCAGTTGGGGAATGCCGCGCCGCGCCCAGTAGGCGGGCGAGGCGCACACCACCATCTCGAACTGCACCAGCCGGCGCACGATGAGGTTCATGTCGTCGATGCGCCCACCCGTCAGGTGGATGTCGATGCCTTGCTCGATCAGGTCGATCTCGCTGTTGGTGAAGACGAGGCTCACATACACATCGGGGTAGAGGCGGATGAACTCGGCGATCACGTCGGACATCCAGCCCGCGATCATCCCGTTGGGCGCGCTCATGCGCAGCCGCCCGCGCGGGTGCGAGCCGTGCGCCTGCAGGTCGTTGAGCGTGTTCTCGGCCATCGCCACCAGCTCGGTGCTGCGGTCGAGCAGCACTTGCCCGGCATCGGTGAGGCTCAGCGAGCGGGTGGAGCGATTGAGCAGGCGCACACCGCTGCGTGTTTCGAGTTCGGCCACATAGCGGCTGACCGTGGCCTTGGACATGCCGAGCGAATCGGCAGCGCGGGAGAAGCTGCGACGGAACGCAACTTCGCGGAATGTTTTGATGAGGTCGAGGCCGTCCATGGTGGGGCATTGTTCCAGCATCGGGGGAGGGGCCATGGACAGTAGGGGCATCCCCGGTTGACGCGGGCGGATGGCTGGTACTGCGTGGCCATGCTGCGCCGGTCATGTCGAAAAAATCGTGACCAGGGTTGGCATGCCGTTGAAATCACTGCGACGCCAAGCCGTCCGCGACACTTTTCTTCGAAAGGCCGGGCTCATCCAAAACGCATCCCGCTGCGTACAGGTGCCAGCTGCACGCACTCTGACCTGCCTACTGAGGAGAATCGCCCATGCCCCAAGACCTCACACTCGCCCTCCGCTGGGTAGAAAAAGGCCTGATCCCCGACCCTTTCATCCGCCGAGGCATCCGCCGCCTCCTGAAAGAGCGCCTGACCGAACTCCACGCCGGCAACCCCCTCGCGACAGCCGACCTGACGCAAGACTTCCTGGCCCAGATGCGCTCCGCCCACTTGGCACCGTTGCCAGAAAAAGCCAACGAACAACACTACGAAGTCCCCGCCGCCTTCTTCGCCCAGGTCCTCGGCAACCACCGCAAATACAGCAGCTGCTACTGGCCCGAAGGCACCCAGACGCTGGAGCAAGCCGAATCCGCCGCCCTCACAGCCACCTGCGAACGCGCCGGCCTCGTCGACGGCCAGGACGTCATGGAGCTAGGTTGCGGCTGGGGCTCCCTCACGCTCTGGATGGCCGCGAAGTACCCGAACAGCCGCATCACGGCCTTGTCCAACTCCAACTCCCAACGCGAATACATCGAAGCCCAGGCCGCGCAGCGAGGGCTCGCCAACGTCCGCGTGCTGACGCGCGACATCAACGCCTTCGACACCGACGACCGCTTCGACCGCATCGTCTCCGTCGAAATGTTCGAGCACCTGCGCAACTGGCCCCAGGCCTTCGCCAACGTCGCGCGCTGGCTCAAGCCGGAAGGCCGCTTCTTCATGCACGTCTTCGCCCACCGCGAGGCGCCGTACCCGTTCGAGGTGCGCGACGCAAGCGACTGGATGAGCAAGTACTTCTTCTCCGGCGGCATGATGCCCAGCGACGATCTCGCGCTGCACTGCCAGGACGACCTGCGCCTCTTGCGCCGCTGGCGTTGGGAGGGCAGCCACTACCAGCGCACGGCCGAGGCGTGGCTGCGCAACATGGACGCGCGCCGCGAGCAGTTGCGCCCGCTGTTCCAGGCCACCTACGGCGCCGAGGCCAACGTGTGGTGGACGCGCTGGCGGCTGTTCTTCATGTCGGTGGCGGAGCTGTTCGGTTTCGACCGCGGGCAGCGTTGGTGGGTCAGCCATTACTTGTTCGAGCGACGCGCATGACAGGGGGAGCGGTCGGAATCGCATTCGCAGGATTGGCATGGACCGCGCTGGTCGTGCTGCTCACCTGGCTCGCCAGCCTCGCTCGCCGTGACGTGAGCCTCGTCGACCGCGTCTGGTCCGTCTGCATCGTCGGCGCGGGTCTCGTCTATTTCGCACTGCTGCCGGGCCACACGTCGCGCGGGCTGTGCATGGCGGTGCTGGGCACGGCGTGGGCGGTGCGGCTTTGCCTCTACATCACCTGGCGCAACTGGGGGCATGGCGAAGACCGTCGCTACCAGGCGATGCGCGCACGCAACCAGCCGGGCTTTGCGTTCAAGAGCCTGTACCTCGTGTTCGCGCTGCAGGCGGTGCTCGCGTGGATCGTCTCCGCGCCGTTTCTGCCGGGCATGACGGCGGCGCAGCCGATGGGGTGGATCGACATCGCCGGCATCGTGCTCGCGCTGTTCGGCCTTTTCTTCGAGGCCATCGGCGATGCGCAGATGGCGCGCTTCAAGGCCGACCCCGCGAACGAAGGCAAGGTGATGGACCACGGCCTCTGGCGCTACACGCGCCATCCCAACTACTTCGGCGAGGCCTGCGTCTGGTGGGGGCTGTGGCTGATCGCCATGGCGGGCGCGGGCTGGGGCGGCGCATGGACGATCGTCTCGCCGCTGCTCATGACCTGGCTGCTGCTGAAGGTCTCAGGTGTGCGCATGCTCGAAGAAGACATCGGCGAGCGCCGCCCCGCGTACCGCGACTACATCGCGCGCACCAACGCCTTCGTGCCCGGCCCGGTGCGCAACAACAACAACCGCAAGCCCTCATGAAAAACTCGCTCCTCTTGCTGATCGCGTTGTGGTGCGGCGCGGCTTCGGCCACCGGCCCCACCAGCGGCGAATGGAACTTCCGCGTGCTGCTCGACGACTCGCCCATCGGCGAGCATCGCTTCGCACTCGCCGCCAACGGCGAAGAGCGCAGGCTGACGAGCGAGGCCCAGTTCGCGGTCAAGCTGCTGGGCGTCACGGTCTATCGCTACCGCCATTCGGCGACCGAGCTATGGCGCGGCGACTGCCTGCGCCAGCTCGCATCGAAGACCGATGACGACGGCACGCCCGAGAAAGTGGATGCCAACGCAACCGGCGACAACGCACTGACGGTCGCCACCGCCAAGGGCACGCAATCGCTCGATGGCTGCGTGATGAGCTTCGCCTACTGGAACCCCGCCGTCCGCAAGCAAGAGCGGCTTCTCAACGCGCAGAGCGGCAAGCTCGAAGCGGTGCAGGTGAGCCGCGCGGGAAGCGGCATGGTGGACGTGCGCGGCCAGCAGGTCGCGGCCACGCGCTGGCGCATCGCGACGCCGGCGCAGCCGATCGACATCTGGTACTCGGCAGAGGGCGAGTGGATCGGCCTCGATTCCACCGTCAGCGGCGGCCGCAAGCTCAGCTATCGGCTGAAGTAGTCCGCCTCAACGCGATGCCACTGCAACGGGCTCCTCGGCCGTGTCCGCCGGCGAGGGGCTGCGCCCGATCATCCACGCGCACAGCGCCGACACCACCCCTGCGAACAGCACATACATGCAGATCTGCCACGGCTCGCCGCCCCCCGATTTCAGCAGCGCGGTCGCGATGATCGGCGTGATGCCCGAGGCAAAGATGCCCGAGAACTGGTAGACGAAACTGATGCCCGTGTAGCGCACCTTCGCATCGAACAAGTCGCAGAACAGCGCCGCTTCGGGCCCGTACACCGAGGCATACAAGATGCCGAACGGCACGATGATCGCGAGCCACACCAGGAGCACATTGCCCCCGCTGTGCGTCATGAGCCAGAAGCCCGGAAAGGCCGACACCGCGGTGATGAGCGAACCCCACATGTAGACCTTGCCGCGTCCCACCTTGTCGGACATGCGGCCGAAGAAGGGAATGAAGAAGATCATCACGATCGCCGCGGCCATCACGCCCAGCAGCGCATCGGTACGGCTGATCTTGATCGTGCTCGTGAGGTAGTTGATCGAGAACACGCCGAAGATGTTGAAGAACACGCCGTCGATGTAGCGCGCACCCATGCCCTTCAACACATTGCCGGGGTAGCGGCGGATCATGTCCATGAACGGAATGCGCAGCTCGGCGTTGCGCGCCTTCACGGCCGCGAACTCGGGTGTTTCCTGCACGTGCAGGCGAATGTACATGCCCACCAGCACCATCACGCCCGAGATGAGAAACGCGATGCGCCAGCCCCACGCCATGAACTGCTCGTCGGTGAGCAGAGAAGACAGCAGCGCCACCACGCCCGAGGCGAGGCACAGGCCAATGGCCAGCCCGATCTGCGGCAGTGATGCATAGAAGCCGCGCTTTTCCTTCGGCGCGTATTCGTACGCCATGAGCACCGCGCCGCCCCATTCGCCGCCCAGGCCAATGCCCTGCGCAATGCGAAGCAGCAACAGCAGCACGGGCGCCGCGATGCCGATCTGCGCATAGGTGGGCACCAGGCCGATGAGGAAGGTGGCCACGCCCATGATCATCAGCGTGATGATGAGCATGCTCTTGCGGCCGATCTTGTCGCCGAAGTGGCCGAAGATCACGCCGCCCAGGGGCCGCGTGACGAAGCCCACCGCGAAGGTGGTGTAGGCCAGCAGCACCGACACCACCGGGTCGCTGCCCGGAAAGTACAGCTTGCTGAACACGATGCCGGCCACCACGCCGTACAGGAAGAAGTCATACCACTCGATGGTGGCGCCCACCAGGGCGGAGATGACCACCCTGCGAATCGCTTTCTCGTCGGTTGCGCTCATGTGTTTGTCTCCAATGCGTTGTTGTCGTGGCGGCCTCTTCGGGCCTTCGGGTGCTATTGCCTGGCGTCCTCTCTGATCATGTCGACGGCCTTCTCGGCCATCATCACTGCGGGTGCGTTGGTGTTGCCCGACACCAGCGTCGGCATCGCCGAGCAATCGATGACGCGCAGGCCCGCGATGCCGTGCACGCGAAGGCGCGCATCGACGACGGCGAGCGGGTCGCTGCCCATGCGGCAGGTGCCGGTGGGGTGGAAGATGGTGGCGCCGTTGTTGCGGCAGAACGCGAGCAGGTCTTCGTCGCTCGCAGCCGTGGGGCCGGGCTTCACTTCGCGCTTCACGTAGGGGCGCATCGCGGGCGCATCGGCGATGGCGCGCGCGGCCTTGACGCCGGCCACGGTGGTCGCGCGGTCGAGTTCGGTGGCCAGGTAGTTGGGCTGCATCTCGGGCGGTTCGGCCGCATCGAGCGAGCGGATGCGGATGTGCCCGCGCGACTCGGGCCGCAACTGGCACACCGACATCGTGAAGCCCGAATACGGATGCACCTTGCCGCCGGCCATGTCGGCCGAGAGCGTGGCCACATGGAACTGGATGTCGGGCGTGGCGGCCACGGGCTTGCCGTGTTCATCCTTCAGCGCGCGCATGAAGCAGCCGCCCTGGTTGATGCCCACGGCCAGCGGGCCGGTGCGGTGCATGAGCCACTCCATGCCCATGCCGATCTGGCCGGACCATGAATTGAGCTGGTCGTTGGTGGTGATGGGTTTCGTGCACTCGTAGCCGAGGCGGATCTGCAGGTGGTCCTGCAGGTTCTCGCCGACGCCGGCAAGGTCATGCACCACGGGAATGCCGAAGCGATCGAGCAGCGCACGCGGTCCGATGCCCGAGAGCTGCAGCAACTGGGGCGACTGGATCGATCCGGCCGAGAGCAGCACCTCGGCGCGGCAGCGTGCGGTCTTGAGTTCGCCGCCTTGCCGGTAGCTGATGCCCACGGCGCGGCGGCCTTCGAACACGAGCTTGCCCGCGAGCGCATCCGTTTCGATGCGCAGGTTGGGGCGGTGCTTCGCGGGCGTGAGGTAGGCCTTGGCCGTGCTGCAGCGCCAGCCCCTGTGCGTGGTCAGCTGGTAGTAGCCCGCGCCTTCCTGCGCCGCCCCGTTGAAGTCGTCGGTGCGCGGCACGCCGGTCTGTTGCGCGCCGTCGATGAAGGCTTCGATGAGTTCGTGCTTCGCCGCAATGTCCGACACCTTCAACGGCCCGTCGCCGCCGTGGAAGGCATCGCCGCCGCGCTGGTTGCCTTCGGACTTGATGAAGTAGGGCAGCACGTCGTCGTAGCCCCAGCCCGTGTTGCCGAGCGCGGCCCAGTGGTCGTAGTCCTCGCGCTGGCCGCGGATGTAGATCAGGCCGTTGATCGCGCTCGATCCGCCCAGCGTCTTGCCGCGCGGCCAGTAGATGCGCCGGCCGTTCATGTTCGGGTCGGGGTCGGTCTCGAAGCGCCAGTTGTAGGTGGGGCTCCACATGGTCTTGCCGTAGCCGATGGGCAGGTGGATCCAGAGCGACCGGTCGGGCGGCCCGGCCTCGAGCAGCAGCACGCGCGTGGCGGGGTCTTCGCTCAACCGGCCCGCCAGCACGCAGCCGGCCGATCCGGCGCCGACGACGATGTAGTCGAACTCTTCATCACGCATGCTGGGCATCCGGGGAGTGGAACAATCGCTTCCGATCCGCCGCATCCTAGGTTATTGTTTTTCGGAACGCAATGTTCCATTTTTAAGGTTTACCCGCATGCCACGAGCCGCGCGCGCGCCTGCTGAAGTGATTCCTGCCGTCTCTGTCGCCCCTCTTGTCGAGGAGTCGGCCTCGGGTTCGTCCGCCGAGCGCAGCCTGCGGTTGCTGGCGCTGCTGGCCAACGAGGGCAGGGCGCTGACGCTCGCCGAACTGGCCGCGCAACTCGGGCTGCCCAAGGGCACGGCGCATCGCATCTGCACGCAATTGCTGGCGACGGGTTTTCTGGCGCGCGATGTGGACGAGCGTTCGTTCAGCGTCGGCCCGGCGTTGCGCAAGCTGGCGTTCGACACGTTGAACCATGGTGTGGTGCGGGGGTTGCGGCACGAGGTGCTGTCCGAGCTCGTGCGACAGGTCGGCGAGACCTGCAACCTCACCACGCTCGACGGCGCGCAGGTGCTGTACCTCGACCGTGTCGAAGCGCAGTGGCCGCTGCGGCTCACGCTCGACGTGGGCTCGCATGTGCCGCTGCATTGCACCGCGAGCGGCAAGCTCTTTCTCGCGCTGATGCCGGAGAAGGCGCGCGATGCGCTCATCGACAACCTGCCGCTCGAACGCATGACGGCCAACACCATCACCAAGGCCGATGCGCTGCGCGCCGAGTGCGACGAGATCGCCAGGCGCGGCTATTCGCGCGACCGCGAGGAGTTCATCGCCGGGCTGGTGGCGGTGGCCGTGCCGGTGCGCGATGCGGCGGGCGAGGTGCGCGCCGCGCTGGCGGTGCATGCGCCGACGGCGCGGATGTCGATGGAGGATGCGGTCAAGCGCATCGATGCGCTGAAGGCCGCGGCGCAGAAGATGAGCGGGCTGCTCTGAGCGGGCCGCTCACTGTTGGCACCCGCAATCTGTTAGAACCGCCCCATGCGCACCTCCCTCGTCCTCATTCCCATGCTCCTGGCCGCCCTGGCTGCGAATGCGGACGTGGTGCGCTGCACCGATGCCAACGGAAAGATCTCGTACACCGATGGCAAGTGCCCGGCGGACAGCAGGCAGTCGCGGCAGGTGCAGATCGACGAGTCGCCGCCTCCGCCGGTGCCGCGCCCGCAGGCCGAAGAATGGCGCCAGCCGGCCTACTCGCCGCCACCGCCACCGGTCGCCGCGCCATCCGGTCCGGCCATCATTCCGCGCTACCCGGTGGCCGAGGCCCCGCAGGTCGATCCGCCGGTCTACATCCTGGGGCCGGAACCGTACGACGACGGACCGCGGCGCCAGGTGCATCGTCCGCCCCGCGTGCGCGATCCGGGACCGCCGCCCGGGCAGCGGCCGTGCCAGAACCTCGCCGGCATCAAGCGCGGCAACTGCTGAAAGCGGGCGGGGCCGGCCGGTTCCGCATTCCACCCATGACTCTTTCCGCCCCGGCGCATCCGCGCCACTGGACCGTCCATTGCGACGGCAGCGCCATGCCCAATCCGGGCCGCATGGGCATCGGTGCCGTCATCACGCAGCCCGACGGCACGCGCCACATGCTCTCGCAGGCCACGCACGCCATCGGCTGCAACAACGAGGCCGAGTTGCGGGCGCTGACCCTGGCCCTGAAGGAATTGCGCGCCCGAGGCGCCAGCGCCGTGGTCGCCTACAGCGACAACAGCATCCTGGTCGAGCAGCTCGGCACGGCCGATGCCAGGCCGATCGCACGCCTGGCCCCGTTGTTCGACGACGCCCGCGTATTGCTCGGTGAATTCGACGAAGCCAGCGTGCAATGGATTCCGCGCCACCGCAATGCCGAGGCCGATGCACTGGCGCGTGCCGCGCTCGGTGTCGGGCCGAAGCCGCCGCCCAAGCCCTGGAAAAAGCGGCGTTGACCGAGGTCCTTATCATTCGGGTCGTTCCCGAACCACAGACTCCCATGACCGAAGAAACTTCCCGTCCGCCCCTTCCCGATCACCTCTCCACCGATGCGCGCAGCCCGCACCACGTGGCGGCCGTCTTCGAATTCCCCATCGGCATCCGCTTCAACGGCAAGGAGCGGCTCGACGTGGAGGAATACTGCATCAGCGAAGGCTGGATCAAGGTGCCGGCTGGCAAGGCGGTGGACCGCAAGGGCTACCCGCTGCTGCTGAAGCTCAAGGGCACGGTCGAGGCTTATTACCGGTAAGACGGAAGGGGCCTCGTCCCTTCAGCGCCACTGCAGCAACAGCGACCAGGGCTGGCGGCTCATGTGGCGGTCGATGCAGGCGGCCGTGCCAGTCGTGCCGGCCGCGCATCCCTCGGGCAGGTAGCTCCGGTCCAGCAATCTCGTGCCGGGCGCGAACGTCAGGCGCCGCAAGGTGACCGACTGGATCACATTGCCGCCCACGGTGTCGAAGCCCGTGGCATCCACGCCCACCACCACATCGCAATGCATGGGCAGCGCCTCGCCGCCCGTGGGGCGCTGGGCCAGCACTTCGCCGATCCGCTCGAAGGTGTCGTAGCCCGCGCCGGTGCCGCGCGCCTGGCAGACGAGGTCGCCGGTGCGCGGCGGCGTGCGCATCAGGTCGCAGGCGCGCATCGCGTAGCGGGTCGGCCGGTTGGCCGCTTCATCGAGGCCCGCTTTCCACGCGGCGCCGGCGTAGTCGGCATGCGCTTCCGAGAAAACGAACTCGTCCGCGCCCAGCCCGGCCCGCTGCGCGATCCAGCTGATGAAGGCGGCGGACCACGGCGCATCGATCACCGCGACGCGGCTCAATGCGTTGTCGATGGACTGCGGCTCCGATGAATCGGGCGCGGCATCCGGGTCGGTGCCGCGAAGGCGTACACCGGTTGCCTGCCAGTAGGCGAGCACGCGCTGCCATGGCGCGAGGTTCTGCGGTGCGCGGCGGACGTCCTCTGCTTCGGCATCGCCGGCAAAGGTGAGGCGGCCTTCGGCATCCATGGTCTGTGCGCCGAAGGCCTGGTGCTCCTGCTGCGCTGCGGCAGCCATCGCCAGCGCGCGCGATGGTGGAGGAACCCGGGTGGCCGTGTCGAGACAGGCCTGTGCGGCCGATGCGCCTGTAGCCGCCGCCAGCCAGAGTGCGAACACGCCTGCGGCCCGCAGCTTTTGCAGGGAGGACAAAGTGGCGTCGATGGTCGGCATGAGGTGGCGAGGATAGCCCGGCGCGTCCCGGCGACTTCAGTCGCCGTGGCTCGAAACGCCGCACAATCGGCGCCCTGGCCCCAGTGGGCGATGAAGTTCGATGCCTCCCCATGAACATCCCCGACCCCGAACCGCAGATTGCATCCTTTCTCTCGAAATATTCGCCGGCGGTCGAGTCGCAACTGAAGGACGCGCGTCGAAGGCTCCGGGCCTTCTTTCCGCGTGGCTTCGAGCTGATCTTCGACAACTACAACGCGCTGGTGTTCGGCATCAGCCCCACCGACCGCGCATCGGACGCGTTTGTTTCCATCGCCGGCTATCCCCGATGGGTCACACTTTTCTTTCTCGACGGAAAGGCGCTCGACGATCCGGCCGGCTTGCTCGAAGGCCAGGGCAAGCAGGTCCGGAGCATTCGCCTCGAGGACGCGTCGCAATTGAATGCACCAGAGGTCGAGGCACTGATCTCGCAGGCAGCCCTTCCGCACCAGGCAGGGCTGCTGGCCGCACCGGCGCTTTCCACGATCGTCAAGGCAGTCGTGGCTGCACAGAGACCGCGGCGGCCTGCGCGCGGCCAGCCCTGAAAGGTCCACAAACGACAAGCGGCAGCATCGCGATCGCGATGCTGCCGCTCCACAGGCTAGCTGGCCTGTCTGCCTGCTAGTTGCAGTACTGCGCGTTGTTGTCCGTGTTGATCGGCGCGGGCGGGTCGGCCAGGAACTGCTGCACGGGGACGATGGTCGCCTGGCAGTTCGCATCGGTGGTCATGTCGAACACATGCCAGATTCGCGTCGATGAGGTCTCGCCGGCCGGCGGCGTGAAGATCGACTGTGCGCCGCGGTTGGCCACCTCTATCCGTGCCGGAGAGCCCGTCTGTCCCGGGTCGAAGGTGTCGGAATAGTTGTGAACGACGAAGCGGTAGGTGCGGTTCTTCGCGAGCTTTGCGAACGTGGTGACCTCGGGGCCGAAGCTGTACCGGTCGTCCACATCGAGGCCGATGAACGGCGCTTCGGTGAGCGAGCCCTTGCGCTCGTAATACACCAGCTCGTCGGCGTTCGCGCCGAAGGTGTACGAGTCCAGGTCCAGGGGCAACGCTCCCCAGGTCAGCTTGACCGACACCGCCGAGCGCGTGAGCGTCAGGCAGGCACCCAGCGGGACGTCTTCGTCGCCGACGGTCACCGTGGGCGCGTTGGAGACCTCGGTCGCGGTGCTGGCGATGACATAAGCCCCGCTCGCGCGTTTCACCGCTACCGAGAACTCGCCGTTCGCATTGGTCAGTGCGGTGGCCAGGCCGGTATAGGTCTTGCCCTCGCTCGCGACCAACGCGCCGCCCACTCGCTCGCCGGCCGCGTTCTGCACGCAGCCATTGATGCGCACGGTGTTGTAGATCTGGTCCGCGTTCCAGGTCGTGAAGTGGGTGACCGTGCCCTCGTAGTACTGCGAGGGCGCCGTGCCCTGCAGCGTGGCCGAGCCTTCCTGCACCCACAGGCCGGTGGTGGTGTTGTAGTGGAAGAGCGGCACGCTCGCCGGCAGCGCATCTGCGCGCGACGAGGGCGCGATGCGCACCGTGGCGTTCGTGCCGGCCGCGAGGTTCAGCGGTGCGCCGTCCGCATCGACGAAGCTGGCATCCAGCGCGCCGAAGCTCTCGATCGGTGCGCTGCCGCCGTCCGTGCCCGCGAGGTAGTTGCCCGGCATCACGTTGAGATCGCTGGCAGGTGCGATGGGCGTGACCCGCGCGGTCGCGGGGCCCGTGGGCGCGCTGCCATCGGCGCGACGCAGCGAGTTCGCGCGCAGCCGCACCATGGCGGTGGAGCCGGGAACGACGACGTCGTACGCGGCCTGCGGGTCGAAGTTCACCGTGACCGCCACCGGCAGCATCGGGATGTTGATGACGGTCGAGGCGCCCGATGCCGACAGCGCGGCGGTGGCGCGGCTCTGCGGCACCATGCCGGCCTTCGTGAAGCTCAGCAGCACCGATCCGGCGGGCGCGATCTCGGTGAGGGTGTAGCTGCCGTCGTCGGCGGTGACGGCGGACGACGAGCCGGTGCTGACCGTGACCTGGCCGACGCCCTGCCCGCTGAGCGCGTTCGTGACGCGGCCGGTGACCTTGGCTTTTTCTTCCGGTGGCGGTGGCGGTGGCGGGTTCTTGTCCGGTGGTGGGATGATGATCGGCGGGTAGTTCACGTCGCCGCCACCTCCGCCTCCGCAAGCCGCGACGGTCAGAGCGGCCAGGACGGCTGCAGTGGCCGCCCATGCTTTGAATTTCATGATGATCCCCTCTCTTTGATAAACGATTTGTTGAGCCGTGTCGCAGGCTCGAATCGCGAGCCGGCAGGGCTGCCCGATGGTGCGGAACACGGGGGCGTCGTGCCAGTGCCGAAGGACACGTGTCGAAAGACACATGCCGAAAGTCACTTCGCAAGAAAGAGGAGACGAGAGAGGCGGTCTGCGGCCTGCGAACGAAGCCCGATGGAACAGCGTTTCAGGCCAGCAGGCTGAAGAGCGAGCGCAGCACGCTCACGGTGGCCAGCGCGATCAGCAGGTTCAGCACATGCTTCCTGAACTGCTCGGGCGACACGCCCTTGAACGAGCGCTGCCCCCACCAGATGCCCGCCAGCATCGCGGGCGCGAGCCACAGCGCCCACTTGAGCGTGGCGGGGCCGAGCAGGTTGCCTGACGCATGCGCGGAAGACGGCATGAGCGCGGCGGCAATCAGCGACACCACATCGCTGAAGAGCAGCAGCACGATCAACGTGGCGCGCAGCGTGGACGGCGCCATCTTCGCCGTGCTCAGCAGCACCGCGATGGCAATGCCGCCGATGGCGGCCACGCCGTTGATGAAACCCGAGGCCAGCCCCGCCGCGAGCCGCACGCCGCGCGTGGGCACGAGCGTGAAGTGCGCGCCGCCGCGCAGCAGCAATGCAGCGGCCATCAGCAGCGCGCCGATCAAGAGGCGCAACGGCGTTTCGGGCAGCCACGCGAGCAGCGCCACGCCGAGGGGGATGCAGATCAGGTTGCCCACCATCAGCCAGCTGAGCCAGGGCATGTCGACATCGCGCGCAATGCCGCGCAACTGGCTCAGGCTCGCGAGGATCTCGAGCATGAAGATGGCAGGCACCACGAGCGCGGGCGACACCACCAGCGACATGCCCGCCACCGTGATGGCAGAGAAGCCGAAGCCCGCGAAGCCGCGCACGATGCCGGCCGCGAACACCACGCAGAGGCTGTAGGCGAGCAGTGCCGGCGCGAGCGGCGGAACCAGCAGTTCGGCCGCCGTCATGCCTCGAAGAGCGGCAGCAGCTTCAGGCGCTGCACCTTGCCTGAAGGCCCGCGCGGCAGGTCGGCGACGAAGCGGTAGTGGCCCGGCGTCTTGTAGCGGCCGAGCGCGGTGGCGCTGAAGGCGCGCAGCTCGTCCTCGGTGCAGGCGCAGCCTTCGCGCAGCACGATGCACACGCCGATCTCCTGGCCGTAGTGGCGGTCGGGCACGCCCACGGCCGCAGCCTCGAGCACCGCAGGGTGCTGCAGCAGGGCCTCGTCGATCTCGCGCGGCGCGATGTTCTCGCCGCCCTTGATGATCAGCTCCTTGATGCGGCCGGTGACGAAGAAGAAGCCGTCCTCGTCGCGATGGCCGAGGTCGCCAGTGCGCAGCCACCCGTCGGGTGTGAAGCTCGCGCGCGTGGCCTCTTCGTTCTTGTAGTAGCCGAGCATCACGTTCGGCCCGCGGATCACGAGCTCGCCGGTCGTGCCGTCGGGCACGGCCGCGAGCGCGGCATCGACCACGCCGGCCATGCAGCCCGAGGCGCGGCCCACCGAGCCGAGCTTGCGCGCGGCCGGGTCCATCGGATTGGAGAACGAGGGCGCCGCGGTCTCGGTGAGCCCCATGGTCTCGACGATGCCGATGCCGAACATCTGCTCGAACGCGCGGTGGTGCTCGGGCGGCAGCGCCGCCGAGGCCGAGCGGCAGAAGCGGATGGCGAGCGTCTGCGCGAGCGGCGGCTTCGGGCCTTCGAGCAGGTACGAGATCATCGTGGGCACCACGTTGATCCAGCTGCACTGCGTCTGCGTGGCCTGTTCCCAGAAGCGGCCGGCCGAGAACTTCGGCGGCATCGCGAGGCTGCCGCCGTGCGCGAGCGGCGCGAGCATGGTCACGGCGAAGGCGTTGATGTGATAGAGCGGCAGCACCGCCAGCACGCGGTCCGCGGGCTGCAGCGCGTGCTCGGCGCTGATGGCATGCGCATTGGCCGCGAGGTTGCGCTGCGAGAGCATCACGCCCTTGGGCATGCCGGTGGTGCCGGAGGTGTACATCAGCAGCGCGACGGCGTCGGGTGAGGGCATTGGCGCATCGACTGCTGCTTCGGCTTCGTCCGGCAACGCCTCGGCTTCCGGATCGACCACGATCATCGTCACGGGCCGGTCGAAGGCCTGCACCATCTCGCGCACACGCGCTTCCCACTCGGGCGCCACGCAGACCACGCGGCAATCGGAGTGCGCAAGGACATAGCGCATCTGCTCGGGCTGCGACAGCAGGTTGACCGGGTTCACGCAGTAGCCCGCGTGCATCGCGCCCAGCAGCAGGCGCAGCGTCTGCAGGCCGTTGGGCATGACCACGGAGATCGTCTCGCCGGGCTTTGCATGCCGGGCCAGCACGCCAGCCACGCGACGGCAGCCGCGTGCGAGTTCGCCGTAGGTGATGTGGCGATCGCTCTCGGTGGCGCGCGCATACACCGCGTGCGGCTGGCGCGCCGCCTGGCGCTCGATCAGTGCATGGACCGTGGAGGCCGCAGCGCCGCTCATTTCGCTCCGTGCCTGGCGAAGTACGCGCCGAAGATTTCGTCTTCGCTCGGCACTCTCTCCGGGATCGGCCGCGACACGCGCGTGATGTTCAGGTAGTGCCGGTAGTTCATGTTGTCGGAAAAATTGTTCTTGCCCCAGGTGCCGCAGCCCATCGAGAGCGAGAAGGGCAGACCGTTGTCGAAGCTGCCGCCGGTGGCGATGCAGTGCGCCTGGTCGACGATCACGCGCGACACCGGCAGCGTGAGGCCCAGCGCCGTCGCGCGTTCGGGCACGGCGCTGTGCAGACCGACCGAGTGGCCCGCGCCTTCGTAGGCGTAGATGCGTTCGACCGTGGCCGCGGCTTCGTCGAAGCCGCGCGCGGCGTAGATGGCGAGCACGGGGCTCAGCTTCTCACCCGAGAACGGATGGTCGTGGCCGACGCCATCCTCGGCCACCATGAGGATGCGTGGGTCGGTGGCGGCAATGGCGAGCCAGCCTTCGCGGTTGGCGCCATCGACCTCTGCCGCGCGCTCCGCGATCGTGCGTGCCGACTGGCCGATGACGGCGGCCGAGAGCTTGCCCTCGGGCCACATCAGCGATTGCAGCGTGGCCTTCTGCGCGGCGGCGAGCATGACGGCGCCGCGGTCCTTGAGCGCGGCGAGCATCGAGGCGCGCACCGCATCGACGATCACCAGGCTGTTCTCCGACGAGCAGCTCGTCGCGTTGTCGAAGGTCTTGGAGCGCACGATGCGCTCGGCCGCCGCGTTCACATCGGCCGTTTCATCGACGATGCCCGCCACGTTGCCCGCGCCCACGCCGAAGGCCGGTGTGCCGCTCGCATAGGCGGCGCGCACGTTGGCCTGCGAGCCGGTCGCCACCACCAGGTCGCACAGGCGCATCAGCTCGGCCGTCGCCTGCTTGTTGATGGGCAGGGGCAGCAGTTGCACCAGATCGCGCGGTGCGCCGATGCGGTCGAACTCCGCGTGGATGAATGCGATGAGCCGTGCCGCCGTCGACCAGCCCTTGGGCGAGGGCGCGACGATGACCGCATTGCGGCCCTTGAGCGCATTGATGATCTTGTTGGCCGGCGTCGCGCCCGGGTTGGTCGAGGGCGTGACGGCGCACACCACGCCCACGGGCCGCGCAATTTCCACGATGCCGCGCGCCGGGTCTTCGCCGATCACGCCGACCGAGCGTGCGCCGTGCAGGTCGCGCAGCAGGCCGAAGGTCTTGCGATGGTTCTTGCGAACCTTGTCCTCGACGTTGCCCACGCCGGTGTCGGCCACTGCCAGCTCGGCCAGCTCGCGGTTGCGCGCCGGCTCGATGATGGCCCAGCCGGCCGCGACCACGGCGGTGTCGACCTGTTCCTGCGACCAGGTTTCGTAGATGCGCTGCGCGGCGCGTGCGCGCGCCACGAGTTCGGCGATGGGGGAAGAGGGGATTGAATGTTCCATGGATCTGTCTGTGTCGATCAATCGACTTTGATGCTGGCTTCCTTGGCGAGCTTCTGCCAGCGCACGAGCTCGGTGGTGACGACCTTGCCCAGTTGCTCGGGCGTGCCGCCGACGCCTTCGCTGCCTTGCGCCAGCAGCTTCTCGCGGATCTCGGGCTCCTTCACCACGGTGTTGATCACGCGGTTGAGCTTGTCGATGACGGGCTGCGGTGTCTTCGCGGGCACGAAGACGGCATACCACGAGTCCACGTCGAAGTCGGGAATGCCGGCCTCCTGCATCGTCGGCACGTCGGGGAAGGCCGCGCTGCGCTTGGTGGTCGAGACCGCGAGCGCCTTGAGCTTGCCGGCCTTCACGAACTGCGCCGCCGCGGGAATCGACACCCACAGAAGGGGCACCTGCCCGCCCATCACGTCGGTCACGGCCGGGCCGCCGCCGCGGTAGGGAATGTGGGTCATGTGCGTGCCGGTGCGCAGCTTGAGCAGTTCGCCCGCGAGGTGTCCGGGCGAGCCGTTGCCCACCGAGGCGAAGGAAATGCTGTCGGGCTTGGCCTTGGCGAGCGCGACGAGTTCGGCCACGGTGTTCGGTGCGAACTGGTTGTTGGCCACCAGGATCTGCGGCAGCGAGGCGACCAGGCCGACCGGCGCGAAGTCCTTCGCGGTGTCGAAGCTCAGCTTGGTGTAGATGGCCGGGTTGATGGTGTGCGAGGAGAGCGTGAAGAGCACCGTGTAGCCATCGGGCGCGGACTTGGCCACGACTTCAGTGCCGATGGAACCGGCCGCGCCGCCCCGGTTGTCGATCAGCACCTGCTGGCCCAGCAGGGACGAGAAGCGCTCCTGCACGATGCGCGCGATCACGTCGGTGCCGCCGCCGGGCGGGTAGGGCACGATCAGCCGGATCGGCTTGGTCGGGTAGTCGCTGCCGTTTTGCGCCTGCGCGGCGAAAGGTGCTGCCAAGGCCGTGACGGCCAACAGGCCCGCGCGCAGCCAGGGGGCGAGGAACAGGTTCATTCGGATCTCCTTCTCTTTATGGTGGATGTCGGCAGCGCGGTCGGGCGGTAGCCCAGCGTCACGCTCGCGTCGCGCGCACAGGCCAGGAGGTGGTCGGCGAGGCCACGCGCCTGGGTCCGCGCAAAGCGGATCGAGGGCACGCTCATGCCGACGGCCGCGACCGCTTCGCCGCGTGCATTGAACACAGGCACGCCGAGGCCGCAGACGCCCAGGCGCCATTCCTCGCGGTTTTCCGCGTAGCCGCGGTCGCGCGTGCGTTCGAGTTCGAGAAGGAGTGCATCGAAGTCGGTGATGCTGTTCTTCGTGTGGGCGACCAGCGTGCCGAGGCGCTCGTGCAACGCGGGCACGTTGGGCGCCGCCGCGGCCAGCAGCGCCTTGCCCGATGCCACGCAGTAGGCCGCGGCCCTACCGCCGATGCGCGAGTAGGCGGCCACGGGCAGGGGGCTGTCGAACTTGTCGAGGTAGACGATCTCGGCGCCGTCGAGCACCGCGAGGTGGATGGTCTCGCCGGTCTGCTGCGCGAGCGATGCCAGGTGCGGCCGCAGCAGCGCGCCGACGTCGGCCGCATCGCCGACCAGCGCGCCCAGTTCGAACAGGCGCAGGCTCGGCCGGTAGGTGCTGGTGTCCGGGTCCTGCACGGCCCAGCCGCATTCGACCAGCGTCTGCAGCGTGCGGTGCGCATTGCTGCGCGCCATGCCGAAGGCCTGCGCCAGGTCGGTGACGCGGCAGGGACGCTGTTGGCGCGTCATCCATTCGATGGCGGCAAGACCTTTGGCGAGCGTGGAGTCCATGAGGCTTTCAGAAGTGTTCCAAATATCGGAACGCTGTTCCTGGATGTGAAACGCAATGTAAGAACCATGGAGGACCTTTGTCAATCGGGGACTTGGATGTAATCCAAAACGCCTCAGCCTTTGCCTGGCTCAACGGCGGTGGCGGCCTGCCATCAAGTCGATCACCTCGCGAAAGATGGTGTTGCCGGTGGATGTGGCCAGGTCGAGCACGTGGCTGCGGCTGTAGTACGGGCTCAGGTCGAGCCCGACGCCGATGCCCGCGATCTCGATGTCGCCGCGCTGCTCCTGGCGTGCGACCACGTCGCGCAGGTGGTGGTCGAGGTAATGCGCGTCGTTCGCGAGATGGGTGGCACTGTCCATCGGCGAGCCGTCGGAAATCACCAGCAGCAGCTTGCGTGACTCGGGGCGCTGGCGCAGGCGCATGCAGGCCCAGTCGACCGCCTCGCCGTCGATGCCTTCACGGAACAGGTCGGCTTTCAGCAGCGCGGCCATCGCAGGGCGGGCGCGGCGCCATGGCGTGGCCGCGGCCTTGAAGACGAGGTGGCTGCGCTCGTTGAGGCGCCCTGGGTGTTCCGGCCTGCCGGCGCGCACCCACTCGCGCTGCGGGCGGCCTCCGGTCCATGCGCCCGTGGTGAAGCCCAGCACCTCGCTGGTCACGCCCGCCTGCTCGAGCGCACGCGCGAACACGTCGACCATCATCGCGACCGACTCGGCGTGCTCCTTCATCGAGCCCGAACAGTCGATGAGAAAGCTCACCATGCAGTCGGCCACCGGTTCCATGCGCTCGGTGCGGAACAGGCGGCGCTCGGTCGGCGAGGCGACGAGCTGCGCGAGCCGGCGGCCGTCGATCAGGCCTTCCTCCTGCCCGCCGTCCCAGCCGTCGCGCGTGGGGTCGGCCAGCAGCGCGCGCAGTTCGCGCGCGAGGCGGGCGATGTTCACGCCCTGGCCAGCGATGCGGCGGTCGAGCTTTTCGCGGTGGTCGGCGAGCACTTCCTTGCGCGCGAGCGTGGCGGCGTCGTGCTCGCGGTCGTAGGCGGTGGTGAAGACGCGGTAGGCGCCGCCCGCCTCGTCGATCACCGCGCTGCGGCCCGACTCGGCGGTGGTGAAGCGCTCGATGATCTCGCGGTCCATGTCGGCGACGAGCATGAACACGCTGCGCTTGTCGTCCACGTGCGGGTCGCGCGCGTCGGGACTCTCTTCACCGGCCTCGTGCAGCATCGCGGCGACGGTGCGCGCGATGGCGAGCGCGTGCACGGCGTAGGCGGCCTGGTCTGTTCGGTCGCGGCGCAGGCCCGCAAGGGCGTGGCCGATCAGCGGCGCCAGGTGAAAGCGCGTGGCCTCGAGCATGTCTTCGGTTTCTTCCACCACCTGCTGGCCGCTGACGCGCGCTCTGCAGATCTGCGCGATGGCGTAGAGCAACAGCCCGCGCGCGGTGTCGGTCAGCCCCGAGTGGTGGAAGGCGAGCGACCACTGTTCGTGGCGATGCCGCAGGTTGTGGCGCATGCCGGCCATGACCTCGGGCGCGAGCGCTTCGACGCGGAACTGCTCGAACATTTCGAACAGCATGCGTTCGACGGGTTCTTCGGGCCGAAGGCTTTCATGCAATGCCGCATCGGACACGGTGAGCCGCAGGGCGAGCCCATCGGCCACGCCACGGAACGAGGCGAAATCGTCGGTATCTGCCGAGGGATGCAGGTGCGGCGCGAACCACGGCAGCGCCACGCGCCCACGGTGCAGGCGCTTGCCGCGAAAGTGCAGGTCGCGCTCGCCGCTGAAGGCCCGCACCACGCCCGCGCAGAGTTCGGCGACCTGTTCCTCCTGCCGCACGCGGCGCTGCATTGCGCTCGCGGATGCGGGCGTGTCGGTCATTCGTGCGAACCCGAGGACAGCTGGTGCGACTCCTTCAGTTCCTGGTCGAAGCAGCGCTGGAAGTACTCGGCCACCAAGGGTCGCTCGGCGTCGTCGCACTTGTTGACGAACGAGAGCCGGAACGCGAGCGCCGGGTCCTTGAAGATTTCGACGTTCTCCGCCCAGGTGATGACGGTGCGTGGCGACATCAGCGTGGAGAGGTCGCCCGCCGCGAAGCCCTTGCGCGTGAGGTCGGCCACGGCCACCATCGCCGCGACGAGCTTGCGGCCCGCTTCATCGGCCAGCGACGGCACGCGCGCCTGCACGATCGCGATCTCTTCGTCGGCCGGCAGGTAGTTGAGCGAGGCGACGATGTTCCAGCGGTCGATCTGTGCATGGTTGAGCCGCTGCGCGCCGTGGTACAGGCCATTGAGGTTGCCCAGGCCCACCGTGTTGGCGGTGGCGAACAGGCGAAAGAACGGGTGCGGCCGCAGCACCTTGTTCTGGTCCATCAGCGTGAACTTGCCGTCGCGCTCCAGGATGCGCTGGATGACGAACATCACGTCGGGCCGGCCCGCGTCGTACTCGTCGAAGATCAAGGCCACGGGCCGCTGCAGCGACCAGGGCACGATGCCTTCCTGGAACTCGGTGACCTGTTTTCCTTCGCGCAGCACCACCGCGTCCTTGCCCACGAGGTCGAGGCGGCTGATGTGGCCGTCGAGGTTCAGGCGCACGCAGGGCCAGTTCAGGCGCGCGGCCACCTGCTCGATGTGGGTCGATTTGCCGGTGCCGTGCAGGCCCTGCACCATCACCCGCCGGTCGCGCGTGAAGCCCGCGAGGATCGCGAGCGTCACGTCGGGGTTGAAGCGGTAGACCGCATCGATCTCGGGCACGTGGTCGTCGCGTTCGCTGAAGGCAGGCACCTGCAGGTCGGTGTCGATGCCGAACACCTCGCGCACGCTGAGCATCCGGTCGGGTCGCAGGTCGGCGGTATCGGTCACGGTGGGCTTTCGAAAAGAACTGGGGATCAGGCCGTTGCGCGGTCGCTGCCCGCATCGGCGTCGATGCGGCTCAACGCGAGCGCGGCGCGTTGCAGCGCGGGCAGCAGCGTCTTCGCCCTCGCCGCGTCGAGCCGCATGATCGGCGCCTGCACCGCGATGCAGAGGTTGGAAGGCGCCTCGTCGCCCGAAGGCACCAGCGCTGCGATGCACAGCAGGCCGGGCAGGAACTCTTCGTTGTCGATCGCAAAGCCGTCCTTGCGCACGCGCTGCACTTCTTTCTCCAACGCTTCGGCATCGGTCAGTGTCTTGGGCGTGTACGTCTCGAGCGGTGCGTTGGAGAGCAGGCGGCGGCGCTGCGCCGCGCTCATCTGCGAGAGAAAGATCTTGCCGCTGGCCGAGCAATGCACCGGCACGCGCGAACCCGGGTGCAGGTAGAAGCGCAGCGGCGCGGCGGTTTCCACGCGGTCGAGGTACACGACCTCACTGCCCGAGAGCGAGGTGAGGTTGCAGCTCTCGCCGATCTCTTCGACCAACTGGCGCAGCACCGTGTGGCGCGCGCCGTGCAGGCTGTCGTTGAAGAGCAGGTTCTCCGACAGGCGCCGCAGCCGCGTGCCGATGCCGTAGTGGCGCCCGTCGCCTTCGCGCTGCAGGAGCCCCGCGCCTTCGAGCTGCTGCAGCATGCGGTGCAACGTGGGCTTGGGCAGGCCGGTCTCTTCGACGAGGCCCTGCAGCGAATAGCGCTGGTCTTTGGCGGCCATGACTTCGAGCAGGCCGAAGAGGCGCATGGTGGGCGTGTCGCCCGCCGGTTCGGCGGCTTCGGGAGTGAGGCCTTTGACGATCTTCATGCGGCGGATCATAGTTGTTTTACAAAAAACAAGACAAGGCGTACCGATTTTTGTAAATTGTTTGACGCCATGGGCTTGCCGGCCTATATTCCGCCGGAAAGAAATTCGGAACAAGTGGTTCCGACTTTCGAGTTGCAGCATCCAGCCCGATCCCGCCTCATTTCCATCAGGAGACGCTTCCATGAGCCAGAAGAAACCCGCCACGCCCGCCCGTGAAGCCGTCACCGGCGTGCAGAAGATGACGCCTTCCGAGGCTTTCGTCGAGACCATGGTCGCCAACGGTGTGACCGACATCTTCGGCATCATGGGCTCGGCCTTCATGGACGCGATGGACATCTTCGCGCCCGCCGGCATCCGCCTGATTCCGGTGGTGCACGAGCAGGGCGGCGCCCACATGGCCGACGGCTATGCGCGCGTATCGGGCCGCCACGGCCTGGTGATCGGCCAGAACGGCCCCGGCATCAGCAACTGCGTGACGGCCATCGCGGCCGCCTACTGGGCGCACAGCCCGGTCGTGATGATCACGCCCGAGACCGGCACCATGGGCATGGGCCTGGGCGGCTTCCAGGAGGCCAACCAGCTGCCGATGTTCCAGGAGTTCACCAAGTACCAGGGCCATGTGAACAACCCCAAGCGCATGGCCGAGTACACGGCGCGCTGCTTCGACCGCGCCATCTCCGAAATGGGCCCGACGCAGCTGAACATTCCACGCGACTATTTCTACGGCGAGATCACGGTCGAGATCCCGAAGCCGATGCGCGTGGAGCGTGGCGCGGGTGGCGAGAACAGCCTGAACGCTGCGGTCGAACTGCTGGCCTCGGCCAAGTTCCCGGTGATCCTCTCGGGCGGCGGTGTCGTGATGGGCGATGCAGTCGAGGAATGCAAGGCCTTGGCCGAACGCCTTGGCGCACCGGTCGCCAACGGCTATCTGCGCAACGACTCCTTCCCCGCGAGCCATCCGCTGTCGGCCGGCCCGCTCGGCTATCAAGGCTCGAAGGCCGCGATGAAGCTGATCGCGCAGGCCGACGTGGTGCTCGCGCTCGGCTCGCGCATGGGCCCCTTCGGCACGCTGCCGCAGCACGGCATGGACTACTGGCCGAAGGACGCGAAGATCATCCAGGTCGAGGCGGACCACACCAACCTCGGGCTGGTGAAGAAGATCACCGTCGGCATCCACGGCGATGCCAAGGCCACCGCCAAGGAACTGCTCAAGCGCCTGCAAGGCAAGACGCTCGCCTGCGACGCCACCAAGGCCGAGCGCGCCGACAAGATCAAGGCCGAGAAGGCCGCGTGGGAAAAAGAGCTCGACGAGTGGACCCACGAGCGCGACCAGTACAGCCTGGACGCCATCGAGGAAGCCAAGGGCGAGAAGACGCCGACGGGCGGCAGCTACCTGCATCCACGCCAGGTGCTGCGTGAGCTGGAAAAAGCCATGCCGCCGCGCGTGATGGTCTCCACCGACATCGGCAACATCAACGCCATTGCCAACAGCTACCTGCGCTTCGAGGAGCCGCGCAGCTTCTTCGCGCCGATGAGCTTCGGCAACTGCGGCTACTCGCTGCCCACCATGATCGGCGCCAAGTGCGCTGCGCCCGACCGCCCGGCCGTGGCCTATGCCGGCGACGGCGCCTGGGGCATGAGCATGTCGGAAATCATGACGGCCGTGCGCCACGACATTCCGGTGACCGCCGTGGTCTTCCACAACCGCCAGTGGGGCGCGGAGAAGAAGAACCAGGTCGACTTCTACAATCGCCGCTTCGTCGCGGGCGAGCTCGAAAGCGAGAGCTTCGCGGGCATCGCCAAGGCGATGGGCGCCGAGGGCATCGTGGTCGACAAGCTCGAAGACGTGGGCCCCGCGCTCAAGAAGGCCATCGACATGCAGATGAACGAAGGCAAGACCTGCGTGATCGAGATCATGTGCACCCGCGAGCTGGGCGACCCGTTCCGCCGCGATGCGCTGTCGAAGCCGGTGCGCTTCCTGGACAAGTACAAGGACTACGTCTGACCGAATCGCTGCTCACGCTGAATGCCGGGTCGTCGTCGATCAAGGTCGCGCTGTTCGCGGTCGGTGGTGACGGCGATGCGCTGCCAGGCGCACGCTGGTCGGGGCAAGCCGATGGACTCGGCGCGGGGCTGAAGGCGCGGCTGCGCATTCGCGATGCGGAAGGTCGGACGCTGCACGACGCGGCGCTCGATGGCGAGCATCGTTCGCACCAGGGCGCACTCGCCGCATTGCTCGAATGGCACGCGCAGCAGGGCGGCGGCGATCGCATCGTGGCGGTCGGCCATCGCATCGTGCACGGCGGCGTGAACTTCGTGGCGCCGGTGCGCATCGACGATGCGGTGCTCGCCGAGTTGGCCGCGCTCGAGCCGCTCGCGCCGCTGCACCAGCCGCACAACCTCGCAGGCGTTCGCGCCGCGATGAAGGCTTTCGACGGCGTGCCGCAGGTGGCGTGCTTCGACACGGCTTTTCATTCGACGCAGACCGAGGTCAACCGGCGCTTCGCGCTGCCGCGTGCGCTGCACGATGCGGGCGTGCGGCGCTACGGCTTCCACGGGCTCTCCTACGAATCGATCGTTGCGCAGTTCACGCGCCTTGCGCCCGAGCTGGCGGACAAGCGCGTGATCGTTGCGCACCTGGGCAACGGTGCCTCGATGTGCGCGATGGCGCAGGGGCGATCGATTGCGACGACGATGAGCTTTTCGCCGCTCGATGGCCTGACGATGGGCACGCGTTGCGGGCACCTCGATGCGGCCGTCGTGCTGTACCTCATGCGCTCGCAGGGCATGTCGGCCGAGCAGGTCGAGACGCTGCTGTTCCGCGAATCGGGGCTGCTGGGTCTCTCGGGCGTGTCGAGCGACATGCGTGAGCTCGAAGCTTCCGCCGCACCGGAAGCCGCCGAAGCCATCGCGCATTTCATCGAGCAGGTCGTGCAGCACATGGGCAGCCTTGCGGCGGCGCTGCGCGGTGTCGATGCAGTGATCTTCACCGGCGGCATCGGAGAGAACGCATCCGCATTGCGTGAGCGCATCCTCGAAGAATGCGACTGGCTCGGCATCCATGTCGATGCCGCCGCCAATGCGGCAGGTCATGCGCGGCTCACGACACCCGAAAGTCCCGTCAGTGCCTGGGTGCTGCGCACCGACGAAGAGGCAGTCATCGCGCGTCACACCGCGAAGGTTGTAGACGCTGCCTAGCGTGCGGCCTGCGTGCGCGGCACGGTTGCGCCGCAGTGCCTCAGGAAGTCCGCAGTCGCGCGACCCAGCAGCTTGTCGCGGTGCATCACCGTCGCGAGCCGTCGCGTGCCGGCCGGCAGCCGCGTGCGCAGCTCGATCAGGTGCCCGTCTTCCAGCGCCTGCGCCACCGTGTAGCGCGAGAGGCAGGCCAGGCCCGTGCCGGAGGCCACCACGCGCTTGATCGCCTCGGTGCTGCCGAGCTCGAAGCCCACGCGCACCTGTTCGAGGTTCTGGATCAGCCACGCATCGGTGACCTGCCGCGTGCCCGAGCCGTGTTCGCGCAGCACCCAGGTGGCCTGCGAGAGCTGGCGGTGCGTGGCGATGCGGTTCGCGAGCGCATGGCCTGGCGCGGCGACGATGACCAGCTCGTCTTCGCGCCAAGCACGCACCACGAGGTCGGGGTGCGTCTGCGGGCCTTCGATGAAGCCGACGTCCACGTCGAAGCCGGCCACCGCCTCGATCACGTCGCGCGTGTTCGCGATGTGCAGGTGCACCTGGCTCTGCGGGTGCAGCGCGGTCCACTGCGACACGCGCTCGGGCAGCAGGTACTCGCCGATGGTGAAGCTGGCGGCCACACGCAGCGGCGCTGCATGCTCGCCGCTGAAGAGCGCCTGAACCTCGCTCGCCTGGTCGAGCAGCGCCTGCGCCTTGGGCAACAGCGCGCGGCCGTTCTCGTTGAGCACCAGACGGCGGCCGATGCGGTCGAACAGCAGCACGCCGACGGAGGTTTCGAGGTCGGCCAGCGCGCTGCTCGCGGCCGACTGCGAACGCGCCACGCGGTCGGCCGCCGCCCGTGTGCTGCCTCCGCGCGCGGTGGCCACGAACACTTCGAGCTGGCGCAGGTTCAGGCGAAGGCGCTGGGTGAGCTGTTGATCTGATTTTCCGGTCATGGTGAGCGATATTCTCCGCTTTTCCGATTGATGGAGGCTCCCTAACATCGGTGCTGCCCCGCTTGAAAACAAAGGACCGCCAGTGTTCAGTTTCCTGTCCCGAGAGCCCGTGCACGATCCGCTCAAAGCGCCGACGCCCACGGCGGACACCGAGGTCAAGACCACCACCTGCTACATGTGCGCCTGCCGCTGCGGCATTCGCGTGCACCTGCGCGAAGGGGAGAAGGGGCCGGAGGTGCGCTACATCGACGGCAACCCGAACCACCCGCTGAACCAGGGCGTGATCTGCGCCAAAGGGTCCTCAGGGATCATGAAGCAGGTGTCGCCCGCGCGCATCACGCAGCCGCTCTTGCGCAAGGCCGGCAGCGAGCGCGGGGCGGGGGAGTTCGAACCCATCAGCTGGGAGCGCGCCTACGACATGCTGACCGAGCGGCTCGGCAAGATCCGCGCGACCGATCCGAAGAAGTTCGCGCTCTTCACCGGGCGCGACCAGATGCAGGCGCTCACCGGCCTCTTCGCGCGGCAGTTCGGCACGCCCAACTACGCGGCGCACGGCGGCTTCTGCTCGGTCAACATGGCCGCGGGAATGATCTACACCATCGGCGGCAGCTTCTGGGAGTTCGGCGGGCCGGACCTGGAGCGCGCCAAGCTGTTCGTGATGATCGGCACGGCCGAAGACCACCACAGCAATCCGATGAAGATCGCGATCAGCAAGTTCAAGCGCGCAGGCGGGCGCTTCATCTCGATCAACCCTGTGCGCACGGGCTACTCGGCGATTGCGGACGAGTGGATTCCGATCAAGCCCGGCACCGATGGCGCGTTGTTCATGGCGCTGCTGCACGAGCTGATCGGCAACGAGCTGGTGGACCATGCGTTTCTCAAGCGCTTCACCAACGCGCCACAGCTGGTGGTGTTGGACGACTGCGAGCGCGAAGGGCTGTTCGCGTTCGACCCCGAGCGCGGGCCGCCGGGCGATGGCCGCAATCCGCACAACAAGCTGGTGTGGGACAAGGCGAGCGGCAGCGTGAGGCCTGCGTACCCCGAAGGCATCGCCGATGGCTGCGACCCCGCGCTCGAAGGGCACTACACGCTGGCCGACGGCACACGCGTCGCGCCTTCGTTCCAGCTGTTGCGCGAGCGCGTGGCGAGTTGCACACCCGAGTGGGCAGAGGGCATCACCGGCATCGATGCGGCGCGCATCCGCAAGCTCGCGCGAGAGATGGGCGAGACCGCGCTGCAGCAGGCCTTCGAGCTGCCGATTCCGTGGACCGATGCGTGGGGCAAGCAGCATCCGACCACGCAGGCGCGTCCCGTGGCCTTCCATGCGATGCGCGGTCTGGCGGCGCACTCCAACGGCTTCCAGACGGTGCGTGCGCTCGCGGTGCTGATGAGTGTGCTGGGCACCATCGATGCGCCGGGCGGCTTTCGTCACAAGGCACCGTACCCGCGCCACATCGTTCCGAACTACCGGGCCTTCAACGACCCCGGGATGATCCAGCCCAACACGCCGCTCAATGCCGCGCCGCTGGGCTTTCCGGCCAACCCGGAAGAGCTGGCGATCAACCCCGATGGCTCGCCGATCCGCATCGACCATGCGTTTTCGTGGGAGCACCCGCTGTCGGCGCATGGGCTCATGCACAACGTGATCACCAATGCGGTCAAGGGCGACCCCTACCGCATCGACACGTTGCTGATCTTCATGGCCAACATGGCGTGGAACTCCAGCATGAACACCATGGGCGTGCGCGAGATGCTCAACCGCAAGGACGAGAAGGGCGAGCACATGATTCCCTTCCTCGTGGTGTGCGATGCCTTCCAGAGCGAGACCGTGGCCTTCGCCGACCTGGTGCTGCCCGACACCACGTACCTGGAGCGGCACGACGTGATGGGCATGCTCGACCGGCCGATCTCGGAGTTCGACGGGCCGGTCGACTCGGTGCGCGTGCCGGTGGTGCCGCCGACCGGGGAGTGCAAGCCCTTCCAGGAGGTGCTGATCGAGCTGGCCTCGCGGCTGAAGTTTCCGGCGTTCACCACGCCGGAAGGCGGACGCAAGTTCACGGGGTACCCGGACTTCGTCGTCAACTTCGAGCCGCAGCCGGGCATCGGCTTTCTGATGGGCTGGCGCGGCAAGGATGGCACCGAGCACCTGCGCGGCGCGCCGAACCCGAAGCAGTGGGAAGCCTATGCAGAGAACAACTGCGTGTTCCAGTACCACATGCCCGAGACCATGCACTACATGCGCAACTGGAACCGGGAGTACCTCGATTTCGCGAAGGACAAGGGCTGGCGCCAGCGCAACGACCCGGTGCAGCTGGCGCTGTACTCCGACACGCTGCAGAGCTTTCGCCTTGCGGCGCAGGGCAAGAGCCCGGGGCGGCAGCCGCCCGAGGCGCTGCGCGAGCGCATCGAGAAATACTTCGATCCGCTGCCGTTCTGGTATCCGCCGCTCGAGGAGGCCGCGACCGACCTCGAGGCCTATCCGCTGAACGCACTGACGCAACGGCCGATGGCGATGTACCACTCATGGGATTCGCAGAACGCGTGGCTCAGGCAGATCCACAGCCACAACTACCTGCATGTGAACCCGCTCACCGCCGAGGCCGCGGGCATCGCGGATGGCGGCTGGTGCTGGGTCGAGAGCCAATGGGGCAAGGTGCGCTGCATGTTGCGCTACAGCGAGGCGGTGGAGCCCGGCACGGTGTGGACATGGAATGCGATCGGCAAGGCGGATGGCGCATGGCAGCTCGCACCGGGTTCGGACGAGGCACGCAAGGGTTTCCTGCTCAATCACCTGATCAGCGAGGAACTGCCGTGCGAAGGCACGGCGAGCGGGCGCATCAGCAATTCCGATCCGATCACCGGGCAGGCGGGCTGGTACGACGTGCGGGTGCGCATACGGCCGGCCGAACCGGGTGAGCCCGAGGAGAGCTTTCCGCAGATGGCGAGCATGCCGAGTCCGCCCGGGGTGCTGGGCAAGGCGGCGAGTGTGCTGACCTACTTTGCGGGGAGGAGCAAGAAATGATGCAGTGGCTGAAAGACCTGATGGGCCCGGCTTCTCTCCCTCCCCCGGAAGGGGAGGGAGCAATACCTCCAAGCGCGCGGAGCAGGGCGAGACGCTTGCCAAGCAACTCGCCCTCGTCATCGACCTCAATGTCTGCGTCGGCTGCCATGCCTGCGTGACCTCGTGCAAGCAGTGGAACACCTCCGGCAGCGCCGGCCCGCTCGCCGACGAGCGCCCCTACGCCGCCAACCCCACAGGCACCTTCTTCAACCGCGTGCAGACCTACGAGGCCGGCACCTTCCCGGCCACCGAGACGGTGCATCTCCCCAAGAGCTGCCTGCACTGCGAAGACCCACCCTGCGTGCCCGTGTGCCCGACCGGCGCGAGCTACAAGCGCAAGGAAGACGGCATCGTGCTGGTCGACTACGACAAGTGCATCGGCTGCAAGTACTGCGCATGGGCCTGCCCCTACGGCGCGCGCGAGCTCGATGAGGAACGCCAGGTCATGACCAAGTGCACGCTGTGCGTCGACCGCATCTACGACGAGCTGCTGCCCAAGGAAGACCGCAAGCCTGCCTGCGTGAAGGCCTGCCCCACGGGTGCGCGGCTCTTCGGCGACGTGAAGGACCCGGACTCCGAGGTGTCGAAGGCGATTCGAGAACGCGGCGGCTACCAGCTGATGCCGGAGTGGGAGACCAGCCCGGCAAACCAGTACCTGCCACGCCGCATCACGCAGTCGACCGACGCGCAGGGGTAGCGGCATGCATCCCGCGTTCTCGATTCTTTTCTTCACCACGCTGGCCGGTGCGGCACAGGGCCTGGTCTTCACGCTGGCGCTCGGTGCACTGTTCGGCCTGGAGATGGCACCCGGCTTTCTGACGCTCGCATTGGGCGTGGCCGAAGTGCTGCTCGTGGCCGGGCTCGCGGCTTCGTTCATGCACCTGGGCCGCAAGACACGCGCGTGGCGCGCGGTGCTGATGTGGCGCACCTCTTGGATGTCGCGCGAGGTGATCGTGCTGCCGGGCTTCATCGCGCTGGTGGCGCTGTGGTGGTTGTCGCTACAGCTCGGTGCGGGCAGGCCGTGGTCGTGGCTGCTGCCGGTGTTGGTTCTCATTGGTGCAGTGGCGCTCTGGTACTGCACCGCGATGATCTATGCGTGCCTGCGCTTCATCGAGGAATGGGCGCATCCGCTCACCATCGTCAACTTCACGCTGATCGGTTTGTCGTCGGGGCTGGTGCTGGCGTGCGCGATGGCGGCGTTGGTCGGCGAGGGGCGCTTCGTGCAGGTCTTCGGGCCGTGTGCGCTCGTGGCCACGCTGGCGGCGTGGGCTGCGCGCGGGCAGGCATTGCGGCGCAACGCGGGCATCCGCCACAAGTCGACGCTGCAGTCGGCCACCGGCATCCGCACCGAGAAACTGGTGCAGAAGTCGATGGGCATGTCGGCCGGCTCGTTCAACACGCGCGAGTTCTTCCATGGCGCATCGCTGGCCGCGTTGAAGAACATCAAGCTCGGATTCCTGCTGCTGGCCTTCGCGCTGCCCGCGCTGCTGCTGGTGTGGGGCCTCGCGAGCGCGGCCGTGCTGCCCTGGCTGCTCGCGGTGCTGGTGCAGGCGCCGGGTCTGCTGGCTGAACGGTGGTTCTTCTTTGCGCAGGCCAGGCATCCGCAGAACCTGTATTACCAGGTCGTGTCCTGAGCCTCGCTGAAGACTGCCGGCGCGGGTTTGCATTGACCCCTTGGCCGCGTGCCCGTGGCACGATCCCCGGCCATGAACTTCCGTCAATTGCGCTACTTCTGCGAGGTGGCCGACAGCGGCACCCTCGCGCGCGCCGCCGAGCGCCTGTTCGTCGCGCCCACGGCCATCAGCATGCAGATCGCGCTGCTCGAAGAAGGGTTGGGAGGGGCGCTGTTCGATCGAACCGCCAGGCCCATGAAGCTCACCCCGCTGGGGTTGTTCTTCCTGCCGCGGGCGCGCGAGCTGCTGGCAAACGGCCAGCGGCTGGAAGAAGATACCCGCGACGTGGCCAGCGGAAAGAGCGGCTGGCTCGGCATCGGTTTCGTCCGCTCGCTGCTCAACTCCGTGCTGACGGACGCGGTGCGCGCCTTCCGGCAGAGGCATCCCGACGTCAAGCTCGATCTGGTCGAACTGCTGTCCGAACACCAGCCGGCGCAGTTGCGCAGCGGTCGCATCCACATCGGCCTGTCGCGCTTCGCCGGGCCGCAGGAGCCGCCCTCCGACCTGCGGCATGAGCTGCTCTTCGAAGACCCGTTCGTCGTCGCGCTTCCTGCAGACCATCGCGCGGCGAAGCGAGGCAAGGTCTCGCTGGCCGAACTCTCGGGGCTGCCGCTCATCAGCTATCCGAAAGATCCGCAGAGTTCTTTTGCGCAGCACGTCATCGGGCAGCTCCATGCGTTGGGCCTGCAACCCCGCGTGGGGCACGAGGCCATCGAGATCCACACCGCACTCGGGCTCGTCGCGGCGGGGCTGGGCTATGCGGTTGTCGGTGCTTCGGTGGCGCAGCGCGCGCAGAGCGACGTGGCCTTCGTCAGGCTGCCTGCGCTCAAGGCGGTCACCACGGTCGTGGCAGTGACACGCGCCGACGAGGAAGGGCCGCTGGTCGCCTCCATGCTCGGGACGCTGGCAGCCGTGCGGCAGGCCACGCAGAAGCTCTGAATATCTGAAGTTATCTCCAGAAATCGACGCTGTTGTTCAGGAGTTCATCGGGTGATCATCCGAACCCATGAGACAACAACTGCAGAACGAGGCGCTTGAAAGCCTGCGCCAACTGGGCGCCGCCACCGTGTACGAGGCGCAGGGCGCTTGTGGCGCACTCGACAGCGGCCTGAAACCGCTCGATCCGGCCAGCCGCCTTGTGGGGCCGGCGCTCACCGTGGACATGCGGCCCGCGGACAACCTCATGCTGCACTACGCGCTGCTCAAGGCGAAGCCTGGCGACGTGCTGGTGGTCGATGCCAAGGGCTTCATGGAAGCCGGCCCCTGGGGCGACGTGTTGACCGAAGCCGCCATGGCGCGCGGCGTGGCGGGGCTGGTGCTGCACGGCGCGGTGCGCGATGCCGAAGCCATCGTGCGGATGGGCTTTCCCGTGTTCTGCCGCGGGCTGTCGATCAAGGGCACCGGCAAGCACCAGCCAGGACGCCTCAACGTGCCCGTGTGCATCGGTGACGCGGTGGTCCGGCCCGGAGACATCGTCGTCGGCGACCGAGACGGCCTCGTGATGGTCGAAGCCGATGCGGTCGAACGCGTGCTGGCGAGCGCACAGGCCCGCGAGGCAAAGGAAGCCGGCTTTCGCCGCGCGATTGCGAACGGAAGCTCCACGGTGGAACTGCTCGAGCTCGGCGAGACGCTGCACCGGCTGGGCCTGCATTGAACGCGGCCACGAGGCCGCCCGAACAACAAACATCCAAGAAGAGACAAGACCCATGAACAAGCACAAGCGAATCTTCCTCGGGCTCTGCGCATCCACCGTCGCGCTGGCCGCCACCTTGTCGGCGCCCGCTGCGTTGGCGCAGGCCTATCCGAACAAGCCGATCCGCCTGATCGTGCCGTGGCCCGCGGGCGGCGCGACAGACTCGGTGGGGCGAGCGGTGGCAGAGGCCCTGCGGGTGCAGCTGGGGCAATCCGTCATCGTCGACAACATCGCCGGTGCGGGCGGCAACATCGGCACGCAGCAGTTCATTCGCCAGCCGCACGACGGCTACACACTGCTGTTGGCCACGAGTTCGACCAACTCCGCCAATCCCTATCTCTACAAGCGCACCGGCTTCGATCCGGTCAAGGACTTCGCGCCGGTGGCGTCGCTGGCCATCATTCCGAGTGTGATGGTGGTGGCGGCCGCCTCGCCCTACAAGACGCCCGCCGACATCGTGAACGCTGCCAGGGCCAAGCCCGGCGCGCTCTCGTACGGCTCGGGCGGTGTGGGCAATTCGGCGCACCTGGCGGGTGAGCTCTTCAAGTCGGTGGCGCGCATCGACACGATCCATGTGCCCTACAAGGGCAGTTCGCCGGCGCTGACCGATGTGATGGCGGGGCAACTCGACTACATGCTCGACACCGGGGCGTATGGGCAGATCAAGGGCGGAAAGATCCGCGCCATCGCTGTCGCGTCCGACAAGCGCCATCCCATGCTGCCGGGCGTGCCGACCTTCGACGAACTCGGGATCAAGGGCATGCACATGAACGCCTGGTATGGCCTGGCCGCACCGGCAGGCACGCCACCCGAGGTGGTCGAGCGGCTCAACGCGGCGGTGCAGACGGCCTTCAAGAGCGGTGACCTGAGCAAGCGGCTGTCCGATATCGGCGCCGAAGTGCGACCCGGCGATGCCGCGAGCTTCGCCGCCTTCTGGAAGTCCGAACTCGAGCGTTACGCTGGCCTTGTGAAGCTCACCGGCGCATCATTGGATTGATGCACGCAGGCAGGAGACAAAACAGATGAGCGCCACCGCATTCATTGCCGCAAGGCGCCTGGGCGTCGTGCTGGCCTGCACGGCCGCCGCGATCCTCCCCGCCGGCTGCGCGGCACCCGGCAACAACACCGCTGGCGCCGGCGCACCGTCGTTCCACGTCGACGTGTCGTGGCCCAGGCCATTGCCCAACAACTGGATCCTCGGCCAGGTCAGCGGCGTGGCCGTCGATGCGGAAGACCACATCTGGGTCTTGCAGCGTCCGCGCAGCCTTTCCGAAGACGAGGCTGGTGCCGCCGCCAAGCCGCCGCAGTCCAAGTGCTGCCTGCCCGCGCCACCGGTGCTCGAGTTCGATGCCGCGGGCAGGCTGCTGCGTTCGTGGGGCGGCCCTGGTGCCGGCTATGACTGGCCGGGCAACGAGCACGGTATTCACGTCGACGCCAAGGGCTTCGTCTGGATCACCGGCAACGGCGACAACGACGGCCAGGTGCTCAAGTTCACGCGCGACGGCAAATTCGTCATGCAGATCGGCAAGGTCGGCCCGCAGACCGGCAGCGCCGACACCACGCGCCTGGGCAAGGCGGCAGGCGTGGAAGTCGATGGCGAGGCCAACGAGGTGTACGTGGCCGACGGCTACCAGAACCGCCGCGTCATCGTGTTCGATGCAGAGACCGGTGCCTACAAACGCCACTGGGGTGCCTACGGCCGGCCGCCCAGCGATGCCGAGAAGCCGCAGGCGCGCCGCACGCTGCCGCCCACGCAGGCCCAGCTCCAGCAGTTCGGCACGCCGGTGCACTGCGTGCGCGTTGCGCGCGACGGGCTGGTCTATGTGTGCGACCGCCTCAACAACCGCGTGCAGGTCTTCCGCAAGGACGGCAGCTTCGTCAAGGAATTCATGGTCGAGCCCGCCACAGCCGGCAACGGCGCGGTGTGGGACATGGTGCTCTCGCGCGACCCGCAACAGAAGTGGCTCTTCATGGCCGACGGGCGCAACAACCAGGTGCTGACGCTCGACCGCAGCACCGGGGCGGTGGCCGGCACGCTGGGGCGGCCGGGCCGGTATGCGGGCGAGTTCCACTGGGTGCACGACCTCGCGATCGATTCGCGCGGCAACCTCTACGCAGGCGAGGTCGACAACGGCAAGCGTGTGCAGCGGTTCACGCGCGATTGACGGATTCGGTCACACCTTCTCAGGCCTCGAAGTTCAGTGCGAGGCCGGGCGTCGGCCAGTCGTCGATGGCAATCAGCCGGCCGCTGCCCGAGAGCGTGACGTAGGCCGTGCGCCGGTCGCGCCCTCCGAAGCAGATGTTGGTGGTGTAGCGGTCGGGCAGGGGCACGTGCTCGACGGTGCTGCCATCGGGCGCGACGATGCTGATGCCGCCGTGCAGCAGCGTCGCCACGCAGAGGTTGCCGAGCGCATCGACGGCCATCGAGTCGAAGCGCTGGTAGTGCCCGCCGGGCGAGGCGCACAGCATGCGGCCGCCATGCGGCGACGGCCAGCCGTCCTTGCGCACGCGGCCCGGCGCGGTGATGTCGAAGGCCCAGAGGCGCGCGCCTTCGGTCTCGGCGTAGTAGAGCGTGTCGCCGTCGGGCGAGAGCGCGATGCCGTTGGGCGTCATCAACGGCCGTGCGATCACGCGTGCGGCGCCGCCGTCGCTGTGGCCATAGAAGAGGCCGCCGCGGTCCATGTCGCGCTCGCGTGTCTTGCCCAGGTCGGTGAAGTAGAAGCCGCCGTGGGCGTCGAACACGATGTCGTTGGGGCCGCAGAGCGCGCCGTGCTCGACCGTGTCGTACAGCCGCTCGAAGCGGCCGGTCGCGAGGTTCACGCGTTCGATGCGCCCGCCCGAATAGTCCTCGGCCTGGCCCACCGGCCGATGGCAGCCATCGGCCTCGGTGTGCCATTTGAAGCCGCCGTTGTTGCAGATGTAGACCGCGCCGTCCGGTCCGATGGCTGCGCCGTTCGGACCGCCGCCCAGGTCGGCCACCACCTGCACCAGCCCGTCGTGCCGCACGCGCGTGAGCGTGCCGCGCGCAATCTCGACCAGCAGCACCGAGCCATCGTCCATGGCGATCGGGCCTTCGGGGAATTGCAGGCCGGTGGCGAGTTCGCGGATGTGCATCGAGGTCTCCATGCTGGCGTATGCGTGGGTGGCGAGTTTGCGACTTCCCGGCGCGCTTTGCACGTTTCATCGACACGTCATGAATGCGTCACCGCGCCTTTATAGATTGCCGCCTTCGCTTCAACATAACGAGGAGGGCATTCATGACCCGAGGATTCATCGATTCGATCTGGCAGCGCCGACTGGTGGCGGTTGCCGCCTGCACCGTGATCGCCGCATGTGGTGGTGGCGACGGTGGAGGAGGTGGTTTTCCATTCGTGGTACCGCCGCCGGCACCCGCGCCCGCCCCGGCACCCCCGGCGCCGCCACCCGCGCAAGAAGGCGCCGGGTTGCCGCACCAACTGACCGGCTGGGCTTCGCTGTCCGACACCGCGCGCTGGCCCGGTCCGACCACGGGGCAGTTCATCACCGCCGCGCTCGGCATCACGCCGCCCTTCGTCGACGGCCAGCCGATTCCCGGTTTCTCCGCGCTGCTGAAGAACGACGACGGCACCTGGACCGCCATGGCCGACAACGGCTACGGCAGCAAGGGCAACTCGGCCGACTTCGTGATCGGCATCTACAACGTCAGCATCGACTTCCGTACCGCGGCGAACGGCACCAGCGTGCCGGGCGCGATCAAGCTGAACAGCCGCGTCGACTTCAACGATGCCAAGGGCTTCCTGAAAGACGGCAAGGGCGTCGACCTGAAGATCACCGCCGACTTCGCCAACTACCAGACCGTCTCGGGCAACAACCTGGTCGACAGCGGAAAGCCGGTGGATGCACGCATCCGCAACGGCCGGCTGCTGACGGGCTTCGACCTGGACGTCGAATCGATTGCACGCGCCAGCGACGGCACCTACTTCGTGGGCGAGGAGTTCGGCCCCTACATCCTGCATTTCGACAAGGACGGTACGCTCATGAGCGACCCCGTGCCGCATCCGTTCCTGCGCAGCCCCTCGAACCCTGAGGTGATGAACAACGGCGCGAGCGTCACTTCGCTGGCGAGCCGCGGCTTCGAGAGCCTGGCATTCAACGGCGACCGCAGCCGGCTCTATGCGGTGCCCGAAGCCGCACCGTCGCTGGCGTCGCTGCGTCCGGTGGCCGATGACGAGCGCTACCTGAACATCTTCGAGTTCGATCCGGCGGCGATGCGCTACACCGGCAAGAACCTGGTCTACAAGAAGGACGGCCCGGCCAAGGACAACCAGATCGTGATCGGCGACATGACGCATGTAGGCGGCAGCCGCTTCGTCTTGATCGAGCGCGACAGCCTGTTCGGCGCCAAGGCGGTGGTCAAGCGCCTGTACATGATCGACCTGAATGTGAAGGACGCCGATGGCGCGCTCAAGAAGACGCTGCTGGTGGACCTCTTGAACATCTCCGATCCGAAGGACATCGGCGGGCCGCTGGCCGGCGTGGCCGATGGCAAGTTCAGCATGCCCTTCGATTCGATCGAGAGCGTCGAGGTGGTGGACGAGCACACGCTGGCGGTGGCCATCGACTCGAACTTCCCGACCGAGGACGGGCGCGTGCCGGGCAACCCCGACGACACCGAAGTGATCACGCTGCGCTTCGACCAGGCGTTGTTCAACCGCAAGGCGCCGTAGTTCAGTGTTGAAATCAATCGACGGAAGTTGTTGACGGTTGCGTAAAGACTATTTACAGTCCAACCCACTCGCGGTTCAGGCCGCAAAGTTTTCTTCAGCAACACACAGCAGCATCGACCAGGAACCATCGTGAAAGCAGCAGCCATCCGCATCTACAGCATTCGACCCGCATCGGGCCGTTCGCTCGTGTGCGTCGCGCTGTGCGATGGCCTCGGCATGCTGCCGCAGCAGCTCAATCAATACCCGAATTCCATTCAAGCGCCGCAGGCCAACCTGTGGGATTGTGCTTATGAGGATCAGGTGTCACCGGGTGGAGGAAGCGCTTAAGCAAGCGCGTAACTCCCAAGCTCTCTCGCACAGAGGCCCGGACACCGAAAGGTTCCGGGCCTTTTTGTTTTTCAACGTTCGACAAACGAATACACACGCAGTGATCGCACTGCATGGCACCGCGCCTTGGCGTTGGTGATCGTTCATTAAAAGTTCGCGGCGCATCCATTCATCCATCTATCCATCCATTGCCCCGGTGACGGAACCGGCATACGTGTCCGCCTTAGAAGCGGAATTCTGGGAGTTCGAATCTCCCCTGGGGCACCAATTTTTCTTGTTTGATTTTTCTCTGGGTGTAGTGTCAATCTGGTAGACGGCCTGCCTTGGAAGCAGGAGGCTGCAGGTTCAAATCCTGCCACTCAGACCATTCTTTTTTCATTCACGCGTGTGTAGCTCAACTGGCAGAGCACTGGACTCCAAACCCAGCGGTTGAAGGTTCGAATCCTTCCGTGCGCGCCATCTTTTTCTTTCATCGTCTCGTTCGTCTAGCGGTCAGGACATCGGGTTTTCATCCCGAAGATCGTGGGTTCGAATCCCACACGAGGCTCCAGCGTTCGATGGCCCTTCGCCTAGAGGCCCAAGGCACCGGGTTTTGATCCCGGCATCCAAGGTTCGAATCCTTGAGGGCCTGCCATCTTTTTTCTTTCTCTTCGTTCCGCTAACTCAGTGGCCAGAGTGCCTCCCTGTCTCGGAGGAAGCCAGGGGTTCGACTCCCCTGCGGAACGCCATATACAACCTGGATCGTGAGCAGCACTGGCGACTGCAGCGGGCTGTAACCCCGCCTCTTCGGAATACTTCGTTCGACTCGAAGACGATCCACCATTCACTCATTCATTGATTGCTTCTTCGGCGCGGTAGCAAAGCGGCCATGCAGCGGATTGCAAATCCGCAGACTCCGGTTCGAATCCGGGCCGCGCCTCCATTCCTTTGTTCTTTTTTCCCCGGTAGCTCAGCTGGTAGTAGCGGCGCACTGTTAATGCGCAGGTCACACGTTCGAACCGTGTTCGGGGAGCCAGTTGATGGTTATTTCTTGCTCTGCATGCGCCTGATGATCTTGCCGGTCTCGTTGCCTTCCTCGCGGCCATCGGGATAGCGGCGGATGTAGTCGAACACCTTTGCCTGGGACACCTTGACCATCTGTCCGGCATGCAGGCCTGGCACATCGACGGGCTCGTTCTTCAGCAACCCGTCAATCGCGTCACCGGACCAGCGCGTGACCTCGACCCACATCCACTCGTTGCCTCCGCGCCTTGCGAAGGACGCCTTCACGAGGATGTATTCACCCGGCTGCAGCCCCTTGTTGAAGGCCTCGCGCAGCTTGGGCAATTGCGCGACTGCGGTTTTGCTGGCGGCGAGCACTTCGTCGTTGTGCTGCAGTCGGGTGACCGAATCCTCTTCGGCGCCGAATGTGGCGATCAGCAGGGCGGTTTGACGCGCGTAGCGGTCGGACCCGGGGTAACGATCGAACTGGATCTCGTAGAGGCGGTTCTGAGGATCGCCGCTTTCCCATTTGCCGTTTACCAGCGAAAGCTTCGCGACGGCCGCGGCATTGGCCTTCTGATTTGAAAGGTGGGCGTTGCGCAGGCCCGCAGGCCCGCATGCCGGATTGCGCGCGGGTCCAGGTCGTACTGGCCTGCGCGCGCGAGGCTGGCGCCTTCGACCATCGCTTGAGAGAACATGACGACCAGGCTGCCCATCGACCTGCTGCTGGACCACGAGAAGTCGCTCACCACCACGTCGGGCAGGCCGAACTTCACCATGCCCAGCGTGATCGCGCGGACCATGCTGTCGCTGCGGTACGCATGGATCGTCGTGTGGTCTGCCACGTTGGGGATGCCGTTTTCCCAGGAGTCGATGCGGCGCTTGCGCCATTCGTCGGGGGTGAAGAGCTCGCGCGTTTCCTCATCCCACAAAAAGCCGTTGGTGTCGCGCGCGATCTGCAGGGCCAACTCGGTTGCCTTGAAAAGCGCGGTTCGAGCCTGCGGCGCCTGATGCGCGAAATCGAGAATCAATGCCTTGTCGGCGCTTTGCAGAGCCTCGGCCTGCTCCCGCGAGAGGCCGTAGCCGAAGCGCTGCAGCATGTCCATGTTCGGCGGCCGGTACTCCTTTTGCACTGTGGTCGTGTTCCAGTTCGCAAAGACCACCGCCTCGCGCACCGAGGCCGGCGCAGGCATGGTTGCGGCAAGCTTCGGTGCGCCATCGAGCTTGTCGATGCGGCTGCGCAGCGCCGTCATCGGATCCGTGCTGGGGCGTGCCGGGTAGTAGATGGCGAACTGGAAATGGATCGGCCCCGCAACTGGCGACCCCACGGGCGCGGGCTCGCCAGGAGCTGCGCGAGGAGGCGCTGCGCTGGCCGATGCAGCCATGAAGGAAGACGCCAGGCAGGCGAGTGCCGCGGAGAGGAAGGAGGCGCGAAGCAGCTTGAGCATGGGCGCCATTGTCTGGTGTCACGCCGTCGGCCAAAAGCAGCGGCGCTGCCCACTCGCATCGTGGCAGGGGAACACGGTGGAGGTCGAGATTTCAGGGCCGGGGCTGCTGCGCAATCGCTTCGTTGCTCAGCGAGCTGAGACGGCCGCGCATCGGTGCACCGTGTTGTGTAGGGCTTGCCCCACAGTTATGTCACGGCGCTCGGTAATCTAAAAGTATCAACACGCCAGGACTGGGTCCGTGCCGCACGCGTTTCGTCTTTGCCGAGAGGAATGCGCCGGATATCATTTGTGAACTGCATGCAGCCTGCGGCTGCGCACGCGGTGCATTCGTGAAATAAAAAAGACAACAGACCGGCCCGGGCTTCGCCCATCGGAAGCCGACGGTCAAAGGCCTTGCCGCAGCGACCGACAAGGCGGTGAGTTATCAATTGCTCAAGGGTGCGGGCGGAAGTCTGAGCGTTGTCGCTTCGGGGTATGGCGCACAGCTGGATTGGGGTGATTCAGCGAAGCTGAAGAAACAGGGGGACTATCGCCTGGCGAGCATGTATTTTGTGAGAGGGTCATTCCAAGCGCTCAGCGCATTGATTACCGCGCTTACAACATTCTCCTATTGCTCTCCGCTGATCGAAACCTTTGGCATTCGCTTTGGCAAGCGTTTGGTTGGGCGGCTTGCGCTGGCTGCCGCACAGCGGTTCTTGTTGATGCGTGCTGCGCTCATGTTGGCCAGCATAGAGGTAGCGATTTTTGTGCTGTTGGTGACGCTCGTCATCTGGTACTTTGAAGATGATGCGCTTCAGAAGTGGTGTCAGCGATGTGCGTTCGGGCTTGAGCGCATGCAAACCTCGGACCGATACATCAAGGCGGATGATCAATTGAAGGCATTTGACGAAGCGTTAACGGGGGTCCGATGAGCGCGGAACTGCAAGTAATCAAAGGCAAGATCGAGAATCTTGTTGTGCAACGGGGTGAAGAGATCATCGTCGGGAGTGATTTGCTCCGTGGTGCAGGTACAGGGGCGGCGGTTGGTTTGGCTGCGGCCGGTTTGGCCGGCGCGGCAACGAGCGCTTTATTGGCCAGTGGCGGGATTGCGGACTCGGTGGAATTTTTTTCCTCCAAAGTCAATGGCAAGTCAATCGCAGGAAGATTCTCCCGGGTCACCTTCAAGGAAGGCGATGACGTGGAGGTCGTAGGGGAAGCGCAGCCGGATGGAACGGTTGCTGCCTTGGCGGTACGCCGCCCTGCCGATCAAACGCTTTGGATTTTTCCACATTGCTCGCGAGGGGGCAGGGCACAGAAGAAACTTGCATTGCGAGTCTTTGGGTGGACTTTCCTGGCTTTCGCATTGATCTGCTCTATCGGTGTCTGGCAATCTTCCAAGGGAACAGATGACCTCGCGGACTCGGTCCAGTTCTTCGGCGCGATTTCCTTAGTCATGTCGCTAACTGGTGCGGCTTACTTTTCCTTCAGGACCGCGACGCAATGGCGCCCATTTGTGCGGAAGGCGGAGTCGATTTTTGCGTCTTTGGGTTACGGTGATCCGCGCGGCGTCGACATGGAGAAGCAGAACAAGCGTTATTGGAAGGCCAATGGTGGAAAGTGGCCGTATCTGACAGATGGACCTTGGATCTATCGCTATCTGGATCGGACTTGAGTGTTCGAGGCTGGCGTACCGTTCGCGCCGGCCTCACGACCCACTCCGCTCCCGCAAACCCACAGCCGTCCTCACCTTCGGCGCCACCGCCGCCGGCGCAGCAGCCTGCGTCAGCAGCTGCTCCGCCACATCCTTCTCCTCATCCTTCAACGCCAGCGACCGATACGGCGTGACCTGCGCATTCACCTGCATGTTCGCCGACACGCTCGCAACGTTCCCCATCGCATCCACAGCCCGCGCCTCGATGCTCGCGTAGCCCGCCGCACCCGGCGTCCAGTTGCACGTGTACGGCGCGGCCTTCACCGTGCACAGCGTCTTCCCATCCACGATGAACTGAAGCTCCGCAATTCCTGAATTCGCCTGCGCTGCAGCGGAAAGCGTCGTCGTCCGGCTGACCCCCGTCGCCGCAGGCACCGCAACGGACACCACGGGCGGCGCCACATCCGCAGGCGCATTCACCATCACATTCGCAGTCGCCATCGCCGAGTTGCCCGCCGCATCCACGCCGATCACGCGAATCGTCTGCATGCCCGGCGTCATCGGCGTCCACGTGCAGGTGAAGGGCGGCGCTTCGAACGTGCAGATCGGAATGCCATCCGCCCCCGCCACCTTCACGCCCCACACGCCCACGTTGTCCACCACGGCCGGCGCAATGGTGACCGGCTGCCCCAGCGTGGCCATCGCGGGCGCCGACACCGACACCGTCGGCGGCACGTTGTCCACGCCGCCCAGCGACATGTCGATGGTGAACGTCGACTGCCCCTTCACCGCCTTCTGCTCGAACGCATCAAAAATCGTGAACCAGCTCGCCGTCGGCGAACGCCCCGGGGCCGAGGCCTTCACCAGCAGTGTCGACTTCGCACTGTTGAAGCAGGTGAAGCCGCACGCCCAATCGAACGCAAAGCGACCGGCGTCATCCGCCACGCCCTGTGCCAGCAGCACCATCGGCTGCTCCGTCGACGTGCCGGCATTGCGCCACACCGACACCTGCGCGCCGGGCAATGCGGCGCCCGTTCCGCGATCGGTGATGCGCACCTGCGTCGCCGTCGTGCCCGCCATGAACTTTGAGGTGCCGTACTTCGGCCAATCGCTCCAGTCGGTGTTGATATTGGCCTTAGTGCCCGCGGTGAAGCGAATCATGTCCAGCGTGATGACGCGGTTCGTCGCCGGATCGCGGCGTTGCTCGAACACCGTGCCCAGCAGCGGGTCGAGCCGCCAGCTCTGGCGCGTCCACCAGTAGCGGTCGGTGTCGCTCATCAGCGCCAGGTCGGCCTGAGGGGAGGTGCCGGTGGTGTCTTTCACCGCCGAGGCGTTGTAGTACTCGCCCGCGCCGGCGCCGAACACGTGTTCCAGCTCGTGCAGCAGAGTCTTGAGCTGGCGGCCGAGGTAGTCTTTTTCGGTGGACTCGGGCGCGGCCTTGGTGATGGCGCGCGACAGGCGCAGCGGGTCGTGAATCGCGATCCAGTTCAGGTTCCAGGCCACGCCCTTCTGCGGAAAGGTCCAGCTCGCGGCAAGGCCGCCGTGGCTGTAGCCCTTGGTCGACTTCGAGATGCACACCACGATCTCGCCGTTGACCAGCCCGCTGTGGCTGCACTGCGGTGCGGCTGCGGGGGCAATCAGCTGCAGGTCGCTGACCGGGTCGAACACGAAGCTGCGCACCGTCTCGCGCGTGAATACCGTGTTGACGTCGGCCACGTACTGCGCAAGGCGCCGGCCCGCTTCGGCGGCGCCGATGTCGTCGGCCAGTTGCGGATCAACAAAAAGCTTCAGCCGATGAACGCTGGGCGGCGCCTTGCCGACTTCGTTCAGGCCAGCCCAGGCGTTCGAGCCGAGGAGCATGGCGCAACAGCAAAGCGCCAGACCGAGGTGACGCGCACTTGCATGCAGCGAAAGAAGAGCGCGCATCGACCACGTGAAGTTGTTTCAAAAATGTAAGTTTAGTGTGATAAATGCCTCTAAAACATCTGTTACTTACATTACAGAAACATATTTCGTATGTTTTTTGCGTCATTGAGGCGAGATGCAAGCCGCGGCTGCGCGGGCTCGAGCCGCCATCTCCCATGAAATGGAAGGCCGCGGGTACGTCAATCCATGCACCGGCAAGCCGGGAACCAGGAGCCGACGGCCGGCCTGTCCGTCATCGCACGCGCCGCTCGTCGGCCGACGACGGCGGCGAGGCCATCCTGCGCCGCGTCTCGTCATCCAGCAGCTCACGCAGCGCGCTGAAAAGCGGCGCCGTGCCCGTGTGCTTGCGCCCATACCCCAGGTTGAACGCGTAGTCGAAGTCATCAGGGTTCGCACCCTGGCTGTGCTGCAGGATCGTCTCGAGCTTGTCGAGCGCCTTCACCGCCTTGGCCTCGGGCGAGGCGGCGGCTTCGTACTCGTCCCACAGCGCGAGCAGCTCGCCGCGCAGCTTGGCATCGAGCGGGGCCATCAACGTCAGCAAGTCGTTGCGTTCGTGCTCGCTCTTGTCGGGGTGGGCGTGCTGGCTGATGGCCGGAATGTCGCCGTGAATCGCCTCGCCCAGGTCGTGCACCACGCACAGCTTCAGCACCCTCAGCAGATCGAGCCCGGCCAGCTCTTCTTCGAACGCCATCGCCATGAGGCACAGGCGCCAGCTGTGCTCGGCCGTGCTCTCCGCGCGGCCGGAGGAGGTATGGCCGCTGCGCAGCACGTCCTTGAGTTTTTCCGCCTCGCGCAGGAAGGCGAGCTTGCCCTTGAGTTGCTCGATGTTCATCGGCGGGATCGTAGGCAGGCGGGGCGATGGTGTCCACGCATGAGATATGCGTGGGGGCTTGCGAGGTTAGCCTCGTAGGTCGATCCCTGGCGAAACATTGAAGGAGGCGCGCGATGACGCAGAAAAAGCCGATGAGTGATGCTGAGCTGGCCGCTTTCGAAGCGATCCAGGACTTCGAGGCATTGCTTGTGCAATCAGCGCGCGAAATGGGTGCAGCGACCTCTCTACGAGATGCCGCGACCGTTGCCCCCTCGGCCGAAAGCCAAAGAGATCAAGCGTCCAGCTGCTGTACCGTCGTTCTCACCCCACCGCCTTGATCAACCGATCCTTCCCCGCCTTCACCAACATCGACGCCACCGCACAAGACGCCAGCCGCGCCGATTCCGAATCCGCGCGGCTCGTCAAAATCACCGGCACCTTCGTGCCGAGCACGATGCCCGCCGCATAGGCGCCGCCCAGGAAGGTGAGGCTCTTGGCGAGCATGTTGCCCGCGTCCAGGTCGGGCACGATCAGCACGTTGGCGCGGCCGGCCACCGGCGAGACGATGCCCTTGATGCGTGCGGCCTCGGCGTCGATGGCGTTGTCCATGGCGAGCGGGCCATCGAGCTGCGCGCCGGTGATCTGGCCGCGGTCGGCCATCTTGCAGAGCACGGCGGCGTCGAGCGTGGAGGGCACCTTGGCGTTCACCGTTTCGGTGGCCGAGAGAATTGCCACCCGCACGGCCGGCATGTGCAGCGCATGCGCGAGGTCGATGGCGTTCTGCACGATGTCGACCTTCTCCTCGAGCGTGGGCGCGATGTTGATCGCCGCGTCGGAAATGATCAGCGGCTGCGCGTGGCCCGGAACGTCCATCACGAAGCAGTGGCTGATGCGCCGCGAAGTGCGCAGGCCCCCCTCGCGCCGCACCACCGCGCCCATCAGCTCGTCGGTGTGCAGGCTGCCTTTCATCAACGCATCGACCTCGCCACGCAAGGCCATGGCCACGGCGGCGTCGGCCGCGGCGTGGCTGTACGGCGCATCGACGATGGTGAGGTGCGAGATGTCGGCACCGGCCTCGCGTGCCGCGGCCTCGATCTTTGCGCGCGGGCCGACCAGCGTCGGCGCGATGAGGCCCAGCGCGGCGGAGGCGAGGGCCGCTTCGAGCGACACCGCGTTGACCGGGTGCACGACCGCGACGCGCAGCGGGGGGAGGGCGCGGGCGGCGGTGATCAGGCGGTCGTAGTGCGGGTGCGGGGCAGCAAGAGGAGATGATGATGAAGAAGACGCCATGCGGGCTCCGGAAGATGGGTGATGGGCAGACGGGGCGGATGAGGTCGCTGGAGAGAGGAGTTTGCAGCATCCCCATGAAGGGCCGGACGCTCGCGGCCCGCCCCTCCAGGCGGTGCCGCCGCCACCGTCATCTTCATCGTCAGCAAAGCGTTTCGACCAACCGCGCCGACGTGCCATCGGACAGCGTGAGCCGCGTCCACCGGCAAAGGCTCTGCGCAATGGGCACGAGCTGCGAACTGTTGGTGCCCGTCGTGAACTCCAGCGAGGGCGGCGCGAGCGCATCGCGCCAGCCGATGCCGTCGAGCATCGCCTCCTTGCCCGCGATTTCCGGCGTGGCGTACCGCCAGAGCGAGCGGCCCAGCAGCAGCGCGAGCGGCGCGCCGAACTCGGCGGCCCTGCGCGCGGACGAGGCCAGCAGGCGATGCGTGATGTCGCACACCAGATGCACCGGCCGCGGGCTCTCGTTGACGAGCCTGGCCAGCGCATGGTCGGCGGCTGCATCGAGCCGGGCCGACAACAGCGCTTCAGCGCGTGCGCGCTCGGCGGGCTCCATCGCCTGCGTGCCGGATTCCCAGCGCGAGATGGTCGATTGATTGACGCTGAAGAGCTCGGCCGCGTGCGATTGCTTCACGCGATGCAGCAGGCGCCAGCGCTTGAGCGCTGTGCCCAATGCGGGAAGAGTGGCGGGGGTGATGAGCGGGTCTTGCATGTCGATCGATTCATTGCTGGTTTATTGCCGCGACAGAAGGCATTTTGTTTTGGTTTGCCGATGTGGGCAAAGTTGGCGCGATGCGCAATTTGCTCGGCGCACGGGCGCTCTGTGGAAGCGCTTCTGTTCTTATATTTGTCGACCGCCGCGCCTCACGGCGTGACATCGAAATGCACACCGCAGCGATGTCGATGTGAGGCAGAAAAGGCGACGGCCAAGGTGCGCTAACACCATGACCGTCTGACCAATCAACGTGCAAACACTTTGGTAAGGACGCACATCAAATGGCTGATGAAATTATCGCCGGGCAGAACACGCCCACCTCCGCCGTCGCAACCTCGGCGCAGGACGCGAAAGACATTCTTGAGAACAAGTTGACCCAGTTGCGGTCGTTGCTGCACTGCTGCTATGGGGAGGAGCAGGAGTTGTTTGAGGCGATCGGGGCGGAGCATCGGGGCAATCTCATGTGGATTGCCGCGGATCTAGCTAGTGAAGCGTCAAGTCTTTACCAAGGGCTTGTGATGGCGTGTTCGGCCCGCGCCAGGGTCGAACCAAAGAAGTAGTGCGATATCTGTCTTTGATAAATACATCGCGCTTGAGCGGGGCTTTCGTATGCAAGCGCGACCATCGTTACCGGCGCTAGTTGATTTCTGGTATCAAAGACATTGGCTGGAGGGTAGACGCAATGCACCTTGGTCGAGGTCCTTGCGAATTAATTATTCAAAAGGAATTCGGTCTCAAGATTCGATTGCGACATCCCAGCCTTTGGTTGTGCTGAATGCAAAAATCAGGCGCCAGTGGCTGTCAATCTTTTAGCTGGTAGACGCGTATGAATTTCGAAGATGCCGGCTTGCCAATTAACGACCTGCCCAAGACCGAGAACTTTATAGCGTGAATTCGGCTTGGTGCGAACCTGCAGCATGACGCCAATCGGGACACAGTCTTTCATGCACGCATTCAAGCTCACATTAGTGAAGTATTCGGGATTCTCTCCTTCCTGCGCATAGTCAAGCTGCCATGAGCCGTCGGACTGATACTGCACAATATCTTGGTAGGGGCCGGTTAGGGATTGGCGGATACTTAATGCGTATTTAAGGCCCGCAGGCTTATGAATACCCTTAGCCTTATTGGCGAGAAACATGCCCTCAATGGGAGCGGGCCAACCAACCTCTTGGCCTGCATGTGACGAAAACCATTCAAGTGCACCTTGATGCGTTGGTGTCAGCAACGGCTGGACCGTCCCGATGTTTGAAGGCGGGGGCATAGTAAATTCTCCTAATTGACGCCACGGAAGGGAAAAGATGTGGACCCCATCTGATCGCAAATTCTGTCAATGTTAGCCCGAAATCTGACATTGAAAACTAAAGGTATGTTGTCCTTGCTGATGTTTGGCGCTGGAACGGCGCTCGCAGGTATGAATCGCAAATTGCTAAGTGCGGACGTGAGATCAAACGCTTGAAAATCTGATGCCTCCGCGTCAGCCCCCAGTGCTCCTAGGACTAGCATCCAAAGTTTTTGTTGTTGGACTGGTGGCACACGAACAGCGATGCGATGGGCGAGCCCGAGTGCGGTTATTCCCGCGGGCGACCGAAACATCATCACTGACGCGATCACGTCTCCACTACGCCCTCCGCGCACTTGTGCAAGCGCAAAATCGTGCTCACGCGTAGCTCGTTCCGTCGCCTTCACTTCTAATCGCGAACTAGAGAACGCGAAATCAAAGGTATCGGTTCCACTGATATGCCATGCGTCAATACACTCCGCCGGATTGGCCGATGCCTCGATAGTCAAAAGCTCACCCCACAAGCCGATAACGGTTTTATTTGGCGGGTTCTCCATTTGCCGAAACAGTTCCAGCATTGCATTAACCACACTATCTGCCTCAGATTGAGTAAGGATGGTGCCGTGGACCGAGGCGGTGGCCGCCAATACCTCAATGAAGTAACGATGCAAAGATTCGCTATAGGGTTCGCATGTAAATTTGCAATATATGCCGCTAGAGATTTTATTTTTCTCGGTATCCGTTACCTCATAATGCATCTCAAATGCCACGCTTACGTGCTTTAACATTACCGGGGCCCTCGGAGATTTTCGTGGCTCAGTTGCAAGTAAAAGAATCGGCTCTCCGAATTTCCCTTTTATAAGTAAGTGTTGTTTCGCTTCTCCGCAATAGATCGCAGAAATGGCGGTCGATTCCCCCGACTTTTTGAGTGCATCAAACTGAGTTGACAAAACCCCTGTTTGACGCATCAGTTTTCCGCCTGTAAGACATAACGTTTCTTGAGTGCGGCAGGTATGTGAATCGCATACCAGGGAATATTCGCTAATTCCGTTCTACCATCGTCTCCGAGGATGTCGAATGTTCGCAAATGAATCGTCACTCTCTCCTTCGCTACAAAATCCTTGTCGCCCCCGTAGTTAAGCTTAGACCGGTCGTTTGTTCCAGCCGGCGCCTTTCCTGAATAGACCTGGTTAATTGCATCACCCGCGCGACGGCTGCGCCCTTGGGGCCGGAGTTCGCCCATTACGAAGACGTCCGCCACTGTTTGCCCTTCTTCGATCAAGCGCCGCAAGGCTAGAATTGATCCCGCCAATTGAAAGGCGTCGTCCGGATTCCCCATTTGTAATTTCTTCAAAAACTCATCAATGATCAATTCCAGTGGAATGTTTTCATGAAGAATGTTACGAGGCGAGGCCGCACGTCTGTCTATGTAAAGATCAGGATAAATATCTGCAGCATTGGAGCCAGGGAAAGTTATTTGGAGGAAGTCGTGAAAGTGCGAAATTGAATTTCGATTGCTGCTCACGAAATCGGCGCCGCGATGTGCGGCGGCTGGCTGCATCCAGCCTGTCGCAACTAATTCCGTCATCGGAATCCCGATAACGCCTTTGCGTGTCGGCTGCATACTGCTGTCAAGCGTGAATTGTCTTACCCAATCTTTCAGAGGCAGGCCTCGAGTCTTCTCCAGGCTGCGATGGATATCAGCTTCATGTTCAACGTACTGCTCGAACGCATATCGGACATCCCCTTTAAGGTAGACGCGACAGAAGCCAAGATACTTGTGCTTATAGCCGTAGAAGCGTGCTCGTTGCTGCAGGCTGTCCGCATTGCCGAGAGCTAATGGACGTGGCATATATGTGACCGTCAATCCCTCTACGGTGAATCCTCGGTCGAGCTTTGCCCCACCAACCAAAATCCAATATTCGCACGCACTCCAGCTGATTGCAGCGGAGCCTGGCCCGGTCGAATTAACTTCACGAACACTCACCATCTGCATCACGAGCGGAAGATGCTTAATCAGTAAATCGAAAGAGGGCAAAATTAGAGCTGCGGTCCGCTGCAAATCTTGGAAGGCCGCAGCGAAATCTTCATAAAAATTCTGCCGTAGCAATTCGTTCGTCGTAATGCTTCGCCAACTATCAACAAGATCTTCTACCCAACGCAAATAGTCGTTATGCAATCCGGTTTGCTGCGATGGGTGAACCATCATGGTTCGATTCGTTTTTGCTTGGAGTTCTTCCGCCGCACATGCCCCTAGAAGGAACACACGCAACGCCTTGACCAATGTTTGAGGTGGGCCGCTGCTGGTCGCCCAAGTTGCTATTGCTTCTGAATCGGGAATCGTCGCGGCATAAGCGCCATGCGCCTGAAAAAGCGTGCGACCACCAACGTATCCTTCCCCGGGGGAGAGTAATTCGGCGAAATGCGGTGTTAATTGATCATCGAGGGAAATAAGCAGATTTGCTTGCGGAGTCGCCGTGTACTGCACATACGAATGATGTGGAAGCGCGTCTTTTAGGGCAATAACCTCTCTGTAGTTTGTGCTTCGCTTATCGCTGCCAGTTATTCTGTTTTTTGCGGCAAAAGTATTCAAGCTTGCCTGGTCTGCTTCATCGTCAATGACGAGAGTAGGCACTTTTGAGAGGTCGACCCCTTTCAAGCAAGTAAGCAAGTTGGATAGCCGTTTATGCTGTTTCAAAACAACAACAAGGCAAACACGCTTTTTCTCTCTCGGAATTGCAGGATTAACCCAGTTGCTCAAATGGCGTTGAAGCATGCCCGCTTCGGGCGTGTCTGGCGACGGTCTATCAACAAGCATCCACGGCCTGGTTGTTCCATCTCCAAATAAATTCAAATCTGATTCGAGGCGACTTTTGGTTTGAAGCAAAAGGTTTTCAATCGTCCCCGCAATTAAGATGATCAGGCCAAAATTGTTGTCATGCGCAAGAGCACATAAAGTCGTGAAAGATAAGGTTTTGCCGCTTTGCACGAAGCCAACCACAAGTCCGGTAGTTCCATCTATTGATCCCGCGGGATTAATGCAACGCCCCAAAATCTGCTGAGCTTCAAAAACCACATTGTAAAGTGCTGGTTTAGGAATTCCGTTTCGAGTGTGCTTACGGTCTACGAATTCGGTCGTCTCAGTTCGTTCATGAGGTTCCCAGTTTAGCGGCGGTCGAACACTAGTCAATTCTCTTACCGTGATGTTCATTTACTTTCCTGAGGTAAGCACTCTCGAAGTAACCGATTGAACCAATGCATTGCCATTCTCACGGGGTAGCCCGCTCGATTTGATTTCTCTGCGGACAATGCTAGAGCCACAGCGAAACGAAGAAATAATTCCGCATTTTCATTCCTAGGCCCGATGTACTGCTGAACAAAAGGGTGCGCCATCGAAACGTCGATTTCTATGTCGTTGATAGTGCGGTTGTCCAATTGGGTGCGCTCAGTTTTTCCGACTCTGACCCATTCAGTGACAGCCGAATCCACGGAGGAACGCACAATAACGTTCCAAACGTGATCATCAACTAAGAATTTGAATTTACTTTCACCCGCGATCAGTGCTTCAACTGGAAAAAAAGGTGTGGCAGCAGAGAGCACTCCGTTGGCCGCGCCCGCAATAGATAAAGCTTGACTGGCCGTCCGTTCCATATCTGTTGCGAGGGACTGACCGGCTTTTTTCAAGACGGGTTGAAGGGCCGTTTTGCTTGGCCTTACGCGAAAATTTTCGGCTTGCGCAAGTAAATCAAGTGGTTCAGCACGAAGATGATCGCGTAATCGTTGTAGGAACTCTTCTTCGAAATCATCCCATCTAAAGCCGTCTTTAGTGTGGCTAACATCAAATCCCTCAACATGAAGTTCGCCGCCCAACCGTTGAAATCTATAGCTATTGCTGTTTCCGAAAATCTCTTGAGGGCGATACGTCTCGTCATCGCTTCCTAGAATTAATCTATTTCTTCGTAGCAATGAAAAACCAGCATGAGTTGTAGACCCTTCTTGCCGAAGAGCCGCAAAACCCGTGATGCGACGTTTGCCATCTAACTCAAAATTAATATCTTTTCGCCATTTAACCGGAAGTGCATTGGGTGTGGCATACGGCGGAGCGAACATAACTTCTGGTTCGCTGTACTGTAAAGGCGTTTTGTCCTCATCAAAAAAAAGCTCAACCTCCCCAGATCTGAGATATACGCGATAAATGCTTGCAAGATGGTCGCGCAATTTCTTTTGAGTGCGTTTTACAGGAAATTTTTTTCCTAGATTTTCAAGGCGAAGCACTGTGTAGTGTTCGTTTGCTGTGGCAGGTGTTTCAAGTACAGGCAAGCTATCTAACTTGGACGCCACGATATCGTCGAGGTCGAAGCGTATAAAACGTTCTACAGGCTCACCAAGCGCTTTTGTTCGCACATTCCACGTGTGTGTGAACCAGCATGCCGCCGTTTTCATGCCCATACCGAATTCCGAAAGGCCGGTTCTATCTGCTGGAATCTCTGCTGGTCGAAATGCTCGAGAAAAATCTATTCCACGAATTCCTGCCGCATTGTCGGTTATTTCAATTAAGCTATTGTGCTGATCGAGCCAAACTCGGATTTTTAGTTTGAAATCATCGCCATGAAGTGCTCGCAATGCTTCTTTGTTGGCGGAATAGCTTTGTATGCTGTTGTCGACAAACTCAGCAACTGCAAACCATGATTTATAGTTCAGGTGCGCGAGAATAGAAAGAATTGAGGAATTTGGCCGTATACCAACACTCGTGACAGACGGCCCTGGCTCCGGAATTAACATGCTGCGAGGGCGCCAGAACTTGTGGCGCGCATAGTTGCTTTTGTTTTTGAATTTCCAATTCCGGAAATTAATGCGGTTGCAACTTTTTCTACAACATTGGAATTTACAGCATTGCCAAGTGCGTGAAAGGCCTGTGTCGGGGTGCTGGGCAATTGTTTTAGATCATCCATGCTTTGCAAGCGGGCACACTCGCTTGGAGTCATGTAGCGCTTTTGCCATCCAATAATGGGTACTTGCGTATCGGTCATTGCGATAAGACTGGGTGCTGTCGTACGCCGCTTAACGCGTACCCCCGACGCTCTAAATTGCAAAACATAATCCCAGATGTTGTGCTTTCCGCCATGCACATTCCACTCGAGTTTTTGAAGGCTTGATGGGAATCTTAGGATTTCCGGTAGCCACGGCTCAATCCAAGAGCGATTGGTTTCGAAAAATTCTCTGTTTTGGCGGATGAAATCCTTTTTCCATTTTGGAAACTCGAATTGCTCGGTACGCGCATGACTGGGAAGTGCGGCCCATCGATCTTCAAGGTTTTTGTAGTTTCCAAGCTTGGCTCCATGGCTCCCTTTGAAGCCTTTAATGCCATCTAGCCCGTGCAATACACGGCGCGCATATGGAGTTTCATCCTCGTAAGGATACGTTGCTCCCCATTCCATGGACCATAGTGGAAATGAAGGTAGCACCAAATCTTTTGGACAGGACTTCAGAAATTTATTCCAAACTTCAAGGCAATCCAATACTTGCGACGATAAGCGCTTCGCTTCTCGAGGATTTTCGTCAAGAACGCTATCAATAGAAGTTTCTTCGTTAGTTGTGCTTGGCCATTGGAACGAGGTCAGTGGGCGGCGCGATCCCACAATGTACACGCGCTCCCGAATTTGCGGGATACCAAAATTGTGCGGAGAAAATTGCTCGGCGCGAATGTGATAACCCAAGCCGTCCAATCCGAGGCGCTGTTGAATATCCTTCCAAGTACGTCCGTTATCATGCTTTAACAAATTGGGAACATTTTCGAGAATAAAGAAGCTGGGTGTTTTTTCTTTTAGGATGGCTTCGACGTTAAAGAAAAGGCCGCCTTGTTTGGTGCATTCAAAACCAAGTTGCTCGCCAGCTTTTGAAAAAGGTTGGCAGGGAAATCCAGCTGTCAAAACATCGTGGTCTGGGACCGCTGAAGGACTGATGAGGGTAATGTCGCCTTCGGGATAGATGCCATGATTGATCTTGTATAGATCTCGAAGGTTTTTTTTCCATTCGACAGCGAATACGCAATCCCCTCCCATGCGCTGCAAAGCTAGATGGAATCCGCCAAGCCCCGCAAAAAGATCTACGAAGCGAAATGTTGCTTTTTTCATTTAGATTGAGGAGGGCGGGCTAGGAAATCCTGAAGCTCAGTTATGAAATGATTTCCACAGTTGGTGTGGAGTTGTGAAGCGTAGCCGAGTGTCGACGAGCCGCAATTCGGGTATTACACCCGATACCTGGGTTTTCGTACAGTCAGTGCTGGAATTTTCTGGCGGGGGCGGAGAGGCGGGCTGAATCTTCACTCGCGACCAGTCGGGACGGAGGCAATGCGTGACGAGCCGGGAGGAATGACGCTCCAGCCTGTGTTCGCGGAGTGTGGACAAGATGGATTGGCTCGGCGGCGATAACTACAGATTGAATCTCAAAGTAGATTCGTTTCGCGGATGAAAAAAGCCCCTGACTCTTGCGAATCAGGGGCTTTTAATTTGGTGCCGGAGAGATGAATCGAACACCCGACCTTCTCATTACGAATGAGCTGCTCTACCGACTGAGCTACACCGGCGAAGCCTCAGATTATAGCCACTCCATCAGCCCTTTTCGGCGTGGTACTGGGTCAAACGCTCAACTTCGTTACGCGAACCCAACATCACGCTCACCCGCTCGTGCAGCTTGGTGGGCTTCAGGTCCAGGATGCGCTGCTTGCCGTTGGTGGCCGCGCCGCCTGCCTGCTCGACCAGCCAGCTCATCGGGTTGGCCTCGTACATCAGCCGCAGCTTGCCGGCCTTCTCGGGCTCGCGCTTGTCCCACGGGTACATGAACACGCCGCCGCGCATCAGGATGCGGTGCACGTCGGCCACCATGCTGGCAATCCAGCGCATGTTGAAGTCCTTGCCGCGCGGGCCTTCCTTGCCGGCCAGGCATTCGTCGATGTAGCGCTTCACGGGCTCGTCCCAGTGGCGCATGTTGCTCATGTTGATCGCAAATTCCTTGGTGTCGGCCGGAATCTGGATGTCTTCCTGCGTCAGCACGAAGCTGCCTTGCTCGCGGTCGAGCGTGAACATGGCCACGCCGTTGCCCACGGTCAGCACCAGCGTGGTCTGCGGGCCGTAGATGCAGTAGCCCGCAGCCACCTGCTGAGTGCCGGCCTGCAGAAAGTCGGCCTCCTGCACGCCGGGGGTGTCGTCGGGCTTCTTCAGCACGCTGAAGATGGTGCCGATGCTCACGTTCACGTCGATGTTGCTGCTGCCGTCCAGCGGGTCGAACATCAACAGGTATTCGCCCTGCGGGTAGCGGTTGGGCACCACGTGGATGGTTTCCATCTCTTCGCTGGCCATGGCCGCGAGGTGGCCGCCCCATTCGTTGGCCTCGATGAGCACTTCATTGGCGATGATGTCCAGCTTCTTCTGGATCTCGCCCTGCACGTTCTCGCTCTCGGCCGTGCCGAGCACGCCGCCCAGCGCGCCCTTGTTGACGGCCTGGCTGATGCTCTTGCACGCGCGGGCCACAACTTCGAGCAGCAGGCGCAGCTGGCCGGGAATGAGGCCGTCGGCGCGCTGTTGTTCGACGAGGTAGCGGGTGAGGGAAATCTTCTGTTGTTGAGCCATGTGCTTTTCGTGTTCCTTGCTTGATAGCGAGCTTGCTGCTTGATCAGTTACCGGCCAGCGCACGGGTAACGACTTCGTGGGTGTCCTTGCTGAGGTCCGGCTTGGCGGCCACGCGGGCGATGGCTTCGCGCGCGGCGCTGCGGTACGGCTCGGCCAGCTTGCTCCAGCGGTCGAGCGCGCGCGCCAGGCGTGCGGCCACCTGCGGGTTGATGGCGTCCAGCTCGATCACGCGATCGCTCCAGAACACATAGCCGGCCGCGTCGGGGCGGTGGAAGGCGCCGGGGTTCGCGCTGCAGTAACTGAAGATCACGCTGCGCGCGCGGTTCGGGTTCTTGAGCGAGAAGTCCGGGTGCTTCATCAGCTGCTTGACCAGCGGCAGGATGTCGCCGCCGCGGTCGCTGGCGCCGGCCTGCAGCGAGAACCACTTGTCGATGACCAGCGCCTCGTCCTTGAAGATGGCGTGGAACCGCGCGAGCGCCTGCGCCGCGAGCGTGTGGCCCGACGACACGAGCGCGTTGAGCGCGTTGAAGCGGTCGGTCATGTTGCCCGCGTCCTTGAAGCGCTGCAGCGTCTTGCCGGGCCACACGGTGTCGCCCGAGGCACGCGCCGCCAGGCACAAAAAGTTGAGTGCCATGCCGGCCAGCGCGCGGCGGCCCGAGGAGGTCGGGTCGGGCGTGTAGGCGCCGGTGTCGTGGTTCTCTTCGTACACCTGTTCCCAGTCGGCAAAGAGGGCGGTGGCGAGCTGGGCGCGCATGGCTTCGCGCACCAGGTGCACGCGCTGCGGATCGACCACGTCGAGCTGTTCGGCGATGTAGGTTTCCGACGGCAGCGTGAGCACCAGTTCCTTGAAGGCGGCGTCGAGCTGCGGGTTGCGCAGCACGCTGCGCATGGCGTCGATGTAGGCGTCGTTCAGCACCGGGGTGGTGTCGGTCGCAAGGGCGGCAATGCCCTGCAGCGCGGCGCGCAGGCCCAGGCGTTGGCCGGCTTCCCAGCGGTTGAACGGGTCGGGGTCGTTGGCCAGCAGGGTGAGCAGCTGGGCGTCGGTGTATTCGAAGTCGAGGATCACCGGCGCGCTGAAGCCACGCAGGATCGAAGGCACGGGCTCGGCGTCGAGGCCGACAAAAGTGATCTGCTCGCCGGCGCGCGAGAGCACCAGCGTGCGGGTGCCGCGGGTCACGTCGCTTTCGCCTTCGATCTGCACCGGGAGTTCGCGCCCGTTGGCATCGAGCAGGCCGATGTTCAGCGGAATGACGAAGGGCTCCTTCGTCGGCTGGCCCGGCGTGGGCGGGCAGCTTTGCACCACGCTCAGCGTGTAGCTGCGGTTCTGCGCGTCGTACACGCCGTGCGCCGCAAGGCGGGGCGTGCCGGCCTGGCTGTACCAGCGCTTGAACTGGGGCAGGAGGCGCGACAGTTCCGAATCGGGGTTGGCGTCGGCAATGGCCTGCGCAAAGTCGTCGCAGGTCACAGCGTGGCCGTCGTGGCGCTCGAAGTAGAGGGTGATGCCCGCCTCGAAGCCCTTGCGGCCGACCAGCGTCTGCATCATGCGAACGACCTCGGCACCCTTTTCATAGATGGTGACGGTGTAGAAGTTGCTGATCTCGATGTAGCTGTCGGGCCGCACCGGGTGGGCCATGGGGCCGGCGTCTTCGGGGAACTGGGCGGTGCGCAGCACGCGAACATCTTCGATGCGCTTCACGGCGCGGGCCGAGGCGTCGGCGCACAGGTCCTGGCTGAACTCCTGGTCGCGGAAGACGGTGAGGCCTTCCTTCAGCGAAAGCTGGAACCAGTCGCGGCAGGTCACGCGGTCGCCGCTCCAGTTGTGAAAGTACTCGTGGCCGACCACGCTTTCGATGTTGCTGTAGTCCGCATCGGTGGCGGTGGCCTGGTTGGCCAGAACGTACTTCGTGTTGAAGATGTTCAGGCCCTTGTTCTCCATCGCGCCCATGTTGAAGTCGCTGGTGGCAACGATCATGAAGCGGTCCAGGTCCAGCGGCAGGCCGAAGCGGGTCTCGTCCCACAGCACAGAGTGGATGAGCGAGTTCATCGCGTGCTCGGTCTTGTCGAGGTCGCCGGCGCGCACGTACACCTGCAGCAAATGCTCCTTGCCGTTGCGCGCGGTGATGCGCTGCTCGCGCGCCACCAGCTTGCCGGCCACCAGGGCGAACAAATAGCTGGGCTTGCGGAACGGGTCGACCCATTTCGCGAAGTGGCGGCCTTCGGGCAGCTCGCCCTGCTCGACGAGGTTGCCGTTCGACAGCAGCACCGGGTACGCGGCCTTGGCGGCGCGCAGCGTCACGGTGTAGGTCGCCATCACATCCGGGCGATCCAGGAAATAGGTGATGCGGCGAAAGCCCTCGGCCTCGCACTGCGTGAAGAAGGTGTCTTCGCTCACGAACAAGCCCATCAGCTTGGTGTTCTTGATGGGGCAGCAGGTGGTGAAGATCTCGAGCTCGAAGTCGCCTTCTTCCGCGTAGGGCAGGCCGTCGATGACGAGCTGGTCGCCTTCCATGCGGAACGAGGCGCCCTGGCCGTTGACGAGCACGCGCGCGAGGTTGAGCTCGTCGCCATCGAGCCGCAGCGGCTGGATGGGCGCGTCGGGGTTGCGGCGCAGCCGCATGCGGTTGAGCACGCGGGTCTTGGCGGGGTCGAGGTCGAAGGTCAGGTCGACGGTGTCGATCCAGTAGCCCGGGGCGGCATAGTCTTCGCGTCGAATGGCAATCGGTTGGCCTTGGCCATCACGAATATGAGGCAGCATCATCGAGTGTCTCCAGAAAATTCGAACAGGCGAGTTCGTTGTAGTCGCGAACCGCGGCAATGACATGGGGGCCGGCAAGCTCGGCGGCGGTATGGGTGCTGCACACGGCCACGGCACGCATGCCGCCGCGGCGGGCGGCCTCGATGCCGAAGGGGGCGTCTTCAAAAACGATGCAGCGCTCGGGCGCCACGCCGATGCGGCGCGCGGCTTCCAGGAAGATCGCAGGTGTGGGCTTGCCCGTGAAGCCTTCGTCGCCGCCGACGATGGCCAGCGGCAGCGGGTCCATCTTCAGGCGCGACATGGCGAACTCGATGTTGTGCTTGTCGCCCGCGGTGCCCACCGCCACCTTCAGGCCGCGCGCAACGGCGGCCTTGGCGAAGGCGGTGAAGCCCGCGACCTCTTCGAACTTGTCATGGAAGAGCTCGCGGTAGATCTCTTCCTTCTCGTGCACCATGGCCTGGCATTCGGCATCGGAGAGCTCCCGCTCGAACAGCTGGCGCATGCTCTCGGTGCCGGTGCGGCCGGTGGTGCGCGCGAGGATCTCGCTCACGTCGAGCTTCACGCCGTGGCGCTCCGCGAACGTCACCCACGAGCGCGCATGCCAGGGCATGGATTCGATCATGGTGCCGTCCATGTCGAAGATGAGGGCTTCGACTCTGCCGTTCTTCAGGCTCATTGGGTTTACACGCCTTGCTTCAGTGAGGCTTCGATGAACACGTCGAGATCGCCATCGAGCACCTTCTGCGTGGCCGAGACTTCGACGTTGGTGCGCAGGTCCTTGATGCGGCTGTTGTCCAGCACGTAGCTGCGGATCTGGTGGCCCCAGCCCACGTCGGTCTTGCTGTCCTCGAGCTTCTGCTGCTCTTCCTGGCGCTTGCGCATCTCGTGGTCGTACAGGCGCGAGCGCAGGCGCTTCCACGCCACGTCGCGGTTGCTGTGCTGGCTGCGGCCGTCCTGGCACTGCACGACGATGCCGGTCGGAATGTGCGTCAGGCGCACGGCCGAGTCGGTCTTGTTGATGTGCTGGCCGCCCGCGCCGCTGGCACGGAAGGTGTCGGTGCGCACGTCCGAAGGGTTGATGTCGATCTCGATCGAATCGTCGATTTCCGGGTACACGAAGATGCTGGCGAAGCTGGTGTGGCGCCCGCCCGACGAGTCGAACGGCGACTTGCGCACGAGGCGGTGCACGCCGGTCTCGGTGCGCAGCAGGCCGAAGGCGTAGTCGCCCTCGACCTTGATGGTCGCGCCCTTGATGCCGGCGGTGTCGCCAGGCGTTTCGTCTTCGATCTGCGTCTTGAAGCCCTTGCGCTCGGCGTACTTCAGGTACTGGCGCAGCAGCATGCTGGCCCAGTCGCAAGCCTCGGTGCCGCCGGCGCCGGCCTGGATGTCGACGAAGGCGTTGAGCGGGTCGGCCGGGTTGTTGAACATCCGGCGGAATTCGAGCTGCTTGATGTCGGCTTCGAGTGCGGTGGCGTCATCGGAGATGGACTGCAAGCCGTCCATGTCGCCTTCTTCCTTCGACATCTCGAAGAGCTCGGAGTTGTCCGAAAGGCCATTGGTGAGCCGGTCGAGCGTGACGACCACGTCGTCGAGCGACTTCTTTTCCCGGCCCAGTTCCTGGGCCTTCTTGGGGTCGTTCCAGACGTTCGGGTCTTCGAGCGATGCGTTGACTGTCCTCAGTCGTTCAGCTTTGGCATCGTAGTCAAAGATACCTCCGTAAATCGACCGTGCGGGCGCTCAGGTCCGCGAGCATTGCGCCGATTTGGTTGATCTGTTCTGCGTCCATGGGGTGTCCTGACTGGGTGAGGTTGGTGTTCGGGGAACCGGGTATTTTCTCACGCTCGGGAGACCGGTCCTGCAGAGCCCCTGTATTGCTCCTTCCCCCTCTGGGGGAAGGTTGGGATGGGGGCGCGCGGCTTCAATGCCATCAGGGTGTTCGAGGCCGTCGTGCCCCCACCCCAACCCTCCCCCGGGAGGGGAAGGCGCCGGACAAGAAAAAGCCCCCTGGGCGCGTCGCGCGCACACAGGGGGCAAGGGGAAGTCTGTGTTCGGGCGGATCAGAACGCCGGCACGAGCGAACCCTTGAACTGCGTTTCGATGAAGCTCTTCACCTCCGGCGACTGGTAGGCGGCCACGAGGCGCTTGGCCCAGGGCTTGTCCTTGTCGGCGCGGCGCACTGCGATCAGGTTGGCGTACGGGCTCTTCGGCGATTCCTTGATCACCGCATCCTTGTTGAGCGACAGGCCCGCCTTCTCGGCGTAGTCGTTGTTGATGGAAGCGATGGTCAGGTCATCGAGCGAGCGCGGCAGTTGGGCCGCGTCGAGCGCCACGAGCTTGAGCTTCTTGGGGTTCGTCACCACGTCCAGCGGGGTGGCGTTGTTGTTCTTCACCGCCTCGGGCTTCAGCGTGATGAGGCCGGCCTGTTGCAGCAGCAGCAACGCGCGGTTGCCGTTCGACGGATCGTTCTGGATGCCGACCGAGGCGCCATCGGGCAACTGGTCGATGGACTTGATCTTGCGCGAGTAGAAGCCCAGCGGCGCGGTGATGGTCAGGCCCACGGGCACGATGTCGAAGCCGCGCGCCTTGTTCTGGTTGTCGAGAAAGGGCTGGTGCTGGAACGCGTTGGCGTCGAGGTCGCCCGAGGCGAGCGCCGCGTTGGGCAACTGGTAGTCGTTGAACACCACGACCTGGATGTTCAGGCCGTCCTTGGCGGCGACCTTTTTCACCACCTCGAAGATCTGCTCGCCGTTGCCGACGGAAACGCCGACCTTGAGCGTGTTCTTGTCTTGTGCGAAGGCGGTGCTGCCGGCGAAAAGGGCGGTGGCCAGTGCGGCGAGGGCCAGGGTGCGGCGGCGGAAAGTGCTGTGCATGTTGTTGCGCGAAATCAAAAAAAGAAGGCGCGAATGTGGCATCGCCCGCCTCGTTTGGGAACGAACCAATGCGCATATCGATATGGCGTTGGCCGCAGGCGTTTTGAAATGCTTATGCGTTTTCATGCATAAGCAAGCGAGGATTTGTTCGTTCCCTTTTGGCGCCTTTCTTTTCATACTCGGCACCTTTTTGCGAACTCCGCGACCAGCTTTCACGCTGGCTGCGCCTCCTTTCCATGACCAACCATTCGCCTGATACGGCCCGCGGCGACGCGGAGCAGCCGGTCATCCGTCTTCAATCGGTGCAGAAGTCCTTCGCCCTGCCCAGCGGCGAGGTGTTCGACGCCGTGCAGTCGCTCTCGCTCGACATCCACCAGGGCGACGTGTTCGGCCTGATCGGCAAGAGCGGCGCCGGCAAGTCGACCTTGCTGCGCCTCATCAACCTGCTGGAGCGGCCCGATGCGGGCAAGGTCTTCGTCGGCGGGCGCGACCTCACCACGCTCTCGCGCCGCGAGCTGCGCGACACGCGCCAGAACATCGGCATGATCTTCCAGCAGTTCAACCTGCTGCAGAACGCCACGGTGTTCGACAACGTGGCCTTCCCGCTGAAGATCCACGGCCGCCATTCCAAGGCCGAAATCGACACGCGGGTGCGCGAATGCCTCGACCTCGTGGGCCTCGCCGAGAAGATCGACACCTACCCGGCCCAGCTCTCCGGCGGCCAGAAGCAGCGCGTGGCCATCGCCCGCGCGCTGGCACCGCGCCCGCAGGTGCTGCTGTGCGACGAGCCCACCTCTGCACTCGACACGGAAACCACCCGCGCGCTGCTCGAGACGCTGCGCGACATCAACCAGAAGATCGGCGTGACCATCGTGATCGTGACGCACGAGCTGTCGGTGGTCGAGGTGCTGTGCCGCAACGTGGCCATCCTCGAGAAGGGCCGGCTGGTCGAGCAGTTCGCTGTCGATGCGCCGAGCGAAGAGCGCAAGACCGCGCTGGGCCGCGAGATCGACGAGCTGGTGCGCCGCCGCGAGCGCGAGGCGCGCCTGCCGGTCGAGCCGCGGTCCGCATCCGCCGCACGCAATGCAGAGGAGGTGGCCTATGTTTGAGAACATCGCCCCCATCCTCCCCGAGCTCTGGACTGCCACGGGCCAGACTTTCATGATGCTGGCCATCGGCCTTTCGGCCGCGGTGCTGATCGGCGGGCCGCTGGGCATCCTGCTGTTCCTGCTGGGGCCGGGCCAGTCGCTGGAGAACAAGCCGGCGTTCCTGGTGCTGAACTGGATCGTGAACACCGTCCGTTCCTTCCCTTTCATCATCCTGCTGGTGGCGCTGGTGCCGTTCACGCGAATCATCGCGGGCACCTCCATCGGGCCGCTCGCGGCCGCGGTGCCGCTGTCGTTCGCGGCCATTCCGTATTTCGCGCGACTGGTGGACCAGTGCCTGCGCGAAGTGCCGCGCGGCGTGATCGAGGCGGCGCATGCCATGGGTGCTTCGGAGCTGCAGATCGTCTGGCGCGTGCTGGTGGTCGAGGCGCGCTCGGGCCTGGTGCTCGCGCTCACGGTGCTGGCGGTGAGCTTTCTCTCGTACTCGGCGATTGCCGGCGTGGTGGGCGGCGGCGGCATCGGCGACCTGGCGATTCGCTACGGCTACTACCGCTTCCAGACCGACGTGATGGTGCTCACCGTGGGGCTGCTCGTGGTGCTGGTACAGATCCTGCAATTCGTGGGGAACACCACGGCGCGCAGGCTGGACAAGCGTTGATTTCCTTCTTTTCTCCCTTTCTCTTTTTTCCTGTTGCTCATTCCATGAAAACCGCATTGCTGCGCCGCTCCGTCCTCGCCATTTCCCTCGTCGCGCTGTCGTTCGGCGGCCTGTCGCTGGCGCAGGCGCAAGACGCCAAGAAGAACCTCGTGATCGGCGGCACCGCCGGCTCGAACATCGACCAGCTGAAGGTCGGCATCGTCCCGATCCTCGAGAAGAAGGGCTACAAGGTGAAGCTGGTCGAATTCAACGACTACGTGCAGCCCAACCTCGCGCTGGCCCAGGGCTCGCTCGACGCCAATTTCTTCCAGCATCAGGTCTACCTGAAGAAGTTCTCGGCCGACCAGAAGCTGGACCTGGCCGAACTGGTGCAGGGCCCGATCGCGCCGCTGGGCGTGTACTCGACCAAGCGCAAGACGCTGGCCGACGTGAAAGAAGGCGACCGCGTGACGCTCCCGAACGACCCGAGCAACCTGGCCCGCGCGCTGGTGTTGCTGGAGCAGAACAAGCTCATCACCATCAAGGCCGGCGTGGACCCGATCCGCGCATCTGAAAAGGACGTGGCCGAGAACCCGAAGAAGCTCAAGTTCATTCCGCTCGAAGCCGCGCAGCTGCCGCGTTCGCTGGGAGACACCGAGTACGCCATCGTCAACGGCAACTTCGCGATCTCGTCGGGCCTGAAGCTCAACGAGGCGGTGGTGCTGGAGAAGACGCCCGACTACTACCTCAATGTGGTCGCGGTGAAGACCGCCGACAAGAACTCGGCCTGGGCCAAGGACATCGTCGAGGCCTACCACTCGAAGGAATTCAAGGCGGTGGTCGACACCAAGTTCCAGGGCTACGCCAAGCCCAGCTTCCTGCAATAGCCAACCTCAACGAAGGACAGCGCCATGCCCGTGCTCGCCGTATTCGATGCCCAAGCCAACTGGCGCGACACGCACGTGTGCGACGGATGGATCACCGAGCATCTGGCCAAGCAGGGCGTGAGTTGGGGGCGGGGCAAGGCGAAGAAGGGGCAGCGCGCGCTCGATGGGGCGGGGCTGTTCTACCTGCCGACTGCCGACGGCTACCTGGGGCTGCTGTTCGAAGGGGGCGAATGGGTTTCCATTCCCTCCGACAAGCCGCATTTCTTCGATGCGGGAGAAGCGGAATCGCTCGAAGGGTTGCCCGCTGCGCTGCCGCTCTTCGAGGCCTTTGTCGAAGAAGTGCTGTCCCTTACCGGGAACGACGCCGACGAGGAGTGAAGGGGGCTCGGGTCTCGAAGGCGTCCGCTCATAAGTTCGACGCCGCGGCCTTCCCCCGGCGGGGAAGAGTGAAAGAAAGACCGGGGCCTCGTGCGTCGTGTTGCTCCTTCCCCCTCTGGGGGAAGGCTGGGATGGGGGCAAGCGGCGCCTGCAAAAGCCATGCACGTGCAAAGGCCGCGTGCCCCCACCCCGGCCCTCCCCCAGCGGGGGAGGGAGAAACACATCAAGCCGCCAGCCGCTGCGCTGTTCGTCCGCCCGGCCGTGCCAGCCCGAGGTGATCGCGCAGCGTGCGCCCCTCGTATTCCGTGCGAAAAATCCCGCGCTTCTGCAGGATCGGCACCACGCCATCGACAAAGTCCTGCAGCCCGTGCGGCAGCGCATCGGGCATCAGGTTGAACCCGTCCGCCGCGCCACCCTTGAACCAGTGCTCGATGTCGTCGGCAATCTGCTCGGGCGTGCCCACGATCACGCGATGCCCGCCGCCGCCCGCGAGTTCGCGGATCAGCTGGCGCACCGTGTAGCCATGCGTGCGGCCGGCCGCGACCACCGCGTTGAAGAAGGTGTGGTTGCCGTTGCCATTGCCGGGAAGCGGCAGGTTGTCGGGCAGGCGCTCGTCCAGCTTCAGGCGGTCGGGCGTGATGCCCAGCGTGCCCGCGATGCGCGTGAGGCTGTAGTCCCACGGAATCAGGTCGACCAGCTCGTCGCGACGACGACGAGCTTCCGCTTCGGTGCCGCCGACGATGGTCGTGAGGCCGGCCAGCACCTTCACCGCATCAGGCCCTCGGCCCAGTTCGGCCGCACGGGTCTTGAGGGCGCGGGCGTAGGCCAGCGATTCCTCGAAAGACTGCGAGGCCGAGAACACGGCCTCTGCGTGGCGCGATGCGAGTTCGCGCCCATCGGCCGAAGCACCGGCCTGCACCAGCACCGGATGGCCCTGCGGTGCACGCGGAAGATTGAGCGGACCCTGCACCGCAAAGTGCTCGCCGCGGTGCGCGATCGCATGCACCTTGGCCGGGTCGATGAAACTGCCCGTGGCCTTGTCGCCGACGAAGGCGTCGTCTTCCCAGCTGTCCCACAACGCCTTCACGATGTCGGCGAATTCCGAGGCGCGGGCGTAGCGCTTCGTGTGGTCGGGCGTGGTGTCGAGGCCGAAGTTGCGGGCCGAGGGCAGGTCGGCCGTGGTCACCATGTTCCAGCCCGCGCGGCCGTTGCTCACGTGGTCGAGCGTCGAGAAACGGCGCGCGATGTTGTAGGGCTCGTTGTAGCTGGTGGAGGCGGTGGCGATCAGGCCGATGTGCGTCGTCGCCGCGGCCACGCAGGCCAGCAGGATGGTGGGCTCCAGCGCGGTGATCGGGCGAAAGTGGATCTGGTCCACGATGGCCGCGTTGTCCGCAAGAAAGATCGCATCGAGCTTCGCGGCCTCCGCGATCTGCGCGGTGCGGATGTAGTGCTGGATGTCGGCGAACGCCCACGGGTCGCTCTCGGGCAGGCGCCAGGCCGAGGGCGCGAAGCCCGAATGCAGGATGTTGACGTTGAGGTGCAGCTGCCTGCGCGGTGCGGTGCTGTTGTTGTTATTGCTCATTGGTTGAAGTAGTCCGGCAGCCTGTAGCCGGCCCACACCGGGTTGGCCTTGAAGAACTTCTGGAACTCGGGCGACTGGTAGGCGGCCACGATGTCCTTCGCGAACTTCGCGTTCTCGTTGCTGCGCTTGACGGCCACCACGTTCACATAGGGCAGCGTCATGTCTTCGAGCTTCAGCGCTTCGGTGAGCTTCAGGCCCGAGGCGACGGCGAAGTTGCCCTGCACGGCGGCGAGGTCGGCATCGGCCAGCGAGCGCGGGGCCTGTGCGGCGTCCAGCGGAACGATCTTCAGGCGCTTGGGGTTGTTGGCGATGTCGCGCTCCGACACGCTCAGCGGGCTCACGCCCGGCTTCAACGTCACCCAGCCGATGGCCGCGAGGATGTTGAGCGCGCGCGCCGCGTTCACCGGGTCGGCGGGCAGCGTGACGGTGGCGCCGTCGGGCACCTTGTCGAGCGACTTGTGGCGCTGCGAGTACAGGCCCATCGGCGGCGTCGGCACATGCACCACGGGCACGAGGTCGAAGCCCTGCTGCTTGTTGGTGGCGTTGAGGTACAGCGTGTGCTGGAAGATGTTGGCGTCGATCTGCCCGCGCTCCACCGCGTCGTTGGGCTGCACGCCCTGGCTGAACTCGACGTACTTGACGGTGTAGCCCAGCTTCTTGAGCTGGGGCTCGATGCCGTTGGTGAAGGCATCGCGGTACGGGCCGGGCATGAAGCCCACGCGCAGGTCGTCGGCGTGAGCGGAAACGTGCAGGAGCAGGCTCAGTGCAAGGCCGCCGAACAGCGGGGCAGAGCGGCGCAGCCACGAGGGCGCGCGCGAAAGGGAAGGCATGACGGCAACTCCGGGAGGCGGCGAAAGGAGTTGGGCACTCTAGGTGGCGGTGCGCGCCGCGCGAACGAAGATTTGCGCGCTTGGATATCCGCTCGACGGATATCGCGGGGCGGGACGATGACAGCGACGGGCTCCCTTTGTAGGATGCCCCCATGACCCAACACATCGGAATCGTCGGCTGCTCCGCCGAAGGCGCATCGCTTTGCTATCAGACCATCTGCGTGGAGGGCGCGAAATTCCTCGGGCCGCACGCGCATCCCGAGGTCTCGATGCATACGCCGTCCCTGTCGGACTACATGGAACACATCTACCGCGACGACTGGCGCGGCGTGGGCGAGGTGATGCTCGCCTCCGCGCACAAGCTCGCGAAGATCGGCGCGGACTTTCTGGTCTGCCCGGACAACACCATCCACCAGGCGCTGCCGTTCATCGAAGGGCGCTCGCCGCTGCCCTGGCTGCACATTGCTGAATGCGTTGCGGAAGAAGCTGTGCAGCGCGGCTTTCGTCGCATCGGCATCACGGGCACGCGCTGGCTGACCGACAGCGAGGTGTATCCCGAGAAGCTTTCGGCGCGCGGCCTGGCATACGTTCGCCCCACCATCGAGGAGCGCGACGAGATCGCCCGGATCATCATGGAAGAGCTGGTCTACGGCGTCTTCAAACCCGAGACCATTGCGACCTTCCAGCGCGTGATGCAGCGCATGAAGGACGAGGAGGGCTGCGACGCGGTGGTGCTCGGCTGCACCGAGATCCCGCTGATCATGAGCGACGCGAATTCGCCGCTGCCGACGTTGGACTCCACGCGGCTGCTGGCGCGTGCGGCATTGCGCCGCGCCACGCAAAAAATCTAGTCCAGGAAGTCTTCGATCAGCCGCGCCACGCGCTGCGGCTGGTCGTGGTGCAGCATGTGGCCCGCGTCGTCCAGGCGTTCGATGCGCACCGAGGGCACGGACTTCAGGCGCTCATGGAATTCATCGAGCGTGTAGCGGCTCTTCCACCAGCCCTGCAGGCTGTCGTCGGAGGCCTCGACCATCAGCGTCGGCGCGGTGATGCGCGCATAGAGCGCGAGGGTTTCATCGACGCGGAAGATGTGCGCGTTGACGATCTTGTGCGCCGCGTCGCCGAGGATCTGCCAGCGCGTGCTGCCGTCGGGCTGCAGGTGGCCGGCCGACCAGTGGCTCGCGAGCCAGTCGGCCTTGTCCTGCGTCAGGCGCGGGTTGGTCTTCATGAGGCGGCGGGCCACCCCGTCCACGGCCGAGTAGCTGGCCAGCGCCTTCTCGTTGCGGTGCAGGCCCTTGAGTTCGTCGATCCACTGGCCGTAGCGGGCGGGCGCTTCCTCGGGCTTGCGAAACGGCATGCCGAAGCCTTCGAGGTTGACGAGGCGGCGAATGCGCGCGGGACGCACGCCGGCGTAGTGCATCGCGACGTTGCCGCCCATGCTGTGGCCGACGAGATCGACCGGCTGTGCGCTGTCGCCCTCGCCGGCGTAATGGTCGAGCAGCCATTCGAGATCGGCGAGGTAGTCGGCCAGCCAGTAGTTGTCGACGCCGCCGCCGTCGGTGAGGCCGAAGCCGCGCCAGTCGGGGGCGATGATGAAGCGGTCTTCGGCCAGCGCATCGACGACGAACTGCCACGAGGCCGCGACGTCCATCCATCCGTGCACCAGCACCAGCGGCGGGCGGTCCGGCGAGGGCTCGCCCCAGAGGCGCACGTGGTAGCTGAGGTTGCGCACGGGCACGAATTCGCTGCGCGAGGGACGGAGGGCTTGGTACATGGGCGTCGATGATAAGGAGCGGGCTGCGTTCGCGCAGTCCGGCAGACGACAGCTCGCGCTCGGGCTTTGGCCGCGCGGCCAGCGCGTTGCGGGGGAGGGCGGTAGCATCCCGCGCATGAAAAAGATCCAACTCGGTCAGAGCGACCTGCACGTCACCCCGATCTGCCTCGGCACCATGACTTTCGGCGAACAGGTGGACGAGCCCACCGCCCACGCCATCCTGAGCCGTTCGCTCGAGCGGGGCGTCGATTTCATCGACACCGCCGAGATGTATTCGGTGCCCACCCGCAAGGAAACCTACAGCGTCACCGAGACCATCATCGGCAACTGGTTTGCCGCCAACCCCGGCGCGCGCCAGAAGCTCGTGCTGGCCACCAAGGTGGCCGGCCCGCTGCGCAACACGCCGTGGGTGCGCGAAGGCGTGGGCATGACGGCCGCGGACATCGTGGCCTCGTGCGAGGCGAGCCTCAAGCGCCTGAAGACCGACACCATCGACCTCTACCAGATCCACTGGCCCGAGCGCCATGTGCCGGCCTTCGGCAACATCTACTACGACCCGGCCAAGGAAGTCACTCAGACCCCGATCCACGAGCAACTGGAGACCTTCGGCAAGCTGGTGAAGGCCGGCAAGATCCGCGCGATCGGCCTGTCGAACGAAACGCCCTATGGTGTGCACGAATTCGTGCGGCTGGCCGAGCAGCACGGCCTGCCGCGCGTGGCGACGGTGCAGAACGTCTACAACCTCGCGAGCCGCGGCGCCGAAAACGGGCTCGACGAGACGATGCATCGGCTGGGCGTGTCGCTGCTGGCCTATTCGCCGCTCGCCTACGGCCTTCTCACCGGCAAGTACGACAAGAGCGGCATCACCGGACCCGACGCGCCCGAGGAAGCGCGCATCACCCGCTACGAGTCGGTGCGCAAGCTGCGCTGGGGCCGCCCCGACGCACTGAAGGCCGCGCGCCTGTACAACCAGCTCGCGCGCGACAACGGCCTCACGCCGACGCAGCTCGCGCTGGGCTTCTGCTACACCAAGTGGCAGGTGGCGAGCACGATCATCGGTGTGCGGACGCTGGCGCAGCTCGACGAGGACATCGACGCGTACGGCACCACGCTGTCGCCAGAAATCCTGGCCGAGATCGACAGGATCCGCTGGGACATCCGGGACCCGGCGGCGTGAGCGGCAAGAAGGTCCATGTTTCCGAAACGCCCGCGACACAACTGCTGCGGGCGAACAAGATCGCCTTCACCGAGCATCCGTACGAATACATGGAGCACGGCGGCGCGCAGCGCGGCGCCGAGATGCTCGGGCTCGATCCGTTCACCGTCATCAAGACGCTGGTGATGCAGGACCAGGACGCGAAGCCGCTCATCGTGCTGATGCACGGCAACCGCACCGTGTCGACCAAGAACCTCGCCCGGCAGATCGGCGCCAAGTCGGTCGAGCCCTGCAAGCCCGAGGTGGCGCAGCGGCACAGCGGCTACATGGTGGGCGGCACCTCGCCGTTCGGCACGCGGCGCGAGATGCCGGTCTACGTCGAATCGACCATCCTCGAACTGCCGAAGATCGTCCTGAACGGCGGGCGGCGCGGCTACCTGATCGGCATCGATCCACAGGTGTGCGTGGCGCTTCTGGGGGCTGTGCCGGTGCAGTGTGCGCTGGCAGAATAGCCGCGCCATGACGTCATCGCCCCCTGGTTCCCTTCCGCCCCATTGCGCGGCCAACAAAGGCGGCGGGCCGGTTTTCAAGGTCGGCTTCGAGAACGACAAGGCGCAGTGGACCGAGGTCTTCGATCTCTCCGCGCTTCTGCTCGAGGCGCTGACCGCCCGTGGCTTCAAGGCGGTGAGAGAGCAGGAGGGCTGGCTCCTTCTGCCCGATGAAGGGCTCTGGCTGTGGCCGCAGATCGCGAGCTACCACCCCACGGACGATGGCAGCGTGCGCACCTCCACCACCATCGAAGTGGCGCATGCCAGCCTGCTGCCGGCCGGCACCTTCGAGTACCAGCATTCGTATGGCGACGACATCGCGGCATCGCTGACCCGGGGCTTCGATCTCTGGGCACAGGTCGACCTGGTCGTGTTCGAGGACGCGCTGAGCGCCGAGCTGGCCCATTGCACTTCGCTGCAGATGCAATGGGAGCCCGAGAAGGGCCAGGCCCACAGCCGGCAGCGGCGCGTGCTGTTCGGGCCGGTCGCGCACCAGGCCGAGCGCAACGCGACCGAGGAAGAAGAACACCCGTTCTGCCCTTGCTGCCTCTTCACCAACACCTGGGACGCCTACAAGCCGCAGATCGAATCCGATGGCGTCTACGGCCTTCGCCTCTACGCCGCGCGCGATGCGCAAGGCGAGGTGCAGGCCGATTGCCGCGTCAACGGCGAGGACTGGCCCGCGGGTGCGGAGGCTTTGCGCGCCTATGTGGCGCAGTGGCCCGACCGGGGCTTCGAGTTCCGCAAGCAGTACGTTGTGATCCAATCGCCGCCCGAGACCTGAAGACAGCGCACGCCGTCTTCATCCGATAAAAACAACCGTCCCCGCGGAGCGCCCCCTTGAGCTTTCATCTGCCATCCCTCATCGCCATCGTGGCGTCGTACCTGATCGGCTCGCTGTCTTTCGCGGTCATCGTGAGCAAGTCGCTCGGCATGGCCGATCCGCGCAGCTACGGCAGCGGCAACCCCGGCGCGACCAATGTGCTGCGCTCGGGCAACAAGGGCGCGGCGCTGGCCACGCTGGTGCTCGATGCGGTCAAGGGTTGGCTGCCGGTGTTCTTCATCCGCCACTACGGCGCGCAGTGGGGCCTGGGTGATGGCGTGGCCGCCGTGGCGGGCCTCGCGGCCTTCCTGGGCCACCTGTACCCGGTGTTCTTCGGCTTCCAGGGCGGCAAGGGCGTGGCCACCGCGGCGGGCGTGCTGGTGGGCATCGCGCCCTGGCTGGGCCTGGCGACCGGTGCCACCTGGCTGATCATCGCGGTCTTCTTCCGTTATTCGTCGCTGTCGTCGCTGGTGGCGGCCTTCTTTGCGCCGGCCTATTACCTCTTGGGCGGAAACATTGCGTGGCCGCTCGACCGCACGGTGCTGATTGCGATCATCATCATGAGTCTGCTGCTGGTCTGGCGGCACCGCGAAAACATCCGCCGGCTCGCGGCCGGCACGGAGTCGAAACTCGGCTCGAAGAAAAAGGCTTGAAGAACACCATGGCAAACATCACCCGCTTTCACGTCGGCCCGCGCCTCTCGGAGACGGCTGTGCATAACGGCACCATCTACCTCGCCGGCCAGGTGCCCGACGACACCTCGCAGGACATCCGCGGCCAGACCGCGCAGGTGCTCGCCATGGTCGACCGCCTCCTGGCCGAGGCCGGCAGCGACAAGTCGCGCATCCTCATGACGCAGATCTTCCTGGCCGACATCACCGACATCACGGCGATGAACGAGGTGTGGGATGCGTGGATTCCGGCCGGCAACACGCCGCCGCGCGCGACGGTGCAGGCCAAGATGGCCAATGCGGCCTACAAGATCGAGATCGTCGTTACCGCTGCTGCGGCCTGACGTTTTTCAGTACCGCTTCTCGAGGACCATCTGGTCCGCGTCGCGGCGCATGGAGAAGCGGTTGATGAAGCTGTTGCCCAGGAGCACGTAGGGCATGGGCTGCTGCGAGACGATGGCGTCGATGTCGTAGACCTCGACATCACCCACGCGCACCGACTGCAGCCGCAACCTGTAGCCCTGGGACACGCCGTTGGCGGTGCTCATCTGGACAGGTTGTCCCTTGCTGTAGTCCAGGCCGATGCGCTGGGCGTCGGCGGCCGACAGCGCAATCGTCGTGGCGCCCGTGTCGAGCATGAACGTGACGGCGCGGCCGTTGATGGCACCCTGCGTCATGTAGTGGCCGCGGCTGTCGGGCGGCAGCACGATGCGGTTGCCGCCACCCCCCGAACTCCCGCCGCCGCCGATGCTCACTGGCGTGTCCATGCGCAGGTTGACGCGCTTGCCTTCGAGTTCGACCACCGCCTGCTCGGCCTGCAGCGACACGAGCTTGACCCCCTGGAAACTCTCGCCGACCGCCACCGTCTTGGGCGGTGCGCCGTTCACGATCAGGATCGCGCGGCTGCCGATGGTGCCGGTGAGCATCACCGAACTTGCAGCGTGCGCCGCCGCCACGGCAGCCAGAAGACACGCTGCCGTCGCAAAGGCGAGGGGTTTCATGAGGATCAGTCGCGGAAGTTGTTGAACGACAGCGGCATGTCGGGCACGTCCTTCTTGATCAGCGCCATGGCGGCCTGAAGGTCGTCGCGCTTGGCGCCGGTGATGCGCACCGCGTCGCCCTGGATCGCGGCCTGCACCTTGAGCTTGCTGTCCTTGACGATGCGGGTGATCTTCTTGGCCTGCTCGCTCTCGATGCCGCTCTTGACCTTGATGACCTGCTTGACCTTGTCGCCGCCCATCTTCTGGACGTCGCCCTTGTCGAGGAAGCGCACGTCGACGCTGCGCTTGGTGAGCTTGCTGCGAAGGATGTCTTCCACCTGCACGAGCTGGAACTCGGCATCGCCGATCATGGTGATTTCCTTGTCCTTGAGGTCGACGGCGGCGGCGGTGCCCTTGAAATCGAAGCGCGTCGCGATTTCCTTGGCGGTGTTTTCGACCGCATTCTTCACTTCGGGCAGATTCGGCTCGCAGACGGTATCGAAAGACGGCATGGGCTCTCCTGAATTCACTTGGGCTGGATGCGACAATTCTCCCATGATCGTGGAGTACAACGTCCCCCTGCAGCCGTACAACAGTTTCGGCATCGTCGCGCGCGCGCAGCGCCTGGCGCGCATCACGGACGAGGCCGACATCGCCGAGCTCCTGGCCGGCCCGGACTGGCAGGGCGCCCCCCGTTTCGTGCTGGGCGGCGGCAGCAACATCGTGCTGACCGGCGACGTCAAGCCGCTGGTGCTCAAGGTGGAAATCAAGGGCCTGCGGCTGGTCGAGGAGACGCCGCGGGCCTGGATCGTGGAAGCCGGCGCCGGAGAGATCTGGCACGACGCCGTCGAATGGATGGTGCGCAACGGCTACCCGGGGCTCGAAAACCTGGCCCTGATCCCCGGCACCGTGGGCGGCTCTCCCGTGCAGAACATCGGCGCCTACGGGGTGGAACTACAGGACCGCTTCGATTCGCTCGACGCCATCGACCTGGACACCGGCCGCAGCTTCACGCTCGATGCGGCCCAATGCGCCTTCGGCTACCGCGATTCGGTCTTCAAGCACGTGCGCAGTGGTCCGAACGACTTCGGCCTCGCGGGCCGGGCGCTCATCACCCGGGTGCGTTTCCGGCTGCCCAAGCCCTGGAAGGCGGTGGTCGGCTACCTCGACCTCGAACGCAAGATGGAAGAAACCGGCAACTTCACGCCGAGCGCCACGGACATCTTCGACTGGGTCTGCGCCATCCGCCGCGCCAAGCTGCCCGACTGGCGCGTGCTGGGCAACGCCGGCAGCTTCTTCAAGAACCCGACGGTCACACCCGAGCAGTGCGCGGACATCATCGCGCGCGATCCCAAGATCGTTCACTACCCGATGGCCGACGGCAGCATCAAGCTGGCGGCCGGCTGGCTCATCGACGCCTGCGGCTGGAAGGGCAAGTCGGTCGGCAATGCCGGTGTGTACGAACGGCAGGCGCTGGTGCTGGTCAACCGCGGCGGCAGCGAGAACCCGGTGACCGGCGGCGAGGTGATGACGCTGGCCAAGGCGATCCAGACCAGCGTGTACGAGCGCTTCGGCATCCGGCTGGAGCCCGAGCCGGTGGTGGTCTGAAAAAGCAATGGATCTCGACTTCCTGCACCTGAACTACCGGCGGCGCATTGCGACGCTGGTGTGGGCGCAGCGCATCGTCATCGTGGCGGGCATCGCCTCGGTGTTTCTGGTGCCTGCGCGCTGGTGGGGATCGGTGCTGCTGTTCCTCGCGGCCTTCTGCTTCGCGGCGCTCCTGAGCCGCATCGAAGTCAGCCTGCGCCGCCAGTTCATCCGCGAGGCGCGGCTGCCGCCCTTTTTGATCGGCAAGCTGCGCGAAGCCCATCCGCAACTGAGCCGCCGCGACGCCGAACTGGTGCTGCGGGGCCTGCGCCAGTTCTTCATGGCGCACCTGCGCAGCGACCGCAAGTTCGTCGCCATGCCCTCGAAGGTGGTCGACACCGCGTGGCACGAGTTCATCCTGCACACGCAGGGCTACCAGAACTGGTGCAAGGCGGCCTTCGGCGGCATGTTGCACCACAGCCCGGCCGAGGTGCTGGGCAAGGACCCCAAGCGCAACGACGGCCTGCGCCGTACCTGGTACTGGGCGTGCAAGGAAGAGAGCATCGACCCGCGCAAGCCGGCGCGCCTGCCGCTGCTGTTCGCGCTGGACATCAAGTTCGCGATTCCCGGCGGCTTTGAATACGTGCCCGATTGCAAGGCGATCGATCGGCACAACGGTTCGACCGCGCAGTGCGGCAGCGAGTTCGGCGAGTCCTCGTCGGATGGCGGCAGTTCGGGCGATGCCGATGGTTTCGGCGGCAGCGAGTCGAGCAGCGGCGGTGATGGCGGGGGCGGGGACTCCGGCGGCAGCGACGGTGGTGGGGGTTGCGGAGGCGGCTGCGGCGGAGGCGGCGGGGACTGAGCCACACACCACGCGACGGCACACCAAAGAAAAACGGGCCCATCGGGCCCATTCGTCATTGAGAGCGCGCTGGCTTACTTGCTGGTCTCGTCGTCGTTCGCCAGCTTGGGCAGCGAGGCGCCCTGGCTCGACGACAGCAGCCCGGTACGGGTGTAGATCGCCAGCTTCTCGCGCGTGTCGATGATGTCGAGGTTGCGCATCGTCAGCTGGCCGATGCGGTCCAGCGGCGTGAACGCGCCTTCGACCTTTTCCATGCTCAGGCGCTCGGGCTTGTAGGTGAGGTTGGGCGACTCGGTGTTGAGGATCGAGTAGTCGTTGCCGCGGCGCAGCTCGACCGTCACTTCGCCGGTGATGGCGCGCGCCACCCAGCGCTGGGCCGTCTCGCGCAGCATGATCGCCTGCGGGTCGAACCAGCGGCCCTGGTAGAGCAGGCGGCCGAGCTTGCGGCCGTGGTCGCGGTACTGCTCGATCGTGTCTTCGTTGTGGATGCCAGTGACGAGGCGCTCATAGGCGATGAACAGCAGCGCGAGGCCCGGGGCTTCGTAGATGCCGCGGCTCTTGGCTTCGATGATGCGGTTCTCGATCTGGTCGCTCATGCCCAGGCCGTGGCGCCCGCCGATGCGGTTGGCTTCCAGGATCAGCTCGACCATGTTCGGGTAGGCCACGCCGTTCAGCGCGACCGGCACGCCTTCCTCGAAGCGCACCGAGACGGTCTCGCGCTTGACCTCGACCTCGTCCTTCCAGAACGCGACGCCCATGATGGGCTGCACGATCTGCATGCCGCTGTTCAGGTGCTCGAGGTCTTTCGCCTCGTGCGTGGCGCCCAGCATGTTCGAGTCGGTCGAATAGGCCTTCTCGGCCGACATCTTGTAGGCGAAGCCGGCCTTCTGCATGAACGCCGACATCTCGGCGCGGCCGCCCAGCTCGTCGATGAAGACCTGGTCGAGCCAGGGCTTGTAGATCTTCAGGCTCGGGTTGGTCAGCAGGCCGTAGCGGTAGAAGCGCTCGATGTCGTTGCCCTTGTAGGTGCTCCCGTCGCCCCAGATGTGGACGTCGTCTTCCTTCATGGCCGACACCAGCATGGTGCCGGTCACCGCGCGGCCGAGCGGCGTGGTGTTGAAGTAGGTGACACCGGCGGTGGTGACATGGAAGGCGCCGGCCTGCAAGGCGGCGATGCCTTCGTTGGCCAGTTGCGCGCGGCAGTCGATCAGGCGGGCGTTCTCGGCGCCGTAGAGCATCGCCTTGCGGGGGATCTCGTCGTAGTCGGGCTCGTCGGGCTGGCCGAGGTTGGCGGTGTAGGCGTAGGGAATCGCGCCCTTGTTGCGCATCCAGTGCAGGGCCGCGCTGGTGTCCAGGCCGCCGGAGAAGGCAATGCCGACCTTCTGGCCGGCGGGAACGTTTTGGAGGATGGTCGACATGTCAGGTCCCGGTTCAGCCGAAATGGCAGATGTAGCTGTAGGGCTCGCCGGTTACCCGGATCTGGAAGCTCGAATTGCCTGGCACGTTGAACTTCTGGCCTGGGCCGGAGGCGACCCATTCACTCGTGCCTGCGAGCAGATATTCGCAGCTGCCGGCGGTGCCTTCCATGATTTCAGGCGCGCCGGTGTTGAAGGTGAGGGTGGACGGCAGGATCACGCCGACCGATTTCTTGGTGCCGTCCGCGAGCGTGAGGCTGTGGCTCACGCACTTGCCGTCGAAATACACATTGGCCTTGGTGGCCACTGCGGCGCTGTTCAGAGTGTCGGTAGTCGTCGTCATTGGGTGGCGCCGGCGCGCGGGCGGTCGGCTAATCGAGGACGCACCGCGCAGGCGGCGCACCCCTCAGGGGTTGGAAAAGTCCTCGATTTTAGGGGCTTGGCCGGCCCCGTCCGCTCAGCGGTGCCAGCCGCCGCGGTAACCACCGTAGCCGCGATAGCCGTAGCCACCGTAGCCGCGGCCGTAGTAGCCGCCGCCCCAGCCGCGCGAGTAGCCCAGGTTCAGCGAGATGCCGACCGGCGGGTAGACGTAGGGCTGCGCGTACGGGTAGGTGTAGGCGGGCTGCACGTAGACCGGCGGCGCATAGATCGGGGCCGGCTGCGCATAGACCGGCGCGCCCTGCCCGGAGACCACCACGCCGGGCTCGGGCACGACGTTGTCCCAGGGGGAGCCGCCGCCCTGTTGGTACTGTTCCTGGTACTGCTGGCCGCCGTTGGCCTCGACCGGGTAGGGCTGCAGCTGCGATTGCGGCTGCACGGGCGCGGTGGTCACGCCGTAGGCGCCGGCCTGGATCGCGATGGTGGCGCCCGGCCGGCTGGTGGTGCGGGTCGTGTACTGGCGGCCCTGGTATTCGTAGGTGACGTTGTAGCTGACGTCGCTGCCGGTCGTCTCGCGGATCGGCGTGGCGGAAATCACCCGGGCCTGGACCACTTGCTGCGCCTGCGCGACGCTGGCGCCCGTGGCCATCAGTCCGACCACCGAAAGCCCCGCGAGGGTGCGAAAAACGTGTCTGTTCATGGTGTTCTCTCCTGCAGATCAGGGTTGGAGGCCGGCCGGAGAGACGGGGTTCCGGGGTTTACACGGCGTTCACAGCCCAGCTTTCGGCGTCGAATCCCGTCGTAACGCCGGTTTTGGCGCCCCAGTTGACCACCGGCCGCTTGATGAGGCTCGGGTTGGCCAGCAGCACGGCGCGGGCCGACGCGGCATCGACCACGCTGTTCTGGGTGGCTTCGTCGAGCTTGCGCCAGGTGGTGCCCCGGCGGTTGACCAGCGCTTCCCAGCCCGGCTTCTTCAGCCACTGGTCGAGTTCGGGCTCGGGCACGCCCTGTTTCTTGAAATCGTGGAAGGTGTAGGCCACGTGGTGTTCGTCGAGCCAGGCGCGGGCGCGCTTGACGGTGTCGCAGTTGGGGATGCCGTATAGGGTTGTCATGGCCGCCATGATGCCGCGCCCGGCAGGTCGGCGACAATGCCGGCCTCCATGGAAACCCTTAACGACTGGCTCGCACGCGCCGAGCAACTCCATCCCAAGAACATCGAACTGGGCCTCGAACGCGCCAAGGAGATGGCCGGGCGCCTCGGCCTGAAATTCGGCTGCCCCGTCATCACCGTGGCGGGCACCAATGGCAAGGGCTCGACCTGCGCCATGCTCGAGTCGATCCTGACGCACGCGGGCTACCGCACCGCAGTGTTCACGTCCCCTCATCTCGTGCGCTTCGAAGAGCGGCTGCGCCTGAAGGGCGAATCGGTCGATGCTTCCAAACTGATAGCAAGCTTCGAAGTGGTGGAGAAGGTTCGCGGCGACATGCCCCTGACTTACTTCGAATTCACCACCCTCGGCATCCTGCACTGCATGATCGAGGAAAAGCCCGATGTGGCGATCCTCGAAGTGGGCCTGGGCGGCCGGCTCGACGCGGTCAACATCATCGACGCCGACTGCGCGGTCATCACCAGCATCGACCTGGACCACATGGAATACCTCGGGCCCGACCGCGAAAGCATCGGCTTCGAGAAGGCCGGCATCCTGCGCGCCGGCAAGCCGGCCATCGTGAGCGACCCGGTGCCGCCGCAGAGCGTGATCGACCACGCGAACGCCATCGGCGCCGACCTCTGGCGCTTCGGGACCGACTTCAACGTGTCGGGCGACAAGCAGCAGTGGGGCTGGTCGGGCCGTGGCAGGCGCTACAGCGGGCTGGCCTATCCGGCGCTGCGCGGCGCCAACCAGCTCATCAATGCGGCGGGCGTGCTCGCGGCGCTCGAGGCGCTGCGCCCGCAACTGCCGATCACGGCGCAGGCGGTGCGCAACGGGCTCGCGATGGTCGAGCTGCCGGGCCGCTTCCAGATCGTGCCGGGCGAGCCCGCGCTGGTGCTCGACGTGGCGCACAACGCGCATGCGGTCGCCGCGCTCGCCGAGAACCTCGATGCGATGGGTTTCTTTCCGACGACGCACGGCGTCTTCGGCGTGATGGCCGACAAGGACCTCGCGCCGATCCTCGCGCGCATCGGCCCGATGATCGACCGCTGGTACTTCACCGACCTGCCCACGCCGCGCGCCGCCAAGGCGGCCGATCTGCTGGCCGCCTGGCAGGCGCAGAACACCCGCGCCGATGCCTCCGGCAGCGTGCACGCGAGCCCCATGGACGCGTTGCGCGCAGCCATCGAGCACGCGGACCCCGCTGATAGAATCGTGGTCTTCGGATCGTTCTTCACCGTGGGTGGCGTGCTCGAAAACGGCACCCCCCGGCTGCAAGCCAAACACCTGTCGCCGGGCGGCTGACCGACAGGTCGACCGCACCACCTGGCATCACCTCGCTGCACTCCTTCAGGGATCGAACTTCATGGCGTTTTTCAAGTTCCGCACGCGCGGCCCACAAGGCAACGAAGGACGCAACGCCCCGGCGGCCGTCCCCGCGGAAAGTGTCGAAACCATGCGTCGGCGCGCGCGCCATCGGTTGCTGGGCGCCGCAGTGCTGGTGCTGGTGGGCGTGATCGGTTTTCCGTTGCTGTTCGATACACAGCCGCGTCCGGTGTCGGTCGACATCCCCATCGAGATTCCGGACCGCAACAAGGTCAAGCCGCTGCCCGTGCCCGCTGCACCGGCAACGACACCCGCAACGAGCAGCGCACCGGTTGCTCCCGACAACAGTTCCCGCGTGGCGGCCGCCTCGTCGGCCGGCGGCATGATCACCGAGACCGCCGACGGTACCGTGATCGACCCCGGCAAGCCGGTGGCCAGCACGTCGCCTGCCGTCGAGGCCAAACCCAAGCCTGAGCCGAAACCCGAACCGAAGCCTGAACCGAAGCCCGAGGTCAAGCCGAAGCCGGAGGCCAAGCCCGAAGTCAAGCCTGAGGCGAAGCCCAAACCGGAGCCGAAACCCAAGCCGGAACCCAAGCCCGCTGCCGCGGCGGACGACGGTGCCCGCGCCCGCGCGCTGCTCGAAGGCAAGCCCGTGACCGCTGTCGCCGCAACGCCCAAGCCCGCTGCCGCCGACGAAGCTGCCGGCCGCTTCATCGTGCAGGTCGGCGCGTTCGCCGATGCCGACAAGGCGCGCGAAGTGCGCCAGAAGCTGGAACGCGCCGGCCTCAAGACCTACGTCCACGTTGCCAAGACGGCCGATGGCGAGCGCACGCGTGTGCGTGTCGGCCCGTTCAGCTCGCGCGCCGAGGCGGACAAGGCGGCGGAGAAGGTCAAGGGCTTGTCTTTGTCGGCCGCGATCCTCACGTTGTAAGCGCAGGCGCTGCTGCCGTGGCCCTGCTCGACTGGATCGCCGTCACGCTCATCGTGGTGTCGATGCTGTTCGGCCTCATGCGGGGCCTGGTGTTCGAAGTGGTTTCGCTGATGGGCTGGGTGGCTGCTTTCATTGCCGCCCAGTGGCTGGCTTCCGATGTGGCGGCGTGGTTGCCGTTCGGCGAGCCGCAGGCGACGTGGCGTTATCCATTGGCCTTCGTGCTGGTGTTCGTGGCGGTGGCGTTCGGCGTGGGGCTCGTGGCGGCGCTCACGCGCAAGCTGATTACCGTCGTGGGCCTTCGGCCCGTGGACCGGATTTTGGGAGCTGCCTTCGGTGCGGCGCGGGGCGCAGTGGCCCTGCTCGTGCTGGCAGTCGTTGTTCATTTGCTGGTGTTGAGCGACAGTGCCTGGTGGCGCGACTCGCTCAGTGCCGGTGTTCTCGATGCGGCATTGCAGGGCCTGAAACCCGCGCTGCCTGAAAAGTTGGCAAGCTACCTGCCCTGAAGGAATCGCTCATGTGTGGAATCGTCGGCGTTGTCAGCAACGCACCCGTCAACCAGTTGCTCTATGACGCGCTGCTGCTCCTGCAGCACCGCGGCCAGGACGCGGCCGGCATCGTGACCTTGCTGGAACGCAAGTTCTTCATGCACAAGGCCAAGGGCATGGTGCGCGACGTGTTCCGCACCCGCAACATGCGCGCGCTGCCGGGCAACGTGGGCCTGGGCCAGGTCCGCTACCCGACCGCCGGCAACGCCTACAGCGAAGAAGAGGCGCAGCCCTTCTACGTGAACGCGCCCTTCGGCATCGTGCTGGTGCACAACGGCAACCTGACCAACGCGCACGCGCTGCGCTCGGAGCTGTTCTCCACCGACCACCGCCACACCAACACCGAGAGCGATTCGGAAGTGCTGCTCAACGTGCTCGCGCACGAACTGGAGCGCTCGTCGCGCGGCGTGCCGCTGCATCCGGCCGAGGTGTTCGCCGCGGTCAAGAACATGCACAAGCGCCTGCGCGGCTCGTATGCCGTGGTGTCGCTGATCGCCGGCCACGGCCTGCTCGCCTTCCGCGATCCGTACGGCATTCGCCCGCTGTGCATGGGCCGCAATGCGAAGGACGGCACCGTCATGGTGGCCAGCGAATCGGTCGCGCTCGAAGGCTCCGGCCATGTGTTCGAGCGCAACATCAACCCCGGCGAAGCGGTGTTCATCGACCTGGAAGGCAATGTCCATTCGATGCAGTGCGCCGAGGCGCCCACGCTGAACCCGTGCATCTTCGAGTTCGTGTATCTCGCGCGTCCGGACTCGGTGCTCGACGGCATCTCGGTCTACCAGGCGCGCCTGAACCTGGGCGAGACGCTGGCCAAGCGCGTGGTCTCCACCGTGCCGCCGAACCAGATCGACGTGATCATCCCGATTCCCGAATCGAGCCGCCCGAGCGCCACGCAGCTCGCGCACCTGCTGGGCGTGCCGTACCGCGAAGGCTTCGTGAAGAACCGCTATGTGGGCCGCACCTTCATCATGCCGGGGCAGGGCGTGCGCAAGAAGTCGGTGCGCCAGAAGCTCAACGTGATCGCCAGTGAGTTCAAGGGCCGCAACGTGCTGCTGGTCGACGACTCCATCGTGCGCGGCACCACCAGCCGCGAGATCGTGCAGATGGCGCGCGATGCCGGCGCACGCAAGGTCTACCTTGCCAGCGCCGCGCCGCCGGTGCGCTACCCGAACGTCTACGGCATCGACATGCCGACCAAGGACGAGCTGGTCGCGCACGACCGCACCGTCGAGGAGATCCGCGAGCTGATCGGCTGCGACGCGCTGATCTACCAGGACGTCGATGCCATGAAGCGCGCCATCGGCTCGCTCAACAGCAAGCTCGACGGCTTCGACGCCTCGTGCTTCGACGGCGTGTACGTGACCGGCGACATCGACACCGATGCGATCTCGCGCATGAACGGCAACCGCCCCCGCATCGAAGAGACCGAAGAAGATTCTTCGCGCCTCGCGCTCCCCAACCACAGCGAGTGAGAGCTGAAGTGACCGACGAACGAACCCTGCCACCCGGACTGCACCGCGACACGCTCGCGCTGCGCACCGGGCTGGCACCCAGCCAGCATGGCGAGCATTCCGAAGCGCTGTTCCTGACCAGCGGCTTCGTGCAGCCCGACGCCGAGACCTCGGCACGCCGCTTCGCCGGCACCGAGCAGGGCTTCACCTACTCGCGCACCTCCAACCCGACGGTGACCAGCTTCGAGCAGCGCCTGGCTGCGCTCGAAGGCACCGAGGCCGCCATCGGCGCTTCGACCGGCATGGGCGCGATCCTCATGATGTGCATGGGCCTGCTCAAGGCCGGTGACCATGTGATCTGCTCGCGCTCGGTGTTCGGCTCCACGCTGAACCTGTTCGGCAAGGAGTTCGCCAAGTTCGGCGTCGAGACCACCTTCGTCTCGCAGACCGACGTGGCCGAATGGCGCGCGGCGATCAAGCCGAACACCAAGCTGCTGTTCGCGGAGACGCCGACCAATCCGCTCACGGAAGTCTGCGACATCAAGGCACTCGCCGACCTGGCCCACGGCGCCGGTGCGCTGCTCGCGGTCGACAACTGCTTCTGCACGCCTGCGCTGCAGCGGCCGGTCGAGCTGGGCGCCGACCTCATCATCCATTCGGGCACCAAGTACCTCGACGGCCAGGGCCGCGTGATGGCTGGCGCGATCTGCGGTCCGTCGAAGCTCATCGTCGATGTGTTCGGCCCGATCGTGCGCACCGCCGGCATGGCGCTGTCGCCGTTCAATGCATGGGTCGTGCTCAAGGGCATGGAAACGCTCGGCATCCGCATGAAGGCGCAGTGTGCGAACGCGCTGGCCGTGGCGCAGTGGCTCGAGCAGCAGCCCGGCATTGCGCGTGTGTACTACCCCGGCCTCGCGTCGCACGGGCAGCACGAACTGGCGATGCGCCAGCAGTCGGGCCAGGGCGGGGCGGTGGTGTCGTTCGACGTGGTCGGCGACACGCCCGAAGCCGCGCGCGCCAACGCATTCCACGTGATCAACAGCACGCGCGTGGTGAGCATCGCCACCAACCTCGGCGACACCAAGACCATCATCACGCACCCCGGCACGACCTCGCACGGCCGCCTCACCGAAGTGCAGCGCCAGGCGGCGGGCATCAGCCAGGGGCTGATCCGCCTTGCGGTCGGCCTCGAGTACATCGACGACATCACGGCCGACCTTTCGCGCGGCCTGAGCACACTGAATACCTGAATCGATTTCATGACCGGCAAAGTTCGCACCCGCATCGCTCCGTCTCCCACCGGCTTCCTTCACCTGGGCACGGCCCGCACTGCCCTCTATTCGTGGGCCTATGCGCGCCACCATGGCGGCGAGTTCGTGCTGCGCATCGAGGACACCGACGTGGCCCGCTCCACGCAGGATTCGACCGACCAGATCCTCGCCTCGATGCACTGGCTCGGCCTCGACTACGACGAAGGCCCGATCTACCAGATGCAGCGTCTGGAGCGTTATCGCGAAGTCATCGCGCAGATGCTCGCGGCCGGCACGGCCTACCACTGCTACTGCACGCCGGCCGAGCTCGACGAGATGCGCGAAGCGCAACGCGCGCGCGGCGAGAAGACGCTGTACGACCGCCGCTGGCGCCCCGAGCCGGGCAAGGTGCTGCCGCCCGTGCCCGAAGGCGTGCCGCCGGTGGTGCGCTTCTGCAATCCGCCCGAAGGCGACGTGACGTGGAATGACCTCGTCAAGGGCGAGATCACCATCAACAACCGCGAGATCGACGACCTCATCATCCTGCGGCCCGACGGCGTGCCCACGTACAACTTCGCGGTGGTGGTCGACGACTGGGACATGAACATCACGCACGTGTTCCGCGGCGACGAGCACATCAACAACACGCCGTGGCAGATCAACATCTTCCGCGCGCTCGGCGCACCGCTGCCCCAGTTTGGCCATGTGCCGGTGATCCTGGGCGACGACGGGCAGAAGCTGTCGAAGCGCCGTGGCGCGGTGAGCGTCACTGCCTACGAAGAGAACGGCTACCTGCCTGAAGCGATGCTGAACTACCTCGCGCGCCTGGGCTGGAGCCACGGCGACGACGAGCTCTTCACGCGCGAGCAGATGGTGAGCTGGTTCGACGGTTCGCACCTCTCCAAGAGCCCCGCGCAGTGGGATGCGGCGAAGCTCGCATGGGTCAACGCGCAGTACATCAAGGCCAAGGCCGATGCAGAACTCGCGCCGCTCGTGGCCGCGCAACTGAAGAAGCGCGGCATCGAGGCCGACGATCGGCTCGCTGCCATCTGCGCGCTCTTCAAGGACCGCTGCGAAACCACGGTCGCGCTGGCGGACTGGGCCGCCGCGTTCTACACGGACGTGACGCCCAGCGATGCCGATCGCGCGCAGCACGTCACCGATGCGGTGAAGCCCGTCATCGCGACGCTGGCCGAGAAGCTCGCGAGCGTGACGTGGGAAAAAGTTTCGATCGCCGCGGCCATCAAGGAAGTTCTGGCCGCGCATTCTGTGAAAATGCCCGTGTTGGCCATGCCGGTTCGCGTCCTCGTGATGGGAACACCGCAGACGCCATCCCTCGATTCGGTGCTCGCCATCTTTTCTCGCGAAAAAGTTGTGGAGCGTTTGAAAAGGGCCTGATTTTTCGGTCTATAATTTGAGGCTCGACACCGACACACGGTAATTCTGAAAAGAAGAGCCTGAATGTCAAAGAGGGGGTATAGCTCAGCTGGGAGAGCGCTTGCATGGCATGCAAGAGGTCATCGGTTCGATCCCGTTTACCTCCACCATCAAAAGTGTCGAGAAGAAGATAAGTGCTGATCGCAGCACGGTTCCTAAGGTTTTGACCCTATCGTCTAGAGGCCTAGGACACCACCCTTTCACGGTGGCTACCGGGGTTCGAATCCCCGTAGGGTCGCCAGTTTCATGCAAGTGAAGCAGGCACAAGTCGTCAGCACTTGGCTCCGCAAGGAGTGAACGTTGTCTACCAGGAGTGGTAGTTCAGTTGGTTAGAATACCGGCCTGTCACGCCGGGGGTCGCGGGTTCGAGTCCCGTCCACTCCGCCAGATAAAACCCCTCGCAGCTTTCGAGCTTCGAGGGGTTTCCTCTTTGTGGGTTGCCCTGGTTGCAGGCCATGCGCATGGACCTTCGCGTGCAGGCGATCCGAGGTCCTAGGTCTGCATGTACGCGTCGGCCAGGTCGCTGTCCGGCTGCGGCTCGCCCATCATTTCGCGCAAGGTCGATTCGATCGTGTTCGACATGGCATCCAGCGCCAGGTCGTTGGGCGCGGTGCCGAACGGTTCCTCGATCTCTGCTCCCAATGCTTCCAGTGCGAAGAAGGTGTAGGCGATGAAGGTGACCACCACGGGCGTCATCGGGCCGATCGCATCCACCAGCCCGAAGGGCAGCAGCACGCAATAGAGGTAGATGGTGCGGTGGATGATGACCGAGTACGTGAACGGGATCGGCGTGCTCGCGATGCGTTCACAGCCGCCCAGTGCCTCCGTCAATCGCCCCAGTGGAAGCTCCATCGCCTGGACCAGGACCGGCTCCAGCCGGCCTTGCCTGCGCAGATCGCGCAGCCACTCCCCGACCATCAACAACAGCATCGCCGGCTTGAAGCGCGCGGCCTGAAGGCGCTCGCAGTCCTCCGGCGGCAGCAGGCGCGCGAGATCGGCGCCGGGGTCGCTGCCGCGCAGCTGGTGGCGCAGCGCATGCACGAATGCGATGAGCCGCGCGACCGGCAGGCCGACGCCATCGGGCGCATCGGCCAGCGTGAGCAGCTGTCGCACCAGCGTGCGCGACTCGTTGAGCAGCGAGCCCCACAGCGTGCGCGCCTCCCAGTAGCGCGAGTAGCTCGTGCCGTTGCGAAAGCCCAGGAAGATCGCCAGCGTGAGTCCGATGAGCGAGAAGGGCACGAAATTGAGCGGCACCTTCCACTGGAACAGGCGGCCGTGGAGCACCGTCACGAGCACGGCGAAGGCGGTGGTCCACAGCAACTGCGGCGCGATGTCCTGCAGGACCGAGCCACGCCATACGAAGAGCATGCGCAGCCAGTGGGGGCGGGGTCGAACGATCATCGTATGGCAATTATCCGCGTCCATTCCTTGGTCGAGGAGGTGGTCAATGCCTTCTTGAAATTAGAAGGTAAAGGTGAATCTGAGCCCGGGATTCTCACAATCTCTCTCGGAGGGGCGGCTTGCAGTCCTGCTGATAATTGCAAGGCGAAGTACGTGCGAACCCCCATCTGCGGCACGGCTCCTGCTTCTAGACTTATTCGCGAAACAGTCTTGAAGCAGGTATTCGATGCAACAAAGAAAACACAGAATCGCCGTCATCCCGGGTGACGGCATCGGGGTCGAAGTGGTGCCCGAAGGCCTTCGCGTGCTCGATGCGGTGAGCCGCAAGTTCGGCATCGAATTCAGCTTCGATCATTTCGACTGGGGCTCCGACCACTACGTGCGCCACGGGCTCATGATGCCGGCCGACTGGGACGAGCAGATCAAGGGCCACGACGCCATCTATTTCGGCGCCGTCGGTGCGCCCGACAAGGTGCCCGATCACATCGCCGTGTGGGGCCTTCTCATCAAGATCCGCCGCGAGTTCGACCAGTACGTGAACCTGCGCCCCGTGCGCCTGATGCCCGGCGTGCCCGGGCCGCTCGCGCATCGCCAACCCGGCGACATCGACTTTCTCGTGGTGCGCGAAAACACCGAAGGCGAGTACACCTCGGTCGGCGGGCGCCTCTTCGAAGGAACCCCGCGCGAAATGGCGATCCAGGAGGCCGTGTTCACGCGCCACGGCGTCGACCGCATCCTCAAGTACGCCTACGAACTCGCGAGCAAGCGCCCGCGCAAGAACCTCGTGGCAGCGACCAAGTCGAACGGCATCTCGATCACCATGCCGTACTGGGACGAGCGCCTGGCCGAGATGGCCAAGCGCCATCCCGACATCGCCACGAGCAAGTACCACATCGACATCCTGTGCGCGCATTTCGTGCAGCACCCCGACTGGTTCGACGTGGTGGTGGCCTCCAACCTCTTCGGCGACATCCTGTCCGACCTGGGCCCGGCGTGCACCGGCACGATCGGCATCGCGCCGTCGGCCAACCTGAATCCGGAGCGCGCGTTCCCGTCGCTGTTCGAGCCGGTGCACGGCTCGGCACCCGACATCGCGGGCAAGGGCGTCGCCAACCCGATCGGCCAGATCTGGTCGGCCGCACTGATGCTCGACCATCTGGGCAACGGCGACCCCGTGTACGCGCAGGCTTCGGCCGCCGTGCTCTCGGCCATCGAGACCGTGCTGAGCGAAGGCCCGCGCACGCGCGACATGGGCGGCACCGCGAACACGGTCGACGTGGGCCGCGCCATTGCCAGCTGCATCGGATGACGACTCGGCTCCACACGAGGCACAGGGGCAGATAGATGGGCCTCTTCCTGCTCAAGCGCCTGGCAACGCTGGTCGGCACGCTGATCGGCGCGTCGGTCATCGTGTTCCTGGTCCTCGAAATCCTGCCCGGCAACGCCGCGCAGATGCTCATGGGCCCCGACGCCTCGCCCGATGCCGTGGCCGCACTCGCCACGAAGCTGGGTCTCGACCAGCCCGCGTGGACGCGCTACTGGCACTGGATCGGCGGCATCCTCACCGGCAACCTGGGCGACAGCTATGCCTACGGCTCGCCGGTGCTCGACCTGATCCTCGAACGTCTCGCGCTCACCGTGCCGCTGGCCGTGCTCGCGATGACGCTCACCACCGTGCTCGCACTCGTCGTCGGCGTGACGGCCGCGGCGCGCCACAACAAGATGGGCGATGTCGGCCTGATGGGCATGACCCAGGTGGGCATCGCGATCCCGAATTTCTGGTTCGCAATCCTGCTGATCCTGGTGTTCTCGGTGAAGCTGCAGTGGTTCTCCGCGGGCGGCTTCGACGGTTGGGGCGAGGGCGTGTTGAGTGGCGTGAAATCGCTGCTGCTGCCGGCGCTGTCCCTCGCGGTGGTGCAGGCCGCGATCCTCGCGCGCATCACGCGCTCGGCCGTGCTCGAAGTGATGCGCGAGGACTTCGTGCGCACCGCACGCGCCAAGGGCGTGTCGCAGCGCGCCGTGCTGTGGTTGCACGTGCTGCGCAACGCGATGATTCCCGTCATCACCGTGATGGGCATGCAGTTCTCCGAACTGCTCGCCGGCACCATCGTGATCGAGAACGTGTTCTACCTGCCGGGCCTCGGCCGGTTGATCTTCCAGGCCATCAGCAACCGCGACCTCGTCGTGGTGCGCAACTGCGTGATGCTGCTTGCGGCGCTCGTGGTCATCGTGAACTTCGTGGTCGACGTGCTCTATGCCGTGATCGACCCGCGCATCAAGGCGAGCGACATATGAACGCCATCGTTGCTCCTGCTGCTCCCAGCACAGCCGCGCTCACCGTGCCGGGCTTCTGGCGCCGTGCGGTGCATCACCGCAGCTTCGTCATCGGCGCCGTTCTCGCGCTGCTGCTGCTCCTCGCCGCGCTCGTTTCGTTCGTGTGGACCCCGTGGTCGCCATATGAAATGGACATGGCCAACAAGATGCAGGTGCCCTCGGCCGCGCATTGGCTGGGTACGGACGCCTTCGGGCGCGACGTGGCCTCGCTGCTGCTGGTGGGCGCGCGCGCTTCCATCCTCGTGGGTGTGATCGCCGTGGGCATCGGCCTTGTGGTCGGCACGGCGCTCGGCCTGTTGGCGGCTGCGCGGCGCGGCTGGGTCGAAGAAGCGATCATGCGTTTCGCCGACTTCTCGCTCGCGTTCCCGGCGATCCTCTCGGCGATCATGATGACGGCGGTGTTCGGCGCGGGCATCGTCAACGCGATCGTCGCGATCGGCATCTACAACATCCCGACCTTCGCGCGCATCACGCGTGCCTCGGCGAATGCGATCTGGTCGCGCGAGTACATCGCGGCGGCACGCGCCTGCGGCAAGGGTTCGTTCTCGATCACGATGCAGCACGTGCTGCCGAATATCTCGGCGGTGTTGATCGTGCAGATCACCATCCGCTTCGCCATCGCGATCCTTGCGGAAGCGGCGCTGTCGTACCTCGGCCTCGGCACGCAGCCGCCGCAGCCTTCGTGGGGCCGCATGCTCAGCGAGGCGCAGACGCTCATGTTCCAGCAGCCGCTGCTGGCGGTGTTCCCCGGAATGGCGATCGCGCTGGCGGTGCTGGGTCTCAACCTTCTTGGCGACGGTTTGCGCGACCTGCTCGACCCGCGCCTTGCTCGAGCCCGCTGAACCATGCCCCTTCTCGAAGTCAACGATCTCCACATCGGCCTGCAGACCCAGCGCGGCCCGGCCGAAGCGGTGCGCGGCATTTCCTTTTCCCTGGAGCGTGGCGAAACGCTGGGCATCGTGGGGGAATCGGGCTGCGGCAAGTCGATCACCGTGATGTCGCTCATGGGCCTCTTGCCCTCGACCGCCAAGGTCAGCGGCAGCATCCGTCTCGACGGGCAGGAGCTTGTCGGCCTGCCCGAGAAAGCGATGTGCGGCATTCGCGGCAACCGCATCGGCATGATCTTCCAGGAGCCGATGACCGCGCTGAACCCGGTGCACACCATCGCGCGCCAGGTCGGCGAGCCGCTGCGGCTGCACCGCGGGCTTTCGAAAGCGGAGGCGCGGAAAGAAGCGCTCGGCCTGCTGGAGCGCGTGGGCATTCCCGATGCGGCCTCGCGGCTCGATGCGTACCCGCACCAGTTCTCGGGTGGGCAACGCCAGCGCATCGGCATTGCGATGGCGCTGGCCTGCGGTCCCGACCTCTTGATTGCCGACGAGCCCACCACCGCGCTCGACGTGACCATCCAGAAGCAGGTGCTGGACCTGATCCAGAACTTGGTCGCCGAGATGGGCATGGCGCTGATCCTCATCTCGCACGACCTCGGCGTGATCGCCAACAGCGTGCAGCGCATGCTCGTGATGTATGGCGGCAGCATGGTTGAAAGCGGTCCGACCAAGGCCGTGTTTGCCGAGCGTGCGCATCCCTACACCCGCGGCCTGTTCGCGGCGCGGCCAGTGCTCGGTGCGCCGCGCACCGGCCGCCTGGCCACCATTCGCGGCAGCGTGCCCGAGCTCGTGGACCTGCCGCGCGGTTGCGCCTTCGCAGGGCGCTGCAGTTTCACGGCCGACATGTGCTACACGACGAAGCCGCCGCTGGCCATGAAGCCGAGCGGGCATGCCGTGCGGTGCCTCCGTCTCGAAGACATCGCCGCGCAGAGCGCTGTTCCCGCATGAGCAGGACCGCAACAACCCAGCCGTTGCTGCAAGTGACCGACCTCGTGCGGCACTACGCATTGCCGCGCGAAAAACTCTTTGCACCGCCGCCCACCGTCAAGGCGCTCAACGGCGTGAGCTTCAAGGTCGAAGCCGGTCGCAGCCTTGGCATCGTCGGCGAATCGGGGTCCGGCAAGTCGACCATCGCGCGCCTCGTGATGGCGCTTGATATGCCCACTTCGGGCAGCGTGAAGTTGCTCGGGCGCGATCTGCACGCGCTGCCCAAATCAGAACTGCGCACCGCACGTCGCGATTTCCAGATGGTCTTTCAAGACCCGTACGGCTCGCTCGATCCGCGCCAGACCGTCGCACGCATCGTCGCCGAGCCGCTCGAAGCGCTGGCCGAAGCATCGCGCAAGGAACAACGCGGACGCGCCGCCGAATCTCTTGCCGCCGTCGGGCTGCGCACGACCGACATGGACAAGTACCCGCACGAGTTCTCGGGAGGTCAGCGCCAACGCATCGCCATCGCACGCGCGCTCATCACGCGCCCCAAGCTCATCGTCGCCGACGAGCCCGTCAGCGCGCTCGACGTGTCGGTACAGGCGCAGGTGCTCAACCTCATGCAGGACCTGCAGCAGCAGTTCGGCATCAGCTACCTGCTCATCAGCCACGACCTCGCGGTGGTCAACCACCTGTGCGAAGACGTTGCCGTCGTCTTCAAGGGGCAGATCGTAGAGCAGGGCGCGCCGGGCCACCTGTTCCGCCACGCGCAGCACCCTTACACGCGGACCTTGCTGTCCGCCGTCCTGCAGACACCCGCGGGTTAGTCCGCCGGGCGTCACATCCCTTACTTCCAGGAGATATCGAATGTTGAAGCGACGCACCCTCATGGGCACCGCCATGGCCGCGGCGATCCCAGGCGCCTTCCTCCCGCTGGCGCAGGCGCAGACGGGCAAGAACATGCTGTCCATCGGCATGCCGCTGGAGCCACCAGGCCTGGACCCGACCGCGGGCGCCGCATCGGCCATTGCCGAGATCACGCAATACAACATCTTCGAGACGCTCACCAAGGTCAACGCCGACGGCTCGGTCACGCCGATGCTGGCCGAGAGCTGGTCGTCGTCGCCCGACATGAAGACCTTCGTCTTCAAGCTGCGCCGTGGCGTGCGCTTCGAGAATGGGCAGCCCTTCAACGCGGTCACGGTCAAGTTCTCGTTCGACCGCGCGGGCGGCGCCAAGAGCACGAACAAGGACAAGCGCTTCTTCAGCGAGATCGGCACCGTGGTGCTCGACGAGTACACGGTCGGCGTGAACAGCGCGCTGTCGAACCCGGACCTGCCGTTCATGCTGGGCCAGTCCACCGCCTGCATCGTCGAGCCCAAGAGCGCCGAGACGAATGCGACCGCACCTGTCGGCACCGGCCCCTACAAGCTGAGCGCGTGGCAGCGCGGCGCCTCGTGCACGCTGGTGAAGTCGCCAACGTACCGCGATCCGAACCTTGCGAAGGTCGAGAAGTTCGTCTTCCGCTTCATGTCCGACACTGCCGCGCAGACCGCGGCGCTGATGGCGAACGACATCGACATCTTCCCGCGCGCCGGCACGCGCTCCGTCGCGCAGTTCAAGGGCAACCCGCGCTTCCAGGTGCTGGAGGTGGGTACGCGCGGCAAGGTGATCCTCACCATCAACAACCGCAAGAAGCCGCTGGACGACGTGCGCGTACGCCGCGCGATCCTGGCGGCGCTGGACCGCAACACGATCATCCAGGGCGCGGCGGATGGCTTCGGCAAGCCCATCGGCAGCCACTACGCGATGGGCGCGCCGGGCTACATCGACACGACCGCGATGAACCCCTACGACGTCGAGAAGGCCAAGCGGCTGCTCGCCGAAGCCGGCGTGAAGACCCCGCTCGAACTGCGCCTGACGCTGCCCCCGCCTTCGTACGCACGCCAGGGCGGCGAGATGATCGCCGCGCAGCTCGCGCAGATCGGCATCCACGTGAAGATCCAGAACGTCGAGTGGGCGCAGTGGCTGAGCGGCACCTTCGGCGGCGCGCACGACTTCGACCTCACGATGGTCGCGCACGTGGAGCCCTTCGACCTGGTGAAGTACACCGAGCCCGACTACTACTGGGGCTACGACTCGAAGAAGTTCCGCGACATGTTCGTCGCGATCCAGAACGAAGAAAACAGGAAGCGCCGCGCCGACCTGTTGGCCGAGGCGCAGCGGCAACTTGCGACCGATGCGGTCAACGGCTTTCTCTACCAGGCGGTGTTTCCCACCATCGCGCGCAAGGAGGTCAAGGGCCTGTGGGCCAGCATGCCGATCGTGGTGAACGACCTGGCCGCCATTTCCTGGAGTTGATGCCATGACCAAGTCCCTGCATTCCCTGAGCGCTGCCGAACTCGGCGTGGCCTACCGCAGCAAGGAACTCTCGCCGGTCGAGGTGGTGCACGCGGTCAACGAGCGCATCGCGGCGCTGGAGCCGAAGCTGCACGCGACCTGGCTCTTCCGCCCCGAGTTCGCGCTCGAACAGGCGCGCGCTTCCGAAGCGCGCTGGCTGGCCGGCACGCCGCGCGGCGCGCTCGATGGCGTGCCCGTGACCATCAAGGACAACCTCGCGACCGCCGGCGACCCGATGCCGCTGGGCACCGCGGCCTACGACCTCGTGCCGGTGCCGGAGGATTCGCCGCCGGCTGCACGCCTGAAGGAAGACGGCACGGTGCTCGTGGCCAAGACCACGATGCCCGACGTCGGCATGCTGTCGTCCGGCCTCTCGACCTTCCATGAACTCTCGCGCAACCCGTGGGACCTGTCGCGCACGCCCGGCGGCTCCAGCGCGGGGGCAGGTGCGGCCGCCGCCGCGGGCTACGGTCCGCTGCATGCGGGCACCGACATCGGTGGTTCGCTGCGCCTGCCCGCGAGCTGGTGCGGCATCTTCACGCTCAAGCCCAGCTTCGGCCGCATCCCGCTGAGCACGCCCTACATGGGCCGCTGCGCCGGGCCGATGACCCGAACGGTGGAGGACGCCGCGCTGATGATGCAGTCCGTCGCCCAGCCCGACAGCCGCGACTACTCCGAGCTGCCGCCACCCATCATCGACTGGCTGGCCTTCGACGTGGATGCGTCCTTCCTCGCCGGCAAGCGTGTGGGCCTCCTGATGGACGCGGGCTGCGGCCTGCCGCTCGATCCGCAGATCCGCGATGCGGTGCTCGCCGCCGCGAGAAAGATCGAGGCGGCGGGTGCCCACGTCGAGGAGATGAAGCCCTTCATGACCCCGAAGATGCTGCAGGGCATGGACCACTTCTGGCGCATGCGCTCGCTCGGCGATCTGCGCGCCATGGCGCCCGAGCGCCGCGCCAAGATGCTGCCCTACATCGACGCTTGGGCCGAGAGCGCGGCCGGCTTCTCGGGCGCGCACATCTTCGACGCCTACAGCCAGTTCGTCGCCACGCGCGCCGCCACCATCGCGGCGACCGTGGGCTTCGACTTCGTGATCTCGCCGGTGTCGCCCAACATGCCCGCACCCGCGGAGCACGCCTCGCCGACGAACGACCCGCTGCGCTCGCTGGAGCACATCGGCTTCACGGTGCCCTACAACATGTCGGAGCAGCCGGCCTCGTCGGTCAACTGCGGCTACTCCGATGCGGGCCTGCCCATCGGCCTGCAGGTGGCGGGCCGCCGGTTCGACGACCTGGGCGTGCTGCAGTTCAGCCGCGCCTTCGAGCTGATCCGCGACGCGCAGAAGCCCTGGCCCGAACTTCAGTGATCCGCCTGCCAAGAGGAGACAAGAAATGACAGCAACCCATTACATCGACGGCGGCCGCGTGGCCTCGCTCGGCACCGAAACCATCGCGGTGATCGACCCGAGCGACGGACAGCGCTTCGGCGAGATCGCACGCGGCAACGCAGCCGACGTCGACGTTGCAGTCCGCGCCGCACGCAAGGCCATGGGCGAGAACTTCGACGGCCCGTGGGGCGCGATGACCGCGCTGGAACGCGGCCGCCTGCTCGCCAAGCTCGGCGCCGCGGTGTTGCAGCACCACGAGGAGCTCGCCCAGCTCGAAGCCCGCGACACCGGCAAGGCGCTGCGCGTGGCGCGCAACGACGCCACTGCGCTCGCGCGCTACTTCGAGTACTACGCCGGCGCCTGCGACAAGCTGCACGGCGACACGCTGCCCTACGAGCGCGGCTACACAGTGCTGACGGTGCGCATGCCGCACGGCGTGACCGGTCACATCATTCCCTGGAACTACCCGATGCAGATCGCAGGCCGCAGCGTGGGCGCATCGCTCGCCGCCGGCAATGCCTGCGTGGTCAAGCCGGCCGAGGACGCGAGCCTGTCGCTGCTGCGCCTGGCGGAAATCGCGACCGAGGTGGGCTTTCCCGCCGGCGCGCTCAATGTCGTGACGGGTTACGGCAGGGAGGCGGGCGCGGCGCTGTGCGCGCATCCGGGCGTCGATCACATCTCCTTCACCGGCTCGACCGTCACGGGCCGCAGTGTCGGCCTCGCGGCGGCCGAGCGGCATTGCCCGGTCACGCTGGAGCTGGGCGGCAAGTCGCCGCAGCTCGTGTTCGCCGACGCCGATCTCGATGCGGCCGTGCCCGTGCTGCTCAACGCGATCATCCAGAACGCCGGCCAGACCTGTTCGGCCGGCAGCCGCGTGCTGGTCGAGCAATCGGTGTACGAAGAGGTCGTGAAGCGGCTGGCCGAGCGCTTCTCGGCCGTGCGCGCGGGGCCACCCGCCGACGATCTGGACATGGGTCCGCTCATCAACGAAAAGCAGTTCCGCCAGGTGCGCGACATGGTCGCGACCGCCGAGGCGAACGGCGTGAAGGTGGCGGCGCGCGGCACGGTGTCGCCGAACGCATCGGCCAGCGGCTACTACCAGGAGGCCGTGCTGTTCCGCGATGTGCCCGCGGACAGCGAGCTCGCGCAGCGCGAGGTGTTTGGCCCCGTGCTGGCCGTGATGCCCTTCGCCGACGAGGCCGAGGCGATTCGCCTGGCCAACGGTACGGACTTCGGCCTGGTGGCCGGCGTGTGGACGCGCGACGGCGGCCGGCAACTGCGCGTGGCGAACAAGCTGCATTGCGGGCAGGTCTTCATCAACAACTACGGTGCGGCGGGCGGCGTGGAGCTGCCGTTCGGCGGCGTCAAGTCGAGTGGCTTCGGACGCGAGAAGGGTTTCGAAGCCCTGCTAGGCTTCACGACCCTCAAGACCATCGCCATCAAACACGGGTGAACCCATGAACACGAACGCACAAGAAGTACAAGAAGCACAAGAACCCCGCCGCGTCGGCCTGGTCGGTGTCGGCCTGATGGGCAGCGGCATCGCGCAGAACATCGTCAAGCACGGCCACAAGCTGACCATCCTCGACCACCCCGGCAACCAACCGGTCGGTGCGCTGCTCGCGGCCGGCGCGACAGCCGTTTCCGATGTGACGGCGCTGGCCGCCGATGTTGACGTGCTGATCCTCTGCGTCACCGGCACGCCGCAGGTCGAGGCCGTGATGCTCGGGGACAAGGGTGCGCTCGCAACCCTGCGCCCCGGCACCGTGGTGATCGACTGCTCGACCGCCGTGCCCGACTCCACCACCAAGGTCGCGCAAGCCGTGTTGGCCAAGGGTGGCAAGTTCCTCGATGCGCCGATGACGCGCACCGCCAAGGAAGCCGCCGAAGGCCGGCTCAACCTGCTGGTGGGCGGCGACGCCGAGGTGCTGGCCTCGTGCCTGCCGCTGCTGCGCTGCTTTGCCGAGAACATCACGCATGTGGGCGGCATCGGCGCGGGTCATGCGATGAAGCTGTTGCACAACTTCGTGTCGCTCGGCACCGTCGCGCTGCTCTGCGAAGCGGCTGCCTGTGCGGAGCGCGCCGGCGTGGCGCCCGATGTGTTCGTCGATGTGCTGGCCAAGGGCGGCGGCAACGGCGTGGCGCTGGAACGCGTCAAGCCCAAGCTCCTGACCGGCAGCACCGATTCGCTGAAGTTCTCGATGGCCAATGCCAAGAAGGACCTGGGCTACTACAACGACATGGCGCAGCAGTCGTCGGCCAGTCACGGCATCGCCGAGGCTGTCGAGAAGCTGTTGACCCACGGCATCGACACCTTCGGTCCTGACCGCATGGTGCTCGACCTGGTGGAAGCGCTGAAGAAGTGAAGCTTCGCGCTACGGCACGTAGCGCGAGAGCAGGTGATCGACCAGGCGGCGCTGCGGAAAAGTCAGCGTCTCCTGCCGCGTGCAGAGGTACATGCGGCGCGACGCCCACGCATCCGACAGGTTCAAAAAGCGCAGGCCCATCTCCTTGCGGTAGGTGGCGGCCGCGCCCTCGGGCAGGATGCCCACGCCCATCCCGGCCTCGATCATCCGGCACACCGCCTCGAAGCTCTTGACCTTCACGCGCAGTCGCAGCACCTTGCGTGCGGCGACCGCCGCGTCTTCGATGGTGCGGGCGATGGCCGAGTCGTTCTCGAGGCCCACGAAATCGAAATCGAGTAACTCCGCGAAAGAGACCTCACGGCTGCGGTACGGGTGCTTGCGATGAACGATGGCCACCAGCCTGTCCATGCGGTAGGGGATGAAGTTGAGCGTGGTGTCCGCGGTGTCGCCGGTGATCACGCCGACATCGGCCTGCCGGTCGCGGATCGCCTGCACGATCCACACGCTGCGGTGCTCTTCCACATCGACGCGGATCTCCGGATAGCTGCGGCGAAAACTTGCCACGTCGTCGGGCAGGAACTGCCCCATGGCCGACGCGTTGGCCTGCAGCCGCACGCGGCCGGTCGCGCCCTGGGCGTAGTCCGAAAGATCGGCGCGCATGCGGTCGACATCGCGCAGGATCAGCCGCGCATGGATGGCCAGCGACTCCCCCGCGCCGGTCACCGTCACGCCCTTGGAGGTGCGCTGGAAGAGCGGCACGCCGAACTCGGTCTCGAGGATGCGGATGCGGCGGCTCGCAGCCGACAGCACCATGTGGTGCTCCTCGGCCGCCTTCGACAGGCTGCCGGATTCGAGGGCGCTGAGGAAGAGTGCGAGGGAATCGAGGTCGGGTCGCATCGATCCGTTCAGCGCAGGGTGATCTCAAGCGAATCGAACGGCGCCTCGAACGCGGCGCGCCAGGCTTCGCCGGGCACGATGGGCCAGGCGTCGGTCCATGTGCCGGTGGTGATCACGTCGCCGGGTTGCAGCGCCGGAGCGCCCGGGCAGCTCTGCAGCTCCTGCGCGAAATGGCGCAGCGCATGCAGCGGGCCGTCAAGCACGTTGACGCCGGTGCCTTTGTCGATCGTCTCATCGCCCTTGAACAGCGTGAGATGCGTCGCGGCCAGCTTGTCGTCGAGCTCGGCGCCGGTGCTCGCGAACTGGCGAACGGGCGTTTCGCGGCCGACCAGCAGGCGCGCATGCAAGGCGCCGTCGGCCACGGTTTCCGCGGCGGTGAATTTCCATGCGCTGTGCGACTGCACGATCTCGAAACCCGGCGCCAGCCAGTCGATGCAGTCGAAGAGCTGTTCCAGCGTGGCATCGCGCGGCGGTGTCGCGGCGATGCCGAAGACGATTTCCGGTTCGATCCGGGGCTGAAGGGTGCCTGCGAGGTCCACCGTTCCCCGGTCATCGCAACGCGTGAGCGTCGTGTTCCATACCGGACCCCAGATCGGTCCGAACACGCCGTAGCGCTGCCAGATCGTGCGGTTGGTGAAACCGATCTTGTAGCCCACCGGCCGCTCGCCGCGCGCGAGTCGCAGGGCCCGCAGCGCGAGCGCGTCCTGGTAGGCCGCGGCAACATCGGCGGGGCCGCGGGCGGGGCGGTCGGCAGGCCATGGCGCGGCCTTGTCGTAGTGTGCAAGCAGGGCTTCGGGGGTCATCGAATCAGTCTACATGCGACGGGGCAGCGGTCACAACCCTGTCACGCTGCGCGTGGCACCCTCGCGGCCTTGGAACCGCAACGCCGACTTCACCTGCGACCCGCTCTCATCGCATGGGCAGTGGCCTGCGTGATCGCGCTGGCCGTTGCATGGCATTTCATGGCGGGAGCCCCGCAAGCGGAAGGCCCACCGCTCGAGATCCGCTGGCATGGCAACGGCATCATCCTGCAGGGCGAGGTGAGGGATGTGGCGACGCAGCGCGCGCTGGCCGAAGGCGCGGCCGCACGGCTCGGCGGCGAGGCCGACCAGGTGGTGGACTGGCTCGACATCGTGCCCTCCGCATTGCCGGTGGCGGACGCCGCGGCGCTCGCCGAACTCATCCGCCTCGGGCAGGAAGGCTGGCACCTGCAGCGGCGGCCGAAGGATGGATGGCTGGCTGTGCAATCGCTTTCCGATGAGCGCAGCGACAAGGCTCGTGCGCTGTTGCGTGCGGCGTTCGGTCCCGGTGTTTCGATGGAGCTGGTGGCGTTGCCCGAGTCCCCGCATGGAAAAGGGCTGGTCACGCCGCCGTCATCTCGCGTGGCCAGCATGCGCTGCATTCCAATCGGAGGAGAAGATCCATGCATGCATCGCTGAAGCATCTCGCGCTCGCGGGTGTCGTCCTGGCCACGTTGTCCGCCTGTGGCGGCAGTGGCAGCTCAGGCGGCTTCTTCCCCTTTCTTCCGCCGGCACCCCCGCCCGCACCGGCGCCTCCTCCCGCACCGGCCACGCCCGGCAGCATCGACGTGAAGCTCATCGCCTTCAACGACCTGCACGGCAACCTCGAGCCGCCGAAGCTCTCGATCACCGCGCCTGCCACCGGCGGCGGCACGGTGCCGGTGCCCGCGGGTGGCGCGGCCTACCTGGCCTCGGCCGTGGCGTCGCTCAAGGCAAAGAACGAGAACAACGCGGTGGTGTCCGCGGGCGACATGATCGGCGCCTCGCCGCTGGTGTCGGCGCTGTTCCTCGACGAGTCGACCATCGAGGCCGTGAACGCGATGAAGATCGACTTCAACGCGGTCGGCAACCACGAGTTCGACAAGGGCCAGACCGAACTGCTGCGCATGAAGAACGGCGGCTGCGCCAAGAACACCGCGCTCGAACCCTGCCGCGTGAACAAGGCCTTCCCGGGCGCGAACTTCGGCTTTCTCGCGGCCAACACGGTGAAGACCGACGGCAACACGCTGTTCCCCGCCACCGGCATGAAGAGCTTCACCAAGGACGGCGCCACGGTGAAGGTGGCCTTCATCGGCATGACGCTCAAGGGCACGCCCAACATCGTGACGCCCGCCGGCGTCGCGGGCCTGAGCTTCAAGGACGAGGCGGACACGGCCAACGCGCTGATCCCGCAGCTGAAGGCGCAGGGCGCGGACGCCATCGTCGTGGTGATCCACGAAGGCGGCACCACCACCGTCGGCTACAACGACAAGAGCTGCGCGGGCCTGAGCGGCGACATCCTGCCGATCCTGAACAAGCTCGACACGGCGGTCGACGTGGTGATCTCGGGCCACACGCACCGCTCGTACATCTGCGACTACGGCAAGACCAACCCGGCCAAGCCCTTCCTGCTGACGAGCGCGGGCCAGTACGGCACGCTGCTGACCGACATCAACCTCACCATCGACACCCGCACCCGCAAGGTGACGGCCAAGGCCGCCGACAACGTGATCGTGCAGGGCGAGGCTTTCACCAGCGGCGCCAACACCATCGCACTGACCGACCAGTACCCCGTGTTCGGCAAGAACCAGGAGGTGGCCGCGCTCATCAGCCAGTACCTCGCGATCGCCGGGCCGCTGGTGCAGCGGGTGGTGGGTTCGCTCACGGCCACTGCGTTGCGCACGCAGGTGGATCCATCGAAGGAAAGCGTGCTCGGCAACCTGATCGCCGATGCGCAGCTTGCAGCGACCAGCCCGGCCGGCAAGGGCGCCGCGCGGATCGCCTTCATGAACCCGGGCGGTGTGCGCGCCGATCTCGCGCCCGCACCCGGCGGCAACGTGACCTACGGCCAGATTTTCGCGGTGCAGCCCTTCGGCAACAGCCTGGTGGTGAAGACGATGACGGGCGCGCAGATCAAGGCGGTGCTCGAGCAGCAGTTCAACAGCGGCTCCAACACGGTGGCCGCGCCGAAGGTGCTGCTGCCTTCGCGCGGCCTGACCTACACGTTCAGCGCCTCGGCGCCCGGCGGCTCGCGCATCAGCAACATCGCGCTCAACGGCACGGCCATCGATCCGGCCGCGAACTACCGCGTCACGATGAACAGCTTCCTGGCCACCGGTGGCGACAACTTCACCGTGTTCAACCAGGGCACCGATGCGCTCGGGGGCGACCAGGACGTGGATGCACTCGAGGTCTACATCAAGGCGAACAGCCCGCTCGCGCCGCCGGCGACGGGCCGCATCACGGTCGTTCCCTGAGCAGGGACGGCCTCGTTCGATCGGCCCGCTGGGGCAGCTCCTCGGTGTGGCGCCGCATGGGCTGCAGCTTGCCCGAGACCAGGCTGTGGCACAGCCATTCGGCGGGGCCTGTCTTGTAGCGCGCCAGCCACCAGCAACTGGAGGCAGCCTGCAGCGCGAAGATCGCGATGCCGAAGACCACGAGGCTCGCAGGATCGAGGTGGAGGCCGCTGCCGTGCAGCATGCACAGCGTGAGCAGCGCTTGCGCGAGGCCGTTGGTCAACGCCATCCGGCCAGCGGGCGCGAGCTTCAGCAACCAGCGTCGCCATGCGGCGCGCTGGAACAGGAGAACGAAGGCGGCCGCGAAGAACGCGCCTTGCGCGAGCGGCGCGACATCGTGCAGCGCAGGAGCGGCGGATGCGCCGGCCGTGGCGATCAGGTTCACGGCAAAGCCCGCGCACAGAATGCCTTGCCAGAAGCGGCGATGCGCCACCGACTCGCGCAAAACGGCGGCACGGCCGGTCCACAGGCTCGCAACCGTCAACACCAGCAGGCCGGCCACCGCATGACTTGGGAAAAGGCCGAGCAGATGGACCATCAGCACGACGAACAGGCCGAAGCCGCGCAACGCATCGGGCAGCGAGAGGCGGCCGATGCGCACTGGCGGCAAAGGCAATGCGCGGACGGTCTCTGAAGTCATGGAAGTACGTGTGGGTTGTGGCGGGTTCGGCTGCAATGCTATGAATCTGCATTGCAGCAACATTGCGTTTCCTCCCTCGAGGCCGTGGTGCGAAACCGGGTTCCAAGGCCCCGATTTCGCCCGTCACCAACGCCCGCGCAGGTACGCGGCCTGACTTCGCGTAGGCGGGATTCCCACATCGGATTTCCCGCGTTTTTGCCGCCGTAGCATGGCTCGATCTGCCACCGCAGGCAGAAGTTTTTCCGCCGATCCATGTCTTTGCAAAGGAATCATCATGAACTCCATGAACCTCCGTACTCTCGCGTTCTCATCTGTCGTTGCAGCATGCAGCCTTGCCTTCGTCGGATGCACCACGACGCGCCCGCAGGACCAGAGCAGCAGCGCAACCTCGCGCACATCGATCGATGCTCAGGTCGACGCCTCGCTGTCCAAGCTGTACGACTCGGTGAAGGGATCGCGCGAACTGGTCTCCAAGTCGAGCGGCGTGCTGGTGTTCCCGGCGGTGGTCGGGGCAAGTCTCGGCGTCGGTGCTGAATACGGGCGCGGCGCATTGCGCGTGAACGGCCGCACGCAGTCGTACTACAGCACCACCGCGGGCTCGGTGGGCTTCCAGGCCGGCGCGCAGTCGAAGGCCGTGATCTACCTGTTCACCACGCAGGCGGCACTCGACAAGTTCCGCAGCAGCAGGGGCTGGACGGCCGGTGCCGATGCCACGGTGGCTGTTGCCACCATCGGTGCCAACGGCAATGTCGATACCAACACGATCCGGCAGCCCGTGGTGGGCTTCGTGCTGACCAATGTGGGGCTGGAAGCGGGTGTCTCGCTGTCGGGCGCGAAGATCACCGAGATCCAGCTGTAAGGCGAATATCGACGCGGAGCTTGCGCCCCGCCGTCAGTTGGCCAACTGCTCTGCCAGTTGCGCCTGCAGATCGGCGACCTGCCTGCGCAGGGCGTCGTTCTCGCGCGTGAGCTCGGCCACGCGCTGCTGAAGCGCTTCGACCGAATCGGGCTTGGCGCTCTGTTCATCCGATGCGGCCTCGGCCGACTCTTCGCGCGGCTTGCGCTTGGACTCGCGCACGCGCTTGGCGGCTTGCTTGAGTTCGTCCTTGCCCGCATTTGCAGCAGTGACTTGCTCTTCGGCGGGCAGGCTGGCCACGGCCGCAGCCGTGTTGATCGAGATCACACCCGACTTCACCGCGGCCACCAGTTCAGGCGCAGCCTGCTTCTGGATCTTCTCGATCATCACGACCTGGCTGCTGCTCAGGCGCGCGGCCTTGGCGATGGATTCGCGGCTGTTCAGCGGCGCGGGCGGAGGCAGGGCGTTGGCGTTGTCGGCCGGGGATTCGCCGGCGGGCGTGTCGACATCGAAAGGGGGGTCTTCCGACGACGACGTTTCCGACAACGCACGGGAGCGCTGGTCGTCGACGATGACTTTCTTTCGGAGCGCCAGCACGCCGCGCTGGTAGTCCGAGATGCTGCGCCGGCCGAGGTGCTGGTCGATCATCCAGAGGTGCACGTCCTCCATCGTCTTGAAGTGCGTGTTCTGCACTGTCTGGAACGGCAGGCCGTGCTTCTGGCAGATGCCGTAGCGGTGGTGGCCGTCCACCAGCACCTCGCCCCACAGCACCAGCGCGTCGCGGCAGCCCTCGGTGAGGATGCTGCGCTCCAGCGCCGCGTATTCCTCCGGGGACATGGGATCGATATAGGCTTTGAGTTCTTCGTTGACGACGATGTTCATGAGGGAGGGATCGGGGAAAGGGGCGAGATTTTAGATGCGCGCGTCGTGCGGACTTCCAGCGGACGCTCCCATTGCAACGGCGATGTTTCGCGGCACACGATTCGCGCGTCGGTGGAACTGCAAAGGGCCACCATGTGGTCGGGCGTGGGCTGCAACTGCTGGAAGTGCCATGCGGCGTTGCCGTGTGGATCGGCGAGCGAGAAGCCGATGTCGCCCGGGACATCGAGCGCAAAGGCGAAGCTGTCGAGCGGAATCTGCAAGCCCATGCCGCGCGCCTTGATGTAGCTTTCCTTCAAGGTCCAGAGCTCGAAGAAGCGATGCGGCTGCGAGTCGGCCGGCAAGGCGCCGAGCGACGCGGCCTCGGCCGGCGCGAAGAAATGATCGACGGCCTCGAGCACGGCGGGGCGGCGGATGTTCTCGACGTCGACACCCAGTTCGATGTTGCGGGCAATCGCCAGCACGATGAGGCCGGCGGTATGGCTCAGGTTGAAGTCAAGGCCACGCGTTGCCTCGATCGCCGGGCCGTCGATGCGGGGACGACCGAAGGGGCCGCTGGCGAAGCGCCAATCTTGCGGCTCGATCGGCGCATAGCGCGACAGCACCGTGCGCACCAGTGCCCGGGTCATCAGGTAGCGATACCGGTCGCGTGCGAAGTGGAAACGATCCTTCTGTTGCAGCTCCTGCGGCGTCAACAGTGCGTGATGCGAAGCATCGAGCGCGGGATCGCCGGAATCGCCGTGGAGGCAGAGCCAGAGATGGATATCGCCCGCAGGCAAGGGAAGAAGGAAGGCGGCGCGATGCATGGTGGTCGGCAGCGCTCCGCCGCAATCTTTAACCTTGCTTTCAAAATGTTTGCGCGAATCGCAAGTCGGCTATTATCGCGACCCCCTGTGCCGGGTTCCGCGTTCTCTCGCGGATCGCTCGGCCATCTGATTCGCCGCGGCGGATTTTCTCGGGGCTCCTCATGTCGTTTGTTTGAGTGTCGATCCGGAAGGGTCATCGAAATGCCTCAAAATCCGCCTATAAATAGCAATGATTCTTATTTCGATTGTTACGTCGAAAGTGGTAAATCGGACCTGCGGCCCGTCTCGGCTCGCCCATTGGAACTGGAGGAAGAGGTGTTGAACATGCCGTTGCCGCATTCGTCCGAGCCTTCGCTCGCAGAGGTTTTCATCGCCCATCGGCCGCAGCTCTGGCGGGTTGCCCGGAAGATCGTCAACACGGCGGACCTGGCCGACGACGTCGTGCAGGACGCCTACCTGAAGATCGCCGACGGCCCCTGCGTGCGCCAGGCCGAACGTCCCATCGGCTATTGCTGCCAGGTGGTGCGCAACATGGCGCTGGACTACTGCCGCCGCCACCGCGTCGAGGCCAGCTATCGCACCTTCGACGTGGACGTGGAACTGCTCGAGATGCCAACCAACGCCTCGACCCCCGACCGCATGATGTGCGAACGCCAGGTGATCACCGCCATCGACAAGGTGCTCGCAGGCCTCTCGCCCCGCACGCGCCTGGTGTTCGAGCTCTATCGCCTCGAAGGCCTCACGCAGCGCGAGATCGCGGCGCGCCTGGGCTGCGCGCTGGGCCTCGTGAACGGGCTGATCGCCGAGGCTGCCAACGCGATCAAGTCCTGCGGCCACCTGCTGCTCGAGAGCGACGCGCACTAGCTGCGGGTTCTACGCAGCGGGGCCACGCCCGTTTTCCCGCGAGAATGCGCGCTGGACCGGCCGGTTCGTTCAAGACCGGCCTCGACGGACAACGCGAGCAGCTTCACGAATGACACAGGAAACGGGCGATCCCATCTGGAATACCGCATGGGACTGGGTGCAGCGCGAACACGACAGCGAGAGCTTCGATGAGGCCGCGCGCGCCGAAATGACCGCCTGGCTCCTCGCGGAGCCCGCGCACCGCCGGGCCTACGACAAGGCGGCCCGGCTCTGGCTCCTCGCGGGTTTCGTTCCGCCGGCCAACGACTTCGGCGACGACCTCCCGGACGACGACACCGAGCCTCGCGCCGGCAAGTAAAAAAACCGCATCTCACGTGAACGCGCGCCCCTGCGCGCGTTTCGGCACCGGTGCGCCTGCGGCGCGCGCCGTCCCGCCGTGAAAAATGAACAGATCGACCTCTGAAGCGTCCTCTTGGCAGGGGCGCTGCAATCCGGTCCAGTCCCGCGACCGGTTTCCGCGTGCTCCTTCTCTCTGTTCAATCACACAAGGATGCACCGATGTCGACGAGTTCTTTTGACCGCGAAGACGAGACCTTCATCGTTCTGGTCAATCACGAAGACCAGTACTCCATCTGGCCCCACTGGAAGGCCGTTCCCGGCGGATGGACCGCCGTCGAAGGCGTTCAGGGCGACAAGAAAACCGTTCTCGCCTACGTAGAGACCCACTGGACCGACATGCGGCCCAAGTCGCTGCGCGACTGGATGCAGCAGCAGGCGGACGCACCGGCCACGGAAACCGCGGCAGGTTGATGAGCGCTCAGGCGCCCCTGGCGCTGCTGTGCCTGCCATGCGCGGGTGCGAGCGCCTCCATGTATCTGCGGTGGCGGCGTTTCGTGCCGCCGTGGGTCCGCATCGTGCCGGTCGAGTTGCCGGGGCGAGGCGCACGCATGGGCGAGGCCTTCGTCGAAGACTTCGATGCACTGGTCGCGCAGATATGCACCGAGCAGGCCGACGCGATGCGCGGTGACTTCGCGCTCTTCGGCCACAGCATGGGCGCGTTGCTCGCGCATGGCGTGACCCGCCGGCTTCAGTCCTTGCATCGGCCGCTGCCGCGCGCGCTGCTCGTGTCCGGCTCCGCGGCGCCTTCCCGGCGCGATCCTGAACGTTTCGATGGTGGCGAAGACGACGCCTCGCTGACCGCCGAGCTGCGCAAGCAGGGCGGCACGCCCGAAGAGGTGTTCGCGAGCGAAGAGCTCATGCGCATCACGCTCGACACGCTGCGTGCCGACCGCCGCGTCTGTCGCAGCCATGTCCATGTGGCCGTCGAAGCGCCCCTGCCGTTGCCCGTTCATGCCTTCGCGGGACGCCAGGACGACATCGAGGCGCTGGCCATGGCGGCCTGGTCGAAAGAGACCGGCGGCGCCTTCACCCTCGACTGGTTCGAGGGTGGTCATTTCTTTCTCAGGCAACACGAGACCGCCTTTCTCGCGGCGCTCGCACGGCGTCTGCCAACGCCTCTTCATCGAGCGCAACTGCAGGCGCATCAAGGGTAGATATGAACGAACCGCTCGCGACGGCATCCGTCGGCCGGCAACCGCGTAACTTCGTGACGCACCTGCGCGCATTGGCCGAACAGCGTCCGCACGATGTCTGGCTCACCGTGGTCGACGAGGTCGATGGCGTCTACAGCGAACTGCCCTTCACCTATGCCGTCTTCGAGCGGCGCGTGCGCGCGCTCGCGGCCCGCCTGCAGCAGCAGTTCGCCAAGGGCGACCGCGCGCTCGTCATGCTCGACAACGGCGAACACTATGCCGTGAGCATGCTGGCCTGCTTCTACTGCGGCGTGATCGCGGTGCCGGTGTTTCCGCCCGAATCGACACGGCCGCAGCACCTGGCGAGGCTCACCGGCGTAGCGGCCGATTCAGAAGCGCGTTGCGTGCTCACGTCTTCCGCCTTGAGCGCTGCGATGTCGGCGGCAGGCAACCAGTTCGGCGATGTGCAGATCGTCGCTGTCGACACAGTCGACGTCGCGCTCGCCGATGCCTGGCAGCCCTTCGAGCCGGCCGACGATGACGTCGCCTTCCTGCAATACACCTCGGGCTCGACCTCGGCGCCCAAGGGCGTCATCGTGACGCACGGCAACCTGATGGCCAACGAGCATGCGATCCAGGTCGGCATGGGCATCGGGCCGGACGACAAGTTCGTCTCGTGGGCGCCGCTGTATCACGACATGGGCCTGATCGGCGGCCTGATGCAGCCGCTCTACAGCGGCATCCCGCTGGTGCTGACCTCGCCGCGCTATTTCCTCGAGCGCCCGGTGCGCTGGCTGGAGCTGATCTCGCGCCACCGTGCCACGCTCAGCGGCGGTCCGGACTTCTCGTTCCGCCTGTGCCTGGAGCGTGTGAAAGACGCGCAACTTGCCAAGCTCGACCTCTCGAGTTGGCGCGTGGCCTACACCGGCGCCGAGCCGGTGCGCGCCGACACCGAATTCGACTTCATCGAGCGCTTCGCTCCCGCGGGCTTCGACCCCGGCGCGGTCTACGCCTGCTACGGCCTTGCCGAAGCGACGCTGTTCGTGACCGGCGGCAAGCGCGGCGCCGGCATGGTTGCGCGCGGCTTCGATGCCGATGGCCTGGCCGCCGGCAAGGGCGAGTCGAGCGAGGGCGGTGCGTTGCTCGTGGGCTGTGGCGCGGTGGCGGTCGAGCACGTGGTCGAGATCGTCGATCCCGCCACGCTGTCCGTGGTGGCCGAACCCGGCCGCATCGGCGAGATCTGGGTGAGCGGCGCGAGCATCGGCGCCGGCTACTGGGGCAAGCCGCGCGAATCCGCCGAGACCTTCGTCGAGCGCGCGGGCCGGCGCTGGCTGCGCACCGGCGACCTGGGCTTCGTCTGCGACGGCGAGCTCTATGTGACCGGCCGCATCAAGGACCTGATCATCGTCCGCGGCCACAACATCTATCCGCAGGACATCGAGCGCGTCATCGAGGCCGAGGTGGATGCGGTGCGCAAGGGGCGCGTGGCGGTGTTTGCCGCCAGTGGACCCGATGGCGAAGGCATCGGCGCGGCGGCTGAGGTGTCGCGCAGCATGCAGAAGCTGGTGCCGCCTCAGGTGCTGGTCGAGGCGCTGAGCGCTGCCGTCAGCGAGGTGTTCGGCGAAGCGCTCTCGGCCGTGCTGCTGCTCAACCCGGGCGGCATGCCCAAGACCACCAGCGGCAAGCTGCAGCGCAGCGCCTGCCGCGCGGGCTGGCTCGATCGCAGCGCCGATGCCTATGCGATCTACGAGCGCGGTGCGTTCGTCAAGGGCGGTCCCGTCGAGGCGCCGTCCGAAGAATCCGCGCTCGACGGAACCGAGCGCGCGCTCGATGCCATCTGGCGCGAGGTGCTGCGGCCTGCCGACGCGAAACCCTTCGCGCGCGACGCTCACTTCTTCACCCGTGGCGGCAGCTCGCTCACCGCGACCCAGGTGGCCTCGCGCATCTCGGCGCATTGGGATGTCGATTTTCCCGTGCGCCTCATGTTCGAGCAGCCGCGGCTGCGCGAATGCGCGGCCGAGGTGAAGAAGCAACTCGCGGAAGGCGTCCGCGCGCGCCCGGCGCCCATCGCCGTGCTGCCGCCGGAACGCAGGCTGCATGCGTTGCCGCTGTCCCATGCACAGGAGCGCCAGTGGTTCCTTTGGCAGCTAGCTCCGACCGGCGCGGCGTACCACATGAGCGGCGCGCTTCGCCTAACCGGGGCGCTGCAGGCCGACGCGCTGCGCGCGGCGCTCGATGATCTGGTTGCACGTCACGAGTCGCTGCGCACCGTGTTCCGCGCCGGCAGCGACGGCATTGCCGCGCAATGGATCAAGCCGACGGGCGCGGTGCCCCTGGAACTGATCGACCTGCGCGGCGTGCCTGTGGGCGAACGCGACGGCCGCCTCGTCGATGAAACCCGTCGCCTCAAGGCCGCCCCGTTCGATCTCACGCAGGGCGGTTTGCTGCGTACTGCGTTGATCCGCATCTCGGACGACACGCAGGTGCTCGCGGTGGTGATGCACCACATCGTTTCCGACGGCGCCTCGATGCAGGTGCTGATCGACGAACTCGCTGCCGGTTACGCGGCCCGCCTGCAGGGCAGGGCGGCAGCGCTTCCCGTGCCGCGCGTGCAGTACGCCGACTATGCGGTGTGGCAGCGCGAGTGGCTGGCGGCCGGCGAGGCACAACGCCAATTGGACTGGTGGCGCGCAGAGCTGGGCGACGAGCATCCGGTGCTCGAGCTGCGCACCGACCATCCGCGCAAGCCGCAGGCGGCCTACAGTGCCGCGCGGCATGCCTTCGAGCTGCCGGCACCGTTGCTTGGCCGGCTGCGCGGACTCGCGCAGGCCGAGGGCGCCACGCTCTTCGTGGTGCTGCTGGCGGGCCTCCAGGCGCTGCTGCATCGCTACACGGGGTTGCAGGAAATCCGCGTCGGCGCCGCCATCGCGAACCGCAACCGCGTGGAGTTCGAGAGCGTCATCGGCCTGTTCGTCAACACGCTGGTGCTGCGCAATCCGGTCGACGGCCGCACCCGCCTGGCGCAGGTGCTGGCGCAAGCCCGTGAGGCGGTGCTGGGCGCGCAGGCGCACCAGGACCTGCCGTTCGAACAGCTGGTCCAGCATCTGCAGCCCGAACGCAGCATGAGCCACAGCCCGCTGTTCCAGTTGATGTTCAACCACCTGTTCGAGGATCACCGGGCACTGCAGCGGCTGGGCGATATCGAAATAGCCGACCAGCCGCTGCCCGATCTGCAGACGCAGTTCGACTGGGTGCTGGAGGCGCGCGAGCGGCCCGATGGCCGCCTGATGCTCGACGTGATCTACGCGGCAGACCTGTTCGAACCCGAGACCATCGCGCGGATGGCGGAGCACTACGTGGCGATGCTCGATGTGCTGTCCGGGGATGCGCAGCGCGCGGTCGGAGATATCGAGTTGCTGGCCGCGACCGAGAAGTCGCAGCTCACGGAGTGGAGCGTGAACGCGCGGCAGGAGCCGGGCTCGGAGCTGGTGCATCACAGCATCGCGCGACACGCCTTGCAGCAACCCGACGCGACGGCGCTGCTGTTCGACGAATCGTCGCTGAGCTTCGGCGAACTGAACGCGCGTGCGAACCGCCTGGCTCATCGGCTGATCACGCTGGGCGTTCGGCCCGACATGCGCGTGGGCATCGTGATGGAGCGCTCCCTTGAGATGGTCGTGGGCATCCTGGGCATCCTGAAGGCCGGCGGCGCCTACCTGCCGCTGGACCCCGAGTACCCGGCGCAGCGCCTGGCCTACATGGTGGAGGACAGCGGCATCGAACTGCTGTTGAGCCACCGGGCCACCCGCGCGCTCATCCCCGGGCAGGATGGCCTCGTGCGATTGGAAGTCGACAGCCTCGACGTCTCCGGCGAACCCGACACCGACCCGCAGGTCGCGCTGCACGGCGAGCACCTCGCCTATGTCATCTACACCTCGGGCTCCACCGGCAAGCCCAAGGGCGCGGCAGTGCGCCATGAGGCCCTGCGCAGCTGCATGGCGTGGATGCAAAGCACCTATGGCCTGAGCGGCGACGACACCGTGCTGCACAAGGCGCCGTTCGGCTTCGACGTCTCGTGCTGGGAAATGTTCTGGCCCATGACCTCGGGCGTACGCCTGGTCATTGCCAACCCCGGTGATCACCGTGACCCGGAGCGGCTGGTGCAATTGATCCAGCGCCACCAGATCACCACGCTGAACTTCGTGCCGTCGATGCTGCAGGCGTTCCTCGCGCACCCGGGCATCGAGGCGAGCACGAGACTGAAGCACATCATCGTCGGCGGCGAGGCCATGCCCGCGGAGACGCAGAGAGAAGCGCTCAGGCGCCTGAGCGGCGCGACGCTGCAGAACCTGTACGGCCCGACGGAAACCACCATCCACGTCACGCGCTGGACCTGCCGCGACGACGGCCAGAGCCTGGTGCCGATCGGCCGTCCGATCAGCGACACGCAGGCGTGGGTGCTGGATGCAGAGCTGAACCCAGTGCCGCGCGGCGTGGCGGGCGAGCTGTACCTGGGCGGCGTGAACCTGGCGCGGGGTTACCTGAACAAGCCGGGCCTGAGTGCCGAGCGCTTCGTGGCCGATCCCTTCGGCAGCGGCGGACGCCTCTACCGCACGGGAGACCTCGTGCGCTGGAACGCCGAAGGGCAGATCGAGTACCTGGGGCGCATCGACCATCAAGTGAAGATCCGCGGCTTCCGCATCGAACTCGGCGAAATCGAGGCGCAACTCCTCGCGCAGCCGACCCTGCGCGAAGCGGTCGTCGTGGCGAAGCAGGGCGCGGCGGGTGCATCGCTCGTGGCCTACGTCGCGCCGCATGCGGGCCAGTCCGTCGACGTGGCCGCGCTGCGCGAAAGCCTCGGCCGGACGTTGCCTGACTACATGGTTCCCAAGGCCATCGTCGTGCTGGAAGCCCTGCCGCTGAACGCCAACGGCAAGGTCGAGCGCAAGGCGCTGCCCGAGCCCGAAGGCCTGGGCCGCGCCGCCGCCTACGAAGCGCCGCAAGGCCATGTCGCCCGCACCCTGGCGGCCATCTGGTCCGAGGTCCTGCAGGTCGCGCAGGTCGGCCTGCACGACAACTTCTTCGACCTCGGCGGGCACTCGCTGCTGCTGATTCGCGCACACCGGCTGCTGGAAGACCGGCTGCAGGTTGCGCTGCCGCTGGTCAACCTCTTCAAGTACCCCACCGTCGAGTCGCTGGCCCAGTGGATCGAGCAGGGCGGGGCCCAGGCCGCGTCCGCATCGTCCGCCGCCGCCGACGACCGCGCGCTGCGCCAGCGCGCCGCCATGCTCCAACGCCGCAAAGTGGCAGAGAGAGTCAATTGATGACCACCCCCTTCAACGAATCCGCCGAACCCACCGGCCTCGAGATCGCCATCGTCGGCCTGTCCGGGCGCTTTCCCGGCGCCGACGACGTGGACGCCTTCTGGCGCAACATCCAGGGCGGCGTGGAGTCGGTGTCGCGTTTCACCGATGAGCAACTGCGCGAGCGCGGCGTACCGCAAAGCCTGCTGGACGACCCCGACTATGTGAAGGCCGGCGTGATGTTCGAAGGCTTCGACCAGTTCGATGCCGGCTTCTTCGGCTACACGCCGCGCGAAGCCGAGAACCTCGACCCGCAGCAGCGCGTCTTTCTCGAATGCGCCTCGGCGGCGCTCGAACACGCCGGCTGCGACCCCGAGCGCTGGCCGGGCAAGGTCGGCGTCTATGCGGGCGAGGGCGCCAACGTCTACCTGATCCGGAACCTGCTGCCGTCCTTCGGCCTCGGCGCGCACACGGGCATTGCCGATCTGCTCGGCCTCATGAGCGGCAACTCCGGCGGCTCGCTGTGCACGCGCGTGGCCTACAAGCTCAACCTGCGCGGTCCCGCGGTGAGCGTGCAGACGGCCTGTTCCACCTCGCTCACTGCAGTGCACACCGCCTGCCAGGCACTCCTGAGCCACGACTGCGACATGGCCCTGGCCGGCGGCGTGTGGCTCAACCTGCTGCAGGAGGGCGGCTACCGCTACCAGGCCGGCGCGATCCTTTCGCCCGACGGCCATTGCCGCGCGTTCGACGCCGATGCGGCCGGCACGGTGATCGGCAGCGGCGCCGGCGTGGTCGTGCTCAAGCGTTTGGACGAGGCGCTGCGCGACGGCGACACCATCCATGCGGTCATCAAGGGCACCGCAGCCAACAACGACGGCTCCGCCAAGGTCGGCTTCACCGCACCCAGCATCGACGGGCAGGCCGAGGTCATTCGCTCGGCGCAACTGATCGCGGGCGTCTCGGCCGACACCATCGGCTACATCGAGACGCACGGCACCGGCACCACGCTGGGCGACCCGATCGAGATCGCGGCGCTCACGCAGGCCTTCCGCGCCGACACCGAGCGGCGCGGCTTCTGCGCCGTCGGTTCGGTCAAGACCAACATCGGCCACCTCGATGCCGCGGCCGGCGTGGCAGGGCTCATCAAGGCCACGATGGCGCTCAAGCACGGCGTGCTGCCACCCAGCCTGCACTTCACCAAGCCGAACCCGCAGATCGATTTCGCGAGCAGCCCGTTCTATGTGAACGCGCAGCGCCAGCCTTGGCCCGAAGGCCGCACGCCGCGCCGCGCGGGCGTGAGCTCGTTCGGCATCGGCGGGACCAATGTGCATGTGGTGCTCGAAGAAGCGCCGGTGGCCCGCTCGTCCACGCAGGCAAAGGCGCCGACCTGGCAGGTCCTGCCGCTCTCGGCCCGCAACACCGGCGCCCTGCAGCAAGCCGCGCAACGGCTTGCCACTCATCTCGAGGAAGCAGGTTCCAGCACATCGCTCGCCGACGTCGCACAGACACTGCAGACTGGCCGGCGTGCGCTGGCGGTCCGTGGCGCAGTCGTTGCCGACGAGTTGGCAACCGCCGTCGAGGCGCTGCGCGCGCCCGAGAGCGACTTCGACCTGGCGAGCGGCGTTCCCGCCTCCGCGCCCGAGGTCGCGTTCCTGTTCCCCGGCGGCGGTACGCAGCACGCGAACATGGGGCTCGCGCTGTACCGCGACCATCCGGTGTTTCGCCAGGAGATTGATCGCTGCTGCGACGCGCTGCGCGATGCGATGGGCATGGACCTGCGGCAACTGCTGTACCCGGCCGCCGGCGGCGAGGCCGCTGCCGATGAAAAGCTCGCTCGCATCGAATACACGCAACCGGTGCTGTTCATCGTCGAGTACGCGATGGCGCGCCTGTGGATGTCGCGCGGCGTGCAGCCCACCGTGATGCTGGGCCACAGCCTGGGAGAGTACGTGGCCGCGTGCCTGTCCGGCGTGTTCGGCCTGGAAGACGCGCTGCGCATCGTCGCCACGCGCGGCCGGCTGATGCAGTCGATGTCGTCGGGCGCGATGACCGCCATCGCGTTGTCGGAAGCCGAACTCGCGCCATTCCTCGCCACTGGCTGCGACATCGCCGCGATCAACGGCGAGCAACTGTGCGTGCTCGCCGGGCCGATGGCGGCCATCGAAGCGGCCGAGCAGCAGTTGTTCGCGCGCGGCTTGATGCCGCGCCGCCTGCTGGTCTCGATCGCTTCCCACTCGGCGATGACCGAATCCATCGTGGCCGAACTGCAGCAGGTGGTGGCTTCCGTGCCACGGTCCGCACCGCGCATTCCCTTCATCTCCAACGTCACCGGCAAGCCCATCACGGCGCAGCAGGCGGTCGATCCGGCCTACTGGGGCCAGCACCTGCGCGGCACGGTGCGCTTCGCGGACGGCGTGGCGGAACTGCTGCGCGCCAAGGGCCGCGTACTGCTGGAAGTCGGTCCCGGCGAGACGCTGGCAGGCCTTGCGCGCCAGCACCCGCTGGCCGATTCGGCGGCGGCCATCCTGTCGAGCCAGGCCCATCCGCAGAAGCAGGCGCAGAACGAACGCCAGATGGCGAGCGTGATCGGCCAGCTCTGGTGCGCAGGTGTCGACATCGACTGGGCCGCGTGCCATCCCGGGCGGCAAGAGCGCCGGATGCCGCTGCCGACCTATCCGTTCCAGCGCCAGTCGTACTGGACGGACATGCCCGAGCCGGGCAGCGAAGTGGCGACCTCGTCCGTGCAGAAGCCGAGCGATCCATTCCATGTGCCGGTCTGGCAGCGCACGGAGCCCGCGAATGCGTCGTCGACGCCTGCGCCGGCCGAGGGCTGCACGCTGGTGTTCGCGGAAGAGAGCGGCCTCGCGGATGCATTGGTCCGTCAACTGGAGGCCGATGCGCCTGGACATGCGGTGGTTCGCGTGGCGCCAGGCAGTGGCTACGCAGAAGCAGGCCCCCGTTATTTCACCGTTCGCCCCGGCGAGCGAGCCGACCACGAACAGCTGCTGCGCAAGGTGCAGGCAGAGCACGGGCCGGTCGCCAGGGTTTATCACTTGTGGAGCGTGGACGAGCAGCCGCTGTCGCCGTCGCAATCCGGGCAGGCCCTGGAGCGCGGCTACTTCAGCCTGCTCGCGTTGGCCCAGGCCATCGACAGCACTTCTGGCGGGCGTGCGCGCAAGCTCTCGATCGAAGTCGTCGCGAACCAGATCGAAGACGTCTCCGGCCTCGAGCCGCTGTGCCCGGAGAAGGCGACGCTGTTCAGCCTCTGCAAGGTGATCGCGCAGGAATACCCGCACATCGCCTGCCGGGTGACCGACATCGTCTTGCCCGTGCCGGGCAGCGCCGCCGAAGCATGGCTGGCACGGCAGCTTGCCGCGCCGGCGTCGCGCGACGAATCGCTCGTGGCCTATCGCGGTCCGCATCGCTGGGTCAAGACCTACGCGCCGCTGCCGACCGGGTCCGCACCGCAACAGCGCCTGCGTTCCAAGGGCGTGTACCTGATCACCGGTGGCCTCGGCGGCGTGGGGCTCGCGGTCGCGCGGCACTTGGCCGAGTCGTGGCAGGCGCGGCTGGTGCTGCTGGGGCGCACGCCGCTGCCCGAACGGAGCCAGTGGGAGGCTCTCGCCGCGGACGAAGCGCAACCCCAGGCGCTGCGGACCCGGCTCGCGCAACTGATCGAACTCGAGAACCTGGGCGGCGAAGTGCTCGTCGTCGCGGCCGACGTGGCCGATGCGGCTTCGATGAAGGCCGCCGCCGCGCAGGCCCGCGCCCGCTTCGGCATGGTGCAAGGCGTCGTGCATGCGGCCGGCCACGCGAACAGTGGAATGATCGCGAACCGCACCCGTGCCGCGATCGACGAGGTCTTCGCGCCCAAGCTGCAGGGCACCCGCTTCCTGCTCGACGCCCTGCAGGGCGAGCCGCTCGATTTCGTGCTGCTGTGCTCATCGATCTCGGCCATGGCCGGCGGCCTGGGCATGAGCGACTACGCCGCCGCAAACGCTTACCTCGACGCGCTGGCCGCACTGTGGCAACGCAGTGCGACGTACCCCGTCATCTCGGTCAACTGGGACGCCTGGCGCGACCTCGGCATGGCCGCGGGCCGCGTGTTGCCCGAGGGCATCGGCATGGACGGACCCGAGGGCGCACGGGCGGTGGAACGCATCGTCAACGGCCCGGCGTTCGCGCAGGTCGTGATCTCCACCACCGACCTGAACCAGCGCCTGGGCGAGCTCGACAACGGCATGCTCGAACTGCTGGAGACCGGCCCGGTCGCGAAGAAGAAGCGCCGCGAGCATCCGCGCCCCGCGCTCGATACCCCCTTCGTCGCGCCCGATGGCGAACTGGAGAGCGTGCTCGCGGGCATCTGGCAGGACATGCTGGGCATCGCCAGCGTCGGCATCGACGACAACCTGTTCGAGCTGGGCGGCGATTCGCTGCTCGCGATCCAGATCCTGGCGCGCGCCCGCAAGGCCTACGAGGTCGAACTGCATCCGGCCGCCTTCTTCAAGGCGCCCACCATCCGCGACCTTGCGATCCTGGTCGAGACCCGGCTGATCGAGGAAATCGAGGCCGATGCTCCGGCCGATGCCGAACCCGATCGCTCGCCTGCAACCGTCTGAAAAATCCATGTCCGACATCCAAGACATTTCCACGCGCCGCGCCAACTTGACGGCGGAACAGCGCGCCAAGCTGGCGCAGCGCCTGCGTGGCGCGGTCGGCGCCGATCGTGCCGAGAGGTCGTCGATCCCGCGGCGCCCGGTGGGTGAGCGCATCGCCTTGTCCTTCGCGCAGCAACGGCAGTGGTTTCTCTGGAAGCTCGATCCGGCGGGCACCGCCTATCACCTGAGCGGCGGCCTCGTGCTCGATGGCGATCTCGACGTCCTGGCGCTGCGCGCCAGCGTGCAGGCGCTGGTCGATCGCCACGAATCGCTGCGCACCGTCTTCCACGAGGCTGGCGACGGCGAGGTGGAACAGGTCGTCCAGGAGACGGCCGACGTCGCGCTGTCCTGCATCGACCTGGCTGCGCTGGATGGTGCGGCGTGCGATGCGGCGATCCAGCAGGAGGTGCGGCGCATCCGCGCCGAGCCCTTCGACCTCACGCGCGGCCCGCTGATGCGCGCCGTGCTGCTGCGCACCGGCGCGCAAAGCCATCGGCTGCTGGTCGTGATGCACCACATCGTGTCGGACGGCTGGTCGGTCCAGCTGATCCTCGACGAGCTGGCCGTGCAATACGCGGCGCGCGTGCAGGGCCAGGTGCCGGTGCATGCCGAGCTGCCGATCCAGTACGCCGACTACGCCCTCTGGCAGAGCCAGTGGCTGGCCGAGGGGGAAGGCGAGCGCCAGCTCGGCTGGTGGCGTGGTCACCTGGGCACGGAGCAGCCGGTGATCTCGCTGCACACCGATCACCCGCGCAGGGCCGATGGCCGCTATCGCGCGGCGCACCACACTTTCGCGCTGCCCGCCGACACCATCGAGCGGTTGCGGCAGCAGGCGCAAGGGCAGGGCGCGACGCTGTTCATGGCGCTGCTCGCCGGCTTCAATGCGCTGCTGTTCCGCCACACGGCACAGACGGATGTGCGCGTCGGCGTGCCCATTGCCAACCGCAACCGCGCTGAAACGGCGGGCGTCGTCGGCTTTTTCGTCAACACCCAGGTGCTGCGCTCGCAGATCGATGCGCGCATGACGTTGGCCGAACTGCTGGTGCAGACCCGCGACGACGCCATCGGCGCGCAGACGCACCAGGACCTGCCTTTCGAGCAACTGGTCGGCGCGCTGCAACCCGAGCGCAGCCTGAGCGCCAACCCGCTGTTCCAGGTGATGTTCAACCACCTGCGCCGCGACCATCGCTCGCTGGCCGAGTGGCCCGGTGTTGCCGTGCAGCGCCTGGACTTCGAGGAAGAGGCCGCGCAGTTCGAGCTGACATTGCAGACGCTCGAACTCGAGGACGGCCGGGTCGACGCGACCATCCTCTATGCGTCGGAGCTGTTCGACGTGCAGACCATCGAGCGCATGGCCGGGCACTACCTGGCGGTGTTGCAGGCCATGGCGTCGGCGCCGGAACAGGCAGTGAGCGATGTGGCGCTGCTTGGCGAGGCCGAGCGCGCGCAGCTGGCCGTCTGGAGCGAGAACAGGTTGCGGCACGAAGGCGCGCAACCGGTGCACCGGCAGATCGAGCAGCACGCGCGGCAAACGCCCGACGCAACAGCACTGCTGTTCGGCGACGAGGTGCTGAGCTACGGTGAACTCAATGCCCGCGCCAACCGCCTCGCGCACCGCCTGATCGCGCTGGGCGTGCAACCCGAGGCCCTCGTGGGCATCGCGGTCGACCGCTCGGTCGAAATGATGGTCGGCATCCTGGCGATCCTGAAGGCCGGTGGTGCCTACGTGCCCCTGGACCCCGAGTACCCCGCCGATCGCCTGGCCTACATGGTGGCCGACAGCGGGCTGTCGCTGCTGCTGACCCAGCACCACCTGCGTCCCTTGCTGCCCGCCGGTGACGCACTGCGAGTGCTCGAACTCGACACCCTGGGCGTCGATGCCGAATCCGCGGCCGACCCCGAGGTCGCGCTGCACGGCGAGCACCTCGCCTACGTCATCTACACCTCCGGCTCCACCGGCAAGCCCAAGGGCGCGGCCATCCGCCACGACGCGCTGTACAGCTGCATGGCCTGGATGCAGGAGACCTATCGCCTCACCGAGGCCGACACCGTGCTGCACAAGGCGCCGTTCGGCTTCGACGTCTCGTGCTGGGAGATGTTCTGGCCGCTGACCACCGGCGTTCGGCTGGTGATCGCCAATCCCGGCGACCACCGCGATCCGGAGCGACTGGTGCAGTTGATCCAGAAGCACCAGATCACGACCCTGAATTTCGTGCCCTCGATGCTGCAGGCCTTCCTTGCCCATGAAGGCATCGAGGCCACCACGCGGCTGCGCTACATCATCTGCGGCGGCGAGGCCATGCCCGCGGCCACGCAGCGCGAAGCCCTGCAGCGCCTGAAGGGCGCTTCGCTGCAGAACCTGTACGGTCCCACCGAAACCACCATCCACGTCACGCAGTGGACCTGCCGCGACGACGGGCTGAGCCAGGTGCCGATCGGACGGCCCATCAGCGACACGCAGGCGTATGTGCTCGATGCGCAGCTGAATGAAGTGCCCGCGGGTGTGGCGGGCGAGCTGTACCTGGGCGGGATCAACCTCGCGCGGGGCTATCTGAACCGCGCCGGCCTGACGTCGGAGCGCTTCGTGGCGGCTGCCGACGGCCGGCGGCTGTACCGCACGGGCGACCTGGTGCGCTGGAATGCCGAAGGCCAGATCGAGTACCTGGGCCGCATCGATCACCAGGTGAAGGTGCGGGGCTTCCGCATCGAGCTGGGCGAGATCGAGGCGCAGTTGCTGGCGCAGCCCGAGGTGCGTGAAGCGGTCGTGGTAGCCGATGAAGGTCCCTCGGGCGCGCGGCTCGTGGGCTATGTCTCGGCGCACGTGGGCCGGGCGATCGACGTGACCGCGCTGCGGGGCCGGCTTGGCTCGGTGCTGCCCGACTACATGGTGCCCGGTGTGGTGATGGTGCTGGAGCGCCTGCCGCTGAATGCCAATGGCAAGGTGGACCGCAAGGCGCTGCCGCGTGCGGAGTTCACGAGCGAGCGAGCCTACGAAGCGCCCGAGGGCGAGGTGGAGCAGGCGCTCGCGGCCATCTGGGCCGAGGTGCTGGGCGTGGCGCGCGTAGGACGCAACGACAACTTCTTCGAACTCGGCGGCGACTCGATCCTCAGCCTGAAGGTGGTCGCTCGCGCCCACCGGCACGGCATCCGGATGAGCCCGCGCCAGGTGTTCGAACACCAGGGCCTGGCGCGGATCGCCCGTGCGATCCGCGGCGACGATGCGGCGGACGTTCCCTCGATCCCGGCGCTGTCGGCGTCGCAGCGCGCGGGCGGTCTCGCGCTGTCCCATGCGCAGGCGCGCCAATGGTTCCTGTGGCAGCTCGATCCGCAGAGCACGGCCTACCACGTCAGCGGCGCGCTTCGGCTCGCCGGTGCGCTGGACACGAACGCGGTGCGCGCGAGCCTGAATGAACTGGTGCAGCGCCACGCGTCGCTGCGCACCGTGTTCCGTGCCGATGCCTCGGGCATGGCCGAGCAGGTGATTCGCGAAACCGGCGGCATCGATTTTTCCCTGATCGATCTGGGCAACATCGCCGAAGACGGGAAGCGCGAGGCCCGCGCCAGGCAGGAGGCCCGCCGCCTCAGCGACACGCCCTTCGACCTGGGCGAGGGCCCGCTCCTGCGCGTCGGCCTGATCCGCCTGGCGGCCGAGGTGCATGTGCTGGTCGTCGTGATGCACCACATCGTGTCCGATGGCTGGTCGATGCAGATCATCGTGGACGAATTCGTGGCGTGCTACCGCGCACGCGTCCTGGGTCAAGCGCCCGAGCTGCAGCCCCTGCCGCTCCAGTACGCGGACTACGCAGCCTGGCAGCGCGCCTGGCTCGAAGCCGGCGAGAAGGAACGGCAACTCGCGTACTGGACGGCGCATGTGGGCTCCGAGCAGCCCGTGCTGCAACTGCCCACCGACCATGCGCGGCGCGCGGATGGGCGCTACAGCGCCGTGCGCCACGGCTTCGCATTGCCCGAAGGGCTCGTCAAGGCCCTGCATCGGCGCGCGCAGGGCCAGGGCGCGACGCTGTTCATGGTGCTGCTCGCCGGCTTCCAGGTGCTGCTCAACCGCTATACCGGCCAGTCGGACATCCGCCTGGGCATCCCGGTGGCCAACCGCCATCGGGCGGAGGTCGAGGGTGTCATCGGCTTCTTCGTCAACACGCAGGTGCTGCGCGGCGTGGTGGACGGCCGCGCGACGCTGTCGCAGGTGCTGGCGCAGGCCCGCGATGCGGCGTTGGGCGCGCAGGCGCACCAGGACCTGCCGTTCGAGCAACTCGTGGAAGCGTTGCAACCCGAGCGCAGCCTGAGCACGAGCCCGCTGTTCCAGGTGATGTTCAACCACCAGCGCGGCGACTTCCGCGCGCTGCAAAGCCTGCCCGGCCTCACGCTGACGGATTACGAACTGGAAGCACAGGCCGCCCAGTTCGAGCTGGCGCTGGACACCAGCGAAGACATGGACGGCCGGGTGCAGGCGAGCTTGCGCTATGCGACCGAACTGTTCGACGCACGGACGATGGAACGCATGGCGGGGCACTACCTCGCGGTGCTCCAGGCGCTGGCGGATGCACCGCAGCAAGCCGTGGGCGACGTGATGCTGCTGGGCCAGGCCGAGCAGGCGCAGCTCGCGGCGTGGAGCGAACATGCGCCGCGCGCAACGGACACGGGACCGCTGCACCGCCGGATCGAACGGCAGGCCAGGGTGCGGCCACAGGCGCCCGCGCTGGCGTTCGATGGCGAGACGCTCGGCTACGGCGAGCTCAATGCACGCGCGAATCGCCTGGCCCATCGCCTGATCGCGCTCGGTGTGAAGCCCGAAGCGAAGGTGGGCATCGCGGTGGAGCGTTCGATCGCGATGGTGGTGGGGATTCTTGCGATCCTGAAGGCCGGCGGTGCCTACGTGCCGCTGGACCCGGAGTACCCGGCGGACCGGCTGGCCTACATGGTCGCCGACAGCGGCATCGAGCTCTTGCTCACGCAGGCCCACCTGGACGTGCCCGGCGCCGAGGCATTGCAGGTGCTCGCGCTCGACACGCTGGACACGGGCAGCGAATCCGACGCCGACCCGCAGGTCGCGTTGAGCGGCGAGAACCTCGCCTATGTCATCTACACCTCCGGCTCCACCGGCCGCCCCAAGGGCGCGCAGCTGTGCCATCGCAACGTGACGCGGCTGCTCGACGCGACCGCGCCGTGGTTCCACTTCGGACCCGAGGACGTGTGGACGATGTTCCACTCCTACGCCTTCGATTTCTCGGTGTGGGAAATCTTCGGCGCGCTGTGCACCGGCGGCAAGCTGGTCATCGTGCCCTTCTGGGCCAGCCGCTCGCCCGCGGACTTCCTGCAACTGCTGCGCGAGCAGCAGGTGACGGTGCTCAACCAGACGCCGTCGGCCTTCGGCCAGCTCACGAGCCTGCCGCAGGCCCATGAAGGCGGCCTCGCGCTGCGCACGGTGATCTTCGGCGGCGAAGCGCTGGAGCCGCAGAGGTTGCGGACCTGGATCGAGCACCACGGCGACGAGAGCCCGCAGCTGGTCAACATGTACGGCATCACCGAGACGACGGTGCATGTGACCTGGCGCCGGATCACCGCGGCCGACATCGGCCGGCAGCGCAGCCCCGTCGGCGTGGCCATTCCCGACCTGGGCCTGCGCGTGCTCGATGCACAGCTGAACCCGGTGCCGGTCGGCGTGGCCGGTGAGCTGCATGTGTCGGGCGAAGGCCTGGCACGGGGCTACCTGAACCGCGCGGGCCTGACGGCTGAGCGCTTCGTGGCGGCGAACCACGGGGAGCGGCTGTACCGCACGGGCGACCTGGTGCGCTGGAACGTCGAAGGCCAACTGGAATACCTGGGGCGCATCGACCACCAGGTGAAAGTGCGGGGTTTCCGCATCGAGCTGGGGGAGATCGAGGCGCAACTGCTCGCGTTGCCCGAGGTGCGCGAAGCGGTGGTGGTGGCCAACGAAGGCCCGGCCGGCACGCGGCTGGTGGGCTATGTGTCGGCGCAGGCGGGCCAGGCGATCGACGTCGCCGAACTGAAAAGCAGGTTGGGCACGGCACTGCCCGACTACATGGTGCCGGCGGCCATCGTGGTGCTCGAAGGCCTGCCGCTGAATGCCAACGGCAAGGTGGACCGCAAGGCGTTGCCGGCGGCGGAGTTCACGAGCGAGCGAGCCTATGAGGCGCCCGAGGGCGAGGTCGAAGAAAAGCTGGCCGCGATCTGGGCCGAGATGCTGGGCGTGGCGCGCGTGGGCCGCAACGACAACTTCTTCGAGCTGGGCGGCCATTCGCTGCTGGTCGCCCAGTTCGTGGCCCGCGCGCAGGGTGTCGCCCGCGGCCATCTCACGATCCGCGACGTCTTCCAGCACCCGACGCTGGCGGCGCAGGCGGCGCTGCTGGCGGGCACGCACCAGGAGGGCGCCACCGACCAGGCGCTTTCGGAAATCGATTCACTGCTTGACAGCATGGAGGCTGTTTGATGGAAACAACCGCGACCCGTCGCATTGCAGAGCGCTTCTCCCGGTTGCCCACCGAACAGCGTCGTGTCGTGTACCAGGGGATCCGCTCGAAGGGCCTGACGCTCGACCAGTTTCCGATCCTCGCGCGCGAGAGCGAGACCCCGGGCCGCTGCCATGTGTCCTATGCACAGCTGCGCCAGTGGTTCCTGTGGCAGCTCGACCCGGCGAGCACGGCCTATCACATCAGCGATGCGCTGGAGCTCACCGGTGCGCTGGACGTGGACGCGGTGCGCGCGAGCTTCGAAGCGCTGGTGGCACGCCATGAGTCGCTGCGCACGGTGTTCCGCGCCGACGCCGACGGACTCGCCGAACAGGTGATCGGCGAGGACGGCGCGTTCGACTTCTCGCTGGTGGACCTGAGCCTGGCGGATGCCGACCGGCGCGACGCGATGGCGCGCGAAGCGGCGCAGCGCATCGGCGGCACGCCCTTCGACCTGACGCAGGGCCCGCTCCTGCGCGTGGGCTTGATCCGCCTCGCGCCCGAGACGCATGTGCTCATGCTGGTGATGCACCACATCGTGTCGGACGGCTGGTCGTTGCAGATCATCGTGGACGAGTTCGTGGCGCAGTACCGCGCCCGCGTGCGGGGCGAGGCGGCAGCGCTGGAGCCGTTGCCGATCCAGTACGCCGACTACACGGTGTGGCAACGGCACTGGCTGGAGGCCGGCGAACAGGACCGCCAGCTCGCCTACTGGAAGATGCAACTCGGCGAGGCGCAGCCGGTGCTGCAGTTGCCGCTGGCCCGGCTGCGCAAGGCCGATGCCCGCTACACCGCCGTCGCCCATCGGGTCGAGCTGCCCGCGTCGCTGGTCCAAGGACTGCACAGGCAGGCGCAGGCCCAGGGCGCCACGCTGTTCATGGTGCTGCTCGCCGGCTTCCAGGCGCTGCTCGGTCGCTACAGCGGCCAGGAAGACATTCGCGTGGGCGTGCCGATCGCGAACCGCCACCGCGTGGAGACCGAGAGCGTCATCGGCTTCTTCGTCAATACCCAGGTGCTGCGCAGCGTGGCGGACGAGCGCACCAGCCTGTTGCAGCTGCTGGCACAGGCCCGCGAAGCGTCGCTGGGCGCGCAGATGCACCAGGACCTGCCGTTCGAGCAATTGGTCGAGGCCCTGCAGCCCGAGCGCATCGCGGGCGTCCATCCGTTGTTCCAGGTGATGTTCAATCACCAGCGCAGCGATTTCTCGGGGTTGAAGGGGCTGCCGGGCCTCACGCTCGAGCCCTACGACCTGGGCCCCCAGGCCGCGCAGTTCGAACTGATGCTGCTGACCGACGAAAGCCCCGATGGCCGGTTGCATGCGAAGTTCAGCTACGCGGCGGAGCTGTTCGATGCCTCGACCATCGCGCGCATGGCAACGCACTACCTGGCCGTGCTGCAGGCCCTGGCGGACCGTCCGGAACAGGCAATCGGCGAGATCGCGCTGCTGGGCGAAGCCGAGCGCGCGCAACTGGCGGCGTGGGGCACGAACCTGCAAGGTCATGACCCCGCGACGCCGGTGCATCGCCTGATCGAGCAGCAGGTGTCACGGCACCCCGATGCCGAGGCACTGGTTTTCGGAGAGCAGACGCTGAGCTATGGCGAACTCAATGCAAGAGCGAACCGCCTGGCCCACCATCTGATCGCGCTGGGCGTGAAGCCCGAGACCAAGGTCGGCATCGCGGTGGAGCGCTCCATCGAGATGGTCGTGGGCCTGCTGGCCATCCTGAAGGCCGGCGGCGCCTACGTGCCGCTGGACCCGGAGTATCCGGCCGAGCGGCTGGCCTACATGGTGGCCGACAGCGGCGTGGCGCTGCTGCTCACGCAAAGCCACCTGAGCGTGCCCGGCCTCGAAGGGCTCCAGGTGCTGTCGCTCGACACGCTGGCGCTCGACGCCCAGCCCGCGCACGACCCGCAGGTCGCGCTGCACGGCGAGAACCTCGCCTACGTCATCTACACCTCCGGCTCCACCGGCCGCCCCAAGGGCG